>Ga0222427_100011_pt1 | contig 794437 bp, 593 predicted proteins | sample 2B20Ametagenome_FD_182890 | JGI IMG/M metagenome (GOLD analysis project Ga0222427, IMG submission 182890) | Enriched microbial communities from leaf-cutter ant dump, University of Wisconsin, Madison, United States - 2B20A (version 2) | ecosystem: Environmental > Terrestrial > Nest > Insects...
AACTTAAGGGTGAAAGTCTAAGAAAAAAAAGGTAATATTGTCAGGCTATTGGTAATAATCCCCAGATAACCAAAATCTGAGGGGTCAGTATCGCCGGAAAGGGGTCAATATCACCGGAATATGCATAAAAGCTAGCTTACAAAGCTAAGGAAGCCTTTTTACACCTTTTTGAAAGAAATTAATCGCACGAAATTTTTCATATGCATTTTTAATTTTGAAGTATATATAAATTGAAAACGCTTTTTTTGCTAAACCATATTCCTTACTTTTAATAAAGGCCTTCCCTGCTTTCCTTATATATGACCTTGCACTATAGAATCGCTGATCCTTTAATGATGAACCATAATATTTTATAATATTTAGCCATCTATCGGATTGGAAATTACTATCTGATTCTGTTGTACTCACCCCTCCGATAGTGAAATTTGCTACCACAACCGGAACATATAAAAAGTTAAACCGTGAAGCAAACAAAAGATTTAACATATGGTCAGCAAGTATGGGATATTTCAAATCGTAAAGATGGCCATCTTCTTTAAACAAAGAGGCATTGTAAAAGATTGCTTGGTGACAAATATTCTCAAAAAACAAATCTTCAACTAAAGTTTCTCCTCTATAAAACTCATCTGAATTTAACTTAAGCTGACGAATATCTCCGATAACATTGACATTTCCATATACCACTTTATTCTCTACATTTTTTAGCACTTGTCCTATACGCTCTAGGACAAAATTGGAATAAAAAGAATCATCACTTCCCAAAAAATAAAACCATTTTCCTCTAGCACGCAAAACAGCTTTATTCATCGCATCATAGACCCCAGCATCCCGTTCTGAATAAAACACGATCCTATCATCTGAGAAATTCTCCACAATCTCTGAAGTATTATCTGTGGAACATCCATCTTGAATAAGAATTTCAAAATCATCAAAAGTTTGATCTAAAACACTTTTAATACAATCTGAAATCGTGTTTGCACTATTAAATGTCGGAATGATAATTGAAAAAAACGCCATCTTATTTAAAAAAATTTATTACTCTAGCAAATAGACCTTTCTTCTCAATTGGTTTAATATAATTCATAATATGTTTCCAGTCGTCTCCTAACGGTTGTTCACTTTCATCGATACGCTCCCCAATAAACCTAAAACTCTCTCTTATTATAGGAAAAGGTTGTCCTTCAAAAAATTCGTCATGCACAGTTTTGGAGTCGTTAAATTTTTCATGTATTGATTCTAAAAAAGCCTGGTCAACTCCATACTCCTGTGTTTTTTTTCGCACAACAAATTCTTCTATTAATTTTACCATTCGCAATTCTCCCCCTTTTATACCCCACATTCCAGCTAAAATTCCGAGCTTACTTGCCCCAAAGGGTATCCGATGGAAAGGATGATCACGCATAACATGTAACATTGTATTATCGGCAATCCACTCTTCAACAGCTAGAAACTCTCGCGCTGAGACTCTGGAATCAGCATCTCTAAAAACTACTCGGGCACAATCGTCCAAGTCAGCTGCATAAAAGCGCCAAAAGGAAGGATGTATTGATTGATCATTTATCAAGATCAATTCAACATTTCTATTAGACAATTCATCCAGGATATCCTCAGGCACAGTATCATCATGATATACGATCATTTTCCAACCAGGATAAATCGAGGGGATTAGGTCTGCATTTTTTATCATCCCTTTTGTATATATAGGAAGATGTCCCCACAGACTATATGATATATAATTTGTCTTTCTCATTTTAAATTGATCAATCCTTATTCGAAGGGATAACCCTAAAGTATAAAAAGAATATTTCTAATGTAAACAAAGCTACTGTTTTTCATTTCTAAAAAAAATAGTCATCCATTTTCGAAATAAACTTTAGATCCATTTCTATTTTTCCTATTTTTATCGGATAGCACTATTTCTATTATCAATGAATATCATCTCACCAACTGTTACAGTATTTATGGCGGCTTATAATGCAAGTAAGTATATAGAGGCGGCGGTAAAAAGCGTTTTAAATCAAACATATCAAGATTTTGAACTATTAATAGTTAATGATGGTTCAACCGACAATACTAATGATCTATTAAAATCCTTTAAAGATGAAAGGATTAGAATTATAAACAACCAAGAAAACAAAGGATTAACTTACACCCGAAATATTGCATTAAAAGAAGCCCGGGGACAGTTCATAGCAGTCATGGATAGTGACGATATAGCTTATCCAAATCGCCTAACAATACAAGTTGATGCTTTTAAAAATAATCCAAATTTAGCTTTATACGGAGGACAGGCCAAAATGATCGATGAAAACCAAAAAGAAATCGGTTTCATCGAGGAATCCGAAACAGACACCGAACTTTTAAAAGTTAAGCTATTATTTCATAACACATTTGTTCATTCTTCTGTCATGATTCGAACTTCTGTTTTTAGAGAATTTGGAGGTTACCAAGAACCATTCGCTGAAGATTACGACTTATTCCTGCGTATTGCACAAAAATATACTGTTGGAAATTCGAGCGAATTTATTGTTGCTTATAGATGGCATGGAAGTAATATATCAAGAACGGAGGGCGAAAAAATAGTCAAACAACTTTTACCTATTAAAGGAAAATTACTAAAAAAACTCGGATTAAAATCCTCTATAAGTCAACAAAAAATATTAACAAATCCCTATATCTGGGATGATGTATCGATCTATGCTTATCAGGAGTTTTTTCGATCTCTATTGTCATATAATAAGAGAGAAAAAGCGTTTAACGAGCAAATATTGGAAGAGATCATTTTTCACAAATGGTACAATGCAGTAATACATTTAGGAGAAGCTAACACATTAAAACTTTTTTTCTCAAAGCCAATGTTTAAATGGAAATATTGCACTTTCAAAAAAATAAGAAAAGCTTTTAAGAAATCCGTAAAGAGTATAATTAAAGCTAAAAAATGAAAGTAGTCAAATTTTTAGGGGGATTAGGCAATCAATTATTCCAGTATGCATTCTTATTAGCATTACAGCAAAAGTTCAAAACAGTAAGAGCTGATCTACGGTATTTCGAAGATTATCCTCTACATAATGGGTTCGAATTAGAAGCCATCTTTAACATTACGCTTACTCAGCTAAGCGTATTTGAAACAAATATTTACACTTCGGAAAATAACAAATGGCTGTGGAGAAAATTAAGGAGATTATACAGAGCGAAAAATATCAGACACGAGGAAACGTCTTTTTTTTCTTATTCGAAAGAGATCTTTGAAGATAAAAAAAACCGCTATTATTGGGGATATTGGCAACATATAGATTACATCAATCGGGTCGCTCCTCTCCTTCGCCAACACCTCAAATTCCCCTCTTTTAAAGATCCGGAAAATATACGAATACAGCATCTGATACAACAGAAAAATTCAGTATCGTTACATGTTCGTAGGGGAGATTATTTGCAAGAACCGTTATTTAAAGATATATGCACGGAAGAATACTATCAAAAAAGTGTACAGTATATTCTTGAAACACAAGAATCACCTTTATTTATTGTGTTCTCCAATGATATTGCCTGGTGTAAATCCAGATTTAAAGATTTAAATGCAATTTTTGTTGAGCATAACACCGGCTCCAATAGCTTTCGAGATCTACAACTTATGTCGTTATGCAAACACAATATTATCGCTAATAGCAGTTTTAGCTGGTGGGGAGCTTGGTTAAATGATAATCCAGATAAAGTTGTAATATCGCCTAGAAAATGGATCAATGAACCAAACATCGATACTTCAGGCCTAGTTTTACCAAGCTTTGTTACATTCTGACTCAATTAAATTCGCTATTGATGCATTCATCCACCTATAATCCAAACTATGATATTGTCATCTGTGTGGGACCACAACATATTGAAATCGCACAGGTAGTAATCAATCAAGTTAACCGTCTTTTTCAGGCACAAACTATTTATGTCATAACCAATGACACTAATTTTAAATATTTTGAATCACTCGGTCAGACAATAGACTTAGTTCCTATTAACGAAAATGAATTATTTGACAAATTCAACTTTCAATCTGTTTCCCACTTTTTAATATCGAAATTAAATAATAGTGACAGAACTGGGTGGTATTTTCAGCAATTTCTTAAAATGGAAATTGCCAAAATTATTAAAAGTGACTATTATCTGATATGGGATGCAGATACCATTCCATTAAAACCGATCAGTTTCTTTGACAAGGAAGGCAAGGTGTTAATCCATAAGAGTGAAGAAAATCATGCCCCTTATTTTGAGACTTTACAAAACGTACTCGGTATAGCAAAATCAGTAAATTATTCATTTATTTCCGAGCATTTTATGGTTCAAACGACCTTGATGCGACAAATGTTGTTTGACCTAAGTAAAAATGCTAGTGAGCGTCCCTGGCCCTATTATATCCTTGACAATATAGCAATAAAAGATATGGCACTTTCGGGATTCTCAGAATATGAAACTTATGGGAATTTTCTTAATTCTACTAACCCAGATAGTTTTAGATTACGGACCGCCACTGGGGAATTATTGAATACCTCTAGAAATGGCAGCATGCTTTTTGGCACTTTACCAAACACAAAAGACCTCAAATTTTTAGAGGTCTTAGGTTTACATTATGTCACATTTGAGATCTGGCAGGATATCAACCTGAAAGAGATAAAAAACAACAAAAAACGTACTAAATTATTTTTTCTTCTTGAAAAGATCCCGTTGATAAAATTGCTAAATAAATTAATCGCAAAAAAAATTAAGAAAACTTATTCATTACCTCCACAACCTTAATGATATCCTCTTCAGCGTGCCCATAAGAAATAGGAAGACTCAGTATTGTTTGGTGAATTTCCTCCGAAATAGGGTATCTCTCGTTTGATAGAATCCCCTCCATCGCCTTCTGTTGATGTGGAGCGATCGGATAATGAATTTCTGCTCCAACACTATTTTCTAAAAGATAAGTTCTTAATCGATCTCGCTCTGGATGGCGTATAGCAAAAATGTGGTAAACATCCTCAAAATCAACTTGTACAATCGGAAGAATAAAATCAGCCTTTAGCTCACGTCGGTAAATTGCGGCTAACTTCTGTTTATGTGTGGTAATCTTGTCCAAACGTTTCAGTTTGATAGACAAGAAAGCTGCTTGTAGCTCATCGAGTCGGGAGTTATAGCCCACTTCATCAAATACATATTTCGCCGAAGAACCATAATTTCGTAGTGTACGAATCGACTTATTAAGCCCCTCATCCTTACAGGTTATGGCACCGGCATCTCCCAATGCACCCAAATTCTTTGTCGGATAAAAGCTAAATGCGCCAAAATCACCAAATGAACCCGCCTTTTTGCCTTTATAACTAGCTCCATGAGCTTGCGCACAATCCTCAATAACCTTTAAACCATATTGCCCTGCCAGTTGAAGGATTGGATCCATGTCACATATCTTTCCGTAGAGATGAACAACAAGGATAGCTCTTGTACGTGCTGTAATAGCCGATTCAATTTTTTTAGAATCAATATTATACGTATTTATATCAGGTTCTACAAGAACTGGCTTTAGACCAGCCTGCATTACAGCAAGTATAGACGCAATGTAGGTATTCGAGGGAACAATCACTTCATCACCTGGATTAAAACCAAAATAACGTAACGACAAAACCAACGCATCTAGTCCTGAAGCAACTCCGATGCAATGCGGCACACCACAATAGCTCGCAAATGATTGCTCAAATTGTGCGACCTGTTTTCCCAAAATATACCAGCCTCCATGCAGTACTTCTTGGAAAGCGGCGGTATATTCATCCATAAATTCCTTATTGACTTGCTGTAAGCTCTCGTAAGCGATCATGTATAAAATAGGGTTCGTAAATATAGTCTGTTGAATCAAAATACGCAGAGGCAAGTACCATAAGAATCGCATCCGCTGAAAAGTCAAACATCTGATGCCAATCTTTGGGTTCCAATATGAGGCATTGATCTGGTGAATTCAATTCAAAAATGCGTTCATTATTTCCGTCCTGGTTATAAATAGCACAGCTTCCTTTCAAGCAAATTGCAGCTTGAATAGTCTCATGATGCCGGTGCCCCCCACGCGTAGATCCATCCACACCATAAATGTAAAATATCCGTTTTACATCAAAGGGAATAACTTTTTCGATCACCGTGAGATGTCCCCGATCATCGGTGAATGTTTTAAGGTCTATCTGGTAAGCCATTATCTTAAGAAGTAAGATTGATGATAAAATTCTCTGAATTTGCCTCGGATATATAGATGAAACATACGCCTTAATGATTTTCTAATTCGCGGAATTTCATAGGTTTCATGCGCAACAACATGACGCGATAATGATTTTAACTCTCGTTCAACAACTACTAAAGCTTTTATATAAGGTTTATATAAAAATTCAACATCATTATCACTAACCAAATAGCTTCCAGCTAGTGAAAAAGAACTTCTTTCGGCATATTTTAAGGCGTGAAAGTGATAGAATATAACTGGGAACATATGTTGAGTCGCCAATTCACGTCCCCAAACTTGACCGATTCTGTGAGTAAAATCATATTGCTCCACGTTCCAAATAGCTACCCCACCCCCTAAATGCTCCAAAACATGAACTCCTGTAAACATAGTGGTCCATCTATCCAGGTATTTCTGATCACCAAACCTACCTGGCTCTCTTCGATTATAGCACCATTCCAAGCATGCCACACGCCACCATTCCAGTACAGCAAGCCCTTCATCTGAATTTTTAAAGTAAACAAACTGTACGCAATAGATACCCCCCGATTCACTGTCATCACATATAGGAGTATATCTATGCGGGGTAATAATTACTGACGCACCTCCGGCCTCCTCTATTAACACTTCAGGATCTGCATAGAAGAACAAATCGGCGTCTAGATAGGTACAATTTGACAGACCATAATTACGGATGCTATACAAAATAATCGAAGGCGTACATGTCCAACAATATTCACCTGTTGTACGAGTAGGTTTTACAGCCAATAGTTGTTCATCCTCAAAATCCGACAAGGGGATAATTGTTGCTTTGGGAAGTTGCAATTTTGTTAGTGTCTCATAACATGCATCATCAAATGCAAAAATATAAAGATGGAAGCTCCTAGCCCATTTTTCAAGTGACCGGTACATCGCAAGCCCTCTTGAAAGATACAGTGAATTAAATAAGGTGCAATAATTATACATATATTATATACTTTCTCAAAACTTCGTTTACTATTATTTGTATTCATATTCAAGACCTGTTGTCTCCTTCCGCAAACACAATGAAATGGAGAACAAAAGCGTTAATACTATAAGAATCAAAAATTTTAATCATGGACAACACTAAAAAACTTTATATCATCCGACACGCCAAAGCTGAAACCATTCCCGGAGTCAATGACTTTGATCGTGCATTGACAGCTGAAGGGATACAACACGCAAAACAGGTTGCAGAGAAGCTTGCAGCCAGACTCACACTCAACGATAACAGCATTATAATCAGTTCTCCGGCTAATAGAGCCGTACAAACTGCCCGGGTCTTTTTGGATGTCATGGGCACTCCATCTTTTGATATCCAACTGGAGGAGTCTATTTATGAATGTACCTATAAGCACTTACTTTCGGTCATCAACACCATCCCAGATCATATAGATCATGTTCTACTTTTTGGGCACAATCCGACATTGACGGACTTGGTGGAATACCTAACCAGAAAGTCAGCTTATCTCCGCACCTCATCATTTGCAGAGATTAAGATCGATGCCGGCTTTACCTTTCAAATGCTTAGTGGCAATTGCGCCGATCTCGTACAGATTGTTGATTAAAATATAGATTAAAGAACGATAGGTCCTGGAACAAATCTCCTGAACAGTCCAATTTTGTAATAGTGACTACTCATGGATAAAAAAGTCCTAGTCAATCCGGTCATTTTTTTAAAAAAAATTAAAAATATGATTCTAGCAATTTGACTAACTGAAAAAGCCTTATGCAATTTCGACTTGCATAAGGCTTTTAGTTCGCTTTTTATCAGCTACAACGTTTATTTACTATTCCTGATATTTTTCATTGAAACCGTTTTCTCTACACCATCCATCACATAGAAATAGCCCAGCGCGTTGCCCGAAATATTTCCCTGTACATTTGCCGGAACGGCGGATAACAATCCTTTCCATTTTGTCTCTTGGAATAAATTGTAAAGAAACTTAGCATATCGGGGAGAAATAGCAAATTTTGCTATCACTAGGCTATCTTTTTTGCTCATTTCATAACTATAGGATGAAGCGAGTAAGGTATTTAATACATTTGGTGCTCCGGACTTAAAACTGTAGCTGAAAGGCGCTTTAAACACCGTAATACTTTCATCCGAAAGTTCTTTTTTGGGCAGGATCAGCCATTTATTAGAATTTCGCATGCCAAACAAATAGGTGGAGACCTTGACTCGAAAATTTGGATGAGCATCGGATTTCTCGGCAGGAATAAAAGATTTCTCTATTGGAATAATAGATACAAGCTGGTCTTGTGCCTCGTATATCCTGCCATTTGATTCAATTCTCAATTGGAACAGATTATCGACTGTATCTTTCAGATCAAATAATTCCCCCTTGTATAAACCATCGCCTAGATCTTCAAATATAATGTTATTAGGTCCATTTCTTACTGTCACAACAGCAGCATCTATTCCCTGGGTAATAGTTCCAGCTGAAGATATATTTAGCCGCTTAAGCTGTATATATTGTTCTCGATAGAGCGTATTAATGCCTCCTTCGACGATCATATCATAAGATTGCTCCCTCTCAACCACAGATTTTTCACATGATAGGAGCACATAACATAGAAGAAACAAAATGATTATTTTCATGGCTTTTAAAATCTAATTGCATAATTTATAGCCGGAACAATTCCAGAAAAGGAAGTCTGCTGAACAACAGGATTACCGCTGTCATCTTCAGAAAAGCTATAATAAAGTGGATTGCGTCGGTCCAACACATTATATAAACCGATGTTCAGTGTACTTCGTCGGCCTCTTTCCCTTTGTTTTTTTGTTTCTAGGTCTATTGAACAACTGATATCTAAACGGCTGAACAATGGCATCCGATGAGAATTTCTATTCGAATAAATTGGAACGATAATCCCTTCATATTCCGTAAAACCCATAGGATAGGTCAAAGGACGGCCTGATTGTAAAGTATAAAATGCATTTAAATGTATTAAACTACTCAGATCATACGATAAATTGCATTTTGCGACATGTGGAATATCAGCGTTTGCAACATATTCCCGATCTTTATTAATTCCCATAATTTTACGAAAAGACCGAGACCAACTATAGAAAAAAGTGCCATCAATGTTTCCAACTCTTTTATTCAGTGAAAATTCCACCCCGTACATCCGGCCATTTCCCTGCTTGACCTGCGATTCAATAAATGGGTTCAAAATAAGCTGCGCATGGTCAATAAGCTCAACTTGATTTTTCATTTTCTTCCAGTATCCTTCCACACTGATGGAGCCTTTAAAAATCAATTTATGTAACCGAAAAGAAAAAGCATCTGCAGATTGCGGTTTTATATTTTGACCAGCAGGTATCCAAGCTTCCAGCGAAGAAAATGCCAACTCGTCATTTTGTAGCAGTTGGAGGTATTGATACAGTCTATTATAGGAAAATCTCGCACTATATCCTGAACCAAATCTATACATCATTGTGATACGAGGTTCCAGCCCATAATATGTTTTCCTTTTATCGGCCTCTTCAGCCAACATTTTATACTGATTATTATTCAGTAAGTAGTACCGTCCAAAAGAAGTGCTGGCAAACGCATTTACACGAGTACCTAACACCACGCGAAAGGTGGAATCTATTTTCCAGTTAAAAGAGGCATATCCGATATATTCATAGGCTTGTGCCCTAAAAATATTATCCTCATTATTGACATCTACTGGAGCAATCTCACCTGGTTTAAAGCGATGAAAGGTAGCCTGAGCTCCAAAATCCAGTGTACGCTCTAATCCCATAAAATAAGTAAAATCTGCTTTTAAGCTTTTATCCCTGATTTGTGTCAGCCAAGTTCTGTTATCAGAAGATTCTGGTTTACTGACATCCAGCTTATTACGATAATTACTAAGAATCGCTGAGACATTCATAAATAAACGTGGACTATGCACATAATTCCACCGCAACGTTGAAGTCCAATTACCCCAACGATTTGTATTTTTATTTAGAGCCACCACCTCGTCCTGTCCTATATACCCTGAAAGATAGATCTTATTTCGTTCTGTGAGAGCATAGTTCAATTTCACATTATAATCACTATAGGTTCCCTTGACATTAAATAACCGATACTCCGTATTTAATAGATTTGAAATGCTTGAGCGCGCTGTAACCAAAAAAGATCCTTTACCTCTTTTGATAAATGGTCCCTCTGCCCCTAAACGTGCAACCAAAAGGCTTGTTCCACCAAAAAAATGCGTCGCCCCATTATCGCCGTCCCTTGTGTTCATTTCCATAATGGACGCTAGCCTACCGCCATAATTAGCAGGTATTCCATCCTTATAAATCTGCGTATGTTTTAAAATATCCGAATTGAATACAGAAGTCAGGCCAAATAAATGTGAGGGATTGTAAACCACAGCTTCATCAAGCAGAATAAGGTTCTGATCCTTTCCACTACCACGTACAAAAAGATTACTTCCTCCTTCCGTTAGTCCATTAATGCCATTTTGCATCTGTAGAACCTTTATAATATCTGCTTCGCCCTTGTAGAAAGAATTATTTCGGAAGCGGGCCCAGTTTATTTTCTCATTCAAGCGCTGTTGTTCTCTATCAGCAACAATCGAATCAGTATCAACAACAACCTCTTTAAGGCTCATATCGACTGGCGAAAGCTTAATGAGGAGAAAACTATTCTCCATTTCAGGCGTAAAGTGGATATATTTTGTGCGATAACCAAGGTAACTCACCACACAATCGTAGTTATTTTTTGGAAGCGTCAATGAATAGAAACCATAGTTGTTACTAAAACCGGTTCTATTTTTTTCAGCAATTACCAAACTGGCACCAATCAAACTCTCACCGCTCAAACTGTCAACAACTCGTCCTTTTATTGTGAAAGTTTTATCCTCAGGATAAAAAATCAATGCCCGATTGATTACTGTATAACCAATTTTCGAATCCTTCAGCAAATAGTCAAGAACATCTTCCAGGCTAGTTTTATTGAAGTTCCTACCATAAATAATATTTCTGTTAAAGATCTGCTCATCATAAGACATAGACACCCCATAATTTTTATGGATTTCCGTCAAAATCTGAATAATCTCTTTATTTTTTGTATCGATAGAAACTTGCAAACCCGAGAGATTGCTTTGGCTAAATGACTTTAGACAAGTAGAAATAAGCAGTCCGAAAAAAAAGAGAAAACGAGGCAGAACAATACCCTTCATAGCAATACTCCTCAGCCTCTACTCGTAGATACTGTACCCCTTTTTACTTGCTTTCCATTTCACATTTAATGTCTTGGAAAGAATCTGCACAATTTCATTCAATGATTGGCCATCGAAATACATGCTCAACTTACGGGCTTTTAAATTATCTCCAACCACAATGACGTTGGATTGAAAACGCTTTGTAAGATCAAAACAAATATTATCTAAGCGTTCATTGGTGTAACTGAGTTTCTGGGCTACTTTATGCTCATTCTCCAAATTATCAGGGGTAGCCTTTGATAAGGAAGCGGTCTCTTTTTTAAAGAATCCCTTTTCATTCTTTTGTAGAATCAGTTCTTTTGCCGAAGGCCCCTTACTGCCACTCAATGCTACGGCCCCTTCTTTCACTAGCACCTCTACATCCTCAGCGAGTAAGTTAACTTCAAAAGATGTACCGATATCACGCACATAATTATGTGCCAGTTCGACCACGAAAGAAGAAGTGCGCCCATGCTTTACATCAAAAAATGCCTTCCCCTTTTTTAATGCAACAATACGTTGCTGGTTAAATGTGCGTTTATTAAACGACGCCTCTGCGCCCGCATGTAATACTAGCACAGAGCTGTCGGGCAGTAATATAGGCTCCTGTTCTACCGATCCATATAATTGGACTTCATATCCCATCCAGCGGTCAAAGTTCAGGTAGCATGCAAGTCCAATCATCAGCAATACTGCCGCAGCAACAAGTTTCATCCAGGGTTTCCAGATTGCTTTCATAGGTGTAGGCAGCGTTGCTTCATCAGTTGCCGGTGCCCGATCCAACCGTTGTTTAAATCTATCCCACTGGCTATTGGTATCTACATTTTTATAATGTTCCAGCACAATAAGGTCATCGGATAGTGTTCTGACTTCATTATATAGTTTCGGATTTTCCACATCCTCAGAAAGCCAACGTTCAAGCAACAGCCTTTCCTCAGCGGAAATAACCCCATCCAGATCTTTCTGGATCAAGTCATAGGGAATAAATCTTGACGTATTGTTTTCTTCCATATTTATATGATAACAAACTGAACAAAAAGTCCTAATGAAAAAAATAAAAAGCCAATTAGGAACAGTACATATACTTCTCGCTTTGCCAATGCAACCCGAATTTTATCATAGGCAATGGTCAAATGATTTTTAACGGTTTTAATGGAGATTCCCAATTGATCCGCAATTTCTTGCTGTTTCATCTTATCGTATTTACTCATGAGAACAATTTTCCGACATTGTGGAGGCAACTCTTCTAATATACTTTCGATCATTAACAATTTGGATTCATATAAAGTCGCGTGATCAGTTTGGTCCGCATCGTCTGCTGGATTCAAATCTTTTAAATAATTCTTATTTCGATCCTTCAGGCGCTGGTTCTTTTTAAGGTGAGTAAGTGAAAGGTTGATGACACTGCGCGATAGATAAGCTCCGAGGGATTGATTAATAACCAGCTTGCCCGCATTTTCCCATAACATCATAAATACATCATTTGTCAGTTCCTCGGCGATCGCTTCATCTTTCAGGTACCGAAAAGACAATGTATATAATTTACAGAAGTAGGCTTTATAAATAGTTTCAAAAGCATCTCTATCTTTATGAACTATCTTTTTGAGCAGCTCAACGTCGTTTGACATAGGACTTTGGTAAAGCTAATAATAATCGTATGTAAAAGTAATCAAATTAATCTGTTCTTATGGAAATGAAAAAATAAAGTTCTTCACCCTTCAATCGAACGCATGATTAAAGACAACGTTCTAAATAACAATAAGATCTCTTCTTCCGAACATTCCTTTTTTAGACGGAAAAACAGAAAGCTATGCTACAACGAACATCTTTCCTCCATTTTCACTACCTTCGTCTTATGGCGAATCAACTTCAGTTTGAAAACTCTCCTTACCTTAAGCAACATGCGCACAATCCCGTGGATTGGATGCCCTGGGGAGCGGACGCCTTAAAAAAGGCGAAGGAAGAAAATAAACTTATTATTGTCAGCATAGGCTATTCAGCCTGCCATTGGTGTCATGTGATGGAACGGGAGAGTTTTGAAAACTCGGCTATTGCACAGACCATGAATAAATTTTTTGTGTCTATCAAAATTGACCGCGAAGAACGCCCTGATATTGACCAAGTGTATATGCTCGCTGTCCAATTAATGACCAATGCCGGTGGATGGCCTTTGAATTGCATCTGCCTACCTGATGGTCGTCCAATTTATGGCGGCACTTATTTCAAACCGCATGACTGGCAGAACATCCTGTTACAGATTGCACAGATGTGGGAAGAAAAACCCGAGGTAGCTTTGGACTACGCCAATAAATTGGAGAATGGAATCCAACGGGCGGAGAAACTTCCCATCCAACCCATTCCCGAACAATATACGCACCAGGATCTCGAAGACATCGTTTTACCATGGAGCGAAACATTCGACCAGAAAGAAGGAGGCTACAAAAGAGCCCCCAAATTTCCCCTGCCCAACAACTGGCTGTTCCTTTTAAAGTATGCTGTTCTAAACGAAGACCAGGCAATCTTGAACCACGTCCATTTTACCCTGAAAAAAATCGGTTCGGGAGGAATCTATGATCAGATTGGCGGCGGTTTTGCCCGATATTCAGTAGACCACTACTGGCATATCCCCCATTTTGAAAAAATGCTTTACGACAACGGACAGCTGCTTTCTCTTTATGCCGAAGCTTATCAACAAAATAAAGATCCATTTTATAAAAGAATTATTGAAGAAACAATTGCTTGGGCAGAGCGTGAAATGCTGGCCCCTAATCACGGTTTCTATAGTGCTTTGGATGCTGATAGCGAAGGCGTCGAAGGGAAATACTACTCTTTTTCGAAAGCTGAATTTAATGAAGTTCTAAGTAAAGATGCGGAATTATTCCGCCGGTATTTTAATATTTCTGAAATCGGAAACTGGGAAGAAGAGCATACAAACGTTCCCATTTGCGCCATTAATGCAGACCAACTTGCCACAGAAGTCAATATGTCACCTGACGAATGGGCAGAGTTTTTAAAAATATCGAAGGCAAAACTTTACGATTATCGGGAACAACGTGTTCGTCCCGGACTCGATCATAAACAATTGACAACCTGGAACGCCCTCTTATTAAAGGGACTGATAGACGCGTATCGAAGTCTTGGCAATACGCATTTTTTGGATCTCGCATTGAACAATGCAACATTCATTTGTGAACAACTTATTCAGGAGAACAGCTATATATTACATCAACCGCAGGATGCAAACCGTGCAATATCAGGTTTTCTGGACGATTATGCTTTTACGATAGAAGCCTTTATAGCTTTATATGAAGCGACATTTGATCAAAAATGGTTGGTCATCGGACGTCAGCTTGCTGACAAAGCCATCGCATTGTTTTATGATCCCGAACAAAAAACATTCTACTATACTTCTATAGAAGCGGAAGAGCTAATCGCCCGAAAAAGTGAGATCATGGATAACGTGATTCCCTCTTCTTCCTCAACGATGGTCCGTCAGTTGAAACGTCTGGGTTTACTTTTCGACGATGAAAATTATACCGCCATAGCTGATCAGTTGTTGGCGAATGTATTTCCTCAAATCAAAACTTACGGTTCCGCGTATTCAAATTGGGCAATATTATTGCTAGAAGAAATATATGGGATCAATGAAATTGCATTGACAGGCGAGGGGGCATTAGCTTTTCGCTCTGAACTGGATCAATATTATATACCCAATAAAATAGTTCTCGGCGGGACGGAAGAAAGTCTTCCACTCCTGGAGAATAGAATCGGAAAGGAAACAAAAGCATATCTTTGCAAAAATAAGACCTGTAGTCTTCCACAAGATTCCATAACAGCGTTAATAAATTATATTTAATAAACGGTAGTCCAAGGCTACCAAAAATCAAAATCAGATGGCTATAAAAGCAAACGACGTCGTAGCATTGACTTACAGACTTCACACAGTAGAAAACGGTGAAAAAGTTTTCGTTGAAGAAACAACTGCAGAACAACCTTTAGACTTCTTATATGGTGTAGGTATGATGTTGCCTAAATTTGAAGAAAACATCGCTGACTTAAATGTAGGTGACAAAGCTTCTTTCGAATTGGTACCAGAAGATGCTTACGGTGAAAAAGACGAAAGAGCATTCGCACAATTGCCCGTTGATATGTTCAAAGAAACTGGCTTACCTCCAGTAGGCGAAGTATTGCCTTTGCAAGACAACCAAGGAAACCAATTCCGCGCTGTCGTTGCAGAAGTAACTCCAGAAATTGTTATTGCGGACTTAAATCACCCAATGGCTGGTAAAACGTTGAATTTCGATATCGAAATCTTAACTGTACGCCCTGCTACGGAAGAAGAATTGTCTCACGGACATTCTCATGGTGTAGATGGCACACAAGGTCACTAATCAATGATCAAATAAAACAAAAAAGGACGTTAATCGACGTCCTTTTTTGTTTTACTCGATTCAAAATATGTAACTTGTTTCTAAAACACCCATCATGCCCACATTCGCCGAAAAAGTCATAACATTCAACAAGCAGCTTCATTATCAGGGAGACCTTCCTTCCGATTTTAATGTCATCAACCCCTACCTCGATAACCCCGAAACGCTGGTCGTCATGCAGCAATTTTATAATAAGTATTATAATGACAATCTCAAACGCAAATTTATCATCGGGATCAATCCAAGCAGGCATGGTGCAGGCGTCACTGGCGTGCCTTTTACAGATACCAAACGATTATACAGTGCCTGTGGCATAAAAATGCAATCCGCAAACACGCATGAAATCTCCTCGGTATTTATGTACGATATGATTGAAGCCTATGGCGGGCCTGAGATCTTCTATAAGCAATTTTACATCAATTCCCCCTTTCCCTTAGCCATCGTCAGACATATCAAGCCGGACAGCTGGATAAATGCCAACTATTACGATGATAAGCAGCTTTTTGAAATGGTGAAACCCTTTATGATTGAATCCCTAAAGCAGCATATTTCTATGGGACTGGAAACTGACGAAGTCTTTGTCCTCGGAAAGAAAAATGCGACGTTCCTCGCAAAAATCAACAAAGAAGAGAAACTTTTTGGAGAGATGATCATCCTGGATCATCCCCGTTATATCCAACAATATAAATCAAAAGACAAACAATTGTATATTGACAATTATATCCGATTATTAAGCAGTTTGTAAAATGTGGATAAGTATGTTAATTTACTGAACACCAACCTTATTTATGTTGATAAGTAATCTCACCTATTAAGGCGATATTTTGCTACTTCCTCTATCGGCCAGCTGTAAGTCGTTTAAGTAGGTCCAATAGTGAGTCATTGCTTTACTTTGAGAACCGAGTCCGTGTCTTATCGACTATTTACCCGTCGTTCGAAGATGACTCGAGGCACCTTCGGGCTTTATTCGTACTTGAAAGCAGGTAAAAGCATTTTCCGAGAGGCTTGCTACCGCCTTATCTCCGAGTTTAACTCGGACTCACCACGGACTCATGTCGCTCTCACCACGGATACACCCTAACCCCGATACGAAGATGTATCGAATGAGATACGAAAGGACATCGAAGCAGAAGTCTTGCGTTCATGCGATATTCGCCATAATCTTTACTTGAACGGTTAATCAAAAAAATCCACTGCAAATTTAATAATGGTCATTTACCAGCCATTATCATTTTGGCAAGGCCCAGTACTTACCAATTTTCATTTTTCTAAAAATAAACAATTATTTGTTTTTCAATATCTTAATTACTTAAATTCAACCTATGGCTATTTTAGAAAACGGTAGTTTGAAGGGCTTGGTTGGGAACCTTGTCTTTCGGAAATCAAATGAAAAAACAATTGTGCAAACTGGCCCCGGCCGTAAAACAAAACAAACGCAAGCAACAAAAGCGGCCGCTATAGATTTTGGACATGTTAGCACTGCAGGATCTCGTATCAGAAATATAATGGGGGAAATACACCTAAACATGCATGACAGCTCCATGCACAACCGACTAATCAACCATTTAAAACGAGTAACCCGAGCAAGCAACGCTCCAGTGGGCGAAAAAACAATGCGGAGTGGAAAAATCGATCGTCTCATCAATTTCCAGTTCGTCGAAAAATGCCACATGCACGATTACATGCATTTCGATCCAGAAATAAAATTGTTAGACACAAAGCAAGTCGCCATACAGTTCCCAAAGTTTGACATGCAGAAAGATATTCATCGCCCGAGATACTGCAATCTCATGAAAATAAATTTGATGATCGCCATATTCAATTTCGAAAAGCAGCAATATATCCGCTGGTATAAACACCAGATTCCGATAGACTTACAGGCACCTTCAAAAGATGTTGAATTGGAAGAATTACTATTTGATGCGAACGATCAAGATGCGGAGACAGTGCTTATTGGAATGAATATCGAATACTATGAAAGATTCCGCGAAAATTATTCCCTGCTAAACAATAAAGATTTGCATCCCGCCGCTATAGTAGGTGCGTTTATTATTTAATAAAATCAAGGTATTGGCACGATGGAATGATCCTATACTAAATACATTTTGGGAGAAGCTATAATTTACCCAGAAGCAGTTATTGGATACCACGTACAATAAAGAGAATACCTTAATTGCCTATTATTGATAAAAAACAATAAGTTGCTTAAATCACTAAGGGGAATTTAAATAAACTTGTTATTTCAATTTCTCAATCTCTTCAATTGACAGCCCGATAATATCAGCTATGACCTTGGGTTCAAAACCGCTCTTCAACATCTTTAAGGCCGAGATTCGCTTCTCGGCTTCAGCTTTGGCCCGTTCCTCCTGCCGACCTTTTTCTATTCCCTTTTCCATGCCTTTTTCCATACCTATACGTTCTGCTGTAAGGCGGATACTTTCCGCATCCCTCTTATCCTTAAGGCTCAATTCGTATGCTTTCATATCTTCTGAATTTAGATTTGACACCTCTCCTATGTCAAAGATAAGACCAAAGACATATGTTTGAAAAGATAAAGCCACATGTCCATAAAACTTTTTATCTCAACCTCCTCTTTGCGAAAATTAGGCAATGAAGTTTATGAAAACGCGGAGAATAATCCTTATATTTACCGTATCTGCTGATACAGCATTGCGCGATATTACAGATCTGGTCAATAAAGGTGTGCTATTGAAGACAGATTCAGGGGGCAGAAGTACAAATCACTTCATATCCTCCAATCTACTATAAACCATTGCCTTAAAAGTTCGTTGATGGCTCGACCACGAGTCTGGCTTGAACATTATCTTGATCACATCGCTTTCATAATTTTCCGTTATCTTGAGAATCAGCTGTTCAAGATCGGACGGATCTGTCCGATAATCAATCTGAACTCTAGTCGCAATTATACTCAAGAACCCCAGCTTATCGGTGGCGTATAAATATTTCCAAAATTTTAGCAGTAAAGACAGCTTAACGCGATAATCTACAAGATCAAGCATTTTCTTATAATTCTTTTCGTGCTCCAATATCCGGAAATATAACTCAGCATATTCTTCATGTGCCATATTATTGCGAAGCATACTCAATGTCTTCGTTCTAAATTTCTTATTTAGCTCTTTATCGTTGGAATTGTCCATAATAAAAACATAATCCGCGATATTTGGAGCGCTCGAAAATTTTTCCATTTTAACATAAGCTAGCTTGCTAAAATCTCCATTATCCGCATAGATATCTTCTAGAATGTCCAAAAAAGGTTCATTATATGCTGGATTCACATTCCCAGCGATTACCCTATTGCAATAATCAATGGCTTTGTCGGAATCAAAATGTCGGATTGCTTCTATTAATTTCAGATTATACTTCGCTTCCCATTGGCGGGGCACAAAGTAATCAGCCTTTTCCTCAAACATATTATTCTCAAGCAATACGTCTAAAAAAAAGCCATCAACAACTACAGACATGTGATAGCCCCCTGCTAAAAGAGATGCGATCAGATCTTCTATTTTGGCAGCCAGCAATCGTTTTCGCCCCGCAGTAGAGCTTTGGTAGATCTGTATAAATAATTCCAACATACCGCCCTGTGAGTTTTCCTCCGCCCACATTTTATCCCAATAAGAATTTGTCAATGCGGCCCACTGTATGTCAGAATCAACATGAGCGATGATTCCAGCGATTTTCGAATTTCCGGTTTCAATAAACTTTCTAAAACGCGTACCAGTATAAAAAACGCTATATTCAAGATCCAAAACAGTATTATATACTGCCGAAAACAAATCGATGATCTTTTCATTTCCGATATTCAACGCTAAATACTCCCAAAAAGGCACAAGTGCCTTTTCCCATAACTGCACAATCTTCTTAACTTCCGAAGCTTCTATCTTCTTGCGTTTACCCACCACCGAGACTACTGCATCTTTTAAAATCTTCGCGACATCTGTTGCTTGAAATTCATGCTTATTTTTCCCGAATTTCAGCAGAAACTGTAATTCAATATCTTTATTTGACTTGAAGAGCTCCAAGAGCCAAGAATTAAGCTTTTCCTGCTCAATTGTCAACAACAATTGCTCGCTCGCATTGATCTTTTTGGGTGGAACCTTTTTATTCGTTTTATTTTTAGTGGTTTTAGGACCTGCTTTTGGAGATAAAGCTGAAATAACAGAAAGCTGATGTACACAAAAGGAATCCCGCGAATTGCAATCACAAGAATGTACAATAATAGTATCTTTATCCAGCAGAATGTTGACATCATAGGACTCATCACCCTCATCTACATAAGCGACATAGTTCCCTTTATTGTCAATTTCCTCTAATTCACGAACGCCTAGCTTTTCTGCTTTGGCAAGTTTAGTTGGACTCTGTTTGGATAAAATTTCAGTAATCTTCATAATTTATAATTGATTAAAAGATATGCTAAAGATAACAATCACAATAGTTTTGTCGCCCGCAACATTTCTCTTTTTCCCGGTGCCCCCGGAGCTTTCTCGATGGAAAAACCCAAAGATTTCATACTACGTTTGAGATTACCCGTAATGGCATAAGTAACAAAAACACCGCCCGGTTTAACGAACTGGGCGACATGCGCCAATGCCGCATCGCTCCACATCTCGGGCTGATGTATGGCGGCAAAAGCATCAAAATACACTACGTCAAACTGTTTTTCGGATTGAAAATCCATCAATAAAGTATGAGCAATGTAGAGCTGTAAACGCTCGTGAATTTGTACCGGCTGCTGCAATGCCGCTTCATAGTGACTCAGATAAGCCGACCAGACGCTTGCATCGACGGTCTCATTGTATCCTGTTGCGGCAATGGTTGCTAGCGCTAACGGAAAACCTTCGATTCCGACATAGTCTACCTGAATTGATCTGTCCCGGATATATTCTGCTGTTTGCAGAAAGTTAAGTCCGGTACCGAATCCCACTTCCAGAATGGAGACATCCGAAGCTGCTGTCTGTTGCACATAGTGATCCAAACCGCTTTTGATAAATACATGCCTACTTTCCTGGACAGCACCATGCTTTGAATGGTAGCATTCGCCTATCTCGGCATTGTACAATGTCTTCGAGCCATCTCCCGTTGTTACAAAATCCATGTTCGTCATACTCATTATTAAAAAAATCAAATATCTCTTACGCATCACCGATCTAACAAACGGTGCAGCAGATCAACACAAAAACAGCGTAAGCCTGTAAAGCAGGCAATATTCACATTTTCAGGTTCTCATAGCAACAGTGATGATCTTCTGTAGTTATATCCGCTCAAAGATAAAAAGCTGGCTCAAATAAATCCCAATTAATCTTTATCCAAATGTTATGGAGTGAAACCATCACCATTTCACTTAAACCGAGGAAAACGAACGATTGAATTCACAGATACCTTAAAATACCCATTAAATGAGTAAACGAGTTCATTTATGTCAACACGACCAATACTTATAATTAATTTAAATGGATAAAAATAATAGATAAAAAGATTATTTTAGCGTCGTAAACGCTAAACAATCACAGAACCTAATGGCATACTCAGCAAAAACTTTTATACGGAACTATGGCAGCATCCTATTGCTGCTCCTTGGCATCAGTATCGGAAGTTTAATCGGCATATTTTTTCCACATTTTGTGAATAACCTGAAGCCAATTGGGGATATCTTTCTAAACCTGCTCTTTGTCAGCGTCATACCCCTGGTATTTTTTGCGATAGCCTCATCGGTCGCCAATATCGAAGGCGACAGTGTATTAGGTCGTATCATTGGCATGATGTCGCTGGTATTTGTGGTCGGGATTGTCGTTGCCGGTGTTAGCAGCGTTATTTTCCTCTATCTGTTTCCCGTCAGTTCAGACCTTCCGATTGAGCAGGCCAAAGATGTCATCGATACAGCTGCACAGGATTCCTGGGGCGAGAAAATGGTCCGGTTCCTGACTGTTAGTGAATTTTCCAGTCTATTGTCCCGCCAGAACATGCTGGCCTTTGTGATATTCTCATTTTTAGTGGGTATCGCCACACGCAGATCCGGTGCTTCTGCTGACATGTTCCGAAAATTTATCAATTCCGGAAATACCGTCATGGGCAATTTATTGGTCATGGTCATGAATCTTGCTCCGGTCGGACTCGGCGCTTACTTTGCCTACCAGGTCGGTACACTTGGTCCACAGCTCTTTGGGTTCTATGCCAAACCCATCGGACTGTATTACATCTTTGGTATACTTTATTTCTTTGCAATATTTAGTTTATTTGCCTTTCTGGCATTTGGCTTCAAAGGCATCAAACGATACTGGAAGAACAATATTTTACCTTCTCTGACTGCGCTCAGCAGTTGCAGCAGTCTCGCTACCATGCCGGCCAACTTACTGGCAGCAAAACAGATTGGCATACCCGATACCGTTGCCAGTGTCGTCATCCCTCTAGGCACAACCTTGCATAAACATGGTTCAGCCATCGCCTGTATCTTTAAAATTTACATTGCGTTGCTGTTGAGCGGACAAGATTTTTTTGTACCTGCCAATCTGATTATGGCTGTCGGGATTACCTTGCTGGTCAGTATCGTTGCCGGTGGTATTCCAAACGGTGGATATATCGGCGAGATGCTCATCATATCGGTTTATCAAATGCCGACAGAAGTCATCCCCTCGATTATGATTATTGCGACTTTAGTAGATCCGTTGGCGACGATGCTCAACGCGACCGGCGACACCGTGGCTGCGATGTTGACCACCAGACTCATCGGACAGAAACTCTCCGACCCGATCACCGAAACAACAGTAAATAACGGCTAAAAGCGATAAGCAAAGAATATCTGTCCGTATTGATGTCGATGAAAGACAGACTTAAGTTCCTTGGAATTGAAAATATAATTAATGCCGTAATTGACCTTGTGGTTGGACCAGCTGAAGCCTATCCGGTGACTTAACATCCAGGGTTCAATCTGATATAATGCTCCGATAGGATCATCCTTCCCCAATCCGCCCTGTATCGTGGAGTTATAAAAAACGCGAGCAAAACTAGGTTGATAAACAAAATACCATTCCTTCTCGTTGTCACTTCGGTCCTGCGTCAAATGTCCATGGGTAAAGGTCGAAGCGTGGTACGGTTTAAGTTTACCTGCACGTATCGGAATTCCAGCTTCGATATTGCTATTGTTCATGCCCAGAACTCCTCTTCCCATCACACCAAGATCGAAGGACTGCGATTCATTCCGGTACATTCCTTTCAGATATTTCGCCTGCAGATCCACACCAAAGGCATTGCGCAATTCCGTTTCCCAACCTGTGGCCTCATACATTCCAAAAAGATGGTGGATAAACTTCTGCGCATCCTCACCGTATGACCGGGATCCGATTTGCCCAAACTCCACTTTCAGTTCAACAGCTTGCTCTGCCTTCAAAAAATGGGTAGCCGCTGCGCTCAAATACAGGTACCCCGCAAAAGGCCGGTCATATTTCTTATTTCGCTGACGGTAATCCATCATGCTAATACCATTGTAGATCCGTTGTCCAAGTTCAAAGTCCAGTACTGTATTTGAAATTTCTGAGGTGCCACTTGGCGGTAGCGCAATGCGATAGTTGACATTGATACCATTGGTATAATACCTGTCCTGGCCGATCAATAGATAGACATCGTTGTCATTCTGAATAGAAAGCTCCTGATTGCGCGACCTCACCTGCCCAAAAACCAAAAAAAATGGAAATATAATTCCATATAAGAGCAGTAACGACCGCAAAGCAACACTCATATTAACAGGCAATTGTAAAATTCATGCGATATAAACTGCGACAAAATATTAAATCTCGACTTAAATTATTCAAAAGCATCCAAATATACCTCATTTTTTCAGATACAACAATCTATTTAGAACAAATATAAATAATGTCGAAAAGTTGCATTATTCCTTTCTTCGCAAATCTATTTGTAATTTTGCATTCGATTAAGTGTCAGTTATTGTCAAAATGATCGCATGCAAAGCGCTCTTTGATGTTGACACCTAATTCATTTTAGGGGAAACATAAGATCTCTGAAAGTGGTCGCAATACATAAACAAATAATACGAACGAAACTGTCAATAAGTGCTCTCTTGTTCAGATCATATCCCGAACAGTTGCTCATGATAGCTTCATCGCAAACAAAACCGCCGAAGGCAGCATGAATGCCTTAAAGAGGAAATAGACTAAACGAACAAACAAATTAAACGGATGAAAAAAAGTTCCATCATTCTAATCGCTATTATTGCAGTGGCAATTGCCATGATACTTGTTATCTATACGGATTCAAGTACCTACTCGACATTTTCCGAGGCAAAAGAAAAGAAAACAGAACTATATGTGGTCGGCCAGCTCAACAAAGATAAGGCGCTCCACTATGACCCAAAGACAGATGCCAACAAATTCAGCTTTTTCATGTACGACAATGATGGTACAGAGTGTGAGGTTGTCTTCAGAGGTGCAAAACCTCAGGACATAGAGCGTTCAGAACAGATTGTATTGACTGGTAAAATGGACGGTAATGTGTTTAGAGCGAGTAAAATATTGATGAAATGTCCTTCGAAATATAACGATAAATCGGTCGTGACGGAAATCAATGCCACAGCTTTCAATAATTAATCTGTAAAATCAATTTTTCAATGGACGTTAATTACGTTGGTGAGCACCTGCTACCCGGGCAGATCGGACAGTTCTTTATTGTTCTTTCCTTTGGTGCCGCACTTTTATCTTGTATCGCTTATTTTTTCGCGACTAAAAACCCTGAAGAGACTTCATGGAAAAAGATCGCCCGCATTGCATTCTGGATTAATGCAGTTTCTGTGGTAGCCGTCGGCGCAACTTTGTTTTACATTATTTACAACCACTTTTTTGAATATAATTACGCGTTTGCACACTCTTCGAGAGACTTACCCACATATTATATTATTTCGAGCTTTTGGGAAGGACAGGAAGGAAGTTTCTGGCTGTGGACCTTTTGGCAAACGGTACTAGGAGCGATATTACTATTCAAAGCCAAAAGCTGGGAAACTTCCGTGATGACTTTTGTGATGCTCTGTCAAGCTTTTTTAGCCTCGATGATCATAGGCGTTGAATTATTGGGATTACGTATCGGAAGTTCCCCATTTATCCTTTTACGTGACGCAATGAACTTCCCTATCCTGAAGGAAGCAAACTATTTATCACTAATTAAAGACGGTAACGGCTTAAATCCACTCCTGCAAAATTATTGGATGGTGATTCACCCACCGACCTTATTCCTTGGTTTTGCATCGATGATTGTTCCTTTTGCTTATGCGACAGGTGCTTTATGGACCAAACGCTATAAAGAATGGATCAATGCAGCTTTACCCTGGGCACTATTTGCGGTCATGATTCTTGGAGCCGGCATTATTATGGGTTCATTCTGGGCGTACGAAGCACTTAACTTTGGGGGCTTCTGGGCTTGGGATCCTGTAGAAAATGCGTCTATTATTCCTTGGTTTACCTTGATCGCGGCGGTACATGTCATGGTTGCCTATAAAAACTCGGGCCATTCGTATTTTACAGCAACATTTCTGGCGATGATCAGCTTTGTGCTGGTAATCTATGCATCTTACCTGACGCGTAGCGGTGTTCTTGGCGAAACCTCCGTTCACTCTTTCACCGACTTAGGTATGAGCGGACAGCTGATCTTATTTAACGTTGCATTTTTAGCGATTATGGTTGTCTTTCTTGTTGTTAAAAAGAAAGAAATGCCGATTACTGAAAAAGACGAAGATATTTATTCCAGAGAATTCTGGTTATTTATCGGTGCTTTGGTACTGACTGTTGCCTGTGCACAGATCATTGCTTCTACCTCCATTCCGGTATTTAACAAAATTTTTGGCACCAAGGTAGCACCTCCCCTGGAACCAATCCAACATTATAATAAATGGCAGTCCGGTTTCGCGGTTATCGTCATGATTATGACCGGATTTACACAGTTCTTAAAATACAAACGCACGGATAGCCGCAAGTTTTTAGCATCTACTGTAGCATCGCTGGCTGTAGCCATTATCCTGACAGCAATTATTTCTTATTTTACCAAAACATATACCAACCTGATCTATATCCTGATCACTTTTGCCAGCATCTTTTGTATTCTGGCGAATATCCGGGTGCTGGGTGATGCAGTCAAAGGTAAGTGGAAATTGGCAGGTTCTTCGGTTGCCCATATTGGTTTTGGACTGCTGTTGATCGGCGCAATGGTCGCTGCAGCGACAAACGAGGTTATCTCTGTCAACAATACAGGCTATATCGCTGTATCTGGTTTTGATAAAGTCGAAAAGCCGGGAGAGAACCTATTCCTAACCGAAGGACAGCCCGTGCAGATGGGTGAATATAAAATCACCTATATCGGTGACAGTATTGTAGCACCAAATACCTATTACAAAATCAAATACGAACGTGTTGACGAGGAAACAGGTAAAGTGAAAGAAGAATTTGTGCTACAGCCTTTCGCGCAAAACAATGCCAAGATGGGCGGTCTGATCGGTACTCCGGCTACCAAACACTATATTACACATGACGTATATACGCTGATTACTGCAGCTGCAGCTGAAAGTCAGGCGCAGCACGCCAAAGTAGCGGACGAGGAAAAAACAGGTTTTGAAGATTATGAAGAACCTGCGACCTATCAAGTCAGCATCGGTGATACCTTACGTTATCGCAACGGGTATTATGTCATTGAGGGACTGAATAAAGAAGCGCAATTAGAAAAAATCCCAAAAGGTCCTAACGATGTGATGGTGGGTTTAAAAATAAAGGTCTTTGCAGCGGATAACAAACAATACGAAGTGCAGCCCATTTACTTGATTAAGGATGGTGGAGTTTATGACTTCAATAAAGACGTCACTGATCAAGGTCTTAAATTTAGGTTTACGGGAATCAAACCGGACAAGGATAAACTGGAAATCATGGTCTACCAAAAACCATTGCCCGAGAAAAAATGGGTGGTCTTTAAAGCGATCAAATTCCCCTACATCAATTTCTTTTGGTGTGGAACGATTGTCATGACTATTGGTTTTATCATGTCTATTGTCAGAAGAAATAAAGAGGAAAAACGAAAACAAGCAAAATAATGAACATTGTTATCTTAGGAAGCGGAAATGCCGCAACACATTTCGGACAAGCATTTCAACTGCTGGGACATCAGATCGTTCAAATCTATAGTAAAACAAAGGCCAATGCGGATGCATTGGCCTTTGCGCTTCAATGCCCGGGCATAGACGATCTATCCCAACTGCTGCGTAATGCCGATCTTTATCTTATCGCCGTTTCTGACCAAGCTATTCCCAGACTTGTAGAAACAATGACACAGGACATCAATGGAATTGTTGTGCACTGCTCTGGAGCTACCGATATGGCTATTTTAAACCGCTTCAGGAATTATGGTGTCATCTATCCTCCGCAATCGCTCTCCAAAAACAAAATCGTTGACTTTTCACTTATTCCCTTTTGCGTCGAAGGCAGCGATACAAGCATTGCGAACAGCTTACTTCAGCTGGCACGCACGTTTTCTTCCCGAAGCATCCTGTGTAATTCACAGCAGCGATTGGCGATCCACCTATCTTCAGTCATGGTCAACAACTTTTCAAATATTTTATATCAGTTCGCTTATGAGCTGTTAGAAGAGCATAATCTTTCCTTTGATCTGGTCAGACCGATCATTTTGGAAACGGCAGAAAAGGTTCAAAATCACGTTCCGATAACAGTTCAGACAGGTCCGGCAATCCGGGGAGATGAAGCAACACAGCAAAAACATTTGAAATTTATTAGCAATAAACCAGATTTACAGCAAATCTATCAACTTTTGTCGCATCAGATTACTAAAAGAAAATAGTTTATTAGAAACAGTTATAAACTTATCAAAACTTATTCTAGCATAGTAAATATAACTATTTACTTAGGGAACTTTAGTACATTTGCTCTGTCCAAAAGCGCATTTTGGAATGCTAATTGAGCAATAATATATTCAATTGGACTAAACATTAAAATAGCGAATTAAAACTAAACAATCGTATTTTCTATGGAAGTTAGAAAACTCATTATTTCAATAATGATTGTGATTAATTTAATCATTGTATCATTTGGCTTTATATTTACATCGAGCTGGTTTTGGTTATTGATCATTCCATTCCCGCTATTGTTGATCGCCTTATACCATAGTTTCCAGACCAAACATGCAATTTTACGCAATTATCCCTTGGTTGGTTACTTTCGTTATATCTTCGAATCCATTCGTCCCGAATTAAGACAATACTTTTGGGAATCCGATATGGATGGTCGTCCGTTCAATAGGAGACAGCGTTCCATTGTCTATCAACGGGCAAAAAATCAGCGCGAGACAGTTGCATTTGGTATGCAAACAGATCCACAGGCAGTTGGTAATGAATGGGCTGCGCATTCTGTATTTCCCTGCCATATTGAAAACCATGATTTACGTACTAAAGTTGGAAATGAAGCCTGTAAAAAGCCATATAGCTTAAGTGTATTCAATATCTCGGCAATGAGTTACGGTGCGTTGAGCAAAACTGCTATTACCGCCTTAAACAAAGGTGCCGCACTACAGAATTTTGCTCATAATACCGGAGAAGGTGGTATCAGTGATTACCACAACAACGGCGGTGATTTGATCTGGCAGGTAGGTACCGGTTATTTCGGCTGCCGTAATTCGGAAGGTAAATTTGACCCTGAACTTTTTAGGGAAAAATCAAACCGTGAAAATGTGAAAATGATCGAACTTAAGCTTTCACAGGGTGCAAAACCCGGTCACGGAGGTATCTTACCGGCCGCAAAGAATACACCCGAAGTGGCGGCGATACGCCATGTCATCCCCGGCACGGATGTGATGTCCCCGCCCGCACACAGTGCTTTTTCTTCACCAACGGAAATGATGTATTTCATCCAACAGATGCGCGATCTTTCGGGAGGAAAACCTATCGGATTTAAAATATGTATCGGTGATAAGCACGAATTTATGGACATCTGCCATGCCATGCAAAATACGCAGATCTTCCCGGACTTTATTTCTATCGATGGATCTGAAGGCGGTACAGGGGCCGCGCCACTGGAGTTTACGGACAACCTCGGCATGCCGCTATATGATGCATTGGCATTTGTAACCAAAACCCTGATTGCATTTGGTCTGAAAAAACACATCAAGGTAATTGTGTCAAGCCGTATCGTCACTGGTTTTGATATTTTAAAAGTGATCGCTCTGGGTGCCGACGCATGTTATAGTGCACGTGGAATGATGTTCGCTTTAGGTTGTATTCAGGCCCTAAAATGTAACGAAGACGTTTGTCCGGTCGGTGTTGCCACGCAACAGCCGCATCTGTACAAAGGACTGGATGTCAACGACAAGTATGTACGTGTTGCTCAATTCCACCGCAATACACTACGCGCCACCGTTGAGATCATGGAAGCCTGTGGGTTCAAAACCTTGGCCGACGTATCCGCAGACAAATTCTATCGCAAAGTGGATGCAATACGGACGTTAAGTTTTCAGGAGATCTATTTTGGCACCGAAGGAAAATTGGTCAATAGCCACACGGACTTTGAAAGCAAGCTTTTCGAAGATTAATCTTTGGTCTAGCAACTATATACAAGAAGCCCTCAGTCGTTATTAACGCTGAGGGCTTCTTATTTTCCTTTCCCCTATTGGCCTTTTGGTTCAGCTAATTTCATAATCCATGTGATTCCTAAGTATGTTCCCGATATTATTTCAAATTGAATAATACGCGATGCAACGCGGTATGCGAAAGTGCAATTTGATCATCGGTCAATCCTCCCAATGCCTGTTCGATCGTATTATTGGCCTGCTTCATACCTTCATCCTTCATTTTGCGGCCGGTTTTGGTCAAATAGATCAAATTCGAACGTCTATCGTTTTTATCATTAACACGGATAACCAGATTAAGCCGCTCCAGATTATTGATCAGGCGCGTTACACTTGGCTTGTCCCTGAATGTACGGATCGCCAGCTCCTGTTGGGTCAGTCCCTCCTCTACCCACAGATTATACATAATACTCCATTGCTCCGATGTAATACTTAAGCCTGCCTCCTTGAGATTACGCTGCAATCTCCGCATAACAGCGATTGAATATTTCCCAGTCAGGAAATTATAAAAATACTCTTGCGATACTAAATCTTGGTCTAACATATAAATTATGGTTATGGTTGTTTACGCAACTTATGTTGCTAATCATATTATGCTCAAATCAAGATAAAAAAACTAAACTTATTTTGGCTAATACTTAGCCTAAAGTACGCTTTTCTACAGTTGTGTCAAACAAATTTTATCAACATGCAATAAATAGATGTTAATAAATCATCATAAACGATTTATAGTAGACTGAATTTAGGAATAAAAGGGATACAAACAAAATAAAATTGCTTGTCTTTATACCTAATTTTGGGAGGAATTCTCCCGCAGTAAGAAGTGTTATCCGATTGTAAATGAATCAGAGTCCTTTAAAAACGGGAATTTTTCACGTGCCTCTAGCAGGTCATTCGGATTTAAGGTAAAGGTGTATAGGTCTTCATCTTCGGGTTTATAGTAAACAACATCACCTAACGGTGATATGCACATTGATCCACCCGAGTAATAAATATCATTGCCATCGTGCCCAACCCGGTTCACACCGACAACATAAGCCTGATTTTCAATAGCACGTGCAGGGATAAGTGCTCTCCAATGTGCTGAGCGCTTATCAGGCCAGTTAGCTGTGTAAACAAGAATATCGTATGCTGCATTTTGATTCTTAGACCAGACCGGGAACCGGAGATCATAACAGATCATAGGACATATTTTCCAACCTTTGATATCGACTAAAATGCGTTCCTTGCCGGGCTCAAAATACTCACTTTCTTTTGACATGCCAAAAAGATGACGTTTATCGTATTTCACATATTTGCCATCAGGGAACATCCATAGAAAGCGGTTGTAGTATTTTCCACCCTCTTCAATGATCAATGATCCGGCGACAACACAATTCAATGAACTTGCCATTTCAAACAGCCATCTCGTGGTAGGACCATTGGCCGGTTCGGCACATTTTTCGACGTTGTTCGTGAATCCCGTATTAAACATCTCCGGTAAAATAATCAAATCTGTTTTTTCGCGCAACGCAGATAGCCTCAATGCCAGATTATTCAGATTTTTTTCAATATTTTCCCAGAATAAATATGCTTGAAATACGGTAATTTTTAAAGGATCCATGAACGTTATCTAAAATTTATTTAATTATTTAGTACAAAATAGCCATTTATTGGCAAAATACGAATTTTAATGGAATTTTCTATCTACTGCTGTCTAACCAAAAGGTTATTTGCTAACAGTAATAACGCTTCCTTACGTTCCTTTGGTACATCCAATGCGCTCATTTTTTCAAATGCACGCTGTGTATAGACATCCTTTAGTTCATCTGCCGATTTTCGGACCTGATACTTATCGTATAATTTGAGCATATCTTCGACTTTGGTCGGAACCGCCTCGACAGTTGCATGTAATAAATGTTGCATCATGGGAACATCCTCCGGAGCAATAACCTCCATCAATTTAACCAGTAAAAAGGTTTTTTTATTGATTATAATATCACCGCCAACGATTTTGCCGAAAGTATCGGGATCGCCGTAGGCATCCAATATATCGTCCTGCAGCTGGAAAGCCAAACCAACATTTTCCCCAAAATCATAGATCAGTTGCTGCTGCTGTTCGTTCGCTCCTGAAAGAATAGCGCCCAATTGCAATGCCCCCCCTAAGAGGACAGATGTTTTCAAACGGATCATCTCCAAATAGTCTTCCATAAGCAATGATCCACGGCTTTCATAATCCATATCGAGCTGTTGGCCTTCACAGACCTCCATGGCCACCTTACTCAAAATTCGCAAAGTTGCCGGCAAATAGACCGGATTACATTTGGAGATTTCTTCGTAAGCCTTGACCAATAGTCCGTCTCCGGACAGAATGGCAATATTTGCATCCCATTTTTCATGAACGGTGGTTTTTCCCCTCCGCAAGGGTGCCTGATCCATCAGATCGTCATGTATCAGGGAAAAGTTATGAAAAAATTCCACAGCCTTTGCCGCCGGAATAATTTCTTCCATTTCTTGCATGCCAAATAACTCGGCCGCCATCAATGTAAGCACTGGTCTAACCCTCTTGCCGCCCAAAGTCAATATATACCGTATCGGATCATATAAATTTGTTGGAGTTTCAGGAAATTGACTTGTCTCTATCGCCTCTATCACGAGCTTTTGTAAGTGTTGCATATATCTTTACGATCGAATCATGCGAATATAGCAATAACATATAGAAATGGCAATTTTGTACCACCAAAGCAAGTCAGCTCAAAATTGTACATTTGTATAAGTCTTTTGTTATGCGCATACTGATTATTCATACATTTTATCAAGCTCCTGGCGGTGAAGATACTGTTTTTCAACAGGAATCATCGCTCCTATCCCAGGAGCACGAGGTCCATACCCTCACCTTTCAAAATAAAAAAGGTTGGCTCGGGGCCCTTCAGACGATAGGATCTTTTTGGAATATCTTTGCGGCGCAGCGTGTGAAGAAATCAATTCACGCGTTTAAACCAGATATTGTCCATCTCCATAACACGCATTATGCCTCAGGCCCGCTCCTGATACGTACAATAGCCAAGCTGGGTGTACCACAGGTAATGACACTGCACAATTTTAGGCTACTCTGCCCTTCGGCAACGCTATACCATCATAATCATTTATTTCTGGATTCTTTGCATGAAGAATTTCCCTGGACAGCAGTTCGACAAAAGGCATTTAATAATTCTACAGTCAAAACATTTCTGCTGGCACTGAATTACTGGCTTCACCGCCGAATGGGTACTTGGGAAAAAGTGAATCGTTATATTAATTTAAGCGGCTTTGCCAAGTCTATATTTGTGGAGTCAACATTAAGCATATCTACCGAAAAATTTGCGGTAAAACCTAATTTTGTTTTCCCTGCCAGCGTAGGCTCAGACATCTCGCAGTCTTATTTTATTTATGTGGGGCGGCTTTCCGACGAAAAAGGAATATTGCAACTGATTGAGTCCGTAAAAGGAACTAGGTTGGAACTCCGAATTATCGGTGCTGGACCCCTGGAAGAGGAGGTCGTGAAAAGCATAAGTGGGCATTCCAATATCAGCTATCTCGGTTTTAAATCCCGGACGGAAATTTTACCCCTCCTTGCTGCAGCACAGGCGCTGATCGTTCCTTCCATCTGTTTCGAAGGAATGCCAATCACGATCCTTGAAGCTTACTCCGTAGGAACAGCCGTACTCTGTTCAAAATTAGGGCCTTTACCGGAATTGATCATCCCGCACAAAACCGGACTGACATTTGATCCTCACAATTATAACGAAATTGCTGCGTGTCTGACGCAGTGGAATGCCAAGCCAGCGAATGAAAAAGATGAGATAAGAAAGACCTGTCTTGCCTATTATTTTAGTAAATTTACTCCTGAAATAAACGAAAACGAATTATTAGCGATCTATAAAGACGCTATTGAAGATAAAAAATTGAACAAATGAGCATTATTGTAATGGATAAGCTGGGTTTGGCACCTCAGATCCAAGCTACACTGGAAACAATCTATGATCCCGAATTAAAACCGGCAAATATCGTTGATCTGGGTCTCGTCTATGAAATTATTACTAAAGAGGATGGCATTGCAAAAATTGTCATGACACTCACTGCTCCCGGCTGCCCTGTGGCTGGTGAAATCATGAATGAAGTGCAGGAGAAAGTTGCTGGAATAGAGGGGATCACAGAAGCCTTGGTGGAATTGACTTTTGATCCGCCCTGGACCAAGGATATGATGTCGGAAGAGGCGAAACTCGAATTGGGATTTCTATAATTTAGGCGGCTTTTTTGTAATTATCCGCCACTCTTATTTTCAAGGTCGCTCAACTTCTTAAGCGGCTTGGCTGTATTGGCATCACTTCCAAAGAGCACTTTCCATAGGTTGCGGGATTCCTTGGTCAAGAGCGGTGATACAATGGAGAGGATCAATACATACACCACGACGAACGACTGGATTACGGGAAGCAAAGCACCTGCTTTACCGATATTGGCCATGATAATCGAAAACTCTCCGCGGGCGGATAGGGTAAAGCCGATGTCAAAGGAGGTTTTGGGCTTCATTCCCGAGAATTTGGCTGCAAAATAACCTGAAGCAAGATTACCCATGACGGTCACCACAGCTGCTATGGAGGCCCACAGCACGGCTCCCCCCAGTGACATCATATCTATGGATAGTCCGAAGCTAAAGAAAAACATTGCCCCAAAAAAGTCCTTATAGGGCAGTACCATCGCTTCAATTTTCTTAATGTACTGCGAATCTGCCAGCACCAATCCCGCCATCAAAGCACCGATCGCCTCAGCAACATGAATAGTCTCCGAAAATCCTGCAACGATAAATAGCAGTGCAAAGATGACCAATATAAATAGTTCGGAAGTTTTGTCTTTTAATAAACGGTCTATGGCTGGCACTAATTTACGGCCCAAAACCAAAAAGGCTAAGATAAAGCCCAATGCCAGCAAGGAAGTCCCTGCTACGGTCCAAAACGAGCTGCTACCTGTTAATATCAGCCCCGAAAGAAAGGAAATGTGCATGGCAATAAACAGGTCGTCAAACATGATCATTCCCATAATAACCTCTGTCTCTGGATTTGCCGTTCGTTTAAGGTCAGTGAGCACCTTAGCAACGATCGCAGTCGAAGAGCTGGTCATGATACCACACAATACCATCATCTCCTTAAAAGGCATATCCATCAGCCATCCGATCAATAGTCCCGAGGTAAAATTGAGCAGCACATAGATTGTTCCTCCAGTTACGATCGCTTTACCGGATTTAATGAGTCGATTGACTGAAAATTCCAGTCCCAGATAAAATAAGAGAAACAATACCCCTAGCCTCCCCATAAAATCTATAAAGGGTTTGCTTTCGGTAAATGTGAGGTCTACCACCCCTATCTGAGGTGCATGCTGCCCCAAAACCATCCCTATAATAATGAAAAAAGGAATGACGGAAAACTTAAGCTTGTTGGCAATCAATCCAACAATGGCTACAAGTCCGACAGCGATTCCAATTTCCAATATTAGGGTATGTGATAGCATAGATTACAGTAAAATTTCCTTTAAAAGTTTGATGTTGTTTTTCTTTCCGGCAATGACCAAAGTCGTTCCCGGAGTGATCAGATAAGATGGTCCAGGGTTGATGACCGTTTCATCATCTCTGATTCCGGCAATAATGGAAGCTCCTGTACGTTGCCGTACCTCCAATTCTCCGATCGTTTTCCCAGCCCCCTCCCATTTGCCTTCGAGCTTGTACCATTCGATACGCAAGTCATCCAAAGCCACTTCAATTGTTTCCAATGCCTTAGGCTTATAGGAAAGACCGCCTATAATACCCGCTATCTGACGAGATTCATCATCATTAAGTGTCATCACACAACGTGATTCGTGCTCTTCATCATCATAACGATACAGTTCCCGTCGACCATCATCGTGGATCACAACAACCATATTGTCTCCCGCATCGGTTTCAATTTGAAATTTCTTTCCAATTCCAATCAGATCGGATTCTCTTACAATAGACATAATCTTCTATTTAAATAAATACCAATAATAATAGCGAAACGCCATTTTACTAAAAACAAATTTAACCAAAAACTCAATCTTAAACGAATCCGCCACACGCGACAGCAGGGGACATCAACCGGCAGATTATCCCAAAATACTAAAAAAAGTTCAGAAAAACGAGTTTTAGGCCGTTTAATTCATTAAAAAACATCAGTCAGCGCCCCTTCGTGGAATTTGAATTCCACAATGCTTTTCATTGGCATATCATTTTTTTCTCTACCTGGCCTCAATAAGTTTGTAACTTCCGTCAGGACGCAGCTGGCTACGGCCCATGGTTATATTTTTAGAGTGATAGAACAGAAAAATCCAGCCTTCGGGAGCCCCCTCTGTCCAATACCGCTGCCGGAGCTCTTTCGAGCGTCGTCCGTCAAAATCGTATTTGGCTACATAATTATGAAAAATTTCCTCGGGTTCAGGCAACACATCACCTCCGAAAAAATAGTGCTCTCCCCCTGTACGGATGTGAAAGGCCTGGTGATTTGGTGTATGTCCGCCATTATGCACATAGCTGATCTCGGTATTTATCTCTCCTTCCCCCTCGACCAACACGAGGTTTCCGCTCCGTTGGACGACATCAAAAATTTCTGTACGGTAGGAACTGGAGATACCAGAATAGGCATCCTCCCATTCGCCCCTTTGCACAATATACTCAGCCTCCGGAAATGCAATACGGGGCGAGCCTTCTTCCGTTTTTACCATACCACCGGCATGATCTTTATGCAGATGTGACATCAATACATATTTCACATCATCGGGCTCATAACCTAATTTGCGGATATTATTGTACAGCTTCAGCACACCACGGTCGTCCGTATGCCCCAGGCCGGTATCACAGATCACAATACCTGATTCTGTTTTGATCAAAAAAGGATGAACATGGATAAACATGGATCCGGGACGATCTTTCGGATCATCCACAGCCGGATCAAAGGGAACGAATTTTCTACTTTTATCAACGGAAAAAGAACCTTCATATAGAGAATAAGCCTGCACCATATTTAAAACATTGGGAATATGCACGTTAAGCAACAGATGGTCAATACCAGGTTTAGGAATTAGGTAAGTCCAGCCTTAAAACGTATATTTACACTTAAAATATTGTGCAAAGATATGCAAAAAAGGTGGGTACTAAAATCTAAAACTGATGTCAAAATAACCAACAAACTGCGCGAGGAATTAAATATCAACGCTGTATTAACAGAGTTGCTTGTCAGCAGGGGCATTGGAAGTTTTGATGAAGCAAAACAGTTTTTTAGACCACAATTGTCTGATTTGCACGATCCATTTTTGATGAAAGATATGGAAAAAGCCATATCCCGAATCATCCAGGCCATTGGCAACAAAGAAAAAATTTTAATCTATGGTGACTACGATGTCGATGGCACAACAGCCGTTGCCGTAGTCTACAGCTTCTTCAGAGAATTCCATAGTCAGCTTGAGTTTTATATTCCCGACCGTTATGCGGAGGGTTATGGTATATCTACACAAGGTATTGATTATGCTGCTGCAAATGGATTTACTTTAATTATTGCATTGGATTGCGGCATAAAGGCCATCGATAAGATTGCGTATGCCAACAACAAAGGGATAGACTTTATCATTGGCGACCACCATCTGCCGGGAGAAGAACTTCCGAAGGCTTTCGCCGTGTTAGATCCAAAACGTGCCGATTGTGATTATCCGTATAAAGAACTTTCGGGTTGTGGCATCGGATTCAAGATCATTCAGGCTTTCATCCTGACCAATGGTATGGATATCAATGCCTGTTATCAGTTTTTGGATCTGGTCGCGGTCAGTATCGCTTCAGATATTGTTCCGATCACCGGAGAGAACAGAATCTTAAGCCATTTTGGATTAATCAAGCTCAATACCAACCCTTGTGTTGGACTAAAAGCCCTGATAGACCTTTCCAATAATAGAACAAAGACCTTCACGGTCAATGATATTGTCTTCCAGATCGGGCCGCGCATTAATGCCGCCGGAAGGATCGACCATGCCAAGGATGCTGTTAAATTATTAATTTCAAAATCCTTACAGGAGGCCAAAGATTTCAGTTCGAGTATTGATGACCAAAATAATGTCCGCAAGGATTTTGACCTAAAGATAACCGAGGAGGCATTGGCACTCATTGAGGAGAATGTCGTTCTCAAAAGCCGAAAATCTACTGTACTGTACAAAGCAGACTGGCATAAAGGTGTTATCGGTATCGTTGCCTCACGATTGACCGAGAAATATTACCGCCCGACCATTATATTGACAGAAACAAATGGTCATATCGCGGGATCCTGCAGGTCAGTGATCGGATTTGATTTATATGAGGCCCTAAACGAATGTGCCGACCTGCTCGAACAGTTCGGAGGACATAAATACGCCGCTGGACTAACCATGTCTCTTGACAATGTAAGTCTGTTTCAAGATCGCTTTGAAGAGGTTGTTGCCCGAAGAATCAGTCCGGAGATGCTGACACAGGAAATTCTGATCGACGCCAAACTTCAGCTGAAGGATATAGACGCAAAGTTTTTCCGTATACTCCAACAGTTTGAACCATTTGGCCCACAAAATGAAGCTCCGGTATTCTTGAGCAAAAAAGTAAGTGCGGTAGGTCCGGCTTTTCCTGTCGGTACCAATCATCTAAAAATGACGGTTGTACAGGAAGATTCCGCATCTTTTGATTGCATCGGTTTTGGATTGGCCGAACACATCAGTCTTATCAATTCAGGCCAGAGTTTTGATATCTGCTATAGTATCGAGGAAAACGTCTGGCGCAGCAAAAGGAACTTACAGCTCAATATCAAGGGAATTCGATATTAGTATTATTACGGATGGATAACGAGTACGTGAATTTAGGTTTTGTGGGGTTTAGAATGATCTAAATACTACGACCATGATACTTAATACTAAGAAGATATTAATATATTTACAATAGATTTGCATCAACATGCTCCAACCGTAATTTCCGCATTAAATTCAGGTCATCTGGTATATTGCGGAAAAAGTAGAGCACAAACTTATAGCAACAAGATAGATCAAGAAGATGATTTTAAAGGCAGAGCATCTCATAAAAAAATATAAACAACGTACTGTTGTCAACGACGTATCCTTTCATGTAGAACAAGGAGAAATTGTCGGATTATTAGGGCCAAATGGTGCCGGTAAAACGACCTCCTTCTATATGATTGTTGGTCTGATCAAGCCCAATGAAGGAAAAGTTTTCTTAGACGACCAAGAGATCACGCAAGATGCGATGTATCAACGCGCACAACGTGGAATAGGTTATTTGGCTCAGGAGGCTTCTGTCTTCCGCAAGTTATCCGTGGAGAATAATATTCTTGCCGTACTGGAGATCCATTACCCCAATAAAGAAGAACGTATGGCCAAACTGGAGGAATTATTGTCCGAATTTAGTCTGCACCGTGTTCGTAAAAACAGAGGTGATCTTTTGTCAGGGGGGGAACGCCGGCGTACCGAAATTGCCCGTGCATTAGCTGCAAATCCTTCTTTTATCCTTCTGGATGAACCATTTGCGGGGGTCGATCCTATTGCCGTAGAGGAAATACAAACGATCGTAGCAAAACTCAAGACGCGTAATATAGGTATTCTAATCACGGATCACAATGTACAGGAGACCTTATCCATTACGGATAGAGCGTATCTTTTGACCGAAGGCAAGATTATGCTTACCGGTACACCTGAGGAAATTGCCGACAATGAGCTGGCACGGAAATTCTATCTGGGCCGTCACTTTGAATTGAGAAGGAAAAAATTTTAAAGCAAAAAGAATACCCGCTATGGCCTTATTAAACTCCATTTTTACTTGGTTCATGAAAAAAAGGATTCACCAGATCGAACTTTTTATGAAATATCCGCACGATGTACAAGAAGAATGGTTCCAAAGTTTAATCTCTACCGCAGAGGCAACAGAATGGGGAAAGAAATACGATTACACGAGTATACTCACACCTGAAATATTTAAAGAACGTGTCCCTATACAGGACTATGATGATATCAAAGGTTATGTAGACCGCATGATCAAAGGTGAGCAGAATATTCTGTGGCCTTCGGACATCAAATGGTTTGCAAAATCTTCGGGAACAACCTCTGACCGTAGCAAATTTATCCCCGTCAGTGAAGAGGCTCTTGAAGAATGTCATTTTCAGGGCGGTAAGGACATGTTGACCATCTACTGCCACAATAGACCCGAAAACCGTGTTTTCACGGGAAAATCGGTTGTCATCGGCGGCTCTTCCCAGATCAATAACTTCAGCCCAGACTCCTATTATGGGGATTTATCTTCGATCCTGATCCGAAATCTCCCTTTTTGGGCAGAATTCAAGCGAACCCCGAATATGGAGGTGACCTTAAATCCCAATTTTGAAGAGAAAATTGAGCAGATAGCCCAAATCACCATTAAGGAAAATGTAACCAGTCTAGCGGGTGTGCCAACCTGGAACATTGTAATGGCCAAACGTATTTTGGAAATCACGGGCAAAGATAATTTATTGGAGGTATGGCCAAATCTGGAATTTTATGGTCACGGTGGCGTAAGTTTCAAGCCTTACCGCGAGCAATTTCACAAGCTGATTCCCTCAGACAAGATGTATTATCTCGAGAACTACAATGCCTCCGAGGGGTATTTTGGGTTACAGGACAAATCGGATTCCGAAGATCTGCTGCTGATGCTGGACTATGGGATCTATTATGAATTCCTTCCGGTGGAAAGATTACATGAGGAAAACCCGACAACGCTACGCCTGGATCAAGTAGAAATCGGCAAGAATTATGCGCTGATCATATCCACCAATGCTGGACTATGGCGTTATAAGATAGGGGATACGATCAAGTTTACATCACTGTCACCTTACCGTTTTCAGATATCAGGCCGCACAAAACAATACATCAATACATTTGGAGAAGAAGTGATCGTGGACAATGCCGAACAAGCGTTGGCGGAAGCAAGCAAATTGACAAATGCTCGAATTAAAGATTATACCGCGGGTCCGGTATATTTTCGGGAAGCAGAAGCTGGCGCACACGAATGGGTTATCGAATTCGAACAGCAGCCTAACGATTTTAATCGCTTTTGTGAAATATTGGATGCCAAGTTGCGGGAAATCAATTCGGATTATGACGCGAAACGATTTAAGAACATGGCATTGCAAGCACCAATAGTCCATAATGCGCCGTCAGACACTTTTTATAAATGGATGAAGTCTAGGGGTAAATTAGGTGGACAGAATAAAGTTCCAAGGCTGAGCAATAATAGAGAGTATCTCGATCCGCTTTTGAAGATTTTACAAGATTGACCTGAAGTCTGTCCTAGTGGAGATTAGCCAAAATTTTTCCAATATATTTTTGGCTAATCTCTTTGTTTAGGGTTTAATTGCGGTTTTATACAAAAACACAAAAAAACCAAGGATAAAATTCACAGAAATACCTTTCTTTTGAATTTCAACATCACGCTGTAACAATTCGCGAGTTTCACCCGATGTTACTTCATTGCTTTTGTTAAGACTGTGAGTCAATTCCATACTAAGTTTATTTTATGATAAGTGATTTTATAGCGTAAAGCAAACCAAATGCCCATACATGGCTGCATTCTTGATTTCCAAACTTTATGCCATAAATGCAAGAGAGGTGTTAATTAATATAAAATTAACACAATTAATTAATAATAGACAGATTCCAAAAATTTCTTAGTCAAATCTTTCATTTTTATATAAAAAGTGTAGTCATTTGGAGAATGACTGTCCGAAATAAAAGGCATTGTGCCGAACGGGAAATTATCCGGACAAAGTGCGGTTTATATTTCAATTTTTCCTAACTTAGCCTAAGTAATATAAAAAATAAGATGAACGCGACAGAGAACTATTCAATTCGCGTAGAGCCAACTCAAAATTCAAGACTCTCGCAAGTAGATTTCGACAATCTAAAATTCGGAAAGATATTATCCGACCACATGCTGGTCGCAGACTATGATGATGGTGAATGGAAAAGTGTCAGCATCGTCCCTTATGGAGACATCAGTATCAGTCCTTCGATGTCTGCTTTACATTATGGTCAGGCGATATTTGAAGGCATTAAAGCTTATAAATTTGCGGATGGTACGGTGAGTATCTTTCGTCCGGATAGAAACTGGGAAAGATTCAACAAATCAGCAGCCCGTCTTCAGATGCCTGAAGTCCCTGAAGAAATCTTCATGGATGGACTGAGCAAGCTATTGGATATTGACCGGAATTGGGTTCCTGCTAAAGAAGGTTCTTCTTTATATATCCGCCCATTTATGTTCGGTACAGAAGCAGCTTTGGGCGTACATCCATCCAAATCGTATAAATTTATCATTATTACGGGACCGGTAGGTGCTTATTATAGTAAACCAATTAGCTTAAAAGTTGAAACTTACTATACCCGTGCAGCCGAAGGCGGTGTTGGATTCTCGAAAAATGCGGGTAATTATGCATTGTCGCTTTACCCTACCCAATTGGCTAATGATGAAGGCTACGATCAAATTATGTGGACTGACGCAGCTGAACACAAATATATTGAAGAAGCCGGTACTGCAAACCTGATTTTCCGTATTGGCGACACCATTATCACGCCGCATGGCGATACCATCTTACATGGTGTAACCCGTCGTACCATTATGGAATTAGCGGATAAATGGGGCTATAAAACCGAACAGCGAAAAGTATCCGTTCAGGAGCTTATCGATGGCATCAAATCGGGAACAGTAACCGAAGCATTTGCCGCTGGAACAGCAGCAACAATAACACACATCAGCCGTATCGGTTTTGAAGGACAAGACTACAACTTACCTCCGGTAGAAGGCCGCGAGTTCTCCAATAAAGTCTTAAATTACCTGAATGAATTGCGCTACGGTAAATTAGCTGATTCATTTGGATGGAACTACTTGGTGAAATAAAAGGATAATCCATAATAAAAAGGGCAGTTGGGGATCATCAACTGCCTTTTTTTATGCGATAGGGTCGACTAGTTCTCCTTATTGCCATCAAGAAGTTTAGTCTGTATAAAATCAATGATATCCCCCGTCTCAGTAGGCTGGAACCAGAAAGTATCGCCATATTTTTTAAACCAGGTAATCTGACGCTTTGCATAACGTCTTGAATTCTGTTTGATTTTGTCCACAGCATCTCCCAAGGAGATATTTCCGTCGAGAAAGTCAAATAATTCGGCGTACCCTACTGTAAGCAAAGCGGGCTTGCTTCTAAAAGGAATCAATGATTTTACCTCCTCCAGCAAACCGGTTTCCATCATACGATCTACCCGAAGATTGATCCGTGCATACAATTGGGAACGCTCCATATTTAATCCTATCGTCAAAATATCAAACGGTCTTTTATCGACATCTTTCCTATGATAAAAGGACATTGGCTTGCCTGTAGCTTCAAACACTTCGAGGGCGCGCACGACACGCTGTGGATTATCAATGTCAGCGACTTTATAGTAGGCAGGATCAATTGTTTTTAAGCGTTCCTTCATCTGTTCGATCCCCAATTGCTCCATTTCGCTATTAAGCCGCTCTCGCACCTCTTCCCCGGCCTTGGGAAGGTCATCCAGACCTTCACAGAGTGCGCGAACAAATAATCCGGATCCACCGACCATAATAACAACATCATGCTGTTTGAAAAGTTCATTCAGTCTGAGTAAGGCTTCGCGCTCAAAATCGCCCGCAGAATAATCCTGACGAATGGAATGTGAATTTATAAAGTGATGTGGGGCACTGGCCAGTTCTTCTGCGTCCGGCTTAGCCGTACCGATGGTCATCTCCCGATAAAACTGCCGGGAATCGGCAGAAATGATTTCGGTTTTAAAATATTGAGCCAATGAAATAGCCATTGCAGTTTTTCCAACAGCAGTCGGACCTACAATGGCTATCAGTGTTTTTTTGTTTGCCATAATATGTGCTTCAGATGCTCAAATCCGCATTGAAGGCATTTTCAATTAATATTCGTCTTCGTAGCCGTTTGATTCTTCACGCTCCTCCTCGCCTTCTCCCTCTTCATCCTCGTCGTCGCTGTCAAATCCATCCAATTCATCCTCGTCATCCACACCGTATTGCGTATCATCTTCTTCAACATAATCATCTTCTTCAACAGCATCTGACACCGGAAAATTAGCCGCGGTCATTGTTTTAGGCACCTGACCGACAGATTTGAACAAAGCCGGATACGCTTTACCCGCTTCCTCCTTCAAAATTTTGATCAGTTCCACCTGAAAATCATAAGGACGGTCAAAGTTATAGATGTAATAAAATTTTTGGTGTGGATCATCAATAAACTTGCTCAGGCGAATATTCTCCATCAACAAAACTTCTGTATCTTTCTTGCGCTGCGTGGGTTTAAAAGCAATTTCTGTTCCTTTTTTCCACTGATCATTGCTCACGTAGAAAGAGGAAGAAGCATCTGGCGCGTAGCCTGTCGTTTTATGGATTTCCTCATGCATGTCTAAAAATGTACTTTTGGAAGGCATATCAATTTCGCGATATACATCTTCATAATCTTCAAAAGTAACTCTAAATCTATAAATTGCCATCTTTTATGTATTCTTCTTTTTAGCAGTTTAAAATTAATACTATATTTTAAGAATTGGAAATTTCCAATGGGATTTCTTGCTTGACCTCCAAGCCCATGTCTCCGGCTTTACGAACTAAATATTGATAGGCTTCGACCCGGGAATTGGGGATATCACCTTCCAAAATAGCTTCGCGGATCAGATTTTTCAACTGTCCGACAACACGTCCCGGTGTCAGTCCAAAAAGTGTCATAATATCTTCGCCACTGATGGGTGGTTGCCAATTTCTAATCTTGTCACGTTCTTCAACGTCCTTTAGCTTTTGCTTGACAAGTTCAAAATTCTGGCGGTATTTTTTCTTTTTAAACTCGTTCTTCGTTGTCACGTCCGCATGACACAACATCATCAGGGCATCGATGTCGTCATCGGCCTCAAATAGTAAACGTCGAACGGCAGAGTCGGTGACCATATCCTGTGCCAGCACAATCGGACGAAGATGCAATTGTACAAGTTTCTGTACAAATTTCATCTTTTCATTCAATGGTAATTTCAGTTCGGCAAAAAGCTTCGGCACCATCCGTGCACCACGGTCTTCATGTCCATGAAACGTCCAGCCCAATTTTTTATCGAAACGTTTTGTCGCCGGCTTGGCAATATCATGCATTATAGCAGCCCAACGTAACCAGAGGTCCTCAGAAAGTTCACACACATTATCCAATACTTCCAATGTATGGTAAAAATTATCCTTATGCCCCTTTCCATCAATAATATCAACACCATGCAGGTTGTACATTGCGGGGAAGATCAATTCCAGTAGGCCCGTATCAAAAAGATATTTAAAGCCTACAGAGGGTTTAGGTGAAAGAATGATCTTATTGATTTCGTCGATAATCCGTTCTTTTGAAATGATCTTGATGCGTTCTTTCGTATCCGTGATCGCTTTAATGGCCTCAATGTCAATTTTAAAATTTAGCTGAGTTGCAAAACGGATTGCACGCATCATACGCAAGGGATCGTCTGAAAAGGTTTCTATTGGATCTAGCGGGGTCCGGATAATACGTTGTTCAAGGTCTTTTACACCTTCAAACGGATCTACCAAGGTACCATAATCAGCCTTATTCAACGAAAAAGCCATGGCATTGATTGTAAAATCACGGCGATTCTGATCATCGCCCAATGTGCCATCCTCCACGATCGGCTTCCGGGAGTCCGCACGGTAGGATTCCCTCCTTGCGCCAACAAATTCAACATTCAAGCCCTCAAAAACGAGCATTGCGGTACCAAAGTTTTTGTAGACTGAGACTTTAGTATGAATTTTTTCACCCAGCAAAGTTGCAAACTCAATACCACTTCCTACCACAACAATATCCACATCATTCTTGAATGGACGCCGCATAATATAGTCGCGTACATAGCCTCCGATGACATAACACTCGGTATTTGTCTGCTCGGCGAGCTCTTTGATGATTGAAAATATTGGATGTTGTAAATTATCGTACATAGTTAGAACAGGAGGTAAAAAACCAAACAGTTTGCAAAAGTAATACTTTTTTTTAGTATTAGGCATTGCGCTATTAGAATTGAGATTTTGATCGTACAAACTCTATGCAGATACGACCGGTGTTTACCTTGTCACGCTGGAATCATTATAACTCCTTAATGACAATGTGATTCTCGTCATCTGCTTAACTTGACACTTATACCGCTATAGATCAAAAAAAATCAGCAATTATTACAGGCCTAATCCCGGTCTTTGGACAATTTGCGGAAGGCCAATGGGTTCTTCAATAATTCAGCTTGTTCCCGGCGGCGTTTCACAATATGGACCGCAGTAAAAATTGCCTCTACAAATGAGCTCGGTGACGCCAGGTTTTTCCCTGCGATATCGTACCCTGTACCATGATCCGGCGAAGTACGCACAATGGATAATCCAGCCGTATAATTTACACCGCCTCCCTTGGCGATATGTTTGAAAGGAATCAGTCCCTGATCGTGGTACATGGCCAGTACGGCGTCAAATTTCTCATAAGCGCCTTTTGCAAAGAAACCATCTGCAGGATAGGGGCCAAAACAGAAAATCCCCTGTTCATTTGCTTTTTCAACCGTTGGTCGAATAATCTGGTCGTCTTCGGTTCCGATAATCCCGTGATCTCCAGCATGTGGGTTAAGTCCCAAAACGGCTATTTTGGGTTTCTCAACCCAGAAATCCTTTTTCAAAGATTCGTTCATCAGAACGAGCTTTTTCAAAATTGCCTCTTCAGTGATATTCGTAGCCACATCGTGTAATGGGATATGACCTGTCACCACACCAATACGCAGCTCATCACAGACCATAAACATCAGCACATCATCAGCTCCAACCTTTGCCTGCAAATATTCGGTATGCCCAGGAAATTGGAACCCCTCCTGTTGAATATTATGTTTGTTTATCGGTGCAGTCACCAATGCATCAATTTTACCGGCTTTCAAATCATCGATTGCTCGCTCGAGAGACAAAAAAGCATATTTGCCCCCGATTTCATTTTCCTCACCCAAAGAGATCTTAACATCTTCCTGCCAGCAATTGATCATATTCGCCCGTTTGGAATGGGCCTGTTCAGCATCATTGATGACGTTAAAACTAAAATCGTTTACTCCGATCGCTTTTCGGTGAAAAGAGGCAACTTTTGTATTTCCATAAACAATCGGCGTAAAAAAATCGCACATACGTTGATCCACCAATGACTTAATAATTACTTCAAGTCCAATGCCGTTAATATCTCCTACGGTAATTCCGATTTTTAGTTTATCACTCATCCTTTTTTAAATGCTTTGACTCAAAAATAGGGATTTTTTTTTAGTATTGAGTAGTTAGATATGCGTATTAAGATTTTGGGCGAACAAGTCTCTGGTCTAAAAACTTTCTGTCCATTTGAATTTTTACTTTTGACTTTTTACTTTATAAAGCTTTTAAATTTCTAATTTTGCATCATGAGTACAGTTAGAGCAAAAAAACATTTAGGACAGCATTTCTTAAACGATAAGAATGCCGCGCAACGTATTGTAGAAGCATTGGATCCTAAATTGGGTTTTAGCCAAGTAATCGAAGTCGGTCCGGGAATGGGTGTCCTTTCAGATTTTCTATTACAGAAAGAAGAATATGAGACCTATCTGATCGATGTGGATGATGAATCGGTCGCCTATCTGGATGACAAATATCCGCAATTGGGAAAAAGATTGATCCATGGCGATTTTCTAAACCTTGACTTTTCACAATATTTTGGTGAAAAAATGGCTATCATCGGCAATTTTCCCTATAATATTTCCTCACAGATCCTCTTCAAAATTTTGGACGAGCGTCAACGTGTTGTTCAGATGACAGGTATGTTTCAAAAAGAGGTCGCTGAGCGCTGTACAGCGAAAGCAGGCAGTAAAGAATATGGTATCCTGAGCGTATTCTTACAGGCGTACTATAAAGTAGAATATCTCTTTACCGTAAAGGCAGGAGCATTTAATCCACCACCCAAAGTATTGTCGGGTGTCATTCGCATGACGCGAAATGACCGTGAACAATTAGCCTGTGACGAGAAGCTGTTCTGGCGGGTCGTTAAAGCGGGCTTCAATCAACGTCGCAAAACCTTGCGGAACTCGCTTTCAGGCGTTGTCCCAAAAGATAAAATGTCAGACAATCCGCTATATGAGCTGCGGGCCGAACGATTGACAGTAGATGACTTCGTTAGCTTGACCAACGAGATCGCAAATAGTCTTTGAGATGAATTTAACAGATAGCACATTTATCATCGTTGGTGGAGGTATCGCTGGATTATGTGCCGCAATTGGCCTGAGACAGTTAGGTATTGAAGCTCATGTTTATGAAAGTGTGCCTGAACTCAAAGGAATAGGGGCCGGATTTGGTCTCGCCGCTAATGCCATGCAGGCTTTGGATCATTTGGGACTAAAAGATGAAATCAGCCAAATTGGACATTATCTTGGTTCTTATAATGTTCTGGATCAAAAAGGAAATATTTTGGTCGAACCGAATACCAAAACAATCAGTCAAAAATACAAACAGGACAACTTTGCCATACACCGAGCAGACCTGCACCGATTTCTTCTGTCAAAGATTCCCGACAGTCAAATCCATCTTGGCAAACGTGCGCTGTCTTTTGAGCGATTAGGTGAACAGATCCGCGTTCATTTTGCCGATGGTAGCCAAGTAATGGGTAACGCTTTACTTGTTGCTGACGGTGTGCACTCCCTTATACGCCAACAGTTGCTGCCGACATCAATCCCTCGCTATTCAGGCTACACCTGTTGGCGGGCGACAATTGACAATAGCAGTATCCAACTCAAAAAAAGCACAGAAACATGGGGCGCAAAAGGCAGGTTTGGTATGACGCCTCTTGTTGGCAATCGTATTTATTGGTACGCCTGTATCAATAGTGTACAACAAAATCAACATTTAAAGAATTGGACCACGGCGGATCTGTTGGATAATTTCAAAGATTACCACGCCCCTATTCCGACAATTCTATTAGAGACGAAGGATACGGAATTGATCTGGAATGACATTATCGATATCGTCCCATTACGACAGCTTGCTTTTGACAATATCCTTTTACTCGGAGATGCCGGTCATGCCACCACCCCCAACTTGGGACAAGGTGCCTGTCAGGCCATAGAAGATGTCGCGGTATTGTTGGACGAATTAAAAACAGCATCTTCGATACCCAAAGCCTTCTCCCGATTTGAAAAACGTCGCTTGGACCGTGTCAACTATATCTGCAATACTTCGTGGCGAATCGGGAAAATCGCGCAATGGGATAAACTTGCTTTGATTGGCATGCGCAATTTCTTTATGAAAATTATGCCAAATAGGCTTAAGCAACAACAGTTGAATAAATTATTGTCCGTAGACTTTATGCAAATAAACCGTGACCATGAAAGCTAATATTTTGATTGTCGATGACATCCACGAAATTATGTTGGAGAAATTTGAGCAGGCGGGGATCGCTTATGACTACCAGCCTGACATTGATCGCGAAGAAGCGGAAAGAATCATTGCGAACTATTCAGGTCTGGTTATCCGCTCTAAATTTCAGGTAGACAAACCTTTTCTTGACTTAGCGCCCAACTTAGGTTTCATCGCCAGAGCAGGGGCCGGAATGGATAATATTGATGATAAAATTGCGGCACAGAAACAGGTTATATTGATTCCGGCCAATGAGGGTAATCGAGATGCTGTCGGCGAACACATGATCGGCATGTTGTTAAGCTTGATGAACAATCTCAACCGGGGCGATCAACAAGTGCGGGCTGGCCAGTGGTTGCGCGAAGCCAACCGTGGCTATGAACTTAAAGGGCGTACAATTGGTCTGATTGGCTATGGACATAATGGTATGGCTATGGCCAAAAAACTTTCGGGCTTTGACGTGAAGATACTGGCTTATGATAAATATCGGACCGACTATACGGACCAGTATGCAGAAGAGTCCACTATGGAGAATATCTATGCACAAGCGGATATTATTAGCTTCCATATTCCGCTGACCGCCGAAACAAAGGAAATGATTGATGATGCTTATTTATCGAAGTTTAGCAAACCTATCTTCTTCCTATTAGGCGCTAGGGGTGGAATTGTACAGGTACCGGCTGTATTAAACGGTCTTGACAAAGGCCGGATCCTTGGCGCAGCCTTTGATGTGCTCCCTGTTGAAAAGTTTCCTAAGCTTGCCGAGCAGACCTGGTATCCAGACCTTATTAGTAGAGACAATGTAATTTTGTCCCCCCACGTAGCAGGTTGGACATTTGAAAGCTATTACAAATTATCGGCAGTTGCTGCAGATAAGATTATTGCATTTTTAAAGCTTCAGGAAACGCTTTAACAAAGATGACACTTATTGGCCTCAAGTTCCTCTAATTAAAGCCCTTGTTCTTTATGCGTCTTCGGGGACTATGAAAATGATTTAAACAACACCACGATCAAAAATTGTAGCACTAAGCTACCGTCCAATAAGTAGGCATAATGGTAGTGATCTTTTGTTTTGAAAACCGCCAGTTTTAGGAGTGCATATATCAGTATATTGGTTAAGATCAGTCCCAACTTGATCCATAGCAGATATGGCGCAACAAGGATTAACAAACTATGTAATAACAACAGGCTATAAGTTAGATTTTTCGCTTTCTGCTCCCCTAGCATATTGGGCAGCGTGCGCAGATGATAGTAAGAATCCTGCTGAATGTCACGGATATCAAAAGGTAGTGTGCAAATAATCAAGAATATAAATTTGAGTACACAAAGTGCAGCAAATACCCAACGCGCTATCGTATCCCCTATATTGAACAACTCGACATAAGGGAGTACCACACTACTACAAACCCAAACCAAAGCGATATGAAAGATTTTGGCCCCTGGTATTTGCCGCAATCCCACTTTTCGATTATGGAAGGTAAATAGAGGCATTCCGTACAATAAGCTCAATATTCCTATAAAGCCTAAAAACAAGAATGAATACAAGTGAATATGTAGCAAACAGTACCCAAGAACAATCAATGCAATGACATTATTAAGCCACATTACCCACTCATTGTTAAATATCCAACGGGTGCGTGCAAAATTTGATTCTTTTGGATTTTTGGGCTTAGACCACCATAAGCTAAAATTATAGAGCAACAATGTTGCTGTTCCCTCAACCAGAACTATATATAAATTGATTGGCCGTTCAAATATGATATAAGTCAGTGCACATTGCGCCATGGCGGCCAATGCAATCAAAATATTCGTATAGATGCTGATATAGAATATCTTTCTTAGAAACAACATGCTCGTCTAAACTTACCGCAAGATAACAATCTTGATAAATAAAAGTAGTTTAACATTATATTAAACATCAAAATGTTGATAAAATGGGCAAAAACCGCTAAATTGTACACCGAAATTGAAGTATCAAAAACAATTTCGCAACGATAACTTTATAAATTAAAATAATTCATAATAATCCTATAACAATGAGCCTACAAATAAAATCATTTGAAGAATATCAAAGCGAATATAAGCGAAGTGTAGAACAACCTGAGGAGTTTTGGGCGAGCATAGCGGATCATTTTTTCTGGAAGAGGAAGTGGAACAACGTGCTGAACTGGAATTTTGAGGAACCTAGTATCAAATGGTTTGAAGGTGCAAAATTAAACATTACTGAGAACTGCCTAGACCGTCATATTTATGCCAATGGCGATAAACCTGCGATTATCTGGGAACCAAATGACCCAAATGAAGCGCACCGCATCCTTTCCTACAAACAATTGCTACAGAAGGTCGAGCAATTTGCCAATGTATTAAAGAACAACAATATCAAAAAAGGTGACCGTGTCTGTATCTATTTGCCGATGGTACCTGAATTGGTGATTGCGGTACTGGCCTGTGCGCGTATCGGTGCTATCCATTCCGTTGTCTTTGGCGGATTCTCTGCGCGTTCGATTGCGGATCGTATTGAGGATGCGGAATGCAAATTGATCGTGACTTCCGATGGCAGTTACCGTGGTAATAAAACCATTGGCCTTAAAAATATTGTGGATGATGCGTTGATGCAATGTGATAGTGTAGAGAAAGTCATTGTATTGACACGTACACGTACACCAGTATCCATGATCAAGGGGCGTGATGTATGGTGGGAAGATGAGATCAAGAAAGTAGAAACGCAAGGTAACCCAGCCTGCCCTGCAGAAGAAATGGATGCCGAGGATACTTTATTTATCCTTTATACGTCAGGATCTACAGGCAAACCCAAAGGTGTAGTACATACCTGTGGTGGCTATATGGTCTACACAGGATATACCTTTATGAATACCTTCCAGTATCAACCAAATGATGTATTTTTCTGTACTGCTGACATTGGTTGGATTACTGGTCATAGCTATATTGTTTACGGACCATTATCTCAAGGTGCAACGTCATTGATGTTTGAAGGTATCCCAACATTCCCAGATGCGAGCCGTTATTGGGATATCGTTGATAAATTTAAAGTCAATATCATCTACACCTCTCCTACAGCCTTACGTTCATTAATGGCTTTTGGCGATGAATATGTCAATAAAAATGATCTTTCATCCCTGCGCGTACTGGGTTCAGTAGGCGAGCCTATCAACGAAGAAGCCTGGAACTGGTTTAACGAGAAAGTAGGCAAAAAGAACTGTCCCGTCGTGGACACCTATTGGCAGACGGAAAATGGGGGTCACCTGATCACCTCATTAGCTGGCGTTACGCCCGAAAAAGCAAGTTATGCCATGTTCCCGATGCCGGGAATACAACCCGCATTGATGGACGAGAACGGAAAAGAGATCGAGGGCAATGATGTAACAGGTAATCTATGCATCAAATTCCCTTGGCCGGGTATGTTACGGACGACTTGGGGAGATCATGACCGCTGTAGACAAACATACTTCTCCACCTACAAAGACATGTACTTTACGGGCGATGGTTGTTACCGTAGTCCAGAAGGATATTACAAGATCACGGGCCGTGTGGATGATGTCTTGAATGTATCCGGCCACCGCATCGGTACTGCTGAAGTAGAAAATGCCATTAATATGCACGCTGATGTTGTGGAATCCGCTATAGTCGGCTACCCGCACCCAGTCAAAGGCCAAGGTATCTATGCCTATGTTATCGCCAATCACCATACCGATGCAGATGCTACGCGGAAAGATATCATGGAGACTGTATCGCGTATTATTGGCCCTATTGCCAAACCGGATATTATCCAGTTTGTCAAGGACCTGCCAAAAACACGCTCCGGTAAGATTATGCGTCGTATTCTACGCAAGATTGCTGAAGGGGATATCAGCAATTTGGGAGATACCTCAACGCTACAGGATCCAACGGTAGTCGAAGGGATTATACAAGGTGCTGAAAGCTTAAAAAAATAGTTCTGCTAGAACCTTTAACAAAGAAAAGCCTCCCAAATGGGAGGCTTTTCGACTTTCAATGAGTTTCTGAGTTTTATCTTAAATTCAATCGTATTGGGAGGGTATATGCCACACGCACAGGCTCGCCTCGTCGCAATCCGGGCTTCCACTTCCCAAATTTCTTTACGACACGTATACCGGCTTCCCCAGTACCAAACCCCAAATCCTGCTTGACCTTAATATCCTCAACCTCGCCAATTTTATTGATGACAAAATCTATCTCCACAATACCGCTGACACCATTTTTCATGGCCTCTTTTGGGTAGTCAAAATTTCTGGCAACAAAAGTCATCATCTTATATATTCCTCCCGGATACTCTGGATTGACTTTATAAGTCGTTGAATCATATTGAACAATAGCGCCATTCGCCTTTGTTAAAGCCCCCGATAATAAACTATCCTGACTATAATTTTCCACAAAGGAATCTTTTCCCATCCATCCTTTCCATTCTCCCTCACGTAAATTATTAACAATTTCACCTTCTTCATATTCCTCTTTTCCTTCTACATTAAAGCGAATACGTCCATTTCCATTTTCCAATGTCTTGTTCTGAAGAGAATCATAATATACAATGTAGATTGGCTTTTTAACTTGTAACTTCTTTTTGTAAAGTTCGCTAGGATAAAAAACCATCATTTTCAGAATCCACGAGCTCTCCTTCATCGGTAAAATTCTCTAGGCTCTTTAATGTACCATTTTCATAGAATTCATATTTCTTACCTTGAAATTGGAATGGGTTAGGTCCATTCTTACTGATACCGTTGAGTTTGATCGAGTCGTTGCGCAGATAATATTCCTCAATTCGATAGATCTTATCTTTGCCCTTGGCATCGACATGGACTGTCCTTAAAAAATAGGCCGAATCTTTTTGTTCAGTTTCATCACCATCTTTTTTATGATATGTGGTAAAGGCGATTTGTGCTGAAAGACTCAATCCACAAAGGTTGAATAGAAGAAAACAAATAAGTTTCACCGGAAAATGTAAATAATACTTCATAATGGTTGTTAATATCTGTATAAATTAATAAATCGTTAGAGTAAATTACAAATTACCAGGTTAAATAATTATTAGGTTCCTTCAACAGAACTGCAATTAAAGCGATTGAGTTTTCCACATAATGTTAATAACAATGTTAACAACTCAGAATATGATAGAAAAAGCCACCTCATTGATGAAGTGGCTTAAGTTTATATCAGCGCAGGGGAAAATTCGGCACAATTATTAATATCCCGGATTTTGTGTAAGACCAGTCCCTAAACTTATCTGTGCAGAAGGAATAGGATATAAAAGGAATTTCTCATCTTTCAGATTTTCATATTTTTTAAGCGCTAATTTCGTGCGGCCAAAATCAAACCAAGTCTCACCTTCAAACATAAGTTCCCTTTCTTTTTCTTCCTGCACGGCGGTGATGAAGGCGTCCAAATTACTGTAGGTATCTATTGGAACCGTGACACCTGCACGTGCCTGTACAGCTTTCAACGAGTTGTAAGCTGCTGTACTCACACTATTATCTACACGTGCTTTAGCCTCGGCATGGATCAGGTAAATCTCCGCAAGCCGGATAACAGTAAGGTTTTGACTGGCTGGCGAGAAATTTGGAAACTTGCCCATGAAGTAATTATTATTACTTCCTTTTTTCACAGTAAAATCCTTTCGTTTGTCCTGCTCCGAATATAGGTCAAGGATTGCAGAATCTTTGGCAAAGAACAGCACGCTGGGATTGTCATTTGCAACCGCTGCAAGCGGATTCGTTGCCTGATCGTCAAATTGGATTTCGAAAATAGCCTCGTTTGTATTTTGTGTCGTCCAAATTGTACTGTAATCCGTCACTAGGTTAAAGCCACCTGCTGTCAGAACTTCATTTGCCATATCCGCTGCTTTTTTATAGTCATTGGTAATGGAAGCCTGATACAGGTAGACCTTTGCCAGCAACGCTTTCGCTGCCCAATGAGAAGCTCGTCCCTTGGCAGCATCACCTGTATTTGGGTTCTCTATGGGAAGCGCAGAAATCGCATCCGTTAGATCCTTAACAATCTGTGTATAGAGTGCTGCTTTGTCAGATTCAGCGATATCAATATTATCCCCTTCTTTGGTATAGGAAAGTTTCAGCGGTGCTTTACCAAAGGCACGTACCAGAAAAAAATAGTTCAGCGCTCTTATAAATTTAGCTTCGCCAACAAACATCTTTTTCTTGTCTTCCGTGATCATGGCCCCGGTCATTTTAGGCACTTCCTCAATAACTTGGTTGGCCGCATTGACCGTGGTATACACAGCCTGCCATATATTGGCTATCCAAGGATTGATGGCTTGTATTCTGTGCTCGAAAAAGTTTTCGTATTCGGGAAAACTTGCAGCATGCCGAACATGAGCTGCCGAAAACTCTGGAACAACAATGATAGACTGACCAAAAGAGAATGAATTCATCATCGTCCGGTACATTCCCAAAACAGCAGCATTAGCATTGGTTTCGGAATTGAAAAATTCATCTTGGGTTATCTGTCCAAGCGGGTCTCGATCTAAGAATTTGGAACATGATATTGCAAAAGAAGCCATCATGGTCACCAAACAAAGTAATATTATTTTATTTCTTTTCATCCGTACAAATTATTTACGAGTATATATTTTAAATTGCTTAAACGAGCTTGCCATACTCCGTTTATTATCCCTGTTGTGCTTGTCCCGGGAGCGGTTTATAAACAGTGAATCGTGAATCCGGACCGCAGGCATCATCGTGATTTATTGAGTGTCTTAGAACGTTACGTTAACACCGGTAGTGAATATACGCGGCTGTGGATAACTGCCATAGTCATACCCATAGATCAGTCCGGTATTGGCACCGCCATGACTTGAACTCACCTCTGGGTCATAACCTCTATAGCTTGTAAATACAAAAGCATTCTGCACAGTAGCATACCAACGGAGTTTTTTCATTTTGATCTTCTCCGCGATACTGGACGGCAATGTATAACCGAATGTGATATTTCTAATTCTAAAGAATGAGCCGTCTTCGACAAACCTTGAGGATATTGCACCATTGCTCAGGTCCCCGGGTGCCGGCCTCGGAACGTCGGTAATATCGCCGGGTGATCTCCATCTATCGACAAAGTCAACAAACTGATTGGAACTCGGGTTGAATCCTTCCAGTCCCGAAGCCAGGTTATAATTGAAGATATCATTCCCATAAGTGAATTGCCCCTGGATACTTAAATCAAAATTCTTATAAGCAAAATTATTGGTAATACCGCCAAAGAACGATGGATTAGGATCGCCGATCATCCTTTGATCTTTGTAGTCTGTAGGTGTTACGGCAGAGCCATCCGCACCTAGGTAATCGATCATCCCTGTCTGTGGATTTACACCTGTCGCTTGCCAGCCATAGAATACGCCAAGGGGTTGTCCCACTATTGCACGGTTCAGATCACCTACCCCGCCACGCATTTCTGTCAATCCCTCAGGTAAAGCAACTACTTTATTTCTATTAAAAGTCATGTTCAGCGAAGTGGTCCACTTGAATTCGCCGACTAAGTTTTTAGTCGTCAGTTCAAATTCGAAACCTTTATTTTCAATATCACCGGAGTTAGTAAACCGGGTGAGATAACCTGAACTAGTCAGAATAGGCAGTCCGATTAGCAAGTCCGTTGTTTTCTTGTAATAGTAATCGGCCAATATTGAAATTCTATTTCCCAGGAACCCGGCATCTACACCAACATTCCACTGATTGGTGGTCTCCCATTTTAAATTACGATCGCCCAATACATTGGGCACAAACCCCGCCAGCCCCATGTAGTTGTAGCCACTAGAATATAAAGAACGACTGGCATAATTGCCGATATTTTGATTCCCGGTAATCCCCCAGCTCGCACGAAGTTTTAAATCATCGAGCACCTTAGAATCCTTTAGGAAATCTTCTTCTGTAAGTCGCCATGCTCCTGCGAATGAAGGAAATACTGCCCAACGGTTGTCAGCCCCGAATCGTGATGAGCCATCCGAGCGCACATTCGCATTGAGGATGTATTTATCTTTATAGATATATGTTGCACGGGCAAATCCAGAAGCAATAGCCCATTCTTCGGGATACGAATTTGCACCGGTAATAACCCCTCCGGCCGTAATATAAGGGATATCATTATTGGGGAAATTTGAACGTTGTCCATGAACAAACTCAAGCCTGGATTCCTGAACCGAAAAGCCAGCTAAGGCATTGATGCTATGATCACCAAATTTCTTGTCATAGGTCAGTGTTGTCTCATTGATCCAAAGCTGATCCCTGGTATTGCGGCGTGCGCCGATACCACCCTGACTCGCATACGAACGAAGCCCCACAGGGGGCATAAAGAATGTCTCGTCAATAAAACTGATGTCTGTACCAAAGCTTGTCTTTAGTAAAAGCTCTGGGACTATATTGTATTCTGCGCTGGCATTTGCCAATACGCGAAAAGTCTGCGCTTCATTGGTCGGAAGCGTCAGCATAGCGACAGGATTTTCACGTGTCGCCCTCACCTGGTCATATACAAAGTTGCCTGTCTCGTCACGCACCGCTAAGTTGGGCGGAGAAAATATGCCACTCTTAGTGGCTCCTTCTTTTGAATTCTCTTCCTGAACACGTTTGTTGACAGCTCTGGTTAGGTTGATTGCAGTAGAAAATCTAAGTTTTTCATTGTGCTGATGGTCCAGATTTATACGACCGCTTAAGCGGTTGAAGTCGGATCCCAACAGTACACCGCCCTGCTTCATGTAGCCAACAGATGTGTAATATTGTGTCTTTTCACTTCCACCCCTTGATGAAAGCTCGTAATTCCTGGTTCCTGCATTTCTGAAGATGGCATCCTGCCAGTTCGTATTGACATTCGGATTGGAGAATATCTGCTCGGGAATAACCGCTTTAGGATCCTGTTGCTGTAAGATTTTGTAATAATCTTTCATATAATCCTGATACTGCTCGGTATTCATAAAATCGTAATACCTTTCTTTCGGCACCTGTGAGAATCCTTCGTACATATTAAAGTTGAACTCACTTTGTCCAGCTACGCCTTTTTTCGTAGTGATCAGGACGACGCCGTTTGCAGCTCTTGAACCATAGATTGATGAGGATGCCGCATCTTTTAATATCTCGATGGATTGGACATCAGAGGGATTGATCGAGGATAGCACATTGATCCCTTGGGTACCGCCTCCAAAATCAAATGTAGACCCTCCCGTGAAGTTGGTCGTACTGTTGACTGGAATACCATCGACAACATATAATGGGTCTGAACTTGCATTGATCGATGTTGTACCTCTTACCCTGATACTTATCCCTCCTCCCGGAGAGCCAGACTTTTGGGTAACCTGAACCCCGCCCGCCTTACCCTGTATGGCCTGGGTAATACTTGGCAATACTTCGTCTTTGATCTCATTAGCACCGATACTTGATACCGCACTCGGTAATGTCGCGCGATCCATCGTACCGTAACCTACCGCAACAACTTGTACAGAATCAAGCACTTTCGTTTCACCGCTAAGCACGACCTGTATATCCTTCCGATCTCCAACGAGCTGCGTGACTGCTTCGAAGCCGAGCGAAGAAAACCTGAGTTCGTTCTTCGGGCCAGCGGCAATTTGAAATTTACCGGATTCATCTGTACTTGCAGACACATTTGTACCGACTACCGCTACGGTAACTCCCGGCAGCGGCCCCTTGGGCCCAGTTACAGTTCCCGTCACTGATGCCTTTCCAGCGGTCACTGCACCACCCGAACCCTTCGGACTCCCAGCAACGTTCTTAGTGCTATCCTGATTACCAGCGGCGTTTTTAGTGCTATCCTGGCCAGCAACAGTTATACTATCCCGGCCGGCAGTAACTTTTGTCGTGCTATCCCGACCAGCTGCGACAGTGGACGAAGAATCCCTGCTATTGGCTGTCGAATCTGTTTGCACCTCCGCAGTACCAGGCGACAGGACGACTTCTATAAGTTTTTGATTGTTTACAGGAACTTCTTTAATGGCAAATCCAGTTTTTATAAAAACTAATACACCATTAGGGTCCGCTGAAAGTCTGAACGCTCCAGTTTGATCTGACAATCCGCTATTGCCCGTTTTCTTTTCGGTAACGACCACTCCTGCAAGTGCTGTTCCCAATGAATCTGTGACTTTACCGCTAATTCCGATCGTGTCAACCGCAAGGAAAGAAAGCGGTTTGGTACGCCCAACTACATTAGTGCGGTACTTGATTTCGGTCGTGTGAGCCTGCCCTGAGTGGCAGAAAAGAACAAAACCGCAGGCAATGAGGAGAGTGTGGTTTAGGGGGTGCATCATACGTTAAATATTTATAATAAGAAACTAATTGAAATAATGACGTTCCAAGCAAAAATGGAAATACATGTAACAAATTTGAAACATCGATACGTTAAAATCCGTTCATTTATATCAATTTTGTTACATATACTTATAGATAATAAAACGTCCTTAAATCTAATTTGTTATTAACTATTGATATTAATTTCAAAAAAAACATTAACGATGCATTATACATTTACGACAAATAAAAACACAAACTTCTGAATATCAATATATTTAAAAAACAATACTATAAAATATTCTTACTTATATAATGATGAAAAAAAATCCGCCGGCAACTTGAGATCGAATACCGCGTTTACTTTTGATTAGGGCTTAGCTAAAATGTCGATACAGATTCTGAATGAATGGAAAATACGATCTCAGGGATGATGTGAAAAAAAATAGCCACATCATCACGACGTGGCTAAAAATAAACATATGAATTTAATTAAACAGTTGCTATTTGTATGAGTTTACCGAACTTGCAACCTTCCAGCTTCCGGCTTCATTTACTAAGGTAACGAGATCAGTTTTTATAAAATCGTCGAATTTCATTGTAATGCGTGCGACCATGTAATTTTCGGATTCCTCTAAGATCTCCGTATTTGTGCTACAGTTGAGTTTTTCTCCTTTTTGTTTTTTCAAAAAGGAAATCACTTCTGAGCGTTTATTGGTACGTCCATTCTGACCTTGGATCTTTTGGCTAAAATCGGAGGTAAATAATTGCTCCACTCCACCGGATACTCCTTCGGTCATCACCGATACATAGCTATCTATAGCCAAGTCAGCTGTGGATAGGTTCAATGCTTTTCCGGGATTACTTGCTGCCATTGTACATGTTGATACCGTGATCAAAGCTGCTGCCGCGAATGTTTTTATTAAAGTTTTCATAACCTTTTATACTTTATATTGTTAGTTTTTTTGTCTCTTTTATAATTGTCGCAAGGATATTGATTTTGTTGCATCATTTCCTTTAAGATTCTGATTCAAAAGTAAGACAACGCATGATGCTATTTTATTACATTTAGACTAACGTTCGGAAAAAGTCGGTGAAAGGGGCAATTGGGACGGTAAATTGGAAATAACTGAGCGTATATAGCAACTCAATAATAAAGGATTATCTTCCTATCAGTTGGTCAAAAATTGAATAAATTCTATAAAAGATTAGGATCGGTTAAATTTTGAATATCATCGAGATCTTTAGGTCTATTACTAGATTTCTTTGCCTCTAATAGCCTGTTTTTATGCAGGGTACGTATTTTAAGGTTATCATCTTCAAAAAGCACAGCCTGATTAAAATTCTCCTCAAAATCTAAGCCTTTTACTTTTAACATAATGTCAATCGCGACAGGAGGAATTCCAAATGTAAAAACATCCCATATTGGATGGTTTAGAAAATTATCCTCAGTCATATCAAACACGGGCATTCCAAAGTCTGAGAATGCTGCTTGCAATTTCAAATAATTTTCCGAAGTTCTGTCCACCCAAATATCCATATCACCGGTTGTACGCGAGTAACCATGTAAAATTACCGCAAAACCTCCAACCAATATATATCTTACCTCGTTCTTATTTAACGCTGCAACAAAATCTCTAAAATCTTCATTAAAAATATTTGCCATAATAAGTTGTAATTATCCTCTTGAAGAAACTTTAAATTTGCTCCTATCCATTTTTGGAGGATTCTCTAATGGAAAATTATAGGCCACACTATTTAAATATAGTGCGATTTCGAGCCGCTGTTGCCAACTCAAACGCGCATAATAAGGTGAATGATTTGCAGCCTCCTCGGCAGTTTGTGCTTTGAACGCTGATCTATCTAAACGAAATGCTTTCATTTATCAAAAATAAGTAAATCAAATATGTAATCCAATTCCTTACATGGGACACCGAATTACTCACAGCTGAAAAGCGGCTAAAATGGATGAAGGGCTAAAGTCAACTTCATTGAGCACATTACATCGTCGGGCACTTTTATGGAGATATAGGATCGTAAATCCAACCAGGATGGGTGTGCCAACAAATTCGATCGCCCATTCTTCGATGTTATGATATCTTTTCAGTTGGTGCATGGATATATGAGAGAAGAGGGGGGCAAAGTTTTTTTATGACAAATGACTAATCCTTGCTACGTGTATTTGTATCAATGAAGTCGTGAGTAAATCAATGTAATTACCTCGCTTGGGCTTTCATTCTTCTTAGTCTAAAGCCAATCTATAGAAGAAAAGCTGTCACCTAATTTTGCTTGAAACAAATATAGGTGACAGTTTCATAATTTGTTATCTGTTTGGTATCATCAACTATTTCAAATTTCCATATATAACATTATTCGAGTTTACAATGGAGTACCAACCTACTATAGGAGTGCCAACCCGATTCGGCACCCAATCTGTCTTATAGGGCGAGTTATTTATTAAATAATCTTCCAATTCACGAAGTACTGATCGGCGAGTATTCCAATTTCCCGTTGTATTATTTGTCGGATTAGATAACGTCAGGACACCGTCCACCAAAGTATAATCAAAATACATCGTTGCGGTAAAGTTTGCAGTAGAATAATAATAAATATTGATACTTAATTGCTTACTACTTTCAAATTTGAATTCAAAATGCCTAAATTTCACTGTACCGAATTTCGTTACCGTATTTTTAATTAAATCTGGGAATGATGTGTTAATCAAAACTTCAGGCAATGTGTTTACGTCATTTGGAGTACCAAGTATTTTGTAGGTTCGGTTATAGCCATACACACTTTCTAACGGCAAAATAGGCTGGGTATCTTGTAGTAATTTTATTCGTTGGCCATCAGTAGTCACAAGATACAGATCATTGCCGTCAAGTATCGCCTTGACAAATGATTTATTCCCAATGGCTACAGGGTCATTAAAATTGAGGCCGGCTAGATCATAATTAAACTTGCCAGATACATTACTAACTCCTTTTTCACTATTAATATACTGAAAAATAGCACTTTTCCCAGTTGTAGGTGTAAATTCAATTTTACTTTCGATATCATCAACTTTAAAATAATTATTGGTATGCGACTTAAAATATGCTGCAATTGCATCAATAGAATTTTTGTATTTACCGTCCAAATAGTCCTTCTGTTCACTTTGCTTCAGCTTAACCAATCTCAACACATTACCATATCTTTTGCCTTGGAGGGTCAATGTATCCGCAGTAATTTTAAGAAGCTCAAATTCTATATCACTTTGCAATCCATTACCAGGAGTACCTCCATTTACAGATGGTGTAGGGTCTTGTAACATTGTAATATAATTGTACGTATCAAACATCAGAACAGCATTCATTGTCCATGTCACTCTATAAGTAGATTCTTTCAACACGGTAGAACTGCTGGTGGAAAAGTCAGACAACATGCTGAGGGTTTGATCAGGTCTAAAATCAACATAAAAGCCATAACCACCACTTGCCTTGGTGTTGAGTGCTGCTTTCCAGCCATATGGTGAGGATAATAACGCAGTCTGTAAAGAATCCAATTTTTCAGCAACACGTTCCTCAGGTTGCTTGTCAAAAATAAATTCTACATTATTTTTTTTACAACTACAAAAAAGTGAAATTATAGTTATAAAGAACAAGAGTATTTTTTTCATTTTTGCTAAATTAATTTAAAACAATAGGTCCATAAAAATAACTCTCAGCATTTCCTTGAACATAAAAACCAGCATATTTTCTGAGGTTCGCTAAGCCTGCTGTTTTTGGTAACCAATCAGGCACAAAAACGTTATTGGTTAAGTAGTCTATCAGTGGCTGCCATCCGGAGATTGTTATCCTTCCATTATTATACTCTGTGCCGGAAGAAGTATTAGGAACATAGATAAACTTTACACTACCGTCAGCCTGATAGGAAATATTAAAATCGAAAAATGCTTTCGTAATTGATGTCGAAGTAGATGAACTGCTATAGGAAGCCTGAATCTGTAACATGTTACCATTAAACACACAAGAGAAGTTCCTAGCAGTTCTACCTGTGCTGCCATTTATATTGAGTCCCAGCTTTTGTTCTACATCAGTCCAGACAGTTTTAAATACAGCTGACTGGCCATAGGAAACATAATGGGCTCCCTGATTCAAATCAACATCTATTTGTCGGAGATAGGACTGTTTCATCTGATAAACAAGTGTTTCCGTTGGATCTTTATATAAGCTGGCGAGTGTCCTAGACATTTCATATTGCAATTGTCTAAAATCAATATCATAATATTGCTTAAAATAGTCTACGACGATAGCTTCCTTTTGTTTTAATTTGGCCTTACCATCTGCTCCCGCAGCATTAGCATAGCGATCGTAATATAACTGTCCTTCAACCAGTAAATGTGCTACTGTCTCTGCAAAATCCTCCGTATATTGATCTCTTGCATATCTTGAGATAAACCCCAACTTTTGCGCTAAATCTTCCGTGTTTGCTGAATTCGTCCAATCGGAAGTATAATCAGAAGGCGTAATTTTTTCAAAAGTTGGTGGGATTTCGATGGTCTGATTTAAAATATGTGTGAACTCGTGGTGAATGGTTCGCAATCTTCTTTTTACATTATTGTAGTCATTTTCGTCCAATGTATTTAAATTATAAAGTATTACGCGCCTTCCTCCGTCAGCAGTGCCTAGTGTCTCTGATCCGTTTGAATTATATACCGTAGATCCAAAAAAGACAAATTGTTTTGGTGTGCGCGTTTTGATAAAGGTCGCTCCTGCTACTTTCTCATAAACTTTGATAAAACCATTCAGTACCATTTCGGCCGTCGGTTTAACACGATCTATATTGGGTGGTGAAATATTCTTGGCAATATCACCCATGGAACGATCAAAACGATACACCACCTCAATGTTGTAGGGATTTGTCAAACTAGCTTCCAACCAATTATCTAGCTCTCCATAAACGTATTTATCTGAATTATAATCATTCAGATCCACATCTAAATTGCTATCGCTCTTTCTACAAGAGTATTGTAAGATAGCGAGCATCGAAAACGCAATGAGTATTAAAATATTATTTCTTTTCATAAACTATTATCTTGGATTTTTTCCTACTCCAGCAATAGATGCCTCGTCAGGTATTTGAAACATTCTTCTATTATCATCTGGGGACAGAGTCTCAAAGGTCTCCGTGCCATCTATATCCAGAAAATTGTGGACTACTGGAATACGATGTCTTAAGATATCTAACCAACGGATACCCTCTGTAAGGAATGCCAATTGTTTATACTGTAAAATCGTCTCGATCAACGCTTCCTGATCTGTCTGAGCAGTTGTAAAATAGCTCTTCGCTTTTGCCAATGTTACATTGTGATTTGCGGGGTTAAAGTCAACAATTCTCGTACTTGCAAAATAATTGATATCATTCAGACCATTCACATAATCATTTTTCATCACATAGGCTTCAGCTCTGTTAATTAAAGCTTCATCCGCTGTCATAAGCGGAACCATGGTATATGGCTGTCCAGTACCCGCTGATACATTGGTATAAAAGAAATATTCATTATATTTCCGAGGCCAATAATGTGTACTACTTGCATAGGAAGAACCATTCCATTGAAATGTAGCTCCAGCTACAGTCACCTTACCGAAGGTTGCAAGATATTTATCCCGACCATAACCAAATCGACTATAATATCCCGTACTCTGTCTTTGGTAAATTGAATACGTATCCGCAAGTAACAAATTGTAGTTTTTATCCGCCTTTGTGTATTCGATTTGTCGTTCAGCAGTTGTTAAATCTCTAATTTTCGTTGCTTCAGGCCGAGTGTTATTGGTATAATCACCGTTTTGAAACACTTCATTCGCATGCAATATTACTTTATCCCAATCGCCTTTAAATAAATAAAAACGAGTTGCAAATGCATTTGCTGCAGAATAGGTAAAATGATATTTAGGCACTTTCCATTTACCGCCTTTCAACAGGGGAATCCCTTCTTCCAGGTCTTTTTGAATCTGCTGATAAACGGATTCTACTGTACCGCGTTCATATTGTTGTAAGGCAATTTTTTCGGGTTGTGTAACATAAGGAATACCCGGCGAGCTATTATCTTTCCCGATCTGATATGCTTTTGCAAAATAAGTGACAAGCATAAAATGTGCATAAGCTCGGGCAACCAATGCTTCCCCTTTGTATGGCAGCACAGATTTATCCAATTTAAACTCATCAATGGAAGCCAATGCTTGATTTGCGCTTGCTATAGCAGCATAACAACCATTCCAATATTGAGTTGGTGTATTGTTTCCAGATCCGGCAATATCGTTCCAGCGATACAGATCCACATAAGGATCCAATAATGGAGCTCCACTGTTAGGACCTTTATCATTCACATTGTCTGAATATGTTTCTGCCATTGCTAAATACCCATATCCTGGGTATGCTGAAGTCACCAGTTTAGCGACCTTGTCAACCGTATTGATTTCAGTCCGCATATCCGGTTCCTGCTCCAAGTATTTTTCACAAGAAGACAACGACAATGCTGATAAGATAACTACCGATATATATATTTTTAATCCTTTCATTATTTTAATAATTAGAAGCCTACTTTTAATGAGAGTGTATATTGACGGGGTACAGGCATGGCCACACCGCCGTTGTTGAAGAATTCCGGATCTGCACCGTTAAGTTTTTTATCCGAGTACAACAGCGCAATATTATTTCCGACGAGTGATACCTGTAACGAATTAAGACTTATTTTCTTTAATAAATCCTTGGGAAATATATAAGTCAATGCGACCTGCTTTAACCGCACATAGTCTCCTTTAGCGACACGTTCGGTTGAATAATTATATGCATTATAGGGATATACCGCATCTACGGTAGAACCATTGGCGCGAATTACCGAGTTGTTCTTTACGTAACCATCAAGTAAAGATGGAATATTTGTATACATCTCATCGCCCGGCATCAACCATCTATTGACCATATCTTTTGAAATCGTTTGCATATCAGTGTAAACGCTAGCATAGGTGGGTTGAAGACGAATAAAATTGCCTGCCGCGAAAGTAAAGAGTGTGGACAAGGACAGTCCTTTGTACCCAAATTGATTAAAGAAACCACCCGTCGTAGTCGGGTTCACCGGACCATGATATTTCAGATAATCAATTGTTTGACTCTGCAAATTGATATAAGTATCCTTTATGCCTTCTGTACCAATAAAGGTTGGGTAGCCATAGCGAGAATCTAAACCATCAAATTGAATAGAGAAAAGTCCGCGTTGTGAATACCCTTGTACTGCCGCCCCTTCAGCTCTGACAAGTGTCCAGATATTTTGGTTGACGTCCAATCGCGTGACTTCGTTCTTATTTATGGCAAAATTGAACTGTGTACGCCAGCGAAAACCGTCTGGATTTTTAAACGGGCTGCTTGCAATAGTAAACTCAAATCCATGAGCTTTCATTTCTCCATAGTTGGCCTGTTTTGTAAACTGTCCACCAATACCAGATGTACGTATCGAACCAATCAGGTCAAAAATATTCCTTTTATACCAATCCATTGTCAACTCAACCTTATTATTAAATAAATTAAGATCAGTACCAATATTCGTCTCATACATCTTTTCCCATGTTAACTTGGAGTTTTCCAAGCTACTTATATATATAAGACTTTCCTTTTCATCTTCATATGGCCTTTTTGATATATCATTGTAAAAAATAGGTGAGGAGTTTCTGGCACTACCTAAACTCGCAGTTAATCCATAAGTCGCTCTCAAACTGAAAGCGTTGACGATATCATTCTTCTTAAAAAATTCTTCCTGGTCAACATTCCATTTCCCCGAAACATTCCAGGTAGGTAACCAACGCGCAACTCTAGATTTCCCCAATTGGTTTGCTCCATCGTATCTTGCCGTGAAATTGACCGAATACTTATCCTTATAGGCATAGGCAGTTCTCAACATTGTCGCAACATAACGATCATAACCATAGCCCATGCTAAAATATGGGTTACCCGCTTCAATAATTTTTTTAAAATAGCGGTAATTTGGATTCACTAAGCCGCCACTTGCAAATTGATAACCTACACCATCGTACGAAGAATTTTGCCTGTCCGTATACCTCATTTCCATAGATCCAAAGACATTTAATCTATGATCTTTTGAGAAGGTATTATCATACTCCAAATTTTGGCGCAAATAGTAATTTTTTAAATTATTATTAATTGTATTAAAGAAACCGCCCTCCGGGAGAACAACAACAGGAGGATCGTTAGGATTATCCGGGTCTTTGTACAGCCACTTATTCCCATCTGCAATGGTAGCATCGCCATTCGCGAGATAAGATTTAATCACATTTGAATTTTCCTTCATTGAATGTTGACGCTCAGTTTTCGCGTAACGATAAGCTCCATCGACGGAATAAGTTAATTTTGGTGTTATTTTATATTTCACCCCTCCCTGCACTTTAATGTCAAGCATATTGAGTGCTAGGCTATTATTTTGCAATTCGTTGATAATATTAAAATCACCATAATTTCTCACGAAATACTCTAAATCACCATTTTCATCATAAGGTGTGATCAGTCTGCTTGTATTTAAAGCGTATGAATACGGGTTGATATCAAAATCCCTAGAATATTGGCCATACACAGGATCAGATTGTCTGGTTAATGTTCCAGGAGCACGTTGATCGCGAATAGCCGTGTTTACAAGAAATTCTGCACTCAACTTATCACTAATCTTTATATTGTTCCTAAGATTACCCGTATATCTTTTTACATTATCCCCCAATGTTTGCCCATTATCACTTGTCAAACTACTTGAAAAATACGTTTGAGACCGTGCAGTACCAGAATTAATACTAAGAGAATGTTCTTGCAATAATGAATTCCTGAAGAGTACGTCAAACCAATCTGTATTTGCTTTAGCATATCTGCTTAAAAAGTTCAACCGATCTTGTAAGGTATTTTTCAATGCAAAAGAATCTGTCGTCTCGTCATATTGATACATCTGGTTGTACATCTTATAAAATATGCCACCTGTAGAGCTTCTTGACACACTACTATGATTAAAACTTCCTTTATTTTCTAATTCCAACAAAACAGACATCTGTTCCGCAGAGTTCATAATATCAAACTGACTATAGCTTGGTTTTAGATAGGTCGTAAATGTTCCAGAATAGTTGATCAATGGTTTTCCTTCTGTATTTTTACCTCTTTTGGTATTCACCACAATAACGCCATTCATGGCACGAGCTCCATACATTGCTGTTGCCGCCGCATCTTTCAAGATAGTAAAGGATTCTATATCATCTGGATTAAGCCCCGCTACCGATGATCCGATCAACGTATTGGCATCACCTGTAGAAAGTGCCTCATTGGAAATATTGACCACATCTTCTAAAATAATTCCATCAATAACCCATAGCGGTTTATTGTCACCCGAAAGTGAAGTTGCTCCACGAACAGTAATTTTGGGAGCAGCACCGAAAGTTCCAGAAACATTCTGCACGGAGACCCCTGCCACCTGCCCTTCTAACATCCTGGAAATATCAGGTACTCCGCTTCGTTCGGCATCCCTAGCATTTACTTTAGAACTTGCCCCAGTAAACAGCTTGCGGTCAACATTCTGATATCCGGTCGCAACAACATCAACAACATCCAGTTGATTATCCGATGATGTCAATACAATAGGAATAATTGCACGACCATTGACAGTAACTTCTGTACCCGAAAATCCAACATACCTGACAACCAAAGTTGCGGAAGAGGAAGCATTAATCTTGAATCGTCCCTGTTCATCGGTTTGAGTAGAAACCGAAGTTCCTTTTACGGTCACTGTAGCACCACTCAGTCCTTTTCCGTCTTTATCCTTAACTGTACCTGTAATCGACTGCTGTAGCAATGCAGTAGGTGTAGTCGTATTGCTATTTTTTAAATTGCTATTGACAGAGATTGTATTGGCAATAATCTTATATTCAATATTATTATTTTTCAATACAGCGTTAAGTGCTTCCTCAACAGTGGCGTTCTTGACATTGACTGAAATTCTCGCTTTCGAATTCAGATTTTCACTGTACAGTACGCGCAGATGAGACTGCTTGGAGATTGCAGACAAAGCTTCTTCAATACGTGCATTCCGCATGTTCAAGGTGACTTTCTGGGCAGTGCCTTTAGCATGCACACCTGTAACAAATGCAAATAAAAGACATGTACTAATTTTCATAATACGTAGGGGTTTGCAAAACCGCGGATCTCGAGGGATCAAGAGCCACCTTTTGCTAAATGGTAAGTTATTCATACATTTACACTTTGTGGTTAATTGGGGTTTAATTGTTCACTTTTTAATTTAGGACCTGATAATCACATTTTTCTGAACAGGGATGCGCCAACATTCCTGTTCTCTTTTTTAAGGTCTTTTGGGTAGGTATTAATTTGTCATAAGCAGCCGGTTTTGGGTTTAGTTCATTATTATATTTCTAGCTTTTCGTTTCTATGATCAATTTTCTTCCATCCACTTCAAATTTGAGATTACTTACATAGGATAGCATTTCCAGAACCTGTGATAATTTGACATCACGCTCGATACTTCCGGTATACACCTTGTCCAGTTGTACGTTTCCCCTGAATTTCACATCCAGATCGTACCATCTCGATAATTGATGTGCGATATCTACGATCGTCTCCTTCTTGAAATAAAACTCATTATTGTGCCAGGACAGATCGCGTTGCAAATCCGCCTCTCCCTTGATCAGATTATCCCTAGAAGACCATACATATTCTCCGGGTGATAACTCAACACGTTCGTTATTTCTCCTAACCTCAACTTTGCCTTCCGCAAGCGTTGTACGAACTTGGTCTGAATATGAATTCACATTAAAATGTGTCCCTAACACTTTGACCTCATTCCCCTTGGACTCCACAACAAAAGGTTGATCCGGATTATGTACCACTTCAAAATAAGCCTCGCCTTCCAGAAAAACCCGGCGTTCTGTTTTTGAAAATTGCGCAGGAAATTTCAGTTGAGAAAGTGCATTGACCCAAACTCTTGTACCATCCACCAGCGTCATTTTATAGAAACTCGCCTTTGGGACAATTAATGAATTATATTGTGCAGAAATAGCCTGATCTGTCGCTTTGACGATCAGCTCATTGCTATTGCCAACAAGATTATTGTTTTTAGTCAGTGTTTTCGTAGAATCGTTATCCAGTGAGATCTTTGTTCCGTCGGCCAACACTAAGATTGCCCCACTTGTCGCTGGCGCGATATCTTGTGGCTGTGCAATAACAGCATGCTTTTCTTTGGAATTATCGGTGGTTAATTCAGTTCGCCATAAAACAAAGCTTCCAACTAAAAATGTAATAGTGGCGGCAATCCCCAAGGACCATTTTCCAATTGATGTTATTCCTGTACGATTTTTATTTTTTAGTTTATTCCAAGCCTTGTTGGCGTCCAATTTGCGGACAATGGATAAATCATCTTCTATATTTTTTGCCTGGCGGAAAGATTCCAAGAATTGTTTATTCTGAGGGCTAGCATTTAACCACTCCTCAAGTCGGTTTTGTTCTTCCTCATTCAGCTTTCCGCTAAGGAACTTCCGGAGTATTTCGGCAATATGTCCTGTGTTTTCCTTCATATTCTACACTAAAGAAACGCAAGACGAAAAAAGGGGTGACAAGAATTTAAATATTTTTTAACAAAAATATAACAAGGGGGATAAATTCTGGGTTTAGGCGTTTCAACAGCATTTTCATACCGCGTTGCTTTTGGGTTTTCACGGTGTTGATGCTAATTTGAAGTTCTTTGGTGATCTCAAGATTAGACAATCCTTCCAGGTATCCCAACCGGAAGACCTGTTGGCAGGAGGCAGGCATTTGTTCAATAATTTTATAGATCTCCTGAATGAGTTCACTGTGGATCATATTCAATTCAAGCGCTGTGTTATCTTCTTCGGTAAAGCCAACTACAGTCCAATATTTTTGACGCACTTTTTCATGGCGTATGTGATTATAGCAAGCGAAGCGCACAGAACTGTAGAGATAGTTTTTGATCGCAATCTCATTATCGCTTACTTGGTCTGTATGTTTAAAATACGCGATAAAAGCATCTTGCACCAGATCCTCTGCGACCGTCAGATCACCTAATATCTTCCACGCAAAATGACAGAGCCCGTTGTAGTGTGTTTTGAATAATACTTCTTCCTTCTGCATAGTTAGATCACTTCCTTTTCCAGCTATTGTGTTTTATAGATGGGATATTTTAGGATATATATGTGCATCTCATGAGGATGCTTAATAATTGTGCTATAAAAATGGCTAATATTTTTTATTATTTGCAAGAAAAATATTTCAAAAAGACTATTTTTCCATTTTTTCATAAGGATCACGCCTGCAATATTTATTATAAAACGAAAAGGAAAATGTATTGAGGTGATAAAAAACAAAATATTTCCCGGATTATAGATATCAAAGAAAAAAACAGTTCTTTTTGGATTGAATTGTCACAAGGATATGAGAAAACTCCCGCGGAACTTTTATTTAAACAAAAAGCTGACTTATAATTATACCTCGGGACGCATTTATTTCCGCACTTTTCGTTATTGCTTCATCCCTGACCGTAATCCTTTTGTTGGACTACAGAATTACTTACAGAGCCGACGTGTTCACTTGCCAGGCTCATCCTGTTGCTTAGCGGGTGTATTGGTTCTCTTCCACTATCGCATGTGTTACTTGAGATATGTAACAGTTTCCCGATGATGCCCTTCGGCACGCTTTGGCTATTTATGTGAATCCTTCGTCCTTGTAAGCAATTGCTTATGTCAAGGAACTAACGGCATTAGCCGAGTATGCGAAATGAAGGAACAATACCGTGTTTCTTCCACCTTATATAAGGTTTACTTCGTTCGTCGCAGCGAATCATTCGCCACTAACCGTGTCTATTTGGTGGAATATGTAGTTTGCATCTTCTGCTGATCGGTCTCTGTCGATTATGAACCTGTTTACTTGAAGCCTTTCCGTTTTCACTTGCTCTATCCATCGGAATTTTTCCACGATCGAAGAATTTACATCCCAGCGCCAAGCGTTTACTCTGATCGGTTACGTTTTTGCTTCGGCTGCTTACCGGTTTGCAACAAGGGAGGAAGCGTTTGCGTCTCGGCAAATTAATTATGAATAATCTATGCAAAAGGGGTGTCTCGCAATAATTTTGAGACACCCCTTTTTTTACCTCCATCCAATTTTATGTAGAAATAAATATCTTTTTTATTTTTATTATCGACCAATTCCCCAAGCAAGTTGTGCATAGAAACCTCCTAATCGATCTGCAGGTACGCCTGTGGCTTTCGTTACCACTGATATCTTTCATCTTTATGGAGCAAACTATTTAATTGACTTTTTCTTTCTAGTTCGCCCGTCAACAAATGTTAGGATCAAACCGCCAAGGTTTACCCATACAAATGCTGCAATAAACCAAGATAAGGTATGCTCATTTACTTTTTTTTGAAAATAATAATTGATAACCTCCCCCATAATTACCATAATAATCATTGCCAGGCAGTATCTTAAAAATAACTTATAATGATTTTTCATAATTAGTCCTTTTTTAATTCTAAAGACCAGTTTTCTCAAATTATTTGATATTGCTCAACAAAGAAAAAACAGTCCATAAATTGCTACACAAAGTAATCTCCCAAGAAAATGAAAATAATTGTAATAGAAGAATACAATATATTCATTAACCAATTACTTTTACTCTGCTTTTTAAAAATTAAATGATAAAGTGAAATCAGCCAAATTATCACAGTCAGCAATACCATCGGGATCGTGCATAGCTCCACAATAAAAGAAATAATTGCATTAGCCAATTCAGGAAGATATTGATGTGTTGAATAATTTGCTATCAATAACGCAAAGTACAGTAAACAAACTTTAGACAATAAGTTCATTAACAATAATATATTAGAACGATTCGGCAAGTTCTGTGTTTGCTTTTCCATGACAGTATAATTAATTAAGTTATCGAATTTTGATAAAAATTTAATAAAGTGGGGCCTCCTTAAACAGCCCCGCTTTATAATTATCCTCTCAATCATACCATTCTGTAAAAGCAATATACTCGATTACAATGGCCCCAAACTAATCCATCTGCGTGCATCAGTTGCGGTAACTAAATCGAAAGTATTCGCTCCAGTCTCAATAACATATAAACCTTTAGGATCGGTAAAGTTTAGTGCCGTTTGAATAATGATATTGCGGTATACTGTAGGAAGCGTTCCGAGAATACCATAAACGTCATATTTTAGCATGCCTGAGCTTTTATCAATCGTCGGAGTAATACCAATACCGTATCTCAAACTAAAATTTGCTCCATACGCAATTAAGTCAAGATCTTCATCGTACCCTAACCACGCAATACGTTGATTTACACCAGTACCAGCCGTTATGCTAGCATCATTTAAATAATCGACGACATTGTCCATTACCCAAGGTGTAAACGATAGTTGTCGATCCGCTTGCCAGAATCTACTTACAGCAGTTTTATCATAGAACAACGGTTCATTTGCTTCAGATATTTTCAATTCTTGAGTTCCCAATTTGCATTTAATGTATCCAGCGCCAGCATCATAAGTTATTTCATCCAAACTCGAAAGCGAATCTTTTCCCAAAACAATAGGTTCAAAAAAGTTTAGGTCATTATCGACAACGAAGAAATTTCCGCTTGTAGTTTTTCTTACACCATCGATATACTGTATAAAATCAATTTTTCTATTCCCATTATCAATTTTCAATTCATAATCTCCACCATTAATCACTGTTCTCTTAAAATAGGTACGGACCTTAGCCATTTTTTCCAACATAGTCCCGGTATTATTATATGTTTCGTCAATTTCGTTTTGCGATTTTGCTTTAACCAATACCAGCTGACTTTTATTGAATGTACCTTCTAATACAACTTTATCAGTTGTTGCAGAAACAATGGCAAATTCAAAATCGGCAGCGTATCCTTCTCCTAAGGCACCTCCCAAAACTGACGGAGTCGGGTCTGATAATTTATGTAGTGTTGAATAAGTATCAAATAACAATGTTGGACGTTGAAGTGCTTTAACTCGATAGGAACTTTCCGATCTTTGGTTATCAAACTCAGCGTTCATGGACACTCTATTTTTTCCATCAAATTTAAACGTAAAATCTACCGCAACATCTGTATTAGTCAAAAGATAAGCTTTCCAACCAAACTCAGCATCTGCCAATATACTATTATATCTATCGAGAGTTTCATTGATACGTTTATCTGTCGTATCAACTGGCGTAGGTTCAAATTTATTACACCCTGATAGACAAATTATAACTGTTAACAATAAAAAATAAATTCTTTTCATATCATTTTATTTTAATGAATTTATAGCTTCTTGGGTCACGGTTTGAAGCTGGTCAAGATCAATATCCCAAGTTTCTTTCAAATACGATCGAATGATCGCTTCTTTTGCACGGAGAGCAGCTGTCCCAGGTCCAGCACTATTCACCCTCGCTTCAAATGCTGTCTTTCCATCAGTTAACATTATAGCTAGCATTTCCACGAAATCATCTTCCACAGTATTACGAGCATAAGCAGAAATAAACCCTAGTTCTAATACTTCATCATCTTCATAATTGAACCAAGTAGCATCATATCCATCAGGAGTGATCAAAGCATAAGCAGGAGTAAACATTTTCTTTTGATGAAGAATATGACCAAATTCATGATGCATTGTCTTTAACATTCGTTTTACCTCCACCTTATTGGATTTTTCAAAATTATTAACAACAAACAAGGTCACTTTTTTTCCTCCTTCTGCTTGACCTAAAACAATTGTTCCATTTGAATTATACTCTGGACTTCCAACTAGTACAAATTGTTTTTGGGACATCACTTTCATAAAAGTCTCTCCTTTCACTGCTACATAAGGTTTAATCCAGACATGCTCCATTGCTTCCATAACAGGCTTCACTTTGCTTTCAAGTGGAGGTACTAGTGTTTTGTCCATATTGACTTCTGATCGATCCCACTTATATTTAACTTGGATATTATAAGGAACTGTGAAGTGTTCGTCTAACCAATTATCCAATTCTGTTTTGACCCATGTATCACCTCCAAGTCTTAAATCCTCAATATTTAATTTCTCCTCCTTTGTACATCCCACCATAAGCACAGACAGTACAATGAGACAAATAAGTAACTTTTTCATAATTTTAAAATTTATCGTGGGTTCTTATCCAGTCCTGAAGCAATAACCTCAGTAGGTAATTGCAGAACTCTACGGTTATCTTCAGGCCCAATTGTTAAATTTATATCTCCTTTTACACTACGATGGTTAACTGTCCTTTTCAATCGGATGATGTCAAACCAGCGCATACCTTCAAAAATATACTCCTGACGTTTAAAGTTTAGAATAGATTCTACCAAAGCATCTTTTATTGATAGGTTTGGATAGAATGATGTTACTTTTGCAAGTGTTAACTTATGATTTGGATTTGATTCATTATATCCGGTTATTCGTTTTGAAAGAAAAGCATTTAAATCATCTATTACAGCTTGATTATTTCCTAAGTTTGCATTTGCTTCGGCTCTATTAAACAGTACTTCTTCCATAGTAAGTAATGGTATGACATTATAAGGTTCACCAAAATTTGCAGATATTGTTTCTTTGATAAAATTCTCCGAAAATTTCGGTATATTAAATACGGTCTCGGTTCCTCCAAATATTTTACTTCTATAAGTGAGCTGAATTTTTACTGGATTATTTGCTGCTGAAAATATTTCAGCTAATAAAGCCGAATTTAAACCATAATTATAACCAGCAAACGATCGTCCCCATATTGAGTTCGCTTCACATAAAAGCAAATTAGCAGATTCTGTTGACTTAGTATAAATAGCTTGAAGATCATAATAAGCCAAATCTTTATACTTACCATTCCAATTTCTTAAAGAAGTAGCGATCGTACCGGTACTGGCTACTAAATTGGCATACTTTACAACATTTGCATAATCCTTTTTAAATAAATAAAATCTGGTAGCAAAAGCATAGGCTGCATTTTTCGTAAAATGATACGCTGGCGATTTATAAGTGGAATTATCTATCAACGGAATCCCTGCTAACAGATCTCTCTCTATATTATCATAGACAGCTGCTACTGTACCCCGCGAATATTTCCCTAATGCTGTTACCTCAGGTTTCTCAACATAAGGAATCCCAGGATCAGTAGAGGATGAACTCTCATCATACGGGCGTGCGAAAAAATTAACCAACATAAAATGATTATACGCTCTAGCGACCAATGCCTCCCCTTTTGATGCATTTAATGTCGGATCATTACCTAATTCAGCAATGGACTCAAGCCCCTGATTTGCAGCAGCAATCGCTTTATAGCATTCCTGCCAATATCTCGCAGGCATATCGTAAAGTGACTTTACTTGATCTTTGAATTCCCAAGGAAAAGAGTTCTGTTCGCTTCTTGAAGAGACTCCTTTGTCTCCCGCATTGTCGGACATGGATTCGGCGAATGCAATATATGTCGATTTAGGGTAAGCCGAGGCTACCAATTCTTTAATTTTAACAGGTGAATCAATTTTTGTCCTTGCATCTGGTTCCTGTTCTAAAAATTTATTACAACTACTAAGCGTTGCACCTAAGACTATTATAAATAAATACTTTTTCATAAAAAATTCATTAAAATCCTACTTTAAGTGATAAAGTATACATTCTTGAAACTGGTAATGCTACTCCACCTGTACCAAAAAATTCCGGGTCTTGCCCATTGAGTTTTTTATCGGCATAAATCAACCAAAAATTATTAGCTACTAAACTTAAAGAAGCATTTCTCAATTTGATTTTTTCCATAAGTTTATTGGAGATATTATATGTCAACCGGATAGTTTTCAATTTCAATAAATCACCTTTTGCAATACGCTGATCTGAATAATTATATGAGTTATAAGGGAATTCACCATTCAACCCGTTGAACGTTCCTCGATCAGGTATGGCTGGAATATTCGTATCCAATTCGTCGCCAGGTACAACCCAACGATTTCTAAATTCAAGAGGTGTAGCATCTAAATCTGAGTAGGAACTATTAAACACAGGATTTAATCTAACCTTATTGCCTTTTGCGAAAGTAAACAATGCAAATAAGCTAAATCCTTTGTAATTAAACGTATTGCTAAAACCTCCCATAAAAGTTGGATCTGTAGGTCCTTCATACTTTAAAAAAGAAATATCATCTCCTTGAGGATCTATATAAGTCACTGTTTCACCTGAACCGTTATGGAACATTGGGACGCCAGTTTTGGGGTTTAGTCCACCAAATGGAATAGAATAAAGACCTCTATACGGATGTCCTTGCAGCGGTCCTCCGTCTGTTCCAACCAATTCGAATATAATTGGTGTCCCCTCAAGTTTGGTCACTTCATTTTTATTAAAAGCAAAATTCAGATTACTGTTCCATGAGAAATCAGTAGAAGGTTTAATATTTGCTCCCAAGGTAATCTCAAGACCCTTGGATCGCATATCTGCGTAATTGAAATTTTTCTTATACTCACCTCCTATTGCAGGTGTTCTCGCATTATAAATCAAATCAAAGCCTTTTCGATCATATAAGTCAACTGTTAAATTTAGCTTGTCTTTCAAGAATCCAAAATCAAATCCCAGATTGGCTTCATATTGTTTTTCCCAAGTTAAATCGTTGTTAGCCAAATTGATTATATTTATCACATTTTCCTGTTCTGTAGGAAAGGGCCTTAGTGAACTAGAACTTTTTACAACTAAACTTGAATTGGTTGCGCTACCAATACTCGCTGTCAGTCCATAAGTACCACGAATTGTAAAACGATTCATAACCTCTTTTACACTCGAATTATCATAAAATTTTTCACGGTCTATATTCCAAGCGCCAGAGATATTCCATGTGGGTAACCAGCGAGCGGTAGCACTGCTACCCATTCGATTTGAACCATCATATCTAAATGTACCATTAATTGCGTATCGGCCATCATAGGCATATGCACCCCTAAACAAAAAATAAGTTTGGCGATCATATGTCGGTCCCATACTATAATACGGTAGATTATTAGCAACAGCTTGTTCTATCGCCTTTGGATCAACAAAAGGAACTCCGCCCTTATCAAATTGATAGCCATAACCAATGTTTGATTTATTTTGACGATTCGCTGAACGAATTTCCTGGGCAACAAAAAGATTTAAATCATGCACTTCGTTAAAATTCTTATTGTATTCCAATGAATTTCTAAAGGTATACGATTTCAAAAAATCGTCCGTTGTATTATAGAATCCGCCATAAGGGAGCACAGTTTCTGGTTCCGCAGCAGTATTTTCTGGATCTCTATAAAGGAAACGGTTATTTTTTCGAACTTCTGAATCAACGCCTAAGGGGTCGAACGACGTACCTGCGCGATAAGCCATTGCCATATTAGAATTCTCACGAATTTTATGTTCCTGACCAGTCTTTACATATCTCATCGCACCCAAAGAGCTAAAACTTAAGCCATCCAAAATTTTATATGTAAGTCCCCCTTGAAACTTGAGATCCAACATATTCAAATCCATGGTATTATTTCTTAATTCATTGATAATATTGAAAGGAGCATAATTTCTTCTAAAATATTCTAGACTTCCGTCTTCGTTATATGCTGTAAGTGTTCTACTAGAATTGATCGCATAAGAAAAAGGATTAATATCAAAATCTCTAGAGTACCTACCTTCCACCGGATTACTCACGCGCCCTAACGTTCCTGGGGCTTGCTGATTTCGTATAGCTCCGGTAGTGATAAAATTCAAGGAAAGTTTATCAGAAAGTTTAAAATTCGCATTCAAATTTGACGTGAAACGCTCAACATTGTTTCCCATAGCCCAACCATTATCTTTCAGATAAGATGTAGAAAAATATAATTGACTTTGTTCGCTACCACCATTAAAACTTACGGAATGCTCCTGTTGCAATGAATTTTTGAACAATAGATCAAACCAATTCGTATTCGCCAATGCATAGCGTTTCAAAAATGCTCCCTTTGCCTCATCCGTATTTTTTACTCCATAGTCACCTAAACTTTCATCATAATCAATTAAGGAAGCAAGCTTTGTATAAACACCTCCATTCTCCGCTCGGGAAGTAGGCGAATAATTGAACCAGCCTTTCCGTTCCAATTCGGCATATACGGACATCTGATCGACCGAATTCATGATGTTATAATTAGAATAGTTGGGCTTCAAGTTTACAGAGAAATTACCTGTATAGTTTACCTGAAGTTTTCCAACTCGTCCTCTTTTCGTACGTACAACAACCACTCCGTTCATCGCTCGTGCTCCATATTGTGCTGTCGCAGAAGCGTCTTTAAGAATATTGATATCTTCAATATCATCCATATTTAACCCAGCTACTGAAGATCCTATTAATGTAGAAGCATCGCCAGATGAGAGCTGTTCATTAGATATATTAACAACATCTTCTAAAATTACTCCGTCAATAACCCACAAAGGCTTATTCTCACCTGTAATGGACGTAGCTCCGCGAATCCGCATTTTAGGAGCAGCGCCGAAAGTTCCTGATACATTTTGGACTGATACACCCGCCACTCTACCTTCCAATGCTCTACTAACATCTGTTGTCCCCTCTTGAATAACATCTTTTCCTTTTAAAGAGACCGCTGCTCCAGTAAACAATTTAGGATTCAAGTTTTGAAAACCCGTAGAAATTACGACCTCTTCTAGTTTATTCTCATCAGATGTTAACACAATATTCAAATTATTTCGATCTGAAACAGCAACTTCTCTGACAGCATAGCCAATAAAGCGAATAGTCAAGGTCGCATTACTGTTAGCATTTATTTTAAAATGTCCGGATTCATCAGTCTGCGTAGTGATAGCGGTTCCTTTGACAGTCACTGTTGCCCCGGCCAGCGCATTTCCATCTTTATCTTTTACTGTACCAGAAACTCCTTGCTGCACAATATTACTTGATCTACTACCTTCCGTTTTCCCATTGACAGAAATCGTATTAGCTATAATCTTATACTCAATATTATTGCTTTTCAAAACGGCATTTAATGCATCAGCAACGGAAGCGTCTTTCAGATTGACATTGATCCTCGCTTTGGAATCAATATTTTCCCCATAAAATAACTGCAGATTGGACTGCTTGGAGATCGCGTTCAGTGCTTCTTCAATCCGTGCATTTTTCATTTTCAACGTAACTTTCTGCGCAATGCCATTGGCTTGAACTCCGGTCACAAAGGCGAAAAGAAGGCAGGTACTAATTTTCATAATACGTAAAGGTTTGCTAAACCGCGGGTCATGAGGTATCAGTCGCCACGTTTTGCCAAATGGTAAGTTATTCATACATTTACTCTTTGTGGTTAATTGGGTTTACTTAATTCGCTTTTTAAATTTTTAGGCCTTTTTTAATCATTTCCGGACAGGGATGCTGCAACATTCCTGTTCTATTTTTATGTAAAGGCTCTTAGGTTAGGTATTATTTCTCTTACATAAGTACTCCTCCTATTTGTTTTCTACTATTAATTCTTTTCCTTGAAGCTCAAATTTCAGGTCACAGACATAGGTCAGCATTTCCAACACCTCTGACAGCTTAACATCACGTTTAAAATTACCGGTATACACTTTATCTAATACCACATCTTTTTTAAATTTCACTTGGATATCGTACCATTTAGACAATGTAGAGGCTATTTCAACAATGGTTTCTTTCTTAAAATAAAACTGATTATTATGCCAAGACAGGTCGTGTTCCAAATCGGCTTTTCCTTTCCGTAGCTGTTCTCCTACGAAATTCGCGTATTCTCCCGGCTCCAGGACAATCACATGTCCAGAATGACTTACTTGAACTCTACCCGAAGATAATGTGGTACGAACATTATGACCATAGGCATTGATATTAAAATGTGTTCCCAATACTTTTACTTCATTCCCCTTGGACTCGACATAAAATGGTCGCTCAGCATCATGTGAAACCTCAAAATAGGCTTCACCATCCAAGATTACCCGGCGCTCTTTCTCATCGAATTTTTCAGGAAATTTAAGTTGCGAGTTTGCGTTGACCCAAACTTGGGTACCATCCTCCAGATTTAATTTATAGAAATGCCCTTTAGGAACGACTAATGTATTGTATTCAATTGCCGATTCTGTCAGTGGTGCTGCTACAGCTGTAGTCCCGCTTTTAGTCTCGTCCATAATAACTTTTGGGTCTAAGTTTCTTACCGAACTTTCCAATGGCACTACTGACCCATCTGCCAGCAGCAGTAAAGCTCCGGGCTGGGCGGGCAGAATATCCTTTTTTCCGGCTGTATTGGTCACTACTTTGCTCGGATCGACGACCTCCCGATCACGCAGGTAAACTAACACCGCCCCAAACAGCAAAACAAAAATAGCTGCAATACGAATAAATGGCCAATAATTTATTTTTTTAACAGATCTAACAGCACCTACTCTTCGCCAAGCCTCTCCTTCGTCAAGATCCGCAAAAAAATTCAGGTCCTGCTCAATATTTTTTGCATCCCGAAATTCCCTAATTAGATCGTCATTCCTTTGATCAGATTTCCGCCAGTGCTCAATTGAATCGCGTTCCGCAGCACTTTCCTGCCCACGAAGAAATTTCTGGATTAATTCGGCTATGTAATTGGAGTTAGCTTTCATATCTATAGGTTAGAAACCCTATAGATTAATATGGGGTGACAAATATTTAAAATTATTTTAACAAAAAAATAACAAAGGGCAAAAATTCTGGATGTAGCTTGTCCAACAGCATTTTCATACCGCGCTGTTTTTGAGTTTTAACGGTATTCACACTGATCTGAAGCCTTTCGGTGATCTCTAAATTAGACAACCCCTCTAAATATCCCATTTTGAAAATTTGCTGACAGGCAGCCGGCATTTCTTGAATAATGCGATAAACTTCATTGATAACCTCCGTATGGATCATGGATAATTCAACAGAGTGTTCATCCTCTTCCGTAAAACCGACCTGTGACCAGTATTTTTCCTTTACCTTCTCGTGCCGGATATATTTTAAACAGGAAAACCGAACAGCAGTGTATAAATAATTGCGAACAAAATTCTCGGATTCATCCATGCGCTGTTTTTCCCTAAAAAAGGTAATAAAAGCTTCCTGTACCAAATCTTCCGCAACGGAAGACTCCCCCACGAATTTCCACGCAAAGTGACACAAACTTTTATAATGCTGTCTAAATAACTTTTCTTCAGGTCCCATAACTTAAAACGGGTGTAAAAAACAATTGATCAGTCGCGATTAATGGAGATCGACAAACTAGTCTAGTGTAAAGATAGAATTTTAATCTTACTTTAACAATTATTAAATCAATTCTTCCTTGACCACAGGTTTAAATTACTTTAAGCCCATTTACAGTGACTGATTCCGTCTTCAAGCAAAAAAAAAACATTTATTGGAATCAATGAACAAATTCACATCCGCTAAAAAAAACAAATAAACAACGAATTTTTTAAAATTAAAAAAGCACTGATAATCTTTTTTATTAAAAACATTTCTACAATATTATTTTTTCACTAAAATTGTATTGCATTTTTTAATAAAAAAAATAACCATTTAACATTGAAAACCTTATTAATTAAATTAACAATAGTATTTCAATTGATCCTGTTAAGCTACTGTGGAAGAAAAGACGATTATTACATTGGGGAAAAAATAGCAAAAAAAACGGTTCTGTTCTATATCTCAGGAAATAATGATTTGAGAAATGAAGCCTTCTCAACAATAAAAAAGATTCAAAAAGGTATAAAGGAGATTGATGGCAGTGTCATTGCTTATGTTAAAACAGACAAACACAATTCTTACCTCCTTAGAGTTCGTTATTCTTTAGAAGAAAGAATCATCTCTGACACGCTAAAAATTTATCAAAATAGCAATAGTTCTGATCCAAATTTTCTTCAGAAAGTTGTGGCTGATTCCAGAAGCTTTGCACCAGCTGATTCTTATGGACTAATTTTATGGTCCCATGCCACTTCTTGGCTCCCGAAAGCGAAAGCTGTAAATACTAAATCTTTTGGAAACGATAACGGTTTTGAAATGGACTTATTGGATCTTAAACGAGCATTACCCAATGATCTTGATTTCATTTTATTTGATGCATGCTACATGGGAAGTATAGAAGTTATGTATGAGTTAAGAAATAAAGCTAAATATTTCATCTCTTCTCCGGCGGAAGTATTGGCCTCGGGTTTCCCATACCAAGATTGCACCGCTGATCTTTTCGCTGGAGAAGAAGGCTTAAAGCGAGTTTGTGAAAGCTTCTTTAATTATTATCAGACAAAGAAAGGACCATATGCCTCAGCTACAGTTAGTTTGATTGATGCTAAAAAACTGAACCTGATTCCAGCAGGAATAAAGCGAATTATTGAAGATACGGATAAGCTTCAAATAAATATTTCCGGAGTACAAAAATTAAACTTCCAGAATGGATCTGATTTATTATCGTCTTACGATCTTTTGGATTTAATCAGTAAGAACTACCCTACTAATAAACTCTATAATTTAGAGAGGTCTTTAGAAAACGTAGTCATCTATAAAGCTAACACTAACTTCTTCTTAAATCAAAAAATAAACTCTTACTCGGGATTAAGTGTATTTGTCGGAAAAAAAACAAAAAAAACATACTTAGATGCCTATAAAAAATTAGAGTGGAACAAGGACACCAATTGGATTAATTACTTCAAAACTACTTAAATAAATTTTATGAAAATCAAATCAATTATTATCCTGTCATTATTATTGACATTTATCATTTCTTCTTGTAAAAATGATATTGCTGAGCAACCGTTAAAAGTAAACCGTGCAGAGATAAAACGAATGGCCTCACTCCATCACAAAGGACTCGAATACCTAAAGGAAAATAGAGTAAAAACAAAAGGAGCAGGTATCCAAGTCCCTTTAGATCCTATTCGAACTCCTTTAGAAATAAGCAATGAATTAACACCTGCGCTTTTTAATTATCTAGAACTTGAAGGGTTACAAGACTACAAATATTTAGCGAACTCAATTCCAGGATTCAATTTAGATAATTTGCCTACAATTAGTTTAAGCCAGACGGGGCAAGCTTATAGTCAACAGTTTTACCTGACGAGCAACCAATTGCTAGCTATACAAGAACCATCTTCATATCAAGATCTGAACAACCAAATCGAAGCTATTATCACATCCACTACCTTTTTAAATCTTTCCACAGAGGAGCAGACAATTTTAACCAGCGCTGCAGAGGTAATGTTGGATTCTTATTCCTATTGGTCGACTCCAATTAATATTCCACAATTGGTCGCTACAAAAGGCTTTTGGGGCGGTTTTTGGAGGACGGTAAAACGTGATTTAAAAGGAGCTATAAGTGGTGCAATTACAGCTGGTATTGCTAGTAGAAATGGGACAGCGATGGTAGCTGGAGCTATTGCAGGAGCGATACTACATTCAGCATTTGCAGCTGAATTATCTGAAAATGAGCAACCTTTATTTAAAGACGATAGAATGGTCTTAATTGGAAATGTTCTGGTTCCTGCTGAATTTGATGAGATTATCTATAAACCACAAGTACCAGTCTTGAACTTCCCTACAAATTACATTGGTACTTATTATTACGTTTCTCACGAAGGATATGCACACAATGACAATACAATGTACCCAACATTCATTTATAGTAACAACAACAAAAACTATTACAATGTGGGATTAACTTGTTTATTGCCTGACGGAATTTATTTTAATAAATCCAATCCAAAATATTACAAAGTAAAAGACGGAATTGTAATCGAAATAGGGAATAAGCCAACATTTTCATCAGGAGAGGCTAAACCAATTCAACACGTTATAGACAATTTATTTCCTGCTTGTAACTAGCTATTAGGCGGGTTGTATGTCAAAAATATCTAAAAAAGAATTGAATTCTGAAAGATGACTCTATTTCAACGGCCAAAAAAAAGAACCAGATTTATAAATAAATCTGGCTCTTTTTTTCAAAGCATTTTTAGCGTCAAGAAATTCCCCAAGCAAAACAAAACCATCTTTTTTTGTCTTTATACGAAGCAAAACATACAAAAACTCCAATTTTTTCGAGTTTTTTTACTATATTGTAGACTTTCAAAAAAAACCTTCATAGCCAGATATGTATCAACAGCGATGAAATTTCGAAGGTTCTTATTGAAAAACGTATACTTCCAATAAAAATTAAAACAAAGACTAAATGCTATTTACTGTTCTATCAGGATTAATAACATCGAGCCTTATTGTTCCATTTGGTAGATTCCTAAAAACCAAATGGGGTTTTATTCTCGCATTCTTACCGGTACTCCTATTTCTGTATTTTACAAAATTTGTGGTACCTATCGGCCAGGGATCTTATTTTGTCCAATCCACAGCGTGGGTTCCGTCATTAGGTATCAATCTGGATTTCAAATTAGATGGGCTCTCCCTGCTTTTCGCCTTGCTAATAACTGGAATAGGAGCGTGTATATTCTTCTACGCGAATGCCTATCTGAAGGGACATAAATACATCGACCGATTTTTCGGCTACCTCTGTTTGTTTATGTCCGCCATGTTGGGTCTGGTACTGTCCGACAACATGCTCTTGCTCTTTATATTTTGGGAATTAACATCCATTAGTTCGTTTTTTCTGATCGGCTTCAACAACGATCAGGAGGATTCCAGGAAAAGTGCGATGACCGCGCTATCCATTACGGGCCTCGGCGGATTTTTTCTGCTTGCTGGTTTTGTATTGATAGGCAATATCGCTGGAACGTATAATATCAGCGAACTTGTCGACAAGGTTTCTTTGATTCAACAGCATCCACTTTTCCCGCTTATTTTTGGACTGGTCGCGCTCGGTGCCATTACAAAATCTGCCCAGTTTCCCTTCCATTTTTGGCTGCCGGGGGCAATGAAGGCCCCAACACCGGTATCAGCTTACCTTCACTCTGCAACTATGGTGAAAGCAGGGGTATATTTGCTGGCCCGCTTCTCGCCAATCTTGGGCGGAAATCCGATCTGGATGTATTCGCTTATGATCATCGGTGGTATTACCATGCTCTACGCAGCATTTCACTCGCTTTTCAGAACGGATCTTAAGGGGGTGCTGGCTTATTCGACAATATCCGCACTGGGGATCTTGGTTTTCTTACTTGGGCTTGGGTCTAAGGAAGCTGCCATCGCTGCAAGTGTTTTTATTCTCGTGCACGCCTTGTACAAAGCTGCGCTGTTCCTAATTACGGGTATTATAGACCATGAAACCGGGACAAGGGACCTCACCGTTCTACAGGGCTTACGGAAAGTCCTAATGCCTGTTGCCATTGCTGGCTTCCTTGCAGCTCTCTCCAGTGCAGGCGTGCCCTTGACCTTTGGATTTATTGGAAAGGACCTGATCTATGAGGCTACTTTACATGCTGCCCCTAGTTTATTCCTCTACTTGACAATAGCCGCCGTAGCAACAAACATACTGCTGGTATCGGCTGGATTTATGGCTGGAATCAAACCCTTTATCGGCAGATTACCTGAACAGTTTGACCATATCCATTTACCTTATAAATCGATGTGGATCCCACCGTTGCTTTTGGCAATACTGGGAGTGATCTTTGGTTGCTTTCCCGGTTTTGTTGGCGACTGGATTTCCGGACCAACCGCAAACAGCATCTTGGCGCAACAGGAGGTCTTTCATCTAAAAATATGGCATGGTTTTAACCTCATACTTTTGCTGAGTGCCATCACCATCTTGGTCGGAACGCTTGTATTTATTTCCAACACGCCTAGTCACAAGAAACTGGCCTGGATCGCTACGTTTGAGAAAATTTCGCCAGCGAATATTCTCAACGCATGTGCCCGCGAAATTGAATTATTTTCGGCCTTTTTTACCGCAAAGATGCACAATGGCTATCTACGCTCCTATTTATTGAAGATCATTCTATTCGCGGAATTATTGATTGGTTATCAGCTTTACCTGGGCGGTCCATTACACATCAAATGGGATACCCTGTCACCTGTGAGTTTCTATGAGGTGACAACCGTATGTATCTTAATCGGCGCCATTGTATTGACGATCAGAACCTCATCAAGATTAACCGCAGTGGTAGCGACAAGTGTTGTAGGCTATGCGATATGCCTCATCTTTGTGTTCTATAGTGCACCGGATCTAGCAATGACACAATTTACGATTGACACTTTAACAGTGGTTCTTTTTGTACTGGTCCTTTTCAAATTACCGTCTTTCCTAAATTTGGCAAACCGACGTACCATCATTCGGGACGCCGTGGTCGCCATCATATTTGGCATGCTGCTTTCCATGGTCGCCTTACGTGTCTTACATGAACCGACAACCACAGATATTAGTGACTTCTATGGTGATTATGCTTATGTATTGGCCAAAGGAAAAAATGTTGTCAATGTACTGCTGGTGGACTTTAGGGGCTTCGATACCATGTTTGAAATCGTTGTGCTGAGTATTGCAGCACTGGGAGTCTACAGTTTATTGAAATTACGTTTAAAATCCTCTGATAAAGAGTAAAATGAAAAAGTTAAAATTGGAAATTAAAAAGGGAGTCAGTACGTAAGCCTTAGGCTTGTATCAGTAAAATCTCAATACTCCTATCTAACTACTCAATACTATAAAATGAATAGCACGATATTACAAACCGCGACGCGGTATCTCTTACCGATACTTTTATTATTTTCGGTATTCCTCCTGCTTAGGGGGCATTACTATCCCGGCGGGGGATTTGTAGGTGGCCTGGTCGCATCCATTGCTTTTGTACTGCATAGTTTTGCCTTTGGTACTCAGAACACCATGAAACTCATTCAGTATAAACCTTTGTCACTGATTCCCATTGGACTTGGAATTGCTGCGGTAAGCATGTTTTTACCTACCTTTTTTGGCTATCCGGTCATGACCGGACTCTGGCTGGAGGAGAAGATCCCCGTCATCGGTATGATCGGCACTGCTCTGTTTTTTGATCTCGGAGTATACTTTGTGGTCATTGGGGTCGTATTGACTATTTTATTCACGATCGCTTTAAATAAGGAGGAGGAATAATGGAACTGATTCTCGTTTTATTGATCGGTATTCTATATGCCGCTGGAATATACCTCATCTTGCGACGCAGCATGGTAAAACTACTTTTGGGGATCATGTTATTGGGCAATGGTACCAATATTTTGATCTTTTTGTTGGGTAATATTATCAAAGGTAAGCCGCCCATTATTGATCCTGATTTAAAAGTATTTACGGACATCTATGCGGATCCTATTCCGCAAGCGCTTATTTTAACTGCAATCGTGATCAGTTTTGGCTTGACTTCGTTTGCTATTGTGCTGCTTAAACGTGTTTACGCATTGCTGGGCACGGATGATTTGGATGATTTGAACACGCCTGAGGAAGAAGATATATGATAGACAACCAGATTATTGCCACGGTGATCGTGCACCTTTTTATTGCCATTGTACAACTGATGTTCTGGCGGAAATCGACTGCGCAGCGTTTTTTGAGCGTAGGTGGAAGTATTTTAGCACTTATTCTTGCATTTAAGCTTTTTTTCAAGGTCTATGACGGCGAAATCCTGACCATGAATGCGGCTAATTGGAAGGCTCCATTTGGAATCGTCTTTGTTGCGGATCTATTCAGTAGCACACTTGTTCTCCTCACCTCAATTGCAGGACTTGCCGTTTCCATTTTTTCCTGTGTGGGTGTCGGAAGACAACGTATTTTATATGGCTATTTTCCTATTTTTCATTTCCTGATGATGGGCTTAAATGGAGCATTTTTGACTGGAGATATTTTTAATCTATACGTCTGGTTTGAGGTTATTATCATCTCTTCATTTGTGCTGATGACACTGGGGGGGCGTAAATCACAATTGGAAGGTGCAGTAAAATATATGGCCATGAATATATTGGCTTCTACATTCTTCTTGACAGGTATCGGTATCTTATACGGGATCTCGGGCTCGCTCAATATGGCTGACTTGGCCATGCGTATACCCAAGATACAAAATCAGGCACTCGTCGAAATTACGGCTACTTTTTTCCTGATTGGTTTTGGTATCAAATCTGCTGTTTTTCCGCTTTATTTTTGGCTTCCCTCTTCCTATCATACACCGCCCTCAGCCGTCGCCGCGACCTTCGGCGGATTATTGACCAAAGTGGGAATCTATGCCTTATTCAGGGTATTTTCTTTATTGTTTATCCCAAACCATTTCACCAAAGAATTGTTGGTCATATTGGCTGTACTCACGATTTTAACCGGCGCTTTTGGTGCTTTGATTAAGACAAATATCAGAAGGTTATTCTCCTACCTGATTGTTTGCCATATTGGTTTTATGATTGGCGGTTTAGGTTTATACAGCAAATGGGCGCTATTGGGTGCTATTTTTTATCTTATTCACGATATCATGGTAAAAACGAACTTGTTCTTAATGGCAGGCGTCATTCGGCAGCTCCGGGGTACCATGGATATGAATAAATTGGGTGGTCTTTATGCACAATACCCAAAGATTTCCTTACTTTTCGCTATTGTCCTCTTCTCCTTGGTAGGTATCCCCCCTTTATCCGGATTCTGGCCCAAAATCTATCTTTTTAAAGATGCCTTTCAATTGGAGAAATATGCGTTTGCCGGAGCACTGATCATCGGAAGTTTTATTACGCTCTATGTCATTGCCAAAATGTGGGCTCAGGTCTTTTGGAAGGATGCCCCGCAGCCAGAAATCATCGAAGACAAATTTGCCAAAATGATCGGCTACAGAAAAACAATGCTGCTCTTGCCTGTGATTATATTGGCATCTGCATCGCTTTATATCGGATTTAACGCAGAGGCTATTATACACGTTGCAGATCGGATCGCTACGCAACTATTGGATACTTCACCTTATATAAATGCTGTATTGGGAGGACAGAATTAATATGATAAAGCAGTTTTTAATGAACCTCATGCTCTCCTTTATTTGGGTGGCACTGACAGGATCAATGTATTATTCAAATTTCCTGTTCGGTTTTTTACTTGGCTTTGCCATTCTTTGGATCATGAATAAGAATGAGGCGGATCAACGTTATTTCTATCGTGTTCCAAAAACAGTCAGTTTTATTCTTTTTTTCCTCTGGGAGATGATCGTCGCCAATGTTCAGGTTGCTTACGATGTCATTACACCAAAGTTTTTTATTAAACCGGCCATCGTCAAGTATCCTATGGATGCCAAAACTGATCTGGAGATCAATTTGCTTTCAACGTTTATATCACTCACACCGGGCACACTTATTCTGGATGTAAGCGAAGATAAGAAAACGCTTTTTATACATGTAATGTACATGAAGAGCAAGGAGCAATTTGTCTCCACACTTAAAAACAATGTTGAACGCCGACTTTTAGAACTCTTACGATGACTTTAACTACTTACTTCGATTATGTTATCCTGCCGATATTAACGATATCGGTTATACTTGCGTTTATCCGCCTGTACAAAGGCCCGCAGATCTTTGACAGGGTCATTGCACTGGATCTCATTATCACAATTGGAATTGGAATTATTACAGTCTATAGTATACGGACTTCGCAGGAAGTATTTTTAGATATTGCCATGATCTTGGCCCTGATCGCATTTTTAGGAACTATAGCCTTTTCATTTTATTTAGAAAAACAAAGCAATGATGACTGATATTACGTTAGCAATTTTAAGCACGATCGGCGCACTGGCCATATTGTTCGCTTCAATTGGCATATTAAGAATGCCGGATTTCTATTTACGGCTTTCTGTGACCGTAAAAGCAGCGACCTTAGGCGTTGGTCTTTTATTGATCTGTGCCGCAATGACATTCCCGGATGTGTCCGTAACGACCAAAGCGATAGCAATTGGTTTCTTTCTCATTTTGACCGCACCAGTTGCCGCGCATATGATCGGACGGGCTGCCTATATACAGCGTGTAAAAACCTGGAAAGGAACAACCTTAAACGATCTGGAAAAAGAAGGGCAGCTGGATTGCAGAAAAGAAAATTTTTAAACTTTGCTGTTTCAATATTTGGTTAAACGGCACCATCAACAAAATACCTTCGACACAGATAAGGGGTCAAAATTTTGACCCCTTATCTGTGTTGGTTCGATTCCAATAGATCATGCCCCCTGACTTCCGCTAGAGGAACTAAAAAATAATGCAGACCGGAGCCGGAACTTTAATTTCCTTACCCGTGTCAGTCAATAATCCGGTCTTGGGATCACGACTGAACAAAACAATATTATTGGTATACTGATTAGCCACCAGCAGGTATTTTCCATCGGGAGAAAGATTAAAATTCCGCGGCCCCTTTCCTTTTACTGAAGTATTGGACAGTTTTTTTAATCCTCCGTCTTTTTCCACCGAAAAGATCGCTATCGTATTTGCATCACCGCGGTTGGTCGCATATATAAATTTCCCGTCTGCAGAAATCTTAATATCTGCGCCACCATTCTGACCCTTGAATCCCTCGGGGTTGATTTCGTAGGTACTCTGATACATCCAATCATTGCCCTCTTTCTTAAAAGAGGCAATTTGTCCGGTCATTTCCAATATTGCATAAAGAAATTTTTCCTTTTTATCGAAAACAATATGACGCGGTCCTCCACCTGCCGGGGTAAAGAAATCTTCGGATGCTTCGGCTAGGCTAAAAGCATCTCCACTCTTGTTAACCGGAAATACCGAGATTTGATCCAATCCCAGATCCTGCACGTATAAGCGGTCGCCTTTGTTTGAAAAAAAAGCAGAATGGACGTGTGGCTTTTCCTGGCGGACGGGATCAACGCCTTTGCCTTCATGTTGCACCAGCCGGCTTCTTTTACTTAAGACACCATTTGACTCGAGATCAAATAGAGCCGCCGATCCACCAGTGTAGTTTGCAACAGCGAGCAGATTCCCTTTCGGATGAACTTCAACAAAACAAGGTGATTCTCCGCCTGTAGGGAGTGAATTTAAGAAAGTTAATTGTCCATCCTTAAATGAATAGGCGGAAACTGTGCCCTCTTGGTTTGGAAGTTCGTTGACTGCGTAGATAAAATTATTATTCCGTGCCAGAAAGGACGGATCCTTACTTTCCTGTGTACTGACTAGTGCAGCCTCACCGGTCTTTGTATCGAAATTATAGATATAGATACCTTTGCTTTCTGTTTTGTTCGTATAGGTTCCAACAAACATTGGAATCTGTTGTGCAAAACTTGCCATCGGTAAAAGTGTCATCAGATAAATAAAAGCTTTTTTCATATGTATACAATCTGTTAAAAAATAAAATACCAAAATTTCGCCTTTGTTCGCACTATGAGGCAAAAAATCAAGATACTTTTCGACCTTATCATTAGCGCCGATAAACTTGTTAAATTAGGTTAAAACCGCCCTTTCTAAGAGGCAAATCCGTATTTTTAGCGAATCAATTTTAACAAGTCGAAAATCTCCATTTGAAATATTGGGATTATAAAAATATTGTTAAATAAAAATACGAATAATTCATATAATCTGATAATTTTGTGCTGTTGTTCAAAATAGTATCTATTGAACGACAGAATCGGGAGATTATTAGTGATCTAGATGATTTCATCGTGACACGGATCTGTATGACCTGTACAGGATTTACAAACTGTTCGCGACTGTTTCATCAGCATTTAGAAATATATTATTTAGATGAAACCATCATGATTTATTCAATTACATAAGGGAATGAATAGATCTGACAGCTTCATCACAAATGAAAAAAAACCGAGTGAAACGAGTTCATTTATACCGATGAGATCGACACTTATAAATAATTTAAAAAGATGAAAAAAAACATATATATATTGTTTTTGTTGCTGTTTGTATCAATTCAGGCCAGCTTTGCACAAAATCAAATTATTGACCGTGTGGTGGCCACTGTTGGTTCGGGAATTATCCTACAATCTGATTTGGATATGCAATATTCACAATGGCTTGCCCAAGGGAATAAACCAAATGAGAAGTTTAAATGTGGAGTTCTTGAGCAATTGATCATTCAGAAGCTCCTTTCCCAACAGGCAGTAATTGACTCCATCGATGTGACAGAAACAGAAGTGGATGACAACTTAAATTCTCGCTTGCGCCACATGTCTCAACAGGCTGGTGGTCAAGAACGGCTGGAAAAATTCCTGAACCGTTCTTTGCTGCAGTACAAAGAGGAAATGCGCGCAAGCGTTTTCGAGCAGTTGAAAGCGAATAAGATGCAACAAAATATCGTTCAAAAAGTGGACGTAACGCCACTTGAAGTAAAACGTTATTTTGAAGGATTGGATCAAGATAGCCTTCCTTATTTCAATACGGAAGTTGAGATCGGCGAAATCGTTATGCTGCCTCAATTGACCGACGAAGAGAAAAAAGAGCAACGCGAGAAGATCGAAGGTATCCGCAAGCAGATTGTCGATGGCTCAGATTTCGGAACCATGGCTCGCCTTTATTCACAAGATCCGGGTTCGGCGCCATACGGTGGTGACCTTGGCTTTGGTACCCGTGACAATTATGTAAAAGAGTTCTCGGCAATGGCTTTTAAATTAAAGCCGGGAGAGATATCACCTATTGTTGAGTCAAAATATGGCTTTCACATCATTCAGGTACTGGAAAGACGGGGTGAAGAGGTGCATACCCGCCATATTCTGATGAAAATGAATCCCGGTGCAGCTGCTTTGGAACGGACCAAAAACAAATTGGACAGCATCTATAAATTGGTTGTCGACAAGAAATTAGATTTTTACCACGCTGCTACCAACAATTCTGACGCTGAAGAAAGCAAATTTAACGGTGGTATGGTCTTAAATCCACAAGGATCCAGCCGTACAACGTTAATTCCGATGGATGGACTAGAGAAGTCCGTATTTACTGCCATTGACCCACTAAAACCGGGGGAATATTCAAAACCGGAACAATTCACCGATAAAACAGGAGAGATAGGTTACCGTTTTAACTATCTTAAAACCCGTATCCCGCCGCATAAAGCAAACTTAGATCAGGATTTCACCAAGATCAAGGATGCAGCAAAAGAAGATAAAGTACGTCGTAATCTGAGCAAATGGTTTGACGATAAAGCGAAGAATACTTTCATAGATATCAGTGATGACTTTGGCGCTTGTGAAGAACTAGAAAAATGGAGAAAAAAATAAAGAATTTCTCCCTACTCCAAAATAAAAAAGACTTGAATGCATATTCAAGTCTTTTTTATTTTATTTTCTAGAATAGCTCCAAGTCTATTTCTCAAACATCATCTCGATCAGGATATTCCAGTTTGCCTTCTTTACATCATCTTTTGCCAGTTCACTCAGTTGCCATATCCGGATATAATTATACTTAACGACCTTATCTTTTTGTCGTACAGTTGCAGTTCCTTTTGTATAGGCAAAATCTCCGCTATAAGAACGTTTTACTTCTTCCGGAACCGTTTCGATCGTCATTCGTTGTTTCTTCAGGTAGGCCATCATTTTATCCTTTCCTTCCATCGGACTCGTCCAGGGAAACAGAAACCGTACATCTTCACTCAAAAATTCTTTGTAAGCCGTAGGATTGTCCGCTTTAAGGACAGTGGACATCAACTTATCAGTTTCCAGAACAATATCTTCACGCTGGTTTAAACGCACCTTGGACCGATGCTTGAGGTACCATGAATCCGTCGGTTCAATAAATTCCAGATCAAAGTCACCATCCTTACCATTATTCTCCACTTCGGCACGGATATCAACTAACCATTTTCCTTTCTTGTTGCGTTTCCATACTGTCAGGTATTCCCCGTGGCGCAATCGGGCGCCCACTTTCTGAAAATCCATGGCACCAGATGTCACCCCAAACTCCAGGCTTTTAGCAACAAGCGCAAAAGTAGGCTGCCAGTCTAATACATCTGGAATATTGGGCCTATTATTGAGGTAATTGTATGCATTTACCGCCGAAGGAACATAAAATGTGGATTCTTTGTCAATAATAGATAAAAATGCCTGATGGGGAGTTGAGGCTTTCGCCAATGCTGCGGCATCTTTATCAGCCTGTAGTAAGCTCCCTACTTTTTCGGGTATCTGTGCGTACAATGTTGTACCCATTGTACTCACCAATGCAACAATGGATAACCTGTTCCAAAAATTCATATGCAAATGATTATTTATCAGAGTTCATTTTTTTGTATTGGATGAACTCGTTACACTCGGTTTTCTTTTAAAGGCGACAGGAAATATTCTCTGGTTTTAAACGTATCTAAACTTTCCAACGATGAATATTCCATTTTTTTCCTCTTTTTTTGATTCGATTTTTTATCTATCAAATCTTATTCCAAAGTGTTCCTTCTTTACTATCTTTCAGTTGGATACCAATTGCATTGAGCTCATCACGTATGCGATCCGAAGTGACAAAATCCTTATTTGCTTTCGCCTCATTACGTAATTTGATCACTAGGCTCATGACATCGTCAATATCATCTGTCCCCGAAGCTTGATCATTTCGCAGCCCAAGAATATCTTCGACAAACTCTTTCATGAAAATTTTTAGCTTATCCAATCCTTCTTCAGAGACTTTTGCTTTACCGTCATAAATGGAGTTTATGACCCGCACGATCTCAAATAATTCAGCGATCAGCACCGGACTATTGAAATCGTCATCCATTGCAGCATAACATTTATGACGAATTTCTTCCAGATTGAACGAGTCAGCTCCATTTGAAACCTTGAGTTTATCCAGCAATCCCATGGCGCTCATCAAGCGCTTATATCCCTTATCAGCAGCATCCAGTGCTTCATTGGAAAAATCCAATGTACTTCGATAATGTGCCTGTAGCATGAAGAAACGAACAGCCATTGGCGAATAACCCCTATTTAACAAGGGGTGGTTGCCGGTGAACAGCTCCCCCGGTAAAAATCCATTACCCGCGGATTTGGACATTCTTGCACCATTAACCGTCAGCATATTTGTATGCATCCAATATTTAGCAGGTGCAGTATGATTACAGGCTTCAGATTGTGCGATTTCGTTCGTATGATGTGTAGCCGCCAGATCCATTCCACCGCCGTGTATATCAAACTGGTCACCTAAATACTTTCTGCTCATTGCCGAACATTCAATATGCCATCCCGGAAATCCAACGCTCCAAGGTGCCGGCCAGCGCATAATCGTTTCGGGTTTTGCTTTGATCCACAGCGCAAAATCCAAACGCCCTTTTTTTTCATCCTGCCCACTCAACTCCCGCGTATTGTTCAGCATGTCTTCCAATTTGCGATTGGTCAATACGGTATAATCATACTGCTGTACGTATTTTTCAACATCAAAATATACTGTACCATTTGTTTCATAAGCATAACCATTGTCAATGATCTGTTCGATCATTTCGATCTGTTCAGAAATATGACCTGTTGCAGTTGGTTCAATGCTCGGCGGCAAGGTATTGAAAAGACGCAAAACATCATGAAAACCAATGGTATACTTCTGCACGATTTCCATTGGTTCCAGCTGTTCCAGCTTAGCCTTTTTTGCAAACTTATCATCTCCTTCATCACGATCGCCCTCCAAATGCCCTGCATCTGTAATATTGCGTACATAACGTACTTTATACCCCAAATGACGTAGATACCTAAAAATCAGATCAAAAGAAATGAACGTTCGACAGTTACCTAAATGTACATCGCTGTAAACGGTAGGTCCACAAACATACATCCCAACAAGGTTGGCGTGGATCGGTTCGAATTTTTCCTTTGTTCGCGAAAGCGTATTGTATAAAAAGAGATTGTGGTCCATGTTTGTTCTCTGCTTGGAAATCTATTTTTGTCTGAAATATATTTGAATAGGCACACCTGTAAAGTCAAAGTGCTCACGCAATTTATTCTCAATAAAGCGTTTATATGGATCTTTGATATATTGTGGCAAATTACAGAAGAAGGCAAACATCGGTGTTCTTCCTGGCAATTGTGTCACATATTTAATTTTGATATATTTTCCCTTTAAGGATGGAGGTGGATAGCTCTCGATAATATCCAGCATCACTTCGTTCAACTTCGAAGTCGGAATCTTTTTTGTTTTGTTCGCGTAAACCTTGTCAGCCACTTCCAATACTTTTAGGACACGTTGTTTTTCCGTTACCGAAGTAAAGATAATTGGCACATCCGTGAATGGTGCTATTTTTTCTCTGATCCGATCTTCGAAGGCTTTCATCGTCTTGTTGTCCTTCTCGATCAAATCCCATTTATTGACGACGATTACGATACCTTTACGATTTTTCTCCGCCAAGTTAAAGATATTCACATCTTGCGCTTCCAAGCCATCCTGAGCATCCAACATCAAAATAGTCACATCAGAATCCTCCAATGCTTTGATGGTACGCATGACCGAATAGAATTCAATATCTTCGTTTACTTTTGATTTACGGCGAAGACCGGCAGTATCGATCAAAAGGAAATTATGTCCATATTGATTGTAATGAATCCGGATAGAATCCCGTGTTGTGCCCGCCATAGGCGTTACGATATTACGGTCTTTACCGATCAATGCATTTGTCAATGAGGATTTGCCCACATTTGGACGACCTACAATTGTATATTTAGGTAAAGCTTCATCTTCTTCCTGCTCTTCTTCAAAGTGCGATACGACAGCATCCAATAGCTCTCCGGTACCAGAACCTGTTGCAGATGAAATATTGAATACTTCTCCTAAACCGAAAGCATAAAATTCGGCAGATTCATGATGCAATTTAGCATGGTCAACTTTGTTGGCTACCACATATACAGGTTTAGAGCTTCTTCTGAGGATATCAGCGATTTCATCATCCAAGTCAGTAATACCAGTAGTAACATCTACCATGAATATAACGACTGACGCTTCCTCAATAGCGATGTATACCTGATCACGGATTGCCTCTTCAAAGACATCATCCGAACCATGTACAAAACCACCTGTATCAATTACTGTAAATTTCTTTCCGATCCACTCCGCCGTCTCATAATGACGGTCGCGCGTCACCCCGCTAAAGTCATCAACAATCGCTTTTCTACTTTCGGTAAGACGATTGAATAAGGTAGATTTACCTACATTTGGGCGACCAACAATTGCAACAATATTTGCCATATTTATTTTATTTGATCCACCTACTATCACAGCAGACGGCACTTTTATGCTAAATTACACGTTAAGGGTACAAAGATACGGATTCAAAAGGGATTATGGAGACACAAAAACAAAAATGGCTTTACCGTGAAGTAAAGCCATTTATAGGGTTTAAATTATGAATATTCGTCTAGTTAGACGTTGGATTCTGCGTTAATTTCCCCGGATAAGAGTTGATGGCATCCTGAGGGATGAAATATGTTACCCTAAAATCAGTTGGGGCAATATCTTCAAACTGCTTTTGCGGCCCTGGATACGTTCTGTTTAGCGGTTCACCATTACGGAAAACATCATAACTACGTTCAGCTTGGAATGCCAACTCCAATTGCCGCTCCTTATCAATTAATTTACTTGCATTATTTGCATCAAGTGATGTATACCCGCCATTGACAATAGAACGATTTCTGATGGTGTTCAGATCATTCAGGGCAGCACCATAGTTGCCTAATTTTGCCTGCGCTTCGGCACGATTCAAATAAATTTCACCTAGACGGCTAATTACTGGTGAATGCAATTGCGACTCTTCACCTTCACGTGAACACTTTACGATATAAAATTGTGGATAGGCACGATTCAGCGAAATATAGTAGTCAATCACACCTTCATATGTTTTTCCATCCTCATAGGCAATAGAATAGGTCTGTTGTGCCGCATTGACAGCTTTTAGCGTATAGTCTTTAACAACGTCCTTATCATCGACCTTTTTCACCTCACGGACGGTCACGGTACCGCCATTGATTGTCACAGGAAGCTGCATATAACTCGTCGTCAATGGGTCACCAGCTTTCTTTGGTACATCTTGCTTAACAAATCTAAATACAGTTGAATATTTACCCTTGTCATCTTTGGAATAAGTAGGTTCAATAAAGGCGGCACGTGCGTCAACAATGGAATAACGATCAGGTCTCCAGTCATTACGGCCAGTCTCATTTAATAGATCAATGTATTTTGCACTAGCATACATTTCTCCCCAACCCATACCCCCGATATTGGAGTACATACCACCAATACCATAGTAATGATCATCGCCAGAAAACTCGGTAGCAACACGTTTCACCGCAAAAATAGTTTCCGCATTATCTTCAGGTTTGAATGTATTGTACTTCATGAATTGAGCACGCCCCAATAAACTGTACTTACCGGAGTTGATCACTTTATCCGCGTATTCTACCGACAAACGCGCATATTCAGCATTCGGATTTTTATAAGTACCACTCATATACAAGTATATACGGGAGAGCATTGCCTGAGCAGCTTCTTTCGATGCATAGGAATGTCCTTTATTGACCGTAATCAAGGCTTCCGCTTTTTTTAAGTCACTGATGGCCTGTGCATAAGTATCTTTCACCGTAGAGCGGTCAGGAAAATTCAAATCATTGATCACATCATCAGGTGTACCGTTTACAATGGGAACACCAAGGTTTGTCTCTGGACTTTGGTAATACGGTTTCCCAAATGCGCGGCAAAGGTAAAAATACATCATTCCACGGATGTAATAACATTCGCCTAATTTATTATCCATCTCCGCGCTTTCTCCCTCTGCGTAAAGCTTAATAATATTGGAAGACTGTGCGATTGCTTTGTAGCCATAGTCCCAAAAATTTTGCAAACGGTAGTTATTCGGTGTTCTTGCGTAGGAGATAAATTCATAAAAAGCATCTGTAGATGACCCACGGATCATCATGTTATCTCCGGCGTATTCGCCTAAACGGTGCATTGGATCCGACCATTGTTTTAATTGAGCATAAGTCCCAGTGACCATTGCATCTGGATTATTGACAATCATGTCGCCGTCCATTGAATTTTTTGGTAACCGGTCTATATCACATGAGGATACCGCTGTAGCGACCATTAATCCCATTAATATCTTTTTCATTGTTCTTTTTCTAAACGTTAAAATTAAAATGTTACGCTCGCGCCAAACATAAACTTGCGAACCATTGGGTACACCGAAACTCCTGTCGATCTGACGATCTTACCACCGGCACCTTTTCCATCCGGTTCAGTTAATGGAATTTCTGGATCAACTCCTGAATAATTTGTAATCGTAAATAAATTCTCGCCGGCTAAGAAAACACGCAAGTTTTTAACATTATATTTCTTTAGGTCAAAGTTATACCCTACTGTCAAAGATCTCATCTTTAAAAAATTATTACTTTCCAAAAAGCGCGTGGAAGGTGAGTTGCCTTTATCCTGGTTGTCGTATCTTGCTATTGGGTGAGTAGCGACGTCCCCAGGTTTTTCCCAGCGTGTCCACACGTCCTGAAGTTTCATTTGATTACGGTCGGTATATGTACCATCCGAATCAAACTCCTGGCGTGAATAATTATAGATTTTACCACCCAGCGAAAAACCAAACACTGCATTTAAATCAAACTGTTTGTAGCTCAAGAACGTGTTAAACCCACCAAAAAGATCAGGATTCCCTTTTCCGGCCTTACGGAAAGTCGCCTCTGAATAATTTGAAGTAGTCGTTCTTGTCTCGTTTCCATCTGCATCCGTTCCATATTTGTACCACATCGGAAGACCATTATCGGAATTTACTCCTGCCCATTCCTTTAAATAATAGGTATCAATTGGATTTCCAGGTTCAAACAAACGTTGTGCTGAACCAGCTATTCCCAAATCATCGCCAGCAATGATGGGTTTAGATACGGGATTACCATTTGCGTCCTTTGTCGTGTATAATTCGGTCAGCTTATTGACATTATGGCTTAAATTCAGATCCACGCTCCAATGCCAATCGTTATTCCGAATAATATCACCACCGATGGTCAATTCGACTCCACGGTTTTGCATTTCACCAATATTCTTCCATACATGGTTGACACCTGTCAAGCTGCTGATCGGAACATTATACAAGATATTATCCGTACGCTTATTATAGTAGTCGAAATTCAGACGAACCCTATTTTGGAATAACGCGGCATCAACTCCGACCCCTGTTGTATATGTACGCTCCCAGGTCAGATCAGGGTTGGCATGTTGATCGATCAATGCTCCAGGGATTCCATCATAACTTGACGTAATTTTCACGGAGTAAAGCTTATATTGCGGATACAAATCACTTGGACGGTTACCCACCGAACCGTAAGCAGCTCTTAACTTCAGGTTATCTACCCATGGCGCGTTAAACCAGCTTTCTTTATTAATGTTCCACCCTCCACTGATTGAGAAGAAATTTCCATATTTTGCATTTGTCCCAAAATTGGAAGCACCATCGCGGCGAAAGGACACTTGAGCCAAATATCTGTTATCATAAGCATAATTCGCATTGGATAATAAAGACTGAACTGCCCATTCGGTAATCCCCCCTTTAAAACGTTCTGGTTTTGCCGTTACATCCGGCACCTCAAATCCAGGTACAATACCCGTACCAGCGGCATCTAATGATTTATCTTTATAATCATTATATTCATAAGCAACAAGACCATTTAAGCTATGCTTATCCCAAGTTTTATTGAAACGTAAAATATGGTTAGTATAACGGCGTGTAAACTCTTTACGATATTCTGAAATACGCCCGATCACACCTTCGCCACTATTTGAGCGAGGATCTGTGTAATCTGTCGCCGAGTAGCTGATGTATCGATAGTTATTGACAGAGGAGAATGTCAACCAATCGGTCAACTTAACATCAAAATCCAGATTACCCATAAACTCGTAGTTGGAATTTTCGGACTTGTTCCATTGCAGATCATACAAATAGTTGGTACTTTGCGCATTTACCCATGAGCTACTACGGTGTGGCACGAGATTACCATTTGCGTCGTACGGACTGTCCCAAGGTAAATTGGAGTACATCGCACCAACATCATATTGACGATCTTCAACTGAACGCTTGGAACCAACGATAGATGGCTTGATAGTCAACCATTCAAATGGTTTATAATTCGTACGCAATCTAAAATTATAGCGATCATAGTCGTAACCTTTTACCGCACCAGCCTCATTATAATAACCTAATGACAAATAGGACTGTAATTTTTCCGTCCCTCCTTGAATAGAGACATTATGATTTTGGACAAATCCGGTCTTCGTCGCTAATTTCCACCAATCGAAGTTACTGTTGCGTAATTCGGGGTTCCAGCGTGTAAATTGAATTTTCTCAGGGTTCGAAAATGATGCAAAGTAATCGTAAAGCTCTGCACCATCCATCATTTCCATGTTACCATTGGTCAGTTGGTTGATCCCCATTTTTGTGGAAAAGCTAATACTTGTTTTTGATGCAGATGGATTTTTAGTCGTTACTACTACTACGCCGTTTGCGCCTTGCGACCCGTAGATCGAAGTTGAAGCTGCGTCTTTTAGAATGGTTAATGATTCGATGTCATCTGGATTGATATCGCCAGGGCTACTTCCAACAATTACGCCGTCAATTACCCACAAGGGACTTGTGGTCCCGCTTATCGTGGCCTGCCCACGAATGACAACCCCACCGTTTGATCCCGGTTTTCCCGCTCCTGGTGCGACATATACACCAGCGGCTTTGCCGTTTAGCATGTTTTCTACGGATGGCGTTGTCACGTCACGCAATTTGTTGCCTTTGACCGCCTGAAGTGCCCCAGTCAAGCTTTCCTTTTTTTGTTGCGTTCCGTACCCTACAATAACAACCTCTTCCAATGCTTCGCTATTGGACTCCATGCTGATACTGACCACGGAACCCATTACGGTCACTTCCTGTGTCTTGTAACCGATGCTATTGATCACTAAAACGTCTCCATTTTTAGCCTCAATGCTAAATTGACCATCAGCTCCAGCCGAAGTAGAACGTGAGGTACCTTTAACACTAATGGTTGCTCCCGCTAGGGGACCATCCGCGGACTGTACTTTTCCACTTACTTTTTGCTGAAAAACAGCACTGTTCAACAGAACATTACGGTCTGGAAATTTAAGACCATTAGCATTAGCTGGGTTGTGTGTACTTGTTATGAGTAAAGCTAATGATAACAGACTCAACTTGTGATTGTCGAGAATCTTTGAAATCATAATATCTAATAGTTAGTTTAAAAATTGATTAGCGTGCTAATCAAAATTTAGGTACATGAATGCTAAAACTAGAAGAAGATAGGGGCATATCAAAATTCCAACAGCACGAAATCGATTGCGCCAATTAAACAAACGATTGCATAAACATCCTATTGCAACAAAAATGTTCCGTTCTTATTTGAGATCTTGAAAGAATAAGGTATACTCCAAATCCGAGGGGGCATTCAACTGATAAGACTAAATTAAACCACTCTTATTTTAGAAAATAATAGTCGAATATTAAAATGAGCGAAGCATAAATGAAAAAAGCCGAGGTTCTCACCTCAGCTTTCTCTTTAGTAGCGGGGACCAGACTCGAACTAGTGACCTTCGGGTTATGAGCCCGACGAGCTACCAACTGCTCCACCCCGCAATGTATTTTTAATTTCTTTAAAAGAACCGGTCATTGCAAACCGGCTCTTTCTTTTAGTAGCGGGGACCAGACTCGAACTAGTGACCTTCGGGTTATGAGCCCGACGAGCTACCAACTGCTCCACCCCGCAATGTATTTTTAATTTCTTTAAAAGAACCGGTCATTGCAAACCGGCTCTCTTTAGTAGCGGGGACCAGACTCGAACTAGTGACCTTCGGGTTATGAGCCCGACGAGCTACCAACTGCTCCACCCCGCAATGTATTTTTGATTTCTTTAAAAGAACCGGTCATTGCAACCGGCTCTCTCTTTAGTAGCGGGGACCAGACTCGAACTAGTGACCTTCGGGTTATGAGCCCGACGAGCTACCAACTGCTCCACCCCGCAATGTATTTTTAATTTCTTTAAAAGAACCGGTCATTGCAACCGGATCTTTCCTTTAGTAGCGGGGACCAGACTCGAACTAGTGACCTTCGGGTTATGAGCCCGACGAGCTACCAACTGCTCCACCCCGCAATATATTTTTGAACAAAATTGCTTTTTTCTTTTGAAAAAACAAGATTATGATCCTTCCGAATTGGAGTACAAAGATATATTTTGTTTCTTTGTAATCCTAATAAAATTTAGAAAAATGTCACATAAAGCAGGATTCGTAAGTATCATCGGAAAGCCAAATGCTGGTAAGTCCACCCTAATGAACGCTTTAGTAGGTGAAAAGATGTCTATCATCACACCCAAAGCGCAAACGACAAGACACCGCATTATCGGTATTGTAAACGATGAAGACCATCAAATTGTGTTTTCCGACACACCGGGCGTCATCAAACCAAACTATTCTTTACAGGAATCAATGATGAACTTTGTCCAGGGATCGCTTATTGATGCGGACATTATTTTATTTGTGACTGATATCCACGAGAAATACGACGAGAATGACGTATTGGAGAAATTGCGTAAAACGAATTCTCCGGTAGCCGTCCTGATCAACAAAATAGATAAATCTTCTGAAGAAGAGGTAAAGGCCAAAATTGAATTCTGGCAAGAAAAGCTAAATCCGGACACAATCTTTGCTATCTCAGCCAAGTTGGATCATAATGTATCTGCTGTCATGCAATACATCAAAGATAAGTTGCCGATCCATGAGGCTTACTACGAAAAAGATGAACTGACAGACAAGTCCATGCGTTTCTTTGTCTCCGAGATGATACGTGAAAAAGTATTTAAACTGTATGACAAGGAAATTCCTTACAGTACAGAAGTGATTGTTACTTCCTACAAAGAAGAAGCAAATATTACGCGCATTGCCGCGGAAATTATTGTTGAACGTGATTCCCAAAAGAACATTATCATCGGTAAAGCGGGTGCGATGATCAAAAAAGTGGGCACCTACGCCCGTCAGGATATAGAGGAATTTATTGATGGAAAGGTTTTCCTGGAACTTTTCGTGAAGGTAATTCCTGACTGGAGGAGCAAAAAGAATTACCTCAAACGTTTTGGATACGACGATTAATCAAGTATTGAGTAGATCGTATTGAGTATTGAGATTTGGTTGTACAAGCCTATGGCTTACAAGCTGTCTTCAATTTCTTGTCTTGACTCTTCAGATGTGATATGGAGATTTTTGTTTTGCAGCCCTAGCCTGACAAACTTGTCTCACTAAAATATGTACGAAGTGCTTTAATCTGCTTCAGATTGAGCACTTTTTTTAGGTCTTCATCCGAAGCTTCCTTCACTCGTTTAACAGATTTAAATTCGGTCAGCACCCTTTCCACCGTTGTTTTCCCGATACCGGGTATATTTTCCAATTCAGACACAAAGGTCTTCCGGCTACGTTGATTACGGTGAAAAGTAATACCAAAGCGGTGGGCCTCATCACGCAGATGCTGAATGACCTTTAACGTTTCCGATTTCTTGTCTAAATACAGCGGATACTGATCTCCGGGATAGAAAAGCTCTTCCAGTCGCTTGGCAATACCGATGACTGTTACCTTACGTTCTATCCCTAGTAAGCGCAAGCTTTTTAATGCAGCACCTAACTGTCCCTTACCACCGTCGATAATAATCAATTGCGGCAAGGATTGATCCTCATCCAATAACCTTCTGTACCGTCTAAAAACAGCCTCCTCCATGGTTGCAAAATCATTCGGTCCCTCCACTGTTTTCACATTAAAATGCCTATAATCCTTTTTGGAAGGTTTTGCATCTTTAAACACCACAATGGCCGATACAGGATAATTTCCCTGGATATTGGAGTTGTCAAAACACTCAATATGTTGTGGCAATACATTCATGCGGAGATCTTTCTGCATCTGTTTTAAAATACGCTCAGTGCGGATATCCGGATTCAGCTTTTCATATTGCAACAGGCGTTCCTTTCTGAAAAAAGCTACATTTTTTTGGGATAGCTCCAACAACTTTTTCTTCTCGCCCAGCTTAGGAACTGTAAAACGTATCCGTTCATTTTCCTCAATATCCAGTTCAAACGGCACAATAATCTCACGCGACAGACTTTTAAACCGTTCACGTATTTCGGGAATGGCCAAAGACAGGAGTTCCTGCTCACTCTCATCCAAGCGACGTTTCATTTCAAGGGTCTGCGTCTGAATAATGACGCCATTCATTACCTTTAGATAATTGACAAAGGCATACCCTTCATCCGAAGCAATACTAAATACATCCACGTTGGTTATCGAAGAATTGACCACGGTCGATTTGCTCTGATAATTATCCAGTTTATCGAGTTTGGCTTTAATCAATTGTGCCCGTTCAAAATCAAGTGAAGCTGCTGCTGCCGAAATGCTTTCCTTTAACCTATTGGTGACCACGGAAATTTTACCATTCAGAATATCTTTGATGTCACTCAGGTTCTGATCGTAATCTTCTTCAGACTGATAGCCTTCGCAGGGCCCCTTACAGTTTCCGATCTGATATTCGAGACAGATTTTGAACTTACCTTTTCGGATATTATCCTGCGTAAGTGCCAGATTACATGTCCGAAGCGGAAACAATTCCCGAATCAGATCAAGTACGATATGCATCATACCGACAGAAGGGTATGGCCCATAATAGCGGGAACCATCCTTAATGAATTGCCGGGTCCAAAACACTCTGGGAAAAGGTTCATTCTTAATGACAATCCATGGATAGGTCTTGTCATCCTTGAGCATGACATTGTATTTTGGCTTATGCTTCTTGATCAATGAATTCTCCAGCAACCAAGCATCAATTTCGGTATCTACTATAGTAAAAGAAATACGGTTGATCTTACGGACCAAAACACGGGTCTTACCGTTCAATTGATTTTCATTGACAAAATAAGACCCCACCCGGTTACGAAGGTCTTTCGCCTTACCGATATAGATCAGTTCATCGTGTTTATCAAAATACTGATAGACCCCTGGTCGATGAGGTATTTTCTTTAATTCTTCTCTATAGTCAAATGTCAAAACTTTAAAAATTAAAAAGTAAAAAACGGAGGCAGCTTGTAAGAAATGGGCTATCGAACCAAAGCCTCCATGATCACATCTGAAAAGTCAAAACAATAAAATGAAGACCATTTGTAAGCCGCAGGCTTGTCCAACCAGAATCTCAATACGCAATACTACTACTCAATACTAAGATTAAAATCCCAAACGGTCATCCTTTAGTTTCGGCTCATCCTTAGTGCTTGAGTCTGTAGATCCGTCTTCGACATCAGAGCCGCCGCCACCCCAATACTGATTACAGTCAATAACGCGGGTAAGTCCACCCTGCGGTTGTTCGAAATCACCTTTCGTATATTTTAAGTTTGAATCTTTGTAGACCTTTTGCATAAAGAAAGCAAAGACCGGCATAGCTGCGGCAGCCCCCTGCCCATATTCCATCCGGTCAAAACTGATTCCGCGATCCTCTGCTCCCGTCCAGACCCCTGTAACCAATTCTGGAGTAATACCGATAAACCATGCATCAGAATTGTCATTGGTTGTACCCGTTTTACCACCGATCGGATTGGTGAGCTTGTATTTCCACTGAATACGTCGTGCAGTACCCTGAGATACAACTTTTTTCAGCATATCAACAATAATATAAGCGGACTCGCTATTCAGCGCTTTAACAACTTTCGGTGCCTTATCATAGATTGGTGTACCATTTTTGTCTTCTATCCGTAAAATCGCTGTTGGTTCGATCCAGGTACCCTGATTAACGAAGGCAGAATAAGCGCCGACCATATCAAAGACCGATGCTTCGTAGGCGCCTAAGGAAATGGAAGGATAATTAGGTATATCGCTTGTTATTCCCATGCGTTTGGTTAATGCAGCAACCTCTGCTGCACCTACTTCATGCACGAGATAAGCCGTAGCATAGTTTTGGGAATAGGCTAATGCTTTTGCCAGGGTAATCGGGTTACCTCCTTGCGCATTTCCGCGTGGTGTCCAACCGTTGTAAGTTTGTTGGTAATTAGGAATACTATAACAAGGCGAATAACCGTTATCGATAGCTACTGCGTAGGTAAATGGCTTAGCCGTAGACCCTACCTGCCGTGTTCCCATTTTAACCTGGTCATATTTGAAGTGGTCAAAATCAATTCCGCCAACCCAAGCCTTAATATGACCTGTTTTTGGTTCCATGGACATCATGGCATTCCGTAGCATTAGCTTGTTGTATTTAATGGAATCCATTGGCGTCATCATGGTATCTTTACTGCCTTTCCAGGTGAAAATATTCATCGCAACTTTCACATTGAAAGCTTTTTTGATCTGATCGTCATTTAATCCCTCTTCGCGTAATATCCGATAACGATCAGAACGTTTCATTCCACTGATCAGCAGTTTCGCTTTATCTCCTTTGAACGGATCCCTATTTTTCCACTGCGCTGAAAATTTCGATTGCAACTGCTTCATCCATTCTTTCTGCGCATCCTCAGCATACTGTTGCATGGACATATTGATGGTCGTATAGATCTTTAATCCATCGCGATCCAAGTCATAAGGTGTCCCGTCAGCTTTAACAATCTTAAGATTAGCAAATTCCTTCTTAATCTGATCCTTCAATACAGCTCTAAAATAAGGTGCCAGCCCTTCCCCGTAGTTTGCGATTTTCAATTCCAGTCCGAGTGGCTTCTCCTTCGCATTCGATGCTTCTTCGGCAGAAATAAAATTGGCCGCCACCATATTATTTAATACAGTGTTACGCCGAATTTTTGACTTCTCAGGATACCTTACGGGTGAATAAGCTCCCGGACCTTTCAACATGCCCACTAAAAGCGCCGCTTGTTCAGCAGTTAATTTATCCGGCGTGGTATTGAAATAAGTTCGGGCTGCAGATTTTATCCCAAATGTATTATATGCACCGAAATCCACCGTATTGAAATACATGGTAATAATCTCATCCTTAGTATAATTTCTTTCCAGACGGACAGCAGTCACCCACTCTTGAAATTTTTGGATAATCCGTTTTAAAAAGTTCTTTTGGCGGCCATCAGAAAAAAGATTGAGCGCCAGCTGTTGCGTAATGGTACTTCCCCCCTGTTTATTGCCGGTCAATGTATGGAAGATCACGGTAAAGGTACGTGAATAATCTATCCCAGAATGGTCATAGAAGCGCTTGTCCTCTGTGGATACCAATGCTTTGACCAAATAGGGAGACAGCTCACTGTATTTAACATTCGACCGGTTCTGTACATAATAAGTCCCTAATACTTTATGATCCTCCGTAATGACCTCAGACGCTAAATTGCTTTTTGGATTTTCCAGATCGTTAAACGAAGGCAATTTTCCAAATAGTCCAAGGCGTATACTCAATATAAACAGGAATCCCAAGGCTACAATACCGATAATGATCTTCCAAAAATTGAACGTATATCGTTTTATATCGCCTTCAGTAAGTTGATTTTTTTTTGATACTCGCTTCATCTATTTACTAAATTTCATGTGCAAATATTATTCATTTATGCTTGTTTTCATTGGCATTGATGAATGTACTGCATTTTGTTTTTTAAGGCTACATGGAATATCCAGTTTTTTGATCCGTGTCTATCTTTTTTATTTGGATATTTCACTATTTGCTCTTATATAGACTTCAATATGATTTTAATGTCCACTCTATCAGATAATGTGCCAAAGAATGCTTCATGGCAAAGGTATTACTAATTCATTCAAAAGTTTGCATGAAAACATGAAAATGTTTCCTTTTACCAAGTTGATGATAATATTATACCCGTTCTATCAAACAGACAGCATAAGCAACGACTCCCTCTTGCCTACCGATAAAACCCATTGTTTCGTTAGTGGTTGCTTTGATGGAAATATCATCCGCATCCAGACCTGTAGCTTCAGCAAGTTTGACCTTCATCTGTGGAATATAAGGCTTGATTTTAGGTGCTTCAAGGCAAAGCATCGCATCAATATTGCCAAGTTGATATCCTTTTGCCTGAATCAATTTCATACATTCTTTCAACAGCAACAAGCTACTGATCCCTTTCCAGCGCATATCCGTATTGGGGAAGTGATAACCGATGTCTTCCAGGTTTGCAGCGCCTAAAATAGCATCACAGATGGCGTGGACCAACACATCGGCATCTGAGTGACCAAAAGCTCCTGCATGATGCTCCAACTGTACTCCTCCAACAATAAATGGATGCCCCGCCTTTATTTGATGGACATCAAACCCAAATCCTACCTTGATTTTCATGATTACTATTAAATTATGAGAATACGTTTTTCAACGTAATAAATAAGTTCGTTTCCCTTTGTTTGTTCTGTAAAAGATGCCTCATACTTAGTCCATTTATTTACTTCACAAGCTTAAATTGTGACCACGATACTTTTATAGCTACGAAGATAACATTTTAGTACTGATATTTTGAAATGGAGTTTAGCATCAGACATGATCTTCTGCTTTAACTGTTGACTACTAATAGCGGTATAATCCGAATAACAAAGGGCTATTTCGTCGGAAATAGCCCTTTTTAATAATTTATTGTCTGTTTGTTTTACTCAACCTTTCAGGACGGAGCTATACTTCCACTTCTTCAGGCGCAAACTGATCATATACTTCGCCAAATGCATCGTAATCCTGATCACCGTTAGGTTCAAAAACCTGAATATCTTTGGATCTGGCAAAATCAACAATCTCTGTATTGACATTTTCATCAGCTACTACAACCATATCCGTAAAATGCAATGCACCTTTATAGATTGCTTCATAGCTACCATCACCATACACTTGCGCATCCTCAGCTTTAAAAGCACCTTCCGGAGCCATTTCGGCATACTTTGAACCCAATGTACCTTTGAACTCTTCGTTAAACAAAGAATACATCACTTTTGCATCCTTAAATGTAGGGTCATCCTTGTACGTTGTTTTCACGTAAGCAGGCACCAAAGCAGAAAACCATCCATGACAGTGTACTACATCAGGTGACCAGCCTAATTTCTTAACAGTTTCCAACGCTCCTTTACAGAAGAACACCGAACGCTCATTATTGTCTGCAAAGAATTCGCCATGCTCATCACTAAAAACTTTTTTACGCTGAAAGTAGTCCTCGTTATCCAAGAAATACACCTGCATCCGGGCTGCAGGCAGTGAAGCTACTTTAATAATTAGCGGATTATCATTATTATCCACAACAATGTTCAAGCCTGAAAGACGAATCACCTCATGTAATCTATTTCTACGCTCATTGATATTCCCAAAACGAGGCATCAAGATTCGGATTTCAAAACCCTTCTCTTGCATCGCTTGAGGCAGTTGACGTGTAATTTCAGAAATTTTGGTTAATTCGAGGAAAGGCGACATCTCGTGAGTAATAAACAATATCTTCGTTTTTGCCATCTCCAGTTATTTTTATTTATTATTTTCGAACAGTAAAATCGGTCTACAAAGGTACAAAAAAAATACTTACCATGCAATTTACTATCAATCATCGTTTTATATTCCCAAAATAATATGCAACTTTGCGAACAAAAAACTATTCAGCAAAGTGGAAATTTTCAAAACGAAAGCATCCCTCCAAGCACATCTCCAAAAAGCACGCTCGGCAGGTAAAAAGATAGCCTTGATCCCCACCATGGGAGCACTTCATGAAGGGCATTTGTCGTTATTAGATTATGCCAAACCCATCAGTGATATTCGTGTTTGTAGCATTTTTGTCAACCCTACGCAGTTTAACGACCCCAAGGACCTGGAGAAATATCCACGTCCGATTGAAAATGATATCAGGCTACTGGAGTCCGTCGATTGTGACATTTTATTTATGCCAAGTGTAGAAGAAATGTATCCCGATCAAGACGAAAATTGGCATATTGACCTTGGCGAACTGGATCAAATATGGGAAGGTGAAAAACGTCCGGGCCATTTTCAGGGTGTAACACAGGTAGTCTATAAATTGTTTACTCTAGTACAGCCCGATATTGCCTGCTTCGGTCAAAAGGATTTTCAGCAGGTCATGGTCATCAAACGTATGATCGAAATTAAAGATCTTCCAATTCAATTGGCAATCTGCCCAATAATCAGGGATGAACACGGTTTAGCCTTGAGCTCCAGAAATATGCGCCTGAGCGAAGAAGGAAAAACAAAAGCCCGCGCACTTTCGCGTTCGTTACAATATGTAAAAGATCATCTTGCAGACAACATTGACCTACAAGAAATTAAAGAGAAAGCCCTTACTATTTTGACACAGACAAAGGGAGTAACAGTCGAATATTTTGCGATCTGTGAAAGCAACTCTTTAAAAGAAGTTGAGCGGATTGATGCCAGTAAACAGTATGTGGTACTGGTAACAGCCTGGGTTGAAGGCGTTCGTCTTATTGATAATATGACGTTAGCTTAATAAAAAAAATTTTACCTTTGCGCCATGGTAATAGAAGTAATGAAATCCAAGATTCACCGCGTGAAAGTCACACAGGCGGAATTGAATTATGTGGGTAGTATCACGATAGATGAAGATTTGATGGATGCTGCAAATATCATCGCTAACGAGAAAGTTCAGATCGTAAATAATAACAATGGGGCCCGCCTGGAAACGTATGTGATTCCCGGACAGCGCGGATCGGGCACGATCTGTTTAAATGGAGCTGCCGCACGGTTAGTACAGGTTGGCGATATCGTTATTATTATTTCTTATGCAACAATGGACTTTGAGGAGGCTAAGCAGTTTCAGCCTTCTTTAGTTTTTCCGGATGACAACAATCATTTGATCAGATAGTATCGAACTAGCGACTCCAATACTTAATAATAATTTTATCCAGTAGACACACCTACTGCTAAATAAAAATCGTATTTTTGAAGCGTTACTTTATCAAGTAGCGCTTTTTTATGGAATTAAAAACAACAAGAAACCTGCGTCAGCTTATCGCATCATTCCAATTGGCTTTGATGTCGCTGATTATTATTTCTGGTGTTGTTTTTATGCACAAAGAGGTAAAATCGACTGGGGAAATCGTGATGCACACGCACCCTTATGATTTTACAAAGAAAGAAAAGCCTCAGGAAACCGATGACCAGATCGATTATCTGAATGTCATCTATCAAAACACATATGTTCAGACGGAATTCATCGTTCTCGAGCTTCCAGCACCAAAGGAAATTCAGACAACAAGTTACTCTTCGATCTGTCCAGAAGTTGCCCGTATTTCAACTAGTCCCTATTACCTCCGAGGACCTCCCCGCTTAGCATAAAAACATTTATTTTTTTTAATCAAACGTACCGTGAAATAACATCAGGCAATGCCGCCGGCATTTGTCAGTTGCTTTATTTCCAGAATCGAAAAATTGATCAAGATCGTGGGTTGCCCACTGTTGCACCTGTTCATATTTAATGATTAAAAGAAAACGGTAGATTGGCTGCAGGTGAGTGATCTGCAGTCCAAAGATCTTAGTACATCTTAAGACTAAGTTATATAGTCAATGTTATATGATACAGCTGACAGGCAAGATTCTAAAATTAGCATCACCCCTGTCTATAGCGAAAAGTATGCAATATAAAAGATTATAAGCTTTTAGGATTAAGATCTCAAAACGAAGTACTCCATACTCAATCTTATAAAAATGCTAAAGCAATATACGTTGCTGGCTACACTAATAGCCGGCACATCCACCATATACGCACAATCACCTCTGGAGGGATATTTATTCAATAAAAACCGTGAAGCCATTGCTTCTGGCACATTGACCATAAAGAACAGCAAATCAGCCACAACATCAGATGCTGATGGACACTTTAAATTCAATAACCTGACTACGCCCAAAGTAACTTTAAATATTTCCGCTGTAGGTTATCGCTCACTGACAAAAGTGATCAGTTTGGACACCTTAAAATCACCGCTTCAGGTCCAGCTCGACGAAGACAATCTTAATCTCGACGAGGTTGTCGTTTCGGCTACCCGTTACGGTGTCAAACGTAAGGATGCACCGGTTGTGGTCAATGTCATTGGTCCAAAACTATTCAATGCGACACAATCCGTCGCAATGTCAGAGACATTAAATTATCAACCCGGTGTTCGGGTGGAAAATAACTGTCAAAATTGTGGTTTTTCGCAGGTTAGGCTCAATGGTCTTGAAGGTCCATATTCACAGATATTAATCAACAGTAGAGCTGTTTTTTCGGCATTAAACAGTGTCTATGGATTGGATCAGATCCCGACCAGCATGATTGACAGGATCGAAGTTGTCCGTAGTGGCGGCTCAGCACTATTCGGTGCCAATGCCATCGCCGGAACTATCAATATCATTACGAAAGATCCCGTCGAGAATGACTGGCAGGTAAAATCCACCAATTCATTGATCGGCGGCAAAAGCTGGGACAATACCGTAGACTTCAATACTTCTCTTGTGGCGGAGGACTTAAAAACCGGTGCAACATTTTATGGCATGCACCGTAATAGGGAATCTTATGACGCTAATGGCGATGGATTTTCTGAGATCACCAAGCTTCGGAATACTACGTTTGGCACCAAGGTGTTTTACAAACCGAGCGATCTGGATAAAATTACCATTGATTTCAGCACGGTCAATGAATTCCGTCGGGGTGGAGATCAGCTTGATAAAGCGCCCCACCTGACTCAGATCACAGAGCAATTGCAAACCAGCTCCATTGTCGGGGGAATCACCTACGATCATTATTCCGAAGATTACAAACACAAACTGTCGGCTTACGGTTCCGTTCAGAAAACCGCACGGGACAGCTATTATGGCGGTCTTGGCGGCGGAACCACACTCGCTGACAGTACGCTTGCATCCAATTCGTATGGAAAGACAAACGACATTGCGTTAGTTGTTGGAAGTCAATACACCTACAATTTTGAAAAGGATGTATTTACTGCTGGCGTAGAGTTTTCATACAATGATACACAGGATGAAATACCCGGATACAAACGCACTATCGATCAGCAAAACAAAGGATTAGGAACTTATGCACAATATGAATGGAAACCTTTTGCGACATTAAAAACGCTGATCGGTGCCCGTTACGACTACACCTATGTCGATGGCAAATACAGTCTTGCAGGCATAGATCGGAATTCGGATCAACGTTTCGGAACTTTCAGCCCACGTTTAACCGTGCTGTATGATCTGACAAAAGACCTCCAATTCAGAGGTGGATATGCACGTGGATTTCGGGCTCCACAGGCCTTTAATGAAGATATGCACGTCACCTCTATCGGAGGTAATCAGGTTTTTGTCCTGATTGGCGAGAACTTAAAAACCGAATATTCCAATGCTTATACGGGTTCCTTCAGTTACAACAAGAATTTTGGAAATGTACAGACAAGCTTTCTTGTCGAAGGCTTCTACACGGACCTCAACAATCAATTTGTGAATGTTATGGCTTCAGAAAAAGACGGACTGATCATTCAAGAGATGCAGAATGGCGAAGGAGCACGTGTATATGGTTCTAACATCGAAATCAATATTGCCCCTTCATCCTGGCTTTCCTTCCAGACCGGAGGAACAATCCAACGCTCGCGTTATAAAAAAGATCAGCTGATCTATGAAGGCAAAGAGGATACCCATGATATCTGGACAAAGAAATATGTCCGGACACCCAATATCTACGGTTATATGAACACAAACCTAAAAGCGACCAAACGATTTGCAGTCGATCTGACAGGAGTATATACAGGTAAAATGATTGTGCCACATATCCAGCAAGATATTATGACCTTAAAAAATGCAAGAGATTTTGTTGAATTGAACCTACGCTTGGGATATACTCTGCCTGTACATAAGGATTTTAGTATCGAGTTCTTTTGTGGTGTACAGAATATGTTCAACGCCTTTCAAAAGGATTTTGACAAAGGTGCATTACGGGATTCGGACTATATCTATGGCCCTACACGTCCACGAACATATACCTTCGGTCTTCGGGTAGGACATTTTCATTAGGAAATTGCCATCGGGAGAAATAGACGTTAATAAAAAAACAATGAAATATTGCCGGAAAATAAGCATGCTATTGATCGCATTATTTTATCCGCTCCTCCATTTTGGACAGGAGCGGATAAATTGGGTCAGTTTTGAACAGCTCGATTCTTTACTTGCAGTCGAGCCGCGGGAGACCCTTATTTTTATCCATACCGACTGGTGCTCATATTGCCGGAAGATGGAACGGGAGATATTCACCAAGCAGAATCTTGTCACTGTGATCAATAAAAATTATTATGCAGTCAGTTTAGACGCGGAATCTGCGCAGGAAATTACTTTTGATCAGAGCGTTTGGAAGCCGAAATCCAACAAAAAAAGAACTGGCCAGCATCATCCTTTGGCGTTAGCGTTATTGAATGGGAAACAGATGGTTTTCCCAAGCCTTCTTCGATTTGACAAGGAGTTTCGCTTAAAAAATATACAACAAAAATACCTGAACTCAAAAGAGTTAAATGATTTTTTAGAATAATTTAACATATTTGTGTAGCGAAACCAAACGAACGTGCGTTTGGAATCTTATAATTAATACACACTTTAAGAAATTATGAAAAATATCACGAAATTTTTAATGGCATTTTTGTGTCTGGGAATGATCTTCGCGTCTTGTAATAAAGATAATTTTGACTGGGATGAATATTACAGACAACAAGAGGAAGCTATCAAAAGGGAGAAGGCAAGGCAAGATTCTTTATATAAAGATCAAGCTCCTTTATTATTAGAATATGCGCAAAAAAACTTTAAAAACGAAGCCGGACAGCCAAATTATGTTGTAGATGATTCAACTAAGATTGTTTATCAAATTTTAAGCCCCGGAGACAAAACCTCTTACACTTATAAAGCTCAGGTTGGAAATGGAGGCTATGTAATTACGTCGCCATCGGTAACAATCAACTTCAAAGGACAATTGTTGAACGGAACTGTATTCGATCAAAGTAAAGAGGGTACGCCGACTAATTATAGCAACTTAAGTCCTGCGATCAATAAGTATGGCGGTTCGTGGTACTATGCATTTATCCCTAAAGTAATTAGTCAAGATGGTCGAGAGTTAAAATTCAATGGGCTAACAGCCACAGGCTTAGTGAAAGGATCCAAAATTCGTTTTGTAGCACCATCTTATTTGGGTTTTGATCAAAAAGAATTTAAAGATGGAAGTGAAAAAGTAACGGTTCCTGTAAATACACCCGTTGCTTATGAAATTGAAGTTACCGCAATTGCTGCAGCCACTTCAAACTAAAAACATACTATTTAAAGAAGCCATTTTCATCCCGAGAATGGCTTCTTTAAATTAAAATTGACATAATACCATGAAAAAACTACTTTCTGCCCTACTCTTTGGACTAACACTGACCTCGATCTTTTTTGCCAGCTGTAACAAAGACAATTTTGACTATGCCGCTTGGGAAAGAGAACAGTTGGAAAAACAACGCATTCAGGATTCCATCAACAAAAAGCGCGTTGAAGAACAATTTCCTATTATCAAGAAATATGTGGCGGACAACCAGCTTCAGAATGTACTATATATTGATTCTCTAGGCCTAGCCTACCAGCTTTTAGCTACTGGAGAGGAGAGCTCATACACCTATTCATTTAATTCCAACGGTGGAATTATTGCACCTGATGCGACGGTAAAATACATTGGTAAACTTGTTCCCAGTGGCACAATATTCCAACAGACCGAAGAGGGAAAAACAGCTACATTGAATTTATCCAGCGTTATCACAGCTTGGCAGATCGCTTTTCTTCCGAAATCCATATCGTATAATGGCAAGGACATTCCAACAGGAGGAATTACGCCAACAGGTCTAAAAAAAGGATCTAAAATACGCATCATTACCCCGTCTCCTTGGGCTTACGGTGATACGGGCAAACAAGGCTCTTCCGCTTCAGACGTTTCGATTCCAGCTAAATCACCTTTAGATTTTACAATTGAGGTTGTTGATATTAAAAATAAATAGTCTTACAAAAAACACAATAGGTCTTCAAAAACCATCCAAAAAAGTTTTTGAAGACCTATTAACCGTGCTATGAATAAATTTTTATCGCCTTTATTTTTAGGAATCGTAGCCCTCGCTCTACTGAATGTTGTTAGCTGCAATAAAAACGACGATATCCCTATTTATAATGCGACTGAGCAATTTAAGACAGATTCCGTCCTACTTAAAAATTATGTTGACAGCTGGTTTCCTGATGCACAGTATGATGCAGAAACGGGAATATGGTATGAGATGCTTGCCACAGGAACGGGTAACTATAACTATAAAATAGTAGATACACTAAATGCAAAACATCTCAAATTTTCTCCTACCGTAAAATATGTAGGAAAACTTTTGAATGGGAATATCTTTGATCAAACGGAAGCAGGCAAAACATCAACCTTCAACATTAGAACAAATACAGGCTATCAATATCCCTTCGACAGCACAATTATTCCGGCTTGGACATTCGCCTTCGCACCAAAAAGGATTGGAGACATGAAATTAGGAGGGCTGACCGAAAAAGGGCTTCAAAAAGGCTCCAAGATCCATATTGTGGTACCTTCCAGATGGGCGCATGGGAGTCTAGCAATGGGTAAAATCCCTGCTAATTCTCCATTGGATTTTGTTATCGAAGTCGTAGACATCAAATAAGATCCTTCAACACAAAAAACCGGTAATATTTTTAAAATACAAACGTAAAGACGTCTAAAGCAACTTCTGATTTTAGGTGTTTTCTATTTCTTCCTGTTAATCACAATATAATCTTATCAAAAATATCGTATTATATTTCCCCTTGGCTACTGGAAAATAGGAATATGCTCAAAATAATAAATCCCAACTAGAACAATAAGTGCATTTCCCGACTTAGGAATCCAGCCGAGTAAAGCTCCATGTCTGACCGGTATAATAAGTGAATAGGAAGAGCTTTTAAACAACAAAAGCTCGAAGTGGGGAACTCCGAGCTTTACCTAACCAATTATTAACCTAAATTATGAAAAGTTCTTTATATATTATTTTGTATATATCTTTCTGTTTTGATATATCAAAGGTAACACACATTCCCTTTCATGTCAAGAAATTTAACAGCATTTAACGTTGTTAAAATTATGTTAAAACAATTTAGCAAATTGTAACAGGCTAGTGACCATGTTTGAATAATATTTATTGTGAAATAAATTAACCAATAGATATAATTAACGATAATAATGCACGAAAGAATTCATTGGAAGCTTTTAAATATATTCTGAAGCAGTATTGTTCAAGATTCGACGAAGTGTGTAAGACCATATCATGGTCTTCAAAATCAGAGAATTAAACGGCCAATTTTTAAGAAAAAAATAAGCAAGGCAATGAAAGCCTGAATTCTTTTAGAAAACAATATCAATAAACAAACACTTTCAATAAAAAGGAATAAATTTGTGTAAGAGCTTTTGTCAGTATACACTACGTTTAATGAAGTGCGTTAAAAAATAGGAAACTATCAAAATTTTCTTGACGACACTTGCCATCTAATAAATTGAAAAAAGAAATAGGAATGAAAATAGCTTTAGCACAATTGAATTACCATATTGGTAATTTTGAAGCAAATACAAAAAAAATAATTCATGCCATCAACCAAGCCAAAGAAGCATCGGCAGATCTTATCATATTTGCAGAACTCGCTATCGGAGGTTATCCGCCCAAAGACCTGCTGCGAAGTAAGGTATTTAAACAACAGTGCAACGCCGCTATTCACCAGATTGCAGCTCACTGCCAGGACATTGCCTGTATCATCGGTGCGCCTGTCACAAACAGCGATCCTGAAGGAAAAGCACTTTACAATACCGCCATATTTATCGAACAGGGAGCTGTTCGAAATATTGTAAAAAAGGGTTTATTACCAGATTACGATGTATTTGATGAATACCGATACTTTGAACCCAACAAGCGTTTTGATTGCATCACATTGAACGGTGTAAAAATTGCCCTGACCATATGTGAAGATCTTTGGGACGACGATGAGGGCGGCAACTCATATGTAGGTGACCCTATGGCCGAACTCCGAAAAGAGAACCCTGATCTACTGATCAATATTGCAGCTTCGCCATTCTCGTACACACATTTTGAAGAGCGTGTTAAAGTGCTTTCCCGTCAGGTCGTGAAATCCAATCGTCCACTGATATATGTCAACCAAGTGGGGGCACATATGGATATTATTTTTGACGGCAGATCACTTGCGCTCAACAACGACGGAACAAAGGTCGCTGAATTAAAACGATTTGAAGAAGACCTACAGTATGTCACCTATCATCAGAAAAATATTACTTCAACCACCGCTCCGACAAAAGATCCTATAACAGAGATTGCCTTGATCCATGACGCATTGATTTTGGGATTACGTGATTATTTCCAAAAATCAGGATTCAAAAGAGCAGTATTAGGTTTATCAGGAGGATTAGATTCAGCCTTGGTTGCTGCCCTGGCCTGTGAAGCACTCGGCGCAGATAATGTGCTTTCCATTTTAATGCCTTCTGTCTATTCCTCAGATCATTCCATCAAAGATGCAATGGACTTGGTGACCAATACCGGCTGCAAACACCATATCGTCCCCATTAAAGATATCGCTTCAGCATACGAAAATACACTCGCTCCACTTTTCGAAGGTTTGAAACACGATACCACCGAAGAAAATATACAGGCGCGTGCACGTGCTGTTATCTTGATGGCCGTATCAAACAAGTTTGGCAATATCCTATTAAACACTTCCAATAAAAGCGAGGCCGCTGTTGGTTACGGCACCTTATACGGCGATATGGCAGGCTCCATTTCGGTCATTGGCGACGTCTATAAATCCAAAGCTTATGAACTGGCTCGTTATATCAATCGGGAGCGTGAAATTATCCCGGTCAACACCATTGAGAAGGCCCCCTCAGCCGAATTGCGTCCCGATCAGAAAGACTCGGATTCCCTACCGGAGTACGACCTACTGGATAACATCTTATATGAATTGATTGAAAATGAAAAGAGCGGTTCCGAAGTTGTAGCAATGGGATTCGAAAAAGCGTTAGTAGAAAGAGTGAGTAAATTGTTGGACAATGCTGAATTTAAACGCTTTCAGGCACCGCCAATCCTGCGGGTGAGCCCCAAAGCTTTTGGTACGGGAAGACAGATTCCACTAGTAGCAAAATATCCATATTAATTTTACAATTAGCATTAAACCATATTTATAGTTTTTTGTCTAACATTAATAAATTAAAATCCGTGCTGTACAGTACAAAAATGAATTGCCATAATAATTGCTTTGGCTTGCTTAGAGGCCGCCAGAGCGAATAGTTAAGAAAGTTTAAAACAATTTAAATAAATATAAGTTCCATATAGGCCATGAAATCTTCATGAATATACAGCTAACAAGCAAAACAAGCTGCTCATGATAGATTCATCACAGTTAATAAACAAATTACTACGATGAAAAAGATTCTGTTATTTTTGGTGCTCTGCGTTGCGTTGGCATCATGTTCGTCTTACCAATACAATACCACTCGGGTAGAGAAGATGGATTTTACTCCTTTCAAGACGTATGCCTGGCTACCACCGGTAGACTCGCTTTCAAAGTCTTATTTTGATAATGATATTGCCAAAACTAACATTTTGGATGCCGCAAATGCCGCCTTGGAAGCGAAGGGACTCCAATATTCAAAAGATAATCCTGATCTATTATTCCGTTATATCACTATCGTCAATAACAAAAGCCGTCTGGTATATGGCGGTGGCGGATATTATGGTTGGGGAGGTCCTTGGGGCTGGTACAGACCATGGTTCTCACCTTATTATTATGGTGGCGGATATTACCCTGTTGCTAAGGAGCGTTACCGTTATGGCCACTTGATTATCGAAGCTATTGACCGCAAAACAAATGCAGTGATCTGGCAAGCACGTGGTTCGGGTGATGTAGATAATCCAGAGAAAGCAATCAACAACATCAGTAAGGTAGCACAGGGTGTGATTGACTTATTCCCTGTAAAAACCTTAAAAAAATAAACAAAGTTTAATTTAACGCCTGTAATAGAAAAAGACCGGTTTTCTTCGATTAACCGGTCTTTTTCTTTTTGAACATGTTTAAGGCATTGCCCCCACGTTATATATCGGCTCCGGTTTATAACCGTTTAGGAATCTCCTAATAATCCTAAAAAGCGGTCACTAAACGGAAGGTCTCAATTTTAAGTAGAATGGTACTTCAACGCGTTCTTTGGATTTATTAATGATCAATTCAGCTGCCATCCGACCCATCATCTCAAAATCAGTCGATATTGTCGTAATACCATTAAGAATAAACTTCTTTAATGGCGTCTCATTATAGGAAATGATACCAACATCTTTTCCGATGATCAATTTTTTTTGAATAACCTTGTTCAACAATTTGACGAGATCGTCTTCAATTATATTGATATAGCAAGTACCTTTCTCTACTTTCTCTTCATCTATATCGGAGACCAGCTCATGGTCAAAGGCATATTGCTGACAGAATTTATAAAATCCCTTGATAATAGCTTTCGGGAAATCACTATAGTCTGGAAATACCAGTTTCAGGTTTTTATACTTGCTCAGTACTTCATTAGCTTCCTCCAATGCAGAATAAATATCATGTTCATAATTTTCGTAAACCGCAGGAAAGTCGCCGGGCACATCCTCAATGAACTTCCCCAGCAACATTAGCTTTTCGGCAGGAATTTTACGGATAATATCCGGTGCTTTGTCTCTCCCTTCCTTAAAATGAGGGAAGAGTACATAATGGTCATAGGTTTTGGTTAGACTCCCCAAAAGGGTGTTCAGATACGATAAGTCTGAATTGTAAACAAACAAATCCAAATTGGCATGATCACCGAGTTCTCTTGCAAAGGAATCGTATACAATTTTTTTATGTGCGCTCAGCTTATTAAGAAAGAGCGCTATCTTAAGTTTTGATTGAACATCAGTTTTATTTACATAATATCCCTTCCCTGGATTGGATGCTATGATCTCATTTTTTTTCAGATATCGGTACGCTTTTTCGACTGTGTCGCGTGATATCTCCAGATATGCACTCAACTCATTAATGGAAGGCAACATATCATCTCTGACCAATATTTCATTTTTAACAGCATCAATAATCGTATTTGCCAATTGCAGATACTTGGGCGTGGCAGAAAAATCACTAATTTCTAAAGTTTTTAAAAATTGATTTACAGAATTGGTCATTGTTAGATTTTAATAATTTTAAAATTAACGATTTGTTTATAATTTTTTTAAAAAAACCTTAAAAACTACCTCTTTCAAAATCCTCCCTCTATGCAGCCCATGATAAAAGGACCTGTTGCCTTTGCATCATTCTCACGAATTCGCTCACCTACGTAGTAATCATAACTACCGTCTCGATACGGATTTCCCCCCAAACCGGCAACGGCATTACACTGTATCAATGTCCACAATCCATTTTCTTGTTTTAATAGTTTCTTTTGGATACCCTGATATAATCTATCTACCAAACTTTTATAGCTTTTTGAAAGGTATTTTTTATTCATGCCTTTCGAGTAAGCATACAGAAACATGCTATTTACTGACGCTTCCTGATAATTTCTTTCTTTTTTTGGCTGGTCAATTACTTGCCACCAGAGGCCTTCATTATCTTGATAGTTAGCAAGAGCATTGGCTAACGATTGCGCCAATTGAATCAATTTGTCTCTTCTGGGGTAATCTAACGGCAACTCGTCCAATACATCGATGACCGCCATAAAATACCAGCCAATACTTCTCCCCCAAAAATTGGGCGACTGCCCCGTTTGGGGATTTGCCCAAGCTTGCTTTTTGCTTTCGTCCCAAGCATGATAATACAATCCTGTCCTAGGGTCCAATGTATGTTTAGCAGTAATTAAAATTTCGTCAATAGCCTTATCATAATACTGATCATCCGTACTCAGCTTAGCATATTTAGCGAGAAATGGCCCGGTCATATAAACCCCATCCAGCCAGATCTGATGGGGATAAATCAGCTTGTGCCAATAGCCACCTTCGAGTGTTGTAGGCTGGTATTTTAGTTGGTGAATCAAAGTTTCAATAGCCAGTCGATATTTTTGTTTCTTGGTTTTTTCATAAAGTTCAAAGAGAATTTTTCCTGAATTGACAAAATCCACATTATAGGCACTAAGCTCATATAGATGAATTTCGCCCTTTTCATTGATGAGTGTATCCGCCCACTTTTCTACATAATTGAAGTATTTTTTATCTCCTGTCTTTTCGAAAACTTTTAACATGGCAAGACAACCTAAGCCTTGGGAATACCCGAAATATAATCGTTTACCGTGATCCAATTGCCAGGCCTCGGGAAACCGCTTCATTTCTGAATCTGCAAAATGTTGATACATCGATTGTGCTGTCAGCGTAGATACTACTCCCAGTAAGCATAGGAGAACAATTATTTTTTTAAAGACCATATGTTGTACTGTATGATTAAAATAAATATTTTACAATTATTATAGTACTTATAAAGAGTTAAGACTTTCTGGAGCTAATAGATAATGTCATTAGTTACCTTTTAATAATGGCATATAATTAAATTATGAACTTACCTTACGAGAGGTAATAAATATGTACATCAGCCAGTAATGCTAAAAATATCACAAAAAGAAACAATAACCGTCCTGAGCTATCTTGATTTGCATGCTGTCTGAACGATTTCGCGCAGCAAAATATTGACTTCGTCACGTAGAAAAGTCATTCCGACCAGTGTTTCGTTTGTTTTCCCACGTGGAATTTTCATTTCCCCACGTGGAAAAATCGTTCAGACACCCGACTTTTTCATTTCGCCGAGTGACAAAATGAAAAAGTCCATTAACTAAACAAAGAAGTCGGGGGACTTTTTCATTTCGACAGGCGTCAGGGATATTTTGTCCTAAGGGGAAATCAAACGTTCACCTGTCGAACTCATTTTGCCAAGTGGAAAAATTGCGCAAATACAGCGCAATTTTCCACAGACAGAGCGCAAAATCGATCGGAAGGACACAATACATCTTAATAGAGTGGATGCTGCTGACCGGTCAGTCCCGGATTATTATCAATGGTCGTCGTACTTAACGGGACTATCTCTACTTTGTTTTTTTCCAGACCTCTATAAATATTACTCACCCAAGTCGCCGTAGGGGTCAAGGCATTTGAAAAGAAAATAGATTGATTGCTGTACATATCCAATAAGGTATATCCCTGCGCAGTTAATTCGGCTTTTTTTATTGCTTCCGGAGCCTCTTTAAACGATATAAATTCTTGTGCAATCAGCGGATCATTAAATGTATTGGCCGGCGTCATTTTGTACGCACGGAATAAATCCACATTTGCGTACTTGCCTTGGTGGCCGGCAAGATCCAATAAATCTTGCTTGGTTTGGCTCAGTTTTTCGAACAAAATTCCCCAACGAATTAAATCGGTCCTTCGCCATCCTTCAAAGCCCAATTCCAGTTTACGTTCCTGGATAATGGCATCCCGAAACCCTTGATAAGATGTTGGTGTTGTCCCTATTTTTGCTTTATTGTTTTTGAATGCACGTAAGCGTACCTGTTCGTATAGATCTTTTGCAATTGCGGTTGGTCCTTGATTGATTTCATTTTCAGCTTCTGCGTACATCAGCAGGATATCAGCGTAACGTAATTCAATCCAGTTAATATCTCTTTTATTTACCGCAATGCCTTTTTCTGCTTTCCAATTGACTCTAAATTTACCGATGGTATTACTTGCATAGGTATTCATCTGGTGCTTACTATCTGCTGTGATGGAATAGGATGCAATCGCAACATCACGGCGGCTATCCCCCTCCTCAAATTCAAAATAATAGGTTGGAAAGGCTGCCATTGCTGGCTGTGCTTTACCATAGTAGGAATTTGTGTGCGAAAAAAATCCATTTGTATAACCAATCTGTGCATCGTTACGATCAGCTCCTTTCTGCCCATACTGCAGCATGGACTCGTTATCGTATTTTCCATTGATGAGGTTTCTGAATATCGTTTCATAATCTATCAGACTATTTTCACCCCGGTCTACAACCATTTTGCAAGCATCTCTAGCGATTTGATATAACTCTTTAATCCTGGCCTGATCCGGACGTTTACTCAGCTGCACACTACTTGCCGAATAAGAGTTTAGATCCCAACGCAAGGAATATCCTGCCGCGTATAAAGCTGTCCTAGCCAATAGCCCATAAGCTGCATTCTTTGAAATACGTTCTACGGATAAACCAGATTCTCCTTTCCAAGGAAGTAACACAATAGCTTTTTGTAAATCTTCGACACAGGCATCCATGATCGTATCACGGCTCACACGCGAAGAAGAGAAGCTCCCCGCATCGACTACGGGAATACGCGGAAAAGGAACATCGCCAAAATAACGTACCACATTCAACATATTTTTGGCGCGTATAGCCAGTGCCTCACCAAGGAGCATATCAAGTTTTTTCTTTTCTGAATCAGTCTTAGGTTGCATTAATGGAATATTCTTAATCAATACATTGACCTGTTCGACGCCAGAATACATTGCTGTATAGGTCGAAGAGGGGCTTGTTGCCGGGGTATACACATAATTGGAAACTTGATTTTTTGAGTTGGTCTCCCCCTCCGTGGAAAAACATTCGTCTGTTCCCATACCAAATTGGTAATACAGTTCTGAATTAAAAACACTCGTATAAGCACCTAGTAATGCCATTTCGACACGATCGGCGTTTTCAAAGATATTACTACTATCGTAATCACTTTGGGAAGGAAGTTCCAAAAATTTCTTACATGATCCTGTAGCCAATAAACAGGCTATGCTTAATATTGTTACAATTCTTTTCATTGGAATAAAGTGTTTATCATCAAAGGCTATTTTGTCCTAAACGATTTGTTAAATCGCATTCAATTATTTTGTTTGTAGTGCTACTATATATTAACCAAATCAATCACTCAAAAGGTCAAATTAAAGCCAACAACGAAACTTTTTGTTCTTGGATAGGCTGAGTTATCCACGCCTCTCGTTAAAATAGACGATGTTGACGCTACTTCGGGGTCATAACCCGAGAATTTGGTAAATGTATGAATGTTGTTGAGTGTCATAAAAACGCGCATTTTTCGCAAATAAGCGTGTTTAGACAATTCTTGAGGCATAGTATAACCCAGGGTGATATTGTTAATTCGTAAAAAGGATGCGTCTTCCAGGTAATAATCCAATGCATCACTTATCGCAATATTATTGGTCGGATTCAGACTCCATACTTGCTCTTTCTGATGCTGATTGGGATTCAGTTCAGCCAAACGGTTGAGGTCTTTGGTCTCTGCCCCAGTATTGGGGTCGATTAACGTAAATCGATCCGCCATGTTCGCCAATGAATTCTGATTCGGTAAATAAGGCCCCATAAAACGTTGCGTATTCATATTAAACGCCTTATTACCATATGCAAAATTTAGAAACATATTTAAATCAAAATTTTTATAGGAAAAATTATTCCCAATTCCACCAAAAAACTTGGGTTCAGGATTGCCTATTACCGTACGATCATTGGTTGACCACACGGGATTACCATTGCTATCTGTCTCGCCTGCTGTTGGCAAATATTTGACATCGCCTGGTTTAATACTCGTTCTGTTTTTCCCTTTTAATGATGCTACGCCATCTTTCAACATGTAGCTACCATCCCCATTTTGGACAAAATCATCTGTGGTATATACACCGTCGTATTTGTAACCGTAAAATTGTCCCACAGTCTCACCGACTCTTGTGATGAAGTCAATCCTTGAGCTGAGATTATTCAACATAAAATCGCTATTTTCACTACTAGATCCATATAGGCCAAGCGTTTTTGACCTATTAAATGTGATATTGAAATTGGTTTGCCATTGAAAATTCTGTTTTTTGATATTCAATGTGCGTAAGGTAAACTCTACTCCCCGGTTGCGCAGGGCTGCCACATTTTGATTTTGATAACGATATCCAGTTGAGGTAGGTATTGTCTGCTTTAACAAGAGATTACTTGATTTGTTGGAATAGAAATCTGTCGTTAAACTAATACGATTCTTTAAAATAGCAATGTCCAGCGCGAGATTAGACGTTTGCGTCTTCTCCCATTGCAATTCAGGGTTCCCCAACAAATCACTTGGTTTCAAACCTATTACCTCTGTATTATTGATCGCAGCAATCGTGGATCCGTACAATGTAGCATAGGTCACATTACCAATATTATCGTTTCCAGTAGATCCATAACCCGCCCGTATCTTTAATTGATCAAAAAAGTTCTGGCCTACCATAAATTGCTCCTTATGGATATTCCAGGCTGCTGAGGCTGAGGGGAAATAACCCCATTGATGCCCTTCCTTGAATTTAGAGTTGCCATCTGCACGCAGTGTAGCCGTAAGTAGATAACGATCATCATAATTATAGATCGCTCGCGCAAATCCAGAGACAAGTCCGTACCGGCCTTCGTCAACATCTGCGCGATCTATCCGGGTTGCCAGGGATACATCATTCAGTCCAAAATTACTCTGCGGAAACCCATAATATGTATGTCCCAAGCTTTGATCTTTGGAATACAGGATCTCATGTCCCATCATTAAATTTAGATGGTGCTTTTCAAACTGTTTCATCCAAGACAGTGTATTGGTGACCTGCCATTGATACCCTTCTGCATTACCTCTTGATCCGTATGGCCCACCATTATTACGGGCATTTACTGTACGTCCATCATCCCACATGTCATTTCTCGTTTGCTTCCACTGGTAGGACCCCGCGGTTCGAAAGGTAAAATCATTAAGGAATTTGACGTTTAGGCCCAAATTGGCCACAGCCAAACGGCTGGCCTTGGTCTTTGTAATCGCATCGTTCATGATAATCGGGTTGTAAATATCATATTGTGAATCTACTGCCTGAAGCTCTTCTGCAATGTCGGCGTTCAGCAATTGATCATTGGTGAATCGAACTCCCCCAGTGACCGGTTGCAGGATGGACATCTTAAGCATCCCTCCCAACGAACCTCCACCTTGTGTATTCGCATCTTGCAGTAAGGTGTTAAAATCCAAATCCACGCCTTTAAAAAGGTTGTGATTGATTTTAGCTCTTACGCTATTGCGATTATAGCCGGATTTAGCTAATATACCATCTTGACTCATGTTATTGTAACTCAACATTAACTTCGTCTTTTCATTTCCGCCGTTTATATTGACATTATGATTCTGTAAAATCGCCGAACCGCCAAAAACTTCCTGTTGCCAATCGATCCCAGTACGATTGCCATACTCCTGCTGTATCCGTGGATATGCATTGCTCGCAAAATCTGAAGCTGAGGGATCCCCACCAAACATATTTGCGAATTGCTGCTGCCTGCCCCCTAGGGTCTGGTATTCATATTGATATTTCACATAATCTTCGACCCGCAACAAATCCAATTTCTTGCTTAGTCTTTCAAAACTGAAATAGGTATTGTAATCTATATTGGTCCGACCGGATTTTGCAGACTTAGTGGTTACTAATATAACACCATTAGCACCTCTAGAACCGTAAATAGCAGAAGCTGAAGCATCTTTCAATACATCGATACTTTCGATGTCACTTGCATCCACACTGTTCAATCCTCCATCCATAACAAACCCATCAACAATGACCAATGGATTGCTCGATCCTGAGAAACTTGTTCCACCACGAACAGTAACATTGACTGCCGATCCCGGGGCACCACTTTGCGTAACAATGTTGACTCCGGCAATCTTTCCAGTCAATGCTTGCGCTGCAGTTGTCACCGGTATATCCTTGATTTCACTTCCTTTGACCGAGCCTACGGCGCCAGTCAAATCTCTCTTTCTGGCTGTACCATATCCAATAACAACCACTTCATCAAGATCGCGATTGGATTTTTTCAATTGCACTCTAATTGGTACATTTTCTTTGACAACAAACGTTGTCGTTTCATAACCAACGCTTGATAACTGCAAAATATCGCCTTCTTTCGCTACATATTGGAATAATCCTTTGGAATCCGTTTGTAGCGTTCGATCTGTTCCTTTTATACGGATACTTACTCCAGTAAGAGGCACATTTGCGTCATCGACCACCACTCCAGAAATTTTATTTGACTGTGCCCAGAGATGGAACGGCAAGGCTAAGGTCGCCAACGCTAACTTAAGCTTTGAATTAAACAACACAGATTTACCCTTGGGTGATTTTTTTATTATTCGCATTACAATTTAGTATATTGAGATTTTCATCGGGTTATTAAATCGCATTTTATGCAACATAGGACTTGCTTGCAGCACATAAAAATGGGCGACTTACAAGGAACGGCTTCCATTCCTAGGAAACCCTTTTCTTTATTTTGACCACTTATTTCTGCTGCGCTAACAAGATCAAATAGGCCTCCATATTTAAATAGCCCTTGAACAATGGATGTTTACTTGATTGCAAGGCATCAGCATTATTATTTTTGTCAAGCTTTAACTTTACTTCCCATTCATCAGGTATTCCATCTCCATCCGAATCCATCGGTAGATCGGCAGATTCAAATCTGCCCAACCCGCCATTTTCCAAAGGAAGATCCGATTCGCGATAGGTATAAAATCCGAGTGTGCCTTTGCTCTGTAATTCATGAATTAAAAAAGCATCAACCTGATCTCTTTGGGGCAAGGTGGCACCGACATGATCAATCAAATAGGAATACGCTTTTTTAGCGCTCATTTTGGGTCTCAAGGTGGGGTAGGTCTCGTAGAAGCCGGCTGTTTTAAAATTATCTGCAGCTAGCCCCGGGTACCAAGCTTCTGTAGCCTCAATTAATTCCCCGTCTAGCTTACCATTCTGATTATTGTCAAAATAATTACCCGACTGATAGAGATTAAAGTTGCCGTTTCCTCTAGAAAATGGAGTTCTTTTCGTCTTTGGGGTTGACGGCCCTCCCACAAAATAATTATTTAATATGGTTACGTTAGACTCTCCGGAGGATTCACCACCAAGAATGTAAGCATCAGCAGATACGCTATGATTAGGATAGGTTGTATTAGCGTTTCCAAAGTTATAAACAACATTATTGACAAATTCGTTAATGCCTTTCACTTTCGGATTTCTGGTCTTGTTGCTATGATATAATGATTTGATAATCGATATTTTTCCTCCTGTCTGTATCAAGCCGCCTGCAGAGTGATTGTGACGCTGTAAACCTTGACCAATAATCGAATTTTGAATGGTAATACTATCAGGCTCATTCCCTTTATTATCCCAGTTAATGGAAAATACCTCATCCAAGCCCCAAGTGAAAGACATATGATCGAGCATGATATTTTTTCCGTTGGCAATACCGGATGCATCGTCACTTTTCCCGGCACCCGCATTGGCGCCGAGCCTGATCCTCACGAAGCGCGCAATCGTCCCATTTGAGCCAGAAAAAGAAACTTTCCTTCCATATACAACCACACCATCGCCCGGCGCCGTATGCCCGGCAATGGTGGTGTTTGCAGCAACAGCTAGATTAGATTTTAATTTAATGATTCCGGATACGTTAAACAACACAAAACGTCCAGGCTTGCTCACAGCATCACGAAACGAGCCTGCACCGCTGTCATCCAGATTTGTTACAAAATAAACGCTTGGTGTTGCTGCCCCTCTGGCGCCGGTAGCAAAACGGCCAAAACCTTCTGCCCCAGGAAAAGCAAGTAGCCTTCCGTCCTCAGTTGTAGCATTACTTTCAGCCCATTCAATCCATTCCAATCTGGAAACAAGTGTATCTTTGGAACAAGAAAGAAGAATCATAGCCAAAGCGCCAAAAGAAAATAGACACTGTCTTTTCATAATGATAAGATTTTCAAGCCAGCCAGTGCTGGCTTTGGGTTTATAATTGTTATATATTGGTTTACACAATATTACACAATGCAACCGGTTTCATCATCCTGTACTGTACTGTTGTATGTCAAAAGGACACCAGGTATTGTATCTTGTTTTCTCCTATTTTTTGTGCTTTGTTACTATCCGTGCGTTTTCCGGTAAGAAGGTCGGTTCCCAGCCATCCAACACCTTCTCTTTTGTATATTGCTCTGCTTCGGCATCGGTCAGCTGATGTGACCAGCTAACTCGGCTGTTTATATGAGCTCCTTCACCACGACTTTTATATTCAGCATAATAAGCCGTCTTTTCATTCTCAGGATTTCCCCAATTATGCCAACCCTGCGGCCGAATATGTTTTCCCATTTCAGTATTCATAAAGACGACTTTTGCGTAAGGACGCCAAGGTCGACCCAACCATACCTCTGAGACATTGTTTGCAGCGGTTAATTTACAGTCGACAAAGACATAACCATACTGCTGCTCATCCGGAGTAGAAGCAGCAGTAATATAACCTGCGGTACGGTTGCTATGAACCTGGCATTTGGAAAACATGGTCGTAGAACCTCCAAACATAAAATCCACAGAGCCTTCTATATAGCAATTTTCCAACAGGGACTTTGTTCCATTGTGTCCGTACCAGGTATCTTGATAGCCCAACATTTTACAATCATTGAAGGCGGACCTAGGTGCGTCGATATATAAAGCGACCGCTTGTCCGGCATCCATGCCCGCAGAATTGGCAAAAGTAAGCCTTTCACCAACAAACTGATCTCCTTTTATATATACGGAGCGGGAATCTGCTGTTCCATATGTACCACCATCAGGTTTAGTTTTACCACTGTAATTGTCAAATGTCAAGATAGTCGTTTCTTTATCTTCACCTATCAGGTGAATAAGGGGTTTATTTTGTGGTATTTCAATGATTTCTTTATAGGTACCGGATTTGATATAGATATAAAAGGGTTGTGCTCCATTGACTGGAGCTGCATGAATGGCTTCCTGTACAGAAAGATAATCTCCGGTACCATCTTTTGCTACAACAATATCCGGTACGAAATCTTCTTTGGGCATCGCTGCAGTAGTGAATGTCTTTACCTGCTTTTTGGAGGTTAGCGATGGCGATGTAAGGTTTATGCTCCGCAGTCTGACTGTATAAGCCGTATTTGCTTCCAAGTCCTCAAAAGTATATTTGGTGTTCTTTATCGTATCGGACTGCCTCAAAGTTGAGACAAAAGAAGGTCCTATTGAAAGTTCAGCAAAATATCCGTCAGCACCAGTAATGGGATTCCAGCTGACGGCTGCTTGATTATGCTGGCTTTCAATATGTATCTCCTGGGGGCCTTCTAACTCAGAAAGCATTTGTTGATTATACAGCATTTCATTTTTGCAGGAAGGAAGGAATAGGATACAATTGAAATAGACCGCACTATTGATCCAATGTAAGATTTGATTTTTCATCGAACTAAAATTTAATATAAATGTTTTACCAAACTATTTAGATATACCTCTACGTTATCATAGCCCGGGCTCAAATCCCTATCATTTGCATTTGGTTTGTTCGGATCCAACTTGTTGGCGGTCTCCCAAGCATCTGGCATGCCGTCCCCATCGCTGTCTTTTAGAACTGTTCCTTGTTTGAGTTGAGGCCATCCACCAACATCGTCTTGTGAGTCAATAATGCCATTTCGGCTCCGCTCATCGCCACTAGATCCATTCGCCGTAAAATTCCCATTCTTAACTGTATTTATAATCCGGATGTCAGCATCATCCCGTACGAGTGAGGCGCCTACTTTCTCCAGAACGGTATGATAAGCTTGTTCAGCTGATTCGGTTTTCACATTATCTTCAATCGGCAAAGCTGCTGTCAACTGGATGGCACTTAGCGTAGCTGCGTCCAATATGCCATATTTTGCATTGAATTGATTCGCTACGGCATTTGTCCAGTTATCGGAATTAGCCAGAACATTCCCTTCAATGAAGTTTCCCTGAACATAAAATTCTCCCCATTTGTTGTAAATGGGCGAAGCCTCATTTTTTAGATATTTATCGATGGATACTATTCTGCCACGAACACCAGACCGCGTAGCAGGACCGGGTTTATAATAATTATTAACGATATTGACATGCATCGCTTCACCACCATAACCGCTATTGCTTGCCCAATTGTAGAAAACATTATTTCTAATATCAACGAGATCCGTCAATGCATACGCTGATCCTTCCCGCTCTCCTAAGCGTGGATTCCGGCTGTCATGATGCGCTACCAGATTGTGATGAAATGTCGCTTTCTTTCCACCCCAAATGGCACCATAACCATGTGCTCCTTTGGCATGTGCTGACAAACGTAAACTTTCAGCGACAATACACCATTGCATGGTGAAGCTGTCGTTATTATAAAATGATGCACATTCATCTGTAGACCAACTCATCGAACAATGGTCAACCAGTATATTTTTGCGTTCAAAACCACCTATCGCATCCCCCTCAACCTGTTGTCGGTCCCCCATCCGGAAACGCAAAAATCGGACGACAATGTTATCGGCTTTTATGCTAACCGGATAATCCTGCAGGCAAATTCCATCTCCAGGAGCGGACTGCCCGGCGATAGTCACATCACCATTCTTGATATCCAGATTACTCTTCAGCACGATATTGCCGGACACTTCAAAGACGATAATACGTGCCCCGGTCTGATCTAAGGCTTCGCGCAGGCTCCCCGGCCCCGCGTCATTCAGGTTGGTCACTTTGATGACCCGACCACCCCGACCACCTGTAACCTGGCGTGCAAAGCCTTCGGCCCCGGGGAAAGCATATATCGGCTCCACAGCAACAGCTCCTGTCTGAAAGGATTTGTATATGCTCCGCGATGTAAATGCTGGATTATCCTGATCTATCGCCCTAATCCGTAAGGTATAATCTGTCTTGGGTTTTAAATCAGCAAAAGTATATTGCTCATTTTGAATAGTATCGCTGGAGTAAGCTGCCTTACCGAAGGAGGTTCCTTCCGCCAATTGTAGGAAATAGCCATCTGCCATCGGATCCTTCGTCCAGCTAAAATTTGCCTTTGTTCCTTCGACCTGCACATTTAGATTCGAAGGATCCGCCAAAACTCCCCCGTTATCGGGCTGCTGTACAATGGATTTTGAGCATGCGGCATACATGCTAACCGTAGTTAACAGTAGTACTGTTGATAATTTCATCATGTTAAGTAAGGTTTAAATGGGGTATAGCTATATAGGATTCGGTTATTCTCATGGTCTCCAACGTGGATCTCCGGCATTGTCTTTTCCGGCAAAGCCGTTATCTTTGATCTTGAAGTTGCCCGCTTCTGGATCTGTAAATAAATCCGTACTTTTCTTGGAATAATCAAGTGTGGACAGCGGAATTAAATCAGACGCCTCCTTCCAGGTAAAATCGGCCGTACGGTAATTTCCGCCGGCAGTAATCTGTGTACTTGGATTGATTCTTATGCTGCCTAATGTTTTGTTTGTCGCATTTGGTTCTGTGGTCTTCGGATCACCGAATATCACACCCTTGATCTCAAGCCCGCCGGTAATGGTATTTGTGGTACCGCCAAAATCGATAACGTTCTTCCCGGCAAGCGGGGCACGATAAAATGTGCTGTTCAAAACTCTGTAAACGCCGCTGGCGTTATTTTTACTGGCTAGAAATAGCTCTGTATTATAACCAGTTGAATTTTCGAATGTGAAATTATTGACTGCAGACTTGTTATCATCGACTGTCAGCACTCCATATCCACCTATGTTAAACAAGATACAATTGGAAAAAGTCTGCTGCCCAACAGTGATCCCCCCTCTGTACCTAGTTACCCCGCGCACATCGTGTATGATACAGTTTTCAAAAGAAAATAGATCGATAGTTGCCATTGTATTTGGATTGAAAATATATTTACCAGCTGCATCATTACTAAATATTTCGAGGTCAACAAAGGAAAGCTTAGCTATCGTGCTATTGGCTGTAATACCAAAATTAGATACTCCACTGATGGACAATTGTGCTTTGATCTTGATCAATGGATTATCTTCGGACATTACTGTCACTGATTTACTGAAATTAACACCGGTCGATATTTCGTATGTGGCTCCCTTTTTCAATAAGATGGTCGCCCCTGCATTGGCTTTTGAGATGACATCCCCCAAATTAACACCTGCGGGGTTTTCCTTGCTCAAATCGATGATTTCACCGCTCAAAGGATCTTTTGTCGTGTAATTATTTTCACCCCTAAATTTCTCACCGCTATAAAGCGCCACGCGATAGGCCGTTGCTGCTTTTAGATTTTCGATCAATACCCAGGTATCGGAGATATTTTGCGGTGTTAACACTATTGTCTGGACGAGTGTTTCGGGAGTGGATTCGGTAGCTCCCTGAAAAACCTTGACCGTTGTCACGGCGTCACCTTCATTATTCCATTTAAACAGAATGCGATTCACTCCAATGTCCGATGAAACCGGATTAAGGACGATCGTAGGAAACCGCGGAGTCTTTATTTCACCAAAATCCGCAGGTCTCGAATTTTTAGCAGCATCCGTGGGGTGAAGCGTTGTTACACGGACTTGATAAAGTTGCTCCCAAAGCAAGTCATCTACCGTTCCAGCAGTCGTGTCCACGACATCAATTGATTTTGTAATAGTTTTAAAAGTATCTATACTGACCTCAACTTTATAACCGCCAGCTCCCTCACTCTCCTGCCAGGCAACATCAATATAATTACCGGTGGCTACGAGTGCTCCCTTCATAGAGGGTCTAAACAATCGCGGAGCATCACCGTCCAGCTCCGCGGTCCATTCTTTTTTACAGCCCGACAGGAGTAGTATCACTGTGCCCAAAAGCATAATCGAGTGGATTAAATATGATATACGTTTCATCTTAAATACGTTTTTGCTTTCCATCAAACCGATGGGAAATAACCTGATTAAAAATTATAGCCTTCATTTTTTAATGTCCCCAAACTGCTGGTCACAGTAGAACTATGCAGGGGCAATATATAGGGCGCCGGGGCCATTCCTGTATCGTCTTTATATCCCCGCCATGAGCGCAAGATGTAATCCGCGGCACGCTTTTCTTTATCGTTGTATAGCGCTTTAAGCCAAGTCAGATTAGTATATCCATCCGGGTTATCCCCCTTTGAAGGACTGTCTTTTAACTTAGGTGGCACAACGACCTGTTTAAACAATCCACCATACCATTCGATTGTTTTGTCTGCTTTCAAACGATAGTAAAGATTCCCCGGTAAACTTGCATATGGGCCTGCTCCATTAAAGGTGTTTTCGCCTATCTCCATCAGTTTTTTACGATTTTCGGCAATTTTTTTACCAAATAGATTCCATCGGATTAAATCATAATGACGAATGCATTCACCGCCCAGCTCCCAAGCGCGTTCATCAACTATCGCATTGAAAAAGGTACCTTTACTTCCCGAAACCTGAGTCACATATTGATCGACCTTATTCGTCCATGTTGCTGCTGAAAAGGCACGTTGCCGTACTTTTTTCAATGCCTCTTGGGCCTCGAGCGTCGGACCATTCAGCTCATTCTCACTTTCGGCATACATCAATATAACATCCGATAAACGCATAATAGGCCAATTTATCCCGGTTCCTTTAGCAGAATTTGAACCCGATGGTGTCGGCATAAGCATTCTATTCCATTTGCCTATACCTATTCCCGTCGCACTGATCGTCGCTTGCTCCAGCTTAGAATTATATTTGACGAACGCTGCTGTTTTGGATAATCTGGTATCCAGGGTGTCAAAACTATATACATATGCCGGATTATAGGGCATATAACTCGACCCAGATCCATAAGGATGCTCTCCAGCATCAACCGCAACGCCAATATTCCACCCCACATCGCCAAAGCCCGGAGCAAAAGCGACTTCAAAAAGCACGTCAGTTTTACTGTCAACAATCCATTTGCTTTGATTATCGAAAATATCTGCGAATTTTGGATTTAACGAATGTCCTGACTCATCCATCACTTTTTTACTATACTCTTTTGCAATTTGATAATAGGTCAGATAATCGTCTTTACGCTTCATAGTCATATCAGGATATAGCCAATAACCTCCTCTACATAAAGCTAATCGGGCAATTAAGCCTTGCGTAAATTCTCGATTTACAGATTCGACACCATAGCTCAGCTGCGAAGCTGGTTTCATACTCGACTCAATACCGATAAGGTCTAGAATCAAGGTACTTAAAATTGTATCCCGTCCAGTTCGCGACAGGTATAAATTATCTCCCCCTTCCGTAGGTTTTAATTTGAACGGGACATCCCCCCAGTAATTGACCAACCAATAGTACCATAGCGCGCGGAGCGCTTTAGCTTCACCTAGCAGCTGCTTCATGTCGGCATGATTGGCAATAGGAGAATGTTCAATTCCTTCGATAGCCAAATTTGCACGGTTAATCGCATTATAGGCGTTGTTCCAAACCGTCCGGATATCGCCGTTACCATCAGTAGCTTCCATGGACCAGATATCCCTTCTCGAGTTTTCCGGTGCAGCTCCCACTCCGCCAACTTCAATGTCCGTATTGGGAATAAACGCATTGGAAAGCCGGGAGGTAAAAGCATCTTGATTAAATAAAGCGTAGATGCTACTCACTCCTTTGGTTGCATCGCTCACATTGGCATAGATCGTCTCTTGTGTAAAATTTGATGGCGAATCCGTATCTAGAAACTTCTCACAGGAGATCAGTCCCAGTGAAATAATTAAAGCTATATATCTTGATTTTTTAAAATATTTTCTCATGGTGTTCTTATTTAAAATTGACATTCAAACCGAACGTAAAGGTTCTACTTTTTGGATAGGCAGAATAATCCACACCCGGTGTTAACGCAGCATATGCGCTGCTTCGGGTAGTTGAGACTTCAGGATCATATCCGGAATACTTGGTCCATACAAAAGCATTGTAAACAGTAGCAAAGAGACGCAAAGAGGCTATTCCAACGCGTGAGGTCAGTTGCTTGGGCAAGGTATAGCCTAAAGTTACATAGGAAAGCCGCAGGAATGAGCCATCCTCAATGGCATCGGAAGTTAATACAGGAGATGCTGTGCCCATCGAAAATGGCGACCATACTTTGGCATCTTTATTCAGTGCTGCAAGTTCGTCCAAGCCTGTTACCAACTCCCCGGCATTATTGATATACTTAAAGCGGTCATGGGAGTTCATCCGATCGGAAATATTACCAAATGTCGTTCTATAGAGCATATTATACTGTATACGCCCCGAATTATAGATGTCATTTCCGTAAACCCAGTTAAAAAAAGTACTTAAGTCAAAACTTTTATAGCGGCCGTTGAATCCTACTCCACCGGAATGTTTAGGTAAAGCATTTCCAATCACCTGCCTATCCCCTTCAGCTGTTATGAGACCATCTCCATTGAGATCTTTAAGCTTCATCGTTCCTGGCCTAATGCCCAATGTTCCGCCAAGTATACCCTGCGACGAAGCGATTCCATCCTTAAGGGTATAGGAACTACCACCATTGTAAGATTCAAAATCATTTGATGTATAGAAACCGTCGGCAACATATCCATAAATCTGCCCGATGGTTTCACCTACATTAAAAAGGTAATCATCTTGCGATTTAAGGTCTGTACCCGCCCAATTGGATTGCAAAACTCGTCTATTATTGCCGTCAAGTTTTTCAATTTTCGGAATATTACGACCTATATTGAACGAGAGCGTCAATCCATAATCCTGCTTTTCGATCAGTGGTGCTGTGAGCCCTATTTCAATACCCTTGTTGCTCGTTTCTCCAAGATTGATCAATTGCTTTGGAAAACCATTATAAGGTGGGATTTCATTGTCGATAATTAAATCTTTTGTTGTGTTTTTGTAGATATCAATGATGGCCGAAAGCTTATTGTTAAAAAGGCTGAAATCTAAGCCTAAATTACGCGAGACTGTTGTTTCCCATTTTAGATTGGGATTTGGCAAAGAAGAATTTAAGATATTGTAATACGTCTGATTAATATCCCCGGCGCCATAAGGCCGATTTTGGCTAGGTCCGTATAACATTCGCCAGGAATCGTTGGCGATCCGGTTATTTCCTGCCTGGCCGTAGCTCAAACGTAGCTTTAGGTCATTGATAAAACTCACATCCTTCAAAAAATTTTCTTCTTTCACCTTCCAGGCCAAAGAGGCCGAAGGGAAGTAGCCCCATCTTTTGGTCGGTGCAAATTTGCTACTGCCGTCGGCACGTAATGTTGCATAGAGAATATAACGATCTAAATAGGAATAGTTTGCACGGCCAAAAAAGGACACAAAATCTTCGCCACGGACTTCATATGTTTCCATGCGTTCAGGTGTCCCCAAAGCCATATTCGAAAATAAAGCCTCTGGCGTTACATTTTCGTTGAAATATTTGGCCCGGTTCAAGCTGGTATTACCCGTGGTGAAACTCAATTCATGTCCCAGTAAGAGATTTAAATTATGTTTTTTATTCTTGATGGCTGTATAGTTAGCGGTATTCACAAAACGATAAATGCTTGCATTGGATAAATCTATTTGACCTAAAGGCAAATTCAAACCCACATTCCGGGATTCTCCGGTCAGCGGGCCCCAGTAGCGTTTGCTATCACCTCCACGCAGGGTGATTGCAGCCTCGGAACGAAGGTTCAGATTTTTTAATGGGTTATAGGTAATGGCCGCCCCGAAACTAAAGTCACGGGTTTTCCGCTGCCGGTAATCCTGTTTGGCGAGTTCAACAGGGTTGATCAGACTACGAAGAAAATTATCGTAATCGTCTTCGCCGTCGACTATTGTGGTAGGATCGATAACCATATGATCCACCAAACCATTGATCGGCCTGGTCTGGATACCATCTGAAATACGGACGCTCGAAGTTCCCGATGTTCCGGCGCCATCGATCACATTATTGGTATACCGGGCGGAAAGATCCAATTTGAGGTTTTTGTACAATTCATGGTTCAATTTGAAATTAAAGTAGTATCGTTTTTGTCCAGAATTGAGCATTAGCCCTTCGTCCTTGTTATAGGTATTGTTAAAGCCCCATTTGGTTTTCTCTGTCCCCCCGGAGATGGAAAGGTTATGCTGGCTGGAACGCACAGCACCACCGAAAAGTTCGTTTTGCCAATTGGTACCCGCTTGATATTTGTAGAGTTCCAGGTCATCATATTCGCCAAAGAATTTTTTAAAATTGGTATACTCGCTCGACGTTGTTCCGCGAATCATTCCATATTCATAATGCAGGAGGGCAAATTCATAGGGTGAGAGTACCCCCAATTCCTTGGGCATATACTTACTTTGAAAAAAGTTATTATAATTGATGCTGGTCTTGCCAGCCTTTGGTGTCTTGGTGGTGACAATAACGACACCATTTGCTCCTTTGGAACCATAAATTGCTGTTGATGAGGCATCTTTTAGTACATCAATGGATTCGATATCCGAAGCAGAGATATCGTTGAGATTATTAACAATAAAACCATCGACAATGTAAAGGGGGGCATTATCTTGCGTAATTGAGCCACCTCCGCGTACTCGAATAACGATCTCTGCCCCCGGAGCACCATCCACTGTGGTGACCTGTACTCCCGGCAGCCGGCCAGTTAATGCTTCGGCAACATTGACCACAGGCGCTTTCTCCAATTCCTTTCCTTTGATCGAACTCACTGCACCGGCAAGATCCTTACGTGAAACAGTACCATAGCCAATGACAACAACCTCATCAAGTCCACGGGCATCTTCCTGTAGGGTCACAACAATATTATTGCCGATTGCAGCGGGCTTTTCAGCTCGAATAAATCCTACAGAAGAAAAAACTAGGGTATCCTGGAGAGAGCCAACGGCAATAGTGTATTGTCCATCTTTATTGGTACTTGCCTGCTTGCTTTTTCCTTTTATGCTGACCGTTACCCCCGACATCGGTCTTGCATCAGGACCATAGACTGTCCCCACAATTTTCTTTTCCTGCGCCAAGGCGACTTGTGCCACAGAAATCAGAAACAACAAGGTTTTGATTTTTCTCATAATTAAGTTACTATATTAAATTGGTTATTATTTTATTCGTGAATTACTTCACAGCAGTGTTAGCTGTTATCGTTGCTTTTTAATATCGATTCGTAATTCTTCTAATAAAATTTACAGCAAATTTCAATTGGTTATTCTTGCAATTCGTATAAACAATATTAACTGAAAACAGGCTTGATACCATAGAATGGTGCGATTAAAATTACGCAAACGATACCGGCAACGTTTGCAGGACAGTTCAGGACAGTCGATGGTAACAACCGGTTGCACGTTAGATTTAAAAACATATCAAAGTTAAGACAAGATGAATCACACCATGTATCGTCGGATATTTCACCAAAGATTAAAGATGCATCTGCGTTAAAAAATCCAGAATGGATCTAGGAAATATTCTTCTGAATAAAAAAGGCGTAATCAGATTTGATTGCGCCTTTTTGTGAAATAGTCCTGTCAATAAAAGTTTAGAATATCAACTTGGAGTATCACTCTATTTTTTTGCAAGTTTATAAATTTCAGTTCCTGCCAACAGGAAACAACCTAGCCCATAATCTTCAAAATCCGGAACTTTATCGACAGTAACAGGCTGTCCATCTTTAGGTTCTTTCCCTGTCGATTGTATGTATCCTAAAAAGCCATTTGGTTGCAGTGACTCCTTCGAAATTGCATTCCATCCCCTTTCCACTGCTGGTAAAAAATCTTTTTTCGCCAAATGCCCTGTATTTATTCCCCAAGCCATTCCATAAACAAACAATGCAGTACCCGAAGCTTCTCTTCCGCCAAAATGATTCGGGTCGTGCAAGCTCACATTCCAGAAACCATCTGTTCTTTGTAATGGACGCAATGCTTCCGCTAACTTTTGGAAATCATCCAGATACTCCATATAATGTGCATCTGTCTTAGGTAGTTCCTGAAGCACCAGGGCCAGTGCTGCGAGCACCCAGCCATTTCCGCGTGCCCAGTAACAGTCTTCACCATTAGGTTCAGCATAGGGCGGTATAAAATCCTTATCGCGCCACCACAGGTTGTCTTTTGGATTAAAGAGACCATGTCCTCCTTCCTGATATTTAATATGACTATACATCTTATACATATAGTCAAAATATTTGGTATCGTTTAACGTTACGCCCAGTTTGACAAAGATCGGCATCGCCATTTGGATCGCATCTATCCAAGTCCAGTCATTATATCGCCCGCTGTTCATGACAGCATCTATATTTGCTTTGATCGCTGCCAGACGTTCAGGTTTCGGATCAATGCGATATAGATCAATGTAAGTCATCCCACAATTTTGATTATCGGCATGTCGTGTATAAACTTCACCACGAACAGGTTTCCAGTGATGTTTTTCACCCCACTCTACTGCATAATCATAATATCGTTTCTGTTTATCAATCTTGTAGAAGGCCATCAGTCCTTCATAATACACACCGCGAGTCCAGATATTGGCCGGTCTTTCCTTATTCGTAATGATGGTTTTAACAGGGTCTGGCCATTTACGCATAAAATAATCATTCGCAGAACGCAACTCACGCACAATCGTTGACTTAGCGGGCAATTCCTGAGCAATTGTTGCTACCGTTCCACACCCCAAAAGCAATAGTAATATTATTTTCTTCATCTATTAAGGCATTTTTTTAAATCCTTCTTTTTTTATAACCCATGAACCGTCTTTTGGAAACCCGGGTAAATCACTGTTGGAAGCGTCCCAACCTTCAAGCATCATCGCTACGGCCGTCAGCACCCCACCATTGCCTGGCAAATAGATTCGCAGGCGTCCATCTTGATAATTGTGACCATTTTTGAGATAAGTATTGGTTTGGATATTCATAAATAATGCATCCAGCGCTTTATTGGGAAGATTCAGACGGGCAGCATTCATGGCCGTCATCGGGAAATCCCAACCCCAGGTTTTTTCCCAATGCCATTTCTTTAAAACGACATCCAGCGTATTTTTCATTATATCTTTATTCAGCTTCGGAGATTCAGGAACCATCCCCAATGCACCGAGTACCGCAGGATGGTCTGTCATCCAACGATCGTAAGTATAAGAATCGGGAGCAGTTTCAGTGGCCAAGTAGACCTTGTCTTTACTTGGTAAGGGGGCCAATTTTTCAATCACTTCATCCCATTTCTTAACCCTGGGCTCACCTAATCTTTCTTTCCATTGTTGGGCTATACGAAGTGCCCAATCCCAATAAGCAACCTCATAAGTCGGATTCATCGTCTCGGAAGCTTTAAAAACTTCTTGCGCGGGAATAACTCCTTTTCCTACATTATATCGACCTGTGGCCTGGTCATAATGTGCAAAGTCAGCCATAAATTCAGCTGTCGCAAACACCAAATCCTTGTATTTTTTTAAAACAGCCAAGTCCTTTTTATCCCTGTATGCCAATTCCGTCATATAGATAATATGCGGCTGTTGCCAAACTAGAAATGCTGCTACCGACGAAGGACTTTCATTACCTTCATTATCAGACATTTTGACCCATCGGACGCCTTGATAACCTTGCCGCTTTGCAAGCTCCCTCGCTTTTCCAAAAGTCCGAAAGTAATAGTCCAATGTTTTTTCCATGATGTCGGCTCGTCCCCACAATGCAAAATGTACGGCGTGCCACCAATGCATTTCTGTATGCGGCTTCCCATACCAACTATTAAAGGTAAGTCCTGTCTCTTGTGGCGGATTGCTTCCCCCGCATTGGACTTTTGTCAAATATTGAGATAGCACCACTCTCCTTTCCAATTCATTGGCCCTGGGGTCTGTACTTCCTGCAAAGTCAACGGCAGCACCGCTTTCCCAAAAATGCTTCCAGGATGCTGTACTTTCACCGGCCGCATCAAGATAATTGTGGGCTTCATTATCGAATTTATTTTTCGGTGCAAATGCAAAAGAAAAATCAAATTCCGTTAGTCCCGCTGCTGGTTGGTACACGAAATAGTGTGGATCTGTATTTTTTATCGTTCCTTGGGAATAATCGAGTTTCGTAAAATAGTCTGTTCCCTGCAACTGATGATTTATCAATGTAATATTTGCCGATTGCGTTACGATCGTAGTTTTATGATTATCCGCCTGATCATAATTAGTCCCTTCATCCAAAAATTTCCCACTTGGGTAAGGATAGTGTATAAATATTTTAAGCCTTTTTTGTGCTATCAATGGCGAAGCGACATGGACAGCGATACGGTCATTACCTTGATACGATGCGGTTTTTACAGAAACCGGTTCTCCTTCAATTCGAAATTCACTTGTGACAATACCGGTCCAAAGATCCAGCTGCTGTCGAATATGCTGTATATCCTGAACGGCTGCCCGTTGGCCATTTTTCAGATAAAGCTCCAGGCCAACGTTCCCCAATTGTAAACGATGTTTGTTTTCTCTAAAGTAGTTTACAGCCTCCACATTACGCGCTGGCTCTTTCAGTTGGATACTATATTTTGCATCCCGCCCTTCGTTGTTAAAGTCGTAGGATTTTAATGTTTCCTCAAATTTATAGCTCTTTGTATTAGGAAAGGCATCCCATCCCCACTCGGACTGTGTGCCCAAAGAAACACCATTTTTATAATATATAGGAAACGATTGCATCCCAGTAGCATCAACAGTATAGGCAAAGGCACCGTTACCTACGGTAAGTGAGGCCAGGGTATCCATTGCTTGATTGGATACATTATGTCTTCTGACAACGCTCTCCCGATTAATTTTTGTTTCCTGTTGTGCCTTGCTCAACATAGGGTATATTATGCTCGCAAAGGCAATGAAAATAATGTTATATTTCTTTTTCATTTATAGTTGGTTTTATACAAACTTTATCCGTATTCAAGATGTTAGTCCAAAGCGATGGATTACATTTCTGAACTTCCTTATTTTATCTATCGCATTAAAGTAAAACTTATCAAACCGATGACCGCATCGTTTGCCACAGCCATGAGCTCCAAGGATTGCAACGTCTTTTTCCTATTCAATGGTAGATCCAATATGGTCGCAGTTCCCCCATCAATTGCACGAGAACTATACCCCTTGATTTCCGTATAACGTTTCCAGGTCCCCCCTTTGTAAAGCTCTCCCGATTTTAAACTGATTCGATACGGAATTCTTTCATCGGGCAGTTCAAACGCATGGTTGTCATCCAGATAATCTTGTTCGATCGGCCACCAGTTTATGGGGTTGATCAGATCGAGGGTATCAGCGGTTCCATCCCTATAATTGATCTTAATCTTTGCGTTTACAAATTGAGATTGCATCGGATTTGTAGAACCAGAGACCAGCAAATACATTTTGCTGGCCTGACCTGCTAAAGGTATCTTAACGCTTTCCGGATAGTTATCCCACTGGCTGACAAAGACCACATTTTTGGAATCATTTTTTAGCTGAAACGGAATCCCAAGGTATGTTAAATTCCCCTGATTGCCTTTTTTCATGATTCCACTGTCATCAATATTTGCCGTGGTCAAGGGATAACACCAATTGCCTATACCCTGCCAGGGGAGCTGCAAGGTAGGTCCTTCTGGCCTTGGCGAAAGATATTTTTGTTGAAAAATATCCGTCAAACGAGCATTGTAATAGCTTGATAAATTTTCTTCCAGAAAACTTGGTTTATCGTTGATATTCCAATCAATATAATCTACTTTTTGACGATAAGCTCCTGTAATCACATAAAAACTGTTTGTTCCTTTTGAAAAGATATGGGCAGGAAGCGCAAGTTCTTTTTTCTCATTAGATTTTAAGTTTAAGCTAGTCTGAAAATCGTTATGCTCAATCTTCAGGTTTTGCAACTGATCTGAACGGTTTTCTAGCGTCAGGTAATAGTTTGGTTCTCTACGAACGATGGTTGATTTTATCGGCGGCAGTAACCGCATATCAACCGCTTGCCACCAAACCATAGCTCCCTGCTGAAGCTTTACAAAAAAGGTTCCTACGCGGGCTTGCTGGACAAAAGAAAATTTGTGATCTACACGATTTTGGATAATTCCTTGTGGATCGTAGCATTCCAACAATTGGGTATTGGCAGCTAAAGGAAATGACCATTGATCGGTGAATGCTTGCTCCACATGTTGGGTATCCTGCTTTTCGAGTTTACCTTCACCGATTATTGTGACGTCGAAATTCCACTCAGCCTCAGATTCAATAACAATAGATGGTTTATTGATAGCGGAAGGTTTTAGCGACCACTTTACTTCCTTTCCATTGACTTTAACAGCCTTCACCTGGGTAAAATCTACGGGAACCTCCAAAACAAGTTTTACGGGCATCGCATAATGGGTCTTCATCTGCAATGTGATAGCGGTATTATCTTTTTTATACGCATAACTCCATTCCGGCATTTCAATTTGCGCAAAATTCCATGTCAATGGAAAGCCCGGCTTAATAAACAATTGATTATCCAATAGTCGTGGATGTACACCAAATAACCCTTCAACCAAAGTTCGTGATGCAACACCTATGGGATCGGCAAAATCGCGGTATAATTCGCCACGAAATGCATCATAATGGGAGAGTTGCTGAAAGTTACCAGGGCTGATTCCGTAATACATGCTCTCCATGAGATTACTTTTCCAGAGCTGATAGGCATCATCTGCCCGACCGGATTGCCAGTACGCAAGTGCCGTTTGCAGATTCTCGGCCAAAGCTACATTATTGGTTGACCAAGTATAAGGTTGCCATCTCGTCGTAGGCAATGTATACAGGTTATGCTGTTCCTGTCCTTTGACGCGAATAGGAATCCGCGGCAAATAATTAGTTACATATTGCAGGTTTTGGTAACTTTCAAAATCATCCAGCATAGCAGCGTCCGCAGCATGATAAATCGTCCATAGGCCCGGATTTTCGTGTACAAGCTGGTTGCCAAGCGCATCCTGAAACTCCGCAAAATGTCCTTTTTCTTTCAGCCAAAGTCGGTCTTTTAGCGCTTTTCGAATCTTATTGGCTTCTTGTTGATAGGGAGTCGGGTCCTCTCCTATGACCTTTGCGAGTTTGGCCATCATGTAATTGGCACGGTACATATAAGCGCTCGTGTGCGTGACGGCACCGCCAGAATATTGTAGTCCGTCACTGGCCCAAATGGCACAATAAGCATCATATAAGCCGTCATTGTCCCGGTCAAAATTTCGCTTTTCCCAATGGAGATGCCGAGTCAGGGTGGGCCACATCTGTTTGATGTAAGCAACATCCCCCGTATAATTAAAATGCGACAACAGTTGATCAATAAAGACCAAGTTCATATCGTAGTGATGGGCGACTCTGTTGTTATTGGGATTGCGGGAAATATAGCCCTTGGAAAACATGGAAGTCCCCATTTTCTCCAGATGTCTTGCGAGGTGCAGTGCGGTATCCATCACAACCGGGCCAGAACTTGGTTCAACCACCTGCGAATTGGCATAACTCGAAAAGTGCTCTTTCGCTCTGGCATGCCATCCCAATGCATCTGCGGTATAAGCTCCTCGCCATGCATTCAAACGCATGCGCCATGCTACAGCACCATGCAAAAAAGTGGGCGATTCCCAAATACCATCGGCAGCTACCGCGAGCGCCGCCCCTAAATTATTGATATATCGATCCGGGGTATTTATTTTAACACGGCTAGCCAAAGAAACCCTTTTTTGCTCTGCTTCTTCGTAGGCCTTCACCAATGAACTTTCAGAAAATTTCTCAGCAGAAAGCCTACCCTTTGAGATTTGAATATAACATATTTTTTTATCTAAATTAAGTTCCCCAACAAGGATAGGGCTGCCCTTGTTCTCAGACTTGGTCAAATTCGATAGATCGTCCAAAACCGTAGCATCTGAAACACGAAGGGTTGAAAGCCCAGAAAAATTACCCTGAATAAACTGCAGTTCATTTTTCTTATTTTGATACTTTAGTCCGAAACTATTTTCTTTTAGTGTATATTGATTATGTTTACAATATGCGGGCAGAAGATAAAACCCCGATTCCGGATCTGCACCTATGTCGCCATTTCTACTGAATGTTTTTCCGCTGGCACCCCCATACACAACATACAGTTGTACTTCTGGTTTAATAGCTGTTCCCTCTAGTTTTACAATCATCCCTTCTGCCTCGGCCTGCGCCATCACAACGATATCGATATAACCGTTGCCCAATAAAGCATCTTTGATACGATAATGCATAGCTCCAGGTCGATATCTTGTCTCGATATGGTCGGCATCTATCATTTTCTTACGCGCCTGTTTATTGCCTAGGACAAATTGTAGATTTCCCCCCATTCCGGGCATATATAATGCAAATTCCGGTAAATCTCCCGCTTCGACCCGTGATGCCAAATTATTGCCATAAAGTGCCCGATTGAATCGATATCGTCCATTCACTAGCAAAAAGTCACCTTGATCTTCGGTATAATGCAATACACGATCATTATATTGCCAATGTTTGGATTGGGCAACAGCGAACTGCAAGGCAGCTCCCACTAACAAACCGCAAACAATCAAATGCTTTCGTATCATATCAATCTTTATTTCATGTGCTGACTATAACAGCTTTGTTTTTTTGATGTAGCTTCTTCCTGCTTCGTAGTCACTGGCGCTAGTGCTTTCCATAGATAGCTATTTCATGTTAATCAAAAGACTTTAGCTCTTTTCCGTTGACAATCACATTCTTTAATGAAACATTCTTTAGGTAATCCACTTTGAATGCTTCTTTTACACCGTTAATTTTACAATTGACCATTGTAAAATCTGTCACAGGCGAGGTCTCATATGCGGTTGATAACACAGCGTATTTCCCGCCACCGTTGACCTGAAGATTTTCGACCCAGATGTTACGGATTGTCGGAATATGTTTCCCAGGTTTTTCATAAAACATATTGAAACGTACCGCCGCTTCCTTATACTGTCCCACCTGCGTGTTATAAAAGAATATGTTTTCGATGATACCACCTCTACTGGAACTGGTTTTTATCCTCAAGGCACGATCCAGATTGGGACTATCCATCACATTGTTAAGTGCGTAGATATTTCTGGCTCCGCCTGCAATTTCGCTACCGATGACGACACCACCATGCCCATCTCTCATCTCACAATTTTCGATGATGTGATTTTCAGCGGGCCGGCCAATATTACGCCCATCTTCATCTCGCCCTGACTTAATGGCGATGCAGTCGTCGCCCGTATCGAAATAACAATTTCTGATCCATACATTTTTACTTGCCTCTGGGTCACAACCATCATTATTAGGTCCATGGCTTACCACCTTTACACCTTCGATCAATACATTCTCACACAAGACAGGATTCAGATTCCACATCGGGGAATTAATCAATTTGACATCAGCAATCCAAACATTCTTGCATAAATAAGGTTGAACAAAATTAGGCCGAAGGAAATTTCCGTCCCCGAATACTCTTTTATGCGGATCCATTTCCTGAGCCATCTGTTGGTGTAAGATTGCCCGGGCCGGCTTTTGTTCGCCAGGACGACCTTCATGCCATCCATATTTGCGCGCACCACACCAATACCACCAATGGTCATTATTCGCATTTCCGTCCAGTAATCCTTTTCCTGTAATCGCAATATTTTCTTCTTTATACGCATAGATAAAGGGAGAAAAATTGATACACTCCATTCCTTCCCAACGTGTGAAGACCATCGGATAATCTGCACTATCTCTACTAAAGAGCACTGTTGCACCCGCGCTGATATGAAGGTTGACATTACTTTTCAAATAAATGGCACCAGTCAAGTAGATTCCTTTGGGAACAACCACGCGTCCTCCGCCCTGTTTATTGCAAGCTTCAATCGCTTTTTTAAAGGCTGCTGTATTTTTTGTTTTGCCATCCCCAATAGCTCCGAATTCAGCGATGGAATAATCCTTATTTTTGAATGTAGGAGCCACAATAATCTTTTTGAGCTCTTCAATTTCATTTAAAGGTTGCTGGGCACTCGTCCACGTTGTCTGTTGTGCTTGACTTGCTACACATACAAAAAGTGTGAGCAGCATACTAAAAATTTTTTTCATGGGTATATAATTGTTTCTGGTTATCATTGTTATAACAGCTTTCAGGTTTAGTGCCCTTACATCGGTCTTCAGCATACAAAGGCACAACTTTGCAACTACTTTCTCAAACTGAACATGACTATGGCAAATTCCTCACACGATCTCAAAAACAAAAGTTGTCGAGGTACCAGCTACACCACCTTGGGTAGCTCCAAATAGGAAACGAGGTTTATCTGTAATTTTATCCATTAAAATCATGGGCCGTTCTAGCCGACCAAACCGTTTCAAATTTGCCGGTGGTGGCGGTTCCTGGACATATTTAGTTAAATTCAAATACGCTACTTTCGGTTCGGACCATTGCAATCCATCTGATGATGCTAAGATTAGGCCATATTCATGATTATAGAACCCCATATCCCTTGCGATCAAACAATACTGCCCATCCTGCTTCCAAACGAAAGCGTCTTCAAGCTGGGCATTATTGGGCCGGTTCGAAAAATCAATCACTGGATGATCAGCTATTTTAATGTATGGCCCCAAGGGATGATCTGCTTTGGCCAACCCATATTTCCGATTCCCCCGGACAGAACCTTTATCACGGAGGTATTCGGCTGTATTCCAAGATTTGTAGTAAAGCCAAAATTTACCGTCATCGCCTTTTAAGAATGCTGGATTTGTGGTGCAATGATCATCCCACGTACCTTCGGCACCGGGCATCAAAATGGGACGATCACTGCGTTTCCATGGTCCATCCAGGTTTTTCGCCGTTGCCACCCCAATTCGCTTCGTATCTGTCTTGCCATTGGAATTTCCCATATAAAATAAATAATAGGTATCATCTATTTTTTTTATCAAGGGATTATGGCAAGTGGTACTGTCCCAAAAACCTTCTCGAGGTTGTAAAACAATATCTTTATGTTTGAATGCTTCGTAGGGCGAATCGGCGATCGCATGGGCTATTTCAGAACCTTTGATCCAGCCCCCCATTCCTTTCTCCTTTCGCCAACGCGAATAAAAAAGATGGACTTTCCCATCCTCGCCCCAAATCGGTGATGAACACCAAATAAAATAATTTTGTAATTGTAATGAACGACCGATCGGTTTCAATTTAAAATAGGGCGACTCTATCCAGCTTTTTTTGGCCGATGTACCTAAAGGTAATACCGCTGTCATCCATAAAAATGCATTTGACTTTAAGAAGACTCTTCTATCCATGTGAACATTTCCCTTCCGTTGATCTATAATTTGGTGTATTCAGATCCGCAATGTTATACGAATCAAGTCGTAAGATAATAAAACGAGTCAAGCCACCTATCCTGCGCTATCCTGCAACCGATTGCAAACAAGTATTTCCAAAGCTTCTATAGGTTTCCTCAAAAAAAACTACCCATTCTAGTACAGAACAGGTAGATTCACGTTTATTATATTCACTAAATTAATAGCCTGGATTTTGCATTGCTTGTTTTTCTGCCGGTGTCAATGCGGCACCACTTTCATTGGTCGTTGCATCCAAGAAAGATTGCGGAATAGGTCGATAGTAATGTGTATTCGGACTAAAAGCTGCTCCCGTACGAACATAGCCATCATTGAAGGCTTTCCATCTCGCTTCCAAGGTTTTGGTACGAGCTAGGTCTTCCCAGCGATAGAGTTCACCGCACAATTCGCGCGTACGTTCATTCAACAGGAAAGCCATCATTTTCTGCGCATTGCTTGACGCGCCCAATTTCTCGTAAATTGGCGCATCAACTTTCGAGTTATAAATATCAGCGACCGAATTAATCAGCATCTGTGTTTCGGATGATGCTGTTGTCTTGGCCATATCGTTATTGGATTCATAGTAGGAGTTTCCTTCCCAATAAATTGCGCCCTCAGCTGAAAAGCCGCCTCCTTTGCCGACGGCATACGAATTATTCTTGTAAGCTTGTCCACCGTCGACATGCTTGGCACGGTCTTCACCATTTTTATAACCGGCACGATTCCGTAATTTATTGATCCATTGTATGGCATTAGCATACTGACCTTCGCCTTTACGGATATAAGCTTCGGCCACCATCAATACATCTTCTGCCGAACGGGCCATAATCACATCACGGGTACCATTGGCAGATGCGATACTTACTCGGTAACCATCTCTAAATTTCGAAAGTGCCACATAACGTGATTGTACACCATAGTAACCATTGTTACCATGCTGACCTACCCAAGCCTGTGGTTCACCTTGGAAATAACGCACAAACGTATGCGGATTTTGCATCACGCCATTTTTAAGAACTCCTGTTGGATCACTTGCTATCGCCTTATAACGCGTATCGCCGGCATTGTTCACGATATACTTGATACCCAACTCACCACCTTTAAAACGTTTATCTTTTACCGCGGTTCCGGCAGGTGCATAAGCGATATTCGCGGCAGTCCATTCTGGTGCATTAGCGGTATTATTGGCACCGTACATCGTAATAAAAGATTTCCAAAAACGGGAGTCATTCACACGATCAAAGACATCCAATGTATAATTTGTGGTACGTGCATAGGAGAATTCACGATCACCCGATATATCTCGGCTTGTTCCACCTAAATCTTGGTATACGGCTGGGTAATAGAGATGGATTTGATTTCCATAACGTCCCCATGTCGCCTGATCGTCCGAGAACTGTGCCGAAAGAACAACCTCAGATACTTTTTCGTTGGCGCTATTGGCTTTTTGATAATCCCATAATTTGACATAATCATCAACCAAAGGGTGCGCTGCAACAACTTCCGATCCGTATTTAATGACAGCATCCAAATCTTCTGCGGTATATTTGGAATTCCAGGAAGCATATAACTCACTCGCACGGGTTAATCTTGCTTTGGCAATGTAATGCGCCGCAGCAGATTTGGTGACCCGCCCAAATTGTGTCGCCGAAGCAGGCAACAATGTATAAGCTTGTTCAAGATCTGCTATAGCCTGGGCAAAACAAGCATCCTCCGAAGCCCGCGTGAAATAGGATTCTACTTTTGTAGTTGGTGTCAATTTGAGTGGAACTCCCCCAAACTGTACAATTAGTTGCAGATAGAAATAGCCTCGCATAAAGTATCCTTCGCCTAGACGTGTATTGTAGTTGGCGTTGGATTTATCATAATACAACGGTACATTCTGAATCAGCGTATTGGCCGATTCGATACCGCTATACATATTGTCAAATACTGGCTTAATATTTCCGCCACCATAGGTTGATTCCATAGAATTTAGATCCGCACTATAGCTGTTGAAACTTGGGGAAGGATTATTTGCATCTGTAAATTCGTCTGCACCCAAATTGAACAAGGCCATACCCCAGGTATAGTTGTATTTAAACTTCAGCTTCGAGTAAACTCCTGTAGCCAGATCATCCAACCCTGCCTGCGTTTTAAAATATTCCGTATCTGGGATAGTAATCTGGTCCTCTTTTAAAAAGTCTTTGCTACATCCATTCAATACCAGCAATCCAGCAGCACCAAAGATGGAAGCAATTAATATTTTATAATTTTTCATGAATATCTTTTTTAATCTTTTTAAGGTCTAAAACCCAATGTTTACACCAATTACTGCACCCCGAGTTGTTATTGCAGACCCTGATTGCGTTGTATTATTATTATAACTTGACAAATCCGGATCCAAAAAATCTACTTTTGAATACAACATTGCGGGATTCATGATCTGTGCATAGACTTTAAAATTACTGATACCTAGTTTTTCCAATTTTGCCCTTGGAAAATTATAACCCAAACTCACATTCCGCAACTTAATAAATGATCCATCACGGTAATTCATCGAAGAGTTCTTCGGGTCCGCAACATCGATACCATTCAATCCCGGTTGATAATACTCCGCGTTTTCATTCACGCCAGGGATAAAATAATCCAATTTACGCATCATAAAACGTCCACCTAGATTTTCTGCCCCAGCATTGATCATTTGCCCCCAACGGGAGAAAATAAAGAACGATAAATCAAAATTCTTATAGGTAAAAGTGTTCATAATACCACCGGACCATTTCGGGCGATAAGATCCCAAAATCTGCCGATCATAGGTTGGGTCTATTTTTCCGTCAGGTACACCTTCCGAACCACTGATATCCTTTACACGAATCTGTCCGGGATTAGCGCCATATTTTTTAGCTTCATCCAGTTCCGAGGTTTTCCAAATACCATCGTAAACATAATCGTAGGGTACAGAAATTTGCTGACCAACAAACAACTTATTATCGGCATCTTCTGTTCGCCCATTGTTCAATTGCAAAATCTTATTTCTATCCATTGACCAAGTTAGGGTTGTATTCCACTGAAAATTATCATTTTTCACATTGACTGTATTCAGCTGAAAATCAATCCCCCAACCCGATGTTTTCCCCACATTGGCCCAAGTACTCGGAAATCCGGTAACAGGGTTTAAACTCATTGCGAATAATAAGTCGTTCGTTTTTGTTTTAAAGAAATCCACAGCACCATTGATACGATTATTAAAAAATCCATAATCGACACCAAGATTATATTGGGTGGTGCGTTCCCAGCCCAATTCCGGATTGGCCATTTTCTGCGGGTTCGCTGCAGAAGGATCTGATGCCACATAACCCGGGCTCGAATTGTTAGCATTCCAATTGTAAAAATTTTGCGTCAATCCTCCTTTTGTGCCATAGGCGCCAATTGCAGCGTTGCCAACAACCCCCGCGCCTACCCGTAATTTTAATGCATTAATAAATCGCGCATCTTGCATAAAATCTTCTTGGTCAATGCGCCATGATGCAGCAACAGATGGAAATGAGCTCCATTGGTGACCAGGCGCCAATACCGAAGATCCATCCCAACGCACAAAGGCTGTTAACATATAACGGTCTTTATAGCTATAATTAGCACGGGCCATATAAGATTCCATCTGAACTTCTTCTAGCCCTGTTTTCCAATTGCCAGCGAGACCACCAGAATTGATATTATACCATAATTCTCTTGCACTATAGACATTAGTTGCTTTCATTTCACTAATTTCAAGATTCTTTTTCGACGAACTTTGCAATAATGTAATGCCCAAATGATGATCTGTTCCAAAGTCCCGATCGTAGTAAATTAAATTGTCCAAGGTCCAAGCAAGATTCCTATTAGTCGAGTAAGTCACAGCATTATTACCATCACCATTAACTCCTGCGGCCGCATTCGCCAAACCCAAACGGTAATATCTAAACTCAGGACCAAATTGTATCCGATATCTCAACCCTTTCAATGGCGCATAAATCTGTCCAAAATCCAATTGACTAAAGAAACTACCATTAGCACCGAAAGTCTGACGTTGATTAGTATTATTTGTCAACTCGTTTATTGGATTGATAATATTTACTTCTCCTGCCGCGGGATTACGAAGGTAGTTCCCGTTTTCATCGAAAGGTACTGACCATGGCAACATACTCCGCAAAGCTGAGTAATAATCGCCCGCCCCCGTGACCGATTTGGAGAAGTTATAACCATAGTCTTGATCGGAGAAAAAGGTATTTAGAGAAGCTCCCATGGTAAACCATTTCGTCGGAGTCGCTTCAAAACTTACTTTTGAGGTATAGCGATCAAATTTTTGGCCTGGTTGTGTGGCATCTTGTTTTAAATAGCCAAATGAACCATAACCTTTTGAATTCTCTCCTCCACCTGAGATGCTTAAGGTGTGCTCTGTCGATAAAGCGTTTTTACGTCCTGCAGCAGCCCAATCGTAGCTACCGACTAAGCTTGGATCCCATATGGTATTATTATTGGTCCATCCTTTGGCAATATTTGCCCAAGAAGCCGGCACTTTAGACCATTTCTTATAATCTGCTTCATAGTTAGGTGTCATCGTACCGAAATTTGCCAAACGTGCATAATCTAACCATTCGGCAGCATCCATATACTCCGTTACATCGTACATCTTTTCAAATGTTGCTGTACCTGCATAGTTTAACATTAACCGACCTTTTTTACCCTGCTTCGTCGTCACTAAAACTACACCATTAGCACCACGCGAGCCATATACAGCTGTTGCAGACGCATCTTTTAGAATATCAATAGTTTCGATGTCACTCGGATTGATATTGTCAATGCCACCGGCCTGCAATACCATTCCATCGACTACATACAGCGGATTTTGATCTGCATTGATAGATCGTACTCCCCTGATTTTTATACTACCAGTGGTTCCCGGTCGTTGATTCGATGTAATATCCACTCCCGCAACCTTACCTTGCATGGCCTGCAACGCATCTTTTACGGGCATTGCCTTCATTTCTTTTTCGCCCACACTCGCTATCGAACCCGTCACATCTTTCTTTTTCATCGTGCCGTAACCAACCACCACGACTTCATCCATCACATCGACCTTTTGTGTTAGAACTACATGGAAGCTATTTTGACTACCCACAGAAATTTCTTGGGGTTCATACCCTAGGCTTCTGAAAGCCAATACATCTGAAGGCATAGCACTAATGGTAAATGACCCATCGGCATTGGTCTTTGCCGTCATGGCTTTGCCTTTTACCTGTACCGTCACGCCTTGGATAGGTGAACCTTTTTCATCATTTACCTTTCCAGTCCTCGTAGTTTGAGCAAACAAGTTGAAGGTACACAGCATCGCCATAAACAGCAAAAAAGCGTACTTCTTTACATGATGATCAAACCTAATTGTTAAATAGTTTATCATTAAAGTATTATTTAGGTATTATTTTATTTTTCCCCTTGTTGATCTTCCGTAGTGAAAATCTATTTTCATTATAACGAGATAATAAAAAAGCTGTATGATCTTTACTTATCGCTTAATAGGCAGGCAAACTTAAAAGATTATCAGGATTCCTCTCAGGCTTATAATGTTGGCTAAAAATAACAGGATGATCTGTAATAACCATCCTGTTCAATCCTGTGATGAGTTAGCGTCAAAAATAAAAAAAACGCCCTTAAATACTAAGGGCGATTAAATTAATCAAAATATTAATATCCGGGATTCTGTGTATATAATCCGGGACTATTGTCGAGTTCGGATTGTGGGACTGGGTATAATACATAATTCAATTGAAAATCTGACATCTGTTTTGCCTGATCTTCTTTCGCAATCCACGCCTTCATGACCGGTTCTACGGTACCACTGCGTATAAGGTCAAACCAACGCAATCCCTCACCAATAAACTCACGTCTCCGTTCGTCCATCAACTGAGAATTAGTTACATTGGCCAGCTCTGTAGTCAATCCAGCACGTTTTCGGATTTGGTTAACAACCGCATCCACATCAGTCGAACTGTTACCGGGAGCGCCATTCAAGATGCATTCTGCCTTTAACAACAGCAAATCACTATAACGAAACACAATATAATTGATCGGCCAATCCATGCGGCTCGCAGGCACTTTCGTCACATCAACGAATTTTTTAACAAAAGATCTAGTTTCAACAACATTGCCATAGGTATACCCTTGCTGAATACTGAATGTTTTCCTACCATCACTTGCATCATACAATTTTAGCAAGTCTTCAGATACAGGTCTAATCGTAAGGCCTCCTTGTGTGGCTAGCCCGAGTGAATTGAACCAGTTGTCAGGTACGAGTACCCAAGGAAAAGTAGCCCCTACGACAGGGTTCGCCCCACTTGAATATTCTATATTGAAGATCACTTCCTTGTTGCGCTCATTACCATAATCAAAAACGCCATTATAAGTTGTCAACAAACTAAATTCATTGCTATTGATCACATCGTTAAATTGCTCCACAGCTTTCGCCCATTCATTGCTGTTCAAGCCCGCTCCTTCAACACCTAAAGTGGGTCCTGACCGCGTCATATAAACCAATCCCAGCAACATTTTTGCAGCGTATTTATTGACACGACCTTTATCTACCGCCGCATAGGCACTGGGGGCTGGAAGGGCATTAATAGCCTTGTTCAGATCTTCAATAATCAAGCTATACAGCTCCTCCACGTTGCTCCGTCCAATATTTTTGGCTTGACTGGCAGACACAACCTTGTCGATCAGTGGCACTTTTCCGAAGTATCGGATCAAATCAAAATAAAAAAATGCACGCAAAAATCGAGCTTCACCTTCCATTCTATTACGAATATTCGCATCCGCGATAGCCGCAGCACCATTTGCCGTAAGTTGTTCCAAATAATTGTTTACCCGAAAAATACCGTTGTAATTTGTTTGCCAAGCTTCTATTACATAGGGATTACTGGCAATCGTTTTATGAAAACTATTGATTCCTTCCCAGTCTCGTACCCCTCCATCTGACACGGCGTACAAATTGTCAGATCGTGTTTCCGAAAGATTCATCAAGCGGTCCGGATATCCTCGTGTACTGTTATAGATGGCGTTCAATCCTTGAACAAAATCATTCGTAGTCTTAAAGTACGTGTCAGATGTTGCACTCGAAATTGGCTGCTGGTCCAGATCCATTTTGCAAGATCCTAATAGACCTGCCATCAACAAAAATATACTCAACTTTTTCATCATTTTAAAAATTTACGTTTAAACCAAATGTTACTGTTTTTGGAATTGCCAAGCCTCCATAATCACCCGCTTCGGGATAATCAACGCTTCCGCTTAGGTTTGTATTTGAAGATTCTGGATTTACACCACCGTCATATTTGTCCTTTCCCCAAAAATTTTCCAATGTCACAAATAAACGGACTAAACTAAGTTTGGACTGACTCCCCAATTTTAGGTCTTTTATATTAAAACCAAGTGTAACGTTTCGTAGGCGCCAATAATCCGAAGAATACAACCAATCTGTATTTTTGATCCGTCCGAATGTTGAATACGCTTTTCCCACGCGACCTTCCCCGGGATCCTCTTCTGAACGCCATCTATCCCGATAAAATCCAAGTGCATTGTCCGATGATCCTTGACCGGTACGCCCCAATGCCCTTCCTAAAAGGGAATAGATATGGCCTCCATTTTGGCCTTGAAACATGAAACTCAAATCAAAATTTTTATATTTAAAGTTATTGGTGATTCCCCATACATAGCTCGGGTTTGGATGTCCCACAATTACGCGGTCATTCGCGTCGATCACGCCATCACCATTGGCATCCACATACCTTGGGTCGCCTGCCTTTTGGCTACCATACAATGCGGTCCCGGCATCAATGTCCGCCTGACTCAATATACCATCTTGTTTAACAACATAAATACTATACATCGGTTCACCAACCCGCAAAAGGCTATGTTGGATATCGAACGAAGACGGAATTAAGATTTCTTTCTGCTCGCCATCAAGTTTTGTTACCTTATTGGAATTATGACTAATGTTAAAAGAGGTAGACCACGAAAAATCCGACTTTCTGATCTGATGGGAAGTGATCTCGAAATCCCAACCTTTACTTTTTACTTCACCGGCATTATCCAAATAGGAAGAAAAACCTGTCGCTAGCATAGAAGGCACGTTCAACAATAGATCACTACTCTTACGCGTATACCAGTCAAACGATCCCGTGACGCGGGAGCCCCATAGGCCAAAATCCAATCCAACATCATAAGTTCGGGATTTTTCCCATTTTAAGTCCGGATTAATGATATTGCTTGGCGCTTGCCCGGATGACGAAAGACCATTTGACGAATAATTATAAAAGCCCAATAAAGCAATGCTGCTGTAATCTCCGATATTATTATTTCCAGATTCACCATAACTTCCGCGCAGCTTCAGCACATTGATAAAGGTGATGGGTTTCATAAAATTCTCTTGCGACAAACGCCAACCCATGGACAGCGACGGAAACCAGCCCCATTTTGTATTGGACCCAAAACGGGACGAGCCGTCACGTCGAATACTTCCCGAAAGAAGGTATTTTCCGTCATAGGCATATTGAACGCGTCCAAAATAAGACAGCAAGACGTTTTGTGTTGCGCCGGTTGAAGCCACCGTAGCGACTGCGCCATTCAACGTTGTGATGGAACTATTGGTATAACCTCCCTGTGAGGTGATGGAAGAAGTTTCAAGTTTATCAAAATTATAGGCCTGCCCCAACAAAGCCGTAATATCATGTTTGTCGATATTGAGATGATAGTTTAGGGTGTTTTCATTGACGAAAGTTTGCTTTCGATATACGCTATTGGATCCATAGGTCGCTTGATTCGGGTTGTTGGTGCGATTGGCCAAAGTTCCGCCTACGGTATAGGGCTGAAATCTATTGCTTCGACTATCGGTTTGATCCAGATTGACCGTGGTCTTAAAATTTAAGTTCTCCAGGATATTGTACTGTCCGTAAACCGTCCCCAATAAACGTGAAATTTTGTTTTCCCCCATATAATAGTTCAATTTTGCAATCGGATCATTTGTTGATGTGCTCCAAGGGTATTTTTCGTTGTCAAAAACGTTCACCGTTCCTGCCGGATGATCCTGAACCGGCGACATCGAGTAAATCTGATGCATAATATTGTCCTTTCCTTCCACCCCGGGGTCATTTCCTATTGAATAGGTCGGTGCCAGGTTTAAACCAAATGCAAATTTCTTATTCGGTTTCACTTCGACGTTAGCTCGCGCAGTATAGTTTTTATAGTCTAATCCTTTAACAATACCTTGCTGATTGAGATAGTTTCCCGACACATAATAATTGACAAATTCTGTCGCTCCCGAGGCAGCAACCTGGTAGTTTTGGATCACGCCTTTTCGATACGCTTCGTCTTGCCAATTAATGAAGTAAAGCCCGGGATGTCCAGGTTCCAGCCAACGGTCATCATACATATATGATGTATTATATGTCCCATCGGCGAGCCCCAATATTTTCCGTCGTTCGGCATTGCTTTGGCTTGCCGACCTTCCTGTACCCGAGGCTTCCCATTGCGCATTGATCATCTCCACCGCTCTATCTATCCATTCTTCACCATTCAACATATCCAATTTCTTATAAGCCTCGGAAATGCCTACGTATGAATTGAGACTCACTTTGGCCTGACCGCTCTTTCCACGTTTTGTGGTGATCAGAACAACACCATTTGCCGCCCGGGATCCATAAATTGCAGCTGCAGATGCATCTTTTAAGACCTCCACAGATTCAATATCGTTGGGATTCATATTATCCAAAGGATTTCCTGAGGCATAGTTTCCGGAACCATTCTGTGCAGCCGTTGATAAGGGAAAACCATCAATAACGTACAAGGGTTCACTACCGGCAGTAATAGAACCCGATCCCCTGACCTGAACACTTAACCCTTTTCCGGGAACTCCTGTAGATTGCTTGACCCTTACTCCAGACATCTGTCCGATCAGGGCTTGATCAACACGCGCAATAGGACGCTCATCGAGATTTTCGGCATTGAATTTTGAAACTGGAGCAATAAGATTAGTCCGTTTTTGGGATCCATAACCAATGACAACTACCTCATCAAGCGATTCTTGTTTAGAGGTCAAGTTCACTTGTAAAAACGAGAGGTTAACGACATTGAGGGTTTTAGTGAGGTATTCTATCGAAGTGAAGGTAATTTTATCCCCTGGCTTGGCAACGACACCAAATTCACCATGTTGATTCGTTGTTCCATTACTTTTGCCGTTGACATAAATAGTTACTCCACTGATAGGTTGACTTTTATCGTCAACAACTTTTCCCTTCAGCAGTTCTTGAGCATATAATACCTGAGTCAAAGCCAACTGGGTCATTACTACGGTACCATATCGTAAGATATTTTTCATGGGTTGAAGTTTAAATTGTTATTTGTGATTTATATTGGTAACTGGAAGTTATAGTATCCCTTGAAACTAACTATCCTGAACTTACAGGCTCGCATGTATCTAGTCTGTTACAGAAAGCAAAAAGCCCCTTAAATGGGGCTTTTTGTTGGTATATATGTTTATTAATGTAACAAGATTATTCTCTTTTGAATCCTGTTAAACGTCAAAATCAACTTCTTGCCGTGGTGAAAAATTGACCAGCCAAATAGGAGCGCCGGCGGACACATCCAATCGTTTTCACTTAATAACTCCACAAAGTCACGGGGCCGATCAAACCACTTTCCATGGGTTTCCAATCGCTGGCATCAAAGTTTTTATAGTTGATATTTACAAAGTTTATTTCATGATAATTACGCCACGAAACTTTCTGCTGATCCAAATGACGAATACGGTTTGCCATTAAGTTGGCGACCTCAATACGAATCTTGTTTTCGCCATCAACCAATAATGTGGTAATATCCTGTTGAAACGGAATTGACCATAAGACACCCGCATCCTTTCCGTTAATATACACCCTGGCGCTTTCCGCAACACGCCCAAGTTTCAGAAGATAGGATTTTGATTGATCCTTATGGAAAGAAAATGTTTTCTCAAAGGCCGCTGTACCTGAAAAATTGATGGCATCTTTATCGCCCCATTCGGTCCAGGAAGAAAGTCGATCTAGCTTTTGGGGCTTTGGTAACACCGGGCCTCCAGCGACAAAACGTACTTTCCAATCACGGTCCAATTGAGCCACTTGGATGGATTCGTCCTGATAACGGAAAGGTTCTTTGGCTTGTCGCTCTGAGGCCAAGACTATCCAGGAATAACCCGATGGTATCTGCACCCGAATTTTGTCGTCAGCTGATGGCAATTGATATGTCCGACCGGTTTGAGGATCCAACAACGAATAATACGCGGCCTTCGCATTTAGTGTAATATGACGATCCACGGTCTGCCCACTGTGATTGACCAAATAATAATAGGTGTCCTTACCCGCAACTCTTCGTGAAAATTTCAGCCCTGTTTGGTTAATCCGCTCGGGCGCGATATCTTCTGTCTCGAGTGCCGAATTGACATCCGTCGTCAAATAGATTTTACCTTTTCCAAAAGCTGTATACTGGTTCGCTTTATCCTTCGCAAAACCTAACGAAGCAATTAATTTATTGAACATTGCGCGACGTTCCTCTAATTGGCCGTATCCAGGAACAGCTTGCGGCAATTTTTGGAAGATAACAGTTGCTCCTTGGTTGGCCATTTCCAGGATTTTCTGTAGTGTCACTTCCGAAAAATAATGACAGGCAGGAATATAAATTGCACGATACGGGATCGCATCCTTCGAAGTATGTAACTCCCCATCGTTTACTGTAGTTCCGGCCAGAATTTTATCTGTCGCGAAATCAAAACTATATCCTCTTTTCTGTAGCTGTACACTCTGTTTATAAAATTCCGTCGGATGTAACCAATCGTCAACATCATGCACTTTTAAAGCCTTATCCATCCCTTTTGCATTGTTCCAAATATCATAAATGGGCCAATATATGAGCAGTTCATTGTCGGCACGACTGGACTGTAAGATGGACTGAACACGGGTAATATATTGATTCAAACCTGTGAGATGATCCCAAAAAGAATTTTGCGGGACAAAATTAACAGAAGCATAAAATAGCCATCCCGGAAAAGGCACGTTTTGGGGCGAGTAAGTCGTCCCATGATAGAAGACATGATTCACTCCAGCGAGGAATAGTTGTTCGACTTCGGGTTTCGCTTGTGATAAGGAGGTTTTAAAATGTTCCGTAAGCCAAGTGAAAGTCTCCGAAGAAGTATATTTTTTACCGTATACATTTGTTGCCGATGTCGCAAATTTGGCCATCATAGGATCTGGATCCACATTACGGATATCCGCGGTATCGCGTCTTAAACCGGGAATATCAAAACTGCTGGATCCAAAGGTTTCACACTCCGCAATATCGGTATCTGCATATAAATCGATCAGATTTCCTGGAGACCCATGCGCTTGATTTTTCGAAATAGCTTTATAGCGATGGGCAAAATCCGTAAATGGATTCAAAAAATTCTGGGCAAGCAGCGCATTCACGACTTCACGATAATCCGATTTAAGGCCTGCTGTTTTAGCTTCATCCTTGCCCCTGCCTGCAAAATCTAGCAGGTTATCTTGTAGTTTGTATCCTTTTATCTGTTCGAATGACTGCAAAAAATCATCCGTCCAATTTGCCCCATATACTTCGTAGCTGTCGTTAAAAAAAGCACGTACATGCAATGGTTTGCCCTTAAAAGCTTCAGCAAATCTATTAAAATAGGATCCGACGGATTGCTTTCCAAGATGATCCAGTGTATACCCCTCGCCCCCTGGTGCTGCACGTTTAACTTTTTGGCCTGTCCTTCCCGAAAATACAGCCAATAAACGAATATCGGTAGGTGCTTCCCAGGTTCCAGTGGTCTTTGAAATATACTCATCCAGCTTAATCTCACTATTGTCGGATCTAAACGCCCGTAAAGCCTGCAAAAAGAAATAATGCTGTTTAGGATCCTTAGGTTTTAGGGGAAAGGTAATTTTTTCACCTTTTTTTAATTCAAATTCATCTAGGATTAATTTGGTAGCGGCATCCTTTTCTTTGATTTGAGGTCCCCCAAAGGGCCACCCCGTCCCTAAATTAATGTCTACTCCCATTCCCAGCGTACCGGCTTTATCCGTAGTTACAGCTAACATATTCATCCATTGTGGTGAAAGAAAGTTCAGGTAGTTGGATTCAAATCCTTTAGCGCCATAAATCGGTGTTACCTCAACACCACCAAACCCACTTTTGTGAAATAAGGCTAACTCTCGTTCGAGGTTAGGTCGATCCACAGCTGAGCCGAGCCACCACCAACGTGTCCAGGGTTTCATTTCTTTGGTAACTGCTGGCCATAAATCCTGCGCGATCGTTTGACCAGAAGCCAAAAAATTGCAAGCAAGCAGGAGTGATATATAGATTTTTTTCATGTTAAAATTGGCCTAATCCATGTGAAACACCTTTTTCAAATTTATCGATACCGGGGAATGATCCGGATTTACGTCCATGATATCATGCATATAATCCCACCACTGCTGGACAATCGCTTCCTTTCCCAATTCTTGCGATGAGTGTCCTGCTAAATATTGAACCGCAAATAAAGTATCCGTCTCCTCATCCAAAAAAATGCTATAATCAGCTACCCCATTTTCGCGCAATAAGGTTATTAATTCTGGCCAGATCGCATCATGTCTCCGCTTGTATTCCGCCGACATACCTGGTTTCAGTTTCATCTTAAATGCTATTTTCTCCATCTTGTTTATGTATTGAACTGTTTTATTATTACCGTATTATTAATTGGCTAATACCTGATGGATATCGGCTTCAATAATACTCAAGGTACCTTTGGCATTGGCATCATTGCGTGCGACGCCATCATCAAGCTTCTTACCACCCATTTCTACCTGATTATTTTCATTTGCGGTAAAAGGTGCATTTTTAAGTTTTATCGTTATCCTTTCACCCTTTGTACGCGGAAAAGAAAGCGTGCAGTAGCCTAGCGTAATATCCGTATTTCCATCAAAAACAAGTTTGTCATCTACGAAAACCTGTAGCGGATAGGATCTTGACCTAAAATTATTTAATTTAAGATCGATCTCATCAATATCGGATTTTTCCTGTAAAGTATATGTTATCCAAGCTGTACCTAGCTGGCCATCATTGACCCAATCCGAGAGCTCATTGTCATCATAAGACTGTGCTACCTTCGCTTGGTTAGCTCCAGCTGTCGCTGTACGGATTTTGAGACTTTTTTTCAGCTGCACCAAAGTTGGTTTTTCTGGACTTGGCCCCCGCTCTAAAAATGAAGGTAAATTTTCAGCAGACTCTTTTACAAAATAATTATCCATCGTTTTGATCGGTTGCACGGTCCAGATGACTGAATCTGATTGAAGTCCATTTGATGTCGCTTTCAAGGTTACCCGACCTGATTTACCGTACTGCGTACGAAGTAATACACGATTTATACCTGCCTCGACCGGAAGCGATCTGGCTAAAATATAATTGTCTGGCCCCTGAGCAATTCCACCACGCCAATCCATTGGTCCATCTAGGTGGAAATCAATTTTGTTTGAAGCCAATGGGCAGCGTAAGCCATTTTTATCGAGCACTTCAACTTCGGCCAATACCATATCGTTCCCATCTGCAAAAAGGCCATTTTTGCCATGTTGTGCCGTCAAACGGATTTTATACGGTTCGCCTGTGGTTCTGAGCTCTTTTGTATTCAATAATTTTCCTTCTTTGCTGAATGATTTCGCAGTCAATACGCCAGCCTCAAAATCAACAGCTGGAAAACGGTATAGGAAATCATATAGCTTTTCTGCCGCTCCCTGTACTTTTCCATTCACAGCTAATTCTACATGGTCAGCGGCCGAAACGACTAATACATCCTTTTTCGTTCCTGGAGCATAGTTCCAGTGGCCAACGAGATGTAATCCCTTTGGATCTGGATCAATCCAACCATCCCACATAACCTGATGGGCGAAATAAGCATCTTTGGGAATACGCATGGCATCTACTTCGCCACTTCTTCTATAATTCTCTTTTCCCCTAAAATGTGTATTGGAATCTGAGAAAATAATATTGACGCCGCCCGAATTTACACGATCACCAGTTCCTGGACGCATTTTCCAATATTCCGACCAGCGATGTACAGCTTCAACAACATAACTATCCTGGTTTCTGTTATAATCACTGGCATCTACACCTTTATAAAGCGGCCCTTCACCATCCTTGTGAAATGGATAACTCCATTCGTCCCAATATTTACGTAAGGCCTCATCCCGCATATATTCGGTTGCGACCATGGGGTGACGCGCACTTTTATTGATATACAGCATTTCACCACCATATTCAGCTAGCTTACTATCCAGCATTTCTCGGGAACCGATTGCCCGTCCACCAGCTGGATCATATTGATCACGAATAGCCTTCATCTCCGCCATATGTTCCTCCGAAATCGACTCGTTTCCACATTCATAAAACAAGACACTTGGATTATTCCGATAATAAATAATTGCATCACGCATAAGCTCTGTTCGCTGTTCCCAACGTCTACCTTGCGTATCTTTTTCAGCATCTCCAGCAGGTAGCATCTGCATAAGTCCCACACGATCACAGGATTCAACATCCTGTTTCCAAGGGGTTACGTGCATCCAGCGAACCAGATTGGCATTGCTCTTGACCATCAGCCCATTGCTAAAATCACTTAACCAAGGTGCTACAGATAGGCCAACGGCAGGCCACTCGTTACTGGTACGCTGCGCATAGCCCTTCATCATCAACACTTGGTCATTGAGGTACACCATTCCATTCTTGAAAGCAGTTTTTCGAAATCCTGTTTTCGTCTGTACAGCATCGATAGTTTTGTTGCCCTGTACGATTTTTGTTGTCACCGTATAGAGATAACCGTAACCCCAGCTCCAAAAATTCACTTGACTCAAAGCTGAACTCATAGTCAAGTGTTGTGTTTGATTGGCAGGAAGATTGAACTTTTTTGAAAAAGTTTTCACCAACTTCCCATCGGCATTACGTACTTCGGCAACAAAGTTGACCAGGCGCGATTGCTGGGTTTCATTTTTCACCTCGGAAGAAACAAAAAGATCCATTGTCTTTTTAGGGATGTTCATATTCTTCGCATACACGTAAACACCCGTAGTCTTTAAATTGGAATATAATGGTAGCGTCTGATAAATTTTTGAAGCAAAGTGGATCCATACATTTTTTGGAATTCCACCATAGTTTGCATTAAAGTTTTTATCGTTCCACTGATACGTACTGTTTGTTGTTTTTTCACGATAGCTCCAGCTATTGTCTATCCGTATAGCCAAGATATTTTCGTGATCGCGATCAATCAGGTCCGAAATATCAAATCCTGCAGCCATGACGCCATTTTCATGGCGACCAATAAATTTGCCGTTGAGATAAAATTCTCCGCCAAAGCGAATTCCTTCAAATTCCAAAAAGACCTTATCAGAAGTTACTCCCTTGGGGACACTAAACTTTTTTCGATACCAGACAATATTCGCTGAAAGGTCATGGATCGCTTTCGCGAAAGCTTCATCTTCATTCCATGCCTGAGGCAAGGTAACTTGTTTCCATACGCGATCATCGAAGCCTGCTGCAGAAGCATTGTTGACATCGCCGATGTGATAACGCCAGTCAGCATTAAAACTAAAAGTCTTCCGGCCTGCTTGAGCATATGTGTCGAACGAAAGTAGCAGGCAACAAAAAATAAAGAATAACCTTTCCATCGTATACTTTTTTAGGGCTATTAAGAGCGCGTATTTTTATGTATAGCATAACCGGCTCCATTCCCATCACGAATGCTAATTGATCAGGTTGCTGTCAACAACCTGAATGAGACAGCTTATTTTGACAACATCTTATAAACCTCTGTGCCCCCTAATAAAAAACAGCCCAAACCATAATCTTCAAAATCCGGCTGGCTTGAAAAACTGACGGGCTGACCATCCTTAGGTTCTTTTCCCGTTCCTTGTAAATAGCCTAAAAAACCTGAAGGGTGTACCGCTTCAGCGATCATTGCTTTCCATGCTTTTTCGACAACAGGTCGATATGTTTTAGCATCTAGAAATCCATTATTAATGCCCCAGGCCATACCATAGACAAACAATGATGTCCCTGAGGTCTCGCGCCCGCCAAAATTACCAGGGTCATGCAAACTGACATTCCAAAACCCATCCGGCCTTTGAATAGGAACAAGTGCTTCCATCAGCGCTTTATAATCGGCCAGATATTCCGCCCGGTGGACTTCGTTTTCCGGAATTAAAGATAGTACCCTGACTAAAGCAGCCACAACCCATCCGTTACCGCGTGACCAATAGCAGTCCTCACCATTCGGTTCTTTGTAGGGCGGAACAAAATCCTTATCACGCCACCAAAGTTTATCGGTCTTATTATACAGACCACCACCTTCCTGTGTTTTTGAATGATGATACATTTTATACATGTAATCAAAGTAAGTTTGATCTTTGGTCATTACACCCAATTTAGCGTAAATTGGCATGGCCATTTGTATCGCGTCAATCCAGGTCCAATCGTCTACTTTTCCCGATTTGATAATGTAATCTATATTTGCTTTAATCTTTTGGATACGCTCAGGCTTCGGTTCAATCTCATAGAGATCCAGGTAGGTTTGCCCACAAGCCTGGTCATCGGCATTTCGGGTTTCCAAACCATTCCGCATTCCCCAATCATGTTTGTTTCCCCAATCCACAGCATAATTGTAGTAGTCATTGTTTTTATCAATCTGATACAGTGCCATGAGCCCTTCGTAATAAACGGCCCGGGTCCAGATATTGCTCGGCCGCCAACGGTTGGTGTAGATCGGTTTCCCCGTATCCTTCCATTTATTCATGAAATAACGATTGGTTAACTGCAAGGACTGAAGGACATCCACAGCAGCGAGTTCTTTTTTCTGTTCGGCCACCTTTTTTGTCGACGAACATGCTGAAAGGAAAAACGCTATCAATAAAGTAGCCGTATAAGTATTAAATATTTTCATGTTTTCTATATAATTATTCATAACGGGTATTTCCCATTTTTTGTGCTAGTTGTTCGTAGGGTATTACACCAACTCTTTTAGCCCAATTTTCATAGCGCTGAACCATTTCACGGTATACCTTTGGAAAAGAGGCTGATAAATCTATTGTTTCACTCCTATCTTTTTCTATGTCATATAGGTACCACCTATTTTCAGGATAGGAAGAAACCAATTTCCATTTTCCTTTGCGCACAGCTTTGTTGCCTTCATGTTCAAAACAAATTTCCCTGTCGATATTCTGCTGTTGCGCTGTCCATAGCGGAAGCAAAGACATTCCTTCCATTGGTTTAATCGTATTACTGGCATAGTTCTTAGGATAGCCCGCTCCCGACCATTGTGCTAAAGTGGGCATGATATCGATTAAATGGGCTGGCATATCAAACTGTCTACCGCCTTGTAGGAACTTCGGTCCATAGGCGATAAAACCAGTTGCATTGCCTCCCTCGAACTCCCAATGCTTAAACTTTTTGAAAGGCGTATTACTCACTGCAGCACCTTCGATTCCATAAGCTGTAAAAGAACGTGGATGACTGGCAGGAAATTCATTGGCAGCCCTGATTTCTGCTGTAAATCCCCCATTGCTTATTGTCTCATTGCTCGCGCCGTTATCGGAGAGAAAGATAAAAACGGTATTTTCCAATTGTCCTTTCAACTGGAGATAATCAACCAATCTACCCACATTTTGATCCAATTCGTCGACCATCGCCGCGTATACAGCCATCTTTTCATCCCATTTTACTTTTTCTTCCCAACTGCAATCATTCCAATTTCTCAAGGTTGTATCAATTTCCGACAACTTCGTTGTTGGTGGTAATACTCCTAACCGCAGCTGTTTCTGAAAACGCCTTTCACGGATAGCCTCCCAGCCTTCCATATATTTACCCCGATACTTTGCAATATCCTGTGGCTTGGCATGTAAAGGCCAATGGGGAGCCTGAAAAGCGAGGTATAGAAAAAAAGGATCCTCTTTTTTCGTTTCCAAATGCTCGCCAATGAAAGTCATTGCATAATCCGTATAGGCATCCGAGCTATAGTAATCTTTTGGCGGAACGATCGCTTCATTGTCCAAAGCTATCGTCAATGTTTGCTTGGGTCGATAAGGTCTGTTTTCAAAGTAGCTGTTTGCTCCATCAATCAATCCATAATAACGTTGAAATCCACGCTGTAGCGGCCAATTTTCCTTCTCCTGTCCCACGTGCCATTTGCCAGCCATATAGGTCCCATAACCTGCACCTTTTAATAGTTCAGCTAGTGTAACCGAATTTCTATTTAAATAACCCTGATAAGCAGGAAAAGGACGCTTATTCATCATATCGCCCACGCCCGCCTGATGCGGGTATAATCCCGTCAATAGGGAAGCACGCGATGGACAACAACGTGAAGCGTTATAAAAATTGGTCATCTTGATGCCTTCATTTGCCATCTTATCTAGATTTGGAGTCTGAATTTCAGAACCAAAGCAACCCAAATCCGAATAACCCATATCATCGGCCAGAATCAACACAATATTGGGTCTTTGCTGTGCATGCAATGAAAATTGTATCAATAGAAAAAAGATACACAGCGGAAATAGTGGTTTCATCATGCTACATAAATTTCTTTAGTCCGATTTTGGTTTGTGCTTTTAATTGCTCAGCAACGAGTTTAGCATTCAACAGCGCGCCCTCTTTGATCGTATGCGTCGCATCCTTCGGATCAAAAAAATCCGTTTCTACTTTCTTTTTCCCTAGAGTTTCATAATGCGCAACAACAACATCCTGTAACGGGATAAAAAATGCCCCAGCCTGTTGCGCAGCCTCCTTAGCCCATTGCGCATAATCTGATCTGCGCACCTGGTTTCCATCCCATGCGTTACGCGGAATTGGCGAACAGATAATTGCTGTGGCTCCTTTATCTTGAATATTCTTCACAAAGCGTCGTAAATAGAAACCATAACTATACACGACTTCATGTTGCTTCAATAACGGGTTATACACTTCCTCATAATCGTCACCATTTCCCTTTATCGTTCCACGGGCACGTAGCGTATCCACAATGGGACTTGAATCATTATGTCCAAATTGCATAAGGACAAAATCGCCTGGCTGTATGCTATCCAGTACCTTCTGCCAAAGCTTTGGATTGTTATAAAATGTCCGGGTACTTGTTCCCCCCAAAGCACGATTCCTGACATTGATCTTATCTGATTTAAAATACTGACCAATAAAACTTCCCCATCCCCATTGTCCGTTTGAGCCATTTCCCTGTCCGTTTTTTACGGTGGAATCACCAATAATAAACAAGGTCGGTTTATGTTGTTGTCCCAAAAAGGACATACTGATTACAGCAAAAAGGGCCGCAGCCCATGGCAACAATTTCAATTTCATCTTCACTATTATTTAATATATTGTACTAGCTGACTTTTAATCCTACGAAATCCTTCGATTATAGACAATGCATTATCTCGCGCCCCATTTTTATTCGTATGGGTATGGTCACCTGGAAAATAGTTAGATTTTACTGCTTCAGGGCCAAGCCGATCATATTTATCTGCTGTAATACTGTTTAGATCCAAAAAAGCGACGCCTTGTTCTTTCGCAATCTCCTTTGCCCACAGTCCAAAATCCTTATCTGCCCGCTTCACTTTACCTTGATGATCCCATTGGTTGCGCGGAATCATGGATAATAAGATCGGTGTTACCCCTTTTTTCTTTGCTTCAATCACAAAACGACGTAAGTTTTCACCGTAAGTACGTACGGTCTCTTTCTTCCCATTTCCCCAATCCAAAACAATAGAATCCTGACCGATACCCCGTAGCACACCGCGATAGCCTTGCTTACTGGTATCGGGCTTACTTCCTTCGTTATGGCCAAACTGAATCAATAAAAAATCTCCCGGCTTGAACAAAGAATCAACTTTTGCCCATCTTCCTTCTTTGACAAATGTACGTGTACTGCGCCCCGCCATCGCATGATTGTCTACACGGACTCGTGTCGTATCCAATAATTCAGGAAGCAGAGTACCCCAGCCCCAATATTCCTTATTGCTGTTCTTAACGGTCGAATCACCGATAAGATAAATCGTAGGTTTATTTTGTTGTTTTGCAAAGGATATCAAAAGAAAGGCTGTCAGTGCCATCCCTATCCATTTTATTGTATGCTTCATTTGCTAACTTATCTATTTCTTTTAGTCAAAAAATCCAAATCGCGCTTCCAAATTTCTATTTCTTATAGGCATACTTAACCAGCCGAATGTTTGGTTTGACCGGCCGATTCATACCCATACCAAGGTAATAGCCCACATGCGGCGGTTGATTATAACCTACATTCTGCCATGCAATACTCAGACGATACTGCGGATCGTGCATTAGTGTATATACGCGCTGTTCTGTTGGAATCGTTGTTGTGTAGATACGCAGATTCTGGTTATCTTCTGAACGCAGGACCAATTCTTCCCGCCAGTCACCAAAAATATCAGCACTCAGATTGGGCGTACTTTTGGATCCATTGATTGATGAACTACCTGTCGCCGTAAAGATTCGTTCCGTTTTCCCATTTTGATATTTTTCAATATAGTTACTATTTAAAAGCTCACGGCTTAAATCGGCATCCCACCAGATCAAAAAATTGGTCGATCTCGGAGCCCGCCCGATAATATTTCCCTCGGTATCATACATGTCTTTAGACCCCAGCCACCATAGATATGCTCCTTTATGATCGGGATCAATATTTGCAGCAACACCGCGAGGAATATCTTGGTCTATTGCACTTTGAAACAATATGTCTCCCGTTTTGGCGTCCAACAAGGCTACCCCTATCCCTTTTCGTCCCCCTTTCAGTTCATGAATTCCAAAAATCTCCAGTCCGGGCCTTTCAGGATCCAAGTCACTGACATGCAATGCATCGCCATGCCCCAACCCTGTACTATACAGCCCCTTTCCATTATCATCAATAACCATCGACCCAAAGACAATTTCATCTTTACCATCTTGATCTACATCAGCAACTGTGAGGTTGTGATAGCCCTGACCGGAATAAGGGTCTTGACGAACCTTGCTGTCGAATACCCAGCGGCTCACCAATTTTTTATCTTTGAAGTCCCATGCTGCCAAGGCCGTACGTTCATAATATCCTCTCGTCATCACGACACTCGGATGTATGCCGTCCAAATATGCTACACAAGCTAGAAAACGATCACTGCGATTAGCATTCGTATCTCCCCATGAGCGCAGATCCCCACGTTCAGGTAGATAATCCACAGTACTTATCGCCTTGCCCGTCAGCCCGTCAAACACGGTTAAATATTCAGGCCCTTTCAGTATGCGGCCTACAGTTCTTGAACTTGATACGGTATCACGCCAATCGGCTTTTGGATTACCAATAACATGTCCGAGTGCATCTTTAGTACCATCGGCAGTTTTACAGACCAGCTCGGCACGGCCATCGCTATCGAGGTCGTAAACCATGAATTGGGTATAATGTGCTCCTTCCCGGATATTTTTACCCAAATTGATTTCCCATAAAAAGGTACCATCTAGTTTATACGCCTGAAAAATAGGTTCTGAAGTAATGCCATTATGTGCATTGTCATGTCCAACACCGGTCTGATGAACAATAAGTTCATAAGTTCCGTCTCCATCCAAATCGCCCACAGAAACATCCCCCGGTGTGTAGCCTTTGGGGGTGCGTAACGGAATATTCAAGTATTGCTGTACTTTTTGATCTTTGGATAAAGTGAGTTTAGCAACTTCCTTTTCTTTCCCCCCCGACACAAGATCTAAGGTGTAGGTTACATCTTTACTCAGGTCAACATGATCGTCCAAAAAGTTGGTACCCTTTGTTAAAGGTGCGTTATTCAATTTTTTATGTATACCATTTCCTTCCTGCCGATAAATAGCAAAGGCCGTGTCAAAATCGTCGGTACCCAACAAACGCCAGCTCAAAAACACGGAATTTTCCGTAGTTTTTACACCAACCATTCCTCGATCCAAAAACTCCATTTTGCGTTGGCCTGAAACGGCTAGAGAACCTATCAGTGCTCCTGTCAAAAGAATAAGTTTTGTTTTCATCATTCAAGGTCTACATCACAGCAACATGCTGATAGATATTATTGCTTTTTATTATTAACGGTTACACTGTTTAAAACAAATCTTTTAATGTATTCCTTATGAATAACAGGATCTTTACTCGCACGGACATGCATATTTTGAAATGTAAAATCCGATAATACATATTGCTCCGAATTGAGTACATCAAAAACAATGTCGCAATCCAGATCAATATTACGCAGGACAATATTTCTCGCATAAGACATTTTGATATCTTTCTCGCCCTTTAAATCAAAAAATTGGGTCCAGGGTTTGATAAACAACATACTATTGACATTTCCTTTTACATTTTCAATCAAAATATTTTCATATTCCTGTGGTGTATCCGGACGCATCTTTAGCTGCAACAGCTTACGCGCTTTATCCAGCGTGTTGTTTCTAAAAATCACATTATAACTATGAATTGACTCACTTCCGCACGTCAGTGCACTATGACAAAATCCAAAAAAACAATTTTCAATAATGATATTTGAATTGGGACCATTGTTAGTATCCTTATCGGAATTCGGCCCCTTCCCACCTTTTAATGCGATCGCATCATCGTTAACGGACAAGTAGCAATTCTTAATCAATACATTACGGCAGACATCCAAATCGATTGCATCGGAACTAGGTGCCTTGACAGGTTCCTTTGGCGCTGAAATATGTAAGCCGATCAATTTGAGGTTTTCACATTTATAATAATGAGAGGTCCAGAAGGGAGAATTGATTAAGCGAATGCCCGAAATCTGTACATCTTTGCTATTGGATACATAGAGTAAGCGCGGGCGCATTTCGTCCATATTTGTACATTTTGGATTAAACTGCCGTCTAAGCCAAAAAGACCGCCAGTAGCGTAACCCGTTTCCATCGAGTGTACCCTTGCCTGAAATTGTAAAACCATCCACCCGATCTGCATTGACAAGCGCCAAAAAATATTTGACCGTTTGCCCCTCCATACGCGTCTCTGCCAATGCAAAATCTGCAATATCATCGCTTCCTTTTAATACAGCTCCTTCTTCTAAGTATAGGTGTGTCTTTGGCTTAAAAAATAATGACCCACTCAAATAGATACCTTTCGGTACGACGACCACTCCCCCACCACTGGTATAGGCTTTATCAATTGCTTGCTGGATTTTGGCCGTTTGCACAATGGTGCTATCTGTCGTTACACCAAAATCAGTGATCAAAAATTTCTTTCCGAGCGTTCCGATATCGGTCGATTTTACAGTTTCAAACCATTTTGAGATTGCTGTTCCGTCCGGAAATTTTTCTTGCGCATGTGCTGTAGACAACAACACAAGTGAGGTAAGTAGATGTAAAAAACGAAAGAATTTTTTCATAATATTTAGATTTATAAATATGTTTCCCCCTAACCTATCAATCCATTCCATGCAATGAATGGCCTTTTAGAATTGATTGCGTCTAAGGACGCTTATAATAAGTAGTTATCCCTAAAAGTATCAACATTTTTAACAAGAGCTGTCCTGTAGTATCCTGAACATCATACCCACTAGTTGCCCTATCCTATCAATTTGTCTGAAAACAAGTCTACTATCGGCTTTTCAAGCAGCTACGTAATATCTTTGTTATAGAGGAAACTAACCTAAAATAATGGTAATCCAACAATATTGTTCCTACTATTGGCACGAAACTTTCGACGGGACGCCATCTATTTTTTGCCCCGTTGAATTATTTACGGTAACTCAGCACTTAGGCATGATTTATTCGTTTTTTTGCCATCTGTTGGAAGCATTGAATCCTTTTTCTTACGAACTTTTCCGTACACGCAAAACACGCGACATTTTCGCGAATTGGCAGACCAACTACGATCCTTTAAACTCCCTTAAACTCCCTTTAAGTCCCTTCAAGTCCCTACATTATTTGACTTAGCTTCGGGATTAGTTCGAGAATGCTTCGCAACTACTTCGACCCTTCTTCGACAACGCTTCGGGTGGGCTTCGGGTAGGCTCCGACACGAAGCCGAACAACAATCGAATAAGCGCCAACGCCGTCCCCTCGCTGTCCCGAAGCAGTCTCGAACAGCTACCGGACGATTCCCAAACAACTGCCGAACAACTAACCGAAGCTGCAAAAACATACCGAGAAGTATTTCAGATAGACGATAAATTATTTTCCAAACCACCTTGTACTGTCCTGCTCCGTAAGATTAGGCGAAAAGCTGATAGTTCTTTATTTTTAACAATTATTGTTCTTTAATTAGTTAGCCCCAGGGCTTCATTCAGAACTTATTACCAATCAATTATGACATATAAATCAATCTTTACAATCATTTTATTATTAAATTCGTTCGTTGGCTTAAGCTTTGCACAAACAGGCAAGATCGCACAGGAAGAGATCAACATTCAGGCTCCATTTGAAATTCCAACGTTTAAGGTTCCCAATTTCGAGCATTGTAAAAACTACGATATCCGCGATTTTGGTGCCAGGCAAGGAGATAAGAAAAGTACTTCCAGCGCAATTGCAAAGGCAATTGACATGGCGACAACTTCTGGGGGCAATATCATCATTCCGCCAGGCGAATGGCACACCAAGACTATACACTTAAAAAGTAATATCAACTTGCATATCAGTGCAGGAGCAACGTTATTATTTTCGGGAGACCCCAAGGACTATCTGCCTGCTGTTCACAGTAGTTGGGAAGGACTAGAATGCTATAACTACTCCCCGCTGATCTATGCCTATGAAGCGACAAATGTTGCCCTTACCGGTAAGGGAACCATAAAAGCAGATCTTACTGTTTGGGAGAAATGGTTTCCAAGACCGAAACCACATATGGAGAGCATCAAAAATCTTTATAACTGGGCACAAGATGGAATACCTGCCGAACAACGCCTTATGGTCAATGACACATCTAATCTCAGACCGCAATTTATTCAATTCAACCGTTGTCAACATGTTAGAGTCGAAGATATTAAGATCCGAAACAGTCCTTTTTGGACGTTGCACCTCTACTTAACGAAAGATGTCCTTGTACGTGGGATCGACATCTATGCCCATGGTCATAACAATGATGGGATCGACCCAGAAATGAGTCAGAATGTATTGATTGAGAATTGTATTTTTGACCAAGGTGATGATGCTATTGCATTGAAATCAGGCCGAAATCCGGAAGGCTGGCGATTAAAAACACCAACAAAAAATATTGTGATCCGTAATTGCGAGATCCGCGATGGTCACCAATTGCTTGCCGTTGGGAGCGAGCTCTCGGGTGGAATTGAAAACATTTATGTAAACAATTGTACGGTCCTACCCAATGAAAAATTGATGCATTTACTGTTTATCAAAACGAATGAGCGTATGGGTGGCTATGTTAAAAACATTTATTTTTCAAATATTAAAGCCCAAAATGTAAAAGAGGGTATACTTGGAATTGATACCGATGTCCTCTATCAATGGCGCAACTTGGTACCAACCAAAGTAAAAAAACTAACGCCCATATCGAACGTCTATCTTTCAAACATTGATGTAGAAATAGGTGAATTTATTTCAAAGATCAACGGCAATTCGGAACTTCCAATTCAGACAGTTCAATTGAAGGATGTACGGCTCAAGAAAATAACCTCAACTGCAGTCCAAAATCAATATATCAAGGGTTTCTCTTACATACAATAACAGGTCAAGCCGAATTGATTCCCGACATTCAATAAACCTGATGCCATTGATCTTCACACATAAAAAAGGCTTTTCTATTAAAATAGAAAAGCCTTTTTTATGTGTGAACCGGGATATTAATCGGTCAATACATTTATTTTAGGCATCACGAATTGCGTATTTTCTTTTTCGCCCTTCGGAGTACCAAAGTAAAAATAGAGTGTCCGGTTTACATTTTTATTCATTTGATTCGATTCTCCTGCAGGTCCATTCACTGCGGCATTACCATTTATCCCCAGGGCCAACTTTGTTCCAATTGGAGGAATAGCGTCCAAAAAGGAAATATCTCCAGTAGGCAATTGCGGATATCCTTTGGGACCTGAAATCCCATAAAACTCGAACAGCCGTAGAAATAGATCATCTTGATCTGTTGCGACCAAAAACTTTCCTTGAACGGTATTGAATTGTACCCAACTGACATCCGAAAAGTAGCCTTTAAATTCAGGAAATGTCCATTGACCAATACCGGCTTTTCCATCATTGTACATTTTTTCCCATGTATTAAGCGTAACACCTTGCAACCTATTCTTCCATATGCGATAAGGGCCATTTCCCAGCCATTTGGCACCGATAATATAGTTTTCAGGAAAGTTGAAGCTCACTCCCGCATAAGGTGCCGCTTTTTTCATGTTATAGGCATAATCGAGTTTCAACCAACCATCCGGACGCATCGTCCAACGGATAAAGCTTAGATTACCATCAAACATAAACTCGACTACCTCATTTTTTCCTTCTCGCCAACGTTTAGTGCTCTTCAGCTCTGACTGACCATCGATAAGCACCGGACCATTATTGAAAGCTAATTTCATGCTATAATCATTGGCCAGATCAACCAATAATCCTGTTTTTTTAGAAACAAAAGCAGTTATCCCATTTGCCTTAAGGATATAATTCACACTGTCTTCTTTCGCTTCAACATCGGTAAAAGATTTCAAGGGTAGGATTTCAGCAGTAAGAGCTTGATTGGATCTTACCCGCCATGTCCAGGTATAGATTTCCGCACCCTGTGGATCAGTCGCAGTCAATAACAGTGCATCATACTGCTTCCAGTCAACAGGCAAATTCAACTGCAAAGCCCCCTGTTGCGTAGGAGCCACTACGGGACTATTTACTTTCAGGTTCAGCACCGAATCCATGCCCGATTCATCCGCATAGGGCTGTTGATAAGTAACCAGTTTACCCTCAAATCGACACGCTTTTAGATCGGTAAAGTGGAAACGATTTTCCACCGGAATAGTTCCATTGAAATCAGCAGGTAATTTCTTCATCGTAATATGCACAGGTGCATAGATCTCCCGAATGGCATAGAAACTTCCTTCTTTTTCGCGATGTGGTCCAAGGATTCCGTCCGGGGCATTTACCCGGTTGACATCAATCACATTATTGAAATCTGTTCGTACGATACCTTCATCTGCAAAATCCCAGATAAATCCGCCTGCACCCAATTTGGAATTCCAGTGCAACTCCCATATATCTGCTAATCCTGCTGCGGCGCCACCGTCATCCTGTGCATGGAGAAATTCGGTCGGCATGTATATATTTGGACCTTCCAGAATTTTTTTTGTTGAATAAAAGTCTTCATAATGGTTGCAGTCGATTCCATTGATTGCATTTCCCGGTCTATGGTGTGCATGGATCACTGTTCGTGCGGAAAGATCATATTTTTTGTACTCGTCTACGAGTTCTTTATTGTGCCCGCCTTCATTACCGTTACTCCAAAGTATGATAGAAGGGTGATTGGCATCTCGGATAACCATTTCTTGCACCAGCTTTTTACCTACAACGGTACTATACGCCTTTTGCCACCCGGCCAATTCATCCAAAACATATAAGCCCAATGAATCGCAATAAGCTAAAAACGACCGATCTGGCGGATAATGCGAACAGCGTACCGCATTCATATTCATTTCCTTGATCAATTTAACATCATTCAGATCCAACTGGGCGTTCACCGAACGTCCGGTTTCGGGCCACCATACATGACGATTCACACCTTTCATCTTCACTTTCACACCATTGACGTAAATGCCGTCTCCTTGGCGAACTTCGATCGTCCTGAAACCAAAACGATCCTGATATTGATATCCTTTTTTCTTGCCATTTACTAGGGTATAGGTAACCTGATATAGGTTTGGTGTCTCCGCTGTCCATAACAACGGTTTTTCTACTTTCATTTCGACCAATTTCACTGAATCTTCCGAAGTAATCGGAAATTTCTGAGTTGAGATCACATTCCCCTTTAAATCTTTGATCTCTACCAATAGATCATTAGCTTTAGACAAGTCCTCCAAATGCACATTGCTTCGAAAAGTTCCGTCTGCTTTTGCATCAATAGCTGTCCAGCTGATATGTTCATGTGGCGTCGCCTCAAGGTACACCGGTCTATAAATCCCGCCTAAAATCCAATAATCCGCCAGACGCTCCGCATTGTTAACGGATTTATCGGAAGACATCTTCGATACAGTGGCTTCTAATATGTTGGTCTTGCCAAAGGTGATCTTGTCGGTAACATCGTACTTAAACCGATAGAAAGCACCTTGGTGGATATCTCCAGCGATCTGGCCGTTGACCTTGACTTCAGTATCCGTCATCGAACCCTCAAAAACCAAGCTTATTTTCTTACCTTTCCAATGCTTTGGAACAGTAAACTGATGCCGATACAGACCTTTCTCATCATGAAATACAAAATTTTTTCCATAGGTTACATAATCACGTCCATAATTATAAGCTCCAAATCCCTGCTGTTCCCAATGGCTCGGCACTGCAATCTTATCCCATTTTCCTGCTTTACGCCCTCCTGTCACCCAGAAGTCCCAATTCACCGTGTGAATATTGTCTGTTCCTGAAAGATAATGTATTTCTTTCTGCGTCTGTGCTAAGGCCATCAGAACAGACGTAACGCATAGCAATGCAAGCAAGACAATTCGAATTTTAAACATAGGTTTATTTATTGAGTTTGCAAACCCCTAAAATAAAAAGTTCAGGACACTTTAGTGTCCTGAACTTACCTGAATTGTTGTAATTTTCTTGTATGGCGCCCCTTAATGGCAGGCTACGGGCTCGGGATAATCTCCTGTCGCCATCCCTTTGACCAATTGTCCACATTCGCGCATGGAAGCTGCGTAAGGATTTTCAATCTCCTTGTCATAACTTAACCAATAGCCTTTTTCCATGGGACAATATTGTAAGTAAACGGCTTCATCTGTACACTTCATCGTTTCCATTATGGTAAATAGGGATTGCGTAATTGCAGAGAAGGAAACCTTCATTGCCTTCATATCCTGCACAGATTTCAAGCCGGCAGCATCTATCTTCATGGTCTGACTGACCTTCTTGAGGCGCATCATATCATCGAGCTGCAAACCTTTTAGCCGAAAGTTCTGTACTTCTTTTTCTAACTGAACGACATGCTCTTTACTGCCAGCAAAGTTCTCATCCGTGATATCCTGTTTCACCTCCATGTAGGCCTTAAATAATCTGTCGCGCTGTGCTTGTGCATTATCCTGCCCGCTTAATTGGCAAGAAACCAGCATGAAGCCGATCACACATGCCACATACATTTTTTTTAATCTACTTTTCATTTTAGTCTTTGTTTATTTGATTTTGAATACGTTTAATTTCTTGCAGCATCAAATTCAGATGCTGCTTATTGAGTTGATCTGTTTGCTTGGCATGAAGCAGATTGATCTGCTCAATCAAACTAGGCAGATAATTTCTGACATACAGTTGTACGTCACTGCGCTGCGCCTGTGTAATGATATCCGACCCTGGTCCGATTTTCGGGTTGACAACTTGATTTACCCGTTCCAGAAAATAGCGTTGCTGGCCACGTTTGAAGGCATCCATCCGAAGATCCCCACCGGGCAATGTCCATACCCCATGACCAACGTCTTCCAAATATTCATTCAAGGTGTAAGGATCCTCATTACTTAGAGACTTGACATAAACATTATAAAGCAAGCCGGGACTCATCAGCATGTTGAGCATCTGCTCTTGTTGATCATTGATTTCTTTATTGGCGTCTATTCCAATGAGCGACTGTATATTGTCAGGATATAACCACAAGGGTGGAGCGAATACATTATTATTTACATAGTGTACTGCTGCTTTCACTTTTTCTTTGGGAACTGCTGCGTAGACGGCTCCTTTTTGACCCCGGACTTTATTCGTAATCTCTTGGCTTCCGATATTTTTTAGCACATGATAGAGATAACGATTAAATTGTCCTCGGACAGCTCTATGCATATCCTTTAGGTTGCTATAATCATCGCCAGGTTCATGAGTCCAATCCACCAAATGAGTAACTACTTTTTTCAGATTTTTGATACCATAGGTACTCGCCAATATTGAATCATCACCAAGATCTTCCTTCTGACTACGCGGATCCTCATTGTTTCCTTCACCACCAAACCATAACTTCGGGTTAGCCGTCAGGCTGTCTGTCACCTGTTTTGTAAGATAGCCGCGCTCTTCTTCACCACTTGAAAACTGTGGAAGATATTGATACCCCCATTGAATAGCCCATTTATCGTACATGCCTACACGCGGGTATATACCAGACAACCCCACACCATCTTCGGGCTGAGCGACATAATTGAAACGTGCATAATCCATAATTGATACCGTATGGCCATTTTTTTCCACCCATTTCTTGTCGCGCAATTTCTCGACCGGTGTTTGGCTGCTTGCCCCCATGTTGTGACGCAGACCCAAGCTATGTCCCACTTCGTGTGAGGAAACAAAGCGAATTAACTGCCCCATCACTTCGTCATCCAGCTGCATTTTTTGAGCAGCTTTGTTTAATGGCCCCACTTGTACCATAAACCACTGTTGAACGAGCTTCATAACATTATGATACCAGCCGACATGCGCTTCGATAATCTCACCGCTTCTAGGATCTGAGATCCGCGGTCCATAGGCATTTGCTTTTTCAGAAGCGAAATAACGAATCACGGAAAAACGTGCATCTTCAAGGCTCATGGTGGTATCTTGTTCAGGCCATTCTTTGCCTACAATCGCATTTTTAAATCCGGCTTGTTCAAATGCGACATTCCAGTCGTTGATACCTGCGATGAGATAAGGGCGCCACTTCTTGGGCGTCGCGGGATCGATATAATACACAATTTGCTTTTGTGGTTCTACAAGTTCACCTTTTAAGTATCGCGACACATCTTTGATTTTAGGTTCAAGTCTGTAGCGTTGTATAAAATTCAACGCTTTAGAACGTTGATCTTTATCGGTGAATAGGATATACTTGTTTGCAAAATACCCTACACGTTCGTCGAAAATCCGCTTTTTCATCGGCACCTTTGGAAGCAGTACCATGGAGGTATTGGTTGTAAAAGTCATTGCCCCAGTCAGACTTGCCGCTGGTGTGCCAGATGTCGACGAATAGGTTTTTGTTGTTTTTACTTCCAAATTAATGGGAAAGACCTTCATGTCGGTAATGAAAGATCGGTCATCCGCCAATGAAGATAGTTTATTTTCGCTTTTTATCTTACTATCAAATGAAATTGCAGCATTGTCTTTCCGAAAAAGATCCGTCACATCAATAAGATAGCCGTTCTTTGCCGGATTAAGTCCTTTGATATCCAAAATAGCGATGATTGGATCTTCCTGAGACTGTACTAAGGCGGTCCGTATGGCATCGTTTTCTGGGGCATCTTGTTTATAAATTGCTGCCCGCAACTGTATACGGTCACCCAGGCCTTTCTCGAAATAAAGTGTCTGTTCATTCAGTTTTTCACCACCATACATTGGGAATCCCTGTGGAGCAGACACCAAGCGCGTTACCGTCAGAAAATAGCGGTTCAATAAACTATCCGGTATTTCCAAATACCATTTCTTTTCCGACTCTACGACGTTAAAAACGCCAGACCGGGCAATTTTCTTCTTATTTAAAATCTTGCTATAAGCTTCATTCAGATCATTTTTTGATTTTACAGTGTCCGTCTTGCTCAGGCTCTGTTGAGCTTGAACCATACCGCCGGACAAAAGCAAGGCAAGGGTACTATAGATAATTTTGTTTTTCATGTGTAATGTAATAGCATATATTAAAACGGTACAGTTTCATCAGTGTTCAACCGTAGGTTTGGATTTAACTTCATCGCATCCAATGGAAATGGAATAATATACATTCGTGAATTCGGAGCCAATGTATAGGTCTTTTGCTCCACCGTCTTATTGACAATCGGGAATACACGAACGAGCGTTTTGGCATAATCAGGTTCTAGATTCAAGCGTTTCAGATCGAAAAAACGATGGTAACCGATTGGCAATTCCCGACGACGTTCGTTTATCACTAGATTCATCACTTCTTTTCGGGTCGTTGGGACCGCCAATATTGCTTTATCGCCTTCGATCCGGGTTTTACGTAAGGTATTCAACATGTTAATAGCCTTGGCAAATTGATCCTGACGGGCATAACATTCAGCCAACATCAGATAAATCTCCGGTGTTTTCAGCCCTACTGTGGGAAAGAAAAAAGCAGTGTATTTCACGTTGTAGTAACTTGCTCCAGCGCCAATATCCAGAAAACTGGCATTTGAGGTCGTATAGAATAGACTAAAACGTTTGTCTTCCTTATCAAACATGCTTGTCAATTCCGGGCTTAAGATATAGCTGTAACCAAAGTTCATCTCCGTATAGCCATTCACATACATGTAACTCAATACTTCTGGATTATTTTCAGCGATTATAGGCGTCTTACTCGGACCACCTAACTTTTCATACTGAACAAGATCAATTAGCTGCCCATTAAGCTGCAATGCTTTTTCAGCAGCAGCTTGTGCTTCAACAATTTCTCTTTTGAAAAGATGTACCTTCGCCTTCAATGCATAGGCAAAGGCTAAGGATGGATGATAGGGGTTTGTAGGTTTTTCCTGCAAATGCGGTAAAGCATCCTCGATATCCTTTTGGATAAAATCGTATACCTGCTGTACCGTCGATTTTACGGGCATAGCTTCCAGGTCATATTTATCCATGATACAGACGCCGCCATCCTGAGAAGCAGTATTCGCATCATAGGCTTTGGCGTAGACATTAATCAGGTGGAAATAATCAAAGGCTCGATACATCTTGGCCTCAGCCTTGGCTAGGGTCTTTAATTGACTATCTCCTGTACTTTCATCAACCAAAGAAATAATCATATTCCACTGTGCAATGTATTTATAGCACTGATTGTAAAAGCTTGATGCAGTGATGCGACTTACTCGATCCTCCTGTTCTTGAAACAAAAAGTTGATCGTGTTAATATTAGGTGTCAAACCAATTACATTGGATTCCTTCAAATACTGGTCATCGACCAAATACTGAAAGTTATTGATGGGATACCCTCTATTGGGATAAGCAACCAAGTCGTAATAATCTTGCGCTGTGCTCACCAGTTGTGAGCCTTTTGGTGTTATATCGAGGTATTTGTCGCAGGCGGAAAAGACCAGTAAAGTCACAAATGCCGCCGCCAAAGTTTTAAAAGTCATCGTAGATTCAGATTAAAAAGTTAATGAAAGCCCCATGAGGAATGATTTAGCCAGCGGCAAATTACGTGTTCCGCTATTGAGCGAATAAGCTTCTGGATCGATGTCATCACCAGCGGCGCTCCAAGTCCATAAATTATTCACCTGCAAGGTTAATTTGACGTTTTGCATCCCTGCTTTCTGCGCTAATTGTTTTGGTAATTGATAGCCGACGGCCACATTTCGCAGCTTGATGTAATCTGCTGAAACAATCTGCTTGTCGCTATATCGCCATAAGGTAGATAGTTTGCTCGCGTCGGTACGCAATTTGTCAGGATAATCAACCAGCAATCTTGGGTAATCATTATCCGCACCTTCTGCCCATCGATTGATCAAACCAGCGTTTGTCAGCTTATCACTAGCTAAGTCGATTGCATCTTTACGCAGTTTATGTCCGCCCGAAAAGACAAACATGGCCGAAAGATCAAAAGCCTTATAGCGCAAACGTTGATTGATGGAACCTGTATATTTGGGAAACAGTGTCCCCATATTCACCAATGCATCTGGCGAGGTAATATCTTTAATGCTTGTCGGAGTACCGTTCTCGTCAAAAACAACATTTGATTCACCGTTTTGATCCAAGAAATATGGATAACCATTCACCATGCCCCCGTAGCGATATGCCATAATTGAATTATAGCTACTTCCTTTAAAAAAGTAATTACTTGGCGAACCGACATACGATTGTGCTGTAGATGTTAAGCCGTTCACTTTCTCCACCTTATTCTTATTGAAGGAAAATACCAGCTGTGTGCTCACCGTTAAATCTTTCTTCTTCAACCAAACTCCATTGATATTAAATTCAATACCTTTATTCCGTAACGCACCATTGTTAATCACACGGGAACTGGCTCCCACAGTAGGGTCCAATACTGAGTTGACCAACAAATCCGAACTATATCTATTATAGGCATCGATACTAGCCGAAAGACGATTATCGAAAATCGAAAAATCCACCCCTAAATTGGTGGTTGTTGTTTTTTCCCAGCGTAACATCGGATTTGGCAATGATCTCTGTTCCAAATACTGTAGATAAGGAAAAAGTTTATCCGATTTCCAGGTTGCAGTTCCATAGCTGGAACTGGCTTGATCCACGTTACCGGTAATACCATATGTAGCCCGCAGTTTGAGTGAATTCAACCAGTCTTCATTTTTCATAAAGCTTTCGTTGCTGACATTCCAGCCTGCTCCGACGGACCATAAAGGACGATATTTAAACTTTGGATCTACACCAAATAGATCTGCTTGATCTACCCGTATGCTTCCAGTCAAGTTAAATCTATTGTTATATGTATAACCTGCGTTGGCATAAAGTGAAGTATATCGATGTAAAGTTTCTGTTTGCGCCCCGCCATTCAAATCAGATAATCGGTTGTTTCCCCCGTACACATAACTCGTTATTCCTGTTTTACTTAAGGTAGCCCAATCAATTGTGGTCGAAGTCAATGTTACTGGATTGTACCCTAAAAGCAATTGTTCAATTGAGCGTGGTACATGTGACTGTCGCATCTCGAATCCGGCCAATGCTGTCAGTTGATGTTGACCATATTGTCCAAAGGTATTATCGTAGTTAAACTGATTCCGAAAGGTGTAACTATAGCGTTTGCTCTCAAATTGATAGTAACGTCCCCCAGCAGGTAAGTTCTTGGTATAAATACCCGTCGCATCATTGTAACTGACCATCGCATTTGATGCAACGCGCATCATGTAGCTATCTTCATCGTAGAAGCTTTCACGTGCTGCTTGGCCCAATTCATATGAAAACTGTGTCTGAAAAGAAAGTCCTTTGTAAATATTGGCCCGCAACGATGTAAAAGCACGAAGGCCTAAACTTTTATTACTTTCAATGCCCTCTCCTAATGCCTCAAGCACATTAAAGGATGTACTTTTTAGATTTCCATTAGCAGCAATTTGTTCCGCCGTTTCGCCGTTAATGGCAGAGCCCGGTCCTACTGAACTGGACAATTCAACGTACGGCGTATAAACTAAGTTGCCACTTTCATCTTTGATGCGAACATAACGTGGTTGCAAGAACACATTATTGTAAACGCCGTCGGTTTCTTTATTTACTGTATACGTACCATTCAGTCCTACTGTTGCAGACAACCATTTGGTCAAATTAAACCCCGACTTCAAATACAGATTGAATTTATCATTCTTTTCATTGACCACCTGTCCCTTACCCTTATCATAATTAAAAGAAACAAAGGTATTGCTCTTACTGGAATTCTGGGAGATGCTCGCATTATAACGTTGACGTATTTCATTCTGCCAGACATTTTCCGTAAACTCCTTGATATAATCGTTGCTCCGCCATGAATTGATCGTTGCTTCGCGTTCTTGCTGACTAATCGCACCAATGGATTCTTTTCGAAATAGATCATACAGTGGTGAATAATATTTTAGACTACCACTTCCAAGCCTTCCGTAGTAATTAAATAGCGATTCACTGTTCGCATAACGGGATAACTCCTTCTTATATACATCAATTTCATAATCAATTAAATCCGATGTACGCGCATAGTGCATTTTGGAGATATCCGGTTTCTGTGTGATGAATTGGTCCATATTAAAGCTCACGGAAACACCTTGCCCCTTCCCTTTTTTGGTGGTCACGACGATAACCCCATTGGCCGCACGGGCACCATAAATGGACGCTGCTGTCGCATCCTTCAAAACGGTAACGGACTCAACATCATAGGGGTTAATATCGTTCAAGGTGAACTCTGTCGGCAAATCATCGACAACAATGAGTGGATTGGTGGTTACCTGACTGGAATAGGTGCCAATGCCCCGAAGTACGGGGCTGTCTGCACCGGAGCGCGTTGGATTTTTGATATAGGTCAATCCAGCCACCTGACCTTCTAATGCGGAAGTCAAATCGGTATTAATCTGTTTGTTCAATTGATCATTGCTAATACTCGTATAAGCTCCAGGACTACGTTCTTTGCTGATGCGCTGATATCCCGTTATCATAATTTCGTTGAGCATAGACTCCTTTGCACTCAACATCACACGGATGGGCCGAGCAATTTGTTCCGGACTGAAGTGCATGACCTTTTCATTAAAAGAAACATGCCTAAAAGACAATTGGATGTCTGAGCTAGCAACATCCAGTTCAAAGTCACCATTTCCGGAACTGATCGTCTGACTATCATCCTGTAAATTATGAATAGACACGCCGGGAATGGTATTACCCAAACTGTCTATTACTTTTCCGCGTACAAGCTGACTATTGGTTGATACAGCTTTACGATAGAGAATGATCCGTTTGTTTTCCAACCGATAGCCGAAGGGCTGATCCTTAAACAAAATGGATAAAGCATCTTCGACGCTTGATAGTTTCAGATTAACACTGATCGGGTGCGCCGATTTGAGCAGATTGCCGTCAAAGACAAATTCGTAGCCGTAGTGATCCGATAAACTCGTAATCACTTCCTTGACATCAGCATTTTTAAAATTCAATTGTACCTGTTGCGCATGTAATTCATAGGGGTCAATCATGCTCATCAAGGCAATTCCAGCAACCAAACTCAGGTATTTTCGCAAAAATACCGGTTGCTTTTCGGTTAGGTGTGACATGGTAGATTAAGGTAAATGTACTATTTAGTTGTTATTTTTTATCAGTAGTTTTTAATGTGATTTTATTATTGTTCAATTGAAAATTTAGACCACTTGCTTCATTCAATAGATTCAACATTTCCTGTAATGGAATATTTTTTCGGACCTTCATATAGATCGATTGATCAGTTGGCAGCATGATGGTATCGACATCTACGCCATACCATCTGGACATATCTGACAAGATAAGTCGAAGTGACTGATCCCGGTAATCAAAGTAGCCAACCGTCCAAGCAACAGCTTGCTTGGGAGCCAAATTTTCAATATGTATTCCTTTCTGATCGGTTACGGCTGTTTCGCCTGGACGGAGAACAATTCTTTCGGAGGTCCCCGATTTACTCAAGGCTATCCGTCCAGACATAAGGGACGTGGTAACCTGCCCATCACTCGCATAATTTCGTACGTTAAATACAGTTCCCAATACTTCAATTTTTGCCGCACCAGCATTTACCGTAAATGGTCTTCGCGCATCATGGGCGACTTCAAAGTAACCTTCCCCTTCCAGAGAAACTTCCCTTTTTGCAGGGGTAAAAGGGAGCTGAAACCGTAAAGTTGATGCAGCGTTCATCGTAATCTTACTGCCATCTTCCAAAACTAACCTAAAATCCGAATTGGGAGTATATATCGTTTGTAAACTTGGATTCTTACCTACTGCGATTACTTTTACAGTTTGACTGTCGATTCGAGAAAACGCAATATCGCCTACTGTCCAAATCGAATCCGTTTTCGGCAAAATGGCTATTTCTTTACCAGATTTATCCTTAACATATAAAATAGGTTCCGAAGGGGCTATCACATCGGAATGCTTGGGGCTTTGTTTCGCATAAAACCATGTAGCCAATCCCGCCATAAAAAGAATGGACGCAGCCGCCCACCAGCTCTTTTTATATCTTAAACGGATAGGCAGTTTTTTGGACTCGTTCAGTTTATTTTCTAATCGCTGCCTAATAACCGGGATATGCGCAGCGAAAGATTCTTCGACTTGATCTGCCTCAAAATCATCAATAGCAAAGGAAGTCAGCGCATTCAATTCTTCATCACCAGCTTTCTCAAAATACAGAAGGAGCGCATCCAGATCAACACGATTGATACTCCCATTCAAATAGCTCTTGTAAATATTTTCTATTTTTTTTGCCATATCTATAAGTTAATACGCAACTTACTAGCAAAAACACTATCGCTATCTTATTATTTTTAAAAAAAATAGAAAGTAACAAGAATGATTAAAATTTCATCATAGTGGTCCTGCACAAATTGGCGAATATGTTGATTGGATTTGACCATAGCATTACTCACAGTAGATACGGAAATATTCAATTTTCTAGCAACCTCTTCGTAACTCTTTTGTTCTATTTTACATAAAACAAAGATTTCTTTCCTGCGCTCACTTAAGGTATTGAGCGCTCTTTCTAATAATGCGGACTGTTGTTCTTGAATATCGCCCTCTTTGTCCATAACGTAGAGCTGCTCGAAATGTTGATATAAATTTTCCTGCAGTGCCGTTTCCTTAGCTAATTTTCTATACCAAGAAATCACATCATTTTTTGCAATCGTAAAGATCCAAGATTTAAAACTTCGAGTGGGGTCAATAGTGGACCTCTTTTGCCAGACTTTTAGGAATACATCTTGTACAATCTCTTCACTGACTTGCCTATCTTTAACCATTCTGAAAACATTGGAAAATAGGGCATGGCTGTAACGCTCGTATAAAGCAAAAAAAGAGTGCTCGTCTCCTTGGGAAAGCGAAATCATTAGCTTATTTTCTGCGATAGCATCCATTGTTAACTTTTCAAAAGGAAAGGTAGCATGCTGTTTAAACACTTAACCAGCGACCAAATTTACAAATTTTCAGCTTAATATAAACGCCAATGACTTTCAAACGATTATATTAAATTCATCTTAGGCCATTTTGATTTGTTCACATAAGCAGAACAGCACAGGATGATAAATTCATTCAGTATACCTAAACTTGTCGTATTAAATTGGTTATTTCCAAATTTCAATGGTGAGTACTTTATATGACACTACGCGAGTTACAGTAAAGGAAAGCCCATAAAAGAGCATTATATTTTTTATCATAAATTTAGGATTAATTGGTTATTTTAAAGGTTTTCATTCTCCCCGTTTGAAAACCTTTTTTTATAACACCCTTCTATTACCGGATGGCAACTATAGTTATAACTTCGTAATTTCAGTAACAACTAGATAACTTCAAAAGTAGTGTACTTCAATAGAAAAACAACAGAAATACACTACTCTGTTCTAAAAGGCAATGCCGGTAATCCTTCTTTATTAAAAAAATTGGGACGAGCTGTTTCATTCCAGCCAAAGCGGATCTGTTTTGGTGATTTTATCGATGCTGCGGATACAATCACTTGATTGCCATCGATCTTCGCTTCAGCAGGTACAAATTTGCCGTCCTGCCCTGCGATCTCAAACCAGGTCAATTGATCCCCTCTACACTGTAATCCACTGCCAACATGCTTAAAATTCAAAATAATGTGATCTTTTACGATCTTTTTGCTTTTATATTGCGGTCCTGAAAAAACAGTATTTTTCAGGCCATAGTCAAAAGCCAGGGGCCACAGTGCCAAACGACGCCCCACTTCCCATTTATAGGAAGGGTGTATATCAGAAAGGTCATCGACCAAATCCGTGACTACAGCCATTCCCGAATGTTTAATATCCATACATTTTGTCTGGATCTCCCAGAACCAAGGCAATGCCTCTGCAGTGTGTTTTGTTTTGTCATTCCTTTTACTATAATAATAAGGTGCAATCTGAACATAGTAAAATGGCATATTTTTATCCTGCCAGACACGACGCCAAGTGTCGATCAGCAATTTTTGTTTTGCATAGTAACGTGCATCCTCAAACATAAGATTGCTTTCACCCTGATACCAGATGAAGCCTTTCATGGCGAAAGGTGCCAATGGACGGATCATCGCTTCATACATTTCTCCGGCGACGGTATTTTCAATTTTGGTTTCACCATTTTGCATCTCCTGCTTAAAGAGACCGGAGTTTTGATAGGCCTCCAATGGTGTCCATGGCTCTATTCTACTGCCGCCCCAGGATGAACTAATTAAACCCACAGGAACATTCAGCTGTTGTTGTAGTGTCTTTCCAAAGAAATAACCCGGAGCGGAAAACTGGCCAAGTGAGTTTGGACCTGCAATTTGCCATCCGTTAGTTTCCACATCCCCCAGAGGCCCTTTCTTTTTGGCAACAAGGAATAAGCGAATTTTTGGATTTTCAGGTTGGTGCAACTCCTCCTTCGCTAGATCAATTCCAGTAGCAGGCTGCTTATACCCCTTGCGTAATTGCATCGTATACTCCATATTGGACTGCCCCGAACATAGCCAAACTTCACCCACAACAACATTTTTCAGCAAAATTGTATTATCTCCCTTTACTTCCATAGTAAATGCATCGAAACTTGCTTTTTGAGCAGTAAAGGTAACACTCCATGCTCCTTTTTGATCGGCCACTGTTTTTCTTGTCAAACCTTTCAATCTGACTTCAATCTTCTCCTGAGGATCTGCATGCCCCCATACCACCACTGGTTTTCCTTGCTGAAGTACCATATTCGATCCAAAAACATGTGGTAATGTGACTTTAGCCTGTGTGCTGAACGCAATACCTGCCAAAATAAAGGAAAAGAGGATTTTCTTCATGCTATTTTAATTGAATTGTCTATTCTTAAAACCAAGAGAAACGTTCAATCAGAGGCTTGGCATAGGACAAGAACCGTCATGACTATCCCTTAAATAATATTTATCTATGTCTGCGTATATTCGGATTCAGTGCCGAACTCATGCAATGAAATTAAGCATCTATTTATCGATATGCAACCTGTACTTCACTGTTTCACCCTATAGCATAATACGATAGCCTGTCAATAATCAACAAGGCTATCTATTTACTTTTAATAAATTTGATAAAACCGTTTGATTTATTGTGAAAGCTGTCCCATGACGTACTCCCTTCGGAAAGCGCACCAGATCGGAGACATCTTCCCAGTTGATGCCGTCTTTGCTTCTTACAGCCCCATATTTGTGGTCGCGGTACTTATCAAAATATACATACATATACTCCCCAACCTGCAGCGGAGCAGGCCCCTCCGCCCAATAATTTCCTGTAATCGGCTTAGAGACATTAGTCGGAAATCCTTTCGCTAAACTCTTTGTTGTTGTGATCCGAATATTTTTCTCAGGTGGGTTAGAATTTTCATTTTTCAACACCATCATGTATTCCTTATTGGCCTGCTGTATAATAGCCGCATCAATGACACTAAATTCGGGATCAAAATATAACTTGGTTTTTGAAAAACGTTTAAAATCCTTTGTCGTGACGCTATACATCCGATGGTTTAAGCCTTTTTCACTGTCGCTGGTCTGTACCTCTTTATGTCGACCAGGGATCGTCGTGGCCCAAATGATATAATATTCCTTCGTCGCCTTGTCGTAAAAAAGCTCTGGAGCCCAAGCATTTTTAGCCTCAGGTTCATCTACCATGACCGGTAGTGCTTTTTGTTCGGTCCAATGCATAAGATCTTTAGAAGAAGAGTATCCGATAATTTTATCCCACCAGCCTGTTGTCCATACCAGATGAAACGTGCCATCAGGCCCTTGGCAAATACTGGGATCGCGCATCAGTTTATCTTTTCCCACAGTTGGTTCTAAGAAAGGTTTACCCTGATTTAAAGGCTCCCATTTCAGTCCATCCAAGCTGTAAGCGAGATGTAACCCATCGGCGCCATTACCTATGAAATAGGAAAAAAGATAGACAGGAGACTGTGCCTTAGCCAGGCAAGTCAATACAACGAAGAGCGTGACTAGAAATTGTTTTTTCATTTTTATAATCTTATGAATAAGTCTATAACGAGTTTCCATTATAGAGCAGGAAACGAATACTTTAATCCAAATATACGGTTACTTCATCGACCACTACGCCCTCATCAAGCGCTTTGATACGCAATATGTCCTGTTGCAATGAAGCTATTTTAAATTTAACCGTTCGAATAGCCTGGTTTCGCAAGACATTCTCTTTCCATTCTTCACTTCGTCCGATTGTTTTATAAGAAATAGCAGACGAATGCTGTTGCCCCAAAGACAGCTCAAAACGCAAATCATCTGAAGAGACAGGATGTGTAGGCAGCAAGTGGACGACAATGGTAACAGAATCGCCCTTGAGCCCTTTGAGCGGATAACTGGCTTCTGCGCCCAATGGGATAGCTCCGGCCTGCCCTTGATACCCCAAGCTTTCAAATCCTATTGCCCCCTCTAAATCTTTACCAGGAATTCGCTTGTCGGGTTGATCATCATTGGCCAGCGGAGCAACTGCTTTCTCTTCTATAATCTTATCGAAAACAGCAAGGTTTCTTGGTTTATAGTCCATCATACCCTTCCACTTACCTTTATTCAAAGCATTGTATTGCGCAGTTAAGGAAACAATTTTATCATATGCATCGTGGCTTTTTTGCCATTCAGCTTTGCCATGACGTGCCAACTGCGCATAAAGGTGTTTTTCATTCATCTTTGCCGCTGCAACAACCGGATACAGGACTAATTCAAAATATGCATCCTTGCGATCCAACGGGACTGATGCCCCAATTGAGGTGGCTGCATCTTGAATATGTTTATATTGTTCCAATCGCTTTTTGATCTGCTGTTCGGACCAAGGTAGGTCTTTCACAATTTTATAGGCTGGATCTTTTTCTTCCGTACGTGTATTTCCCATAAACTCAGGTTTTCGAATATACGCCAACCGATAATGTTCCTTCATAATCGGCACAATCTTCTTCGCCAAACGATGTCCAAATTCCCGTTGCAAAAATTGGCTCATATGCTGGTAAACGCCGATTTTTTGTATATGATCCATATCCCAAGCCATATCCATCAGGAGTTCAATTTGGTATTCAGCAGGCTTAATGTCCCCAACATTGACAATCCACATTTTTTTAACATCATGATGATAAGCTGTATAAAGCTGCTGATAGATCAGCGCCGGACTCATGGTCGACAACCAAAGATAATCATGTGGTCGCCCCCAATAGGAAACATGATAATACAGTCCATTACCACCCGACCTTTTTCTTTCTATCTGATTTGGGAAGTGGGTGATATAGCCATAATTATCGTCACACCACATCAGTGTTGTATAGTCAGGAAGATCCATACCGGCTCTATATACGTCCAATACCTCTTTATAGGGTATAACAACCTGAGGAATCTGCGCGGGGTCTGCATTGACATATTTTTTCAACAGATCCGTTTGATCTTTAATGACCTCATTGATCGCATCTTTATAAGCTGCAGTTGTTTTGACGCCCTCCATTGCTCCATCGTGTTTCCCACGCATACCCAGTGTAAATATGTTATGGGATTGCCCCAGTGTTTTGAGTCGATTGGACCAATAATCAACAATCTCATTTTTATTCGTCAAATAATTATAGGCCCCCCGACCTACGATATCCCATTCCGTCGCACTATTTCGGGCAAGGGGTTCACAATGAGATGAGCCGATATATATCCCATATTTTTCGGCCATTTCTCGATTTCCTTGGACAAAATAGAAAGGAACAGTTACTTCATGCATTGCTGGCCAGATTGAATTAGCCCGCAGCCGCAATAATAATTCAAAAATACGGGCATAAGTCTTAGGCCCTATGGTTGCCATTTCTTTTGTTTTGGCCGGATCAATTCCTGCATCTAACTTTGCTTCGGGTTCATAGGTTTTGCTGCTCCAAGGTGTCAATCCCCAGTCCTCGTCATTTATAAAAATCCCCCGGAATTGCACGTTAGGAAATTGCTTGTCTTCAAAATCGACGGGTAGAGAAATCGTTGATTTTTTACGGGGAACCACATCAGCCCACCAACTCCATGGAGAAACGCCCAATTTTCTGGAAATTTCCATCACTCCATATGCCGTACCTCTAGCATCAGAGCCTACCACTAAAAGTGTCGGCACTTTTTCTATCGGAATCACCTTCAAACAAAACATTTCCCATTTACCTTCCATTTCAGGAAGACGGATATGATAATCTTTTATCAGTTTGTCGATAATTGGATCATTTAATTCCCCAATTATAATCGCTCCGCCATCTGCACTACCTATTCGTCTAAAAACAGATTGGCCAACCTGCTGTGCGTCTGCAGCCAACAGTTCCAATGCGGTTTCAACCACAGCGTTAGTGCCTCCGTAATAGATATTCGCAGCTCGACTATTTTTGATCAGATGGAATGCCTCGCTCGAAAACAGTGGGAGTATTGCAAAACAGAGATTAATAAAAACTAAAATAAACTTTTTCATCAAAGCTGGATATATCATATTACTTGAATTAGGCTATTTCGTTGCCGGAGGAATCCGGATGATAGTCAACGAATACGGGGGCAATTTTTGATGTTTAAGTTTTTCTACTGTCTCAGTCCGTTCTTCAGGTTTCGCTGTTTTACTATCCAATTTCCCTGTCAGCTGCGAAACAACCGCTGTGTCCGCTTTCAAATCAAACTGATCCAGTTCCAATTGTATGTTGGCCGCAACAGGCAAAATATTAACCAGTTTTACAATGAGCGATTGATCTTTCGGATCTTTAACCATAGAAAATGCCACGCGCTTCTGTACATCAACTGCAGCATTAGAATAGCTGGCTTCCATTGGAATATACTCAGTCCCATTATTACGGCCAAATAACTGCTGTACGTAATAAGATGGTGTTAAATTCACCTCAGTATTGGAGAAATAAATAAGGTCGGGGCGCCATTGGGTATAACCATCTTTCGCCAATAACGGCGCATAAGACGCCATCTTAACGATATCAGCATTTCTCTCTAATGCCGTGAGATAGGCTGCCTCCGCCAAAGCCACTTCTAAAGTACTTGCCCTTCCATGAATATGAGCCGCATATTCGCCCAAATACACCTGTGATTTGCTGCGATCATATTTATCATAGAAGTCCTGATTATGAATAAACCAGCCCGGTGTCTGATAATAGTGTTCGTCCATAATGGGTACATTCAATTTATCAGCAATTTTCCAACCTTCTACATAGTCAGTTCCTTCAAAAAATGGCCCTGCAGTCCCAATAACCTGTATTTCGGGATATTTTGCACGGATAGCGTTATAAATCATGGTAAAACGCTCCTCAAAAACATTCGATATTAAATCTTCGTTACCAACACCAATGTATTTTAGATGAAATGGCTCGGGGTGCCCCGCGGCAGCACGTACCTTTCCCCAGGTACTATTTTTATCGCCATTGGCCCATTCAATCAGATTCAGTACTTCCTGGATATAGTCATCCATATCTTCCATTGGGACACCACATTGTTGTCCACCCAATGGGTGACCGTGAGCACCCGAATTTTGGCAGGGTACACCAGCCGCCACTACTGGAACAGCATAGGCACCGATGTCTTCACAAAATTGAAAATACTCGTAATATCCCAAGCCCACGGTTTGATGATATCCCCACATATTACGCTGTGGCATACGGCTTTCCAGCGGCCCTACAGTATTAGACCAATGGTAGATATTTTCAATCCCATCGCCATGTGCTAAACAGCCACCCGGAAAACGGACAAAACGGGGATTCAATGCAGCTATAGCATCGGCCAGATCCTTACGCAATCCATTTTTTCGCCCTTTAAATGTATGCTGAGGGAATAAAGAAATCAGATCCAAATCCAATTGTTGTCGGTCTGTAAATACAAATTCCAATACGGCATCCTTACAGGTTTCATTGGATGTCAATACCAATTGATATTTTTTCCAGTTTTTACTGTCAACAATTACGGATTTCTCATCGAGGATTTTTCCGTCTTTTGTACTTATCCGGATCTTTAGTTTAGGTGCTTTACTAACAGTGCCCCTTCCGAAAAACGAAAGATCATAGCGTTCATTCTTATTCAAGGCAATACCATCGTAGCCTATATTTCTGAAGATACCCTCACCTTGCAATCTCGCATAATGTTTATTATTAGGATGAATTGGATTGATGCTGTCAATATGAAACTGCCCTGAGCCATCCATACGCCAAGCAGTTTTCTCATTCCAATCTTTATCATGCCCCTGTTTATCGTCCAATTTATATTCAAAATCCCTATTTTGAATCAATTCTGCATAAAGACCTCCGTCTGCGGCATAATTAATATCTTCAAAAAAAACACCCACCAACATATCACTGATGGACTTGGTTTGTCCTACCTTCGGCGTTAATTTGACATCCAATGGCTTTAGGCCAGGGAAGCGGGCATCATCGTCAACGCTTCGTTCGGACCATTGTTTTTGCTTAAGCAGCGCGAGATCATAGTGCTTGATTAATTCTTTGACAACAGGCCATGAAACTTTCAACTTCGTTCCATGTAAACGATCGCCATGAAGTGAAATATGTTCACGAGTCAATAAACTGTTTTTTACAAGAGATTCAGTTGATTTATCCAAATCTTTTAATGCAACATGATAGTCCTGTCTGCCCCAATTGAAAAAATCAGTGGTAAAAGTATATGCATATGCTCCGTTACTTTCAGGACTTAATTGCCATGCGCAGGACCAACCACCTTCATTTCGAGGGAATAGTACAGGATTTATCATCCGTTTTTCTGATCCCCACCGTCCATAATCTGATTTCACAAAGGCAAGATCCGTTCCGATGGAATTCCATTGTTTACCGTCTAAACTCCAGGCATATAACAGCCCTTCCCTCCCAGCATTTTTTTCTTTTGCATACGCAAAGAAATAAACCGAATCCGGTTCAGAAGCGCTGCTGCTGTGGGCGTGAGCACTGAAAATCCAAAATAAACAAAAGAAGCAAAGCGATTTTGTAAGAAACAAATTATAGGCTCTTAATTTGAAGTTATCCGTTTTCATTGGTTATAATTAATCATAATATTTATAAATGTATAAATTACAATTATAAAACGCAAACGGCATTATCAAAAGAATGTGCTGTCATTGACATGTTACGATTTTATTCCTTTTTAACTAGCACCGAGAGGTTTGAATCAAATTATGGTTATGAATGGTTTAATGTTGATTGCCTGTAACTATAGTACCTATACTACAATTATATTAAATATTCTTGCAATCACCATCCTGTAGTATCATGGTCAAAATCAACAAATAGCGCACAAAAAAAGCCGAACAAAATCTATCGTTCGGCCTCACATTATATCAATACAAAACTAATTGCCATCTGGTTTCACAACACTATTAATTAGACTTGGCGGCCAATACCAAGTTTTAAAATCATCTGGTTGCTGCGGATCAAAGCCCTGAAAATCGACGATATGGTCTGCTATATTCAAGTTGTTTTCTTTAATTCCTGTTAGCACCATTTTAGCAATCTCATAGGCACCATAGGGATTGAAATGGGTATTATCGGCCAAATCATTTTTTTGATTTGGAAAAGTATGCGCAGGATAGTGGACGAATGCCCGTTTGGATTCTTCAACTCCTAATGCCTTATAAAACAAACTTGTTTTCTTATTGAGATCGATCAAAGGTACCTGAAGTTCCGCAGCTACCTTCCGAGCCGCATCCGGAAAATCACCTAATGTCTGCAACAGATTTCCCTGTTCATCAAATGCACGCCGTGCCGTAGAAGTCAAAATAACGGGTATGCCCCCTTTGGTTCGAAATTCATTAACAAAGTGCCGCAATCGTTCGCTATACCCTTTATACGCTCCGGCATGCTCTCCCTTTTCTTTTTGATCATTGTGTCCAAATTCGATAAACAAATAATCTCCGGATTTGGCGACCGAGAGAATCTTTTCCAATCTTTTTGAGGACAAAAACGAACTTAAAGCTAATCCAGATTCTGCATGATTAGCAATGGCTATACCAGAATCAAAAAAACGAGGAATCATTTGTCCCCATGAAGCCCATGGTTCATCCTCTTGATTTACCACAGTAGAATTTCCCGCCAGGAATATAGTAGGTATATCGCGAACCGATTCGATACGAATGGCTGAAATACAATTCGTTTGTTGAAACTCTAACGTCAACTTATCATCCCAATCCAATTTCTGGAGTTCACGTGGCTTCTTCAATGCTACAATCCCACCAGAAACAATCTTCGGATTTTTAATATGTACAATAAAGGTCCTATCTAACACTCGATTGGGGAGCACCTCTTGATTTTCAATTTGCAGCCTCCGGGATTCAGACCGTATCGTACTGCTGTAAGCTTGATTCCCTAATCCCTGATATGAAATCGTAATCTTATAATTTCCTTCAGGAACTTTTACCGAAAAATAAAATGGCTTTTTGCTAAAAAGGTTCCTATTTTTTTGATCAATAGTGACACTTTGTTCTGTTGAAAACTCGAAACCATATCCTTGGTTGATCTGATAGGCCATTGCCTTCTTCAAGAGGATGCTGCCGCTCTTTGTCGTATGGCCAAAATTAAACTCTTTTACGATCTGCTCCGCAAATAGTACGGGACACTTTATCAATATAAGAAGACCAATTGTTAAGATTAATCGCTGCATTTTTAAGTTCTATAATTAAGTTGTACAAATATAATTCTTCATCTTAATCTAGCTTTCCTGCGCTTACCTGTACTTTAAAAATCAAAAGTGCCCCTATCAACAGTTCAGGACAGCTGAACCATTAAAATTTAACAACTTTACATATCATATAATAATTGGTATAATTATTCATAATTTTAGGTTTTTAATAAAAGGTTTCCTTACTCCCGTTTGGAAACCTTTTATTTTTATAATTCCCAATAATGTCCACTCATAGCTCATTAAAAAAGGCCAGACAACAAGTTGCCTGACCTCACACGATAACTAATAAAAAAACTAAATCCTATTTCATCTATAACACCGCACTAATGCGTTTGCTGTTTGGCTCTAAAATACCTTAACTCAATAATATCATTTGGAATCGCCCGGCTATTCCAATGCTCATGAATCACTAAAGCTGCACCAAGTGCAGTAGCTTGGGCCATAGAGGCTCCAAACACTTCACTATTTGGAAAGGCTTGAGCCAGCAGCCCCATATATATGTGATTACGGCTAAAGCCTCCATCCACAAATATTCGCTGCACTCCGGTTTGATTCATGACAAGAGTAGTCGCCTTCACTTGAGCCTTGACCAAATGCATCATTAGCACGTGATAAGCTTCAACATAATCGCCAAAATGACTCAGATCAATTGTGGAAAAGGCAGACAGTTCATCCGAAATATCCAAAGCTTGATATTTTTCTATTATGGTCCAATCCAAATCGATCTGCTTAAACTTACCCGTGGAAATCTGGAATGCTTTAGCAATGCGTTTTACTTGCTCCTCATGCTCATATCCTGCAAATAGTCTTGATGCTTTCACAGGTTTACCCGTATAGGTCATATACGAAAGACAGTCACTGTGAAGTTCTTCTTTGGTGAGCGGATCAATGTTGAACGGATTGAAAGAAATACACCAGGTTCCCGTCGAAATCAATATAAAAGGTTCATGAAAATTCAATAAATAGGGGATCAATGCAGACGAACTGTCGTGCAAACCGCTTCCAACTAGATAACCACTTCCAGGAAATGTCGCCCTGTAAAGACGATCTCCCTGAACGATCGGAGGCATTTTATCAATAATTCCTGTATCTTCTACCCACTTATGATAATTATTTTTACTAAAATCCCATAGCGCTGTATGACATCCAATACTTGTCATATCCGAATAAGCTTGCCCCGAGATCAGATAACTCAAGTATTGTGGAAGGTGTAGCGCCCACTTTACTTCCTTAAATACTGCTGGTTTAAGTTTTGACAAACGGTAGACCTGTAGTCCTGAATTCAGACTCCCCAAGCTTGGAGAGGAGGTTTCTAATGCGAATTTATCCTTTCCACCGTATTGTGCATAAAAAGATTCCAACAATTTTTTAGGGTATTCTTTTAAATAATTATATAATGGTGTCAAAGGCCTGCCGTCTTTATCAATGTAGACAAAGCTTGCTCCATATGAGGTAAAATTAATTGCTTTGATTTCAAACTCGCCCTTTCGAAACACTTCATGCAACGAATCAAAAACTGACAGACGCAAACTCTCCAAATTCTCACAATGGTCGCCATCTTCATCTACAGTTTCCAAAAAACGAGCCGACCGTTCAAATACGATTTGGTACTGCTCGTTAAAGAGAAATAATTTCTTGTTCGTCTTCCCAACGTCGAATATGGCGACTACTGGTATTGGTTTCCCCTTCATTCTTTTTCCCTAATTACAAACCTGTAGCTACAGAATTTACTCCGCGTTCCTCGATAAGTTTACTGCGTAAATTTCCTTCATTAAATAACTGAACAGGATTTAAAGCAGCTCCACTTCTTAATCTAGCCTCAGCTACTAAGGGTCTAACATCTGTCCGGAATGCATCTTGCAATATCTCCTGGGCTTTCACAATATCATTTGCTTGCTGTGCCTGTTTCAACGCTTTACGATCGACCAACAAAGCCTGAGCATATGCAATCTTAATCGCTTCAACTGACTGTAAAAGGTCTACCAATGGGTCTTTTAAATTATGGGAGGCATCAATCATCCACCCCAGTCCGCTTGCATGATCAATACCTTTCACATCCATACCGTCGATCAATTCATTAAAGATCAAGAATAGCTGATAAGGTTTGATACTACCTGCAGTCAGGTCATCGTCGGCATATTTGCTATCATTGAAATGGAATCCGCCCAATTTGCCTTCCATCAACAATAAAGAAACAATTTGTTCAATATTTGCATTTGGGAGATGATGTCCCAAATCAACTAATGTATATGCTTTCGGTCCTAATTTGTTTGCCAACAACAGGGATTGTCCCCAATCACCAATTGTCATGGAATAAAAATACGGTTCAAATGCTTTGTACTCTACAAAAAGTTTCCAATCTTCCGGCAAATGTTTGTAGATTTCCTGTAAGCTTGATAAGGTATTTTGAAACGCTTCTCTGAAATTCAACTGTCCGGGGAAGGATGATCCATCGGCCAACCAAACTGTCAACGCTTTAGAACCAACCGCTTTGCCATAGTTGATTACTTCAATATTATGGTCTACAGCTTGCTGACGAACTTTTGGATCGACATGGTGTAGGGAGCCAAACTTATAGCTATGCTCCTGGCCTGCCTGATCTTGAAAAGTATTAGAGTTTACTGCATCAAATCCAATGTCCAAGGAAGATGCCAATGTTTTAATTTTCGCTGCATCTGAAGGAATATCCCAAGGGATGTGCAGCGAAATTGCTCCACTCGATCTGTTAAGTGCATGCAACAAGCCAACATCCTCAAGCTTTTGCTCTAAAGTAGCCGGTTCACCTGCTCCAGAAAAACGGCCAAAACGAGTTCCACCTGTACCTAATGCCCAGCTTGGTATGGCAATTTGAAACTTTTGAAGTTTATCCAGAATTTCATCTACCTGTGCAATATCTCCCGACACATAGTCAAATGCTCTTTTATGCTTATCTTTTAATTGGCTATTGTGCTGATCTATAATTTTCTTATCTAAAATCATGATTTAATGGTTATCGTGTAAAAATACTAGGTGTCGCGCACATCTTTTCCCTTTCTGAACGCGACACCTAAGATATAAAAATTAGCGTACAAACGCCATAGCAACACCTCCGTCAACGTTTAGCACATTTCCAGTAGATTTATTCAATAATCCACCGACAAAAGCAAAACATGCATTTGCAATGTCTTCTGGAAGGATGATCTGATTCAAAAGCGTTCGTTTTGCATAGTAAGCTGGTAATTCAGCGACCGTGATGCCATAAGCCTTAGCGCGACCTTCAGCCCATCCACCTGCCCAGATATTGCTGTCTGAAATAACCGCATCTGGATTCACAACGTTCACACGTACTCCTGCAGGGCCTAATTCTGCTGCACACAGACGACTTAAATGCAATTGTGCAGCTTTTGCACTCCCGTATCCTGTATTATTGGGACCACTAACCAAGGCATTTTTACTGACAATATTGATGATATCGCCACCGATTGCTTGGCCTTTTAAGAGTGAAGTCGCTCCTTGAGTAACTAAGAATTGGCCTTTTACCAATACATTGTACAATAAATCCCAATCTTTCTCTGTATGATCTTCGATTGTCTTGGAAATCGATAATCCCGCATTATTTACGACAATATCGATACCACCAAATGCTAAAGCAGCATCTTTTAAGGCGTCCTTAATAGATTCCGCATTGGTTACATCAAGGGTCGTAGCAATGACTGCATCATTTCCAAATTCTGCTACAAATTCTGCTTTACTTGACTCCAAACGTTCTGTATTGATATCATTTAACACGATAACAGCACCTTCTTGAGCCATCTTTTTGGCAATTGCTTTTCCGATACCGCCACCGCTTCCAGTGACCAAGGCAATTTTTCCAGACAAAGCTTTTGGCTTTGGCATACGTTGAAGCTTCGCTTCTTCCAGTAACCAATATTCAATATCAAACGCTTCCTGACGGGGCAAAGCAGTGTATTCACTTACGGCTTCGGCCCCTTTCATGACATTGATCGCATTGGTATAGAATTCTGCCGCTACACGTGCCGTTTGCTTGTCTTTGGCAAAAGCAAACATACCAATCCCCGGATACAAAACAATGACCGGATTTTTATCACGTACAGCCGGACTGTTTTCGTGTTTGCAGTTTTCGTAATATTGTGCATACATTTCACGGTATGCTTCAAACAATGGTGTCAATTTCGCTTTTAGTTCCTCCACATTGTCCAGATCTTCTGATTTATCCAGATTCAATACCAACGGTTGAATTTTAGTTCTTAAGAAGTGGTCCGGACAGCTTGTACCAAGCGGGGCCAAACGTTCTAAATCATTTGAATTGATAAATTCCAATACACGCTCATCATCCGTGAAGTGTCCGATCATGTGACGTTCACTGGAACAGAAACCTCTTAAAACAGGCGCAAGTTTAGCTGCCTGCGCAGTTCTTTCCTCCTTACTCAAGCTGGTTACCTGCTGCCCACCGAATACAGGTGCCTTTTTACCATAATTTTGCTCAAGATATGCCGCGCAAGCTTCGATGACATCCAAGGAATTGACATAACATTCGTATGCTGTATCGCCCCAAGTAAATAAACCATGTGACCCCAACATAATACCACGGATACCTGGATTTTCTTCCAAGCAGGCACGCAATTGCAGCCCAAGATCGAATCCCGGACGTTGCCAATCTACCCAGCCAATGGTTCCGCCGAACAATTCCTGTGTAATTTTTTTACCATCTTTGGCAGCAGCAATCGCAATCGCAGCATCGGGATGTAAATGATCAATATGTTTAAATGGTAAGAATCCATGTAAAGGCGTATCTATAGAAGGTGCTTTTGACGCTAAATCATAGATACAATGGTTAAATAACTCAACCATTTCATCTTCATGTTCAAGACCACGATAGACATTCTCCAAATTGCGGAGACGTTGCAAATAAAGAGCCGCAAGACCTGACTTTTTTAACGTTCCGATGTCTCCACCAGATCCTTTAATCCACATCACATCAACTTCTTCGCCCGTCAACGGATCTTTTTCCACAACTTTACAAGACGTATTACCACCGCCATAATTTGTGATTCTTAAATCTGCACCTAGAATATTTGAACGATATAATAACAAAGCTACCTCATCACCACGAAGTGCTTGAGCTTTCTGATCGTCCCATAAATAATTGACATGTTTGTACGTTTTCACTTCTTCTATATTTTGTTTTAATATTAATTTTCTAATGTTTTAGCAAATCCTACGATACAAATGGAGATGATAATTGTCACGATACCTGCTATTATGGAACGATAGGTAGGCCGATCTACACCTTTCCATTCTTTGAGTACCACACCCCAAGCATTTGATATCAAAATGATAAACGCCATATGCAATATCCAAGAACTAGCTCCATTACCCAAGCGGCTTTCGCCCATACCGTAAAAGAAAAACTGTAAATACCAAGTCGTTCCTGCTAAAGCACATAAAAGTAAATTCTTGCCTTTAGGCACATCAGATTTCGTATAATCCGAAAACGTTTTGTTCTTGATCAAAAGGTAAAGACACCATAGGAAATTAGTCGTAAAACCGCCCCATAAAATCACAATGTAAGTGACATTATTCTGGTAGAGAAATTCACCTTGATTTGGATTAGCAGACTTCCACAATATATTTGCGACATCAGCCATGGGCTTCCCTGATTCAATACCAAAATTGAAACAAGCACTCAATATTCCAGAAACAATAGCCACAACGATCCCCAGCCCAAAATTATAATCAGACTTGCTTTCTGAGGACAATGTGGATAAGCGTTTTTCTTTTGAAACACCAGCTTTACCACATAGATAGACACCAAGCACACAGACCAAAAGTCCAAGAAGGATACATAGACCAGATTGGGTCGTAAAAAAATAATCTATGCCATGTTTGCCCTCGGCCTTATTGAAAAAATAATAGATGCTGGGCATCAAAGAACCAAAGACCATGCTAAGCCCTAAAATAATGCTGCTACCTAACGAAACACCGAGATAGCGCACACCAAGACCATAAGTTAATCCACCAATTCCCCAAAGCAAACCAAACAAAAAAGTATAACCTAATGTGGCGTTATCTGTACTTTTAATAATTTCAGCAAAATTGGGTATGGTTAACATCGCCGCTATAGGCGGCACAATGATCCAGGAAAAAAGCCCCCCTAATATCCACATGGATTCCCAAGACCATTCTTTTACTTTCTTGTACGGCACATAAAAACTTCCCGAGGCGAATCCGCCTATGAAATGAAATATAACTCCGAAAACTGCATTCATATAAACGTTATTTAGGTTCTTAACGACTAAGTTAATTCATTGTTTTTTTAGAACTGTTATGCACTGTTATGACCACCTCGATTTTGTGTGCAAAACAGACAAACGGAGCGGTCCAAAGCAATAGACAGCCCAGTTTTATTTATTTAGTCTTGTATTTTTAGCAATTTAGGATTCAAAAGTGTATACTTTTGCTTTGGCTCGCAATGCTTAAATCAATTCATAAGCTGTAATATAATGTTAGCAATCTACGAATAGCCTATTTTAAGAGGTTGATAATAGTTGCTTCCCGTTCTTTTGGGAAAACTTTTAGATCCAATAATTTACCATCCTTTAACCTCCCTTCGACCGTGGTCTGCCCGGGAGCATGCAGCTTAAAATCCACATCCCAATCTTTGGGCCATGCCGGAAAAAGGTAAATTTTATCGTCAACGGCCTGCAAAAGCATTTCCTGTAAGCCGATCATGCCCGAACCACCCCAGTTATGATCCGGAACCCAGTCAAAGCCCGGTCCCCAAAAGGTTGGAAATCTTCGTTCTGAATTTTTGAGCTTTAAGACAGTCAATTGTTTGGCTTCATCGGTCAACCCAAGACGTGCAGCAAAGATATTATGCTGCTTCCAGCCGACATGGCTTTTGAATTTAAGCACATCGGGATCATCCGTATAAGTATTGAGCGCAATACCCATGTCGGGTTTACCAATACCGTAAATTCCCCAAGGATATACAGGATAGAGCTGCGGGGATTCGGTATTGTTGATCCGGGCCCATAGCTGTGCTGGCGCCAACATCTTTTTACCTCCAAGTTCACGTTGCGGCAAAGGTGGAATTCTGGTCAAAAACCCCTGCAAATAACGACACATTTCAGCATTGATGTAGCCTTTCGGCAATGCCAGCAATCCTTTGGTTACTTGCTGCAAAGCGGCAATGGTAGTAGCCGAATTATAGGCCATTTTATAGGTTTCCGCGGAGGAACCCGGATACAAGACAAGATGACCTGCATCGTCCAATACCTTGCTACCTCTTTGCCGAGCCCGGTATTGATAATGTTCGTCAAAAAAGCGTAGGCAGCTCTCGATTAGTGGTATATAAGCCCGAATATCGGATTTATTGTAACGTTCGGTTTCCAGCATCATCATGCAGAACTCCAGTACGGTATCCCACTCATATTCCAACCAAGCATTATATTCCAGGCCCTTATCGAAATCTTTTGGCCGTTTCCAATTGTATTCTGCTGGATTGGGTAAACCAAAATTTTCAATCTGCTCCGTAAAGCTTGCACCAGAATGTCCCCAATAAAATTTGGATCGCCATTCGGCGTTACTCAAAAGACGTTGGTAAAACTTAAATTGTGCCGGCATTAAATCAAAATCACCGCTCTTCAATAATGGCCAGTAGACCAAGCGCTGATTCTGTGCGGTATGGGTACCGCCTCCCCAGTTGCGGAAATCTGGTGTGAACGTAAACGTACTATCAATTGTGACAGGATCATAGGTGAATAGACCCCCGTTAAATTTTGTCGGATAATCCCCATAAGCATTACAAGCCAGCATAAATCGAAACAACTGATAGTTTCGGCCAACTTGCCAAGCTTCATTATTAGGATCTGTTAAGCCAGGCCGGATGACGATATGACTTCTACCCCAAAAGGCTTTCCACCATAATTCCGTCGCTCGTTTGAGGGATACAAAGGTAGGTTTGGGCGTAGCCAGATCCTCCAGTACTGCTTTCCAGTGTTGCAGGTCTGCCTGTTGCCCTACATGCAAGGTCACTTGAAGCGCATGATTGGTCTTTGCCGCTTTACTTTTAAGTATCCAGGATTGGTAGGGTGTATTCATATAGGTCCCTGCACGCTGGCCAACGTATTCAAAATTCTCACCTTTTAAAAGACCTCCTGAAATCCGGCTTTTTAATGGATTGTATAACGAATCTTTGATAGTCGACAGACCTTGCTGGTCCACGACGATATCGAATGCTGTACTATCTTGATTTTGATGATAAAAAACAATTTTATTAGCCTCAACGCCAATTTGGTCTTTATGTGTGACAACGGGCCTTGGCGGTGCCCACTTCCAAGAATTCTCGTTATTTTCCTTCTTCTTAGGAAACAGATCCTGAAAACGCCAGCTCTCGTAAGCTGCTTCCACCTTGATCTTCTGATTGGCACTTACTTCGAGATGTACATTGGGATTAAACACATCTACCCAAACCAGTACTTCGGCCTTGACGCCTTTGCTTTCGCCCTTCAAGACAATATGACCTTTATCCAACTGCAATTCCTGCTGGAATTTTCCTTCTGCAAAGGGGTTGGGATATAGATGGAGGCGGATGCGGCCGAGCTTCAACAAAGTATTATTCTCGTCAAATGCACCTGTTTTCCCCAAGTACAAAAGTAATTCGCCATGCTCCACCCAAACGTTCAATCCAATATCTCCACCACCTACAGGCATGGATTCAGATGAATTTTTGCTCTGTGTGGTCCAAGATACATTGTAGTCTTTCCAATTGAACTCTTGAGCCCCAATTGGGCTCAATAAAACAATTATTAAAACTAGAATCCCTATAATACGTTTTTCAATCATCATTTCTGTTTACCAATCGTCTGTACGGAAAGAACTTAAGGGCAAGCCATTGGCACCGAACACATCTCCGACAACGAAATCTTTAAATGCATAACGAACAGCCACTGGCTCCTCAACTTTGAGCGACGCTACAACAATGGTCTTTCCTTTCAAAACAGCGTTCGCAGGATAAAAAACCTGATCTTTACCCGCAATTTCAAAAGTCTTTATTTCTTTACTATATGAGGTCAGCCCTAGCGGTACATCCTTAAAAGAGAGTACTGCAGTATTGCCTTTAATTTCCAACTTTTCATAAACAGGACTTTTGAGATTTAGTGTACTAAAACCGTAACTATCGTGTAGCGCCAGGTAGGCCAACCGTTCACCACTTTGCTGTTTATGTGATGGGTGGATGCAATTCTGTTCGCCCAAATCCAAGGTAACAGCCATCCCGGAATACGGAATTTTATCCAATGATTTACGCTGTGCATCCCGTAAATAGGCCGAATTATATTTTCCCCCTACATGATAAGGCGGCAATGAAGCGTAATCAAATGGCGCAATTTGCATAAAATAAAATGGAAGTTCATTATTTCCCCATAACGCACGGTACTTCTCGACCATCCGGGGAAATAAGACTTCATATTGATCTGGACGTTCGTAATTAGACTCACCTTGATACCAAATGATACCTCGAATGCCATAACCGGCAATGGGATGAATCATACCATTGTATAACATGGTCGGTACGCGATTTTTATCTTTCAAGCCTTCCTCTTGTTTTGGGATTTTTATATCTTTCTGATCCGCCAGCCAAGATGCCTCCATCCAGGCTTCGATATTTGAACCGCCATAGCTGCTATGAATCAAACCGACAGGCACCCCTAAAGTTTTGCGCAGTTGTCGGCCGAAATAGTAGGCCGTTGCACTAAAACCGACCACAGACTGCGGTTCAACTTTTTTCCAAACACTTGGCTTGCTATCGGATGCAGGCTGTAACAAGGGATTGCGGGGTACGGTATAGATACGCAATTGATCGTCCCTTGAATTCATCATCGCTTCTGTACTGCCGAGGATGGGTTGCCCAGGATAGCCTTTCAAAGGCATTTCCATATTCGACTGGCCCGAACACAGCCAAACTTCACCGATTAAAATATCGTGCAGTTCAATCACATTTTTTTCTGAGACCTTGATCTGATAAGTTCCACCTGCTGCTGGTGTATTTACTACAATTTTCCATTGGCCAAGCTTGTCCACCTTCGCATGATATTTTTGCCCATTCCAGGAGGTCTGTAAGGTTACTGTTGTCTGGGGGTCCGCCCAGCCCCATACCGGGACTTTACTTTGTTGCTGCAGCACCATCCCATCGGTAAAGAGAGCCGATAAACGTACTTTCGCCTGGCTACTCAATTGCGCCAACAGTAACACGATCGCAAAAAAACAAGTTTTCATTGTCATAAATTATCGCTTTAAAAAACTGGCATCCAAACGCTCATGTCTCCGAATGTACGGTTTCCCCAAGCAAAATAGGGCACTAAACGTACCGGAACAGTCTCCGGCTTTCCATCAAATGCTTTCCGGTACAGTGAATTCCATTTCGTGCTGTTTTTCCGATAGGCATTTCCCTCCAACAGAACAATATCTTGGCCCAGTATATTTTCATGTCTTGGCGCGAACTGTTCGCCTTGTTTCATTTTTAGATCAAAGATATTGATGTCCGCAGCCACATCCTGCTTTTCCAGACAATACACAATTGGTCCACGCATGACCGCAACCTGATTGCGGGTTTCCTCGACCAATGGATTTGATTCCATCAAAGAAACATCCATGGGTAACCTAATTTCAATGCGGTCCCCCTTTTTCAGCGGTCCGGCTAAAAGGGCATAGCCTTTCTCGATCGGTGCGTCTACTTTATTCTTGTTTTTCCATATTTCTGCCTTTCCAGCCCAACCCGGTATCCGTAGTTTCAAAGTATGATCGGAAGGAAACTCTTTTAAGATGAAGGTGGCAGTTCCTTCCCATGGGTACCTGGATTCTTGTACAATGCTGATATGTTTGCCTTGGTATGTTGTATTCAATTCATTTCCGCCATACAGGTTGACCGCAACAGCATCTGTGGATAGTCCGTAAGCATAGTTGGCTACTTCTGCAATCGTACGAACGATATTGGGTGGACAGCAATTAGATAATGAGATATAAGGAACCCGCTTTTTCGACCAGCGCTGCTGGAATGGAAGATCGGATGAATAACTCAATGGATTGGTGTACAAAAATTTGTCGCCATCTAAACTAATCCCTGACAGTACGCTATTATAGAGCGCCAGTTCCAATATGTCGATGTATTTTGCATCGCCCGTGAAATTAGCCATGCGCCAATTCCACAACATATTGCCAATATTTGCACAGCTCTCATTATGCGCAGTTAAGTTGGGCAATTGATAATCCCGCCCAAATGCCTGATGGATTTTCTGTACCTCACTGGGATTATAGGAAGTTCCGTCAGGTGAGGTACCATCATACAGCGATCCCAGACCACCAGTAATATACATCTTATGCTTAGTGACATCAGCCCAAATTTCAAAAAGGCGGTTGCTCAATGTGGTATCTGCAATCTCGGCACATAAGTCGGCAACTCCTGCATAGAGGTAGCTTGCCCGCACGGCATGTCCCGTGGCTTTATGCTGCTTGCGGAATGGGATACGGTCCTGATTGTCGTCAGTACCATCCTCAATCTCACCTTTAATATCGATCAAGTGCTTGGCAAGTTCCAGGTATTTTTGGTCTTTGGTCGTCCGATAAAGTTCTACAGTACCCATATAATGAGAGGGACAGATCGCGTTTCGGGCCAAGGTCGGATTGGATTTTTTATAAAATCCATACAGGTAGTCGGCGGCTTTGATTGCGATATCCAACAACTCACGTTGTCCGGTCGCCCGATAATGTATACATCCTGCTGTCATCAAATGCCCGATATTATAGGATTCAAAGCTCAGCCGATCTTGAAACTCAATATTTTGTCCCGATCGCTGCTGGTCAATTGTCGCCTTGGTATAAATATAGCCATCTGCACGTTGCGCTTTGCGGATAACGGGAATAACTTCATCCAGCATGTGAAGCAGCTTTTTATCTTTTGTCTGTGCATAGATTGCGCAGACAGCTTCCAATGTTTTGTAAAAATCGCCGTCATGAAAGGATGGCCCTGTATGTTCTCCTTTCTCCAAGCCTGCCGCAATTTCGAAATTCCGATAGGCGTGACTGATCGAAGCATCTGTATAAACGTGCCAGAGTTGTGGCACCATCTGCTCATAGCATGACTTTGTACGATCGGCCCAAAAACCTTTGGTCCATTGCACATCCCCCATATCGACCGCCTGTTGGACGGCATAAGGGCTTGCGCCAGTATTTGTAATAGACTTTTCTTGGGCCTGGACCTGCCAGGCCGTCGCGAAGAAGAGAGCCAGGATCAATAGTTTGCGCTTCGTTTTCATGATTTCTTTATTTTGCATCTAGCCATAGTAATTCAACTTTCCCCTGCAAGCCCGAAGGCAGCAAGCCTTTCAGAAACTTGTCCGATGCCGTCGTTTTTATTTTCTTTTCTGCAGCGGGGTTTTCTTTTTCGTACAGCAAGCGATTGCCCCAGGTGTTGTACACTTTCACCCTGATTTTATTATCTCCTTGCCGGATAAAATCAGTCACATCGATCTGATAAGGTTTGGTCCAGACGACACCAGCAGACTGTTCATTGACAAAAATTTCAGCCATGGATTCGATCGCTGAAAACTCCAAATAAGCACGCTGTTTTTTACCAATTTCATGAACACGCAACGTTGTCTCATAGCTTCCGGAGCCAGCATGGTACCTAGTTTCATTGTCTGTACTGCTTGTCCAAAACTGAGGTTCCTGCTGTTTAAGCGTTTGTTTGTTGTGCAGCCCATCAGCCGTGAATGACCAGGGTTCTGTCAAGGCTGTTTTCCCGGATAACTGATAGGTTGGTACATCAATCTTTTTATCAGTGGTAAACACAAAGCCGGATTGATAGGCTTCAAATGACAAGTCAAAAACTGTCCTATCCTTGATCACTTTAAACGGTAGCACCGCCAGTTTGTCGCTTACCGGATCGTAACGGTATGCATATCGGTCATTTGTCCGTAAAGACAAAGTCGCTCTTTGCCTTAGGCTGTCCTGATTGGCCACAAAAAACAAATGGCCGCCATCGAAACGGCGATGGTTCCAAGAAATATGCGGATTGTCCCCTTCGTTGATCAGCACATCAGGAACAATATTTAATGGACTAAAATCCTTGGATTCATAGTGTCCAACAAGCACCCGCCCTTTTCCGAGTTGTTTAACCTGTAATGTTGTATTTGTGAATGGCTCGAGATTGCTGAATAATTCTTTAAGCAAACTGCGATATTGTTGTGCTTTTTCATCCGTCAATTTGCCCCGCCAGGTCTGTGGTATATCTTGAAAAAGCACCGTAGCCCCTTGATTGACAAGACTCCTGATGCGTTCTAAGGTACGAAGGGAATACTGGCTACCATTCGGATTTAATGCTGTTTCTCCAGGCATCACAAGTAAAGAGTAAGCAATATGGTCCGCAAAAATCACCTTACCGTCTAGCACCCTAGTCTGGTTCCATAGTGCATCGGGATTGAAGGAATCGTAGGCATAGCCGCGTAGCGGATCAACCCAATCTTCGGGCCTATACATATTGGCTCCTGTGGTCACCCCCGCAACTTTCTGCATCGGTAAGCCGACATTGGCCAACAGAGAATCTGTCCGATGGACACGGCCTTCACCGATAATACCAGGCAGCATATTGACCAAAGCACTTGGAAGCAGGGATCTTCTGGGAATCTCTTCACCAATAAATACAGCTACATCACGTACGGGTACCCCGTGTTGTAAGAGTTGTTGTGTCCGGATGGCATAATTCACCCATTCTTTACCGGGTTTCCACCAGGTTTGATCGCGCTGAAAATAGGTTCCGATACCATCCATGGTCATACCTGGTTTGCGGTCTAACCAAGGATTGTGGACATATACATGGTAAACTAGATTATTGATTCCCAAGGCGTAATTTCTATCCTGAAGACTTTTCAGGAGTCGTGGATGTTCGTCCCATTGAGCCCGAATCTGGGTAAAGGCTTCGGACATGGTGACCTGCTTGCCATAAATATGGCTTCCTGAGATGGCATCCAAGATATCCGCAGGTTTATCGTGCGAAGGGCTTCTGAGCCAAAACTCACCCATTGGACGATCGGTTGAAGCAAAATGGGCTAGCCCATCACCGACCATCACAGGAGCCGTGGCTTCGGCCGTAAATTCGACACCGTATTCATCCGCTTTCTGACGTAGTGTAGCATAGCCTTTCTCCTGCAACAGCTCACTGATGGTCTGTCTGTAATCTTGCAAAAACGCTTCGGAATCTTCTACACTATTGACAAAACAACCCGTCAAAACAGGGAGATAGTCGGTCAAGTCATAACCCCGGCGTTTCAAAAACTCGTTCGGAAAACTTCGGGTCCAGTTTTGACTACCACATTCCCAAGAATCAATATGAAATACTGTGAGGACTTCTTTAGATAATTGCGGATCCACCTGTTTTTTAGCTGCCCCGAACCACTGGTCAAATTGAAAAGCGACAGTAGCCGCGTCTAATTTATCACATTCCAGACCTTTGCCTGCACCAGCAGTTTCGTTTTTATGTCCTGTGGAGGTATGTCCAACACGCAATATTTTCCACTTTCCTTCCGGCAGTGTCAGGTCGACACGACCTGCTTGGTCGGGACTGGGCAAACGGATAAGCTGTTGCTGTCCGACGATAGCGTCTTTGTCTACGGTGCTTGGTTCAGAGTTTTTTCCTACACGCCAGATTTCTCCCGTCTTTCCTTCGATCTGATTGACCTGCGCTTCTTCAAACAGACTGATGCCGTTTAATTTTAGCGAAGGTTTCCATTTACCGGAATCGAGGTCTTCGGCTCCAGGCTCACTGCCCACGGGATCGTAGACAAAACGGAAATATTTTGCTCTGGTATAGGGAATCAGGTGTGTGACGCCATTGTCCCAGTCCAACCAGCCCATTCTTGGGGATTCTAATTGTGTAATCTTCCGAAAATTTAGGCCATCATCGCTAGCCCAAACTTGCAAACGGTTCGCTTGGTAGTTGGATGCTGTCCATTCAATTTTCAATGAATTGCAAGGGAAGGGCTGATCAAATGCATACTGTATCCAACCTGACGCAGCTGTTGCAAAATTTTGTTTATTCCCTCTTTCAGCCAGTCGTTTTAGATCTTCGCCATAGCTGTTGGATACGTGAACCTTCTCCGTAAAGCTTTTTCGCGGCGAATGTGTCAGTGGCAGTGCAAATAAGGCAATATCTTCGTAATAGCCTTGTTGGGCTTGTGGTTGTGGCAATTGAACATTGCGCATCCGCTCGCCCTTGCTATCGATTACGGTATCGGCATGCACGACTTTCTGCATCGACTTCTCGGGACTGATCCATGGTCCCCCCGCGGTTGCAAATCCATCATTGGGCAATAAAGCTATTTTTATTCCATATTTTTTTGCTTCGTCGACGATATATTTGAACATATCCCACCATGCTGGTGTTAACGTCTCTGTCGGAGGATCGAAAAGAGGCGGATTGGTTTTACCCTTGATCGGTGCCAGGTAGGCTCCTGCGATCTTATTTTCTGCCATCGCTTTCAGATCCGCAGTAATACCTTCCTTAGAATAACTGGCATGCATAAAGTACCAAAATACCCATGGTTTTGCCTGTTCAAACGAATGTTGATCCAAAGGAACTAATGCCGTTGGAATACCTTTAATCTGTGCATTGCCGCTCAAACAGCCAAAAAGAAGACTTGTCCCTAATAGCAACTTAATCCTCGTCATATCTTATCTTGTTCTTTGAAGCTATCCAAAAGTTTGGACAACCTATTTCTTTCAATTTTGAATGTATCCCCTTTATTGCGTCATTTCAACTAGTTGACTCCTACAGGGTTTAACTTTACTTACTGGATATCTTCCTACTAATCTTCATTTATTTAATTGTATTGCACAAAATCCTTGACCGATTGTTTCAAATCTGTCGGAATCAGATAAAAGGAATAGCTGTAGTTTTTTGCCGGAATTTGATATTTTTCCAACGGTTGCGACACATCTGTCCAGGTATCATTTCCGCCAACACCCATCTGCTTTAAATCGACATTTAAAGTGATCTTATCTTCTTTTTTCAATTTAAACCAGTGTTTTGCTTCGACGATCGCTTTTTGTGAATAAGACCATGCACTCATATACAGCGGCTGCTCGCCGACAACCAAAAGACCTGCATTTTTATTTTGAAGGTGCATCCAACGAACATCCATCCGATTTCCGTTTTCCTGTGGATAAAGATAATGCTCCATGAATTGATCGATGTTCATGTGGTAAACACCAAGATCAAAACCATAAGCACGATCGGGATAGTTTTCCATGGGCCCTAAGCCATAGTATTGGATGTCTTCAAATGTGGGATTGATCCCCATTTGGAGCCCAACTTTAGGGATATTAGGTAATCCAGCCTTCACCTGCAGCTGGTAATTGACGAACACAATACCTGGATTTTTCACCGTATAGATCACTTTTACCTGTGCGGAATCACCTGCAAGGGCGTACAATGTCTGGATTTCATACCCTTGATCTTTTTCCTGCGCGTTTACCGACACTACTCTTGGCGCGCCATACCAGTATTTTAGTTTTTTATCCGGTTTCCAGCCCCGGCGGTCATTGTCCGTAGCTGGTCGTGTGAAGCTTGGTCGAATGGCATCTTTGATAATTTCCTGCCCCTTGTAATTAAACGCAGTCAAACTTCCGGTCGATTTGTCAAAGCTAGCCTGAAAAGCGTTACCCCTGATCTGATACTGATCGGCAGTTTCTGTCTTTACCAATTTGTTGCCTTTGTAGGATAAAGGTCGTAGGACATTGGATTGATCCTGCAATCGGATCTGTGATGAAGACACAACAAATCCTGCTGGCGCCCATGAAGTCGCTTCCCGTAAACGGAACTGGATATCAAGCTGATATTCCTGATCTGCGGCACGTTTGAAAGGTAAATATTTGGCAAAGCTTACCTGTGCAGAATCGCCTGCGGCTAAATCGATAACCGATATCGGCACTTCTTTTACCAGCAGCCCGTTTCTGCGGAATAATAAGACAGCATCATAATGATTTAGGTTGAGCTCCGCTGATCTATTTTTGACTTGTACCGTGGCCTTTTCTGGATCAACCAAAGTGACCTCTGCAGGCTGATAGATCCGTTTATTTTCATACATCGCCGCTTTTGGCCGACCCCAGGCATCCGTAATACCATTCAGGCTAAAAGCACCATTGTGTACCTTTTCACCAAAATCACCACCATAGGCCAATACTTTACCATAAACAGAATCCTTACGGATCAAGGCCTGATCCTTATAGTCCCAGATAAAACCACCGATCAAACGGGGATGTGCACGAAAGATATCCCAGAAATCAAGAATGTTACCGGTCGAATTGCCCATGGAATGGGTATACTCAACAAAAAGGATCGGGCGATGATCGCCATTATCCTGATTTAAGAGTAACGAGGGGGTGAAAATACCGGGATAGAATCGCGATACCATATCAACATAATATTGATCTTTTATATTTTGTAAACGATGGGAGTGATCGTTGGATTTTGGATAGCGTGGATCTGAAGGATCAATATAGCCCGGTAGCTGATGGCTGCCCATGGCCGGTTCGTAATGTACTGGGCGCGTAATGTCAAAATCATGGATCCAAGCCGCCATAGACGCCGTGTTCGGACCTCTTCCAGATTCATTTCCTAGCGACCAAATAATAATGGAGGGATGGTTCTTGTCACGTTCTACCATCCGCGTAACCCGTTCGTTGAGTGCCGCCAGCCAGGCCGGATCGTTCATCAGCTTTCCTCCTAGACCATGTGTTTCCATATTGGCTTCATCCATCACCATAATACCATAGCGGTCACAGAGTTCATAGATATAAGGGTCATTGGGGTAATGTGAGGTCCGAATCGCATTAAAATTAAATTGCTTGATCTGACGAATGTCGGCTTCCATATCTTCCCGTGTCAATGCCTTTCCACGTTCAGGATGGTGATCGTGACGGTTGACACCGTATAGATAGGTGGTTTTGCCATTGATCAAAAGTTTACTGTCTTTTGGAGAAAAAGCGATACTCCGAAACCCGACTTGACAAGTCTTCGCTTCCAACAAGCGATTTTTCTTATCGTAAAGGGTCAGTACCAAACGGTAGAGATGAGGTTCTTCCGGCGACCATTTCTTTGGATTTTTGATCGTCGTTTCCAATAAACCAAACTTCACGTTGTCCAACCTCGGATAGATTTCATCAAAGATGGCTGAAGCATCTTTCTCTAGTGGTTTATCGAGAATAGGTTTATTATTGCTATCATACAGTTGTGCTTTGAGCGTAAAACCGTTGATGCTGTCGCCTGAAAAATTATCGACTTTTGGACGAAGCGAGAATTTGGCATCTTGATAATCAGCATCTAAAGTGGCCTGCCAATGAAAATCAGCAATACGCACTTTTGGCTCGGCCATCAAAAACACCTCCCGGTGAATACCGCTCATGCGCCAATGATCCTGATCTTCTAGATAGGAAGCATCGCTCCAACGCAAGACTTGGATAGAGATGCGATTTTTACCTTTTTTAAGATATGGTGTGGCATTAAATTCAGATGGCAAGCAGGAGTCTTCCGCATAACCTACGTATTTGTCATTAATCCACAACTGATAGGCAGAGATAACACCTCCAAAATGTAAGGTAATATTCATTCCATCCCAGGATTCGGGCAATTCGAATGTTTTTTGATAAGACCCGACACCATTGTACTCTTTGGGAATGCGCGGCGGATCAATTGGACTAAATGGATAGACTGCCGAACGGTAAATGGGGATATCATAACCTTTCATTTCCCAATTGGAAGGGACCTGTATTTTGTCCCAGCCTTTGACTTCGGATACATGAAAATCTATAGGTGCATCGGCCGGTTTAAAGGCAAATTTAAAATCCCATTCGCCATTTAAAAAGAGCATTCGTTTATTGCTTTCCCGGTCATTCTTCAAAGCTTCTTCCACTGTTGCATAGGAATAGCCCGTGGCACGTGAGGGATCCCGATTGATCGATGTAATCATCGGATTTTCCCATGGTGCAGCGATTTGTCCATTCGGCACTGGCGGGATGACCGCGGGTTTTCCATCAACCGTTTGTGCCTGTGCCGAAATTACTGACAATGACAACAACAGGGCAACACCCAGCTTGGATACGGCTATTTTTTTATATAACCTAGTTTTTGTAATCGACTTCATATGCTATTCCTTTTTCCAAGACGAGCTCATAGTCGTTCCCTGAAATATGTTTTACTTGACCTTGTTTTACACGTGGAACTGTTTTGCTTTGCAACTTGAGCTTTCCTGTTCCAATAGGCGATTTAATCTTGATTTTATTTTTTGACACGTAAAGTTCGATCTCACCCAGAGGTGTGGGCACCTTTCCTTCCATCCATTCCAGCGATGCCAGATAGGGTCTGATTTCATACTGTGCATAGCCCGCCGCTGTAGGTTGCACGCCAAGATAGTACTTACCCAGCAAATAGATCGGGCTTGCTCCCCACGAATGACAAAGGCTCTTACCAAAATCTCTTCCATACATCGCATAGTGTTCGGCTCCTTTTTTCGCTGGATTGAATTCTTCCCAGAAGGTCGTCGCACCAAGTTTTAGCATACCGCCCCAATAGTCTTTCATTTCTTTCATCACATAGTCCTTTTCACCAAGTTCACACAAAGCTTCAAGTTCGTAGTAACGCATATAAGGGGTGGTAATCTGTTGTACTTGATCATTTAACAAGACATTAGCCTTCACGCCTGCCTGTTGCTGTTCATTCAGATAATTAAAGAAAATCGCAAACATATTGCTGTAGCGTGTCACATTATCCGTTTGCTTACCATCAATACGGCTATGTGCAAAGGCTTTTTTCTGATCGTTCCAATAATAGGCAAATAGCTTATCTTTGAGTTGTTTCGCTTCTTGTTGATAGTGCCGGTTGTCTGTCGGTTCACCAACCAAATCGGCACACATCGCCATGGTTTCGAGACTACGGCAAAGCAATAATTGTTCAAAGCTCACTTCCCCTTGCTTGCTGAGACCTTCGGCCCAGTCAATAAATACCCAATCGCCAGCTAAACCTTTCATCAAACCATCACTATTTCTTCTATCCAGACAAAACTGCATCAGACTTTTCATTCGTGGATAGATGCCCGCTATAAATTCCTTATCACCGGTATAGCGGTAATAATCGGCAATACTCAAAAACCAATAGAAGGTATAGTCCATGATGGTGTTGATGTGACTGATCGTCGGTTCTTTGCCCCGTAAGGCTAAAATCGTTCTTTTGACGGACTCGGAATCAAAGCCCAAATAGTAATTCATCGCATAAGATTGGTAGGCATCACCGCTCCAGATCCAGCGATCGCGTTTGATACCGTCAATGAAAAACTCACGTGTGGTTAGCTCCATGGTATATTTGGCAACATCCCATATCTTGTTTAATTCATTGTCTGAACTGCGAAAGAATCCGCGATCTGCAACAGGTAAGTATTCGTACTGCATGGATACCTGGTCGAATTTCACCGTTCCTTCAGGTTCCAGGTAGACAAAACGGAAGGCTTTGGAAAGGTCGAGTGTACTGTCCTGTGGTTGTTGGTTGTGTACCTCAAGTAAATCGATGGTCTCGCTGGTTTTAGTTGAAAGTGCTTCTTCACGGGATTCGCCATAATAGATGTTCAGGCGACCTGTCCCCACCAGCTTATGCAGGGTAAGAAAACCAAATGTATTTTTTCCGAAATCAACCAAGAGACCTTTACCTTGTTTTTCTTGCGAAAGCGCTTGCTTTGGCTTAACAGGCAATTTAAACGCGGATGGACGAACTGTTGGTTCATCAAAGTTCCATTTACCAGCCTTAACATAGGTTGTTCCAGATTGATCAGATGCTTTGCCTGTCTCGTCTATCCATTCCTTATCTTCATACGTTACGTTCCAGTCACTATCCGTCGTTACAGTGTTTCCAGCTACATACAGCGCCGGCACGTTCCCCTGGTTATAGACTTTGACGTTGATCTTTTGCTTTCCTTTTTGGAGCTTCACCTTATCGGGTGTCCCATGAAGCATTTTTCCATTGATCTTCACGTTATACTTACCTTCGGCATAAATACGGATTTCCTCCGCTGCCGGCAAGTCAAATTCTTTACTGAATTCGACCAGCACATAGTGACTGTCCATCTTCCAGAAAGGCGGGAAAAATGTACCTCTTTCGGTGCGGCGATTTTGCATATCGTTGCTCAGCCAGACCTCATAATCCCCCGGATACCAAATCCAGGTGCTCTTATGTTGCGCGAATGATGTCGTTGTGGTGATAAGACATGCTATCATTAAAATAATTTTATTCATATGCAATGATGTATTTTTGTAGGTGCCCCGGGGAGCTTCCAATTTATTTTTGTGCATGGCCTATGTTTTTGCAGGTTTATATCCATTGAGCGCGAACCACAGTATGACAAGGTAGCAGGTTAAAGGGACACTGTATCCAATCTTTGTATTGTCATTGGCGGCATCAATAAGCATTCCTGTTAGGAATGGAAATACTGCGCCACCGACAATGGACATGATCAACCAAGAAGAGGCTTGTTTCGTCTCGTTCCCCAGCCCCGCAATACCCAGGGAAAAAATTGTTGGAAACATGATTGACATAAAGAAGCCAAGTCCGCCCAACGCATATAAGATCACCATTCCCGTCCCCGAAATGGCAACAGCTGCCAATACTGCGCAGCAAACAGCATAAATTGCCAATAAACGCTGGGCTGTCGTGTAACGCAACAATAGGGTACCGACAAAACGTCCGCCCATAAAGAGCAAACCATATACACCTAGGAAATACCCCGCAGTCTTCTCATCGACACCGGCTCCCTGCTGTGCCATACGAATAAAAAAACTGGTCACACAAACCTGCGCTCCAACATAGAAAAACTGTGCGATTACAGAAAAACTCAAATGCTTATGCCGAAGTACTGCGAATAAACCAGAATTTTGCACCTTCTCTCCTTCCTTCTTTTCACCCTGAATTTCAGGCAGTTTAACAAACAAAAAGACTAACGCTACGACTAACAAGATTAAACTTAATATCAAATAAGGCATTTTTACGGAAGACGCTTCATGAAGCAGATACGCTAACCGGTTGCTCTCCGACATAGCCGCCAGTTCCGTTTCTGAATAGCTCGTACCCGACAAAATAAAGGTAGTACCTACAACTGGAGCGACCATTGCCGCCAATCCATTAAAGGAGGCCGCCAAATTAAGCCGATGTGTTGCTGCTTCGGGCTTACCCAAAACTGCAGCATACGGATTAGCCGCCGTTTCCAATAAGGCTAGTCCACAACCAATAATAAATAATGCCAGCAAGAAGAGCTCATACATACGGTGATCTGCCGCAGGGATAAATAGAAATGCACCTACGGAGAAAGTAACCAGCCCTATAATAATAGACAGTTTATACCCCCATTTGCGCAAAACATAACCCGCCGGCAGTGCCATAATGAAATAAGCAAAGAAAACTGAAGTATCAACCAGTGCCGACTGGCTATTATTCAGCTGACAGGCTTTTTTCAAATGCGGGATCAGCACACCATTTAAATTATGAGCCATACCCCATAAGAAAAATAGGCTGACAATCAGAATAAAAGGAAGCAGATAGCCTTTACTAGATGTCTCTGTTAACTTGATTGATGATTTTGTACCAATTTCCATATGCTTATCGGTTAAATTGACGCTTCCTTGCGTTTTGCCAATAGGATATGGTCTGCGACCAAGACCACCACACCATGTTGATTGATAATTTCAACATGTTCAACTACGGTACCAAATTCAGGCTTTTTTGCATCGGATTTTTCAGAAATAGTCACCTCTGCGTGGATGGTATCGCCAATAAATACGGGCTTGACAAAACGAAGGCGATCGTAGCCTTTGGAAAACGCTTCCGGATTAATAACTGAGGCCGTCAGTCCGATACCGATTGCAAAGATCATTGTGCCGTGCGCAATACGTTGTCCAAAGGGTTGGGTCTTGCACCATTCCGCATCGAGGTGATGGGGGAAGAAATCGCCTGTATGTCCGGCATGAACAACAAAATCTGTTTCGGTGATCGTGCGGCCCAATGTTGTCCGTTTATCGTTTAATATATAATCTTCAAAAAAAATAGATTCGAAATGCATAATTTAATTTATTGTTGGTTTTAAGGCTTTGTTTCTTTACCCCTTTGCTATGGGTTGCCCCCCTTGGGCACTGCTTTGATAAGCAGCCTCTACAACGGCCATGGTATGGATTACATCTTCAACTGCGGCTGGTAATACCGCTATTTCACCCAGTTTAAAACGCATCAAGCTGCCCATGCTGCCAATGAAAGCATCGGGAAACCAAGTTCCCTCGATCGGGTAGGTCACCCATTCCGGTTGGCTGCCGTCTGTTGGCTTGATACAATATTCAAACACATCAGATACCCCATGCGGATAATCCATCAGCAAACCCATTGTCGCTTTGATAGCACCCTTGGTACCTTCCCATTTGATATAGCTTTCTTCATGCTTTGGCCCGAATTCGTGGTCATGGTTGGTATTGACAACTGCATGCAGGGTATCACCATAGTCAAATAATAAGGTTGTCCTACTGGAGGATAAATCTTTAGCCGGGTGTTTTAATGTTTTTGCATAAACCGATTCAGGATTGCCCAGAAAGGAGCGAATCAAATCGATATAATGCACACTGTGATACAGAATTTCCAAGCGTGGGTGTACCATGACATGGGGAAAGAGCTGCCAAGGTGTATGCACCGATACGCGTACTTCCATATCGTAAAGTTCACCGATATAACCTTGCTCGATCAACCAACGTGCGGCGTTTACAAATGGTGCCTGCCGAAGCTGACAGTTGATTGCAGCTACCAAGCGTTTACGTTGACAGACTTCCAATATCGCTTGACTATCGGTATAATAATCGCCCATAGGCTTCTGAATCAATACAGCCGCACCATTGGGTAAGGCCTCCAAAGTCTCGATAAATTTATTCGGCATAATGGTTACATCATAAACCGCGTTTTCAGGAGCTTGTGCAACAGCATCTTCCACCGTATCGTAAACATATGGAATGCCAAATTCTACTGCCAATGCTTCTGCTTTCGCCTTTGTACGATTGACAATACCATGCACATGAAAACCTGCCTTACGGTAAGCCGGGAGGTGTGCATCTTTCACTATACCACCTGCACCTATAATAATAATCGGCAAAGCAGTCTGGGGTAAAATCGCTTTATAAGGGATATCTATCATAACCATGCATTTATTTTTTCCTGTGCTTTTGTTAACAATGAAACACTACTTTCATCGGTCTTAATCGCAGCAATTACAGTATCATCGATGATATGTGCAATCTGAGGCCAATTGGCCAAGCGCGGTAATGTGCGTGCAGTATCGTGCAATTCCGCCAATTTATTATAAAAGGGTATCATCCGATTGATTTCGGAATCATACCAGGTGGAGTAACGACAACCTACTCCTCCTTCGACAGTGAGCAGCTTATCTTGTTGACGTCCGACTGCAAAACGTATAAAGTCATAAGCCAACTGCTTATGACGACTACCTTCTGGAATTGCATACAACCAATACACATTTAATGAGGGGGACATCCCGCCTTCTGCCGAAGGAATAGCTGCTACATCCACCTTACCTTTTACTGCCGAAGCGGTATCAATCTGTGCCCAGGATGCAAAACCAAACCAATTGACCATCATAGCTACTTCACCCCGCGCAAAGGCAGCACCAGCCTGCACTGATTCATAATTGGCCGATTCGGGATGCAATCCGCTATCCTTTATAAATAAGCTACGATAAAAATCCAATGCGTCTACAGCCAATGGCTGATCCAACTTAACAGGTACGTCGCCTTGCTGCAAATCTCCACCGCGGGACCAAAGTTGAATACAGAAATCAAATACCGCATTATGTCCATCTGGATAGCCAGCAAACACTGTCCCGTACAAGTTATCTTCCGGCCGTGTAAAAAATGCTGCAACAGTCATAAAATCATGCCAGGTTTTTGGGACGGCCAAAGGCTTTCCGTAGCGTGCCTGAAAACGCATCTGTTCTTGCGAATCTTCAAATAAATCTTTTCGAATAACGAGGCATTCGGGACCATCATGAAAAGGCAGGCCAAATATTTGCTCGTCAAAACACTGTAAAGCTTGTAAGCTTTCTGACCAGGCCCCCTTCAGGTCTTCCGGTGGATTTTGGACGATCATACCATCCAGTGCTGACAAACCCTTGGTTTCATAGGCACGTGCCATCCAATCGGTATTGATGTGAATGATATCCCAATCGCCATTTTTAAGGCCTTTCTTTTCAAAAAAAGCTGCTGTCAATTCCTCTAAATCCAGCGGAACAAACTCCATCTCCACCTCCGATGGATATACCTGCTGATAAGCTGCCCAACATTTCTCCATGGCACGCTCAAAGGGTTCAAATTTCCGGACAGCAAAACGTAACTTATCCATACAGTTCCTCCAATATTTTAGCTGTGTGCTCACCAAGTTTGGGCGAACCTTTTGTGGCGGTCAACCGCTCGCCATCGATGCGAATGGGACAACGGGTGGTCTCATAACGGAAGCCATCGCCCATCGTTACTTGCTGTAGCATGTCTAAGATTTTAAAAGCATTATGTTCGGTCAGACGACGCCAATCCAAGACATCGGCGCACCAGATATCCGCTGCTTCCAGTATCTCCAGCCAATGTCTGGTACCTGCTGTCGTCAGGTGCTCGGCTAAAATGGCCTTAATGGTATCTCTCTCCCGAAAAGCTTGCTCTCCGTCAGAAAAACCTTCTAACGCCTTACAATTCAATAATTTACCAAGAAAAGGAATGGACCCCATCGCAAGGGCCAGAAAACCATCCTGCGTACGATACACCCCATAAGGTGCTGCCAAATATGCATGTGCATTGCTCACCTCGCTACGTTGTGGCAACAATTTACCATCACGAAAATAGGTTGTGACGGCCTCAAACTGTATATCCACAGCAGAATCCAACATGCTGACATGAACATGCGCTCCTATCCCTTGCATCGCCCGACGGTACAGGCAGGCCAATACGGCACTACATAGATTGGATCCAGCAAACATGTCCACAACGGAAAGTCCCATGGCTACTGGACCATTATTTGCATCGCCACTCAACCAAGTCATCCCGGTAAGCGATTGCAATAATAAATCCTGGCCAGGCCGCTTAACCCAGGGTCCTTCTTTTCCATATCCCGAGATCTCTCCATAAATCACCGTCGGATTGATCTCTCGGACACCTGCATAGTCAAAGCCCAAACGTTCCATGACACCTGGACGAAAATTGTGCAACACCACATCTGCCCGCGCGATTAAATCACGTATAATCTGTTTGTCGGATTCGCTTTTCAAATCCAACACCATACTTTCTTTATTCCGATTAATGGCATGAAACACTGTTGAAGTACCATTCAATATCGTATCAGAGGTATATAGTTGCCTGCAAATATCACCCGTTTCTGGTTTTTCTATTTTTATAACCCGTGCGCCTAAGTCAGCTAGCCGTAAACTTGCTAATGGCCCGGATAAAAATTGACTAAAGTCGACTACGGTATAACCTGCTAATGGTAACATATTAATTTTCTAAATAATCGTGAACAATTGATGCCGTATGCTGGCCCACTTTTGGTGCAGGTTTATCCGCATATAAACGTTTTCCATCGATCTGGTACACGCTACGGGTGGTGGTCAGTGCGGTGCCATCTTGTAAAGTGACTTCCTGCAGCATTCCAGCCTCCTTAAAACCCTGCTCCTCAAAAAAACGATGATAATCGTTGACTGCACCACACCAGATCCCTTCGGATTCCAAACGGGATATCCACTCGCACGTTGTCTTTTGACACAATACAGCAGCAAATTCTTGAAGTATTTCATCACGTCGTGAAAACCAGGTTGCAGCGTCTTGATAGAACTGTCCAGACAAGCCTATGGTTTCTGCAATATGCCTTACATTGCCCATGGCCAAGGCTAGATAGCCATCAAGGGTTTTGTAGAGTCCATAAGGCGCACTTAAATAAGCATGGCCAGCTCCTCTAACCGTCGACCGCTGAGGCAGCTTGCGACCATCGTTGACATGGGTGGTCAGCATTTCAAACTGCATATCCAACACAGATTCAAGCAAACTGACTTCAACAAGAGCTCCCTGTTGGGTATGGGCACGTTTCAACAATGCCGCCAATATACCTTGTGTCAGATGTGTGGCACAGTACATATCCACCACGGCCAATCCAAAAGGAACCGGCCCATCCTGTGCACAGCCCGATAACCAGGAAAGTCCCGACAGCGACTGCACGAGTAAATCCTGCCCTGGTTTTTTTGCCCAGGGACCTTCATTACCGTAGCCCGTTACTGTGGCATAGATCATTTTTGGATTGATTTTCCGTACGCTCTCATAATCCAAACCGATCTTTTCCATCACCCCCGGACGGAAGTTATGTGTCATTACATCGGCTTGGCGGATTAATTTTTCAATATTTTCCAGATCATTTTCATCTTTCAAATTGGCTGCATACGATTCTTTATTTCTGTTGATGGTATGAAAGACCAGGCTGCTCTCATCTACAAAAATATTTTTAATCGCAATCTGCCGCCCCCCTTCGCCAGCCCCCGGACGTTCAATTTTGACGACTCGGGCACCGAGATCCGCCAAACGCAAGCCAGCAGTTGGCCCAGCCATAAATTGTGAAAACTCGAGGACCAAAAGTCCTTCCAGTGGTTTATTATCCATGATCTTCTTTATCCACTAATGATTCCAGATACATCGCATTCATCTTGTCCAAAACTGCCTTTTCGTCGCCGCCATCCCTTAGATAATCAACCACGATATCACCAGCATGATCCTGAAAATAAAGATGTCCATCATAACGCGGACGCAAATAAGCCCGATCTAATGCGGGTAGTGTGTTGCTAAAATAATTGGCCGTAGCGGCATTTACTTGCTCATTTTTCCAGGCACGTAAATGTCCAGGCTGGCCGCCATTTTCGACATATAGCGTTTCCTGAACTTCCGGTGTCGCGACAAATCGTGCATAATCCATGGCCACATCAATATGCTTGCACTTTGAGGATACTGCCAGCCCCGCACCACCAAGTGTGCTGATCATAGGCGTACCATTTAATGACACTAAATCATGAAAATACAACACCTTACGTGCATAACCTGCCCGAGCGTAATTCGAATAACCATAGGCAAATGGACAGTAAGCAATTTCATCACGCTGCGTCATTTCTTCAAACACCCTAAATGGATTTTTATCATAAAATCCGGCATCCAGTTCATCCGCAAGTGATTTGAATAATTTTAAGACCTTTATTCCAACTGCGTCGCTGATTACCTTTTCGTTATCTTGGCAAGGCTCTTCACCCAAAGAACAACAAAGACCGTAAAAGTGCATCAAGGAATCAATCGGCAACAGCGAAAATCCGACTTTTCCGGTTTTTGCTAGCGCTAAAACATCTTCAAATGTACGTGGAAGTGCCACTTGCAAGGCCTGTAAAAGATCCGGACGACTTGCAGCCACTGGTGTTGCAGCATCCGTAGCCAATGCCCATTGCTTTCCAAGAAAGTTATAGCTTTCATGAGATTTCCCAACACTATTAGCACGCTGATCTGCCAAAAAATCTGCGGATAGGTAATCATCAAATGCAGCGAGCATCCCCTTCGCGGCAGCATGTCCCGTCCATGGATGGTCAATAACCAATAGATCGTATTCCATTGCCAAATCTGTCACTGATTTATCAGCAAATTCCTGTAAAGTCCGTTTTGTCCAAACAATTTCAACTGCTGGACATAATTCTTCATAACGCTGCGCAGTCGCAACCATCGGTACAAAGCCTCTGGTATGCCCCCAGGTAATCCCTTTTAACTGGATTTTCTCTGTCATTGTGTATTCATTTATTATTTTATGTTGTCTTGTCGAAAAACAGAGCAACTGTAACTATCATCTTATGATCAAGGTCTATTACCGATTCCTCCTTAAAAACGCCAAAATACAATAGTGGAGTCACGGCTATTTTATCCTATTTCGTTTCGCTATTGATCTGATAATATAGCCTATGCGGAACAGTCCTGTTTTTAATTTTTGATATTATTGTTTATAATCTTTTCCCTTGTCATGCTTTTTCCCAAAGAAAAAGCGGTTTATAGTATTCAAATATAAATACAATATTTGAATATAAAAATTTAACATGCTTTTTTGAGAAGCTAAAAACTCATAAATACTTTTTCTATCTTTAGCCCGATCATTTGTTAGCAAAACATATTATGATAGTAAATAGCTCCGATAAATATAAAGCACCAGCGCTCGAAAAAGGATTGCAGATTCTTGAATTTCTGGCCCTACAACCAACAGCACAATCCCAATCCGAGATCGCCTTGGGCTTGCATCGAAGTCCCAATGAAATCTATCGCATGCTTGCATCACTGGAGTCCAACGGGTACATTCATCGTGATCCAATTTCATCTAAATATTCGCTTTCACTGAAGCTATACTATCTTTCACACCGGCATTCCTTTGTAGAGAAACTACGGGCAACGTCATTACTACCGATGCAGAATACGTCCAACGAAATCAAGGACCCCTGTCACCTCTGTGTTATTTACGATAATCAGGTCATGGTCATCGCTTACGCCAGAGGTTCGTCGCCCATCAGCATCATGATTGAGGAAGGCAACCTCTACAACACGTCCCAGACCGCGTCTGGAAAGCTCCTTTTAAGTTTTTCCGAGGCTAAAAAAAGAAAATCCATTTTAGAAGCCGATCCCTATTACCGCAGTTTGAAGAAAGCAGAACGTCAGCAATTTGATAGCGACCTAGCCGATATCAAACGCAAAGGCTTTTATGAGATGCCCAGCGCATACGCCGAAGGCATCATCGATATTTCTGTTCCCATCGGAACCAGTGAAACAGGCATCATCGCCTGCCTCACGGTTTCAAAGCTCGTTCGACGTCAAATGGGGCAGAATATACCCACCGAAACTATTGTTGAAAGTTTAAAAAAATGCAGATCACAAATTGAATCCAATCTAGGATTAACTTGACAAAGGCTATTTAAAATAAATATACAACAAGAGCATAACCACAAATAACATTGCCCAAGCAGTCTTCACGCGGCCACTTGGTTTCTCCACAGTGATATTGTACATATCCCTATGTTCCATTTCATAACCCGACTTGGGTACACAGTATGCTAGGCCTATTCCAATAATAAGTAGCAGCATAAAAAGACTAAAGGAAAGCATTAGATAATGCGGCCAAAAGAAATAAATATCTTTTGGGAAAATCCAGAGATAACATACACCTGTCCCCAAGCTCATTACCGCACCAAAAGTCAAAATCGTATTGATTGCTGCTCGATTGGTTCTTTTCCACAACACGGCCATTAGAAAAGCAACAGCTAAAGGTGGCGCAATAAATCCGAGAATAGACTGAAATACATCGAAAAGATTGAGCCCTTTAATTTGGTCAATCGCCAGGGCAACGAAAACCGAAGCTAGACAGCCGATGATAACTGTATAACGTCCTACCTGGGTGATTTGCTTATTGGTTGCATCTGGCCGAATATGCTTCAGATATATGTCCATGGTGAAAACAGTACTCAAAGAATTAAGCGACGAACCGATGGTGCCCACCAATACAGCAATTAACACCACGATTACCAATCCATTCAGACCTGTAGGAAACAGGTTGGTCACCATGGTCATATAAGCAAGTGATGGATCATTAAGTCCCGGAAATAAAACCGAACAGATGATACCGGTGAGGATAAACAGCGGCAAGGAAAGTATCTTGAGCCAAGCAATAAAATTAATTCCCAGTTGCCCCTGTTCGAGATTCTTTGCACCCAAAACTGATTGTACCATGGCTTGATCCGTACAGAAAAAAGCGATTGCTGCCACTGGATAGCCTAAAGCGATCGCATACCAGGGGTAATCTGGATCGCTTGCCGGTCTGATCAACGACCAATAATTGGCTGGAGTCTGTTGTATTAAAGAACTTATGCCACCGATTTTGGAAAGCCCAAGGAAAGTCAGAAAGGCCGACACGGCGATCAGCAAGATCATCTGAAAGATATTGATTTTAGCAACTGTCTTTAATCCACCCGTATACGCAAACAGACCAGCTAGAGAGACTAAAACAGTAACCGATTGCCACATGGGAATTCCCAAAATCTGCCGCACTAAAAATCCGCCAGCAAACAGCCCCAACGACAACCATGAAATAAGCATTTTTACCAGTGAATACAAAGCCAGAATAGTTTGCGTATTTGGACCGAACCGCTTACCCATAAACTCAGGTAAGGTGCGTACTCCGGTAGAAATATAGCGCGGTGCAAACACCACCGCCAATAGGAAAAGATAGATAAAAGCATACCAGTCAAAATTGACCGCAACGATGCCTGTTGTATAGCCTACTGTAGCAAAAGCCAGCAACATGGACGGTCCGACGTTCGTCGCCCACATATTGAATCCAATACTGTACCAGCTTAAGGATTTGCTGGCCAGGAAGTGTTCTGCCCCTTCTACCTTTTTACGGGATGACAAGAGACCGATCGTCAGTAATGCGACCAAATAGACTACGACGATGCAATAGTCGTAAATGGTTAACTTGTCTAAGATACTATTCATCTTCCTAGGTTCAAGTCGACACCATATCTTTCCAACAGTTCCTTTGGACGGACGGGCTTTCCTGTTGTCAATGATTCATCCATAGCTTGCAATAAGGCTATAGTGCCTATACCCTCTTTCATATCTGGGGAGGCTTCCGCTCCAGTACGGATGGCTTTTGCGAAGTGCTCCAGGTAATTTTGATATTCACCGGCATGATGGCTTTTTCCTTCAAAACGGAAATAATGTTTTAGTTTATGCTCCCAAGTCAGCATGCGTTCTTCGCCCGTTTTATCCGTAATTGCATACCTTAGGTCCATATAATCTGCCTGACTAGCACCTTCGGTCCCCCGTAAAATGCAGCTCATTTCACTATCCCTTGTGACAGGTTGCACAGGTCCGGTATATGCACCACTTACTCGGGCTACACGGCCATCTCCGGCTTTGAAAATAAAATGCATGGTGTCTGGATTTTGCAGCCCTCCTTTTTTTCCGTTGGCGCTCAGCATGCCATATCCCATCACTTCTTCAATATTCGGCAGATACCAGCGGATAAAATCGACCGGATGACTCAATCCACCGTAAAGCCATTTGAAGGAAGACTGTAAAGACCAAGGCTTCTCCAGAAACCAGCGGTGATCAGCATGATAATAGCCTTCAATGGTAATCAACTCACCAATCAGTCCGGCTTCAAAATCTTCTCTTTGCTTTTTCACCGGTTCAAAAAAACGGGAGCTCTGCCCAACAAATACACGCTTATTTTTCTGAGCTGCGAGTTCCAATAAACCATTGGCATCGGCCAGATTATCAATAAATGGCTTGGTGCAGATCACGTGTTTATCGTGCGCTAGCGCCAATCGGATATGCTGTGCGTGAAGATGATCCGGGGTATAAATTGCAATAGCTTCAATGCTTTTATCATTAAGCATTACTTGATAATCATTGGTATAATCATGAAAGTCAAATTCTTTCATGCGTTTGCGCCCTAGGTCTTCGTTCAGGTCGCAGACTTTGACCAAATCGATATATGGACTTTGTAGTGCCGCAGACATCGTGCTACGTCCTTCACCAAGTCCTAATATTCCTAATTTTAACTGTTGTATCTGTTCCATTTTATTGTTTATAAAAAATCCATGTTTCATTCACGCCCGTTCCGGGAATACCTTCCTGATAGGTCCCCATAAGTTTGTTCCATTCCATAACCCGTGGATTGTCCTTGGTCGTTAGCTGATCGATTGTTTGAAAATCCTGTCCTTTTGGAAAAGAAATATATAACATCAGCTGACGTCCATTGCGGTAGACCAATACCTCGTCAAAGCCTGCTCTGCAGAACCCTGCTGCAACTTCGGGCCATTCGTTAGATTGATTTTTATGGGCCTCAAAATAAGCCTCCTGTTTCGATTTATCGTCCACCAGTTGTGCGGTAAGTAACACAAAATCGATGTCTTTCACTTTTTCGGCTCCACAGTTGCTCCGATCGAACGTATAAAATAGATCATTGAATAACTTATAAGAAATTGCCGGATAATTGGCTACCCAAGCACTCGATATTTTCTTACCGATTTCATCGTCTGTCATCAGCAAGATATAATCCTTCCAGCGATATACCTGGCTGCTATCGGCTCCTTGTTTAGCAAAAAAATCTTTGATTTCAGTCAGTTTAAGCTGCTTTTTTACATCATGGATCTGAAAAAACACAGGTTTGGTAAAAGGAACATAGGTATTGAAAGATGCATTTTTAGGAATTGATCGTTTTTCGGACAATAAAAAGTTATAACGCGGACTGATGCCTGCTTCTTCTTTCACCCTTGCACCTGCCTCGGGGCCGTTATTTATCCACTCAACACTTGGTCCATTAGCGTTTCGCAATATTTTATTGGATGGAAACCAGTTGTTGCTGACATTCATATAGGCTGAGCCTTCATCGGTATAGAGATAAAACCAATGTTCAGGAATATGCGCATAAGGCGACACATAGATACTGTCGATATAATTTTCCTGAATTTTTGTTCCGGGCTGAGCCGATAAGGTGTAAATACCGGCTACATCATACATGTATTTGCCATAACGTGTGATCTTATTTTTGAAAACACGATTATTACGCATAGTATTGACTGTCGGTGTCCAGCCCCAGCCCAAGCTAATGCCTGTGTACGGCAGATCAAGCAATTCATTATTTGTAATAGCTACATTGCGGACAAAACCGGCACCAATCCCTACTGTTCCCCAATCCTCATTCCCAATATCTTGGATTAGATTATTGCTGACCACAACACCATCGGTCAAGATACGCTCATCGCTGGGCTGAAAAGGCAAATGTGCTTCCACTTGTTCGTCCGAGAACTGACCGAGTAATATACCAGATCCGCCGATATCCTGAAATAGATTTCCATTTAAACTATCTTTTAGATTGCCAGCTCGATAGTCTATACCTGTCGCGGCTAAATGGGCGAACCGGCAAGATGAGATTTTAGTAAATGCGGTATGATTAAGTAGGACTGCAGCTTGAGGCCGTCCCAGCCAAGCCTGGTTCTCCAATCCCGCTTTATCACTGGTGCCCGGTTTGGCCAATTTGTACGCATCCAAAAAATACATACCTGCCTGTAAGGCAACGTGTCCGTAGTAGTGCGGCCTTAACCAGGAGCTGTGCTGAAATTGAAGCCCTTCGATATATACATGACAAACAGGTGATTCCAAAGTCCCTTGCATCCTCAGGATCGTTTCAAGATAAGGCGCTACAACATGTAACTTGTTTAAGTTTTCATCAGGTCTTTTATAGTAATATACTTTATGGTTTTCTTCATCCAAAAACCATTCTCCCGGCTGATCCAAAAATTCAAGGGCATTGACCAGACGAAATGCCGAATTGCCATATTCCTTAGACAACCAAGGCTTAGGCCAAGGGTGTTCATTCTGTAATTTACCTTCCGGTTCATGAAAAAATAGTGTGGTACTATCTTTTGTGACTACCGCCTCACGAACCCGGAGCTGCGCTATTGCCCACCACTGATGGATGAAAAACTCCATACCGGCCTTATAGGCAAACCTTTTCGGTAACACGTTCGGAATGACGGCCGCTTGTTTTTGGAAATCCCAATTGATGATCCGGGGCAAGTGGGCATCATCGTGACTTTCCGCACGGATTGCTTTACGTGAACCAACCCACAATTGGCGGAAAGGGAAATACTTTCCTCCGGCCTGAGGGGCATCTGCCACCGCGATATGCTTAGCAATAGCAGGATCCAATCTCTTTTCACTTTTTACTCGCCGCCAGCCTGTAACAGGAATCCCACCCGAAAATATGGCTTCATTGCCTACCGCTTTTATCCATGTCGGACTTTCGGCTGTTCCGCTGTCTTCAGGGCGGATAAAAATAGTCTGAGTAGGCACATACTGTCCATCCTGAATCCAGATTGTGATGCCATGCTGCATGCGCGGATCGTTTAATCGTCGCCATTCCCTAGCCTCACGCAGGGCATCCTCCAAACATGAAAATGGAGCTCCCGGACTGCCATCCCGTTGTTCCTTGTTGCTTTGTTTACCCACATGGATTTCACCTGTCTGCGCCGACAGACTACCGAGCGAAAAAAATATAAAAAACCATATGAGAATTGTCTGCTTCATCTGTAAATAATTTAAATATGATACTATTCGGTTTCAGCCGTACTTATAGACTCAGAACAATGGCTATCAATAGCCACTGTTCTAAAGAAATTCACCGAGGTTGCTAATAGCATCCATCTGTCCCTGCGGAATAGGCTGAAGGGCATAAACACCATTCGTAAAGCTGTTTACCTTAGGACTGAATAACGAACCTGAATTAAATTTCACCAAAAAAGGATAAAAACTATATCTCGCTGTACCTAGATCGATATTTGTTGGTCACCTAAAGCCGAGCTGATAATCACAGTACAGGGTGTGTCGACCATTTTTTGAATCATTCCCAATGCTTTTCCCTTAAATGTTCTTCTTTTGGGCTGATGTAAGCCCCTTAGGTCGGCCTGAAATCCGTTATCGGTTCCAAGCACTTTCGCATTTCCCTTTACAATAAACTCAATTTCCTGATCATTGTGCAACACGGACTGTCCTGCTTGATCCACCAGTTCTGCGGTCACAAAATAAAGGTCCCGGGATTCTCCTGCGGCATATTTTTCATGTTCCACAGAAACTTTTACTGCATGTGCTTCTGTGGCCGTGCGGACACTTGCTTCCTGAACAATTTTACCGGCCCGCTTTTTAACCACCTTCAGTTCGCCTTTTTCAAAAGGCACCTTCCAGCTAGCGTGCAAACGATCTGCTGTCTTTGCTGAAGTTCCCAAACTCTTACCATTGAGAAACAGTTCGACCGCCTCAGCCTTGTTATAATAAGCCCACACGTCCACACTATCGCCCGTTTTCCAATTCCAATGCGGTAAAAGATGCAGGACATCCTTGTCAGTCCATTCAGACTGATACATATAGTACACGTCTTTGGGAATACCGGCAAGATCAACAATGCCATAGTAAGAGCTCCTTGCGGGATAAGGGTAAGGCACTGGCTCGCCCAGATAATCGAAACCTGTCCAGACAAACGTTCCGGCCAGGAAAGGACGATTCTTGACCGCCAACCAAGCTTTCTCATGGCTTGTGCCCCAGTAGGCGGCAACATTATCATAGGCCGATACCGTAAAATCAGGATTGCCATTGACGACATATTTGTCCTTCGATGATGCAGGCCAAAGCTGAATCGTGTCGTGCAGCCTGTCATATACCCCTCTGGTCTGTAAGGCAGACACGGTTTCTGATGCCAACAGCGGTATATTTTTGAATTCTACAGGTAATTTATCATAATCTTCATGCTTGTAGTTGAAGCCCAGTACATCCAAAGCCTCTGCCTGTGCGATAAAATTCTTTACATAATTATTTTCGGTCAAGGCAGCAGTAACGGGGCGTGTTGGATCCAGAGATTTTACCAATTTGGCCATTTCTTGCGTTAAGGCAATACCCGTGGAGTCAAATTGTTCTCGAATTTCATTTCCGATGCTCCATAGGATAACCGAAGCATGATTACGATCTCGACGCACCCATGCCTCAATATCCTTGAGGTGTTCCGTAGGAAAGTCAATGTGGTAGTCGAACTTATTTTTTCGCTTTTTCCACATGTCAAAGGCTTCATTGTAAACCAAAATTCCCATTTCGTCGCAGAGATCGAGTAACTCTTCTGCGGGTGGATTATGCGCAGTGCGAATGGCATTGGCGCCCATTTCTTTCATCATAACAAGCTGCCTTTTTGCAGCGGACTTATTGAAAGCCGCCCCTAAAATGCCCAAATCATGATGCATGCAGACTCCATAAATCTTCAAAGCCTCGCCGTTTAAGTAAAAACCTGTTTTTGCATCAAACCGAATTGTCCGGAATCCAATTCGCTTTTCGATTTGATCTTCGATTGTATTATTTTCAGTTAAAAGAGCCAGCTGCACGCGATATAAATTCGGCGCAAGGGGACTCCAACGTTGTGGTTTTTCCACTTGAAGGGATGCATCTATATGACCATCTTTCTCCAGCCCTGCTTTTTTCAGCAGCAGATTGCCATTGGGATCCCATACCGTAATTTGATATTTCTTCCCTGCAACTCCATTAGAACGGGAACGCTTATTCAACTTGGAAAGTATTTTCAGCTGTCCCAGTTCACCATGGATTTCGGGCGTGGTGATAAAAGTCTCCTGCTCATCGAGGCGTACTGGACCGGTCTTGATCAGATAAACATCCCGGTAGATTCCGGAACCTGAATACCACCTGGAGTTTGGCTGTTTACTATTATCCACACGAACAGCGATTCGGTTGGGCTGGTTCCCAAATTTAAGATGCGGAGTCAGATCCAGTGTAAAAGAGAGGTAACCATTGGGCTTTTTCCCCAAATAAACCCCATTGATCCATATTTCAGCATAGCGGTAAACTCCGCCAAAGTACAATTGTATATTTTTGCCTTGATCTGCGGTCGGCAACTTAAACTGCTTACTGTACCAGCCAATTCCGCCGGGCAATGCTCCACCGGCGTTTCCAGCAGGATAGGCAGCGCTAAATTCAGCTTTAATACTCCAGTCATGGGGGAGTTCGACCGATTCCCAAGCTTGAGCATCCCCGTCGCTCAAGCGAAAACCGAGGTGATCCTGCAAAGTAAAATGCCAGTTTTCATTAAAGTGGATTTTGGCGCGTCCCTGCCCAGATACAAGTTGTAGCTGCAACAGAAAGAGAACAGAAATAAAATAATGTAACTTCATATTAAATGATGATTTATAAGCACTGTTATCACTGCCATCAATGATATTATTGTGCTTGTTTCTTTATTCATTAATCAATGTTGAGGCATTTATGCTGCCCGATTCAAAGCTTGGATAGAATGGTCCTTCCTGGATGATGATTTCCTAAGGACTATCCGTGCTTTTGGTTTAAGATCTTAAAAATGCAGGTTACTCCGGCCTAGATCTTTAGAGGTCGCCAAGGCTATACCACGGTTACCTTTGCTATCTACGGCACAATAAAAATGATAAACAACGCCCTCCGTTTTCAGCACAAAAGACTTGTGGGCATATTGCTGATCAAAGCTTTCACTTGATTCGATGAGGTTGGCTCCCCCCCAGTCTGTCCAATGGATCAGGTCTTTGGAAGCGGCAAAACGGTTAAATGCCCCCTTACGATCTTTCCAGAATGCACCAAAATAGAACATGACCCAAGTATTATGGATCCGCTGAATCATAGGGTCTCCCGTAATTCCTACCGGATGGTGAACCACAGGGTTCGGCTGGAACCTCTTCCAGTTTTCCATATCATCTGACACAGCCATACCGATACGTTCGTACCAACGAGTGGGTTTGTTGTTTGCCAAGGAGTCCCCTACAGCATTGTAATACATCACGAAGCGATGCCCCGTCTGTTTATCAGGATCCTCAATCACATAGCTTTTGAATAGCTTATGCCGATTTTCCCACCAAGAAACATCCGGATCCGTACTGGTCAACACGGGCTTGGACAACCGTTGCCATTCCACAGGTTGTGTTGGTTTTTTAGTTGTATAAGCCATTCCAATCGCCAGCGGCTCAGGTTCGTAACCAGCTGTGGAACCACCGAAATATGACATCCAGTATTTTCCAGCGTAGCTGTTGAGCTTATACTTCCCGCCCCATTTTGTATCAACCAAGGCATTGTATCCTGCTCGCTGCTTAGCATCCCAGCCGCCATCTGGTGCCACGGAGAGTTGTTTCCCCAAGGTCTTCCAGTTCAAAAGATCCGAGCTCTGCGCCAGCCAGGTCTCATAACCACTTCCATCAAACACAATATAGGTCATATACCAATATTTTCCTTCCTTATAAATTGTCGGACAATCCATCAGCTCACCTTTACGCTGTGGGACCAACACGAGCCCATATTTGTAAGGTGTCTTTACTTCTTCATAAATTTTTGTCATTTCCGCACTGGAAACTGCCGGAGTCTGAGCCTTTAATTTAGGGCCGACCAAAGCAATGGATAGCAATAGCATTAATCTTTTCATCTGTCTACTCTTTTTCTTCGTTAGTACAATCTGAACTATTTACGTTGTTGTCTAATGGTATTTCAATGGGTTTATAGCTGGCTAAAATAATCGCGATATCAGCTTTTACTGAGTAATTGTATATTTTCCCGAGCCCAATTTCAGTTCCACCTGCTCCTTGGTAGAAACCACAGCATCGCGATCCAGCTGCTTTCCATTGACCAAATAGCTTCCTTTAGGCAAAATCAACGTACATTGGCTATTGACAGGAATTTCCAGTTGATAATTTCCTTTCGATTGTTCCCGGTTAAAATAAATTTTCCCATATGGACTTCTAAAACTTATTTCACAGTCTTTCAGTGCATTTAGCAATTTGGGCTCGATCCGAAAATGTTTAAATGCAGTCGATCCTGCATCTTGCTGTATCCCACCTAGACCGGTATGAAACCATTCCATCAGGTGTCCGAGCATAAAATGATTATTGGAGACGTTTGGAAGGCCCGCCCAGGACTCGGTCAGTGCTGTAGCACCTTTCCGCAGTTGATAACCATACCCGGGCCTGTCGTCACGGTGATGCATAGCATAGATCAGATCATCACGCTTGTTGGCCTGCAACACCTGTAACAAATAACGATGACCGATATCTCCGGCGGTCAACGCCGTATCATTTTGGCAGACGGTTGTTGTTAATTTTTTAAAAACAGCTTGTTCTACCTCCTGAGGTACTAATCCAACATAGAGCGGCATGGCCAGCGCCGTCTGACTACCGGAACCATAGCTATGCTCCTGAGGCCGATAAAATTGCTGATTGAACGCATCGAATACGGCCTGCTGTAAATTCTCAAACTTGTTAGCATCTTCTTTCTTTCCAAGCTGCGTAGCAATCTCTTTCATCAGTTTGAGGTCGTAGTAATAGATTGCTGTAGCCGTGATTCCTGGAGTAGTCAGCTGGGAGACACCCGGCCGCTCAGGCCCCAAATCATACCAGTCACCCAAACCCTGTGTCAAAATATGTTCCTTCGCCTTTGTGCCCAAATAATCAATATAACCGGTCATCATGGCATAATTATCAGTTAGAAAGGCCTTGTTTCCATACCAGCAGTAGGCATACCATGCCAGGATAATCGAGCTGCTTCCCCACTCGGGTGAATCCCTGAACATATCTCCGCCCCAGTCAAATTGCACATATTCGGGCGCTATTTCAGGAACCAACCCATCCTTTGTCTGAGATTGGCGCATATCCCGCAGCGACTTGGCAAACAGGCGTTCAGCATCAAAGTTAAATTGTACCGACGGCCCCATTAAATGTAACTGCTCCAGCCATCCTAATTTTTCGCGGTGCGGACAATCGGTAAAGACACTGACCATATTACTTTTAATAGCCCAATTGATCAATTTATGGATCTGATTAAATAGCGTATCGGAGCTTTGAAAGCTTCCTACCTGTGTCGTGCTATTTCTAATATGGGCCAATTGTATCGCATCGATTCGAATTGGTTTGCCGCCTGCAGAACGCAATTGAACCTCGGCGTAGCGAAATCCATAATACGTAAAACGTGGCTGCCAAGACACCGTCTCATCTTTTGCAAAAATATATTGGTAATAATAAGGGTTTCCCGAATGCTTTTGACTAGGACGTCCATCCGCAGTCAGCAATTCGGCCGGATACACCCGTACGGTATCTCCCGCTTGTCCGGTCATTTGCATGGTGACAATACCTGATGCATTCTGTCCAAAATCATAGGTGATCCGTTTCCCCCCATCAGCTTGCTGAAATCCAACAGGTGCAAAGCGCTGCATAATTTTTACCGGATCGATATCCTGTGCCCGTAGATGCGGTCCATCCGTTATGACCGCTTGCTGCCAGCTCCTGTCATCGTAGTTGGGAGCTGACCAATGATCAGGCAAAATTTGTGCATTGTAGTCCTCGCCTCCATACATGCTGGAAAAAGTAATTGGTGACCGGTGTGTTTTCCAGCCTACATCACTCACGATGAATTCCTGCGTTCCGTCCGTAAAAGTATTGACAATCTTAAGTTTGAGTTTTGGTAGACCAAAAGCAACTTTATGTTTTTGAAATCGGCCTTTAATTGGTGGAATATAATAAAACCCATTTCCTAATAGGGCAGCAATCGTATTCTTTCCTTGTTGCCAGGCTTGGGTAAGATCGTAAACCACATAATAGGCTTCTTTATCATATTTCGTCCAGCCCGGCTGTAGCACTGCATCATCTACCCGCTTGCCGTTCAAGAGCAATTCGTAATGTCCCAGACCTGCCACATAAGCGATTGAAGAACTGATCTTCTTTTTCACATGAACTGATTTCCTGAAAACCGGAAGCTCATAACTTTTATCCAGGCGGAGCTTGCTGGAACTTAGAGGTAGTGGGTTGATCAACGAATCCGGCAATATATCTTTAGCAATCCATCGTGCATTCCCCCAATCTTCTGCATTCAACAATCCCGTATGAAAACGTTGTACCGCGCTTGTAGCTGTCTCCTTTTTATTATCACGTACCTGCACACGTATGTAATAACTTGTACCTGTAGCTAAAGGGGTTCCCTGGTATAACAAATTTAGGGATTGTTCTGTCGCTACCCATTGGGAATCCCAAAGCATGTCCTGCTTTGCAAAACGAGCGCTTTTACTGACTTCAATACGATAAGCCTGTTGTCGTACATCAGATTTATCGCTGCTCAATTGCCAACTAAACGCGGGTGTTAAAGTATTTGTGCCCAATGGGTTTTCGCGTCCTTCGATTAAAACACGAGTCACCGCTAACTTAGCCATACCAACCATGGGTATAGCAAGTAATAACAGGAAAATGCTTCCTAAAACGATTCCCTGCTTTCCAATATTTTTCATTCTTTTTTTCTTTTTTCCCCGGTTGTATTCATATCCAACTATTAAGGCGCTTCTGTCATTACACGGACACGATCCTGTATCAGCCCCGAAACATTGGTTGTTGAGACACTGGTATCTTTACACACAAACACACTATTTTTAATTTTGATATTTTTAGCATCTTTAACTGACAGATACCGGTCCCCACGGCCAAAGACGCGATCAATTCTAACATCATCCAAGACTGATTCTGGAATACCTTCGATCTTAATACAATCTTTAGCTGCATCAATATATATATCCTTTATTTGGATATTTGAGAAACGTGGTGTCAGGGCGTTCTTCTGAACTTCGAAATCACGGTTGGCTTGGTTTCCAACGTGCTGGGCCTGTCCCAGCATATCCCAACGCAATGCCGACTCAACATCCCGCATGCGAATACGTTCAAAACGCATGGCAGATCCGCCGCCGCCCCGCGGCCTTCTAGTTTTAAAACGGATACCAACATTGGTTTTTCCAAACACACAATCATGGACATACACCTGCTTGGCCATGCCCGCAGTCTCGCTACCGATCGTAAATCCACCATGACCTTTTTCCGAAAAGCAATAGCGGACTACAATATTTTCAGAAGGTCTGTTCACCCGTAGTCCATCATATCCACGTCCTGCTTTTACGGCGATACAATCGTCGCCAGTATTCAGGGTGCAATACTCCACAAGCACGCGGTTGCACGATTCAATATCTATCCCATCACCCCGTGGTATACCAATTGACTGTATACGTACCCCACGGATCACGACATCCTCACAGTACGTGGGAACGATATTCCAAAAAGCCGTACGCTCCAGTGATACACCTTCGATCCAAACTTTTTTGCAGTTAATAGGCGCAATGAGTGCGGGTGGAAAGATGAAATCTGCGGTCTTTCCATCATAGATTCGCCGCTCAACAGGCGTATTACTGTCCACAATCTTTTCAATGACATCGTGCGTCATGGTTTTGCTTCGAATACTTCCATCACCGGGGCCAATAACCTTACCCCATCCTGTGACAGCAATATTTTCGGCTCCATTGGCATAAATACACGCACCCAAACTATATAATTCTACACCTTCATTTCGTGTAAACACTACGGGAAGAAAGTCCTCAATTTCACTTTCAAATTCCAATACTGAACCCGCATCCAGCTGTAGATTAATATGGGATCTCAGCGTAATCCGTCCCGTATGATGATGTCCTTTCAATACTAGCGTACCGCCCCCCTGTGCCGCAAGCTGGTCGAGCTTACCCTGAATATCGTCATTCGGCCATACGGTATCTTGTCGCGTCGGAAATGTTGGCCGCTGGACATTCCATGCCGTAAAAGGGGATTGCATTTTCTCTGGCTCAGCGGGCATCTGTCCAGCACCTACCTGATCAGCACGCAACAGGATCTTATCCAGCTGCTTTTCAACCGGAATACTTCGACATCCCTGCATGCCCATTACTACTACGACAAGCGATATTATCCAGTTTAATTTCATTGAAACACCTGTTTTACGTAACCTGTATTTGCACCAAAATTTTCTTTGACGGCACGTGGTGATAGATTAGCATCGCGAGATCGCTCGATCACGAGCCAACCGCGCCAGCCCATACGATCTAAGGTTTGTTTTACCAGGGGCATATTTAGTCGTTTATTATTTTCGAGCCAGACACCGTCCTCATCCGTACAATGTATCTGACAGATTCGCTTCTTTCCTAAAATAGTCAGCTCCTGAATCAGATCACGCCCTTCTTTCAACGGATTGGAAAAATTAAAATAGATTTGGATATGTTTGGACCCAATTTCCTTTAAAAGATCAACCTCAGCTTTTGCATCCAATGCTGTTTCAATCCCGATGATCACACCGGCCTTTTTTGCCATTTCACCTACTATACGAAGACGCTCGACGATAGCAGGTCGCAGTTCGGGATATTTAACCAAGTCGCATGTCACGCCTAAGGGCAAAAAAGCCACTTTAATTCCCATTTTCTGACAAGTGTCCAAACAATCCCCTACCATCTGCTGATAAGTCGGCCGTGTGGCAAAAGACTGTGCATAAAAGCCGGTCATGGCCAACGAACAGATCGTTATTCCGGTTTCCTTTGCTTTGTCAAGAAAGGCCTTCCGTTGCGCAGGATCGCCTAACTTACTGTCAAAAGTAACCCGGTTGCCCAGTCCGCCCATATCTACCTCCAACCCATCCGCTCCTATTTCTTTTGCCAGGTCAAATGCACTTAGTTTTTGTCGCTTTAAGATCATCAGATCAATTACAGCGACATTGTAGCGTCGCTTAGGTGCAGCAAAGACAGCGGAAGGCAGGGCTGCTGCGCCAATCAAGGCCAGGGTATCGCATATAAATTTTTTTCGGTTCATCATAGTTCAATCTGATATGATTTTAATACTACTTTCAATTGTTCCATCCCGCGAATCGCGTTTTTTGGTAAGTTTTCCCCCTTCTTTCCAAAACTGTATAATAATTCCTCCGGCTCGATCTGAATACCAGTCTCCGCGATGATATCGGCAGCTTTAGCTTGATCTAAATGAAAATGATCCAGCAGGAATTTGTAGAGTGCCTGCCTTTTGTTATAGCCAAAATCATGACCTTCATCGGGAAAATGTGCGTGTCGCACCTGATTTTGCTGCCCATAATAACCATAAATATGTTGCAGGTATGGAAAATCGTTGATAGCGGTCTCCTTCGTCCAATCCTGTCCATCGGAGATGATCAGTTGTGGTTTGGGGGCTGTCATCGCTGCCAGTTCGACATTATTGGTCCCCCCACAGACAAAATGCACGGGTAGTCCACTTTCACAGGGGCAACCTCCAAAGAAGTAGGATGACATCGCCACGACCGGGGCGACCAAAGTAAAACGATCGTCCAAGGCGGCCATTAAAATACTGTGACTACCTCCGCCCGATCCACCACTAATGCCTACCCTGCTTCGATCGACTTGTGGCAGGCTCATAACATAGTCTAAAATGCGCTCCGCGCCCCAGGTCTGCATTAACATCGCCTCACTGCTGCGATGATCTGAACCAGCGAACTGCAATAAAGACTCCCCCCAGGCAAATAGATCATAGCTTACAGCCATACAGCCCAGTCGAGCTAAGGTGATAAATCTCTTCTGCGCGTCCGAACGATAACGCTGCTGCGGCCAATGACCATCAGGAGAAAGTACGACAGGGATATTTTTCTTCTGTTTGAGCGGAGAATAGATACTGCCATTGATATAGACCCCTGGTATAATTTCTAAGGCAAAATTCTGAACTTGGTAGTCCGCATAGCGGCGTACATTGCCCAAGCGAATGGGTTGATCCGGTATACTTTTCAGTTTATCCCAGTACATCGCTTGCCTAACCGCAGCTCGCAATTGATATTTTCTCTTTTCCCAACTTGCCTGATCCGTATATTTTTTAGACAATAGGTTCAGAAAATCCCAGCCTTCCTGTGGTTTCCAGCGGTTATATTCGTATGATTTTAATTTATACGTATTGGGCTTTGCTTCCTCTTGCAACTTAAAACCCAAGGGATACAGCAAATTGATTTCTGTGCCCCCAAGATCTGCCCTAAACTTCCAGGGTGCGTAGTCCACCATAATGTCTTTGACATTGCGTGGATCATATTTAATCTTGACTTGATACCGTACTTGCATCATTTCCAGCACTTTTTCCAGGGACTGCTTAAATTTATGTTCATAATTGAGTAAGCTGTCCTGCCCCTTGACAACAAGCGAGACAAAAAACAAGCAGACTGCACAAACGAACTTAATCTTCTTCCTTAACATATGCATTAGGGTCTGGTTTTTTATATCCTTTTTTTGTTGGCCAGATGCCATTCTCAATCGGGATTAACTTCACTTTCTTCGGATCTACGACGACATGTTTCATTTTCTTTCTACGCCAGGTGTAGCCAAAATGCAATAGCCCATCTTTGGTTTGAATCACTGCGGGATAAGAATACTGACTGATTGGCGAATCCTCAAGAATAAGTGCGGCCTGCCACTGCTTGCCATCTTTGGAAAAAGCAACATTTAATGGGGTGCGCGCGCCCTTGGCTAGATTACCTTCTGGAAGTACGTGATTGTAAACCAATACATGCCGTCCGTCTTTTAGCGTTACGGCATCTGTACCCGAATTATTATTGGGGAGCGTCGTTTTTTCCAATGGAGTCCAATGTTCGCCCCAGTCGCTAGACCAAGATGTTACGATCGCACGGTTGCGTGTGCGCGCCAATATTTGCAACCGACCATTTCCATGGTCGAGTATGCTTGGTTGTATAGCATCCAGATTATCTGCACCACGGGCGATTGGACCTATCTTGCGCCAGGTCTTACCAAAATCCGAACTCGCTTCAAAATGTACGTTCCAGCCATTTCCTTCGGTACTGGAAGGACTCAGCAAGGTGCCATTTTGCAAAAGAACAGGTTTGTTTTTCACCGGTCCAATAAAGCCATCGGGCAATCGTTCGGCAGCAGACCAAGTCTTTCCGCCATCGTTGGAGCGTTTGAGCATGCCCCACCATTCCGATGGTTTGGGCCCAATTTTATAGAATAACAAGAGATCTCCGTTAGGTATTTGATATAAAACTGGGTTCCAGGTCGGCAAGCGCTTGCCATCCGGTTGTACACCATCCGCTGCCGACACTGGCGCTAACCAGTTGCCGTTTTCAAATCTACTCACATAGATCTCCACATCGGGGTGACGTTCTTTCGTTCCACCAAAAAAGGCATAAACCAAACCTTGATCGGTCTCTGCCATGGTAGCGGAATGACAGGAAGGGAAAGATGCCGTATCATAAATAAATTCGTCTTTTTTTACTCCTTTTTGCCATTCTTTTAACGTCGGATTTTGCCCGTAAGAACACAAGGAATATAAAAAAAATAGGGCTGTTGCTAATTTAATCTTTATCTTCATAAATGTATTTTTAATATTATACATGTATACTAAATACTGCTTATAGTTTAATTTTGAATTGGTAATCTCCAGATCCGATAGCGAACCAAGTGCCTGATTTTTCCTGTCGTAGGATCTGAATATCTTTATTGTTTTTTAATTTTCGATTGCTTTCCAGGATAGATGACAGTACCGTTGTGGGCAGATAGATCTCTGCTTTGGTATTGGCCGGAATAGAAATCTTCCATTCAAAAGCCGATTTGCTTTTGCTCCAATTGGATTGAATGGTTCCATAAACACTTTTATAGCTTGCATCCACATGATCCAACCCTGCTACGACCTGCGGTTTCATCACAACAGTCTGAAAAGCATGCTCCTTTGATTTGATGCCCGCCAGATCCTCATAGAGCCATACCAAGAGGTCGCCCAACATCATCACATGGTTTTGTGAATTCATTTTGGGATGGGCAGTATTCCCGTTCCACAACTCCCAAATTGTTGTTGCCCCATTTTCGACCATATAACCCCAAGAGGGATAGGTCGTATTTGTGGCAATTTTATAGGCAAGATCTGCACGACCGATTTTGGTTAGCGTACGCATAATCCATTGTGTTCCGATAAGTCCTGTACTCAGATGCCCCCGATTTTCTTTTTCGACAATCTCAACGATCCGATTACTGAGCTTTTCTCTATTCGCATCCTCTACCAATCCCAAAGACATTGGTAGTAGGTTATCGGTCAATGAATTACTGCCATAATAACCTGCATCATGATAGAATGCCGTATTAAAATTTGCTTTCATCTTTGCTGCGCGGTCCAAAAAGTCAGTTTGATCTCGTTCGTTGCCAATAAGGGCACTAAAGCGGGCCATCGTCTGCAGCAAATGATAGTAATAAGATGTTGCGATCAATGTACTTGGATATTTTTTATCCGCAATCTTTCCTCTTCCGGCTTCAATGGTTATCGGTGGGAAACACCAATCTCCATAACTATCTTTGGTAATGATACCGCCCGGGCCTGTATAACGGGCCTGCATATAATCCATCCATTTTTTCATGGCCGGATAGTGTTTTTCCAAAATGCGCAGGTCGCCGATCTGTTGATAGAGCATATCGGCGATAAATAGGTATGTTCCTGGCCAGCTGACATTATCACTATAGTAGCGCCAGAAAGCTGGTGCAACATCTGGTAACGCACCATCCTCCTTTTGGGACAGCCGAATATCTTCGAGCCATTTATTATAAAAATTAGCATTATCAAAGAGGAAATTCTCGCCGTAGGCACTTATCGGACGATCACCCAGCCAGGGCTGACGCTCGTTTCGTTGTGGACAATCCACCGGTATACCTTTGTAGTTTGAAGCAATCCCCCACCATGCATTTTGATGGATCTGATTGATGAGTGTGTTGGAAGACACAAAGGTTCCCGCATCAGGTATATCGTCGTAGACAAAACGACCAACAAAATTACTTTTTGAAGCTACCCCAGGATAACCGCTTACTTCCACATAACGAAATCCATGATAGGTAAACCGCGGCTCCCAGGTTTCTTTTCCGCCACCTTTTAATACATAATGATCCGTTGCTTTGGCATCCCGTAGATTGGTTGTAAATAACTCGCCGTCTTCCGTCAAAGATTCTGCAAAACGGAGTGTTACCGCTGTTCCACGCGTACCAGTCACCGTCATCTTTATCCAACCCGAGAAATTCTGTCCGAAATCAAGGATGTATTTTCCTTCGGACTTTTTGACAATCGAAACTGGTGCAATATCTTGCATAACCTTCATACCTTCCGACTGCGCTTCATAATTGCCACCGGGCTCCTGCACAAAAGCAGCCTTTAACCATGTTTTATCGTCATAATCCGGATTTGCCCAGCCCGTTAGCTCCTTTCTGGCATCATAATTCTCACCGTCATATTCGTTATTTGCCGTTATGGGTCCTTCGGTCGTTCCTTTCCACGAATCATCGGTCTTAATGACTTCCGTTGAGCCATCCGTATAGGTCAACATAAGCTGCATCTGCAATTTGGGGAATCCAAAGGTTTTTACTTTATAAGGTTTTGCTTGACGCATGGCATAAAAGCGGCCATTTCCCAAAATGACACCAAGCGCATGTTTACCCTGCGAAAGTGATTTTGTTACATCCAAAACATTATACTTAATGTTCTTGGTATAATCCGTAGGCACTGGAGCCAGTACTTGATCCCCTATCTTCTTGCCGTCAAGATATAACTCATAAAGTCCGAGCCCCATCACATAGGCTGTAGCCTGTTTTATCTGCTTGGTTGTTGTAAATTCCTTTCTGAAATAACGGGCAGCCAATTGCCCGGTCTGTTCATTATCTGTCGGGAAGTACTGATCAAAACCAATCCAGCGTCCTGTCCAATCCTTGTAATGCAGCAGTCCCACAGTCCAACCCGCCGGCTCAGACCAGCTACTTTCACCCTTATTCGTATACACTTTTACTTTCCAGAACACTTCCATGCGGCTCCGCAGAGCGCTGCCTGCATAAATAACATGCGTGGAATTATTCGAAAGCTGTTTCCCAGAATCCCAAAAATCGCCGATATCCTGGTCCAGTTTTTCTTGTGAGGAAGCGACGAGTACCTGATAGGCTTCTTGTCGGATAGACCGCTCACTGCCCTGCAATTGCCAGCTCAGTCTTGGAGCAATGACATCTATACCGATCGGATTCGACCGTAATTCAGTCCGCAGGTTTGCAACAGTGATCTGCGCTGTAGCTTGATGCCACAAGATCGACAAGAAGACCGATACAATAGATATGACAGTTCCTGCTTTCATTAGTTTTCAAAATCAAAATAGAGGACCATATGCAGCGCCCGACTCGGTTCCTTCTCAAAATCGTAGTAAACGTGCTTCATGCCCATAGGCCCGGTCGTTTCTGGCTTTTGTGTTTTCGTGCCGATGGCTGAAATACCATTCATAAAAGAAATATCCCCTTTCGGGAAAGTGGGTTCCATGTTTTTCCATTCGGTATCTTGCTGTTCTTTTGGCGTATATAAACGCAGAAACACATCCTCCCGATCGGTAAACACGCGGAAACTTTGATCTTTTCCGATAAATTTGGTCCAGTACATATTGGCATGGTACCCTTTAAATTCGGGATATTCAAATGGCGATTCGCCCGTTGCCGTGTTATTGTACTTCTTTTTCCAAACGCCAAACTGATTCCCTTTCATCCGGTTTTTCCAAACCCGATAAGGGCCCATTCCCCGATATTCAACACCTTCGATTTGATCTTCCGGAAAATCGAAATTCACCCCAACAAAACGTGTAAAATAACTTTCAGGAAAATATTGAACATGCATTTTCAACTGTCCCGAAGCAAGGATTTCCCAACGCAAGGTATTATAACTATTTTTTTTATCAAAAGTAGATGCGATAATCACCTTTCCATCCTCACGGCTCAATTTGAAATTCTTATAATTTGTCACCGCTTCCTGCAAAACCGGTCCGTTTTTGAAAGGAATTATTCCTTTGGCATTTTGCACCTGCTCGAGCAACCCGCTCGTCTTATTGACCTGATAGCTAATGCCATTTGCTTTTACCAGATACGTATTCGGGGTCTCCTGTACGACAATTTCCCCTGTTCCATTTGGTTTCAGGAGGCTACCTGCCACCTGATTCGGCAATGTAATTGGAAAACTCCAGGTAAAAAGTTCCTGTTGATGCGCATCTTTTGCAGTAATATATAAAACATCGAAGTCCTCCCAACCTGTAGGGAAATCAACTTTTAAGATTCCTTTCTCACCAGGGCGGATATTGGGTGCGACAATCGTTCCGTTTTTTGTTTCTTTCGCTTCATCATAACCACCCAACTTTTTGAGTTCGTACGAAAATGCACACTGATTAATATTGGTAAAAGAATATCTATTTTCAATATGGAACGAACCATCAAATCCTTTGGTCATTTCTCGTTTTTCAAAGAAGATAGGACTCCATACTTCTTTAATGGTAAAGAAGCTTCCTTCCTTTTCGCCGTGTGGACCAATAATACCATCTGGGCCACGATTTCCGTCAGTATCTATGATACCACCTTTATCCGTCCTGACGATGCCCTGATCACGAAAATCCCAAAGAAAACCGCCCGCAGCAAGGGGATTGGCAAGCATCGCTTTCCAATAATCCTCCAATCCGGCACCATGTCCGCCATCGTACATGCCATGCAAAAACTCAGTCGGCATAATAATATTGTGCCCATGATCATAGGTACCAATACCATAATTATATTCCCGGTAATGAGTTGTTTCAAAACCATCATGTACGGCCCAAGGATAAATCACGGCACGTTTTTGAACATCCTCCTCTGCGAAGATGGGATCGAAATCCGGATTATGCCCACCTTCATTGCCATTTGCCCAGAAAACAACGGACGGATTATTTTCGGATACCGCCATCATCTCCCGCAATAATTTGGTACCGACTTCCTTATCGTAATGTCCGTGCCAACCCGCTAACTCGTTCATGACATATAAGCCCAATGAATCACAAACAGCCAAAAAATGATTGTCTGGCGGATAATGGGCCATCCGAACAGCGTTCATATTCATTTCCTTCATGAGCTTCACATCGGCAATACTAACTTCCTTACTCGTCGTCCGTCCAGATTCCGGAACGAACGCATGCCGATTGACCCCTTTGAATCGAATCTTTACGCCATTGACATAAACACCATCACGTTCTTTCACTTCTATGGTTCGAAAACCAAATTTTTGCTCCAGCTTGTGTTGTACCTTACCATTTTTCGACAAGATAAATTGCGCTGTATATAAGTTTGGAAATTCGGCAGACCATAATTGCGGCGCTGAAAATTGTCCCTCGAGCCAGTTATTTTTGTCTGACAACTTTTTTTTCAGCTGTTTTCCAAATTTCCTTCCTTTGGCGTCAAATAGTTGAACGGTAATTTCATCGGCTTCTCCCACCGTGGCAGTTTTAGCCCGGAATGTACCATCGGCCTTTGCATCCAATGAAACACGTTCAATATGATGCTGGGGCAGAGCCTCCAAATAGACCGGTCTAAAAATGCCGCCGAAAATCCAGAAGTCACCTTCCCGTTCCGCCGCATTCACTGACTTGTTTGCCGAATGCTTAGCAACATGGACTTCCAATAGATTTTCTTCGCCAAACTTCAATAGTTTTGTAATATCGTATTTGAAAACATAATATGATCCTTGATGGATAGCGCCAGCCAGCTTGCCATTGATCTTGACTTCGGTATCGGTCATCGAACCTTCAAAAACTATCCGAACCTGCTTATCTTTCCAGGCATCGGATACATTAAATCTATATTTATAGTGACCAACCTCTTTCCCTTTATCAGCCTCTTTATTGAACCCGTAATTATATTTCCCGAAGCCTTGTTGTTCCCAGTTGGAGGGAACTGGTATTTTCGTCCATTTCCCGGCATTCATGCCTTCGCTCACATAAAAATCCCATAATACACCATCATCCTTTCCTGTTCCAGAGAGGTACTGGCTCGCTGTTTTTTGGGCAGATACCTGCAATCCCATAGTCCCCAAAAAAAGTAAGGATAACGCTATTTTTGTTTTCAAGTTCATGATCGCTAAAGACTATTTCAATTTAATATGTTGTAATGGATTATTTGTTCTAAAAGGTGCGGCCGGCAGGTCAGCGGTATTCACCAGGTTGGGCTGGGCAGCTTCGTCCCATCCGAACCGGATCTGACGGATCTGTTGTACCTGGTCACTTTCAAGTACGACTGTCTGTCCGTTGATAGCAGCCTGTGCTGGATAAAAGATGCCATCCTCACCCGCAACTTCAAATGATGTTAAGGGCTTGCCGTCTACGGACTTTAATCCGGCAGCATGTTTCAATTTTACCCTTGCTTGTTTGCCTTGATATTTTACGGCCTCTAGTTCAGGACTATCGGCTACAATATTTTTATGATAGACATATTTTAAAGCCTTAAGGGCATGACGACGACCAATTTCCCATTTATAACTTGGATGGAGATCGTGTGGATCATCGACCAAATCCGTCGTAATGATACGTGCTGTATGTGGCAATTGTAAAACCAGATCTTGGGCTTCCCGAAATTCCGGCAACACCGTTCTCGGCATACGGACATGACCTTTTTCGTCCAGGGAATAATAAAAAGGTGCGATCTCGGTAAAATAAAACGGTAATTTGGGGTTCTCCCAAAGAGTTCGCCAATTTTCGATCAGCGCCTTCATTTTATAACTATAACTAATATTCTCTTTTAAAAAGGTATTGGATTCACCTTGGTACCAAACAAATCCTTTTAAGGTATAAGGCGCTAATGGTGCAATCATCGTATGAAAGAATTTACCGGGATCGCCTTCTTTCTTTTTATCTTTCAGATAAGGTGAACTTGCCCAATATTCTTCGGAGAACCAGGGCTCGATTCTGCTGCCGCTCACAGCTGATGAAATAATGCCTACAGGAACACCTAATTCTTGCTGTAGCGTTTTCCCGAAGAAATAGGCCGGTGCAGAAAATTGACGCAGTGCCGAATCCCGTGCTACAGCCCAGCCCTGATATTGGCCATCCGGTTTGGCCAGAAATTTTCTGCGTACTAAAAAAATTCGGATATTGGGATTGTTTGCTTCGGAAACTTCATTTTTAGGAAAATAGGTGCCTCTCAACGGAGCTTTAACTTTCTCAATTTTACGCATTTGGTATTCCATATTCGATTGGCCCGAGCACAACCATACTTCACCGACCAAAACATCTTTAAGCTCGATCGTATTGTTTCCCCTGATGGTCAACGTCTGTCCAACCGCATTAGCCGACATGGCTTTTAGTTCAACTTTCCAACGACCATTTTGATCGGCTTCTGTCCTCTTCAACTGGTTTTGAAAAGCTACGCTTACCTGCTCGCCAGGGCTCGCCGAACCAAAAATGGCGACTGGCTGGTTGCGCTGCAAAACCATGTGATTGGCAAAAATATTGGGCAATATGACATTCGCCTTTGCCGAAAAACCGGCTACCAATAAAGCTATATGTACAATAAACCGTCTCATTTATTTCAGCTTTTGAGCTTTCAACGAAGTAATCTGATAAGTGGCTTCTTTTACCGAAGCTCCCGCATTTTCGACATCAAAGTCCTGATCTGTTTCCGTATCCGCATTGGGAAATCTTCTGACATCGCCCGTACGGAACGACACTTTGCTCACATTACTTACCGGTTGGAAAAATAGCTTCGTACCTTTGTCCTCGCCATTGATAGCAACTTGATAAGAGCGGGTGCTCACATCGAAAGTCAATGCAAAGTGATACGTTTTTCCCTCCTCATATTTCGTCAACGAAGCATTTCGGTACCCGGCTTTATTTTTGATCATGCCGTCTTTATCCATAATAATTCTCGCGGCTGCTAAGCCACTATCATTTACCAACTCAATCTGTAAAGAGCCGTGATCATTTTGTTGTGGCGTTACGGTAAATTCAATGGTGCCTTTTTGCGCCGATTGAATCACACGATCTGCCTTCGCATAGTCGAAAGGATCTTTATCACGCAAAACCAACGCTTTTCCTTCAACCTTGGCGCTTGCCCACAATGGACTATAAATGTTCCAGTTGTTATAGGCTTGTCCTGCATTTTTCGCGAAATTATCATTCACGGCCTCATCGACGGTAGACTTGATCGGAACGGGTACAACAGCAGTCCAAATATCTTCTTTGTTCATGCTGTAGGTCAACCACATGTTGTTATCGGGAACCACACCATTGCCTTCGACAATACCACGGACATATTGCGGTCCATAAGACTTATAGTTCCCGCCATAACGCATCGTGGTGATCTCTCCGTTGACCAATAACAAATCCGTGTAATTCAAGCCATCATTACTGGTTGATACGGCCAAAGGCCATCTGAATTCGGAAGGATTATACACCGTTGCATAACGTCCATCAGCGGTCTTTTGCCCCCAGATCTTTGCATTGCTGTTCACGAAACCCGGCGCGCGCAACGGTGAATATTGCCAGGTCTTTCCATTGTCCTTGCTCATCGATGTCAACGCATGCTTCCATAAACCGACGACCCTTCCATCATTGAGATGATAAAAGGAAAACGCTTTTACCGGACGTTGCAAAGGAATTAACGGATCGTTTCGGTCGGACTCCTCTACCCATTGTTGCATCATAAGTGGTGTACCGAGCAACTCGTCACAAGCTTGTACAAATGCCTTATCCTGGCTCTTTTTATAAAAAGGGTATTTGGCACCCTTCTCGTCGAAAGAGGCATTGAAGTGAATAAAATAGATTGGCCCAAAGCTACCATCTTTGTGGATCTCCCGGACGACACGTCCAAGACCATTCCCATCATTTGGATCGTCCTTGGCATCCAGGGCTACACCGTAGTAAGCAAGCGTCAGCAATTTATCATTCTTTGCATGATAAAAGCCCATACGCTGGTGCATGATTGCATATAAATTTTTCTCGGCCTTATCAGTTCGTCCCGGCTTGGTAAAGCCTTCCGGAACCAGATAAGTCGGGAATAAATCCGTTGGATTAGACCAATTGCGGCCATCTTTTGACGTCAGCAACAAGGTTTTTCCTTCCGCGATATGCTCGCCCACGGGATTGCTCAGAAACTGTAAATAATAAGTATTATTCCAATACGCCAAAAAGGGCTGGTGGTTATAGGTAAAATTGTGTCCGCCGGCCAATTCAGGAAATTCTCTGTTTGCTCGAAATACCTGTATATTGTGCGTACCCACAGCAGGTGTAAGCTGCCCGTGGTGATAGTCTACATTGGATAATGTCTTTCCTATATACCTTACCGTATCTTGCTGTGCTACCACCTGTTGCACGACAGCAGCCAACGATAGACTGACTAATACTGATTTGATCATCATATTATTTCTTTTTGGCTTCATCCCGAAGCAAATTTTTTAAATCTTTATTGGACGCTTTGAAGATCGTTCCATGTTTATGCCCTTCTGGAACGGAAATCATGTCGTTGATTTTTTCGAAGACCTTGAAATCTTTGGTGGACACAGCCTCATAGCTTTTAGTGCCATAAGAGTCGAAATAGATCAACCATTGATCCTTGACTTTAAGCACCGCAGGTCCCTCACTTAAATACGGGGAGAAAGTCTCAGAGATCTGCTTAAATGGCCCCAACGGATTTTTCGCAAAGGCCACCTTTAGATTTCGGTTGGGCCGTGTATTATCCTTTAATACAAGTACATAATCCTTTTGCGCCTTCTTGACAATGACCGCATCAATGATACTAAAGCCCGGATCGCTAAATAATTTCGTCTCTGTAAAGGATTTAAAATCCTTTGTCGTCGTATAGTACATCCGGTGATTATTTTTCTCCTCTTCCACACCTTTTGCGAAGCGATAAGGAATGGTGGAAGCCCAAATAATAATAAACCGGTCTTCTATATCATCATAAAATAACTCTGGCGCCCAGACATTGACGGTATTTGCTTCTTGTTGCATCACTGGAACGATCTGTTGATTTTCCCAATGGATCAGGTCTCTCGAACGGGCATAACCAATGCCCTCATTTCCCTGCCAGCCAATAGTCCATACCAAATGATAAATACCTTGTTTATCCCGGATCATCGACGGATCGCGCATGATTTTCTGTTTTCCTAATTCCGGCTTTAAATACACCCCGTTAATCGCATTCCAATGGTATCCATCTTTGCTATACAGATAGCGCAAACCTTCATTGGCCGGTTCGTGGAACGAGGTAAATAGGTAAACATCCCGCTGACAGGAAGCCAAGAGCGATACCACACTAAATAAAATAAACAATTTGACCAAATTCCTCATTAAATGCTATCTAAGATCAATACCCAGTCGTTTCCGTCCTTTTGTCCTCCGTCAGGCACAAAAGTTTGTACACCCTTGTTTTCAAATTCCCCGATTACCTTGGTCGATCCATTCCGAGGGTCAAACCAGGAAGCTTTTACTTTGTACCCGTTGATTTTTCCCATATTAATTTTCATTTCCCTACCATTGTAATTGTAGATAAATGCATAGTCCGATGTTCTTGTTGCGAGTAAGCGATTGTATTTCTCGCCATTATCCGCAATTAAAGACTGATCTGGAACACGATCAAAGTAATTGTCTTTGGAAAGCATAAGTTCTTTTAAGTACTTCATCTGAGCAGCACCAGGTGCATTGATAGCCGAACTCCATACTTCATCCGAACCATAGGCCGAAGTGGAGTCTTGCTTTCCATGCATCTGCATGACCGAGTTCTGTCCGTAGGTATACCCAAATGCCCCAGCAAATACAGACCAGTATCCGTATCGTCTTACGTCGGCATCGCTCCAGCGTGGCTGAGTAATGTCGTGTAATCCCTGTGGGATGCCTTCATAAGAGGGTTCGCCGTCTATCGTTGGCTTGAAGGGCTTCATATCCCAGTCGGCTGCCATAAACTTCCAGTTATCCTCACCATAATGTTTCTGTTCATTCGCGGAAGTGTCCTGAGCATAAGTACGGTGTCCCGATTGCACCATGTTGAAATCTAGCCAAGGTCTATCGTGGAACCAATCCGAAGAAGCCGTTCGTCCTCTAGGATGAAAAGTCATTAAATGGTTATGATCGATGGATTTTATTGTTTGGCCGATTTTCTCCCACACTTCCATCTTATCGGATCCCTTGATATCACCCCCATTCAACCAAATGATATTCGGACGGTCTTTCCACCTTTCCGCAAGAAACGTGGCATATTTTTCTGCTTGCTCAACTGACACTTTTCCATCCTTCACCGGTGATCCCCAAACCGGGACCAAAGCAACGTAGAGTCCTTTTTCAGCTGCCTTATCAATAATGTAATCGACATGATCCCAATAATCATACGCTGTTGCATTATCCGGATTGTTCCCTTCGGTCACCAGCGGTCTGGAAATATCTTTGTTGACAAGCGAAGAATCACCATAACTATTTACCGAAGGAACCGTATGCAGGACCATGGCCTGGATGACATTGAAACCTTTTTGTTTTCGATCTTCCAGGTATTGATCAGCTTCGGATCGGTTGAGTTTATTAAACAATAACCAACCTGTATCACCCAACCAAAAAAAGGGTTGTCCGTCTTTGGTCATCATATATCTGCCATTTTCCGATATCTTCAATAATGTAGTATGCTTTGACTCCTTATTGGACGCACATGAAAAAAGCGCTCCTACGACTGTAAATAGTATAAGTTTCTTACGAATAGACATGTTGTTATTTCTTATTTAGCCAAATAATTTCTGGCCCTTTTGTATAATTGCTTAAATTAATGTGCTTGCCCAAATTGATCTGCTCGATTTTGGTAATCGCTCCGTTTTTCGGATTAATATGTGTCATTTCAAAACGTCCTTTATAATCAGATAAGTCAATGTCTTCACCTATAGCTTGCTCGCTATAAATAATCAATCCTTGTGCGCTCTTTAATAGCCACGTACCTTTGTTGATTTGTACAGCTTTCATAGTCGATGCCGCACGGTAGAAATCATTGTTCCCTATTTTAGGTAAGTTGGCCATAGAACCGCCGGCCATAAACGAGGCCCAGGCCATCGTTGGGTAGTTGTCCGCAAAGTATAACACTGCTTTATCTGGATATCTTGTACGGTACTCGGATACTGCTTTATAAACGGCCTCCATCGATGTTTTCTTTGGCTTCAACAATCGTGCATGCTGACGTGGTGCCAGATTTTGTCCCCCTTGAGGTGCATAGGTCTTTCCATCGGCTTGGTAGTGCCAGTAGCGGATGTCAATGATCTGAATTTCTTTGGACCGCTCTGAATCGGCGAGTATTGCATCCTGCACATCTTTCGTTGCACTCAAACCAATAATTGGATTTTTGCCCGTCTCAGCCTTCCATTCTTTGATCACATCGATCCAAAACTGAACGAAATGCAACGGTCCAGTATATTCGGCACTGATCATCTGAATAACTCCTGAGTTGTCTTTAAAGTTATCTAAACATTGACGGATGTATGCGCGGTGTAATGCCCGACGAACAGGATTACTGATATCATAGAACTGCTCGGCCATGAAAATACGTTTGTTTCCGGCATAAGGAACAGGCTCTGGAAATCCCACATTGTTAATATTATTGGCGGTCCGCCATGGAAAGTCCGCATAATGCGCACCGGCTTCGATAATATTATGCTGGAAATAATTTTGGTGAATCAAGACTAAACCTTTTTGGTCGGCTAGATCTGCATATTGTTTCAGGCGTTCCCAATAAAATTTGTTATACTTGGTCAAATCATACTTAGATAGGCCGTCATAGGCTAGCCCTTGGCCACTACGCGCAAAGGGCAGTTCATAAAACGGCGGCCACACTTCCCCATTGATCCGACGAATACGTTCGTGATCATCACGTCTCCGATCGTACCAAAGTCCGTAATTATGATCAATAGCGATAATATTATCTTTTTTTAATGAATCCGTCATCTCCTCAAGATCGTCCGTCAACCCCGCGCCAACCTCTCCAGGCACATAGCGCGTGATATGTGGTTTAGCTTTTTCCGCACCATGCGGTCGAGCGCTACCACTCCACCAGGGAACATCCGATTTGGTCCCTACGAGTATTTCATCACCACGTACCAACCAACCGTTTTCGACACGCATATCGGCTTGTTTTTTTGCTGGGGTAGTCTCTTTATAGCCGATCTGATCGATGGTGTTTACATTTGCTGTCGTATTTAAGGAATAACGATTACCGGCTTCTACAATAAAGTCAACCAGTTTTGCCATGGGGTTTTCAGACTGACGTGTCAGCTCCATGGCAACATTGACAGGAGGGCTACTGGATGCTTCGGTCAGCACTGGCAACAGTACTGCGCGTTCATCAGCAGCTAGGCCAATTCTTTCCCGTAGCTGCGCATAATACAAGCTTTTGGGCTTGATGTATTCGTTAGATTGCTCCCAATAGCCATTTCCCTGAAACTGGGACCAAATCCCAAAAGCCCAATTCTGTGCTGTTGGTGGTTGATAACACTCTACAAGTCCAGCTGTCGACTGCCAAAATACAGAATTTGCTGCCGACCATCCAGCTCCCTGACCATCTTGACCTCGGTTTTTATAACTTAGTGCCTGCGCATCTATATCTGCATTGTCAAAAAGAACTCCCGACGCCCAGCTGTCTATTCCACCACTGAAACTGAAAGGCTCTACTGCTTGACATTGGACAAAAGCATTTGGGCCTGCTGCCAGGTAGCCTACCGCGAAATCGTGATATCCATGTTCGGAATAGAGCCGTTGAAACAAAGTCTGCTGACCCTTTGTAAAAAAAGTATATCTTCTTTGCCCACCAATTTCCGAAACCGGATCCCGGGAAATACAATCTTCAACGGTTAATTTCTTCGTGCTTGCCAAAGCGTAAACAGCTGATCCTGCAAAATGCCGGAACTCCATGCGACGAACCCAAACGTTTTCTGCATTTTCAATCGTAATTGCCATCCAGCGATGGTCTTCGTCTTTTGGGTTATTCGCATCGAAGGAAGATCTAAGTGCAATGTTTTCTATACCTACATTTTCGATTCTTCCTTTCCAAGTATATTGTTCAACTGTAGCTTGGCCATAACGTCTATCCAATGCTGTTGTAATTGGCGCATCGATCTCGATACGATTACCTTTCACAGCAACAATCGTTCTATCCCAGGTAACATCGCGTTGCCCGGGCTTCCAGCCTAAGGAGGTAATGCCACCACCAAAATGATCGGTACCAAGCTGATTAATCCAGTCTTGGGTAGAAGGTCTTGTAATCCTAATTTTATCTCCAGCTTTATAGGAAGCTGCATGATCAATATCCAATACCCGCGCGTTGACAGGGACATAAGAACTTGTTACGTTTGTCTTTTTTGCAAATGTGATATCGTCTTTTCCAAGAATACGGATGAGTGTTTCTCTTGTTGTCCCCTCACCAACGATGGCGGTTCCATTTTTTGTGAAGCCGCTGCCACGCAGAATTACACCTGAGGCACTTAATTTAAGGGAACCGGAAACAGCATAAGTTCCGGCTTGTAAGAGAACTGCACCGCGCAGCCCATCTTTACCTAAAGGCAAGGATGCGACATAGTCGATAGCAGCTTGTATACGTTGTGTCGCATCTCCTGTTTTTACAGGAACGACAACAGCAATCTGCGCTGTAGGAATAGCTTCGTTCCCCCCTTTGTATCCTGCATAGGAAAAGTCAGGAATTTGGTTTCCAAGCGAATCTGCATGGTAAACGAACTTTGACTCATCCCATACCAAAGGAGTATATGCCTTCATTTGTTGTGCATGTGCAGTACAGATAAAGGCATATAGTCCGAGACAAGAAAAGAACAGCATTCTTTTTCTCATGGTTATTTCTTACTTTTTGGGCACGACTGCATCTAGTGCAACAACCCCATTTAAATAATTCTCAATATTGGCATAGCCATTTTTAGCTATTTTTCTTGAATCACTTGGATCATTTGGATTCAATCCCATCTTTTTCTCTACATCATCCGGAATACCATCATTGTCTGCGTCCTGGTAAGGTACTCCCTGATAAGCCGGATAGCCACCTACCTGTGCGATATCAGATATAATCCCCTGCTTGTAAGAATCCGCTGGCAAACGTCGTTTCACATAAGCCGATACAAATCCATGCTGCGTCTTATCTTGATTGTAGTAAACCTTATTCTCAGCAACTTGCTTTATAATCCGTGTATCCACTGCATCTTGCTTTGGCAAAAATGCGCCTACATTTTTAAGTACATAGTTGTAAGCATCTTGTGCGGATAGTGTTGTAACGAGTGCCATTGGAAAAGGTTTATCCACCCGAATTTCTTTTTCGCGGCCGCCAACATTCGGTAGATCTTCAATCTGGATACCTCCAGCCCAATTGTCTTTAGTTACTTTTGGGAAACCCTCTACTACATTTCCATGCGCATACACCTTCCCATACTGATCTTTAAACGCCTTATCTCTTCCAGACTCTGGTTTTAAAATCCGGTATGCAATCGGCTTATCTTTTGGTGTAATGGGGCCAGGTTTATAGTAATTATTGATAAAATTAAATAACGACCTATTATCACCACCATCAGCACTTCTATTCCACCAATTCCAAATAACATTATTGACAAACCCGAAATCGCCATACATTCCTATGGAAGGATTCCGGCTGATATTTGAAGCCCAGAGATTACGCATAAAGGTACTATTCAAGCCGCCTATTGTACTTCCGAACGCATGGTTGTAAGCATCCAATGCTTCAGAAAAAATAGAATTCTGGATCGTAATATTTACTGTAGGTAATTTGAGGTTCTTACCTTCCCGGTCGTATACATGCCGATAGATCGACATATTTTCATCCAAGCCCCAGCTTGCAGATACATGGTCAATCATAATATTGCCGACTACATTTCCTCCTACAGCATCGTCACGGCGTGTTACATCGGTTTGCCCACGACGTAAACGCAAAAACCGCAGGATAACATCATGCGTATCAATTAGAAAAGATTCTCCGGCCACACATACCCCATCGCCAGGGGCTGTTTGTCCAGCAATCGTGATATAGGGAGCCTTAACGACAATCGGTTTCTCGAGTTGAATAATTCCGGCAACATTAAATACGACAATGCGTGCGCCACCGGCCTCACAGGCCTCTCTCAGTGTACCTGGACCGCTATCAGCTAAACTTGTGACCACAAAAACTTTTCCGCCTCGCCCTCCAGCAGTAAAAGCACCGCCGCCTTCAGCACCGGGGAAAGCTTTTATTTTTGACTGCGGTAGATCTTCAGGTTTAGCAGCCCAAGGAATATAGGGTTTACCTTCTTTCTTAATAACTTGCTGTGCTTCCGCCCAAACTTTCTCTAAACGTATATTTTCCTCATTTTCCCGCTCAGCAGCCATTTTCTTTAGCGAATCTGGAATAACTGGATATTGCGCCAATGTAGCTATTGGGCTTATTAGGCCCAATAGTAACACGGTATTCCGATTAAATAATGATTTCATATGTAAATGATTAACCTAAGCCCGCAAGCTCAGTTATTTTTATATATAAATACCCTAGCTTATTTGATTCTTTATCTGTCACCTAACCAGTGGCATTCCAGGGCAATTACTTTGCAGCGAGTTTATTAAGATATATTTCGATGTTTGCGTAACCTGATTCGGTAATTTTTGCTGAATCACTTGGATCATTTGGATTCAATCCCATTTCTTTTTCTACCGCATCCGGAATACCATCATTGTCCGAATCCTTATATGGTGTACCTTTGTAGACGGGATAACCGCCTACTTGGGAAATATCCGTAATAATGCCAATCTTATAGGAGTCTTTTGGTAATCGTCTATGTTCAAAATCTTTTTCAGGCAGCTTCACGTTGCTTAATAACTTCACCGGTTTACCATTTTTCACATCACCAATAACACGTGTATCGACAGGATCTCTTTTTGGTAAGGTCGCACCTGCGTGATCAAGTACATAACCATAGGTCTCTTGTGCAGTCATCACTGGGAAATTAGCATGCGGAAAAGCTTCCTTGGCACTCATTGCCGCAAAGTATGGTTGAGCTTCTTCGTAAGTCATCGCATCGCCTTTTTTATTTTCCAACTGTATTCCCCCATCCCAGTTATTTGAAGTTACTTTCGCATTGCCTTCCACAATATTGCCTTTAACATGCGCACGACCAAACACCACATAAGGCAATTTACTTCTACCCGATTCAGGTTTTAAAATACGGTAGCTGACAGGTTGACCCAACGGAGTTGCAGGGCCTGGCTTAAAGTAATTGTTGACAATATTGTATGTCGCTTGGTAATCACCACCATCAATTGAGCGGTGCACCCAGTTGTAGACAACATTATTGTAAAAGTTGAACAAACCATTCCAACCAATAGATGGGTTACGGGCTGCGTTATTCGCCCAGAGATTGCGCATAAAGGTACAATTCTCTCCACCTAAAGTACTCCCAAACGCATGGTTCCATGTATCCAGTGCTTCTGAGAAAATAGAATTTTGAATGGTAATATTTACGGTACCACGTTTTTCTTCTGCTTTACCGGTGCTATCATTATACATATGACGGTACATGGACATATTTTCATCCAATCCCCAACTTGCCGACACGTGGTCTATCATAATATTTCCTACCGGATTACCACCGATCGCATCGTCTCGACGTCCGACATAAGTTTCACCGCGTCTAAATCGCATATGACGAATCAAGACATCGTGTGTATTGATCCAAACAGATTCACCAGCTACGCACACACCATCGCCCGGAGCAGACTGTCCTGCAATGGTCACATAAGGAGCACGAATAATTAAGGGGGTCTTTAAACGAATAATGCCTGAAACGTTAAATACAATAATACGTGGGCCGCCTTTTTCGCAAGCTTCCCGTAATGAGCCGGGGCCATTGTCTTCTAAGCTTGTGACCACATACACTTTACCGCCACGGCCACCAAAGGTGAATTTACCGCCACCTTCAGCTTCTGGGAAAGCCAAAATCTTAGCTTGTGGGAGATCATCAGGCCGTCCTGCCCATGGAATATAAGGTTTACCTTGTTTTGCGTATTCTTCTATGACAGGCAGGGCTTTTTGCCAAGCTTCATCCGATTGTTTGGTCGCTTTACGCATCAGCTCATCTGTATTCTTCTTAACGTCTTCTGGAATTTTGGGATACTGACAAAATGCGATTGATGTAATGAGACTCAACAATGCTGTCAGCGTTATTTTATGTAACATGTTTATCTAGTTAGTAGGATTTATAATTTCTATTTCAAATATATGTCAATAGTACATTTATCAAAAGCAATGTATGTCACAATTCACATACATTGCCTTAATATTTTTTACAAAAAAACTATTTTAAAGGATCAAAAGTTCCTGCTCCATTCATGCTATCCCAACCAGTAGTTTGTTGTAAATAAGGTGAAGTAGACAAGATTGTTTGATTTAATCCAAAGAAGTAATATTCCGTATACCATCTAAATTTCCAAGGAATATTTGTCGGATCTAAATCATCTTTTTCGGCAATTACAAAATAATTATCATACAGGTAATCCAAATACTGGTCCTGATTTGCAATCCCATCAGGATAAGTTGCGGGTTGGCGTTCAACGACAGGAACACTTGAGCCATTTCGAACCAACGGATCTGAAGCACCGGTATATTCCATGCCATTGTTTTTCACTGTAATTAATAAGCCTGTTCTTCTTGTTCCATTTAATGGTTTTACACCAATACGTTGGGCGGTAGGTGAATCCTCTTCAAAAAGCTTCCAACGTCTCAGGTCATAAAATCGTTTACCTTCATACGCAAATTCCAATTTGCGTTCATTAATAATCGCTCCAAATAATTTATTGCGATTGCCTGCAACAGTGGCTAAACCATATGATCCATCACCGACCTCAATTCCCGCACGTTTCCGAATTTCAATGATTCCATTTAAACCTTCTTGTAATTTATCGACACCGATAGCCGATTCCGCTAAATTCAATACTACTTCCGCAAAACGCATTTCCATATAATCTGTACCACTTTGCTGAAATCCAGCGGCCCCATTCGATGTAGCAGAAGCAGCAGGGTTAGATCCCTTTCGAAGATAGATACCACTTGCATTAGAACCTTTAGTTTCCGTCGAAACGTAGGCTCCTTTACTATTTTTCCAATAATAGGTCCACTGACGGTAGCTCTCCCCATTGGCGTAAGGAAATAAAGCGCCATTATAAACAAAGGTTTTGCCAAATCTTGGATCTCTATTTTTATAAAACTTTTTCGCATCATACGTATAGGTAGATGTCGGATCGTCAATATTTTTACCATCTAACATCGGGAAAGCATCAAAGATCTGCTTGGTTGGCGAAATCGATCCTGCACCGGAAAGCTCTCGTGGTCGAATTGCTTGCTCCCAGCCATTATTTTTTACAGCTGTAGAACTAGAAGATGCATTATTAAATCCGTATACAATAACAGCTTCGGGATTATTTACTTCGGTAAACCACATATCACTCCAAGCCTTGCCTCCTGTAGTACCTCCGGTTTGAAATAAACCGAAGCCATTTTGCTCCAGCAAAGCTTTTGCTTCCGTATTTGCCGCATAGGCAGCCTCCCAACGATCCCGTGAATCATTTGGATTAAATTGCGGACTAGCATAAGTCAGAAGCACGCGTCCTTTTAATGCCGCCGCTGCACCACTGGTAATCCGGCCCCAATTGCCTCCATCCCATTTGCCTGGCAAAAGGCTTTTCGCTAAATCCAGATCTTTCACAATTTGCGCAATACATGCTGTCGTGCTACTTCGAGGAACTGAATTAGCATCATTATCTCCTACTATCGGATTTTGTGATTCAAGCACTAAAGGTACACCACCATACATCCGCACCAATTGGAAATATTGAAAAGCACGCCAAAAATACATTTGACCTTTCAGTTGATTTCGAGTTGCTTCATCAATCCCACCATGATCAATTTTTTCGAGAAAGACATTGATCTCTTTCATTCGCGTCCACACATTATTCCCAATACTGGCACTCATGCGCTGACCAAAATATTTATTTGCATGATTGTTGATGTAGGAAATCACATTCCATTGCTTATTGAAATCGGTCTCCCCGGCTAATTCATCTGTGGTCTGTGTAAAAGTATTGTTATACCCTCCGTTATCTGAAGCATCCTGAGTCGCAACGAAAGATTGTGCATTATTAGCTGGCAAGAACAGACCATAAACATAATCCACGTAAGCTGTAGCCAAAATAGGATCCTGAAATAAATCCATTTCATCTACAGCTCCTAAATCTCTTTTTTCCTCTAGAAAATTATCTTTACAAGCTTGATTTGTCAATAACAGACAACAAAGCCCAATATTTAAAATTGTTAATTTTTTCATTGCTCAATTATAATGTCACATTAATACCAAAAGAATAAGTTCTCAAATTCGGATATACATCCCATCCACCACCATTACCATCTTTATAACTAAATGGATTATAAATTGTCAATGGATTCATAGCACTTAAATAGGCCCGTAAATTTGAAACTTTCAAGTATTTATTAACCTTATCTGGAAATCTATAGCCTATATTAAAGCTGCTCATCCGCATTTGAAAAGCCGGAACAGTCCAGAAACTCGAACGAACATTATACATATCTGACCAATTTGGGTTTGGCATATTTCCTGTTGGGTTTAACACTGGATCGTAAACATTCCCCCAAAAGGCAGGCAAATTCGTGTAAACACGCGAAATATCATTATTCAATGGTTTACGTTCCGTAATTTCATTATAACCACCGAAAGAACCGGTTATAACTGCTTCAGCACTAATCCCTTTATAACCAACCTTTAATGTCATCCCAACCGAGTAATGATTAGTATTGTTTTTGGCTAATTGAATTTGGTCGAATTCGTTGATAATACCATCCGGGCCAGCAAACGTACCATCAGCTTGAAGCGCCCCCCGAACGTCACGATAGTAGAGCATACCGGGCCTCAACTTGTCGGCCGTCTCATTGAACACTTGCGTGATATTGTATTGACTAACGTAGTTATCAATATCTTGTTGTGTTTTAAACATACCCAAATAATCATAACCCCAAGCACCGTTATCTGAAGAAGCATTTAGCTGTGGATTCCACGGGTACATCATATCAACCTCGTTATAATTCCACACAAGAATCTTATCATTTGTCCATGAAAGGCGCGCGCCAACTCCATAGCTAAATTCATTAATTTTATCTTGCCATCCCAAGTCAAACTCAAGACCATAAGTATTCTTTTTTGCAAAATTCTCAGCAGCGACAGAACCGCCAACTGAGATTGGGACATTACCTGTACGTTCGAGAAGCAAATTTCGTCCGAAATTATAGTAACCATCAATAGTAGCCGACAATCGGCTATTGAAGAAACGAGCATCGATACCGATATTGTTTTTATAATCATTCGCCCATGTGGCGTTCCGGTTAGCCGTTTTCTCCATCTTCATCCCTGTCGTTGCATCGCCATTTCCACCAAATACTCCCCCTTTTCCAATTTGATAGGTATATCGTTGTTTCCACCCCCAAGCGGCGGTCTGATCATTGCCCAATTTACCATGCGATAGGCGCAATTTTAAATAATCCACACCTTTTACATCAAAGAAATCTTCTTCACTGATCACCCATCCTACAGAGATGTTATAAAATTTTCCCCAGTAGTTTTCGGGAGCAAATTTGGTCGAGGCATCTGAACGGAATAATACCTCCGCAAGATATTTATCACTATAGCGATAATTCAATCGACCTAGGTAGCCCAGGGTTCCGGATTCATAAGCTGCTGTACGTCCTTCTACAGAACCAAAAGCAGTTCCAAATTGTCCATTCGTATTTTGTAATGGATCATTTTTCCAAACGTCTTCTTGAGACGATTTTGCTTCCGCTTTTTCTACCGAAAATAAGCCCGAGAAATTATGTTGTTTCCATTGTTTATCATACGTTGCTGTAAAGTTTGCTTGGTAATTACTTCCTGTTGCATTTGAAAAATAAACGCGATTTCCGTTGCTAAAAGTAACAGCCTTTTCGCCAGATATATTTTCATCGTAAATATGTCCGTTTTCGCCGCTTCTTTGATCAAATGTGTACGTTTGGTACTTTGTACCAATTTGATCTCCACGTTCATTTTTTAAATTTTTAGCATAGGATCCACGTAAAGTCAAACCTTTCAACCAGGGTGCCTGGTATTCGGCATTGAGGTTAATACTAAATTGTCTTGAATCGGTTGTTGTTAAATTACCTAATTTCTGCAATTCAAAATAATGATAGGCTGATAGATCTCCAGCCGTGCCCGGCAGACGAACAGGTAAACCATTCACATAAGCTGGAACATAAGGTGAAGCCAGCAACAGGTTTCTGTAATCGTTATCGTCATTTTCACCACCGATCTTGTTAAAGGTTTTTTGCTGATTACCTGTATTTCCCGAAACCTGCATACCAACCTTAAAATTACTGGCTACCTGGATATCACTTCCTGCACGAAAATTCCAGCGATCATAATCCAGTGTACCCAAATTACCATTCTGTTTGTTATAGGCCACGTTTGCAAAATAGGTTGCTTTATCTGCCCCTCCTGAAATATTCAAGGAATGTCGTGTCAGATAACTTACTTTCCAGGCATCATCTAACCAATTATAAGAATGATTCTTAAAATGGTCCAGCTCATCTTGCGAGAAAAACCATTTGTCAAATCCCGGCGATTTTGGATCACGGTTTGCACCATTTTCCCCATTCATAATATTGAAGTAATTACCAAACTGATAAGCATCCATTACTTTTGTACGGTAAGTCGCATCATTAATGGCATATGATCCATTGTAGCTGATTTTTGGCGTACCCACTTTTCCTTTTTTGGTTGTCACCAAAACAACACCATTTGCCCCTCTAACACCATATACCGCGGCAGCACCGTCCTTTAAAAAGGAAATATTCTCAATTTCTGACGCATCGAGATTGTTAAATAGCGTCTGATCAGGTTGATTTTGACCATCTACCTGAATCACACCATCAATCACAAATAAAGGGGCACTTGTTCCACCATCTTTTCCTCCACCCATTGGATTCCGTATAATATAGCTTGGTTTTGCTCCCGGACGGCTCGTTCCCCCGCTGACGTTAAGGCCTGCAACCCGGCCCACCAATGTCGCGCCCACATTCGTAGATGGCAGATCTTCTATCTCTTCCGCTTTAATTGCCACGACAGAGCCTGTTAAATGTGCTTTTTTCTGCGTGGTGTAACCAACAGCAACTACCTCTTCGAGTTCCTGACTTTCGGCTTCCATGCGTATATTCAATACATTCTGGTTTCCAACGGGGATTTCCAGCCTTTTATAACCAACAAAATTGAGTACCAAAATCTCGTTTCCAACAGGCAGGTTCAGCCTAAATGTACCATCTGCATCTGTTGAAGTCGCCGTCTTTGATCCTTTAATGGATATCGTTACTCCGGCAAGCGGTTTTCCATTTTGATCAACAACCTTTCCTGTTATATTTTTAAAAAAGTTTAAATTGTGTTCACTTAGATTTACTCCATAGGAGTATGACGGAATGATCCCGCCAGTCATTATTCCAATAGCCAGCAGTTGTGCTAACCTTTTAGAGGATTTACTCGGGAATATGAGCTGATTCATAATTTGGGTATTAATTTGTTTTATTGGGTTATTTTTTTAATCTCGCGGCCCATTTATCGCCTTCTTCCTTTAGGTTATAGCCATGGGACGCTAAATAGTTATTGATTTTGCCTTTATATTTACCGAACCAAGCGTGCTTTTTTTCTGAAGATTCAGCCTGCATTGCAAAATCCCGTGCTTCATACAGCAAACTGTCGATCATATGCACTTCGTCTTTTGTAAGCCGCGGAATCATATCCTGGTAGGCTCTCACCGTATTTGGATAGACATTATAGGTCATGCCGTTTTTAACCGCCTCAACTTCCTGCTCTGTTAAAACCTCTTTTAGCCGTTTTACAAACGCCTGATTTAAATTGTTGGTTTCCTGCAGCGTCTCCTGCGTGATTTGCTCTTTTAGACTCTTATCGGTATTCTCCTTGATTTTTAAATCACGAAGTGTATAACAAGCGTTTAAAAGATAATACTGGTCACGGATAATGTGAGCTGCTTTTTCTTGTTTGGCCTGATCTTGTAACGCTAATTTTGCTACAATTTTTCCTGATCGATCGGTGATGGTTTTCCAATAAGTGTCTTCTGTCTGACTAAATGTCATAGATACACTTAAAAATAAAAACATAAATAATGCAAAACGTTTCATAGGCATGAATAGTTTATCCCTTTTTTGGTTATTATTAAACATTAAATAAAGTCCCTTACCTTTATTTTTTTTCTATAAATTCTCAAACAAACTTCAAAATGATATAAAGAATTTTTGAGTCTTCAATATAACTGAAAATTTTATTGACAACCGTCATGCACTATGCTGACATTTACGCTATTTAACCTCTAAATTGTCAATAATAACACCTTCTGAATCAGAAGAGTACAGCTTAACAAAATAGGTACCCGCATTGATCATTGTCTTTGTATCAGTATTGATATAATTCCATTTGCCTACACGTGTAGGCTCCAATTGTATTGTAGTTTTAGGCACCAGCACATGCTTATCTTTGTCCAAAATTTCATAATAACCACGACGTGCTTCCTTAAATGGATTATGATACTTAATCGATAACGCATACACATCTGCCGCGCCAACCTGAAACTGCCAACCGATATAACCTTCATTTTTGTTGAATGCCACACGCTTTTGTCCTGCAAACTCGATTTCGGAAACACCATCACGCCAGCTACTTTGATAGGCCTTATAGTTTTTCACCTCTTTAAGGTCATACACGGGCAGCATCCCACTTTGCTGCTGAAATACCAGAATTTCCCCTTGCGTCTTGGTCGTTATGGAAAGCTCTTCCCCTGCCTGCAATACCTTACGGAATACGGCCAGATATTTCCCTGTATTCAATTGCACACTGTCTTTGGTCTGTTCAAAATCATCAGGCTGATTACTCCCCAATAAGAAAACATTGGTAGGCTCTTTAAAGTGTAGGCGATAGGTTCTATTGCTATCAAGCTCAAAATAATCTGAACCAAACAAGGAAGATGGTAAGGAGAAAAATGTTGTTTCAGTAATCCCTTCCCTTTTCAGGCAGCTACCTATATCCAACCAGCTGTGGAGCTTAATATCTTGATTCCCTAATTCAAGATTATAATGCTTTTGATCAAGCGATAAGGTTTTCCTGTTTTCTTTTGATGCAATAGCAATGGCCTGTATCACCGCCTGACCAGCATAAATACGTGGAAAATTAATAACAATCTTTCCATTCATGACTTTAATAGGATAGCTTTTTTTTAAGGCCTGCTGGAACCCAGCATTTTTATAAATATCAAACCGATGTTCCACAACTTGACCATTAATGGCAATATCAAAAACACGATCGCCTTTTCCCGATGAAAACTTCCCGTACCAGGGTTCGGCAAAATACAGTTCGACGAAATAATCTCCATTTGGTAAGTCAAATTGATACCCCAAGTTATCAAGCCCGTAGCGGAACGTCTGAAAAAGAGGCCAGTCCTTTGTTCCTTTGATAGGGTCAGAAATTATCCGTTGACTGGCAAAATTCGTGCTCATCCCATTGAATTTGTCCGCCCATGACCTACTTCCCCAGGCGAGCATGGGCCTATAAGGCTGGTCAGCCTGCCAGTATCCCCCATATTCATCGATATAAGTATCTCCGCCACAATTCACGCGATAGATATAATGATATCCCTGATCTGGTTTTAAAATCTTGGATTGCTGCTGCAAGGCAGCAAAATGTGGACTTTCAGGAAAGTTTTGTAATATAATGGTATCACGGGAAACCACTTTTCCAGCATTTCGTCCTTCAGCATAAAGTACATTGTAATTTACCTTGACGCCATTAAATTCAATATGCTGTCCAAACCCCGGATGTTGCTTTTTTCCAAGCGATAACGAACCGAGATCGTTGAAAAGTTCTACTTCATCACAATTCGAAAAAATACGAATATTATCTTTTATCCCAGGGGTCAACCAACGATTCGGCCAAGAATGCATGGCGATGTACACCATAGGCTGCTCTTTCTTACCATAATGCGATAAATACATATAATAAGCATCTGTGGGTTCCCCCCAGGGTGTCAACAACCCTTTATAATTAACCGGTCCAATCCGATCAATCTCACGATTTCCCTCTCCCCCCTGGATACGGCCAGGATTATCATGTGAGTTCCAAAGCCATAGATAATGGCCTACAGCGCTATCTTTCACAGACTCTGCCAAACGTACCTTGGTCTGTAAAATATCAGCAAAACGTTCTTCATTATAATTATTTTCGTTGGGTAGATAGGGCGGTTCGGCATGCATCCCCAGACTGCGCCAAGCACCATATTCACCCACGAGCTGTTGCTTTTTTAGATCGTCGCCATAGGTTTTTTGATCTCCCCCATAAGTACCCGTCCAATTTTGCGGTACGTCCCAATCAGTCCCACTACCGCCATTACATGTGGTTACTAAACGTTGTATAGATGCTGTTGGATCTAATTTGCGAATCAACGCAGTACATTCACGTGCAAAATCTTCCGGAAGCGTACTTTCATTTTCCAGTCCCCATAATATTACTGACGGACTATTTCGACGTTCGCGCACCCAATCCGTCAGCAATCTCTTAAAGTTCGCTCGAAATGCGGGCGTATCAAACCAGATGTGTGCCGCAAGCTGTGTCCATAACAAAATACCATGTTGGTCCCATGCCTGTTGATAACGCAGGTTATGTGGCTGATGCGCATCACGAAAGGAGTTGAACCCGAGTGCTCTGATCTGCTTAATCCGGGAATCGATCTCTTCTTTTTCGAAAGCGTGTGATTGCCCGAATTTATGTTCATACTCCGCAATACCGTTTATAAATACCGGTGCTCCATTAACTAAAAGACGTGGATCACCGGATGGTTTTAACCCTTTTGACCAACGAACAGCGCGAATTCCGTAAGGTGTTTCTATCTCGTCTATGATCTGTCGACCTATTTTTAACTTTATTTTTATGCGATACAAATAGGGTGAGGTCACAGACCATAATTGTGGATTGCTAAAAACAAGATCTTTCAATCTAATTTCCTTTATAGCATTTCCTTTAATCTGGTCTTTTGATGTAGATCGAACAATTAATTTTCCTTTGTGGTCCAAAACCTCCGTTATAAGCTCCAGATCTTTATTAAGATGGCTTTTATTACTCACTTCCACGACTTGGTGTACGATCGCCTGCTTATGATCAACGGTTTCATCATTCCAATAATGTTCACCAAAAGGCGTAATAGACACTTCATTTTTGATCAATAGACTCACTGGACGAAAAATTCCCATAGGCTGCGATCCTTCAGAAAATCCCCGCTCTGTCGAACAGCCTCCATCCACCCAAGGAAGATCCATAATATGTGCCGGATGATCTGCCCGAACGGCCAAAAGATTGGGACTCCCATCCAATTTGATCGCATCAGTGACATCCAGTGTAAATGTGGTTCTTCCCCCAGCATGATATCCTACCCGTATGCCGTTTAACCAAACTGTTGCATAGGATCCTACTCCCTCAAAAAATAAATAGAACCTATTTTTATTCCTTTGCTGTTTAAGAGAGAAAGTTTTTCGATACCATGAGTAACCGTGTAAATTGCCATGCAGCAATCTGCGATATCCTTCGTAGCCATCCCAGTTATGTGGGACATTTACTTTCCGCCAATCTTTATCTGTCTTAAAAGACAAACGGTGAAATCCACCGTACCTAGCAGAATCTTTTTGGTCCATTATCGTCAACCAGTCTGTATCCAGTGCAATCGTTTTACGGATTTTTTGACCATAGGAAAACATTCCGAATAATAATATACAGGCACAGCAAAACAGCCTACTCAACAGCATCAATCTGGTTTTCATTATTTCTTTAACTTCAATTCTTGATCGAAGGCATAGGACCTGCCCTTCTTTGTTTTGATTTTTACTTCGCGACTAGCATACCGCAAATGGAGTTCTTCTCCAGCAAGCGATTCAACAGTCACCTCCAATAACTGATTGTCTTTCCATTCCATATTAACCTGAAAAGCCCCCCGTGCTATGAGTCCCCTTACTTTACCCGTGCTCATTTCCTCTGGCAATGCTGGTAATAATTCAATCCCGTTGATATGGCTCTGAAGCAACATCTCGGTAATTCCTGAAGCTCCACCAAAGTTGCCATCAATTTGAAATGGTGGATGGGCATCGAATAGATTTGGATAGGAGCCGCCTCCTTGACCCGCCGGCCGCAATAGCATTTTAACCATGTGATAAGCATGCTGAGCATCTTTTAATCTAGCCCAAAAATTAATTTTCCAGGCCAGGCTCCAACCCGTTCCCTCATCACCACGTAGTATCAACGAACGTTTTGCAGCTTCGACCAATTGTGGCGTATGGGTCGTATTGATTTCGTCTCCTGGAAATAACCCCCATAAGTGGGATACATGACGATGTTTATTTTCTGGATCGTCCAAATCCATCAACCATTCCTGGAGCTGTCCATGTTGCCCAATTTGATTTGGTGCTATTTGATCTCGCATCTCCATAATTGAATCCCGCAATTGAACATCTTTCACCAATAACTTGGAACTTTGATCGAAAATATCAAACAACGAACGAATAATCTGATGATCCATTGTAGGTCCTTTGACCAAACCTCCATTTTCTGGAGAATTTGAAGGCGAGCTGACCAACCATCCCGTTACTTTGTCCTTGACAAGAAAGTCCTTGAAAAATAAGGTAGCATCCTTAATAATTGGATAATATTCTTTTAAAAAGTGTAAATCTTGCGTGTAAAGATAATGCTCCCAAAGATGTCGCACCAACCAAGCTCCACCTGTGGGCCATATACCATGGTTGGAATTATTAATGGGAGCTGTACCCCGCCATAAATCCGTATTGTGATGTAACACCCACCCCCGGGCAGCATAATATTCTTTGGCCGTTTCTGCACCCGCTACGTGAAGGTCTCGAATCATTTGGAATAAAGGTTGCTGCAGCTCAGAAAGATTCAATGCTTCCGTCGGCCAGTAGTTCATCTCTAGATTGATGTTGGTTGTATATTTACTTCCCCAAGATGGTTCCAAAAATGGATTCCAGATTCCTTGAAGGTTCATGGGTTGGCTTCCTTCTCTTGATGCAGCAATCTGTAAGTAACGTGCAAATTGTACATAAAGTGCCACAAGCCCAGGATCAGCATGCTCCACAGCACGTTGTAATCTCCTATCTATCGGGATTGTATCTAACTGGTTTACCCCACCAAATTCTACAACAAAGCGATGATATAAACGCTGGTAATCTTTTTGATGGATTTGATACAATTGATCAAAATTTAGCTTTGTTAATTTCTTAAATTTTTCCAATGCAACAGCAGCGTACTTCTCATCCAATTGTTGATAAGATTTAAAATTTGTTGCCGCACTCAAATAAAGCTGAGCTTCATCTGCTTGGTTCACCAAAAGTTCATCACCATCATAGGATAATTGGCCCCCTTTCAATTTGAGCTTTACGAAGACTGTTCCACGCATCGACCCATTCTTCACCCATGCTTCCAAGCAGATAGACGAATCAGCGATGTGATTAAGTTCATTACGCTGATGTTTGGTCTTTAGAGCAAGCCTAAAACTAACTTTTTTCTTCTGATCAGCCTGCAGTCGCACACCAATAAAATTGTTAGGCTGGCTCGCAAAATAGGTTCTTGTGTATTGTACTCCCTTGAAAGCATAATTGACCCGGACTTCGCCTTTATCCAAATCGAGTATACGGCTATAGTTTTCAGCGACATCGTGATCAAACTGCAGTCTCAATGAACCAAAAGGTTGATAGGATGCTTGATAACTCCCTATTTTCGGACTGCTTTGATCTTGAATATGGTATTTCCACTCTCCATTTAGCGAGATTAGTTTTCCGGTGGAACTTTTTAATCCTATTGACTGCTTTGTATCCTTATATCCAGCTACACCTCCTTTTCCTTCTAAATTGATCACCTGAATAGCGATACTATTCCGCCCTGCACGCAATAATCCCATCGGAATTTGATAATGTCTCCTGGTTTCATCTCCCGCAGATTGGCCGACGAGCTCACCATTGATATAGGTGTAATCATTGGTTCGTATTTTATTTAAATCCAACGACCAGTGCTCAGCTAGATCATTTTTTGACAGGTTAAAATCATAACGAAACCACACTGCTCCGTCCAAGCCTTCCAGCCCCTCAGTTTCCCAACCCTCGTAATGCGGAACGGTAATAAGTGGCCATTTACTATCATCAAAAGAGAATTCAAAAGGACCATGTTTTTGTTTTCGGATGCGACCAATTTTGTCTAACCAAGCGGTAGGGGCCTCTGATTCACTTTTAACCCCCATAAACTCCTGCATCGCCAAAGATTCTGCTTCTTTCTGTCGACCTTGATCCAGCAATTCGCGGATTTTTTGAAGATACTTTGATGCTCCTTTTTTATTGTAATTCCGTGGCCCATCGGTCCATAATGTCTCTTCATTAAACTGTAACTCTTCATTCCCAACTCCTCCATAAACCATGGCTCCCAGCCGTCCATTACCAATAGGTAAAGCCTCCTCCCACTGTTGGGCAGGACGATCAAACCACACACGTGCTTGTGCCAAAGCAGAACCCAAGGGGCATATCGATAAAACAGACACGATGAGATACAGGTATAAACGCATTATTTAATTTCTAAAGGATTTATATTTGATGAGAGCTGACCAGTTTTATAGGTACCACGGAGAATTTGCTTTACTCTTGCTAGATTATTACCATGGATATAAATAGACTCATTCGCAGAGCCTACCATGTCTAAAAATAGCGCTGTACCTATTGTAGGAAAACAGCTCTGCACATCGACTGACTGACAGTTTTCCAGCTCGATGAGCGATTTATCTACCGCCGGTGTCGTGTTTTTTACATTTAATATATTCAGTTCTTTCCCATTATTCACAGACAATAATGAGCCTTGTTTGACCGCTACGTTGACGTTACTCAATGTCAAACCATTGACATTGAGTACTGAAAAACCGGTACTTCCTTGCATGTTGATATCCGAAAAAGCCACATTCTCTATGGGCATTTCTTCCAAGCCACGGATATAGCCAATACGGTTTGTTGTGCCAGATAAATTGTTAATATAGATATTCCTGAACTTAGGTGTACGTTCGCCGACAGGCTCGATCTCAGTTTTAGCATATTGCATATCCATTACAACGGCTTGATCTCTAATGTTGCGCATGACAATATTGGATACTTGAATATTTTCCACAATACCTCCTCTACCTCTCGCAGTCTTTAAACGTATACCGCGATCCGTTCCATCAAAAATACAATTGGAAATCACAATATTTTTCACGCCACCCGACATCTCGCTTCCAATCACTACACCGCCATGTCCACGAAGCATTGTGCAGTTTGTGATCGTATAATTCTCCGCGGGAATATTGATCTTTCTTCCTGAGCGATCTTTGCCTGATTTTATGGTAATGCAGTCATCCCCCACGCTAATATGACAATTAGCGATCCGAACATTAGAACATGATTCGGGGTTAATACCATCGGTATTAGGCGAGGGTGGGTTATCGATGGTCACACCATCCACAGTAACATTATCACAATATTGTGGATTAATTGTCCAAAATGGCGAATTCTGAATTTTAATATCTTTGATCTGTACATTTTTACAATTCAAGAACTGTATAAAGGGCGGGCGTAGAAATCCTCTTTCGATCCATCCCGGAAGGTCCGGAGCCAAAACAGCCTTGTTGAGACGTTTAAACTCTTTCTGCCATTTACTGTCTTCAGTCTGCTTTTTAACTTCGACCTCTGAATAGCCCCACCACTTTTTACCATGTCCGTCGATCGTACCACGGCCTTGAATACTAATATTTTCAAGGTTATTGCCATAAAATAATGGCGAAAAATTGGTTACAGCAGTTCCCTCCCAACGGGATTCTACCATGGGTAAATAATCATCAAAATTATCGCTAAAATGCAACTCAGCGCCAGCATCAATATAAATGGTGATATTACTTTCCAGGTGAATTGGACCTGTTATATATTTTCCCGCCGGGAAATAGATGGTTCCTCCTCCTTTATTTACAGCTGCTGCAATAGCTTTCTTGATAGCCAATGTATTACTTCCGGTACTGTCTTTCCGTGCACCAAAATCCATCACATTTAGCCAAGCTTGCGCCTGCAAACCCAACATGGATAAACAAAGGAAAACAGTTATTATTCCGCGACGATAGTGCTTTCTGATCATATTAATTTAAGTTAATCTTACAATTTTTTAAATCCTTTTGTTGCAAAGACATCGTTCCATCCACATAGATGGTCAATCCCTTTCCTTTGTGGTATCTTTCACCGGTAGCATCCCAATAGATGTCGATGTTCCTATTGTGATACGTCAATTGAGTTAGCGCAAAATAGTCCCACTTATCTTTCGAAATCAATGGTTTTATCTCGAGCATAGAATCAGTTCGCGGTTTTATTCCGATTAAATCCTGGATAATGATATCCGCAAATGTAGAGTGGTTATAAAATTTACTTCTCGGATTGTCGCCTTTCAACCATGCTCCCGTCCGCTCATCTTGGTATTCACCAATATAAGGGTTACCGTTCATCACATGCGATTTTGCATATTTGTGAATCTGCTCGTATAAATCATTCGCATTTATCGCGTTATTCCGCTTGTAATCGCTTAAGTAATTAGCCATTCCACGGATCGTCTGCGAACTTGTGAAAGGCCAAATCGCACCATCCCATTCACAACTATGCCCTGTCCCGCGTGTTCTAAAGGTCGGTTCTCGTCGCTCGGCAGTCGTTGTTCCCCAAGGAGCATTAAATCCTGCCGTATCAGGCAACTGGAGCCAAGCTTTTCCATAAGTCGTTTTGTCCGGTGGTAAATGAAAGTACCAAGGGATAAAACCGATTGCTTCACGTGTGGGATGTAGTGGTCCTTTTTCCAGTTTTGTTTTAAAAAACTTATCATCTTTGTCCCAGAGTGAATCCAATACCAATTGACGTAGAGATTGTGCATAGGTGCTGTACTTTTTCTCCAATGCTGGATTTGACACCAATTTGGCAATTGCTGCTATTGCCACAGCGTTGCCATACATATAACTATTGATTGATGGCCGCATATTATGCACTTTACGGCCACCGGAGACGGATTCCTCCATGCCATCTTGAACATCATATTGCCAAAAAAGACCATTTTTGCTTTTCCTCTCTTTCTCCCACTTTTCAAAGTCGAGATCCAGGTCCGATAGTCGATCTTTTAAATATTGCGTATCAGGATTGACTTTATAATAAGCTAATAAAGCATCCGGTAGCCATGAACTAAATTGATGGAATCTAGGCTTGGATTGCCCCTTATCAGCATGATAGAGCCAAAAATCCATGTATTCTTTTAAAAATGCATTGTTCTTAAACCATCGTCCCTCATATAAATGGTGGCCGAGTGCACAACTGATTGAATTATATTTTCCGGCATGCTTTACTGGTTCAATAAATTCTGTCACCAAGGTACCTTCTGGACTCGACTTGATATGTTTTCGATAAGACCACCATCGGAAATAATACGTTTGTTCAATCTCCTTATCGGGACAGTCCAATAAGGGAATATTTTTCTGCATCCACCCATAAGCAGCTTTATTGGGAATATTATTGATAACAGACTCGTTATCATTGGCATTGAATCTCTGAACGTAAGTTTGAAGTTTTTCAGCTAACTTTTCCTGCGCATTCCCATGTAGCGAGTATAATAGAAAAGCGAGCGCAACGATATTAATTTTCATTTCCCTGGTTATATCAAAAAGTGGATATTAGATTTGATTGAGTTTGCCGTAAAATACCCACTTCATTTATGTTATTTATCCTGTACTATCCTGAGCATACATGCTCATTTACAATTTTGTACCCTTAAAATAGCCAAATAGGTCATCAAGGTCATCTCCTTGATTATCCACATCAGCATTATAGGGATATACGAGCTGGCTGTCGTCCACGACACCTAAAATTAGAGCCTCTCCTTTCGGAATTTTCAGTTCGTTTGTTCCCGCAGGAAAGGAGTAAGTATGAATATCTACCACAGGCATGTACTGAATTCGGATCGCATTACGCACTTTTGCCTCTGCCTGGCCAAAATCGTTGGCACTCGCATCAATTTCCAGGACGGGCCTAGGGGCAAACACCTTATCTGTACTATTGAAATAGCCAACCAATATTTTTACAGGCTTCTGGGTTTTAAACCGGAGCTGTGTACCAGTTAACTTTTGTTTGCCTGCGTCTATCTGTACTGCCATCAGTCCTTCTAATTCCTGGGCTAAATGTGTAACTACAAGTTCCTGGTCCACATATAACTTTGCTCCTTTTTTTAAAGGGACCAATTGCTGATGATCAAAAAAGGTGATCTGTTGGGACATTAATCCCGCTTTTGAATGCATAGGATTATCGTTCATCGTTGATAAGGAATCTATCGCATGTTTAAAGTTGTTCAATTCAGTTTCAAAGACAGGAAGCATCTCTTTCCAGTGAATGAATGTCGCATCTGCACCACGCATCGGTATTTTACGTTGTTTGGTCTGCATGCTGTTTGCATATAAATATGATGCAGTAGTAAGGTCCGTGAGTTTACGGTATTCCTCCACACTTCTTTCCAAATCAGGTAGGGCTTTCTCGAGCGCGTGAATATCGCGATCATATTTATATCGCAAAAGTTCAATAGCAGCCTTGACCTTATAACTATAATGATTTGCTAACAATTGATGGATTCGAATATCATTGACCCATCGATCAAATTCAGCCACATTTTTAGTTGGCTTTCCCAATCCCTTGATCAACGTTGCTGCGCGTTCCCCATGCTGCACAATTTCCCTTGCCACCTGGGCAGGTGTTTCTCCGATATGGCCTTCATGGTGGTAATCCTTCTCTACATAATCTATAATCATTTCTCCTTCTGGAGCCTCGGATTCATAAAGTAGGGTAAATAAGCCATAACGATAAGGATTAATCAATTGCGTCATCAACATTCCCAAAGAAGAGGTCTGTCTGTTGCCGTCTGTAATACCAAATCGTCGTAGGATTTTAGGTGATATCTCACCAATTTCTTCAATGGCCAACAGTAATTTTTGCGCATCCTGCTCAGGAACACCATAATATTGTACAAGCTCCTTCGACCAATAAGATTGCTCTTGTGACGAGTCTCGATTTTCATTCCATGCGTACCGCGCCCAAGCTTTGTACCACATCCAGTCCCGGTCTACTTGAAGCAGTCTATTATCGACCTTATCAGCTGCATATGGCCAATCCCAATACGAAGCCTGTGGATAAATATGAATGCCATTCGAATGATGGACTTCATGCATAGCTTTGACCGATTTTTGGATGAACTCAGGCGAGCCATAACGGAAGGGTTCCAAATTGGCCAAAATATGTACATTCTGAATATGTACGGTTCCGATATCACTTAATGAGCGATGCAATTCGGCCCATTTACCACGAGGAGTATAGGTCGTCAGTGCCTCGCCATTATATTTAGCCATTGTATACAGATTCTTATAAATTGGTAGTGCTGCTTGCATCACTGCCGGAGCGTCGGTATCATGAGCCCTTAGAATGATAGGGGGCTCACCCTTGGCGCGCAATGCATGTAATCCGTCCTGTACTCCGGGTATAATCGTCTTCGTAAACCAATTGATATCATCTTGTCCCACCCCTTCCATTGCTTCACCCAAAGTAATCAAGAGCCCTACATTTGGATATTTAGCCACAAAAGCGGCAATACTTTTTCGTGTGTAATCAGAAATTAAAGGTGTAATAATCCGATTGCGTTCCTGGGTCTTTAAACCATGACGATCGGCAAAAGGCTTAGGCAGGATAATGTTGTAAAACATCTGGATAATCCAAATTCCTCTCTTGTTGGCTTCTTTGGTCAAGAATGTATACATCTCCTCGTTTTTTTGGAATGTTGTCTCATCCACTTCAAGCGCATATGGATAATCCTTTAGTTTTACTAAAGAAGAAAAAGGATGTCCATTCCATAAATACAAGGCATTATACTTATTTTCGGCCATCATATCTAAATACTTCAACCATAATTTTTTATCATAAAACCAAGAAAAAGATTCAGGTGTATAAGGGTATTCGTAAATGTCATGTCCCGGCAAGTAAGTCGTTTTCTGAAGGCCGATGCTTGTCCCACGCATAACCATTTTTGGGCCATCGGCAAAAAAGAACCGTCCACCGTTCAACCATTGTTTATGTGCAAGCAATGCCATACAACCATATAACACACCTGACTCATCAGCGCCGATTAATGAGATGGCCCCATTTTCGGTCTTTCGATATAAAACAAAATGTTCCTTCTCGATCAACTGAACTTTAATTGAATCCGGTAAAGACTTCTTTTGCACCAGCGTACTCACGTCAATACCTGAAGTGTGGATGGCAATCGATTTGGACAGTTCTTCTTGTAGCAGATCTATTGCATATTGAAATCGCTCTCGATTTACGATGCGCTCCATGGTATAAAAAACGGCCCCTTTTTTATTTCCTGCATAAAGTTCACCAAGGAGAGAACAGACACAAAATACCATGCATAGTAGCCTTTTGTACATAATTGGTCATTTATAATTTACTAATAAATGTCAATTTTACACATAAATTTCCAAACATTGAAATACGTATCTCGTTTTTTACAAAAGCTATCCCTTACAAATACAGATTTACCTATTATTAACAAGAATATTTTAGTATTTTAGAGGATACTCAACAATAATTCATTGAAAAAATATTTGCTATTTCTAGATACAGAAACGTCTGGCCTACCGAAAAAATGGAATAAAAGGTACACAGAAAGCGATAATTGGCCACATGTACTGCAATTGGCTTGGATCATTTTTGACGAAGCCCAAAATGAGATCAAACGGAGCAATAAATATATCTACGAACCACTCATTCCAATCAGTCCGGCATCAGAGCAAATCCATGGGTTGACGCCCCCATTCTTAAGGCAATATGGTGAGAAGAAAAAAGATGTGTTGCGCAAGCTCAGTCATGACATTAAAAAATATAAACCGCAAATTGTCGGACATTTTCTTTCCTTCGATCTCCAAGTTTTATCAGCAGAGTTCTACCGATCGAACCTGGCTCTCCCATTTGGTGACTTAGATTATTTTTGCACACTGTTATATAGCAAAAGATACGTAAGAAACCCCAATATGGTCCATCTTCCGCTTTCGCTATTACATGAATCCTTTTTCTCGGCTCCGCCGGAATATATGCACGATGCAGAAAAGGATGCTGAGATTACGGCAAAATGCTATTTTGAAATGATTCAACGAAAAGATCTGACCCATCAAGATATCCTAAACCAACAAACAGAGTTTGATAACATATTCTAATGCTGTCCTCATGAAAAATCCCGAGGTTATTCTTTCCATACTGAAATCTACTCCCCCTTTTCAGGCACTGCCCGATTCCCTACAGCTCAGTATTGTAGATATATTCCATGAATACCGCTTCTCCAAAGACACGCTTGTCTATCGTCAGAACATTACCGACATGGATGGAGTCGACTTAATCTTTGAAGGCGAATACGAAACGTTCTTCTTGGATGACCTAGATAACAAAAGATTGACGGAAATTCACCATAAACCCTATTGTTTCGGCGGAATATCCGTCCTTTTGAATCGAACAAAAGCATTAAAATCTGTAATTGCCAAGAAAGGCACCGTCATTTATCGTTTGCCCCGGAAAAACTTTATTGAGCTATGCAACGCAAATGAAGAGTTTTTCCATTTTTTCACCAATTCTTTTGGCAGGAGAATGCTGGATGAAGAATTTTCTCATTTTGTCAAATCCCCAGCTTCTTTCGAAGAAAGCTATTTTGCAGCAGATCAATTATACTCAAGAAAGATCGAACACATCACCTACAAAGATATCGTTTCCTCGGCCCCAGAAACGCCCATCTATGAGGTTGCAAAGACAATGGCAAACCAAAAGGTAAGTTGCTTATTTATCAAAGACGACAATAGCATTATTGGTTATGTGACCGATATGACTTTGCGGGATAATGTAGTTGCTCAACAAATACCGGTTGACCATCCGATTGTGGAAGTCATGGACAATCCTATTGTTAGTATTTCTGATCAGTCTTATCTTTATGAGGCTGTATTAAAAATGTTCCGTACAAAATCAAGGTACCTGCTTGTGGAAAAAGAAGGAAACTATGTTGGCTTCCTAAGTCGTAATCGCCTGTTGAGCGAACAAGGACAATCGCCACTTGTATTCATTCAATCGGTAAAACTAGCAGAGACGCTGGATGAATTGCGCGAGAAATGGAACAATGTTCCGGAAATTATCCACCAATTGCTTGGTAGAGGTGTAAATGCCGAAATTGCCAATCAGGTGATCACGACGGTGGCAGATAGTATTGCGCTCAAAGTAATCGAAAAAGTAATCGGGGAAATAGGTGAACCTCCGGCAAAATTTGTTTTCATGGTCACGGGCAGCGAAGGAAGAAAAGAACAAACGCTGATGACGGATCAGGACAACGCAATTATCTATGAAGATAAAGCCAACGAACAGCGTGAATTGGTGCGTGATTATTTTCTCCGTTTCGCTACTCATGTATCCGATCATTTGAATACAATAGGTTTTAGCTACTGCACAGGTGGTTATATGGCTAGCAATCCCGAATGGACACACTCCCTTTCCCATTGGAAAAACAATTACAAAAAATGGATTGAAGAGAGTGTTCCGGAAAATGCCATTAAGTTTTCAACATTTTTTGACTGCAGACGGCTATACGGCGACCCGGAAATTATTGATCAGCTTAAAGAATTTCTCAATATCGAGTTACAGCGCCCTAATGATCGCTTTTTCGCGTTTATCGCCAAAAATGCCTTACAATATGAGCCGCCGTTAACATTTTTTAAAGCAATCAAAACACAAACCATCGGTTCATCGGAAGTCTTCAACATAAAAAAAGCGATGACACCTATCGTAGACTTGGTTCGTGTTTATGCCCTGAAAAACCGTATTTATGAAGAAAACACCGGCGGCAGGCTCAAACAACTGCTTGATTTGGGCGTTTTTACGCAGGAACAATATGAGGAATTGCATCAATCTTACTACTATCTGATGTCGATTCGCCTGAAAAATCAAGCGAATCAAATTCGGATAGCCAAATTAAGTCCAAACAATTATGTACCTATGGACAGTCTGACAAATATTGAAAAGGCAACCATTAAAGAAATATTTAAAACGATCAATAACTTTCAGCTGGGGATTAAAGTAAAATTCACCAGTAACCTCTTTGGGTAATGGCCCATTTTAATGACTCGGTACGACTGGAAGAATTTTCCCATCTGGACCAAACTGCAATTTGTCCATACAGACCTCCCGATTATAACCGGCAGCATCCCCCATTGTTATTCCGTTGGGGTAATTAAATCGATGGTAAATAATATGCCACTCATCTTTTCCCGGTACCTGCAGTATGGAGTTGTGCCCAGTACCAAAAATTCCGAGCGCCGCATCTTTCTGCAAAATGAGGTTATCATCAGGAACTTGAATTGGTCCCAAAGGAGATGTTGAAGTACCGTATCGAACCCGATAATTTTCACTACGGGTATCGTTTTCAGACCATAAAAAGTAATAAGTTCCCTTTCGGAAGAAAACATAAGTACCTTCGCGAAAGGTGCGATCCGGTGTTATTAGTTTAATCGAATTTTCCTTGATCGTGATCATATCTTTATTGAGCTCGGCCACAGCAAGATGTCCATTCCCCCAATACAGATAACTTTTACCTGTCTTAGGATCAGTAAAAACCGCGGGATCAATTTCTTGGCCGCCTTTCACACCATTCGGCTTAAAGTCTATCAACGGTTTACCTGAATCTTTAAATGGTCCTGTCGGTGAGTCAGCTACGGCAACACCTATTTTCTGGGCTGCTGTAAAATAAAAATAATACTTATACCCCCCTTTTACTTTCTTTTCTATGATTGTCGGTGCCCAGGCATGGTGCGTACCCCACAGAACATCTTTTTTTAAATCTAATATCACACCCTCATCTTTCCATTCCTTGAGGTTCGTAGAGGAAAAAGTTTTGAAGTAATATCCACCCCAACCGTCAAAGCCATCACTCGTTGGATAGATATAATATTTCTTTGTCTTATTGGAATACAATACATCTGGATCTGCGTAAAAGCCTTCCAATATAGGATTTCTCACATTGTTCAATGTGATATCAGCTGGTTTTCCCCAATGTTGAATCAATTTATTCAACTCATTTCTTGAAAGCGGTAAAATAGTGCCATGTCTAGGATGAAAATCCATATCAATCTGTTGATCTATCGCTTTAAAATGATGTAGATCCTGAGATTCACAAAACTGGTACTTCCCTTTTTTATAAACATCATACATGAGGACATAAGTATCGGATTGATTACGTTTAAAAACCCCAGATCCTTCCACATCTTCTGAGGTTACCTGTTTATAACCCGGTTGTTCCACCCATTTTCCAGAGGTCAAGGAATCTGTAATGGCTTGTTTTATGCCTTTTCCATCGCCCTCCGTTTTATAAAACAAATGATATAATCCATTTTTAACAATAATATCCCCATCAATACAGGATTGACCGTTTTTAGGCAAAAACAACACCTTAGGTTCGCCCTCCAGATCCGTAAAATCACGATTAGCATAAGCATAATAAATCACATCGGGTTGATCTCCATATTTCATGGACCAGTAAACCATATATTTACCTACACTTGGATCAAATATAGTCTGGGGCGCCCAAACCCGTTTTAAGTCTTTCTGCCCTTGATAACGTTGTTGGATGTTAATCACATGATGATCCCAGTGAATCAAATCTGTAGATTTTAACAAAACCATGGCCCGGTTAGAATCCCATCCTTTGGATGCCGTCATATCTGTTAATACCATATAAAATGATTTTCCATCTTGCGCACGTAGAATATGTGGATCCCTTACACCATCTGTACTACTGATGATCTTAGAATCCAATATCGGCTGATTATTGTTCAGTGCCCTGAATGTATAACCGTCAGTACTAATCGCAAAACAAACTGCCTCGTCTGCAACGGCATTTCCTTTAAAATAGGTAAATAAGTAAGCGGCAAAATCTTTTTCCGATGGACCAAATTTATATTCCTGAGCAACTACGCCGGATAAGGACCCAATGATTGAACAAACAGCCCCAATGATGGACATCAACTTTTTTGTATTCATAATAAAGTGCCTGCAGATAATCATCCTATTTCGTGGACATTTTAATCAAGGTAAATGAATAAGGCTCAAATGTTTCAACGAGCTTCTTTCCCTTATAAGTCACGGTATCTTCCTTTGGGCTAATAATTAATGGCTCTTCCAAACTGTTACTCACATTGAGGTCGGCATTTGCCAACGTGATCTTTTGAGCCGTCGCCAAGAGCTTTTTTCTCGAAACGATGTCTAGACTCACCTTTATGGGCTTACTGTTGTAATTGACCACTTTCAAAACCAACTGCTGCGAAAGATCGTCATAGACAGCAGAAGCATATAGGCTATCTCGTCCGGCAACGGGTTCGCCCTCACGTTTGATCGGAATAATAGACGTCCCTTTATTGGTGGCATACAATTTTTGTACTTGGTAGCTAGGCGTTCCATATACCTTCAAATTGTCAACCCAAATTAAGTCGGGCGACCATTGCCATCCATCTACATGGCCAAACAAAGGTGCATAAGACGCCATCTCGACAACATCAGCATTTCGTTCAAGCCCAGTCATAAAAGCCGCTTCGGAAAGTGCGGCCTCCCAGGTACTTTTCCCCGGGCCGTTTGGCCGTGTTGTATGTGAAGCGTACTCACCCGCGAAAATCTTTACGCCATTTCGATCATAATTGTCATAGCGGCTTGCACTCGAAAGAAACCAGGATGGTGGGCGGTAATAATGTTCATCTATGATATTTATATTCATCGCGCGAAGTTTTTCATTAAGGAAATCAAACCGGTCTCCCTCCGGATCAGTTCCTGAACTGGCGATAAGTGAAATTTCGGGATGCTTTTCGTTCAACGCTTTCTTAAAAACAGCCAACCGTTCGATATATTGAGGTCCCCAATTTTCGTTTCCAATCCCCAACATCTTGAGATGAAAGGGCTCGGGATGTCCCATTTCAGCACGCAATTTACCCCATTTTGTATCTATAGACCCATTGGCAAATTCGATCAGATCCAACGCATCCTGAACATATTCATCTAACTCCTCTAAGGGCACGACTTCACCGGTATTAAACTGGCATGCCATTCCACAATTGAGGATGGGGACCGGCGTTGCACCGATATCTTCTGCCAATAAGAAATACTCAAAAAATCCTAAACCAAACGTCTGAAAATAATCCGGCGTCAAACGATGTTTAAATTCGGTGTTCCAACGGTTGATGATCAACTCCCTTTCGGTAATTGGGCCAACCGTTTTCTTCCATTGGAATCTATTGGCAAGATCTTTACCTTCCACAATACAGCCGCCAGGAAAACGGATAAAACCAGGCTTCATGTCTGCGAGCATTTGAACCATATCCTTTCGCAAGCCCTTTGGTCTTCCTTTCCATGTATCTACCGGGAATAACGACAGCATATCAATATCTAAAGTACCTGATCCTGTAAACCAAACGTTTAATTTAGCCTTAGCTGTCGTTTCCGATACTGAAAATTTAACAGCGGCTTCGGACCATGATGTAGCCGCATTTAATGGAAATTCAGCTTCACCAATTACTTTATTCTGTTCGTTTAAAACTTCGACATGGATTTTCATCCCAGTCGCAGCACGCTGATACTGCAAAGAAAACTCGTAAGCTTCCCCTGATTTAACGCCCATACCTCTAAAACCTTCATTTTGCAGTCCCAATTTCAGATTGGTCGTATTATTTAGTCTTAGATAACGTTTGTTCCCTTTGCGCTTACTGTCGTTTAACAGTAAATAAGTGCCTTCAGGTCCATTTTCCAGCTTCTTCCAAGCCATCCATGGCTGATCGAATTCAAACGATCTATTTTTCACCAATTCGGCATAGATCCCTCCATCGGCGCCCAAATTGATATCTTCGAAAAAGACACCCCACATGTGCGGCGATATTTTGCCCGTAGGTTTGTCCAACTGTATATTCAGTTCAATTGGGGACTGCGCCACTGCCGAAGAGCCTAAACCCGCCAGCAATAGCATCATTGACACAATTTTCTTCATCTATTAGAATTATTTATCTTTTCTATTATGTTTAATGGTAAATGAACTCGTTCCACTCGGTTACATACTGATCAATCCTTCATTTATCAGGTCTTTACAAAATGCTACATTAACTCCAGTACAATAACAGAAAACGCAGGAATATCAACCTCAATAGTTCCATCCACAATTTTTGCATCTTTATAAACCACAGGTGTAATCACCGTAGGTTTTTTAAATGAATTGTAATCTCTTAGATTCTTAGAAGTAAGGATCCGACCGGTGACTTTTGCCGCTTTGACAGAGCCAAGGTCCACGCGTACTTTATTTTTCCTTTTTGGATCTATATTCACTAAAGAAATATGTGTGCGCCCTTGTTTGTCTTGTGATGCAGAAACAGACACCGCCGGAATCTTTTCGTTATTAAATTCAAAATCTGTTGATTGAAGAGAAATGGGGATTAATTTCGCATCCTGATGCACCTTATACATTTCCATCACATGATAAGTGGGTGTTAGGATCATATTCTTACCCTCGGTCAAAATAACAGCCTGCAAAACATTTACGGCTTGTGCCAGATTAGCCATTTTAACACGGCGGGCATGATTATTGAAAATATTCAACGTCATCCCCGCAATCATGGCATCACGCATCGTATTCTGCTGATAAAGGAAGCCGGGGTTTGTACCTGGTTCAACCTCATACCAGCCGCCCCACTCATCAACGATCAGGTCTACTTTTCCTTTTGGATCATACTTGTCCATAATGGCAATATTCTTTTCCACCAGTTCATTCATGAACCAAGCCGACTTCATCGTCCTAAAATATTGTTCTTCCGAATACTCGGTCGCTGATCCTTTCTTGTCCCAGTTGATCACGGCATAATGATGCAGGCCCATACCCTTCATCAGACCACTCGGTATTTTCTTCATTAAGGTCTCGGTCCAGTTGTAGTCTGCGCTATTGGCTCCAGAAGCAATTCGATATAAGCCGCTTCCATTTGTCCAATCCGACATAAATGTGGCGTATTTACGGTAAATATCCGTGTAGTAATCAGCAGTCATGTTTCCACCACAGCCCCAGGCTTCGTTTCCCACGCCCCAAAACTTTACCTTCCAAGGTTCTTGTCGACCATTTTTTCGTCGCCAATCCGACATGGGGCTTTCTCCCTTAAAATTCACATATTGGACCCAGTCGGCAAGCTCTTGCACCTCGCCGCTCCCCACATTACCCGCCAGATAAGGTTCTGCACCAAGTAATTCACACATATTGAGAAAATCGTGTGTACCAAAGGAGTTATCCTCTGTCACTCCACCCCACCAATTATTAACAATAGCAGGGCGCTTTGCTTTGGGGCCGACCCCGTCTTTCCAATGATAGGTATCCGCAAAACATCCCCCCGGCCAACGTAAATTGGGAATGTTCAAATTCTTAAGGGCTTCGATAACATCTTTCCGGACGCCATCAGCATGGGGAATCGAGTCATTTTTCTCACCGACATAAAATCCATCATAAATACAGCGCCCCAAATGTTCGGCAAAATGTCCATAGATATGTCGGCTTATAATCTGCTCCTGCTGCGGCGTTTCTAATCTTACACTACTCTGTCCATACAGTAATCCAGTGGCCAGCGTAAAAGCAACGCCTAATTTTAATCTTAGTTTCATGATCTAAACTTCATTATTTAACACGGAATCGGTAAGTTGTTTTTGAACTATATTTTTCTCCGGGTTTCAATACCGTTGATGCAAAATTGGGATGGTTCGGTGCGTCCGGAAAATGTTGTGTTTCCAGACAGAATGCCGAACGGAAGGGATAAACTTTTCCTTCTTTTCCTTTTGGATCTGAATCCTTCATAAAATTACCGCTGTAAAATTGCAGGCCCGGCTCTGTTGTGTAGACCTGCATTTCAATCCCCGTTTTCGAAGCATATACCGCAGCTACTTTCTGGAAACCATCCTTCTTGTTAAGTTCAAAATTATGATCATAGCCTTTTCCGATCTTCAATTGTGCATTTTCATCTTCAATATGGGCTCCCACAAGCTGTGGTTCTGTAAAATCAAATGCTGTACCTGCAACAGGCAAACTCTTTCCTGTCGGAATTAACGTATGATCAACCTCTGTTATCGCCTTTGCATCAATTTGAAGTTCATGATCTAAAATAGAAGAATCGCCGGCACCATTAAGATTAAAATAGGCGTGATTTGTCAGATTTAAAACAGTTTCTTTGTCCGTCGTTGCTAGATAATCAATGGCCAACCCACCATTTTCTTCGAGTGTGTAAGTAACCTCCATTTTGACTGTTCCGGGATAACCGGCCTCTTTATCGGGTGAGGTATATGCCAGTGTTATCGAGGTAGCCGTATGATTGATTACATCCCAGACTTTGTTGTATACGCCATTTGTCCCACCATGAAGCGAATTCTCACCATCATTTTTTTCCAGGGAATAAGACTCCCCATTCAGTGTGAAAGAAGCTTTACCGATACGGTTACCATAACGTCCCACAATTGCTCCGTAAAAATTATTATAGTTTTCCTTGTATTCCTTCGCTGAATCATAACCCAAAATTACATCCGTAACACCGCCGTCTTTATTCGGAACTTTTAATGTCACCAATCGCGCGCCATAATTCGTGAGTGTGACAGCTAATTTATCATTCTTTAGTTGAAACAATTTAACCTCTTTACCATCAATCTGACCATCGAAGGTCTGGTTCGACGTAGAATCAGCCGAAGTTGCCGCTTGCTTATTTTGAGTCGAAGAGGATTGACATCCATACGCTAAAGAAGCACAAGTCAACAAACCAATAATAATTTTCTTATTCATCTGTATTTAAGTTTTTATTCCATCATCCAAGATGGAGTTTCCTAGTTACATTAGGAAGGGTTCATAATAATTTCTAGCATTCAAAAGTGGCCATTTTACCAAAAACGAACATAAATCGCGGTCACCAACAATAAGGTTACAACAATTAATGCCAATACGGATGGTTCAACCTTGAACATCGATTTATCCAAGACAAAAGCTTTTGGATTAATTTTTGGCCCAAATAAGCTTACGCCTATCATGGCTATCATGGTAAAAACAAACGCCAGTCCCATACAGATCTGGAATGGAATCTCATAAACCCCAGCTTTATTTGGATAAGCTGTATAGATCCATGTTTCCGGTCCGAAAACTTTTGTTGCAAACTCGTTAAAAAATACGGACAAAACAAAGCCCGTGACAAGCCCTGTAATGGCGGCAGCCCCCGTCGTTCTTTTCCAAAACATGCCCAATAAAAACATCGCAAAAACACCAGGGCTGATAAATCCAGTATATTTCTGGATAAAAGTAAACCCGCCGGCGCCACCGATGCCCAAAGCATCATTCCAGGTAAACAATACGGAAAGTAAAATAGAGATAACAATAGTTATCTTGCCAACCCATACCATTTTTGCTTCGCTCGCATCTTTATTGATATATTTTTTAAAGATATCCAATGTAAAGATTGTTGCAATACTATTGGCCTTTCCGGCCAATCCCGCCACAATAGCAGCTGTAAGTGCTGCCAGCGCAAGCCCCTTCATGCCATTTGGCAGATAACCCAATATCGCCGAATAAGCATTATCGGCATGAAACACACCTCCCGGAGCCATTTCCTGTTGCAAGGCTCCATTTTTATATAACACATAAGCAGCAATCCCCGGTAGCATCACGATAATTGGCATAAACAACTTAAGAAAACCGGCAAAAAGAATTCCAGTACGCGCCGTTTTTAAATCAGCTCCCAAAGCTCGTTGCGTGATATATTGATTACAGCCCCAGTAATTTAGGTTGACAATCCAGATTCCTGCAAGATACATCCCTATTCCTGGCAACATCAGATACTTATTAATTTCTTCCTGACTAGCCCCCGGCCCAGGTTTGGAAACAAACAAATTAAAGTGTTCCGGCGAATCTTCCATCAACTTATTAAAACCGGCCAATACATCCTTGCCTAATCCAAAATGCTCACTTACTAAAGTTAATGCAACATACGTTGTAGCAATACCACCAATAATCAGTACCACAACTTGGATAACATCCGTAAAACCGATCACCCGCATTCCTCCCAATGTGATAACCACAGCAAACACGGCCAAAGCCACCGTGATGGTATGGAAGCTATCTCCACCACCTGCCATACTAGAAATGGCAATGGCTCCTAAATATAGTATCGACGTCAGGTTGACAAATACATACAAAAACAGCCAAAAAATAGCCATGATAAGGCTTGTTGTTTCATTGTATCGGTTATTTAAAAACTGTGGCATGGTGAAAATCTTATTTTTTAGATACACCGGGATAAACCAAACCGCAACAATGATAAGCGCCACCGCAGCAATAAGTTCATACGCTGCTACAGCAATTCCAACTTCAAATCCATTACCGCTCATTCCTATAAACTGCTCCGCAGAAATATTGGATGCAATCAATGAGGAGCCGATCGCCCACCAGGTCAGTGACCCTTCCGCCAAAAAATAATCCTTGCTGCTGCTTAGACTATTCGTCTTCTTGCGATAAATCCAGTAGCCATAGCCTGCCACGATAAAGAAGTAAATCACGAATATAACGTAATCTACCGTTGCAAATTTTTCCATATTTTCCAAATTGGTTATTTATCAAATAAGCCATTTATGCCCCGAAGATTGGGTACATAAATGGCTTACAAACTATTACTTACTCAGTAAATAATAAAGTTCATTCCATTTCAATTGATCTTCGAGGTTTGCAACCGTAGTCTTCTCATCAATCAACACATATTCTAACCCTGCTATGCGCGCAAAATCTTCAAGATATTCAGGTGTCAAACTCAAGCTATAAGCGGTATGGTGAGCACCGCCAGCAACGATCCAGGCACTACAACCTGTTTTCATATCTGGAAGCGGTTTCCATAATACCCGGGCAACTGGAAGTTTTGGTAACTCTTCTTCGACAGAAACCCCTTCAACCTTATTGACGATCAATCGAAAACGTGTCCCCATATCAACCAGCGAAGCATTGAGTGCATCTCCGCTCTGCCCGTTAAAGACGAGACGAGCCGGATCCGCTTTGCCGCCTATTCCCAATGGATGTACCTCAATTCGCGGTTTGTCAGTAGCCAAGGCTGGATCGACTTCCAACATGTGTGAACCCAAAACCATGGCATTTTGCGGATCAAAATGATAGGTATAGTCCTCCATAAATACTGTCGTTCCTGCCAGACCAGCTCCCATGACTTTACATGCTCTGACCAAGGCCGGCGTCTTCCAGTCCCCCTCACCGGCAAAACCGTATCCTTCGGCCATTAAGCGCTGTACCGCCAAGCCCGGAAGCTGCACCATGCCATGCAGGTCTTCGAAAGTATCTGTAAAACCTTTAAAATTGCCTTGCGCTAAGAATTTGCGTAACCCGATTTCAATTTTAGCAGCTTCAATCAGATTGTCATGAAATTCACCACCGACCTTTACGTTTTCTGCCAGTTCATATGTAGCTTCATACTCGGTCAATAAAGCCTCTATTTCTTCATTAGTGCTCGCGTTAATAACCTGAACCAAATCACCAATCGCATAGGTATTTACAGAAAAACCAAATTGAGATTCCGCTTCCACCTTGTCGCCATCCGTAACAGCTACATAACGCATATTGTCGCCGAACCGCGCAAATTTGGCGCCTTGCCAGTCATGCCAGCCTGCTGCGGCACGTGACCATACATTAATACGCTCCAATACTTCAGGGTCTTGCCAATGTCCGGTCACCACTTTACGGCCTATTTTCAATCGGCTTACAATGTGGCCAAATTCACGGTCGCCATGTGCGCTTTGATTGAGGTTCATAAAATCCATGTCAATACTGCTCCAAGGAATATCCTGATTATACTGGGTATGTAAATGCAATAATGGTTTTTGTAAAGCTTTTAATCCTCTGATCCACATTTTAGCAGGCGAGAATGTATGCATCCATGTAATGATACCGATACAATTTTTTTCGCTATTGGCAGCTGTTAACGTTGCATAAATTTCATCTGTATTTTTGACGATCGGTTTATATCTCACTGCCACAGGAATCACCGTATGCGCATTTAAATAGTTTGCGATTTCCTCGGCATGTATTGCAACTTGGCGTAAGGTCTCTTCTCCATATAGATCTTGGCTTCCAACGATAAACCAGACCTCAAGTTCTTTTAAATTAATATTCATTTTTAAATAGTAGTTTTTTTGCTATTGTTTTTTATCATCACGAATTACTGACCATAGTAGGCATTGGTTCCATGCTTCCTTTCATAATGTTTTTTGATTAATGCGGACTTTAACCTCGGCGCATTGGGGTTAATCTGCTCTGTCAACAAAGCCATCTTGGCAACTTGTTCCAGTACCGCGCTATTATAAACAGACTTCATTCCATTTTTACCCCAGGCAAAAGGCGCGTGGTTGCCAACTAGAATCATTTCCACTTCTTTATAATCAAGCTTATTTTCGGTAAAGTGATTGATAATCTGAAAACCGGTTTCGTGCTCGTAGTTTCCGGCGATCATCTCATCACTCATGGGTGGAGCACAGGGAATATCTGTTGTTAAATGATCGGCATGTGTCGTTCCGAAAATCGGAATATCGCGTTGACTTTGCGCCCATGCTGTTGCATAAGTTGAATGCGTATGTGTAATACCGCCAATTTCTTTCCAGTGTTTATATAAAACAGCATGCGTTTTTGTATCCGATGAAGGTCTAAGATCTCCTTCAACCACATTACCGTCAAAATCAACAATGACCATTTGCTCGGGAGAAAGCTCCTCATAAGGTACCCCACTGGGTTTAATGGCAAAAACTTCATGCTGCCGATCCACAACACTGACATTTCCAAATGTGAAAAGTACAAGACCCAATTGGGGCAGTTGCATATTGCAACGGTATGCTTCTTCTTTAATTGAATTATACATAATAAATATTCATCGATTAAACAGTAATGGCTAACGATTCTTTCCCTTCGATGAAAGCTCCGAGCGCCTTGTAGCGTTCATAACGTTCAGCATAGATTGGCACCCACTTTTCTTCGGGTACATAGGTACATTCGAAACCTTGCCCCATGGTTTTCATGGCATCCTCAACACGGTCATACAACCCCGCCGCAGTAGCCGCGAACATTGCCGCACCGATGGCACAAGTTTGCTCACTCTTGTGTATACGAATTGGCATGTTCATGACATTAGCCATCATCTGCATAATAAAAGGGGATTTTTTGGCTACGCCACCAAGACCGATCAGCCCTTTAACAGGAATTCCCTGATCAACAAAACGGTCCACAATGGCTTTTGCTCCGAAACAGGTTGCTTCAACAATAGCTCTAAATATCCGTGGCGCATCGGTTCCTAAATGCAATCCTGTAATTGCACCTTTCAATGATTGATCCGCATCAGGTGTTCTTCGACCATTCAACCAATCTATCGCCAACTCCGAAGTTGCGGTCACTGACAACTCCGCTGCCTTTTTACTCAAACTGACCAACAATGTCTCTTCCAAACCATTCACAACTTGCTCACGAACGTCATCATTCAGACCTTCTACATCTTGTAACGCCTGTTTAGCAGGCCATAACAAGACCTGTTTCAACCAAGCATAAGCATCGCCAAAGGCGGATTGCCCAGCTTCCATACCGATCATTCCCGGAATGATCGAACCATCCACCTGACCGCAGATTCCCTTCACAAGTGTATCTTGAACCTCTTCTTTTGGTGCAACAAGCATATCACAAGTCGATGTGCCCATGACTTTACTGAGGTAATAAGGTTCGATCTGTCCACCCACAGCACCCATGTGACAATCAAAAGCACCGATACCAACTATCACCGATGTCGAAAGCCCCAAACGTTCGGCCCATTCCGCTGAGAGATTCCCTGCAGGTTTATCTGCCGTATAAGTTTCTGAAAATAAACGATCCACAACACCATCCAATAGCGGGTCAATATCCGTAAAGAAAGCATTTGGAGGCAGGCCACCGAATGCTGCCGCCCAAAGCGACTTATGACCGGCAGAACATACACCCCGCTTAATCGCAGATGCATGCGTGCCTCCCGTCAATAAGAAAGGAATATAATCACAATGCTCAACCCAGCTAAATGTCGCTTTACGAACTTGCTCGTCAACTCTAAAAATATGAAGTAACTTAGCCCAAAACCATTCCGAAGAATAAACACCACCAACATATTTCAAATAATCAACAGCGCTTGTTTCGTTGTAGTCATTGATTTCCTTGGCTTCCTTAACGGCGGTATGATCTTTCCACAGGACAAACATCGCATTCGGATTATCCTTAAATTCATCCAGCAAAGCCAAAGGAACCCCTTGCTCATTGACAGCAATAGGGGTTGATCCGGTGGTGTCTACCGAAATTGCTCTTACGGCCTGTCCAATATTCGCTATTCCCGATTTTTGTAAACAATCCTTTACTGTCGCCTCCAGACCTTCGATGTAATCTAAGGGATGTTGTCTAAACTGACTGGATGCAGCATCGCAGTATTCCCCTCTTTTCCATCGTGGATAATAAAATACTGAAGATGATATTTCTTCTCCATTAATCGCATCGACCAATACAGAACGGACCGAATCGCTTCCGTAATCTATCCCGATGACATATGATTCATTCATTTTTGCTGAATTTGGTTTATAATTTATAATTGTTTCAAACATTATTTTTCAATGCCCTCAATCGAAGATAAGCATTCTAAAATAATTAGTGTCAAATAAACATTTATTTTTTTGAATTTGAAAGAAAATTTTCATATTTAAAAAAATGAATTAACTTCATCCCGTTAATCATGATGAGCTTAAATGCCTGTGTATGTTGTATTGAAACATTTTTAAATCAGTTACCGACCAAGTATTGTATTTATTTTTAGCTAGTCACTTTATAGTTTTGATCATGAAAACGGGAGGAAGTCAAAAAAAGAGATAAAAAACAATAGACAATGGAATATTATAAAAAAGATTCAGGGATTCTTTTAGCTGTAGACTGTATTATATTTGGCTTCAATGGGGAATCCCTAGAAGTATTGTTGATTAAGCGTGATTTTGAACCTGAAAGAAATAAATGGAGTTTGATGGGTGGTTTTGTTCAACCCAACGAAAGTCCAGAAGAATCTGCCAGTCGGGTGTTGAAAAAATTAACCGGTCTTGAAAATGTCTATATGGAGCAATGCAGTGTCTTCGGCGAACCCAAGCGCGAGCCTAATGACCGAGTGATAAGTATCTGCTATTTTGCATTGATCGACACCCAACAGTATAAGCATATCCTGAGCGACGATTATGAAGCAAAATGGTTTCCATTACAGCAGCATCCTACACTGATATTCGATCACGAGCAAATGATAGCATCGGCACAACACCGCCTACGTATGAAAGCAGCACTATATCCTATTCTGTTCGAACTGCTACCGGAAAAATTCACGATTCCGCAAATCGCAGCCTTATATGAAGGTGTCTATAATATCGAGCTTGACAAGCGTAACTTTAGTCGAAAACTACTCGCATCAGGCTTAATCATCAAACTACAGGAAAAAGACAAAGAAAATTCCAAAAAGGGGGCTTTCTATTTTAAGCTAAATACAGCGATCTATAAAGAGAAAATTATGTCATTTCTCCGTTATCTGCCCAGCTGGGGCCTCGAAACATAAAGATATCTATCAAAAGAATAGACTATAATCGGAATATATTTCACTTTCAATTTTCGTTTTTTCAATATTTCCTTATATTTATCACAGGCATATGCTAGCTTTGTAGCTGGAATATTCTGATTAAACTTATTATAATAACGATAGACAACATGAGCAAATTGAGATTAGCATTTGTATTCTTTACGATTTTATTTATTTCATCGTACACTTTATTACAGGCTCAAACTCCTGCAGCAGCGCCGGTTACCGCCACCCAGCAGGCAAATAACGCTTATAAATACAGCCCGGATGGACTAAAAAAAGGGAGCTTGGCAAATCAATTTGATCACTTAAATTATATATCAAAAAACAATTATGACTTCAAGATGGTGCGGAAGACCAACCTTGACATCGTCAAAAGAAATGTTGTTGATACTGTTGCAAAGCTGCATAAGGAAATCAATTCCCTAAAATCCTCATCCAGCAATTATTCATCCAACACCAAGAATTTGCAGGATTCTATTCAGACATTAAAGGATCAACTCGCACAGGAGCAACAAAAGACAGATAGCTTTTCATTCTTGGGTATCAATACATCCAAGAGCTTATACAGTACGGTCGTTTGGACCATCATCGCCGTCTTGGCTGTAGCGACTTTCATCTTTTTAATCTCTTATAGAAAAGCAAAAGTCGATACAGTAGAATTTCAAAAGACAGCAGAACAATCACAAGAGGAATTTGCGACATTCCGTAAAAAGGCCATGGAAAAAGAACAACTGCTGAAACGTCAATTGCAAGATGAATTAAATAAAAAGATCTAGTCAGGTCGTCATAAGACTATATTATACAGGATTCTTATCGACCTGAAGCGGGTCCTCATGACGGCCCGCTTCAGGTCGATCACATTTGTATACCCTCTGAGCTTCACCTTACGAACATCGGAAACGAACAGCAGTTCAAAAAAAATAGTGTCACCAATACACCGAAATAGTATATTTGCAACAACAAGAGTCGAAACTCACAGAATTACAAGAGATAACATTTTGACCTACATTAATGAAAATATAATTTAATTGCAAATTCTATTTGTTTTTAAAAACGAATAACCTTATTTTTGCTGACCAAAAAAGAGGCCTTTTATGTCTCTTATATAAAATTGATTAATAAATATTTAGTCCCTATAATATGCCCAAGATTGGTAAAATAGCGCAGATTATCGGCCCAGTTGTTGACGTCAACTTCGCCGACAGTGAAAATCTACCTAAAATTTACGATGCATTGTACATTCAAAAAGAAAATGGACAACGTGTTGTATTGGAAGTTCAACAACACTTAGGTCAGGATCGTGTACGTACAATTGCCATGGACGCAACTGAAGGTTTGGTTCGCGGAATGGAAGTTGTCGATACTGGTGCTCCTATCAAAATGCCTGTTGGTGAAGAAATCAAAGGTCGTGTATTCAACGTAGTTGGTGATGCCATAGATGGTATCCAAAATTTGAGCAAAGAGAATGGTCGTCCTATCCACAACGTCCCTCCTAAATTCGAAGATTTATCTACTGAATCCGAAGTACTTTTTACTGGTATCAAAGTTATTGACCTTTTAGAGCCATATGCTAAAGGTGGTAAAATTGGTTTATTCGGTGGTGCCGGTGTAGGTAAAACTGTATTAATCCAAGAATTGATCAACAACATCGCTAAAGGTCACGGTGGTCTTTCCGTGTTTGCCGGTGTAGGTGAACGTACACGTGAAGGTAACGACTTATTGCGTGAGATGTTGGAATCAGGTATCATCAAATATGGTGAGCATTTTATGGAAGGCATGGAAAAAGGTGAATGGCCTTTGGACACTGTTGACCACGAATTAATGAAAGACTCTAAATGTACTTTCGTATTCGGTCAGATGAATGAGCCTCCCGGTGCACGTGCACGTGTTGCTTTATCCGGTTTGACTGTGGCAGAATATTTCCGTGACGGTGATGGCGAAGGTCAAGGTCGTGACGTCCTTTTCTTCATCGATAACATCTTTCGTTTTACACAAGCTGGTTCTGAAGTATCCGCGTTGTTAGGCCGTATGCCTTCAGCAGTAGGTTACCAACCGACATTAGCTACAGAGATGGGTTTGATGCAAGAGCGTATTACATCAACTAAAAACGGTTCAATCACTTCAGTACAAGCAGTATATGTACCTGCCGATGACTTAACTGACCCTGCTCCAGCGACAACATTTGCTCACTTGGACGCAACGACAGTATTGTCCCGTAAAATTGCTGAGTTAGGTATCTATCCTGCGGTGGATCCTTTGGATTCTACATCACGTATCCTTTCTCCTGCTGTTTTAGGTGCTGAACATTACGATACCGCACAACGTGTAAAAGAAATTCTTCAACGTTATAAAGAACTACAAGATATTATCGCCATCTTAGGTATGGACGAGTTATCCGAAGAGGATAAGTTAACTGTTCACCGCGCACGTCGCGTACAACGTTTCTTATCACAACCTTTCCACGTAGCAGAGCAATTTACAGGTTTAAAAGGTGTATTGGTAGACATCAAAGATACCATCAAAGGATTTAACATGATCATTGATGGCGAGGTTGATGAATATCCAGAAGCTGCCTTCAACTTGGTAGGTAACATTGATGATGCTATCGAAAAAGGTAAGAAATTATTAGCAGAAGCCGTTTAATTTAGATTATATCTAAGAATAATGAAATTAACAATTATCACTCCCGACAAATTAGTATACGAAGGCGAAGTAACATCTGTTACGGTCCCTGGCTCTGCGGGCTCTTTTCAAATTTTGAAAGACCACGCGGCAATTGTTTCTACTTTGGAAGATGGAAAAGTAATTATTCAACAAGGTAAAGGTGGACAAGAAGTGTTCATTAAAGGTGGCGTCGTGGAAGCAAAAGACAATGTCATTACCGTGCTTGCTGAAGGAATTATCGGAGATTAAATCAATTGGTTTTAAAATATTGAAAAGCTTCCGATAGAAATATCGGAAGCTTTTTTTTTAAAGTTTTTTTGACAATTTCTTCATTTTAGGAAGAAATTTGCCCTTTGTAACAAAAAATAATTTTTTGACAGGGTAGACCAATTTTAAATACGGTATACGACTAACAAAATTTAAAACCGAAAAACAACTTAAAATACAGTTTAAAATTTTTTAAAATATAAAATTTTAAAATTTTATTCTAAATAGAAAATTAGCACTTTACCTATTGCCAATTATTGTAATTCCTGCTACCTTGAGGAGATGAAAATCGAAGGTTTTTACAGCGGCCTGAGATAGCATGATTTACCAGCAAAAACCAAAAAGGGAAATTATTTATATAGGTAAATTTTGGGTTATGAAATACTACGACAAGAACACATTGATTTATTTGGATGGAGCCTTTGTAAAAGCCTCCGAGGCTGCATTGAATCCCTTTGCACAATCGCTTCACTATGGCTACGCTGTATTCGATGGTTTACGCGCGTACAATACCCACAATGGTCCGCGCATCTTTAAAGCGGACAAACATTTTGACCGATTGAAGAAATCCTGCGAAGCGGTGAATATCCCTTACCAATGGAGTAACAGGGAGCTAATTGACAAATGTTATGAGCTTTTGGCCATCAACAATTTACGGGAGGCTTACATCCGTCCATTGGTACTCACCGGCTCGAATATGCACCTGACTTCTTCCACGGAGGCTAATCTGATGATTGCCGCCTGGGAATGGGGACCTTATCTCGGTCAGAACCTTTTGCGTGTATGCATCTCTGATATCAAAAGACCTAATCCAAAATCTTTTAAAACAGACTCGAAAATATCAGGTCAATATGTAAACTCTATTCTAGCGACGACAGAAGCCATTAAAAGGGGTTTTGATGAGGCACTTATGCTTGATCATGAAGGCTTCGTGGCCCAGGCTTCCAGCGAGAATATTTTTATTGAGAAAGATTTCAAAATTTATACACCGCCAGCGAAAAACATTTTTCCCGGCATTACACGGCAGACCGTTAAAAACATCTGTAAAAAACTGAATTTCGAAGTCATTGAAAAACAATTGACAGTAGAAGATATCTATACAGCTGATAGTGCATTCTTATGCGGTACAGCGGCTGAAATTATCGGAATCAAACAAGTCGACGATGTCATCTATCAAGAAGCGTGGGAACACAGCATAGGTGCATCGATCCAAAGAAGATATAAAAATTTAGTATTAGAGAACGAAAATTATGAAGTCATCATCTAACGGCGAAAACACAATGAACAAATACAGCCGTACATTTACACAAGACGAAACGCAACCTGCTGCAAAAGCAATGCTTTACGGTATCGGTCTTACGGATGCCGATATGGAGAAAGCACAGGTCGGTATTGCCAGCATGGGATATGATGGTAATACGTGTAATATGCACTTAAATGATTTGGCACAAATCGTCAAAAAGGGCGTTTGGAACAATGATTTAGTGGGTTTGACCTTTGGAACCATTGGCGTCAGCGACGGTATGAGCAATGGTACAGACGGTATGCGTTATTCGTTGGTAAGCCGTGACGTGATTGCCGATAGCATCGAAACGATCTGTGGCGGACAATATTATGATGGCTTGATCTCTATTCCTGGCTGTGACAAAAACATGCCTGGTGCAATTATGGCAATGGCCCGTTTGGACCGCCCTTCTTTGATGGTATATGGAGGTACTATTGCTCCAGGCCACTACAAAGGCGAAGAATTAAATATTGTGTCTGCCTTTGAAGCATTGGGACAACGCATCTGCGGAAATCTTTCTGACGAAGACTATGAAGGCATCATCAAACATACTTGTCCTGGCGCTGGTGCGTGTGGTGGTATGTATACAGCCAACACCATGGCTTCTGCCATCGAAGCTTTGGGAATGAGTCTACCTTACTCATCTTCCAACCCTGCGATCTCCGAAGAAAAGAAAAATGAATGTCTAGAAGCGGGTAAACATATCCGTACCCTACTTGAAAAAGATATCAAACCTTCAGATATCATGACGCGCAAAGCATTCGAAAATGCATTACGTACCATCGTGATTTTAGGGGGTAGTACCAATGCCGTACTTCACTTTATTGCGATCGGTAAGGCCGTAGGCGTTGACATCTCACAAGATGACTTCCAGCGCATGAGTGATGAAACACCTGTATTGGCAGACTTTAAACCTTCGGGCAAATACCTGATGCAAGATCTTCAACAATATGGTGGAACTCCCGCTGTAATGAAATACCTTTTGGACGAAGGTTTATTGCATGGTGATTGTATCACCGTAACTGGAAAAACTGTTGCCGAAAACTTAGCTGATGTCAAATCCATTATGGAATATGATCAGCCTATTATCAAACCATTGAGCAACCCAATCAAAGCAACAGGACACTTACAGATCCTTTACGGAAATCTGGCTGAAAAAGGTTCCGTGGCAAAGATCTCCGGCAAAGAAGGTGAAAAATTCACTGGTCCCGCACGTGTGTTCGATGGCGAACATGACTTAGTAGCAGGAATTGCCTCAGGCAGAATTAAGCCCGGAGATGTTGTCGTTATTAAAAACGAAGGCCCGGTAGGTGCCCCAGGCATGCCGGAAATGCTTAAACCAACATCATTAATCATCGGTGCCGGCTTAGGTAAATCTGTGGCGCTTATTACAGATGGGCGTTTCTCCGGCGGCACACACGGTTTTGTTGTAGGCCACATTACACCAGAATCTTACAAAGGCGGGTTAATTGGTTTAGTTCATGATGACGATATCATCGAGATTGATGCTGTCAACAATACGATCAATGTGAACCTTTCCGATGAGGAGATTGCACAACGTCGTGCAGCATGGGTACAGCCGGCTTTGAAAGTCAGTAAAGGCGTATTATACAAATACGCTAAGACTGTAGCCGACGCCTCAGAAGGTTGTGTAACTGATCTATAAAAAATCAAAAAATGGAGACACTTCGTGTGCTGAAGGTTTAAACAAACGGAACTTCCGATCTAATGTCTCCAGATCTAATATCTAAATATTAAAAAAGACTGAATAATCAACAAAACTAAAAAATCAACGTAATGAGTACACTGGAAATAACAGAAAATAAGGCTGCTACCAAGCAGGAAACTCCGACACAAATTTCGGGATCGAAAGCTGTTATGGAGGCCTTATTGAGCGAAGGAGTTGATACCGTATTTGGCTATCCGGGTGGTGCGATCATGCCCATTTATGATGCCCTTTATGATTATACGGATCGTTTGAAACATATCTTGGTGCGCCATGAGCAAGGAGGAATCCATGCGGCCCAAGGTTATGCAAGAACTTCCGGTCGTACAGGTGTCGTCTTCGCGACGAGTGGTCCCGGAGCAACAAACCTAGTTACCGGGCTGGCAGATGCCATGATCGACAGTAACCCGATCGTCTGTATTACAGGCCAGGTCTTTGCTTCACTATTGGGAACCGATGCATTTCAGGAAACGGATGTCATCAATATTACCGCACCGGTCACCAAGTGGAACTATCAAGTCACTGACGCTACTGAAATTCCAGCCGCACTCGCTAAAGCATTTTATATTGCCAGCACGGGTCGTCCGGGTCCCGTATTGATCGATATTACCAAGAATGCACAAATACAATTGTTCGATTACTTCGGTTACGAAAAATGCAATCATGTGCGTAGTTATAGACCTGCTCCGCAAGTCCGTAAAGAGTATATCGAACAAGCTGCTGAGTTGATCAATAATGCAAAAAAGCCATTTGTACTTTTTGGTCAGGGGATTATCTTAGGAAAGGCAGAAGAGGAATTCAAAGCTTTTATCGAAAAAACAGGCATTCCTTCTGCCGCCACTGTCATGGGATTGAGCGCACTTCCTACAGACCACAAACTTCATGTCGGTATGTTGGGGATGCACGGAAATTATGCGCCAAACGTCATGACCAATGAATGCGATGTCTTAATTGCTATTGGCATGCGTTTCGATGACCGTGTCACAGGCCGATTGGACAAATATGCCAAACAGGCAAAAGTGATCCATTTGGATATCGATCCAGCCGAGATTGACAAAAATGTACAAACAACTGTACCTGTATGGGGCGATTGCAAAGAATCACTTCCAATGTTGACTGAATTGGTTAAAACCGTGGATCATTCCGCATGGTTAGCTCAGTTCCGCGAACTCGAAAAAGAGGAAATCAAAGAAGTCATCACAGATGAATTGCATCCAAAAACGGATATCATGACCATGGGCGAGGTGATCAATGTGTTGAATGAATTAACCGGTGGGGACGCAATCATAACCACAGACGTTGGTCAGCATCAGATGGTCACATGTCGCTATGCAAAATTTAACAAGAGCAAGTCAAACGTCACATCAGGCGGATTGGGAACCATGGGTTTTGGTCTTCCTGCAGCTATTGGCGCCTGGTATGGAGCCCCTGAGAAAACTGTCGTAGCCATCATCGGTGACGGTGGTATCCAAATGACCATTCAGGAACTGGGGACCATCATGCAATTTGGCGCAAAGGTAAAAATCTTGATCTTGAACAACGAGTTCTTAGGTATGGTACGTCAATGGCAACAACTGTTTCATGACAAACGCTATTCATTCGTGAATATCACCAGCCCTGACTTTGTTGCAGTTGCCAAAGGTTATTATATCGATGGACAGAAAATTTCGGAACGGAAGGATCTCCGCAATGCCCTTCAGACCATGCTTGACCACGATGGTGCTTATCTATTGGAAGTTATGGTAGGAAAGGAAAACAATGTATTCCCGATGGTTGCACAAGGAACATCCGTATCGGAGATTCGATTAAAGTAAAAAGTCAAAATGGAAAAACAAGAATATACCATTACTCTATATACAGAGAATTCTATCGGCCTTATCGGAAGGATCTCAACGATTTTTTCAAGAAGAAAAATCAATATCGAAAGTTTAAACACATCGCCTTCTGAAGTAGAAGGTATACATCGCTTCACCATTGTCATTACAGAGGCAGAGGATGTGCTGCGTAAGCTTTGCCGTCAGTTAGAAAAACAGATAGATATCCTTAAAGCCTATTACAATACCAATGACGAAGTGATCTGGCAAGAACAGGCCTTGTATAAAGTACCGGCAGACGTTGTCAATGAAAAAGTATATGTGGAGCGTTTGCTACGTCAATATGGAGCCAATGTGGTTGTGATCCGCAACGATTACATCGTGTTCGAAACCGCAGGCCACCGTGAAGAAATTGATAAGCTGACGGAGGAATTGACAAAATACGGGTTAATCGAATTTGTCCGTGGTGCCCGTATCGCCATCATTAAAGATAGTGCTGGCTTCCACTCCAAATTGGTTCAGTTTGAAGCACAGGAACCGTCGATAGAAATCGTTGAAAATGAATATCTCGACAAACGGGATGATGTATTTACCATGTAATCAGATGCAAGAGACATTTAAATTTATCTTACAGGCCCGCCAAAAATTCATTGAATTGGTGGATAACCTTTCCATAGAACAACTCAACAAAATCCCTGCTGGATTTAACAACAATATTATCTGGAATTTTGGACATATCGTTGTAAGTACACAGACTTTGGTCTATGTGCGTACCGGTATCAAAGCGGATACCGCCTGGGTAAAATACAATGAAGATTATAGAAAAGATACCAAGCCCACACGTTTTGTCGAGCAGGCTGAGGTGGATGAATTAAAGACAATCGCTATCCAAAGCATCGAACAAATCGCCAAAGACTATGAGAATGGCGTTTTTGAAGAGATTACCTCGTTTTCAACAGCAACTTATGGTTATCCAATGGGCACAGTCGAAGATGTTATCGCTTTAACCTCAGGACATGATAATGTTCATTATGGTTATGCTTTGGCGCAACGTAAATTAGTACAATAAAAAAATAAATAATCAACAACCAATAACAGAAAGAAAGTAAAACAATGGCAAATTATTTCAACACCTTACCGCTTAGAGAGCAGTTAGAACAATTAAGTCACGCTGAATTCATGGACAACACCGAATTTACGGATGGAGTAAATGCTTTAAAAGGTAAAAAAATCGTAATCGTAGGATGCGGTGCACAAGGCTTGAACCAAGGTTTAAACTTAAGAGATAGCGGACTGGACGTTTCTTATGCTTTACGTAAAGAAGCTATTGAACAAAAAAGAGATTCTTGGAAAAATGCTACAGACAATAACTTTAACGTAGGCACTTACGAAGAATTAATCCCAACAGCAGATTTGGTCATTAACCTGACTCCTGATAAACAACATACCTCAGTGATCAACGCGGTCATGCCTTTGATGAAAGAAGGTGCAACATTATCTTATTCACACGGTTTCAACATCGTTGAAGAAGGTATGCAAATCCGTAAAGATATCACTGTGATCATGGTTGCTCCAAAATGTCCGGGTTCTGAGGTTCGTGCAGAATACCTTCGTGGTTTCGGTGTCCCTACTTTGATCGCTGTTCACCCAGAGAATGATCCACAAGGAAAAGGTTGGGCTGAGGCAAAAGCATACTGTGTAGGAACAGGTGGTCACAAAGCCGGTGTATTGAAATCTTCATTTGTAGCCGAGGTAAAATCAGATTTAATGGGTGAACAGACAATCCTTTGTGGTTTGTTACAAACAGGTTCGATCTTATCTTTCGACAAAATGATCGAAAAAGGAATTGAGGCTGGTTATGCATCCAAATTGGTACAATACGGTGTAGAAGTGATCACTGAAGCCTTGAAACATGGTGGTGTAAGCGGTATGATGGATCGTTTGAGCAACCCTGCAAAAGTGAAAGCTTTTGAGATCTCAGAAGAGCTAAAAGATATCATGCGTCCTTTGTTCCAAAAACACCAAGACGATATCATGTCCGGTCACTTTAGCAAGACGATGATGGAAGATTGGGCAAATGGTGATGCTAACTTATTGAAATGGAGAGCTGAAACAGGCGAAACTGCATTCGAGAAAACGCCTGCAGGTGATATTAAAATCAACGAGCAGGAATACTTCGACAATTATACTCTAATGGTTGCTTTCATCCGAGCAGGCGTTGAATTGGCTTTCGAAACAATGGTTGAAGCAGGTATCAAACCAGAATCAGCATACTACGAATCATTGCACGAAACGCCATTGATTGCCAACACAATCGCCCGTAAGAAATTGTTTGAAATGAACCGTGTTATTTCTGATACAGCGGAATATGGCTGTTACCTATTTGATCAGGCTTGTAAACCTTTATTGGCTGATTTCATGAAAACTGTTGATACCGATCTAGTAGGTAAAAACTTTAATGAAGGTAAAGATGCTGCTGTTGATAACGCACAGTTGGTTGTTATCAATGAAATTTTGCGTGACCATCCTGTGGAAATCGTTGGTCGTAAATTGCGTAAGGCGATGACGGCAATGAAAGCGATCAAAACTGTTTAAAAATTGATACGAATTATTTGTTCTTTTTAAAAACGGATAGCATATCCGGATGAATTCAATCCACAGATATGCTCCAAAATCATGAATATTTCGTAATTTAGTATATTGAAATCAGGGTGATATTGAGACATTTACAATATCGCCCTGATTAAAATAAAAATAACATAAGAGAGATTAAAAAATGTCAAAAACATTAGTAGAAAAGATTTGGGATGCTCACGTCGTCAAGCGTGAAGAAGGGTTTCCGGATATTATATATATCGATACCCACTTGATTCATGAGGTTACTTCACCGCAAGCTTTTGATGGCCTACGCAAAAGAGGAATCCCAGTTTTTCGTCCAAAGCAAACGGTAGCAACTGCCGACCATAACGTACCGACACTCAACCAACATTTGCCGATCAAAGAAGAGCTATCGCGCTATCAAGTCGATATGCTGACCAAAAATTGTGCTGAATTTGGCATTGAATTATATGGTTTGGGACATCCTTACCAAGGAATCGTACACGTGATCGGTCCTGAGTTGGGTATCACACTACCTGGTAAAACAATGGTCTGTGGTGATAGCCATACGTCAACGCATGGAGCCTTTGGAGCTATTGCTTTTGGTATCGGAACCTCTCAGGTAGAACAGGTCTTTGCGACACAATGTTTATTGCAGTCCAAGCCTAAAACCATGAAAATTGAAGTCAATGGTACTTTACAAAAGGGTGTTGGCGCAAAAGATATTATCCTCTATATTATCGCCAAGATTTCTGCTGCAGGAGGTACAGGGTATTTTATCGAATATGCTGGTTCAGCCATCCGCTCTTTGAGCATGGAAGCGCGGATGACCATCTGTAATATGAGTATCGAAATGGGGGCACGCGGCGGACTTATTGCACCGGATCAAATCACATTTGATTATGTGGAAGGCCGCGAATTCGCACCAAAAGGAGAAGAATGGGACCAAGCCTTAGCATATTGGAAAACATTATATTCAGACGAAGATGCGATCTTTGATAAAGTATTGACATTTGATGCAGCTGACATCGCTCCTATGATTACCTATGGTACAAACCCCGGCATGGGTATGGGTATCACAGAGCATATCCCGGCAACAAATGCACAACCGGAATCCGAAAGACCATCCTATCAAAAAGCGCTGGACTACATGGGCTTTAAAGATGATTCCACGGTCTTAGGTAACCGCGTGGATTACGTTTTCATCGGAAGCTGCACCAACTCCCGTATCGAAGATTTACGTGAGGTAGCTTCATTCGTGAAAGGGAAACAAAAGGCACAGGACGTCGAAGTATGGATTGTTCCGGGCTCAAAACAGGTAGAAAAACAAGCCAAAGAAGAAGGCTTGGATAAAATCTTTGAAGCCGCGGGATTCCAACTACGCGAACCGGGATGTTCCGCATGTTTAGGCATGAACGAAGATAAAATCCCTGCGGGCAAATACTGTGTTTCGACTTCAAACAGAAATTTCGAAGGACGTCAGGGGCCCAATGCACGTACCATGCTGGTATCTCCACTGACAGCAGCAGCAGCAGCAGTAACGGGTAAAGTAACAGATGTTAGAGAGTTAATATAGTATTGAGATGAGAGAATTGAGTATTGAGACCCTGATTGTCCAAGCTTTCAGCTTATAACTAGCTCCATTTTTTAATTTTTAATTCTGACTTACTAAATTTTTGACATGAAAAAATTTGAAACTTTAACATCACAGGTAGTTCCATTACCTATTGAAAATATTGATACTGACCAAATTATTCCAGCACGTTTTCTAAAAGCGACCACTCGTGAGGGATTTGGCAATAATTTATTCCGTGACTGGCGCTTTGATAGCGATAATCAGCCAAAAGCAGATTTCGTATTGAACAGCCCCATCTATTCAGGAAAAATATTGGTTGCCGGCAAGAACTTCGGTTGCGGTTCCAGTCGTGAACATGCTGCTTGGGCAATCCAGGACTACGGCTTCGATGTCGTTATCAGTTCGTTTTTTGCGGATATCTTTAAAGGTAATGCGCTTAATAATGGTGTATTGCCTATTCAGGTTCCCGAAGAATTTTTAGAGAAAATCTTCGAATTGGTCCACCAAAACCCAAATACCCAAATCATCGTTGATCTCGAAAAACAAACGGTGATGTTAACCGAGACCGGCGATCAATTTGAATTTGAAATCAATCCATACAAAAAATCATGCTTGATCAATGGATACGATGACATCGATTTTATCCTTAATCAAAAAGATTTAATTGAATCATTTGAAACAACAAAAAAATGGTAGACCCTGTCGTCCATATTGCCAATTTAACGATTCAGCACGGTAAAGATTCCGTACTGCAAGATTTAAATTGGCAAATTTTTCCTGGAGAACAATGGATCTTAGGTGGTCCCAGTGGCACAGGAAAAACAACGCTCGCAAAAGCAATTGTAGGGCAATTAAAATATGAGGGCGCCATATCCTTCCATCTGGATAACAATAGTTCCCTTCCTCCAGTTGTCCATTACGTATCCAATTGGTTTCAGTTTACCAATCTTGAAGGTGATCGCAACTTCTATTACCAACAACGCTATAACAAGTTTGCAAAAAACGATACCTTAACGGTTTTTGCTGAATTGAAACATTTTGCGAAGGACGAACAGCTGGCCTTCGAAGATGTGGCACCTTACCTTACCATCTTTGGATTTGAAAATTTCAAAGACCAGCAATTGATCGAACTTTCCAGCGGCGAACATAAACGCTTACAATTGGTCAAAGCACTTTGGCTTCAGCCGCAGGTCTTGGTTATCGACCAGCCTTATACCGGACTTGATGTACAATCCCGAAAAGACCTGAACCAGATCTTCGATCAGCTTGCGGACAAGGGCGTATCCCTCTTACTAATCAGCAATGATGACGAACAACCGGATTGTATTAATCGTTTTGCCGAAATCCAAAATGGAAAAATTGTTCTCCGTCATCATAGCAGAGAAATTTCAAGGGGAATACCACGAAAACGCAAGGAATTACCGTATTTCTTACAGCAACCACCCAAAATCTCCGACCCAACGATGGTCAAGATGCGGCAGATCAACATTTCATACGGTGAAAAGCAGGTCTTGAAAAACATTGATTGGGAAGTAAAAGCGGGAGAAAAATGGCTGCTGCAAGGACATAATGGATCGGGAAAATCGACTTTATTAAGTCTGATCAACGGGGATCATCCCCAGGCTTACGCAAATGACATCCATCTTTTTGGTAAAAAGAGAGGATCAGGAGAAAGTATATGGGAAATCAAAGAGCATCTGGGCATTATTTCTCCCGAATTACATTGGTACTACGATATGAATGCCAATGTTGGACAGACCATTGCTTCGGGATTCTTTGACTCGATGAGCCTGTATCAAAAATTGGGCTATGAACAACAGCAGAAGCTTGATCAGGTACTCCATTTTTTTGATCTCAAAGACGTGAAACATAAAACATTAGGATCTTTACCTTTAGGCCAACAGCGATTAGCATTGCTGGCGCGTACAATTGTAAAACATCCGGAATTGCTTATATTAGATGAACCTTGCCAAGGATTGGATAAGGAACAATCACAATATTTTAATGATGTGATCGATGACCTGAGCAAGAATGGCCAGACCCTTATTTATGTCGGTCATTTCCAATCCCAATTACCTACCTGTATAGACAACAAGATGGTACTGGAAAAAGGTGAAATTAAGTCTGTAGAACGAGTTATCCACAAAAAAGAGACTTTATCAACATAAAAATTGTTGAAAACGACAATTAACAATAGATATTTAGACGAAAGATAATAGATATTAGACAATGGACATGAGCGGGTGGATATTCAAATTTGATAAAAATAGCACCTCAAGACTCATATCTCAATACGAATAAAACAATGAAAAAAAATATTTTAATCATACCTGGAGACGGCATCGGCCAAGAAGTAACCACATGGGGTAAAAAAGTTTTAGAAAAGATCGGTGAAAATTATGGTCATGAATTCAGTTTTGATGAAGCAATCATGGGCCATACGGCGATTGAAGCTACCGGCAATCCACTTCCTGACGAGACGTTAGCAAAAGCCAAAGCATCAGATGCCATCCTTTTTGGCGCGATCGGACATATCAAGTACGATAATGATCCTTCGGCCAAGGTTAGACCAGAACAGGGTTTGTTGAAAATCCGTAAAGAATTGGGGTTATATGCCAATCTCCGTCCTATCCTTTTATTTGATGAATTATTGGATGCATCGAGTTTAAAACCTGAAATTCTCCAAGGCACAGATATCCTTTTTTTCCGTGAGTTGACGGGTGATGTGTATTTCGGTGAGAAAAACCGTAATGAAGACAATACCTTCGCTTCGGATTTGATGAACTACCACCGTTATGAAGTAGAACGTATCGCACGTAAAGCTTATGATGCAGCACGCACCCGCAACAAAAGATTATGCTCTGTAGATAAAGCCAATGTATTGGAAACATCCCGCCTGTGGAGAGAAGTTGTACAAGAAATTGCAAAAGAATATCCAGATGTTGAAACTGAACACATGTTTATTGACAATGCAGCAATGCAATTAGTCAAGAATCCAAAGAAATTTGACGTGGTATTAACAGCGAATCTTTTTGGTGATATTTTGACTGATGAAGCATCTCAGATTGCGGGATCAATGGGCATGTTGGCCTCAGCTTCCGTTGGCGATGGCACAGGTTTCTTCGAACCTATCCACGGCTCGGCACATGATATCGCGGGCCAGAATAAAGCGAATCCGCTTGCTTCAATTTTATCCGCTGCATTGATGCTTGACATTAGCTTTGGTCTACAGGAAGAAGCAAAAGCGGTTACTAATGCGGTTGCCCAAACGCTCAAAGCAGGCTGGAGAACCGGTGATATTGCGAATGCCGATACAGAAGCTTCTAAAATCTTGGGTACTCAGGAAATGGGAGAGAAAGTGTTGGAGTTTATTAAATAGTAATGAGATATGCGTATGGAGTAATGAGATTTGGGTGCCACAAACCAAAAAAGATCGCTGCACTTACACTCTTTGCCCCATACTTCTTTAGTTATAAATCTTTTGAATTAAGAAATTATGTTACACGATCCTAATCATCTTTACATCTTCGACACCACATTGCGTGATGGCGAACAGGTACCGGGTTGCCAATTAACTACTCCAGAGAAAATTGAGATCGCAAAGGACTTAGAAAAACTGGGGGTTGATATTATCGAAGCTGGTTTTCCTGTTTCCAGTCCCGGAGATTTCCAATCTGTCGTAGAATTGTCCAAGGCGGTGAATGATGTTATTATATGTGCATTGACCCGTGCCAATCAAAATGATATCGACGTAGCTGCGGAAGCATTGAAATATGCCAAACGTCCACGTATTCATACCGGCATTGGCTCTTCAGATATGCATATCAAGTATAAATTCAATAGTACACGTGAAGAAATTTTAGAACGTGCCGTCGCAGCTGTAAAACACGCTAAATCTTACGTGGAAGATGTCGAGTTTTACGCTGAGGATGCCGGTCGTGCTGACTTGGAGTTTTTGGCTAAAATGATTGAATCAGTTATTGCTGCTGGTGCAACAGTTGTCAATATTCCCGATACCAATGGCTACTGCTTACCAGACCAATATGGTTCAAAAATCAAGTACCTTAAGGAAAATGTACGTAATATCGATCAAGCTATTATTTCTGCACACTGCCATAATGATCTGGGGCTTGCTACGGCCAACTCTATCGCCGCGATACAAAACGGTGCCCGTCAGGTAGAATGTACCATCAATGGTATAGGCGAACGTGCCGGTAATACCTCATTGGAAGAAGTTGCAATGATTCTTAAAGTGCATAATCAAGCTTTCGGAAGCCTAACTTCGAATATTGATAGCCGCATGTTTACCTATCTATCCCGTAAAGTGAGCGATATGATGAACATGCCCGTGCAACCAAATAAAGCGATTGTTGGCCGGAATGCCTTTGCCCATAGTTCAGGCATCCATCAAGATGGTTTCCTGAAGCACCGCGAAAACTACGAGATCATCAGACCGGAAGATGTAGGCCTTGATGAAGCAGATATCATTTTGACGGCCCGTTCAGGAAGACATGCACTTAAACACCATTTGGAGCGCCTTGGTTTCCATCTTGAAAAAGATGATCTGGCAGATTGCTATCAACGCTTTTTGGTATTGGCCGACGCAAAGAAAAATATTTGTGATGATGACTTAAAAAGCCTCATCCAAGAAAAGATATAGAAAATGGAAGGCTGCATCTGCAGCCTTTTTTTATCAAAAGACAACCTTAATCATCCTATTAAAAAAATGGATCTATCAACCTTAAACATCAACTCAGAAGCTACGCTTGAGCGCATCAAATCGGTGGTCAATCGTACGCCTTTACAATATAACCGCTATTTATCCGAAAAATATGGCGCAGAAGTTTATCTCAAACGGGAAGACTTACAGGTCGTCCGTTCCTATAAACTGCGTGGTGCCTACAACAAGATTATTTCCCTGACAGAGGAAGAGCGCCAACGGGGCGTCGTCTGTGCAAGTGCTGGTAACCATGCTCAGGGTGTCGCCTTTTCATGCAAAAAACTGGACATTAAAGGCGTTATCTTTATGCCCGGCCCGACGCCGCGTCAGAAAATCTCCCAAACTGAAATGTGGGGCAATGGAAATGTTGAAATTGTATTGACCGGAGATACGTTTGACGATTGCCAAAAAGCGGCACTGGCTTACACGGAAGAGCATGGCATGACCTTTATTCCTCCATTTGACGATCTCAAGGTTGTGGAGGGACAAGGCACCGTGGCCGTAGAAGCATTACAGGATCTTCCTGATATGGATGCCATCTTTATTCCGATCGGTGGTGGCGGTCTTGCGGCAGGAGCAAGTTACTACCTGAAAAGCAAAAATAAAGCGATCAAGTGTTACGGAGTCGAACCGGAAGGAGCACCTTCCATGCAGGCTGCGCTGGAAAACGGAGCACCGATCGAATTGGAGCATATTAACAAATTTGTTGATGGGGCTGCTGTAAAGAAAATTGGCGCGACCACCTTTGAGATTGCCAAACAATTGCTGGACGATACGCGCTCCATTCCAGAGGGCAAAATCTGTACTTGTATCTTGGAACTATATAATAAAGACGCCATCGTGGTCGAACCAGCGGGAGCACTTTCTGTTGCAGCTTTGGAATTTCACAAAGAAGAAATAAAAGGCAAGAAGGTCGTTTGTATTATATCAGGCGGAAACAATGATATCGACCGCATGAGCGAGATCAAAGAACTATCGTTACTTTATGAAGGTTATAAACATTATTTCATTGTCCGTTTTCCTCAGCGCCCGGGAGCATTAAAACTCTTCGTTTCTGAAGTGTTGGGTCCGAAAGATGATATTACCCGTTTCGAGTTTATCAAAAAAACAGAACGGGAAAGAGGTCCGGCCTTAGTTGGGATTGAGCTCAATAAACCTGAAGATTACGAAACACTGATCGCAAGAATGAAAGAGTATAAGTTTGATGTCATTGAAATCAACAAAGACCAAACATTGTTCGAATATTTGGTATAAGAATAAAAGCCAGTGATTAAAACGCTGGCTTTTATTCTTATACACTCTCATTTTTTTTCATATAGCTTGATGCCACCCAGTCACGATTTCGTCAAGTTCTAAAAAAACAGAAAATTTTCATCACATAAAAATCTTATATTTAAGTGTTTAATCAAAAAAATAAGCACATATGAGAGTACTAATTTTAACAATTTTGACCTTAATCGGTCAACTTAGCTTCGCCCAGACAGACAAAAGTAAACGCCCGAGTCCTCCAGAAAACACCAAGGTAACCACGACAGATGGGGTTACGATCGACATCAATTATAGCCGTCCTTCACTTAAAGGCCGTAAGCTTGGTGTTGATATCGCTCCCGTAGGAAAAGTCTGGCGTACAGGTGCCAATGAAGCAACCACCATCGAATTCAATAAAGATGTACTGGTCGAAGGCAAAAAACTAGCGGCGGGAAAATATGGCCTTTACAGTATCCCCGGAGAACATGAAACAACCCTTATGTTCAGCAAAGTATGGGACCAATGGGGAACAAAATATGATGCAAAAGACGATGCCCTACGTGTTTCGGTCAGCAACGGCACAAGCAGCAATGCGCAAGAGCAGTTTAAGATAAGTGCCACACCAGAAGGCACTGTATCCTTAGAATGGGGAGAATATGTGGTTCCCTTCAAAGTTAAAGCGAGTAATTAACTGATCCGATCAGTCCATTTACAAAATAGGACACTCGTCGACGTACGACGGGTAGCCTATTTTTGTATTGTCGGAAAGCAGTTGGTATGGTTAATAAATAGTCGTTTCTTCGCTAACGGTATTATCTGTTTTATTTAACCCGTACTTTAACATAAAGGCATTATACTCTTCCTCCTCGCGGGTCATTTTATCATACCAGTTCTTTTTAAGTATAAGTGTGGTAATACCCAATAGCAAGACTGTTGTCAACAAACCCTGTCCCTGTTTGATCACAATATACATGGGAACCAAGGTCAGGCAGCATTGCCATACAATACCAACGGCCACATTGGCCATATCCCGCTTAAAATGATCGTTCTTTTTGAGATCCGGGTATTTTTCTAGTGCTTTCTGATGAATGGGTCCCCAAAATCCCCAAGGCCGTACACGTACATAAAAATCAATCAGCACTTCCTTCTCGGTAGGCCGGGATAACCATGTACCTGCAAAACAGCCCAATAGAGATAGGACAAAAAGCAAAGGAAAAAAATAGAGCGGAAGGGTATCCGGAAAAAACTGCGGGAGTATCACTGCCCCAAATATACCCGCCAGCATTCCCCAGAAAAATCCGGCACCATTAAAACGCCACCAGTGCCATTTCAATACATTTGCCGCAATATAACCACCATATAAAGCGGAGACAATCCATTGTAATACCGAATTGATATTCTGCACATATAAGCCAATAATGGTACTACAAACGACCACAGCAATAGAAACCACATAACTCAAACGGATCTGCTTCTTTGGCGAAGCAGACCGGTACATAAACTTCAATAGTACATCATTTACCAAATAAGCCTGTGCGGCATTGACTGTTGAAGCGAAAGAAGACATAAATGCGGCCAATAGGCCCGCCAGCAACAGCCCGGTTAATCCTATCTTTCCGAAGCGGCTAATTGCCTTGGGCAGTATAATTTCAAAATCCATCTGATTGCCCATATGTGCAAATTCATCCCGAAAAAATACCAGAGCTAATACCGTGAAACCCATAATCATCAGATAACGCGGGATAAGTAGGATTACCGACACCGAACCACTCATTAAAGCGGCCTCTTTAGGGGTTCTGCAGGCCAATATCTTCTGCATGTCATAGTTGGCCGCCGGTCCTGCCATGCTCATAAATATACCTTTAAATAGCATCATCATCACAAATACCGCAAAAAGACTGTATTGATCATCGGCAATCCGGTCCATGATGGAAGGAAGTAAAGTACTCCAGTCCAAATCCAAGTGCCAACCGAAGAAGGGGGAGTCCCAACCTTCAGGTGTGTTTGCTGCCAATAGCTCGGGGCTAACCTCCTGCATGGCAATAACAGCGATGGCAATTCCCGAAATAATCATAATGCCAAACTTGACCATATCCGCCCACACAATACTGTGCATTCCACCAAGCATGACATAAAATGTCGTTATCGCTGTAAAGAGAATACCATACAGTTGCGGAGCCATTGCTGGGTCAATCGTCAAGGGAATAAAGCGGGATAACTGTTCCCACGGAAAAAAAACTTCCATGAACTTCCCTATACCGATAAAGCCATAACATAAAAACCCCATTACCGCAACTATGGCATATAGAATAACGATGGTATAAGCTCCATCAGCTCCCCGACCATGACCAAAACGTGTACGGATCCATTCTGCTCCGGTCAGGACATTGGATCGCCGCAGCCAGACCGACAGATAGACCATCAAAAAAATCTGATTAAAAACAGGCCATAACCAAGGGATCCACATGCTTTTTAAGCCATATACAAAAGCAAGATAGACCATCCACATGGTTCCCGAGATGTCGAACATACCCGATGCATCAGAAATACCGAGCATATAATAGGGAAGCGTTTTTCCGCCTAAAAAATACGAATCAAGATTCTTGCCGGCTCGCTTTTTAAGGATCAAACCGATGACAATCATCGCAAGCAAATAACTGACGATGATAACTATATCTATTACGGAAATTTCCATGAATATTCTTTTCGTGGTCATCCGCAATCTACAATTATATTTCTATTTCTCCAATTGATCAATCACGACCGAAACAGGATAGTGATCAGATATCCCCTCAAGTGCGGGACCATTATGTACCTCCACCTGCTTGGCATGAGATGCTAAGGGTTCAGACAGCAAAATATAATCAAGTCGTTCAGAAACCGTGGCTATCCTGGGGTCTCCCCATTTCCAATTGTAAAGCGTAGCTGAAGGATAGCTGGTACGTTTGATTTCGGGAAATATAGATCGTCCGATACAATCTTCAAAACCCATGGCCAAAAAAGTCGATAGTACACTATAATCAAATCGCCCCCCTCTCATATTGCCATATTGGGGATGCTCCGTGTCCCATTTTATGAGATTGTCCTTCAAAGAGGACTGCTTTTCCAGCCAAATGGCATCCAATGGGGAATAGGCATTCAGATCCCCCAGAATAATACAGCTATCCAGGTGATTATTTTTTACATATTCTGCGATTTGTTTTGCTTCCCCCAGCCGATATTGCCAGGAAAAGGGACTAAGATGCGTGACAATAAAGTCTAAGTTTTTAATCTTCACATGCAGCATACCATGCCAAAATTTATCTAGCCGGGCGTTGACAACAGTGATCGGATACCGGGAGGAAATACCGACAGGATAGCCTTCCTCCTTTAATAAAACAGCGTAGTTGTGGGCGTATGTCTTGGCCAATTGTAGTAAGTCGGCCCGCTTAAAGTCCACCAGTTCCTGCAATGCCACAACATCAGGTTGCTCCTTCTTCATCCACGCACTAAATTTATCCTTTCGATCCTGCTGCTTTTCAAAACCGTTCCAAATATTATAGGAAATAATTTTCAACTTCGCCCGTTCCTGGGCATACAAAAAGGATGTCAGACACAGAAGACCAATCAGAGTCAGGATTTTAATATTATCTTTCTTTAACATATCACGAGTTTGTTCAACGTACATTTTTTACTGCATTTCATACAGCCATAACTTTCATGAATCCACAAGATTTCATTTATACCGGGCAGTTGAGCTCGATACCGGATCAAATATGCCCTCTAGGCCAGCTTCATCTATCTCTATTTTGTCAGGCGATCGATCGTTCCATTGCTTTTATTACCCACGTAGGCGGCATTATGATCGATCAGATGAATCACTTTGCGCAATGATTCCGCAGAGCGTAGCCCGTCCTCCGGTGTATTCAGGCAATAATCCAGCAGTTTGGTCACCGAAGAAACCGCAACATGTGTCCGCGTATCACTGGAGGCATAATAAATGTATACGGTACCATCCGCGTCCATGATCCAACCATTGGAAAACAATACATTGGAGACATCGCCTACCCTTTCCTCCCCCTCGGGAGCCATCAGATAACCCGCCGGTTCCGCAATTAATTCGCTTGGATCCTCCAGGCTCGTGAGATAAAGGTATAACACATAGCGTAAGCCGGCGGCAGTCCCCCTTACCCCGTGCGCGAGGTGTAACCAGCCTTGATCCGTCTTTAATGGCGCTGGCCCCTCCCCGTTTTTGAGTTCTTTAATGGTATGGTAAAAACGCTTATTAATAATCTTTTCCTGACCGATTACGGCATTGCTGATATCGTTCACAAGAGCCCACCCGATACCGCCACCACTTTTTGCCAAAATAAAATCATCCTGAGGGCGTGTATAAAATGCATACTTACCTTCCACAAACTCTGGGTGCAATACCACATTACGCTGCTGGCTATTTGCCGTTAGATTTGGTAGACGGTCCCAATGAATCAGATCTTTCGACCTGATGATTCCTGCCGAAGCAACCGCACTTGAAAGATCACCGGGAGCAGCATCAGGAACATGCTTCTCACTGCAGAAAATACCATATACCCAACCATCCTCGTGAGCTGTGAGCCGCAGATCATAGACATTTGTTTCCGCTTCGTCCAAATCAGGCAACAATAGCGGATACTCCCAAAAATGAAAATTGTCAACACCATTATCGCTTTCAGCGACCGCAAAAATAGACTTCCGGTCAACACCTTCCACACGGACGAATAACAGGTATTTACCTTTCCAATGCAGTGCACCAGCGTTCATCGTTGAGTTGAATGCGATTCGCTCCAAAAAATGAGGGTTTGTCAATGGATTGAAATCATAGCGCCAGCTGAGTGGAATATGTTCTTTGGTAACAACAGGATTTAAATAACGGGTGACAATCTTTCCCATATCCAACAGACCGACATTCGTTTTTTCCAATAATAAGCGTTGCGTTTCGATAATATAAGTTTGTTGACGTTCAAAGGATTCGGACATAAATTACGTAAGTTCAAAAAGTTTATTTATAAATTCGCGGGATATAGTGGTATACGTGTTACGCGGTGAAATGCGGTACCACTACCGGCAGTGATCTCCAGCTCAAATACAACCTCTTTCGTTTTAGGGCTAATCTCAATGACACGTCCTCCCGTTCCGGTACTTGTTTTGACGCCCATGCCCGGAAAGAATAGTATATTACCTGTCTGCGGGAGGTATTGCACACCGGACAAAGCCTGAGAAAAAGCCTCGACTCCCCTTTCCTTTCCATAACACCAAAGTTGTTGTACTGTTCTTTTAGTTGCGTCAATTTTATACTCAACAACCCGGCTATAATTATTTGTACCGCTTCCAAAATTGGGAATCCAATTCCGGTTATAGCCATTATCAAAGACCAAAATACGATCTTCCGCAAGTGCAACCGGAGTATGAGGGCCCCAAGGCCAGTCAAATCCTGCGGTGCTGGCATCCCCATTGATAACAGCAGGGTCAGTAATGAGTGTCCCATCTTCTGCAATAGGTTTTAAAAGCAAGGATTGATATTTAGCTCCCCAAAACTTATGTGGAGATATCATCCATTGTGGTTGCCCAGATTGGTTAAAACATAGGATTCCCTGATATCTTAAAGTCGCCAATAAGTCATTTCCGATTTCGGCAATAGAATTATTGTGGGCCCAATTATTGGGCGTCTGTGAAAATGCAGGTGGTGTAATACCATCAGGTTTTATATAGCGAGCTGTGTCCAGTTGTTTGGCAAGATCCCATTCCATGACCAAACTCCCTGTCTGGGGATTCAGTTCGATGATATGATCATTCACACGCGGTTCACCATTAACTAAACGCGCGGCCGTTTTTGTGACTGTTATTAAAAAATTGCCATTGGCAGCCTCTGTAATTTCATGGTGAAATCCGAATCCTGATTTAGCGAGATCCCATTCACGTTTCAAATTACCGAACATATCAATTTCCACTACTCTTTGCTGGGATTGGTCACCAGCAATAAAAGTTCCGCTTTTAGTACGCTTGAGACCAATGGAATAAGAGAGCCGTTGCAGTTCCGGGGATGATTTAAACTGCAGAAGCCAACGCAATTCACCCTCCTGATCAACCATATATGGAAGTGAAACATCAGCTTCGCTTCGCCCTGGATAATGCACAAGATTGACGCCCGGCTCCATTTTACCGGCTTGGGCTTTTACTATTTTCCACCTTGGAAAGTCTTGCATATTCAATGCCGCAGTCTGGATATGTATGGTCGTTTTCCCTCTTTCGTTTCCTTCGCGATCGGTAAAAATCAAATCGACAATATTGTCGTGATCAGGATATAAGCCCAGCACAGGCACGCTTTGTCGCGGAATATCGGTATAGCACAAATGTGTAATTGCTCCTGCGGAACCATTTTTGCCCTGCACAGTTACTTTTACACGACCGTAAGTAGGTAGCCAAACATCAACCAAAGCCGCGAGTGGATTGCAGCCCGAAGGATTGAGCTTAATTTTTTCAACAATATAATCCAGCGCAGTACCTTTTGTCGGAACGATTAATTTATCCCCATTTCTGAAGGTTAGATTGGTGCGCCAGCGTTCGAGCTCAGCTTTGATGTTAGAAACCTCTTGCTTTGGAATATGGACACGGCTCTTTTCAAAATTGAAAATATACTCTTCTGCTTTCTCCTCGACGTTGAGGAGCAATTCACCAGCCTCAATTTTTGCATTTAGGGATAGCTTTGCCGTTGATGCTTCCGATGTCCCCCGATCTTTATTACACGAAACAAACAGTATAAACAAGGTTGTGGTATATAAAGCCAAATTTGCAAAGGTCCTAGCTATTCTTGTTGTTATCATACCCATATGTTATAAAAATGGAACTTCTATTATATTCCAACAGCGAAAATTCCGCAATACCATTACTACGGTTGGGGACAAATTTAAGCTGAAATGCTTACAGTTTCAGATGAACTAAAACCGTAAGCATTTTCTGCGTTTATCGCCACAATGGATGTTGCTGAATTTTTGAATTTGTATTGATTTCACCTTCCGGAATAGGAAGATAATAATGTTTGGGCTGGAAATTATTCGCACCTTGCTTTTTGTTATCTACAAAAATCTGTTTCATTTGTGTTGGTGTATACCACCGTTTTAGATCAAAAAAGCGATGTCCCTCAAAGAAAAATTCCAATTCATTTTGTTTTATGATTTCTTTCATCAACTCATCGGCATTGGCCCAGGTTTTATTTGCTAAACCTGCGCGATCACGAACGCGCTTCAAGCTAGATGCGGCTCCAGCGATATTTCCATTTTTGGCACAGGCTTCAGCATGCAATAACAAGACCTCAGCAAATCGAAATACACGAAGGTTATTATTCCGGTTTGCAGCATCGTACATACTATTTGCTCCAGCGATATTTCTATAAAAATTGGTATATTTCTTAATCAGGAAACGACCGGTTTTACCGTCAATTGTTGGGTAAGTTGGCTCCCCACGTTGCCGCTTCGGTCCAGCATTACTCCACATAAGGTCAAAAGACTGATTGCCAAACCAGGCACCATCAGTAAGACCTGTTTCATAATCTGAATATTTCCAAAAGAAACTTGTGTACATCCGTTTATCAAAGCGGGTATCTGAACCTGCGGGACGTTCTTCTGAAATAAAATCACGAACAACAGCTGCCCCGGGCATTAATTTAAACCAGGCACCTGTACCATCTGGTCCAGCAAAGTTAGGCAGCACAAACCCCATCGCACAAGAAGCACAGTCTACCCCCCAATTTCCATCCCCACCGAACTTACTGTCATAAACTATTTCCCAAACCGACTCCTTATTAAGCTTAGTTGTTTCCTTGAAATTATCTTCAAAATTAGTCATCAGCTCATAAGCATAGGGGGCAGTCAATAAGGCCTTCAATTCTGTTTCGGCCTCGGTATATTGTTTGGTATATACCAATGCCTTCCCCAGATAGGCGACCGCAGCCCCTTTCGTAACCCGGCCAGCCTCGGCTGCAGATCGTGTTATTGGCAGATTGTCCTTCGCTATTTTAAAATCTGCAATGACCTGTTTCCATATTTCAGCTTCAGGTGACGCAGGTTTGCTCGCACCATCTGGATCATCGTCTGTCGGCAATACTCTTAACGGCACATCACCATAATTAGCCGCAAGCAGAAAATAATACATTCCCCTTAAAAAGCTAGCTTCTCCGACCAGCTCTTTTTTTCGGTTTTCATCCATTGAAACACGCGGTATATTTTTTAAAAACACATTTGCTCTATTTATTCCGCTATACAAGCTACCAAAATCACTTTCTGGGGTACCTGCGGAATTGAGGAAGTTGACATATTCCCATGTAAATGCTTCCTCACCACTTAGAAACCACATATCATCCGCTCTGTTCATCGTTTGATAACCACCGTACGCCCCATAGTAGCCTGACATTTGTGAACGAATTGGTGAATAAATCGTAGCCATCGCAGACTGCGCATCGGATTCAATTGCCCAATAAGTCTCTTCAACTGGTAAATTCGGATTGGTTCGATCCAAAAAATCTGACTTACAGCCTCCTAAGAACAATAAGGATGCTGCTATAACTGTATATTTTTTTATTGAAAAGTTCATCTATATCGTATTTAAAAAATAAAATTTATCTATTTAACAGATCGATATCCATTAAAAGTTAGCCTGAAAGCCAAACATAATAGTCCGTGCCAATGGGAAACGACCATGATCCGTACCAGCTGTTAATACACCAGATGGCGTTCCATTATCACCGTTGCTCTGACCTAGATCCGGCGTATAGCCTTTATATTTTGTCACGGTAAACAGATTGTCCCCAGCCAGAAATACGCGTGCGTTTTTCAAAGTAGCCTTACTTAGCCATTCTGCGCGTAGTGTATACCCAACTTCAATAGTTTTTAAACGGAAGAAAGCTCCGCTCTCAATCCAACGGTCACTCACCCGACGCTTATTGTCATTTGGATCCTCCCGTGTGTACCGCGGAATATCAGTATTTGGTTTGCTTGGCGTCCATGAATCTAATAAACGGGCAGAATGATTATTCACTTCATTGGTTTGTTCCATGCGTGCCCGGGTATAGTTATAAACCTTATTACCATACATGCCATCAAAGAAGACAGTCATATCGAATCCTTTATAGTCTAGTCCTCCTCGAATACCATAAGCAAGACTTGGGAAAGGGCTACCAACATACTGACGGTCATTATTATCAATACGACCATCTTTGTTATAATCTACAAATTTGATATCCCCTGCAGCGGCATTTGGTTGAATTACTTTACCATCCACAGATTTATAGCCTTGTGCTTCTGCATCTGACTGGAAAAGTCCATCGGTTTGGATCACCCAAAACCCTCCAATTGGATAACCAACTTTAGCCCAGGTAATTGTACCCTCACCCTGCGGGTTGTAACCACCAAATTCCTGAACGTTACCTATTGTAACAGCTTTCACTTTATTTTTTACCGTGGAAGCGTTCACACCAATGCTATAGTTCAATTCTCCAACAGAATTCTTGTATGTCGCTAATAACTCAAAACCCTTGTTGCTAATTGTACCCGCATTCATCACCGGAGTTCCCTTAAGCCCAGCCGAAGGAGGTTGATTGATCCCTAAAAGAATATCTTTTGTCTCGCGTACATAATAATCTGCGCTGATGTTCAATTTCTTTTGCATAAATGCCAAATCCAATCCAATATTGCTTGTCGCTGTTTCTTCCCAAGTCAGATTTCGCGGTGAAACCCAATTGATACCGGTACTTGCTCCCTGCCACCAGGTACCACCTTGCAAATAATTGATGCCATAAGTAGTTATCCTTTGTGTGGTGTAATTTGCAATTTCCTGATTACCCAGTCGACCATAACTGGCACGGAGTTTAAATTCATTTACTATACCTTTTGCTGTTTCGAAAAATTTCTCATTCATCACATTCCAGCCGAGAGCGATAGACGGAAATACCCCATATCGTGCTCCATCTGCGAATTTGGAAGAACCATCGCGACGTATTGTCGCTGTAAGTAGGTAACGACTATCATAACTATATATTAAGCGTCCAAACTGGGAGATCAATGCCGCTTCATTTAGACTACCTGAAGTCGTTTGTTCCGTCGGAGAGGCAGCATCAATAGCATCAGTTCCCAATGGAAGATTATTTCTCCCCGCACCAAAACCCCGATTGGTGTTTTCCTGCGCGGAATAACCCGCTAATAATGAAATGCTGTGTTTGTCAAACGTGTTATCGTAATGCAATGTATTTTCAACTAACCATTGATTGTTAAAAAATGCGCTTTCATTGAGAAAAGATTTACGCACATCGGTACCATAGGTATAGGCATCCCCTTTATTATAATTCCTGCCAGTTGTCTTGTTGACCCCGACATTTAATTTATATTTTAGCCCCTTAACAAACAAATCTACTTCGGCGTATCCATTGAGCATAAGATCCGTCTGATATACATGTCGGTTAAATAAGTTCAAAATCCCCACTGGATTGTCCAAGTTCTTCATCCACGGCGCATAAGTAGCATATCCACCAACTAAATTGGCATCATAAATAGGTACCAAGGCGTTTTGCCTTAAGATATCTGTGATAGTCAGGTCTGAAAATTTTCGGTCACCTGATTTTATCAAAAAGGTATTTCCTACCCGTAAGTGGTTGTTAAAAAAACTAAAGGTATTTTTTGTACGCAGATTGAAAGCTTTATAACCGGTAGTCTTCAAGATACCTTGTTGATTTAAGTAACCTCCGGACACACTATAGGTAGACTGTTCTCCCCCACCAGAAATATCGAGATTGACCTTATTAACTGGGGCTGTATGAAACACCTCGTCCTGCCAATTCGTATTTGTATTCAGATTTTGTGCTTCTTTTGGTAGATACCCGTTATCCTGTTGAAACTGTTTCCATTGTGGGCCATCCATCAAATCCATTTTTTCAGGAAGGCTTTGAATACCCGTGTATGCATTTACGCTTAAAGTCGCTGGAGTTGCTTTTCTACCGCCTTTTGTGGTAATGATAACAACACCATTGGCCGCCCGAGATCCATAGATCGCAGCAGCTGAAGCATCTTTCAAAACTTCCAGTGAAGAAATATCATTGGGATCCACCATATTGATATCGCCAAATACGCCATCAATGACGTAAAGAGGCGTATTATTCCCCATAGAACTTAGCCCACGGACATTAATGCTCATACCTGCCCCCGGCGTTCCACTAGCGTTAGATACCGTTACCCCGGCAACACGCCCCTGTAATGCGCCAGCAGCACTCTTTGCTAGATTAGACTGCAGGTCCTTTCCTGTAACAGATGCTACAGCACCTGTTAAATCACCTCTTTTTACCGTACCATACCCGATAACAACAACTTCGTCCAAGTCGGTGCCCGACTGAAGTATAATACTATATGCCGATGCTTCATTAACAAGAACCTCCTGTTCCTTCATACCTACATAGGTAATTTTTAAGGTCTTCCCTTTCTCAACATCAAGCACGAACGAACCATCAGCATCAGTTTTTGTCCCTCCGACACCACCTTTGATGTTTACAGTAGCACCCGCCACTGGCCTATTATCCGCATCAAGGACTTTTCCCCTCACTTTTTGGGATTGTTGTGCCCAAGCAAACGTGCCATAAGCCGAAAATAAAAGCAGTAAAGCTGTTTTTTTCATATTTTGTGTATTTAAGGTTTACAATAAATAAATAGATAGATTGTATATAATATGTTTATACTTAATTGGTATGCTATTATTGGTCTACATGACGAAATTAGAGAAAAGGAGAAGTCAGGAATAGCAAGATCAGGTCATTTGTATTGTACTTTTAATTCATATTTCCGATAAAGGTATCTCAAGAAATATAAACACAAACGATTGCGCACTCCAAAAATTTAAAGAGGTTAATGAAAATACACACCAGCTTAAAACAAAAATCAAAACACTGAAAAACAACACATTAAAAATAAATCAGCAGCAATTCATTGAACTCTAAGTCCATTTTTATTGAATTATTTCGCAGCATTGGACAATGCTGTGTGATCGTTTTTCAAACAGTATGGTTACTATCCGACAAGTTTCCGGTACTCAGCCATTGCTGTCGTAAGTATGAAAGAATGTACGCAGAATCTGCGTATAAGAGAAGATGTAACAGCCAGATTGCTAGATAATCATCTGCTGTTTCCGCAGGCTATTTCTGTATTCAATGGGTGTTATCCCTTTTTTCTTCTTGAATACACGGTAGAAATAAGAAACACTATTAAAACCACATTGCTCGACGATATCGGCAATTGGAGTCTCCTCTTTTAATAGCCTTACAGCCATGTTGATCCGAAAGTCAAGTAAGTAATCTGTAAAATTCAATGTTGTAGCCGATTTCAAAAAGCGAGAGAAGGTCGATTTGCTCATGTTCATAATCGCCGCCACCATAGGCAGGCTCAATTCTTTGTTGATATTAGCAATGACATATTCCTGCAGACGCCCCATAAGCAGTTCGCTATTGCTCAAAACAGTATTTGTTGCTGTGGATAATACACGGATATCCTCGCCCTTTGAGAGTTCATAGAGCAAGACAAGCAGCTTCATCACCGAATAGAAACCGTCGCGCTCTAATGTCAATATACGGAGCAAAGGAAGCACACGATCGACAGTATTTTTTCCAAATACAACCCCGCGAGATGCTTTTGACAAAAGTTGTTGTATACTTGTAAATTGCTTTTTATCCAGATATTGTTCGATGAGAGAAGGATGAAACTGTATGGTGATTTCATGAATATCGTTCGATTGGCATTCGCCATCTTTCCAGGCATGTTCAAGCTCAGGGCTTGCAATCAGTACCAGGTCCTGTTCACCGATCGTTTCTATGGAATTACCAATGATACGTTGTGCGCCGGGAGCCCCTTCCACATAATTGAGCTCGTATTCGGGATGGATATGTACCGGAAAAGTGAAAGAAGATTTTCGCCTGTCAAAGACCACAAAGCAGTCATCAGCGGACAATGGTGATTTCTCTCGAAATATATCAGGTCTCATAATCAGTTCTTATTCCCTTTGGTAAATTACTCAAACTTAACTAAAATTATACGCATAACCAATGCCACCTTCTTATCAAAAAACATTTCAACTCAGCGACAGTCCGTTAATTTGAGTTGCTGCCTCCCCGCCACTCAAGCGTCGGTCATCATTTTCCACTGTACAAAATGCATCACCATTCATTTTGTACAGTGGAAAAATACCTGATGGGACTTTATTCTTCTTATAAGATAAGAAGAAAATAGGCTGCATTTTAGACAGCCTATTTTTCATTTAGACACAACAATTAATTCTTTAAGTATTTTTCCAGGAATTGATCCTGCTCCCATAGGAGGTGAAAGATATTCTCCTTCGCGACGTAGCCATGGGCTTCACGTGGCAAAATCACCATGCGCACAGGCGCGCCCAAATTCTTTAAGGCCTGAAAATAACGTTCTGTCTGTAGAGTAAATGTTCCCGGATTATTATCGGCTCCGCCATGAACAAGCAATAAAGGTGTCTTCATCCGGTCTGCACTGACAAATGGGGACATGGTCATATACAACTTTGGATCATCCCAAAAGTTACGTTGTTCGCTTTGGAAACCAAACGGTGTTAATGTTCTATTATAAGCCCCTGAACGGGCAATTCCGGCAGCAAAAAGCTTTGAGTTGGAAAGCAGATGTGCAGTCATAAAAGCCCCGTACGAATGTCCGCCAACCGCAACTTTTTTGCGGTCAATATAGCCCAGTTTATCTACCGCATTAATCGCTGCCTCGGCATTGGCGACCAGTTGCTCAATAAATGTATCATTCGGTTCCTTCTTTCCTTCACCTACAATCGGGAAGGCCGCATTATCCAGTACAGCATAGCCTTTGGATACCCAATAGATAAATGAGCCATAACTTGGGAAGGTAAATTCCTTCGGATTCGCCGTACTTTGCCCTGCAGTATTCTTGTCTTTATATTCCCTCGGATACGCCCACATCAACAGGGGTAATTTTTCCTTTTTATTCAGGTCATAGCCGGCTGGTAGATATAACGTCCCCGAAAGCTCCACACCATCCTTACGTTTATAGCTTAAGATTTCTTTATGAACTTTTTCAAGTGATTTAAATGGGTTTTCTAATATTGTCAATGCAACTTGTTTACCCGATTTTATATTTTTTAGGTAATAATTCGGATAGACTGATGCGGATTGAAGTGAAATCAGTAATTCACCCGTTTTTGGATTTATAATCTCTCCGATCCGCTCTTGTAGCTCAGATGCAGCAGCTGTATATAATCGTTTTTTCTTTAACGTTTGTAGGTCCAATTCTTCAACAAATGGGAACTCACCTTCTTTTGTAAAGCCTTTTCCTACAAATAAGGCTTTGTCTTTATCGATATACATGCTGTAGTTTCCGAGCGCATTTTTCTGTTGATATACGTTCCCCGGATCGTTATAGACATCCTGACTATTTCTGTCATGCAGCAATTTGGATTCACCGGTCGAAGGATTGACAACAAAAGTCTTGGCATTACGCGTATCGTACCATTGCGAATAAACCAACGCATACTTATCATTCCCCCACACAACTCCTGCATAGCGGTCCTTCGTTTTGAAGATCAGCTTTCCTGCACCCGTATAAGGGAAGTCCAACGTATAAAGGGCATCACGAAATTCTGCCGCTTTGTTGGCATCGCCACCATCCAGGGCTTCAACATAGGCTAAGGTTGCCGGCCGATCGTCCCGCCAGTGCAAAGACCGTCTTCCTGGACGTGTCGAAGAAAACCCTTTGGGCATAACCTCCGTTAAGGGCACCTCGTTAACCAGTGCAATCTCTTTTCCGGATAGATCATAGATCCGTGTCTGTTGCGGAAAACGTGAGGCTGGCACCACATAAGAATAAGGTTTTGCTATTGTTGTTACCATCACATAGGCACCGTTAGGCGAAAAGGAAACCCCTGTGTAGATACCTTTGTCTTTAAAATTGGAAATTGTTCCGTCCAGATCCACAAACTGCAAATTGGACTGTACCAAGGTTTCAAAATTCTGTTCGTCCTGCGGGTTTTTCAATAGATCCTGATAGGTTCTCAATTGTGATATCTTCCCGTCACTTGTTGATACAACGGGTCCAGTGGGCAGATCTCTGGACGGATCCAGTAATGGTTTTTTTTCTTTTGGCAACGCCGTAATGATTAATCTCTTTGAATTACCAAGCCATTGAAAAGGCGCATCCAGCGTCGCATTTAAATTGTAGGCGGTCAATTGTTTTACTGTTTTCGTTGTCAGATCCAGAACAAACAAAGCCGTCCCATTATCGTTTGTATTGGTAAATGCCAAATGGCTATTGTCCGGTGAGAATACAAAATTGGATAAGGAGGGTGTGTTCGGCATCCCCACAAAATCTGTATCCTCTACCTGTTGTCCGATTTTCTTCAAACCGATCTTATTGTAAAAGACTGTCGAACTTTCCATATTTGTGCGTGGATTGATCCGTAGTCCAGCCAATTTCATTTCTTCCTGCCCCAGTTCCTCCAGACTCTTATAAGTTGACCGATAAGTGAATAACAACCATTTGTTGTCACTTGACATTTTTATTTGAGGCGGGCGGACAAAATCGGCCAGGGCCAAAATTTCGGAAGTCGGTTTTTGAAAGGTAATATTCTGTTGCGCTTGTGTTTTTAGAGACAATAATAGCAAGAGACCATAGTATAGCTTCTTCATAAATTTATTTTGCAAATTAGGGCAATAAAAAGTAATAAATTTATGAAAAAAAATCAAGCATTGTAGTCGTTTTATGACACTAAAATTAAACTTGAATAGTTTCATAAAAAACAGGCAAAATTTCATAATTTAAAGTTATCCACATTTATATACGCCAGTATATCAGACACTTATCGGTACCAACAAGCAGTAAACGCATCCTATGACAAACTTTTACCCAAAATGTGGAAAAGTCAAACTAGCGCTTCGCAAGAAAATATGTGATATTTGTTAAGCTAATGAAAGAATTGGCAATTCAACGAAGTAACGACCTTTCTTTTTCTACGAAGATTGGATTAAAAAAATAAACATACAAACATGGCAAGAATTATCAAATTTGAGAAAAACGATTGTGCTCCTTGTGCGCAAGTATCGGCTTATTTGGATCAAAAAGGTATCCAATATGAAACAGTTAATCCTTTTGATGAACCTGACTTGGCCGCAAAATTCAAAATCCGTACGGTACCAACAGTAATCGTATTGGAAGATGAAGAAATTCAACACCGTATCATTGGCTTTAAACCAGAAGAATTGGCAGCCATTGCACTTTAATAAATCGAAGTATCATTAAAACAAACACGACAACATGATACACATTTATTACGATTCCAGAACGGGTAACGTACAGCGTTTTATGGACAAAGTCGCACAGATCACTGGCTGGCAGATCCATAAAATTAGCGCTGACCTTCAGGTAAATCATCCCGGCCATTTGGTCACATTTACCACGAATTTTGGACAAGTGCCCGAAAACACAAAAGAATTCATGAAACGAGAAGCTAAAAACATTTATTCTGTAACCTCAAGTGGCAACCGCAACTGGGGGCCAAATTTCGGTTTGGCAGCTGATCGTATTTCACAGGATTTCGACATTCCACTGGCATTCAAATTTGAATTGTCCGGAACAATGGAAGATATAAACCAATTTATTGACATCTTAAAGAACTTTTGCGATGGTAGCAAACGAAGTAGCAAAAAACTGGATATTGCTTAATAATGAAATCATGATTAAGCATGATGACGAATTCAGCTTACATAAAGATAAGGAAGCTGTTCGTGCATATTTCCTGGAATATGTAAATAAGAACACGGTGTTCTTTTATACACTGAAAGAAAAAATAGACTATTTGATAGAAAACAATTATTATATTGATTTTTATCAATGGTTTACATTTGAAGAAATTGAAGAAGTATTCAACTATGTGTATGCCAAAAAATTCCGTTTCGAATCCTTTATGGCAGCCTTCAAATTCTTCCAGAGCTATGCACTTCGTGATGACTCCGGTGAAAAATTCCTGGAGCGCTACGAGGACCGCGTTGTTGCGGTATCCCTGTTCCTAGCACGTGAAGAAGGTGTAAAAAAAGCGATTGAATATGCGGAGATCATGATCAACCAAGAATACCAACCTGCAACGCCAACATTCTTGAATGCGGGTAAAAAACGCTCCGGGGAATTGGTATCCTGTTTCTTGGATGAAATTGGGGACAACCTGAACGGTATTGGTTATGCGGTTGATTCAGCCATGAAATTATCCTCTATCGGTGGCGGGGTGTCTTTCAATATCTCCAAAATCCGTGCACGTGGCGAAGCGATCAAAGGTGTTGAAGGCCGTGCAGGTGGTGTACTTCCGATCATGAAAATCATGGAAGATACATTCTCCTATGCGAACCAATTGGGGCAGCGCCCAGGTGCTGGAGCAGTATACTTAAATATCTTCCACTCTGATATTGAAGAATTCCTTGATTGTAAAAAGATCAATGTGGACGAAAAAGTACGCATCAAGTCACTTTCAATCGGTATTATCGTTCCGGATAAGTTCATGGAACTAGCGGAGAAAGACGAACCTTGTTATTTGATCTACCCACATACAGTGATGCAAGAGTATGGACAATTCTTGGATGAAATGGATATGGACAAGATGTACGATGAGTTGATCACCAATCCAAATGTCAAAAAGAAAAAAATCAACGCACGTCACCTGTTGGTTAAGATCGCACAGACACAAAAAGAATCAGGTTACCCTTATATCTTCTTCAAAGAAAATACCAATCGTGTACACGCTTTGAATGAAATTGGTCAGGTGAAATTCTCCAATCTATGTACTGAGATCATGCAGGTATCACAAGTATCCGATATCGAGATCTACGGTAAACAAGATACGATCCGTTACGGCATCTCCTGTAACCTTGGTTCGTTGAATATCGCTACGGTGATGGACAACAAACGCATCAAAGAAACAGTAAAAACAGCGATGCGAGCGCTAACAGTGGTCACTGATGTAACCAACATAGATATGGTACCTTCAATTGCAAAAGCAAACCGCGAATTGCACTCTGTAGGACTTGGTGCGATGAACCTACACGGTTACCTTGCGAAAAGCTTTATTATGTACGAATCTAATGAAGCCTTGGATTTTGCCAATACGTTCTTCATGATGATGAACTACTATTCATTGGAAGCATCCATGGAAATTGCCAAAGAACGTGGAAAAACATTTGTTGGATTTGAAAAATCAGCCTATGCAGATGGCACTTATTTCAATAATTACGTGAACCGTGACTACCTTCCAAAAACAGCTAAGGTACAAGAATTGTTCGAAGGTATACATGTTCCAACTGTTGAAGATTGGTTAGAATTAAAAGCAAAAATCAAAGAACATGGCATCTACCATGCGTACCGTTTGGCGATTGCTCCAAATCAATCTACATCCTATATCATGAATGCAACAGCGTCGGTCATGCCAATTGTGGATATTATTGAAGTGCGTGAATATGGTGATAGTACAACTTACTACCCAATGCCATATTTGACAAACGATAACTATTTCTACTTCAAATCGGCTTATGATATGGATCAGTTCAAAGTATTGAAATTGATTTCGGTCATCCAACGTCATATCGACCAAGGGGTATCTACAATTTTGCATACCAATTCGAAAGACTCCACAAGAGATTTGTCTAGATATTATATCTATGCACATAAATTGGGATTAAAATCCCTTTATTACACACGGACAAGAAAATCGACCATCGACGAATGTGTCTCTTGTTCAGCCTAATCTTGAGATTTTAGTATTTGGATATATAATGTGAATAGGTCAAAAGTTGCCAAGTTATCGGCAACTTTTGGCTTAATCAACAGATCAGAAATTCAAATACATGATAATAAATGCCTAATACTTTAAAATAAAAATGAGTAAAACATATAAAGCTGTCAATTGGAATACTCCCGAGAACGATTATGTATTGATGTTCTGGGAACAAAACATTCGTCAATTCTGGATTGACACCGAATACATTCCATCAAAAGATATCGATAGTTGGAAACGTATCAGCCCAGAAATGAAAGATGCCTATAAAAAAGCATTAGGTGGTTTGACCCTATTAGATACCTTGCAGAGTCATACGGGTATGCCAAAAATTATCGACCACATAGATACTTTACAAAATAAAGCTGTATTGTCCTATATGTGTATGATGGAAGCCATTCACGCAAAATCCTATTCCACTATTTTCACAACGGTTTCAACGACAGCTGAAATCAATGATATCTTCGAGTGGGTTCAACAAAATAAATACCTACAGTACAAAGCGCAGATGATCGACGGTTATTACCGCGCTATCGATAAAGAAGATGCTTCCGATGAGGAGATCTACATGGCTATGGCTGCTTCCGTATTGTTGGAATCCTTCCTGTTCTATTCAGGATTCTTCCTGCCTTTGTGGTTATGTGGTCAAGGTGAAATGGTTGCTTCCGCAGATATCATCAAGAAAATCGTCGCTGACGAATCTATTCACGGTGTATTCGTCGGATTGATGGCACAGGATCAATTCAAAAAATTAAAGAATCAAGATCAGGTAAAAGCACGCTTCCTGGCTTTACTTTATAACTTGTATGAAAACGAGTTGAAATATACTGAAGAAATCTACACGGAAGTTGGTTTAACTGCGGAAGTGAAAGAATATGTTCGTTACAATGCGAACAAAGCATTGATGAACTTAGGTTTTGATCCGATCTTTGAAGTAAAACAAGTCAACCCAATTGTCTTAAATGGCTTGAATACAGAAACGACACAACACGACTTCTTCTCTAAGAAATCGACAAACTACGAAAAAGCGACAGAAATCGTCCACCTAAAGGATGATGACTTCAAAATGGATGTGCTTGTCGATATATAAGGATTTTCAATAGATCTAAAAAACCCGGAAGTTAAAACTTCCGGGTTTTTTATTAGGGTGAACGTATTCTATTGTTGCTGAAAAGCTTTAATGGCCTGACCGCGCCAAGCAGCATCAAGCGGAGCGCCAAGCAACCAGGTCAATGTGGGCGCGATATCATAAATCATCACTGTTCCATTGATCTCCTTACCTTTGGGTACTCCCGGTCCGGTCATTACCCATGGAATCTCAACTTCTGCCAATGATTTGCCACCATGTCCTTTACCCGTACCACCATGATCCGCAGCGACAACAAAGATCGTTTCATCTGCAATACCCGCATCCTTAACAGCCTGCTGCAATGTTCCGATCCGTCTGTCCACCTGCTTTAGTTCGGCATAATATTCAGGTGTATCATGGCCTATGTTGTGACCGACACCGTCGGGCTGATCGAAATGCACAAAAGTGACTACCGGTCTTTCTTTTTTGATAATATCCACAGTCGTATTCAATGCTGCTTCGTCATCATCCTTGGTATTAATAATCTTTTGCACGACTTTATTATCAATCAGATACCCTATTCCCGGCCAACTGTGAATCACAGCAAATTGCGCTTTGGGATTCATCTGTGCCACCGCATTGAACAAAGAAGGAAACATCCCATTTTCAGTTTTGACAGTTGAAGGGATTTCAGGTGTTTTGCTATCCCATTCCGTATAACCATGTGTTGTCGGTCCGGCCCCCATCAGCATGGAAGCCCAGTTCACCGCACTAGACGAAGGTAAAACCGTACGAACATGTGTGCTATACGTTCCTTCCTGCATCATCTTTTTAAGATTGGGCATCTCCGCTTTTGGAAGGGCATAAGCTCCAAACCCATCGAATCCCACCAAAACGACATGCTTGATCTTTTTGCTTTGTGCCAACACCGCATTTGTAGTCAAACCTACCATGAGTAATGGCAATAATAAATTTCTAATTTTCATAATTGTTGCACTTGCAAAGACTTAAAGACTTAAAAATAGAAACTTTATTTTATTAATTATGTTAAGTAAACATTATTTAATATATCTATCCAATATGTTACATTAAATTTAAGACACATAAAAAGCCGCTAGAAATTCCTTCTAGCGGCTTTTGTAAAGGACAATTCACCACCATATCCAATTGTCTCAGCCCAGAATTTTAGTTACTATTAATAACCCGGATTTTGCTTTAAATTAGGGTTCATTGATATTTGTTGTTGAGGTATCGGAAATACTGTCTTTGTATCAGTTGTCGGCTTATGATCCCACCAAGTTGCTGTATGGAATTTACCAAAACGAATTAAATCCCTCCTTCTGAATCCCTCGAAAATAAACTCCCGACCACGCTCCGCTAAAAGTTCATCCAACGTTAATGTACTTGTTGTATATTGTCGTTCAGCCCAATCAGAATCGGTAAATGCTCTTTTTTTGCAACTATTGATTAGATCAACAGCTTCCTGTGATGCAATACCACCATTTTTCCGCATCAGGGCCTCTGCTTTCGCAAAATAAATCCAGCTCAAACGATAGACGTTCCAATCCGTATTATTGTAATTTTCATCGACGGGTATCTTTACACCATTAACATTCCCCACAAGTGAGTTACCGAGTTTATATTTATTAAAACGGATGCCACTATTTTCTTCACCGTCGCTCATTGTAGAGGATGTACCGCCAGTTTTGGCCCTTCGAATATAATCGACAAAAACCAACTGTTCTCCCTTATATTCTTCTGATCCTTCCACAGTTTTACCATCCACAAACTTAACCATCGGTCCGTCTAAAAACCATTCTTTTTTCCGCAGATCTTTTTCATTGTATTGACCAAAAACACCAGGGATCAAGACGATACCATTATTTCCAGTTCTCCCGCCACCATAAATCTCACTTTGCACGAAATGATAAAACTCACCAGGAAATCCAGTTGCAAAATCGGCTATTTTATAATCGTAGGCAATTGAAAAAATGGTTTCCTTGGACATATCATTCGTAGGCACATAAGAGTCTGTTATATTAGAGTCTAACGCCATAGCACCATTCAATCCTCCCCCGGCACCCGATATCAATTTGTCAGCCGCTGCGATACAATCGTCCCATCGTGGTTGCCCATACCATTTTTCAGCATTTAAATATAGTTCGACTAACATCGCATAACCTGTAGCCTGCGAAACTCGGCCTAACATCGCTCTAGATAGTTTGGGCGCTGAATCAATATTATCCAAGATTTCCTTTTCAATAAATTCAAAAACCTCTTTCGTAGAAGAAGGTTTGGGTAATGGTTCTTCCGCTGTACTAGGGGCTTTAGTCGTTATCGGGATGTTTCCGAATAGATCCATTAATTTCAAATAATGTAAAGCACGCAGCAGCTTAAGTTCGGCGATGAATTCGGTCTTCTCTACATCTGTTAAACCCATTTCAACCACATCAGATTTTTCAAGAATATCGATGGGACTATTACACAAACCAACCCCCCAATACATCAATACCCAAGCTTGGTTTAATCCACCTTCATCTACTGTCCAAGTGTGATAATGTAGCCGTTTCCATTTCCCGCCGTCTTCTCCATGCCGTCCCTTGGTTGGCCAGGCCAATTGATCCGCAGATAACTCCGCAGGCCGCCACCATCCATCCTGCCCTGAGGGTGATATCCATGCATTTGCATGCGTATATGGCCGTAATACTGCAGATATCACTTCATTCTTATTCTTATAAAAATCGCCTGCGACAATAACATCATAAGCGTTTTCATCTAGGTTTGTACAACTTGATGCATTTATTACACACACTAGAAGTAAAATTTTAACAATATTTTTCATAATAATCATTCATTAAAAACTAAAATTTACACCAAACAAAACTGATCTGGTGTTGGGATAGGGACCTCTACTGTCAATGCCCAAACGCTGTCCATTAATTTCGTTCCCTAAGCCTGTATCCAATACAAAATCTGGATCATTTCCCGAATAACTAGTAATGGTTGCTAAATTCTGAACCGTCAAATACGCGCGTACATTATTTACCCACGTATTGTTCTTCAATTTAAACCGATAACCAATCGTAACTTCATCAATTTTTAAGTGGCTACCACTCTCCAAATAATAATCAGAGTACATATAGGTATCGTCTATTTCTTTATATTTGGTAAATGCGTCTCTCAAAAGATTCCCTGACCATACTTTGTTGCCGTAAGAAAGCGCTGTCGTGTTTAAAATATCGTAGTCGAATTTACCTCGCATAAAGATTCTTAGATCAAAATTTTTATAAGAGAAATTATTGGTCCAAGAGAGATAATATTTTGGAACCGCGTTTCCTAACACCGCCAGGTCAGAAGCATTTAAATCATCTCTTGAATTATTGATCACGTCATTGCGCACTGCCTCACCGTTTCGATTATAAAATAGCCATTTTCCCTCATCATCAAATCCAGCAAACCGTTTACCAAAAAACTCACCAATACGGTGCCCTTCATAAGTCGTAAAGGCATCACCCAATGCGCCAGCTCCACCGATCTCACCAAATGTTTTATATTTCACTTTGAATATATCGTTTGAATAACTTTCTAATACATTTTTCAATGTACTCGCCGTAAAATCCATGTTCCACTTAAAATTATCATGCTCAACAGCGCGATAGCTTAATGCTAATTCAATACCTTTTGAGGAGAGTGTACCGACATTGGAATAGATATTATTTCTTATATAAGGTGGCTGAGGCGTAGTATAGGTATCCAAAAGATCAACGGTTTTCCTTTGAAAAAGATCAATTGCACCGGAAAGTTTATTACTAAACATCGTGAAATCAACACCAATATTTGTTTCCTTTTTGGTCTCCCACCTTAAATTTGGGTTAGGGTTACGGTCCGGACCATAGGTTTCCCGGTAGATTTCATCTGGGTACAAATACTTACCTCCTCCTCCTAAGGTCAATCGAGAGGCATTATTTGCAAAACCCGTATTTCCCGTTTCGCCATAACCTGCACGTAATTTCAAATTATTTATAAAACCAACATCCTTCATAAAGTCTTCATTGCTGATATTCCAGCCTACTGACACTGCAGGAAAGCTTCCCCATTTGTTATTCGCTCCGAATTTGGATGAACCTTCACGTCTTAGAATAAATTGGGCCATATACTTATCCGAGAAAGTATAATTTATCCGACCAAAAAAAGCGATCAATGTATTATCGTTCTTATAACTGTCCAGATTGGCACGGCCATCGCGTAACGCTTGCCCTTCCGACATGTTATCCTCATTAAAACGATCGTTTATAAAACCCCTATTGTCTGCACTTTGCCCCTCATCTTTCTCATAACGGTAACTGTAACCTGCCAATGCTGTTATGCCATGTTTCTCTGCGACTGTCGTATTGTATTGGAGTGTTGGTTCAAACGCATACTTTTCATTCAACAGATTGGATTTGGAAGCATACCCGCCCCCTGGATAATCTTGGTCTTCCAACGATGCTTCGCTGTTTAAAGCCCTATAAGCACCATCTATATAAGAATTACGCTGCACTGACCCAAAAACACTGGCCTTTAACCCTTCAATTATATTTAAATCCGCTTTTCCATCGAGTGAAGATGTCTGTTGTTTCCGATAACTGGTTTCGGTAAATAATCGAGCAAATTCATTTGTACTTGTCCGATCATAGCGATAAGATCCATCTTCGTTAAAATTTGAAAGCGTCGGATTTTTGGTTGCCTCGCTTTCCCATCCTCCGCCGCCCAACAAGTTTGCATTGTTTGTATTTGTCGCTATATTCAAGAGAACGTTCAAGCGATCATTAAGCCCCTTCTGATTGATACTTGTTCGCACGGTATACTCCTTTCGCGAATTTTCCTTGGCGATACCTTCCAGATTTCGGAAATTCACGCTTCCGCGATAAGTGGTTGACTCATTACCTCCTGACAATGAAAGATTATGATTTTGCGAAAAATTATCCTTATTAATCAAATCATCAAAAAACTTTGTGGAATTCCCGAAATCTGTTTGTTTTAACTCACCGGATGCAATCTTGTCCCTAAACTCCTGTGGAGTCAAAAAATCAGGTCTGTTATAAACAAATTCCTTTCTAAAATAGCTGGAATAGTTGAATATAGCTTTACCTGGTTTTCCTCTTTTTGTCGTAATTAGAATGACCCCTGCGTTGGCACTAGTTCCATAGATAGCAGCACCGGATCCATCTTTCAATACATCCACTGATTCGATATCATCTTGCTGTAAAAGATCTGGATTACCTCCAGGTATTCCATCAATTACAAAAAGGGGGCTAGCGCTACCTGTGACAGAAATTGCACCCCGCAATTGCGTAGCAACACCTGAATTAGGATTCGATCCACTTCTGGAAACCTGCAGACCTGCGACCTTACCTTGTATTAGATCCAAGGGGTTTCTTGCTCCACTTTGTCGAAATTGGTCTGCACTTACGTGCGCGACCGAAGATGTTACTTCCTTCATTTTTTGCGTTCCATAACCAACAACAACGACTTCATCCAATTGGCTCTGATCTTCTTCCAACTGAACAGAAATTACGGCTCCATTAACAGTAATTTCCTTGGCTTTGTAACCGATAGAGGAAACAACCAATACATCTCCAGTTTTGGCTTCCAAAGTAAAATTACCTGACACATCTGACTGTGTGCCTTTTGAGGTCCCTTTTACAGCAATGCTAACCCCAGAAATTGGTTTCCCAGTGGCATCAACCACCTTTCCTTTGATTTGTTCTTGATCTCCTTTCAATTCTTTTAGAAATCGACTCGTTAGCCTATTTTCAGAAGAAAAAGCTTGGGCATGCTGCGTTGTACCGGCCAGGACAATGAGTGAGAAAAACAATTTAGATTTCCCTTTTAATCGCGCAACTGTTTTAAAATCAATTATGCTCATATATAGTATTTATTGGTGTGTAAAACGATTTAGCTTATTTAAAAACATATTTATTATAGTTAGCATTCCCTCCCAAAATTTTGAGTTGAAAGCAATGATTCTAGCATTTGTACTAAACAAATGCTGGAATCAGTAAAAACCCGTGTTTAACAATCTTAATTGAATATGATAAAGCAATTAAATTGCCCTTTTCACCTAGCAAAATCGGTTTTGCTATACAGGTAAAAAACGCAAAATCTGCTTTTGAAAATTCGATATGATTCTCTCCTTTGGTTTAGTGTTTAGTTTAAGTGTTTGATTCGGACATTAAGGTAGGTATTTTTAAGTTTAAATCAAAAAAAGTTGTTAAAATAAACAACTTAACCCACAATTGCCTATTGCTATAGAGGTAATAACGATGATAACAGGCATTTTAAACTAATACAATAAAAAATGGATTCATTGAGAAGAATCAAATTTCTAATCAATGAATCCATATAATGACTAAGTTTACTATGCCCTATTGATACCCCGGATTCTGGGTCAATTTATTGTTACGCTGTATTTCATCGGGAGAAATCGGCCATAATAGATCGGATTCTTTAAATACGGCTCCAGATGCGTTCTTCGCTCCGATTAATGGAACAAAGTCCACTTTCCCTGCTTCCGTTGTAGAAATCACAGGGAACATTTTTGTCCGTACAATATCATCCCACATTTTATACTCCAAAGGAAATTCGCGTAGACGTTCTTTCCAACACTCTTTCACAAAGTCATCTGCGGACAATACCTGCAATTCAGAAGTAAACTGTGCAACTGTTTTACCAGCAGTATTCGCACGTGCTTTTACCTGTGCTAAATATCCCGCAGCTTCAGCACTTACGCCTGTCGATTTAGCAATACCCTCAGCAGCAGTCAACAATGCCTCCGGATAGCGGTAAAAATTCCAGTCCTTGGTGCCCCGTCCTGTAGTCAGCAATGCCTGCTCATCAACATAGTACCATATCCCCGCATCCTCCGAAGTCCATTTCTTACCGTTAATCGGATTGGTATAAGACCAGTGGTAGAACTGATTTGGCTGGATTCTTAAGTCATCCTTACTATACACATTCAAAAACTGTTTGGTAGGACCAAAAACACGTTCAAATATCGAATAAGTGGTAAATACGGAAACTGCGGACGAGCTAAAAGCAGTAGCTGTGCGCGCTCCGCTATTAGCAACAAGGTCATCAAATTCTTGTGCATAAATTACCTCATCCAGGTCATCTGTCTTACGAAGTAAGTTGTATGCGCTATTTTGGTCAAGATCAATATTTTGTGTCATTTTATGCGGCGAATTCACCACAATTTTAGCTGCTGTAGCCGCATCAGCAAATTTACTTTGCTGCAAATAAACATCGGCCAAAAGCATTGCTGCTGCATATTTTGTAATGCGATGGCCATCTGCAAATTTTTTAGCTGGTAGCACTTCTACAGCACTTTTTAGGTCTGCCTCTATCAATTCATAGACTTTCGCCGCCTCTGTACGTTCTAAATAAAGTGGATCAGTGAGTTTCTCATTTGGAAGTGTATACAAAGGGAGTGCTCCAAATGTTTTGACAAGATAAAAGTAATTGTAGGCCCTAAAGAATTTCGCCTCAGCCAACAAGGTATTTTTCTTAGTCTCATTGACCATGTTTATTTGAGGAATATATTTTACGCCAGCATTGGCAATATTGATGGCTTCATAAGCCTCATCCCAAATGGTATTCATGGTTGGCGATATTACGTTGGCATTTTGCTGCCGGGTCAGCTCACGCGCAAACAAGGTGACACGCTCTTGCCCCTCATAACTATTCGTAAAATACCCAGTCAAAATGGTATTAATGGATGCCGTAGAACCTAGATAGGAACCTGTTGTAGAATAACGTAATGGTGAACCCCGACGGTAAAGTGCATTTACAGTTGCTTCGGCCTGTCCTTCATTTTCATAATAACTTACTAATGAAAGGTTTGATCGAGGATTTTCTTCTAAAAATTTATTACAGGATGTTGCTACCGCCATTCCAGCCAATAACAACATAATTAATTTAGTCTTCATCTTTTAAATTCTATGCATTAAAATGTAACATTAACACCCAAAGAGAATGTTTTCGCTCTAGGATAGGAGAAAAAGGTCATGTTCTGTCCAAATTTTCCATTCCCCTGTGCAGTAAATTGAGAAGTCATTTCTGGATCATACTGAGAAGTACTTTCCGGGTCGTAACCTTTAAAATCTTTTGACGTGAATAAAAATGGATTATTCGCATTCGCATAGATACGTAGCCTGGACAAGCCCATCCGTTTTAGTACGTCCGCATTAAATGTATAGCCAAATTGTATTAAATTTACACGCACATAAGAACCGTCCGCAACCCAAGCATCGTCCACATTGGTATCCTGACCGGCATGTCCTCCATTAGTCAAATAAATTGCCTGTTGCATGGTATTTGGATTTGAACCGTTATACGCATCGGTTAAAATTTCCTTCAGGCCATTGGTAATGCCAAAACGGTCATACGTTGAATGGAAGAACTGTTGCATGACATCTACCCCCTTAACAAATTGTAGATCCAACGTAAAATCGAAATTCTTATAACGTAAGTTATTCACAAAACTACCTGTCCAATCTGGCAGACCTTTACCGATGATTTCTTTCTCGGTTGTACGTTTTGCACGTCCGATTTGACTTAGCGTAGCATTTCCGGCATCCACATCAGCTTGAGTATATACCCCCAATCTTCTGTAACCGTAAAAGCTATTTAAGTTTTCACCAACACGGATAACACTATTTGCACCACCGACCCAATCGTTCTTTAAAATATCTGCATTGTTCTCACCCAATTTCAATACTTTATTTTTGTTGTAGTTGGCGTTCAACGATGCTTTCCAATCAAAATTCTCATTGGTCACAATCGTACCGGTGATCATCATATCCAGCCCCTGATTTTGAACGGAGCCAATATTCTTCATAACGGATTTAAAACCGGTGGCTCTCGGTAGCGGAGTCTCCAACAGTAGATCTGTTGTTTTTCGACGGTAATAAGAAACATCAAAATTTAGGCGATTTTGAAGTAACCCCAATTCCACACCAACATCAAACTGTGCTGTTTTCTCCCACTTTAGATCTTCATTTTCAATCGTGCTGACATAAGACCAGGGCGCGCGTGTATTATTCAATAAAATCGTACCGGCATCTACGATTGCCAACGACCTATAGGGATCAATTTCAGAGTTACCAGTTAATCCATAACTGGTATGTAATTTCAGATTACTAATGGTTTGATTCCCTTTCAAAAACTCCTCATTGGACACATTCCACGCTAAACCTAGTGAAGGAAAAAATGCATATTTATTGTTTTTACCAAATTTAGAGGAACCGTCATAGCGACTAGTTACAGTGGCTGAATAGCGATTATCATACGAATAGGCGGCCCTTAAGAAATACGAATTCATCGCCCAATTATTGTAGAAAGATTCAGGTGTAGCTGGTGTCACACCTAAATTCATTCTATTATACTCATAGAAATCATCCGGAAGACCTTCCGTCCTCATTTTGTCATAGTCATAGGTCTTCTTTTGCCACGAAAGACCTGCCATTGCATTGATCCGATGTTTATCGAATTGCTTATTATAGGTCAAATAGGTCTCTTCCTGCCAATACAAGGTATTTGTATGCGTGCGTTCCGCCCATCCATTCGGCCTGGAAATATTATTCAAGAGCTTTGAAGAGTATCCCTTATAATCTTTCCTATGGTGATCAATCCCTAATTGTGTTTTCAGGTCCAACCCATCGGCCAGATGAAATGTCAGTGCCGCATTTCCAAAAATCTGCGTATTATAACGCAAGCGTTTTTGCAAATCCAGAATGGAAACCGGATTTGCCATTCCTTCAAAACTTAATTTTTCGGCTACCGTAGATGAAGCAGAGTTTGTATAGAGTCCATTTTTATCATAAACAGGATACCAAGGAATCATCTCGATCATGGTACGACGCGCTTCCTGCCCACCGCCGTCTTCCGGTGTATATCGACCCCAGGTATGATTGACCGTCAAGTTGATTGCTGTAGAGAGCCATGTAGTCGGTTTTGCATCATAAGCCATTTTTGCATTTATCCGTTTATTCCAGGTATTGTTCATGATTCCCTGCTGATCCGTATAATTCAAAAATGCGCCGACGGATGACTTTTCATCACCTTGTTGTACATTCAATTGGTGATTATGCGAAATAGCCGTCCGAGTTGCCTCGCGCTGCCAATCTGTATCATACAAGGGATTGCCATTTGCGTCAAAGTAATCTGGATCATTGAACCAGCTCTTCTTGTCTAAGGACCAAGACTTGCCCTGATATTTATTTTCATTTTCAAGACCGATCATAAAGGCATCTATCCATTCCTGTGCATTCAGTAGATCCATGTAGCGTTGCGCAGAACTTACGCCTGCTGATCCCTGGTAACTGATTGTTCTGGACCCATCTTTGTTTCCGCGTTTTGTTGTCACCAAGATCACACCATTGGCACCACGCGCACCGTAGATCGCCGCCGAAGAAGCGTCTTTTAGCACCTCAATACTTTCGATATCATTTGGATTCAGCAAATTAAAATCTTCCATGACTACTCCGTCCACGACATACAGTGGGTTGGAGGAAGAATTGATCGTCGCCACACCCCGGATAACGACTCTATTCGCGTTAGCACCCGGCTGGCTGGAATTAGAAAAGATATTGACACCTGAGGCTTTTCCTCTTAGCGCATCCAGAGCACTAAAGCTTTGGTCTTTCATCATATCCGAACCTTTGACCATGGCAATGGAACCGGTTACATCTGATTTGCGCATCGTACCGTAACCGACCACAACGACTTCTTCCAATTGGCTCTGATCTTCTTCCAATTGCACGGTGATGGTAGTACCAGCGACAGTCACCTCTTTCGGCTTATAACCGACAGAAGAGACCACCAATACGTCACCGGATTTAGCTTCCACAGAGAAATTTCCCTGTGCATCCGATTGGGCCCCATTTGAGGTCCCCTTAACTGCTACAGATGCTCCTACAAGAGGTTTTCCGGTAGCATCCAGTACTTTTCCTTTCAATTGCTGTTGCAGCTTACGAACTTCTTTTACCAAGGCTTTACCTTCGTAATTCGCTGAAGCAACTACAGCAGCATTGACTTGTTGAAATGTACCAGCAATGACAGCCAATGAGAAAAATAATTTTGATTTTTTCCCAAGCTGCACAAATGATTTTACGTCAACTGTGCTCATATTAATAGTGATTTGGTTTATAAAAACGTTTTAGCAAAAATACTCTAAACGTCTAGTTTAATTTAGTTTTCCCTGTAATCGATTATAATAAAAGGTTTTAGGGATTAGCCCTTCCCTTTTGAATTCTTCCAATTTAACAGTATCGCCTCAAAAATGTCGGTTATAATCCATTTTATCAAGCTCCTATAGGCACAAGAAATGCTAAATCGCTTTTGCTTTTCTTGCAAAAAAAATTGGTATGTTAGTTTGATTTATTCGTTTAGTTTATGTTATTTCTTTTCTTTCTTGATTATGTTTTTGCGTTTTAAAATTTTAGTTTAGGTTGTAAGATAGTATTAAAAATTCAAACAGAGAAAGATTTATTTGCAAAATCTTTCTCCGTTAAAATTATATGTTTCCTTTCTTCATTTCGCTGACCGCATAATCAACCGAACGCGCTGAAAAGGCCATATAGGTCAATGAAGGATTTTGTGTTGATGTCGAAGTCATGCAGGCACCATCTGTCACAAATACATTTTTCACCGCATGCATCTGATTCCATTTGTTCAGGACGGATGTTTTCGGATCATGTCCCATACGTGCACCACCCATCTCATGGATATCGAGCCCTGGAGCCTGCCAATGTGTATCTGGGCGAATATTCGTGAAACCTGCATCGGTAAACATCTCCGTCATGACGGCGATGTAATCTTTTTTCATTTTTTCGTCGTTCTCATCATAATCCACCGCAATCTTTAACAAAGGGATGCCCCAATCATCTGTTTTACTGCCATCCAGGGACACCATACCCGACTCTTTTGGTATGGTCTCGCCCATCATGTGCGAACCTACCTGCCAGATCCCAAGCTTCGGATTTAACAGATTCTCTTTAAGTCCCAAGCCCAGGCCTGAGCGATCAGACTCTTTGCTGCGGGATGCACCGAAACCTGCTGCATAGCCCCGTAAGAAGTCTGTCTCCTGTTTATGCAGGTTACGAAAACGAGGGATGTATCCACCTCCAGCAGGGTTTCTGCCTTCTGCGGTATAATCCAGTAGTCCCTCGTATTCCGCATAGATACGCGCACTATAATTATGGAAAGCAACATATTTTCCCAGTACCCCACTATCGTTACCTAAGCCATTTGGAAAACGGTTGGATTTGGAATTCAATAAGATCAGATTGGTATTGATCGCAGCTGCATTGACAAAAATCAATTTTGCATAGAAATCAATCTCTTCCTTCGTATTGGTATCGATTACCCGAACGCCTACCGCTTTTCCTTTTTGCTCATCGTATAGGATAGAGTGAACCACCGAATGTGGACGAAGGGTCATATTTCCAGTCTTCGCCGCCCATGGAATCGTGGTTGCATTGGAACTAAAATATCCCCCAAAAGGACATCCTCTCTGGCAGAGCACCCGATTTTGACATTGCACACGACCTTGTTCGATATGAATCTGGTTGGGTTTGGAAAGGTGCGCACAACGTGCGGAAATCACCTTCCGTTCTGGAAACTTCTTTTGTACCTTTTCCTTAAAATATTTCTCAACGATATTCAACGGATATCCTGGCAGGAATTCACCATCAGGCAATTCCGGAAGTCCATCATGATCGCCGGCGATACCGGCAAATTTTTCCACATAAGCATACCAAGGCGCTAAATCTGCATAACGAATAGGCCAATCTACCGCGAAACCATCCCGTGCTGGCCCTTCAAAGTCAAAGTCAGACCAGCGTTGGGTCTGCCTTGCCCACAACAAGGATTTACCACCCACCTGATAGCCTCTGATCCAGTCGAAAGGTTTTTCCTGTATATAGGGATGCTCTTTATCTTTTACAAAGAAATGTGCGGCATCTTCATGAAAAGCATAACACTTGCTGACAATAGGGTTCTCCTCTTTCACTTTATAAGGCATCTCATTGCGATGTTCAAACTCCCAGGGCATCATATTTGTCGTTGGATAATCCTTAATATGTTGCACATCACGTCCACGTTCCAATACCAGGGTCTTGAGTCCTTTCTCACACAATTCCTTTGCGGACCAGCCACCACTAATTCCCGAACCGATCACTATCGCGTCATAGGTTCTATTTTTTTCACTGTCAATATTTAGATTCGCCATGTTGGATTTATCCATTAATTTTGACCGCACCGTTGTACGGTCCCGGAATAAGCTTATAAATCACCTTATTCTTCATCACATATTCTGAATTCATATAACCTTGGATCGCACGTGATTTAAAGATCTCAAAAAAAGTCTTTTCATCCGTCTTATCGGTCAGGTTGGCCAAGGTATTTTCCGTTTCCTTAGCATTGGCCAGATTAAGTTGCTTTCTTAGTTTATTAAAACCAGAGACAAATTTCTCCTGATTTTCTGGCGACTCACAGTCATCCACCATCTTGACCACAAACAGGTGCAGGTTTAGCTCCTTCCCGCCCGGAGTATCCGATTTTGGGATAAGCACATCCACAAGATCTCCTAAAAATTGTTCATCCTCTGCTGATAATTTCAGCTTATTCAACACAATCGATGCCCCACCATCATTTAGACAAGATGACAAAATTGTCAGTCCGCCTGCGATAATGAAAAATTGCTTTATTGCGGTTCTACGGTTCATAATCTGAGTTCCCTTTACAATTCGGTAATATTACATATATCCGAATAAAATTACAAATGCTAAAACGATTAAATTATATGTTTACCCTTTAATCCAGACCGATAAAAGCCGTTTTACCCCCTCTAAGTTTTCCACAATGTTATCAACATCTGTTAGTCTAGCACGTTCCACCTCCTGTTTGGTTACAGCAATAAGCTGTAAACCAGCATCTAAAGCAGACCTACTTCCAGTTATGGTATCTTCGATCGCAACACAGGAGTATCCTGTTAAGCCCAATTTCGTCAACGCCAAACGATAAGGTTCCGGATTCGGCTTCGGGAACTCCACACATTCTCTTGTCACAAAAAACTCAAAGTAATCCAGCAGTTCATGTTTTCCCAAAACAGTATCCACCGTACTACGGTAACTCGAGGTCACCAAACCTATCCGGATGTTATTCTCTTTTAGATAAACTAAAATATCCCTCGCAAAAGGCATTAACTCAATATCGCTCATATTGGAATCTGCATAAGCAGCACGCGTCCTTTTCCACATGTGTTCCTCTGTCGTATCGTATCCATAGTCTTCGACCAGACGTTTTACGTTATGCGCCAAGGTATGTCCCGCAAAATCACGAATCCAATCGTCATAAGTGATCTCCAGATCAAATTCTTGTTTTAGGATTGGCGCCCAGTTTTTAAAATAGAAATATTCCGAATCAATTAAAGTACCGTCCAAGTCAAACAATACCGCTTGTAGTTTATTCATAGTGTTAAAGATACACAAGTCGGCTGAAAAATCCTATCGAAGCAACCCGCAATAAGTGGAATCAGATATTTCATTGTAAAATGTATTCCAAAAACCGATATACACATGATACTCTGCGTTCAAATTCAACTCAATTGGCACCTCCATTGAACAATGCCCATCGGCTGCATTTGCAATTGCCAACTTTAGTGAACTCAAATCTCTTAAGCTAACGAATGCCAGATTCAACTTATAGATTTCATCATTATAAGCGGGGTTTGGCGTCCATTCCAAATCTATAAGACCATTATTCAAACTTACCTTTGCATGCTTTGGAGATAGTAGTTCTCCTGCAAATACCTTTAGGTTTCCAAAATTCACAACCGGATTATTATCAGCATCAAATGCCACGACCTCGTTGAAAACATGTTTTTGAGCAAGTTGAAATGCTCCATATCTAGATTCTTTGTCTTTTTTTAACCGATAACCAAAATCGAAAACAGGCTTATTTTCCCTACAAAACTCACCTACCAATTTTAGTTTTTGACGATGTAATCGCTGTCCTTCAGTCGGAGGTTTATTACTTTTCCTCCTTGCACCTCGAATAATCCATTGTCCTTTGAGATTATATCCATATACCGATCCTACTTTGCCCCGAAAACCACCGTTGGGGCCGTCCTCTAATATTGCCATTTGTTAAGTTCTTGGTTTAATTGTCATTTCTCTGTTTTCAGCTTAACAAATAATTCGTATTATAGTTTTTATTAGTTTAGATTTGAGTTAATATTAGCTTAGATTTAATTTAGGTTTTAGTTAGAAAATACCTAAACTAAACCTAACTAAAACCTAAACAAACCCTAAGTAAAACCTATATTAATAAATAAGCTTATAAGCCTGATATCCTCAGTTGTTGTCGATCATTTTTGGATAAGCTTAGGACATTTGCTAAGTTTGTTTTTTCAAGAAACCGAGCGAGCATATTATGCCCATAAATTCGTTGTTCTCTTGAGAAATGTTCCGATATCATTCAGAAAATAGACACGCATGAAATCTTAATGATTTATTCGGCGTGAGTATGATAAATTCATCAATGACTAAAAAGTAGACGATGAATAATTACCATCATAATATAGCGCAAAAAATCTGAAAGCTTCATCGCCTTAAAAGACTTACAAAATGAAAATAATTGCCATCGGCCGAAATTACATCGACCACGCGAAAGAACTCAATAATCCAGTCCCTGAAAATCCCATCATATTTTTAAAACCCGACACCGCGGTCTTAAAGGACAACAAAGATTTCTATTACCCCGAATTTTCCAAAAACATCCAGTTCGAAACTGAGGTGGTGCTCCGCGTTTGTAAAGAAGGTAAACATGTCACGCCAAAATTTGCGTCAACTTATTACGATGCCATTGGTCTTGGAATCGACTTCACCGCAAGAGATGTACAGCAGGAACTTAAAGCAAAAAGCCTTCCTTGGGAATTGGCAAAAGCCTTTGACCACTCCGCTGTAATTAGCAACATGATCCCAAAGGAAGATCTAGCGGATGTGTATGCGATTGATTTCTCTCTGCAACAAAATGGACAAACGGTGCAACAGGGCAACACCAAGAACATGATTTTTTCCTATGAAGAGCTGATTGTTTATACATCAAAGTTTATCACGCTCCGCAAAGGTGACTTGATTTATACAGGCACACCTGTTGGTGTTGGCCCTGTGGCAATAGGGGATCTGTTGGAAGGATATATCGGAGAACAAAAAATGTTTAGCTGCAAAATCAAATAGAGGAAGTAGACATGATAAAAAAAACGGCATATTTATTAGGTGTATTGACTTTGTGTGCTAACATTGTCCAGGCACAGGATATTATCAAAAGTCGCAACTACCCGCAAAATTATTTCGTACGTCCGATGAATATTGCTCCACAGGCATCGGGATCATTTGGAGAGTTACGTGCAACACACTTCCATGGTGGAGATGATTACCGAACGCAACAACGCATCAATATCCCCGTCCATGCAGCGGCAGAAGGTTTTGTTTCACGTGTACGGGTACAAATTGGCGGTGGTGGCAACTATGTTTATATTGATCATCCAAATGGGTATACTTCGGTATATATGCATCTGGAAAGCTTTAATTCAGATCTTGCCAACATTATAAAAGATGAGCAGTACAAACAAAAACGCTTTGATGTCGATGTATTTCTAAAACCAGAACAAGTCCCCGTCAAAAAAGGTGAATTTATCGCCAATTCCGGAAACACAGGCGGTTCAGCAGGACCGCACCTACATTTTGAAATCCGGGATACCAAGGCGCAGCTGCCTCTAAATCCACAATTATTTGGACTGTTGTTTCCCGATGGTGTCAAACCATTGATCCGTGGTATAACTGTTTATGATCTCGGCCGCGAAATTTTTGACGAGAATACGCCACGTAGGCATCAGACCATCCGATCAGTTGGTGACGGCAATTATAGTTTAGCATCTAGCTCCCCTATTCCGGTCAATGGCAACTTTGGACTAGGCATCAACACCGTAGACAGACGCCGCGGTATTTCTTTTACGTACGGCGTTTATTCGATCGAATTATTTCTTGACAACAAAAATATCAGTACCGTACTATTCGAAGCCATCCCGTTTGACCAGACCCGGGCGATTCAATCTTATGTCGACTACCCCTACCTCAAGAAATCGGGCGTCCGCGTACAGAAAAGCTTCAAAGATCCCAATAATCCTATTACGATCTATAAACACCTGGACAACTTGGGTATGATCGAGTTGAAGGACAATGAAGTCCATGACATAAAATATGTCGTCAAGGATGTGCAGGGCAATAAAAGCGAACTCAATTTTAAAGTACAGAACAACCCGTCTTTAGCGATCAGCCGTAAGCCGGCTGAAGGGCTAAAAATGTTTCATTATGCCGATGAAAACAAATATGAGGCTGAAAATGCACGCGTCTATATGGGCAAAAACATTCTTTACAATGACCTTTATTTTAATTATTCCCAAGGGAGCAAACCAGCTAAGGGTTATTCGGCAACGCATTACATCCACAATGGCTATACACCGGTATTTGGCTATTACAAACTCATGATCAAGCCGGACTATAGCTTACCGGAAAGTCTATACAGTAAGGCACTGATCGTCTCCACGGACGGCGGAGCGCAAGGTGGTAAATATGAAAATGGCTGGGTTGTCGCCAATGTGCGTGAATTTGGCGGGTTCTATGTTGCCGTGGATACGATTGCTCCTACTATCACTGCGCGGAACCTGACCGACGGCAAGAATGTATCCAGTCAACGCTCCATAGATTTTACCATCAGCGATAATCTCTCGGGCATAGATACCTTCGATGCCTATATAGACGGAAAGTGGGCTTTAATGAAATATGATCCCAAAACAAGACATCTGTGGCATGACTTCGAATCCAATCTCGGCAGTGGCATCCACAGCTTCAAACTGGAAGTGAAAGACAATAAAGGAAATTTAAAAACATACGAAGCCTCATTCAGCAGATAGTTTAATTCCTGCGGGGAGCTGCCTCCGCCATGGGCTTTTATTCCCTGATCTTTTTGTGATCAAGTATAGCGCCCATGAAGGATTTTTATCGGATAATATCGTATCTTAATGGACTAAATAGATTATATATATGGCAACACTAGAAATAGGACAACAAGCACCGGATTTCAGTGCAAAAAATCAAAATGGTGAAACGGTCCATCTCTCGGATTTCAGAGGTAAAAAAGTAATTCTCTACTTTTACCCCAAAGACAATACGCCAGGATGTACAACGGAGGCTTGCAATTTTAGGGACAACTATCAATCGTTGAAAAAAGAGGGCTTTGAAATTATTGGTGTAAGTGTGGATAATGAGACTTCTCATAAAAAGTTTATCACAAAACACGAGTTACCATTTCAACTTCTTGTAGATGAAGATAAAAGCCTTGTTGAGGCATATGGCGTATGGGTAGAAAAAAACATGTACGGAAAAAAATATATGGGTACGGCACGGACGACCTTTGTGATTGATGAGCAGGGTATCATTCAGCACATCATCAAAAAAGTGGACAACAAGAATGCATCCCAACAGATACGTGATTTGAACATTTAGTGGGCTATGTTGATGTCGGGGTTCGAATGCCATTTTATGACGTCACCTTCATCTGGATCGCAATCTGGATCTAATATCTCATATCTAGAATCTTATATCTAAAATCTAAATACTAATATCTATATTTGCCACTTATGAGCAAACAGACAGACGATTTTTTCAAAAGTGTAGTATCACACGCGAAGGAATACGGTTTTGTATTCCAATCGAGCGAAATATATGACGGATTAAGTGCCGTCTACGATTACGGTCAATTAGGTTCTGAACTTAAAAACAACCTAAAGACTTATTGGTGGAAATCTATGGTTCAATTGCACGAAAATATTGTCGGTATCGATGCCGCAATTTTCATGCACCCGACAACCTGGAAAGCATCCGGTCACGTGGATGGGTTCAATGACCCTATGATCGATAATAAAGATTCAAAAAAGCGTTACCGTGCCGACCAATTGATCGAAGATAAGATTGCACGTTATGAAGCAGATGGAAAAACGGCAGAAGCAGCAGGGCTTTTGGAAGCGTTGAATACTGCATTAAACGCCGATGATCTTGCGGGATTAAAATCAATCATTGAAGAACACAATATCGTTTGTCCGGTTTCAGGCACCAAGAATTGGACTGAAGTGCGTCAATTCAATTTGATGTTTGCCACACAAATGGGTGCCATGGCAGATGGAGCAGATCAGGTTTATCTTCGTCCGGAAACTGCGCAAGGTATTTTTGTTAACTTCCTGAATGTTCAGAAGACGGGTCGTATGAAAATTCCTTTTGGTATTGCCCAGATCGGAAAAGCTTTCCGTAATGAAGTCATCGCGCGCCAGTTTATCATGCGTATGCGTGAGTTTGAACAAATGGAGATGCAATTCTTCTGCCGTCCAGGCACCGAATTGGAATGGTACAACAAATGGAAAGAGACACGTCTAAAATGGCATTTAGCGTTAGGATTTGATCCTGCTAACTACCGTTACCATGACCACGATAAATTGGCACATTATGCCAATGCCGCTGTGGATATCGAGTTTAACTTCCCTTTTGGATTTAAAGAAGTGGAGGGTATTCACTCCCGTACAGATTTTGACCTGAAACAGCATCAGGAATATTCCAAAAAGAAAATGCAATATTTTGATCCAGAGATCAATCAAAATTACATTCCTTATGTTATCGAAACTTCCATCGGATTGGATCGTCTATTTTTAACGGTTTTATGTAATTCATTGGTAACAGAGGATCTTTCTACAGCAGAAAAACAAGATTCTCGTGTGGTATTGAAATTCCCGCCAGCATTGGCACCAGTGAAAGCGGCAATCTTACCATTGACCAAAAAAGATGGTTTGCCAGAGAAAGCACGCGAGATCTTAAATACGTTGAAATTGGATTACAATGTTCAATACGACGAAAAAGATGCAATCGGAAAACGCTACCGCCGCCAGGATGCAATCGGAACACCGATCTGTATTACTGTTGATTACGATTCTTTGGAAGACAATACCGTTACGATCCGCCACCGCGATACCATGGAACAGGAACGCGTAGCAATCGCTGATCTTGAACGGATCTTAAATGATTTAGCGGGCTGGAATACCTTGCTAAAAAAATTGCTATAAATTTAATTTGCCCACTGACAGAAAAAAGCGGTCCAAAAGGCAAACAGCAAAATCCCGAGAGTTGAATTTTGATAAGAGACAACATTGGGAAACAACAAAAAAATAGGTGTATCCAAAAAGATCGGACACACCTATTTTTTATATCTATTCAAATTGGCCTATTGGTTTGATTTTTTAAGGTCAGTATTCTACCACGACATTATCACGCCACTTTTCATTTTTAATCACCTGAAAACCCGGATTTTCACTTATTCCATCGAGCAGTTTTCCTTTGAATAGAAGCTGTACGTTATTCCGAATCTCACTGCTCAGCGCAAATGTACGCGCAAGTTCCCCCTTTCTGAAAATACGCAGCTCGTACTTAACCATCTTATTTTCCGGGACATCGCCCATGAACTGATTAAATACAAAGGTTTTTGAATTATTAGCAAAATTAGGTATGACGCTCAACGTGGTATTATCTGATTTTTCATCCACCACCGTTGCGAAAGGATAATATAGGAAAGCATTATGCTGTTGTTTAATTTGAATACTGTCAACAAGATCCAAACCCTCGGTATCCGTACATTCAAATTTAACTTCACTATAGATCCGGCCCATAGTCAATACCCTTTCAAGGGATTCCGTCACGTCAAAAGTATCCCGTACCGCAAATACTACAGCTGACTGCTCACTGAAAGTATTTGAAACCGAAAGACTCCTCAGGTCTGTCACCGAAGCCGGAGTCATTAGCGGTGTACCTGAATTTTTGGATAGCAGGCTCAGGTAATAAGTTCCTTTGGACAAAGCGACATTAAACTTTTCTTTTGCATTGAGTGTCCCCGTCTTCACCAGCAGTTTGGTATTGGCGTCAAAGATGTGGTAGTACAATTTATCAGGCAAAACAGATTGATCGGTCGTTCCCATAATTTTGACATTGTCCATTTTAAAAGTCCCCGTACTTTCGTTGTAGTTACTTCCGCCGTTTCTATTTCCCGCAAATAGCGTTAATTTTAACCAGCATTCCTTAGCTGCAGTTAGCGTAACCGAATGGAGCGATTGCTCCACTGCTAGCTTACCTGAAATAGCAAGATCTGACGGGTAATGAATGGTATCGGCTAAGTTGGTAAATGTAACACCTTGATTGGTCGAATAGCTCAACACTAAAGCTCGGGGCCCAGTGCCCGAACTATTGGCATCAAAAGTCAGATTTGCCAAAGTAGCAATTCCCGACGCCGGTATCTTGATCAGAATCTCCCTGGCTCCTTTGAAGCTAATGCCTTTTCCGGACGTTGGCCAACCGGCGACATAGCTATAGTCGGTTTTACCATTATTGTAATCGATGGCGACTGCATCCTCAAGCGCTATAGTTGGGTCAGCGTTACCATTATCAAAATTCCAATGGTAGAGGAGTTGATTTTCTGTGACACTTCCGGTGGCCAACGCACTTTTGGACCTGGGCGAATGCGCTTTCAAGGGGCTTACAATCGTTTCAAAATCTTTGATTTTGAATGTTACTGCGTGTGTTTTTTCATTGCTTTCTTCAGGAGGAAGTTTTGCATTTTTCTTACAGGAGGATGTTACGGCTAGAATCACGATGAATAGGCACGAAAAAATTCCCCATGTAGACTGGGTTTTCGTTTTCATAATATGAATGATTTATAAGTTAACTAACCGGCAAATTAAAATTAACTTATAAATCATTAGTCATCATCATTGTAACTAAAAAATTACTTCCGTTCGATCACTCTTGCAGGTCGTCACCTTATCTACTTTTTGGACAAAAACTTTTCGGACAGTCGCGGAGCGATCGAGAACAAGTTTATTATTTGCACCCGTTGGGCGCACATATTCTCCATTGAACGCATCCCATTCGTAAATCGGGCTACCATCTGCATTCAACCAGATATAGTTATAACGTGTATCCGGTTTTTCCTGTACGGTCAACTGCACCTTATTTTTCTTTTTGTCAATCCTGATACGGACGTCCTTGGGTCTTTCTACTTTGGCCAGTGTTTTCAGTAGGATTTCCGATGGTTGTGAGGCTTTGTCTTTCCAATGTGCGACAACATGATATTTTTTTGATTGCGAAAGATTTCGGATGAAGACATTTGTTCCGGTCCCGATAGGTGTACCGGTCGCTGTCTCATACCAGCAATATTCAAGTCCTGCGATGGGCTTTTTGACTGTAAGTACCTGATCGCCCCCAAAACAGGTTTCCAATGTATCTGTCCAGCGATTGATGGGTTTGGCAAGTGCATTGGATTGAAGCTGATTAAGTTTCCATACAATAGAATCTTTATAGTTTAGATAGCTCGGGTTCCGAAGCAGATCTGTCGTATCCTGAATAATTACTTTCAGCTCATTTGCGCCGCTATGCAGCATTCCGGGATCCAGGTAGATCGAATCTATATTTTGGGCAATGGCTTCATTATTTAGAGACCATATCAGCTTAAATGTATTTGGTGAAGGTTTAGCTAAGCGCAAAGTAAATTTCTGCACACTATCTAAGGTCAGCACATTATTTAATATTGGTTTTACAGCAATAAAGGGACTCGATTTTCGCTTGATTGAAGCCACGAACTGTTCTTGACAAACGGGACAAAACGGGGCCACAAGGTATTGCATTTTGCAGTATTCATGCGGTCTGAACCAAGTTGACGGAGCTCCTTTCCCGCCATAAGAATAGATACCTACGCCGTCTTTTCCAAGCCAATATTTCCAGGGAACAGCATTTACATCAGCCGTTTGGGAACGATTGACAGATTCGATGGCGTATTGGTTGCCTGCCCAATACTCATCAGCCAGCTGGGCGAAGGAGTGTCCGATCTCATGGACTGCAATATCATTACTTTTGAAATTGACCGTTGAAGTTGCCCACTTTCCGCCCGATCCGCCATAAAATGGCGAGTTGACCAATATGACCACCTGTGTAAAGTTTGGGATATGTGTTTTTAATACTTCTTCAATACGGTCATTCTTTTGAGGTACCACGAGACGGTGCAATCCGCCGTTGTCAAAGCTGCTGCCGAAAATTGTTTTGGGATGCGTAATCGGTACCGCATGATCTCTGGTGAATTTATTATAGCGTTTTGGAAATTTACCGAGATCGGTATCTCCCTGTACGCAGTCACTCGCTTTACAGTCATGGGTGGCGCCGGATTCCTCGGATATTGTCCGAATAGCAAACACATTAAAGAAACTGCTGTATTGTTTAAAAGGCTCTATTGAGAAGAAATAGTTTGTGAACTGTTTGGAATCTGCCGCGTAATCCTCTAGCTGATCTTTTGTGTAGCCGTCGCCCAAAATAACCAGGTTCACGATATTGTTTGCTGTTCCTTGATATTGTAAGGTGTCAATCTTGAAATTTTGAGATTGGGCTGTTGCCGGGATCAGATAGCCTAATAACGCAAGCAGGATAAAAATTAATTTTTTATTCATCGGAGTAACAATCGTTAGACTTCAAAATTAGCGTTTTCACTCCCTTAATTTTTAAATTTTATTGCCGAGTGCTTCTCCGATATTGTCCACTGCCCAGAGTTTCACCAGCAATTTTCTGCCCATTCCACTTAAAATACATTCAGATTTAACAGCCACGGCGCCTAATCGCGCATACGATGCTCATGAACATATTCACTAGGTGAAAGTTTTGTAATCTTTTTAAACACCCTGTTAAAATTGACCACGTTGTTGAAGCCTGTTTTAAATGCAATATTGGAAACGCTTTCAGATGATTCGTCAATCAGCATCTTACAGGCTCGTTCAATCCGGATCTCATTCAGAAAAGTGACGTAAGTCTTTCGGGTATGTTTTTTAAAGTACTTACAGAATGCATGTGGTGTCATGTGCGCGACTGCGGCAATATCTTCAAGGGAGATTTTATCGCCAAAATGCTGAAAGGTGTATTGAAATATTTCATTGATCCGCAAACCTTCGGCATCAGAAAATTTCCTTTGGGGGATACCTGTATATAACGAGGTCCATTGATCGACCTTTTTGCTCAAAAAATTAATCAGCTTGACAAAGGATAACAAGCGGTCTATTCCGGCACTTGTATTGATCTGGACAAATTTATCTTTTAATGCGACAGCATGTTCAGCATCCAATTTCTTACTGACATTGATATGTTCCAAAAAATATTTGACATCATCAAATTCAGGGAAATCCAGAAAAGATTTAAAATGTTCATAATCGAAGAAAATATGTATGGCATGAATACCATCCTTGACATCCTCTCCGGTTTTAAACATATGCGGCTCATCTGCATCAACGATATAGATTTCATCCTCTTCAAAACTGTGTGTAAAGTTGCCGATCATAAAGGTCCCCCGCCCTTTTAAGATATAGGTCAATTGGATTTCTTTATGCCGATGGTAATTACTATAGAAGGAGGGCAAGATATCTTCCTGCACACAAATAGATCCTTGATAAACCACCGGAACCGTAAATTGAACAACTTTCATCGTCTATTGAAATAACAAATATTAAACAGTTAATTCAAATATACCATTTTTTAAGACAATAATTGTTAATTTTTATCCAAAAAACTCCTAGACCTGACCAATGAACTGCTATAAAGTGGGGACTTCGCCAGTGAGAAACAAAATTTTGAAGGACTGTGGATTGATCAACAGCCACCGGCCTTCCTTTGGCGGCCTTTATATGTGCAGTGATTTTATAAGCGAATGGTTTCAACAGCGCTTCTTTTTTGGCTTGTTTGCGTTCCGGGAACAAGCAGCTGCTCCCGGAACAATAAGTAGAAAACAAAGATAGTTAACGAACCTGATAGTCCTTATAGACTCCATTTTCAAATATGCGAACATTTCCTTTTTTTCCTTTTATTCTAAGCGCGATAATTTTTCCATTTTCCCAGCTCATATCAACCGTGTAATTTCCTCTGGCCTTCAGTCCTTTGATCTGTCCCTTAGACCAGGCTTTAGGCAGGGCTGGTAGCAGGTGAATGTAGCCATTGTGGCTTTGCATCAGCATCTCTGCGATACCGGCAGCACCACCAAAATTGCCATCAATCTGAAATGGCGGGTGGGCACAGAATAAGTTAGGATAGGTTCCCGCTCCGACACCCTGATATGTTGTTTCATTGGCAAAAGCAGGTTTGAGCAACTGACGAAGAATTTCCAGGGCATGATCGCCATCTTGTAATCTTGCCCAGAACAAGATTTTCCAGGCTCTGGACCACCCTGTCCCTTCATCTCCCCTTACCGCCAGCGTCTTGCGTGCAGCTTCAGCCCAGGCCGGGGTCGTTTGAGGAGAAATAAATGCCGCAGGATACAGGCCATAGAGATGCGACACATGACGGTGTTTGGGCTCAATCTCCAGATAGTCTTCGAGCCATTCCATCACACGCCCAGATTGACCGACCACTACTGGCGGGGGAATCTCTTTTAATTTTTCCTTCAAACTGGCGGCAAAGCTATCTTTGATCGATAGAATAGAATCTGCCTGAATCACTGCCTGATACAGTTCGCGTACAATCTGATTGTCGATCGTCGGTCCCATCACTACCGCAGCTACCTTTCCGTTGGGCAACCGAAACGCATTTTCCGGTGACACGGATGGTGAAGTCACCCACCAACCTGTTTTTGGATCCTGGACCAAGGTATGGTCATAAAATTGTGCTGCCCCTTTGAGTATCGGGTAGATCTCTTTCAGATATCTTTGGTCGCCGGTAAAAAGATAGTGCTCCCAGAGGTGGTTGCATAACCAGCCTGAGGCTGTACTAGCTCCCCAGGAAGCCTGTTCGCCCGGAGCAGAATAGCCCCAAACATTGGTCATCATATACACGACCCATCCGGGGGCATTATAATAAGCTTTCGCCGTTTGCTCACCTGTTTTCGCTATCCGCTTGATCAACTCAATAAAAGGCTGATGGTATTCACTGAGATTGTTCACCTCCACACCCCAGTGATTCATCTGCGCATTGATATTCAGATGATAATCACCATTCCAGGGCGTCTGGATCTGATGAGCCCATAACCCTTGCAAATTTGGCGGAAGGGCGTTTGAAATTTTCGGTGCCGAACTCGAAATATTCAAATAACGGCCATACTGATAATAAATGGCCGCCAAATCCGGATCCTGCGTTGGATCTTTATAAAAATTTGCGATTCGTTCATTGGTCGGAACACGCATATTTGATTTATTCCCAAAGAGGTTAAGTTCAACCCTGTTAAAAATCTTTTGGTACGCATTCACATGATTACTGTACATTTTATCCACATTGGATAACTGCAAGGCAGCAAGAGTCGTCCGCACGGTAACGTTTGGATCTTGCCCATAATAAGAGGTACTTGCCGTGAAATAAATAGAGAGATTACCCTCCGCAGAAACTTCCAGGGCCTGATCTCTTTTACTGACCTTCAGATTTTTACCCTGCACTTTCAGCAGGCCGGAAAATTTGAGGTTTTTGTCCCCTTTTCCATCCGGCAGCGACCCTTCAACCAAAATTCCATCGTCCAACAGGGTGTAACGGTCTATATTTTCCTTCCGCTGGAAAGAAATACCGACCGTCTGTCTTGAATTGCTGTTCTGATTCAATTGAATCACACCGACATTCTTGTCAAAGGAGGTGTAGTAGGTACGTTGAATTTTTGTCTTTCCGATACGAAAAGTAGTCTGTGCTGTCGCCGTGGCCAGATCCAATGATCTTGTATAGTCTTCAATAGAAGAAGATGGCAGTTGATATTGCAAAAGTAGATCTCCGAATAACTGATAACAACCATAAGGAACATTAGCGCCATTTCCCAAGCCTGAACCTTTCCCATTGGTAACAAAGGTTTCATTAACCAATTTTTCGGCTTCGTCATTTTTACCTTCTTTCAATAGAGCCTGTATGGCACTAACATTTTTATATGCGTCGTAGTTATTGGGATCCTCTGGACTCCCGGACCACATACTGATCTCATTCAGTACAATTTTTTCCTTCGCTGGATTACCATCAGGCATCATCCCGATCAACCCATTGCCCAGGGGCAGGGTCTCTTCCCATATTTTGGCCGGTTTATTATACCAAAGACCGAGTGGATTTTGCTGTGCAAACAAAAGCGTGGTCTGCGAGACGCAGACCACGAGAAGCATTAAAATTCTATTTCGCATATAGTTCAAGCTCCGCAATTGTCAGCTCATTACCTTCAATAAATTGCTTTGGTTCAAATTTGATAAACTTGGTATTGTTGTTTGTTTCAAAAAATACCTGTTGCAAAATTGGATTTGCTTTGATATTGGAGAATTCGCCTTCCTTAAGGCTTGTCCACTTTTTGCCATCCGTACTGGTAGATATGACATACTTTGTCGGAATACCGCCATTCTTTTTATCCTGACGTGGAAGGAAACCGATACCCGAGGTAGCATCATTCGTTTCAATGATCAGGACACCTTGATTCCCTACAGTTGCAAAGGTATTTGGGTTGCCGTCGGTAATATAGGCCTTATCGGTCGCCGTCCCTACCTGCAATTTAAAGTCCATTTGTTTTTTAAGCTCTTTTGTATCAAAAGCGAATGGTTCATTATATTCCTTAAATAGTCCGAAATCGCTCAAGGTAATTGCTACCGGAGCATAAATATGTAAGCGTAGGCGTGTCGCTGTGGTTGGCTGCTCAAGTTTTATCAGGCGGTTCGCACCGATACTGGTCGCTCTGCCCAATGGTTTCCAGGTATTATCAGCCCACTGCTCGATAACAACACTGTCGATCCGTTGCCCCAATTTGATGTTTTCACGCAATTGAATAAGATCAAATGTCGCAGCAGACTTTAGTTTGATTTCAAGTGTAGCCGATGTTTTCGCATCGTCTGTTGCCCAATAGCTATAGCGGTCATTATCGGTAATCAACGATGTCGCATATGTTTTGGACTCACCATTACGCGTATTTGAAGCTGTAATGGTTGCACCTTTTGCCAGATTTGTACGGAAAGTTTCTTTGATCTTTTTACCAAAAGCCTGTAGGGATTTCACGTCATTTTCATGAAGTGTACCTGAAGGCATTGGCGCAAGTCCAAGATTCATGCAGGCCCCTCGACCAACGGATTTAAGGTAAATTTCAAACAGCTGATCAGGTGTCTTCACACGGCTATTCTGCTCTTGATGGTAGAACCAGCCCGGCCGTTGGGGCACATCACATTCTGCAGGGATCCAATATTTTCCATTCCGGTCACCCGATTCCGCATTATGCGATTCGGTCGCACCGGGTACCGCGACCTTTCCATTGAGTCCTATGGGAGTAAACGTCGCCCACGAAGTTTCGGCGGCAAAGCCATGTTCATTACCTACCCAACGCATATCAGGACCGATATCGGAGAATATCACCGCATTGGGCTGAAGCTTGCGCACAATTGGCCAAGTCTTTTCATGCCATTCATAATACGTTGTGCGGTCAATGATCCGTTTTCCTTCATGTCCACCGTAGTAGCCATCGCCGCCATTTGCACCGTCATGCCAAGAAGTAAACAAAGGACCGTAATTGCTCATCAATTCGGTCAGCTGCTGCCTGTAGGCATCTGCATAAGCCGGTGTACCATAATGTTCATCATGACGGTCCCAAGCGGACAGGTACACGCCGAATTTCATCCCATTGCGATGTGTCGCTTCCATAAAATCTCTGACCATATCGCCCTTCCCATTTTTCCATGGTGAGGAGGCAATACTATAGGAGGTCGTTTTTGTGGGCCATAAACAAAATCCGTCATGGTGTTTTGCGACGCTGATCAAACCTTTAAAACCACCATCTGCTGCAGCTTTGGCAATCTGATTTGCATTAAATGCCGAAGGATTAAATAAAGCCGGCTGTGCATCACCATAGCCCCATTCTTTATTTTGAAAAGTTGTCGGGGTATAATGGATCAAGCAGTAGGTTTCCATCTCCTGCCATTTTAATTGACGTTCGGTCGGTAAAGCCCCATAAGGCTTTAAGGTATCCGGTTTTGCGACATGACCGCCGGAAAGTAAGATGGAGGATAATAAGATTGTGAACATATTCTTTATTATAAGTACTCGAAAATTAGGTTGTAAAGTCCTAATATAAGAAGTTTCATAAAATTATCCGTGTAACATTTGCGTACTCAAAGCGGGCGAAAAAACAGCCCAAAAGCATGCTGGGCAAAAAATTGCCCTTATTGAATCATATCAATCGATTGATATAAAACATTTCCTTAAAAGAGTAAAATAATATCTCACAGTATTATCGTTGTGCTTTTTTTTAGTATGATCCATCAAACTGAACTTATTTCAGCGTTGAGGTGAAAACAAAAAATACCGATCTGTTATTTATAGAGGATAAAGAAGTTAGCTGTATTACAGCAGGTGGCTGCATGTCATTTGGGCAAGATTGGCATGATAATTACACGATCTGGGGCATAAAAGGAATGTTTATATAGTATTAAAAATAATTATGAAAGTAAATTTAATGATTTTAACAGTTGCATTGGCGTTTTCAACTGTTGCATGCAACACAACAGGAAAAAAATCTGAAGTGACAGGAACCAGCGACACCGCGACCACGGTTCAAAAACCAAGCGTGGTCGATAATGCATCGCTGGAGGGAACTTGGGAGCTTAAGTCACTTACGACACCCGAAACAGCAGGAAAAGGACTCAAAGACCTCTTCAAAGACAAAGTTCCCTCATTGACATTCACAACCAAAGACCACAAAGTAGAAGGTAACAACGGATGCAACGGCATCGGTGGCACTTATGAAAGTGAGAAAGGCAATTCCATTAAAATCGGGGATAAATTGATCTCTACGATGATGCACTGTGAAAATGCGGCTTACAATGAATTTATGAATGGCTTAAAATCTACGACAAACTTCGATGTCAGAGATAATGAATTGACATTTATCTCAGGCGATATTGTCGTGATGCAATTTGTAAAAAAATAAGATTTTATCCATTGAAAAGTGAGAAAAGGGATGTCTAATGATCATCCCTTTTTCCGTTAATGTTACCTATACCGCTTATAATTTCTTCTTTAACGATCCAATCTACAACTGATTTTACTTTTTGGGTAGTCTTCCCCAGTGAAACACGATGCGAGATTATTAAAAAAGCTGTGGTTCCCATGTCTGTTCTTGTCTTAGCACCCGCTCGCCAGATTCAGCAATAGATATGACCGACTTTTTTAGGTAATTATTTTGAGAAAGGGCTCTTGGTAAAAGTTCTTCCAACACCATGAGCCCTTTTATTCTATTCGGCTTTTGATCATAGTCACTAAATATCTCAACAGACTTATGTGTATAAAAACCATGACTTACAACCAAACTATCAAGATTTCCTGCTGTATTATAATAAAATGTTCTGCTGGATAAGAACTGACTGTCCCTAAACATTTGCTCTTCTTTCAATAAATCATCATTATATCCATACTTGTGGATTATGGGCGTATTGGTATTTTCGAAAATTTTTCGTTCAACGATTTTATTTCCCTGATAGCGCAGTTCTTGTCTATTTGAAAAGGTGATCGCCTTATCAAAACTCTTCTTTTCTAGCGTCACTCGATTTCCTTTTACAACAACATCCCAATAAACATTATCTGTAAAAACTGTTCTGGGTACACCAGCGCTAGGCATAAATGCAAACCCACCAATAATGCTGGTCAGTTGTCGCCCCTTATAACTCAACTTTATTTCGTTTACTGTAGGGGTAGGAATTATAGGTAACTCCAAATAATAAATCGGAATTTCCTTAATCCCTTGGCCTAAATTCATTTCTTCATCTTTTGAACAGGAAACAAAAAGGAAGATTCCAAGGAAATAAAACAAATATATTTTTTTCATAAAATAGGGCATTTCATTGCGAATTATACGAATTTAAAAATTTCATCTCGTAACTTTACACATCATGAAAAAAGATCAATCTAAAATCATACGTGAACAGGTCGATCGTTCAGCACTTCGCGAACATTCGACTCCTTTATACCTCACATCAAGTTTTATCTTCGACAGCGCTGAACAAGGTCGGGCGGTCTTTGCTGGAGAAGAAGATGCAATGATTTATTCCCGCTATGCCAACCCCAATACTTCCGAATTTATCAACAAGGTCTGTATTATGGAAGGTGCTGAAGCAGGTTTATCCTTTGCATCGGGTATGGCTGCAGTATTTGCTTCCTTTGCTGCAATTATTGAAAGTGGCGACCATATCGTTTCTTCGCGAGCAATATTCGGATCTACCCATCAGTTGTTTACAGAGCTTTTTCCACGTTGGGGTGTTACCACAACTTACGTAGATGCGGCTAATCCGGAGGAGTGGGAGAAGGCCATACAGCCTAATACGAAGATTATATTTCTGGAATCGCCATCTAATCCAGGACTTGAATTAGTAGATTTGGAATGGTTGGGCAAATTCAAAGAAAAATATCCGAATATCATTCTTTCGATCGACAACTGTTTTGCGACACCATATCTTCAAAAACCGATTCAATATGGTTTTGATTTGGTGATCCATTCGGCCACCAAATATATGGACGGACAGGGTCGTGTTTTAGGGGGTATCGTGGTTGGGAAACAGGAATTGATCGATAAATTGATGTTTTTTATCCGTCACACCGGCCCAGCATTGTCACCATTTAATGCATGGATTATTTCCAAAAGTTTGGATACCTTGGGTATCCGCATGGACCGTCATTGCTCAAATGCACTTGCACTGGCGCAAGCATTGGAAAATCATCCCGAGATTGAAGATGTAAAATATCCTTTCTTGCCAAGCCATCCACAATATGAACTTGCCAAAAAGCAGATGAAAGCCGGTGGCGGCATAGTTACCCTGGTTGTCAAAGGTGGTTTTGAGCGTGCGAAAGCTTTTGTTGACCAGCTGGAAATGATATTATATACATCCAACTTAGGCGACTCGCGATCAATCGCTACGCACCCAGCGTCTACGACGCATTCCAAATTATCAGAAGACGAGCGTTTAAACCTGGGCATACAACCGGGCAGCATCCGTTTATCTGTTGGCTTGGAGGATCAGGAAGATATTATCAATGATATCTTACAGGCTTTAGAGAAAACCAAATAAGCAAAAAAAGCGTGCTTCAGCACGCTTTTTTTGCTTATTTGGTTTTTGGTATCAAGATATGAGACTCATTCCTCATATCCAATATTCTCCTATTTAGTTCAATGAAGCAATGGCAGCCGCATAGTTCGGTTCGTCAGCGATTTCCGCTACCTGTTCTTCATACAATACTTTTCCATTCTCGTCCAAGGTAATCACGACACGGCTCAATAGACCTGCTAAAGGTCCATCAGCAATTGCCAATTGATAGGCATCAGAGAAATTCGAATCTTTATATTCGGATAATGTCACCACATTGTTCAAGCCCTCAGCGGCACAAAAACGCCCCTGTGCAAAGGGTAGATCTTTCGAGATACATAGTACAACCGTATTGTCCAATTGCGATGCTTCTTTATTAAATGCACGTACAGAAGCCGCACAGGTCCCGGTGTCCACACTTGGAAAAATATTTAACACAATTTTTTTTCCCTTAAAGTCTGCTAAAGATTTATCGGAAAGATCGCCTGCAGTTAATTTAAAATCAGGCGCCTGCTCACCAACTTGTGGTAAGTTGCCTTTAGTATTCACTGGATTGCCCTTAAAAGTGATTGTAGCCATAAAATATGATTGTTTAATTTTAGTTTCCTTGCACTTAAAGGTACGAGCAAAAAAAATATTACACAACATTTATTAATATTAGCCAAACATTTACTATGTTAGCATTGTATTTTAAAGAGGAACGTTAACCAACAATAAACACTAGTATGAAGAAATTATTATTCTCAATACTTTGTGCATCACCATCACTGCTCTTTGCACAAGGGTCTCAAGTGAATACACAGGGCGTACGGGCATTAGGCATGGCTGGTGCCGGATCTGCGCTTTTCACAGACGAAACAAGTATATTCTACAATCCGGGAGGTCTGGCAAAAATGGACCACAATGCAGTTTCTGCAGGCATATCCGCAGTAATGTATCGATCAGCCTTCAAAGAATCAGGAAGCAATCAAGTGTATAACACGCGCTCGCAAGTGACTCCTCCTTTTTCTGTTTTTGCTACATTTGGGCCAGACAACGCCCGTTGGAAGGCTGGTCTTGGTGTATATACACCTTACGGCGGAGCAGTGGACTGGGGAGACAGTTGGCCTGGAAAATACGAGCTCAACCATCTAAAATTGCGCGCGATTTATATCCAGCCTACCATCAGTTATAAACTTACGGATAACTTCAGCGTAGGTGCTGGTTTTGTTTACAACATTGGCATGGTCGATCTTGCACGGTCGCTACCTCTGTTTTTACCTGACGGATCCTCTGCACATGCCAAATTAACGGGTACGGGTACGGGTATAGGTTACAACGTCGGTGCGCATTACAACTTTGACAACAACGTCGCGATCTCTTTATCTTACCGTTCAAAAGTCGTTACAAAGCTGAAAAAGGGTGATGCCGAATTTACGGTGCCTGATGCTGTTGCAGCCTCGTTTTCCGATACCAAATTCAGCGCAGAACTTCCTTTACCGGCATCACTTAACCTCGGCCTCTCCGTTCCGGTGAGTGACAAGGTAGATATTGTTGCCGACGGAACTTTTATTCAATACAACATTTATAAAAAACTGGTCTTTGATTATGCAGACAATACCCCGCTGCTGCAGGATACTGAACAGATAAAAAATTATAAAAATGCATTTTCAGGGAAAGTTGGGGTGAATTATAAAGCAAACGAAAAGTTGGCTGTACGTGCCGGGGTGGGTTATGTAAAAACACCGGTTGGCAAAGACTATGTTTATGCAGAGACTCCGGACAACGACCGGCTCATGGGTGCGCTGGGCTTGTCTTACGCCATCAACGACAAATTCAGTCTTCACGCAGCTTATGTTTTACAAAAATTGAAAGAGCGCACTGTCACAAGCCCCGTCACACAAATCGAGGGCGCTTACAAGACAAACATTCACGCCCCTTCAATTTCATTCACCTATAAATGGTAATATATTATGAAAAGATTTCAAAAAAATATTAAGCTTTATATTGGTTTTGTGGCGCTGGCATTGGCTGCGTCCTGTAAGCCATCTATCGACCTAGATACCAAAGGTGGAAATCCTGAAAATGTGGATTTCAGCAAATATATTGCTGTCGGTAACTCCCTGACTGCTGGTTACGCCAACAGTGGCCTTAGTCTGAAGGGGCAGGAACAATCTTTCCCAAATATGCTCGCGCAAGAGATGAAAAAAGTAGGCGGAGGAGAGTTTCTACAGCCTTATTTTCCTGCGGAAAACTATAATGGCAGCGGGTTTTTATATTTAAAAGCACTGGTCAATGGTCAACCTGAATTAGGCACCGTAACTGACCATCTTGCCATCCGTGGTCAGACCGAAGACAAAAAACCACTTTACATCAAATACACCGGTCCCATTAATAATCTAGGTGTCCCGGGCATGCGATTGGATCTAGCATTTGTTCAGGGTATGGGTGCATTAAATCCCTATTTTGAGCGTTTGCTACCGGACAATGAAACGGGAACCAAAAAGTATGTGGATTTTGCAACGACCAAAGACCATACGTTCTTTTCCTTCTCATTAGGAAATAACGACGTGCTGGGCTATGCCACAAATGGTGCTGTGACGACCGACGCCACAAATACCCTGATTTCCGAGCAAACATTTGCAGGGCTTTATACCGAATTCATAACCAAATTGACAAGCAAAGAACAGAAAGGGGTTGTCGCTACCATTCCGGACGTGACGGCAGTGCCTTATTTCACGACAGTAACACGTCAAGCGTTACTGGCGGGGGTGAACGCTGCCTTAAAGGAACAGGGGAAAGATCCTTTTAGCGATATTTATATCAAAACAAAGACAGTTACAAGGGCAGCAACGGATAAAGATATGTTTATCTTACCGTTTTCATCGGCAGGTTTATTGGGCCGACAAGACCTCAAAGACCCAGCAACAGGTATTGTAAATCCGTACCCTTATGGTTTATTTATACAAAATCCTGTTGGTGACAATTTTGTCCTGGATGAATCTGAGGCAAAAATGGTCCAAGATCGTATTGTTGCGCTAAACACAACAATCAAACAGGTTGCAGACAGTAAAAAGCTTGCTGTGGCGGATATCTACAGTTTCTTGAACAAAGTAAAATCGGGTTATCAGATTAATGGTATAGCCATCAGCAATAAATATATCACCGGTAATATCTTCTCTTTGGATGGGGTCCACTTAACGCCTATGGGTTATGCCATTATGGCCAATGTTTTTGTTGATGCCATCAATGCGAAATATAGCACCAAATTAGGAAAAGTAAATGTCAGCCAGTATGGCGGTGTTGCCTTACCTTAGTGCTATAAATTAGCCAAAAGGATCTAAAAAAGGTCATTTGAATTGAACATTCAGATGACCTTTTTTTGTAAAACAATGCGTATTTTTGTTATACGAAGTCATTCATCGACTTCAAAAAGTTTTATGTTTGTTTAACATTCATTCGCTTCAAAAGCTGGGTCAGACAAATCTGTATAAGAAGACAACACAATGAAAACCAGTACTTATGGCAATAGAGATGCAAAAACAAATACAATACGCGTAAATAATTATTCTTATGAAAGTCAAATTAAACCGTGTCAATCAAGCTGTGCATTTCGAAGCCAGCAGTGAATTATCTACTGTCAAAGTGAATATCGATGGTTCTGAAGCCATCGGCGGCGAAGGCAAAGGTGTCCGCCCCATGGAATTAGTCTTGATGGCATTGGGTTCTTGTAGCGTTTTTGATCTACACAGTATATTGGTCAAACAACGCCAGCAAATTGACGATATCCAAGTGGAAGTAGAAGGAAAACGTCGCGAAGAAATCCCGCAGATATTCATCGATATCCACATCAACTTTTTCCTAAAGGGGGATATTGATGAAGTGAAAGCCGCAAAAGCCGCTGAATTAGCCGTGAAAAAATATTGTTCGGTACATGACATGCTTGCAGCAGGTGGTATCAATATCACTTATTCGCTAAAAATAAACTAATACTTTTATAATGCCTACGCTTACATCTACAGATTTTAATTCCATCTATGGGTTTAAGCGTAGGCATTTTTTGTGGGCTAAAGTCTTTTTTGCTCTTCAGTCTTGGTCGGCTGATTACTGCTCTTGATTTTTTGGTTTCCGAAGTGATACCGCAGCGTTACATTGACCTTTCTTGTATCTTGGTAATCGTCAAAATAATTGTCCTGATCGGCATACTTTGACGAGATTCTCATTTTTTCAGTTCTGAAAATATCCATAAACGCCAGATTCACTTCCAGCTTCTTATTAAAAAATTTACGGTTAGTCGTCAAGTAAGTACTGGAATAGCCTGTAATCCGAAATGGCCCCTGAATAGTCGGCGAAGTAAAGCTGTTTCCGAGTTCTACATTCCAGCCGGCATTTTTGTCCAGCACATAGCTTGAACTTATATTCCCATTGCCGATGTAAACGTCATTCTTGTGAAGCACGGCATCAGATCCCATAAAATAATTCTCATTGTACATTCCTTCCAGCTGAAGATTTAATCCCCAGCGGGAGGTCAGCTGAACACTCTTGCCCAGATCTATCCCCGCTCCCTGCCCTTTCTTAATATTGGTATATTGAAAGATCAGCTGATGATTGACATTATCCTGCAAGGCGATTTCCATATTAGGCCATTTCTCAAACCGGTAAAATAGATCTACATTCCAGCTATTCTTTGTCCAGGTGAGGTTGAGGTTATGTACAATGGTAGCCCTTAAACGCGGGTCGCCCTGAAAATAGGAGAACAGGTTATAATAAGATTTCGCCGGATTGAGCCATGAGTAAGTGGGACGGCTGATGCGCTTACCGTAGGAAAACCCAAATTGCTGTTGGTCTGCCAATGCATATTGCATATAGAACGTAGGGAATAGCACAAAATAATCCTTCTTGTTGATATCCTTGGGCTCTGAGACAATACCTTCCAAATCGGTATACTCCCCTCTTAATCCTGCTTTCCAGCTCCATTTCTTCCACCCATAGCTAAACGATGTGTACAAAGCCACATTGCGTTCTTTATAATCAAACAGACTGCTCTTGTCCGGTCGGTGCTGTAGTGTACCGGATTCATCATCTGAAAACAGCAGGTCGCTTGTGGTCTTAACGGCACTAAATTTTCCTCCAAATTCTACTTCCAGCCCCTTTATCTTTCCCGTAACGTCCAGCTGCGAGGAAAAAAGACGATTTTTGCTATCATTATCACTGATAAAACGTGTGCTCGATGGCTGTTCGCCTTTAAAATCCAATGCCGTCAATACATCTTGATCATTGCTGGCATGGCTTGACGTAAAGTAAGAAGACCAATTGATGCTCCATTTGGGGCTGAGTTTCTTCGTCATCTGTAAATAGAAGTTATTGGTCTTATTGGAACGTTCGTGGTCGTTTGTTGTAAAATAACTGGACTCCTGCACCCGGTCTTTGTTATAGATCACCGTAGGCACTTCATAAATACCATAGGATTTCGGTCCATAGTAACCGTTTAAGCCTGCATTGACGGACCATGTCGAGTCTGGCGTATAGTCCATCGAAAGCACATAGCTATTTTGGCTATTATTGGTATCGAAACGGTCCATTGTGCCTTCCCAAGAGGTCTGTTCCTTGGGATAATACACATAGTTTGTTTCATAACGGGCATAGGTACCGCGCCCAAAATTGTATGTCCCCCGTAGATTGAACTTTTCGTTTCTATAATACTGTGTGAGTCCAAACAACTGTTTCCAGGTCGTACTCCTTTCGGCCAGGGCCAACAGGGTACCCCGATAACCATATAATTTAGATTTGGACAGCTTGATGTTAATGACCGTGCTTCCCTCCGCTTCATATTTTGCCGGTGGATTGGTAATCACCTCAATGGATTGTACATCATTACCGGCTGTGTTTTCCAAATAAGTTTTCAGTTCATCACCACTCAGCATTACCTTACGGTCATTAATAAGCAGCATGATCTTTTTACTTCCCCGCACCATGAGGTCCGAACCGCTGGCCATTACCAGGGGAGTCCGTTTGAGAATATCCCAGGTGTTGAGTGCGGAGAGATTACTATTTTGAACATTAAATTCCAGGCGGTCCAATTTACGGATCAATCGCGGTTGCCGCCCCACCACATTCACTTCCGCAAGTTCTTTCGCCTTTGGCAAAAGTGTCAACATCAGGGGACTTTTTATGGTGTCGCTGTAAAAAAATATTTCAAGGAATCCGAAGTTTAAATGCGAGGCTTTCAGATAGTATTTGCTATGCTGCAGCAATGACACTTCAAATTTCCCGACACGATCTGTTTTCGTTTCGCTGATCTGTTGATAGGTACTGTCCAACAAAACAATGGATGCATCAGCCAGCACCTCATTATTACCATCCCGGACCTGTCCTCCGACCTGTTTCGTCTGTGCCGTCACAAACAATGGTGCTGCAAGCAAAAATAATAAGCATTTCATATTTCGGTATCTAATGTTCCAAAATTGTCCATTAACACAGCTAAACATGGTTAATGAAGAGTTAATGCTGCGTTAAGGTTTATGATCTTCGCTAGGAGCGGTTATATTTGTATATGGAATTGAAACCTAAAAATTACATTATCCTTTTCATCCTATTTTTTGCCATCCTCATTGGCATACAAGGTTATCAATTGTACAATACCTACCGACTCAAACAACGTGAAGTATTCGCTGATGTCAAAAAGAACCTGGACAAACTAGAAGACTCCGATTCTATTTTTGACAACAACCTATTAAGCAAGGATATCGCCCGTGACTATTACATTAAACTGGTTAAAAAGGAGATCACGGCAGATGGTCTAAAGAATTTATATAAAACACACGCGCAGAAAACATCACCAGCGTTAACAAAATATGTTGACAGCATATTCCGGCCAGTGGGCATGCATGTCATCCTCAGGCAGGAAATATTAGGCATTTATTATAAAAATGTAACAACCCCACTGGTTCGTGGGCCCATCACTGTTTATACCACAAAGGGCACTTTTCACAACCCTACAGAATTATCCAGCAGTAAATGGCTTACGGAAAAAACTGAAACGAACAAGATTCAGGATAGTATCCAAAGCAAAGAGATTCTATATGTTTTTTCTGTTCCGCGCAAGACTTCTTTTGAGGTGGTCAATCTCAACTGGATTCTATTTAAGGAGCTAACCTCACTGCTGTTAAGCACCATATTGATCCTAGGGGCTTTTATCTGGTTATTTTACCGGACAATTAACAACCTCAGGAAACAGGATAAACAGATCGCTGTATTGCACAATGTAGTGGACAATATCTCGCACGAGCTAAAAACGCCTATCGCTACTCTTAAAATTGCGGCCAAAACACTCCGAAAATCTCCGGATGACCATATCATAGCGGTAATTGAACGCCAGGTGAGCCGCTTGGAACAGACACTGGATCCGCTGAATGAACATCAAACCGCGACGAGTTTAGCCCCAACAACAGCGAAAGAACTCCAGGCAATTTTTAGTGATTTTCAGCTGTGCAACCCAACGGTCAAACTCATTGTGGAACCAAGTCCCAACTTGCCAATTTGCCTTAACCCAATAGATACAGCGACATTATTTTCAAACTTGATGAATAATGCGGTTAAATATGGTGCCACACAACTAAATATCCGTTTTGAGGAACAAAAGAACTATCTATCCATTCAGGTCAAAGACAACGGACAAGGCATGGAAGAAAGCGAGTTACCCTATATTTTCGAAAAGTTTTACCGTATCCAGAAAGACAATATTCATGATACAAAGGGATTAGGGATTGGACTATTTTTGGTTAGGAATATCGTCAAAAAATATGCGGGAGAGATTAGCGTGATGAGTAAATTGCAGCAAGGTACAACTTTTGTGGTGCAATTGCCCCGCTAATTTATCAGTTCGTTGACCAACATTGCCAAGCGGCGGCAGAGGTTACCACACGAAGTGCCGCAAAGCAGCACTTGAATAAAAATCGTATTATTAACTTTATAATGGATCAGGGAATAAGGACCAGATATCCGTTAGATGAAACAAAGAAATGAAGAATAAACTATTGTTGGTAGAAGATGATCCGGATTTTGGATTTATGCTCAGACAATATCTGGAGCTTTCAGACTTTCAGGTGGAATGGATTTCACAGCCAAATGAACTCAAAGCAGACTTTCAGCAGCTTGTGAGGTATGATTTAATTATTCTGGATGTGATGCTTCCCCAGGTGAGTGGCTTTACACTGGCAAAACAAATCAATACACTTTTTCCGTCACTTCCTTTTATCTTTTTAACGGCCAAAGAGCAGAAGATCGATAAGTTGACCGGTTTAAAAATCGGTGCCGACGATTATATTACCAAACCCTGTGATCCCGAAGAATTGTTACTTCGTATACAGAATATACTAAAACGCAATCAAAAAAATGTGTCCGCGGGTTCATTTCCAATTGGTTCATACCTATTTTTTCCCGATCAACTGTTGCTAAGTCATGCTATGGAGCAATATCGGCTCACTGAGCGCGAAGCCCAATTACTTTTATTTCTTTGTCAACACAATGGTCAGCTCGTGACACGGGAAGATATCCTTGAAAAGGTATGGGGGAGCGCTGATTTCTTTACGGGCAGAAGCATGGACGTTTTTATCACCCGTATACGAAAATACCTGAGCCATGATCCCAATCTCCGCATCAGTTCGAATCGGGGCGTAGGATTTACCATTCATTTTTGATGCGCAGGTTGCCTCAAAGACGATCCCCCCTGCACTGCATAGCGCATTTTAGTTGTTCGATGCGCTCCGTCGATGCATTCAATAGTATTACCCTCTGAACTCTTCCTTTCGTCTGTTCCATAGTTTCTCTGCCCAACGGCCGACAAACCAGAAAGAAACTGCAAGGATCAAGAAAAACACGGCTCTATTGATATTATCCCACAGATATTCCACATAGCGGGTGTAGATATTCAACACCAAAAAGACAAAGCCCACCTCACGGGTGACATTGTCTTTTGCCTTTAATCCATAAATCACAAGAAATGCCGATACAGCAGTGGACAGCATACCCCAATAAAACATGTGATACTGGCGTACGGTAGTCCATTCATAAAAATCCGAATAGTTGCCAAAAATAGACAGTGTCCACAAAGAAACCATGAGGTAAATCAACCCAATGATATAACTAACTGGTTGAAATATCCACAAACGTTCAAACCGTGGCTGTAACCAAACAGCTGCCGCCGTGATTATAGCGCCGAAAATCGTAAAACGTAGGGGATAATTCATTCCCCAGAATTTAAAACCCCAGTTGCTATGGTAAGCTGTCTCAGTAGCAAACCAAACACCGAGTGCCAATAACATAAACGTCCAGATCAGCTTGCTATCGAGCTTTACGGCGAGAATTCCGTAGATCGCGACGGACAATAAAAACAAGAGCGAATAATGCATGGTATCCTTATCCAATACCTTCCCCATAAAACCAATGCAGGCTGCCGTTCCGAACACGCCGATCAGCATCATGGTCTCCGTGGACAGGTTCTTGTAGGGATAACGTTTTTTGTAGCGAAAGCCGAGCGTGTAAAACAGGACAGCAACCGCCGCAAAAAAGAAGCAGAATAAAATATTGGGGGCTTCGTAAAGGGTATCGACGAAAGCAAGGAAAGAAGCATCTGTAAACAACGAAAAAACAGCAAATACCAGGGAGGCCAGTGCAATCCAAAAGGCGTAACGGGCCAATTGTCCCCAATCGAAACTTTTGACGTCGAGGCTATCCATCAGTTCATTGGCCTTTTGTTCATCCAATAAATTTTCCTTCTTCCAAAATTGGACAATATCTTCGATGGATTGCTTTTCCTGTTTGCTGACGTCGTATTTTCGCATTGTTATTGTATTGATATTGTAGAACAAAGAATAAGTAACAAATAATTTAATCCGGCAAATTTTCGACTTACCGAAGTATCTCCTTGTTTTATTTTTATTTTTTTGTTCCTGTACAAACTTACGGCTTACAAGTTGTTATAGCCACCTTAGCCGGCCACAAGATAACAATTACCTTCGTAACTTTCTTAGATGCCTCGGGTTGTCGCAGGATATCCAAATCACATCTATATCACATTTTATTCCAAAAGTCAGATATGCTCGCATAATTCCTTTAAAATCTGTAATTTTGCATGTTTTGCATTTTATCCCTTTACACGGGTTTTAAGGAGTTTTCATGGCAGTAAAAAGAAGCCCAGATCTGGGCGAACAGAATGAAGTTCAAGTATTTGGAGCGCGTGCGCACAATCTAAAAAATATAGATGTTTCCTTTCCGAGAAATGAATTGGTCGTTATCACCGGCTTAAGCGGTAGTGGTAAATCTTCCTTGGCTTTTGATACCATCTATGCGGAGGGCCAACGTCGGTACATGGAAACTTTTAGTGCCTATAGCCGGCAGTTTTTGGGCGGTATGGAACGTCCCGATGTCGATAAGATATCGGGTTTGAGTCCTGTGATTTCCATTGAACAAAAAACAACGAGCAAAAATCCCAGGTCTACTGTCGGAACAATTACAGAAGTATACGATTTTATGCGCCTTTTGTTTGCCCGTGCCGGGGAAGCATTCTCCTATGTCACTGGCAAAAAGATGGAGCGTATGTCTGACGATCAGGTGATCGAACGTATTTTGGATGAGTTTGAAGGCCAAGCACTCAATATCCTCGCTCCTGTCGTGAAGGGACGTAAAGGTCATTACCGTGAGCTTTTTGAACAAATTCGCAAGCAGGGTTATGTCAAGGTACGTGTGGATGGCGAAATATTGGATTTGGTCCCCAAAATGCAGGTAGACCGCTATAAGATTCACGATATTGAAATTGTCGTTGATCGTCTGAAAATAGAACGTGAAGATAAGAAGCGCCTGCAGACCTCGGTGATGCAAGCCATGAAAACGGCAAAAGGCATTATCAAAGTGTCTACAAAAGACAATCAGGAGCAATTTTATAGCCGTTACCTGATGGATGCTGAATCCGGTATCTCTTATGATGAACCGCAGCCAAACACATTCTCTTTTAACTCGCCCTATGGTGCCTGTCCGACATGTGATGGGTTGGGCTATATTTTTGAAATTGATAAAAATGCGGTCATTCCCGACAAGAAGCTCAGCATCCAAAAAGGAGGCCTGGCGCCGTTGGGGCCCACCCGGGAGAACTGGACGTTTGAAGTGCTTAAAGCCGTAGCCAAAAAATTGGATTTTGCCGTCACAACTCCCTTAGAGAAACTTAATGATGAGCAGATCGACCAGCTTTTGTTTGGCAATAAAGAAGAACCGATCATCGTCACCGTATCCTACGGAAGCTACGGCGCCCGTGAATATCGTGTGGAATTTGAGGGGATCTTCAAAATGCTGGAAGAATTTTCAGGAAAGTCTTCGGATGAAGCCCCTTCGTTGGATGATTTCAGAACCAAAGTTACCTGCCCAACCTGTGAAGGAGCGCGGTTAAAGAGAGAATCGCTACACTTTAAGATCGCAGACAAGAATATCCATGAATTATCAACCCTCGATATTTCTGCATTAAAAGAATGGTTCGATCAGGTGGAAAGCAAACTGGACGAACGCCAGCTGGTCATTGCGACCGAAATACTTAAAGAAATAAGGGCTCGTCTGGGCTTTCTATTGGATGTAGGCTTAAACTATCTGACACTGGATCGTACGGCCAAAACATTATCAGGCGGCGAAGCACAACGGATCCGTTTAGCGACCCAGATCGGCTCACAGCTGGTCAATGTGCTTTATATTTTGGATGAACCAAGTATCGGACTACACCAGCGGGACAATGAACGTCTTATCAACGCGCTTAAAAACTTGCGTGATATTGGCAATTCGGTTTTAGTGGTTGAGCATGATAAGGACATGATCCTTCATGCCGACTATGTGATTGACATGGGCCCTGCTGCCGGCGTCCATGGCGGCACTGTTGTTGCGGAGGGCCAGCCCAAGGAGATTTTAAAATCAGACTCATTGACCGCGGCTTATCTCAATGGGAAAAAAGAAGTTAAAATTCCCGAAAAACGTCGTGAAGGCAATCACAAAACACTGACGCTTCATGGCGCTACAGGGCATAATCTCAAGAACTTGACCGTAGCGTTTCCGCTTGGCAAATTGATTGTTGTATCGGGTGTTTCGGGGTCTGGTAAATCCAGCTTAATCACTGGTACGCTCTACCCGATCCTGAATAAACATTTCTTCCGGGCCAAAGCAACCCCGCTTCCATTCAAAAAGATTGAAGGCCTGGAACATATTGATAAAGTTATTGAAATTGATCAAAGTCCTATAGGCCGTACACCACGTTCCAACCCTTCGACGTATACGGGTGTATTCTCCGATATACGAACCTTGTTCGTACAGCTCCCCGAAGCAAAAATCAGGGGCTATAAACCAGGTCGGTTTTCGTTCAATGTCAAAGGTGGACGTTGTGAAACCTGTCAGGGTGCAGGCTTAAAAGTAATTGAAATGAACTTCCTGCCCGATGTACAGGTTCCTTGTGAAACATGCCACGGAAAGCGTTATAACCGAGAAACTTTGGAAGTACGCTACAAGGGTAAATCTATTTCAGATGTACTGGACATGAGCATCAATGATGCGGTCGATTTTTTTGAAAACGTACCGAGTATTTACAGAAAAATCAAAACATTACAAGATGTAGGTTTAGGTTATATTACCTTAGGTCAATCGTCTACAACCTTGTCCGGCGGAGAGGCTCAACGGGTGAAACTTGCTACTGAACTCTCCAAGAAAGATACGGGAAATACATTTTACATTCTTGACGAGCCCACCACAGGGCTTCATTTTGAGGACGTTAACGTGCTTATGGGCGTAATCAACCGATTGGTAGACCGGGGAAATACCGTGTTGATTATCGAACACAACCTGGATGTTGTGAAGTCTGCTGACTGGGTGATTGATATCGGTCCTGAAGGCGGAAAAGAGGGCGGTCAGGTATTATTTGAGGGAACCCCGGAAAATTTAATTAAAAACAAGAAAAGCGAAACCGCACGTTTCTTAAAATTAGAGATGCAATAGGCATTCATTATTGAGGCTGTGTATTTTTTTGCTCTTATGCATTTATCCGGTCCGGCGTATGCTCTGCTTCAGGATGACCTCCTAGCGCAGTTTTTAAATAACACCTGATCGGGCCTTTCTTTGACTGAATTTGGTACACGAGCTAAGCAGCAGATTTCATAAAGGTTTTTCGTAACTTTGTATTATATGTCGGATATTATTCAATTACTTCCAGATAATGTTGCCAATCAGATTGCGGCGGGAGAAGTGGTGCAGCGGCCAGCGTCTGCCATAAAAGAATTGATTGAGAATGCCATTGATGCTGGAGCTGACAAAATCAAACTTATTGTTAAAGATGCAGGCAAGTCGTTGATCCAGGTCATTGACAATGGCTGTGGAATGAGTGTAACGGATGCCCGTCTTTGCTTTGAACGCCATGCGACCTCAAAGATCCGCAAAGCAGAAGATTTATTTGCCATCCGTACCATGGGCTTCCGTGGAGAAGCAATGGCCTCCATTGCCGCGATCGCACAAGTCGAACTAAAAACACGCCGTATCGAAGATGAACTTGGTACTGTAGTCGAAATAGAAGGATCAAAAGTTATCAACCAATATCCAGAAGCTGTCGCTGCTGGAACAAATATTTTAGTTAAAAATCTCTTTTACAACATTCCTGCCCGCAGGAACTTCTTAAAGAGCAACTCCGTTGAAATGCGTCATATCATTGACGAATTTCAACGTATCGCTTTGTCCAATCCACAGATTTTCCTTTCACTGCATAGTGATGGGAATGAAATCTATCACTTACCTGCCGAAACACTGAAACAACGGATTGTCCATATCTTCGGGAACAATTACAACCAGCGCCTTGTCCCTGTAGAAGAGGATACTTCCATTATCAAGGTAGAAGGCTTTGTCGGTAAACCTGAATTTGCGAAGAAAACGCGTGGTGAACAGTTTTTCTTTGTCAATAAACGCTTTGTTCGCGACCCTTACCTGCACCATGCGGTGATGAATGCGTACGAGGATATCATGCAAGCGGAGACCTTCCCGTTTTATGTGCTGTTTATTGATATAGATCCTGCCCGTATTGATATCAATGTACATCCAACAAAGACTGAAATCAAATACGAGGATGATAAAGCAATTTACGCCATCATCCGTTCAGCAGTGAAAAGATCATTGGGACGATATAATATCATGCCTTCTTTGGATTTCGAACAGGAGACCAGCTTCTCCAATCTGATCACAAAGAAATCATTGGATGAGATTATTATTCCGACAGTCACCTTCAATCCTGACTTCAACCCTTTTGATACGGACAAATCCACATCTTCCTATTCCAGATCGGATAGCTATGCCGAAGGCTTTGCCAAAAAAACCGGGGGAATACCAAGCAATTGGGATTCATTATATGAAATCGTGGAAAAGGAAGAGTCTGTACAGCTCCCCCTGCATACGAATTCAGAACAGGAGACGGACCGCCCACAGGCTATTCAGGTGGAAGATAAAACTTCCTCCAAATTGTTTTTTCAGCTGCACAACAAGTATATTGTTTCACAGATTCATTCAGGCTTTATCCTTATTGACCAACAGGCTGCGCACGAACGCATTTTATTTGAGCAGTTTCTGGCACAACTCGATCAGCATAAGGGTCTAAGCCAGCAAAGTCTATTCCCGCAAACAATAGATCTCAATCCTTCGGATAATGAATTGATGAAAGATTTATTGGACGACATCAATGGGTTAGGATTTCAGATTCGTGAATTTGGAAAAAATTCCTATATTATTGACGGAATTCCAGCAGACTTGGGGACAGGTTTTGATGAGATAAAAATGATTGAAAAGATATTGGAAGATTATAAGAATAATCAATCCGAGTACAAGCTGTCAAAAAGGGAGAATCTGGCGAAAAGTCTTGCCCGCAATGCAGCGATCAAACCGGGCACACAGCTTGATAATACGGCCATGGCCGAGCTGGTTGACAAGCTCTTTGCCTGCCAATCACCGAATATTTCCATCTATGGCAACCCCGTGATCGTAACATTTACCTTACAGGAATTGGCAGAAAAATTTGGTAAAAACTAGAAGATAAAACTATATGTTTCAACAATTGACACCCGTTATCAAGAATTTACTGATCGTAAATATTGTATTTTACCTTGGATCACAGTTCGTGCCTATTGCGTATAATTATCTTCCGGTTTTCTATCCGGATTCACCAAATTTTAAAATTTGGCAGGTAATTACCCATATGTTTATGCATGATCAAGTAAGCATCGCGCATATTTTTTTCAATATGTTTTCGCTTGTAATGTTTGGTCCTATGATCGAGCATGTCCTCGGTCCAAAACGTTTTTTGAATTTTTATCTTATTTCCGGTATTGGTGCTTGGTTATTGCAAATGGGCGTTCAGGGGGTTGAAGTCTTTAATGCTACTGGAAGTTTTTTCCCTCTGCATCAGGGGCTGGATATATCAAACTTGGATTTTGCCAGTCAAAACTTAATGAAAGAGATATATACCACCCGTATGTTAGGTGCCTCCGGAGCAATTTATGGTGTTCTATTGGCTTTTGCATACCTTTTTCCAAACATACCGCTTCAATTTTTGTTTATTCCTGTACCAGTTAAAGCGAAATATATGATCGGTGGTTTTATCTTGATCGAAATCTATATGAGCTTGTCCAGACCGGGAGATTCAGTAGCCCACCTGGCTCATGTCGGCGGGGCATTGTTCGGTTATTTGCTGCTCAAATTCTGGAAGGTTAGAAAGGGAATCTATTAATAGCGTGTGTAATGAATAACATTGGTTTAAAAGATTTTTGGAGACAAACGTATAAGACCGGTTCACCGATTCCGGTTGTGATCAGTATACAGGTTTGTTTATTTGTCCTCATCTATTTTCTGGACCTTCTTTTTGAGCTAAAACTTGTCTCACAAAGCTTTTTACAGCCGATTGTACAGCATTTGAGTTTACCCAGCAATTTTTCGATCTTCTTAGCACAACCTTGGTCACTGATTTCATCCAACTTTGTCTATGTACAGCTTTTAAACTTGATTTTTGACAGTCTTTGGCTATATTGGGTTGGCCAAATATTCTTCACCTTCTTAAACAAGAGACAGTTTTTCTTTGTTTATATCGCTTCATGGCTCCTCAGCAGCTCCTTATATGTTGGCTTTGGTACGTTGATACCGCCCCCCACAAGCTTGCATTTAATGGGCGGAGCCCATCCGTTGGCGGCTGTTCTTGCGGCAATTGTAACCTTGGTGCCAAACTACGAATTACGGCTGTTGCTTTTTGGTACGGTTAAATTAAAAATAGTAGCCATTGTCTATTTTGCACTGGAGTTTTTATTTTTCACCCTTGGCAATAGACCTGCAGCGATCTCATATTTTGCGGTCGTATTATTTGGTATGGCTTTTACCTATGCCCTCAGATCAGGAATGGACTGGTCTACACTTTTTCAGAAAAAACAAAAAAGACCTGCAAAAATGAAAGTTGTTGTAGGCAATAATATACCGACAAATCGGAAACATCGTTATGACTTACCCAATCAGGATGAAATTGATGCCATCTTGGATAAGATTTCAGTATCTGGTTACGAAAGTCTGACACACCATGAAAAAGAAACGCTCTTTCGAGCAAGCAATAGTGGCGACAAGGTTGATGGATAGAAGGACTTTTTTAAGAAGAAAACTGGGATTTATAAGCAAAACAATGTTTCTGGCGAATATGCTTGCGATCATTGCTTTGCTCATGAGTTATTCAGCGACTTTCATCAATCCGAAATCTTTTTGGCCCATCGCATTTCTGGGGTTAGGTTATCTCCCCATTCTGCTCGTTAATATTGGTTTTATCTGTTACTGGCTGCTTCGCAAACGAAAAATTGCGCTTTATTCGCTGTTCGCAATATTAATCGGCTGGCCATTTCTAACCAAACATTGGAACATCCGCAAAGAAAATCCGCCAGTGCCTCCCGAGACAAGGACGCTCCGCATCATGACCTTCAATGCACATTTGTTCAAAAAGGTCGATGATGAAAAAAAAAGCTTTAAGGCTGACGTCGTGCGTATCATAGATAGCATCTCACCGGATGTCATCTGCTTTCAGGAATATATCAGTAAAATAAAAGGAAAACATGTATTTTCGGAGGAGTTCAAGGACAAACTAGGTTACGACTATTTCTTCTTTGAGCCTAGTTCCAAAAATGACTATGAAGCCTATGGCATGGCTGTATTGTCCAGATTTCCCATCTATGATTCCGGAACAATCCGTGACAATGATTACGGCATCAATCGAATATGCTATGTGGACATCAAAAAACAGGATACGCTAATTCGCATTTACAATATCCATCTACGTTCTTTTGCTCTTCAGAATGAAGACAAGGAGTTTATCCAAAACCTGTCCAATAAGAATGAGAACGACAATAGGGCAACCCGTCGACTGAGCAGAAAACTAAAAAATGCCTTTGAGCTCCGCAGTGAGCAGGCGCATTCCTTAAAAAAACACATGAATGATTGTCAATATCCTTACATTGCTGTTGGTGATTTTAACGATACACCCATGAGTTATTCTGTAAATTTAATTGGGGGCGGCATGTATAATGCCTTTAAAGAAAAAGGAAATGGATGGGGCGTGACACACCATGCTCTTTTGCCGATTTTTCAGATCGACTATATCTTTGCCAGCCCCAAATTTGAGGTCATGAATTATCAGGTCGTGAAACAAAAGCTATCTGATCATTATCCGGTATGGTCAGATCTACGGCTTAAACCTTAGGCATCTGATAGCCTAGCGATTTAAGACCTATTTCTATAAATTTATCCCTTCTGTTTTTTATTTTGTAATAGGCTTCCCGACCAAAATAATATCGTCCGACCAAAGCTTCTATATCCGACTGGATCAGATCATGTAGACTTTTTGCTTCACTTGCGTTAACTGAAATCCTTTTCTGCGCATTCAGAAAGGTGATAAATAAATTAAACTCTGCAGCCGGCAAATGGTAACCACTGATAAAGTTTTCGATGGAATATGCCGGCAGATGTTTTGTAAAACGATCGTACACAAATTCCTCAATTGCATTGGAATGAAAGATCTCGCGATACTTAGCACTTGTTTCATTGGTGTCAATCGGGATATTCACATCGGGTAAAATCCCCCCACCGCCAAAAACCAATTTTCCTTTGCTGGTTGTAAACATCTCCTTTTGACGAAATTCCGTATCCAGTGTCCAGAGATCAAATCCGGTCATGTATTTTGCGGCATCAAAATTAGCACGGCTATATTTACGTTGAATACACCTACCAAGCGGCGTATAATAACGTGCCACAGTCAGATTAACAGCCGACCCATCGGAGAAATCAAACTGTTCCTGCACTAGGCCTTTTCCATAGGATCGTCTTCCAACGACAGTGGCCCGATCCAAATCCTGTAAAGCACCGCTCAGAATCTCACTCGCTGATGCTGTGCTTTCGTTGATCAATATGACAACACGCCCGTCACCAAACTCACCCGGTTTCTCTGAGTAATAATCCTGACGTTGTTCATTGGCTCCTTCAGTATACATCAACAGCCTCTTTTCTTTGAAAAACTGTCCAGCTAAGTCTATGGCCGTATGCACAAATCCGCCACCGTTATTCCTTAGATCCAAGATTAGGTCCTGAGCACCGCTTTTACGCATATCAATCAGCGACTGTTTAAATTCATCTGCGGTCTTATGCCCAAAGCGACGGATCTTGATATAAGCAGTCTTAGGCGCGATCATATAAGACGCATCCAAGCTGGTAACGTTGACCTGGTCACGAATGACTTTCAGCGGATTAACGAGAGTACGTCCATCGCGCTGGATCGAAATAAGTACCGCAGTTCCTTTCTTCCCACGGATCAATTTTTCGATTTCCGCCTCGGGCACCTTTTTCCCCGCCAGATCTTTGTTTCCGATTTTTAGAATACGATCACCGATCCGCATGCCACTTTTCTCGGCAGGTCCCGCAGAGACCATACCCACCACCAGCAGTGTATCCTTTAAACGAAAATACTCCACACCTATCCCATCAAAGGAACCTTCCAAAGTCTCCTGTTTAGCGAGTACCTGATTAGGCCGTAAAAAGGTGGAGAAAGGATCCAAACGGGAGACGACGTGCTCTATTGCTTCGTCCTGCACGGTATCAATGCTGATATTGTCTACGTAGTTTTCGGAAATCAGCTGAATCAAGTATTGTAGTTTGTCTGAGTTGCCGTTGGAACCTAAACTGGAAAAGGTTTTTTTCTGGTTGCTCCCTTGTTCTTCGGCATAATTTTGTCCCAACAGCAAGCCAAGAAGCAATACTGCAGCATATGTAGCAGCTACAAAAATATTTCGCTTAATACTCTTTTGCATAGGAAAAATCCAGTGTTTATAAACAGATAAACTGTGTTTGTGTGTTCATGAAATTACCCCCAAAAGTAACAAGTTTATTCGGTTTTACCCGTACACAGCTGCAGAATTTTACATTAAAAACAAAAAATTGTCGTTGACTGTTCATCATTAAAAACTAGTGCTTTCTGCATTGTCAGAAAACACGAAATAACATGCATGAAACTTGCAAATAAGCTTAAATTTATTTTAGTTTGGACTTGGAAAGGAATTTAAAATATGCACGAAATCGAACCTTATTATAATTGGCGCGACTATTATGTCGCCGCAGAAGACGAACAATCACCATTCTATGGTACGGTCTACAGCGAGTTCGATTTCGACAAACAGATTTACAACTTTTTGCTGCATCCCCAATGGGATGAATTCGGGTCGCTCACCCTGTATTTGAAAGTATTATTTGTCGATTATAATAAACAATATTGCATTATCGAATTGATCGGCGAGTGGAATGATGCCATATACAATGACATTATGTTACTGAAAAGAGAACTTATCGATGTTATGATCAGTCAGGGGATAAAATATTTTATTCTTGTCGGTGAGAATGTGTTGAATTTCCATTCTTCGGATGACTCCTATTACGAGGAGTGGTTCCAGGATATTGACGATGGCTGGATTGCGGGTGTGGGCTTCCGTGATCATGTCGTCCAAGAGTTTCAACAGCAGAATATCGACTATTACATCAATTTTGGAGGAGCACTCAATGAACTATCCTGGCGCACATTAAAACCAAAACAAGTATTTCATCATGTGAATGAATCCTTGACAAAACGCCTTGGTTTTTGAGTATTTAGTATTTAGTAATGCGTATTTAGATTTTGGTTTTGCAAGCCGATGGCTTACTAATTGTTTCAATTTTTGATTTTTACCTTTTAATTTTTACTTTTTACTGTATTATCCGTTAACTTTGTGATCGATGTGTTGTGTGCCATGCACGCATACCGATTAATTTTTACGTTTTACTTATACAAAACAATATGTCATTCAGAATTGAAAAAGATACGATGGGTGAAGTTCAGGTACCTGCAGATAAATACTGGGGTGCACAAACGGAACGTTCACGCAACAACTTCAAAATCGGACCGGCAGCTTCTATGCCACATGAGATCGTTGCAGGTTTTGCTTACCTGAAAAAAGCAGCTGCTTTTGCAAACCACGAATTGGGTGTTTTACCTGTTGAAAAACGTGATGCCATTGCAGCTGTATGTGATGAGATTCTTGCAGGTAAACTAGACGACCAATTCCCATTGGTGATCTGGCAAACTGGTTCGGGCACACAATCCAACATGAATGTAAACGAAGTTGTTGCAAACCGTGCTCAAGTATTAGCTGGATATAAGATTGGTGAAGGTGAACCTGTATTGAAAGCAAATGATGACGTCAATAAATCACAGTCATCAAATGATACCTTCCCTACCGGAATGCATATTGCAGCTTATAAAGCTGTTGCCGAAATAACTATACCTGGTGTGGAAAAACTGCGCGATACATTGGCCAAAAAAGCTGAAGAGTTCAAAAATGTGGTTAAAATTGGTCGTACACACTTAATGGATGCGACGCCATTGACATTGGGTCAGGAGATTTCTGGTTATGTAGCTCAATTAAACCATGGTTTAAAAGCTTTAAAAAATACACTTTCCCACCTATCCGAATTGGCATTAGGTGGTACTGCAGTAGGTACTGGCTTAAACACACCAAATGGTTATGATGTGGTTGTTGCGAAATACATCGCTGAATTTACAGGTCTTCCATTTGTCACGGCTGAAAACAAATTTGAAGCTTTGGCCGCACATGACGCTATTGTAGAAACACATGGTGCATTGAAACAATTGGCAGTTTCATTGAATAAAATTGCTAATGATATACGGATGTTGGCTTCAGGCCCACGCTCAGGTATCGGTGAGATCCTTATCCCAGAGAATGAACCGGGATCATCTATCATGCCGGGCAAAGTGAACCCTACGCAATGTGAGGCCTTAACAATGGTGGCTGCACAAGTAATGGGTAATGATGTTGCCATCACCATTGGCGGTACACAGGGACATTATGAATTGAACGTGTTCAAGCCATTAATGGCAGCAAACTTTTTACAGTCTGCACGTTTATTGGGTGATGCCTGTGTTTCTTTTGAAGAGCACTGTGCTGCCGGTATCGAGCCGAACTACAAACGCATCAAAGAATTGGTTGACAACTCACTGATGTTGGTAACTGCATTAAACACGAAAATTGGTTATTACAAAGCTGCTGAAATTGCTCAAACAGCGCATAAAAACGGTACTACACTTAAAGAAGAGGCCGTACGCTTGGGGTATGTGACTCCCGAAGATTTTGACGCTTGGGTGAAACCTGAAGAAATGGTTGGAAGTTTAAAATAAGCTGTGGCAATAATTTCAACAAAAAATATATCATCAAAAACATACCTATTGGCTTTTGCCATAGGTATGTTTTTCTTTTTTACTGCTTGCAAATTCAATTCGGATATGCAGGGTGAAGGGGCTTCATTTTTACAGGGCGAATGGATACAGGACAGTATTCCGGGACAAAGTCAAATGCTGCAATATACATTGGCCGAGTTTAAGTTTACCTGTGATTCGGTTTATGCCACCATGCACGTAAACAATAAGGTACAAACAATCCCGGATAGCTGTTATAAAAATGGTTCCTGGACGGAACACGCCAAAGGGATTTATGTCCTGCGCGGTGACTCGATTATTGTAGACGGTATTTATACCAAAGAAAATGGCAAGCAGAAGATTTCAGGCTGCTATCTTTCGGGGCAATATATCCCGCGTTTTAAAGTAGTCTATCATTCTACTGACTCTGTAGTACTGGAAAGCCGGTTTGACCAACGTCCTATTGTGCTCAGAAAGACCAAGGATATCACCTGTGTGCCTAAGAAGAGATATTAGTATTGAGATATTAGACTTTATTTGTTCAAGCCAGCGACTTACGAGCACCGTCTTTAATCCTTGCTCCTTAATCTGTGTTCTCTATGCAAGCCTTTGGCGGGTCTACTTCTACTTTATCTTGATCGATCGGCTCATCTAAAGGCGATTATTACATCGATGGATAAATCAACATGTAATAAACCGTTTTTTATTTTTACTTTTGCCTATCAACTTCCAACCATCCATATGAACAAAGGAATAATTGCCTTAGCTTTTGGAGGACTTGCCATCGGAATGACGGAGTTCACGATGATGGGAATCTTGCCCGACATTGCCAAGGATTTGCAGATCGAAATCCCTACTGCGGCCCACCTTATTGCCCTATATGCGCTAGGCGTGGTTGTGGGCGCTCCTACATTGGTCTTATTTACGGGTAAATATCCTCCCAAAAAGGTCTTACTCTTTTTAATGCTCCTTTTTTTTATTTTCAACGGTTTATTCAGCATAGCGCCGGGACAGTTTCTGATCAGTCTCTCGCGTTTTATGGCTGGACTCCCACATGGCGCATTTTTTGGTGTTGGGTCTGTTGTGGCCGCAAAACTCGCTCCTAAAGGAAAAGAAGCCCAGGCCATCTCGATCATGTTTACAGGTATGACAATCGCCAATCTGGCGGGGGTACCCTTGGGCACCTATCTCGGTCATCACTATTCCTGGCGCCTGACTTATGGCATTATCAGTATACTGGGCCTGATTACTTTCGCGGCAATATATGCCTGGATGCCAAAAATTGAAGCTTCTAAAGGAAATAATATCTTCAGTCAGCTGAATTTTTTCAACAAAAAAATCGCCTGGCTGCTCATGGCGATTATCGCGATCGGTACCGGTGGATTATTTGCCTGGATCAGCTATATTGCTCCTTTGGCCACACAGGTTTCCGGCGTTCCGGCTGACCGTGTGCCGCTGATTATGATATTGATTGGGGTTGGGATGTTTTTTGGCAATCTGATCGGCGGGAAACTAGCCGATACCATTTCGCCAACTAAAGCAGCAATTGCCAGTTTTTCTGCTATGGCGCTGTGCCTGGTTATGGTGTATTTTATCTCACCGATAGGCTGGACAGCCTATCCACTGGCCTTTATTACAGGTTTGGTATCCTTCACTATCGGCTCGCCGACACAACTGATGTTAATTCGGGCCTCCAAAGAGGCTGCAACATTGGCTGCAGCAGGCGGACAAGCAGCATTTAATCTCGGCAATACACTCGGTGCATTTTTAGGGGGAATTCCCATTACATTAAAAATGGGTTACAATACCCCTTCGCTGGTGGGTGTGGGTATGGCAAGTATTGGCGCCCTGTTGACCTTGCTTTATCTCAAGGTTTACGACAATAAGCGTTAACAACTAAAAAAAATCAAATGGCCCGAAGTAGTTACATCAGTGTACTGCGTATCATAGCGATCTTTTTGATTATCCTGATCCATTCTTCTTCGGGCTATTTAAACAGCAATGATTTCGATTCTTTCGATTGGAATTATGCCAATTGGATCAACAGCTTCTCCCGTTTTGCCGTCCCCCTCTTTGTCATCATCTCGGGCGCATTGCTTTTGCAGAGAGACGAAGATACAGGTACATGCTATAAAAAGCGCCTGTTTAAAATTATTCCACCGTTTATCTTTTGGACCATTGTCTACCTGATCTATTATTTTATCCGATACATCGATTTCGAGTATGTGGGTTTTCCACAAGTTATTAACATTGTGTTAATTCGCTTAAAGTCAGGAAGCAACGCACACCTATGGTACCTCTACATGCTGATCGGGCTCTATCTAGCAATCCCTTTTTTGCGAAAAATGATCCGAAACTGTTCAAAAAGAGAAATTGAGATTTTTTTATGCCTGTGGTTTGCTTCGCTGTTTTTCAGCAACAAATGGTTTAATGTATACCTTCCGAATTTTGACCTAACCTTCTTTACAGGCTACATGGGTTATCTCGTCTTGGGTTACTATCTCTACAATTATCCACTCCCCCAGTTAAGATGGTCGAGCATGTTGTTCTTTATAGCCTGCTGTCTGATTACAGGTTGGGGCACCTATTGTTTAAGTCTCGAAAAGGGAGAATTTGACCCCACACTATATAATTATCTGTCGCCGAATATTGCATTAAGTGCAGGTTTTTTATTTGTATTTGTTCAATGTTTAAAACTCCCAGAAAGGTTAAATGCATTCTGGGAATTTATCGACATCCATAGTTTTGGCATTTATTTAAGCCATATCCTATTCTTGAACTATATCCATCCGCTCATTCCCTTAGCCACGCTATGGAAAATTCCGGTTGCGGCAATTCTCACACTGCTCTCAAGTGCTCTGTTGACTTATTGTCTGCGAAAGATTCCATTTGGGAAATACGTCAGCGGCTAGTTCAATTTGGTCTGGTGTTTATTTTTCGCCTTCGACTTTATTATAGACATAAAGGTGTGCATTGGGGCCGTCGATCTCCTTCCCATCCTGATCCAACCCGATCAATTTATTTTCACCCACTTTTAACTTCATGTTGGTTTCTTTACCGGTCAGATGTACAACCGAACCGTTATCATGCCACATTACCTTACCCGAATCCTCAACTTTGCTGTTCTTATTGATATATTCACTTACGATCGAGAAAGTGTTGTCATTCTTTAACGTAATGTTGGTTTTGATACCTTCACAGTCAGCACAGGGAATTGTTGCTTCGTATTTGCCCGGCCAATCCAAAGAATTCTGAGACGTATGGTTGGTATCTGCTGTCATCGTTGTATGATCGGATGAATCTGACTCTACCGCTTGTTGATTTTCCTTTTTTGTCTGATTGCAGGCGCTCAAAGAAAGTGCTGCGAGGCAAATAAATAATACGGATGATTTCATATTTCTGCTATTTTGAGTTAAATCTACCGGATAACAAGCAATTTCGGCGCCAAGAAATGTTTATCCGAATCTAAAAAATGCATCGTGGTTAAAATAAAAGAAGCGGTATTCAAAAAGTAAAAATGAAGCTGATAGGAATGGTATCGTTTTTCTAAAATTGTAGGATACCCTGAAAAAGGGAATAAAAAGGACCGCCCAATCGTTGGACAGTCCGAGTTATATGGTATGCTGTACGACTATACATGCTATAAACGTCATCAATTTATAGCATAATGTGCCTACAGGAATTGCATGTCTTATTTCAGACTAGAATGGCAAATCATCATCATCTGATGAGCCAGACAAATCTACGGGAGCAGGCATATCCGCATACCCCGGAGAAGATGGTGCCGGTGCAGCATTCCCTAATTTTGTAACACGCCATGCCACCAATGAATTGAAATATGTCGTCACGCCGTCTTTATTTGTCCAAGGACGGCCACGAAGATTAAAAGATACCTCTACCTCTTCGCCAATAGCCAGGTTATCAAAAATTGAAGTTCTGTCTTGTGTTGATTCAAAACGGATATACTCAACAAATTGTGGGTTTTCGGCATAAGCTACAATCATATCACGTTTTTTGAATGATTCTGTCACTTGTTGTGTCGCTCCTATCTCGTGTACTTTTCCTCTAATTTCCATAATCAAAAAAATAAATATTAAAGCGTAAAATTAAGCAATTTTTGAGGAAGAGTTTAATTAACTTTGTACAAAATATGATGGAAGTTTTCAACACCCCCAATAAAGTTATCATTACGTGCAATAAACGCTTATCGCCGTATTTGCAACAGGAAGTTAAAGAGTTAGGTTTTGACATCGTCAGAGCTTTTCCTACTGGAATCGAATTGAAAGTCAGTGTAAATGATACGATCAAGCTCAATCTGAACTTGCGTGCCGCTTCGCAGATTCTATATTCGTTAAAGGAATTTTCGGCCAACAATCCCACGGAGCTTTACGAAGAGCTCAGCACGATTGCCTGGGAAGAACTGATTCAATTCGATGGCTATTTCTCGGTAAGCTCTAATGTGGACAATGAAACAATCAGTACGCCTCTATTTGCAAATGTAAAGGTGAAAGATGCGATTGTGGATCGTATTAAAGAAAAAAAAGGCATGCGCCCGAATTCTGGTCCGGAAAACAACAAAGCCGTCGTACACCTCTATTGGAAGGATGACCGTGCTGAAATTTTCCTTGATACCTCAGGCGAGACACTAGCCAAACATGGTTACCGCAAGATTCCGGGCAAGGCTCCCATGTTGGAGGCCTTAGCAGCCTCAACAATTTTTGCTTCAAAATGGGATGGCGTATCCGCTTTTGTCAATCCGATGTGTGGATCCGGAACACTGGCCATTGAAGCGGCATTGATCGCTACCAACAGGAAACCCGGACTTCTGCGCATGAATTACTCGTTCATGCATTTCATCGGTTATGACGAAACTGTTTTCTTTCAGGAGCGTCGCTTGTTAAAAGATCAGATCAATAAAAAAGCAACGCCTCAAATTATTGCTTCGGATATCTCCGAAGAAGCGATCAACGTTTCCAAAATGAATGCCCGAACGGCAGGTGTGGAACAATTAATTTCATTTGAAGTATGCGATTTTGCCGAAACACACGTTCCTAAAGAAGGTGGTGTCATCCTATTCAATCCAGAGTACGGTGAACGTTTGGGTACGCATACCAAGTTGGAAATTACCTACAAACGTATGGGTGATTTTATGAAACAGGAGTGCAAAGGTTATAGAGGCTATATATTTACAGGTAATCCGGATCTAGCAAAGAAAATTGGACTCCGTGCGTCCAGACGTATAGAATTTTATAACGGTAAATTAGATTGTAGATTATTAGAATACGAATTATACGAGGGTACTCGCGAAAAAACAAAAGTATTGTATGAATAACATTATTGAACGCACAGTCGCATTTGTGCAAGATCGTTTGAAATTTGCAGAAGCAGGCCATGATTGGTCGCATATTCAACGCGTATGGAACAATACGAAGTTAATTTTAGAAGATGAAGAAGCTGATGTCATGGTCTGCGAATTAGCCGCGCTCTTGCACGACATCGCGGACAGCAAATTCCATGACGGTGACGAAACAATTGGCCCTCGAGTTGCCGGAGAGTTTTTGGCAAGTCTGGAAATTTCCCCGGAAATTATTGACCATGTCAAAAAAATCATCTTTAACATGTCTTTCAAGGCAAGTTTGGGTGAGGTCTCCTTTCATTCCAAAGAGATGGAAATTGTACAGGATGCCGACCGTCTGGACGCCATTGGAGCGATAGGTATTGCACGTGCATTTAGTTTCGGCGGAAATAAAGGCCGGGAAATGTACAACCCCAATATTCCCGTACAGGAATATAAAGATAAGGAAGCCTATAAACATTCTGAAGCTCCGACAATCAATCACTTCTACGAAAAACTACTCTTGTTGAAAGATAAAATGAATACACAGGCTGCAAAAAGAATTGCTGAACACCGCCACCGGTATATGCTCGAATTCCTTGATGAGTTCATGGCAGAATGGAATGGTAAAAAATAAATTACAGTTAACAATAACTAAATATAAAAGTGGTATTTTAGATCTTGTGAATCAGGATAAAAAGTACCACTTTTTTTTATGCTGTAAAAATCAGCTTTCAAACTAACACATATGAAAAAACACATTTTTAGCTGTCTGACGTTGGCTATGGTCATTTCATCGACAACATTATTTGCACAGACCAAAGCAATTGCACATCGTGGGGTATGGAAAAACAGTCATCTTCCTCAAAATTCCATTGCCTCTTTAAAAGCCGCACATGAACTTAAACTTTTTGGATCTGAGTTTGATGTACACCTTACGAAAGATAACGTCCTTGTCGTCAATCATGACAATGATTTTTATGGTATCGACATCGCAACGGCAACGTACACCGAACTACTAGCAAAAAAACATCCGAATGGGGAATCTATCCCAACATTGGAAGAGTATATTAAAGCAGGAAAAAAGTTAAAAGGCTTACGTCTGATCTTGGAGTTAAAAACAAACAAACTCGGTGTAGAACGAACGCTTGAGGCTGCAACAAAGTCTGTTGAAATGGTAAAAAATCTAAAAGCAGAGAAAATAACAGATTATATCGCATTCAGTTTCGAGGCTTGTCAAAAGATTCATGAGCTCGCCCCAAAAGCAAATATCCAATACCTAAATGGGGATAAATCACCTGCTGATGTGAATGCTGCAGGAGTCAATGGCCTAGACTACCATTTTTCGGTCTTCAAAAAGAATACGAGCTGGTTACAGGACGCACATCAATTAGGTATGAAAGTGAATGCCTGGACCGTCAATACCGAAGAAGAAATGAGCAATCTCATTGGACAAAAGATCGATTTCATTACAACGGATGAACCCGAATTGTTGCTTCAGGTATTGAAAAAATAAAGTTATCCCCGAAATCATCAGCAACATTACAAACTGAAGATCGTTTTATTTCCTACAAGTCGAATAGAACAAGTTTAGCCTATGGCTTATTGATACGAGACCCAAGATGGGGAATATAAATGAACTTCGGGATTAAACAACGGACAAAATCGGAATACCACGCAGCCATACACCGATAAGCTCAGGTATTCCAAAATAATTATTCCAATATAAAATCTGATAGTCTCATCACAACTGAAGAACAAATTAATATAGATGAAAAAATTATTTATACTCGCTGCGGCATTATGCTTATCATACCTTTCCTATGCTCAGGATTTTATCGCAGCCACATACAATATAAGACAACGAAATACCGTAGATAGTGGTAATATGTGGACCGACCGTAAAGTGCCCCTGACAAATTTGATCAAGTATCATGGTTTTGATTTATTTGGTGTTCAGGAAGCCTTTCATGATCAGGTTCAGGATCTAAAAATATTGCTTCCGGGATTCGACTATGTTGGTGTAGGTCGCGACGACGGCGCACAGGAGGGTGAACACTCCGCAATTTACTACAATACCAATCGGTTCAAAGCCATAAAAAGCGGTACGTTCTGGCTTTCAGCGACAGATACCGAACATCCGAATAAAGGCTGGGATGCAGCCTTACCTCGAATCTGTACCTGGGGGATTTTTGAAGATAAAGCCAATAAAAAGCGCTTTATTTTTATGAACACACATTTTGACCATATCGGACGTACAGCGAGAACGGAAAGCGCGAAATTGATTTTGGCCAAAGCAAAAGAATTTGCAAAGGATCTTCCGCTAATCTTAACAGGTGATTTCAATGTGGATGAAAAAGACGAAGCCTATTTTACACTCGCCAACAGTAAAGTGGTCACCGATGTACACGAACTGTCTCCGCTTAAATATGAGCCGAACTCTTCCTTTAACGGCTGGGGAAAAAGTCTTAGGGCATCAGGCCGTATTGATCATATTTTTATCACAAAGCCTTTCCAGGTAAAAAAATATGGTATCCTGACAGATACTTACATGAGTAAATTTCCTTCTGACCACTTCCCTGTTGTGACAACACTTTCATGGAAGTAGGTCCTATAAAATTAAAATTGCTTTAATCCAACAAATAAAAATGCCCTTTTGGGGCGTTTTTACTTTTAGCCCCTTCCCTTTCGATAATAGGCGCCGCGACAATGTAGGACCTTCGTTGCAGAGTGGGATTGTGGCGCATTTACTACGGATACGGACAATCTCATGGAAATAATAGCCGACAATTTAAACTTTTACAAAAATTAACGGTCGATATCCTTAATTTTGACAGTAAAACATATCATGATGAAATTCCCATTACTATATTGCACCCTATTTGTTTCGGGGCTTTTGTACTCCAACAACAGCGAAGCACAGATCTTTAAAAAGATTAATGAGGCTTTGAACAAGGCAAGCCAAGGTCAAACCGATAGCACAAAAACAACGAATACTTCAACTACCGGGTCTTCGACTTCAAGTTCAAATAAATCGAACCCTTTAGCTTCATTATCAAATAAAGATGCTTCATTGGGTATCAAACAGGCTTTAAGCAACGGTCTTAATCTGAGTATTGAATCGCTGGCAAAAAAAGATGGCTTCTTAGGTGATGCAGCAGTAAAGATTTTGATGCCTGCAGAGGCTCAAAAAGTAGAAAAAACACTTCGTGCAGTCGGTATGGGCAAGCTTTGTGATCAATTTATTCAGAGCATGAACAGAGCCGCTGAGGGTGCAGTAAAAGAAGCCGCTCCAGTATTCGTAAATGCACTGTCTAAAATGACCATCACTGATGCGACCAATATTCTATTGGGTAGTAAGCAAGATGCCGCAACAACATTTTTCAAAACAAATACATCTACCGAATTAACGAACAAGTTTAGTCCGGTTATTCAATCGGCAATGGGCGTGAACAATGTTGACCAATATTGGACACAGCTGACCAGCGCCTATAATAACTTGCCATTAGGCAATAAGGTGGAAACAAATCTGACTGCTTATGTTACACAAAAGGCCATAGATGGTCTGTTTATCAAAGTAGCGGATCAGGAATCGAAAATCAGAAACAATATCGGCGGAAGCAGAAATACAAATATCCTGCAGAAAGTATTTGGCTACGCCGACGACAAAAAGTAAGCTAAATCCAGGGTTAGTGCCAAAAAGAGATCAAAGAGGGTAGCGAAATATGACCTCATAGTAAACAAGACTTGTCAGTTTATTGACAAGTCTTGTTTGTTTTTGGCCGAAGCCCGTTAGAATTTGTAAATTTGGTCACCCTTATCATATTAGGGCGATAAAAATGAGCACATTTGAGATTAATAACATAAGTGACTTTTCAGTTTCGGAGAGATTTCAACGCTACGTACAGATTGACACACAATCTGATGTAAATTCACCGACATGTCCATCTACCGAAAAACAGAAAAATCTGGGCAAATTATTGGTAGAAGAACTCTTATCATTGGGTATTTCGGATGCCGCTATGGATGAAAATGGTTACATCTATGCAACCATCCCTTCCAATACGTCCAAGAAAGTTCCAGTTATCTGTTTCTGTTCTCATATGGACACCTCTCCGGATTCTTCGGGCAAAGATGTCAAACCTTTGGTACACCACAATTACCAAGGCCAAGATCTGGTACTTCCTGATGATACGAGCATTGTGATCAAATATGCAGAACATCCCGACTTAGCCAATCAAATCGGAAACGATGTCATTACGGCGAGCGGAACAACATTATTGGGGGCAGACGATAAGGCTGGAATTGCCGAAATAATGGATGCAGCCCGTCTATTGATGAAACATCCAGAGATCAAACATGGAGATATCAAGATCTTGTTCACACCAGACGAAGAAATCGGACGTGGGGTTGATAAGGCAGACTTAAAGCGTCTGGCGGCAGATTTTGCCTACACCATGGATGGTGAAAAAGCGGGCACAATCGAAGATGAGACATTCTCTGCCGATGGAGCAACCTTAACCATCCATGGCGTCTCGGTGCACCCGGGTTTTGCCAAAGGGAAAATGCAAAGTGCGATTAAAATCGCAAGCGCCATCATCGATGCATTACCGAAAGACAGACTTTCTCCGGAAAGCACCAATAAGAAGGATGGTTTTGTACATCCTGTGCATATCAGTGGATCGGTTGAAAAAGCGGAAATCCAATTTATCATCCGAGATCATGCAACAGCTAATCTGAAAAAACATGAAGATGAACTGGAAGCTATTGCAAAATCTATTGTCGAGTGTTATCCAAATTGCACCTATACATTCACTGTAAAAGAGCAATACCGCAACATGAAAGAGGTCCTGGATCAACATCCCGAAATTATGGAGATCGGTATGGAAGCGATTACAAGAGCGGGGATGGTCGCAGAAAGACGAAGCATCCGTGGTGGTACGGACGGGTCACGGCTTTCGTTTATGGGCCTTCCGTGTCCCAATATCTTTGCGGGTGGACATGCATTTCATGGAAAGCAAGAATGGGTATCAGCACAAGATATGGAAAAAGCCGTCAAAACAATTTTGCATGTTGTATCTTTATGGGAAGAAAAAGCATAAGTACATTCTAAAATCAACATATTTTTAATGAAAAACGACGTTTTAAAAGCAATACACTACAGAAGATCGGTATTTCAGGCTTCTTTTACCGAAGAAGAAGTAAGCAAAGAGGATATCCTTAGCATTTTAGAAGCAGCTAATGCTGCGCCAACACATAAACGGACACAGCCTTGGCGTTTTGTGATCTTCCGTAAAGAAGGACTTCAACGCTTGGGTACTGAATTATCGCGCATCTATAAATCGGTTACACCAGCGGAGAAATATACGGAAGCGACGGAGATCACCATGGGCAAAAAAGCAACACAATCAAATGTTGCCATTGCACTTATCGTCAATTATACTGGTGAAGTTCCTGAATGGGAAGAATTGGCTTGTACTGCTGCTTCTGTAGAAAATATGTGGCTCGCTGCACATTCGTTGAATATTGGTGGCTACTGGGCAACACCGGGTTTAATCAATCATTTGGGAGGTTTCCTTAATCTGGAAGAGAACCAAAAATGTATCGGCCTATTTTACTTAGGACATCATGAATCAGATGCGCGCGAACCTGTACGTACGCCTATCGAAGAAAAAATTCGTTGGGAAGAATAAGGTATCGCAAGATACGATAAAATCATTAAGGGCCCGAATGAATCGGGCCCTTACTAGTTATTTTGTTTAATACGGTGAACAAAAAAACACAAATATCGTTTAGTACAGTAAACAAATCATCATTTATGCTCCATTATAAAGAACCTTGCTATCGCTAAAGTACGAAGCTCCGGCACATATTCTAATTGTAGATTACTGCGGCAAAGGTTTATTCCCATAGACCACCGTACCATATAAGTTGATGTGTACGCCTTCTTTCGGATTGAGCCACTTGGCAGTGAGTGTATGTTTTCCGTTGGGTAATTGGTATTTATAAAACATTTCGTAACGTCTCTTTATTTCCTTAGCAGGTAATGTTGCCGTTTCAATCAACTGATCATCTATGGAAAAGGCGACTTTGGCTTCATAATCATCGGGGCCGTCTACATTTGCTCGAAACACTAGACCAATACCCTCAAAATTGTATTCGTATGTATCATTTAACTGCTGTCCCAATAAGGACTCCACCTTGATCGGATAATGTCCTTCAAAAGACTTTTCGTAGCGCACAGGTTTGATTTGTTGTTTTTTTATGAACACATCATCTGTCCGAATCTGCCCACCTTGTTTTTTTATCATCGCGAGAGCATGCTTATAGCTAATATCGTAGATGTTATTTAACGAGATGCTTGTAAAATCGAAATTGCGATCCAAAACCGGCCTAAGTGGCGACTTCCAGTTTTCTGGGATCCGATCATAGCCATACAGTGTCCCTAGGATGCCTGCAACGGTTGAAGGATTACAGTCTGAATCCTGCCCACATCGAGTCGCGATATCGATGCTCTTAAAAAAATCACCGTCACCGTATAATAGTCCGATCACGACATAAGCACTATTTATTTTTGCATCAATATTATATGGGGCCAATACACCATCAGGTGAGCCAACTTCGTTGCTCCATTTGTGCTCACACTCCTGCCAGGTCTTCCGCCAATCATTCGGGTATTGCTTATGCCATTTAATAATATCCGCAATACATTTGTGAAAATCACTTTGTGCCGGAACTGCCGTAAGTGCCTGATCAATGATTGTGGGAACATCTGCGGATGTAAAAGCCAAAGTATACATTGTGGAAATAAATACACCACCATACCAACCGTCACCATAATTCATAATATGTCCTACTTTGTCAGCCAATTTTGCCGCTGAAGCGGGCATGCCGGGATACATAAGTCCTATAAAATCTGATTCAATCTGAAAGTCTATATCATCAGCATGGGGATTGTTGGTCCAATGCCCCGACTTCGGTGGTTTCAATCCTTGTAGAACATTGTAACGCCCCATCTGGTTTGCCGCCCATAATTGATAACCTTTATTGGCAAAAGCTTCCGCAAAATATGTAGCTGGCGCTTCCACGCCATGTTTATCGATCACTTCAACAAAGGTGAGATCCATGTATATATCATCGTAAAGTCCCGGAAACTTATCGTAATAACCCGACACAACCTGATCATTCCACGGAATATGTACGGTATCTGGGATCATTCGCCCCAGATATTGAAATTCTGTGGGACCACCATAGGTACAACCGATCACCTGTCCGGCCCAGCCTCCTTTTATTTTATCCCGTAATGCCATCTTGGACAGCACGATATCTTTGGATGTTTTAGTTTGTTGTGCCACAGCACTAAATACTGTCCCAACGCAAAAACATAAAACAACATACAGTTTCAACAATTTTATCCTTCGCATAATGATTGGTCAAATAATAGATTTACAAACGTTTTACCCGAATATTTCGGAAGAAGACTTCAGAACCATGTCCCAAAAAGCCGATATGCCCAGTCGTCCGTTTCAACCCCGGATGGTCCAATTTGTCCATTGTTCCATTCTTTGTTGCCTCCTTTAGGTCGGCATCCACGATCACCTGGCCATTTAATGTCACTTTGATTTTTGAACCATCAACGCGAATTTCCTCCTGATTCCATTCGCCAAGCGGTTTTAATGCTCCTCTTTTTGCAGGAATGATACCATAAACAGACCCATGATACTGATAAGGCGCCAATTCTTTATAGACATCAGCATCATTGTCTAACACTTGAATCTCCTTACCGACATAAGCGACGTCTCCTTCCAATGGTGCATGGATCCCAATTCCGTTATTGGCAGCTGGCGTCAATTTAAATTCAAAACGGTAGATGAAATTATCATACTCCTCTTTCGTATAGAGGTTGGTACCGGCTTTTTTATCGGGATTGGAGCGAATAAGACCATCTGCGGTAATATCATAGGCTTCGGATGGAATCCATTTATCAAAATTCCGCCCATCGAAAAGCATAACAAATCCATCTCTTTTTTCCGATTTGCTGAGCGCTGAGATCTGCCTGCCGGTAGCTGTTTTTACGTTTTTAGCTTGTTGAGCAGAGCATAGACTTTGTATTGCAATAAGGATTACAAGAACAGCTAGGGTGGTGTTAAATAACTTCTTCATTTTTTATATCTATTTGGTTTTTCTCGGTTTTACTTTTCTTATTTCATCTGCTTTTTTCTGCCTTTCAACAATCAGGTCACAGACTTTCTTGTAAATTGCTCTATTTTTAGGATCGGCACTCGCGGCCAGTTTCATCATCGCATCTCCACCTTCATAGTAGGCCATTGCTGCATGTTGGAGGACACCATGTTTCTCAAAAACGTCTATGTAGGCCTGTAGCCTTTTTTCGAAATTAGTTTGTTCTACACGGCTATCAAATTCCATTTCCATACCCATACCATGTGCTTTAGCAAAATCACAGGCTTCATCCAAACGGCTGTCTGGAATATTTTCTTCAAAAAAGTGGTTAGGCTGTTGATAGGCTGCATCAAAGCCCACTTTTTGCCAATCACCATGACCTTCAGCTTTCCAGTAGGGGATCCAATAGAATTTTAATCCTTTCTGCTTAATATATGCTGCAATGCGCGGGATAAGATGTTGACCATCTGAACTCTGTTCGGCTACCCAGTAAAATCCAGCGAGATCTAACTGGTCTAATTGTGATTTTTTCCAATAGGCCAATGCGGTATCGATATACCATTTACAGGCATCAAAACGATCATCTTCATTTGTAAACGAAAGTTTCCTGCCATCAAGCTCTCCCCAATTCTGTTGACCGAAAATAGGTTCAGGGAGAGTCAGGACAACCTTACGACGTTGTACAGGACGGATTCCCTGCTTACTGAGATCCTTTAATACTTCATTCAGTGCTGGTACTGCTTTTTGCTTTTCAAAATTGCGGTCAAGCAACCAAGCCCATTCTTTTTTTCCGGTATGTTCCTTTTCATATCCTATTGAATAGTCTTTCCCTTTACCGTCTTTGAATTCGATAAAAAGAAAACCGTCAAATAAAAAATCAACTTTTCCCCGCTCTTTTCGATAGACATAATGTGCTATCTGCTCAGGATTCCAATCAGGCCGATGTACACCACCTTGATAGATCAATGCCAGATCAGTAATATAATCTGTCTTCGGAGATGACAACGGCAGATATTGCTGCGCACGAACAATATAAACACAGCATATGATAGCAATCAATGATATGGTTTTTCTCATCTTTTATATAATTATTTTTGAGTATTCTGTTTAATTGACACAAACGGGCACTTCCAGTATTTTCAATTCCTAGGGTAATAACATCGAAAAGGTTAATAATACGCAAGAATAATACTGCCCGCATGATCCGCATTCAGGTCAGCCTGCCTACCATCCTGCAGATAGGAGATGCCCTGCCCTTTTTCAACAACCCTATATTTCTTTCCATCGAGTTCTTCGGGCAATTTTAATTTAGACTGCCCCTGTTGCTTACAATCAATAAATAGAAAAATTTCTCCTTTTATTATCCCCATATAAACGAGATTTCTTCTATCATTCACGAGCGGGGTAAACCAATTGTATAATCCGCTCCAGCTGAAAACAGCCCCTTTTCTTACCGGTCTATCGGCAATCTGGTTATGGTAAGTTTTGCCATGGGCCCTAACAAATATTTTATCCCCCGCTGTTAGCGACCAATAAGGATCCCGTTCGGAAAAAGGCATCAAATAACTTGATTGACAGATGCCCGCAACCGAATTTCTTTCGATAAAACGATTGAACGAAGGATATTTATTTTTGTACAAAAACAACTCCTCAGGCTCAGGCTGAAAATCGAAATATGAACCATTGGGCGTCATGACTTCTGTCTCTCCGGCAAACATACTCTGCATGCCATAATACCGCTCTATCACATATTCTTTTGTATTTTTATAAGAATGAGACACTTCTACGTATAGCTGTCCTTTTTGTATGGTATAAGTGATGTCTTCCTCTAATAGTATCTCTTTTAAAGCGAGTTCAATTCCATCAGCTCCTTTTGTGGGTTGAAAAGGATCATAGATCTCATTTTTGACTTTGACAGTAACTATTTCTGCTTCCATGGCATCTCCATCCCGAAGTAGTTTTCCATCTGCATAAAATGCAAAACTGATTGTTTTGGCCGTATTGATAGTTCCTTTCTCCATGAAACTGTGATTTCCTCCTACCCAGCCACCGTCCTTCAACATAACCGGCCCAATATTATCTGAGCTAGTTTCATTGAGTACACGATCGACTTTTCGCTCGGGGTAGGCAAGCGGAAAAAGGGTTAAATTATCCGCTAAACCAACTTTAGAAAAGGTCATCAATTCGTTAAACATGCATTTTTCAAAAACAATAATAATATCATTAGAGGTATCAAACTTAGCGCCGATATACAATTTTCCATCCAGCATTTTTACATATTGCTTTGATGATAACATTTCAAATTGCCTAAGACGGTCCACCTTCAATTTTGAAGACGCCGATGCCTGTATAGAGCTACAGAGCAACAGCATCCCCAAAAACAACAGTTGACTAAAATTGTTCAACACTTTATTTATTATTCCCATGTATTGGCTATATGTTGATAATTTAATTGTCGCTTCACGATAATATCTCCTAATCTGTTTTTCATCTTCTGCATTTCCACATCCTTGCTCAAAGACATATGATACCAGGCTCCATCTCCATCATAGTAAGCAATGGGGAGTTTATTCCAAGCTTTCGCATCATCAAATTTCTCCAGATACTCATAGAATTTCTTCCTAAATTCCGGTTGATCAACACGTCCGTCGTATTCCATCTCAAGCGATAGCTTATTGTCCTGTGCAAACCTGATGGCTCCGGTCAGGATTTCCATAGGCGTCTTCACTTCAAAAAAATAGTTAGGCTGCTGATAAGCGACATCAAATCCAATTTCTTTCCAGAACGGAGAATTCTCAGCCCCATAATAAGGTATCCAGCTTAAGGGTTCATTTATTTTCTCCAAATAGGCTTTTACTAACCTAACCAGCTCTTTATCATTATGCTTATCGAAAACAGCCTCATGCGTCCAGTAAAAACCTCCAAAATCCAGGTGTTTTATGTTGCTCTTCCTCCAATGTTCGCGTACTTGATCGATATACCAAATCATAGCCTGCGCCCTATCCTTCACATCAGTAAAATCCAACGATTTACCAGACAATTCTCCCCAGTTTCTTTGTTCAAAAATCGGCAATGGAAGTGCAAAAACAGCTTTACGTCTAAATGGCGGAAAGATTTTTCTTTTAGCCAGGCTATCTAAAATATGTTCTACAGCTTTAGGTCCTTCTTTCGGGGCGAAAGTCCTTTCCAATAGCCATTGCCAGTCTTTCTTGGTCGCACCACGGCCGCCTCGCAACCCATTATTATACTCGAAATCCACTTGTTCTCCATTAATTTTTGCCGAAAACTCCAGGAATAAGAAGCCATCGTAAAGCCAGTCCGTCTTTTTTTCATTATTTCGATAAACATAATGCTTCAATGCTTCGGCATTCCAATGAACGCGCTGCGCTCCGCCATGGTAAATCAAAGCCAGATCAACTATCTTTTTAGAAGAAGGTACTTTGGGCGCATTTATCGTCGCTGAGGACAAAACTAATCCTGCACATATTGTAATCAGATATATAACTTTTCTCATAGCGTTCTTTATTTCAACCGAGATTGACGTTTGACGATAATATCTCCCAATAACTTAAACATCTTCTTGAGTTCCGGATCCGAACTGATGGACAAGCGATACCAAGCTCCCCCTCCCTCGTAATAGGCCACTTCCTTCGTATCCCACACGCCGCCATTCTGAAATTGTTCGACATAATCATAAAAGTGCTTTCTATAACCTTCTTCAGCTACTTTTTCATCAAATTCAAATTCCAGATGCAATCCATGCTCCTTTGCAAATTCAATTCCTCTTTGCAGGATCCACAGACCTGACTTTAGGTCAAAGTAATAGTTTGGCTGTTGATAGGCTTTGGTAAAGCCGATTTTCTGCCAATCTTCGGCACCTTCGGCCCAGTTGTAAGGAATCCATATCAGATCATGCTTTTTCTTTTTCAGGAAAGTGCTCACCTGACTGATCAACTGATCGTCTTGGTTCTTGTGGTCAATGGTCTCATGCAACCAATAAAAACCGCATAATTCCATGTATTTGTATTTCTTCTTTTTCCAGATATGCTCTATCTGATCCACATACCACTTTGCAGCAGCAAAACGATCTTTCAGCAGTCCCAGATCCAACTTCTTACCATTAATACTACCCCAGTTTTTATTGCCGTATATAGGGTTAGGCAGCGCAAAGAAAACTTTACGTTTTGTCGGCGGTGGGTAGCCCAATCTCACCAGGCTATCGATTGTGTGTTCTACAGCATCAGGCCCTCTGCCGATCGCAAAGGTTTCCTTTAATAGCGCATCCCATTCTGTTTTATTCGGCACCGAACGATAGGGAAGCTCTACTCCAAAATCATACTCTTTTCCATTTGCCTTAGTCACTATTTCCAAAAAAAGGAAACTGTCAAACAAGTACTCTGGCTTTCCTTCTACTTCCCGAAACACATAGGGTTTCATCTGTGCTGTAGTATACCGAAGGCGATGGTTTCCTCCATGATAGATCAGTGCTAAGTCTGAGACATTTTCGGCTGTGGAAATCTTCTTTTTGATCGGCTTATGCTGTGCCATCCCTGTATTTACAAAAAGCATAACAGCCCAGCATATTAGATAAGTGGTAAGTTTCATTAAAATTTAGTTTTATTTTATTATTGGTTTAAAGGAATCAAACTTGGGATAGGATCTATTTCAATCTTTTTTGCCGCTCCACTATAATATCTCCTAAAGTTTTAGCCATTTTCTTCATTTCCGTTTTTTTACTTGCAGACATTTCATACCAGCCACCACCACCATCATAATAAGCGACTTGCTTTTTGTCCCATACTCCTTTCTCTTGAAATTTATCGATATAATCATAAAACCGGGAAGCATATACCTCTTGAGCAATGCGACCATCATATTCAAACTCTAGATCCATATTATAACGTAAAGCAAAATCTATAGCCCCCGTTAAAATTGTCATTGGTGATTTTGGATCAAAAAAATAATTTGGCTGCTGATAAGCCCTTGTAAAGCCCTGTTCCTTCCATTCATGGGCACGTTGCGCTCCATAATATGGAACCCAGATAAAATCCCTGTTCATTTCTTTGACCAGATTTCCCACGCGATCTACCAAAAGGTTATCTTGATTATAAGTATCTATGGTCTCATGCAACCAATAATACCCCACAAGTTCGATATATTTGTAGTTTTTCTTCTTCCATCTTTCCTCTACCTGATCAACATACCACTGAGCCGCCTTTACACGATCGTCTACCTTAGAAAGGTCCAATGCTTTATTGTCTACCATTCCCCAAGATTTATTTCCATAAATCGGATTAGGGATAGCGAAGATTACCTTCCGTTTGGTAGGAGGAACATACCCTTTTTGTACTAGACTGTCTATCGTGTATTCAATAGCATCCGGCCCCCTGTTATTTGCAAAGGTTTCATTTAGTAGCCATGTCCACTCCGACTTACCTGGCACCTTTCGTCCCTCGCCTTCTACACCAAAATCAAACAATTGTCCATTGAGCGTTGTATAGATTTCCAGAAACAGGAAACTATCGTAAAGAAACTCCGGCTTCCCGGCATTATCTCTAAAAACGTAATGTTTCATCTGCTCTGGATTATAAGGAATACGTCCGCTCCCTCCATGGTAAATCAAAGCAACATCCGAAGAGCGGGTTGCTGACGGCAGATTTACCTCTTTTATTACTGGTTTTGGATCTTCTTTTGGTTCAGTAGTGCTCTCCTTACTACAACTTATACTACCAAACGTCAATATACCAATGACAGCCAAAACCTTTAAATTCCCGATCATATTCATAACTTTTATTATTAATAATATCTCCAAAATGTAATTTCAGCGAATCCCATATCTGTCTCGCCCATATAATTTGAATAGCAAACGATTCGGATATAACGTATATTCGGAATGTTCGTATCAAAGTTTCCATTATCTCCTGCCAGCCACGCAGCTTGGCTTTCGTCTGTACGAGTAAACCCATATAATTTGGTCCATCCGGCCATATCACCATCTGTTGGCTTGTCCGCCCGGCCATAGATTTCATAACGTTTCATCATCCGATTTTCCAATTGCCAATAATGGTTGATCCGATATCGACTCAGCTGCACCGCCTCGCCCATATCAAACGTAACACGGGCCGGCTCGGTCTTACTTCTCAGATCAGAAGACAAGCTTCTCCAATTTCCATAATCATCCCATTGTGTAGCCCACACCCCATCCCAAGCATTCTCGATCCGATAATTGTCCCCTGGTACCATCGGTGCGTCCCCTGGTAATGACATCGCTTTGAACAAAGCTTTATCCATTGGTTTCTCAAAAAGAGGTTTCCGTTCTATCCAGTCTGTACGAAACGTATCAATGCATAGAGAGTCAGGAAGAAACAAAGTCTGATAGCGGTAAGAACTTCCCTTCTTATATTGGGGAAGATTATATTCTCCCGCGTCCGCAGCAATTCTAACCTTGACCAACTTATTCTCTAAATTGGTGTATTCCAGATCTACCCCACAACTTTGCACATCCGACTTCCCCCATTTCAGTTGAACAGATTCATTTGTCTGAATTTCCTGATTGAGCAAAACCCGGTTCAATAGGGTAGCTCTATATTTTTCGCCATAGCTACGTCCGGTTATATACTGTGGTACAGAGGGACTACCTAAGCTATTATAGTTGATCAACTCAAAATTGTAATTTCCCTCGGGTAGTGGATCAAAAAGATATTCGAGCTTCTGTAAGCCGGCCGTTCGATTGACAGGAATAATGACAGAATCTTTACGGCTATTCATATAGATTACCGTCTTCGTGATATTTGGATCAGTAATTATCATCCAAGTCAACTTTAAGCGGTCAGCTCCTGGCAATACTTTGATGGTATCCCCTTTGGCAGCATAAATAAGTTCCTTACCGCCGACAAGGTCTTTATATTCATCCATCTTACTACAGGCCAAGCATAATAATGCTAAGCCACATATTAACATTAAATTTTTCATCCGTATAAATTATTTATAAGTGTCGATCTCATCGGTATAAATGAGTTCGGTTCACTCGGTTTGTTTTTTCGGTTGTGATGAAGCTATCAGATTTAAAACTTGTCATCGCCCCAAAAAGTAATTTCCGCGAAATTCAGGTTTGCTGTACCCGACCAATTTTCGAAACATTTCACCCGGATATATCGCACAGGGGGTAAATCGGCAGAAAAATCGCCATTGTCTCCTGCGAGCCAAACTTCGGCGTCCTCTGCGGTGTAGGACTCGCCGGGTAAGCCCGAGGGTTTCTTCTGCTCATAACTGGTCATTTTCACCCAGCCGTCCCAGCTACCATCTGTAGGCGCATCTGTCCGTCCCCATATTTCATACCTACGCATACTTTTATCAATAAAACGATAGTAATGATTCACCCGAAAACGGCTCAATTTTGCCTTAACCCCAAGGTCAATGGTGATATGTGTTGGTTGACCATCATTAACAGCATTTGTACTTACATTTAACCAATTTCCATAATTATTTGGGTAGGAAAAATCAGAAGACCAGGTACCGTCCCATGCAAAGCGTTTGGCGATATTCCACTCCGTTGTGTAGATGGGTGAGTCGCCTGGCAACGTGAGGTCTTTAAATAACCCTTTGTCTAGCATCTTTTCAAAAAGTGGAGTCAATGTGAAATATTTTTTTTCTGAGGTATGTCCCCACCGATTACGAACAGATAACGCAAACTTCATCGGCTCGGCTTCCATCCCCCTGAATGTATGATTTCCATTTTTCATTTGTGTATAATATCCGCCTTGATAGAGCTTCCATTCCCCACCTTGCTCAACTTCCAATAGGAATCCCAAGTCAGCCCCAGTCGGATTGTCGAATTTCATATTTACACCACCGAAGTCAGCCATAAACTGCAGACTTTTAAATACCTCTTGAAATGGCGGCGATAAAGGTTTTACCTTAACCTCTACTGGCGCCGACTTAATTTCGGCCTTGCTAACCGCATAAATCTTAACCACACGCTCACTATCATCCGATAAGCCTTCTATCTCAATCTTATTATTGTAGGCAGAGCCCTTAAAATACGCTACCCCCCGACTATCTCCCGTTGGAACCTCAGCCATGACATACTGCAGATTATAATCTTTTGGTAGGTTATAGGTCAAAACAGCTCCTCCCGGTGTCCCTGTAATCTTGATATCCGTCACCTGACCATTTACCTCCCCCTCTTTCTGCACTGGTGTATTAAACTCTTCTTGACATCCATAGGAGAGCATTCCAATGAAGCAAAATAATATTAATATCTTTTTCATGTTTTTCTACTTTTATCTGATTACCAACCGGGATTTTGTACGAGATTCTTATTTTTCAGCAGCTCACTGGTCTGAATAGGCCATAGATAATCTCTTGGTGCGATAAACTGCTGGAGGTGCAAGGTACGGGCCTGATAATACTCTAAATCCGTCTTCTGCATGATACTCCAGCCTTTGACAGGACGATTCTGGAACAATTCTGCTTTTTTCCAGCGGCGCAGGTCCCAGAGGCGGGAACCTTCAAATGCCAATTCAATCTCTCTTTCTTGATGGATAATTTCACGTAAGCCATCTTTAGACGCGAACTTATTCGGACGGGTTGAGTAATTGGTCCAAGATTCCTTCACTCCTTTCAATCCTGAGCGGTCGCGAATGATATCTAAGTAATAAATAGCATCATTTCCATTACCGATTTCGTTTAGACATTCCGCATAGAGCAGATAAAGATCAGCTAGACGCATCTCTGGCCAAGGGTAATTCTCCGTGGTAAATGACTGGCTCGTGGGCGTAAATATCCAGCCTACAAATTTTTTGATCCAATAACCAGTCTCATTGTAATACATATCTCTTTGCTTGGCCTGAGGTTGGCCCAGCTTCCCGTGGATCTTCCACGGTGTTTTATCGCTTTTATTTGATGATTGCAACCACAGGCCACCATCGAAGCCTAAACTGCCATAAAATCGCGGTTCTCTATCAAAATTAATGGCTGCTGTCTTATAACCGACTTCCAGCCGGTACCTATCTTTTTCTATTGGAGTTTTTAGTTCAAAACGTCCTGCATAATCCCAGGTCTTGTCTTCGTCAATAGGCACTCCATTCTCGGTATAAAAACGTTCAACCATATTTAGGGTCACAGAAAAATATGACCCCGCATAGGTCTGTTTGCCAAATTGCGGATCCATCTCATCGATGGCTGCTTTTTCTTGAATACTCCGGCTATTGACCTTTCCAGACCTACCCCAGATCAACTCGCTGTTCCACTTCTCAGTAATCGCCGATCGTATATGCATCTGCTTTAAGGTTTCCGCACTCATCTCAAATAGACCGGGATTGAATTTATGTAGCTTTACGCCCGCAGCGATATCAATCGCCTCCGAACAGGCATCAGCTGCCAATTTCCATTTGTTTGCATCATAGGCAGTCGGGAATAATAACTGTCCTTCCTTATCTTTAAATCCGGCATAATCTGGATTACCGTTAAAGAGTGGGCTGGCTGCTGTAGTTAATGCTCTTGCTTTCAGCATCAATGCCGCTACCCTGGTCACGCGTCCTGCTTCGGTGGCCATCTTGTCAATGGAAACTGGTAGATCAGGAGCAGCCTCATCAATCAATGCTGTAATATAGCCGATGACTTTATCCACAGGCTCACGTTTTACCTTTACGGTCTCCAAATCCACATCCATTGGGAAATTCGTATCAACAATCGGAATCGGTCCATACATTTTAAACAGAAAAAAATGATAATAGGCTTTCAAGAACTTCGCCTCGGCTACCCAGCGTTTACGCATTTGTGGGTCCAGATCCAACATGATCGTCGGGTTGGAGGTATTTTCGATAAAAACATTGCAATCCCGGATCGCTTTAAAAAAATCAAACCCCGAACGGTCCCCATTCCAAGCATTCACGTTAGGATTATCAACATTTTGCATCCCCAACGCAATCTGCCAGGGCCACTGGTAACCTTCATGATTGAAACTCCAGGTCCACACATCGTCTGCGCCAAAAAAATAAATACTCTGACCATCCATAGGAGGCAACCAGGAATAGCAGGTGTACAAATAGCGCTCGCCCTCATATTTATTGGCAAAGGCATGCTCAATAGTCGCGACGTTATCGGGCATAATATCCAAATAATCTTTAAAGCAACTATTCAAAAACAGGGGCATAGACAAACCAACCGCCCAGAGAGCGATCTGTTTTCTAAAACCCAAATATCTCCTTGTTTTAAAAATATTTTTTTTCATCTCTATTTCGATTAATTTAGTTTAAAAACCTATTTGGACTCCAAAATTGAACACACGCTGCACCGGATAGCCTAAGCCATTTCCTCCCATTTCCACATCCCAAAGTTTAAACTTACTCCAAGCCCAAAGATTCATCCCATTGGCATACACACGTAGATTAGACACCCGATAGCGGTCCAATAGTTTTGAAGGCAAATTGTATCCCAATTCTAAGGTTTTCAAACGTACAAAAGCCCCATCTCTCATCCACCAACTGGAAGTCTGATAGTTGTTGTCAATCCCATCAAGCGACAATCGAGGATAGAATGCATACAGATCTGGATTACTCTCCGACCAGTGACTATCCACGATGGACTGCAATAAGCCATTCTGTGTCGAAGACCCGAGAAACGGTGCAATAGCCCCTGCATTAATAAAGAAAGAAGATCGAGCAGACCCTTGCGCTAAAGCACTGATGTCAAAACCCTTATACCCATAGGTAAAACTCAATCCATAAATAATCTCCGGTACAGTAGGATAGCCCAAAGGCACCATATCCATATCCGAAATCCGGCCATCCCCATTGATATCGTGATACTTTAAATCTCCTGCCCGGTAATTCGTATACCAAAACTGCTTTGGTGAATTAGCTACCTCGAGATCATCTACGAAATAGCGATCTGCGACATATCCAAATGTTTGGGAAGTCGAATTACCTATGATTGAGCGGTGCACACCTGCAGGATAGTCTGTTTCTTCAAATTGGGTAATTTTATTGGTCGCATAGGTAAAGGTTCCCTTCACGGTTAGGAAACTATTGTTCATAAAAGATCTGGTGTAATCCAATGTCGCATCAAGCCCCCGACTCCTTACCTCAGCAAGATTTGCCTGTGGGTTAGAAGACAAGCCCATTGTAAGCGGAATATGTGCCCTGGTCTGCAGGATATTGGTACGATGTTCCTTAAATAGATCCAACTCTAGACTAAAACTTTTAAACAGCCCTAGCTCTAGCCCCAAATTGGTTTTATAAGCCTTTTCCCAGCTGATATCATAGCTGGCATACCGGTTGACACTGATCCCCGATTTGCTTTCACTAAAGTTTTGCCCAAATGTATATCCCCTGTCACCGTTGTTCATATTGACATCCGACATATAATAAAAGCGATCTGTATCATATCCGATCTGATCGTTTCCCACAAGACCATAAGACCCACGCAGCTTAATTCTACCTCCAGATCCTTTAAAATCTTTTAAAAACGGTTCCTCACTCAAGTTCCACGCCACCCCTATGGAAGGGAAAAATCCAAAGCGGTTTTTCTCATGGAAACGCTCCGAACCATTATAACCAAAATTAAACTCCATTAAATAACGGCTGTCATAACCATAGGTAAACCGCCCGGACAAGCTAATATTTCGCTTAGGCAGCGACGCCATTAGGCTACCAGCGTTTCCAGTGACATAATCACTCATATAGCCAACCAACATGGCACCAAAATCGTGCTTCTCATTTACAACCTTGTTGTAATTGACCGCTGCCTCCAACCAGTTGTAACTATTGATATCTTTTCCCCATTCCTTATAATCAAGATACTCCCTTCCCTCACCTTCGTTTAATAAGCGAAGACCACGGAAGCCTTCATTGGGATCAATAATAGCCGAATAATAAAAAGGACTGTTTTGTCTAGCTTTGGCAAAATACGACCTACGTTTGGTGTAACCCATGATACGCGCTGTCAGCCCCGGCAAAAGAAAATTAAAGTCTTGATTCAACTCGATTTGAGCCAACATATAGGCTGAACTATTCGTTTCATAACCAGATAGCATAGATGCATACGGATTAAAGTATAGCCCATTACTAGGTGTTTTTGCATTTCCAAATAGTGGATGTTTTTTCAACGGATCATAGCTCGCATCAAATATCGCCGGGAACATCACAGGATTCGATTTTAGAATAGCTTTGAATACCTCACCTCCCCCGGAAACAGGCCCGTTATAATCACTAAAGTTACCGCTCAGACGGAACTTTGCGCGGGTAGAGGGGGTAAATCTCAAGCTAAAATCTGATAACAGCCCGAAAGTTCGTGCTTTCACATTCGTATTAAATCCATTCAGTTCCAACGTATTGAATATCCCATTATCGACATTAGCTGTACCCGACACATAGTAATCGGCTTTGGCTCCTCCACCGCCAATATTAAAGTTCAAACGGCTGTTCAATGTATTATCTTTCACCATTAAACCCATCCAATCATTGCTCGGATACAGAAAAGGATCCATCCCTAACCTTGTTCGCTCGATTTTCTCTGCAGAATAGGCCGGAACATCCTGTGACTTTCTGGTCAGCTTAGCCTCATTGGCCATTTCCATATAGGTAATGTTATCCGCGAACTTGAAATTGCGGGAATTGGAAGACAAAGAAGATTCGTAACGCACGTTAAACTTGGTCTTTCCATCATGACCTTGCTTGGTTGTCACCAACACCACACCATTAGCACCTCGCGCCCCAAACAAAGCCGCCGCAGAAGCGTCCTTCAGAATCGAAAAAGAAGCAATATCGTCGGGTTGAATACGTGCAAATTCGTAGGGACTAGACTCAATACCATTGATTAGGATCAACGGATCCTTTTTACCTGTACCATAGGTACCAACACCCCGTATATAAAAATCAGCATTATCCCTACCCGGCTCACCACTTCGCTGATAGGCGATCATACCAGCCACGCGACCAGCAAGCATCGTTGTAAGATTACTCGTCGGGCCTTTCAATTCTTTGGGATTTATTGTCGTAACAGCACCTACCATCGTTGATTTACGTTGTTTACCAAATGCAACAACAGCTACCTCATCCAGTTGCCCACTACTCATCTCGAGCGCTACATTAATTTCCGCATCACCATTGATCGCAACCTCCTTACTATCATATCCGACAATGGTAAAAACTAAATGGCCGTTAGCTGGCGCTGAAATACTGTAACGCCCATTAGCATCTGTCTGCGTAGCGACAGTGCTTTTCTCCTTGACCTTCACACTGACCCCGGCCAGCGCTGTTGATCCGTCTTTGACCGTCCCTTTGATCGTGATGAGATTGCTTTGTCCCCATACAGCACTTATCCACATCACGAACAGCAATACCCAAACAGTTTTCACAAAGTCTTGAAAAAGAACTCTTTTAGTTTGATTTAATTCAGGTTTGTTCATATACATAACGGTTTGCCTAGAAAAGGCATAATTGGTTTTTATTACTCAAATAAAAGATATATTTTTTAAACAAACAAGTATTTTTTAATTTTTTTTAAAAATTAAAAAGAAAACAAAGGTTTTTATTAAAATAAAAAAAGGAAGTAATAAAATAATTTATCAATAAAATCTACTTTGACTGGTATCTATGCGCAAACCGGGCATAGATGAAAATACCTAGATAGCACAATGCAGGTATTATAAAGGCCGTCTCCCAGCCTAAGCTATCTTTGAGGCTCCCCTGGAGGTAGGTAAGTATGGCTCCACCAGTAATAGCGGTTGACAAAATACCGGAAGCCTGTCCAGCGTTTTCACCCATTCCCTCAATTGACAGACTAAAAATCGACGCAAACATCACAGAGTTACAGAACCCGCAGCACAGGAGAAGCAAAACTGACCATAATCCAGCTGTAGCAATCGAAAAAAGTACAGCAATACATCCGAGCGCTGATAATATCATCAGCAGTTTAGAGACTTGAATATAACGTAGATAAAATGCCCCTACCAGCCTTCCAATTAACATCCCGCCCCAATAATACGAGACAAAATAATTCGCACTGGACTCCGACACACCCAATCTATCTGCTGTATAATTTGTTAGAAATGTTCCAATCGCAACTTCAGCACCCACATAAAGGAATAATGCCAATACGCCGAATTTAAGTTTGGGATACAGCCGTAAAGTATCCCCTAACGAAAGCCGGGCTTGCCTCTCATTAATTTGAGCATGTGGAAGCTTAAGCCTCCATATTACAATCGCTATCAGCAGCAGCACCAGAGCAATCATCAAATAGGGAACAACAAGAGCCTGTGAAGAATCGACAGCTCCCTCAATCTTAGACAGGATAAAATGCGCCCCAAACAAAGGTGCCAATGTCGTACCAAGCGAACCAATCCCCTGAATTAGTGTCAATCTAGCCGCCGCCGTTTCTGGCGCCCCCAAAGCTGTAATATATGGATTTGCAGATACCTGCAACAGCACAATCCCTATTGCCACAACAAATAATGCACACAAAAACAAATGGTATTCATGGAGCAAGGCCGAAGGAAAAAAAAGTATTGCACCAACAGAAGCTAAAAGAAATCCAATGATCATTCCTTTTTTATACCCGATACGCATCAGCATTTTCCCCGCAGGAATGGACACTAAACCATAAGTTAGGTAAAAGTAAAATTGCACCAATGAGGATTGCGCATAATTCAAATGAAAGCCCTGTTTAAAATAGGGAACCAATGTATCATTCAATACAGTCACAAATCCCATCATAAAATAAAGGACACCTAAACAAATCAGCGCCCCTAAGTATAATCGTTGGTTATTCATAAATAGTATAAATTGGTCAGTAGGCTATTTCTTATATATATTCTTTATTCATCTGGATCCGTTCGGCTGTTTTCCACAATTGAAAAAGTGCACGTGGCACATGAAAAAAACCTTTCCACTTCCCTCCTTTTGCATATAACAAGGGATCTCCATTCCGTTGAAGATAACCAAACATCTCCCCATGTTCTTTATCCACAAAATGATCCCAAATGTAAAGATGCAATCGCTCCACCCATTCCAGACAACGTGGTTCCCCACTCAGTTCGTAGCCTTTAAAAACAGCCACTAATGCTTCTAAATGCACCCACCACAGCTTCTGATCCCATTCCAATTGCTGAGGTGGAAAATTTTTGATATCACGAAAATAGAAAATTCCACCATGTTCCGTATCCCATCCATATTCCAATATATCCAAACTGATCTCAACACACTTTTCAATAAGTGCTTTATCTTCCCATCTACGGGCTATGTCCATGACAAACCACATCGCTTCCAGCCCATGCCCCGGATTGACAAGTCGCCCTTCAAAACAATCTATAAAGTCACCTTCTGGTGAAACATTCTCCAGTATGAGTTTCAAATCTTCCTGGTAAAATATGTCCATCACCTCGCCGACACCCTCCTCTAAAACTTTCTCAACGACTTCCTTTGGCAATAGATGCTCTATTTCGAGCACCAGATTACATAAAATCATAGGTAGCGCAAACCCTTTTAAATCACGGCTTCCAGCTACTCCCTTGGAAAACTGCCCTTTAGGATTATCTTTTCGCTGTAAGATGTGATCAAATGTTGAGGTAGCAATATCTGCATAAGCATCAATATCAGTCGCTCTATGGAGTTGCGCAAATGCCATAGCAGCAAAGCAATCCGAAAAAATACTATAGGCCTCAGTTAATGGCTTTCCATCACGTCGCAAGGAAAAATACCAGTGTCCTAAAGGATTACGTCCATGTTCTATCAAAAACTCCCCGCCTTGTACCGCCATCTCTAGCCATTCATTTTTTGGCGAAACTTCATTATACAACATCGCAAAAGTCCATATTTCACGAGCCTGAAGCCAAACAAATTTGTCGGTATCAAATACCTGCCCATCACGCAACAAACAGGTAAAAAAACCACCATGTACAGTATCACGTGAATTCCGCAGCCAGAACGGCACCACATTTTCCAACAAGTATTCTCTATAAATGTCTATATATTTTTCCATAATAATTTATAATTCGTCCATATCCATCATAAGGACCGAGACTAATCAAGTTCCCTATGCGAAAAGCAAATTAATAAAAAAAAGAATTAACAAAAGTGTTTTTATTAAAATATTTTAATAAAAACACTTTTGTTAAAAAAATATAAAACATATTAGCTCAATTTACAGCAACACAACTATTAATTATAGCATATCTATAGATTAATTACTATAATTGTAAAAATAACACGTGCAGAATGAAATCGATTATTGATATTTTCTCTCCCCTAAAGTCAGATTTAATTACCAATAATGCTGTTCTATATAAAACAGCATTGCTAAAAAGGGATATATTATCGTTTCTGATTATTCAAAATAAAGGCACCATTGCGGAATTATCTCAAGCAACCAAGACAAGCATCCCAAAGATCAATGAGACCATCAACGAATTGATCACGGAGGGTTTGGTTATCGACCATGGAAAGATACTCAATGGTGTCGGAAGAAAACCGAATATCTATGGTCTAAATCCTAATAGCGCTTATTTCCTATCTGTTGAAGTAAATCGGCACAATATTAATATTGCGATCTTGAATTTCGTTGAAGAGATCGTTCATATTGAACGGGATATCCCATTTTATTTACAAAATACACCAGCTTGCTTCGAATCATTGTGTCATCATATTGACACCTTTATCGAAAAACACGCCAATGACAGGCATAAGATCGTCAGTATCGGGTTAAACCTTACCGGCCGTGTGGATCATGTAAGTGGAAATAGTTATAGTTATTTTAATTTTCATTCTACCCCACTTCGGGAGGTACTGACCCAACGTTTTGGCGTACCGGGTTATGTAGAAAACGACACCAGAGCAATGGCTTTCGGAGAATACGCGAAAGGTGTGGTTGAAAACGAAAAGAATATCCTTTTTATCAACTTGGATGATGGTATCGGAATGGGTATTATTATCAATGGCGCCCTCTATTCAGGAAAATCAGGTTTTGCGGGAGAATTTGGCCACATGCCTTTCTTAAACAATGATATCATCTGCCATTGTGGAAAAAAAGGCTGCCTGGAAACTGAAGCTTCTGGTGTCGCCCTAACACTGCAGATGAAAGAAGCTTTGCTAAAAGGCATCTCCTCATCCATCACTGAAAAAGTCAATTCGATAGATGATATTAAATTACAGCATATTATAAGTGCTGCTAAAAACGATGATATTTTAGCGATTGAATTGCTCTCAAAGGCAGGAGAAAAAATTGGAAAGGGCATAGCAATTCTGCTTAATCTCTTTAATCCGGAACTGGTTATTCTCGGAGGGAAAATAGCGACGACAGAGTCTATTATCTTACTCCCGATTCTTTCCTCCATTAACAAGTTTTCATTGAATCTGGTCAATACGGATACTTCATTTAAGATTTCTACACTTGGGGAAGACGCCGGTTTAATCGGCTCGAGTCTATTGATGCGAAATCGGTTGCTTGATCTGTCTTAAATATTTCTTGCCCATAAAATGACACGTTGGATCTCATAGCAATTAAAGAACTAGTAGAAAAGCAGGGTAGTCAGTTATTTAACTACCCTGCTTTTCTACCCCAAAACAATGTGGCGGTTTGATGATATTCGACTGGGTGGAATTCTTCATCTCCTTCAGGGGGAAGGTGATCTTCAGCCGACCTGTGGTGCCTTGCCATTTAGCACCTGACCGAAGAAGCCGTACAGCTTCGTTCACAAGGGCCTGGTCAGGAGCGCCTTCCGCGCGAATCTGCTCTGGCAATCCATCTTTACCAATCCTGAAATTAATAATAATCTCCCCTCCATTTCCAGCATCCTTCACCTGATTGTTTAAATATTGTTCAAAGGCTTTCCATCCATCGACGGGAGTCGCATCACCACCATCCAACAGTGGCTCGATAGCCACTAGGTTTTCTGGTTCACTCAATGTGACATCTGTTGTCCGCTCGGCTTTACCATTGAAATGTTTAAAATATAGAAGCGCCAATAAGACAACAAACAAAACACCAGCTGCCGCACCTATGGCCAAACGCTGCCAAGTATAATACTGTGCGTGTCTGGTCGCTATGGTGTTCTCGACCCGACGATTGAGTCGCTGTTGTAACAAGCTCAATTGCCTTGCATCCACTCCATTCTGTAATCGGTACCCATCAATGGCATCCTGCAAAAAAGGATCTTCTAATGCTTCTTTTTCCAGCTGAAACATTTCCTCCTTACTCATCAGACCATGGATGTAATTATGAATTCGCGATAACTGATAATTATTTTCCATTTTCTTTCCTTTCCATACAGATTCTCAGATTGCGTTTTCCATTCTGGATGGCACTCTTGACTTTATTCAGGTCATACCCTGTTAAATCTGCAATATCTTTATAGCACTTTTGTTCCAGATAAAACAAACGTACACATTCTTTCTGTTCCTCATTTAAGGTCTCCATGCAGCCTTCTAGTTTTTCAAAATCCCTTTCTTCCCATTTTGACTCATCATCAATATTGAGTTTCTGCTCGCTCTCAAACAAATTATCCTCAATATCCACCTGTGTCGTTCTTTTGTCTTTGCGCAATTGCATCAAACAGTAATTTTTGCTGTATACGTGCAACCAGCTTTTAAAATTATCGACCTCATAATGACGCAGTTTTTGAATCAATTCTTCAAAAATTTGCATCACCGCATCCTGGCTACGATCAGGATCCTGTAAGTACTTGAAGCATACACCATAAAGCAAGGACATGTAAGGTGAATATAATTTCCCCAGCGCAGACAGGTCCCCTGTTGTTTTATAATGTTGTAATAGCTCTTTTTCGTTCATGCGCAAATCTTTCACCTTAATGATGAATTAAGATACGGTTTTCCATAAATAAAGCAAGCATGGCCCAAGAATTATCGCCAATAAAATTTCTATTGACATTATCTCCTGTTTTGGACACAAAAAAAACCGTCCCCAAATTATTAAAGACGGTCAATGAAAATATATTTATGAATTACGGATTTAATTCCCCTGTTTCCAATTGTAGCGAAGTGTTACGCCATAGGTTCTCGGATCAGCTACAACTCCAGCATATTGACCATAACTACCCGGCGCAGCCAGTAGTTGCTCATAGTAATCTTTGTTTGTCAAATTTCTGCTCCAAACAAAAACCGAAACACCATTTGACCCTCTAAAACCTAGTCTTGCATTCAGCAGTGTATAAGCATCAATGTTCAGGTATTGCGACGGGGATGAGCTTGAAGAGAATTTGGAGCGATGGAAAAGATCAGCACCCAAAAAGTACGAGCCATTGATACCGATCAGTTTGCCGCTTTGATTAACTTCTCCTCCCAATGACCAAGACCATTTGGATACTCCGGGAAGCACTCCGCCCGAAATATCTTTGAAAGCCTGTGGCCCACCAACTTCTTCCAGCGGAACTGGTGCATTTGTAAATTTCACGTATTTCGCATCTGTATAGGCCAGCGCGGCATTCAGCCGCAGAAAGTGGCCAATGTTAATGTTACCGTCGAGTTCCACTCCTTTGACACGTACTTTCTCAGCATTGGCCAAGTAGCCCCGATTCACTCCTGGTTCAGGCGTTTGTACCTGTGTTTGATAATCTTTGATATCAGTCTGGTAAACGGATAAGTTAAGGATCGAGTTGCGTGTTGGGTTAGTTTTCACACCCAACTCTTTGTGACGAACCGCTTCTGGTTTTACTTCAGCTAGATCTAGCAGCACAGCACCATTTGCTGTTGGCAATCCACCGACATTGATTCCAATTGGCTTATAGCTGATGGAGTAAGTTGCATAAGCATTGATTTTGGGGTTGAAACGGTATTTCGCAGACAGTTGTCCTGAAAAATTATCCGCATCCGCGTTTATATCAAAAGTTTGGTTGGTATAGACCCCATTTTTAAGTGCCAACAGCGCTGGATCGGATGTCTGTAGCCCACCATAGGTCTGTCTATCGTAGTTTGCTTTCTTTTTGTCGTAGTTATAGCGCAGTCCTGGTAAAATATGAAGTTTGGAGGTCACCTCCCAGTCAATCTGTGTATAAGCGGCTAAACTTGTACTTTTGATTCCATATACAGTCTTAATGCCGAAATTGTCAAATAACCCTGGAGTCTCCCATAGGGCGCTCGTAGAGCTTTTCTGGAAGCGCCAGAATGCGGATCCCGTCTCTTCTGTATGCACAGGATCAGTACCAAGGTCCTGCCACAGTCCGAATAAGCCGACCACACCACTCACTTTCTCACTGATTTTGCCAGAATACCTAAATTCTTGCGACCATTGGTTATGCACCGAATTACCTGCGGAAACAGTATAAACAGGAAGACCTAAGTAATCCCGGTCATTGAGTGGCACCCAGGTCCATTTTCGCCAGGCTGAAGTAGATGTCAAGGTACCTCCGCCAATCTTGACATCAGCATTCAGCGCTACACCGCCCAGTTTGTTGTCGGCTTTGGATTGTGTATCGAGGTCGATCTTACGTTCAAATGCACTTTTATAAGGCAGCTCATAGCCTAAATCTTTGATAATGGCATCAAACTGCCGGTAATCCGCCCGCTGAGTGTTGACAACACCAGCAACTGCCCAACCATACCCATCCGGCTTTTGGGAGGAAACGTCCCCCGAAAGCACCAATTTGATATTTTCCGTCGGTGTAAACAACAATTGCCCCCTGAATCCGAGGTTATTGATATCATTGATCTTACGATTGGTGTGGACGTTGAAAAGATTGCCATCCCTTTGTGTACCCGAAAAAGAAGCCCGGGCAGCCAGATTTTTTGCCAGAGGTCCGGAGATAGATGTCTTTGCCTGAATAAAGCCCAGATTGCCATAGCTAACTTCAACATTAGCCTCAGGTGTAAATTGGGGTAGCCGCGAAGTAATGTTAAAGGCCCCCGCAGTGGTATTTTTACCAAAAAGTGTCCCCTGTGGCCCGCGCAATACTTCGATCTGGTCAATATCAATAAAGTCCAGCCAAGTCGCCGCAGGCCGTGCGATGTACACACCGTCAAGATAGAATCCGACACCTGGATCTATCCCATCGTTGGTCAGGCCGTAAGTTGAACCGAGACCCCGAATGTTCAGGGTTGTATTACGCGCATTGGAAGAGTACAGCTGTACTGTTGGAACAAGTTCTTTTAGTCGATTGACATTAAAAGCTCCGGCATCTTCCAGCGCCGCACCACGGATGATAGAAACAGGAATAGGTACATCCTGCAACTGCTCTTTGCGTCTACGGGCAGTTACGACCACTTGGTCTAAGGCCTCTAGACGTGGGGTCAGTTCGATCACGGTAGGCGACTGGTCCACAACAATCCGCCGGGTCTGATAGCCCACAATGGAGACAATCAGTGAAAAAGGTAGTTTCTGTCCAGTGACAAATTGAAATACGCCTTTGCTATCGGTCTTCACCTGGTGGGTGACTGCTTCAAGCTGTACAGTTACGCCCTGTAGGGGTTCTTTTGTCACCGCATCTACCACAGTACCTGTTAATGAAGCATTTATAATGGGTTTAGGATTTTCTACTTGCGCGTAAGTCTGATAAGATGCCGCTAAAAGCAAGCTAAAAATGACGCTAATTCGAAAAATAGCATTTTTTTTCATAAATTTATTCAGTTTAATAGTGAAAAATAAACAAGTGCCAACGCCAATAGAACTTGTTTCATTGTTAAAACTTTGTTTAAAAAGGGAAGCCTCGGCTTCCCTTTCCTAATATAAGAGAGTGTAAGAGAGAAATTTTAACAACACATTCGTTTTTCACTATTTCCTAGGGTAGTAAAAACTACTTCCAATAAAGTAATCTGTAAGCTTGTTTTTAAAAAGTAATCTTTTTTCATTCTTTCCATAATTAAGTATTCTCATTTTTTGCCAGTCCTCATGACTCACTGTAAATCAGGACGACCGTACAAATATAGAAATATTTTTTAAAAGACTACTAATTTGATAGATTTTATAAATATTTTTTCAAACACCCTAGCTAAACATTAATTAACAGCACTTTAAATGCTATAAACAGCGAATTAAACACATAAAAAAATTAAAAAACCGTCCCTATACCTATCTGCACATGAGATGTTTTTTAGCTACCTAGCTTCACTTTTTCAAAACAATCGACATAATCTTATTCAGATATCAGGGTCGTGTTGTTAGCGAGAAAACTATGATTTTGCATTTTCTCCGAAAGAATTCGACATGACTGCCCACGGAAGCGATCAAATGAAAAAGGCTTAGAACAAAAAAGTCCGCCAAGGATGGCAGACTTTTACACAAATATTGTTTAATTCCGAAAGTATTCGACTCATTTTTTTCATCTATAAATTATCGAAACAATATCAACGCGATCAACAGGGTCACTAAGACATTAAAAGTCTGGGCGATCAAAAACGCATAAAGAGGTTTCTTGTTATCCTGCACAAAAAGATCTTTGAAATTGGTTTCCAGACCAATCGAAGTAAATGCCAAGGTAAACCAGAGCCCTTGTAAATTTTTCAGACTTCCCTTAACGGCATCCACTTTTTCCGGGGAGATCACAAAGGAAAATAATAGCGATGCAAACACAAACCCAAGCACAAATTTAGGAAAGCGTTCCCAGATAATCTTTAGCGTAGGTTTATCGCGTTTTGTTTCATCATCCACAGATTTTGCATAGGTCCAATAAATACTGATTGCAAATGCTGCAAGGCCCAGCAATACATTCTGCGAGAATTTAACAATTGTACTGATTTTTAACGCTTCTTCTCCAACAAGCGAACCTGACGCGACAACAGCTCCCGTGGTATCTATACTACCTCCTAACCATGCACCGGTTACCTCTTGTGACAACCCCATCCATTCAGCCATATAGGGCATAAAAATCATCATTGGAATTGCGGTGATCAAGACTAGGGAAATCACGTAGGAGAGCTTTTTGCTATCACCTTTAATCGCACCGGAAGTAGCGATGGCTGCAGAGACACCGCAAATGGAAACCGCACTGGACAGCATCAGTGACATTTCCTTGTCTATCTTCATTTTTTTACAGATCCAAAAGGCAAAATACCATACCGACAACACAACAGCCAAAGCCTGGATAAGGCCCAGCGAGCCCGCTTTAAGAATATCGCCAAAGATAACGGTAGTCCCCAGCAAGATCAAACCGATCTTGACATACAGTTCCGTACTCAGGGCTTCTTTAAACCAAGCAGGTAACTTAAAGCAATTACTGATGATCAAACCGATCGTCAAGCTAAAAATAACAGCTTCGAGATTGTATTCTTTCACTGTCGAATTACCGGCTAATATCAACGCAAATACAGTCAGAATAAACACCACCGGAAATACGATCAGCAGATGTTTGACGGATTTACCGAGCAAAAATGCCCCCAGCATACCTGTCACAAAGACGAAGATAAACTGCTGAAAAATCTTATTGAGATTGGCCGGATCAAAAATTGTGGAGGCCAGTTCGGAAGAATTAGCCCAGGAAAAATTAGGTACAGGCGCAAAAATACCCGAAAGTGCTAAAAAAATGGTAGCGAGTCCCAAAATGACGACTACCCAGTCTTCTGTAAATGCAAATGATCTTGACGATGCCATATATTGGTCAGTATTAAAAGGCTAAATTTACTATAATTGCGGATACTTTTGGTTATTGTAACACAAAAATGGCCGAAGATTTCTCTCCGGCCATACAACCAAAACCAATAATCATTATCAATCAAAAACAATATTTATTTTCTTCTATTAATTTTTTTGCTATCCGCTGGCGTGCATCCTTAATGTTAAATGGTTGCGCTTTGGTGAACCTACGTAATCCAACGAGCATCATATTCAACTCATCACCTTCACCAAAGGAGTACAAAGCCTCTTTACCCGCAGCATTGATTTTATCAATCGCGCCATACAGATAGATCTTCGCCATATCGGTCGCATATGGCGCTTTTTCGGAACCGCTATGCACAAGCTTTTCTGCACGTAACAGTACAGATTCTGCAATGTAAACGTAACCGATAATGTCTGCAATATTCATTAGGATCTCTTCTTCTTTCGAAAGTGACATCATCAGCTTCTGAACCGCAGCTCCAGCGATCAGCAGGCCTGCTTTCTTGAGGTTGGCGATAATCTTCTTCTCTGGAGCAAATGGCGCATCATCTTCCTCCCCAAAGTCAGGAATAGCCAATAGTTCACTTGCCACGGCCTGCGCAGGTCCCATCAGATCCAGTTCACCTTTCATGGCCCGTTTTAACAGCATATCTACGACAAGTAGCCTGTTCACCTCATTGGTACCTTCGAAAATCCGGTTGATCCGTGAATCACGATAAGCACGCTCCATCGGCGCATCGGCCGAATACCCCATTCCACCATAGATCTGCACTCCTTCATCCACCACATAGTCCAGCATCTCTGAACACCATACTTTGATAATGGCACATTCGATCGCAAATTGTTCCACGGATTTCAATTTTGCTTTCGCTTCATCCATACCGCCCGCAATCAATGCATCATAGGCATCATCAATATTTTGGCCCGCACGATAGGATGCGGATTCCACCGCAAATAGACGTGTCGCCATCTCTGCCAACTTATAGCGAATAGCACCAAATTTAGAAATCGGCAAGTTAAACTGCACACGTTCATTGGCATATTGAACCGCATGATTGATCACCATACGCGCTGAACCATTTGTCGCTGCCCCCAGTTTGATCCTGCCGATATTCAGGATATTTACGGCGATCTTAAATCCGTTTTCACGTTCTGAAAGCATGTTTTCAACAGGCACAGGACAGTCATTAAAGAATATCTGGCGTGTAGAGGATCCCTTGATGCCCAATTTATGTTCTTCGGGATTCATGGAGATCCCGCCAAAATCTTTTTCGACGATAAATGCTGTTAAGTTTTTATCGTCATCGATTTTTGCAAATACAATAAAGATATCTGCAAATCCACCATTGGTAATCCACATTTTTTGACCGTTGATCAGATAGTGGGTTCCTTCGGCATTTAGTTTTGCGGAAGTGCGTCCCGAATTGGCATCCGATCCGGCATTTGGTTCCGTCAGACAATAGGAAGCCTTCCATTCGCCTGTGGCGAGCTTGGGAATATATTTCGCTTTTTGTTCCGCATTACCATAATAAAGGATTGGCAAGGTGCCAATACCTGTATGAGCAGATAAGGCAACGGCGAAAGAAAAACCTCCACCTACAGCCTCTGCTACAAGCATCGACGTATTGAAGTTCTTGCCAAAACCACCATACTCTTCCGGAATCGACACACCCAGCATCCCCAGCTCACCGGCTTTATCCATCAGGCTAGGCATCAATCCCTCCTCCTGTGCGTCAATACGATCAAGCTTATTTAATACTTCGGTATCTAAGAAATCCAAACAGGTCTGACGAATCATTTTCGCCTCTTCATCAAACTCTTCAGGAATAAAAATAGCTGTATAGGGAGTCTCTCTAATAACGAACTCACCGCCTTTGATTGTTTTATTCTCGCTCATTGTTAATTTAGATTTATGGTGTAATCCGACAGCTGGTTATTGATCGCTCCGATTTACACTATTTTTTAATACTTTTATTCGCTAAACGACCCGCGAATAATATTTTTTATCCGATTTTTTAAGGCACGCTCCTTAGTCCAATAGTTCAAAAATACCTGCCGCACCCTGACCTGTTCCCACACACATCGTCACCATACCATACTTTTTACCACGACGTTTCAGCTCATGCAAAACCTGCACGGTCAGCTTCGCTCCTGTACAGCCAAGCGGATGCCCTAAAGCTATCGCCCCGCCATTGACATTGACTTTTTCTTCGTCAAGTCCCAGTTCACGAATAACAGCCAAAGATTGGGAAGCAAATGCTTCATTCAATTCAAACAGATCAATATCTTCTTTTTTAAGTCCTGCCTGTTTCAATGCTTTAGGTATCGCGTAGATCGGTCCGATTCCCATGATGCGCGGCGGCACCCCTGCAACAGCAAAACTGATCAGCTTAGCAATGGGTTTAACACCTAATTCTTTCACTTTAGCCTCAGACATCACCAGCACAAATGCTGCGCCATCCGATGTCTGTGAAGAGTTTCCTGCCGTTACTGAGCCGTTAGCAGCGAAGACAGGCTTCAGCTTACCCAAAGCGTCTAGCGATGTATCTGCACGAGGCCCTTCATCGGTATCCACAACATATTCACGTGTTGCGATCTTCCCATCTTTCAGATAGTTCTCTTTGACTGTGATCGGCACAATACCATCTTTAAGATGGCCATTTTGAATTGCGGCAACAGCCTTTTGATTGGACTTCAGTGCAAAGGCATCTTGATCTTCACGGGATACATTATAATCTTTTGCTACAGCCTCCGCTGTGAGCCCCATACCCCAATACCAATCGGGATGCTCTTTAGCGACAACAGGGTTGGGAACAATCTTCCAGCCTCCGAAAGGCATTCCTGACATCACTTCAACACCTCCGGCGATAATAACATCGGCCATACCTGTTTTGATCTTTGCAACCGCCGTAGCGATCGTCTCCAATCCAGAGGCACAATACCGATTGACAGTGACCCCTGGCACTTTATCTGTATCTAAACCCATTAGGGAAATAAAACGTGCCATGTTCAGCCCCTGTTCTGCCTCGGGCATCGCATTACCGACAATGACATCATCTATATCTTCTTTATTTAAATTCGGCACAGTGGACACAAGATGTTTAATCACATCTGATGCTAAATCATCAGCCCGCATAAAGCGAAATCCTCCTCGAGGCGCTTTACCTACTGCTGTACGAAATCCTGCTACTATGTATGCTTCCATTGTTTTTATTTTAGTAGTGAGTAGTGGGTATTCAGTATTGAGTACCACCACTCAATTATCATTCATTTTAAAGACTTGATAAGATTGTATAGCATTTTTTCAATTTCTTCGATTTCCGCAACCAATCCATCTTTAATTTCTTTATTTAAAAATGTCAGTCGATAAGCCAATTCAATCTGTGTCTGTAACTCATAAGCAGAGCCATTTGCTATTCCAAGAAATTGTATAAACTCACCTTTTGTATTTCTACCTGCACCTTCAGCAATATTTGAACAAATAGAGATTGTACTTCTCCTGATTTGGGATATCAATCCGAATTTCTCCGTGTTAGGAAGATTTTCTGTACAGCTATAAATGCGAACAGTCATGTCCATTGCTTTTTGCCATACTTTTAATTCTTGGAACCTATGCATTGCTCAATACTCATTACTCAATACCCAATACTAATTCCGCAAAGGCTTTCCTTTTGTCAACATGTACTGAATTCTTTCAAGTGTTTTACGTTCAGCACAGAGTTCGAGGAATGTTTTTCGCTCAAGATCCAACAAATACTGCTCGGATACTTCTGTTGGCGATGACAGGTTGCCACCACACATTACCCAACCCAGTTTTTCTGAGATTTTGCGGTCATAGTCGGAGATATAATTTCCTTCACGCATCGAAGATGCACCTACATACACAATACCTAAACCTTGATTACCCAACACTTTGATATCGTTTCGTGGTGCAGGCTGTACGTAGCCTTCATCCGCCAACTCCAATGCCTTTGCTTTGGCGTCAGCAAGTAAACGTGCACGGTTCATCGTAATTGCAAACTTATCTTTCTGTAGATAACCCAGCTCATAGGCCTCGTAAGCAGAGGTCGATACTTTCGCCTGACCAATGGTCAGGAATTTATCCTTTAAAGTATTCTGAACGATCTGGTCATCTTTAAATTCTTCGGAAGCACGTAATGTAAATTCTTTGGTTCCACCTCCCCCTGGGATAACACCTACCCCCAGCTCTACTAAGCCCATATAGGTTTCGGCATGAGCCTGCACAAAATCTGCATGCATCGAAAATTCACAGCCTCCGCCCAAAGTCATCTGGAATGGTGCTACCACAACTGGAATAGATGAATAACGCAAGCGCATAGAAGTATTTTGGAAGGCTCGAACAGCCATATTTAACTCATCAAAATCCTGCTCTACGGCCATCATGAAAATCATTCCGATATTGGCTCCTGCGGAAAAATTCTTACCATCATTGGAAACAACTAATCCTCGGTATTCTTTTTCGGCAAGATCTATCGCTTTATTCAATCCCTGGATCACATCGCCACCGATGGTATTCATTTTGGTATGAAACTCACAATTGATGATTCCATCACCGAGATCAATAATGGAAACTCCGGTATTCTTCCAGATCGTTTTACTTTCACGGATATGATCCAATACGATCAAATCTTCGGTTCCCGGAATAGGTTTATAGGATTTGGATGTGATATCATAATAATGACGAACACCATTTTCTATCTTATAGAAAGATTCATGTCCCGAATCCAACATTTCATGCACCCAGGATGCTACTTCGCCATCTTGTCCGGGCAAACGCTTCTCTTCAGCTTTGATCCTAGCCAGGGTATCACGCACCCCTAAAGCATCCCATACTTCAAATGGACCAAGTTCCCAGCCAAAGCCAGCGCGCATGGCATCATCTATACGGAAGAAATCATCTGTGATTTCAGGGACACGGCGTGAAACATATTCAAATAAAGGATAATGCATGGCACGGAAGAGCTCCGCCGCCTTGTCTGTCCCCTGTTCATAGACTTTCATCCGTTTACGGATATCTTCAACTGGCTTGGTCGCCTCTAAAGTGGAAGATTTAACTTTTTGTTGCGAGCCAAATGTTAATGTTTTAAGATCTAAGGAAAGAATTTCAGAATTACCATCAGCGGCTTTTACCTTTTCATAAAACCCTTTTTTTGTCTTTTCCCCAAGCCACTTGTTTTCAACCATCTTACTGATAAAGGCCGGAAGCTGGAAGACACCTTTTGCCTCGTCTTCAGGCGCATTCTGTGCCAGACCGTTAGCGACATTGACCAATGTATCGAGACCGACAACATCCGCGGTACGGAAGGTAGCCGATTTTGGATGTCCCATTGCAGGGCCTGTATATTTATCCACTTCCTCCACTGATAGACCCAAAGGCTCGACCAGATGGGTCACTGCAAGCATCGAATAAACACCGATTCGGTTACCGATAAATGCGGGGGTATCCTTACACAAGACAACCGTCTTGCCTAACATCTTATCTCCGAAATGAAGGACAAAATCAACAACTTCTGGTTTCGTGTGCGGTGTAGGTATTACTTCCAACAAAGGTAGATAGCGTGGCGGGTTGAAAAAGTGTGTACCGCAGAAATGATCTTTAAAGTCTTCACTACGTCCCTCGGTCATGAGATGAATAGGAATACCAGAAGTATTGGAAGTAATCAATGTCCCCGGTTTACGGAACTGTTCGATACGATCAAAAACAGACTTCTTAATGTCTAAGCGTTCTACAACAACCTCAATAATCCAGTCAGCCTGGGCAATATCTTTGAGGTTATCCTCAAAGTTGCCTGTTTTGATACGTTTTACAAATGATTTGCTGTAAATTGGTGAAGGATTTGTCTTTAAAGCTGTTTCTAACGAAGTATTGACAATCCGATCCCGAACAGCCTTACTCTCCAACGTTAGACCTTTTGCTTGTTCTGCAGGCAGCAGTTCACGCGGAACAATATCCAGCAACAGCACTTCGACACCAATGTTAGCAAAATGACAAGCAATTCGCGAGCCCATAACACCCGAACCGAGAACTGCCACTTTTCTAATATTTCTGTTCATCATAACATATTTATCATGCACATTCGTACATTTGGTTTAACTTCTATACGATTACTTCTTCCTTATAACTTGTTGCCAACTCATTGAGCTTAGCCAGAGAAGCAATCAATTGATCACGTTCATTTTCCGAAAAATTATCAGCGAGATATTGATTAAAATTGCGCACCACATCTTTGGCAATCCTTCTCTTTTCGCGTCCCAATTCCGTCAGGTATACTTTGACAGAGCGTTTATCCGTTGTACTGGTCTCCCGGTAGATAAATCCCAAAGACTCTAAATTATTCAACACCCGGGACAAACTAGTTGTTTTAACTCCGGTCAAATTCGCAATCTGAGAAACAGGGGTACCCTCTTTGTGGATATTGATTAAAATATAACCCGCTGCCTGGGTAAAACCATACTGTGAAGCAATTTGATTATATTTATTGGCGATTGTCTGCCAGCCTGTTTTTAAAAAATAGTCGATTGTCTGATTTTGGTTCATAGCGTAATCACAAGCGATTTTATTATTATGCTTGCATAACAAATATACTAGTTAAGAATTAGAATAACAAACCTGAAAATGCAAATTTTGTTAATTCTATTTCCGCAACCTCCTGAGACAAATTTTCTTGCTTTTTTATGACCAAACTAAATGTGGAAAACTTTTAACAGCTGATATACAATCAAATAAAGAAAAACACAAAACTTTTATTAACAACCAATGTGCAATATTCAAAATTAATTGCGTTAAATTTGTCCTAAACAATATTGACATCGTATGGCTTTAGTAAACATACCGCGCTTGGACTTGTTACATTATACACAAGGAACCCAAGAACAACGAAATCAATTTATTCAAGATATTGGCAAGGCTTTTAACGAAACGGGCTTTGTAACGATTGCGAATCATGGTTTATCGAAAGAATTAATTGAGGAATTATATCAGGTCGTCCCAGAATTTTTTGGTTTACCAACGGAGACAAAAGAAAAGTATGAATTTCCTGAGCTTGCAGGTCAACGTGGATACACGGCTAAGGGAAGAGAAAAAGCAAAAGATGCGAAAACTCCAGACCTAAAAGAATTCTGGCAACGTGGTCAAACAATCGTTGGTGAAGAATATTCGAAAGCTGACTTTCCAGATAACCCTGAGGTCGAGGAAATACCTCGCTTTAATGGTGTGACGGCCGAAGTATATAAAAAACTAGAAGACACAGGGCGTGAATTACTGAAAGCAATTGCGACTTACCTGGATCTTGAAGAAAATTATTTTGAGAAATTTGTAATTAATGGAAACTCGATCTTGCGTGCGATCCATTATTTTCCAATTACGGATCCTGATGCATTGGCTCCTGACGCTGTACGTGCAGGTGCGCATGAGGACATCAACCTGATTACACTATTAATCGGTGCTAGCGCAGATGGCCTGGAAGTCCTGACAAAAGATGGCGAATGGTTTCCGATCAAAGCAAAGGGAGAAGATATTGTCATTAACGTAGGCGACATGTTGCAGCGTTTGACCAACAATAAACTTAAATCAACAACGCATCGCGTAGTCAATCCTCCGCGTGAAAAAATGGGCACTTCCCGCTTTTCGATACCATTCTTTTTGCATCCAAAATCTTCGATGAGCTTGGCCTCATTGGACTCATGTATCGACGCAGCTCATCCAAAGGCCTACGAAGATTATACTGCAGGTGAGTATCTGGATGAAAGATTGAGAGAAATCGGTCTGAAAATGTAAGGCAAACAAAATCCACCCATGCTGGATGTTTTTCATAAAAAAAGCAGATCGGATGATCTGCTTTTTTATACTGTAAATTATTTCAATCTGTAACCAACTCCCACGTTCATAAAGATATTGTGTAATCCAAAACTGATACTTTCAAAACCAGTTTTCATAATATTGTTGAAACCATAATCAAGTTGGGCCAGCGCAAAAAATTTACGATTAACTGTATATTGAGTACCCAAGCTTAGTCCAATGTCAATATTCCGTACACTTTCTTTAAAATCATAATCGGCATTGTCGACAATAATCTTGTCACCTGTAGGTTGCTCATGTCGTAGATAGCCATTATAGGCTTCCCCATAGAACTCCTTTTTTATGGCAAAAGAAATATACGGACCGGCTTGAACATTCCAACGGCTTGAAAACTGATAGGTTGCCTGAATGGGCACAGATAGATAAAGATTATGTACTTTAGTGGTTATGTCTCCTGTGTAATACCCTCTCAATTCATCTTTTGAATTATTGACGGCATTAAAAGTTGTTTTATATCCTTTTACTGTCGCTTTCGTATCCATTCCCTTACCTTCAAAGGTAAGGCCTAGCGCGACTCCCCATTTGGAATCAATATGATAGTTCGCTTTCGCGCCCACAAAAAATGGAACGTTCGGGCTGTAACTTTTAATCTTCCGAATTTCTCTCGGCAAGGATAAAGGGGCTGCTCCTCCGATCTTGGTACCCAACATGACCTGAACATCTAATTTACCATCCCTAGAATCTATCTCCTGCGCTTGAATAAATGCTGGAATAGAAGCCATTACGGCTAATAAAACTATATATATGTTAATTTTCATTATTTCTTCGTTACAATTTTGAGATCGTCCACGATCAACTTACTACCAACAGCACCGATAAAATTATCACCATATTTACTTGATGACATCACAATAGCAATGCTGTAATCCAAATTGGTGACATCAGATTCGACCACCGGACCCGAGTATTTAAAGGGCAAAACAAACTTCACAAAGCCGTTATCACCTGTTCCTCCTCCATTTTCAAGTCGGGCGACAGCAACGATGCTCGGGTCGTTCAAAATATTATGTCCTGTCAAATAGGATACCCTTTTTTTAGGATCTGGCTCAGCGGCCATTAGCTTTTTTCGGTTATAGAAAACCGCATAAATATCACATGAATCCTTCATGTTAACAGGTTTCAAATTTTCATCCGTTACATTCGCTCCCGGAGCATATTTATAATACCCTTCTAAAGCCAAAGGAATCTGATTGAAAGGAAGACCGAATTGCGTTGCAGACAGTGGATCCGTCAATACGGGACCTGTATCGAATGACCCTATAAACAGATTCCCAGCTGCGATAGGTTTTTTAACCATTGCCCCAAAAGATCCGGTGAGTTTTGTTTCTAATAAGGCCGCTTTCGCTCCAGAATGCGCTTCTGTAGTGGTCTTCGTCGGATAGGATTCTGGCTCTTTCACTCCACCTCCAAAACTCAACGTAAGTGAGAAACTCGGATTCCCCGAACCCCAGTTATAAAAATCCTGCCCGTCTATTTTATTAAAGAAAATGGTATATTTCTCATCTTTATCAATCGAAACATCTTCAAATCCGTATTCCGTCGGGACAAAGCCGCCATCTGTTTTAACAAGCTTAACGAGGTAATTCTTCGCAAACTGCTGATCTTGTGAAATTACTTTGTAATATACTCCGTTCTTCAATATTTGATCTATTATGGCTTTATTAACATCCTTTTCACCGGCCGGCATTTCCAAAGAATCTTGCAACAGTTCAATAGTAGCACCCGGAGTTAAATCAAACTTCATATCCAACTTTGCAAGATCATGAATATTAGGCTGAAGATAAATAGTGACCTGATTATTCGTAATTACCGGATTTAACAGAAAAATATCATCCTCTGCACGAACCCCAACAATATCAGCTTCCATATTCAGAGCCTCCTCTTTTATGCAACTTCCCAGAGTAAAAAGTAGCATAAAACAAATTACCCAAGGGTAAATTCGTCTTTGTTTCATAAAAAATAGTATTAGTGTAAATATATTTCCAATGCTGTTGATTATGCATTGAAATGACCGCAAAGCTACCATTATAGCGTCCAAGAAAAGTCATTTCGATCACCTTTTCTTTCTAAGCAACTAATTCTTTACAGGTAAAGGGTGGCTATTAACCACCGTTAAGCTCCTGTCTAACTTTAGCAGGCAAGCTCTCAACAATGAGGCTATAACTATGCAAAATAAGCTCTTCCAATGCACCGTCGTTCAATTCCCGGTTAGCAATCACGGTGTTCCAGTGCTTTTTGTTCATGTGGTAGCCGGGTAAGACGGTTTGATCATACCGCTCTCTGAGTTCAACAGCTTTCTCCGGATCACATTTCACATTGAATCGTAACCCGTCGATCTGATCCAGCCCCACCAATAAAAATATCTTGCCACCCACCTTAAATACCAACGTATCTGGACCAAATGGTGTCTCCTCTGCCACCGGACCAATGGACAGGCAATAATCCCTTAACTCTTCAATATTCATGTTTTATTCGTTTGATTTAAACATTATCAACCATTAACGCTCTTATTTATGTATAAATTTGACAATAATCAATATAAATCTAACAAAACAACAGCTCAGTTGGTGATTAAATTTGTGATAGGTAAAATTACATGAAGAGTCTAAGAGGGCTAAAAAGATCATTAAGACAGCTAGCAGATGAAAAAACTGTATATCAAGATAATCCTACTCACCATTATATCTTTTTCGACACTACAGGTACAATGTAAAAGTATAGACAGTACAAATCAGGACAACATGACGCAGAACAACATCGTTGAAGCTGTTTCGAAGGGACAGCTTACCATAGCAAAAAAACTATTGGAAGCTGGCGCCGATGCAAACCAAAAAGGGAATGATTCCAAGCCGCTATTATTAGTTGCAACTGAAAAGAAAGATCTAGCCATGGCAAAATTGCTTCTTGCGCATGGAGCAAACGTCAACCTTCAGGACAATATCCTAAATAGTCCATTCCTATATGCTGGCGCTTCGGGCTATACTGAACTAGTTAAACTTTACCTCGATCACGGTGCGGATTTCAAGATTTTCAATCGGTACAATGGTACAGCACTTATTCCGGCCTGCGAACGCGGTCATGTGGAGACTGTAAGACTATTGGCTAATACAAAAGGATTCCCTATAGATCATATAAATAGATTAGGCTGGACCGGATTGTTGGAGGCAATCATACTCGGGGATGGCAGTCAAAAATATGTGGATATTGTCCAGATACTACTGGACGCCAACAGCGATAAAAATATCGCCGACCATGAAGGCATAACCCCGGTTGAGCACGCAAGAAAAAAAGGATTTAATAAAATTGTTGCCTTACTGGAAACGAAAGGCAACGGGCAATAAAGTATCTGCTTACTCCCTGGACTAAGCATTTTCGGCACCGCCTTTTTTTGCACTGATTTTCTATTTTTGCAAAAGCGTCTGAATCTCCTTTTGGATCTCCACTCCCTTATCCGTGTTGTACCATTTTTGAATCTCTTCTTTAATGTCAGAGAAATCTTTTCCTTGTTCCTTCAAGCTCAAGAATAGGTCTTGACAGCCCTTTGGTCGGGGTCCCCAGACTGCCAAATCTGCACCCTCCTGATTTCGAATGATTAGAATCGGGATTGATTTTCCGCCGTTTGTTAAATACGAATCTATTAAAAAAGGAGCGCTATCACGCAATTGGATATCGACAGTAATATTGGGATTTTGAGCGGCCATTTTGGTAAGCATTGGTACGGAATGTGCTGCATCGCCGCACCAAGGTTCAGTAATAATGATCCATTGTTGTTTTTCCGAAATCGTGTTGACAAACTGCTGAAACGCCTCGCTTGGCTCAAAACGTTTTAACCAACGCCCCATTCTTGTCCAGTTCATTTTAGTATATTGATAATATTCGTCATCCTGGTAGGTCGGGTGATTTTCAGGATGATTCAATATATCTTCGAATTGTTGCAAATAATTTTCAAACGTCATAACATCAATTTTGTGCAAAGGTAATTTTTAGATCCAACTTTCTCAAAAATTCTATATACCAAAGATTTTACATTCCCCCATAAGATTTCACACTTATTAACAATTAACTAAATTATCTTTGGCAGATACAACCAGTAAATGAAAAGATTAATTCCATTATTTCTATTAATTTTCATAATCAGCACCGCTTATTCCCAAACGAGCATCAAGGGGAAGATTTTAGATAAAGCTGACAATAAGCCTTTGACCAATGCCTCGGTCATCTTGCTAAACAGAGACTCCGTGCTCCGTTATTTTAACAGAGCCAATGAAGAAGGAAAATTTCAGATCAAAAACATCAAACCGGGAAGCTATATAATTCTGGCTACTTATCCCAAATTTGAACTTTATAGTGACACTATTGATGTCAGAGATCAGGACATTGATCTCAACGACATTAAAATCAATTCGCAAAGAAATGTATTGGAGGAAGTTATTATAACACGCCGATTACCCATAACGCTTAAAGGGGACACAATAGAATATGATGCGGCGAGTTTCGCTACCGAGAAAAATGCAAAACTCGAAGATCTTTTTCGAAGATTGCCCGGTTTCACGGTGTCGGGTGACGGCAATATAACCGCTCAGGGCAAAACAGTACAGAAAGTCTTTATCGATGGCGAAGAGTTTTTTGGCTATGACCCTAAAATTGCCATCCGGAATGTCCGCGCCGATGCAGTGGATAAAGTGCAATTGTACGAGAAAAAATCAGAAGAGGCCGAACTTTCGGGCATAGATGACGGTGTTCGTATTCAGACAGTCAATGTCGTATTAAAAGAAAAGGCCAGAAAGGGTATCTTTGGAAATGCGGAAGTATTAGGCGGAACAAAAGAACTCTACGCCGGAAACTTGTTCGCAGCTAAATTCAACCAGACTGAACGCATTGGCATCACCGCCAATCACAATAATATGGGAAGCTCCAATAGCCGTGAAGGCTCTTTACGGATGAACAACCAGATTACAGGCCAACCACTGAACACATCTCTCGGCGCTAACTACGAAAACCAGTTTCTCAAAAAGGCTTTAAAGGTAAATGCCAATTATAATTACAATAACAGCAGCAACAAAAATCAGTCGGAAGATTATAACAAAAACATTCTCCCTGATAACTCGATCTTAGAACGAAATAGCAAAAATTACAACGAAAATAGCGCAAGAAGCAATGGTGTCAGATCCAATCTCTCCATGCGACTGGATTCAACCCAAAATATAGAACTTCAAGCCAACGGAAATTGGTCAAATAATTTCAGTTTTAGTGAGTCAGAAAGTTTCACCACAGATGCCGCAAGAGATTCAGTTAGCTCCTTCAAGGAGAAAAATGAATCAAATACATCGAGCCAGAGCAATAATTTTCGCCTGAATTATAGAAAAAGACTCAAAGCGGGCAGTTCATTAAATTTAATGGTCGGCAACAACTATAATGAATCAACTTCGGACAGCAAGATAAATTCTAAAACTATTCTCTATAAAAGTAGCGACACGACAGATATTAACCAAAATCGACGTATTAACAATAAAGGCAATAACTTTTCTACCTCACTGAATTTCAACAACAGACTAAATGATGCCATGAATTTAGCTTTGGGCTACAGCTTCAATCAGTCAAACAACAGGAATGAACAGATATCAAAAGACATGGCCACTGATGTGAAAGATTCGTTATACTCTAAAAATCAGATCGACAACAATACCAACCAGGGCGTCAATGTGCATTTGTCTTATCGAAAGGATAAATTTGAGGTCAATCTCTCCAACCGGACATTCTACAAAAATCAAAAGTTAAGCGATAGTGACCGGGGTATAAACCTTTCAAGGAATTTTTGGGACAACAATCTAAACTTCGATGCCAATTACCGGATTTCAAACAGTAAAAATATCCGGCTGGCCTACCAGAGTTCGAATATCATTCCTTCATTTGATCAGCTACAGCCACTGCAGCCCCAAACAAACCCATTGTTTCAACAGATTGGTAATCCAGACCTCAAACGGGCTGTCAACAACAATATTTCGGCAAATTATAATGCCTTCAGCTTATTGAAGGGAACCAACATTAACGTGAACGGGAATTTCTCTTTTGTCAATAATCCAATTGTGAACAAAACAACGGTCATGGAGAACTCAGCTCAGATCAGTAGCTATGAAAATTTATCCGGCAAATCGAACTGGAACGGCAGATTGAACATCAATCACATGCAACCTCTGGCCAACCGTCGCATTAACTTCAATAAAAGTGCAAACATCAGCTATAACAATAGTTATAGCTACACTAAATTTGAAAGCGGCCAATCCCAAGATGAGTTTCTACTAAACAATTCAAAAAACACCTCTTTCAGCCTTGGATCGAGTTTAAATGAGCAAAATTCAGAAGGATTTGATTTTGACCTCTCGGTGAATGCAGGCCTCAATGCACAACAAAATTCAATAAACACACAATATAACGCAACTAATTTTGAAGGTGGGGCTTCGGGTTATATCAAGTATTTTCTACCGAAGAAATTTAACATTATGACGAACATTTACTATAGCTATACTGGGCCTACTAAACTGTACAAGAAATCAATTAATCAATTTTATACCAACCTGGAACTAGAGAAAAAGGTATTGAAAGACGAAAGTCTGACAGTCAGCCTGAAAGCCTTTGACCTCTTTAATACGTTTAACAATACACGTCGTAATGGCAGTGATACCAATTACTCGGAATCCACCCAACAGGTATTGACGCAGTATTTTTTAGTTGGCGTCAAATGGGATTTTAATAAATATTTAGGAAAAAGCAATGATTAAAACATATTTAACCATTATTATATGCTGTCTTAGCGGGTTATCTCTCCAGGCACAATACGCTTATTTTGGCAATAGGGGGACCATTAGTTTTGACAAGGTGACGTATACAAAAGCCCGCATGCGACAAATGTCCAATGACATGAGCTCCAAAATGATGGATCGGGGCATGGGCTTTATGGAGCACCTCGATAAGATGCCGGACTCGCACACGGATCGAATGAACCTATACTTTGATGAGAATGCTACCGTACTCATGCCTGAAGAGAGCACAAGTACCGAAAAGCAGAACGGTGATGGCAAAATGCGAGCTCCAAGCATTACTACAGGTGGCCGAGGCAGCAGAAATCAAGGCGGCTCGCGTGGTGGAGGCGGCGGAACCCAACGAGGTATGCTCAGAGGCGGAGCCAGTAAAAATGGAAAAGTACTCTATCAGGATTTAAAAGCCGGGAGAGCAGACATTCAATTGGATATTGACGAGAAATATTTGCTTTCCGAAACCTTGGATAGCATCACCTGGCGCTTTACCGAGGAATTTCGCAATATTGCTGGCATCAACTGCCGAAGAGTAAATGGGGCTACCAAAGACTCCCTTTATCTGATTGCCTACTATGCCGAAGAAATACCGGTCTCTGCAGGTCCTGCCCTGAGCCATGGTCTTCCGGGCATGATATTGGGGCTGGTCATACCTGAGATGCACATCCAATACTGGGCAACAAATATCGCTTATACCAATAATCTTGTTCCCACAGATTGGCGGGACAAAAAATCAAAGCAGATGAAATTGGAGGAATTTTCGGCGCTCTTTGGCAGATATATGCCACGTAATCGTCAAAATGAGTCTGCAAAAAAACGGATCTTGGAGCAACTTGTCTATTGAAAATGTCAGTTTGGCAGTACCTAAGGACAAATTGATGACAAATAGTGATTTTTTTACAAAACACTCGGATTGGCATAAGGGTTGATAATAGAGTGATAGAATTTATTTAAGTAAAAAATTAAAATACAAGATATGTCTAAAATTATAGGAATTGACTTAGGTACTACAAACTCATGTGTTGCCGTAATGGAAGGTAACGAGCCTGTAGTAATTACGAATAACGAAGGTAAGCGTACCACTCCTTCCATTGTAGCTTTCGTAGAAGGTGGCGAACGTAAAGTTGGTGACCCAGCTAAACGTCAGGCAATTACTAATCCACATAAAACTATTTATTCTATAAAACGTTTTATGGGACTTTCATATGATGAGGCCGTAAAAGAAGCTGAACACGTACCTTATAAAATCGTTAAAGGTGACAACAATACACCGCGCGTAGAAATTGACGACCGTAAATACACACCACAAGAGATCTCTGCAATGATTCTTCAAAAAATGAAGAAAACTGCTGAAGATTTCTTAGGTCAAGAAGTAACAGAAGCGGTTATTACAGTACCTGCATACTTCAACGATGCGCAACGTCAAGCAACAAAAGAAGCTGGTGAAATCGCTGGTTTATCTGTTAAACGTATCATCAACGAACCTACTGCCGCTGCTTTAGCTTACGGTTTGGATAAAGCACATAAAGATATGAAAATCGTTGTGTTTGACTGTGGTGGTGGTACACATGACGTTTCTGTGTTAGAGTTAGGTGATGGTGTATTTGAAGTAAAATCTACTGACGGTGATACACACCTTGGTGGTGATGACTTCGATAACGTGATCATCAACTGGTTAAATGAAGAATTCAAAAACGAAAACAATGGCTTTGACTTGAAAAAAGACCCAATGGCCTTGCAACGTTTGAAAGAAGCTGCTGAAAAAGCGAAAATTGAATTATCAAGTGCAACTTCCACTGAAATCAACTTGCCATATATCACGGCAGATGCAACTGGTCCAAAACACTTAGTTCGTACTTTATCCCGTGCTAAATTTGAGGCTTTGGCAGCTGACTTGATCAAGAGAACAATTGCTCCTTGTGAGTCTGCTTTGAAAAATGCCGGTTTCAGCAAATCAGATATCGACGAAATTATCTTAGTAGGTGGTTCTACACGTATCCCGGCAATTGTTGACGCGGTAAAAGCTTTCTTCGGAAAAGAGCCTTCTAAAGGCGTAAACCCTGACGAAGTTGTTGCTTTAGGTGCTGCAATCCAAGGTGGTGTATTGACTGGTGAAGTAAAAGATGTACTATTATTGGACGTAACGCCACTTTCCTTGGGTATTGAAACAATGGGTGGTGTGATGACCAAATTGATTGAAGCAAATACGACTATCCCGACTAAAAAATCGGAAACATTCTCGACAGCTTCGGACAACCAGCCATCTGTGGAAATCCACATCTTACAGGGTGAGCGTCCAATGGCAAACCAAAACCGTACGATCGGTCGTTTCCATTTGAACGATATCCCGCCTGCACCTCGTGGAGTGCCTCAAATTGAAGTTACTTTTGACATTGATGCCAACGGTATCATCAAAGTGTCAGCAAAAGATAAAGCAACTGGCAAAGAGCAAAACATCCGTATTGAAGCATCTTCAGGTTTATCTGATGACGAAATCAAACGCATGAAAGAAGAAGCTGAAGCAAATGCGGATGCTGACAAAAAAATGAAAGAAGAAGCTGACAAAGTAAATGCAGCTGATGCCCTGATCTTCTCAACTGAAAAACAATTGAAAGAATATGGAGACAAAATTTCAGCAGATAAGAAAGCTCCTATCGAAGCTGGCTTAACAAAATTAAAAGCAGCTTACGAAGCTAAAAACTTCGCTGATATTGATGCCGCTTCTGAAGAATTGCAAAATGCTTGGAACGCAGCTTCTGAAGAGATGTATGCAGCTTCTCAAGGTGGTGCACAACAACCTCAAGGAGATGCTGGTCAAGCACAAGGCGGAAGCCAACAAGGTGGTGATGACGTAACTGACGTAGATTACGAAGAAGTGAAATAATCACTTTTCCTGATAAAACAAAAGCTCCGGACATGTACGTGTCCGGAGCTTTTTTCTTTTAAGAACAGTCCATTTTTTCAGAAAAATAAAGAACTGCTTATCTATTTTTCTGAAAAAATGGACTGTTACTATTTACGATAATGGCTCAATATACCTTTGTCCAGTGTCGCCCAGATTCCCGCTGGCATAGCTGCTTTTTTCAACGCATTGTTTGTCCAGGTATTACAGGAATAGAACATGCTATAAGCACCCTTCGCTTCGTAAAAGGCATCTGCATCGTCATACTGTGCATCTGTCTCGACCAATATGGGTTTACCTTCACGAAAATCCAAAGAGTCATAGATGTACTTTACCAATGCGCGATATTGTTCCTCACTTATTTTATACCCAAAACACAACTCATTTTCTTGCATGGCATTATAGTAGGTGACATGTATTGCTGATTGGCCCAATCCAAAGGCTGCCACAAAAGCCGTAGATGCCTTAAGGTCTTTCCATTCTGGTGTATCTAAATAAAAACCCTTATCCCCCCAACCTATCCCCATATACTGATAGCCTGTTTTTTTACCGACCGTATTGGCATAAGGAAACACATTGGACCAATCCAGCTCTTTCATAACGACCGGCAACACAATATCCGTGTGTACACCATTGGATTTGACAAACACCTGAATGGTCTGATCTGTAGAAATCTCTTTAGATGATGCGGAGAGTCGGGACAGACAATACTCAGCAACAATATATAAAACACAAAACCCTATAATTCCTAAAATAATGTATCCTAACACCTTAAGTATTTTTTTCATTTAAATCATTCATTTTTTATCATAATCCAACATGTGGGTATAATCTTGGCCACCCCAATGCTTCCATTTCCTACAACACGACTGCCATTCGCAACATCTGCTTGCTCGATTAGGCACAAAAAAAACCTGTATTGTTGCCAACACAGGTTCAATATAAGCTATTTCTGCTAGCTTTTAAAATAACTTCTCAGGATATACACCATCGGCAACCAATTTAGAAATTGATTCCTGCACGATAGGTTTATCCTCCTTATAGGTCACTCCAAACCATTTTGATGAAGTAGGGATTACTTTAAAATCCGCCAGTTTATGTTTCACCATATAATCTGGAACCGAAGGAATAAAGAACTCTGCCTTTAAATTCTCTTTGTTTTCCTCAACAAAAGCAGGGAACATCGCTTGCGCGACTTCAAATATTTTTGGTGTAAAGCCCCAAAAGTTCATCGATACGCGCGTCTGTGGATCCAAATCGTATTCAACGCCATTTTCCTCATAAACAATTTTACGATCATCGCCCTCACCTTTGTAATAGATATTGGTACGCTCGGTAACACTTTCCATATGTCCAGAAGCACTAACTTCGCAGACACCGCGAGATACATACCCGTAATCAGACATTGTATTTCCGACCTGGAAGCCCATCAATGACATCTGCTCGTCTGAAACTTCAGTCGTTAAAAACTTAGCCATTTTGTCAAAAGAATCCGAACCATAGAAATCATCTGCATTGATCACACAGAATGGTTCGTTCACCTTATCCTTAGCGCTCATGACAGCATGTGCTGTGCCCCAAGGTTTCGTTCTTTCAATGACGTGATTCACGCCGAATTTCGATAAATCAAAATCTTGAAAAGCGTAGTCTACTTCTATTTTACCTTCCAATTTTTTATCAAAAACGTCTTTCATCTTCTCCAGGAATTCTTCCCGAATAATGAATACCACTTTTCCAAATCCTGCGCGAATGGCATCATAGATTGAATAGTCAATAATTGTCTCGCCGTGTGGGCCAAAACCATCTACTTGTTTTAAAGAACCATACCGGCTAGCCATTCCTGCTGCCAAAATCAAAAGGGTTGGTTTACTCATATTTAAATTGTGTTAATAGAACTTCTTTTCGTCCGCAAACTTAGCTAAATTTGCCCTTAATAGCAAATTTAGCTAAGTACCAATCAGTTTCTAAAAATAGCTTATCGGAACGAAAATTATCAAAAAATTAGTATTATTTCTTCTTTAAGAATGCGTTCAATAGCCCTGTTGCCAATTTACCCAAAAGCTTGACCCCTTCTCGTGCAAGCGTCGTTGTCGCGGTACGCTGCGCGGCTTCCAACGGTGTTTGTCTTCTTGATGTCGGCCTGGCGGCTTTGGCGGATTCTTTCTCCGCTGCTGCGCGCTGTTCCTCCTGTTGCACGACCTGCATTTTTTCGTCGATCATCTCAGCCGCCGAACGATTTTCCTGTCTTTGCTGATATTTTACCTTCAGGTCTGACTGATTAATAATCTGATTGATTGTCACATCGTCTGCAGGCCCCATCACAGCACGGGCAGGTACCAAATGGGTCGCCACTACCTCTGTGGGAATACCCTTATCATTCAGCACAGTAATTAAGGCCTGACCGGTACCCAAAGACGTCAAAATCTGATCAATCTCATAAAAGTCTGATTTGGGATAGGTTTTAACTGTTTTTTTCAGATTTTCGGCATCATTGGGTGTAAAGGCCCGCAAAGCGTGTTGTACACGGTTTCCCAGTTGCGCCAATACGGATTCCGGAACATCTGTCGGAGACTGTGTACAGAAAAACACACCGATACCCTTGGAGCGGATAAGGCGGATAATCTGATCAACTTGCGTTAAAAAGGCTTTGGAAGCCCCGTTGAAAAGTAGGTGTGCCTCATCAAAGAAAAACACCAATTTGGGCTTGTCCAGATCTCCTACTTCGGGCATATTCTTAAATAGCTGGGCGAGTAAGCTCAATAAAAATGTCGAATAAAGCACGGGCTGATCCTGTACATCGGAAATATTGAGCAAACTGATCATACCTTTGCCATCAACTTTCTGAAATAAGTCATTGATATCAAATTCCTTCTCACCAAAGATATGGGCAAGTCCCTGTTGTTCCAAAGCGACGATCTTACGCAGGATCGTCCCCGAACTTGCTGAACTGATCTTCCCATAATCATTCTTGATCTCTTCACTTCCGGGACCATCAGAAAGATAGGTTAATAATTTCTTGGTATCATTAAAGTCTATCAATGGCATCTGATGATCTTGGGCATACTTAAACATGGCCGCCAAAACTCCGGTCTGTGTTTCATTCAGCTCCAGAATCCGGCCCAACAAGACCGGTCCAAAATCACCTATCGTAATCCGCATCGGAATTCCTTTGTTGCCCGACAGTGAATACAGTTCTACCGGAAAACTTGCCGGTTCAAAGGGTATCCCGACCGCATTTCCGCGATCCAGTAAGGCTTGATTGGTAACACCGGGAACGGCAAGACCAGAAAGATCGCCTTTTACATCCAGCATAAATACAGGCACGGAGGCATCCGATAACTGCTCAGCAATCAGTTGAAGCGTCCGCGTTTTCCCTGTTCCTGTGGCACCGGCAATCAGTCCATGGCGATTCATCATCTTCAGCGCCAGATTGACCCTTGCTTCGGCTAAAATTTCACCATTCAAAATACCAGCTCCCAAATATATAAAAGCCCCCTTGGGGTTATAAGAAGCTTGAACCTTCTCGATAAATTGTTCTTTATTTGCCATAGAAAAGGCTTAACATTTATAATTTATAAACACTATTGAAAATTTTCCAAAAAATAATCTTTTCGTCACAATTTCGTGCCAAATTTCATTTTTTATGTACTTTTAATTTGAAATTAACATAGAATTGTTATTTTTACCATGTAAAACAATATCATTAAAGGTACTAAAAAATGTTAAATAAGAGATTTAGATTTGTGGCAGCATTCTTATGTGCGATCATCTTTTTTACGAAGATGGCCATCTCTATATCGCCTATTTTTTCCAATAGTTTAGATCAAAACACGATCCTTCAAATTGTTTTACAAATAGAAATCGAGAACAACAATGGCGCAAGCACAGATACGCTTGAGACTGCCTCAAAATTTTTCAATACAAAAACTGACGAACCCATTGTATTCGAAACAATCCTAGTTGAGAACCAAGGAAAACAAAAGAATTACCTAAAAAACGAGAAAAGCATTTTAGCTTTCCATCCTACGGTTCCAACGCCGCCTCCTAACTGTTAATAAATACATCCTTATGGGATGTATTCAAATTATCCACATGCTGAATCCCAGTATGCGGCCTCTTATTGATTTTTCCTGATAACGCCAATGCAAAAGCATTGAGTGCCCTTCAATTGGTAACCATTGCTATCGCAATAGGCGGCTTTGAGAAAATTTATTATACAGATAAACACAAATTTTATGTTTGGAACTCGTACGTCGGCTTTTCTGAAACTTTCGAAAAGAGACTTAAAATATGATTTCCCTGCTAGTGTTGTGGTGTTTTTGGTGGCACTTCCATTATGTTTGGGAATTGCAATGGCCTCAGGTGCGCCATTGTTTGCAGGATTATTGACTGGTGTAATTGGTGGAATCGTTGTTGCTTCAATCAGTAAATCACCACTCAGTGTAAGTGGACCGGCTGCAGGTCTCACAGTTATTGTTCTAGGTGCAATTCAGAGCTTAGGCGCTTATGAAACCTTCCTTCTTGCGGTTGTCATCGCAGGTGTGGTCCAGGTGATCCTTGGCATTTTAAAGGCGGGTATGATCGGAAATTATTTCCCCTCCGCCGTTATTGTCGGTATGTTGGCCGCTATCGGTATTACCATTATTATGAAACAAATCCCTTTGGCATTGGGATTAATCGAAACACACGCTTTTGAATTGGACAATGGACACGGTATAGGGGCATATTTTGACACCATTGCCTCAGCCATCAATTTTGGCGCATTGATTATCTGTGCCCTATCCTTAGCGATCTTAATTTTTTGGCCAGCGATTCCGAAATTGAATAAGGTGCCAGCACCATTGGTTGTTGTGATCGTTGGCGTAGGCTTAGCCTATCTTTTTCAGGGCTCTTCCTTTCAGCTACTTGACAAACAGTTTGTTCTTGTTCCGATTGTTGGCTCATTTGCTGAATTTACAGGCTTGTTCACTTTACCTGATTTCACGCAGATTGTCAACAAGGATGTTTGGATAGCTGCATTTACCATTGCGATCATCGCCAGTCTCGAAACATTATTGAGTATTGAAGCAGTCGACAAGATTGACCCCTATAAACGTAATACGCCGACTAACCGTGAACTAGTCGCACAAGGAATCGGGAATATGACCAGTGGACTTTTGGGCGGTTTGCCATTGACCTCTGTTATTGTACGCTCATCAGCCAATGTCAATGCGGGCGGAAAGACAAGACAGTCAGCCATCATGCATGGTATTTGGCTACTTGTTGCCATGTTGGCTATTCCGACTATGTTAAATATGATTCCTTTGGCATGTCTTGCTGCCATTCTATTGCACACAGGCTATAAATTGGCTAAGCCGAGTCTATTTACTTCAATGTATCGAAAAGGGCTGGACCAATTCATTCCATTTTTCGTGACTATTGTAGCTATTGTAATGACAGATCTATTAATGGGTGTTGGGATCGGAATCGTAGTGGCTACATTCTATATCCTACGGGCCAATATGAAAAATGCCTTTAAGTATAAGATCGAAAAAGACAACGAAGAAGATAAGGCAGTGATCACATTAGCGGAGGAAGTGTCATTTCTGAATAAGGTACCTATCCAACAGAAACTGTATAGTTTGCCAAAATCAGTCAGTAAGATCCGTATCGATGGGACATTCAGCAAATTTATCGACAAGGACGTGATTGAAGTCATCAAGGACTTCGAACAGAACGCAAAAAGTAAAGGCAAGGAAATCGAGCTTTTACAGGTCGTATATAAAAAATAATTTGTTCCAAATGAACAATAGATTTAGAAATTTGTATTAATATAAAATTGAAAAAACGCCTTTGGGCAAATAAAGAATATGGAAAATAAAGATTTAAAAATAGGATTTGACAATATTATTAAAGGGAACAAAGAGTGGATGGATTTTGTAAAAAATGATACCACAGGACGTTTCCAACAACTTGCAAAAGGTCAAAATCCCGAAATTCTTTGGATTGGTTGTGCAGACAGCCGTGTACCGGCCAATGAACTGACTGGTACAAAACCCGGGGAGGTCTTTGTACACCGCAACATTGCCAATATGGTCATCCACTCAGACATGAGTTTATTGAGTGTACTGGATTATGCCGTCAACGTGTTAAAAGTAAAACATGTTATCGTAGCTGGACACTATGGCTGTGGTGGTGTGGCCGCATCTTTAAGCCGCAATCAATACGGTATCATTGATAACTGGCTTGGTCACATCAAAGATGTATACCGTTTGCATAGCGAAGAGATTGATGGTATCGAAGAGAATGAAAAGAAAGTAGACCGCTTAGTTGAACTCAATGTCAAAGAACAGGTTTTTAATCTTTGTTCTACATCCATCATCCAGAATGCATGGAAAAATGGCCAGGCACTTGCCGTGCATGGTATGGTAATCAATATCGGAACAGGTCAATTGATTGATCAAAGTTGTACTTTTACAAGCAATGAATCCCTTGGAAAGGTATTCGCTTTCAAATAGTAACAAATCGGTAAAAAGGGACGAAGATCGTCCCTTTTTTATTTCACATCATCGTTGCGCCAGCAGTCGTGACTATAGCGGGTATTTTTCGATTGATTACCTGCTCAGACTAAGCTGAATATCTATCATATCCTAGCTAATATCTCGCTTCTAATAATTAACTTTGTATTATGAGTGAAGAAAAATCATTAAATTTTATCGAGGAAATTGTCGAAGAAGATCTTCGTACAGGAAAACATGGCGGACGTGTATTGACACGTTTTCCTCCTGAACCAAATGGTTACCTCCACATTGGTCACGCCAAATCCATCTGTTTAAATTTTGGATTAGCACAGCAGTATAATGGCAAGACTAATCTACGTTTTGACGACACTAATCCTGTCACTGAGGATACCGAGTATGTTGAAAGCATCAAAAAAGATATTCAATGGTTAGGATTCCAGTGGGCAGAAGAATTATATACTTCAGATTACTTTGAAACACTTTACGGCTACGCTGTTGAACTTATAAAAAAAGGACTTGCTTACGTGGATGATAGCACCGCGGAAGAAATTGCGGCAGCAAAAGGTACGCCGACAGAACCTGGTATTCCAACGCCGTACCGCGACCGGTCTATAACAGAAAATCTGGACTTATTCGCAGATATGCGCGCAGGAAAATATAAGGATGGTGAGAAAGTGCTCCGTGCAAAAATAGATTTGGCCAGTCCAAATATGCACCTACGTGATCCATTGTTGTACCGCATCAAACATGCCCACCATCATCGAACAGGAAATCAATGGTGCATCTATCCTATGTATGATTTTGCCCATGGTCAATCGGATTCCATTGAGAAAATCACACATTCGATCTGTACACTTGAATTTATTCCACATCGCCCACTTTACGATTGGTGTATTGAAAAGCTGGAAATTTTCCCGTCCAAACAATATGAATTTGCACGCTTAAACATGACATATACGGTCATGAGCAAACGTAAACTATTGCAATTGGTCAATGATAAGTTTGTTGAAAGCTGGGATGACCCCCGTATGCCAACAATCTCTGGCTTGAGAAGAAGAGGATATACTCCCGCGAGTATTCGTAACTTCTGCGATAAGATCGGCGTTCAAAAGCGTGAAAACATGATTGACGTCAGTCTATTGGAATTCTGCATCCGTGAGGATCTCAACAAAACCGCCTGGCGTAGAATGGCTGTGCTCGATCCGATTAAATTAGTGATCACAAATTATCAAGATGGCCAAGTAGAAGATTTAGTCGGTGAAAATAACCCCGAAGTTGAAGGTGGTGAAGGCCACAGGATCATACCTTTTTCCAAGGAACTATGGATAGAGCGAGAAGATTTTATGGAAGATGCCCCAAAAAAATTCTTCCGTCTTGGTCCTGGGCTTTCGGTTCGTCTAAAACACGCTTACATCGTTACTTGTAACGATTTCGTCAAAGATGAAAATGGAAAGGTAACAGAAGTACATTGTACTTATGTCCCTAATTCTAAATCCGGTGAGGATACTTCCGGACTAAAAGTAAAAGGAACAATCCATTGGATTTCTGTTCCTCATGCAAAGGAAGCCGAAGTAAGATTGTACGACAGGTTGTTCAATGATGAAAATCCAGCAGCAGCTGAAGATTTCAAAGAATCTATCAATCCAGCAAGTTTACATGTGGTAGAACGTGCCTATATCGAGCCAGACTTAGCGAACGCTACTCCTGGTAAAGGATATCAATTTATACGTTTAGGTTACTTTACGTTAGACACACATTCGACTCCAGCACATCTGGTCTTTAACCGTACAGTGACGTTGAAAGATTCCTGGGGAAAAGAAGTAAAGAAAAATGGTTAAGTAAACCAAGCGCTAAAAAGTAAAAGGTCGGAAACAATTCCGACCTTTTACTTTTTATATCTTACAATAACCTACCCCCCCAATCTGTCCTCTCTCTTTTTAAACATACACAGACAACACTGCTTGTCCACATTTGGAAGAATAGCAAATGATAAAGGTACATCTTTCCTGCCAAGCTGTAAATTATTTTATTCAGTTTTTAACTTGATTATCGTCATTCACTCAATGCCCTAAAACAAATAGTTTTACAGCAAACAAATACCATTAACGACATGAAAAAGTTACTATTTCTTGCTTTTGCACTTACACTCGGTGCTTCAAGTTTACAGGCACAGAACAGTCCTGAGCAACGCTGGCAGATGCGTCTTAGAGGAGTCGCGGTAATGCCCAACGAGTCGGCCAATATCAGCACTATTGGTGGCGACATTGCGATCAACACAAAATTTATCCCAGAACTAGATTTCACTTATTTCTTTACCAAAAATATCGCCGCAGAGCTGATTTTAGGAACAACAAAACACAATGTCAAAACCGTTGGTTCCGACTTAAGTGCCATTGGAGGGAACCCCTCAGCAAATGTAGATTTAGGTAGTGTATGGCTCCTGCCTCCGACCTTGACAGCGCAATATCATTTTCTTCCGGATGGAGACCTCAGGCCCTATGTAGGTGCAGGGATAAATTATACAATTTTCTATAGTGTAAATGATGGCCCCACGGTCAAGAACGTAAAGTATGACAATGCTTTTGGATTTGCCACACAGCTCGGTATTGATGTCAAGCTTTCAGAAAAGTATTTCCTGAATTTAGATGCTAAGTATATTCTCTTGAAGACCGATGTTCAAGTGGATGCTTCCAACTTGGCCCCGAACTTATCAATACCGGCGAAAGTTGATATTAACCCTTTTCTTTTGGGGATCGGATTCGGTATGAAGTTCTAGCATTTCTTTAAACTCCCTATATAAAATGAGGCACCTTCTGACGACCAAAGGTGCCTCTGAATTTCTATTCTATGCCATACCATTGCTGATACTTCTTTCTAAGCCCCTCAACACGCGCCAGTCGTTTGCTATCTTTGGCTGCCAATAAGATATCTCGATAACGATCGACTGAGTCCAATGCCGTCTGCATATCGCTCCATTCAAAACCCAGATTTTTTTTATCTAATACCAATTGGTGTAAATAGTCCATATTTTGTGAAACATAGTTCAAATTTCTGTCTACGATATTTCCGGCCAGGTGTCCTTGTCCAGAACGGTATAAGCTGTCAATGATATCCGCATAGTTAATCGCATCCGACATTGCATATACACGATCCGGCAATTGGTCATATGCTTTCTTAGCTACTTTCCCAGCCTGCTTTACCTGCCCTTTTTCCAACAACAAACGGGCCGTCTTTCCAAAAATATCCCGGGCATACATACTGGTAAAGCGAAAGGAGTCTGTATCCAAATAACTTGCATTTTTGACATTTCCCCACTGATATTTATGCATGATATTATCATATAATGCTTCTACGTTGACCAAAGCAGGTATTTCACCAACAGTCGCCTGCTGGTCATCGGTGGCAGCGACCGGCATCAGCCTTGAAGCAAATCCTTCATTGACAAGATATTTATCCAGCCCCAGTTTAATATCACCGGGCAGCATATTTGAAAAATAGATCGGCCGATCCCAATGATTATTTTCAAGAAGGGAAAGCAAAGTCAAATCTGATCGACTTAAGTGATCACTGGGGATTTCCCATTCCATCGTTGAAACAACTGCATGCTGTAAATAGGCCGGTACGGCGTTCTTTCTCAACACCTCGGCTTTATCAATAGTGAGTCTGACCTTCTTGGACGGAAAGTAATTCTCCAGATTTCCCGAATTCAGCTGAACTTTATAATCTGGATTATCGGAAGTAACAAATTGCAATAATTGTTGAACATCAACTGCAGCATTCAACTGTCGATCCACGAAAGGGATATAATCCCGAATACCCTTTTTTGTTTTTTCTGCAGGTATCTTTATTGGAAGTCCCGCAGCCTGATAAGTTGGTTTCTTAACCTGCTGCATATACCAATCACCCGTTAAGTAACTCAGTACAACTATTCTTACGTCGGGACGAACACCTTCCACCTCCTGCAAATACCATAACGGAAAGGTATCGTGATCGCCATAGGTAAACAAAATCGCATTAGGCGCGCAGGTTTCAAGGTAATTGCGGGCAATATCCCGCGCCAGGGATTTTTCGGAACGATTATGATCATCCCAGTTTTGATGTACCAGAATCATCGGTCCTCCCAAAAGTGCAAAAGATACCCCTGTAGCCAAAGCATACCGGGTATGAAGGACACGTTTAAAAAGGCGCACCAATGCTATTGTGCCAAGTCCGATCCAAATAGCAAAAGCATAAAAGGATCCAGCGTAAGCATAATCACGTTCACGGGGTTGCAAGGGAGTTTGATTGAGATACACGACAATCGCTATCCCCGTGAAAACGAATAACATAGTTACCACCAAGGTGTAGGGCTTATTGTGTCGGTATAACCAAATCGCTCCTGCTAAACCCAATAATAAAGGCAGGAAAAAATACGTATTTCGGCTAGGATCATTTTGTTGCGATTCAGGAAGGTCATATTGTCCGCCAAGGCGCCAATTGTCCAATGGTTTCAATCCTGAAAGCCAATTCCCATCGGTATATGTTCCATAACCTTGTTTATCATTCTGTCTTCCTGCAAAATTCCATAAGAAATAACGTGCATACATTTCTCCCAATTGAAAATGAAAGAAAAACTTAAAGTTATCAGAGAACTGCGGCTTTTCACCGTCTTTTAACTTGAGATAACTTCTATAGTAAGCTTGATGATTTGCATCCTGACTATAAATACGGGGAAAAAATGTTTCTCGATCAAAATCATACTTATCCACCTGTGTAAATGCCGTATAATTGGACTCATCTTTCCGATAACTGGTTTTACTTTCTACGTCCACAGGTTTCGAATCGTAATAAGGTCCTTTCACCAAAGGTTCCCGTGTGTATTGTTCCCTTCCCAAGTAACCCAAAAACGAAAAGACATTATCTGGTGCATTATTATTGAGGGATGGATTCGCTTTACCGCGGATCAATACCATGGTATAGGAACTATAGCCAAACAGAATAAAACAAAAGGCCAATAAGGCCGTATTTAACGTATACTTCCGGTTTCTATGTGAATAAAAAAGGCCATATATAATAGTACCGCCGATAAGTATGCATAAGAAAAGAATTCCAGCCCCAAACCCCAGTCCGAGCGAATTCACAAACAACAGGTCTATTTTTGAAGCAAAAGCTACCAACCACTGAATGACACCCCAAAGAATTGCTGCCAAAACCAACAAGCCCAATAAGAATGCCGTTAAAACACCTTTCAGATTAATTTGCGAAGTCCTTTTAAAATAGACCACCATGGCTATGGCCGGAATAGCCAACAGATTCAATAGGTGCACTCCGATCGAAAGTCCCATAACAAAAGCAATAAAAATCAACCAGCGGTCGCTTCCATGCTGATCCGCCCGCGCTTCCCATTTGAAAATTGCCCAAAAAACCACTGCCGTACAAAGCGAGGACATCGCGTATACCTCAGATTCCACAGCAGAATACCAAAATGTATCACTGAAGCTGAAAGCCATTGCCCCGACTGTCCCTGCAGCGAAAAGCTGTAGGTAGTAGGGAAAAGTAGGCTGTTGTGGCTTCTTCAAAATTTTCTTGGCTATAGCAGTGATTGTCCAAAACAGAAATGCCACGGTCAAACCACTACAGATTGCCGAACCAATATTCATCCAGTAGGCTATCTTCCCGATATTACCGAATGCGAGATTGGAAAAAACATTCTGGATAAGCAAAAATAAGGGTGCACCAGGCTGATGAGCCACCTCAAGTTTGTAGGCACAGGCAATAAATTCACCACAGTCCCACCAGCTTACGGTCCTTTCAACAGTAGCAATGTAGACAAGCGTGGCAATAACGCCACAGGTCAAACCGAATAGAGTATTTAATTTATTGTACGTCATAGGGTCAATTGGTCTAAATCTTTATTCCTTTTAGTACTTTAAATTAAACAGTTATCTCGATTTAAAAATGTTAATTAACACTATTTAACATCATGATTTAATAAAAATATTTTTCTGAGGAAGCTGCTTCTATAACGGAAAGAGAAATACAGTCTTTTAAAGGGAAAGTAATGTCATCCTCCGTCGGCCATGTACAACAGGCAACAATTGAATGAACAGGAAATCGTTTCATAGAGACGTAGACGTATTTCTACTATAGTTTTAATAAAAAAGCGAGGGACTCTTCCCTCGCTCTATTTATATTTTTAGACCAATTTTTCAACGATCTTTTTGGTTGGGCCGGGATTACTCATAGTATAAAAATGCAGCACTGGCGCGCCAAATTTGATCAGTTCCTGACATTGTTGTACAAGCCATTCTTCACCGACTTGTCTCACATCGGCATTGGTTTTACATGATGCAACTGCATCACTCAATTCCTCTGGAATATCCAAATGGAAAATTCGTGGCAATGTGACCAGCTGTTTTTTTGTCGTCAAAGGTTTGAGCCCCGGAATAATAGGCACATGAATTCCGTTGTCGCGGCATTTGGTCACAAATTCCTTGTATTTTTCTACATTAAAGAACATCTGCGTCACGATAAATTCAGCCCCCATATCGACTTTTTGCTTCAGATATTTAAAGTCCGTATTGAAATTAGGTGATTCAAAATGTTTCTCCGGATATCCGGCAACTCCGATACAAAAATCAGTTTTTTCAGATGTAATAATATCTTCGTGGAGATACTTCCCTTTATTCATATCTGTGACCTGTTCCAATAGGTCCGTAGCAAAAGCATGACCACCTTCAGTTGGAATAAAATCAGCATCTCCTTTGCGCGCATCGCCTCGCAGCACCAGCACATTGTCAATACCCAAGAAATTCAGGTCAATCAAAGCATTTTCTGTTTCCTCTTTGGTAAAGCCTCCACATATCAGATGCGGGACAGCGTCCACCTTATACTTATTCATGATAGCAGCACATATCGCCACTGTTCCCGGTCTTTTGCGATAGGATACTCGCTCCAATAACCCGCTAGCATGTTCCTTATAGATGTAATCTTCACGATGATAAGTTACATCTATAAAAGGTGGTTTAAATTCCATCAGCTCATCCATTGTTTTAAAAATACTTTGGATGCCCTGTCCCTTTGCAGGAGGCAATAGCTCAAAAGAAAACAATGTTTTTCCTTTAGCATTCTGGATATGATCGGTAATCTTCATTAAAAAACTGTTTTAAGTTTGGGTTGGCTTACATCGAAACGCACAAGTCGAGGATATGTCTATCTGCATGTAACTTATCTTTCCCACATGGAGCAGGGTAGAATTTAGCACCTTGAACAATACAGGTTGCTAAGGCTTCATTGGGTCTAGTCCCTCGGCCTTTCTCTATAAGCGTTGCTAATATCGTTTTAAAAAACCAAACAACAAAAATATTTTTCGAAAATCTATAAATTACATCGATAAAGCTGTCTTGCTTCCGGCTTTATCGATGTAATTTATCCCAAAGTTGATAGTGAGTTACGTAAATTCTTCAAATAAAATGTAATCAACAGCAACCCCGTCACACTATACTTCTCCTTTTGTCCGTACTTAAATCCAGCTAGCAAATATTGATAGGCGACCAATGCATTTTCCTCATTGTAAAACAGCTCCTTCCAGGAGACAGGAACATCTTCCCATGCCTTTAATACAATTCCATTTTGGGCATAGGTAATCGGCGACTCAACTCCGTCTATCTTGTAATCATGATGAACGCCAGAATTAGAAATGTGCTGAAAATAAGCAATCGAATAATCTAAAAAATTCAATGCACGCTCCTTTATCTCCCGGTCATTCTCAGCTCTTGTTGGAATATTACGCCAAAGATTGATTCCACTATCAAATTTACTGGGCTGCTCGCGAATGGGTGTCTTGTCCAATTCGAAATTGATGTACAGTCGCTCGGTATTTGGCAAATGGGCGGAATTAAACGCGGAGAAATCACCTTTCAACTGCACAAAATCCTTTTTCACCTGGATAATATCCAAGGAGAGTTTTCCCTTTGTAGCATCTATAAGCTCAAGCTTACTTCCGTTAAATGTATATTTACCATACAACAGGATATCGTCTATGGCGAAGACAAAATGTTCTTTATCCCGAAGGGAAAGAAAGGAACGATAATAAAGCGGGTGATCACAACGGACATCAGGCTCAACATTTAGCGGATTATCGGCTTTGGCTTTTAAATAAACCTCATTGGTATAACCGCAGATAACCTGGTAATTTCCGTCAGGAAACTGCTTATCCTTTCCCCAAAAACCGCAGGAGGACAAAAATATCGTTAAAATAAGGATCAATAATGGTCTCAAACCGGCTCATTTAGTAATGGTCAATATATTGATTATTTAGTACCAATATACTCAAAATCCCTCAAAGTAGGATATACCAGATCATTTTAACAAGTGAGTTCTACCAATAAAATCAAATACTGTTGTGACCCAACCTGATGAAACAAAAACAGGTTCAAAACTTCGCTTAGGAATTTGAACCTGTTTTGTTAATATTTACGCGAATCAAGAAATACGCTAAATCCCGATCTGGACAACGGATTTAGTAGCTAAGACCGTCTCTCTTATTCTTTATAGAGATCGACTAGCCCTTCAGGCAATGCAACTTCAATAATTTCTTCTTCACCATCTATTCCTAAAATTAAGTCATCGGATAGTGGAAACATCATTTCTTTACCATTCATATCAACTGTAGCGACGAATTGCTGTGGAAATTCCTGTACATCCGTAATTTCTCCCAGTTCACCATGAGTTTCGTCGATCACCAAAAAACCAATTAAATCCGTATATCTAAAATCATCTGGATCCCGCTCTGGCATTTTATCATTGGGCAGATAAACCTTTTTGCGGACAAGCGCCTGTGCCTTGTCGATGTGATCGACATCTTCAAATGTCACGTAAGCCGTACTATTTTTCTGCAGTTTTATAGCATCGATAAAATAGGGCACAAGCTTTTTGTTGACCTCCAGAAAAACGACGTCCATATCCAGGCTTTCGTAGTCTTCAAATTCGAAAAACAATTGCATTTCCCCTTTAAGGCCCCTCGTTTTGCTGATATAGCCTATATAAAAACTTTGATCGACAGTCATTTGGTAGTATTGCGTATTGAGATATTAGTATTGAGATGCTTTTTTTATCAGCTTGGCTATATATCGAGCATCTATTTAATTTTCACTTTTTTGCATGAAGGTATGATGGTATGGCCCACTTCCTAGTTAAGCATAGCGCAATCAGCATCACATTTTAGCCCATAAACAAGTTTATTAAAAAAAGCCGGCTCAAGATTGAGTCGGCTTTCTCGAATACTTTATGAAAGAATTAACCTTCAGTTTCTTCTGATGCAGGAGCTTCAGTCTCTTCAGCAGCAGGTTCTTCTGCTACAGGAGCATTTTTAGCAGCTACAGCAGCAGCTTTTTCTTCTTTTTTCTTCGCCTCAGCAGCTAAAGCAGCTTTTTTAGCATCAGCTTTAGATTGAGCTAAACCATCTTTTTTACCAGAGATTCTAGCTTCTTGAGCTTCAGTCCAAGCAGTGAATTTAGCTTCAGCAGCAGTTTCGTCAAAAGCACCTTTTTTCACACCACCTTGTAAGTGTTTTTTGTAAAGAACACCTTTGTAAGAAAGGATAGCACGAGCTGTGTCAGTAGGTTGAGCACCTTTATTCATCCAATCCAACGCTTTTTCGAAATCCAAAACGATAGTTGCAGGATTTGTGTTTGGGTTGTAAGAACCAATACGTTCGATGAATTTACCATCACGTGGAGCGCGAGAATCCGCTACGACTACGTGGTAAAAAGGACGTCCTTTTTTACCATGTCTTTGCAATCTGATTTTAGTTGCCATTTCTTAATTTTATTTTATGTATTCAACATATCCCCCGAGCTTCATACTAGAGGGGATGCAAAGATAGTTATTTTTTTCTATTCATAGACATAATTTAATAAAACTTCGCTGAAAATGACATCCTTAGCATCTTCAAAATCCCCTTTAACAACATAACTCATTGCACTAGCTTTGCCGTCACCACCTAAGGTAATCTTTACAGCTGTTTTCTTTGTCCAATCTGGCTGAATTTCCTGATTGGCCTTTCCCTGAACCAAGGTAGAGAAAAAAGAATTTTCTAAATTTTTGGATACAACCTGATTAATATCAATCGGATTAAAACCCATTTGTTTGTAAATAGGATAAAGAGGATTTATTGTAGTGGAATATTGAAAAAAGGAGAATAAAGTAAATTCAAGTTTAGAGTCTCCAGGAATATTCAAAAGCGGCGAGAAATATAGAAAGCTTTTCAGTTTTTGGATATTATCGCCATTATAGGCAAAAGTCAACTCCTGCTCATCTCCTATTTGCTCATAGAATTTCTCCAGTTTCCGATAGACAACTTTGGAAGGTACAGGCATGTTCGAAGTATAAGAATAGCTTGTCAATAATTTATCTTTAATAAGCGATTCAGCGCCGCCGGTGCTTATTCCATCTTTAATCGGCGAGTTCTTATTATACAAACTGTCAACAAATACACTTTTCAGACGATTCTGTTCATCCCAATGATAACTTAAACGCACGATTTTCTCCCGTTCAATTCCGCCCGTTTTATCCTGTAGCGCAATACGCGAATAATCTACACGCCCATTTGTGCCATAATGGAACTGTTGCTCATTCACTTTTGTTACCCGCCCTTGGACATCATATTGAAACTCATAGCTACTTTGACTTGTATTTGAGTTAAACTGCGTCGCACTTCTAAATAAGACGAGTCGAGTATTATCCTTCTCAGATCCATCTTTTTTACAGGAATAATTAAAGGCGCATGATAACAGAAGGAGGCCCACTATATATTTCATAAAACAATAATTTGGTCAATAAATGAGAAGCAAATTAAGTATATTTTCTCAGTTAAAATAATCTTCGGCATTTTTGCCAATTCACATTTTACTTTTTACCTTCATTCCATGAAATCTGTTGCGCCATTAAAAATACTTAAAGCTTCGGCCGGTTCCGGAAAAACCTTCAGCCTGACACTGCATTATCTCACTTTACTATTATCCAATGAAAATAGCTACAAAGAGATATTGGCTGTGACATTTACCAACAAGGCCACCGCGGAAATGAAAGAGCGCATACTCACTGTACTCCATGGCCTGGCTATCGGAGACTCCGGTCCTAAAATCGAAGATTTTAGAAAATTGTTACTGCAGCAGCAGCCCGATTGGACCACCTATCTAATCCAGGAGAAATCTCATCGCGTCTACCGCCAGATCTTACATGACTATAGCCATTTCACAATAAGTACAATAGATGGTTTTTCCCAAAAAGTCATCCGTGCATTCACTTATGAGCTTAATCTCGATGCGGCCTATAAGATCGAGATGAATGTCAATAAAGTCAAAAATGAGTTGACAGTTATGCTCAATCAGCTACTGGATGAACGACCTGACCTACTCGATTGGATTATCGCCTATGCGGAGAAAAAAATAGCCAAAAATGAGAACTGGAACTATCGACAACAATTGATGGGACTGGCCAACCTTATTTTCTCTGAAAATTTCCAGGAGTTTGACAGCTATATTAATTCCGCCAATCCGAGAGAAGTTTTCAATCTCCTGAACCAGGAAATCGAACAAAAAATAAATTCTTTCACAGAAGCACTTTCGCTGACCATTGAAGCTTTCAGTGAAACGTTTAAGAGCTTCAACATCAGTGAAAATGAACTCAAGGGAAAATCACGCAACAAGATTATCTCGGCGAGCAAGACCAGTAAAAAGACCGACAAGCTAAGTTCTTCCGAAATTGCCAAGATATTGGACAAATACGTACAGCTAATAGACAATGAAGACGCATTTACAGCTACTGACAAAAATATACGCCATGATCTTCTGTCAGCACTTGCTCCCGTCCTAAAATCTTTTCAGACGCTACAGGAGAATCTACCGGCTTATATTGCCTACCAAGCAGTGCAGAACAATCTCTATTACTTGCGCCTGCTCAAAGAAATGAGCGACCTGCTCACCCAGTGGCGCAAGGAGAACGGCGCACAGTTAATCTCAGATTCGCAGATCCTGTTAAATAAACTCGGTATCGATGAGAACAGCGATCCGACATTTATCTGGGAAAAAATAGGCAATCGCTTCAATTATTTTTTATTTGACGAATTTCAGGACACCTCACGTATCCAATGGAAAAACTATAGCCCTCTACTGATCAATGCACTTGCAGATGCAAATGGTACCCTGAGTGAACATCTGATTGTTGGCGATGTCAAACAAAGTATATACCGTTGGCGAAACGGAGATTGGCGTATATTGCTCCATCAGGTCGAACAACAAATTGGTCATGCATTCCACCTCGATGAAACTGCCAAAACCACTTTTATTGAAAACGGAAGCCTTGACACCAATTTTCGGAGTCTTCCAAATATCATCCTGCTAAACAATTATCTTTTTAGCAGTATTCCTCAACATTTGCAAGAGGTTCTTAATAAAAAGGTCGATGAAAACTTAGACGAAGATGGGAAACGTTGGTGGGCCGCTTCAGGCAATGATAACATGCTTATCAAAGCCTACGAAAACAGTCAGCAGGAAATTCCTGCACACAAAAAGGGGAGCCTCGACAAGTTGGGCTCCATTGAAATAACATATATCCCTGTGTCAGATGGTCGCTTTAGAAGAAATCAGGTCGTTGAGGAATCGCTTCTGTTTTTATGTACAAAAATAGAAGAATGGTTTATTACTGGGAGATATCATGCCAAACAGATTGGTATCCTTGTCCGCAGTAATGCGCAGGCCAAATTGGTCATCCAAAAATTGATGGATTTCAAAAAAGAGCAAAATCTTACCTTCGAGGTCATCTCTGGCGACGCGCTTGTTCTGGCCGGCAACGATGCTGTTCTTTTGCTGATAGAAACATTAAAAGCACTCGTTTACAATTCGGACAAACACAGTATACACAAAGCAAAAATGGTCTATCTCTATCAGACCCTACAGAAAAATACAGTCAGTCAAAATGCTTGGCTAGCATTTGCTTCAAATGACATCCGTGCGCTGAAAGATTTTCTTCCCCATCCCCTGATCGACTCCTGGGAAACCTGGCAGAAACAGCCATTGGTTCACCTCATAGAAAAACTGATCGAAATCTATGGCTTCACAACCGAGCAAAACATCCATCTGCCCTACCTGCTGGCATTCAAAGATATGATATCGGGCTTCTCTTCCAACGGTGAACGCGGAATCATTCAATTCCTGGAATTTTGGGAAGAAGATGGTCATCGTGCAGTACTGCCATCCAATGGAGAAATCAATGCGATTGAGGTAACGACAATCCATAAATCAAAAGGGCTCGCCTATGATGTTGTCATGCTCCCGTTCTGTTCCTGGGATCTGGATGGCATGATCAATGGGGATTTTTGGATAGATACCCATGAAACGCCATTTGCCCAATTGGGAAAAATTCCTATAAAGTATACAGCAACAGTTGGAAAATCTGTGTTTTTCAAACAGTATTTTGAAGAAATGCTATTCAATTATATGGACGCGCTCAATACCTTCTATGTAGCGACAACCCGTGCTATTGAACATCTCTATATTACAGCTCCTTTATTTAAAGAGTCCGTTGATAAGAAGACGGGGGAAATTACGGGCTATGATATCAAGGATGAGTATATAAGTGATATACTTTATCAAGTATTAGATTCAACCTCCGCTCCATTTACATTGGAAGGCACCTCTGTTAAGATCGACCAGACCATCAAACAAAAAGATCATCAAATCCGAGGGAACAACATCATTTCACTCAGCCACTACCCTATTTCCAAAGAACTGGAAATGGCCTTAGAAAAATCCAGTACACGTACGATCAACGACATCATGATGCTGGAAAAAGCAGCGCAGTATGGGATATTGGCCCACGAGATCATGTCCCAGATTTCTCAAGAAAAAGATATCTCCAGATTAGTACGGCAGCTAATTCAAGAAGGTATACTCTCAAAAGAGGAGGAACCCTTTCTGATGCAGGAAATCAACCAGATCTGGCACCACCCAACCATCAATCAGTGGCTCACCGGGAAATATAAAATCTGGAATGAAGCCAGTATCATTACCGCTAAAGGCGAAACCATCCGCCCCGACAAAGTCTTCACCTCCGAAGAAGAAACAATTGTACTGGATTTTAAGTTTACGCAAACAGACTACATCGGACATAAATATCAGGTAGATAACTATAAAAAAAACTTGGTGAACCTAGGCTACACCAATGTTAAAGCCTATCTATATTATGCCAAATCAAATCAATTAATTGAAGTAAAATAAACAATCGCGATGCAGACAGCCTTTTTAAAATTAGTAGCGGCGGATATTCAAAAACGTTTTGGAAACGATTTGAGTGAGATTGCCATCGTGTTTAACAATAAACGCCCGATTACGTACCTCAAAAAACATCTTGCCGATGTCTACGGACAGGCAATCTGGTCCCCTCAATTTTTCACCATACAAGAATTCTTTAAATTATCAACTAACGATACCGACGCGAATGCCTTAGCACAATTCTTTCAGCTCTTTAAAATCCATAACGACCTTTTGGCCACGGAAGGAAAACAGCCGGAGACTTTAGAAGAATTCTATCCCATTGCGGAGATTATATTGAGTGACTTTGGACAACTGGATTATGATCTGGTTCCGATCGACCAGGTTTACCTGGAACTTTATGACAACACTAAAATTGACATTGCTTTTCAACATCTTACGCCAGAGCAACAGGGGTTCATCCGTCAGTTTTGGCAATCATTTTCCATAGCGGGGCATAGCGGTGTACAAGAACGCTTTTTACAATTATGGAAAAGACTTCCCCTATTATACACGAGATTCAAAGAAAAGCTTAAAGCAGAAGGTCAAACCAATTATCCTACAATCTATCGAGACCTGGTTGAGGGCAGGGCGTCAAATCAGGACTTTACATCATCTTTTCAGCGGATCCTATTCGTTGGTTTCAATGCATTAAATAAAGCCGAGGCTAAATTATTCCGCAAATGGCAGGAAGAAGGGAAAGCGCTGTTCTACTTCGATGCAGATGCCTACTATCTGGAGGACAACATGCAAGAAGCGGGCCTATTTATTCGTCGAAATATCTTTCAGACCGGACTTGTCAATGCATTAGGCGACAGTCCGAATATTATCGGGAATAGAACCTCAACAGTAAATCTATATGCGAGTACAGGAAAAATAAGTCAGACAAAATTGCTTTATGATATCCTCGAAAAGCAAAATAACACAGATCAAACTTCAGCCATCTTATTGGCTGATGAGAACCTGTTAGTTCCTTTGCTCCAAAGCCTACCCGATGTTAATCCCAATATTACGACCGGATATCCCCTAACCCAATCGCCGATCTATGGGCTATTGGACTTATGGATGGAAGTGCATCTAGAAATATCACAGTTAAAAAAACGCAAGCTTTCCTATCAGACCATTGAGACCTTCATCAATCATCCCCTGACACAAGTCTCTTTGGAAGACAAATTGCTAATTCAGAAAGAAATCGCCGATAGGCAATTATTTGAAATCGCCTTGGAAGAGCTACATTTCAAAAGTTCCTTACCCCAATTTTTCGTTCCCATTGGACATGCGTCCCAGTTGATCCCTTCACTCATCAACATCGTTGAAGACTTGCTGCACAGCATATCATCAGATGAACGCATCCGTCAGATTGACAATAACCTGCTGATAGAAACCAAAAAGACACTCAACCAGCTGTTATTGGGATTTGACACCGTTGCCCCCTTGAGCATCGGCTTCCAGATCGGCTTGATTAAGAAAGCCATATCACCGATAAACTCCGCGATAGAGGGAAACCCGCTAGAAGGCATCCAGATTATGGGGCTTTTGGAAAGCCGATGTCTAAATTTTGACAATGTTTACATCCTGGGGGCCAACGAAGGTATCCTGCCCAAAATATCCAATTCCCCGACGTTTATTCCCAATAGCCTGCGAAGAGCTTATGGACTTCCGATATTGGAAAATCAAGATGCACTCTCAGCCTATTTATTTTACAGACACTTTCAATATAGCGAGGGAATCCATATTTTTTATAATGGCTTGGTTGACGAAAGCTCAACAGGAGAGGAAAGTCGATTTATCAAACAGCTGGAATTTGAAAGCCGGTTTAATTTTGAACGAAAAGTTCAACAACAGACGATCCAGTTCGCCGATAAAACGGCAGAGATTATCATCGAAAAGAAGGGCGAAGTATGGAAAAAGATGTATCAGGACTTCATTGTCGATCAGAAGCGAATATCAGCGACCGCATTAACAACTTATTTGCAGTCTCCGTTGCAGTTTTTCCTCAAGCATATTGCAAATATCAAAGAACCTCCTTCCATTTCACAGGAATTTGAGATGAACAAATTGGGAACTGTTATCCACAATGTCATGGAGAAAATATTCCTGCCGTTCAAAGATCAGAAAGACTTTACACCAACGCATATTCTGCAGCAGCAATTCAATCAGATCGAATCTTTTGTTATTCGGGAAATAGGCTTTCAATATCAGGTTGAATTAACTTCCACAAACGGTTTAAATAGCCTACAGCGCATCATGTTAAAGATCGCCTGTGAATATATCAAAATGTATCTCGAATATGACATCGCCAATTATAAGGCCTTCCGTATTATAGAACTTGAAAACGACACCGACTACACACTTCCATTCCCTATTTCTGTAAATGGTAAAGAAGAACAGGTTACTTTATATGGTATCATTGACCGGGTCGACGAAGTTGTCACCCATGATGATCGGATCATCAGCAGGATTGTCGATTACAAAACAGGAGGTGATTCCGTTATTTTTAAAGAGATGGGCCAGGTCTTTGCCCCCAATACGGAAAATAAAGCGCTGATACAAACACTTTTCTATGCCTATGTATTTGAGCAAAAGACAGGCCGGAAGCAACTGGAGCCACATCTATATGTTGCTCGAAAAATGCGTGAGGAAGGAACTCTGTTTAATGGCAAAGAGGGTGTATTAACCGCCGACCTTCTCGCCTTTCAGAAAGAGAACTTCGTCGGATTCTTGAGCAAGATACTCAGTGAAATTTTTAATCCTGAAATTCCATTTAGACATAATCCGGATGCGACCATCTACCCCAGCGATCCTTATACGCTGTTCTATAGAGAAGCGAGCAAATGGGCAGAAAATGAAGAATCAGTATAGGAAAGGCCTTCAGCCTGTTAGCTCAAACGCTAAGAAAAGGGGGACATTCATGAATGTCCCCCTTTTCTTAGCGTTTATTTTTTTTTATCGCCTTATTGGCTCGCCGTTTGGCGGTATTTATTTTATAATGAAACCAATGATCTTTAAAGATCTTACGCATGGTATTATCAAAATGTCTGGTGATAAAAAGGTTACGTGCTCCTTTTAATTTCTCACTGATCGAATTTGCCAAAGCCCTTACTGAAATAGAATAACCTTCGGTCTCATATTGTATGTAGTGCCACCAGCCTGCAGGCATATAGAGTGTTTCTCCCGGGTGGATCACCGCCTCATACCCCTCCAGATATTCTATCCCCGGAAATTCCTCCACATTGCTATACTTTGGATTAGCAATACTATGGAAGTTATATGGTAGCTTATACATCAGATCAGATTGATCATTTGGAAAAAGCCAAATACGTTTAAGTCCCTGAAACTGTGATATAAACACATGGGACATATCGATATCAAAATGATTCCGTGTACTTGAACCTTCGCCTCCGAAAAACATAAAGGGCAGCCACTGCAATACTTTTCCACCTGTTACATCATTATAGATAACATCCTGTTTTAGCTCGGGACGTATCTTGAGCAGATTGAACAGAAACAATCGTAACTCGGTAGGTTCTTTAGTAATAAGATCCAAATATTCCGCAAATGTCATTTGCCCCACAGGAGCACTGGCAGCACGATCCATCGAATCTTCTTCTTTTCCATAGACATCAATCTTAATATCACCGGCTATTTCCTTAAAGTAATCATAACTCCATTTCTTCCATGCAGGACTATCAGCACTAATAAAATCTTTTATAACCACCGGAAACCCAGGTTTCAGATATTTTTTTAAAAAGTCCTCTGATCGAATGCCCGAAATTTTATCAACTTGCTTTAAATTCACGACTGACTAATTTTGCTTAATTACAAACATAAAAAAAATATTTCTACCAAATTTTAAAAATAACGCATACACTTTATTTTTAATCGGAACAAATAACCCAAATACAATTTAATGGAAATATATTTAAAATCTCAATGACATCTGTCACTTTTAATACATTTCTCCCTTACAACAATCCTTATCCACAAACCAATATACAACGATCATACTTTCGTCACCTTTCCTTATCAACGGTGTGAAAACGAAACGAATATTTTAATTCAAGTATCATTTACCTTGCAGATTCCCTATTCAACAAAAAAAGGGTTTTGAAAAACCCCTTTATATTATTGACCTAAGATAGGTATTATTTATTCACTTTTTTGATATATTCTTCTACGGCCATTGTCATACTAGGTGCCTTTGGTGTAGGCGCAGGAATATCTAATATCAATCCATGCTCCAAAAGGGCCTGTTGTGTTGAAGCTCCAAACGCGGCTATTCGAGTATTGTTTTGCTTAAAGTCCGGGAAGTTATCATATAACGACTGAACACTGGAAGGACTAAAGAATACGATTACATCGTAAAATACATCTTTAAGATCACTCAAGTCACTTACTACTGTTCTAAACAGAACTGCAGGTGTAAATTTATAACCGTTCTGCTGCAACCAGTTGCTTGTTTCTTCATTGGCAACATCTGAACAAGGGAACAGAAAATTTTCTGCTTTATGCTTTTTCAGCACTTCTTCCAAATCTTTAGCTGTCTGTTTACCGAAGAATATTTTGCGTTTCCTATACTGAATATACTTTTGAAGATAGAGGGCGATTGTTTCCGAAATACAGAAATATTTCATTTCTGCAGACACTTCAAATCGCATCTCCTCACATATCCTAAAATAATGATCTACAGCATTTCTACTTGTAAATATTACCGCAGTATAATCTGCTAAATTAACTTTATCCCTACGCACATCTTTGGCGGGAACTCCTTCTACGTGTATAAAACCTCGAAAGTCTAATTTTAACCCGTATTTCTTTGCTAAATCATAATAAGGGGACTTATCGTTTTCAGGCTTTGGTAAAGTCACCAGTACACTTTTTACCTTCTTTGCTCTTTCTACGTCTGAAGTTTGCATATTAACCAGTTTTAGCTCAATAATCTTAACAGTATTAATATTGGTGCTATTTCTAGGCAACAAAGGTACAAAATTAAATAGGAAATTGAAAATTTATACATCGACATAATATGAGCCGCTGTTTTGAGAAATCTATATAGGAACAGCAAGATGGCTCCAATAATTGCCAGATGCAAGACTATGCCAACGGAGGATAAAGGTGCAAGACTCAATATCAATAGCACCGGAAGCATCAGGAAAAGCGTATTAAAATAAATCAGATATAATACGGTCACATATTCTTTGACAAGTTTTCTGATTTCAAAAACAAAAGACAGGAATCGGATAAATCCAATTTTAAAAGCAAACAGACCGCCCACCATACCGACCGTCTTCATATAATTGGGAAAGGTAATAAAATCGAAACGGTTCAGTTCGTAAGCATAAAAAAGACTGACAAACAAAGCTATCGCTCCCGAGAATAATACAAATAGGAAAATAAACGGCCATGAAGTCAGGATCGTATCCTCTTTACTAACGGACAGCAATACCCTGTCATCAAAATAACCCTGAAATACCAATTTTATATCAGAAGGAAAAAATACACGGATTAACCCAACGCCAAATATCAAAAAGAGCGCCGTAAATAATATCCAGTTGTCCCGATGTGGCTTAGGTGTTCCATATTGCCGTTCCAGGGCATTACCACTTTTCTCTCCTTTAAAATATTGTTTTACATTATAATCATACATGTTGTGAATAACCAGCCCCTCTGTCTCCACCGTAACAATCCGATATTGTTTTTGAAGTGCCGGATTCAAAGATGCCAGCATCTCCTGGTTTGACGACGCCACTGAATCCCTTAACATAAGTGTACTATCAGGCAGAGACACACTTTCTCGAACAGCCTGTCGCGATATCCGTCGCTGCGCACTCAACTGTACAGCCGAAAACACAAAGAGGATTACAAATACAATATAATATCTAAAGACGTTAACTTTCATTGAAATAAATTGTCCCTTATCGGCCATTCAGAAATCATGGGCCGCTTAGATTCGAAACTCTTTTATGATCGTAAAGTTAGGATAAAAAGTTATATTGCATTCAAAAAATCTTTATACAACATGCCAAAAGAAATAATACGCTGTCAATGGTGCGGATCTGACGAACAATATGTGGCCTATCACGATAAAGAATGGGGGCGACAGGTAAAAGATGATAAAACCCTTTTCGAATTTTTGGTGCTCGAATCAGCACAGGCCGGTTTGAGCTGGATTACGATCCTCCGTCGGAGATCAGCTTATCAAGAAGCCTTTGCTAATTTTGATGTCAATAAAGTCGCCGATTTTACGGCAGCTCATGTCGAGGCGCTCTTAAAAGACTCCGGTATTATTAAACATCGAAATAAAATTGAGTCGACCATTACCAATGCGCAACTGTTCGAAAAAATCCAGATTGAATATGGTAGCTTTTACAATTACCTGTACACATTTTTACCCGAACAGCAACCCCTAGTCAATCACTGGTCTAGTCTACAACAGGTTCCGGCGACGACTGCGATTTCTGATAAAATAGCAAAAGACATGAAAAAAAGAGGTTTCAAGTTTTTTGGCTCCACCATTTGCTATGCTTACATGCAAGCAGTGGGCATGGTCAATGACCATATTGAAAGCTGTTCTTTTAAATATTAAACCACATGATAGGGTCAAGGAAAAAAGATGACAAACGACCTTGCGGAAGGATGTTTCTATAGTTCCTTGATCTATTTTCAACAGCCAAATTAACCTTGCCAAATCAAAATCTCGATATTCAAAATCTCTCATCACAATATCTTAATCCTAAAATCTAAACGGGAACATTCTTATAGATATCTGGTAAGTTGCGGCAAAGACCGTTAAAATCCATCCCATACCCCACGACAAACTCTTTACTAATCTCAAAACCAACGTAAGTGAGCTCTTCAAAATGGTATTGTAATGCTTCTGGCTTTACCAAAAGTGCACAAGCAATGACACTGGCCGGATTTAACCGCTTCACAGCATCTAGTGTATGCTTTAACGAATGTCCGGAGTCGACGATATCTTCCACGATAATCACATCTCGCCCTTCCAGATCAATACCCAGTCCTAAAAGCTCATTCAACTCAGACTGCCCAGTACCGATATAGGAGGCTAATTTAATAAAAGACATCTCACAGGGAACTTCTATCTGTTTGAGCAGATCTGCCATAAACATAAAACAACCGTTCAAAACGCCTATAAAAACAGGCTGCTTATGCTCATACCGTAGACTGATGTCTATCCCCATTAAACGAACCCTTTTCTGAATCTGTTCTTCCTCAAAAAGTGGTTCAAAAAGCAACCCGTCAATTTCTATTTTTTTCATTCCACTAAATTATTTTATCGGTTTCATTTCCATTTCCGGGACGAAGTTTCCTAGCCTTGTGCTAGCTGATTTTAAAAATCTACACCTGATGTCGATAAATCAAAAGTTTTCTCAAGGAGAAAACAACTGGCCACGCACCTTTTCAGTCAGCTACTTCTGTGGCTTTTTAGGCGCATTGGTAGTCTCCGCCTCCGTTTTTTCCTTTTCCTCTTTGTTTCGGCCCAGGATCTTATCGAAAATAGATCTTTTATGTTTTTCCGGCTCGGCCGTTTCCTCGTCCTGCTTTTCAGGATGAGACATCTTTTTTATCGTTTTTGGAAGGGAAACGCCTTCCAGATTATCAACTGCTCTCCCCTCGCCCAGATTATCGAACAGCAATGGGTCATCGCCCATATCCAATGTATCTATCGAATCTATAACGGCAGGTCTGGCAGCACGCAGATGTGGTTGCAGTACGACCTCATAGAAACCATAAGCTGATGTGGTCGAGTCAATACCTATCTGCCCAGTCTTAGTCATGATATGACCATAGGTGTTAAAATAACGCAACATATTTCCTTTGAGATGCCCTGTCCAGTCAAAAAAGTTCAGCCCTTTCTTCGGACGAGGCACGATACTGGACAAAAATATACTTTCTCCAAGCCCGAGTTGCGCCGGTGTTTTTCCAAAATAGTAGCGCGCAGCTTCAGTAATCCCATAGACATTATTTCCCCACTCGATCACGTTGAGATAAACCTCGTACATCCGTTTTTTACTTACCTGCTGCGAACGTTCCATCAGCCAAACCAACAAAATTTCCTCCAGTTTTCGAACGACGGTCTTATTCCGGTTTAGAAACACATTTTTCACCAATTGCATGGATATGGTGCTTGCGCCACGTTTAAAACCCTTCTCTTTAATATTTGTGACAATAGAGAGTTTGAAAGCCTTCTCCTCAAATCCTTTATGTTTAAAGAAAAATGGATCTTCGGTGTTGATCAGACTGATCTGCATATAACGGGAAATTTGATCCAATGGGGTAAAATTTGGATTTTGCGGCCCCACCACAATCTCACGCATAGGTTTTCCGTCCTCATATGCCGTATAGGTAAAAGGCGTATTCAACATCCCGATATTAGCTTCACCCCATTTCACGACCTGCAGATCGCGGTCGTCCATTTTGGAAGAAAAAAGGAGCTTATCGGGTCTTTTGAATTCCAAAGCAAAATTTAGATCATATTGGATATGTCCCTCAACCTGAATTCCATCAAGCCCCGGAAATAATCCAACTGGAAGGGCATCAAAAAAATCCTGCGCTTTGATTTTATCCGTGTGAATAGCTAGAAAAATTTCCTTTTCAGGCCTATGTATATATTTTAAATAAGGAGAAAAAACAAAATCTTTTACCTGTACTGTACTTTCTTTGCTGACCTCAATAGAAGAGGCTCCTATGTTGAGCGCCCCCTGCATGGTCGCTTCAGGAAAAATAACATCTTTACTGGAAATACGCCAGTGATTTACTTTCAGGTTTTTAAATCCCCATTGTCCGTGCAATTCCAACAGTTCCTTATTTCGTCGATTAGCTTTGTCCAATCGAAAGGATATCTCATCAAAACTAACCGCCAGACCAAATTTACGCTGTAATAAAGGGAGGTTAACTTCCTTCTTATCTGAAAAAAGACGTAGGTCACATTCCTGATTGTCCGAATCTATCGTCCCTGTTAGGTTCCAAGCTGCCTCATGATCGTTCAACAAAAATTTGGATTCCATGTCACCACCATCGATAACGGCAGAAGGAATAACAATACGCTGTGAGGTACTGTCGTCTTTGTAGGAAAGCTCAAAATTTCTGAGATCGAGATCATTCGGGATCTTAAAGAATACATTTTTGAGCAGACGATCCGCCAATGCGGCCAAATTCTGCTTAGGGTTGTCATTTTCAATGGTATCTTTCTTTTGCTTCTTAAACAAAAAATCATAGTTACTGATTGAATCTTTCTTGACCAATGATACGGTGGCATTATCCATAATAACCTCTCCGAGCTTCACATCACCGAATAAAAGAGGCCACAATTTAACGGATACAGTCAGGTCATTAATTTGCGCCAGAGGTGCTCTATTTTTAGGCAGCAACTGTATATTTTTAAACTGCACTGCATTAATTCCCTGAAAAGCATAATACTGGATTTTCAAATCCATGTCATACTTTTCCAGCAGTTTCGCTTTTGCTTTATTGATCGCCCCCATGAGCATCCCATCTCTCTTCTGGTAAGCATAAACACTTACCGCGATTACCAAAATCAAGAAAACAGCCAAAGTAATATAAAGCCATCGCCACTTGCGGGACTTCAGAGATGTTATAAATCGATTGGACATAATTACAATTTCATGCAAATCCATGCATATCAATAGTCAAACTTAGATAAATTTGCCTTTATATACAATTATAATTACACCGAAACCTGCATGGGTAGGTCTCATTATTAAAGCTAGTCAAACGATGTGCCGAATTGTCGGTCCAATTCCTAAAATAAAGAAAACCTTGCTAGCAAAGCCAAAATGGAAACGCACTGTTCAGTCGACTTGACTTCGCTTCAATTTTCTTTAAGGCGGCAGAGTCATTCATTAGGGGCAGCGGCCTGATTTGAATTCCATTAAAAACAAACAAATGACATGAAATTGATCGGCAATGAGTAGTTTTGTATTCCATGATTTCAAATGAATAATAGATGGTTACCAAAGAACAAATATTAAATGCATTATCCTATGTTGAAGAGCCTGATCTAAAAAAGGACCTTGTAACATTGAATATGATTCAAAATATCAAGATCGAAGACCAAAAAATAGCTTTCGATGTCATATTGACTACCCCGGCCTGTCCACTGAAAGACCATATTGAGCATGCTTGCCGCAATGCCATAGCGCATTTTGTCGATAAAAATCTTGAAGTACAGATAAACATGACTTCCAATGTGATCGGCAAACAGGGAGCGCAGGTTTCAGGGATTAAAAACATCATTCTGGTTTCATCGGGTAAGGGCGGCGTCGGAAAGTCGACAGTCGCAGCAAACCTGGCCCTGGCACTTCATGCCAAGGGTGCAAAAACGGGTCTATTGGACGCTGATATCTATGGCCCTTCGCTGCCGATTATGTTTGGACTGGAGGGTGCGAAACCCGGATCTGTTGAAATGCCCGACGGTCAGGTTAAAATTGAACCTATCGAAAAGTTTGGCCTAAAATTACTTTCCATCGGTTTCTTTACCGATCCGAACCAACCTATTCCATGGCGTGGTCCGATGACTACTTCAGCTATCAAACAGCTATTTAACGATGCTAATTGGGGCGAATTGGATTATCTTGTTGTTGACATGCCCCCGGGGACCGGTGATATCCATATCACGGTATCGCAAACATTCCCCATTGCAGGAGCCGTCATTGTAACGACACCACAGCATGTAGCACTTGCCGATGCAGTCAAAGGAATTGGGATGTTCTTAATGGACAGTATCAATATTCCGCTCTTGGGCGTTGTGGAAAATATGGCCTATTTTACCCCAGCAGAATTACCGGACAATAAATATTATATTTTTGGCAAAGATGGAGGAAAACGTCTGGCCGAAGAATATAAGGTTCCCTTCCTTGGTGAGATACCGTTGCTTAAAGGTATTTCTGATGCAGGCGACAATGGCTTCCCGGTCGCAACAGATCAGGAAGATCCCGTGACAAAATCCTTTCTGACGATCGCAGAAAAAGTTGCGCAGCAACTTTCCATCATCCAGAGTCAGGTCTAAGCAACACATCTGGAGGCAGCTATTTACTATATAAGAAAGGCTTTCAGTTAATGAAAGCCTTTCTTTATAGTAAATAGGTCGTCTTAGTTAAACGTCCAATTCCAACAAAACCGGACAGTGATCCGAATGGACTGCATTCGCCAAAATCTGCGAAGCTTTAATCTGCGCCTCCAATGGTTTTGAGACCATATTATAATCAATGCGCCAACCCAGATTTCGTGCACGCGCACCCGCACGGTAACTCCACCAGGTATAGTGATGCGGCTCCGGATTCAAATGACGAAAAGAGTCGATATATCCTGAATTAATGAAATTTTCCATCCATTCGCGTTCCTCGGGCAAAAATCCGGATGAGTTTGCATTTGACTTTGGATTATGGATGTCAATAGCACGATGACAGATATTATAATCCCCGCATACGACCAAATTTGGCCGCTCTACCAACAGCTTGTCACTATACAGCTGAAAATCGTCCAAAAAACGATATTTAAAATCCTGTCTTACATCTCCCGTTGTTCCAGATGGAAAATAGGTACTCATCACCGAAACTTTATCAAAATCAGCACGAATAATACGCCCCTCAAAATCATAGTCTTCATGGCCGCAGCCATATTCAACATGCATTGGAGAAATTTTGGTAAAGAGAGCAACACCGCTATATCCTTTTTTTTGAGCCGGATACCAGTAATGCTCATACCCCATCTCCTCCAGTAGCGCAATTTCTGGAATCTGGTCCGGAGTAGCTTTAATCTCCTGAAGACATATGACATCTGCATCCACATTTTTCAGCCAGCCTAACCAATCTTTCTTTAAAGCAGCTCGCAAACCGTTCACATTGTAGGTTACTATTTTCATTGTTTAGCTATGAGTATTGAAATATTAGATTTAAAACTTTACATCCGAAAGCACGGAACTTACGAAATAGCGCACGCAGCGCATTCTTTCCCAGTATATCAATCAAAGACAATTTAATAATCTTTGGAAGAGAATAGGTCCCCAATCTTTGTAAAGAATCCAGTCTGTGGTTTTAGACCTTTCAGTTCACGTTCCAGGTTAAGTGCCTCTCGTCTGGTCAACAGATGCATGGTCACCTTCTGATCCACCTCAGGCCGGTCATGCTGGTCTGTTTTTACTTCCGCAATCTTGTCGATCACTTCTATTCCATTCACTAATTCACCGAATACGGTATAATTCCAGTCCAGATGCGGGGCACCACCGACTGTTGTATAGGCCTGACGCTGTTTCTCAGAAAACTTCTTTCCGTTCATCCGGGTCTGCTCAAGGCGATCAAGATCCTCGGGAGTGAACACCTTGCCCTGAACAAGATAAAATTGAGATCCGGAAGATGCTTTTGCGGGATTATTGTCCCGTGCAGCACCAATAACACCTTTCTTATGGAATAATCCATCCTGGATCTCCGCAGGAATCGTATACCCCGGTCCTCCATTTCCTAACTGAGCACCACCGACTGCATTTCTTGAGTCCGGATCCCCCCCCTGGATCATAAAGTTCTGAATAACCCGATGGAACAATGTGCCATCATAATATTTATTTTTTGCCAATTTCACAAAGTTATCCCGATGTTTAGGCGTTTCATTATACAATCGCAATACACAGGTTCCCTTATCCGTGATAATCTGAACATATTTATACTCAGGTTTAGCCGCAAATGCCATAACCTGCAAAAAGCAAAATAGTGCTACTAAACAAATTTTTAAAAATCTCATGTTTTAGATGACGTTTAATTCTTCAAAATAATCAATAATCAAGGACTTCATGATAAGTTCTTGCTCCAATAACGTATAGTTTGGAATAGGTTTTACCAATTCCCAATGCGGCCACCCTTCTTCATCCAATCCTTTTAGGTTATAGAACCCCATCGAACTGAACAGACGGCACGTGGCAATATGCATCAGTTCCTCTTTCTGCCGTTTCGAGAAGCTCTGCGGGCCTTTTCCTAATTCCTGTACACCGATAAGGAATAAACATACCTTGATGTCAGGTTTTTCCATATCAAATAAAGACGCGATTTCACGCTGTAGCGTACTCCATTTCTTGTTCACTTCTGCTGCTTTCATTTTTTTCCCTTTAAACAAACGAAGACTATTTCAACTTGGTATGCAAGTTATATGTCTCCGGTACAAAAATCACTCATTAACGTCATTACCCATAACGCAAGCGCAATGACAAGCCCAATATTATTCCTTCTTCTTGGATATTATCTCGATCACCTCCATACAGCGTTTGTCAATCATCTGAAAAACGGGATCGAACAAATTATCATCAAAATATGGATCCGGAACAATATCATCGGCCAAAAACAATTGCACTTTCTCCAGGTCACCTTTATTGGCTGCTTGTGCACATACATCTGCAAAATTCTGACGGTCCATGACAAAAATAAGGTCATATTCTTCGAAAAACGCCGGCCGAAAATGTCTTGCCCGTTGGCTGGATATGTCGACACCATATTTCTTAGCAATCGAAATTGCCCTTCGGTCTGGCGCTTCACCGATATGCCAATCTCCCGTGCCTGCGGATTCTACGATCCAGTTTAATTGTTTATCTTTTACTTTTTGCTTCAAGATCCCATGTGCCAGTGGCGAACGACAGATATTTCCCAAACAAACCATTAAAATTTTCATTGAAATATTTTTTTAAAGCTACGACTATAAAGAGCAATACGATCACAATAAATCATAGACCTCATCCCTGTCTATGATTCCAAATAAAATCAGTCTATCAGATTTTATTGCACAAAATAACTAAACTTGAACTATTAAAGAAACAATCCTAAAGAAATCATATTTTCTTATTGCAACTTCAACCTCAGGATGATTTTTGATGACCGGACATTTACAATGCTGTCTCTATGATTTCAATACCGCAAAAACAGACCTTTAAGATTTCATCTCTTGCCAATAAGGTCTTTAATAATAAAAAAAGGTGGCCTAACCTTACGGCTAGAACCACCTAAACTATATTAATCAACCAATTCTTAATTCAATTTTTAATATTCTACCGGGAAGCTCAACTGGACAGCACCTCCTTGTGGAGATACACCTTTTAAGCGAACGATATTGCGCTGCGTTGCGCCCAATGCCGATTCTACATCATCAACACTGTTTACGGCTTTTCCATTGACTTCGGTTATCACCAAACCTCTTTCTACACCAAAATAATCAAATATACCACCACGGTTTACTTGTGTCACCACAACACCAGAGTTTACACCCAGTTCTTTCTTTTTCGCTGCAGAAGCAGGAATAAAGCTTGCCCCCAATTTGTTGTAGATTTCAGTTGCACTTTTTGAAGCTTTTCCACTTGCACCTGAAGCTGATTTTAGCGACTCCTCACCTTTCAATGTCAACGAGACCTGTTTTTCTTTACCGTCGCGTTTGTAGGTAATATTTACTTTATCACCCGGGCGCAGACGGCCGATAGTTTCACTTAATACCGGAGAGCCCGTGATGGTCTTACCGTTGATCTTAGTCAAGATATCGCCTTTTTTAATCCCTGCGGCTGCTGCAGCTCCACCGGCTACCGCATCCTCAACATATAATCCATTAACATCGGTGATCCCTTTTTCTTTGGCCAGTTCTGACGTTATCGGCACATAACTAATACCAATATAGCCGCGTTTTACATTACCAAATTCCACGAAATCATCCACAATTTTTTTCACTAAATTGACGGGAATAGCAAAACCATAACCTGCATACACACCTGTTGGTGATGCAATAGCAGAGTTGATACCGATTAATTCACCGGAGGCATTAGTTAATGCGCCACCACTGTTCCCCTTATTGATCACCGCATCAGTCTGAATAAAAGACTCGATAGCAGAGCTTGCAAGTGGCTGCTCAGTAGCACCGCCAAAAGGATTACCACGTTGTTGCTGTCCTTCTCTTAAGATCCCAATATCACGACCTGTTGCACTGACAATACCAGCCGTTACGGTTGATTGAAGCCCAAGTGGATAGCCAAAGGCCAAGACCCATTCACCCACATTTACATTATCCGAGTTACCCAACTTTACAACAGGCAAGCCTTTTCCTGCTACTTTTAATAAAGCAATATCCGTATTTGGATCGCGACCGATCAATTTCGCTTCATAAGTGCGCTTGTCTGTTAGCACAACCTCGATCTTATCCGCATCCTCTACGACGTGATTGTTGGTAACAATATACCCATCGTCAGAGATAATGACCCCTGATCCTGAAGCTTGCACAGGTTGCGCCTGCATCTGACGGCGTCCCCCGCCTTGGGGCATACCAAAGAATTCTTCAAACATATCAAATGGAGAACCTTGTGATTGCTGCGAACCCTTTCTACTATATGTTGTCTTAATATGTACGACACCCGGAGCCACCGCCGCAGATGCTTGTGTAAAATCAGGATTGCCCGTTGAAGACATGACTCCTGTAGGGTTATTGGCAAAATAAACTTTCTGTTTGTCTTCAAAAGACATACTATCAAGTTTCTTATTTTCAATAAGCTTGTAACCACCTAATGCTACTGCTCCACCGAAAACAGCTGTTAATAGCGTTAAACCGACCTTATTCATAAACTTATTTCTATTTTAAAATGTCTTAATATAAGCTGATAATTTTTGCTCTTAAAATTACCGATTTTATTCGGATATGTTCAAATGTAATACCATTTAAAGGCCTTCGGAAAATCCGACACGTTAAAAAATGTTAATTGCTAGACAAATGCAATAATTTTAACAAATCTTAACTTCCTAACGCTTTTTTGTAACAAAAAAACGTATTTTTGTTACTTCAAATCAATAGAATGGCATCGAAAATAAGATTTTCAAAATATCAGGGAGCTGGCAATGATTTCATCCTAATCGATAATCGCGACAATTCATTTAACCGGGCGGACGAAGTTCTGGTGAAAAACCTCTGTGACCGCAGGTTTGGAATAGGCGCCGATGGCCTCATGCTGCTTCAAAACAAAGAAAATTACGATTTTGAGATGATTTACTATAATGCTGATGGCCGAGAGGGGAGTATGTGCGGCAATGGCGGACGTTGTATCGTGGCCTTTGCACATGATTTAGGCATTATTACCGACAAAACTGACTTTTTGGCAGTCGACGGCGCACACCATGCTTCCCTTTCCGCAGAACTTGTCAACCTGCAAATGATCGACGTGTATGAGTTTGGCCGAGACGGCGATGCTTACATCCTACATACCGGGTCACCCCATTACGTTAGCTTTGTTACAAACCTAAAAGAAAAAAATGTTTATCAGGATGGCTACTCGATTCGCAACAACGCTACTTATGCCAACCATGGCATCAATGTCAATTTTATCGAGAAGGAGGAAAATGGTTATTTTCTGCGCACATTCGAGCGTGGTGTAGAAGACGAAACTTACGCCTGTGGTACCGGTGCTACCGCTGCTGCAATGGCAGTGGCCCTACAAATGAACTTAGAAGGCGAGATCGTTATCCCTATTCGCGTGCTGGGTGGACAATTGTATATCTCTTTTCATAAAAAAGGAAGTAGCTTTACAAATGTTTTTCTCAAAGGCCCTGCTCAATTTGTTTTTGAGGGCAATTTCTAGTATTTGGAAAGACATATTGTTATCACCGGTCAATATAGTCTTGATACGATGCCAATTTATTACCTAAAATATTGCAGGCTATTTCTGTAATCTGCATTTTTTTAAATTTCATTCGGCAAATTACGTTTAATGGTATATTTTATTGTATATTAGATACCTTTATTTACAAGGCCCGCTATTTTTAATGCAACAGTCAAAGTCATTTCCAATATATAAAATCGTTTATTCTATTTGTGAGCATCCCTATCTTGGCTATCTCATTGAGCCACACATGGTCAAACTCAATCCGAACGGAACCTACTCCCTACGATACCAACGTATATTTAGCAATACCGTAGATGCCTATGCCGCAGAATTGGATGAGGTAGATTACAAGCTGATCCGACTGCTCGACGATATCGAACAGACAAACCTCATCAAGAAATATTATAAAAAAGCAATCAGACCTGTAGATTTTTTCTCCAAAGTCTTTGACAAAAAGCTCTACGACCTGCTGCGACCTAAGATTGATGAAAAGATGATCCAATTTTTCGAGTCTATTGGAAATAAACCGCTCTTTATGATGAGCAAAGACGGTTACCCGGCAGACCAAGAAATAAAATTGGCGACATCGGCTGCATCTATCTTATTTCATTTTCGTCGAAGTAATGAGGAAACACGTTACTTTCCAACCATAAAGTACGAAAATCAACGCTTGGAATTTATGTTTAAAAATGCCATTGTATTAACCAATACACAGGCGTGGCTACTCTTAAACAATACCTTATACTATTTCGATCAGGCGCTAGAAGGAAAAAAGCTTAGCCCGTTTCTCAATAAGCGATACATTTCCGTGGGGAGAAGTACCGAAAAAAAATATTTTGAAACTTTTGTCTGTGGATTAATCGAACGTTATCATGTTTATGCCGAAGGCTTTGAAATACAAACGCATCAGCACCAAGCAATTCCATTGCTGCATTTAATTTATGTAGAAGATGGCGCATCGCAATTACAGTTGCAATTCAGATATGGCCCACATACATTTACTGCGGGAGCGGAAAATAAAGTGACTGTCCGGATGGAATATCATGAAGAGAAAGACTTATATATCTTCCATCGGGTCAAACGCTCTTTACAATGGGAAGAACAGCAGCACGAGAATTTAAAAGCCATGGGGCTGGAAGATCTGGACCGTCAGCTGGGACTACTTGCCCCGTCTATTCAGTCCGGAAAACGGATCTCTGTATTCGACTGGATAAATAATCATCAGGAACAAATAAAAAACTTGGGATTTGAAATCATACAAAACAGCGAACAGAAACGCTTTTTCATCGGACATACCTCATTGGACATCGCCATTGACGAAGATAATGACTGGTTTGATATCAGTGCCATTGCTAAATTCGGTCCCTACGAGATTCCTTTTATAAACTTACGAAACCATATTCTAAACAATATCAAAGAATTTACCCTGCCCAATGGGGAAATCGCCATGATCCCTGAAGAATGGTTTGCACAATACAACCATCTCTTTCAGTTTTCTGCCGATAGACATGAACTTAAATTAAACAAAGTACACATCGGTCTGCTCTTTGAGATCAGCGAACATACCAAATTGGTCTTCAACCGTAAATTGCAAAATCTCGCGACGTTTGAGGAAATTGCCGATATTCCGGAACCAAAACATTTCAAAGGAAATCTTCGGCCCTATCAGAAAGCAGGCTATAACTGGTTTAACTTTCTAAAGCAGTATAAATTCGGTGGTTGTCTCGCAGATGACATGGGATTGGGAAAAACCATACAGACTTTAGCCCTGTTGCAGCAACAAAAAGAGCAGCTTACAGATCAGCAGGAAGTACACACTTCACTCCTGGTATTGCCAACATCACTCGTTTACAACTGGCAAAAGGAAGCACACCAGTTTGCCCCACAGCTAAAGATTCATTTGCATACGGGGAATAACCGTATTAAAGATGCCACACTATTTGCTAAGTATGACCTGGTCATTACCACTTATGGCATAGCACGTATTGATGAGGAAATATTGAGTGGATTTTATTTCAATTACATAATCCTAGATGAAAGCCAGAATATTAAAAATCCGACCTCAAAATCATTTAAGGCCATAAAAAGTCTGAAAAGTAAAAATAAACTGGCTTTAAGCGGGACTCCTGTTGAAAACTCTGTTTCTGATCTTTGGGCACAAATGCATTTTACCAATCCCGGGTTATTGGGAAGTTACACCTACTTTCAAAAAGAATTTGTGCAACCCATTGAAAAGAAAAAGGATGAAGAAAAAGCGCAACGTCTTCAGGCGATTGTCAAACCGTTTATCTTAAGGCGAACAAAAGATCAGGTAGCAACAGAACTGCCCCCAAAAACAGAACAGGTGCTGTATTGTGAAATGACCGATAAGCAATCGGAACTTTATGAAAAGGTCAAATCCGAGTACCGCAATGCCATTCTCGACGGGCAATTGGACAACAAGCCAAAGTCAACCCAAATTGCCTTATTGCAGGGATTGACAAAGCTTCGCCAGTTAGCCAATCATCCTAGAATGGTCGACGAGAACTTTGTTGGTGATTCTGGAAAATTTGAAGCTGTTATTGAAACCCTTGAAATGGTGATGCAGCGAGGAAACAAGGTTCTTATTTTCTCCCAATTCGTCAAACAGCTTAATATCTTCAGGCAATATTTTGATAAGAAAGGAACAAACTATGCCTACCTGGATGGTGGAACTAAAAATCGTGACGAAGCCGTTAGCCAGTTCCGTAAAAACAACAACACCAAACTTTTTTTGATATCAATCAAAGCCGGCGGTGTTGGTCTTAACCTGATCGAAGCAGACTACGTCTTTATCTTGGATCCTTGGTGGAATCCTGCCGTAGAACAACAGGCAGTAGACCGTTCCCATCGCATCGGACAGACGCGAAACGTATTTATTTACAAATTTATTAGTAAAGACACTGTAGAAGAAAAAATATTGGCATTGCAGAACCGAAAAAAATCCATTGCACAGAGCCTCATTACAACAGAAGAAAGCTTTATAAAATCACTTTCTCAGGAAGATCTGCACGAACTTCTGGCTTAATATGATCAATTTTTATATTCATTAATTTTTGACATATAGACCGAGGGACGAATACCCGTAACACGCATAAAGATATTACTGAATGACGATAGTTCATTGTAGCCGATCCGCATCGCAATTTCCAGGATAGAATAAGTATTCTCAGCCATCAGTTCTAATGCTTTCGCTATGCGTATAGCTCTCAAAAAACGGATATAGCTAATTCCCATATCTTCCTTAAACAGCCGTGAAAGGGACCGGCTACTCATGCCAAACTGTGCCGCTACCTGATCGATTGTAAAAGCTTGATCAATATTCGAGTTTAGATACCGCGCTATACGCCGAAGCTTTTCATTCTTAGGATAGGGATGCTGCATGGGGAAAGCATCTATCGGCGGACTCATCTCCGGAATAATAGCCATCATTGCCCGTAATAAGCAATACCTAGCATAATTGTTTTTTTTACCTATCCCACCTTCCCAATCCTGTGCAAATAAAAACATCTCCCGCATCAGGTCATTGCTCAAAAATATGTTCGGTTCCAACAGAACAGGGTGAACGTCTGACTGTTCTTTAAAGTAGAAACTATACAGGTGAATACGGGAACTGGAACTTTCTAGGTGGTAGGCCGTATTTGCAGGAATCCACATATAAAACCGGCCCGGCAGATACCAATGCTTCATCGCAGTAAACACATGTATAATACCGCCATCAGCATACAGTAAGCGCGCTTTCCGGTGTATATATTCACGCGGATCAATCCGGTCTACATGGGTATGCCACACATAAAAGTCGTTCCGGTCGTCATCTATAGCCACCAGTTGTTCCTGTTCCATAATTTAAAATTACACTTTTTTTACCATATGGCACAAATGAACAAATATCCGTCCGACTATACAAAACTAAACTCGTCCCGCCGGCAGTATCTTTGTGCAAAGTTTCCCTCCATGCTCAAGTCTATACAGCGTATCCGGGCGATCCCGGTTCAACAACAATTTGCCAGCATATTCTGAAATTGCCGCTTGAGATACTGGGAGCCTATCATACAGACCGCAGGTGGCAGATCAACTGGAGCATAGATGGAAAAACATTAAAATATTCATAAAAATCATAATGAGTACAGAAGAAAATAAAGACCGAACAAAAGGGTTTAATAAAGTTTTAGTTGTATTTGCCGTGGTCCTGCTCCTTGCCGGAATCGGTATTTTGGGCAAACATCTGTTGTTTACAAGTCAACATGTCACGACCAACGACGCTCAGGTTGACCAATATGTGACGCCAGTAGCAAGTCGGATATCAGGTTTTGTGAAGGAAGTCAGGTTTGAAGAAAATCAATATGTACATCGGGGAGACACATTATTACGCATAGATGCCAGCGAGTATCAGACCAAATTAGATATGGCGAATGCCGAGCTTCGAAACAGTCAGCGGAATGCCGAAGTGATTGCCAAAAGCGCAAATGTCACTGCCAATAGCATTTCTGTCCAAAAAGCTAGATTAGAAGCAGCCAAAGTAAGTGTATGGCAAACTGAACAGGACTACAGGCGATTTAAAAATTTGTATGAAGCAGATGCCGCAACCAGACAACAATACGATAATGCCAAGGCAGCGTATGACATTTCTTTGGCTCAGCTCAATGCTATTCAGGAAGAATACAACTCGGCACAGTTAAATACAAGAAAAGAAAAAGCTAGCGAACTACCTGCCAAAGCAAATATCGATTTAAAAAAAGCAGCAAAAAGCAATGCCGAAGTATTCCTGTCCTATACCGTAGTGACGGCACCTTATGACGGTTTTGTTGGAAAAAGAACGATCCAACCGGGCCAATTTGTTAAAGAGGGACAGACTTTAGTCAATGTCGTCAGCGAAGAGAAATGGATTAACGCCAATTTTAGAGAGACACAATTAGCGGACCTGAGCGAAGGAACCGAAGTCACCATACAGGTGGACGCTTTTCCGAAATTACATCTGAAGGGAAAAATTCATTCCTTTTCGCCGGCATCAGGATCCAGATTTTCGGTTATACCCCAAGATAATGCAACCGGAAACTTTGTTAAAATCGAACAACGCATACCGATCAAAATTGTCTTTGCACCAAAACAGGATTTGACAAAACTACGTGCAGGAATGAATGTCGTGGTACATGCAGCCCACCAATCTTAACTATTCATGAGTTCAAGCAAATCTTTATATTACCGCTGGGTTCCCGAATGGATTAAACTTCCCATGATGATGTTGGCCATGTTTCCACATCTCATGCTGATGTCCCTGTTTCATTCGAACACCGCTTTTACCGCTTCTACGTTAGCGATCGAAATGGAAGATATTCAGTATTTTCTTTCATTAATGTATGGTGCTATTGTCGCAGCCCTGTTGATCTTTCATAGGCTATTTGCCTTCTTTCGGGTAAGGACATATATCCTGCTGACCTGCACGGTATCCATCCTCACTTTATTGGCCATTTCTATAACCAGAGATCCCTTCCTCATTGCCGTGCTCAGGGTGATCGAGGGTATTTTTTGTATACTTGAAGGCGCTTGTTTTCTTCCCTTGCTGATGATGCAGATCAGGCATTCCAAAAGCCGCACCATTGCCTATTTCTTCCTGTATACTTTTATGCTGACAGGCGGAACAATAACAACATCCCTCTTAAAAGAAAGTATTATGGATTATGGTTGGGAAGATATGATTCATGTTGTGCTCTATTGGCATTTGATGGTCATCGGGATCGCTTTACTATTTTTGAACAACAGGCGATTAAGCCGGAAATTCCCACTTTATCAATTGGATCTGGCCAGCTGTCTCTTTCTGCTGCTTTCGTTAAGCTGTGGGGCATATGTGTTGATTTATGGTCGTAAATATTATTGGTTCGAAAACAACACGATCGCAATTAACTTCGCACTTTTCCTAATTTTCGGGGCGCTTTTTGTCATCAAACAATATCTCGTAAGAAGACCACTGTTTCATTTTGAAATTTTGAAATATAAGAACGTTATTTTTGGCGTTATCCTATTTTTTTTATTTTATCTGATCCGGAGCAGCCTCAACAATGTCTACACTGTCATGTCCAATGTATGGCGGTGGCCCTGGCATTACATTGTCGACATCCAATACATTAATGTACTGGGGACCATCGTGGGAGTGGGTAGCTCAGGAATACTCTTATTGCGCGATGTATCACCGAAATATATTTTCGGACTGGGCTTCCTGATATTGACCACATCCTGCTTTTTGTTTGTCCCTACATTTTATCCCGATACCACCGTTTGGGCAATAGGCCTGCCACTATTTCTTCAGGGAATCGGACAGGGCTGGCTGTTTACCCCACTTGTGATCTATATTATAACAGGGGTTGCTCCACATCATGTGGGCAATGCAGGTTTAATGGGCACGACCGTTAGATTCTGGAGCACCAATATTGGCTTTGCGCTGATTCAAAACATCAGTTACACCTTAAATCAAAAACATTTTATCCAGATCGAACAACACTTAAATACGAGCAATCCGATCACAGTTGCCTATTGGAGTGCTTTGGTCGAAAAATACCTGGGGACATCCGGTGATCAATTGGCAACTAATCTTGCCAGCAAGAGCCTTCAGACAACAATTACCCAGCAGGCATCCCTGATCAGCAATATGGAGATCTTTACCTATCTCGGGATATTGGGAGGGGCCATTACCTTAATCATTTTTCTATTTGCCCCCGCCAAGGCATTGTTCATGCGGCTGAGAATACCATACTTATAAAAAAAGCTGTTGCAAATAAATGCAACAGCTTTCCTATAAGATATACCTTCCGGCCGCTAGTCATTAAATGCTAAAAGCGCTTTCTTGACACGCTTAATGACTTCACCTTGACCGAGTAATTCAACGATTTGAAATACATCAGGACCAAATTTACCCCCTACTAGCATAATCCGGAACGGCATCATCAGTTCGCCCATCTTCATCCCGGAGTTTTGAATCGCTTCTTTAAAGAATGCCTCCAATTCTGCTGCTTTCCAATCCGAAAAGCCTTCAAATGACGGAATGATGTTTTCAAAAAATACGGTTTTCTCCGCAGACCATTTTGGTTTTACGGCATTCAGATCGTATTCAACAGGCTGTAAAAAAAAGAAAGCAGCTTGGCTCCAGAAATCCTCAACAAAAGTTAAACGCTCTTTGACCGCTGCCAATACGCGGTTTACATAACCTTCTTCTGCTTCTATTTGATGATGAGCCAGCACCTCCTTGATCTGAGGTAATAAAGAATCGCTCGAAGAACGTTTAATCCATTCGTGATTGAACCATTTTGCTTTCTCAAAATCAAATTTTGCTCCGGCTTTGCTAATGCGCTCGACGCTGAATTTTTGGATCAGCTCCTCTAAAGAAAATAGTTCTTGTTCTGTCCCATCGTTCCAACCCAACACACCAAGCATATTGACAAAAGCTTCTGGCAGGAATCCCATTTCACGGAATCCCTTTGTTGTATCACCAGATTTAGCATCCGTCCAATTCATGGCATATACAGGAAATCCTAAACGGTCACCATCTCGTTTACTTAATTTTCCATTACCATCAGGTTTAAGGATAAGTGGCAAATGTGCCCATTGTGGCATGCTATCAGCCCATCCAAGGTATTCCCATAATAGAATATGGATCGGTGCAGAAGGTAACCATTCTTCACCACGGAAGACATGGGATATCTCCATCGCCTTATCATCCACAACGACAGCCAAGTGATACGTTGGCATTCCGTCGGCTTTAAGCAGCACCTTATCATCCACTATATTGGTATCGAAGGCGACTTTCCCACGGATCATATCGGTGAATGACACCGTTTCGTCTGTCGGAATTTTTATCCGGATGGTATGCGGTGTTGCCGCATCCAATAATTGTTGCGTTTCAGTTTCACTTAAGCTCAAAGAATTGCGCAATTGTAACCGATTTTCATGGCTATAACGGAAGTTAGGTTGCAGCTTACGTTGTTCTTCCAGCTCTTCTGCGGTATCGAATGCATAATAAGCGTAGCCATTCTTGATTAACTGTTCGGCATATTGGCGGTAAGAAGCTTTTCGTTCACTTTGACGGTAAGGGCCATATGGACCGCCTTTTAACGGACTTTCATCTGGAGTCAGGCCACACCAGGCCAAACATTCATTGATGTACTCCTCGGCTCCCGGGACAAAACGAGTTTGATCCGTATCCTCGACACGTAAAATAAAATCCCCCTGATGCTGACGCGCATAGAGAAAATTAAACAAAGCTGTACGTACGCCCCCAAGGTGAAGACCACCGGTAGGACTCGGTGCAAAGCGCACTCTTACTCTTCTTTCTGAACTCATGCCGCAAAATTACCACAAAATTTTTGATTTGGATAACAGGATGAGTTCTAAGCTGAAATAAAAGTGCAGAAAACAGACATTTATTCATTAATTTGCGCAGAGTACAAATTACGGAATCATGAAACCCTCTCAGATAAGCCAACAACGCTGGAAATTTATTTTGCTCATCTTTGCGGCAATTATCGCCATCGCCTCATTGGTTTATACCAATTACCTTGTCCGCAACCTTGCACATGCCGAACGTTCCAAAGCCGAAGTATGGGCAATGAGTACCAAAAACATTATGACCATGCCCGATGTCGACGATGAATTCATTACATTCATCTATGCTGTTAGAGATAGTTTAAATCTGCCTGCAATCATCACCGACGATAAAGACGATATTATTTTTTGGCGCAATCTGGATTCCACCAAGACCAATATCAAGCCAATCCATAATGACAGCGTTACAAAGCAGCTGGATTATGACCCAAATTATTTCCAGAAACAGCTTGCCTTTATGAAGAAAAGTCATCCACCCATTACCCTCAAATTGGAGAATGGTCAAAAGTGGCATGTTTACTATAAAGACTCCTGGTTTTTGCAGCAATTACGTGTATTCCCCTATGTTCAGTTATCGCTGATCGCCCTCTTCCTGATTATTGCTTATACCGTTTTCAATTCCATTCGAAAATCCGAGCAGAACCTTGTCTGGGTGGGACTAACAAAAGAGGCCGCCCATCAATTGGGAACCCCCATATCTTCATTAATGGGCTGGCTGGAGCTGATTCGAATCAAATTTGATGCTGAGGAAGACGATACGCTGAATGAAATGGAAAATGATATTAAACGATTGGAGATCGTCGCCGATCGCTTTTCAAAAATAGGGTCAACACCTGTGCTGACCAATCACAATCTCTATGAGGTCATCAAAAATTACGTGGATTATTTCCGGATACGGACAAGTAATAAAATTACATTCGAATTAACGGGAGATACCCATGTGGAAGCCAAACTTAATATTCCACTTTTTGACTGGATTATCGAAAATTTATTGAAAAACGGCGTAAATGCAATTGGCACAGAAGGAAAGATAACTGTTAATATTTCAGAAAATATTGCGAAAGAAGAAATTTTTATAGACATTAGTGATACGGGCAAAGGAATTTCAAGATCAAATTTTGAATCTGTCTTCCAGCCGGGTTTTACAACACGTAAAAGAGGTTGGGGACTCGGCCTTAGCTTAACCAAACGAATGGTGCGGTATCATCAAGGACAAATCTTTGTTAAAGAATCTGAAATAGGTAAAGGAACAACATTTCGAATAATCTTAAAAAGCAACTTAAAATATGAAGCCACTCAAATCTGACGAATATCCGGCAGTATATGCTCCCTATATTGAGACTGTAGTCGACAACGTATTAGATGTATTGGAAGAACAAACGCTCTCTTTTCCAGCATTTCTGGATACCATCCCCGAAGAGAGAGGTAATTTCAAATATGCCGAAGACAAATGGACAATCAAAGAAGTGGTCGGTCATGTTATTGACAATGAGCGCATCATGGCTTACCGTGCATTACGATTTTCACGCAACGACCTGAAAGAGCTGGCCGGTTATGATCAGGACTACTTTATTCAACACTCCCGTTACAATGACCGTACCTTGGAAAGCCTAAGCAAAGAGTTTACTTATCTGCGCAAGGCCAACCTCATGCTGTTCAACAGTTTCAACGATGCAGAGTTAGAACGCAAAGGCATGGCCTCAGAGCGACTGACCAGTGTCAAAGCATTATTATATGTGATTGCTGGACATCTTAATCACCACCGCATTATTATTCAGGAACGTTATTTAAACTCAGACGATGTCAAGAATTTGGTTTCAGCCTTACAACATTGAGGAAATAAATGTCTTTTTCAATAAATACCTGTCCGGCTTATTGGAAATCAGCGCTACCGAAATAGATGACAACAGCATTACGGCGACCATGCCCGTCACAGATAAAGTGAAACAACCTCATGGTATCCTACATGGTGGGGCATCGGTGGTACTCGCAGAATCGCTAGGAAGCATTGCATCCAATTTGGTCGTCGACCCAGATAAATATCGCGGTGTAGGGCTCGAAGTCAATGCTAATCACATCCGACCGGTAAGCAGTGGAATCATTACGGCAAAATGCAGTCCTATTCATATTGGCCGATCGACCCACATCTGGGAGATAAAAATGTATGACCGCTTCAATAAGTTGAATTGTATCTCTAGACTTACAGTAGCTATCGTGCCCAAATAAGACCAGATTTGCTAACTCGATTTACCAGTTCCATGTAATTCGAAATCAACAATATTTACAAGCTAAGAAGAATAATTTTCACAATTTATTCTTCTTTTTTTTGCCAAATAATTATCAAAATCCCGCTTTATTTATTTCCGATATTCAAGAAAATTAAGTAGTCTTGTAAGATGGATATTTTAAAAATCAACAAAAATAGCATGCAATCGTTTGTTTAAAGCTATTTTTTACTGATTGACAAATCCGTGAACGATAACTTAACTAAATATATAAAATAAAACATGACCACTAATCCTAACGTTGGTAAAACAGCTTTTCGCCCTATGGCCATTTGCTGTGGATTATTTTTTATCCTCGGTTTTATTACCTGGGCAAACGGAACGTTAATCCCGTTCTTAAAGATTGCTTGTAATTTAGAAACAGACTTACAAGCATTTTTTGTAACCTTCGCATCTTATATTGCCTATTTTTTTCTGGCCCTTCCAAGTTCAGTTATTATTAAAAAAATCGGCTTCCAAAATGGCCTGGTTGTTAGTCTTGTTATATTAGGTTTGGGATCCTTGATTTTTATCCCTGCGGCCGATAGCAGAAGTTATGGCCTATTTTTAACGGGAATATTTATTCAGGGATCGGGTATGGCCCTTCTTCAAACGGCTGTCAATCCCTATTTAAGTATTATTGGTCCAATAGATAGTGCTGCACAACGGATCTCGATAGCAGGATTCTTTAATAAATCTGCAGGAATTATCGTACCGATATTATTTGGAACACTCTTTTTAAAAGATGCGCAAAATGTGACCGCAAAATTAGAAGCTACCACTGATCTAGTGCAAAAAAATGCCATTTTAGATGATCTCCTCCAACGTGTTCACACCCCTTACATTTCCCTTGCTGTAATCTTTGTTGCTTTCGCAATTTTCTTAAAATTCACACATCTTCCTGAAGTCGACGTTGATGCTGAAGAAGAAAGTAGCGAAGAAAATGGCAATGTCGCAGTGAAAAAGACCTCGATCTTTCAGTTCCCACACCTATTCTTAGGGTCACTGGCCATTTTCTTTTGTGTTGCTGTTGAAGTAATGGCGGGAGATATCATTGGTGTCTACGCACGTGAGCTGAAAGTAGCTCCGTTCTTTACAACATACGCTACAGCGTTTACTCTTTCGTGTATGCTGATCGGGTACATTATCGGTATCATCTCGATCCCTAAATATGTATCTCAACAAATGGCACTACGCATCTGTACCATTATAGGAATTACATTTACGCTTATATCTGTTTTTACAACCGGAACCACATCATTCGTCTTTGTTGCTTTATTAGGAATTGCAAACTCCTTAATGTGGCCTGCAATTTTCCCATTGGGAATCAAAGGGCTAGGAAAATTCACAAAAACCGGATCGGCCATTATGATTATGGGAATCGCGGGCGGTGCAATCTGGCCTTTAGTCTATGGTTATCTAAAAGATCACTTACATATTGATTTTCAACATGCCTTCCTTTATGCCATGATTCCCGGATATTTATATATCATGTACTTTTCAATAGCTGGTCATAAAATTGGAAAAAAAGCGTAAGAAAAGTACCGAAGAATTTCACAAAAAAGGGCACCTAAAAATAGATGCCCTTTTTTGTGAAATTCTTCCTATTTTTAAGAGATAAATCTAAGTTCAGTTGCAGCTCGGATTTACTCGATGACAGATTATGCGACATGCTTTATACGAACTAAAAAAGCATTAGCCATTAATTAGCAAAATTCTATATTCATAAATCACCGGGCTAATTGGCCCAAAAAGTAATTATCGAACAAATGAAAAAGAAATTCTTTGCCATTGCATTTGCAGCAGCCTTAATGTTTACTGCCAATGAATCCTATGCCCAGTTAAAATTTCCGGCAGCAAGTAGTGCCCAAACAGTTACACAGGGATTAGGGATTGAAAATGTAACCCTCAGCTACAGCCGTCCGAGCATGAACGGCCGTAAGATCTTTGGTGACCTTGTACCTTACAATGAGGTATGGCGTACAGGTGCCAATACCAATACAACCTTGACCTTTGAAGGTGATGTTACAATCAACGGAAATAAACTCGCTGCAGGAACCTATGCATTATTCACCATCCCTAACAAGAACGAGTGGACTGTAATTATCAGCAAGAATACCAAACAATGGGGTGCTTACACCTATAATCAGTCCGAAGATGCACTTCGATTCAATGTTAAACCACAGAATTTAAGCAGTCCGGTTGAAACCTTTACGATCTCTTTCGACAATGTCACACCAACAGATGCCATATTAAATCTTGCATGGGAGAAAACAGCAATAAAAGTAGCTCTTAAAGTCAATCAACAGGCAAAAATCATCGCCTCCATTGAGGAAGCAATGAAAGGTGAGAAAAAGCCTTATTTCGCTGCTGCCCAATATTATTTCAACAATAACATAGACGAGAAGAAAGCATTAGCTTGGTTTGACGAAGCGGCGAAAGCACAGCCTAAAGCCGCCCATGTATTGTACTGGAAGGCGAAAGCGCAACTCAAAGCCGGCGATAAAAAAGGCGCCATAGAAACGGCTACGAAAGGGGTCGAAGTGGCTACGGAAGGTAAAAATAGCGAATACATCAAATTGAATACGCAGATTATCAATGCGGCAAAAAAATAAAGCAGTGATAAACGGATAGCAAAGCGGGGTATCTAATCTTTTGGATACCCCGCTTTTTGTTAATTTCATTCGTGTACTCCGGCCTCTCCCTTCAAATATTCAATTGGCAGTGAGTTCGCTTTACTCTTGGCCAACGTCATTTTTATAACTCATCTTTGAGCAGTTGTTCCAATTCCTCAGGCGAAACATTCATGTTCACATTGCCGTCCTTTGCAAAAGAGATCTCTCCGGTTTCTTCGGAGACAATGACCGCTATGGCATCGGAGATTTCGGTCACCCCGATCGCCGCGCGATGTCGCAACCCAAACTGTAGCGGTAAATCCTCACTATCCGACAGTGGCAGTACGCAGGAAGCAGTCATAATCTTAAAATCGACGATCACTACGGCACCATCATGCAAGGGACTATTTTTATGGAAGATGCTCTCGATTAACCGCTTCGAAATATGAGCGTCAATATATTCACCGCTACTCTGGTAATATTCCTCATCAAAATATTTTGAGAAAACCAATAAAGCCCCGGTGCGTGTACGCGACATGCTTCTACAAGCCTCCACAACTGGCCTTAAATCCTCGGTCAAATCCTTCTGTATAGCTTTTTTATTCCCTAAAAAAGACCAGAAGACCTTCTTTCGTTTCATCGATATATTCTTGCCCACATGGAGCAAAAAGCGCCTGATTTCCTGCTGGAATACCACGATAAGCGCAATGGAACCTACGGATATAAATCCGCCGAATATCTCGGTCAATAGACGCATGTGCATCTGTTTGACGACGATATAAACCCCATAAAATAAGGCCACCCCGATCAGGATATTCACCGCAATGGTACCCCGAATCAGACTATAGATATAGTAGATAATAATCGCCACCAATATAATATCGATAACGTCCAATAGGCGAAAGCCACTAAACAAGCTATAATCGATTCCATCCATATATGCAAGTTAAAAAAAAATAGATATTATTCGTATTTTTACCCTATAACATATAGTAAAATGACTAGACTTTCAGTAAATATCAATAAAATCGCAACACTCAGAAATTCAAGAGGCGGCAATAATCCTAATCTTGTGGCTGCTGCATTAGCCTGCGAACGTTTTGGGGCGCAGGGCATCACTGTCCACCCAAGACCGGACGAAAGGCATATCCGCTATCAGGATGTCTTTGACTTAAAAGCTGAAATTCAGACCGAACTCAATATCGAAGGCAATTGCCAGGAACAGAAATTCATTGATCTTGTCCTCGCCAATAAGCCTGCCCAAGTAACCTTGGTGCCGGATGCTGAAGGGCAGTTGACTTCCAATCATGGTTGGGACACGATCAAAAACAAAGCCTACTTAAAGGATATGTGCCAATTGTTCAAAGATGCCGGTATACGTGTTTCAATCTTTGTGGATCCAGTTGAGGAGATGGTCGAGGCAGCAGCTGAAACAGGTACGGATCGTATCGAATTATATACAGAAGGCTTTGCCAGCGAATATGGTTTTGATAAAGATGCCGCCATCAGCCCCTATTTTAGAGCGGCAGTGAAAGCACGTGAAGTTGGATTAGGCCTGAATGCGGGTCATGACCTCGATTTAAACAACCTCCAGTATTTTAATCAGCATATACCCGAATTACTGGAAGTCAGCATTGGGCATGCCTTAATTTCAGACGCGCTATACCTCGGTCTTGAAGAAACAATCAAACGCTATCTGGCCTGCTTAAAATAAACAATACGATGAGGACTGGCTAAACTGGTTAAAGCACAGCTAAGGTAAGTACAACTCTATTGGGAAAGCGCTCCGGTCAGCACCGGGATTTTGTCCAAACAGCCAGGTACCTTAAGCCACAGTTGCATCTCTTCGCAAAAAAAACAAGACTAAAGAGACTTTCCAGAATAAGGAAAAGACAAATAGAAAAAGGCCTTCTTGCAGGAAGAAAGCCTTTTTCTATTTGTTTTAAATCCACCATCAAAAGAAGATGCACTCCTTATAAAAGGATTAATGAATTCCCTTAAATATACGGTTCCAGCGGATTTTAGAAAGGCCCGAACCGATTTCATCCCAGCTCATCCAGGTGAATAATGCCTTGCCCACGATATGGTCTTCAGGAACAAAGCCCCATCCTCTTGAATCCAGGGAATTGTGGCGGTTATCCCCCATCATCCAGAAATAATCCATTTTAAAAGTGTAGCTATCCGCTTTGACATCATTGATATAAATCCCGTCTGCCCGTTTCTCCAATTTATTATTTTCATAGACGTGAATTGCACGTTCGTAAATTGGTAATGTCTGCGCGTTCAGGGCAACCGTCCAGCCTTTCTTTGGAATAAGTATCGGACCGAAATTATCAAAATCCCACTTATACTGAGGGTCATAGGGATAGGCACCTTCCCCAACTGGACTTCTTCTGATTTCTTTTACATTTGACCAGGATTTCACCAATGCCAGCTCGTCCTTGGTCATAAACAGCTGATAAACTCCGGGCTGTTGATCCGAGCCTACAGCCTCTATTCTCAATTCCCGTAGACGATCCATGTTCAATGGAGTTCCGTCGGTAAGCACCAGATAATCCAATTGACTTTCAGGCGGGTCAAATCCGGGTTGGTCATTGACAAATAGCTTTGCATCCTTCATGGAGATCTTATCTCCCGGCAAACCCACGCAACGTTTGATATAATTTTCACGTTTATCGATCGGCCGAGCCTGAATCGTAAACTGCGAGTTCACCGTTTGCCAGCCGTAAGCCCTTACAAGATCATAATAACTAGCATTCTGGTTTTCCAACGCAACAGTATCCCCTGCGGGAAAATTAAAAACTACGACATCATTTCGCTCAATCTTTTGAAATCCGGGGAGCCGTTTATAGGGCAGCTCGATAAGCTCAGAGTAAGCCTTTCCACCAGTTACCGGCATGGTATGATGTGCAAAAGGAAAAGCAATTGGCGTATTTGGCACACGAGGGCCATAATTCAGTTTACTTACGAATAGAAAATCCCCAATTAATAGCGTACGTTCCATGGATCCAGTAGGGATCATATACGCTTCGATTAAAAATCCACGGATAAGCGAAGCCGCTACAGTTGCGAAAACAATGGCGTCAGCCCATTCACGCACCATAGATTTTTTATAAGGATATTTAATCTTGTATTCCTTAAAGGACTCCTGCTCAATTTCCGCACGCTTTTCCGCTGTCAATTCTACACCTTCCTGCGCGGCGGTCTTTAGGTTTTTAGCATACAAGCCATTTAAAAAACGTACGTTATTATCTTTTGCCCACATTGGGAGTACAATAAAGGGGACCAAAACAGCCGCCGCATTTTCCCAAAAACGACGCTTACCAAAACAATGGATAAAGTCGAGGTACAGGTTATAGAAAACAAAAATATTAACGATCGGGATCAGCAATAAGATCACCCACCAAGTTGGCCGCCCTGTTAATTTGGCTTGAATATATTGACTATAAAAAGGTACGATTGCTTCCCAGCCCTTTCTGCCAGCTTTAACAAACAATTGCCACAATCCATATCCCGCTATTGCTGTTAAAACCGCAAAGATAATTAACCACATAATCTATTAATTAGTACTATTTATTAAAATCGAAAATTTCAGTCACTTGATAAAATCCCTTTTTACCGTTCAACCACTCAGCAGCAACTACCGCACCCAAAGCAAAGCCGTCACGGCTATGTGCGGTGTGCTTAAATTCTATCTGATCTACTTCGGAACTGTACAACACGGTATGTGTACCTGGGACTTCTTCAATTCGATGGCTCTCGATGAGAAGTTCTTGTGGTTTAGGAATAATTTCATCCTGCTCACCCACGACAGTATTGACCCAGTTTGTCTTCACATCACTGTGATCCAGGATACCTTCAGCAATGGTGATTGCTGTACCGCTCGGCGCATCCAATTTGTGGATATGGTGGATTTCTTCTACCTGAACATCATATTGTTTATAAGGTTGTAAAGCCTGTGCCAACATACGATTGATATGGAAGAACACATTCACGCCGATCGAAAAATTTGAACCATATAAAATGGTTCCCCCTAAGTCCAAACATTTTTCTCTGACACTTTCCAGTTGATCGTACCAGCCCGTTGTCCCTACGACAATCGGCACACCAGCTTCCAAGCAAAGATTCATATTATCCAGAGCAGCTGATGGCACACTAAAGTCGATCGCTACATCAGCTCCCTTAATATCATCAACTGTCAGGCCGGGACGATTATTTTCATCCACAACTAAAAAAATCTGATGGCCTCTCTTCAGTGCATACCTTTCGATAATCTGCCCCATTTTGCCATATCCCAAGAGAATGATGTTCATATATCTAGAAAATAAAGTATAGTTTATTTTTAAAATTAAAAAATTCCAGTGAAAAACAGACACAAAACCATGGTTAACAACGATTTTTTATTAAAAGTGTCCATATTTAAGACCATAAGGGCCTTAAATCGTCATTCAATGATACTTAATACGGACTCCGACCCAAAGTTTAATTGAATTTCATGGACAACTTTAATCCAACAGTAGGTTTAAATGTAAATGAACCGGATGCTAGACTGGCATCCATTAATGTAGGTCCAATGGAAAAAGCCGTCTTTTTGGGCTTATCATCACCAATGCTCCAGCGATATTTTAGCATCGAATCGATATAAGCTTCAGCGACGTTCAATCCGTATACTCCAAGTGTGAGTAACACCATCAGATCGCGGTCTCGCCTTGCATTATCCTTTCCACGAATAATTGCCTCATTTGTAACCTGATTATAATAAGGATCTACTGGCTTACCTTCGCTCCGGTCTTTCAATACCCCCAAAAGTTCTTTATAATATTTATTATTAAAATCGAAAACGAGCACTGTAGTCGCCAATCCGCCATAGATCACAGGGACTTTTATCCACCATAAACCGCCGTTGGAATATTGCCCCCAACCGGGGAGTACCAAAGAACGCTTCCAGGCCTGCTTATTCTTTGCTTCAATCGCTAAACGCGTAGAATCTTTAAATACGACCTTCTCCTTCGCCTTGGCTTCCTCCTTTTCACGCTTTTTACGTTCTTTTCTGGATTCCTTTTTTATAGTATCCTGTGCCAATTTTGGTTTCAAACTTTCTGTTTTGATCGTTTGGACCTGTTTTTTGGAAATTGTATCGACAGTCTGTCCGTGTACTATAAGTACAGCAAATAAGGCAAAGAACAAACTTATTAACTTGGCCATATTACCAATCTAAAAGTTCAAGAATACGGCTCAGGTCATCCTCGGATTCAAAAGGAATTTCAATAGCTCCCTTGCCTTTGGTGCTCTTTAAATTCAATTTGACTCTTGACGAAAATTTCGAAGCCAGATCATCTTCAATTTTCTGCAGCTGAAAGGACATTGGAGTTTTATCCTTAACTGCTTTTTTCTTGCCCCCTTTTTGAAGTTCACGAACTAACTCTTCGGCTTTTCTAACCGAAAGCCCCTGGTCGATGATCAATTTAAAGATATAGAGCTGCTTATCCACTTCTGCGATATTTATCAACGCGCGTGCATGCCCCATAGTTAGAGCGCCGTCGCGTATGGCAGCTTGAATGACCGGTGGTAGTTTTAATAAGCGCAAATAATTCGTTACCGTCGAACGGTTTTTGCTGACACGTTCGCCCAATTCCTCCTGCTTTAAATTACATTCCTCGATCATGCGCTGGAAGCTTAATGCCACTTCGATGGCATTTAAGTTTTCACGTTGGATGTTCTCGATCAAAGCCATTTCCAACATCTGCTGGTCATTGGCTGTACGGATATAGGCTGGAATCTCAGTTATGCCCGCCAGTCTTGAAGCTCGAAGACGTCGCTCCCCAGAGATCAACTGGTAGTTTCCATCCGAAATCTTGCGTACGGTAATCGGCTGGATTAGCCCTTGTAAGGTAATGGATTCAGCTAATTCCTGTAATGCGACCGGGTCAAATTCCGTACGGGGTTGAAACGGGTTCACCGATATTTCTTCCACCCGGACATGGCTGATACTGCCATTTTCTTTTGTTGTATTTGCTGTAGCAGGCGTCACTAGAGGAGCCTCCTCCACTTGCTGACTATTTTTTGCAGGAGCTTCTACACTATCGTTTAATAGCGCACCTAAACCTCTTCCCAGTCCTGTTTTACGCTGATGTGCTGCCATATTATGCGGTTACTGTTGTATTCATTTCATTAAAATGCCCGTTTTTCTGCAATATTTCACGCGCCAGATTCAAATAATTGATCGCACCTTTACAGGAAGCGTCGTGCATGATAACAGAAATACCGAAACTAGGAGCTTCACTTAAACGAGTATTACGTTGAATGATGGTATCAAAAACTAAATCCGTAAAATGCGTTTTCACTTCTTCAACAACTTGATTGGAAAGCCTCAAACGCACATCATACATCGTCAACAAAATACCCTCAATCTCCAAACTAGTATTTAAACGGTTTTGAACAATTTTAATTGTGTTCAGCAATTTTCCCAGCCCTTCCAATGCAAAATACTCACATTGAACCGGTATGATTACTGAATCGGATGCCGAGAGGGCATTAATGGTAATTAATCCCAATGAAGGTGAACAGTCAATGATAACAAAATCATAATCATCTTTTACTTGATCCAAGATCTTTTTCATCTTGTACTCCCGTTCATGCATATTGATCATTTCAATCTCTGCACCTACCAGGTCAATATGGGCCGGTAAAAGATCAAGATTAGGCGTTTCAGTGGACTGAATAGCGTCTCTTGGGTTCAGATCATTGACCAAACATTCGTATATACTTTCATTGATTGTACGAGGGTCAAAACCAATCCCAGAAGTGGAGTTTGCTTGAGGATCCGCATCCACCAACAATGTCTTATATTCTAAAACCGCCAAACTAGCCGCCAAATTAATTGACGTTGTGGTCTTTCCGACCCCACCCTTTTGGTTTGCGATTGCGATTACTTTTCCCATCTTGAATGAAAACCTTTCTTAATTAAAATGTCATTTTACACTACATTTCACTTTCCTGAAGATCAATTTGTCCAAATATTTACGCCAAATTTAATTTAGCCAAACAAATTCAGCATATTTCGTACTTTTGATTGATCAAAAGCACATATCCTCAGGATGCTAAGATACAAAAAATCAAGATATGTATCCACTTTGAAATAGTGCTTTTTATAAGTATCAACAACACAATGATTTTAATAATATCCGGAACAAACCGTCCTCATAGTAAGACGTTAAAAATAGCAAAATGCTACCAACAGCTACTTCACCGTAAATCCGTTGAGAACGAGATCTTTTCGCTATCAGATCTCCCTGCAAATATTTTGGAAACAGACCTTTACGGAAAAAGAAGCCCCGCTTTTGAACCGATCCAGCAAAAGGTTAGCCAAGCCGATATGTTTATTTTTGTCGCACCTGAATACAATGGAAGCATCCCCGGTGCACTCAAACTTTTTATTGACTGCTGCACCTTCCCCATTAGTTTTTACCACAAAAAAGTTGCATTGGTAGGATTATCCTCCGGAAGATATGGCAACCTCCGCGGAATAGATCACCTCACAGGAATATGTCACTACCTCAGAATGCATGTTCTCCCGCTCAAGATATTCCTCCCCAATGTACAACAGGAACTGAACGAAAACGGAGAATTATTTAAAGAAGATACGCTCCAGTTTATCAACGAACAGATTGAGGAAATCGTACGGTTTTAATTCATCCTTGCAGGTATTCGCCCTTGATAGTACCCTCGACAGACACTTTTGAGCTTTTCATATATTTTACGCGCACCTGTGAAGATCATGTACCAAGACAAAGATATACGGGTGAACGAATCACAAAAAAAGAAGCCTTTGGTATGTCAAAGGCTTCTTTTTGTAAAGTCATATTCGGAAAAAGGCAACAGTTTATCAGCCAAAGCCCCCCCCAAAAAAAACAGTCTCCGATCCCCCATCTAAAATAGGGATAACAAAAAAACTAATACCCAAACAATTCTTTTAAGTCAAGTTTTTTCACTTCTCCCAATTTAGCAAGATCTTCCGGTTTGAGACCATCTTCCTTCGCCACAATACAATATACATAAGGTTTTCGGCTCATCTCTTTCTTGTGAAACATATTTAAATCAGCATAAGTCAACTTAGGCGCTTGTTCATAGACAGCTTTACGGATATCTGTTGTATTGCCCAGACGTTGCGCCGCCAGATAGCTACTTAATATAGATGCATTCAGCACCCGCTCACTGGCGATGGATTTTTGTAAGCTCACTTTAGCAATATCCAATCCTTTCGCACTTTCGGGCAGCACATCCAATAATTCGTTCATACCCTTGATCGCCTCATTGAATTTATCGGCCTGTGTACCTACATAAGCGCCTACCGTATAATGATTTTCTTTTTTATACGGTTGCCCATAAAATGCGTAAGTAGAATAGGCCAATGCTTTTGATTCACGAATAGTCTGAAAAACAATACTGCCCATGCCGCCACCAAAATAATTATTGAACAATGACACTGTTGGTGTTGATGGGTTCGAATACAGACCGGAAGTTCTATACCAGAACACCTCGGCTTGTTTCATATCAAAATCAGCAAATAGCACCTGATTTTTTGTGGTTGGCTGTTCAGTAAACACCAAACCTTTTGTTCCCTTCAGGTAGTCGCCCGCACCCTGTTTCAATGGTTTTGCCTTTGCCACAAACTCACTGGTGCTCAACGGTCCGAAATACAGTATAGTATGCTCCATATTGGCCAGATCATGCAGTGCTTTCACCAAATCTTCTGCCTTCAACGCATCCAGCTCCCCATCTGTAAACACATTGTTGAACGGGTTTTTGGCTCCGTATTTTGCGTACGATTTTAAACCTTCCATGATAGCCCCTTTGTTTTCCTTTGCATTGGCTCTGGACTTCTTAAGACGGACAATATACATTTTGAAAGCTTCCTCATCTGCAATACAATTACGCAATAAGTCCTGAATTAAAGACTGCGTAGCGATAAAATTTGTATTTAAACCCGAAATTGAAACCAATGTTTCCTCGTTTCCGGCAGACACCGAAAAATCAGACGCCAATTGATAAAAATCTTTACTGAATTGCTCGCTGGATTTATCTTTCGTACCTAAAAACTCCAGGTATCCTGCAGCCAGCGACAGTAATTTATTATTCCATTTACCTACATCAAAACGATAGGACAGCGAGAATAATTCGTTATCATTATTCTTCACAGCAAGTACAGGCAGGCCATTCGCAGTAGCTTTCTGAACATCTTTATTATAGTCTACCCACACCGGTTGGATTTTATCTTCAGGCATGGCTTCCACCGTTTTCAGGAAATCAGATTGATCGTCACGATTGACAGTCACCGGTGTAATTTCCGGCTTCACAACCTTAACGACATTATTGTCTACCCCTTTGCGTTTATAAACGACAACATAGTTATTATCGTTTAGATATTTATTGGCAAAATCGACGATATCTTGTTTTGTAATTTTATTTAGCCCATCAGAATAGCTAACCACCGAGGCCCAGTCCTGACCGGATGTGAAAGCATCCATCAAAGCTTCAGCACGGTCACCATAACTTTCATATTGTTTAATCTCATCTTTTTTCGCGTTATTGACGATTGCGCCTATCAAGTCATCAGAAAACTCACCTTTTCGCAATTTTTCCAGTTCTTTAAGTAATAACTGCTGCACCTCCTCCAGGCTCTGTCCCTGACTTGGATTCCCCTGTAAAATCAATAATGAGTAATCTTTCAATACATAAGGAAAGGCTCCTGCGCCCAATAATTTCTGATTCTTCACCAGATCCAGATCGATCAGACCCGCAGACCCGTTCGTCAGAATCTGGCTCATCAGATTTAACAGCTGCGCATCCTTGGTCGCGGCCCCGGGAAAACGGAATCCCATAAACATAAATTCTGCATCCGGCCCTTTAACTTCCCGGACAATCGGGCTCAAAATAGGTTGCTCAGGATCGAAAGTATAGGGAGGTATTTCTTTAGGCTGCATAAAAGCAAAACTCCGGTCCACTTTCTTTACAACCTCTGTAGGATCAAAATCGCCGGACATGATCACCCCCATATTGTTGGGCACGTAATAAGTATGAAAATATTCACGGATCGCTTTTAATGACGGGTTTTTCAGATGTTCCACTGTACCGATCGTGGTTTGTTTTCCGTAATTATTATTGGGAAATGCGGCCTCAAACATAGCTTCCACAGCTTTACGGCTGTCTTTATCCAATCCGATATTTTTCTCTTCATATACAGCCTCCAGTTCCGTATGGAACAGACGCAGTATCGGATTCCTAAAACGTTCGGCTTGTACAGCAAGATATTTATCCATCACATTACTCGGAATCTGCTCTTGGTATACCGTCTGTTCGAATGAGGTAAACGCATTTGTCCCCTCGGCACCCATGGATGCCATCAGCTTGTCGTATTCATTAGCGATCGCATACTTTGCAGCTTCACCCGACACCCGGTCAATCTCCTTGTATATTGCTTTCCGCTGCGCCTCATCAGTTGTACCATTGTACTTTTCATAGAGCGCGTCAATCTGATCCAATAAAGGCTTTTCTTTCGCCCAATCTTTGGAGCCAAATTTATCTGTCCCTTTAAAGAGCATGTGCTCCAGATAGTGCGCCAAGCCAGTATGGTCCTTCGGATCGGTTTTACTTCCCGCTTTTGTTGCGATATAGGTTTGGATACGCGGTTCTTTTTTGGTTGGACTTAGAATAACGGTTAGGCCATTTTTAAGTTTATAGAATCTTGAATGGGTAGGGTCATTGGTCACATATTTGTAGACATACCCACCCTCAGAAGCTTCTTTCCAGTCAAATTTGGCATTTTGAGCAAACAAAGCTCCCCCCGCTGTTGTTAGAGCAAACGTAACAGCGGTAATTTTAAATAGATTTTTAATCATATTTCCTTTTTCTTTTCAACTCAAACTTAGATAAATTGCTGTGGATATGCAATATAATCACGAACATATAAAAACAATTATTGCGCTCCGCTGTTGTTGCACGTGGTTCTTTGTCGCTAAAAAGCGTCAATTTATGCTCCGCATTAACCAACTGTTAAAGGAAAATTGCTACAATCGTTAATCATTCTTACTTTTGCAAAAATTTTAAAAAACGCTAACGTTTTAATTCATGAGATCGAGTATACTTGTTTTTGTGATCTTCGCGCTACTTTCCTTTCATACAAATGCGCAGGTCACCCCCCGAATAGAAAATCAAAAAGACACATTGAATAACCTCAAACCCGCGAAAACAAGGTTAATATTTCAACTTGAGCATGAAAGTGGCGGTGAACTCAAATTCAATGAACGCTCAAAAGAGACCCTAGCCGACTCTTATTATAGCGGGCTTAATTTCCGCGTTGGCTTTCAGACACAGTTTCAAGACTCCTTAAAGAGCATTTACAATGAGATATACAACTATCCGATCTATGGTGTGGGAGTCTATAGCAGCACGTTTGGCCAGGAACATCTGGGACAACCTTTCGCGCTCTATGGTTTTGTAGCAATACCAATTAAACCCAAAATAAATTCGAGATGGAATTTCAACTACCGGATTGCACTTGGTCTCTCGGGCAGATTTAATCCCTACAACGAGGAGGATAATCCTTTTAACCTCCTGATAGGAAGCAAAAACAATGTATTTATCGACTTTGGACTTCAGGCCAACTACCGTTTGAGCCAAAAATTCCAGGTCGGTGCCGGTGTAGCTTTCCACCATTTTAGCAATGGGGCATTGGCTTTGCCAAACACAGGAATAAACCTGCTACCATTGAGCTTGTCTGTCTCTTATACGCCGACGAGCAGACCGTTTGATTTCAGAAAACGTACGGTACCAAAAATGGAAGAAACGCAAGAACTGCATTTCAATTACGCTTTTGGTTTCAAACAGATTGATCGCGAACATGACGGTCAATATTTTAAATCGACATTAGGAGCTTATTACAGCAGGCATTTGGGATATAAATGGCGTCTAGGTGCCGGAATGGATGCATTCTATTCAGCAAGTGGTAACGACGAGGAAGTCGCCGGTGACAAAGCAGGGAGCTTTGGAGCATTGTTTTCCTATGGTCCGGCTTTCTACATTGACCATGTATTAAATTCGAGACTATATATCAATGGAAATTTCGGCGTATACTTACACCGAAATAAATTCAATGGTGAAAGCACGCCTGTTTATCTAAGGGCGGGTGTACGCTATAAAGTGTACAAAGATTTCTTTGCAGGAGTTTCTATTAAAGCACATGGCGGTAAAGCAGATTTTATCGAATGGACAACAGGATATGGTTTTAAGTTGCGCAAGAAACGGGCAAATCCATCTAGCAATTAACAGTTGTTGGATGAGCCCGACGAGTTGTTAAACAACTAAGGGGGCATTTAAAATATCCTTTAATTTGCATAAAAAAAGCGTTCATATGAACGCTTTTTTTATTGTGGGGATTACTGGATTCGAACCAGTGACCCCTACCTTGTCGAGGTAGTGCTCTAAACCAGCTGAGCTAAATCCCCTAACGAAAAAAAAGCACCATTTGATGATGCTTTGTGGAGGCTACTGGATTCGAACCAGTGACCCTCTGCTTGTAAGGCAGATGCTCTGAACCAGCTGAGCTAAGCCTCCGTTTTGGATTGGTGGAGAATACTGGATTCGAACCAGTGACCCTCTGCTTGTAAGGCAGATGCTCTGAACCAGCTGAGCTAATTCTCCGACTTTGTATGGTGGAGGCTACTGGATTCGAACCAGTGACCCTCTGCTTGTAAGGCAGATGCTCTGAACCAGCTGAGCTAAGCCTCCATACTTTTTTAAAGAACGCCGTTCCCTAATTGCGTGTGCAAATATAGCTTAAAAATTCTATTCTCAAAATTATTTTCGAAGATTTTCTACAGTAAAAACCACAACAAGCTAAGAAACACCCATATAATTTTCACAGAAATTAATCATAAAACTTCCACGAAATACCAAATCTAAAGTTTGCCGTATTCATTGGATAACGTCTAACAGTATAATAGCCATTCGGATAAAAGTTCTGATTTAGGAAATTATAACTTAAAAACATATTCACCCGCTGTATATTTGCCGTGATCCATAAATCCATAATCGGATAAGTCGAAAATTCGATCTGTTGATACGCATTATAAAACTGTCCCGTCCCTATCGAATAATTCGGATTGGCATAAGGCGTATTAAATTTAGCATCAATACCAATACTATAGTCAATGACTTTATAAAAGAGATTACTGTAGTAAAGACTGTGCCAAGTATATAGTTCGGGCACCGCCAGTATATTCTGCTGATCCGTCTTTTGATAAACCACCAGATTATCCAGGGTAAAATGACTAAGCTTAAACTTCTGCCCCACACTTACCTTCAGCAAATTAGCGTTATCCAATTGTGCAGGATTGATCCACTTATCTTTCTTCCGGTCATTCTGCGGGTTCGATAATTCTTCAAAATAAGTATAATTATTCATCCGAAAATATTCAATCTTTCCATTGAAACCCAATGTTGGATTGCGGTATTGAAAGGCCACATTCTGAATTTTGGTCTTTTTGAGATCGAGATCATTCCATTTTGCGTAGGTATAATTCAGATTTTCGAAGACCATTTCGGGTGATTTATTTTGTGAATAAGCCGAAAGCGTCACCTTTCCGATTTTATCCCCCATGGATATATCCGCCTTTGCTTCATAAAGAAAATCACCGATATTATGTCCGAAAACAATCTGATTGGCTTTCAGACTAAAATCCAACCGATCCGAAAATTTGTACCCCAGTTCCCCCTTAACGATTCCATTCTGGTAGAAACGATCAAACGTTGTACTATCTGGCAATTTCTTCAATGGTTCAGGGTAAGCGGCACGATCGGTATAGTACCGCAAGGAATCTACCTGACTTTGCTCCACCCAATTCATATCATGCTGAAAAGCCAGATTTAGCTTAGCCTCATTTTTAAAAATGGATTTACCACGCAGAAAGAAATTATATTCAAACTCATTGGAGACATTCGTAATGCCTGTTTTATCATTATTCAATGTCAACGCTTGATTATTGTATGGTAACGCCGCAAACTCATCAGGCATATTTTTGAAGAAGTTGAACGTCTGTTTCCGAATCCTTGTATTGTGCGCCATACTGTTTGTCGGATAGATCTGCATGGTCGGCTTTCCCTTGTCTACGGTGTCAATTCGACCAACGTACAGGGACTGACGTAGGAACAGGGAATTATCCCACCACTTTGATCTCGGCACATTTGTATTGGAAGGATCCCGAAATTTGGTAGCAAACCGATCAGGAGCTTGCCTGTTCTCAGGAGCAAATGGATTATTTTCGGTTATAGAACCATTTTCCATTGCATCCAAACGATTAAATACAGCATTAATCAAGAGATTATACCGGTTGTTTTTTGATTCGTACCAAGAGGCAATAGATGCTTTGAGATCGGAATAACTCTGATTAAGGTAAAAACCATCCGTTTTCGTCGAATGGAAATCCACATTCATATTCCATTGCGGATTGATATTTTGGGCAACCCGGGCCCTGAAGACCTGGTCATTGAAAAAGAATCCTACTGCCGACAATTCCGAATAGCGTGCCCTTGCCCTAAAATATTGAATAGAATCCGGATTCAATAGATAACGTTCCAGGGCTGTGAATCCTGACTGAAATCCGATTGTCTTTTTGGGCTGAAATAATAAGTCACGTGTGGCAAGACCATAAGACCCTAAATTTATACTGGGATTCCAGGGGGTATTTTGAGGATTATAATATTGATAATTACGATGTGAAGTATCTATTTGCCTTGTATAAGTTCCTTTTTTCAGCATATCCAATGTCGCGTAACGAATATACTTTGCAGACAGGATAACCGAATCCTTTTTTCCATCTTCTTTGGCTCTCGCCGAATCCAATGCGCTGCTCCACTCCTCCTTGCTCTGCGCAATAACATCCATGGAACAAATAAGTAAGACACACAGTGCGGCTAATACGCGTACGATCAACTTCATCTAAAATTGTATATAGTCTAAATTTACTGCAAAGCTATCAATTCTTTCAAAATTAATGTCATCTTAGGTTCCGCTTTCTCCGCAACAGCCACGATTTCCTGCAAAGAGACAGGTTTTAACACATCGTGAAAGCCCTCATCCGTAACAACAGAAATCGCGAACACCGGAAGAGCCATATGATTGGCAACAATTACCTCCGGTACTGTACTCATGCCGACTACATCCCCCCCAATAATTCGCATGAAACGGTACTCAGCTTTTGTCTCCAGATTTGGTCCCTGCGAGGAGACATACACAACCTTTCGTGCGGTAATTCCATGCTTTGACGCGATTTCAAGCGCCTGTTCGATCATCGCACGGTTATAAGGTTCGCTCATATCCGGAAAACGAGGTCCGAATTCAGTCAGGTTCTGCCCACGCAATGGGTTGTCGGGCAAGAGATTGATATGGTCTTCAATTATACCCAAATCTCCATTTCGGACCTCCGGATTCAGCGAGCCGGCAGCATTTGACACAAAAAGCTTTTTTACACCCAGCACTTTCATGATCCGAATAGGAAAAGTAATCTGCTGCATATCATACCCCTCATAATAATGGAGTCTTCCCTGCATGGCAACCACATTCTTGCCATTTAATTTGCCAAAGATCAATTTACCGGAATGGAATTCTACCGTAGAGATGGGAAAATTAGGAATATTGGAATACATGAGCTGATATTCGATCTCGATCTCATCAACCAATTTACCTAAACCAGTACCCAGGATGATACCGAAATCTGGAGTAAAATCTCCAATTTTTCTACGGATAAATTCCGTAGTCTCATTTATGCTATGATACATACGTACAAAAAAACTAAGTAACTCAAACTTAACTTAATTTTTTTGTACGTACAAATCAAATATAGGAGCTTAGTTATGTAAAAGCGCCTTTTCGCTCGCCTTGCCCGGAGAGCTGACCAAAAGCATTAGGAAAGTGATAAAACCATTGATGATAATTAGGTCCAGTCCGATCACATAGGGCGTATAGACTTCGATCACATATGTTTTCAGCAAGTACAATAGGGTCGGTGAAAGCACACAGATATAAGGCACAGCTTTATCCCGTACAGCAGATTTTGTAAAAATCCCAAAAACAAACAATCCCAGCAATGGACCATAGGTATAGCTCGCTGCGGTAAATATGGCATTCACGACAGAGTCGTCATTGATCAGCTTAAACACGAGAATGACCAGCAACATAACAATCGAAAAAGCAAAGTGCACATAATTACGCTGTTTGACAAGAGCAGGATCATTTGGATTTTCCTTTTTATTAAAGTTCAGAAAATCCACACAGAATGACGTTGTCAACGCCGTAAGCGCACTATCGGTTGTTGCAAATGTCGCCGCAGTCAGCCCCATCATAAAGATGATCGCTGGAACGATAGCCAAGTGGTTCAACGCAATCTCCGGGTACAGGTAATCACGGGTCGATAATTGGGAGACATCAATACCATTTTTTGCGGCGTAGATATATAACAAAGCTCCCACAGCCAAAAAGAAAATATTGATCACCACAAATACACTTGTGAATGTAATCATATTCTTCTGCGCTTCTTTGATCGTTCCCATTGACAGGTTCTTTTGCATCAGATCCTGATCGAGTCCCGTCATGGCAATAGTCACAAAAATTCCGCCCAGGAATTGCTTCCAAAAATTAGCCTTACTGCCTACAAAATCATCCCAGAAGAAGATTTTGGAATAGCTGCTTTCTTTGACTGCTTCGAACGTATCTACAATTCCAAAATCCAATCCTTTGGCCATAAAATAGATCGAAAGAATAACGGCGGTCACCAAAAAGGTCGTCTGTAGAGTATCTGTAACAATAATCGTCTTTAGCCCCCCCTTATTGGTATATAACCAGATAAGCACGAGACAGATCACAACGGTGATCGCAAAAGGCACATCCCAGGCATCAAAAATAAAGTGCTGCAAGACAATTGCGACTAGGTATAAGCGAAAGGCCGAACCGATGGTACGGGAAACCAAGAAGATCGCCGCGCCGGTTTTATAAGTCGTATGTCCAAAACGTTCCTCCAAATAGGTATAGATGGAGGTCAGGTTCATTCTATAATACAACGGAAGCAATACATAAGCGATAATGACGAAGCCAACTGCATTTCCGAGAACAAATTGAAAATAGCTAAATTCAGAAGCCCCCACAGCACCCGGCACCGAAATAAAGGTCACACCGGAGAGCGCGGTACCGATCATCCCGAAAGCCACCATATACCATTTCGAATTTCGGTTGGCAACAAAAAAGGTGGAATTATCCGAAGATCCTTTTGAGGTGAAGTGCGCTACTGCGAGTAAGACCGCAAAATAGATCACAATAAAGGATAATAATATAACTGGTGACATAGTTTGTTTTTAATAGGTGATTTGATGATAGCAGATGATTTTAATGTGTCGCCTGATAAGCTTCGATCGCTTGCCTTACATTGCCGAATTGTTCCAGCAAAGCCGCAGCATCTTCTTCAGTAGCCCCCGTCTGATCCATAATGATCCGTACGCCACGACCGACCAATTTATGGTTTGACAGTTGCATATCGACCATTTTATTTCCCTTCACACGCCCGAGCTGAATCATGACCGCCGTGCTGAACATATTTAATACAAGCTTTTGTGCGGTACCGGATTTCATACGGGTAGAGCCCGTCACAAATTCGGGACCTACAATAACCTCAACAGGATACTGAGCAATTTCAGCAATCGGAGAACCGCCGTTACAGACAATACAGCCTGTCACCAGACCTTTCTCGTTTGCGGTCTTCAGGCCACCGATGACATAAGGTGTAGTGCCCGATGCCGCAATACCGATAACGACATCATTTTCGTCAATATCATATGCTTCCATATCCTTCCAGGCCTGTTCCAGATCATCTTCCGCGAATTCCACAGCTTTGCGGATCGCAGTATCCCCGCCTGCAATTAACCCGATAATCCACTCAAATGGCACACCATAAGTCGGAGGCAATTCAGATGCATCCAAGACACCAAGCCGGCCACTGGTACCGGCCCCGATATAAAAAGTCCGACCACCAGCCTTCATTTTCTCCACAGTAACCTTAACCAATGCTTCGATCTGAGGAATAGACCTTTCAACAGCTAGCGGCACAGATTTATCCTCGTTATTGATATTAGTCAATAATTCATGTACAGACATCTTGTCCAAATCCTGATAATTCGAATCTTTCTCCGTTGTATTAACCATTCTTAATATATATTGTATTTCTTAATTCAATAAATCGGGTATATCCATTATTTGATAACCTTTCTTTTTTAATATGTCGATCATATCACCCAAATAATGATACAATTTATCTTTCCGTCTTCCATCCGTCCCCATATGGATCAAAATCATGAAACCATTCAGGCCGAACTTCTCCTCATAAGACCAAAGTCCCTTCAAAATTGCCCCGGAGGACAGATAACGTTCACCCATTTCTGGATAAGTATAATCTGCGGCAGTCCGTATCCCGGGCGTATAGTTGATTGAAGACAAGCCGATTTCCTTTGCCCATGCTACCGTCTGGCTATTATACCATTCATAAGAAGGAATATAATAGCGTAATTGACTTGTATCTACCCCCGCAAGCGCCAGCTCATCCACATTGGTCTTCAAGTCCCGCAGGAACGAATCCCGGCTGACCAGCAATTCATCCCGACTCCCCCAACCACTGACCAGGAGATGCTTATCAGAATGCCCAGACACCACATGTCCGTCTTTCAACATTTGCTGGATGTAGGGCTTGAAACTTGCGTTCCGCAGATAATCTCCTGTTAAGAAAAAATTCCCCTTCACATGATGGCGCTTCAAGCTTTTCAAAACCGTAGTCGTTCCCTCCGATAAATCGTGGCCCGTAAAAAGTAAAGCCACTTTTTTCACTGTAGAGTCGCCACGGACAATAGCACCGAATCCATCCCTGCTTACTTTTTTCCCACAGGCTCCTCCAAGGCCTTCCCTTCTTTAGCCGCCAGCAAGTAGATCAATGAAGCCGTTCCGTCCATGGTTGGCTCATTGGTACTGTAGTCACCATAATCGTCATGATAAACGGCAAGGTCACTCTGAAAATCCGCATAGCTATCGGGGTTGTTCAGCTTAATACCGATCAGGTTACGGTAAGTAGACGCCATGATCGGACCATCTACCAGCCCCCCGTCGATCGGATGCTTACCCAGATAAGTAAAAGCAGAATGTGGATCAACCGGTGTGTCGCCCCAAGATGGAAGTCCGTAAACCATACTTGTTCCCCAAGGATTAGCACCAAACAACCAATCAAAGTTCGCCTGTTCCAGTTCATCAAACTGATTGTCCCCTGTCAGTTCTTTATACCAAAGGCACTGTATGGCAAAAGAAGCCGTAAGATTGTTGCTGCACCAGATAAAAGGAACCCCTCTTAAAAATGCATTTTGCTCCGCACGTTTATTGACCTCTTCGATACCTTGCCTATAATATGAAACAATCTCCTCGCGATCCTGTCCCTTCAATTTTTTAGCCAATTCATAATGCCCCAAGTTGATAAAAGGATACCACTGATAATGCGCAGCTGTATCTGATATCATCCAGGGTGTTATTTTTTCCTGTCTGGCATACTGCATGGCTTCCTCGGCAAACTTGTTTTTCTTTGTTACCGAAAATCCCATTGCTGCCGCCAGCTGCATATCATCCACCCAATTGTCTTCGGCATAGATATAGGGTGATTTGACCGAAACCGTCTGTGTCACCCCGGGTTTTATATTTGCATACGCATAAGCTGTCTCCGCTTTCTGTGACAGCAATTTTGCATATTTTTTATCCTCTTTTCCAAAAAGCACAGATCCCAAACGGAAAGCGCTACTAAATTTCCCCGCCGTGGAACTCGTCCCGGTGGTGTTATTCATAAACTTGCCCCTTTGCTGAGGCTCGCCATCTATAAAATACACCGGGCGTTCAAATCCACGACCATAGTAGGGATCCTCCTTGGGCATGCGCATACTTGCATGATCGCGGTCATCCGCAATCTGATTATACATCTGATTCGCTTTTGGATGCATCTTCAACAACCAGTCCAGTCCCCATTTGGCTTCATCCAAAACATCAGCACGACCATTTTTTCCATCCAAGCCATTTGCCTGTTTTTGATCGTCAAACACTTTGGGAAAATCCCGATAAGCCGCCAGCAGGTGGAATGTCGCATTTGCCGACGTGGTCGCGTATTGTAAATAATCAGAAGCATCATGCCAGCCTCCGCCAGCATCAATATGCGAACTATCCGCTATACCGACTTTACCGGCATACAAAGTAAAGCCATCATGGGTATGACAACTATCCTTTAAAAAAGGATTGAACAATGTGCGTTGTTGACGCATATACCGTAATACAAAGTCCGCTGCACCCTTATAGACATCGGAGGCTATCCTAAAATGCGGAGATTTGATTTCTCCCACCTGGATAAAATAACTTCCCGTATCCTGTAATGCCGAAAAATCAAATCGAAAACTCTGAACAAACGGACCATAGGCACCATAATCCTTCCCTACAGGGCGGACATATATTGTTTTACCTGTTTTTGCATCTTTAACCTCAAAAGAACGAAGCTGCCTGATTGATTTCCCTCCCCATACCGCGACCTTTTTGCCTGTCGGAGTATAGCCTAATTGGTTTATTCGAATCCAAGCATTCTGCTGTGCTTCCGCAAAGTTACAAACAAAACATGCAAAAACAAGCAAAAAAGCTTGACGTAAATTTAAGAAGTTTAGACATTCTTTTATCATAATAAGGCATTTATTTTTAATAAAATCAACTCAAACGGTTGTTTAAAACCTCAAAGAAACTATTTTCCCATCCATCGTACTCGCAACAACCTCATTATTACCATTTATAGCAACAGGGTTGACCATGCCATTGGAAATTTTATACTGCCAGATAACCGCGCCTGTTTTTGCATCCACAGCCGAAAGCAAACCCGAATGACTCGGCACAAACACCAATTTACGGTTTGTTTTTATTGCCGATGGGGTCAGTTCATAGAGTAATTTTAGTTTTGCTTTCCAAATTACGTCCATTTTGTCATCCGAAGAAGAAATTCCCAGCAAATCGCCGTCCATTGTCTTCACATAGACCTGTTTTTTATTTACCGCCAACCCCATAGACTCCCGCACACGTATCGTATCCTTCTTTTCCCGCCAGATCACTGCGCCATTTCGCGCATCCAACGCAGTCATAAACCGATCCGGCGCGACAACAAAAATGCGATTATTTACTCCGACAGGATTACAGGCAGCAGCCGAAAACATCCGATTGGCGTGACCATTGTTCCATTCCCAGGATAATTTTCCGGTTTTGGCATCCAACGCATAAAATCCATTTCCCCAAGAACCGAAGATAATATTTCCTAAATAATAAGTTGGCAAAGTCGACACAAACCCTTTGACCTGATCAAAACTCCATCTCAAATTTCCGGTCTTTACGTCCAATGCCCTGAATTTACCATCTGAGCCACCGATAAAAGCAATACCATCCTGAATCAACGGCGACCCCAATACAGCCTTATCTGTTTTTACCTTCCAGAGGAGTTTTCCGTTTTCTGCATCGACAGCATAAATAAAATGATCTGAGGAGCCAGCCACAACAATACCTTTCCAGACGGCCGGAGTAGAATACACCTTTCCTCCCGTTCTGTAAGACCATAGCTTTTTACCGGATTTAAGATCCAGGGCAAAGATATCCCCTGCGGTATTTGAAGTAATTACCTTATTTTTATCAATGGTCAACCCTGCGCCAATGTCGCTTGCGTCTTCGAAAGTCCAGTTCACATGAACGGCACCCGTATATTTCTCGTTGACTGCATAACTTGGTCGCGGGTAAACAGCAGCCTCTTTATCATAATGATGATCAAACAAAGGCACCTCCAACCAAGGTTTTTCTTGTGTCCCTACGCCCGGATTACGTTCCTGATAGGAAGCTTTTCCATCCCCAATAGTGACGATATTATACCCCCCCACAGCTTTATTTGCGCGGAGGTTAGACCGCCCCATCACACCCGGTATACCTTCCCAGTCGTAAGCCTTATTTGCATGACCATGTCCACAGAACGCCAATTGGACATTACGTGTTTTGACCCGTTTCAATGCATCAAACCAATTGTTCAGGGAGGAATCTTGTGGATAATGGTTAATATAAATTAATGGTGTTTGCCTATCGGGGTTCGCGGCAAAGACAGAATCCATCCACACCAGGTTTTCACGTGGTATTTGACCTGGACTCATACGCATATTCGGACCGGAATTAGTCCCTATAAATTGATAACCTTTATGTTTAAAGAAAAACGTTTCGCCACCGAAGACAGTACGGAAGGTATTGGCTCCATTTTCGGACCAGTTTCCATCATGATTGCCCGGAATTACATACCAGGGCAGTTGCAGGCTATCCAAAATACGTTTTGCCAATTTCAGTTCCTGATCAGCCCCAAATTCAGTGATATCCCCAGAGAGTATAACAAAATCGATGTCTTTCAATGTATTAAGATCCTTTACAGTACGTCGCAGATCTTCCGCTCCTGTTGCACCGCCAACATGTGTGTCTGTCACATGGGCAAATTTAAAAGATTGCGCAAAGGACATATTGATAATGCACAATAATGCACTAATTAAGGCTATAAGCTTCGGTTTCATGAATAAAGTTTTCTTAAAAATAGCGTTTTTATGCGCAAACATAAAACATAAATGCGTTTTTACGCATGATATTTTTGATACAACAAACATATTACCTATTTCTTTTCCAATAGATTTACAAAAAAGCCTTGTCTAATTCTTAGACAAGGCTTAATAGTATTAAGAATCGAATTACCAGCCCTTTGTTTGGGTCAGTTTATAACCGCGCTGCTCATATTCGACCATTTGCGCCTGACCAACAGGAGCCAGATAATTCTTATCCATTATCGCATTTCTGTTTGAAGCATTTTGTACGACAATAAAGCCAACCATTTCAGCAGCATTTGATCCATTGTAAGTCACAATAGTACCATCTGCCTTTCTAACTTTGGTAACATTAATATAATTTGCTTTCAAAAAATCTGGAGCTTGTTTTGCCACATCAACCCAGATACCCGTAAAGTAATCAGTATTTTTGGAAAAATCCATATAATTCAGTTTCTTCCATCTTCTAAGATCCATTAAACGTGAATACTCAAAAACAAACTCCATGCGACGTTCACGACGGATCTCCCACATCAAGGGCGATACATCTCCATCACGCAAAGGATCATTCGCGATAGCCCCTAATTGAAGCGCAGCCGTTTTCTTCACCCCTCTTGCTACCGCTATTTCATCCAAAGGCCTGCTACGAATCGCATTAATTGACTTATCTATATCCGACTGGCCAACAGTAGCTCCCCCAAAGAATTCTGCCAGAATCTGCTTTGCTTCCAACCAGTTTAACACGACTTCCGCATATCGGATAACAGGAGCATCAGAAGTATTTGTATTGGAATTCCATTTTGAATAATCCGGGTTTGCACTTGGAATTTTATACCCATTTCGTGCAACATACTTGGTTCCATAAACAAAAGTGGAAGCCTTAGAGTTTAGATCAGTATCAAATGAAGCCTCAAACCGCGGATCGCGCGTTTTTGCTAAATTTGCCAGGGAAAAATCCGAGGCATTTTCTACAGTAGATGAAGCAAATGGCTTACCATCAACACAAATAAACTCCTTGATCAACTTCAAGTTTGGAGCTGCCGCCTGTGCCTCTATACCATTTTGATAAGAACCGATAGCATGAAACACATTGACAGAAGCGTCATACTTACGATAAAGGATAACCTCCTTGTTGCTATTCAAATCTTGCGAAGAAAACAAGCTTTTAAAATCCGAACCAAAGGAAAATTTACCAGAATTCATCACAATCTCAGCAGCACTTTGCGCCAATTCCAAATATTTTTTTGCTTTAGCCTGATCCAAACCGTGGTATTTTTGCCAAGACCCTTCAAATAGCATCAAACGCGAAATAAAAGAAGCCGCCACGTATTTATTCAGGACATTTACCCCGTCATCATTACGCATATTTTGTAGCACAAATACAAAGTCATCATACACGTGATCCATTACTTCGCCACGATTCGTACGATCTTTATACTGAGTATCAAAATCAGCTGCAGGTATTTCTTTCTCAAAATAAGGCACATCACCAAACACAGAAACCAAGCGCGCATATTCAAATCCTTTGAAAAAACGAGCCACGGCAGTCCAATGATTATACTGTTCTGGTGTTAAATTAGGCTTAGCCATATTCTCTAGACGGTCTAAGAAAATATTAGACTTACGCACCCAGGAAAAATTCCAGGTTGGCCCTGCATAACCGCTCAACCAATCACCAGCTTCAGCAACAGAATATCTCGAATCTGGAATAGAGTTTTCAAAGCTAGTCTGTTGACCACTAAAAGTCAAATCATCAGAAAGGGTATACCCCCTAACAGGTGTATAATCCGTTGTATAGGAACTATTATAACCATTGAAATACTGCGTATAAAATCCATTCGCAAACAGCCTGAGATCATTTTCATCCCGCCAGTAAAGACCTTGTCCGTCTGTAATTTTATCCAGGGCTGGGCGATCCAACAAACTGTTACAGCCTGTCAGCCCCATTGAAACCCCTAATAATATATATATAAATTTTGCTTTTATTTTCATGATAATTTCAATTAGAATGTCAATTGAACCCCCACAGATGCCGATTTAAAAGTTGGCGTCCCAACTCCAGTACGACCACTGTTGTAATTATTTTTCGCCGCATCAACAAACATATTCACACCGTCCACAGCCTCCGGATCGATTGGTAGTCCCTTCAACTTATCCCAGGTAAAGAAATTTTCCAACGCAGTGTAAACTCTCAGGTTACTGATACCGATTCGTTTTAAGGTACCTGCCGGAACCGTATAACCGAGCGTCAGATTCTTCACCCGCAGATAAGACATATCTAGCAAATAGCGGCTTTGAATCTGCATATTATTGATATCATTTGTTCCACCATTATTAAAAGGAGCTGGATAAAACGCATCCGTACGATCTTTAGTCCAGTAGTTTGAAGACATTACCGCTGGCATAGCACCATCTGAAGAATTAAAGCCTGCCTGCGCTAAGAAACCTGTCCCCCATACCTGTCTACTACCTACACCCTGAAAGAATGCCGAAACATCAAATCCTTTAAAATCAACACCCAATCTAAAGCCATACTCATATCGCGGGGTTGAATTACCAATAACTTTCAAATCACCATGATCCGCCAATGTCTTCTTACCATTATCGATCTTACCATCTCCGTTCAGATCCTTGAATTTAACATCACCTGGGCCAAATCGGAATGTAGCAGAATTTTGCACCCAACTTTGGTAAGCTCCATTCGGATCCGACAACTTATTCATTGTCTTACCATCTATAACCACGGTAACTAAGTCATTTCCATTATAGACGAAATCGCTATTTTGATATAAACGATCTGTTTCATATCCCCAAATCTCGCCATACGTCTTACCGCTATAGTTTTCAGTAACAATCGTTGTAGTTCCATATTCCGTGATAACAGACTTCGCATCAGAAATATTAGCACGCATGTTGATACCTAATCCATTCTCAAATCGATGATTATAGTCGACAGCAAATTCCCATCCACGAGTGCGCAATGCTCCAAAATTACCCATCGGAGCTTTAGAACCAAATGTTGGCGCAACACCCTCCATTGGCACAATCATGTTCTTTGTATCCCGTTGATACCAATCAAATACAAAACCCAGTTTATTTTTAAAGAAACGCGCATCAAAACCAACATCTAATGTTGCGATATCTTGCCAACCGATAGCAGATAAAACCGCCGCCGGCGTTCCGACAAACCAATTCCTATCACCGGCATTGCCTATCCATGTAGATTGCGAGTTTTCCATAAAACTTGTGTATAACGCATTGGAAACAGATTGATCCCCAATACTACCCCAAGATCCCCGGATTTTAAATTGATTCATAAAATCACTAGACCAATCCATAAAAGACTCTTGCGACACTACCCATCCCGCGGACACCGATGGATACCACTTCCACCTTAAGTTTGTCGGGAATTTTGAAGATCCATCTCTACGTAAATTAGCCTCAAAAAGATATTTATCTTTATACGCATAATTCACACGACCAAAGAAGCCGATTTGTGATTCCCAAAATTTCGCACCCGATCCAGTCACAGTCCCTGAACCAAATGTCAATTGCGGATTCTTAATATCTAGCAATTTAGTAACTTGAGTCCAAGAACTTTCTGTTTTCTCCGCAATACGGTTTAGACCTAACATAAATTTAAAATCATGACCACCATCAAGATTTAAATTATACGTCGTAAAAGCATTGATCGTATGACGTAGAATATTTGAATTATCCCTGCGATAATGATCCGGATTAGCTCCGGATGCTGTATATGTAAAATAGTCTAAATCATATGCCGGCACAGCACCTGTAGCTGAAGCATCCACATAGTTACCTGAACCATCCACATACCTCTGATTGCCAGCAGCATCTAATTTTTTCACTGGCGCACCCCATGAATTACCAGCAGTAAAACGAGTTCCCGGCTGGTTCCAGAGCATTTCTTGATTTGATAACGTATAATCAAAATCTAGCTTCCAGTTTTTCATAAAGTTTACAGTAGCACCTGCATTAAAATTCATGTAATTCTTCACTTGGCTGGCAACATTTGCCGCCCCGGTCTCATAGGCTGGACTGCGGATCGGATCGCCGTCACCATCATTTCCATACGGGTACAATGAACTCCATCGGTACATATAAAGCCACGGATCAGCCGTGGTTGAATTTGTTGCATAAGGATACTGTTTATTCGTCCGAGAATAGATCGCACCTGCACGCGCTGTAATATACTTGTTCAATTCACTTGTAACTCTTACTGACGCATTGTAACGCGAGAATTGATCTGTATTTGTTTTTAACATACCGGACTGATCGAGCATCCCCAACCCAACATTATAACCCGTTTTACCAGTCTTCCCTGACAGTGACAGATTATGCTGCTGTGTTGGAGCCCATTCACGAATCATATAATCAAATGGATCGTAAGTCCTGACACCATATTTATATCCTGTAGCGGGATCAAAATACCAGTCACGCTCATATAAGGTTGGATCGTCTTTACCAATAGAACCGCCATACTTTTCCTGCCATTCGACAGCTCTCTTGTAGCTCTCTTCGTTGATTTTATAGAAAGCCCCAACAAAATTGTTTCCTTCTCGTTTTCCAGCATCCAACGAATACCTCAAAGCATCCACTGTCCCCATTTCATATTTCTTGAATGGATTCTGAAAAGAGAAATTATTGGAATAACTGATTGTATTGCTTTCCGTTTTTGCCCCCTGCTTAGTCGTTATCAAAACAACACCAAATGCCGCCTTAGCACCATAAATAGAAGAAGCGGCAGCATCTTTTAAAACAGTTATTGACTCAATATCATCTGGATTGACAACATTGATACTTGGGATTTCAACATTATCCAATAAGATCAATGGATTACTAGATCCATTAAGAGAACCTATCTGACCCCTAATTTTTATCGTCGGATCCGACCCCACTTCTCCGTTAGGTATCGTAATACTCAAGCCGGGCGTACTCCCTTGCATTGCTCGTCCAGCATCTGCAATCGGCCGCCCCTGCATAGTCTCTTTAATATTAATCGACGAAACCGCTCCCGTCAAATTACCTTTCTTTTGGGTACCATACCCCACAACAACGACCTCTTCCAAGGATTGATTATCCTCAACCAAGGTCACATTAAGTGTATTTGACGTAACAGTAACATCTTGCGCAACATACCCAATGGATGAAAAACGCAGCTTACTTCCCACAGCGGCTGTAATCTTGAAATGCCCCTGTGCATCGGTTTTAGTAGACGCGGTCCCGCCAATGACAGAAACGCTTACTTCTGAGACTGGGCCTTTTCCATCCGTTACAGTACCTTGCACCGTATTTTGAACCGAAGTCTTCGATGAAGAGCTAAGCAGGGCACCCGTCAAGTTAGCACTGCTCAAAGCGCCCTCTTTCTTTACAAAAGAATAGGATTCAGAAGGAAAACTCAATCCAAGAGCAACAGAAAATAGTACAAATTTTCTCATTGATTATAGAGTTTTAAAAATAAATGATTCTAGTTAGTATTGTTCGTTATTCGTTAGTATTGTTCGCTACACTCATTCAAAATCAGTATATAGCAGGTATTTCTTGCGCGTTTTTTTGTAAACTTTTAAATCCGCGGCCCAAGAATCCCGGATCTGCGCCTCAGACTCACCCGCAATAATCTGTTTACGCAGTTGATCTGTGCCAGCCAGCTTGTCAAAAAATTCCGGTCGAGCAAAAAACGTAGTCTTATCCGGTGTCTTATTATAAAAATCCAGTAAGTATTTTAGTGTGAATTTTTGCTCATCAGGATTCAGATCACGCAGATCTATACCATAATTCTTGACTCCTTTTCCTTCCACATGTTTTGACATACCGTGACGTTCACCAGGCGTAAACGTAAAAGACCCATAGACTGGATTTGCGTAACCCAGCACCTGGAAAGGCCAATCCGTACCGCGCCCCACCGAAATATCCGTACCTTCAAACAAACATAAAGAAAGGTATAAACGCACTGAAAGCTGATTGGGCAAACTCGGAGATGGAACTACCGGCAATTCATACATCTTGCTGTGATCCCAATTTTGAACTTTTATAATCTCTAGGTCAGCCTGACGTCCATTTTCCAGCCATTTTTCACCATTGATCATCTGCGCCAGTTCGCCAATGGTCAATCCATGAATCATGGCAATTTTATGCCATGAAACATCTGATTTAAATTTATCATCATGACGTACCGGTCCGTCTACCTGATCACCATTGGGGTTGGGACGGTCCAATACAATCAGTTTTTTATTATGCTTTGCACATAGTTCCATCACCCGGTGCAAAGAAGTAATATAGGTATAGAAACGTGCACCCACATCCTGCAAATCAAAAATCATAACATCAATGGAATTGACAATCGAATCTTGTTTTTTATTCCCCCCGTATAGGGTAAACAAAGGCAGCCCCGTTTTTTGATCCACGTCATTACCAAACTTCTCCCCACGCTCAACATTCCCTCTAAAACCGTGCTCCGGAGCGAAGGCAAACTTCAGATCGACCTTATTTTCAAGCAAAACATCTACTAAATGTCTTTTGTCAGTTCCCACGATGGAAGTTTGATTTCCCATAATCCCCACCTTCTTACCCTTTAGTTGCGGTAAATAAGATGATAACTGATCAGCTCCAGGCATTATCACGTCGGCCGAAGCCACGACGGAATTTTCTCGCACACTTTTTTTACTCTGCGCCGACCGCAACGAGTTACTGCAAGAGATGACAGATAGCGCTGAGACTACAAAGGTTAATTTTAGCAAGGTATATTTCATCATAAATAGACATTAGACCATGCACAAATGCAGTTTTATGCATGGATAATTGAAAATCAGGATAAAAGTAAGTAGATCTTTTCGTTTTTAAAACTAAAATACTCATAAAAACGCAAAACAAAGTAAGTGTTTACTTATTAAAAAGAGAACAGCATCTTAAGTAGCATTTTGTTAAACAGTAAACTAAAAAACAAAAAACATATTTAACAAACTAATTAACAGCTAATTAAAAAATAATAACAGACAATTACCACTAGAATCTTAGTGTATTTTAAACACACAAAAGTAACATATATGATACATTTAACAAATCCTTAACAACACAGCAAAACACGGCAAAACAGCACTCACCATAACGCATATACTGAACAATAGCTTGTTACATACAACAAAGCCGGAAGCTTTGCTTCCGGCCATAAACATCGATATCTTTCACCTGACATTACTTCATTTTCACAAAGCCAACTCCATTCAAACTTCCCACCATACTTGCAGGAGGCCTATTCACAACATTCCATACAGTCTGTCCGACAGAACCTGCAGAGAACTGCCTTTGAGTCATCACACTAGCATTACCACTATTCAACACAAAGGCATCATAAGAGCCAATCGACTTCATGACCCTTGCCAAATCGTTAAAAGTCATTCCGACTGAAAAACTACCACTAGCTCCGTCAACAACAACAGCATACAAAGTAGATTTATCAGAAGACAAACCAAGCGCAGTATTTGCCTGCACCACAGCCGATGTGGACACGATAACAGCTCCGCGATACTGCAACCAGCCCGTTCCAGAGATTAGCCCCTTAAATCTGTTGATATCATAAGGCTCAAAATTAAACTGAACTGTATCAAAACAATTTCCAATAAAGGATGTCCCGTCAAATTGAACAGCGAAAAATGGTCGGGTCTTTTCTTTTCCAGAAGTAGTAGAAATATTGATCTTCCGCCCATTTTTGATATAGGAATAAGTAGCGACAGTAGCCCCGTTAATTGCAGCCAGGAGCTCCCCACCAGATGAAGCCTCATTATATTTAGCCATATCGGGAATCGGTTGCGCGACATACAGGTTATCATCAAATGCCCCCATTACATAAGGCACTATCTTTTTCTTGAGATCTATTTCCAAAATCTGAATACTCGTCGGTTGATTTAATTTATTCAGAAACCGAATATGGCTCCTTTGCAATCCATCAGCCAAGGTAACTGTAGAATCCATCTGAAAAACCCCGATCACATCTGCCTGATTCATAATTTTCTGGGTAATTTTTTCAATTTTATTATCCGGAGGTATGATATCATCCGGAACAATTTCCTCTTTTTTTTCATTGAATTTAGGATAATCATCCCGTTTCTTACATGAAACAAAAGAGGTAAAAAACAAAGCAAGCATCAGCCCCATTCCAGTGAGACCGTTTAATAGGTTCTTTTTCATAACTATCTAACTAAAAAAAATGATAGATAAGGTTTCATAATCGCTGTTGTAAAACCATTGTACCCCAATGCATACACCGTATACGATCTCCTGTCGAGCGTAGCACCTGAATTTGAATAAGATGCAATCACCGAAGCGTTTGTAACAGGAGCACCCGCAGGGCGGATCTTCCAAGTTCTCGTCGCTATACGGTTCAACTCAAAATAAGGGCTTGTCTCCAAGTATTTGACATTTTTTGCAACCAACGAATCTTGCGTCGGCTCAGCCGCAGTTGCCGCTGCTCCATAATACAAATCTATTGCAGAAACATTAGGCATTAGATTCGTGAATCGATAACGCGCCTGTGTAGAATCAGGACGAGACAGATCCTCTTCATTCAAAATCACCCTTGTATTGCTGGCGGTATCAGTAACATGCAAAGTATACCTTTTTCCCGCTTCAAAATCTACCTGCGTCTCATACAGGACAACAGAATCTCTACCATCATCAATTCGATAAGGCAAACCCACCTGAACCTTGATATTACCGGCTTTATACTTCAAGAAATCCGGTCGCGAATCACCCCTTGTGTTATATCCACCACCCGGAAACGGCTCTCGCCCTCTTATCAAGGAAGTAACCCGCTGCCCATCAAACTTGACATACATATAGCGGTCATCAGGATAAATCGACGCCATGTTTATTTTAACAATAACATCGCTATCACTCAAAAAATCAACTTGACCAAAGTCTTGAATAGATTTTTTGCAAGCAACCATTCCGAATGTCGCCAGTACAAAAACTATAATTATATTTAAAACTTTCATAATACTCCATCTATTTTGTTTAATTCTCGGAAGTAACAAACCATGTTGGCTTAATCACGTATTCAGGATCCAGAGCTCCCCAACGGTCCAATTCTTTCTCATTCCAAACATACTCGGAATTATAGCGAGGCCGCACCCTGTAACAATAATCATTATAAGTAAGCTGACTACCACTTAAGGGAATATATTGCTTAAACACTTCTGGACTATAATGATACTTTCGAAGATCGCACCACTGTTCCAGACCGCCCCAACCCCATTGAACAATATATTTTTGCCCCATGATGTCTGATAGCATTAAATCCACCGCAGAGCGTGCAACCTCCCCCCCTTCCAAATAAACCTTCATATCATTTAGTGAAATAGCCACCTCTTTATTATCTATATATTTATTCACGAAGTTCATATGGGCTACAATTGCTTTCTGATACGCATCATATGCACCGGATTTATCACCCTTGATAAAAAGGGCTTCCGCTTTTACCAACTGCAATTGCGCATATGTCATTAAAGGAAAATCGACCGTATTTCTAAAGATAAATTTCCCTTGATACGTATTGTTCACAAATTCACCCAAAATATTTGGCACAGTGCTATTTGTGACATTTGGCTCTCCTCCTATATAAATACTATCCTTGGGATTATTCATCATCAACATTCGGGATAGACGAGGGTCGGTTGAAGATTTCGGATTTTCGATTGGTGCACCACGGAGTCCTCCTGTAAGATAATTAACGATGGGTTTTCCAGCGCGATTGTAATATGAAGTTGTATAGACACCAAACAAAGCACTCACAACATTTGCATTCGCAGATTTATCTCCAGTGAATTTCACACCAGCGTCATCAGCTATGGACTGGAAAGACAGGTCGACAAATCTAGCAACGGAATCAGCATATTTATTTTTAAAATCCGGTTTGTTTATCAAATGAATATACTGTATCGCCTTCAAACCATAAACAAATCTTCGCCACTGCTCCATGTTGCCACGGTACAAATTATCGCCCTTAACCGAATTCAATGAAGCACTATAGTCTATTGGTCTTTTTTTATTCAGGTAAAACAAAGCTGAATCACACCATTGTCTTACTTTCGCATAGACCTCTGGCTGGTCATTATACTTGAACGCAAGTTGATTTGGACGAAATGCCTCATCCAAAATAATTGGCCCATGATAATCTGTCAAAGATTGATAACCCCAGGCTTTTATTGCGTAACCTATTGCCGCATACTCATATTTTTCATTCTCCAGCGCGTCTCTGATCATACGCTCCAGATTCAAACCAAGATCAAAATATACCATGCGCCACATAACTCCGCCAACATCACTCCTCTCCGGAAAACCGTGCTTCTCCCAAACTTTAGAAGAAACATCGCTGCTTCCCCCAAGGATGCTTTGATTAAATTTATTCATTTGACGTTGATCCTGAGAATACCCACTAGCCATTTGAGCTATTATGGGAGCCAATAGCAACTCCGCTTTCACCAACTGTGGATTAGATGGATTTTCATTGATATCCAGATATTTTTTGCAGCTACTCACTAACACAAGGACTGCAACAACAATTATATAGACACGTTTCTGCATCTCTTTTTCCTCCTATAATTTTAAAGTAAGACCAAAGTTAAAACCTCTAGGTTTCGCCATATTCCCGAAGTCGATACCATAACCACCAATCCCCCCCAGACCGGGCGTATTCATATTACTTTCCGGATCTAAGCCTGTATAATTTGTAAACAAAAAAACATCAGTAGCTGTAAAAAACACGCTCATACCAGCTTGCGCTCCAATTTTTCGTATCAGATGCTTCGGAAGGTTATACCTCAACGTAACATCACGTAAACGCACCGTATAGATATCCTTTTCTATAAACATCTGCGGCTCGGTATTTAAAGTATAATACCCGGAAGAAGAATAAGGTGTCACAGCAATCCTATTGATTGTCGGATTCGGGGTATTCTGTAAACCATCCTCCAACACGCCTTGAATCACCCTTGGCTCCTCCCTATTCAACGTTTTAGAAGACATTCCGTTTATATACAACCGATAATCCAACCCATTCAACACATCCCCACCTTTTCGCCAGTCCCACAAAAATGTAAGGTAAAAATCTTTATAGGTCAGCTTATTAACTACCCCGAGTGTAAAATCAGGAATTCGATCTCCAATCGGATAGTACCGATCTGTACCCGCTATTGGCAATCCTGTCTGTGCATTGATCAAGACATCGCCACGATCATTTCTCTTGAATCGGGTACCCGTTAAAGTCCCAATACTATACCCCGGAACTACGCCTGAACGAACACCGCCCAACACTTGCGTATCCGACTCATAAAGCTCCGGAAGATCCTCGGCAAGCGATAGTACCTTACCTTTATATTGTGTAAAATTGAAGGTAAGATCCCAATTAAGCTTGTCTTTGCGAATCGGGTTTACAGTTGCCTGCAGTTCTGTACCATAGGTCTTCACCTCACCTCCATTCATCATACGCAGCACAAACCCGGACCCATAGCTCAATCTAGGCATAATGATCTGCCCAGTACTGAGCCTGTTGAAATAACTAAGATCAAAGGTCATCCTTCTATCCAGCAAGGCCAGCTCCAACCCTGTCTCAAAATCCCTCGTTTTTTCCGCTTTCAAATTTGGATTCCCGCCATTTACTCCATAAGCAAATCCTCCACCTGTAGTATTCTTTGGTTCAAAATTTGAAAGGGTATAATAACTCTTATAAGGAGCTTTCCCAGTCGTACCTACCGAAATCCGATACTTTCCATTGCTCATCCAAGACACCTTCTCCTTAAAAAAATCCAGGTCGGTAAAATTAAAAGCTAATGAAGCAGAAGGATAGGCAAAGTATGGATTATTGGGCATCATACGTGAGGCCGCATCTAAACGACCGGTCAAATTGAGGTAAACCATATCATTGAGATAACCAAACCCGGTCTGTGCCATAAATCCGACTGTTCGAAAATTTGCCGCAGCACTCTTTACAAGCCGCGAACTTGGAAATGTATTGTTAATGCTATAAAAATCTGGATCATAGAAATCTTCGCCATATTGTGAATTCGTCAAAAAGTCATAATCTTTAAATTCAGCTCCTAGATTTGCACGAAAAGAAAAGTCTTTTGACAAATTCTTTTTTAAGTTAGCCATGAAAGACCCAGAAAGGATACGGCCATTTACCTGATATTCATTAATCGAACCATTACGTACAGCACTAGCAGAACCAGAACCAGAATAAGATTGCGGATGATACACACTTTGGCCCTGCGTATTTGAATAATCAACCCCAATAATCCCATTAAGGCTCAACCAATTGTTTGCCCGATAGGTGATGTTAGAAGTTGCAAGCACACGATTAACAATATCATAAGCTGTATTACGATAAACATCCCAAAAAGGATTATCCCTTTCATTAAAAATATCGGAATTATGAAGCACGCGATTCCCTTTATCATCAATCCAGTCACGCACATCAAAAATAGGGTTAAAACTCATTAAGGTCATTAGATAACCAGATGCGCCCCGTCTAACCTTATCATTTTTTGAATAAATATAATTGAGCGAAGTATTAAACTCAAGTTTATCCCCAAATTTAGCCGTGCTATTTAAGCGTGTTGAAAAACGTCTATACAAGGTATTAGGCACGATCCCCGTATTGTTATTATATTCATTTGACCAGCGGTAGGTCACTTTTTCTGTCCCGCCCTCAAAAGCCAGGCTATGTTTTTGATTATAACCTGTTGTAAAGAAGTTCTGCACGTTATCCTCATAAATATGCATCCCTTCGGGATAGCGCGGACCGAGCGCGGTCAATGCCGTCCCGTCATAATTACCATTCAATCCCTGCGCATAGACATATTGCCTTTCCGGAAACTTATTCACACTTTCAACACGCCCCGAAAAAGTATAATTTGTAGTAAACTTGCCGGCTTTTCCTTTTTTTGTTGTAATTAAAATCGCGCCACCTGCACCCTGGCTACCAAACTGGGCTGTCGCCTCGGGCCCTTTCAAAACCGTATAGGTCTCAATATCATCAGGGTTAATGTCCATGGCCCTATTTGAATAATCCAAGCTTTGATTAGCACCGTTGCTTGCCAAATCATTCTCATTGATCGTGGAATTATTGATAGGTATGCCATCCACAACAATAAGAGCATTATTATCTCCAGATATGGAGGCAAATCCCCGGAGGACAATCTGAGCGGAAGCGCCGGGCAAACCGCTCGTACTATTAATAGACAAACCAGGGACACGACCTTGCAACCCCTGAAAAAAGGATTCTCGCTGCGTATCCGACACATCATCGCCAGAAACAATTGGCGTTGAGTACCCCAAGGTTTTTCTATCCCTCTTTACACCATAAGCAGTCACAACAACCTCGTCTATTGAGGCATTATTATCCGACAAAACAACATTAATGACCGACCGTCCTCGAACAACCTCTTCTCTAGACACATAACCGACCGACCGAAAGACCAGTGTCGCATCATCGCTTGCCGTAATTTTGTAAACACCCAAAGCATTAGTAGCAGATTGCGTGTTCTTTCCTTTTTCCTGAACAGTAACGCCTCTTAACGCTTCACCTTTTAGATCGGTTACTTTACCTGTAATGATTTTTTGGGAAAAAGCAGTATAGCACATACATAGTAAGCCCATTAGCAAGAGCAGACTTCTTTTCATACACAAATAATTTAATTAGTTAATTAGGTTTTATAACTATATAGCCCCCTTGCCTAGCAAGTAGCTACCAAGACGAAATTTCTCAAATCATCTATCATTTTCAAAATGGATTTTAGGCAAAAATATTGGTTTATATATTTCTTTTATCAAATATAGCATAAAAACGCATACATTAAAACAAAAAATGGTTTTAAAACGCACAATAACGAAAAAAGCCGAATAAATAGGATTTATTCGGCTTAATAACGTATAAAAAATAATCTACGGCACTTGATTTAGTTTCAGATCAACTAAACGCCCCCTCAACGCATGCATAAATTTATCCCCGGGATCATCTTTTCCTGTGATATATTTTGGATCAGTTTCCTTCCACCAGGAAGTTCTTTTAAAGCGTTGGTATTCATGATGACCGATTACATACTCGATAGGATACTTTTTGCTCAGGTAACGAATAAGCTCTTCATTTGCTTTCAACTGCGCATCAGTCAATGGATTCTGACGGCTGCCGATATTTTCGATACCGATCGCACAATAGTTGAGACCAATGGTATGTCGGGCAAAAATTGTATCGGGTAAAAATTGATAAATCGTTCCATCGCGATCGATAACGAATTGAGAGGAGACATTCAGCGCACTGGCTTTAGTCAACTCAGGTCTTCCTGGCAATTTCACGGGATTAAACGTGTTAAAAGTTGCTTTTACACTATTGTTTGCTGTCCAATGCACCACCACCATCTTAGGCTGTATCGTTGGCACCACCTGACTTAGCCCATGTCTATTTTTCAAATAATCCAGGGATAATTGGATACGCTCCTGATTCCATGTGATAGGCTTTTGAACAATCTTGGGTGATTGGGCAAACAAAACTGTCACAAACAGACAGTGAATAAATAACAAAAAAAATCTCATCATACAAAGCTAACAATTTTAAAATTTAAGCGAACAACCACAGCAGCAGTAAAAAGGCTTGAAGAAAACCTTCAAGCCTTAAAAAAAAATTAATCACTTATTACTTTTTATCCCAAAAGACAGGTTTTGTAATATATGTAGGTGACCCTGCATCAGGATCTGCCTTTTTGACTTGATCGAGATTATAACTGTTTTCATAAGATGCAATTGCAAATCTTCTTGGCCAATCCGTTGCATTTGGAAAGGAATTTGTAAAAACATGTCCTGGGCGATTAAATCCTTTATAAATACCAACAGCTTCATTATAATTACCAGAAGCATCAGTGCAGAAGTCCATCCGGCGTAAATCCGCCCATTGCTCCTGAGAATAGGAAAGAGCGATATATTTCTGAATCATGATATGACTCAAAGTCAATTTCGAAACATCCTGAACGACAGATGTGCTGGTTAGGTATTTTGTTATTTCAGCACTGTTCACCCCAAGTATTTCCATATGTATTTTTATACCGTCTTTATAGGCCTGAAGTGCTTGAGCAGTCTGTCCTTTTTTAAAGCGAATTTCCGCTTCAATAAATTTCATTTCTGCCCCGGTCAACAAAAGGCCCTTCCCCCCTTTCTGCGTATACCAAGTACCAGTTGACAGAACACGACCTGTAGAGGCCACCTTATTACCTCGTAAAGAGATATAAACTGAGTCCGCATGCGAAAATTTATTGTTCTTTTCATTAAAAGTAACAGCTACTGGACCAGTTGAAGGCAAAGATGACTGCATATCAACCACCTTTGATCTTACCATAACTCCTGCTCCATTATCCATACTAGGAACAAGTAAATCCAACCTTGGGTCCACCATATTATTTGACCCCGAAGGTGCATCCGTATAATTGTTTGTTATATAATCATAATATAATTTCGTTATTCTAGCAGTAGTTCCTGTATTTGACCATTGCAAAGCGGCCTTAGAATTGTCACTTACATCCGGCCCTTCATCAACATACTGATAAATTGTACCATCCAAACTTGAAGACGGCGCTTTAGCTAACAAATTCAAAATCTCGTCAGAGTTATAACTTGCTTTCTTACTAAAATGGTTTAAAAAACGAGCTTTTAATCCATAAGCCAACTTGATCCACTTTTGCGTATCTCCCCCATTATAGGTATCTCCCTCTTTTAGCGACGGTGCATATTGATCTTGTGCTTTACTAAGCTCAACAATAGCTTCATCCAAAATTGGAAGTATTTTACCATATATATACTCTCCTTCGTCAAATTTCGGCGTCAAGATATCCTTATTATCAAATTCATCATAAGGAAGAATCCCATAACAATCAACCATATATCCAAAACCCCATGCTTTAATGATTTTACCAACACCCACATAATGATTTGCTCCTACTTTATTCGCAGCATCAATCATCGGCTGAATATTTACCGCAGTATTAACATACCAGGCCTGCCATGGCCAGCCCACAGCCGCGTTGGTCAAATTCCAACGTGTCATATTCCAGTTATTGCTATTCGCATTTACAACCCCTAACTGTTGGGTAATAAAAGCCGCTCTTGTACCTGCACTCTCATAGCCATCGGCGAACTGCGCCAAAATAGATGGCAGACGTTGTACCGCTGTTGGAACTGTTGAGTTTGCTGAATTGGGATTCTCATTTACATCAAGCCATTTACTACATGAACTTAAAGCAATGGATGATGCAGCTGCAATTATATAGATAAACTTTTTCATTTCTTTAAAACTTTAAATTTAAACCAAAGGTTACTCCAGCTGTAGCCGGAACCCCAGCATAATCCACACCGACAGAACCAGAGCCGATTACCCCAGCCCCTGCAGCACTCACTTCTGGATCCATACCACTATAGTTTGTCCACAACCAGAGATTTGTCCCTGTTGCAGTCACTGAAGCCGCCTTAAATACTTTTGAACGTTTCAAAAATTCCGAAGGCAAACTATAGGTCAGACTCAAAGAGCGTAGACGCAGCCAATTTACAGTTTCAACGAAATTAGGGGTATTTAATGCATAGACATCTCGATAATATTCTTCCGAAGCTACCACCTCTTTAGTGACCATCTCGTATGCTTTTGTATTTGGATTCAGTGCCATGCCGGTAAATGAAATTTTCTCCCCCCGATTTTCGGTGACCTTACTTAATCCATTATACGCTAATAGGTACTCAGTACCATTTAAAATATCGCCTCCCTTTCTAAAATCAAACAGAAATGAAAGCTCCCAATTTTTATACGTAAATGTATTATTTAGACCACCAATAAAACTTGGCTCTCTATTACCGATAGGTTTTGTTGCATCTGTTGATGTCAATGGATATCCGGTCGTCCAATCCAACAATAGATTCCCTTCGGTATCTCGCTGCCACGTTGAGCCACTTATCCCCATAAAGTTTCCGTTACCAAAAGATGCTGCTTTTCCATTTCCAACCTGCACATCTGTGACATACAAAATGGGTAAAGACGCTGGCAAAGACTTGACAATACCTTTATTATGGGAGAAGTTCAATGCAAGATCCCATCTAAAATCATCTTTTTTAATTGGGGAAGTATTGATAGATACTTCGATACCTTTATTTTCAATTTCGCCCGTATTAACATAGCTTAGGATATATCCTGTAGCATTTGAAACACGAGGCTGCAAAATTTGATCTTTAGAATTATTTTTATAATAAGTAAACTCGATACCTAATTTATTTTTAAATAGCTTCAAATCTGTACCAACCTCAAAAGAAGTTGTTGTCTCAGGTTTTAATTGATCGTTACCTCTTGTCCAATAATTTCTAAAACCACCCCCGACTGTCAACTCAGGACCAAATAGATACGTTGCCGTTTGGTAGGCCGGAGCATCCTTTCCCACCTGCGCCCAAGAAGCTCTTAACTTACCATAATTTAAAATATCGTTTTTCTCCATAAGCTCCGTAAAGATTAAGCTTCCAGAAAATGATGGATAGAAGAATGAACGATTTTGTATCGGAAGCGTTGAAGACCAATCGTTACGTCCAGTAGCGCTCAAGAAAAGTAAGTTTTTATAACCGACACGCAAATCGCCATAAACGCCAAGCAACCTTTTTTTGGTAACTGATTCATTGACATATTTATTCCTTGCATCCGCATTATTTATACTCTCAAAATTCGGAATCGAGAACTTTTCCGCACGCATCGAATTTGCCTGCATATGTGTATCCTCAGCTGTTGTTCCCAATAAGAAATTCACATCCCAATCCTGTTGAAATTGCTTATGAAAATTCAACATAAAATTGGAGTTGATGTAATTATATTGACGGACATTTTCGGACAACATACCGTTCTGCCAGGCCTCTTTCACCGCAGAACCAGGCTTTATAATTGACCTAAAATTAGTCGTGTAATTATCAACCCCTAACTTGTAAGTTGCGTCTAACCAATCCGTAATTTTCACGTTTGCATACACATTCCCTAGAAAACGATTTGTTTTATCGTTCTGAGGGTTTTTATTGATTGTCCAATACGGATTGTCCACGTTATCCTGCAACGCAACATTAGGTAACAATAAAATTTGCCTACCACTAGGATCAATCCAGTTCTTCATATCTACATTACGCGGAAACGCCAAAATAGACTCCATATAACCCATTCCTGATCCACCCCATAAACCAGATCCTGTCAATGTCTTTTGTGTCGTACTGTGCGAATACGATGCATTAGCCCCAAATGTGAAGACCCCCACCTTCTGTTCACCGTTGAATCGAAACGTTGTTCGTTTAAAATCTGTTGTCGGAACAATTCCTGATTGATCTAAATTAGAACCCGATAAATAAAAATTACCTTTGGCATTACCGCCCGACACATTAAATGAGTTATCGAAACTTGTAGCATTTTGATAGAAGTCACCCAAATTATCATAAACATTTTCTCCTGACTGAAACGCATCCCCCCAAGATAAATAGGTATTATCTGTAATTTTATTTCCTTTATAATTGGAGCCTTGCTTGAATTTATCTTGCAATTTAGGCAAACGGTTCACCCAATTTACACCAAATCGGGAGTTTATCCCTATAGATGTTGCCCCATCTTTTCCTTTTTTAGTTGTAACAACAATTGCCCCTGCCGCTGCCCGTAAACCATACAGCGCCGCCGCCGCCGGACCCTTTAATACTGATATCGATTCTATGTCTTCCGGATTTAAATCCAATGCGCGGTTACCATTTGTTGTAGAAATATTAGTATTCCCATCAAACGCCGAATTATCCCCCTGCCCTGTGGAATTATCCATAGGCATACCATCAATGACAAATAAGGGTTGATTATCTCGTTCTAATGATGTCCCTCCACGTATAACGATAGAGGCCGAAGCTCCCGGTGCTCCCCCAGAATTAGTCACGTTTACCCCAGCAATCTTTCCATTTAATGAATTGATAACATTCGGATTTTTATTCTTCATCAATTCATCAGCCTTAATATCCTGAACAGCATAGCCTAAGGCTTTCTTTTCTTTCTTAATCCCCATCGCTGTTACAACCACTTCCTCTAAAGCTTCTTCACTGCCAGATAAAGCAATATTGACGGTAGCATCCGCACCAACAGCCTGTTGTTTTTCTTTCGAACCTACAGCTCTAAAAATTAAAATATCTCCGGGCTCGGCCTTAATTGTGAAACTTCCATCTGGATTAGTTTGTGTGCTGACAGGCTTACCTTTGATGCTTACTGTAACATTAGCCATAGACCCACCATCCGAGGCATTCGTCACCTTACCTGTAATCGTTTTGGTCTGCGCCCATAAACTGGTAGATAGCATCACTCCTGAACAGAATAAGAGTAATTTTTTATTCATGGTATTTAGTTAGTTGTTAATAACTGATCTTAACGGGAGATTCCAGCCCGAGGTTTTCACCAATTATATTACAATACTATAAAAAGTGGCGTAGTTATGCAAGTTTATGCATAAGTATTTGAAAAAGAAATAAAAATAAACGAACTATCGCATACATCGACAACTAAAAAACCGATAAAGAAGCACAAAAAAGCACATAAAACCGTAAATTGTAGCAAAAAAAATACAAAACCATACCGAGAGATCATTTAAAACTCTATATTTATATCAAATAAAACCACAATAGGCGACCTATTGAACTAAAAGCCCACTTTTATGATAAAACACTTACTAACCAGCAAAGTGCCTTATCGTTATTTTTCGCTCTTAATGATGCTTGGAGCAAGCTCCATAGCATTCGCACAGCAAAAGAATTACACGATAAAAGGCAAAGTCACCGATTCCCGCACCGGACAATCCGTCCCTGGAACAACCATCAAACTCAAAGGGACAAACCAGACCGTCAGCACCAATGCGAACGGCGAATTTACCTTGACCACGTCTGTCAATCCCGGAAAGTATGACCTTGTGTTATCCAATGTCGGCTATGCGCCGACCACGACCAGTATCGAACTGGGAAACCAGACAACCCTTACCCTCGCTCCGAGTCTTCAGGAAGATTTAGTCCGAATGAATGAGGTAATTGTCATCGGCAACACAGTAGGAACAAGCCGTAAAGTCCTGGGCAATGCAGTATCGACCGTCAACGCAAAAGATATTGCCAATAGTAATGCAACTTCCATCGACCAGGCTTTAACCGGAAAAGTAGCCGGAGCACAAATCTCTCAAAACTCCGGAAACCCAGCCGGCGGTATTAGCGTGCAATTACGTGGCCCAAGTTCCATCGTTGGAGGCGGCAGTCCACTGTATATCGTGGATGGTATTATTGTTAACAACTCCTCTACAGAGCTATTGGATCTGGGGGGATATAGCCAAAACAGATTGGTTGACATCAATCCCGCCGACATTGAAAACATCGAGATTATCAAAGGCGCTGCTGCGGCGGCGATCTATGGATCACGGGCAAGCAATGGCGTGGTACAGATCACAACAAAAAAAGGAAAAGAAGGAAAACCTACTTTTACCTTTAGCACAAGCTTGAAAACTTCATCTTTGCGAAAGAAGCTACCTTACAATACCTATGGTAAAACTTTCGCCAAGACAGATATCGCCGATCTCACACAAATTGATGTCACAAGATACGACTACCAGGATAAAATTTTTCAGACCGGCATCGGCACCGATAATAACATTTCTATGTCCGGAGGTACGGCAGGCACAAAATACTATATCAGCGGCAATTACCTAAACAATCAGGGAATTATCAAGAATACCGATTTTACCCGTGGTGGACTCCGCGCTCGTTTGGACCAGGACCTAAATTCTTGGCTAAAACTCGGTGCCGGAATGAATTACGTGTATAGTCATTCCAATGAGATGCCCAACGGAGGTATGAACGAAGCCTATGGTGCGCTAACTGGATTTATCTTCAGCAATAACTATATTAACCCTGAACGCGATCCTGTAACGGGCTATTATCCTTCCACAACTCCAGTCGCAGTTGTAAAAAGGACAAACCCTTTAGAAGCTATTAACAATTTCAGATTTGCACAACGTACCAGCCGATTTATTGGGAATCTATCGTTACAGGCAAAACCTGTGGAAGGGTTGACATTAAATTATATCCTCGGATTTGACAATGCCAATTCACTCGGGACAGCGTACATTCCTCCTGGAAACACAACGCCATCTTATACGACAGGATATGCGCAACGTGCTGATTTAACTACATTCCTACTGAATAACGATTTTAATGCGTCTTATCAGACAAAGATTGGGGATTGGCTGGAATCTACTTCCGGTGCCGGCCTGACTTTCCAGACTGAAAAAAATATGTCTACCAACATGAAGGCTACGCAAATGGGATATGGTGGCGAAACTATAGACAATGGTGTTGTTGTTCCAAAAGAATTTCGCTCGGACATGAATATCTTTGGCGCATTTCTCCAACAGACTTTTGGAATTAAAGAGAAACTTTATCTGACGGGTGCTATTCGTTATGACATGTCTTCTGCCTTCGGCCCAGACAACCGAAGCCAGTTCTACCCCAAACTAAGTGGAAGTTATGTTGTCTCGAACGAACCTTTCTGGCAGAATTCTAAAATCAATGAAGTTGTGTCCAACTTCAAAATTAGAGCCTCTTATGGTCAAGCCGGAAATCTTACCGCCTTATCTCCTTTCGACAGATACACACTCTTCAATCCGGTAACGGTAAGCGGCTTAAACGGTATTATTGTCAGCAACAAACTAGGCAACGAAAACATCAAACCTGAACGACAAGAGGAATTTGAGATCGGTACCGACCTCAGTCTTTTTAAGGATCGATTAGGCCTAGAGTTCTCTTACTACAAAAAGAATGTTAAAGACCTGCTATTGGATATCAACCTCACTCCGTCAATGGGCTATACGACACAATTTGTCAATGTAGGAACAATGAAAAATAAAGGTATAGAGGTGATGTTAAGAGCAGTACCCGTACTCAAAGAAAATTTGAAATGGAATGTAACAGCTATTTATTCCCATAATAAAAATGTCGTAAACAATGTTCCAGGAGGATTACTTATGTATACCGCCGGATTTGGTCAGGTAGCAGCAGTCAATGGGTACCCTTTAGGAGCTTTTTACGCAACCTATTTTGCCCGTAACGAAGACGGCTCTATCTACCATAATCCAGCGGGACTACCGACTACAGCCAAGGTTGGGAAAGACAGTAATGGAGTTCCGAGCGGGGCTAACCTAAGAAAAGTGATCGGTGACCCCAACCCAGACTGGACAGGGTCCTTTATCAACGAGATCAATGTCGGTTCAAAATGGACCTTCCGTGCACAGCTGGACGCTGTAATTGGTCAAGATGTCTTTAATTTTACCAGACGTGTGGGAGACAGAGATCTATACGGTGGACTTGCTGGCTATGAACCAGAGTTGAGAGGTGAGGTACCAAAAGGAACTTCAGCAGCATTATTCTCCATTATGGAAAACTGGATTGAAAAGGGATCATTTGTGAAGGTTAGGGAAATTTCGGCTTCCTATAATTGGACACCTGCCAACTCCAAAATTAAAAATATACGCTTTTCGCTAGCTGGTCGCAATTTATTCTCTTTTGACAATTATAGTGGCTGGGATCCCGAAATTAATGCTGCAGGTCAAAACAATGCCGTCCGTGGATTCGATTTCGTCGAAGTACCACTCCCTCGTCAAGTAATTTTAGGCGTAAACCTTTCATTTTAAACAATCATGAAAAAGAAAATAAATATCATAACGATCCTTGCCGCTTGCCTTAGCATGACGTTCAGTAGCTGTAAAATGGATCTACCCAATCTGAATCAACCATATGGAAATGAAGTACCCAAATCTAAAGATGGCATCTATGCGCTGAGTGTCGGCTTACGTACATTGTATTCAACAGATGTCATTGCAGCAACCTATTTCTATCCAGCGGTCACTTCAAGAGAATTGAAAGGGGTCGCTACATTCACAAACACCCTTGAGTTAGAAGCAGGGGGCACAGATTTACCTACGGCAAATGGGAATATATTGACCTATTGGTCAGTAAACCAAAAACTGATGGGAATGAGTGAAACCATATTGGCTAATGTATCCAATATCCCCACAATTACCGGAGGAACCCTATCGGCACTCATCGCACATGCCAAATTATACAAAGCCATTGCATTGGGAAATCTTGCTACTGCATTTGAACAAGCAAATATCCAAACCGACTTAGGTGGAAAGGCAGCCTTTGTACCTCGCCAGCAGGTATTGGAAACCGCTATTAAATTGCTGAACGAGGCGATCCAGGAAATCCAAACAACACCGGCATCCTCCGAATTCAATTCAACAATTGCCGGCCCGAACTTTAACCTAACCAATGTGTTATACGCATTTGCTGCACGATACAGTCTCATGGCAGGAAAATATGCGGAAGCTTACGGCCTAGCTAACAAAGTTGACCTGACCTCAAAAAATCAATTTCAATACACCGCGCTAGCTCAAAATCCACTGTGGCATACGACTATTAATCTAAAATATTACGTTGCCCGCGAAAACCTCGGTTTACCAGCTGGACTTTTTGACGCCGACGACAAACGTATCGGTTTTTATACGGGACTCATAAAAGATGTACTGAGTCTTAAAGGCTTTGCACAAACGCAGACCGGAGAGGTTCCTTTTTACTTACCCGACGAAATGAAACTGATCAAAGCCGAAGCCTTATTACGGAACAACGGCTCATTGACCGAGGCACGGGATCTGATCAATGAAGTCCGCACCCAAGCCAACGGTGATTTATTCAATGTCAATGCAGGATTACCCGCATATGCCGGAGCCGTCAACAAAAATGACCTGCTGCTCGAAGTCTACAAACAGCGCTGCGCGGAATTATTTATGTCAGGTTTACGACTGGAAGACAGCAGACGCTTTGGCCGTCCTGCCCCACCACAAAACACAACAGAACGCAACCGGAATTTCTATCCTTATCCCGATCAGGAACGAATCGGTAATCCGAATACACCTGCGGATCCTGCAATCTAAAAAAATAGGGGATATCACCACAAGATAGCCCCTATTTTTTCAATGCAATCTTCACATCATAATGCTTTTTAATATAAGCCTGTTGCTCGACGGAATCTGTCTCCAAATCATGAATAGCACGATCACGCTCTTTATCTACTTCCATCTTGACCACACAGCGATAAAATCGAAACACATCCTTTTCCGTCTCCAGGATCAACCGGGGCACACGGGCAGGTTTACCCGTTTCATCTTTAGCGACCATGGTAAAATAAGAGGAGTTGCAATGCTTTGTTTCACCGGTTTGGATATTCATTGCCTCCACTCGAATCCCCACTTCCATCGACGAATTGCCAACGTAATTAACGGATGCAATTAACGTGACCAGCTCCCCTACCTCGATCGGTTTCAGAAAATCGACTTTGCCCACTGAAGCTGTTACGCAATAATGGGCTGAAAATTTAGAGGCTACCGCAAAAGCGATTTGATCCATCAAAGACAAAATATAACCTCCATGAATCTTTCCGCCGAAATTAGCGTTGGAGGGCAACATCAGCTGTGAAATTCGGATAACTGAGTCACTAACGGTTTTATAGATCTCTTCCATATCCCTAAATTTACCCCGGACAGATCGAAATTCAAAACAAAATCACTGTGTTTTAGCAAACACCAACATTTGTGATCTAAAAAAGACAAATACGTTCCGCCATTCGGCATAGAAGCACATGTCAGACGAATCAGATGATCCGATAAGATATAAAAAAGCAAAAGGGATATCCGAAATGTCAGATACCCCTTTTCCAAATAGTACAAAAAACTCTTTATTTAATTTTTTCAGCGATATAAGGGCTTTCATTGCTCAAACGATCAATAGCCTTAACCGCAACATATTGTAACTTTCTGCTATTCAATACCATCGGGACATCTTTCGTTGTTGCACCCGGTTCCAGAATTTCATACGTCCATTGCCCACCATAGTTCAGATACAACACCCATTTTGCAACCTGATCAACTTGCTGATGCTGCCATTTCAAGAACATATTATTTCCTTGTGGCGTCAGTAGCAAAGTCGGCTTCAACAAAGGGTTTGCATTGAGCCATGGACTTGTCGGAACCAAAGCTTTAGCTTGATAAGGTCCATCCACCAGCGCCTGGGTCATCGCCGGATTTTTGTTCAGTCCGGCCAAACTCCAATGGATCACACCATTGCGGTTATTCGGCAGAATATTACGTGCCACCGCGACCTGATTGACAATCTCCTGCACATATTCCGGTCCGCGCCTTCCGACTGTATTGATACCCGGCCAAAGATGACGGCCCATTGTATTTTCACTTTCCCACCATTTCAACAAAGCCGTATAGCTTTGTTTTGCCGGCTGGATAGGCCAATAAAGCTGTGGCGCAAAATAATCAATCCAGCCCTTGTTCAACCATAGTTTAGCATCGGCATATAACATATCGTATTGACTTGAACCTTGTATACCTGCAGGATAACCAGGTTTCCAGATTCCAAACGGACTGATACCGAATTTCACAAAGTTTTTTTCCCTTTTGATATTCTTGTAGATCCGCTCAATAAAGGTATTCACACTGTTTCTTCTAAAATCACCACGTGACAGGGTACCACCATTGCGTTTAAACTCATTATAGCTGTCCGAATCCGGAAAATCCTGTCCACCATTGTATTCAGCATAGGGATAGAAATAATCGTCAAAATGTACCCCATCAATATCATAACGTTTAACGATGTCCATCACGACACGTTCGGCATGATCTTGTGTCGATTGTTTGGACGGGTCAAACCAGTAATAGCCCTGTTTTAACTTTACAACGGATTCTGGCATCTTACGGGCCATCGAAGCCGAAGTCACAGCCCCACCGGCAGTATGGTGCGCACGATAAGGATTTAGCCAAACATGAAGCTCAATTCCTCGTTTGTGCGCCTGTTCAACCCAGAATTCAAGAGGATCATAATAGGGTGAGGGTGCCTGCCCCTCCGTTCCCGTCAAAAAATACGACCATGGCTCAAGATCGCTCTTATAAAAGGCATCTGCCGAAGGACGTACCTGAAAGATCACCGCATTGAAATTATTATTCCTCAAAAAATCCAGAATACCAATTGCTTCCTGCTGTTGTTCTGCGGTGCTGAGATTATTTTTGCTCGGCCAGTTGATATTGGCAACTGAAGCTACCCAAGCCGCACGAAACTCACGGGGCACAGGTGGAAGATCAACAACGACATCCTTCTTTTTTTCAACCGCAGGCTGTTCTTTTGTCTCTATCGTATTTTTCATCCGCTCTCGCTTCGGAACCGAAGGGGGATCTTTTTTTACAATTTCAACGTTGGTGTTCGTATTTACAGGTTCTTGCTTTTTATTTTTCTTGGATGAACAAGAAGACAAAAGAAAGAGTGCCGTAGTTAAAAATAATAAGGAACGTTTCATCAAGCTATAGAATATTATGTTTTTTTTCAAACTAACCCCAAAACTAAGCTAAATTTCAATAGAAAAGAAATTTAGCCGTCGCCCATCCGCTTTAAGAAGATATTTCTATCGGATGAAAAGAAGAAGCATAGATTTCATTGTCAGATTACAAAGCATTCCGATTCAATTTACGAAGCCATGCTATCTGGAAACTCGTGCTATTCGGCGATCAATAACGTAGTTCCCCTTTAAAGATTACATGTTTCAGCCTGAAGTCATCCGTAAATACGATGACATTAGCCATGCTTCCCGCATTTAAATTCCCGATATCACTTCTCTGTAATAGCTTAGCCGGATAAGTCGTAGACATCCGGATTGCCTCATCCAGTGGAATTCCAACCTGTTCCACACAGTTTCTGATTCCTTCAAACATGGAAATTGCAGCCCCTGAAATGGTTCCGTCCGGCAAGGCGTAATAGCCATCATTCAAGACATGCTGATAGATCCCCTTACTGCATGCCGCCACAGCATCCGTAATCATAAATAGACGCTCACCCATCTGCCGTTTGGCAATTTTCACGGCTTCAAAGCTGACATGATGCCCATCGACAATGATGCTCGCGCAAGCACTTTTATGATTAAAAATAGCGCCGACCAAACCTACTTCGCGATGATGCAGCGGTGACATGGCATTGAAGAGGTGTGTACTCGTTGGAATTCCCGAGTCGTAACCATGTGTTCCCTCCTCGAAAGTAGCATTACTATGCCCGGCACTGAGGAGCAGCTGGTAACCTTGCAAATACGCCAGCACCTCGTCCGAAATACATTCAGGGGCAATCGTCATCATCCTGACAACTTTATTTCCCTGCAGCAGATCTTCGATCCTTTCCTTCGTAGGCGCTATAATCAGTTCTTCGGGATGAGCACCACGTTTTTTTACATTCAGAAAAGGCCCTTCGAGATGCAATCCTAAAAATGCATCGTGGTGATAGTTCTCGGCAACGCGAATGGCTTCTTTGAATACCGGAATTGTATTTGTTGCCAAAGTCATCATATAGGAAGTGGTCCCCTTATCGATCAGTCCGTTGGAGATTCGTTCCAATGCCTCCACACTAAGTTCGGCAGAATAGAGATCCTCTCCATCACCATACAATTGCAGGTCGACCAATCCGGCACAAACATTGGCCCCTTTGACATCAAGCAGCTGATATCCCTCTGGAAGATCCTGCTCATCGACGATCCCTACAATTTTTCCTTCATCCAAAAGCAATGCTTTATGCGCTATAATTTCAGTTCCGGTATAAATCCTACCGCCGATCAATGCTGTTTTTTTCATCAAAAATTAGTATAAGTTAAGCTGTTTGACCCACCAATTTTGGTTTGTCGTCCTCACTCAAAGCCTGATATCACTTTCCGATCCGGGACAGGTTTCTCTCTGTTTCGGTCCTATACATTCAGGCATTGCTGAACGTAAAAGCTTGCAGCGTACGCTTCCTTTGCTAAAGTTAGGATTTGTCTTCACGCTATCCCAAAGTTTTTACTTTTTAATTTTAACTTTTTAATTTACTGTTGTAACTTAGTTCCATGTACTTTTTCAGAAAGCGCAATGCCGATCGCCCCACAAATGGCAGCATTAAAGCCATGCATATCATTAATGCAACGGCTGTTATTGTCTTTTTATTGGGGTTGATCTATAAAATATTTTTTTCATCCTAAACTAGTAACCATGTCAAAAAAAGAGATTTTCAATACAGACAAAGCTCCTGCGGCAATAGGCCCCTATAATCAAGCAATTAAAGCAGGTAATACCCTTTATGTTTCCGGACAGATTCCACTTGTTCCAGAGACGATGGAACTGGTATCTTCCGGCGTAAAAGATGAGGCACATCAGGTATTGAAAAATGTGGAAGCCATTTTAACACATGCTGGATATACCTTTCAGGACGTCGTCAAGGCCTCCATCTTTTTAAGTGACATGGGCAACTTTAGCCTCGTTAATGATGTTTATGCCGAATATTTCAAAGAAGCACAACCGGCGCGTGAGTGCGTGGCGGTGAAGACATTACCAAAGAATGTCAATGTCGAGATTTCGGTGATCGCCTGGAAAGATTAATCCGTGGAAAATAACAACGAAACTGTAAGCCGCGGAAAATATCTTTTCGCGGCTTTTTTGGCTCCCTTCATTTGGGGATTCATGTCCATTCCCGTTCGGTGGATACGGGAATATCCTGCCGAGGATATTCTCTATTTTAGGATCGTAACGGCTCTGGCCGCACTTTGGCTCTATCTCCTGCTTTTCCAACGGAAGACGTTGCACTTGGATATTCTTAAATTCAGGGAGCTCTCAAAAAAGGGCAAAATTCGGCAGACCGGCCTTACCGTGCTCGCCTCGCTTTTGATCTTCGGCAACTGGTTCACCTATATTTATGCCGTCAACCACATCAGCATCCAGTCCGCAGCTCTGGCTTATCTGACTTGCCCTTTGATTACAGCGGCAGCAGCCTACTTCATCTTAAAAGAAGAACTGCGCCCGATTCAGAAGATGGCTCTCCTCATTGCATTTGGCAGTGTCTGCCTATTAGCCAAAGGATCGCTGCATGATGTTCTATGGGCAGCGACCATCGCCACCTGTTATGCCTTCTATCTTATCGTACAGCGCGTGTCTACGGGTTTTAACAAACTCAATCAGTTAGTTGTCCAATTGACAATCTGTGCACTATTTGTTATACCCAAACTGATCTATAATCATCATGAGATCCCCACAGATCCTGTCTTTTGGGGTACAATAATACTGATTGCAGTTATATTTACCATTATTCCACTATTTCTGAGTATGTACGCCTTGATTGGTATTTCCTCTACCACCACAGGTGTATTGCTATACATTAATCCAATCATTGCCTTCACCTTGGCAGCAACCTATTTTCAGGAGCCTGTTCCCTTCATCAAGTATCTGGCGTATGGAATTATACTGATGGCCATCGTCCTTTTCAATAGTATCAATTTCCGCCAGACCAGGAAAAATTAAAGTAAATTTTAACCAAGGATCAATTACACCCGGAATTAAATTATTATAAATAATCTGGCTTATCACCATTAATTGCAATGGTAATAAGCCAGATTATTCACTTTCCTTTCAAAGGAGGATACATTTCCAGCAAGGAACAAAAAATGACAAAACACATTCACCTCACAGACAACAACTTACAAAACAACTCTTCACATTTGTATCAACTTTGTTTACCAAAATTTTTGATTTTTCATCAACAGTAGTAAATTAGTGCACAATTTAAGGGGAATCACACCTCCTTTTGCTCCTATCACTTCTGTATTGAATAGCATACCATAATCACTGATTTTGCTTTCCATTCATATTCAATACGTTTTTCCTAACCGACATGCTAAATGGAATTAGCCCATTACTGCGGAAAATAACTTCTGTTATGAAAATATGTATATAAAAAACTGAATATAACACATATACTATATGAATAACAAATTATACACTACACTAAGGATGTTGAGTATTGTTCCGACAATGCTCTTTTCGGCATCTTTACTTCATGCGCAAAGCAGCCAAGTGAAAGGGACGGTTGTTGACGCTAAATCAAAAGCTCCACTTGTGGGTGCTACAATCAAAGTACTAGGCACATCAACAGCTAGTTCTACAGACAGCAAAGGTGCGTTCCAGATCAATGTAGACGATAAAAATCGTGTCCTGAATATCAGCACGATTGGTTACGAAAATAAAACCGTTACACTCGGACCGGGTGAAACCACCGTTACAGTAAGTCTGGATGAGCAGACGCAACAGCTAGAAAGTGTTGTTGTCACCGCACTCGGTATCAGCCGCGCACAGAAATCATTGACCTACTCTACCCAACAGGTCAACGGGGATGAACTGAACAAGGTAAAAAGCACCAACTTGGCCAACAACCTAAACGGTAAGGTAGCGGGTGTCAATATCGCTTCCAGTTCTTCGGGCCCGGGAGGTTCGGCAAAAGTCGTTTTACGTGGTAACAAATCCGCCTCCGGTAACAACCAGGTACTTTATGTTGTCGACGGTGTTCCGATCAATAACCAAACCTTGGCAACACAACCGGGAAATATTTTTGGTGGAGAGCGCGATGGCGGGGATCCAATTGCTCTGATCAATCCTGAAGATGTAGAAAATATTTCCGTGCTAAAAGGTGCCTCCGCAGCAGCATTATACGGTAGCCAAGCCGCTAATGGTGTCATTTTGATTACCACCAAATCTGGAAAACAGGGGCGTACAGTTGTCAACTTCTCTTCAAGTGCACAAATTGAACAACCCGTATCATTACCCAAGTTCCAAAACCAATATGGACAGGGAACAGGTGGAAAAAACGATAATACCAGCGTCTCAAGCTGGGGAGGCAAAACTGATGGGACCAATTATGACAATACAGGCCAGTTTTTCCGTACAGGAAGTAATTTCACAAACTCGCTGACACTATCTGGCGGTAACGAAAAAAATCAAACTTATTTTTCTTATGCCAATACCCTAGCTAAGGGAATAGTACCCGAAAACGATCTGATGCGTCATAATTTCAATCTGAAAGAAAGCGCAAAGTTTTTTGATGATAAACTGACTGTGGAAGGAAGTGCCAATTATATTACACAAAAACTGGATAATGCACCCACATCCGGATTTTATTACAACCCTATAGTTGGTTTATATTTACTGCCGAGAAATCTAGATATCGCTAACTACAAACAATTTGAAACCTTCAATAGCAGCCGGAATCTTTACGACCAAAATTGGTATACGCTGGTTGATGATCAAACGACGCAACAAAATCCATGGTGGGTGGTCAATAGAAACCCAAACAGTTCAAAAAGGAATAGGCTTCTGTTAAATGGTAGCGCAAAATACCAAATTGCCCCCTGGATCAGTGTACAGGCGCGGGGAAGTGTTGACCGTACAAGTGAGGTCTGGGACAGAAAAGCATATGCCGGCACGCAGAGTATCCTGGCACGACCAAATGGCGGCTACAACTATACCAATACAACGATCACACAACAATATGGAGATTTGATCGCCAACATGAATTTCCATGTTAACGACAAATTTCAGATTACAGGACTTGTCGGAACGAGTATCACCGACTGGAAAACAGAAGGTGTCAATTATACGAGCGGAACTGCGGGGCTGGAGTATCCCAATCAGTTCATTATCCAGAACTCCAAAACACCAACACCAACAGGTCTCTCCAATAACCGCAGACAATTACAGTCGGTATTTGCAAGCACAAACTTGTCTTACGATCAATGGCTCTACCTTGACCTAACAGCCCGTAATGACTGGTCAAGTACCTTAGCATTCACCGACACAAAATCTTTCTTCTATCCATCTGTTGGTCTGGGCGTAGTACTGAATGATAAATTGAATATGCCTGAATTTATCAATATGGCGAAAGTACGTGGATCTTATGCTATAGTAGGTAATGATCTCCCGCCATACACTACACTGTTGACAAATTCATTGGGTCCCTATGCTGTATTGACTTTAAATGACATCTCTTTTCTTAAAAGTCTAAAACCTGAGAAAACGCATTCATTAGAAATTGGTACGGAATGGCGTATGTGGAACAACCGCTTGAATGTAGATGTGACTTACTACAAAACGAACACAAAAAATCAATTCTTTAAGATTGCAGCGAATCAAGCCTCTCTTTATAACCAATATGCAATCAATGCCGGAGACATTCAAAACCAAGGGGTCGAGGCATTGGTATCATTGGATGCGATTAAAAACGATAATTTCACCTGGAATACCAGCCTGAATTTTACGTATAATAAAAACAAGATTGTTAAACTCGATGATCGTGTAAGCGAGTTTGCCCTTACAGGGGACGGGCTTTTTGGTAACTATGCATCAAAATTTAAGGTTGGTGGATCTTTTGGAGATATTTATGGTTTAGATTTCGTGAAAGATGATCAAGGGCGGATCCTTGTTGACGCTGCAGGTAAACCGCAGACAACCTCACAATATGTTAAACTTGGAAATTCAAATCCAATTTGGCAAATGGGCTGGAACAATACCTTTAGCTATAAAAACTTCAATCTAAGTTTCCTTATTGATGGTAAATTTGATTATGAGGTCATGTCCGTAACACAGGCTTTACTTGATGGATATGGCGTATCAAAAGCGACCGGTGATGCTCGGGCAAATGGGCACGTTGCCATCAACGGCGTTACAACCGCAGGAGCTGCTGTAACTTCCGTAGATCCACAAGCCTGGTATGAATCTACCGGCGGTATGTCTCCTGTGAGCAGCCAGTATATCTACGATGGTACTGTCGTACGTTTACGTGAACTGACTGTAGGCTACGACTTCAATATCAAAGATAGCTTCTTCAAAAAACTTCGTGTCAATGCTGTAGGAAGGAACTTATTCTATATTACCAAAAAAGCGCCTTTCGATCCTGAAGTAACCATGTCCACAGGCAACTCATTAAGTGGTGTTGACATCTTTATGATGCCTGCAACACGCAACTACGGCCTTACATTAAATGCAACTTTTTAAGAATACAGACATGAAATATACATTCAACAATATAAGCAAGTTTATTGCTGCCGGTTTACTCATTGGAGGAACCTTAAGCAGCTGTACCAAAAATTTTGACGATTACAACAAAAATAATTTAGGCCTGACAGATGGTGATCTTGCTGCTGACGGAAAAGATTTGGAAATCTTCTTTAAGACGGCACAAATGGCCATTTACAATTTTTCAGGTGGTGGCGACCCCAATTCTTTCCAGGTACAACAAAACCTCAACGCCGACGTTTATTCAGGCTATTTTATGTCACCCAATCCCTTCGGAAACCGAAGCAACCTTAATTATGCGTTAACAAACGGCTGGAATGGTGAAACATTTAAAGTCCTCTATCTTAACGTGATCAAGGCTGTGGACAGATTACAAAAAAATGGATTGGACAAAACCTATCCTGCACTTGGTGCCGCCGCAAAAGTCATCAAAGTGGAAGCTGCCAGCCGGGTTACCGATGTGTACGGCCCCATTCCTTATACCAAAGTCGGAACATCTGATGAAATTATTCCTTATGATAAACAATCGGATATTTATGCCGCTTTCTTCGCCGAGCTAGATCAGGCTGTGGAAACTTTGAAAGCTTTCGACGCCCAAAGTCCAATGACAGATAAAATAGAAGCAATAGATTTAGTTTATCCAAATATGGATAACCAGACACGCTTTAAGAACTGGCTTAAACTTGCAAATTCACTTCGTTTGCGTCTTGCTATGCGTATTGTCAAAATAGACCCACAATTAGCAAAAACGCAGGGAGAAAAAGCATTAAATGCGACAAATGGAGGGCTACTGGAAAATAATACCGAAAACTTTAAAGTTACTGTACCTACCGATGGTACATTTAGCAACCCCCTTTGGTTTATTTCTAAAAATTGGGCGGATACCCGCATCAACGCTACGCTTTCAGCTTACATGGAGGGACTAAAAGATCCAAGAATCTCAAAGTATATGTCTCCTGTTGAAAAGGATCCTGCGCTGGCAAATGTTCAAGGTAAATATATAGGCATACGCATCGGAGGTGATGGCATTGACAAAACACGCTATCAAAAGCTTTCGGCGTTAAATACGGAAGGTAATACTCCTTCATTTACCGCAAGCACAGCGCCGATGTTGATGACGGCTGCCGAAGTTTACTTCTTGCGTGCTGAAGCAGCCTTAAGAGGCTGGGCAAATGCAGGTGGTACAGCACAATCTCTTTATGAAAAAGGAATTGAAACTTCATTTGGGCAATGGGGAGTTACATCAGGCCTAAGCACGTATTTAAATGACAACACAAGCAAAGCAGCAGCCTATGTAGACCCGTACAATGCAAAAAACAATGCCGATTCGCCGAGTGCATTAACGATCAAATGGAACGATGCTGCGACCAATGAAGAAAAATTGGAGCGCATCATTACACAAAAATGGTTAGCTATCTTCCCAGAAGGACAGGAAGCATGGAGTGAATTCCGCCGTACAGGATATCCTCGCCTGTTCCCTGTCGTTGTAAACAATAGTGCAGACCTGATCGACACGAAAATACAGATTCGTCGACTACCATTCTCGCAAAATGAATACAATACAAATGCGGCCGAAGTACAGAAAGCAATTGCCCTATTAGGTGGCCCCGACAATGGTGGGACACGCCTGTGGTGGGATGTTGCCAAAGGAAATTTCTAAACGGAATTTTTTCCTATACTAAGGCGGTTTAACCTTTTGGTTAAGCCGCCTTTTTTATGATTGCTCCATTGATCCACCTCCAAAGCCAATATGGCTTAGCATGTTCCAATATACATGGCATTCCAAAAAATCACGTTAACGAGAATTTTTATCTATCCCTGTAGCGCTCCTTCCAGATTGCCCGTTCATTCAAAAAACCAAATATGCGATTATGAAAAATCTGTCTGTCCTGGGTATTACCTCCCTGCTCGCCTGTACGATGCTATTTGTCGTCTGCAAATCCGAATCTCATCTGGACAATCCCTATAAAGAAAAAGCCGAAAAAGAACTGGAGGTACTCTCAAATGAAAAATACAGTAAGATTATTGCGCTGGCCAATCCAAAAGAATGTACCGATACCGAGGATTGGAAAATCATAGATATTCAGACTGTATGTGGCACCAGTCATATCCCCTACCACCGTTCTGTTGATAAGACAACTTTACAGAACATGATCAATGATTATAATAAGCTGATGGAAATATACCAGCCCATGATGGCGCCAAGAATCAATTGCATTCCCTATCGAAAACCACTTGATGTCATCTGTCAGGAAGGAAAGGCCATGATCAAGTACGAATAAACCAATTCAAAACAGAAAACTTTACAAACCTAAATTAACCAAATATGAAAAAAATATTATTTAGCCTTCCGATTATTGGATTGATACTGTTCCTTGCCTGCTCTAAAGACAGCTCTAAATCGTATGAATATTGGTCTGAGCAAGTCAATAAAAAAACACAGGAAATCAGCACGTTGCTCGAATCTGTCTCGTGTACAAATATCAATGAATTTGAAATTATAAAACGATCAAATTATTACCTCGTCCATTCCTCGCTGAAAAGCCAATTTGAAAATCTCAGCAAAGAGCTGGATCATATGCTAGATGAACAAGATAAAGCGGCTGCCCGTGAAGGGATAATGAACATTTATCCTACATTAGATTATATCCCTTTCAATCCGCCAGTAAAGAAAGCGTGTGTCAACGGTAAAGCTACTCTTCTGTATTCCAAAGATTTATCCCTTGATGAAATCAACGCCGAACTACCTAAAAGATATAAAGAACTGCAAGAATTCTATAAAGACGTAACCTGCACAAATCCAAACGATTGGACCAGCCATTTTTTACGTACAGGCTGTTGCATGGAAGGCATAGCTGTCCACAAAACCATCCGTTCGACGGAGATGAAAGAAAAAATAGAGCTATATAACATTTTAATGGAAAACAAACTCCGGCTCGACAAAACAACATGTCAGGGGGACTGTCCAAATATGGCTAAACCAGTCCAATGCAAGGATGGAAAACCTATTGTAGAAGTATATAAATCGTAAAAATTAAATTTTTCGTATTTTAGCCATTCGAGAAGAATGGCTGAATTAAGTTTAATTACCCCAATAGAATACCTCAAAGGTGTAGGCCCCCAAAAGGCAGATGTGCTCAAAAAAGAGTTACAGGTATTTACCATTGGAGATTTGTTGACCCAATATCCCTTTCGTTACATCGACCGTACAGAATTCCACAAGATACGGAAGCTGCACCCCGATATGATGGCAGCACAGGTTTTGGGGCGTCTGGTTTCATTGCAGCTCGTGGGTGAGAAAAGGACCAAGCGTCTCGTCGGCTCATTCAAAGATGAAACGGGTTCCATGGAACTTGTCTGGTTCCAGTCCATTCCTTGGCTCCAAAAGTCTTTGAAAGTAGGCTCGGCCTATATCATTTACGGCAAACCTAGCGAATTTAATGGGCAGCTGTCCATCACCCATCCTGAAATGGACCTGTACAATCCGCAGGTCAAGCAAGCGGGCAACATGAGCCTACAGCCGGTCTATTCCTCCACGGAGAAACTCAAAAAATTCAATCTGGACACCAAGGGCATCCAGCGCCTGCAGCAGACCGCATTGGAAACCGTGTTTCGGAGTATAGGTGAGACGATCCCCCAGGAAATAATCGCAAAACATCAACTGGTTTCTCACCAGCAGGCTTTGGCCTCCATTCATTTCCCGAGCAACCAAAAGGAATTGAACCAGGCGATCAAGCGGATCAAATTTGAAGAACTATTTTTCATCCAGCTCAAACTGCTCAACAATAAGCAGCTGAACACACAGAAATTCAAGGGGCAACGCTTCAACAAAGTAGGCGAAAAGTTTAATACTTTTTTTAACGAACGTCTTCCGTTTCCATTGACCGGGGCGCAGAAACGCGTTATTAAAGAAATCCGTATCGATACCAATACTGGGGCGCAGATGAACCGTTTGGTGCAAGGTGATGTAGGCTCTGGCAAAACGGTGGTTGCCCTAATGAGCATGCTGCTCGCCGTTGACAATGGTTTTCAGGCCTGTATGATGGCACCCACAGAAATTTTGGCCACACAGCACTACCAGGGGCTCAAACAGCTCGTCGGCGATGATCTCGTCAGCATCAAGCTGCTTACCGGTTCAACTGGCACCAAAGAACGCCGGTTGATCCATCAGGCCCTCGAAGAGGGTACACTTGATATCCTGATCGGCACCCATGCACTCATTGAGGATAAGGTACAATTTAAAAATCTCGGCTTCGTCGTGATCGATGAACAACATCGTTTTGGTGTGGAACAACGGGCGAAGCTCTGGCGCAAGAATATTATTCCGCCACATATGCTGGTGATGACAGCTACGCCCATTCCCCGGACCCTGGCGATGACCATGTATGGTGACCTCGATATTTCGGTGATCGACGAGCTTCCGGCCGGACGTAAGCCTATTAAAACCGTCCATTTCTTTGAGAGCTCCCGCCTGCGGATGTTTGGCTTTATGCGTGAAGAAATCGCCAAAGGCAGACAGGTCTATCTCGTCTATCCACTGATCAAAGAAAGTGAAAAACTCGATCTGATCTATTTGGAGGCCGGCCTGGAGAATCTGCAGCGCGAATTCCCCCTTCCGCAGTATAAGATCAGTATTGTACACGGCAAAATGCCTGTGAAAGATAAGGATTTTGAGATGCAACGTTTTGTGAAACACGAGACACAGATCATGGTGGCAACAACCGTGATTGAAGTTGGTGTCAATGTGCCTAATGCCTCCGTCATGGTCATTGAAAACTCCGAACGGTTTGGTCTCTCCCAGCTCCATCAATTGCGGGGCCGTGTGGGCCGTGGAGCCGAACAGTCTTTCTGTATACTCATGTCAGGCAATAAGCTCAGCAAAGAAGGGCGCCTCCGATTGGACACCATGGTGCGTACCAATGATGGTTTTGAGATTGCCGAAGTTGACTTACAGCTACGTGGCCCAGGCGACATTTCCGGTACACAACAGTCCGGCGTGCTCGACCTTAAGATGGCCAATCTGGCGACAGACCAGGCCTTATTGACCGAATGCAGAAACACCGTCATTGCCATATTCAAAGAAGACCCTATGCTGCAAAGCGAAAAAAACTACTTGCTCCGGAGCTTTTTGGCCCGGAAATCAGATGGCATTGCCTGGGACAAAATCTCCTGATCATCGTCCAGCCATTGACAAGCTTAAACCCCATCCATCACTTGTTTTATTCAGGAGTCCATTCAATGCTGTTCGAAAACGCTTCAACAAACTAGGATAAATCAGTTCGAAGATATGCCGTTACCAGTGAAACCTGTTTATAAAAATCAAGAAAAAGATCACCGCCGCCAGCTAATGGACTATCTATCATCAATTCGCTTGTATATAAAATCAAAATTATTTATTTTTGCATCATTATGAACATGATATAGAAAATATCCCCTTCTTTTACTAGGCAAAAGATGGCGACTGACCGCTTACTTATTTTGAGTTGCCCTGGTAAGCAAATCACAAGAGACTTATTGGTTAATGAAGAATTATGTCCTATTTAGGTGCCCATCTTGTTTGGTGTACAAACGCATAAATTCTTAAATTTACCTTTTCAAAACAATAATTAAAAGTGAACGTATAACAAGATATAGGCAATAGATCGCAGCGTGCGGCTTAGTGACCTACCTACTTCACTTAATATACTTAATAGTACAAAATGGCCAGAATTAAAATACACGATACAGCAATAAAACCCGAAACAGCCGTCTTGGTCAGTGTCATCACGCAGGGCGTGACTGAGGCAAAAGCAAAGGAATATCTGGAAGAACTTGAATTTCTTGTACAGACAGCCGGTGGCGAGACCAAAGGCATGTTTACACAGAAATTAGCTTTTCCGGATAGAGCGACATTTGTCGGCAGCGGAAAACTTGAAGAGATCAAAGCCTATGTCGAAGCTGAAGAGATCGACATTGTTGTCTTTGATGACGAGTTGTCCCCATCCCAATTGCGTAACATCGAGAAAGAACTCAAACGCAAGATATTGGACCGTTCCAATCTGATCCTGGATATCTTTGCCCGACATGCAAAAACTGCACAGGCAAAAACCCAGGTCGAACTGGCACAACTGCAATACCTATTACCACGATTGACCCGCCTGTGGACCCACTTGGAGCGTCAGCGCGGGGGTATCGGTATGCGTGGCCCCGGTGAATCGCAGATCGAAACCGATAGACGGATTATCCTAGACAAAATTTCATTGTTCAAGGAAAGACTACGCGCGATCGACAAGCAGAATGAGACCCAGCGCAAAAACCGTGGTGAGATGATCCGCGTCGCATTGGTGGGTTATACGAACGTCGGTAAATCAACGATCATGAACATGATCTCCAAATCCGATGTATTGATCGAGAATAAGCTCTTTGCAACATTGGATACAACGGTACGCAAGGTTGTTATCGATAATCTTCCGTTCTTGTTATCCGACACGGTAGGTTTTATCCGCAAATTACCGCATCACCTGGTGGAATGTTTCAAATCTACCTTGGATGAAGTCAGAGAGGCAGATGTGCTGATCCATGTGGTGGATATCTCACATCCCAACTTTGAAGACCATATCCAGGCGGTGAATGAAACATTGAAAGATCTGAAAGCTCTGGATAAGCCCGTTATTACGGTGTTCAACAAGATTGATCTGTACAAACCGGCTGTTGAAGAAGGTCATGATGGTGAAGAGGTGGAGGTTACCTTGGACGATTTCCGCAATTCATGGATGGCGAAAAATTCCGATCCGGCAATCTTCCTATCTGCAACAAACAAGACTAATATCGAAGAATTCAAGCAAACCCTTTACGATATCATCGTGAAGATGCACAATGAACGTTACCCTTACAACAATCTGTTGTATTAATTTGACTAACATGATGGCGGATCGTTTCTGACGATCCGTCTTCTTAAAAAGATAAGCAATGAATAAAGTGGTGCAGTTCCAAGACTGGGGACTTGTAGATTATCAGGAAGCCTGGGACAGACAAGAGTCCATCTTCAAGGGCGTATTGGATATCAAACACGACAATCGGGTCAACGCGACGACGACAGACACACCAAACTACCTGATCTTCACAGCCCACCCCCATGTCTACACCTTAGGAAAAAGCGGGCACGAAGAATACCTGCTCCTGGATGAGAAAGGCCTGGAAGAAAAAGAAGCGAAGTTCTATAAGATCAACCGCGGTGGTGATATCACCTACCATGGACCGGGTCAAATTGTAGGCTATCCGATTCTGGATCTCGACAATTTCTTTACCGATATTCACCTTTATTTAAGGACATTGGAAGAAGCCATTATCCTGACCTGTGCCGATTATGGTGTTCCGGCGGGACGATATCCTGGGTTTACGGGCGTCTGGATCGAACCGGACAAGCCCACGGCCCGCAAGATCTGCGCGATGGGCGTGCGCGCCTCACGCTGGGTCACCATGCATGGTTTTGCCTTTAACGTCAATACAGATCTGGACTATTTCAACAATATTATCCCCTGTGGTATCGACGATAAAGACGTGACCTCATTGAAACGGGAACTTGGTCAGGAAGTCGATATGGATGACGTGAAGGAAAAACTTCGCGGACACATCGCCAGACTTTTTGAAATGTCAATTATATAGATCAGAAACAACAATAAACGCGCAAGGACCTGCTAAATACAGGTCCTTGCGCGTTTATGTTATCCTTAAACATAGGAAATCCTTTAGTAGTTCATTTATTTCTTTAGTCCCCTATGCTGCGATTAACAATAGTACATACAATCGTAGCTATACAGTTTACCATCTTTGAAGGTGATGATCAGCTGCCCTGCATCGCCATTCTGAAGACGGTAGACATGGGGTGCCTCGATCATATTTGCGGAGACCATATCGCCAAAATGATTGATAAAATCCCTTTCAGTGTAATTGGCATCCATGCGTTCATTGCCTATCACCAAGATTTCACCATCCGTAAAATATAGCTTATAAACCGTTCCAACAACTTTCTTTTTGTAATTCTCTTCAAATGCCACGATCATATTGGGGGTTTTATAAAAGTAGCGCGGTTCCCAGCCACATTCGGGCATATCCGGTATCTCTGCAACACGTTGCATCTTTAGTTGATTCATCTGCGCATCCTTGATCTCTCCGTCCATGAGCGATACCCCTTTCCAGATAAAATGCAGGTTCAGCGCCCTCATCTTTTTTTCATACGTGTCAAAATCCGGCTTTTTATCCAGCTTGCTGGCCAGCAGCAATTCAAAATCAATATCGACTTTCGGATTATTCACCCCATAGGCTGCATAAGATTCCTTCCAACAGGAAAAGGCCTGTTTTAAGTTTTTCTCTTCCCGCCAGGCCAGTTCCCGCAATCTTCCCACCTGAACCAGTTCTTTTTCTTGATCCTTACCTTTTACCGTCAAATAATCTTTCAGTACTTTATCGTAAGTGAGGGCGGAACCTAAAAATTTCAATTGCACATATTCAGGGTTCTCATGAAAATGATCACCGATATACACCCAGCCGTCGGTATATAAAGGCACATAATCAATGCACAGCAACTCATTAAGCGGTGCGCGGCGCACAGCGGTGCTTGTCGTTGACGGTGCTTTACGGACACGTAATTCGGACACCTGCACATAATAGTGCGGGCACTGATACCCTTCGACGCCCCGATAGAAATATTTGACGGGCTCGTCAGCAGATTTTTTTCCGTCCATGAATTTCTTCAGTGGTTGTCGATCGATAAATCCAATATCACCGTTGCTGACCTGCACCTTATACTGCATGTTGGTCGAGTCGATCAGATAAATCGATGCTTCAGTGCTAAATACCCCCAAAGGATCATTGCTCTTTCCAGCCTCCTGATAGAGATAGCCCCACTTGGAGGTGTACACAGGCCGTTCACCCGCAGGCTGCGCCATGCTTCGGTTCACAAAACAACTGTATAGGATACAGCACAGGAGTACTACTTTTCTAAACATATAGCTTTATTTCTTTAAATAGCAATACAGATATCCATCAAAGTCGGCTAAACCTATTGAAAACCATCGCTGCGAGCAGCGTAGCTCAACCTTTTAGACGAATAATAGCATCTTCCGATACTTGGCAAAAATAGGCAAAAAGAAGGCCAATGAAATCGCTATAATCAGCTATTTCGCGAACGAAGGGTTGATCTTATTTTGGGTTTTATTTCCGACTCAGTAATGTCACCTGTCCCTCCAAAGCGGAAATAGTCTTTTCCTGCGCTTTGATCGTCTGCTCCAGTGCGGCGACCAATTGTTTGGAAACGGACGAACCTTCGGAACTTGTCGCCGCCATTTCCGGTTCGGGGCTAACGGCTCCCGCAGTACGCATCATTTTACCTTCGCCCAGCAATAGCCAGGCAGGGCTTATATCCGGATGGCGGGTCAATATCGCAATCATCGCATCCGAACTGAGTGCTGTATTTTTCTGACCGCCCTTAAAATTGGCATAGGAAAGCTCCACATCTTTAAAAAATTCAGTTTTACTGATGCCCTTTTTTTCAGCGATCAGCAATACACGTTCTTTTACGTTCACAATTATTCTATTTTTAAGACGCTATTATTTTAAACCAAACCGCAAACCAAACTTCCAATTTGTGAAGGAGTTTATCTCCGCAAAAGACGAGATTCACAGATGTTTATTGATTCCAAGCGATTGAACTACTTATTCTCATGGAAATAATAATCAATCAGCCTTTCATCTTCAAAAAAAATAAAAGTCCGGTTAGCATCTATTTATTCCGCAGCGATTCAATCTCACGCTCTAGCGACAATAATAATCGTTCCAATGATATAATTGTCTTTTCCTGAGATTTAATAGTGATATTTTGTGACGAAATCAATTGCCTTAACGTATTAATCTCCCCATTCGTGATTCTTTCCAATTCAGGTGTTAGATACGTTTCTTCATCCTCCTGAGCTAAAACAGGCTTAAGCATCTCACCTTCCCCCTTTAACAACCACTCAGAGGAATATTCAGGATATTTTTCGACGATACTAATAAGCCATTTAGCCTGAACATCAGTATTATTCGCCAATGCACGTGTAAACACACCTCTACTGGCTCCAATAGCCGATTCAAATGCTGTTACACTTAATCCCTCTCTATCAGCAATAACCTTAATTCTCGTTAAAAAAGAACTCATAATCAATAATTATCAATATAAAATTTGTTTTATCGAAAATTAGTGCTTAAATTAGCTTTACCATTGATAATTATAAACACAATATTTAACCAAAAAACATTCCTAGCATGAAAAATACGCAAAAGAAACTAAAAGCGAAACATTTTCGCTATTTAAGCAAGGAGTATATTGCAGATCCGCTGATATATCTCAAGGAATTCTTTGAACAAGAAACATACGTTCACTATTTTGTCAAGGATATAAACCTACTCATCAATGCTGCTTCAAATGTAAAAATGAACAGTCCGCATTCTCATTCAGGCCACAACACAAAAAAATTAATTGAACTGGTAGAATTAGCCTATGTTATTTTTAAAAAATGTCATTTGAAAAAGCTAAAAAATCCATTGGACTTTTTTAAATGTGATTCTGATTACTGGAATTATGTATCAGGTGAATGTCTTAGTGTAAATGATATTGAATCGCCAGAAGATGAGATCAGCCGATTTTTCTCACACCAATCATTAGGGCAATGGTACGAAACCTTAGATGAAATTTGGATAAATATTGGCGATAGAAATGGTGAATTTCTGGGAAGTGTAAGTAAGGAAATCCTTGCGACCAGAGAATTATTACAAAGATTAGCTATATCACTGCATAAAATATATGAGAACAAATCGCTTCCGGACAATAGTACAAACAATCAAGAAGAGATTGAAAATGAGAAAAACCAAGACCATACGTCTTTGGAACAGAACGACAGCATAGAGGCAAATGAGGAACCCTCCGATGATATGTTGGAAAACGAAATATTGAACCCAAAGGAACGGATCATCTTGCCTGAATGGCTCGCTCCCCACCCCTACTCCATTTCAGCACTCAAAAACTTCTTTGATAGAGATGACCTAAATGGTTGGAAAGAAGATATTCGATATTGGTACCAGACAGTCATCACCGAAAATGAATTCTGGTCTGCAAACAATAAAAACCATAAATTCTCCGGAGCAAATCTCCTCTATACCTATTCCTGCATTTACTCTTTATTGGAAATGCTGTTCAATAAGCTTGAAGAGTCTCCCATTAGCTTAATGGATATAGAACCCTCCATCTCCGTATTGCCAGAATGTCAATCAATTTTGGTTAGGCATGAAAACAAGGAGATCATACTCTATTATATATCAGACGAAGAATTGGTGCACCCATTATCATCGTTATTAGCGACTGTTAACACCTATAGTCAACAACAATGGGATGAGATCTTATATGATTGGATCAATTATGGACTCGATAAAAATCGATATACCGGAGACTATGCAGATTACAGTACACGAATCTATCAAACCATTATCAAAATAATAGAGCTCGCTTATTTAGTGGCCTTCTCAGACGAAATAGATCTTCTAAATCAAAAAAAAACAATAGAAACAGGAATATAGGGACATCTTATCCACCCAATTATTTTGTCGAGCATCGTAACTAACTTATTTGATTTTCAAAAATAACCACAACACCAAACCAATCGATTATGAACACAGAACTCACTCCAATCATCGAAGCAATCCTTCGTGCTATTGCTGTCGATGAAATCTACCAATGGACTTATACCAACGATGGCAAGAAATACCAAATACTTCAGATTAATCGCTTGTCAAATACAGCAATTCGATGTATAGATCCTCTTAGCGCGATTAACAAGATCATCAAGAATCACCCAGACCTATACGTCAAAATACATTTCACCCATGAGATACAAAAGAAACTCGACCAAGGATTGGGCCGTACCTATCTTATTTATCAATCAGAAAATCGCATTTACCAAAATCCTGCTCAAGAAATACCACTTGTATTACCCCAATATACTCCAGCTGAGATTATCGAAAAAACCAGATTATATATCGACCAAGAGAAAAGTAAAATCAGATCGTTTATAGATGGACACTTTTTCTACCTGGATAGTAACAACAATGCACATGCAGCCTTTATGCTCCATCAAGCTATTGAACTATCGCTAAGAACCGCAGAAAAGCTTCTCTTAAACGATGAAAGAAAATCACATTCACTTAGAGGTACCATAGCCCATCTCAAAACTTTTGATTCTAAATTGGCCAAATTGATAGACAGCGAAGAGGAAAAAAAAGCACTTGAAAAGATTGATGATGCCTATGTTGGTTATCGTTACAATCAAGATTATACGATCGACAAAAGTCTATTAGAAACAGCTTATCAAATCGCTATAAATGCCTTAAACTGGATCTACGACTATTCCAATCTTTTATTCGAAGAAATCAGAGAAAAACTTAGCAAGAAAGCAATTCAGCACAAGGAGACTGAAAAATCCAAAAATAACATTGTTATTTACAACACAAATAAATGTAACAGTAACTACCGCGATCTAATATTAAATACGCTGGAGTTATATTGCACCCCTTCCTTAGTTGCCTGCTTCGGTTATTATTCGGATCAACATAAGTACAATAGCCTGCTCCAAAATAATAAAGAAGATCAGATAACGCATGCTTACTACCTCTTTATTGCGTATGATAGCCTAAATACTGACCTCGCCAACCTGCAACAACAGACAATGGATCTCTTGCCGAAAAATGTGTCGCTGACCTTCATCACCGAAGAAACAGCGCACTTTATCAAAAAACTTTCCAAAGGTCATCCCTTCTTTCTATCCATAATGAAAGTCGGTGATATCTGGTTTCAAAATGCAGTAATTGAAAATATCAAACCTGACAGCATCGCTGTTCCTCAACTTGACTTGGAGTATGCACGCAAGCAATGGGACAGTCGCTACAAGAACGCCCGTTGCTTATATCTATCTTATGAAGAAGGCTGGCCTAGTGGTGTCGAAGCAGTATATTTCACCCTCTCACAGGCTTTAGAACAAATCTGCCTCGGTGTTATCAGTACAATCCTTCAATACAAACCTCAATCTGTAGGTCTTCCTTTTTTAATGAACCTCTGCCGGTTAATTGTTCCCGAAGCGCACGCGACCTTCTGTCTGAACAACAGCGACCACGTTAAACTCTTTAAAGAAATTATCAAAGCCCAACAGGAATTTAGGTATAATGCCAACTATAAAGGAGATCCATTCGCTATTATTAGATTACAGCAACTTACAAAGCTGTTTATCGAAAGATGTAACGAAGAGATGGAAGATTACTTTGGGAAAATAGCAAGTGCTATTCAGGTCGAGAAAATAGAGTAAATACCTGTGTACGTCAGGCTACATTTAATCAATATCGGAATCCAAATCCTACCACTCCATTCACTAAAAGTAATGCTTTTGGTGAATAGCATAATTCTTACTGCGTTTAGTCAAGCTCTGGAAGCTTGCTCGTGACTAATCCCAACCTTATATTATCGGCTCTCTACTGGTATGAAATATAGAAACAACATAAATTATTTTCATACCTTCATCAAACCAATATATAATCACAAAAGGAAACTTCTTCAAAGGTGAGAACCTCAAATTTCCTTGGCCTTGAATTTGATATAGTTCAGGATTTTTTAAAATAAATTTGAACTGCAAATCCAGTTCTTTGAGAAACTGTCTTGCCAATCCTCGTTTTTGAGAATCATACCACTCACATGAATGATGTAGTTCATCTTCAGCCCGCTTTAAAAGTTTAAGCGTATAGGCCATCTAGATTTTTTTTGATGTCTTTCCAATCTCTCGCAGAAGATTTTCCATCTAAAAATTCCTTTTGAGATTTTTCAAAAGATGCTATTTGTTCAGCAGAAAAAGTATTTGTCCCAGACTCCTCATTAATTTGATATTTAATACCAAAACGATCAAGAATCTCCCTTAGCACCTTGACATCCTTCTTATTCGATATTTCAGCAGTAATAGTAGTCATTCGTATAAAAATTAAACACCTAACTCAAATATACGACTAAATTTCCAAAATCTATTTGCGATCATAATACGACTTTTATATATACAAACCTCAACCTATAGGGATCCCCTTTTTAATGAATTTCTGCCGATTATAAAGGAGGTCGATCCGCTATTATAAGATTACGGAACTTACAAAGTTATTTATCGAAAAATACAACGAAGAGATGGAAGATTACTTTGGAAAAATAGTAAGTTGTTAAAAAGACATGTCAAATTATTTGCAGATAATCGGAAATATTCCGATTATCTCACCAATTTAATACATTTACCTTATGAAAGAACTTCAACTAACCCTTTCCGAGCAAGATCAACTGGATGCATTACTGTTCAGCATGTCCAAATCACCCCAAATAATTAAAGCACGCAAAAAATCAAGATTCATGTTTATGCTGCTTATGCTGATACTATCCATTCCATTTTTCTATTATGAACGTCAACTGGCCATTCTGATTATCGTAGTCAGCATAATCGCCTTTCTGTTCTTTCCTAAATATCTCGGGATATACTACAAGCGCTATTTCACCAAATATGTCAAAAGCCCCGAATTCCAGAATAGAATCGGCATTCTACACACAATCAGCTTTGAAGATAATTATCTCCAGATCAAAAGCACACAAATGGAGTCCAAATATCAATATGACCAGTTTGAATATATCACTGAAACGGCCTTCGCTTTTTTTATCAAACTAAAAATGGCCGATCAACTGTTTTTTCCAAAACAGCAGATCGAAGATATCGCCGAATTTAAAGCTTTCTTGGCAGCGCTTAGCCAACGCCTTCATATCGCCTATCAAGAGGAACTGAACTGGAAATGGAAATAATGGTCGAAAGACCTTATGTCTATCCATACACTAAGCCAAAGCCCTGATATCCTTGATTTCCAATATATTTTTTACATCGTCCCGCTCTACAGCATGAATCATCGCCCGCCCCACCTCATGTAGGGACAACACAGCCGAAGGGGCAAAGAATTTTATAATCTTGGCAACAAATGAAAAAGGATTGGCATGTTTCTGTCCCGCAACGGTTGTCATTCCGCCCGGCCGGAAATTGTATTCCTTCTTAAACGGCAATTTCGCCAGATCATTTTCCGTCTTGCCCTTCACTCTTGCCCACATCACCTTCCCCTGCTCGGTACTATCCGTACTCCCCCCGGACACGTAGATAAAGCTGATTTCGGGATTGATCTTCAAAAGCGATTTTGCAAATGCCAATGTCGTATCATAGGTGATATAGCGGTATTTGTCCTCCTTCATGCCAACCGAACTGACACCTGCGCAATAAAAACAGGCATCATAGCCGCTGATCTCTGCTTCAACTTCGGAAAGATTCGTAAAATCTTTAACCAAAAGCTCCTTTAACTTTGGATGATGTATGTCAGCAGTACGACGCGATATGCTCAGTACCGCCTCTACCTTATCATTTTGAAGACATTCCAGTAAAACACCTTCTCCGACCATCCCTGTGGCCCCTGTTATTATAACTTTCATCGCAATTCAACTTATGTACCTAGCCCAAAAGGCTACAACTATTATTATTTATCCAGACAAATGGACATGGCATTATATCATGCGCAAGCGCTCTTCCTCCAGGTCAATTTGATAGAGCTGCGAACGGATGAGGTCCTCATCAATCTCCGACTCGCTATTCAATTTTTCCAGATATTCACGCTGCACATCCAACAATTCAATGAAAATCATTTTCGTACGCTCGTTCATCCACGAATCATCCGCAGCATTGACTTTTTCCTCCCAATGCTTCAAAATCCTTTCCATTGCCACCCGATTATGTTCTTCTTGCTCATATTTATCCTTGAGAAACTGATAGACATGCTGTTTTAAACCTTGCTTCATCTGCTGTTTGGCAACCTCTTCGGGCGTCTCGGCAAGCACGGCATCAAAAAGCTTCGTTCGCTTGATCAGATAGGGTAAGGTCAATCCCTGAACCAAAAGGGTAGAGAGAATGACAACAAAGGTGATAAATAGAATCAGATGCCGCTGTGGAATCACAGTACCGTTCATGACCAAAGGAATGGAAAGCGCCGCGGCCAGGGAAACTACTCCCCGCATCCCAGTCCAACCCAATAGAAGTGGCATAAAGAAACGTTGCTTTGAAGACCGCACCCTGAGTGCCACACTTGGACGGAAGATAAGTGTCGCAATCATCGCAGCATAGGCGCTGATCACGCGGGCAAGGATAAGGACTGCTGTCACCAACAGACCGTAACCGATAGCCTCCCGTAGTGAAGTTCCGTTCGCACGCAAACCTGCCACAATCTCAGGGAGATCAAGACCGATAATAAAAAACACTATGCCATTCAGGATAAACACAAAACTCTCCCAGACACTCAGCCCCCGCACACGACTGGTACTATTCAGAAATTTAAGCCGCTGGTTGGACATCAGGAGGCTTCCCGCAACGACAGCCAGCACCCCAGAACTGTGAAATTGCTCGGCAATCCAGTACATAAAATAGGGTTCGATCAAGGTCAGCGCAATATCCGAAGGGGCATCTGTCGGTAAGCGTTTATGTGCCTGAATAAAAAACCACCCCAACAGGACACCGATACCAACTCCACCGACCAACATCCAGATAAATGAAACCGCTGCTTCCTGCCATACAAACTGTCCCATACCCACGGCAATGAGGGCAAAACGAACAATAATCAAAGAGGAGGCATCGTTCAGCAGACTCTCTCCCTCAAGGATCGCAGAAGTAGATTTTGGAACTTTCACAAACTTCATAATGGCCCCGGTACTGACAGCATCCGGCGGAGAAACAATCCCTCCCAGTAAAAAGCCCATTGCGAGTGTGAAACCCGGAATATAATGACTGGCAACCACCGCAACGGAAAGTGCCGTAAAGAAAACCACCAAAAAGGCAAAACTTCCAATAATACGCCACCATTTCTTCATCTCCTTAAACGAAATCGACCAAGCAGCCTCACATAATAAGGGTGGAAGGAAAATCAGAAAAATAACATCCGGATCAATCGTAACAACGGGTAATGTTGGAATAAAGCTGACGATCAAGCCCGCCAAAACCAATAGAATGGGATAGGCTACCCGAAGTTTCGTCGCCAGCATTTCGAGCAACACGATGGCCGTGATCATGGCGATAAATAGCGGGAACAAGTTATGCATAGGCTGTCATAATTTACTGGTCTTGAGACACATCATTAACTCTTGTAAATATCTTAAATGGAAATTAAAAACCACTACTTCCCGCCATATTTTTTACTTTCTCATCTGTACCCTAATTTCTATATGATTCTGTACCTTAAATACAGCCTGTACCCTTCCTAAATTAGCAAAAAGATTTATTGCCATGTCAACTACAACACTTCAACCGTATTCCATCAGAGAGGTCAACCTCTCTGATCTATCCTTACTAAAAAAGGTACAGCATACTGTGAAAAACAAAAGTCTGTTGCACATGCCTTTCCTACTGCTTGCTCAAAATGAGTCAATAGCTGCCTTTTCCTTGGCTACCGTCTCTGAAGACAATAATCTTACTGTTGAAATTTGCTACGGTGCCGACGTTCCCGAAGAGCTATCAAACGTATTTAAGCACAGGGCACAAACTTATCTTGAACAACAACTATTGACCATGTTTGGTAGTGAAGAATCGTTAAAAAGGGGAATCCGTCATTTCTATGATTGGGTAAATCCAAACGGAAACAGTAAATTAGCATAAGCATGGAGCAGCAACAATTGTATAAAAAAATTGCAAACATCGTAGAGAACCAGATCAAAAATGGCTCTCTGGCCTACGGCGACCGTCTCCCCTCCGTTCGTAGTGCGCAAAAATTGTATAATGTGAGCTTAAATACGGCAAAGAGCGCGTATATGGAGCTTGAGAGCCGGTCGCTGATCGAATCACGCCCCAAATCTGGCTTTTTTGTCAGCCTGGCCGGACAGCGCCGGATGTCTATCCCTTCCATCTCAACGTTTAAGATTGATGAAAAGAAGCAAGATCCCGCGGCTTTGATTGATAAAGTTTTTCACTCGTTGGAGGATAAGGAAATTACGCGATTCTCTTTGGGACTGCCCAGCCCTTCTTTGCTCCCCATTCAGAAGCTCAATAAATGTATCCTGGAGACAGTACACGAACTGCACGATTACGGCGATCAGTATGGACAGGTGCAGGGTAGCCCGACTTTACGTAAAGAGATTGCCAAATGGTCGCTCGTACTGGAAGGAAAAATAAGCGACGATGACCTGATTATCACTTCGGGTGCCATGAATGCCATTTATAGCTGCCTCCGCGCAGTCACAAAGCCTGGAGATACCATTGCTGTGGAAAGCCCCCTCTATTTTGGTTTTATTCAGGCATTTCAGGTACTGGGGTTAAAAACCATTGAGATCCCGACACATCCGATTACGGGTATTGAACTGGACGCCCTGAAAAAAGTGATCCATAAAATCGATGTATGCTGTTTTGTTTCCAATTTCAGTAACCCCTTGGGTGCGCTGATGCCGGATGAACATAAAAAAGAGCTTGTCAAACTCCTGGCTTTCCATCATATTCCATTGATCGAAGATGACCTTTATGGGAATGTATATTTCGGCACCTCAAGACCTAAACCCTGTAAATACTTTGATGAAGAAGGCCTGGTCATGTGGTGCGGATCTGTTACCAAGGTATTGGCCCCAAGTTTCCGGATCGGATGGGTCGAACCCGGACAGTACAAAGACAGGATTCTCAAACAACGACTGGTCCAGACCATTTCACAGCCCGCTATATATCAGGAAGCGGTGGCCAAATTTCTGCAGATCGGAAGGTATGACCATCACCTCAATACCTTTAGAAAGAAGCTGTATAGCAATTATATCAACTTCAGAAACAGTATCGAGACCCATTTTCCTGAAAACACAAAGATGTCGCAACCCGAAGGTGGCTTTGTTCTCTGGCTGGAAATGGATCCAAAAATTGATTCAACGGTACTCTATGATTACGCGCTGAAACAAAAATTGAGCTTTGCCCCCGGCCGAATGTTTACCCAGCATGATCAGTTTAAAAACTGTATCCGGCTGAACTATGCCGTTGACTGGAATGAAAAAACAGCCCATGACCTGATGCGATTGGGACGTTTCTTTAAAGCCATTATCTAAGCTATTAATCCCAGTCTACCTCATCATCATCGCCCGGTAAAATAGGCGGCGGCAATTTATCGGATTTTTCTTCAGGAAATATGGTTTCCTTACCCTCACGGATCAGGATCGCATCGAAAACTTCACCGGTCATCAGGGTGCTATTATTGGACATGAATTCTTCGTTCCCATCAGGGCTCGTCAGCCAACACCTTACCGTGCCCAGACATAAAATGACGGCATCCTTACAGTCCCCCAATGTGAAAGTAATGCCACGGTCCACTTTGTGATCTTCTTTTCTTAGCTCCAAGGTTTTGCTCACATGGTAAAATATAGTATTGCGATCATCTAGTTGAATCACCACACAATATATTTTTATGTCAATTTTAGCTAGCCTTTCATGAATTAAATCAAATTTACGGAGACCCGCCAAAGGGAGCTGAACCTGAATTTGTTGCCGAGTCTCATCAAAATGTGCAACTGGGTGATTCATAAAGAAATTACTCCAGCTGACCCGCTTGGAGTACCGGAATCCCCTCAAGGGTAGTACTGATCCATATCCAAGCCGTAAGCTTCCGAGTCCGTGCTCACGGTCGTTGCGTACCGCCGCATAAAGCGCATTCTGTAACCTGAGGTAGGTCGTACGTTCACAGGCGGCTCGCAGCATAGGTTTTAAAATCTGATACAAACGACTGGCAAGATTACTGTTGTACGTAAAATCGAGGCCCGTTAACTTGCTGTTTTCACTTAGAACATAAGCTTCCCCTCGCTTTCGTTCTTTTTTACCCTTGCCGGAAGATTTCTTCATACTACTAAGTTAAATTGGTATACTTTAAAACTACAATAATCGTATGAATTAAACAACAGCTCCTTTAACAACACATAAAACAAAGACCACTTAGCGCAACAAAGTCCCTTCGACTCCCTTAAAGTCCCCTCAAGTCCGTTCAAACACCAATAACATTCGGGGACGTTCCGCACATGCTTCGCACCAGCTTCGGGGCCGCCTCGGGGCTGCTTCGACATTTGGTCGGGGCTGCTTCGGTAATTCATCGGCAACAAGGCAAACAAGAGTCGAAGAACGGTCAGACCAATCCCAACGCTGTCCCGAAGCAATAGCAATGGAATCCCGAAGAATCACCGAACAAGGTCCGAATAGCTATCGAACAAGAGACACTAGACCAACGCAAACGCCTTACCTATCCAGTACTGCATTTACTCGCAGATTGTATAAAGCGAAAAGTACTTTACGAGTGCTTCAACCGTACCTTATATATGGCTAAAGGCTGCTTTGTTCAAGCAACCTTTAGCCATATATTTTATCTTACGAAATGTGTATACCGCCTGCCCATCGGATGAGCGTAACGGATCCTAATTACTGAATTTTCTGAAAGAATTTTTTTGTCCTATAAAAAGCCAGTAGTCCGATGACACCGATCATCAACCATAGGAAATCAACAATAAATAAATCGCGTTGTCCATCCACAAAAGTCTTCCAAAGCCAATTACCTGTTACCAAACCATTGGCTATCGGGACAATAAATGCCAGGATACTTCCGACCAAAAGAGTTTCGCGATTTGTTCTTCTTATACTTCGACGAACGATGTAATATAGCGAAAGAACTAACCAAGCATAAAAATAGACCCGATAGATAAAATCCTGGTCTACTTTGGGACTAATCTTAATGGCAATAAATGTAATTGCCGTAACTGGGAGCATCGTCAGACAAATCGCCGTAAAGATATTAGCTGCCCAAAAGTTGAATTTACGTTTTCTTGGAATGACATTGTTTTTATCACGGGCAACCAACCAGATCAGAATTCCGGAAATAATAACCAGACAGCCCATTACACCAAGAATAAAATAGACGGTTTTGAGTGGGTATCCACCATAATCACCATAATGCAGGCGGTAGATAATACTTCTGACATAGTCTCCATAGCTTGTATCTGCTAATGGCGATTTCTCTTCAACAACTTTGTTATCCGCGACCTTCACCGTCAATATACCCGATCCTGCAAAGCTTCGGTTAAAATGTGGTTCGAGTTCCATGATAACATGCATATTCGAATCCGCAAAGTTTTTTACAACAATACGTTTAAACTCGCTTTCTGGCCATTTTTTCTTTGCTAGATCTAAGAAAGGTGCAATTTTCACACCCGCCAGCAAGGGTTTATAGCTATACGGATAATTATCATGGGCAGTTACGCCGATATCCTGATACATTTTTTGCTGTTCTCCATTGTACAGTAATTTGCTGAAAGGGAGAACCAAAACAGCGTTGACAATCAGAAATGTTCCCGTAACGGCAAAAATAAACTGAAAAGGAAACCCGATCACTCCCAGGGCAGTGTGCATATCCGTCCACACGGTCTTCCACTTACTAAATGGTCTAAAAACAAAAAAGTTCGAAACCAGCTTATCCCAGTGCAACAACAAACCTGTTATCAATGCGAACAAGAAGATAAAAGCTGTAATACCGGCAACGAGATATCCAAAAGGCGCGATGCCCACACTGATAGGCACCTGATTGAGCTGTGCCAAAAAGTGCAGGCGGAATAAAAACTCGCCCATATCATAATTCTGTGTATAGTCACCTGCTGTTTTATTAGCAAAATTATACATGAAATTCTTCGAATCATCATCGCCCCCTCTACGTTTCCGGCCTTTCTTCTTTTCCGCCTTCTGTTCAGGTGTTATCTTCGACAAATTTTCCTTGTTTAGGACCGTATCGTTTGATGCCGTGTAACCAATATAGGCAGAAGTCCCCTCCCGGTGCATATAGAAGTTGATATCACGTCCATGGAGGTTGGTTTCCCCCTGTAGCGAATCCAGCAGCTTGTCAAAGCTTTGATAATTTTCCTGGTAGGTTTTGTATGACGCGTTATTTTGCCAGGCCGCGATTTCGTTTCTAAAAAAGGCAAATGAACCTGCAAAAAATATCACATACAGCAGTGCACAGATGATAATACCACTGATGGTATGGGTATTAAAATAGATGTTATAATTTCTGTTGTTCATGACTGATTACATCTTTAACAAATAAGGCAACGAAAAAACCGAAGCCAAGAGTAAATAAATTCCCCATATTTTCCATCCGCTTTTGGAGAGAAAGGCCAGGAGCATCAGTACTGCCCAAAGGAGATAACCGGTGAATCCGGCAGTCATAACAACATCCTTTTTCTCAAAAACAGTTGTCAGCAACACATGAAAGGAAAGCATAACAACGTACCCACCGATGAATCCGGCTGTTATCTTCAGAAATCGCTGAAAAGGTGAACTCAGGTATTTTTTATTTGCAGGCATAACAGCAATCAATTAAGAGATCAAAAATTCAATACATAGACTGACAGCATACAGTCCGAGGACATGGTAGGCTGTTAAATAACGATACGGATTCAATAAGACCACTAGGCTCATCATGCACATGACATAGGCAAAAAAAGCAAAGAATCCGGCCCCGAATCCCTGTACATAAAGGATGACTACAAATGGTAACAGTAGCAACCCAATACTCAAGATACGCACAGACTGAGTCTGTGCGCAAAGCTTTTTCAACCACTCCGGTCTATGCTGAAACTTCACTTTCTTACTGCTGTTGTAAAAGAGGTAGGCTCCTATAAGTATGGTTATTAAAAGTGTGCTATACATCGCATAAATGATTTATATAGAAATCGCTTAATTAAAATTTGTAGGTTATTCCTAAACGGAAATTACGTCTTGCTTCTACGATGTAGCTATAATAGTTAACACTTTCCGGAATTTTAGCATTTTTCGCGGTTGTTGATCCGGCAGTCATTAGCTTACGGTTGTCAAGCAGGTTGTTGATCATCAAGGAAATATTATATCGGTTTCGTTGATAGCTTATACCCGCATCTGTACGTAGGTAATTTTTAAAATTGCTTACTTTGGTTGCCGATCCGATCGCACGGTCAAACATCCCCTGCATCCCACCCATTAGGCCTACACCTTTCAACGGCCCTTGTTGCAAACGATAGGATATCCATGCATTAGCGGTGTGCTTCGCCGTATTAGGCGTAATATTACCTATTTTCTCGGTTTTTGAATCCTCTGATATCTTTGAATCCGTTAGTGCATAATTTGCATTGACATTTAATCCTTTGACAATTTCCCCGGTAATATCAAACTCTATTCCTTTGGTCGTTGTCTCACCCAGCTGCATCAAGAAGAAACCACCATTCGGGTTCGGATGGTCAAAATCATCAACTGGCGCATTCTTTCTTTTAATTTGATAAGCGCTCAATGTAGAAATCCACTTTCCTCCTCCCCATTCTTTCTTCAACCCTGCCTCTAAATTATTTCCACGAACAGGTTTCAGTGCATTTCCTTGCCAATCTAGCCCCGAGACAGGCACAAAGGACTGGTCAAACAAAGCATATACGCTCATGGATGGATCTATTAAATAATTTACACCCACTCTTGGACTCCATACCTTGTCCTTTGCAGGATCTGCATTTGTTTTAGAGACAACATTGGACGAAGTGTAACGTAGACCTAATGATAGTTTCAGTCGATCGTCGAGAAATGCCATCTCATCGTGTACATAGAAAGATACATAAGACGAACTGGTTACATAGTCTTGACTTTTCGCTCTTTCCTTAATATTTAAAGTGCGGTCAACCTCTGGAAAGACAGATTCCGGAATACCGTAAACGGGATTATAAACATTGAGTGGATCTGAAGGAATTGAATCCAATAGAGAGCTAAAATCTCCCCAGAATTTCTTATTGCCATAATCCACACCGGCTAAAATCCGATGTCTAATACCACCAGTTCGTTCTTCACCATTAAAAGAGAGCTGCCCAAATTTATTCTCGCCATGCTCGTCTGCGGTGCTATAGTATCGTGGCATATCCCCATTGGCTGTCATATAATTCAACCAGGTGCTGGTCGCTTTCATATCAAAATTGAAATAAGCAGCTTGGGCATGGAATTTCCACTTTTGGCTAAGTTTTCGATCAAAATAGAGATAGGCACTATGATCCCTCAGCTTGCCCGGTTCCATACCCGGATCACCATAGAAAAAGTCATTGGCAATCCCCGGATCAGCAAAACCCTTTGGTGAAAAGGTATAATTTCCATTGCTTAAGTAAGAAGATCCCTGAAAGGTATATTCAGCTGTGACTGCAGTCAGCGAATCGATATTATAGGTCAATACCGGAGCGATGACAAGACGATTGCTATTATTGTATTTGGTAAAGAACTTTTTTTTCTGGCCCGCTACATTCAGGCGGTAAAGCAACTTATTGCTTTTGGTAATCCGACCGTCCAAATCCACGGCTCCACGGTACAGATCAAAACTTCCGGTATTGAGTGTAACCGAACCTTTGGTATGGCCTGTGGGTTTCTTAGTGACCACATTGTAGAAACCTCCCGGTTCACCACTGGCCAACATAAAACCGGCCGGCCCTTTGACAAACTCGATACGCTCGATCATGGATGCATCCTCCGCTGTAGGACCCCAGGATGCTTCGATATTCATACCATTACGGAAGGCTGGGATCTTGGATCCGCGCATACGGATATTGGCATACTGATTATCCCAATGCCCCTGACGTGTTGCTCCACTGATATTACGGGTGATACCATCAACAATGTCAAAAACCTGCTGATCCGCCATCAGATCCGAAGAAATGACCTGAATATTTTGTGGCAGTTCCAAAATCGGCGTTTTGAGACGCAAAGATCCAGATATGCTGTCGAATTTATAGTTTTGATAGTATTTCCCGTAAACGGCAACTTCATCGATGGACTCCGATTGGTCACTGAGCTTGATCTCGCCCAAATGATTATTCTGATCTGTTAAAATTGCCTTTAAATTATGCTTGTTGTAACCAAATGCTTTGATTTCAATCGAATAGGTATTCGGTGTAAGTTTATAAAATACAAAGCGCCCCTCAGCGTCTGTACTGGTGGTCACCCCTGTAGGCGATAGTTTAATTGTTGCGCCAGAAATAGGTTCGGATTTTTCATTTACAAGGGTCCCTTCAATCTTCAAGTTGCTCTGGGCCTGAGCCATCGAAAAAATTGAACTGATCATCGGAATCGCCAAAAAAGATAAAGTTTTATTCATTTGTGTTTCAATAGTAGATATGTAATAAAGGATGGATTCATTTAAATGTGGGATTTAGAATGAATCCATCCAAGTTGTAGGTATCAACGATTTATTTTATTTCAAAAAATGTTGTGCTTCCCTGCCAAGACGAAGCGTAAGGCTTCCCGCCGTGCTCACCGGCTTTTTCAACAAAAGTACTTGCTTCAAGCACATAGGCTCCTGACCATAGCGCATCGAATGTTACCACACCATTGACATCGGCTACAAATTCTTTTCCCCAACCTGTGGATGAAAAAACAGATACTTTGGCATGGGGAACGACTTTTCCTTCGCTGGTAACCTTCGCCTGCAGACTGGCACCTTTTTTTGCATTGGCTGAGTTCTGTAGCTCAACCTGAAGCGGATTTTTTATCGCGCTATAGTCCAATTTGCCTGATTTGCCAACGACAACGGGTACTAATGACGAAAACTCATATTTCGTCTGCCCACCCAGGTCTTTTGGGGCCTTTACGACAGATAAAAAGTAGGTTCCTTGTTCGGCCGGTTGGAATGAACCGCTAAAATGATCTCCTTTATTGGTCAGTTGTACCTGCACAGGTGCCTTTCCGGGCGCATGCAATAACAGGGTAAAATCCTTCACGTCCGAATACCATTTTTCAATGAGATCTCTTTCATTGGTTACATATTCACCATAATAGACCTTGATTTCATGGGATTGGTTAACTGCACCATAGGGCGCTGATTCTATCCAAAGTGCGTGCGCATAGCTGCTGTTACAGTAAAACAATACTGCAAGAAATGTAAAAAGCGAAACTAAAATTTTCATAATATGTTGATTGATGCGTATAGTTCTGCAACTTATCAGGAAAGCTTCTACTCGTCAAAAACGAGCGTCAAACGAATAAAATCATTAAAATTCGCTATCTTGCAAGTCCTTCCATGTCCTTTATCGGAAGCAACTGAAGCAGTTAACTGCTCCGGCCACCTATAGACAGTTGCCGCTGTCTGTAGATTTTTGCCATGTAATAGATTGCCGTCTATTACATGGTATTTGCTCCGCAATCAATCTGACCATAGCTTTAAAACTATTTAGACTGATTAAAAACAGAGCAAATATAAAAGGAATTCTTTGGATATCAAGGATATTTTACATTTTTCGCAGATTGTACTGGATTTACCCTCCGAGGTATCGCCGGCCCGGCCCATTAAAACCACAAAAAAGCAACACATCGTGTCCAGCGCCTGTCATTCAGCCTTACTGACAGATGACAGGTCCATTTATACAAATCGGTATTGGAAGAAGAGCAGCCTGGGTTTTGTCTAATGCCCGGCATTGGGGAGGCTAAGAAAGGGCGCCCTCCACACTGTTGATATGGGCAATATCAAATAATTCTGTTTCCTGATAGCGCGTGGCCACATGAAGCTTGATATGCTCACAATGAGGCTCGAATGTTGCATGAACAAGGTCAACCGTATTATTTTCACCAGAGAGGTGTGTTAAAATTAAATGTTTGAGGCGATCTGTCCTATATTGGTTAAACAGTTCGACGGCAACGCGATTGGAGAGATGCCCCCATCCGCTGCTGATTCTATTTTTCAAAAAATAGGAATATCGCCCGGTACGAAGCATATCCTCATCATAATTGGACTCCAACAGGAGGATATCTGAATGCTGAATCACTTGCTGTACGTTTTCGCAGGGTCTTCCAATATCCGTCAATACACCAATATTATGAACACCATCCGAAACAAGGAAACTACAGGGTTCTTTTGCATCATGGTATTTAGGAATTCCATAAATCTTGAGGCCACCGATTTCAACTTCTTCATTTGGCGCGATGATATGAACCAGATGGGAAGGTAAATGCAGGCGGGATCCGTCATAACTCCCTCTTGTGATATACACGGGTAAATTGTACTTTTTAGCGAAAACAGATAATCCGCGAATATGATCTGAATGCTCGTGTGTGATGAAAATTGCCTTGATCTGGGTAGGAATAATACCCAGATTATACATCCGGAGGTGAATATGCTTGCTGTTGATACCGGCATCTATCAAGATGGCCGAATCATCTTTGGCTATATAGTAACAGTTTCCGTTACTACCGGAGGCTATCGCACAGTATTTCATTCGCGTATACTAATTTATGAGGGTATTTTTGTTCACTGCGTCAAAGATACGAAAAACAAAAACACGCAGTAAGGCCTTAACATTCCGGCAAACTCAATGGAATATTGACTGCCAGGCCTCCGTCTGCCGTTTCTTTATATTTGGCATTCATATCCAATGCTGTTTCCCACATGGTTTTAACAACGGTATCCAAGCTTACTTTGGCCTTATCAGGATTGGATTGCAGCGCTAGCTGAGCCGCAGTAATGGCTTTTATCGCTCCCATCGTATTCCGCTCGATACAGGGGATCTGTACCAGCCCGCCGATCGGATCGCAGGTCAATCCGAGGTGGTGCTCCATCGCAATTTCTGCCGCCATCAGTACCTGACGTTGTGATCCACCCAATACCTCTGTTAAAGCACCGGCGGCCATGGCTGAGGATACGCCAATTTCTGCTTGACAGCCACCCATGGCCGCCGAAATTGTCGCATTCTTTTTAAAGATGGATCCGATCTCCGAAGCGGTTAGAATAAACTGAACGATTTTATTTTCCCGCATGCCGTCATGGAAGGTAATAAAATACTGCAAAACGGCCGGTATAACTCCTGAAGCACCATTGGTAGGCGCTGTAACCACACGGCCGAAAGAGGCATTTTCTTCATTGACGGCGAGGGCAAAACAACTCACCCAATCCAGGATATATTGAAAATTCTGTCCGCCTTCACGAATCGCCATCACCCATGACTCATAATCCTGATAGCTCCGTCCCTGCATCAATTTTTTATTTAGTTTCGCTGCCCGGCGCTCTACGTTCAAGCCTCCCGGTAACGTACCTCCAGTGTGACAGCCCCGGTAGATACATTCATAGATCGTCTTATAAATATTCAGTACACCAGCAACTGTTTCATTTTCCTCACGCCAAGCGCATTCATTTTCTAGAACGAGTTCCGATATTTTAAGCCCTGTTTTCATCGTCCAGTGCAGCAGTTCCTGTGCAGTATCTACCGGAAAGGGAAGATCTACTTCGGACAGAACACTCTCGGTATCATTTTCCTGAACGACAAAACCGCCCCCTATGGAATAATAGGTCTCGGTAATGGCCTTACCACCTGACAGAAAGGCCTGAAATGTAACGGCATTCGGATGGAAGGGCAGACTCTCGGTGTACAGGAAAAGGAGATCCTCCTGATAGGAGAACGGAACGGTACGTTTACCAGCCACTTCCAGCTGGCCTACGCTTTTGATATGGGCCACCTTTGGTGTCACATGGTCAACATCGAAGGTAACGGGGTCGTCTCCGCTCAAGCCAAGCAGAACAGCAATATCCGTACCGTGGCCAGCACCGGTTTTGGCCAAAGATCCATAAAGCAAAATCTTGACCTGCTCCACCTCATTCAATACACCTTTTGCCTGCAGGACATGGGTAAATTGTTGGGCGGCACGCCAAGGCCCCAGGGTATGCGAACTGGATGGTCCGATACCAATTTTAAACATATCAAAAACGGATATTTGTTCTTTGCTCATAATCTCAATTGTTGCGGTTAGCTCGTTTTTCATAGCTTTTGTGAAAACCGCATCTAAATTAGCACAAATAACCGTACAATGTCACCTGTATTTACATTATTATCATTTTGAAAACCAAGCTGACATTCTTTTAACAAGTATCCAACAAACATCTTACATTTTTTAGCGAAAAAGTAAGAAATGCTTCCCTATCTTTGTTGGCTACAATTTATAGCATGACGGGAAAAACATATTTATATTCTTTTTTTGCCTTTTTTATCTGTTTATTTTCGATCAGAACATATTCCCAACAGCTACCTAAACGGGAGTTTCGTGGTGTATGGGTAGCTACCATCGGTAACATAGACTGGCCTTCTGTCAAGGCCAGTAACAATGTAGCATTGCAAAAGCAGGAATTTATCGACCTGCTTGACCAGCATCGAAGCGCTGGCTTAAATGCCATCATCCTGCAGGTACGGCCTGCGGCAGACGCCTTCTATGCAAAAAGCAGGGAACCCTGGAGCCGCTATTTAACCGGAAAACAAGGGCAGGCGCCGACCCCGTTCTATGACCCTTTACAATTTGCAATTGAGGAAGCACACAAAAGAGGAATGGAATTACATGCCTGGTTCAATCCTTATCGTGCTTCGACAACATTGAATCCTGCACACTTCTCCGATGACCATATTACCAAACGTCATCCCGAATGGTTCTTTACCTATGCTGGAAAAAAGCTTTTCAATCCGGGGCTACCGGTTGTCCGCAGATATATTATTGATGTCATCATGGACGTTGTTAAAAATTACGATGTTGACGGTATCCATTTTGACGACTATTTTTATCCTTATCCGGACAGTCGCAATACATCCGTACCGGATCAGCTGACTTTCGCCCAATACAATAATGGGATTGAAAATATTGAAGACTGGCGACGCAACAATGTGAACATGCTTGTGCGCGACCTTGGTATTGCGATCAAAAAAATAAAGCCTTATGTTAAATATGGCATCAGCCCATGCGGTGTATGGGACAATAAGGAAAACAATAGCATCGGTTCGGAAACCCGTGGTTTAAGTGCGTATCGCGAACTTTATGCGGACGGTGTAAAATGGATGCAGGAAGGCTGGATCGATTACATCAATCCGCAGATCTACTTTCCTTTTAAAAATCGTGCCGCGGCTTATGAAATATTGGTGTCCTGGTGGCAACGGCATACCTATGGGCGGCATTTTTATGTCGGGCACGGTGCTTACAGGGTAACGGAAAATAAGATCGGGTGGACAGACAAAAGCCAGATTCCGAGACAGGTACGTCACCTGCGCGAAGAACATGATGTCGAAGGAAGTATATATTTCAGTTCCAAATCACTCACCGACAACCTGGTCGGACTGCAAGATTCCATGCGTAATGACCTTTACCGTACTCCTGCTCTACCACCGACAATGCCCTGGTTGGATAGCATTCCGCCAAATGCCCCTTTTGGCTTGCTGGTAAAATCGTCCGGCAATGGGAAAATGAACACGCTCTTTTGGCAGAAACCGGATGCGACGAGCGATGGTGAATCTGCCTATGGTTATGTTGTTTATCGCTTTGCAGTAGATGAACGCGTCAATATCAAGGATCCCGGAAAAATCATTTTTATCACTTACGATGCCGATAAACTTCAGTATACAGACAATGACATCAAACAACATCAACAGTACAAGTATGTCGTCACAGCAATAGACCGGATGAAAAATGAGAGCCGCCCTTCGGATAGCAGGGCGGCAAATGAAGATACGTAGGGACAGGTCGAGCGATGCATTGAACAGAAGAGGAGTAAAAGAGGAACCCTCCCGAATTGCACAGCTGTTGTTGGCTCAGCGATTCAGGAGGGTTCTTTTATTTTAGTATGATTTTAAAGCAATGCTATTTGCCCTGTCCGTATTTGAATTTTTTGTTGATGGTAACGGGCAGTTTTCCTTTCGGGGTATTCTGTCCCAACAGTGTTTCGGCAGCAGCCTTCTGCATAAAAGCATCATTTTGGTAAGCCAATAAAATTGTCTTTGCTTTCTTCGAAGCTTCAACACCATCTAAGGCATATACGTTTGTAAATAGCGTCAAAATGGATTTTTTCGCAAACTTCTTCATCAGGTCCTGCACATTTTCATTCAACTGTATGGTAGGGCGCGGACGTAGTCGCGTATCGTGTACTGCGATAATGAATTGTTTGTTTTTCTTGATCTCTTTTACAAGACGTTTCTTATCATCTTTACTCAAGCTGTCCGGTACAAAATATTGCGTTTCGTTTGTCAGCGCAGCTGCAAGTTGATCTTGGAATGTTTGATTGGTAGAAATACCGATATTGATAATTGCTGTAGGCAGTTCTTTTTTAAAGGATTTCAATTTCTCTGTCGAGTTGAGCGCCGTAATGGCAGCCCTGGAAAGTTCGTCAATCAATTGTACCGCAGATGCACGGTGCAAATCGGCATACAGATTCTGTTGTGGGGTAGCCCGATATTTATCCAATCCCAACCATAGTTTGGCAGCCAACACCCTTTTCACGCGCGCATCAATATCCGCCTGTGAGATACGGCCTTCTTCGATCGCCTTAAGAATAAGATCAATGGCCCGTTTACTATTTTCGGAAACCTCAAGGAGGTCATGTCCGGCAATGATGGCCTGTACATCAGCCTCACCGTTCGGAAAGAATTTTTTGACACCTTTCATATCCATGGCATCAGTGACGGTCAAGCCTTTAAAGCCCAGTTCGTTCCGTAATAAGTCGGTGACGACTTTTTTAGAAATGGAAGATGGCATATTTGGTGTGTCATCCAGGATCGGGATATTCATATGCGCAACCATAACGGCCGGAGCACCTGCTTTAATAAGTTCTTTGAAAGGATACAGTTCCAGCGTATCCAATCTCTTTTTATCAAAAGGAAGCTGGGGAAGGTCATAGTGTGAATCGACATCGGTATCACCATGTCCTGGGAAGTGTTTGATGGAAGCCAATATACCACCATCCACCATACCGTCCATATATGCTTTTGCTTTTTGGGCGACATTATATTTATTATCGCCGAAAGAGCGAATCCCGATGACCGGATTTTTAGGATTGTTATTGATGTCCACATCCGGAGCAAAATTAAAATGCATACCGATGCGGTGAAAGTCCTGTGCAACCTCCCGTCCCATGCGGTAGATCAATTGATTGTTCTGCACGGCACCAAGCGTCATCTGGTAAGGGAAAGATAAGGTAGAATCCGGCATCCGCATACCCAGCCCCCATTCGCCATCAAAAGTCATCATCAAGGGCACTTTAGAAAGGGATTGGTAGCGATTGAACATGTCCACATGACGTACGGGACCACCCTGAAAAACAACAAGCCCCCCCAAATGTTCGTCCTGAATAACCTGTGCCACGGAATCAATATATTTTTGGCCAAGATTGGTATGTGCCCGCACGAGGAACAACTGCGCTACTTTCTCCTTTGGCGTCAGTGTATTAAATACCGCATCCACCCAATCGTGCTGGGAATTGATGTATTTTACAAAATCTTTCTTGTCCTGTGCTTTCGTAATGGAGAGCGCACCGGCCAATGCCAATAGGCCCAGACTGAATTTTTTGAACATAAATTAGTTTCTATAATGTCTTAAATAGATCACTAATAACGCTATTATTTTGGATAATATGAAATTGTTTTTGCAACAATTTTATATAAACACGCATAAAGATGCATTTCACTCGCAACAATGGAAATTAATAATGTTCGCTTTATTCTAATATTGATGGTTCATCGGAACGCACATGTGGTGCTGGGTTTCAGTTACTCCATACTGAATACTAAATCAAATTATACTTTTTCTCCAGAAAAAGCGTCAGTTCCATCACATTTTCCAATTCACCGATTGCTTCCTTTTTCCACAGCTTATCGATTATCAACAAGAGAAATTGAGTTTCAAGGTCTGGATTTTCATAGTTCAGATCTTGAAAGGCACGATGAATAATAGGTTGCACGGGTTTCATGAACTGTTCGTGCTGCTGTTTGGAAAAGGGATGGTGCGACAGGCGCTCCTGTAACTTCCAGAATAGGGGTTCGGCGGTAACCAATTTATTGGGTAGATTGATCATTGTCCGAAGGAACTCTTTAGGTTCACGGTAAGTCATCATTCCACGGTGATGCGTGAGGACTTTACGGTAGCCTGATTTAATCAAATAAACCAACAGCGCGTCCTTATTACCAAAATGTTTGAATATCAAAGCCTCGGAAACCCCAGCGTTCTGCGCTATTGTTTTGGTAGAGGTATTGGTATAGCCTTGTTCTGAAAAAAGCAGCAACGCTTCTTTCATAATACGCTCTTTTCTACTCAAAACACTCTCTTTCATATACTATGTCGTTCAGTTGATCTTTAATTCTACTGCAAATATATCTAATCTTTCCGTTCAGTTAGGATTATTGTAACTAAAATGATAGTAATTCGTATCAAATAGTCGCATAAATTTGACAAATAAAAATTTACGACCAATAACAGCGCATTAAAAAGACGCAGACATCCTCAACCAATGAAAATCAAGACCTGGATCATTGTTATCCTTTCGCTTAGCTTACCGCTGTTAAAGACGAATGTGCTTGCCCAGCAGTATATATCCGGTAAACTCACGGACAACAACAATTCCAAACCTATTTCAGGTGCCAGCGTTACCATCATCGCACTAAAGGATTCCAGCAAACTACAGACACCTACAGATATTTTGGGCAAGTTTATCAGCACAGCTCTTCCCGATGGGGATTATCTCGTGTCGGTACAGCCAATGGGCTATTCGGCAGACATCCGAAAAATTAAATTAACGGGCAAAACCGTAGACATCAATTTTAAGCTCAACGGCTCGGAGATCATACTGGACGAAATCAGCATCTCGCCGACGAGCATACAGGTACGGGGCGATACACTGGAGTTTGATGCCAAAAAATATGTTACTCCTGATTTTGCAGATGCCGACGAGCTGGTAAAACAGATACCGGGTGTAGAAATTGATGAAGACGGTAATGTCAAGGCGCAGGGAGAAGCCGTAAACAAGATTATAATTGATGGCCGTGAATTCTTCAGTACTGATCCAAAAGTTGCGCTAAAAAACTTACCTGCCGATGTCATTGCCAAAGTTCAGCTCATTGATGACAAGACCGAGCAGGCGAAATTCAGCGGATTTGACGACGGCAAACGGATGAAAGTGATCAATATTGTGACCAAGCCGGACAAAAGGAAATCCTACTTTGGCAAGATCAGCGGCGGAGCCGGTCCGGACAATAAATACGCGGTGAATACTCAAGTCACCAAAATGAATCCAAAGCGTCAGTACTCCATAGATATCAACACCAATAACGTCAACCAACCCAATGGCTTTGCACCCCGTGGCAATACGCGCGGCCGTACCGGACAGGGGGTTACAACACGGTTCAATGCCGGATTTAATTATCTCGACCGCATTTTGGCAGACCGGATGGATTTCAATGCCAATTACACCTACAACTATACGGACAATAATACGGTCAGCCAAAGCAAAACAGAATATACCGCAGGCAACAGAGCCAATCAAATCAACAGTCAACAGCAGTTCGGCAGTACCTATACAAACAATCATGCCCTTTCCCTGCGTGCAAACTGGAAAATAGATTCTATCCAAAAGTTGGATATACAGCCTAATTTCTCCTACCAGAACAACGATAGGCGTGGTGGTTCCATCGGCAATACACTGTTAAATTTGCAGGACACGCTTAATAGATCAAATCGCAACAATAAAAGCTTCGGTGAGAACTTTAACTGGGGCGGTGACCTGACTTATATGCGTAGACTGAACAAACCCGGCCGTACGGTCAGCGTCAATTTCAATGGTTCTTTCAGCACAAACAAAAGCCATGCTGCCAATTATGCCCTTAACTCCTATTATCGGGATGGCCTGCCTCAGCGTATTGATACCGTTGATAACCGAAATTATTCAAATGGCGACAACAATGGCTTTCGTACAAAAATTGCCTATACCGAAAGGCTGAATAAATACGCACGTTTGCAGGGAAATTATACTTTCCGGAATACCGCACGATATTCTGACCGAAAAACCTACGAATTCCTTGCGGAAACCGAACAGTTAGGGGAATTAAAAAACCACCTGTCAAATGAATTCCGTAATGACTTTGTATACCACAGTGCCGGGCTTTCTTATTTATTCAATAAAAAAGATAGCATACGGTTTCAAATTGGAATGGACTATCAGACAGCAAATCAAGCAAACGACAAACTATTTCCGAACATATTGAAAACAAAGAGCTATTTTAACAGCCTGTTGCCCAACTTAAATTTCCAGTACAATTTCGACAAAGAAACCCGTATAGAGGTACGCTATAACGCCAAAACCAATACACCGGCTATTGAACAGCTGCAAGATTTTATTGATAACCAAAATCCACTGCGTATCAGTTCGGGCAACCCTAACCTGAAGCAGGAATATGACCATAACTTGGTCATGCAGTTTAGATCTGTCAACAAAGCTTCCGGTAGAAGCTTTACATCAGATTTTACGGCAGATTTTATTCAGAATAAGATTTCAACAACCATCTTTACGACAGATTCAGCATTTGCCATCGCTGAGGATATCATACTCGGACCGGGAGGCCAGTATAGCAGACCTGAAAACTTTGACGGAGTATACAACCTAAAGTGGCATAATAGTTTCGGCTATCGTATTGAACCATTAAAACTGAATATCAACCTCAATAACAATGTATATTTCAATCAGAATTACACATTGTTAAATCTGCAGAAGGTAAATGCAAAAACATATGGGATAAATCAACGTGTCGGGGTGAATACGGCTTTCAGCAAAGATGTCATCATTGGACTGGATTACAACGGAAATTTATCCTATTCAAAAAACTCCGCAACGGAGAAATCCAACTATTCCGTTTATAAACACACCATCGGCAACTCCATTGCATTGACATTGTTGAAAAGCTGGACCTTAAATTCGACTTTCAATTACCTATACAATGGCAGCATCCTCAACGCACCGAGCACCACAAGTTTGCTGTGGAATGTTTCTGTCGGCAAGAAATTATTCAAAAGGAGAAATGCTGAGATCAATCTGACTGTTTTTGATATTTTCAACGATAATAAAAACATCAATCAACAGGTCAATGACCTTTGGGTACGCGTATCAGCGTCCAATGCCATTACCCGTTATGCAATCTTAAGCTTTACGTATCATATAAGGGGTATGGGCGGAAAGGCAAACCGGGAGCGAAAGGATTAAAAATCTCCACGTGGAACACTATTTTCAATCCACTGTCAGCATATATCCGACACCACGGACATTGGTAATTTTGATTCTTGGGTCCTGGCTTAAATATTTTCGGATACGGCTAATAAACACGTCCAGGCTACGCCCCGTGAAGTACTTATCATGGCTCCAATAAGCCCGCATAATCTCTTCTCTGGGGATCACCTTATCTTTTTGTTCGTACAGTTTACGGAGGAGTTCACTTTCACGAAATGACAGTTTCAGCGCTTCTCCCTGATAGATCAGCTGGTGTTTCAGGCTGTCCAGCATATAATCCCCGATCATTAGTTTTTGTCCAAACAGCATCTTCGGACTATTCTTTAACAACGACTCTATTCGGACAATCAACTCCTCTATTTTAAAAGGTTTTTTGACATAATCATCGCCCCCGAGACGAAATCCCCGTACCACATCTTCGGTCTGTACTTTGGCTGTCAAGAAGATAATGGGAAGCAAAGTGTCCATTTCCCGGATTTTTGTGGCCAAGGTAAAGCCATCCATAACAGGCATCATTACATCGACCACCATAATATCTGGTCTAGCATTATTAAAAGAAGCTAACGCCTCATCGCCATTACTGCAATGTACGACCCGGAAACCATTCGCTTCCAAACTGTCCGCCACAATCATGGCTAGGCTCGGTTCATCTTCTACGTATAAAATATCAATCATAATTCTATCGTTCAATATTTTTTTTGCTATGCTATCGTCCTATCGAAGATAGCATAGTTTATGCTAATATGGTAATCGGATCGTAAAAGTGCTTCCCTTCCCCAATTCACTTTCAACACTGATCTTACCTTCGTGACGCTTCACCACCTGTTTGACGTAAGCAAGTCCCAAACCAAAGCCTTTCACGTCATGTAAATTACCTGCAGGCACCCTGAAAAACATATCGAAAATCTGCTGATGGTATTCGTGAGCAATGCCCTTACCATTATCCGTGATACGGATCTGTACATGTTCCTTAGTACCTTTGATGTCCACCTTGACTTTTACGTGTTGTCCGGCATATTTAATGGCATTTTCCAATAAATTATTGACGACATTTTTCAGATGAGACTCATCCCCCCGGATCAGGATTGACTTCGGATCGGTAAACAGTTCTACTTCGACCGCTTTGGTTTTATTGAGCTGTGCCACTTCAATAACACTTTCCACCATGGCGACAAGGTCAAACTCAGACCGTTGCAAGACAATCCCTCTTGATGCATCGATGTCCATCTGCAGTACTTTTTCAATCATACCGGAAAGATGCTCAAGTTCCCTTTTTGAAATATCCAGGTAGCGGTCCATCTTCTCTTTATCCTCACGCACACCATATAGCTGTATTGCTTCAACCGCTGCCATCACCGTCGATACCGGGGTTTTCAGTTCATGAGTCATATTGTCCACAAAGTTTTTTCGCAGCTCGGCCATTTTATTCTGGTTAAGGATGGTTTTCATCAGGTAAAAAAAGGTCCCCAACAAAAGCCCGATCAGCAGCAACGAAATCAATAATTGCCAGCTCAAGCTATACAGCAGGTATTTCCAATCTTCCTGAAATTTGATCACGAGGAATTCACTTTTTAGGGGATTGACCATCATCGGTCTCGTCCAGGCTAAGTTTTTTTCCCGGTATTCACGACGTACATCCTTTACCTGTTCGCGCGGGATAGTGACGATGCTCAATTCGTAGGGTACTGAAATGCCCTTATTGCTGAGCGATTCCCTGAATTTGTTGTCTATCAGGTCCAGATTGGATTTGCTCATCTCAAAATCACGGAACAAAAAGGGAGGAATAATGGCATTCTGGTTATCCCGATCTTTGCCATATAGCTTTATCTTTCGATCCGGATCATTACGAAAAGTATGTTCTTTTCTTGGCTGACGGCTGCGTATTTTTTGTAGTACCTGATCAAGTTGTGCTTCGGGTATCAAGGGTAGAAATTCACTTTTCACATCGTTGAGCAGGCGATCTCTTTCGTTGTCAGGGCCATCAAGCCGCTGATTCCCATTTTCCGCCTGATACACTTCCTGTACAGCGTTGAAGAGTGAACGTTCGGCAGTGGACAGAAAAAGATCACGGCGGTTAGTATAACTTCCATAAAGCCAGATCCCCAGTACAATGGTAATACCCGTACCTATTAAAACGATCAAGCTGATCAGCAATTTAAATCTACTACCCATAATGAAAACAAATTTAAATTACTAGATTTGCAATCGCTGTGGTAATTAACCATATTTAACAAAATATAACACTGATTAACAGTAAGCATTGATTACTTTTGCACTATTCAAAAATTAATATGATCAAAAACTTTAAGAGACGTAGTATACAATTTTTACTTCCACTTTTTGCGCTGGCAGTTGCTGTCGGTTGTAATAAAGACATTTCACTTTCTTTGGATAATTCGAGAGATGAAACGATTGGCGTAGTACCGATTGATACGGTTTCAGCCAAAGTTTCTACTTATCAATTGGACAATATTCCAACATCTGCAACAGGAACGATGTTAGTAGGAAAAAATAGCAATGCGATCTCTGGAAGTGTAAAGTCAACATCTTATCTACGTCTGGGAATTGGCACCGTGAACAGTGCAAGTATACCTGATGACGCAGTGTTGGATTCGGTAAGCTTAGTTGTTCCACTCAACAAATACTATTACGGTGATACGACCCAAACTCAAAAAATTTCGGTCCACCGCGTGTCTGAAGAAATTACCCAAACACAGATTGACCTGACAAAACCTGCTGATGAACGCCCTGTATTTGTCACTTCAGCAGCAATATTCAGTAAACAAAAATTTGCTTTTGACAACGCTTCGTTAGCGGAACTTTCATTCAAGCCCCATGTTAAATCTATTGACTCTTTACATTTTAGATTTAACAATACGATCAGCAATGAACTGTTTACGATGATCAAAAACAACGACAACAGAATTCAGAGTAACACAAGCTTTCAGGAATATTTCAAAGGTTTGGCACTTGTGCCTGATAATAACAATAGCACACTTATTGGCTTTAAAGACACGGTCTATTTACAAGTCCACTATTCTTTTTTAAACAATGAAGGGACAAAGTCCAGTGGGAAACAATACTTTTCAATTGACAATAAAGCCTTCCAATATAATCAGATTGAGACAGATCGTTCACAGACCAAATTTGCGCCGTTAACACTGGCAAATCCACAACTTTCAAGTCAGCAGACCGATGGCTATACATTTTTAGAGGGATCTACGGGTGTTGTAGCAAAGTTGGAATTTCCTACGTTATTAGAACTAGTAAATAATCCTTCGGTGTCAATAAATAAGGCTGAACTGGTCATCGAAGTAGAAAATGCTGCAGCGACAAATTTCGCACAGCCTAGTAGCCTCATCTTAATGGTGGCCAGTAATAATGGGAATCCCGTCAGTCTGGTAACCACACCATATGGAACTGAAACTCAACAAGTACCTTTACAACGGGGTGATGATTTCGGGTCGAATGGGAAATATACCTTCAATTTAATTGAATATTTGACAAAAATTAAAACTACAGCATATAAAAACACTTCATTATATCTATCTTTACCAACATCGGGGTTGTTTTCAACAGGAGACAGATTAATTTTGGCAAGAGATAATGAGAATGATCCAAAAATTAAATTAAACATCCTTTATACTAAATTTTAATAATTTATGAACAAGAAAAATTGGCTACTCGTTTTATTAGCTTTTGTATTTACAGTTACAACTTTCTCTTCTTGTAAAAAAAGTGACGACGATGATTCTGATAAATCAGACGAATGGTTTGAAAAAGCTGCATTTAAAGGGCCACAAACTTCATCTGCTGCAAGCTTTTTGATAAACAATATAGCATATGTTTCAACAGGTTTGGCAAGTAATGCTGGAGGTAAACCTTTCCGTGTTCAAGATACTTATGCATACGATGCTGCATCCAACACGTGGGCAGAGAAAGCTCCTTTTACTGGTGTAGCGAGAAACGGTGCTATCGGTTTTTCAATCGGTAATATCGGTTATATAGGTGGTGGAAATGATGGAACCAACAACTTAAAAGATTTCTACAAATTTGACCCTGCGGCTGATGGTGGAAAAGGTGCATGGTCTCCTATTGCTCCCCTACCGATCCCTTTGTCCAATGCTGTTGCTTTTACATTGAACGGAGCAGCCTATGTGGGCACAGGTGAAACTGTCGTGAACGGTGGAACTACTAACACAAATGAATTCTATAAATACGACCCTACAGCAGACACATGGCAGGCGATCAGTGATGCACCTTTTTCTGCAAAAAGAAAATCTGCTTTCTCTTTTGTTGTAAGTAATGTAGCTTATGTGGGTGGCGGTATTTCAAATGGTTCTTATCCAAAAGATTTCTACAAATTTGATGGCAGCAAATGGACTAAATTGAATGACTTAAACAGAGCTGACGACACATACACTTATGATTTAACGCGTTCTAGCGCTACAGCATTTGCTATCAATGGCACTCCATTTGTCGTGGGTGGATACAAAAACGCAGTGATCAACAGTGTCTGGAAATACAATATCGGTGGCGATTATTGGACAAATGACAATGGAAACTTTGCGGGTTCTGCACGTCAGGATGCTATTGGTTTCGCAGTAGGTAACAACGGCTATGTAACTACTGGTCTGAACGGGTCAACTCGTTTTGACGATACTTGGGTGTTTACTCCGATTTATTAATATTAATCATAAAATCTAAAAAAGGGATGAAACTTATTGTTTCATCCCTTTTTTTGTGATTTATTTTATATTTTTTGGTTGTTCTCCGAATACTACCGGGCGAGTTTCAGGAGCGAAGGAATATTTTATATCATATAACCTATCTTAACCTTCATATGAGCCAGGCAGGAAGTATAGATAGCTATATCCCAAGATAAACCATGGCTTGGTTCCGAGATCACATATATGTAAATAAAAGCCACATCCGGGGACGTGGCTTTTATTTACATATATTTTGTTCTTATAGGCTATTTTTCAATGGCTTTAATTTCGTATAATGTATTCCATAGCTTACCTGTTACGAACAAGCGTTTATTGGCCTGGTCATAAGCGATGCCGTTGAGTTCATTATCATAGGCCGCAGTATGCTCATAGATACCGACCAGGTTAATACGCCCCTCTACTGCACCTGTCTCCGGATTGATGATTACAATGACATCTTTCTGGTATACATTTGCATAAACTTTTCCGTCAATATATTCCAATTCATTCAGTTCATCCACCGGTCCATTCTCGTCATATACACCAATAGCGTTCAACTCCTTACCCGTAACTGCATCTAAAAAGAATAATTTGTTTGATCCGTCCGATTTGATCAGGTGCTTTCCATCATAAGTAATTCCCCAGCCCTCTTTACTATTTTCGTATTTGAACGAGCTTTCTTTTGTAAATGAGTTTTTATCAAACACGTATCCTTCTCCCTGCTGCCAGGTCAACATAAACAACTTATTGCCCACTAATGTCATTCCTTCAGCAAAGGTTTTTTCATCGAATTTGATTTCCTTCAGTACTTTTCCTGTTGCCAGATCTACCTTTCTAAGGTTCGACTCCCCGTACCGTCCATTTGATTCATATAAAACCCCATCGGCAAATTGAAGCCCCTGGGTAAATGCGGTGGTATCATGCGGATATTTGTTGACAATTTGGAATCCGTAGTTCTTAGCACTCGCCGGAACCACGTAGAAGGTACTCGAAACGGAATCAGACTTGCCACCACTGTAGACTGTTGCAGAAATATTCCGCGTGCCGTAGGCCATGTCTTTAGTCTCAACGGTAATGGCCACCGTGTCAGTTGAAGATCCCACATGTTTGTCGTCTACAAAATAAGCGACAGAGTCCATGGAAATAGCGTCAAATTTCAATTTTAATTGCACTTGACTACCTTTCAATACGGCTTGGTTCGCACCCGGCGATGCAAATTCCAACGCAGATTTTTTCGACTTACAGGAAGCAAAAGCAAGTGCTGCAATCGCAATAAAATACGTGATTTTTTTCATCTATATAATTTATTTTTTAGCACGGATGAAAAGATCATATCTTCATAAAACAGTATGTTTAAAAAAATCATGATCGTTTCATCTTTATGATTTAAAAAGTCCGATTCGAAACCCGATAAACCGAGAGCTTATGGGGCGAGGGCATACTATGATCAACTATCCCAAAAAGCATCTTTTATATAAGTAAGTTCCGAATGCGTACCATTTGTCAAAGCCACGACATCAAACCTCACTTCACCTACATACGCATATTTCAAGATATAGGCCTGAGCAGCACGAATCAGTCGTCGTTGTTTGCGGGTATCCACAAATTCGTAAGGTTCACCAAAATCTGTCCCAGACCTAGTTTTCACCTCCACGAATACCAGCGTATCCCCATCCATGACGATCAAATCTACCTCTAAATTCTTAAATCGCCAATTTCTTAACACTATTTTATAGCCCATCTTGATCAGATATTCCATGGCCAATTGTTCGCCCCGTATTCCTATCTCATGATGTTTTGCCATATCATCGGGATTACTTTACGATGGTGTTGCCCAAAAATCCTCCCAAAAGGCGCTCTGCTTCTTTGAGCTTTTGGTACTTAAAGATAAGTACTTCCAAATTAGCGATATCCTGTTCTTGCTTCATTTCTTCGCGAATATGATGCATTTCTGCTCCGATTTTTTGCTTTTTTATCCGGTAAATGCCTTCAACAACCAATTTTTTAAGATGTTCATACTCCTGGCTTACATAGATTTTTCGTTTATCGTCATTCCAGTTTTCGCTGAGCGAATATTTTGTTGCGACGCAATTGATTGCCAGTTCGGAAACAGCGGCATCAGGATTGGAATAAAATAATTTCGCATCTGGGATTTCATAGTTTTCGGCTGCATCCCGATAAGCTTTTAGAATAAATGCAGCGGCCTTATCTTTAAACTCGATATCGCCGATGTTCCCTAATAGGACGCCAGCAACCGGAATGTCGCCATCCCCTTCCCAGGTCGCCAGATAGTCACCGTAGTTGATCAGGATGCGGACGATTTCACGTTCCTGCAAAATCTCAGCTGTCAGCTGCGTAGGCTCCGTTATGGCCTCCATGGCCGGCACTCCCCCACGTTCATCCTCCGTCATAAAGAAATCGGGGGGCGGCCCGTCCATTCCGAAGGGGGGCACTCCCATATTCGCCGGGCTACTCTGTGCTTTGCGGCTGGCATCTTTGTCCGCTTTCTTTGCCTTATTTAGCCTTATTTTATTCAGTTCAGCGAGCAAAATACGCTCCTCAATATCCAACAAACTGCTACATTCCCGAATAAAAACCGAGACTTTAATCTCATCCGGAATCAAAGCAATGCTCTCCACCACATCACGTATGACTTCGGCCCTCTTTATCGGATCGTTGTTGGCGTCACGAAGCAAAATACTTGTCTTATAGAAGATAAAATCCTGCTGGTGGGATTTCACATAGTCTTTAAAGGCTGTAGCCCCAAACTTTTGTACATAAGAATCTGGGTCATTTCCGTCCGGAAAGAGTAACACCTTCACATTCAGGCCTTCTTCCAATAACATATCAGTGCCACGCAGGGAGGCCTTTATACCAGCTTCGTCGCCATCATAAAGTATGGTCACATTTTTCGTAAACCTAGAGATCAATTTGATCTGTCCCGTCGTCAGGGAAGTTCCCGAAGAAGAAACTACATTTTCAACACCTGCCTGGTGTACAGATAGGACATCCGCATAACCTTCAACAAGGTAGCAGTTGTCCTCCTCCATGATTGCCTTTTTGGCAAAATTCAAGCCATAGAGCACATCTGACTTGTGATAGATTTCGCTTTCGGGTGAGTTCACATATTTGGCGACCTTCTTATCCGTTTTTAGCGTACGTCCACCAAACCCAATAATACGTCCGGTCAAGTTATGGATCGGGAACATGACACGCCCCCTGAAGCGATCGTAGAGCGATTTATCGTCACGTTCAATAGCAAGTCCACTCGCTGCGAGATAATCCGGATGGAAGCCGGCCTCCTGTGCTTTATCAACCAGTGCGGTCCATTCTTCCGGCGAATAGCCGAGTTCGAATTTCTTGATGATATCCTCACGGTACCCCCGTTCTTTGAAATAGTTGAGTCCGATGACCTGCCCCATTTCGCTTTTCCAGAGTTGCTCCACGAAAAATTTACCTGCCCAAGCACTCAGGACATAGAGACTTTCGCGCTTATCCTGTGCCGCTAACTGCGCCGGGGAACGCTCAACTTCTTCGATCTCAATGGAATATTTATCCGCCAGATACCGGATTGCTTCGGGATAGGAAAACTTCTCCAGTTCCATGACAAACTTGAGTGAATCGCCCCCGACACCGCAACCGAAACATTTGTAGATACCTTTTGAAACAGAAACGTGAAACGAAGGTGTCTTTTCGTGGTGAAACGGACAGTTTCCGATCAGGGAAGTCCCTCGTTTCTTTAAATCAACGAAGTCACCCACCACTTCCTCTATCCGTGCTGTTTCCAGTACTTTATCAATAACCTCTTGTTTTATCAAAACCCTGCTCCTATTTTTAATGTAAAATTAGTATAAATCTGCTAGATTTCAGTCCCGATCCGATTATTTATGCCCCCCGATTGCTGTGTATCCAAACTCTGAAAAAGATGTTTTTCGCGTAGTCTACCTAAATCCCGCCCCGACGATCTTGGGGGCGGACGGGACGAAGGCTCCATTCGTAGACTGTATATCCGATAAATCTGCTTTTATGTGTTGCCATGAAATATTGGCTTTTATCGACAAAAAACAATTTCGAATCTTTACATTTGTTGTTCAATTTATAGCTGATTAAGATAATCAAAATGAGTAAAACTATCAAGAAAATATGCTGTATAGGAGCCGGTTATGTAGGTGGGCCAACGATGTCGGTCGTTGCCAGACAATGTCCTCATATTGAGATCACCATTGTTGATATGAATGCCGAGCGTATCGCTGCCTGGAATGATGAGAACCTGGAAAACCTTCCCGTTTATGAACCCGGGCTCCAAGAAATCGTTGCCGAAGCAAGAGGTCGCAATCTGTTTTTCTCAACCGATATCAACAAGGCTATTGATGAGGCTGATATGATTTTTATTTCGGTCAATACCCCGACCAAGAATTACGGAAAAGGAAAGGGAATGGCTGCGGATTTAAAATATATCGAGTTATGCGCGCGTCAGATCGCAGCTGTCGCCAAAGACGACAAGATTGTCGTCGAAAAATCCACTCTTCCGGTACGTACGGCTGCTGCCTTGAAAAGTATCCTTGACAATACCGGTAACGGTGTGAATTTTCATATTTTATCAAATCCTGAATTCCTCGCCGAAGGAACGGCAATACAGGATTTGATCAATCCGGATCGTGTGCTGATTGGCGGTGAAAATGAAGAAGCAATTGCAGCATTAGTGAATATTTATGCGCATTGGGTAGATCACAGCAGAATCTTGACCACTAATTTATGGTCTTCTGAGCTCTCTAAATTGACCGCCAATGCTTTTCTGGCACAACGGGTCTCTTCAATTAACTCGATCTCTGCTCTTTGTGAGAAAACGGGCGCCAATGTTGATGAAGTATCCAAAGCTATTGGTATGGATACACGTATCGGCTCTAAATTTTTAAAAGCATCGGTTGGCTTCGGAGGTTCGTGTTTTCAGAAAGACATCCTTAACCTCGTCTATATCGCACGTAGTTATGGGCTTACGGAAGTTGCCGAATACTGGGATCAGGTTATTTTAATGAATGATTATCAAAAGCAACGTTTTGCTGACAATATCATCCAGACGCTGTACAATACGGTATCGGGAAAAAAGATTGCTTTTTTGGGCTGGGCATTTAAAAAAGATACCAATGATACCCGTGAATCAGCAGCAATCTATGTGGCCGACTATCTCTTAAATGAGCAAGCCGAAATTACGGTATACGACCCTAAGGTATCCGCAGAACGTGTCTACGCTGACCTGGACTATCTAAACACCCGCTCACCGGAAGAAAACAGGGTGCTGGTCAAAGTAGTCAACACACCTTATGAAGCCTGTGGCAATGCACATGCCATAGCGGTATTAACCGAATGGGATGAATTCAAAAGCTATGACTGGAAAAAGATCAAGGATGAAATGAAGAAACCGGCTTTTATATTTGACGGGCGGAAACTATTGAACCGGAAGCAACTTGAAGATCTCGATTTTAAATACTACGCGATTGGGGAATAACATATTCTACGATAAAGAAGAACCCTCAGTTGCTATCTATATATTCATACGGATATCACTGAGGGTTTTGTTTGTGCCTGTTAGCAACGCATAAGGAAAGAGAGATGAAACACAAGCGAAGCAACAGGACTTTTTATCTTAATTGTTTAACATGCCATAAACTTCATTCATGTAATACGATTCCTGCAAAGCATCCCTAAAGTTTTGCCATTGTTCTTCATCAAAGGAGAAAACGATATCAGGATAGGGTGTCTTCATGATCAAGCGAAACTCCCCATCCGGGAATGTACTGAAGAATAGTTCATCACCATTACTCTTAATAATGTTCAGAAAGTCGAAAAACTTATTCTGCGTAAATGTCAGTACAAAACTTTGCTGCCAGATATAATATGTTCTGCACTTATGGCAAACACTAATGTGGGTATCTCCGCGTTGACTTAGGATCTTGGTATCACACATACTATACATATTTATTTAGACTCATTATAAATAATATTCAAATGTAAGCATTGTTTTTAGAATAACAAGTATTTAAACAAAAAAAGGAGATATATTTTTTTATATCTCCTTTTTTTGTTTAATGTGGGATTAATTCAATCCTCTTTTCTTCAATAAATATTTCGGATCCGGATCTGCTCCTCTAAAGATGCGGTACATTTTTGCGGGATCATCTGTTCCTCCTTTTTCAAGAATATTCTTACGGAATGAATCCGCGGTCGCTTTATCGTACAGCGATTTCTCCTTAAAGGCTGCAAAAGCGTCTGAATCCAATACTTCTGACCAGATATACGCATAGTAACCTGCTGAATAACCTCCAGCAAAGATATGCTGAAAATAAGTGCTTCTATAACGTGGTATAATTGCTTCTATAATACCAATTTTCTTCATTGCCGATTTTTCAAATCCATTGACATCTTTCGAAATTTCTTTGGTTGTGGCATGATAGTCCATATCGAGCAATGCTGCCGAAAGATATTCCACTGTCGCGAAGCCTTGATCAAAAGTGCCTGCTTTTTCCATTTTCTGAATCAAGGAGTCCGGCATGGCCTCTTTGGTCTTAAAATGTTTTGCATAGGTTTTTAACACTTCTGGATCTGCGGCCCAATTTTCCATGACCTGTGAAGGTAATTCCACAAAGTCGCGTGGCACGGAGGTACCCGCCATAGATCTGTACCGAACATTGGAAAGCAGGCCATGTAAGGCATGTCCAAATTCGTGGAATAACGTAGTCGCCTCATCAAAAGTCAGTAAGGCAGGATCTTTTCCGACAGGTTTTGTGAAATTACATACGATCGAAATTACCGGTGCAACACGTTTACCATCTTTTGTGGACTGATCGCGGTAAGATGTCATCCATGCGCCACCACGTTTCGATTCACGCGGAAAGAAATCCGCATACAAAAGTCCCAGATGTGAACCATCTTTGTCTTTCACTTCGTACACCTCGACTTCCTTATGGTAAGTGGGTACATTATTTAAGGCAACGAATGTCAGACCATATAATTTGTTTGCTACAGCAAAAGCGCCTTCACGTACCGCTGGCAGGCTCAAGTAGGGTTTTATTTCATCTTCATCCAATGCAAAGCGTTTTTTGCGGATAATCTCCGTATAATACCTCCAATCGTAGGGAGCAACCGTAAAAGTACCGCCCTCAGCTTTGATTTCTTTTGCGATATCAGCTTCTTCACCCTTGGCTTTTGCCAAAGCAGGTGTCCATAACTTATTCAATAAAGCATAGACATTTTCAGGTGTCTTAGCCATGGATTCTTCTAGGACGTAGGCCGCATGCGATTTATAGCCCAATAGTTTCGCCTTTTGAAGACGTAGATTAACAATTTTCTGAATGATTGCTTTGTTATCATTCGTATTATCGTGGTTGCCGCGCATCTGATATGCTTCCCAGATCTGTTTTCTCAAATCACGGTTTTTAGCATACTGCAGGAAAGGCATGATCGAAGGATTCTGTAAGGTAAATACCCATTTGTCCTTCTTGCCTTTACTAACGGCTTCTTCAGCAGCAGCTGTTTTCAAGGATTCAGGCAAACCTTCCAATTGGCTGGCTGAATCTACCACAAGCTGGTAGACATTGGTTTCAGCCAAAAGGTTCTGGCCAAACTGTGTCGTCAATGTCGAAAGTTCGGCATTGATCTTTTTCATTTTTTCTTTATCAGCATCCTTCAGATTGGCACCGGAACGTACAAAGCTCTTATAGGTCTCTTCCAAAAGCTTGTTGTCCTGCGAATCTAAACCAAGCGTATTACGGCTATTCCAAACGGTCTTGATTTTATCAAATAACTTGGAATTCATCGAAATCTCATCGGAATGACTGGACAATATTGGCGCCAGATCTTTCGCAATAGCCTGAATACTATCGTTGGTATTTGCGCTATTTAAATTATGAAATACAGTGGATACGTTGTTTAACAAGCTTCCTGCATTTTCAAGGGCTACTATCGTATTTTGGAACGTAGGCTTATCGGAGTTATTGACAATGGTGTCAATCTCCAGATTATGTGCTTTTATTGCCTCTTCAAAGGCAGGTCTGAAATGTTCGGTTTTGATCTTGTCAAATGGTGGAACATTAAAGGGCGTCTCATAGGCTAATAAAAGAGGATTATCTGTCATCATTTTTTTTTCCTCACAACCAACAAATGCAGTTGCCACTATCATTAAAAATGGCAAAAGTTGTCTTTTCTTCATATCGTCTGATTATTCCTGATTTTTTTTTCAAAGATAATAAAATTAGACAAATACAGGAGCCCGACCTCTTTGCATCTTAAGTGAGCAAAAAACCGTCATCCTATTGTAAAACAAAAACTTATTCGCAATTCTTGTTAAAAATATTCTGTCAATTTGGATAAAAATATATTAATGAACGCTATTAACCGTTTCTTTTGGGGGTGTGCAGGTGTACATCAAGAAACTCTTGAAAAGTATCCCGAGGAGCATAGTAAGTACACAGCCATAGGTGCTACTATCTTTTTTACTGGATTATTTGCCAGTCTTTCTGGTGGATATGCGATGTATTTTGTATTCAGCGGAGGAACGTTGGACTGGTTTCTGGCCATCGTATTTGGCATCATTTGGGGATTGGCGATATTCAATATGGATCGATATATCGTATTGAGTATTAATAAATCCAAAAGTGGCTGGATGCAACTCCTACAGGCGCTGCCCCGTATTCTGCTGGCTATTTTAATCGGTTTAGTCATTTCCCGACCTTTGGAGCTAAAAATTTTCGACAAAGAGATCCGCGAGAATTTACGTGTACGTTACCTTGCTGACCAACGCGCAAAGATCGACACCCTCAATAATACATTCAACAAAAAATACAGCAATGAGGTCAATCAATTAAAGGCAATAAGTGTAGAACGTGATTCACTTGAATCTAGTATCAAGACCGACCGCACCAAATTAAATTATGAAATCTATGGTAATAAAACCACGGAGACATCGGGTGTGATGGGTTATGGTCCCTATGCTAAAATGAAGGAAGAAGATCTTAAAAAGAAAGAAGCTTATCTGGACACGCTGCGTAATAAAATAGCAGCACAACAAAATGTTATCCGTCAAAAGCAAAAATTTGAAGGGATACTGGATCAAAAGGTTCTGTCAAATGCCTCGCTGGACAGCGCCGTGAACGTTGCTGGTTTCGCCGATCGCAATTCGGCGCTGGGCAATCTGCACTATGATGCCAATGGAAAGGTCAATGAATCCAATGCAAATGCGGTATTCTTTATCGCCCTGCTCTTTGTGTTTCTGGAATGTCTTCCTGTCATTGTCAAACTATTGGCCGGACGCGATCCTTACGACAATGAAATTCAGAATCTAAGAACCTTACATGATTACGAATCGGATACCAATCTCGTTGTGGAGAAAGAGGCCGTTGATCGTCTAAAGGATACTTATGTTGATGTTTCCATCAATAAACGCATGAAAGAACTGTAGGGAGGTATTAGTATTGAGTAGTGAGTAGTGAGTATTGAGACTTTGGTGGGTCAAGCCTTCGGCTTATGTCATATAGGTGAGTTTGCTTTATCTTTTAGTATTGAGATATTAGTATTTAGTATTGAGACTTTAGTGAGCTCAAGCCTTCGGCTTACGACCTTAGATTGAGGATTGAAGTTGTTATGCCTGCAGAACCTGCCGGACAGGTAGGGCCTCATTATTCGTCCTCGTCCAGAAATTTAGCGTCGATCTGTTTATTTGCTTTTGCTCCCAATCGTTTCAGCTTCTCCACTTTTCCGATTACATTTCCGGCACCAGTGGACAGCTTTTTGGTCGCATCCTCATGGCTTTTCAGCGCGCGTTCCAGCTGATTTTGAACCTGCTCCATATCCGTCAGGAAGCTCACAAATTTATCGTACAAACTGCCTGCTTCTTTGGCGATTTCAATCACATTGCGTGTCTGGCGCTCTTGTTTCCAGATACTGGCGATCGTACGCAATGTCGCTAGCAGCGTGGATGGGCTGACGATAACGACCTTGCGGTCCCAGGCATCGCTGAATAAATCTGGTTTTTCTGCGACAGACATACTCAATGCAGATTCGATCGGCATAAACAACAAAACAAATTCGGGCGACTCTATCCCATACAACTCATGATAGTTTTTGGCGGAAAGTTCCTTCACGTGATTTTCGACGGACTGTACATGTTGTTTCGCGAAAATTGCACGGTCTTCATCAGTCTCCGCATTTACCCAACGCTCATAAGCGATCAAGGAGACTTTAGAATCCACAATAAGATGTTTATCTTCCGGGAGATCAATAATTGCATCGGGCTGCATTCTCCGCCCTTCGGCATCCATCAGGGAAACCTGTAGCCTAAATTCACGGTCTTTCATCAGCCCCGAACGTTCCAGGACTCGTTCCAAAATCACTTCACCCCAATTCCCCTGCTTTTTGGTATCTCCTTTTAAGGCCTTGGTTAAACTATTGGCTTCATCTTTAATCTTGAGACTCTGTTCGACCAATTGCAATACAACGCCCTTCAAGGAATTGCGCTCAGCCGCTTCCTGATTATAATTTTTATCTACCTTCTCTTCAAACAGCTTGATTTTTTCCTTTAAGGGATCCAGGATCAGACCGAGTGAACGATGATTTGTTTCGGTAAATTTCTGGGTCTTCTCTTCCAATATTTTATTGGCGATCACTTGAAATTCATTGTTAAACTGTCTTTTTATTTCAGCGATTTCATTCTTTTGTTCCTGGAATTTATCCAATTGGGCCTCATAGAAGGAACGTGTACTTTCCAACGAGCGCTCCGCGACCAATACACTCTCGCGCTCTTTATCCAATTCGTTCCTCAGCATTAAACGTTCTTCGAGCAGACTTTGCTCCCGTTGCTGTGAACGCGCCAGTTCTATTTTCAATGTTTCCATCTCCTTATTCGGACCGATATCCAAACCAGGCGCGGTATTTTTTTTTAATACCAATATGATCAAAATGACTAGCAACAAGACAATGCCTGCAAAGAAAAATATTTCCATGAATTTATATTTTACGAGAATAGCAGCTTGGCTTTCGTACCGTGTAACTGCTATTGAAATTTTTGATTTACGTTAAGTTTCCGCGGAAGTATAGATGGATCGTTTCGTACGATCGTACCCCTTTTTGACCGATACATGTATGTTCTTTTCGGGAACTCTGCAATCACTCCAGTGTCACTGGCTTTTGGACAGCTCATGGATAGTTATTTCATGAGGGGTGATCCGCCATTTATTGTTGCCTATTGCAGCTTTTGATGGGTCTTCCACCATAGATCAGGCATTTCGCCAGAAACTGCAAGCTGATAATCTTCATAACGGCATGGCACCAGATAATACCTTTCATTGACTGATTTTGATCCAAAGTAAGGTACCTGTATCCACCAGCGGTCAGATTTTTTGCTTTTCACAAAAACCAATTCATGTTCTTCATTTTCGAGTGTTGTACGATAGATAATATAGGAGGATTTCGGGTACAACGGTGTATCTTGTTTACGGTTATAATAACCATCAATAAAACACCAGACCATCTGCGACACCAACATGGCTGTCTGTTCCATCGGGTCAAATGTGGGGTTCAGTTCATAGAAACCGATAGAAGTACATTTGTCGGACATACCGGCATAGCGTGCCAGCTGACAGGCTTCGTCGCCGTACAGCCCATTTGGAATTGCATTGGCATTGCCCGGCGCCTCCGAAGCACGGATGGCCCCGATGTCAAAGCTTATCATATCGGCCGCCCGGATAAGGGGTTCGGACTGATCCATCCTACCCGCGATCATGCCCACACGGGTTGCATTGAAAAACAATTTGTCGTACATATTGATGGATTCTTTACTGACAAGGTAGGTCTGGTAAGCAATGGAATTCAGGTTAAACAAATAATCGGGCTGATGTAGAATAATGTGATTGACATAAGACCTCGAATTGAGGCTGACATTTTCTGCTTCTTCCTGATTGAGATCAAAACGTGAATCCACAATAGCAAGCTCAATCTTTCGTTCCAAATTCTGGTATCCCAAGTATTGTGCATAAGTCAAATCCTGTCCGCCACCAATAATAATCGGAAGGATATTAGCTTTCACCAATTCTTCTACCACAGATTTCAGTGCGACATAGGTATCTTGAATGGTATTCCCCGCTTTTATATTGCCTAGATCTACTATATTCATTTTATAATCGCCCTGATACAGCGTATAAAGATGTTTGCGTACCGCATCGGGAGCTTTGTCGGTCCCGTTATTATTGATGGATGCCCGATCTTCCTGTACACCGACAATTGCCAACTGGGGCTTATCACTTTCCTCCCAGGCCGGAAAATCGGTCTCATAGGCCCGGATCACATTCCCTAACTGGGAGTTCAGGAAACCATGCTCAGGAGAAATACTTGTAATTGAAATCGGACTAAAAAACACGGACAATGACGACATAAGCTATAGTTTGTTTAAGACACCTCATTTTTTGGGATGCAACTCACACAAATATCCATTTATTAACTAACTTTTGAAAACATTATTTTTAACAGTATCTTTATCAAGTGATATTAATAACTGGAGGAACAGGTTTTTTAGGGTCTACGCTAATCAAACAATTGATAGACCGCGGAATTGACGTCATTGCCATCAAAAGAGCTCAATCGACTATTCCGGCAGCCCTGCTGTCCTCTTCATTGATTCAATGGATTGATGCAGATATCAACAATTATTTTGAGCTCGAAGATGCGCTGGAAGGAGTGACAAAAGTATATCATTGCGCGGCGCTGGTTTCCTATCAGAAGAAAGACACCAAATCACTTTTTAAAGTCAATGTAGAAGGGACAGCTCATATTGTCAATCTATGTTTAGAAAAGGGCATTCGCCTGCTTCATGTCAGTTCAATCGCGGCTTTGGGCACAAATAAGGACAATCTGCCAGTTTCGGAGAAAGACCATTGGGAACACACTTCGACGACCTCTAATTATTCGCTTTCCAAATATCAGGCAGAAATGGAAGTTTGGCGCGGTATTACCGAGGGGCTGGATGCTGTTATTGTTAATCCATCTGTCATATTGGGCGCAGCGGCCAAAGATAAGGGATCAGGAGCATTGTTCTCAATGATCAATAAAGGATTGAAGTTTTATCCAAAGGGGAGTGTTGGGATAGTTGACGTAGAGGATGTCGCAACAATCATGATCCAATTAATGGAAAAAAGCGATATTACTGCTGAACGTTATATCATCAATCACCTCAACATCCTCAATAAAGATTTGCTCAGTGTAGCCAGTGTCCTAATGAACAAGCCTGAGCCCACGATTGAAGTTTCCGAAACACTTCTTCAGATCGCGTCCACTGTCTCTGGTATGTTATCTGTCTTCAAGAAATCGGGTTCTTCGCTGACCAAAGAAACGGCCGCGGCATCAAGTGCTAAATTACAATACTCCAATGCAAAGGTCCAGTCACTCCTGAACCACAACTATCGCCCATTGGAACAAACATTAAAAGAAATTGCAAATTTGTACAACAAACAGTAAAACAACATAAATAGTAAACAACCAAACCCTGAACCCATCATGAGTGTATCAAATTATCTGATAAAAAAAATATAGCCTGCATGTTTATGATTGATTCATTTGCTAAACAGTATTCCAGTGAAACAATCACAAACCTCCATTGCTTTATTAAGAAATGATTGGTTGTCCATGATAGCTTCATCGTCATTAAAAACAAGTTACGATAAAACCGTCATGAGTTTAACCAAGTCACAACTCAATAGTGATACGTACCGCACATGATAGCTTCATCACCATTAAAAAACAAGTTATTAAGATGAAAAATTATTACATCATTGATTTTGATAGTACATTTACGCAAGTAGAAGCGCTCGATGAGCTCGCCCGGATCTCACTTGAAGATCATCCTGACCGCGAAGCGATCTATCAAGAAATCGAACGATATACCAATCTTGCCATGGAAGGCAAACTTTCCTTCCGCGAAGCACTTGCCGGCCGGGTAAAATTATTGAATGCCAACAGAAGCCACTTGGACAAACTCGTATCTCATCTCAAGAAAAAGGTATCAACATCCTTCTCACGCAACCGGGAGTTTTTCAGAAAACATTCAGATACGGCTTGGATCGTTTCCGGAGGTTTTAAGGAGTTTATCACCCCCGTTGTGACGCCCTATCATATCAAAACCGAGAATATCTATGCAAATACGTTCAGATTTGATGCGGAGGATAATATTATCGGGTTTGACGAAGAAAATCCTTTGTCCAACGAAGGTGGAAAAGTACAATTACTTAAACAACTCAATATCGAGGGACGGCTTTTTGGCATTGGCGATGGTTATTCGGATTTCCAGCTAAAAGAGTCCGGATTGATTGAAAAATTCTTTGCCTTTACAGAGAATATTCAGCGCAAAAGTGTCACTGAAAAAGCAGACTTCATTACACCCAGCTTTGATGAATTCTTGTACGTGAATGATTTACCACGTGCGATCTCTTACCCTAAAAATCGGATTCTGTGCCTCATTGTCGGCGACGTTCCTGAGATTGCAGCCCATATTTTAAAAAGAGATGGTTTCTCGGTCCGTACAAAAGAAACCTTCGAAGAAAAATATGTGAAGGATGTTGGGATGCTTTTGTTGGGCAACAATATCGACATTACCGATGAACAGCTGCAACAGGCAGATAAGCTAAAAACGATCGGTTATCTGGGCGATATCAAGGGGCATATCAATAAGGATATCTGTAATGCCAAAGGAATTGTCGTCTTTGATGATAAAAAAAGCAAGAAGAAAAATTCGGAATTTATCCCACGTCGCATGGCCGAATTTATCAACAACGGCGATACGTATTTAAGCCGTAATTTCCCGAATTTGGTCTTACCAAAAGTAAAACAGGTGACGAGATTGCTCCATATCCATAAAAACGTTCCGGGTATTATGGCCCAAATCAATAATGTATATGCACAGAATGATATCAATATCGTTGCACAGTTCCTGATGACCAAAAGTGATATCGGTTACGCTGTTACTGATATACAAGGTGAGTATGATAAAGATCTATTGAAGCAATTGAAACAGATTGAAAATACGATCAAGTTTAGAATATTGTATTAGATCAATTGGTTCGGGATATCTACGCCATGTTGTGACTCAATTTAATAAGACAATAAAGGAGCAAGGATGACGGACAGTTCGCTGAACAATCAGGCGTCTTTTATCTTTGCTCCATATACAGAGCAGCTATTTACTCGTAGATGAAGAAACTATAAAAATAGAATATGCCTTTTTGGAGGGCATACAGAATAACTATGAGAAAATAGTCGTCTCGCCGGATGAAATCATTCTGCCACAAAACAAGGGAATCAAACATGTTCAAGCGTGGCTATTAATTAAATTTTTATACGACCCGTAATATTATAACATCATAACTTTAAATCATGTCGCTACACCAAGATGCAGAATTAAAGAAAGCAGTCCTTGAGTTACCGCAAAAGGAAAAAGACAAGTTACTTGTCCGCCTGATCAGCAAAGACAAAATGCTGATGAAACAATTGCACTTTCAATTGCTGGAAAATGAATATGATCTGGAGGAACGTATTGATAAATTGCGGAAGCAACTAGCTCAATTGTTTGACATCGGAACAAATCAGATTGCCAACACACCACATCACAGCAATTTTATTGCATTGAATAAGCTAGTCAAACAGGCCAGCGGTCTGGTGAACGAACACGAGAAAGTCACCAAAGACAAAACCAGTGAAGCTGAATTTCGTTTTTATATCCTACAACGGGTCATAGGCGACTATGAGCGACTATTCGATTCATCTTATCAATCGGCAGCCCATAAATTGCATAAATATATCACGGGCCGTATTAAACATGCTATCGGTAAATACGATAAACTTCATGAGGATTTTCAGTTCGATTATCGGGAAGATTTTCAAAACGCCCTACATGCTTTTGGCAATACAACATTAAAAAGCTATATTAGTGAGCAGCGAATTGAGCTCGACCTAAATTAGTCATGAGAAACAGCAAAAACCGTATTAAAATTGGATCCTATCGTATCACTGCCTACGAGCAGTATAAATTAATCTATCTGGCGATCCTTTTGATCTTATTGGTCTTTGCCTATACATTTCACTTAGTAAAATAGCTCATTGAGGAACCTCCACTGCTAATCTTTAGGGACTGGCGGCACATCCCATCTTTTCCTGGCAACGTTTTCGCCACAATCATGGCCTACTGCCTTTTTGCCTCCGCATGAAAAGTTCACTTCCGGACAAGTTTTTACCAAAAAATTTAGCACAACATACCACATACTTAAGAGGATTTAATTAAATTCGCAATTATTCGAAATTTTTGCTCGTGGGAATTCAAGAAATACTAGAAAAATACAGTCAAAGCGAATCAGTCCAATCGCTTACAAAGGCTATGCAGTCCAAAAATCCAAAGATTCAGCTGAAAGGTCTTATCGGTTCTTCGGATGCATTTATTGCCGTTTCCTCCTACAAATTGCAGGAGCGTCCAATGGTCTTTATTTTACCGACGCACGAAGATGCCTCCTACTTTTTAAGTGACCTGGAGAGCCTCCTGGACAAGCAGGTACTTTTTTTCCCTTCTTCTTACCGAAAATCTTTTGATTTCACACAGACGGATTCGGCAAATGTATTACAGCGTGCAGAAACATTAAGTTCGCTCAATCATACGTCGGAATTGCCAAAGATGGTGGTTACCTACCCCGAAGCGATTGCTGAGAAGGTAATCAATCGTACCGATCTGGAGAAAAACACACTGGAGATAACTGAAAACACAGCGCTAAATATCGATTTTATCAACGAGTTTTTGATCGAGTACGATTTCGAACGTGTAGATTTTGTCTATGAACCGGGGCAATTTGCCATACGAGGTGGTATCGTAGATATTTTTTCTTTCTCGAACGACCTTCCCTACCGCATCGAATTCTTTGGCGATGACATCGAAAGCATTCGGACATTTGACATTGAATCTCAGCTTTCGGTCAATAAAATCCATAAGGTTACCATCGTTCCAAATGTTCAGGCCAAGTTTCTGACCTCGCAGCATATTTCTTTACTGGAATATATCGATCAGGGGGCTGCCATCTGGATCAAAGACGCCCAGTTTACACTTGATATTGTCAAGGATGGGTTGAAAAAAGCAAAACAACTCTGGACCAGTCTGACTGATAAACAGAAAAAAGATAATCCGGAATGGCATAATCCCGAGTATGAATTTACCGATGAGAAAAACCTCAATGCCTTATTTTTTGATTTCCCGATCATAGAATTTGGAAAACAGTTTTTCTATAAGGGGGAGTTCACGCTCAAGTTTGACATTCATCCACAACCTTCTTTTAATAAAGACTTTAATCTGCTGATCCATAATTTTAAGGAAAATGAAAGTCATCGAATCCAGAATCTGATCTTTTCGGATTCAACGAAACAGGTTGAACGGATCTACACGATACTGGAGGATCTTGACAAAGCGGCTACGTTTATCCCTATTCATAAAGCATTGCGTGAAGGCTTTAGGGATGACAGCCTGAAATTAGCCTGTTATACGGATCATCAGATATTTGACAGATACTACAAATACAAACGGAAAAAAGCTTACGAACGTTCGCAGGCAATTACACTGAAAGATTTACGTGATCTCAAACCTGGAGATTTTATTACACATATTGATCATGGTGTGGGCCGATATGGCGGTCTGGAAAAGGTGGATGTCAACGGCAAATCTCAGGAGATGATCCGGCTGATTTATGCGGACAATGACCTGCTTTATGTCAATATCAACTCATTAAACCGAATTTCAAAATATTCCGGCAAGGAGGGTACAGTTCCGAAGATGAACAAGCTCGGTACGGATGCCTGGGATAAATTAAAGAAAACGACCAAGAAAAAGGTTAAGGATATTGCCCGTGACCTGATTATGCTCTATGCAAAACGGAAGGCTCAGCATGGGAATGCCTTCTCTCCGGACAGCTATTTGCAGAATGAACTGGAGGCATCGTTTATCTATGAGGATACCCCAGATCAGGAAAAGGCTACCGCAGATGTGAAAAAAGATATGGAATCGCCACATCCAATGGACCGGTTGATCTGTGGTGATGTCGGATTTGGAAAGACAGAAGTTGCCATCCGGGCAGCATTTAAAGCCGTTGCAGACAGCAAACAAGTTGCTGTGTTAGTTCCAACAACCATCTTAGCATTACAGCATCATCGTACATTTACAGAGCGCCTAAAAGGACTTCCATGCAATATTGACTACATCAACCGTTTCAAAACGACTAAACAGATCAAGGACACTTTAGCGCGTCTGGCGGAGGGAAAAATAGATATCATCATCGGTACGCATCGCCTGGTGAGTAAGGATGTCAAGTTCAAGGATCTGGGTTTGATGATTATTGATGAGGAGCAGAAATTTGGTGTTGCCGCTAAAGAGAAGTTAAAGGCTATGCGCGCCAATGTGGACTCGTTGACCTTAACAGCGACTCCGATTCCAAGGACCTTGCATTTCTCCCTGATGGGAGCGCGCGATCTAAGCATTATCTCGACACCGCCTCCTAATCGTCAACCGGTACAGACCGAGCTTCATGTCTTTAATGAATCATTGATCGGCGAAGCAGTCAGTTATGAACTCGATCGGGGTGGACAGGTTTTCTTTATTCATAACCGCGTAGCTGACCTTCCTCAATTGGGCAATTTAATCCGCAAGCTCGTACCCGGGGCACGTGTTGGTGTGGCCCACGGTCAGCTGGAAGGGGATGAATTGGAAGATGTGATGCTCAAATTCATCAACCATGACTTTGACGTATTGATTGCGACGACGATTATTGAAGCGGGTCTGGATATTCCGAATGCCAATACGATTATCATCAATCACGCGCATATGTTCGGTTTGAGTGACCTTCACCAGATGCGGGGCCGTGTAGGCCGTTCGAATAAAAAAGCATTCTGTTACCTATTGAGCCCACCGTTATCGACATTGACACCGGAGGCATACAAACGACTCTCGGCGATAGAGGAATTTTCGGAATTAGGTTCGGGTTTTAATGTTGCCATGCGGGATCTGGATATCCGAGGTTCAGGAAATTTATTGGGTGGTGAGCAATCGGGCTTTATCGCTGAAATCGGGTTTGAGATGTACCACAAAATCTTGGACGAAGCCATTCAGGAGCTCAAAGATGATGAATTCTCGGAGGTATTTGCAGATGAGCAAGAGCGCAAATATGTTAATTTTACGCAAATAGATACAGATCTTGAAGTATTAATCCCTGATGAGTACGTAACGAATATCACCGAACGCTATAATCTCTATACGGAGCTTTCCAAACTTGACAATGAAAAGCAGCTGGCAGCATTTGAAAAAGAACTCGAAGACCGCTTTGGCCCGATTCCGCACGAAGTATTCGAACTATTCAATACTTTACGCCTGCAATGGTTTGGAAAAACAATTGGGTTTGAAAAGATATCCTATAAAAAGCATACCCTCAAAGGTTATTTTGTGAATAATCCAAAATCAAGCTATTTTGAATCGGATCAATTTGGTCGGGTCTTGTCTTTTGTGCAGTCCCACCCTGAAATCAGCAACCTCAAAGAAGTAAAAGGGCAACTTCGTCTTGCGCTAAGCAATGTAAATACAATAAGCTACGCGCTAAACCTACTCAAACAGATGTTATCTTAACAGTCTTGGCACTCAGCTATAAATAAAATCTACTTATTATGTAGATTTTATTTATATTTGGGTATACAAGAAACCGTCCTATAGCAATCTGCGCCAAGTGCAATGAAAGGATATTGAAGGCTCTTATTGGCACTCAGGAACAGACATATATGTTATGGATCTCTTGAAGCTAAAAAAGGACACTTATCAATAAAAATTAGCATGTCATCCAATACCGAAACGATACTCGTCCATGAAGGACAACACTTCAATTCTACCGCAGCTGTAACGGCTCCGATCTTCCAGACCTCAACCTATATTGCGGACAGTGATCCCGCGGAGTACATTAAAGCAGCGACCGAACCCAAACACCCTTACTTTTATCACCGTCATGGCAATCCAACCAATAGCCAAGTTGCGGCGATAGTCGCCAAACTGGAGAAAACAGAAGATGCACTTGTCTTTGCAACGGGTATGGCTGCGATCAGTAACGCCATATTAGCCATAGTGAGATCGGGTGACCATATCGTTGCACAACTTGCTCACTACTCCGGCACGGCCATTTTCTTTAAGGAATTTCTTGCTGACTATGGCATTACAGTCACCGCGGTTGATCAAACGGATACCGCAGCCTTTGCCCGGGCTATTCAGGCAAATACCAGGCTGATCTATATCGAAACTCCTTCCAATCCCAATTTAAATATTACGGATCTTAAAGCGGTAGGCGAGTTGGCTCGGCAACAAGGTATTTTGAGTATGGTTGACAATACTTTCGCTTCACCGATCAATCAGACGCCTCGGGATTTTGGGATTGATGTCATTGTGCATAGTGCCACAAAATATCTGGGCGGCCATAGCGATCTAACAGCCGGAATTGTCTGTGGGAGTAAAGATTATATCGCAAAAGTCTGGAAACGATCCGTGGCGCTGGGTGCATCGCTGGCACCGATGGACTCCTGGCTGTTGCTCCGTGGACTGAAAACATTGAGCTTGCGTATCAAGCAGATCAATGCGAATGCCCTGCAACTGGCTGAGTTTTTGGATCAGCATCCGAAGATCAAGAGCGTAAGTTATCCGGGGCTTCCCAACCACCCCCAGCACCAGCTGGCAGCCCGTCAGATGCGCGGCTTTTCAGGAATGATCTGTATTGAAGTTGATGGACAGGAGGAAGAGCAGACCTTTAAAAATGCACAATCTTTAATTAACAACCTGAACATCTTTATCAATGCCGCCAGTCTAGGTGGTGTCGAATCACTGATTGTACACCCGGCAAGCATGTGGGGCGGGCACCATACCAAAGCGCAAAAAGAAATCTCGGGAATCACAATGGGTATGTTGCGGATCTCTGTTGGTATTGAAAATATAGCAGATTTAATTGAGGATCTAGAGCAAGCGTTGGCGAAACTTGGTTAAATTCGGAAGCCACCCGCCTTAATCCAATAAAATAAAAGAGAGCGGACAGTTGCTGTAAACTGTCCGCTCTCTTCAGCTTTTTGTATTTATTAGCTTAAAGTACACGCGTACCATTGGCAATTTTCACCTGAATGACTGAAAGTTCTTTATCAAATTTTTGTTGATATTCTTTCTCCAATCTTGGTAAAATTGATGCAACCGCACCCTCTTTAACAATATTGATCGTGCAGCCACCAAAACCACCGCCCATCATCCTGGCGCCGATCACTTGGGGAAATTGCTTGACATAATCAACCAGGTAATCCAGTTCAGGACAACTGACCTCATATACTTTGCTCAAGCCTTCATGGCTCTGGAAGATATACTGTCCTAGCTGAGCAATATCTCCTGAACGCAATGCTTCGCAAGAGTTCTCTACACGTTCATTCTCACGGACAACAAAACTTGCCTTGGCGTAGATATCAGCATCTTTATCTTTTACCAGTTCATCCAGCATGTCCACCGTTACATCACGTAGGTTTTTAACCTCCGGATATTTCTCCCGCACCCATGCCGACGCCTGCTCACATTGCTCACGGCGCTTATTGTACGCTGTAGAAGCCAAAGAGTGTTTCACGTTGGTATTCAAAAGAACCACTTCATAACCTTTGAGGTCAAGCGGCACGTATTCAAATCCCAAGGAGCGACAATCCAGCTTAATGACATTTCTTTCCTTACCAAAGGCCGAAGCAAACTGATCCATGATACCGCACATCACGCCGGCATAGGTATGCTCAGCCTTTTGTGCGATCTGCGGAATATCGATCTGCTTGACATCCAAACCGAACAGCTCACTAAGCGCTAAGGTAACCGCACATTCCACCGCAGCCGAAGAGGATAATCCGGCGCCCAATGGCACATCACCATCAATATAAAGATTAAATCCGCCCAATACAGCGCCTCTTTTCTGGTATTGGTCCACTACACCAAGGATATAGTTGGGCCAATGTTTTTCTGAAATAGCGATATCTTTTAATTTGACTTCATGGCTTTCTCCGTAGTCTTCGGCATACAATACGATATTATCGTCCGCACGCTTGCTGACAGCAACATAGATCGCCTTGTCAATAGCCGCAGGCAGGACAAATCCATCATTGTAATCCGTATGTTCACCGATGATATTGATCCGGCCCGGGGATGATACCACAATAGGATCTCCCTGATATAAGCTTTTAAATTTATTTACTACAGTTTCTTTCGTGATCATTCTTACTTAGATTTATAATGTATAGTAGCACAATTCCGCAATTGTTCGGCGGCAATTTCCGGAGTAATATCCCTTTGCGGATTTGCGAGCATCTCATAGCCTACCATAAATTTCTTGACTGTAGCCGAGCGCAATAATGGTGGGTAGAAGTGCATATGCCAATGCCACTCCGGGTGGTCTCCCTCATTGACGGGCGCCTGGTGCATACCCGCAGAATAAGGGAAAGATGTCTTGAAAAGGTTATCGTATCGTGTGGTCAGTAATTTAAGTATTGCGGCAAAGTCTTCCTTTTCTTTTTCATTAAATGCGGCAATATTCTGCACCGGTCTTTTGCTGACTATCATTGCTTCATAAGGCCAGGCTGCCCAAAAAGGCACCAAAGAAACAAAAGAATCGTTTTCATCAATAATACGTTCTTCTTTTCTTAATTCTGCATTGATATAATCAGCTAATAGGGTACGCTGATACTTGTCAAAATATCTTTTTTGCTGAACGCATTCTTTTTGAATTTCAACCGGCAAATGATTTTGAGACCAGATCTGTCCATGTGGATGCGGATTACTGCAGCCCATGATAGCGCCTTTATTTTCAAAAATCTGAATATAACGGATCCATTCTACCTTAGAGAGTTCCTCAAATTCTTTCTGCCAGAGGTCAACAACAGCTTTAATAGCGGCCTGTTCCATTTCGGGCAACGTAAGATCGTGACGTGGGGTGAATGCAATAACTTTACAGATTCCTTTTTCAGTCTCCGCAATAAATAATTCATCCTCATTAAATTCCTGTTGGCTGGTATCTTTCAATAAGGCCGAGAAGTCGTTGACGAAAACGAAGCTTTCTTTATAATCAGGATTGATATCCCCGTCTGCCCGTTTATTGGTTGGGCACAAATAGCATTGGGGATCATAGGCAGGTCGATTATCACCGGGTAAATCTTCAACTTGGCCCTGCCAAGGTCGCTTACTGCGATGTGGAGACACAAGTACTTTTTCCCCGGTAAGAATATTAACGCGTGTGTGGGGAGAGTCCCCGAAGTTTAAAGTTGATTGCATGTCATGTATAACTGGTGTACAGAATACACAATATTAGCTTTTTTAAATAAAAAGTTAAAATTAAAAAGTAAAATTATCGAAAGATGAGTCCTTTAACACGCTGTAAAAATGGATAGAAATTCCCCGTACCCTTTTTCCCTTCAGTCATACCAGGGTTAATGAAGCCGAGGGCCGGAATGGCCAAAACCGCCATACCAAATCTAAGCCTTAAACTTCGGATCCTGACCTTTAATCAATTCAAAGACTGTAATTTCGGGCAGAATACCGACACGGCCGGGATAACCCAAGAATCCATATCCAACATTGACGTATAAGCGCTTGTTTTCCTGTGCGCGGTACAGTCCGGCCCACTCCTTATAGATATATTGTACCGGGCTCCATTGCAGCATTTCAGAACGAACACCAAACTGCATACCGTGTGTATGGCCTGCAAACATCACATCCACATCAGTATCTAATACTTGTGCACGCCAATGGGAAGGATCATGGGACAAGAGCAGTTTAACAGCCTGTTCCTCCGTTCCGAGCAATGCTTTTTTGATATCGCCATGTTTTGGAAAGCGACCAGTTCCCCAGTTTTGAACGCCAACAATACAAAGTTCTTCACCGTCCACTTTGATCTTACGATTTTCATCCATTAACAGATCCCAGCCCATCACTTTATGTACATCGATCACATCTTTTAGATTTTTTCGCTTCTCCGGAGAGTCTTCTTTCCCATAATAGTAATCCCCATAATCATGGTTACCCAAGGTGGAAAATACTCCCAGATCCGACTTCACTCTTGCAAAAATATCTTGGTAATCCCGCATTTCAGATGCCTGAGCATTTACGATATCACCTGTAAAAAATGTAACATCGGGTTTTTCCTTAAGCAGCATATCTATCCCGCCGGTCACAGCAGTCTTGTTATAGAAAGATCCCGAGTGCACATCAGATATCTGTGCGATGGTCATGCCATGAAAAGCTTTAGGCAGATGAGGTAAGTATAACGGCACCCGTCTGATACGGTAATCATAGGCACCGGAAACAATACCCCAGCTCAGCGGAATAAGCGGCGAAGCGCCTATTAATATACCGGCTTTGGTCAAAAAATCCGAACGGCTGATTCCCTTTACCGGATTTTCAGGTAAGGGATCTCCAGCATCTTCAACAAGATCCTCAACAGATTCTTTCTTACTGAACAAGCGTTTGACCCACACGCCGCCGCGACGGATGTCATCGATCAATAGGATCAAAAAGAAGAACAATTTTGAAGTTGCTGTCAAAAAGAATCCAACCAAAATAACAGACCTTACAATCAGCGGAATACTATATTTGGCTGATATAAAAACACCTAATAGCAGGAGGGCGGTATACGACCACCATAACACGGCGAATATTTTTGTTTTGGGGAATTTAATCTTCGTAGCACGAAGGGCAAAAAAGATATAAAAATCTAAAATGAGTAAAACACATGCATTTACTAACAACATCATCAATTCGTTTTAATTTTTGGCATTGACTGCCAATTGCTTTAGAGATGTGATCCACTTTGGATCGTCATTTAGACTTTCCACCAGGCAGACCTCCTCTCCACCTAAATTCTTGAATTCATTAGCATATTCCACGCCAATTTCATCAATAGTTTCAATACAGTCTGCCACAAATGCAGGGCTGAAGACCAATAATTTCTTATAACCTTTACTAGCGAGGTCATGCAACAGATCGGAAGTATAAGGCTGTATCCATGGTTCTTTGCCTAATCGGGACTGGAAACAAAGGGAATATTGTTCCTTCCGCAAGCCCAATTTTTCAACGATGGTCCGCGTAGTTGCATAACACTGAGAAACATAACAATATGTGTTGACATTTGTTTTGCAGGAATCACAACCTGATTCAGGACATTTTAGCTGACCTGTAGGATCTACTTTGCCTAGTTGTCTGACGGGAAGTCCATGGTAGCTAAAAACAAAGTGGTCAAAATGTGTAAGATCATGTTTTCGGGCATGGTCAGCAAACGTCTCGGCCATTAATTCATCCGTGCAGAAATTGCTTACAAAACTAATTTCGGGCAAATAATTCCATTTGCGGATCAGCTCCATGACACGGTCTATTACGGAACCCGATGTTGCTGATGCATATTGTGGGAATAATGGAATAACGCGAACGGATTCGAGCAGCATCCCCTCCATCTTGCTCAGTGCAGCTTCTATGGATGGATTTTGGTAACGCATGGCCAGTTCGACATGGTACTCCTCCCCCAGAGACTCCTGTAGCAAGTCGCGTTGCAGTATACTATAATACATCAAAGGAGATCCGGTTTCCTTATCCCAGATTGTTTCGTAGATTTTTGCTGATTTGGGGGCACGGGTACGGGCAATAATTCCTTTCACCAATAATGTCCGTTGGAAATAAGGAATATCTATGACACGTGGATCCATTAAGAATTCGGTCAAATATTTTTTTACGTCTGGAGTAGTTGGACTATCGGGTGTACCTAATTGTACTAAAAGAATACCTTTTTTGGCTTTATTGCTCATAGCCTACAAAAATAAACAAAAAAGCACGTACTGCGGATTCACTCGCAATAATATGAAATATCTATGACGGGTACATTAGGCTATAGTGCTTCCAGAGCGGCTTTCACATCTTTCATTAACCACATTGGTGTCGAGGTTGCTCCACATATACCAACGCGGTCGCCCACGGCAAAAACGGAGACTTCCAGTTCAGCGGGATCAGAAATAAAATAACTTTCGGAATTAGCTTTTTGACAGACTTCAAACAAAACTTTTCCATTGGAAGATTTCTTCCCGGACACAAAAACGATTTTGTCATATTGCCTTGCAAATGCGCCAAGATCTTCATACCTATTAGAAACTTGTCTACAGATGGTATCATTTGCCTTGACTTCATACCCCCTTCTGATCAACTCCTCTTTGATGGCGTAGAATTTATCCACGCTTTTTGTAGTCTGACTATAGAGGGTAAATGAACTTGGTAAGTCCGCGTCATCCAATTCGGCAATATCCTGAAAAACGAGCGCTTCATTATTTGTCTGACCTTGTAAACCGATGACCTCCGCATGACCATGCTTTCCGAAGATCAGAATCTTTTCATCCTGGTCAAAGGAGGTCTTGATTCGATTCTGTAACTTAAGCACGACCGGACAGGAGGCATCAATTAAAGTGATATTGTTTTCCAAAGCGGTACGATAGGTCTCCGGAGCTTCGCCATGTGCACGAATCAGCACCTTTTCGTTTCGCAAAGTAGGAAGAACAGCATGATCAATAATACGCAATCCTTTGGCTTTCAATCGGGCGACTTCCTCGTCATTATGCACAATATCACCTAAACAATAGAGGTAACCATCCTCTTCCAAAATCTCCTCCGCCATATCGATGGCGTATACCACTCCAAAGCAAAAGCCTGAATCCTTATCGATGTCTACTGTTAGATTTAATGCCATAACATTACAAAGTTACATATTCATATCGAATATATTGATGGTATAGATTTGTTAACAGCTGATTTTTTATTTCCGTTTATTGTCAATTACCTATGACCTTATTACATTTTGTACGATAAAAAGATTGCGGTGAAAGAGTGCAAGCCAACCTTTTGGTTTCAGCAACCACGAAACGGCAGCTTGTTTCACGGCACTGAGCACTTTAAATTAACCCACCATGACGAATAAATTGTTTTTATATAAGCCTAATTATATTGCATATAAAAAGCAATTTATCTAAGTTTGCAAAAAAATAAAATAATGGCAACTAACAGAACTTTTACGATGATTAAACCTGACGCAGTAGCGAACGGTCACATCGGTGCAATCTTAAACGATATTATTGCTGGTGGTTTCAAAATCATTGCAATGAAATACATTCAGTTATCAAAAGAAACTGCTGGTGCATTTTACGCAGTGCACAAAGAACGTCCTTTCTACGGTGAATTGGTAGAGTTTATGACTTCAGGTCCTATCGTTGCTGCAATCTTAGAGAAAGACAACGCAGTTGAAGATTTCCGTACATTAATCGGTGCTACGAATCCTGCTGATGCAGCTGAAGGTACAATCCGCAATAAATATGCTAAATCTATCGATGCTAACGCTATCCACGGATCTGATTCTGATGAGAATGCGGCTATCGAAGGTAACTTCTTTTTCTCTCAATTTGAAAGGTTTTAATCATTGACAATGCTATAAAAAAAGCGTTGTACTGTTGTACAACGCTTTTTTTATAGATCAGCGTTTTCTTATCTCCACATAAATCCACCAATCCTGAAAAAGCGGAGGAATTTATTGATCGCTGTTAGCGCGGGTTTCTTAATCTTCCATTTTAAACCGCTTAAACCCGTTGGTGGGGCGTCAAAATCTTGTACTGTAGCATTACCCGTTCTCATATGAGTAGGCGGCTGCATTTTACGTTTCTCAACAACCAAAATGCTATCGTAATAATGCAAAGAGTTGACCGAACGTGTAAACTCATTGACCTTTAGCCCCCGTTGTTCTGAATGATAGGCATTGATATAATCAATAAAATTCTTACTGTATTCGATAAATGTGCCATTTCGCTTATGTCCACCACCATAAAAAACTTGGTAAGAGGTATGCAGGTCTTCACATAGATAGACACCATTTTCTTTTACATGTCCAAATAGTTCTTCAAATGTAATAATCTGTTGCAACATAGTATGCCCGCCATCATCTATCAGGATATCTATCGGAGGGATTGACTCTTTCACTTTGCGCAGGAACTTACGATCTGACTGGGATCCGATAAATATCTCGATGTTCTCCTCTTCCAGTGCTTTGCAGTTGGGGTTGATATCTACCCCATAGATTTTTGCTTTGTCGCCAAAATATTTCTTCCACATCTGGAGGCTCCCGCCCTGAAAGACTCCTATTTCCAGCACGACAATCTCCTTACCTTTGAATTGGCGGAAATGACGATCGTATACGTCGAAATAATGCATCCATTTGTTGATCAGCTTATCATTATTATTCCGGAAATATTCCTCTAGCTCGTTCATATTAGACACTTAATAAATGGTGTAGAAAATTTGTGTCGAAACTAGCTAAATATAATCGAAAAGTCAAGTTTTTTTTTGATGGAAAAACGTACGGGATAACTTCGTATGAGCCATATTTTCAGCGCGGTTTATCCAGGGAGATCAGTGACAGCAAATGACAGATCACTTGCTTGAAGAAAATAAACGAGAAGCTATCAAAAAGGAAAGCACCACAGGATTGCAAACCTGAATGAGGCTCCGAGGTGCTTAGGAGAAAAAGTTACGATAAAAAACTAGAAATTTCTTTTTCCTAAATATTCATCTTCTTTCGCCGTCATCTTGGTTTTATCCGCAGGCTTTTTGTCCGGATATCCACAAAGATGCATAACACCGTGTATAATGACACGATGTAATTCATCGCGTTCGGCAACGTTAAATTTTTGCGCATTCTCCTGAATACGTTCCACACTGATGAAAATATCACCAGCAATGGTATCCTCGTCTTCTGAGGAATCAAAAGTCACAATATCCGTGTAGGTATCGTGATTCAGGTATTCTTTATTGATCTCCAACAGGTATGCATCCGAGCAAAGGATAAAGCTCAATTCGCCGACACGCTTAAACCCTTCGCCTTTAATCGCATCAGCGATCCATTGGCGAATCTTACCTTTTTCTTTTAGTTTGAAGTCTATGTCCTCTGTAAAAAATAATATGCTTTTCATCTGTAAATAAGTATTAATTGAGCACACGGGGCGCAGTTTTCATTCCATCAGCTAGAGGAATCTTATAATCTTCAAATCGACATTTTCCCATCCAAAAAGCTTTTATTTATCGGGAAAGAGGTCATGCTATGAATTCTCATTTAAAAGCTGCGACTATCCATGTAGCTTTGTAAAATAATCGTCGCTGATACCGTGTCGATCAGGCCTTTCTGTTGACGGTCCTTTTTCTTTTTGCCACTTTGAGCAATGGCTGCTGAAGCCATTTTTGAGGTGAAGCGTTCATCAATTTCGACAACCGGGATCGCCGGATATATCTTTTTCAATTTACGCATAAACCCGACAACGTGCGAAGCTGATTCGGAGTCCGATCCATCCATTTGCCTGGGCTTGCCGACAATAAATGTTTCGATCTGTTCTGTTTGGAGGTAATCCGTTAGAAAAGTCCAAATATCCTGCGGATGTACTGTCGTCAGTGCCGTAGCAATAATTTGCATCGGATCGGTTACTGCAACCCCAATTCGTTTTGTACCGTAATCAAATGCCATTAACCTCATGGAACCATTTTTTTTACAAAAGTACAATTTAGATATGAGTATTGAGATATGCGTATTGAGATTCATTAAAAAAGCTATAACTTTGATAGACTATTTAAAAGATAAATGAGAAAAACAGTTATTGCCAGCCTTTTTGTCGCATTTTGCCTATATGGCCATGCCCAGGGCAATTATGAGCAACAAATTTTGGCCCAGCGCGAGGAAAAAGCTTTGGAATTGGCCAAAGAACAATTTGGTCCGTTGAAGGCAGAACAAGTGGCCTCTTTGGATTACTTCCCTGTAAGCGCAAATTATAAAGTCAAAGCCCATATAGAGGTCCTATTTGATGCACCTGTATTTCGTATGCCGACCTATGACGGCACCAGCAACGAGTACAAACGTTATGCGACAGTGACATTTCAATTGAATGGGGCTGAAAGGACATTGAATATTTACCAGAGTGTGGCCTTATTTCAAAATCCTGCCTATAAAAAACATTTATTTTTACCATTTTTAGATCAGACAAATGGCCAGGAGAGCTATAGTGGCGGACGATATATCGACTTATCCACGGATGACATCAAGGGCAGTATCATTGAAATAGATTTTAATAAGGCTTACAATCCTTATTGTGCCTACAGCAACGGTTATCGTTGTCCGGTTCCCCCAGTAGAAAACAATTTAGACACAAAAATTATGGCAGGAGAAAAAGCCTTTCATAAAGCGAAGAATGAGCGTCCCGTTAACCTAAATGGTGGACAGGAATTTACAGAAGCTGATAAGAAGATTATTTTGTCAGGGGATGAAAACACGCTTCTTCGTGTATTGCAAACTACCGACGAAAAAGATTTAAAGGTATTGAAAGCAACAAGCAACGATGTTAAATACAACGACCCACTGTTAGAAACGCTTTCAAAGCGAATGTTTGCGACCGTTCGGGATCCAAATCACCCAGGTGTGGGAATAGCTGCTCCCCAAATTGGCATCAACAAAAATCTCATCTGGGTACAGCGGTTTGACAAGCCGGAACAACCTTTCGAGTTTTATGTAAACCCCAAAATCCTGTGGCGTTCGAAGCTAAAACGGAGGGGAGCCGAGGGCTGCCTCTCCATCCCCAACCGCAAAGAAGATGTGTTGCGGAGCTATGCAATCCGTCTACAATACATCAATAAGGAAGGAAAAGTGATTGAAGAGAACATTGAAGGCTTTACCGCAGTAATCTTCCAGCATGAAACGGATCACCTCTTCGGCATATTATTTCCTGATCGTCTGGAGGAACAACAAAAAGAAAACTATGTGCCACTGAATGATAAAATTGATTTTTCTATTTTACCAAAAAGCTTAACACCGTAGATTTCAGATTTACTGGAAATTCTTAAAGGGCATGACTGGATATCAATCAACCATCATGCGTCATTAAAAAGCCCCCATGAATTGCATCGTGGGGGCTCAATATCATGGAATCTACTTGAATTTAGATCAATCCTTTTTCTGCTAATAGTTCGGCAACTTGAACGGCATTCGTCGCTGCACCTTTACGCAGGTTGTCTGCGACTACCCACATATTTAACGTATTCGGTTGCGAGTCATCACGACGTATACGTCCCACAAAAACCTCATCTCTACCATGTGCATCTTTTGGCATCGGGTATTGAAGATTAGCAGGATCATCAACAACGATACAACCACTTTGAGCAGCTAATGCAGCACGTACATCATTTAGATCAAAGTCATTTTCGAATTCGATATTCAATGATTCGGAGTGCCCGCCCATCACTGGAATACGTACAGTTGTTGCTGTTACCTTGATTGAATCGTCACGCATGATTTTGTTTGTTTCCAAAATCATTTTCATTTCCTCTTTTGTGTAGCCATTTTCCTGGAATACATCGATATGCGGAATAACATTCAAATCAATCTGATAAGGATAAGCTTTCTCGCCTTCTTTACCAGCACGCTCGTCCATCAACTGATTAACGGCTTTTACACCAGTCCCTGTTACGGACTGATATGTCGAAACAACGACACGTTTAATTTTATATTTATCATGTAATGGTTTTAACGCCACTACCATCTGGATAGTTGAACAATTCGGGTTTGCAATGATTTTATCATCAGCAGATAATACATCGCCATTTACTTCCGGAACGACCAATTTCTTCGTCGGATCCATACGCCATGCGGAAGAATTGTCAATGACTGTAATTCCGGCTTCTGCAAATTTCGGTGCAAATTCTTTGGACGTATCGCCTCCCGCGGAGAACAATGCAACATCAGGTTTCAAAGCAATAGCCTCAGATGGTGTAACCACCTTATACTTCTTTCCCTTGAATTCAATTTCCTTACCCTTGCTGCGCTCTGAAGCTACCGGAATCAATTCTGTTACTGGGAAATTTCGCGCCGCCAACACGGTTAGCATCTCAGTACCTACAAGGCCTGTTGCGCCGACTACTGCCACTTTCATTTTTGTCTGTGTTTAAATTGTATATAAAATTTGTTATTTGATTTGTTTTTAGTTGATTCTTGAAGAATGAATTCTTCAAATTTAAAAAATATTCCGTAATTACGCTATTAAAATAATAAATTATCCCCCATTCTGCTAAAAAAGTCACAACGGTTTTGTTTTTTCCACCTTGATCAAAAAAATATTGAGCACAAACCGCCGTATTTGACCAAAAAAAATTGAAGTAACGACAATTCAAAAAAAATAAAAATTTTCGCTGCTCGTTCAAAAAAAAAGAACAAACGATTGAAACGGTTTAAAATCTCATAAAAACTGCGCCAAGAGTCTATAAATTAACATTTTTAGAAAGATATCCTTTGCATCAAACAGTTGCTAGCTAATGAAAAGCCGTTATATTTGCATCATGAAAGAAAGCATTATTATCATTGGTGCAAACGGCCAAATCGGTACTGAATTGGCAATCGCTCTGCGTAAAAAATTTGGTGCAGAAAATGTTGTCACCACAGACATCAGAGAACCACAGACAAAAAGCCCCGACGAGAATTTTGAAATTGCAAATGTGCTTGACAAAAATGGTCTGGACATATTGTTTCAAAAATATAAACCTACTCAAGTATATTTATTGGCAGCCATGCTTTCAGCAACAGGAGAGAAATATCCTGAAAAAGCCTGGGAGCTTAATATGAATGGATTGCTCAACGTGCTTGACCTAGCTGTTACATATAAAGTTTCAAGGATATTCTGGCCAAGTTCCATTGCTGTCTTCGGCCCGCACTCACCAAAGGATAATACAGCCCAATACTGTGTTATGGATCCGAATACAATCTATGGCATCAGTAAGCTTGCAGGTGAACGTCTTATCGAATGGTATCAGGAGCACCGCGGATTGGATATCCGTAGCGTGAGGTATCCCGGTATTATTTCCTGGAAGACCGAACCGGGAGGCGGAACAACAGATTATGCTGTTGATATCTTCTATGAGGCACTGAAAACAGGTACATACGAATGTTTCCTATCCGAGAACACAGCATTACCGATGTTATATATGGAAGATGCCATCCGCGGCACACTCGAGCTAATGGACGCACCACAGGAAAGTTTGAGCATCCGTCATGCCTATAACCTTGGTGGTATTACTTTTACTCCGAAAGAACTCGCACAAGAAATTAAAAAAATTCTTCCTAATTTTGCAATCTCTTACGTAGCGAATGACCCGAGACAGCAGATTGCCGATTCATGGCCTGCAAGTCTGGATGATTCATACGCAAGCAAAGACTGGAACTGGAAGCCAGCATTTGACATCCAGAAGATGACAGTCGATATGATTGAGAATCTTAAAAACAAAATATAACAATGGGAAGAGCTTTCGAATTCAGAAAAGAGCGGAAATTCAAACGCTGGGCTAAGATGGCCGTACAATTTACACGTTTAGGTAAAGAGATCGCTATGGCGGTCAAAGAAAGCGGCCCGCACCCTGAAACCAACTCGAGACTTCGCACAGCAATACACAATGCTAAGGCTGTAAACATGCCTAAAGATCGTATAGAAGCGGCTATAAAACGCGCTTCGGAGAAAGATTCAAAAGGTTATGAAGAATATGTATATGAGGGTTATGGCCCACATGGTGTGCCGGTTTTGATCGAGACAGCAACTGACAATACCAACCGTACCGTAGGAAATATCCGTAGCTATTTTACAAAAGCTGGCGGTTCGTTGGGAAAAACAGGATCATTGGATTTTATTTTCAATCGCAAATCTATTTTTCGTTTTGCAGCTACAGACGAATTGGATCTTGAAGAACTGGAACTAGAGCTCATCGATGGTGGTTTGGAAGAATTATACGTTGAAGCTGATGAAGAAGGTAATGATGTTGCCGTAGTGCAGACTTCTTTCGAGGATTTCGGTAATATGCAAAAACTGCTGGAAGAGAAAGGTATCGAAGTAACCTCGGCTAAATTAGAACGTATTGCTTTATCGCACTCTGACATTACAGAGGAACAAGCCGCGGACGTGCTGAAGATGATCGATAAAATCGAAGAGGATGATGATGTGCAGGCGGTATACCATAACATGGCTTAAACTGTGTATCTCACAAAATATCTAAAAAGAGCGCTAGTCGCTCTTTTTTTATTGAAATGCCTCCCAGCTCCGTCGGAAAAATTACTACATTTGTAATAGACTATATCAAACGCATAACAGGATGACTTTTGAAGAGTTTTTCACGAAAAAGAAAATTGATTTAAAAGCTTTAAAAGCTGCAGATGAACCCTTATTTGAAGAGTTCAAAGCACACTATTCTGCTATGGGCGAGAAAAGCTTTGATCATAGTAAGAAGTTTTGGTTCAACAAACTTCGGAAGAGCTTCCATCTAACGGAAGAAGAGGTGGTGGTTGTCAAAAAAACAATCCAGGAAGACAAAATAGAAACGACTTCCCCCACAACAGACGCCAATGCGTCAAAACCTGCAGGTTTCAAACCTCGTTTTAAAGCACCTGTCCCGTCCGAGCCCGCCAATCAAAAGGAGGAACATAAAACACAACCATCCACAACACGTTCAGAAGCGGCTGATAGCGCCGTAACAGAAACACCGAAGGCAGCTGGGTTTAAGCCCCGCTTTAAGTCCGGCGTAACTAAAAGTGCAGAACCAACGGAAGAAACGTCCACACCTAAAGATTCGTCAGAGGCTTCGGCTCCAGAGACGCCGAAGCCCACGGGATTCAAACCACGGTTCAAGCCGGGCGCGACAAAAGTTGCTGCACCTGAACAGTCAGCAACTTTGGAAGAAAATCCAGTAACACCTTCAGAGACGACGGCCCCAGCGCCGGCTGAAACCGCCAAGCCAACTGGGTTCAAACCACGCTTCAAAGCGGGCGTAACGAAAACAGAAAGTGCGGATTCTTCGCAAAAAAAGACGATGCCAGTAGAGGACACGAAGACAACTCCAGTATCTGCAAATAGCGCTGCGACAGCGGATACCTCCTCACCTGCGGAGGCCCCGAACAGTTCGGCAAGCGAAATCTCGAAGCCCGCCGGCTTTAAGCCGAGATTTAAAGCAGGGATAACCAAAACAGCAAATACCGACTCGACACAAGAAGTGGTTCCACCAACAGAAGACCTGAACATACAGCAGACCGCTGCCCCTACTCCACAGGTGACGCCAACGCTACCCGAAAGCAACAGGGACAAACCGGCCGATGAACTGCAACAGAACAACGAAATTGCGCAGGAGCAGGCAGCGGCAAACAAGCCGACAGGATTTAAACCTCGCTTCAAAGCTGGATTAACAAAAATTGATAAAAAGGAAGAATAATTTTCACTACATTTAAACTGATTTTTTTCAATTAGTTTAAAAATTCCGATTAAAACCAAAGACCAATGTTAAAGGAAGAAAGACAAGCATTTATTATACATCAGATCAATCTACATAACAAAGTTTTATCTTCAGATCTAAGTGTTCAACTGAATGTATCCGAAGATACCATCCGACGTGACCTGAACGAGCTCGCAGAAAACGGCAAAGTTTTAAAAGTCTATGGTGGAGCACTCTCCAAGTCCTTTCAATTTCCTTTTCAGGATGGAAATGTCTACGCAAAAGAAGCGAAAAAAGAGATTGCAAAAAAGGCAAGCACTCTGATCTCCAATGGCATGACAGTACTTGTTGGCGGGGGAACGACCCTTATCGAGCTAGCGCGGACAATTCCGGATCATCTTCAATGTACCTTTTTTACCATCAGTCCACTGGTCGCATTGGAACTCGCGGAGAAACCTAATCTCGAGGTGATCTTGGTCGGCGGAAAGCTTTCACGTAATACAAATATTGTATCCGGCGCTCAGGTGGCCAATGAATTAGCAGATTTAAAGGTAGACCTCTGTCTATTAGGAACCAATTCACTTTCTGTAGAAGACGGAGTTACTGACTCAGACTGGGAGGTGGTGCAGATCAAGCGCGCAATGATCAAATGTTCTAAAAAGGTTGCTATACTCAGTATTGCGGAGAAACTCAATTCCGTTCAAAAAATGAAAGTAGTACCTTTACGTGATATTTCTTATTTGATTACTGATATCAATCCGACCGATGTTTCCTTAAAAGAATTTGCGAATACAATTGCAATACTTTAATATTGCCGCTCATTTAATTTAGCATGTCATCGCAAACGGAAAATGACTCTTTAAAATCAAAAACAACAAAAGGACTGCTGTGGGGTGGCATGGCCAGTATTATCCAGCAGTTTTTGGGCTTCGGCTTCGGCATTTTACTAAATCGTAAACTAACAGCAGAAGATTACGGTTTAGTAGCCATGATTACCATATTCTCTGTTCTTGCATCGGCATTTCAGGAAAGTGGTTTTATCTATGGTATTGTCAATAAAAAAGAAGTTCAGCACAAAGATTATAATGCCGTATTCTGGACAAGTGTTGGGATAGGTACATTTATTTATATTGTATTATTCTTTTCAGCTCCTCTCATTGCCCTGTACTACAACCAGCCGGTACTTGTTGAACTCAGTCGCTTCACCTTTCTGTCCTTCTGGTTAGGAAGTTTCGGGATTGCACATAACGCCTACCTTTTCCGCAATTTAAAGATCAAGGAAAGAGTGATCACCGGGACTTTGGCCCTTATCTTATCAAATACAATTGGTATATATTTAGCCTATAAAGGTTATGCCTATTGGGCATTTGCCGTTCAAATCGTTTCCTATAGTGGTTTTAATATGCTTGGCTTTTGGTATTTCTCCAAATTCAAGCCCTCATTTACCTTTGATTTCAGTCCTATCCGCGATATTCTAGGGTTTAGCAGTAAAATACTGGTTACCAATATCTTTATCAATATTAATAAAAATATATATGCGGCAATTTTGGGAAAACATTATACAACCGAAGAACTAGGATATACTGTTCAACCAAATAAATGGAGCCAAATGGCGCAGAATATTTTGACCAATATGGTCAATAATGTTACACAGCCGATTCTGCGGGAAATAGAAGATGATAGGGATAGACAGCTTCGTGTATTCCGCAAGCTCATCTCCTTTACAGCTTTTTTGGCTTTTCCAATGTTATTTGGTTTAACTACAGTTGCACAAGACTTCATTACGATTACAATAACCGAAAAATGGCAGCAAAGTGCTATCTTTCTTCAAATTTTCTGTATTGGCGCGGCTTTCGATTCTGTAAGCAATGTCTTCTCCAGCTTGATTATCAGCAAGGGTAAGTCCCAGATCTATATGCGAAATATCGTTGTTTTTGGTTTACTTCAAATCGCTATTTTAGTCTTTGGCAAATCGCTTGGCATTGAAATGCTCATCGCCTTAACCTCAGGATTAAACGCGCTATGGATATTTGTCTGGTACGCTTCGGCTAAACCTTATATGACCTATTCATTCCGTTATCTAATTCAGGATGTATTTTCATATGCTATATTAGCCGGTATCAGCTGTTTGGCAGCACACTACGCCACCGCATCCATTGCCAACCTTTATCTCCGGTTTGCAAGTACTATTGTTGTCGCCGTCTGTGCCTATATCATCGTCAATAGAATCTTTAAGCCGAGTATTTTGCTTGAATTATTCAGCTATGTCATCACAGTTATCCGAAAAAAATAGATGGCCAGGATTCTCACCATAATCGTTTCTTATAATTTTGAACCTTGGATTCACAAATGCATACCCAGTTTGTTAGCATCAAGCCATCAAACGGATATCCTTGTTATAGATAACAACTCAAAAGATCATACCACCCGTATCATCAAAGAAACTTACCCGTCAGTCAGACTGATAGAAAGCCCCGAAAACCTCGGTTTTGGAAAGGCCAACAACATGGGGTTGACCATCGTCCTGAGGGAAGATTATGACTACGCCTTTTTGGTCAATCAGGACGCTTGGGTAGATCAGAACTGCATCGCCAACCTGATCAAAGTGAATACCACAAACATTGGCATTATTTCTCCCATCCACTACGATGGTACGGAGGAAAAACTCGACCATGGATTCTCAGTCTATACGAAACATACGCAGTTTGAAAATTCCTACCGAACCTGCTCATTCGTCAATGCTGCTTTTTGGTTGATACCTAAAGCTGTCATCAAAAAAGTCGGCGGTTTTTCTCCAATTTTCTTTCATTATGGAGAAGATAAAGATTATGCCAACCGCATCCATTATTATGGACTGAACTTTGTGCTGGCTGAAGATGCCCGGGCTTATCACGACAGACAGCAGCGCCAAGTAGATCGCAAAGTTTTTCTAAAAAGCGAATTCGTTTATCATCTGACGGAATATTGCAATATCAATTATACCTTTACAAAGGCTTTTTCGATAGCTATATTGGCGAGCGTAAAGAAAATGCTGTCTTCTTTGGGTAAAGGTCGTATTTTTGAAACAAGAAGTTATCTCAATATCGCTTTTAGACTATTGGGCAAGACCGGAGAAGTCCGGAATACCCGTCGGGCTAATAAAAAAGCTTTTAACAAAATTTTTTGATAGATGGATAGTCCTGCTCCAGTTTTACTCTTTGTGTATAATCGTCCGTCGCATACGTTAAAAACACTCGCTGCCCTGGAGAGAAACAAGTATGCTGATCAGACTGTTCTCTATATTTATTCGGATGCAGCAAAGGATGAACGCGCGGCTCAGGCAGTCGAAGAAGTCCGTAGGATTATTAAAAGACCCTGGCATTTTCAACAGATTAAAATTATCGAACGTGACAAGAACTGGGGCTTGGCCGCCAATGTCATCGATGGTGTGACGAAGGTCGTGCATGAACATGGGCAGATTATCGTTTTAGAAGACGATCTTGAAACATCTGCATTTGCGCTTGATTATTTTAATAAAGCGCTAGACCGTTATCGGGAAGATGAACAGGTCATGCAGATCAGTGGCTACGGTTACCCTGTACAAAACCTACATGAGCTTCCTGAAACGTTTTTCTTTCGGGTAGCCAATAGCTGGGGCTGGGCAACATGGGACCGTGCGTGGCAACATTTTAACCCAGACATCGATGAGCTTGTTTCTGATTTTTCGGAGGAACAGATTCACCAGTTCAGTATTGAAGGAAAAGAGAACTTTTGGAAGCAGGTACAGGAACTTCGCAGCGGAAAGATCAACTCCTGGGCAATCCGTTGGTACGCTTCGGTATTCAAAAAAAATGGACTAGTTTTGTATCCGAGGAATTCGATGACACAGAATATCGGCAATGATGGTACTGGCACCCATACGGCAGCAGAATCAACCTATCAGGTTACATTAGCTGATCGTCCTATAGTTTTTTTTCCAACAGAAATAGTGGAGAATACGCAGGCCTATAAAGCGATCAAATATTTTTACGCACATCGGAAAGGTTCTTTACTCAGTCGGGGCATCCGGTTCCTCAGAAAGAAAATTAACAAACTCAATAAATAGACATGGCTGCTCATCCAAAATTTTCAATCATCACTGTCGTTTACAATAATGTGCGGGATATTGAGCACACCATCAAATCGGTTGTTAACCAGACTTACGACAATATTGAATACATCGTCATTGACGGGGAATCATCCGATGGCACTTTAGCCATTATTCAAAAATATCAGGATAAAATTTCGGTCATATTATCTGAAAAAGACAAAGGAATTTACGATGCGATGAACAAAGGCCTTGCTTTGGCTACGGGGGACTATATCCTCTTTTTGAATTCCGGCGATGAAATATACGATCTCAACAGCATCGAAAACCTAGCAAAGCTCAGTGGTGATGCCGATATCCTCTATGGTGAAACGATACTGATAGATGACAATAGGGCTATTATCGGTGAACGAAGACATAAGGTACCTGCAAATTTTGACTGGAAGAGCTTTCGTTATGGCATGAACATCTGTCACCAGGCCATCTATATCAAACGGAGTATTGCAGAACCATACGACCTCAATTATAAACTCTGCGCGGACATAGACTGGGTCATTCGCTGTGCTAAAAAGGCAAATAAATCTGTTAATGCGCATCAATATGTCGCACGCTATCTCGTCGGCGGGATGTCAAAACAGCGACATAAGGAGTCGCTAAATGAACGCTTCGCCATCTTCAAACACTATTACGGCACCATTCCCAATTTATTCAACCATGGGATCATCGCTTTAAAAGCGATCTGGTACCGCATTAATTACGGCAAACCCCAAGACTAATGCTAAATCCTGAAATCCTCACTGAACTTGTCACAATTAAAATGCCTTTCGGCAAATATCAAGGTTACACGTTATGCAATCTTCCGGAGCCTTATTTAGTTTGGTACAATCAAAAAGGGTTCCCTAAAGGCAAATTAGGTCAGCAACTGGCCACACTGTATGAGATCAAGCTAAACGGTCTGGAATATCTTCTGGAACCTTTGAAGAAAAGGTGACGAAGGTCATTTTCTTCCGTTTATTATTTTTCGTACCTTCGCAGTGAATTTATTTTTGCATTAAACGCCGTTTGCAGCGGTATCAATGAATATCATGACACAATATCAAACATTGCTGTACTATTGTTACAGCCCTATCGAAAACGCAGAACAATTTGCGACTGATCACCTTGAATTTTGTAAATCACTTGGCTTAGTAGGACGTATTATCGTCGCTGATGAAGGCTTGAATGGTACCGTTTCGGGTACGATTGAGGCTTGTCGGCAATATATGGATGCCATTTATGCGGATGGTCGTTTTAACAAAACAGAATTTAAGATCGACAATGTTGAAGAACCTTCTTTTATCAAAATGCACTGTCGCTATAAAGCTGAAATCGTGCACTCTGGCCTAAGGGATCCGAAAGAAATCGATCCGAACCGACAAACAGGTGTGCATCTGGAGCCAAAAGATTTCTTGGCCATGAAAGACCAGGAAGATGTCGTTGTATTGGATGTGCGTTCAAACTACGAACATAGTGTAGGTCGCTTTAAAAACGCAGTGACCCTGGACATCGACAATTTCCGCGAGTTTCCAGAAAAGATCAAAGAGCTGGAACAATATAGAGGAAAAAAAATATTGACTTACTGTACTGGCGGGATCAAATGTGAAAAAGCTTCTGCCCTACTATTAAAAGAAGGTTTTGAGGATGTTTACCAATTGCATGGTGGAATCATTAAATATGGCAAAGAAGCGGGTGGCGAAGATTTCGAAGGTCAATGTTATGTCTTTGACAATCGTGTTACAGTAGATGTCAATTCGGTCAATCCATCTGTGGTATCAACCTGTTTCAATTGTGGTAAACAGACCACCAAGATGATCAACTGTGCCAACCCCGTATGTAATGAGCATTTCACCCAATGCGATGAATGTGGCTGGGAAATGGATGGCTGTTGTTCGGCGGCCTGTAAGGAAAGTCCGAATAAGCGGGAATACGATGGCACAGGATACTATGTAAAGATACCACAACCCGTCAATGTAGACAAAATCAGCAAGAGAAAACATAAGAATTTCCCACCTAAAGTGAAGGTCTAAAACTAATTCAATAAAACCTTATGATTTCGCTAGCACCAACAGCTATGGAAGCAAACTGAAGGTTCTTTCTTGCCAATAGAAACAAATACTTTCATAAAAAAAGTCGGTAACTGATCAGTTACCGACTTTTTTTATGTTGTAAGATTGCTTTACTTCGCAAACATTCCTGCGATTGAATCGAGGATATTTCCTTTGGATTGGCCATCGTTACTTTTGTCAAAGAAACTTCCAGCCAGACCGCCCAACATATCAGTCATACTGCCACCTGCGGAAGCCTGTTGTGTTTCTTGTGCAGGTTCTTCCTGTCCGCCACCTAAAAATGAGCCAAGGATTCCCCCTAGCATACCACCACCCGCACTTTGCTGTCCACCGCCACCTAGAACAGATCCGATCAGGTCACCTATGCCGCCGCCGTTGGACGTCTGTTTTTGCTGACCAAGATATCCCATGACAATAGGTGCTAGTGTAGCTAGAACACCTGTGACCTGCGCTGAACTGATACCAGCTTTATCGGCAATATTCTGTGTCACCACTTCTGTATTTTGCCCAAACATATGGTTGACAATCTTGTTCCCGTCGTCGGATCCGCCCTGACCAAATAAATCACCTATCTTATCGAAGATACCGCCACCGCTATGTTGATCGATCGCTTTGTCGATGTTTTCCGATTGGCCTTTGTTTTTCGCATTGTAATTCAGTGCTGCGATCATCAAAGGAACAGCCGCTGCCACAATCCATTTTGCTTTGGATTCACTGACGCCTGTCATTTTAGAAATGGCTTCTATTGCTTTCGAGCCAACTCCTCCTGTAACTAAGTCTGTTAAGTTCATAAGTCTTCGTTTATAGTTAAGATGAAGATAACGATTTTTTATGACGAGTTTAGAAAATATATGCCAACAACAAAACGCCCTGTGGAGTCTTAACTACACAGGGCGTTTACATCATCAATCTATGCGATATTGTATTACTCGATCAACTTTGTTGAGAACTCATTTTCGATCTCTTTTAACTGCGACTCTTTTGTCAATGAAACATTGTTCTGAACACGGGATTTTGTCCATCGTCCAAGTGTCATATTAAATTCGCCATTAAACTGGATAAAAGTATCCGCTGATGGTGAGACATACACAAATGCTTTGGTATTATCTCCATTTCTATAGAATGGTTGATTGGTTAAATTAACCGGATTAACAATATCGTAAAAATCAGTATTGGCAATGCGGTACCCAGCACTTGCACTGGCTAGAGAACCGCCTGTGCTCACGAAAATGACATCCTCCGGAATAGTTGTATTTATAACTTGAACAGTAGAGAAAATGGCTACTCCAAAAGCATTTCCACTGTTGGCAAGTAAATTACCGGTTTTCGTCCCAAAATCATACCCGCTCTTGTTTGCATAATCATAATTTGTAATCCAATGAGCAGCCGATATATCCGTCGATTTCTCACCACTAATCAATTTATTTGTTCCTCCCACGTAGAAAAACTGACCTTTTTTTACGGAACCAGCAGTCAGATTAATTTTGTATGTTCGTAAGCCGCCTGTAGCCCAACCATCGGTAGGTACGCCTGTCGGAGTTGAGGCATTTGCATTATTCGTAGTTACAACGCTGAAGGGGGTTTTAGAGAAATCGATATCTTCTGTTGCTAAAAACTGCATGTATTCATAGTTTGCATCTGTTGAGCCACTAGGATCATTCAGAAGCCCAGTGACAATAGCCTTCGGAGTTTTGTATTCTGATTTGATCTGTACAAGATCTGACTTTGTTCGCAAGGATTGATAAGGAATAAGGCTATCACCTGACATCTCATTAAATTGAATTCCCCAATAATTCGCCATTTTATATTGAGGCAAATTTGCTAGTTCAGATTTGGGATTAGTTCTAACCGTAATAAAACCGAAGCCGTCATTGATTTTTTGGTCACCAGATAATGTCTGCCCTTCACTTGGAGTATAGCTAAATCCTCCTTTCACAAGAACGATTAATGTACTTTCGTATTTTGTCGGATCTTTCAGGATTTGATCTGCTGTGACACGGAGCGCTTGGTAGCGATTATCACCGGAAATTTTCTCAATTTTACTGCTGGGGAGATCAGTTATCTGCAATATTCCGTTTAACCGCTGCAGTTTACCGCCAACCAAGTCGACTACGATAGAATCTCCCGGAGAGTACTCCTTTGCTTTCTCCCCCAACTGAATTGAGATACCACGCAATAAATCTAATCTCCTACGATCTTGAAGCACTAACACCCCTTCCGGTAAATTGCCAGCGCTATGATCCGAAGTGACAATCCCCGTTATTTTTGAAGACCCGCCCAAAGTCTCTAAATTTAAGTCTATGGGTGCTCCTTTGAATATTGTCCGCACATCATAGATACCAATATAAGGGCTAATCTCACCTCCGGGATAATTTGGACTATCTTTCTTACAGGAATTGAAAAAAAAGATCCCAACAATTCCTAGCATTAAAAAAATTATATGTTTTTTCATGTTTTCTTAATTATGGTTTTTGCCACCAAACTTTGGTATTAATTTCATCAGGTCCTTGCTGCTGAACAGCTAATTTGTAATTGGTCGGATTCGCTGATTGGACAATCACTGGATAATACATCCGTGCAGGCATTTCCCCATTATTCTTTAATCCTTTACCTTTTGGTAGTATAGGATGTCCTGTTCTGCGATATTCATACCATTGTTGCATATCAGCCATAAATAGTGCTTGATATTTCTGAAAATGTATTTGCTCCATCTTCTCAGCGAAAGATACATTATCCTTCCATTCCTTATCCGATTTCGCTAAATGCTCTTTCGCAGTTAGCGTCCAAGTTGGTATCCATAATTTTATATTATTTTCAACTCCACTATAAAAGTAATCCTCTATATTTCCTTCAATCCATCCCTTTAATACAGCTTCTGCTTTGATAAATTGCAATTCGGCAAAAGGCATAATCATACCAGTTAACGGTTCAGTCTGCAAACTATTGACACCATTATTTTGATCAAAAGAATAGAAATAGGACATTTTAGAATAATCTTCCGACCCAGCTGCATAGCCACTAGGCACCCCCACATAATTACCTGAGACCGGAGCAATCCCCATTCGATTAATTCCTGATGTTCCATAAGTTGGAATATCAATACGAGGATCGTTAGTATCTCTTAAATAATCTAAGAAAAATGAGCACAACGCAACTGCCCTGAAATCCTGCGCGCGGGTTGACTTAAACGGTGAGATGTATGCTCCATCGTTCGTCCAACGCAATATTGCCGAATCGTCATTGCTGGCCATGATGGGATATCGATCTTTTTCTGTAGAAAGAATTCCTTTAATTTTATCCAATACATAATTTTGATTAGGACTCTTCTTATCAGCAACACGCAACAGCAGCCTTAAATATAAAGAGTTGTTAAACTTTCTCCATTTAGTCAGATCACCTTTATAAATTGGATCATTGGTTGCGTCTATTGTTTCGGTAGATTCTTTTATTTGAAGCAAAGTATTCGCAGAGTCTAACCGGTGCAACATATCAAAATAAATATCTTCTTGTTTGTCAAATTTTGGTTCCAATATCAATGAGTCCCCAGCGAGGTTAGACTGGGAATACGGGATATCTCCATACATATCGGTCAAAATAGAGTACAGCCACACTTGCCCAATAATAGCAATGGCTTGATAAGACCTATTGAAAGTGACTGGCTCTATCGCCTTTTTATACATTTCCTTGAAGTTCGTGATCTCGGAATAATGTGCGCCCCAAATGTAGTCTGCCCAACTCCTTCTAAAATCGTAACGAAAGACTTTCCCGTCACCATCACCAATTGAAACCGTAACTTGCATTAGCTCATTGTTAAACGACCTATTTCTGCTCATGTTTGCAGAAACCGAGTTAATAAATGCATTTGCCATAAATTGATAGGGATATGCATTCTCAGTTTCGTTAGGGTTCGTATTAGTCTCTATAAAATTCTTTGTACAAGATTGCATCAATCCCACAACAAGAATTCCGATTATTATTATTTTAAAATTCTTCATGATTATCAGATATTAAAAGCCTACAATTAAATTAAACCCATAAGTTCTCGTGGAGGGAAATTGAGCAATTTCAAAACCTTTAACGATATCTCCATTATCCAGAGTTCCAAATTCAGGATCAAAAGCAGGCCATTTCGACCAAATAAATAGGTTCCGCCCATATAAGCCCACTGTCAACCGTTGAAGGCCATACTTCGAAATTATTTTTTTGTTGAATGAGTAGTCTAACCTTGCTTCTCTAAATTTGATAAAATCTGTTGGATAAGTGCTCCCTTCAGCATTATCTTGCCCAAAATGTGAACGATAATATTCATCGATATTGGTAGCAATAACGTCATTTTTCCGATATGTCCCATCACCATTGTCAATAACTCCGTTACCAATAATACCACTATAACGACCCGGAAGCGTATTCTTAGTTTTACCCTGCTCCGCCAATTTATAATGTGTAAGTGAGTGCCCCACCCCACCCCATTGAGTGTCAAAAAGAACATTTAAATTGAAGCCTTTATAGCCAAAAGTATTACCAAAGCTGATTTTACCTTTTGGGAGCGTATTACCTAAATAGATAATATTACTCGTTAATTTAGCGTATCCTGTAGATGGGTCGTAGATCACCTGGCCATCGGGCGCTCTTTCATAGCCTATTCCGTAAAGGTCACCCATACTTCCCCCTTGTTTTGCTACAATCTGTCCTGACCCCACGGACCTATACTGTAGTACTAATGAGGAATCTGGCAAATCAACAATTTTATTTTGGTTAGCTGTATATGTAATTAAACTTGACCATCTGAAACCATCTTTTTGATTGATCTGAGTTGTATTCAACGACACTTCAACGCCTTGGTTCCGAACCGCTCCCATATTGGTTTTAAATGTTCGATAGCCAGATGATGGGTCTAAAGAACGATTTAATTGCTGATTAAACGTCTTCGAACTATATAACGCTAAATCAAAATTCACCTTACTCTTAAAAAACTTTAGCTCAGTTCCTACTTCATAAGATCTTGTTTTTAACGGTTGTAAATTCGGATTTTTCAATAGACTTGACGCTGTCACAGATCCCGGCAACAGTCCATTACCTCTTTCATACAATTGTTGCAACATATAAGGGTCTTGTCCACCATTTCCCACTTCCGCTATAGATGCTCGAAGTTTTGCGTAATTAATTACTTTCGGCAATTTCACAACTTCCGAGAGAATAAAACTACCATTTAAAGCGGGATAGATCAATCCCAATTTTTTTTGTGGATTAACAGGTGTTGCCATTGTACTATTCCAATCCATCCGTCCCGTCGCATCCAAATAAAGGAAGTTCTTATAAGATGCTGTGACCATACCATACGCACTGTTCGTCACAAACTTATAAAACTTCTGATCTGAAATTACACCATACTTGCTATTTGCTAAATTATACACACCGGGATATGTCAGTCCATCTGCCGTATATGCTTCCCTTTTATAATCATTATGAAGTGTGCTTCCACCCACTGTAGCAGAAAATTTAATATCTTTATTTATATCTTTCTCATACTTTAATAGAAAATCCAGTACTGTTTCCTTTGAAAATAAGGACTGTGAACGATAACTACCTTCCGGTAATTTGGTCCCTGAATCATAGGGTCTTTCCTGAGCACGATCTTCTACGAAGAAATCTAAAGATGAGCGCACCATTAAACTTAGTTCTTTGTTAAACTGATAATTCGCTGAAGCATTACCCGTGAAAGTATTACGATCATTTCTATTAATAAATTCATAAGATATCGCAAATGGATTTTCAGGATATGAACTAAATGGATATTGAATTGCCTTGTCTTCTAATCCAAGTTTCCAATAATTTCTCAACCAGTTATAGTCAGCATTGGGTTGCCAGAAAATAAACCAATACATGAGAGACTGATTACCATACCCAGCTCCAGGGAGGTTATCTGACCACCGTCTATTATAATTAATCTTTGCATTTATTGTTAGCTTATCTGAAATTTTTGAGGTCGCAGATAAAGCAAATGCGGTCTTATCATAACCTGTATTAGGTGTAATCCATTTATTCCGGACATCCGTATAAGAAAAACGCGCAGATGTTTTTTCGGATCCACCATCGATTGTTAATGAGTTTGTAAATGTTCTTCCTGTCTGAAAGAACTCTTTGCTATTTGAGTACGGTTGCCATAATGTACGTTCCGCACCCTGCGCTTGTGTAAGTGGATCATATTGAAAAAAATACTGACCATCAAATTTAGGTCCATATGCAGAGCTGGTACCACTTGTACTGCTGCCATCTGCTGAACTCCCGAAAGAATAGTAATTTGCCCCACCGGTGCCCTGTCCATATTCATATTGAAAATCTGGCCAGCGATTGACAGATTCCAACGCTGTATTACTATTAAAAGTAACCCCTAATCCTTTCCCTTTTTTTCCTGACTTTGTAGTAATAATGATAGCCCCGTTTGCACCACGTTGACCGTACAGGGCTGCTGCGCCAGGTCCTTTTAGAACGGTAATATTTTCAATATCTTCAGGATTAATATCATCCATCCCTGATCCATAATCGGCAGGCATGTTATCAGAGCCCGTTCCATAAACCGAGCCTGAAGATCCCCCTACACGTCTACCACTTCCCCCATTTATCACAATTCCATCTACGACGATTAACGCTCCTGCATCTCCATTTAGATTAGCTTCTCCTCGTAAAATAATCTTGGTGGATCCTACTGGTCCTGCATTCGATCGCATTAAATTAACACCAGCAACTTTACCGGACAATGCATCCATCCAATTGTTAGATAGCGCTCCTGTTAAGTCATCCCCTTTTAACACTGTTGCAGAATATCCCAAAGCCCTTTCTTCACGCTTAATCCCCAGCGCAGTGACAACAACCTCTTCAAGTGCTGCAGCTGTGGGACTTAATGCAATTTGAAGATTATTTTGAGATGTTTCGAATACCTTTGTTTGAGCTTCATAACCAATCAATTGAAAACGTATCTTTCCACCAGCCTCAACATCCACCTCAAAATTACCACTCCTGTCGGTCGTACCTTTTGCGATTCCCCCTGACAAAATGGAAACCGAAGCTAGCGGCTCCTGTGTCTTGCTATCTACAACTTTTCCTTTAATTCTAATCTTCCCCTGATTAAAAATGTGTGTGGCTCCGCTACTGTTTTCCATTGGAACAGCCGCCGCAGCTACATCCAGATTGCAGGCAACTATCAGCGCTGCAAATAGCACTTTCGAGGATGAGTGCCTTAGATTAATTTGGATAGGGTTAATACTAAACATAGATATTAGTGTAAATTGTTAATTTTCAATTTGGGACAAAAGTATATTCTTAACAAAAAGTTTGTCTTAACTTAATGTTTTCTTTTTGTTAAGAATTGTTTCGAATATTATTTCCTTTAAGGAACATCTTTCCCGATTTACATCTTATAAAAATGCTGAAGAATCCATTTAGACAGGAATTTCACGCATTAGGTCTAAAAAGCACTTCCTTTATTTTGGTTATTTCATTTTATAGAACCGAAAATAATTAATATTCTATAAAAAACGAAATAAATCGAAATTATTTAAAATAAAACAATCCAATAAGAAACCAGCATTCAACAAATTAATAGTAAGGAAACACAACAAAAGAAAAAAAACAATGCTATTGGCACTCAAAGCAAACTCGCAGCCACACATTTTAAACCCACTAAGATTTGGCTAAAGTACATTCTTACAATACTATATTGGATACTACATCAATGCTGTAACAACATGACAACTATATTTCAATGTAGCCGGTTGAGATAATATTATTATATACAAACAGGTGTATAAATATCAATTAGTTTTAAATTCTAGAAGCTAAGTTACCGATACATTTTACTTCGGCTAAAAAAAGAAAGCCCAAACTTTCGTTTGGGCTCCCCTATATAATGAAAACGCAGATGTTAACATTGCTCAAAGCTCCATTTGACGTAGTTGATATTCTTATCGTCCGCCAGATACTTTTTCTCATAGTATGTCTTGATGGATAAAACATCATCAACCAGATCCGAGTGATAAAGATCTGTTGTCTCTTTATATTTCTTCAGGTTTTGCAGATCTATTTGCTCAAGAGTATACGCATAGAAGCCATCATTATCTGTCTTTAGATTCATCATACCTTCCGGCTTCATGACAATCTTATAACGGTCTAAAAACTTAGGACCTGTCAAGCGTTTCTTTTCGCGGCTGTCCTGCGGCTGTGGATCCGGAAAGGTAATCCAAATTTCATCAATTTCATTTTCAGCAAAATGCTCAAGAAGTGTCTCAATCTGTATCCGTAAAAATGCGACATTTTTGATACTATCCTCCAATGCAGTTTTTGCGCCGCGCCAAATACGGTTGCCCTTAAAATCAATACCGATAAAGTTCTTATCTGGAAACAAGCGTGCCAAGTTAACCGTATATTCTCCTTTACCACAGGCAAGTTCCAAAACAACCGGGTTTGTATTTCCAAATTGCTTCTCAGCCCATTTTCCCTTATATTCCTTGCCGGCATCGAGCTGGATGACATTCTCAAAAGTCGCTACTTCGGCAAATTTACGTAGTTTATCCTTTCCCATTTTTTAATTAATATCCCGCAAAAATAACCTTATATTTGCAGGAATCAATAACTTATCGTGGAAAAAGACGCTAAAATTTATGTAGCAGGCCATCGAGGAATGGTCGGATCGGCAATATATCGCAAATTAACAGAACTGGGATACAGTAACATCGTGACCCGTACGTCTCAAGAATTAGATCTGCGCAATCAACAGGCAGTTGCTGACTTTTTCAACGAAGAGAAACCTGATTACGTTTTCCTTGCAGCGGCTAAGGTTGGCGGTATTATGGCAAACAATACCTATCGTGCGGATTTCATCTACGAAAATATGGCGATACAGAATAACGTCATTAAGTCCTCCTACGATAATGACGTTACAAAGTTGATGTTTTTAGGTTCAAGCTGCATCTATCCTAAAATGGCGCCACAACCTCTAAACGAAGACTTATTGTTGACAGGCACCTTGGAACCTACCAATGAGCCTTATGCCATCGCCAAAATAGCGGGTATTAAAATGGCGGAAGCTTTCCGTGATCAATATGGCTGTAACTATATATCAGTTATGCCAACTAATCTCTATGGTATCAACGATAATTATCATCCACAAAACTCGCATGTTTTACCAGCCCTGATCCGTAGATTTCACGAAGCAAAGATAAATAACCTTGATGAAGTTGTTATCTGGGGTACCGGTACTCCCCTAAGGGAATTTCTTTTCTCGGATGACCTAGCTGATGCCTGTGTCTTCTTAATGAATAATTATGACGAAAAACAGTTTGTCAATATCGGCATCGGTGAAGATTTAAGCATAAAGGATCTTGCTGAACTCATTAAGGACGTCATTGGATATACCGGCAAAATCTCATTTGATACAAGTAAGCCTGACGGAACGCCACGTAAGTTAATGGATGTATCTAAATTACACGCATTAGGCTGGAAACATAAAACCAATCTTCGCGAGGGAATTAAATTAGCTTATGCTGACTTCCTGAAAATAGAAGAAGCGGATTCTTAATAGGTCTCGCTATAGGAAGGGATACCATACTCATTGACTTCATCTTTTATTGCAGTCTCACCTTCAATTTGCACACCTTTCTTTTTCTTCTTTTTGGGACGGATAAAGTTAGTGAGCTTACTGATTAAACCACTGATTTTATCCTGATTGATCTGACCGACAGCCCGCTCAGACAACAACAGCATCAGCGCCTTTTTCAGTACGCCTGTGTTCTTCAGAAACAGTCTGTTCATAATAAAAGGAACACCTATACGCAGGGTTTTTGTCAGCCAATCCGAATCGGGATTATTACTTTTTGCAAATAATTGCTGGACGATGTTTACTCCGGGAATATTATTTTTTAACGAATTGAAAAATCGGATCGGAGCTTCAATCTTATTGTTAAACAAGGTAAATTGTGCTTTCAAGTAAGCTTCCTGTTCGTTTTTAAGTTCTTTCAAACGAGCAATTTCTTCCTTAAGCTCCTTTAAATTGCGTATTTTCGTCTGCTTATTATTCATTTGTAGCCCCTTCTCTATCAAATTTTTCCTTGTTTTTCAATTCTTCTTCCTCTTCTTCAATCTCGTCGTTCCATTTGGCCAAAAAGCGACGAATAGAAAGATCCATAAACTTGGCCTCCAAGGCTGGCTCAAAAATTCGTATGATCACGATAATCACCATAAAAATAGCCGCTGTTGCCAAGAATCCCAATGAATAGCTTCCTAATAGTTCACCTAGCCAAAATCCCAATGCTAAACATAAAAAAAAGACAACAAACAAAGTAAAGATTAATTTGGTCGCGTCTACTACTAGACTAGCAATCAGGCGTGATGAACGCTCGATTGTCTTCAATTTAACAAGTTTAAACTGGGAATCTACGTATTCCTTGGTTTTCTGGAAAGTACCACTAAGTGAAAATTTTTCTTCTTCCATTCATCTTAAATTTATGTAGGCTATCTCAAAAGTCCAATATCAACTTCTTAATTGTCTAAATTCAGTCTTTTGAAATAGCCTATAATGCTATGTATTTCACCAAATCATCCCAAAGGACAACTTGCACTTTATGCATGTTCGATGATATCATCGTCTACAATCTCCTCGGCCTGATTTAATTTACCTTTTAAGGTGGAGACAATTTTCTCTTTAAATTCATTCAACTGATCGAATTGTTCTTCAGCTCTCTCACGAATAGCATCACTCAAATCGCTTAATGAATCATTGATCTTATCTCTTGTATCTGATCCTTTATCCGGAGCAAATAAAACTCCCAAAGCTGCCCCCGCAGCAAGACCTGCCAACAACGCCAAAGCTACTTTACTTGTGTCATTCATTTCTTTTTCGTTTTAAAGTTCTAATTCTATTATACGATGAATCTAGTCTTCGATAATAATACAATTTATAAAGCAAATCGTTTGCCAAATACCGCATTTTATCCATTATTTACTAGAAACTATCCAATTACAATATAGTCATTTTCCAACAATTCCCTATCGATTTACAATAATTTACCACAACATTATTATTTATAATTTAATATTTAGTATCTTTAAATCAACCGATTACAAAATTCATGTTGAACAAAACCTATTGTAGTGCCGTCTATGGAATTGAGGCATGTACCATTACCGTTGAGGTCGTAGTTTCTACAGGACTACATTATTATATCGTCGGACTTCCTGACAATGCTGTCAAAGAAAGTCTCAGACGCATTGAAAGTGCCATTACTTCCTGCCAACTTCACATGCCACGCCAGAAAATTGTGGTCAACTTGGCACCAGCTGACATCAGGAAAGAAGGTTCCGGCTATGATTTGTCTATCGCGGTCGGTATACTAGCCTCTTCCGGACAGTTGATAAGCAATCTGTTGGAACATTACCTGATCTTGGGTGAATTATCTTTAGATGGCAGCATAAAACCCGTCAGAGGTGTCTTATCCATCGCCCTACAAGCATTAAATGATGGATTTAAAGGAATCATACTTCCTCAGCAAAATGCGCTGGAAGCCGCCATCGTTACCGGAATTGATGTGATCGCTGTCGAAAACCTCAGCGATGTGGTCCAGTTTCTCAATAATTCGAAAAGTATTGCTCCAACCAGAGTCAACATCCAATCCTTCTTTCACACCGAAACAAATAGATATGATGTTGACTTTTCGGATGTTAGTGGACAGGAAAATATCAAAAGAGCACTGGAAATCGCTGCGGCAGGAGGGCACAATGTCATTCTAATAGGTCCGCCGGGAGCGGGAAAGACCATGCTGGCTAAAAGATTACCAACAATTCTGCCGCCGCTCACCCTCTCCGAATCGCTGGAAACAACCAAAATTCATTCCGTTTCGGGAAATCTCAAAGCGAAAGATGCTTTACTTACGAATCGGCCATTTCGCGCCCCCCACCATACCATCTCTGACGTTGCCATGGTCGGTGGTGGCTCCAATCCGCAACCCGGTGAAATCTCCTTGTCGCATCACGGGGTACTATTTCTGGATGAACTTCCTGAATTTAAACGAAGCGTACTTGAGGTCATGCGACAACCGCTGGAATCCCGAAACATCAACATATCCCGGGCAAAATTATCCATTGATTATCCGGCCAGCTTTATGTTAATAGCAGCAATGAACCCTTGTCCCTGTGGATACTTTAACCATCCCGAAAAGGAATGTATCTGCGGCAGCAATACCGTTCAGCGATATTTAAGTAAAATATCAGGCCCTTTGTTGGATCGCATCGATCTGCATGTAGAAGTCACACCGGTGCAATTTGAAGAATTGAGTGGCTCCCGTCCTATTGAAAACAGTCTAATGGTTCGTAGCCGTGTCATTCAGACAAGAGCGATCCAGAAAAAAAGATTTGAATCCTACCCCGATATTCATTGTAATGCGCATATGAGCACAAAACTTACCCGAGCTATCTGTCAGATCGGTGAACCGCAAAAGCAACTACTTAAAACAGCCATTGACCGCTTGAATCTTTCTGCAAGAGCTTACGATCGAATATTAAAAGTAGCCCGTACTATTGCAGACATGGAAAATAGCCCTTCGATAGAAAATCACCATCTCGCAGAAGCGATCCAGTATAGGAATTTAGACAAAGAAACCTGGGGTGGAAAATTTTAAAACTGCGCTAAGCAATGTTTGATGACCCAGGGAAAGCAGATAATCGTCAGGATCAATCCGGATAATGCACCATAGAAATGCGCATCATGATTAATCCCGTCCTGCGCCTTTTTGGAAGCCCAGATGCAGTACCCTAAAAATAAAAATGCAAATAAATAAGCCGGCAAACCAATGATAAACATAACCCCTATCTTCGTCCTTGGATCAAAGAGGATATAGCTAAATAATACAGCACAGATAGCACCGGATGCTCCTAAGCTGTAGTATCCATAATTATTTTTTTGCTGAACAATTGTTGGAATGTCACTCAGCACCAGACTACCAAAATAAACGACAGCAAAGAAGAGATGTCCATAAGGGCTGGCCTGTGCCAGTATCATTTCCAATCGAAATGCGAAATAATAAAAAGTGATCATATTGAACAGCAGATGCCCCCAGTCTTTATGGATAAAACCACTGGTCAATATTGTATATACCCGCTGTTTACGAGCGATACTATATGGATGGAGCATTAACTTGCCATAAAGCTGTTCATGAGAAAAGGTATAGATACTCGTGACAAGCGTAAAAAGGAAAATAGCGCTCGCTACGGGAGCCTGTTGTAAGTATAAAGTAAGCATGCCTAAAAACGGTCTTCTAAAAGTAAAACATAAAGTTCTTTAGGGCCATGAGCACCCAGAACTAATCTTTTCTCAATATCAGCTGTCCGCGAAGGACCTGTAATTGTTGAGATCATCGTCGGAATTTCCTGTCCATAACGCTTTTGGATGTATGTCAGAGCATCTTTCACATCCCAAACTAACTGAGAAGCTTTAGCAACAACAATGTGAATTGGAGGGTAGATACTCAGGCGACGTCCGGAAGCATTGGCATTACTTACCATAATACTACCATTACGCGCAATCAACGCTTCACACGAAGTAATACTCGCATTGGCAGACTCGAAGTCTTTCTCCGTTTTGAAAAAAGGGAAACCATAGGGACTCAGCAGATTTTGAATCCCCTGCTCCCAGGCATAGATATTTTTTATATTGTTTACCTCGGTTAAAGCAATCAGATTCTCAATGAGGCCAATCTCACCATCGCAATAAAGAAACTTACCGCCAGCGGCTGTCAGTTCGCGAACAAAAACAAGATCAACCAACTCATCCTCTTCTTTGTAAAGGGGTGTTTCTTTGAAATTAGGATGGGGATTATCGTTCTTTTGAAGTAATGCCTGACGTATGCGTTTTAACATTACCTCCTTCGCTGTCGCGTTCTTCACATTCATGGCTCAATAGCAATATAAATACAGCGCTAGAGTTTTTCTAGCGCTGCAAAATCTAAATTAGTTTAAACTACCTGACGGATTATTGTCCAATCGCCGGTCATCTTTTGAAGTTGCCTCCTCGGGGTGAACATCCAATGGTAAATCGGTCTGTGGTACACCGCCACCGTCAGCCCCGTTGACAAACTCATCATAAGTTGTCTTGGTATCGAAAGGACGCTTACCTAATATCTCTTCAAGATCGGACTGGAAAAGAATTTCTTTTTCCAATAGTTTCTCTGCAATCTTAATCAAACCCTCGCGTTTATCCAATAAGAGTTGTTTTGTACGTGCATAGACATCAGTAATCAGATTACGAACTTCAGCATCAATCAGCTCTGCCGTTTTGTCAGAGTATGGTTTTTGAAAAGAAGCTTCTGAGCTATCACGGAAAGACACATTTCCTACCTTATCATTCATACCATAAATAGCGATCATTGCATAAGAAAGCTGCGTAATACGTTCCAAGTCATTCTGAGCTCCTGTGGAAATTCTACCAAAAGTAATATCTTCTGCTACACGTCCACCCATAGTCATACATAAGCTGTCTACCAGTTGTTCTGTTGTATATAAGAACTGTTCACGAGGAAGATATTGTGCATATCCCAAAGCCGCTACCCCACGGGGAACTATAGAAACTTTAACCAAAGGATCGGCATGTTCTAAAAACCACCCAGCAATGGCGTGCCCTGCCTCGTGATAAGCAACAATACGTTTTTCTTCAGGAGAAATGATTTTATTCTTTTTCTCAAGCCCCCCGATCACACGATCTACGGCATCCTGAAAATCCTGCATATCTATCTCAGATTTGTTTTTACGTGCAGCAATCAGCGCAGCTTCATTACACACATTCGCGATCTCTGCTCCTGCAAAACCCGGTGTCTGTGCTGATAATTTTTTGGCATCTACTTCTGCAGATAACTTCAATGGTTTTAAATGCACTTTAAAAATATGCTCACGACCTATCAAATCTGGTTTATCAATTGAAATCTGACGGTCGAAACGTCCCGGACGCAATAAAGCTGTATCCAATACATCGATACGGTTTGTAGCGGCTAGAATAATAACGCCGGAGTCTGTACCAAAACCGTCCATTTCCACCAACAACTGGTTCAATGTATTTTCACGTTCGTCGTTGCCACCCATCATTGAGTTTTTACCGCGGGCACGACCGATCGCATCGATCTCATCAATGAAGATAATACAAGGGGCTTTCTCTTTGGCTTGCTTGAACAGGTCGCGGACACGTGAAGCACCCACACCGACAAACATCTCCACGAAGTCTGAGCCCGATAAAGAGAAGAAAGGCACCTGTGCTTCGCCCGCAACAGCCTTTGCCAATAACGTTTTACCTGTTCCCGGAGGGCCTACAAGTAATGCTCCTTTCGGAATTTTACCGCCTAGATTCGTGTATTTACGTGGATTTTTCAAGAAATCCACGATTTCCATAACTTCTTGTTTTGCTTCTTCTAAACCTGCAACATCATTAAAGGTGATATTGATTTGTGATTCTTTATCAAATAATTGTGCTTTGGATTTGCCTATATTAAAGATCGCGCCCCCACCGCCACCTGCACCACCGCCCATGCGGCGCATCAAGAAAATCCAGATCGCTGCCAATACCAACAAGGGCAACATAAACGTCACAAACCAGCTCGCCCAAGGATTGGAACGGTCGGCATATTTCAATTGCACTTTAGGTGTTCCCGGAGCCAATTCAGCCTGCGATGCCGCTAATTTCTTCTCCAGAACCTCTGCTGAGGCATCCTTAAAGATGTATTGAGGTCCTGTTTCCTCTTGACCAGCAAGACTGGGAATAGGATCATTACTCTTGGTTACATCTTTAAAACTTGGATTGTCTTTCCAACCTTTTTTTAGATAGACTTCTACCTCGACAAGATCATTTTTCTTATATGCTTCCAGACGCTCAACAGCTCCGGTTTTTAACATGCGTGTTTCAAAATCACTATAGCTAATTTCCTTAGCCGGGTTTTCTCCAAAAACATATTGCAAGGCAAAAAAACCTAAAAACATGGCAATCATAAGCCACACGAAATTGAATTTCGGCGGTTTTGGGCTTACCTTACTACTTGGGATTTTTTTCATTATATCGTAATTATATTTTCTGTATAAACTATTGTATTGAGGCGGCTATTAGGCGCTTTGAAAATGCTGAATCTGCGCATCTCCCCATAAATCCTCAATGCCGTAATGTGCTCTCTTCTCGGTCTTAAAGATATGTACAACCACATCCACAAAATCCAAAATCAACCATTCTCCATTTGATTGTCCTTCTTTATATTGGGGTTCTTGACCAAAAGCTTTATAAACTTCCTCCTCTACACTCTTGGCAATAGCGTTAACCTGAATGTTCGAGTCGGCATGACAAATCACAAAATAATCAGAAACAGAACTGTGAAGATCTCTTAAATCCAAGCGAACAATCTCGTTTGCTTTCTTTTCCTGCATACCGTGAACGATAATTTCTGATAGACGTTGCGACAATTCTGAACTTTTATTTTTACTCATTAAAAAATATGATAGTTTTGACTTAATATTTATTTAATACTTTCAGTTTGCAAAATAACAATATTTCGGGACTTATCATCGGTCAAAATATAATATATCTTGACAAAGTTGCCTCTACAAACGATTATTTAAGAGAATTATTGTCAAATTTCAAGCCACTCGCAGAGGGTACTGCCATTTTAGCAGAAGAACAGTTTCAAGGAAAAGGACAACGGGGGAGTACCTGGATCAGCGAACCTGGAAAAAATCTGACCACATCCATTCTTTTAAAACCTCATTTTTTATCCATAGAACAACAGTTTGCACTCTCAGCCTCTGTGGCTATCGCCATGGTAAAGTGGCTTAAAAGCAAAACCGAGCAGCCTGTAACCGTAAAATGGCCCAATGACATTTATGTCGGCAGCAAAAAAGTCGCAGGGGTCCTTATTGAAAATAAGTTAAAGGGAAATAAAATTGATGCTTCTATTATCGGAATAGGAATAAATATCAATCAGGTCAATTTTGACACACCGATAACAATTACTTCCCTAGCTCTTCTTACAAACAAAGCCGATTATGTCATAAAGGACCTGGCCGTCGAGCTTTTTGAAAGTATACAGCAGGAATACAACAACCTCTTCAACCAATCCTGGCAGCCTATATTGGATCGTTATAATGAGTCCTTATTTTGGAGAGACCAAGAGCGGCCATTTTTGGTCGCGGGAGAAAAAAAAACAGGGGTCATCAAAGCCGTGGGGATCGATGGCCAACTACAAGTGCTAATTGACAACAAACTGCATAAATTCAACATCAAGGAGATAAGCCATCTTATATCTTAATCTTTACACAAAATCCAGATAAGCCATGTTAGAATATGCTAAATTTGTGAAGCGGATAAATTAAACCTTTATCAACTTTAGTTATCAAAGGTATATATCGAACTGCAATAATTATTTAGGAAAATGAAAAAATTAGTATTGTTAATAACTGTGGTAATTTTCGCAGTTACCGGAGCCTTCGCTCAAATTCACAAACCTGTAAAATGGACTGTAGCCAGTAAAAAACTGAACAACAACGAAGCTGTTGTTTATGTCAAAGGAACAATCCAAAACGGATGGCACATCTATTCGCAAAATATTAAAGATGGCGGACCTATCCCAACCTCATTCAATTTTGCTAAAGCTGCTGACTACGCATTGGTAGGTAAAACTGCTGAACCAAAACCAAAGGTAAAACACGAAGAGGTGTTCAAAATGGATGTTGGTTATTTCACAAATGAAGTAATCTTTCAACAAAAAGTGAAGTTAAATAAAGGTACTGCAACAGTAAAAGGCACCGTAGAATGGCAGGCTTGTGATGCGTCACAATGTCTCCCACCGGACGAATATGCTTTTGCTGTGACAATCAAATAGTAAAAATGATCATACACGGATAAAATAATAAGGCGATTCTCATCGCCTTTTTTTATTTTTGAAACTGACATCAGAAACAGATACGCATGTTAAAAAACACATTTATTCTATTTTTAATTGCTTTTTTCAGTCTTTCGCTGACTACGACAGCTTTTGCATTTCAACAAGACAGCCTAACGAGCACTGAAGGGCTTCAATTTGAATCTTCACCTGACACCACACCAGCAGTGGAAGCTGTACCGGACGACCTGGCTTTTTCAGAGGCTCCAGATACAACGCTGAGCCAGGATAGCAGCAAATTGGACAAAGCAACAACAACTGTTTCTTCTACGGATTCAGATACAGGGAAAAAATCGCTTTGGAGTATTTTTATTGCTGGATTAATCGGTGGTTTTGCTGCACTTTTGATGCCCTGTATCTTCCCGATGCTGCCCCTGACTGTAAGCTACTTCACCAAACAGTCGGGCACCCGTGCAAGCGGCATTAGCAAAGCACTACTCTATGGCCTTTTTATTATTGTGATATACGTGGCTTTGGGGATGATTATCACAATTGCGTTTGGTTCGGATGCGCTGAATGCATTATCGACGAATGGTATATTTAATTTCTTATTTTTTCTATTACTCGTTGTCTTTGCGGCATCTTTTTTTGGGGCTTTCGAAATCACGCTACCAAGCACTTTTGTCAATAAGATGGATGCCAAATCAGATAAAGGAGGCCTGGTCGGTCTCTTCTTTATGGCTTTCAGCCTTTCACTGGTATCCTTTTCCTGCACAGGACCAATTATTGGCACGCTGCTCGTTGAAGCAGCATCAAAAGGCGAGCGTTTAGGTCCGGCCATCGGTATGCTGGGTTTTTCCATTGCTTTGGCGATTCCTTTTGGTCTTTTCGCTATGTTTCCTTCGATGTTAAAGTCGTTGCCGAAATCGGGTGGATGGCTCAATTCGGTAAAAGTGGTTCTTGGATTTTTAGAGCTTGCCTTGGCTTTAAAGTTTTTGTCCAACGTAGACTTAGCTTATCACTGGAATTGGTTGGATCGTGAGGTATTCCTATCCTTGTGGATTGCCATATTTGGTCTGATGGGCTTATATCTTATTGGGAAGATCAAGTTTTCACATGATAGTGAACTGAAATTCCTTTCTGTACCGCGTACGATACTTGCCATAGTTGTATTCTCCTTTGTCATTTATATGGTTCCTGGTCTATGGGGCGCACCATTGAAATCCATTTCAGCTTTCTTACCGCCTTCTGCAACACAGGACTTTGACCTTTCGGCTGGAGTGACAAGCACGCCAGCTCACAGCGACGGTAAAGTGAAAAAATATGCAGAAATCTTCCATGAGCGCGGTACCCCAAAAGGGTTTGATCCATACTACGATTATGATCAGGCTCTGGAAGCTGCAAAAGAACTAAATAAACCTGTTTTGATCGATTTCACAGGCTGGAACTGTGTGAATTGTCGAAAAATGGAAGCAAATGTATGGACTGATCCGGGCGTAGCCAAATTGTTAAAAGAAGAATTTGTTATGGCGGAACTCTTCGTTGATGATAAAACAGAATTACCCGCCAACGAACAGTTCATTTCCAAATATAGCGGCAAGAAAATTAAAACAATCGGCAATAAAAACAGTGATTTTCAGGCATCGACCTTCAATAGCAATTCACAACCACTATATGTCATTGTCGATGCTTCTGGGACGGTATTGGTACCACAAACTGGTGCAAACTATAATATTGAACAATACAAAGCTTTTTTACAAAGTGGTATTGATGCTTTTAGGGCAAAAAAATAAGCGACCCATTCTTGAACTGCTTAAATCGTTTGTTTTAATTGTTGACCCTATTATAAAGTTTACATAAAGTTTAATCTTCATTTAGATTAAATGCAGATCAGATGGCTATTATTTAATTGTTTTGAAGTGATTCATCACTTTTAATAACGGAAATATAATTGTATATAAACACAAAAATAGCTAAGTTTGAGTACGTATGAGTAACATTAAAAAAATTGCTGTTTTGACATCTGGAGGAGATGCTCCAGGAATGAATGCTGGTATTCGCGCTGTCGTAAGGGCGGGTATCTATAACAATCTTGAGGTATTTGGTGTACGCAGGGGTTATGATGGTTTGGTCAATGGTGAAATTATTCCCATGGACGCCAAATCTGTGGCCAATATCATACAGCGTGGCGGAACTATCTTAAAAACTGCCCGCAGCGAAGCTTTCAAGACAATAGAAGGACGCAAACAAGCTTATGATAATTTACGCAGCCATGGAATTGACGCAATGGTTGTCATCGGTGGTGACGGAACATTTACAGGCGCATCAAAATTCATTGACGAGTTTGACTTTCCAATTATCGGCCTACCGGGAACGATCGACAATGACCTGGCCGGGACTGATTTTACCATTGGTTATGATACCGCAATAAACACCGTTATTCAGGCTGTAGATAAGATCCGTGACACCGCAGAATCCCATGACCGTGTTTTTGTGATCGAAGTTATGGGACGTGACTCGGGCTTGATCGCCATCCGTTCTGGTATAAGCACCGGTGCGGAAGCTGTATTGGTTCCCGAGTTTGAGGTGGATTACGATACAATCATGAAAAGGCTGGATAAAAGCCGGAAGAATAAATCTTCACGCATTATCATCGTTGCCGAAGGTGATAAAGAAGGTGGAATGGTCGTTTCGGAAAAAATAAAGGAAAATTTCCCGCATTACGATGTAAGGCTTTCTATTTTAGGCCACATCCAACGTGGTGGGAGCCCGACCTGTATGGACCGTGTATTGGCTAGTAGACTTGGTGTTGCCGCAGTAGAAGCACTCGTAGCTGGACGTAGGGGCGAAATGGCCGGACTGATCTGCAGTGAAGTTAGATTCACGCCTTTCAAGAGCGCGATTAAACATAACGTTAAACTTAACGAAGATCTACTTCGTATCATTGAAATACTTTCCTTGTAAGGGAAGTTTTTCTCCATCGGATATATAAAAAAAGAAACGCGCATGATATTTGTGTCATGCGCGTTTCTTTTTTTGACAATACATGCTATCCAAACCGCCTTTATATTATCTTGAAAGCCTATTTCAGTAGTTTATTGAGATATTCTTCATTTACGGCAGGCAATTGAATCGCCTGTCCAGCCTTAGCCATTGAATCCGCAAAATGATTGGTATTTACGATCGCCTGCTCATAGGCTTTGACAACCTCATCGGAAATATATAAAGACTTGGGATCTTTGATATCAACTTTATATTGATTGTCAGCTAAAGACACATGGTGATAGAAGCGATAGGCAGCTGCCTTCAACAGGCCCAGTTCTTTTTGTGACAACTCATCTATCCGCGCGTTTGGCGGTAATGTCACATCTATAAATTCCGTCCCCTTCGCCAGTGCGTCAATGGAATGATCCAAAGGGATTGCACTGAGGGCCTCAAGGTTTACTACGGGTACACCATTTTCTTTCTTCGAATTACAGGCAACAGCAAAAATAGCCAAGACCATTGCCAATATCAGTTTTTTTTTCATTTTATGTTATTCTGAGTGCACTTCACTCTGTTCAATCTCCACGAACTCCTGCGTAAATGATCCGCCGCACCAGGATTGGTCGGAAGAAGTAATTTTTTAAAGCTGAGTTCATCCTCAGGAGATAACTAAAAGATCAATAGCTGGTTCTAACAAAAAACACCTATTTAAAATCCATCAACAAAGATAAGACTTTAAGTAGGTGTTTCGTATTTCAGTACCGGGCTGAAAGAACAGCCTATTTTAATAGCTCTGCCAACTTAGCTTCCAAAGCTTCTCCTCTCAGATTTGAAGCGACGATTTTACCCGACGGATCAATTAAGAAGTTCTGTGGAATTCCACGCACTTCGTACAATTTCACGGGAGCAGATTTCCAACCCTGTAAATCGGACACATGTGGCCATTGTTGCAAATTATCATCATGAATTGCTTTCATCCAAGCATCTTTTTTCCCTGGATTGTCCAAGGAGACACCAAACACAGTAAAGCCTTTATCTTTAAATTTATTAAATGCGGCAACAACGTTCGGGTTTTCGTGACGACAAGGTCCACACCAGCTCGCCCAAAAATCCAACAATACGTATTTTCCGCGAAGTGAAGATAAAGAGACATTATTACCTGTAGTATCCGGTAATGTAAAATCAGGAGCTACTGAACCTATGGCAACAGCTTTCAATTTCTGAATACGTTCTGCCAGTTCTTTACCTTTTTCAGAATTTTTTAATTCTGGAGACAACTTATCATAAGAAGCTACATATTCGTTCACATTTTCGCCACTCACGTTTTCGGCAAGCAGATCCAATGTATACCAGCTTTTTGGATTCTTATTGATAAATTCGGCGTCTGCCTTTTCCATTTTTTCGGAAATCTCACCAGCTTGTTTTTGCAAACCTTCAATAAATTTCGGGTCTTGTTTTTGAGTTTCAGACGCCGCATAATATTGTTGATTCAATGCCTCAAATTGATCTGCATATGGTTTTACAAAAGCTTTGTATTGTGTAAAATCATCATTGATAGCTGTACCAGTGATGACAGCATCTTTAAATCCCTTGGAGGCATCTACTTTGATCACACCTTTGGACAAATACAATTGCGAAGTTTCAGGTTGCTTTTGAGCACCTCTTAGTTCTCCAAAGGAAAGCCCTTCGGGAGAATAGATCATGACACCTTTCGTAGGAGAAGCTACCTGACCGTTGAATTTAAACTCACCTTTCACTACTGCTGCCGAATCTAGCTGACGTGTACCATTATTAGCGTACTGCATAAATACTTTAGCTTTGTCAGAAGCAGCACTGACTTTTCCTGTAACCGTATAGCTTTCTTGTGCCATCAATAAGGCTGGTAAAAAGCTTAAACCCATTAATAATCCCTTTTTCATAATTATATACTTGCCATAAATGTAAAACATTTATGTTGCACTAACATGCCATTTAACATTATTTAGCAAAGTTGTTACCAACGTCCCGAGGCACCACCACCACCAAAATCACCACCGCCAAATCCACCGAATCCACCACCGGAACCGCCGCCAAATCCACCGCCGCCGCCACGACTACCACCACCTAGACCATTAAGCAATGTCCACCAGAAAATATCTGAAGAACCACGGCCGTTCATCACACGGCCGCCGCCTTTTCCTCCGCCACCGCGGTTCGAAAACATCACGACAAGAAATATCACGACAATAATGACAAATATGAAGGATCCCGATCCACCGCCGCTAGGCTGTTTGGGATCAGCTTTATATTCACCCTTGGCATAGGAAATCAGGGAGTTCGTCGCTTTGTCAACTCCACCGTAATAATCCCTCTGGCGGAACGCCGGTTTGATATCATTCTCTATAATACGATAAGCGATCGCATCTGGTACCGCTCCTTCAATCCCATAGCCGGTCTGAATCGTAACAGCCCGATCGCCCAATGCTGCCAGCAATAGAATACCGTTATTGTATTTTTTATTACCGACCCCCCACTTCTTCGCCAGACGGACAGCGTAATCTGAAATATCATATCCTCCCGTGGAGTTCATCATAACCACAGCGATCTGTGTAGATGTAGAATCTTCAAATGCCAGCAGCTTTTGTTCCAATTGCTGCTTTTGACTGGCAGTCAGTGTATTAGTATAATCATTTACAAGTCTATTCGGTGCCTCCGGAAAATCCTGACCTATTGCTGTCATGAAAGTCAGTGCCCAAAGCAACATCACCATGACCGGAATCCGAACCCGGGAAAATAATTTCAACATAAGTTTTATTTTTTTATTGACTAGCGATCACCAAAAACTATATCATTTGGCAATTCATTGATATCGTCATGTTCACGGGGAAAGAATTTCGCCAATTGCTTGCCTGCATGTTCAATCCCTTTCACCAGTCCCTCCACAATTTTATCCATACGGAATTCCTCAACCATAAGATCTTTGGTGCAATTCCAAAAGCCCACTTCTACGCGTTGATCGATTCCCTTATCACCAATGATGGAAAATTTATGATCTTCCAATGCAATATAAATAAGAACCCCATTCTTCAGCACAGTTTTATGCATCCCTAATTTGGAAAAATAGTATGTTGCCCGGTCATGAACTTCATCCGGGCAGTGGTTTTCTATCACAACACGAATTTCTCCTGACGTCTCGTTTTCAGCCAGATTAATGGCGTGAACGACTCTTTCTTGCTCTTCTGCGTTTAAAGCCATAATATATTTTCATTTATGTTCACATTTAGCAGTCCGCCCCTTCGGAGCTACTGCAATGCAAACATCTAACATAAAGCATTTTGTATAAAAAAATGGATGAAGGGCCATACGCAAGCCGCATCATCCATCATTTCGTCCATTTCTAACAAAGAAGTTATTAAAATGATACGGTAGGGGCCTTATCTGAACCAGGGGCAGCAGTAAATGTACCTTTGGCTTTAAATCCGAACATGCCCGCCATTAAATTATTTGGAAAGCTGCGTACAGTCGTATTGAATTGCTGTACAGCTTCATTATAAGATCTACGTTCCGTCGAAATACGGTTTTCCGTACCTTCCAATTGCGCTTGCAATTCCAAAAAGTTTTGATTTGCCTTTAAGTCCGGATAGGCCTCTACCGAAGCTAACAGACGGCTCAAAGAACCACTGAACTGATCTTGTACTTTCTGGAATTTAGCAATATTCTCCTCCGATAAATCATCCGCATTGATGGTAACCGACGTTGCCTTAGCGCGCGCTTCAACCACAGCAGTTAATGTGCTTTCTTCATGTTTCGCGGCACCTTTTACCGTGTTTACCAAGTTTGGCACCAGATCAGCCCTACGTTGGTAAGCATTTTCAACCTGTGCCCATTTCCCTTTGACATTCTCATCTTGAGAAACCATCGTATTGTAACCACATGAGTTTAATGATACTAATGCAAATAAACCGCATAGGGCTACTAAAAATCTTTTCATTTTCATTGTTAAAAGAATTAAATACTATTCAAATTATATGGATACACTATCAAAGCATATACCAAGCTCCTACTAAGATAAGAATATTTTTATTTCCAAATCGGCAAACAACCAATATTACGTAACTTTGTGGTGGTTTTGGGATAAAAACCCAGCCCTTTATCTTATGCAAAAAGAAATTGAAATTGCTATCCTTCCCGAAAAAATCGAAGATGAGCAATATATTCTACAAGAAGGTGTAAAAGCATTGCGCCTAAAACCACAACAGGTCAAAGGATTTAAAATTCGTAAACGTTCTATTGACGCCCGCGGCAGACAGGTGGTTTATCGAGCAAGGGTCATTTTTTATATCGACGAACTCCCGTTACCAGAGATTTATGAAAACCACTTTAAATCTGTCCAGGATGGCAAGCCGGTCATTATCATAGGTGCTGGCCCTGCAGGTCTATTCGCGGCGATCCGCTGTATTGAACGAGGTCTCAAACCAATTGTCATTGAAAGGGGCAAAAAAGTTCAGGACCGAAGACGCGATCTTGCGAAACTAAACCGCGAAGGTATTGTAAACCCTGAATCCAACTACTGTTTTGGAGAAGGTGGTGCGGGAACTTACTCAGACGGCAAACTTTATACCCGCTCAAACAAAAGGGGGGACGTGGACAAAGTTCTCAAACTTTTTGTATCTCATGGAGCGACAACAGACATCTTAGTGAATGCCCGCCCCCATATCGGCACAAACAAGCTCCCTCATATTATTGAGGCGATGCGGGAAAGTGTGATCGAATTTGGCGGTGAGTTTCTTTTCGACGAGCGTGTAGATGATATATTGGAATCCTTTGGTCAGGTTCGTGGTGTAAAATTAGCCAGTGGGGAAGAAATCAAAGCTGATCATGTTATCGTGGCTACAGGTCACTCCGCAAGGGATATTTTTGAACTGTTTCATCGCAACAACTGGCTGATCGAAGCAAAAGCCTTTGCCCTAGGCGTCCGCATAGAACACCCACAGGCTATTATTGATCAGGCACAATACCATTGCCAAGTCAGAAGTGAGCATTTACCGCCAGCCTATTATAGTCTGGTCGAACAGGTTAATGATCGTGGTGTTTTTTCATTTTGTATGTGCCCCGGTGGCGTCATCGCTCCCTGTGCAACAGATCGTGATGAAATTGTGGTCAACGGATGGTCCCCTTCCAAACGTAATAATCCACATGCCAATTCAGGCACTGTCATCCAGATCAACCTCGAAGATGTACCTAATGCCCTAAATGATCCCTTTGCTTTACTTGATTTTCAAAAGCAAATTGAACGCAAAGCTTTCGAGGTTGGTGGAGGAAGTCTTGTTGCCCCCGCACAACGAATGGTTGACTTCGTTGAGGGACGGGTCTCGATGGACCTACCGGAGAATTCGTACAAACCTGGGACATCTTCGGCAGACTTGCGAGAGGTTTTACCAACTTTTGTACATGAAGCCCTTCGGGGTGCCTTACCAATATTTGGAAAGAAGATGAAAGGGTATTATACAAATGATGCAATTTTGGTCGGTGTAGAATCGAGGACATCTTCACCCATACGTATACCGCGAAACAAAGAAAATCTGCAACACCCTCAGGTCAAAGGACTTTACCCTTGCGGGGAGGGAGCCGGCTATGCAGGGGGTATTATTTCGGCTGCTATAGATGGGATTAATTGTGTCGATGCAATTGATTTAAGTTAAGTTTTTTACTTTTTCTCTTGCAGAATAAGAAGAAATGCCTTACTTTTGTAGCATCAACGCGAAAGTAGCTCAGTTGGTAGAGCACAACCTTGCCAAGGTTGGGGTCGCGAGTTCGAATCTCGTCTTTCGCTCTAAATAAAAAACGCTTCCAAAATTTGGAAGCGTTTTTTATTTGTGCTCAACTTACTTTTCCGTGCGCCCTAAACTCATAATTGATGCATTGAAAAAAGATAGCAGTCCCACCAATACAACAATAAGACCCGCAATAATAAATGCCGTCGCTACTCCGATCACATCTGCGATAAAGCCTGTAAAGAGAAGTCCTATCATACTTGGTAAAATGGCGATGCTAAAATAAAGCGAGAACACACGACCCAACATTTCCGCCGGCACCTGCTCTTGAATAATTGTCATAAATGAGGCCGAGAAAATGGACATTGAAACTCCGCCCAGGCCGGTCATAATGACAAAAGGAATAAACCATGTAGAGGGAAACCAACCTGATAGGGCAAATGTGAGTCCCAAAACAATATGCATGCTATTAACCAATGCCACCTTGGACACCGACACTTTTGCAAGTCCCAGAAAGCTTCCTCCAATAAGCATACCTATCCCCCAAATAATCTCAATAATGCTCATTTCCCATTTGCCGCCACTATAATGACCAATGGTCAATAACGGAAACATGATCGCAACGGGCATAATACAGAAGGTCGCCACCATGGCATAAATAAATAACATTTTTAAGCCCTTATTATGATAGATCGCTCTCATTCCTTGCTTAAGATCTTCCAAAACGGCAGCAATCGAAGGCTTCACATCCGATCGGGAAAGATGTGGGATAGTTACAAAAAATAAAGATGTGATGGCCACCGCAGCACCAATGACATCCAGGTACAGCACTTGTGAAATCGGGAAATAACTAATTGCCAACGTCCCCAATGCAGGGCCTGCAATACTACTTACCGACTGTAGCATCTGATTAATACCTGAAACACGGAGTAATTTATCTTCCGGTACGAGAAGTGGCGCAATTGCCTGCATGGCTGGCGAGTGAAATGCTGAACCGATCGAACGACAGGCCATCAACAGATAAATCAGAAACATATTGGTACCATCGCTTTTGAGTACAAAGGTCATTCCTAATGTACAGAGTGCGATAAAGCCATCTGCAAAGATCATGACTTTCTTTCTATCCCACCGATCAATATAAACACCAGCAAATGGTCCGATGATCGCTTGTGGCAATAAACCTGCGATTGCAGCAAAAGCCAATACTTCAGCAGACTTGTGCGTCAAACTCAACCATATCATGATCGAAAAGTTGACCGCTGAACTGGACAGTAAAGAAATAAATTGTCCAATCCATATATAACTATAGGTACGAAACCAGTTATTTTTTTCCATAAAATTTTAAATAAAAAATACAACAGGTGCATGATCAAGAATGATCAGCACAATAAAATAAAACGTTTATGACACCTACCTAATCAGCAAATGAAAATAGAGGATCGCGCGCCGAGTATCAGACCTGTCAAAGCTGCAAGTAGATACCTCAGAGAGCAACAATCCATTCATTAAACGAACAGGTGTGTCCAATGGAGAATTTAAAAACGTAAATGAGCTATAAAACCCAAGGTTTATAAGCGTAAGCTGTATATAAAGACATGTTCATAATGGTACAAAAGTAGGAGAAAAGAAACAAAAACACAACTCCAAGGCTTCTACCTATTTCCACCGAATCTTTAAAGAGAAAACTTGATCAAAAAAATAGGCGTTTACCGGTTGGTAAACGCCTATTTATGTTTATAGTTTGTGTGATTTTATTTAGTTCGTTCTCAGACTTTCTTCCACAAGCTCTTCAACATATTTCCGAACAACCTCGTTTGAAAAACGGGTCGTTACATCAAATGCAAAGGCGTGAACAAGTAGGATACGCGCCGATTCCTCACCGATTCCGCGTGCCCTCAAATAAAATAAAGCTTCATTATCAAACTGACCGATCGTACATCCATGTGAACATTTCACGTCATCCGCAAAAATCTCCAGTTGGGGCTTGGTATACACCGCTGAATTATCCGACATCAGCATATTATTGTTCTGTTGGAAAGCATTGGTTTTCTGTGCATCTTCACGAACGAAGATCTTTCCGTTGAAAACAGCCGTAGATTTATCCTGTGTAATATTCTTATACCATTCGTAAGACTCACAATGTGGCTTAAGATGATCCACAACAGTGTGATTATCGACTAATTGATCTCCTGCAGTCAGGTTAATACCGTACAAATGACTTTCTACATTTTCAGCATCCAAACGCACATTAATATTATTGCGGATAAAAGATGCACCAGGGAAATTACAGTTGTAGTTATTGTAAAGGCTGTATTTTTCTTGGTATACTTCCGTATGATTAAAGTAACGGCTTACAGATTGAGCCACTTGAAGATAGTAATGTTGAACTTTAGCATTCTCTTTTACGACAATCTCCGAAACTTTATTATGCACATTGCTTGCGGCACCATCTGCCGTAATAAAGCTCTCGATCAGTTCAAGTTCAGCATTAGCTTCAACAATAACCAAATTCCGCGTTTGAGCAAAGAAATCTTCTTTCCCAGTCGCTACATGGATAATCTGAATTGGCTTATCAAGTACAACTCCTTTTTTCAAATGGATAAATACACCATTCGTAAAAGCAGCCGTATTAAGCGCCACCATGATATTATCGGACTTATCAGCATATTTTGCGAAATGTGCCTGAAATGCAGGTTCAGTAGCAGCGTCATCCATCGGAATAACAACAAGTCCTTTTACCTTTTCCAGTTCACTCACTGCCAATACATACTGGCCATTCACCAGAATAATACGGTAAGCATCCAAATTTGGGATCTCTCCCGCACTAAAATCCAAGCCCTCGATATCCACATCTACATCAAGCGCGTAAGGCTTATTTATAATACTGTGAATGTTTGTATATTTCCATTCTTCATTCTTAACTGTGGGAAAGCCTGCTGCTTCGAAACGTTCGAATGCTTGTTGACGTGCTTCCGTAAAGAAAGCAGGTCCGTCTGAAACACCTTGCTCTTTAAAAGCTCCCAACACTTGTTGAAGTAATGATTCTGAAACTAATGTACTCATGTTATTTTTTAATCAAATCGCCAAAATTCTCCTCTACTCCTATTTTACCGGTGTAAAAGATTAGGCGTTTTGTGTATCATATTCTTTTAACCAATCGTATCCTTTTTCTTCGAGCTCTAAAGCCAATTCTTTAGGGCCTGATTTCACGATACGACCATTGTATAATACGTGAACAAAATCTGGAACGATATAATCCAATAAACGTTGGTAGTGTGTGATGACAATAAAAGCATTGTCTTTAGAACGCAACTGATTCACACCATTTGCAACAATGCGAAGTGCATCGATATCCAAGCCTGAATCTGTCTCATCCAAAATCGACAATTTAGGATTCAACATCGCCAATTGAAAGATCTCGTTACGTTTTTTCTCACCACCGGAGAACCCTTCGTTCAAAGAACGGTTAGCTAAGTTGGCTGAAAATTCAACCAGCTTTTGCTTGTCTTTTACCATTTGTAAGAACTCTTTCGCTTCCATCGGAGGCAAACCTTTATATTCACGAATATCATTCACTGCTGTTTTCAGAAAATTGATATTCGAAACACCCGGGATTTCAACAGGATATTGAAACGCCAGGAACAGTCCCTCACGCGCACGATCCTCTGGAGAAAGATCCAATAAATCCACGCCATCCAAAAAAGCAGAACCTTCACTCACTTCGTATGATTCACGTCCGGCCAAAACATTACCTAAGGTACTCTTTCCAGCTCCATTAGGTCCCATAATAGCGTGAACTTCCCCTGCTTTAACTTCCAGGTTTAATCCCTTTAATATTTGTTTGTCTTCTACAGACGCATGTAAATTTTTAATGCTTAACATTTTATTCTTATTGAGTATTGAACGATAGGCCAGTATTAGCTAGCTTGCTCAATTATTTATTATCTATCCTACTGAACCTTCTAAAGAAATCGCCAATAATTTTTGTGCTTCCACAGCAAATTCCATTGGCAACTGATTTAACACCTCTTTAGCGTAACCATTAACAATTAACCCAACCGCTTTTTCGGAATCAATACCGCGTTGGTTTAAATAAAACACTTGATCTTCACCAATTTTTGAAGTAGTTGCTTCGTGCTCTAATTTTGCAGTCTTATTACGGTTTTCGATATATGGGAATGTATGTGCACCACATCTATCGCCGATCAATAAGGAATCACATTGGGTAAAGTTTCGGGAGTTATCTGCATTAGGTCCGATTTTCACCAAACCTCTGTAACTATTATGGCTTTTTCCAGCAGAAATTCCTTTTGAAACAATTTTAGACTTCGTGTTTTTACCTAAGTGGATCATTTTTGTACCTGTATCAGCAACTTGGTAATTACGGGTCATCGCAACGGAATAAAATTCACCGATTGAATTATCTCCTTTTAGAATTACTCCCGGATACTTCCAGGTAATTGCAGATCCAGTCTCTACCTGAGTCCACGAAATCTTGCTGTTATCGCCTCTACAAATACCACGTTTCGTCACAAAGTTAAAAATCCCCCCCTTACCATCTTTGTCACCGGGATACCAGTTCTGTACAGTAGAGTATTTAATCTCTGCATCGCGTTCAGCGATCAATTCCACCACAGCAGCGTGTAGTTGATTTTCATCACGCATAGGTGCAGTACAACCTTCCAGATACGACACGTAGGCCCCTTCGTCTGCAACGATTAATGTACGTTCGAACTGACCTGTATTTTGTGCATTAATACGGAAATAAGTTGACAACTCCATCGGACATTTCACGCCCTTCGGAACATAAACAAATGATCCATCCGAAAACACGGCAGAATTTAACGCAGCATAAATATTATCTGTCTGGGGAACCACTGTTCCCAAATATTTCTTTACGAGATCAGGATGCTCTTGTACGGCTTCGCCAAATGAACAAAAGATTACCCCTTGCTCCTTTAGCTTCTCACGGAACGTTGTCTTTACCGATACCGAATCAAAGACCGCATCAACAGCTACCACACCGGCCAAAATCTTTTGCTCATCCAAAGGAATACCCAACTTTTCAAATGTAGCAATTAATTCAGGATCAACTTCGTCCATAGAATTCAATTGGGGTTTTGCCTTTGGGGCAGCATAATAAGATAGATCTTGAAAATCAATCTCTGGAGCTCTGAAATTTTGCCAAGTAGGCATCTTTAACGTCAAGAAATGACGAAAAGCTTTCAATCTCCACTCCAATAACCATTCAGGCTCATTCTTTTTTGCCGAAATGAAACGCACCGTATCCTCTGTAAGGCCTTTGGCTGCAATTTCCATTTCGATATCTGTCGTGAACCCGTATTTATATTCTTCGAGCTCCAGCTCTTTTAATAAATCGTCGTCTTTAGTACTCATATTTCGCTCTCACGGTTTAACTAATCGGGAGGGGTCTAACCTCCGCACCTATCGAACTGCAAAGTTACAATTTCAAAGCCAATAAAATACATTTTATGTATCCTCAAACAGGTATTTTTAATAAAAAAATGACATTTATCACTTCATTTCATTGAAATGCGCACATTTCAAACGATTATGACAGTCAAATGATTTTAAATCAATTAAAATTATATCATAACTTCTATTGTATAAACAAAATCTATTTATCGTCAATAATTTTGTTTATTTTTAAATTTCCAAATATAATTTTGTATATTTACAAATACTATTGATTATTAAGACTTAAGATATGCCGTTTGCACCAGACAAAACAGATTTAAAAATTCTTAAACTATTACAAGAGAATGGTCGTATTACCAATTTGCAATTAGCATCAAGTATCGGGCTCTCTCCTGCACCAACTTTAGAACGTGTAAGAAAACTTGAGAATTCGGGCTTTATCAAGAGTTATCATGCTTTTGTTGACGAAGAAAAATTAGGACTAGGCATAAAATCCTTTATACAGATCTCGCTGGATTTCCACACACACAACGCAATTCCAGAATTTGTTGCTGCTGTAAAAATGATCCCGGAGGTAACAGAGTGCCACCATGTCACCGGCAACTGCGATTTTATTCTCAAGGTTTACGTAAAAGACATAAAAGCCTATGAAGGTGTTATCATGGAAAAGATTGCCAAGATTCCTTTTGTAAAGACATTTCAAACTATGATGATTATGTCCACAAGCAAAAAGGAACCGATCATTCCATTAGAATACTAAAAAAGAAAAGCCTATGAAAACATCATCCGAATATCAGGATCTCGCAATGATCCTTGCCTGGCCTGACGCTACGATCCGTGGTGACGAAGCATGGATGATGTTTTTCAAGAGAATAGGTCTTGTTAAAAATCTAAACTTTAAAGTCGGCCACACGGGCATTGTCCTGATCGAACGTAATACAGGCAGACTTTGTTTCTACGATTTTGGCCGGTATATCGCCCCAAGAGGATACGGGAGAGCACGTTCAGAAGATTCTGATCCAAAATTAACGATTAAACTTAAAGCACAAATTGAACGAAACCACATCCTTAACCTGCCGGAAATTGTCCGGCATTTTGAAGAGATGAAAGATGCCATGCAAGGAGTCGGCGATCTTTATTTTTCTATTGTCCCAAAAATAGATTTTTATCGCGCAAAAGCTTTTGCTGATCAATGGGTACGCCGGGGATCATATCCCTATGGCGCCGTAGCCTACAATAACAATAATTGCTCCCGATTTATCGTAAGACTCCTTATCCACGCCTCCAAAAAGTTTCATTTCTGGCATCCAATCAATTTCCCGGAAACCATAAAAGCAAGCCCAATGAGCAATATAGTAAACTCTTGCTCGGACGGGTCGATCTATAAATATACGACATCAGGTGGCCTGCAACGTATAAAAATGGGGCGATTCACATCATTGCTATTTCTCCTTAAAAAACTAAGGAGTAATATTTTGACTCGTTACGCCAAAACCTTACCTGAAGATATTACAATTGGCGGAATGCTGCAGAAAGATAAACCCTGTCACCTCCCAGCCAGCGCACAGTACTTAGGCGGTGTCGGCGAAGGAGCTTGGTTCCACATAGACCCCGTTAGTGCGAATCGGGCAATCATACATCGATTCACGCAACAAGGAGAGCATGAATATAGTGTTCTGGGCGAAATGAACCAGCCCGTAGATTTTGAAAGTTCTTATCAGATCACCTACGACAGCCACTTTCTATTCAGTCATCTACGACAGAATAAGAATATCATTCGAGTCAAACATATCCATATTTTGGCGATTGGAGAAACAGGCATTGCTGCCCGAGACAAATATGCTTAAGCCAAACGCCAATCAATAGGAGCCTTACCATGTTCCACCAAATATTGATTGGCCTTTGAAAAGTGTCTGCTCCCAAAAAAACCCCTGTAAACAGAAAGCGGAGACGGATGCACGGCTGTCAAAATAAGATGCTTATGCTTGTCAATCAATACACTTTTCTTTTGTGCGTAGCTGCCCCAAAGCAGGAAAACTACATGCTCACATTGTTCAGAAATTGCATATATAATACTGTCCGTAAAAACTTCCCAGCCTCTCTTCTGATGCGAACCGGCCAAATGCGCCCGCACAGTCAGCGTCGCATTAAGTAACAACACACCCTGTTTCGCCCACGCTGTCAGGTCGCCCGATCGCGGCTCCGTAAATCCATCGATATCATCCTGCAATTCCTTAAAAATATTTTTTAAAGAAGGTGGTGGCATGATCCCCTCCGGCACTGAAAAAGACAATCCATGTGCCTGACCATCGTTATGATACGGATCTTGCCCTAGAATAACAACTTTAACATTTTGGAGCGGAGTCAGCTTAAATGCGTTCATCACCAGATCAGCAGGCGGAAACACTTTTGTTTGTTGCCGTTCTTGCTGTACGAAGGCAGACAATTGTTTCATATAAGGCTGACTGAACAAAGGTTTCAGTACTGGTGCCCAAGAATCATCATATAGCTTTTCCATAAACCAAACTTAGAAAAAGTTGTATGCAATGGCAAATTTATTCCCCTATCCCAATTCATAAAACACGAACGACAGCCGTATAATTGTTTAGCATAGGATCGTTTTGAATATCTATAGGGATGGGAAATACATAATTTTACAAAATAACCACTTGAACGGGTTGCTTAAACGCCGAAATTAACGGATATTTGCAGAATTAAATTGAACACAAATATTTTTTAAACAAAGATTTATGTCAAATCTCGTTAGAATCATCATTTGCAGTGCATTGCTGATTGGGACAGTTGCTTTATTTTGGACAGGAAATTGGGGATGGGGAATACTGGGCATCTTGATCACAATTCTTGGTTTTGTTACTGTATTTTTTCATGAATACATGCTTATCGCGCAATGGTATATGCGCAAACAAGATATGGCCGCGGCCGAAAAATGGTTAAAGAAAATCACGAATTATGAAAAACAATTAATCCCGCAACAACATGGTTATTATAACATGTTAATCGGTTTGATTGAATCTCAACGCGCGCCAATGCAGTCTGAGAAGTATTTCAAAAAAGCACTCGCACTCGGGCTTCATATGGATCATAATATTGCCTTGGCAAAATTAAGCTTAGCAGGTGTAGCGATGGCAAAACGCAATAAACGTGAAGCCGAGAAATTACTTCAGGAAGCTAAGAAAGCAGACAAAAACAAACTGTTAGCTGATCAAATAAAAATGATGAAAGATCAGATGGGCATGTTAGACAAACAACAGATCCGATACAATAGATAAGAAATAAATTTCAAAAAGCTAAAAAAGTGCTGAATCTTCAAAGATTCCAGCGCTTTTTCTATTTTACATCCGTCCGATCAACTATTTACTCAGCAAGATAGGTACTTCCAAAAACTTACCTTCTTCCTCGCTACTCTCAAAAACAAGCTTGATACTAATAGGCTTATCGGTCTTCTTCCAGTCTTTCACAATTACTTGGATATCTACAGGTTTATCCTCCTCAAGTAAGTAATGCAAATAGTTCTGTTTATCTTCAAAGTTAATCCGGACATTTCCCATCTGAATTGAGGAGAAAAAATGTGGCTGCTTTTTTTGATCCAGAATCTGTGTGGAGAAAGTATTCATTTTATACTCCCGAGGATCTGTACTATAGGATATCGCGAATAAGTTAATAACCAGCTCATTTGTCGTCTTATCCACACGAAAGTCTTTTAAATCGAATTGAATATCATCAACCACCAGTAACGAATCTACAGATTGCGCTTGCGTCGTGCCAGCAATAAAAAGAAAAAGCAGGATAACAGCACAATGGAAAAATTTAGTCATATTATTATATTATTTAAAAAGCCACGCTAACCGTGGCTTCAATCTAGTAAAGATCTATTGAAATCAAATTATGCACGCAAACGGTCGGCTGAGCGAATCAGTTTTTCATCCCGGCGTACTCCGCCCAATGCCAGCGCACAAAAAATAATTGATATTGGCAGCAAAAAGAAACCTACCCCGATATTCCCTGCTCCTAGGAACTGACCAACCGTAGCAAGATGTGTACTTGCGGATGAATAAAGCCAAATTGCGAAAAAGATAATTGCAACAATCTCTACCCATATCAATAAAAGCTGAACCTTACGCTGTTTAAATTTAAATATGGTGAAAATCGGCAGCAATCCCAACAGCGCCGTCACAATGGTCTGCAGGATATAACCGAATCCACCTTCATGAACCGGCTGTCCAGCAGCAACACCATAAACACCTGTCACCTTCACATTTTTTCCCAAACCGACTAAATCACTGTAATTTACATAAGGGAATAAAAATAAGCCGAATATAATTAGTCCTGCCACTAATAAATAAACAGTTTGGATACGTTGAATCATATTTTAATTTTTGTATATCAACAAATATAATAAGCTTTCTTTCTATTTAGAAATCAGAACAATCGAAAGGGCTATTTTGTTGCAAATTTTAGAATGTATCATGCCAAATGTTTGTTGAAATCCGTTAAAGCGATCTTCTTTCCAATAACCGGAAGTAGCACCGACTCCTTTTAGTATATTGATACCGGTTAGCTCATGGAGTTCTTTTCAGAAAGCATTATCTTTGCACAAAATTAAAAGATCATGCTATATATATATGGTGCAACAGCGCATGCAAAAACTGCTGTAGATGTAGCCGAAGATTTGGACATCGAAATCGGAGGGCTTATTGACAAGTCATTGCTGATCGAGGATGTATTCGATTATGAGGTCCAACTTCATCATCAAGTTAAAGATGCTGCAGAAAATTTCTTTGTTGCCGTTAAAAATCCGGGGCTACGCGAAAGGATCGTATCCGAAAATCCGGATTGGAATTTTCAGTCCTTAATTCACCCGAAAGCCTATGTCTCCAAAAGGGCTGAAATTGGCGAAGGATGTATTATTCTTCCCGGAGCAACGATAGCCCCCGATGTACAGATTGGCAACCATTGTATCATCTCCGGATCGGCAGTCATTGAAAGCAACACCATTATTGAAGATTTCGTAAACATCGGACCAAATGTTTCCATCGGTGCCAACGTACTGGTAGGCCGAGGCTCAGAAATCAAAGCCAACACCCATATCGAGGACGAAGAGACCATCCCCAAAGAGAGTGTCGTTTAAGGATTAAATTCCCGCCGAGTGAAACTGTAGATCGTACAGTTTTTTGTAGTAACCTTCAAAAGACAAAAGCTCTTGGTGTGTTCCAATTTCTTTTATTTCCCCCTTGTCCAAAACAATGATCTTGTCCGCCTTTTGAATGGTGGACAAGCGGTGGGCAATAACAATCGAAGTTCTTCCGCGCATTAAATTGTCGATCGCACTTTGGATCATTTCCTCAGTTTCGGTATCTACGGAGGAGGTAGCTTCATCCAAGATCAGGATTCTTGGGTCATGAACCAGCGCCCGAATAAAAGAAATTAATTGTGCCTGCCCAGCAGACAATGTTGCTCCTCTTTCCTTCACGTCGTAATCATATCCACCGGGAAGTCGCATAATAAAGTCATGTGCGCCAACTTCTTTGGCCGCTTCGATAACTTGTTCCCTCGAAATTGAAGGATCACCCAATGTAATGTTATTGATGACAGTATCCGAGAAAAGAAACACATCCTGCAACACCGTAGCAATGGTATTTCTCAAATAATCAAGATCGTATTCGCGAATATTTGCACCGTCCAGGAGGATTTCACCTTTATTGATCTCGTAAAACCGACTAAGAATATTGATTGTGGACGATTTACCAGCACCGGTAGCACCGACCAAAGCCAATGTCTCGCCAGGTTGTACACTAAAATTGACATCCCTCAGTACCCAGCTTTCATCGTTATAAGCAAACCAAACATGCTTAAATGTAATTTCCCCTTTAATATGGCCTGGTTTTAATGTACCCAAATTAGGAGTCATCTCATTGGTATCCAGCACTTCAAAAATGCGTTCAGCACTCACCATACCCATTTGAAGCGTATTAAACTTATCAATAAGCTCCCGAATAGGCCTAAAAATCATATTGATATACATAATAAAGGCTACAACTACACCGGGTGAAATCACATCGCCCATGATCTGTTTGGCTCCAAACCACACCAACAAGCCTAAGGAAATTGCCATGATAATTTCCAAAACTGGAAAAAAGATAGAGAAATACCAGTTGGTACGAATATGTGCGTTCCGATGCTGCGCGTTAATTTCTTTGAATTTATCCATTTCCTGCTTTTCACGCGCAAAATATTGAATAATACCGACTCCAGTGATATGCTCCTGTAAAAAGGTATTCAAATTAGACACCCATTTCCTAACATCGATAAAGGCAGCTTTCATCGCTTCTTTAAATACATAGGTTGCAGCAATCATCAAAGGCATGGGAATAAGTACGATTAACGTTAATTTCCAATCCGAATAGAACATAACGCCCAATATCACCGCCAACTGCAGAAGATCGCCAATAATCTGAATCAATCCCTCCGAGAAGATATTGGAAAGTGTTTCCAAGTCAGATATCGTCCTTGTAATCAACTTTCCTAAAGCGGTGCGGTCAAAATACTTAAGACGCAGCTGTACAATGTGATTAAACACCTGGATGCGAATGTCCCGGATAACAGACTGTCCCAGCGTATTTGTCATAAGGGTATGATAATAACGAATCAGGGTCTGAACCACGACCAATGCCAGCATGGCCATGAGCATATAGGACAATCCCGCCGTATCAAAATTTAAGATATAGTTGTCTAGCGTATGCTGGATAAGCATCGGTAGCGCCGGGGCCACTGCCGCCAATAGTATTGTTAAAACCACGGATATCCAAAATGTGACATGATAAGGTCGCATATAGCGACTCATACGCCGCAACAAATTGACATCGTAGGTTTTGCCTGTTATTTTATCTTGACTCACGTTATTATTTATATATAAGGGTAAGCTACTTCTGTTAAATACAATCCATGCGCCGGGACGGATACCCCAGCCTTGCCGCGACTTTTGCTTTTGATCACTTCCTGCATAAAGGAAGCCGGTTTGCCCTTCAGTCCGATCTCCAGCGAAGTACCTACGATCGCACGAACCATGTTGCGCAAGAAACGATCTGCGGTGATATGAAATACCAGATCCTGTTCATCATGCCATAACCATTCTGCTCTACGAATATCACAAATATTTGTAAACACCTGCGTATGAGACTTGCTAAAGCATTCAAAATCTTGCTTACCCAATAAAAATTGAGCAGCCTCGTTCATTCTGTCCACATCAGGGCGGTCACGCATGAAGCAGGAATAAGGATAAATAAACGGATCTTTATGAAAATGAAGGTGGTACTCATAAGATCTATGTGTCGCATCAAATCGGGCATGAGCATCATCAGCAACTTCAATCAGCCTCTTAACCGCAACGTCAAAGGGTAATAATGCATTAAGTGAATGAATAAAACGTTCAGGCTTTGTTAATATCCCTACAGCAGCTGCATCAAAATGAGCATACAGTTGCTTCGCATGTACCCCCGTGTCTGTCCTTCCCGCTCCAGTGGTCTCAATAGGTTCCCGTAACAATGTCGCCAATGCTTTGTTCAATACTTCCTGTACCGAAATCGCATTATTCTGAACCTGCCACCCATGATAAGATTGCCCAAAGTAGGCTATTTCTAAAAAAAAACGTCTTTTATCCATTATACGACACAAAGGTACATTTTTCAGAATGAGCTACATTTTCCCAAAGTATTATTTTGCTTATTTTGGTCAATATTTAATCCTCAAATGACAAAACTTATAACAACCTTTAGTTTTAATCAGGAAATTGCTCAAGTTTAAGTTGTTACCAAATTAGGCCTACTGCACATTGAGTCCGCGTCGAGTGGCACATCAAGTCCGTCTTTTCAAGCGTACCTACGCAGGGGACGCCCCCATTGAAAGCCAGCAAAAAACGCGCCCTTAACACCTAGTTGATTTTAAGCAAAACAAAAAGCTATAATATATCTATCAGATTTTCAAAAGCCATACCCCGCGAGGCCTTTAATAATACCGTAGCTCCGATAATCGGTCTTTCTTTCAGGGCAGCCTTCGCCTCTGAGGTTGTTTCAAAAAATTCGGCGCCATCATTTTTATGTTCAAAAAATGCCTTTCCGACAAAAATTTTGCGATCAGCGAACATGCTTCCTACGTTATCCACGATTTTACGATGCTCTTCAAAAGATTCAGCACCAAGTTCAAACATGTCCCCCAAAATAACCGCTTTCTTGTTGGCCTCAATAATTCGGACATTATCCAAGGCAGCTGCCATGCTGGTGGCATTGGCATTATAATAATCACAGATCACCGTGTTGTGGGGCGTTTTCATGATCTGTGAACGATTATTTGTCGGGGTATAGCTTTCAATACCCAAATTGATCTCCTTTGGCAAGATATCGAAATGTAAACCTACCGCTATTGCAGCCAAAAAGTTTTCTGTGTTGTATGAACCTGTAAGTTGTGTATCTATGATATAAGTCTGGGGGTCTCCTTTCGTCTTCCATGAGATCTGTAACAATGGAGTTGCTTTCAACAATTTACCAATGACATCATTGGTTTCGGAAAACCCATAAGTCACTATTTCAGCTATTTGCCGTGCCGCAGCCATTTCTCTTAAATGCGGGTTATCCGCCTGTAAAAAGAGTGTCCCCTGATGATCTTGCAACCAATCATACAGTTCACCCTTTGTTTTCTTAACACCTTCAAAAGAGCCAAAGCCTTCCAGATGCGCCTTTCCGACATTGGAGATCAATCCATGTGTTGGTTCAGCAATTTCACATAAAAACGCAATTTCACCTAAATGGTTGGCTCCCATTTCTATAATAGCGATTTCAATGGATCCATCAATGGCCAACAGCGTCAAAGGAACGCCAATATGGTTATTTAGATTTCCTTTTGTCGCATAAGTTTTATATTTCTGCGAGACAACGGAATACAATAATTCCTTTGTGGTTGTCTTTCCATTTGTGCCTGTTACACCGATAACAGGAATATTTAATTGTCTCCGATGATAATTCGCCAGATCCTGCAATGTCTTCAATACATCGTCAACCAAGATATACTGTTCGCTTTTTTTATAAATTTCCTCATCAATAACGACATACTTCGCTCCGATTTGGAGCGCCTGTTCTGCAAACGTATTCCCATTAAAATTTGCGCCCTTCAGTGCAAAGAATATACTATCCTTCTCAATCTTACGTGTATCTGTTGTAATATTTGGATACTGTTTATAAATCTGATATAACGATTGAATGTCCATGTTTAGAAATTTGTTGAACAAATATAACCATTCTGTCCGATTTCAAATCAACAGGGATGCACATCTCAAATATTTGGATCACAAAGACAATCCCCGATAACGTTTGCGCATTTATTTTAATCAATTTTCTTTAACTAAGGCTTTAATATTGGTAATTTCATTGACCAATTAAACAGTTTGGAATGCGGACGATTATACTTTCACTTTTTTCACGTTCTTTCTCTCTTCTTGCCCCAACAGCAAAAGAACAAGGTATCGTTGTTGGGAAAGATGGCTTCTGCAATTTCCAAATCATACAGGTATTGAATAAAAATCCGCTGTATTTAATAGAATATAGGAATAAACAACTTGGTCCTGTGTCACAAAATCGTGTCAAATGGGAACATCTTTTAATAGATGGAGCAGCTGATAGCCTTAATTCTCGGCTTGTATTCAAGGATTGGACACCAATCTTACATCTAATTGCTAAGTAATGACCGGTAACGTTTGCATAAGTTTTTCATCTAAGTTAGGAACAAAGAATGTACAATTGCTTTTACAAATAACCATTTTTAAACCAAAAATGTAAAAAATGAATTCGTTTAGAAAGCACTATTCCCGTACATTGAAACTTGCACTTGGACTGCTTCTCGTGCTGCCACAGCTGTGTATGGCTCAAGAACCTGCCCGTCCTATTATAAAACAAGTCGAATTTAAGAAAGACACGTTAAGTATTAGCAATTATGGCGCTAAAGGTGACGGTCAATTTCTTAATACAGCGTCAATCAACCAAACCATCCGTACATGTAGCGAACGCGGTGGCGGTGTGGTACTGGTTCCCGCCGGAATTTGGCTGACAGGGCCTATTGAAATGCGAAGCAATGTAAACCTGCATCTCAAACGAGACGCCATCTTGCTTTTCACAAGGGACTTTGATCAATACAAGCTTGTTGAATCCAATTGGGAGGGTGAACCGGCTTGGCGCAATCAAAATCCAATATCAGGCAAGAACCTATATAATATTGCAATTACGGGCAATGGCATTATCGATGGCAACGGAGGTGCTTGGCGAATGGTCAAAAAAAGCAAACTTACAGCCTCCCAATGGAAAAATCTCGTTGCCTCAGGTGGCACAGTTGATGCCGCCAATGAGATTTGGTACCCCTCAGAAAGCTCACTAAAAGGTTCAAAAGAGAAGAAAGCAGGGGTAATTCGTCCGGGCACAACCATCGATGACTTCAAAGATGTCAAAGATTTCTTAAGGCCCAATCTTTTGGTATTTACAAACTGTAAAAAGGTATTATTGGAAGGCGTAACTATACAAAACTCCCCTGCATGGAATCTACATCCCCTATTATGTGAGGAGCTGACCTTACGAAAGCTCTCGATTCGTAACCCTTGGTATGGCCAAAATGGTGATGGTGTCGATGTCGAATCTTGCAAGAATGTCCTGATTGAGGACTGTACATTTGATGTTGGTGACGACGGCATATGTATCAAGTCAGGCCGGGATAAAGCTGGCCGTGACCGTGGCAAGCCAACCGAAAATGTAATCATTCGCAATAATGTTGTTTATCACGCACATGGTGGTTTTGTGATCGGAAGCGAGATGAGCGGTGGCGCCCGCAATATTTGGGTGGAAGACTGTTCATTTATCGGGACTGATATTGGACTTCGCTTCAAAACGACAAGAGGCCGTGGCGGAGTAGTAGAAAACATATTCATCAACAATATCAATATGATTGATATTCCCGGCGAGGCTATTCTATTTGACATGTATTATGCAGCAGTAGACCCCGTTCCTCTGGCTGGAGAAAAAAGATCTTCCGTAAAAACAGTAACACTTCCGGTTACAGAAGAAACTCCGCAGTTTAAGAACTTCTATATCAAAAATATTGCAGCAAAAGGAGCATCAAAAGGAATTTTCCTACGTGGTCTTCCTGAAATGCATATTCAGAACATCTGGATTGAGGATGCCACATTGGAAGCAAATAAGGGCATAGAAATCATTGAAGCTTCTCATATTAATTTAAAAAATATTGTATTAAAGACAACAGAAAACAATCCGTTGATCGCCATCAACAATAGCTCCGCGATAAATCTAGCTAATATCCAAGCATTGGATGCTCCAGAATTGTATATCGAGGTTGCAGGTGAGAAAAGCAGTGATATCCGTCTCTCGAATTCCAACACAAAAGCGGCTAAGGCTGTCAGTCAATTTATAGCGGGAAGTACGAAAAAATCCTTAACGATCAAAAATTAGGACCGTAATGAGAAAGTTATTTTTAATTCTTTTAAACCTTATAGCACTTGTTCCATTTTCAGGATTCGGCCAACAAAAACCTTTTTCTGAGCAGATGGCCAATACTGTACTTGAACAGCTTTATCCGGATTCCCTATTCAACAGGACCGACAAATTTCCGAAATGGTCATACGATATGGGGGTTATTTTTGAAGGTCTCACGGATGTATGGCGCAATACGGCAGACGCGACCTATTTTAATTATATGCAGACCCGCATGGATGCTTATCTCAGCATTCAGGATTCTATTAAGAACTATGATGCGCAAGATTTCAATATCGACAATATCAAAAATGGTACGGCACTATTAACGCTTTACAAAGTGACCGGTAAAGAAAAATACCTTAAGGCCTGCCACCAATTATATGCACAGCTCCAAAAGCATCCGCGAACTAAAGAAGGAGGTTTTTGGCATAAGAAAATCTATCCCTATCAAATGTGGCTGGATGGCTTATACATGGGACAACCTTTCTATGCAGAATATGCTAGCCTGATGAATATTCCTTCCGCCTTTGACGATATCGCCAACCAGTTTAGCTACATGGAAAAAAACGCCCGTGATGCGAAAACAGGCTTGCTGTATCACGGTTGGGATGAATCGAGAAAAGAACGTTGGTCTGACCCGAAAACAGGTTTGTCACCACACTTCTGGGCCAGGGGCATGGGCTGGTATGTGATGGCGCTTGTCGATGTATTGGACCATTTCCCGGAAGAGCATCCACGTAGACAAGAACTCATTGCGATCTTAAACAGAACGTTATCGGCAATCGTCAAGTATCAAGATGCCAAAACCGGTGTTTGGTATGATATTGTGGATTTAGGCACCAGAAAAGAGAACTACCTCGAATCCTCGGCTTCAAGTATGTTTGTCTTTGCATTGGCAAAATCATTGCGCAAAGGCTATATCCCGGTTTCATTTCAAAAAAGTCTGGACCGGGGTTATAAAGGGCTTGTGAAGGAGTTCATTACTCCAGCAGGAGAAAATCGTGTGAACCTTAACAAAACGGTCCAAGTATCTGGTTTAGGCGGGAAAAAATATCGTGACGGTAGCTTTGCGTATTATATGAGCGAACCCGTCATTACCAATGATCCCAAGGGAATCGGTGCTTTTATCCTTGCAGCATCAGAAGTTGAATTTGCGAAGGCACAAAAGGGTAAGAAACGGCATACTGTCACATTGGATAATTACTTCAACAACGAATATAAAAAGACAGTATCGGGTCAACTTACCCCCTATCACTATCTTTGGGATGGCGATGATAACAATGGATTTTCGCTATTGGGCAGGATATTTGAAAAAAACGGGGCCCAATTAAATACATTAAAGACAGCCCCTACACAACAGAATCTCTCCAAATCCAACATTTATATTATCGTAGATCCCGATACAGAGAAAGAAACTGAACATCCACATTTCATGAATGAAACAGATGCCCAGCAGATTTCACGATGGGTTGAACAGGGCGGCGTACTCGTTCTTTTATTAAATGATAGCGGCAATTGCGAAATCGCGAAATTTAATACCCTCGCACAAAAGTTCGGCATTACATTCAATGAAGACAGTCGCAACCGTGTTAAAGGAAATGATTTCCAAACCGGGGCAGTTCTGATCCCGCAAGGTAATACAGTATTTCCAAATACATCCAAAATATATATCAAGGAGATTTCAACGTTACAAGTAAAAGCTCCGGCCCAAACATTGATTAAAGAGAAGGGTGATAACATCATTGCAACGGCGAAGTATGGAAAAGGAACCGTATTTGCAATTGGAGATCCTTGGCTGTATAACGAATATACAGATGGAAGAAAACTGCCTCAGGAATATGAAAATTTTACTGCAGCAAATGATTTAGTGCGCTGGTTAATCAAACAGATCAACAACTAGAACCATGAGAAAAATAGCTATCCTAAGTTTCATCGCGGTATCAGTGTTTCATCACCACTGCATCGGACAGTCGTTGCCGTCCAAAGATTCATTAGCAGAAAAGATGCTCATCTATCAACTACCAAATGGTGCATGGCCTAAACAGCTAGTCGACAAAAGTGTCGTCGACTACCAGCGGCCAATTACAAAAGAAATCCTGCAAAAGATTAAGAAAACAGCTATTGACCATGCCACGCTCGACAACAATGCGACAACCCGGGAAATAAATGGTTTGATCAAGGCTTTTAAGGATACGAAAAATCCGGCTTATCTGACCGCTGCGGAAAAAGGTATCGCATATATCTTATCGGCTCAGTATGAGAATGGAGGCTTTCCTCAATATTATCCGAATAAATCACTCTATAGAGCTGAGATAACTTACAACGATAATGTCATGATCAATGCGTTATTGGTGCTTTACAAAGTTGTCATTAAGCAAGACGGCTTTGAGTTTATCAACCCCATATTTGTGTCAAAAGCACAAACAGCAGTAGAAAAAGGCATAGCCTGTATCCTGAAGACACAGGTCATGCAAGACGGGAAAAGGAGTATTTGGGCTGCGCAATACGATCAGCACACTTTAGTCCCTGCTCAGGCCAGAAAATTCGAACCTGCTTCATTAAGTACGAGTGAATCTGTTGCCATCGTTCGGTTTCTGATGATGCAACCCGCGACGCCAGCGATCCAACAAGCTATTGAACAGGCAATACAATGGTTTCAGCAAAATGATATCGAAGGTTATCGTTTTGATCGCGTACAAAATAAGCTGACAAAGGAGTATGAGCGTAGGCTTGTGGCTGATAGTACTTCAACAATTTGGGCACGATTCTATGATCTGTTTGACAATCGCCCGCTCTTTGGAGATCGCGACAATACCGTCAAATACAATTTTGAGGACGTATCCGTAGAACGTAGGAATGGCTATGCGTGGTTCGGCAACTGGCCAGAGAAACTGATCGAAAAGGACTTTCCGAAATGGAAAAAACAATATAAAATTCAATAATAAATAGTTATCAGATGTTACTCACAAAACATACTATAAATACAATTGGTTCGGATCTGGTCAGTAAGCCTACCGAATCATCTTTCTCTTATCCAGAAAAGATTCTTCAATTCGGCACGGGCGTACTGCTCAGAGGCCTACCAGATTACTTTGTCCATAAAGCCAATCAACAAAACCTGTTCTGTGGCAGAATCCTCGTTGTAAAATCAACAATTTCAGCCGGTGCTGATGCCTTCGAACAGCAAAACAACCTATATACATTAGCTATTAAAGGTATAGAAGACGGTGAGGAAATTTCACATTACGAAATCAACAATTCGATTTCACGTGTGCTGGCGGCCAACAAAAATTGGTCAGAGATATTAAAAAGTGCCGAAAATCCTGATCTTGAAATTGTCTTTTCCAACACCACAGAAGTTGGCATTGTCATGAGTGAAGATACTATCAATGACGTACCACCGGCTTCTTTTCCAGGTAAACTTTTAGCCATTTTATACCGGAGATTTGTTTACTTCAATGCCGACAAAAATAAAGGTTTAACCATTGTTCCGACCGAATTGATCACGGACAATGGCACTAAACTGAAATCAATAATAAGGGATCTTGCTGAGCTGAATAAGCTCCCGAAAGAGTTTTTGAACTGGCTTGATACCGCCAATGACTTTTGCAACACGCTGGTAGACCGTATTGTTCCTGGAGCATTGCCTTTAGCGGAATACACGAAAACCTGTACCTTACTGGGCTACGAAGATCAATTGATGATTATGGCCGAACCGTTTCGCTTGTGGGCGATAGAAGCTATTTCTGAACGTGTGCAACAACGGTTGTCATTTGCCTTGGCGGACTCAAATGTATTGCTGGTTCCTTCCATTGAAAAATATAAGGAAATCAAACTGAGGCTCCTTAATGGAACACATACATTAAGTTGTGCCCTTGCTCTTCTTGCGGGTTTCAATACGGTAAAGGAGGCTATGCAAAATGCAGCATTCAACCAATTTATACGACTTTTAATGCAAGATGAAATTGGTCCCGCAATTTTAAGCGACAGTATTTCAGTTGCGGACATCAACGATTTCTCATCCAAAGTAATCGATCGCTTTGCGAATCCTCATCTTGAGCACAAATGGGAATCCATTGCTTTAAATTACAGCTCAAAAATGGCGATGCGCAATATCCCACTGCTAAGAAAGTGGTATACAGCCCACCATGAAGCACCACAACTGTTTGCACTTGGATTCGCGGCTTATCTCTATCTATTAAAATCCAAGCTGGACGGCGATCAATATACGCAGGTGATCAATGGACGGACAATCATGCTCCAAGACGAATTGGCTCCAAGATTACATATGGCATGGACCAATCCAGATAAACTTGTCCATACCGTGCTTTCAGATACGGATTTATGGGGGATCAATTTAACGGAGTTTCCTCATTTTGAAGAAACAGTCAACCAGAAATTACAGCAGATCATTGAAAAAGGAGCATTAAAAGCACTTGAAATTTCATCAGTTCTTGATAATAAAAAGGTATAAATAGCACTACAAATGAAAAACAACGTATTAAAGATACATCCCAAAGACAACGTTTTGGTCGCATTACAAGATCTCAAAAAAGGTGATGTGATTTCATTTGAGGATATACATTATATTCTACAAGAAGATATTCCGGCCAAGCATAAATTTTTTATGCAGGACATGCACTTTGGTGACGAAATCTACATGTATGGTGTACTCGTTGGAAAGGCTCAATTTGATATTCCTCAGGGAAGCATTATGAATACAGACAACACCAAACATGCGGTAGAGCCTTATCATTTCAGACCTTCAAACTATCACTGGGAAAAGCCTGATGTTTCAAAGTTTGAAGGGAGAACTTTCAATGGCTATCTTCGCCCGGACGGCCGTGTTGGAACCGCAAATTACTGGCTATTTATCCCAACTGTATTCTGCGAGAACCGAAATCTTGATGTTATCAAAGAGGCGCTGTATAATGAGCTTGGCTATTCAGTCACTGCAAAATACAAGAACTTCACCCATCAGCTGTTAAAAGCCTATGAAAAAGGTGAAACGTTAGACCTGTCCTCACTAGAACAGCTTAACACGATTACCGAACAGTCTGACCGTGTATTCAAGCACGTGGATGGCATCAAATTTTTGAACCATCAGGGTGGCTGTGGCGGAATTCGACAAGATGCGGCCATCTTGAGCAAATTGCTTGCGGCCTACGCCGACCATCCGAATGTCGCAGGCATTACGGTATTGAGTCTAGGCTGCCAAAATTTACAGCTGAATGATCTAGTCAATGACATTAAGCTACGTAATCCAAATTTTGATAAACCCTTGTACTTGTTTGAACAGCAACAATCAAAAAGTGAGGAGCAATTGCTGAAGGAGGCGATACTGCAAACTTTTATTGGGCTGACAGAAATTAATAAACTCGGTAGACAGCCAGTACCATTGAGCAAATTGACCTTAGGTGTAAAATGCGGTGGCAGTGATGGATTCAGCGGCATTTCAGCCAATCCTGCCGTAGGTTACACCGCCGACCTATTGGTTGCTCTTGGCGGAAAAGTACTATTGGCCGAATTTCCGGAACTATGTGGTGCCGAGCAAAACCTAATAGACCGTACTATAGATCCAAACGCCGCCAATAAATTTATTGACCTTATGACTGCCTACAGCAATGCCGCAGAGGCTGTTGGTTCGGGGTTTTATATGAACCCATCCCCAGGCAATATCCGTGATGGGCTTATCACGGATGCTATAAAAAGTAATGGTGCCGCAAAAAAAGGTGGAACCTCACCTGTTGTAGATGTCCTGGACTATACCGAGGAAGCGACAAAGCCCGGTCTTAACTTAGTCTGTACGCCCGGAAACGATGTGGAAGCAACAACTGGAAAAGCAGCGGCGGGCGCAACACTCATTCTGTTTACAACAGGCTTGGGTACCCCTACAGGTAATCCAATATGTCCGGTCATCAAAGTAGCAACAAATAATGTATTAGCCACCAAAATGGCCGACATCATCGATATCAATACCGGTCCTATTATAGATGGAGATAAATCTATCCAGGCCATGGGAGAGGATATTTTAGAATATTGTATCAAAGCAGCTAGTGGCGAAATAACACCTAAAGCTGTCCAATTAAACCAAGACGATTTCATACCTTGGAAAAGAGGTGTGAGTTTATAAAACTAGGATATTGTATGAAAGCTTTTTTAGACGACAACTTTTTATTAAACACAAAAACAGCCGAAGAGCTGTATCACAACTATTCAAAGCATTTGCCGATTATTGATTATCACAATCACTTGATTCCGGAACAGATCGCTAATAATGTCAAATTTGACAACATTAGCCAAGTGTGGCTGCATGGCGACCATTATAAATGGCGGGCCATGCGCGCCAATGGTATCAATGAACGCTATATTACGGGTGATGCTTCGGATGAAGAAAAATTTATCAAATGGGCGGAAACGGTTCCTTATACATTGCGCAACCCATTACACCACTGGACACACCTTGAATTGCAACGTTACTTTGGCATCACAGATTTGCTGTCCCCAAAAACGGCAGCCAAGATATACGCTGATACAGGTGCCTTATTACAACAAGATAGCCATTCGGTTCGCGGATTATTGAAAATGATGAATGTTGAGGTCGTTTGTACCACCGACGATCCGATCGATAGTCTCGAGTTTCACCAACAATTCGCCAAGGAGAAAGAATCGTTCAAGATGCTTCCCGCCTTTCGTCCTGATAAAGCCATGAACTCGGACGATATCATTGCGTTGAATCAATACATCGATAAACTGGAAGAGGTCAGCGATATTCAAATCAATAGTCTTGGAGATTACTTAAAGGCATTAAAAGCAAGACATGATTTCTTTGCTGCCAACGGATGCAAAGTGTCGGATCACGGCCTGGAACAAATCTATGCAGAAGACTATACCGAACAGGAAATCGTGACGATCTTTGATAAAATTCGTACAAAAAAGGAAATCTCCTTGGCCGAAAATCTGAAATTCAAATCTGCAATGCTGATTTATTTTGCAGAATGGGATCATGAAAAAGGCTGGGTTCAGCAATACCACTTAGGTGCATTACGCAACAATAATGCCCGTATGCATCGCTTGATCGGACCAGATACAGGCTGGGACTCCATCGGAGATTTTAGCCAGGCACGTGCATTGTCAAATTTTTTGAATAAATTAGACAATCAAGATAAGCTAACCAAGACCATCTTGTATAATCTCAATCCGGCGGACAATGAACTTATTGCGACTATGATCGGGAATTTCAACGATGGTTCTATCAAGGGAAAAATCCAGTTCGGCTCTGCCTGGTGGTTTTTAGACCAAAAAGATGGTATGACAAAACAAATCAATACATTGTCGAATATGGGTTTATTAAGCCGTCTTGTTGGTATGTTGACCGACTCCAGAAGCTTCCTGTCATTCCCGAGACATGAATATTTCAGAAGATTATTGTGTGACATCTTTGGGCAGGACATCGAAAAGGGCGAGATACCGAATGATATCGAATGGATAGGGAAAATCATAACAGATATCAGCTATAATAACGCGAAAGAATATTTTGAATTTTAATGAATATGCAGGGTAAAGTTTTAAGCTTTGGAGAATTGTTGTTACGGATCTGTCCCGACATCGAACAAGATTGGATTGAACAACACCAGCTGCCTTTCTACGTGGGGGGAGCAGAACTGAATGTCGCCACAGCCTTAGCATTGTGGAATGTACCATCATCCTATTTATCCGCAATTCCTCAAAACGCCATCTGTGAAGGTATTAACAACTACCTAAAAAACAAAAACATAGACACCTCGACTATGCTGTGGACCGGCGAGAGATTAGGGATTTATTATCTCCCAAAAGGGAAAGATCTAAAAAATGCCGGTGTCATCTATGATCGTGCGAATTCTTCATTTGCAAACCTCAAAGCTGGCAGCATTGATTGGGAAGAGATTTTTGCTGATGTCAAATGGTTTCATTTTTCAGCGATCTGTCCTGCTATTAGTCAAGATATTGCTGATCTATGCCAGGAAGCAGTTATAAAAGCACAGGAAAAAGGCATTTTTGTATCATTGGACCTTAACTACCGCGCAAAGCTTTGGAAATATGGGAAAGCACCGAAAGAAATTATGCCTAAAATTGCCCAAAATTGCAATTTAATCATGGGGAATATCTGGGCTGCACATCAAATGCTCGGCACGCAGCTAGACGAGAAATTCCGAACTTCTTCTTCGGGGTATCAGGAAGAAGACTTACTGGCACAGGCAGATCGTACAAGCAAAGAGATCATTTCCGTGAATCCGATTTGTCAATATGTGGCCAACACCTTTCGTTTTGACCATCAAAGCAAAGGTATCAAGTATTATACCACATTGTTTGACAAAGACAGCCTGATTAAATCAACGGAATATACAGCCGAAGAAATTTTGGATAAGGTGGGTAGCGGCGATTGCTTTATGGCAGGCTTGATTTACGGCTTATACTCCAACCTTTCTCCCAAAGAGACCCTGGAGTTTGCAACACTTGCCGCATTTGATAAACTGTTTATCGCCAGCGATGCGACAACAAGTACAGTGGAAGATATAAAAAATAGAATGATAGCATGAATTTGAAAGAAATTGTATTAGATAAAATCCTTGAACAAGGGATACTTCCTTTGTTCTTCCATCACGATAAGGCCGAAAGTATAGCTATTCTGCGAACCTTATACCAAGCCGGTATACGTGTCTTTGAATTTACAAACCGTGGTCCCGAAGCATTAACAGTTTTTGAGAGTTTAATTGCCGCAAGAAACCTTGACATGCCTGACCTTTATTTGGGTATAGGCACCATCAAATCGGTTGAGGAAGCGCAACAATTTCTGCAAATCGGTGCCGATTTTATTGTCTCTCCGATTGTAAATCCTTTGGTGGGGTCGCTTGTTCATGAGCAGCATAAATTATGGATTCCGGGATGTATGACCCCAACAGAAATCTATACAGCGCAACAGCAACAAGCAGCACTTATAAAATTGTTCCCTGCAAATATACTGGGGCCAACATTTATGTCATCTATCCGGGACCTTTTTAAAGGTCAGAAATTTATGCCTACGGGGGGTGTAGAAATCGAAATGGAAAACTTAAAAGCTTGGTTCAACTCCGGTGTATGCGCAGTAGGGATGGGCAGTAAGTTAATTGATCCTAAAGACACTGGCAACTTATTTGAGAACACTAAAAAGGCACTTGACTTCGTCTCGAAAGCACGATAACAGTAAAATCCCTCTGGTACCAGCTTTAAAAAGCAAATACGGAGGGATCTTATTAGCGTGAAAAAACAGACGCTTACACTAAAAATAAACTATTAAACCCATTATGATCAACACGGAGAAAAAGGGTAATTACCGTTGGGTAATATGCTCCCTACTATTTTTTGCTACTACAATCAATTACCTGGACCGCCAGGTGCTATCCCTGACCTGGAAGGATTTTATTAGCCCCGAATTTCATTGGACAAATACGGACTATGGTAACATTACGGCCCTGTTTTCAATCTTTTATGCCATCAGTATGCTGTTTGCAGGTCGCTTTGTGGATTGGATGGATACAAAAAAAGGTTTTCTATGGGCAATTGGAATCTGGTCCTTTGGCGCAATACTGCATGCCTTCTGTGGTATAGCGACGTCAGGAATTGTTGCTGGTGAATGGTTCGTTGGTTTCGAAGGCGCAAAAGAGGCAATTTCTCATGTCAACAACGTGGGGTTAGTAATCAGTGTCAGTGTCAATCTATTTATCTTTGCCCGCTTTGTTCTTGCGGTCGGAGAGGCGGGGAATTTTCCTGCTGCGATTAAAGCCACTGCGGAATATTTTCCGAAAAAAGACCGTGCCCTCTCAACGAGTATCTTCAATTCAGGTGCAACTATTGGCGCCTTGGCAGCTCCCTTAACCATTCCTGTAATCGCCGCGCATTGGGGCTGGGAAATGTCTTTCATCATCATCGGTGCATTAGGATTTGTCTGGATGGGTTTTTGGATGTTTCTCTATAAAAAGCCAAATGAAAACCCAAAAGTCAATGCGGCCGAGCTGGCTTATATCAATCAAGATGACCATGAACAGCAGATCACACCTACTGGCGATACCAAACTTCCAAGAACGACCATTTCTGAATGCTTAAAATATAAGCAAACCTGGGCATTCGTCTTTGGGAAATTTATGACTGACGGAGTCTGGTGGTTTTTCTTATTCTGGATGCCGGCTTATCTTTCTGCCGTCTACGACATAAAATCATCGGATACAGAAGGACAGCTCGCAATTTTTGTGCTTTATGCAATTACCATGTTGTCTATTTATGGTGGATGGCTACCAACCTATTTTGTTGACAAAAAAGGAATGAACGCTTACGAAGGGCGCATGAAAGCCATGCTGTTGTTTGCTTTTGTGCCATTGGTCGTACTCTTTGCACAGCCTCTGGGACATATCTCCTATTGGATACCTGTCATTCTTATCGGTTTCGCTGGGGCCGCACACCAGTCCTGGTCCGCCAATATCTTTTCGACCGTTGGAGACTCTTTTCCAAAGCGCTCCATTGCAACCGTTACCGGAATTGGGGGGCTCGCGGGAGGTGTAGGGGCCTTTATTATCAATAAAACATCAGGATGGCTATTTGATTATGCCAAAGAAACCCAGATGACTTTTATGGGCTTCAAAGGCGAGGAAGCAGGTTATTTCATTATCTTTTCCTTCTGTGCCATTGCCTATTTAATTGCATGGGTCGTAATGAAAACACTAGTTCCTAAACTTATTTTAATAAAAAATTAACATATATTGCAAAATTTATATTATATTAGCAATATCTTTATAAATATCAATCTAAACCATTTTTAAAAACAATGAGCTTAAACTTAGAAGGTATCTTCTACGAGGAGAAAGACATTCCCGCAGAATTTACGCTCGACGAACAGGTCGATCAAAGAGAGTTCCTTTCCAATGGAGAAATGATTTCTTGGACGGGTCAAGTAAACGAAGTTTTTTCACCTATTTGTGTGAAGACTAAGGATGGCTTGAAACGTAAGCGCATCGGTAGTTTCCCTGTTTGTACAGAAAAAGAGTCCATGGAAGCCTTAGACGCTGCTGTAAAAGCATACGACAATGGCCGTGGAGAATGGCCGACAATGAGCGTTGCCGATCGTATTACTTGTGTTGAAAATTTCACACAAAAGATGATTGCCAAGAAGGACATTGTCGTCAAGCTTATTATGTGGGAAATTGGCAAATCCTACGCTGACTCCGTGAAAGAATTTGATCGTACGGTAGAATACATCTATGCGACGATCGATGCACTGAAAGATATAGACCGCGATTCTTCACGTTTTCAAATCGAACAGGGTATCGTTGCCCAAATCCGAAGATCTCCATTAGGAGTCGTACTCTGTATGGGGCCATTCAATTATCCGTTGAATGAGACCTTTACGACATTGATTCCCGCATTGATCATGGGGAATACCATGTTATTCAAACCACCTAAACATGGTACATTATTACACTATCCTTTATTAGAAGCTTTTAAAACAAGTTTCCCTAAAGGTGTTGTCAATACGATCTATGGCCGTGGCAATAAAATTGTCCCTAGTCTAATGCAATCGGGAAAGATCAATGTATTAACGCTAATCGGTTCAAGCCGTGTAGCTGACGAACTTAAAAAATTGCATCCAAAAGTGAATCGCCTCCGTGCAATTCTTGGTTTGGACGCAAAAAATGCAGCAATCATTACCAAAGATGCAGATTTAAATCTAGCAGTTTCTGAAACAGTATTGGGTTCACTTTCATTCAATGGTCAGCGTTGCACGGCACTTAAAATTATCTATGTGCACCGTAGCTTGGCACAAGAGTTCCTGAAACGTCTCTCTGCTGAAGTTGCTAAATTGAAATATGGAATGCCATGGGAAAAGGGAGTATCTTTGACTCCGCTTCCTGAAGTCAATAAACCGGCATATTTGACTGAATGCATTGAAGATGCAAAAGCATACGGTGCGAAAGTAGTGAATGAGAACGGTGGCCAAGTCGCTGAATCATTCTTCTATCCGGCGATTGTTTATCCTGTCAATTCACAGATGAAACTTTATAGAGAGGAGCAGTTTGGCCCGGTTATCCCAGTCGTTCCTTTTGATGATCTGGAAGAACCTATCGAATACTTAATCGGATCTTCGCATGGACAACAGGTAAGTATTTTCAGCAATAACGCAGCTGTTGTTTCATCGCTTATTGATCCACTGGTCAATCAAGTGAGCCGTGTAAACATCAATTGTCAATGCCAACGCGGCCCGGATACTTTCCCTTTCACAGGTAGAAAGGACAGTGCTGAAGGAACGTTGTCAGTAGTCGATGCCTTGCGTTCATTCTCCATACGTTCTTTAGTAGCGACAAAATTCACTGAGGAAAACAAAAAACTATTAAATGACATCGTAAGTGAAAATGAATCAAATTTCTTAAGCACGAAATATATCTTCTAGTATACGGATGATACAAAAAAGCGACATCGAGATTATCGATGTCGCTTTTTGTATTCATTTTTTCAGAAATTCTTCAAATACTTTTCATATCCACTGCATCTTTTTACGACAGCCGTCCCTCTGTCAATCAAATTGATTTGAGTCTATGCTTCTTCCTGATTTTATAACGTCCTAAAGTTACTTCAGAATCAGATTGTCTTGAATAGGTAACTGTAAATCGCGAATCCCCTCGGCAACGAGCCTTGCCACTTCTTTAGCACCAAAAGTATTCAGATGCGTATCATCTTTCTTTCCCTGTGGATAATTCTTTTCACCGCTGTTCACATGCAAAAACAATTTCTTACTGTCCTCTACTCCGTAGGACATGACAAGTTTTGTTGTCTTATCCTCCATGTCAATCAAAGGAGTTTGCATATCCCTAGCAACCTTACGGATAATTGCAGGATATGTTCCATGGGTTTTCACGAGCACGTCATTTTCAAATTTACGCCGTACTATCGGTGTCAAAAGAATCGGAATACCGCCCTTCTCTCTTGTTTGATTGATATAGAAAGTCAAATTCTGTTCGAACTCTTCCAACGAAGTTCCCACAGCAGGTTTATGGATCTTTTCATCATTATGTCCAAACTGAATGAACACATAATCTCCTAGACGAAGGTTTTCAAAAATAGGCTTCCAATGATTTACAGCACTTCCATCTTTGCCCACATCATGTTTAAAGGATTTGGAACTACGCCCATTTAATGCACGGTTATCGACCTTCACCTGTTGATTGAACATCTTTGCAAAGGCCATTCCCCAACCAGTTTCTGGAAAGGTATGGCTGTCTTTATCCGCAGCTGTAGAGTCGCCAATTATATAGATTGTGCGGACTTGTTCTCGCTGTAAAGCCAAGAGAAAAATTATCATCACACAGCCCGAAATAAGTGTACCGATTTTTTTCATATTTTTAGGTATTTAAATAAAATGATTAAATTACTTTTGCACGAACTGCATGGATATTTATTTGGTTATCCTATAATCAAGTTTACAAAGTATATTTCACTTGTTAATGCCAGTATCATTAATAAAGTTGTGCAAACGTTGCCGATAACGTTTGCACAGGGGATTTAATTAGGTTTTGTAATTTTTTTTGATTAATATTATAGTCTATTTTGCCGATTATGAAATTCGAAAACTATACAATCAAAGACATTGCTAAAGCGCTTAATTTATCAACTTCTACCATCTCCAGAGCATTAAGAGATAGTTATGAAATAAGTCCTGAAACAAAAAAAGTTGTATTGGAATATGCCGAAAAAATCAATTATCGTGCTAATCCCATTGCGAGGAGCTTAAAGGAACGTCGAAGCCACTCCATTGGTATTATTGTGAGTGAAATAGCCAATAATTTCTTCTCCCAAGTCATCAACGGCGTCGAATCTATTGCTTATGACAAAAATTTTCAGATCATTATTTCACAGACACATGAGTCTTCGGAAAGGGAACGGCTTAATGTGGAGTACCTAACATCCAGAGGCATAGATGGCCTACTGATTGCATTGTCTTCAGAAACCGAGGACATTTCCTATCTCCATCAATTAAAAGAACGTGGATTTCCAATTGTATTTTTTGATCGAATCCCAAAACAGTTTAACACGTACAAGGTCGTGGTCAACAATCAGCAAGGGGCCTACGATGCGACCCAGCATCTTATAAAACTCGGAAACAAGAAAATCGCGCATCTGACAAGCTCAAAATCCTTGTCCATAACAAGAGATCGCTTAGAAGGATATAAAAAGGCATTACTGGCAAATCATATCGATTTTGCCCCAAATCTTGTCAAATATTCTCAATATGGGGGTCTGCATTTAGACGAAATTGAAAAAGCGATCGAAGAGCTTATCCAAATTGGTTTTGATGCCATTTTTATCTCTGGAGACAAATTGACCACGGGATACCTTCATGTTACAAAAAAAAGAAATTTCGGCGCCGCTAGCAATATCGCTATTGCCGGATTTACAAATTCTAATGTTGTCGAACTATTTTCGTCCAAAGTCACAGCAATCAGACAACCTGCTTTCGAAATGGGGAAAATTGCTACCGAACTGCTGATCAAACTGATAGAAGCCAAATATCCTATTACAGAATTTGAGACCCGTGTATTACCCACCGAACTGATCACCAATGATTAAATAAAAAGCCGTAAAAACAAGAAATTCTTACGGCTTTATACAATTAATTAACGAACAGTAATTATTGCGCTCTTTCTTTCTCTTCGTTGCTTGTATCTTTCTTACGGTAATTATTTTTAAGGTTACCAAATTTGTATGAATAGGTCAGCCGTATAACCCGACGATCTTGACGTTGCCTGATCTGAGAATCAAATTGACCAAAAGTAGTGACCAGGTTTTGATTGCCAGTATTGAATAGATCACTCACCGCCAATTTTAAGGAACTACGCTGATCTTTAAATGTTTTGGTCGCTCCCACTTCCATGTCCCATCTTCCCTCTAAGTCATACACACTGTATTTAAAAGGTGAAAAATAGCGTAAATTAACATTAGCCGTAAGACTCTTACTTAATTTTAGATTATGCATGGAATTCGCTTGAAGGAGAAATGATTTCCTTTTGATCGGAATGCCTGAAATCATACCATCAAAATCAAAGTAGATTCCAGTGATATTATTATTCATGCTCCAGATCTTCAATATCGTAATGGGAATATTTAGATTTAAATAAGAGGTTAAATTCCGACCTAAATTCTCCCGCACAACCCAAGTCTTATCTCTGACGGAGTCCTGTCCCATGCTTTCAACAATTGCGTCTTTCACATCATTGACACCCAATGTCACATTATAACGCTGCAACAAGGTATAATTCAATGTGAATTCATTGGAAAATTGGGGATTTAGATAAGGATTTCCGCGCTCAAAAGTCAACTTGTCAATATAATAATCAAATGGATTCAGTTGACGATAATTAGGACGGGTCACTTTTCTGGTGTAACCTATAGACAATATATGATTCTCATTTAGCGAATAGGTCAAATTAGCGTTGGGGAAAAGTTGAAAATAATCACGTTTCACACGCTTGCTCTTTGTTAATGAGTTTCCATCTGACATCGTATACTCTCCCCGCACACCAGCTTTTAAACTCCATTTTCCAATGCTTGTATTATAATCGAGATAGCCCGCCACTATTTGCTCCTTATAGACAAAATGATTTGTACGTGTCGTATCATTTATCCAGGAGCTATTCTGTAGGGAGTCTTTCTGCAACATTTCAAAAAGCAGATCATTATCAGACTTTACATTCGAATATTTCCCCCCCATCTCAAGCTTGGATTTTTTTGATAAGGGATGTTCGTAATCGAACTTTGCAACATAGATATCGATACCGATTGGCATTCCACTGCGTTCATTTTCCAACGGGGAAACTGGCTTCATACCGGCATCAAAATATTCATTGCGATAGGTGACACGTTTATTGCTCCTAAATTTGCTCCAGTCTAAATCAACAGTCAGTTTCCGTCCATTGGAATCTATCTTAAACTCATTATTCAGATTAGCGGAGTAGCGGTCAAACAATTCTTTGAAAGAGGACGATGAGCTTAATATCGTATCATAAGCGGATACGGTAGTACCTATATTCGTCCTACTGTCATTGTCATTGTATTCGGTATTATTTGACCCATTGAATTGCAGTGTTAATGTATTTCTTGAAGATGTCTTTTGTTCAACGCCAAAACGGTAGGAATGATTGCGTTCATCTTCATCCAATATTGATTTTTGATTGAAATATTTCTTTTTACCATCATTCTGTATAACCCGGTCTATATACAGCTTACGGTAAGACTTTTCATCCGAATAAGCATAGGAACCAAACAGTGTTGTATTATTCTTTTTGTAATTTAATGAAAGGGAACTATTTCCCTTGAATTTTTCACCGCTTCCTGCCGTCAGGTTAAAGGTCCCGTTAAATCCTTCCATACGATTCTTCTTAAGGACGATGTTGATCGTTCCTACAGCCCCTTCAGCATCATCCTTAGCGGATCGTGTCGTAATCACTTCAACGGATTTAATCTGATTACCATCCGTGCTTTTTAAAAAGCTCAAAAGTTGCTCACCGGACATATAGGTTTGTCGTCCATCAATGGTAACGGCCACCCCCGATTGTCCCATCAATTGCAAATTATTGTTGTTGTCCAAGCTAACACCGGGCGCACGCTGCACGATATCCAGTGCATTGTTGCCGGCAGCCAATGGAGAATTCTCTACATTTAGGATCAACTTACCGGGCTTACTCTCGACCATAGGACGTTTACCTTCCACGGTAACTTCCTCTAATTTTCTGTTATCCGCGATCAACTCGATCACAGCAGGAGAGTAATCGGACTTATCGATAGCAAAAGAGCTACTTCGGTTTGAAGTATATCCCACCATCTTTGCTTCAACGAGATAATTTCCGGGCCCCACGTCCGTGAATTGATATTCTCCGTATTCATTGGTGACTACCGCCTTTAAGACAACAGCAGAATTAGCTTTCATTAGGTAGGCCGTTGCTAAAGGCAGCGGCAAATGATCTGCCGAGTGCACTTTCCCAGTAACTTTCACTTGCGCATGGGCAAAGGAGACAATTAAAAAATTTACCAGTAAGAAGTAAAAATATTTTTTCATTATTAGGATAATCTTGTTTAACGTAATGAAACTTCAAAAGGGCCATCGTCATCTTGTTACAAGTTGACCTCAGCGCTAAATGGCATCATCATGGTATTGGCTTGTATGATCTGTCTTCCGCCCGGTTGAAGCGGAAGACAGCTTATTATTTATTTTTTATTTGAACGGACACGCCATCTTTTTTCGCGTTGATGATGGTATCCCGACGGATCACAATGGAAGTATCGGCAATAACAACTTCATTACGGTCAGAATCTTCTCCCTCCTCTTCATCTGATTTTTTTGGAGGCAAAGCACATTTAACACCGAGCGAAGTCACAATAAATTCTACATCCTTGACATCCCTTAAATCTTTATTATAGCGGTCGCGGCAATCGTAAAATGAAATATCGCGCAATTTACCTTCCAAATTATCATTGATCACCAATTTTGTTCCGACAGGCAAAAACAGAGTAACATTCACTTCCTGATCACGGTAGCGTTCACCTTCGCTCAATTGGAAAGCACTGTCAAAAATCAACGCAGCAGTATCTTGCTTCAGTGCATAATTGATCTTTGCAGCTCTATCTGTAGCCATCTTATAGGTACTGCCTTTTGCAGAATATTCATAACGTACATAAGGTGCCTGCAAAGAGTCAATACGTTCTATGCGGATCCGGATATCCCGTTTCAGATAGGACGAAAGATTCTCGCTTTTTATTCCGATACCAGTTTTCACTCCATTTTTTAAACGGATAACCCGAACATCATTTTCACTTAAAAAGTATACAGGCTGTCTTTGTAAAGGTTTTTCTTCGACAATCGTACTCGACTCCCTAAATTCTTTTGCAACCGAGGTTGAATAATAGATAATGGCTCCTATAGATGCCAACCACACCAAGAAAAGTGTTGTTGTCAAATAGTTATTCATCGGTTTCTTTTCGAAGAGCACACGTAAAAGCAGGTAAAATAACCCTGCTAGCGGAATGAATATGGACAAAAAGCCCGCAATCAAGGCAAATGGCACATCACTGGGATCCATTAAATAAAACGGTCCGGAATCGTCCATCACATCAGGAATCACGTTTACAATAGCTAATGCAAAGAATATCAGCCCGATAATCAATCCGATAAGCGTTATCCCGACAAGGATGACAAAAAAGACACCGATAGCTTTCACGATGATTTGCAATAGCTTTGTCACCCCATCTCCTGTACGATCCAGTCCACGTGAAAAGGTATCTCTCACACCACTCATTTCTTCATCAAAAGAGCGCTTAAAATTCTGGATATTAGGCGCTTCACCACGCATCTCCATTTTGTCCGCTCTTGTAATCGCTGGCGGCATCACGATCCAAAGTATCACATAAACCAATAGTCCCGATCCACCGATTATGACAAAAAGTGCAAAAAGTAACCTTACCCATTTGGATTCAATTCCAAAAAAATGGCCAAGACCACTACAGACTCCACTGAAAACGCGATCGTCGGGATCCCGCATTAATTTCTTACCGACCTTAAAACCATTGGTATTCGGTTCATGCCGAAAGGAGCTATAGTCATCCTGATCTTCCGACTCAAAGTCACTAACCCTCCCCATTTGATCAATAACTGCATTTACATCTTCCATATTGAGCACCTCTTTACTGCCCGCCTGGATCTTCTCTGTAAACATCTCTGAAATACGGTTCTCAATATCCTGCAAAATCTCACGGCTGTCTTCCGACTGACCAAAATGCTTCTGTATATCAATCATGTACGACCGCAGTACCTCATAAGCATCCTCCTCAATATGGAAGACGATGCTATTTATGTTGATAATTATTGTCTTATTCATCGCTATTGTCTTTAACTGGTTTAGTTGAATCATTGTTTCTACCCACCAATGATGTGTTTACAGCAAACACCAATTCATTCCAGGTAATGTCCAATCTTGAAAGGACATCAAGTCCTTCTTGGGTAATTTCATAATATTTTCTAGGCGGACCTGAAGTCGATTCCTTCCATATATAACTCAACAAGCCATTATTTTTTAGACGTGTTAAAAGCGGATATAAGGTTCCTTCCACAACCAACAATTGAGCTTTCTTCAGTTCGCTGATAATATCGGAGGCATAAATTTCTCCTCGAGAAATTATGGATAGGATACAATATTCAAGTATCCCCTTCCTCATTTGGATTTGTGTATTTTCAGCTATCATAACAATACAAAGATATATGTATTTTATGGTACCATGCAATACATAGTACCATATAAAACAAAAAAATATATTAACAGACTGATTATCAGGTAAATAATTTTTTAAAATTATTTACATTTCACTTCTATCAAGAAATTTTTGGATATTTATCCCCATGATTAAAATCCTACTGGACTACAAATGGTGTTTTATTTGGGCCATCATAGTCATTGTTTTATGTACGCTCCCCGGAAATAACTTTGATGCAGTTCCCAGCTACCCCGGAATGGATAAACTCGTTCATGCGGGCATGTTTTTCGTTTTTTGCACACTGATGTACAACGGTGTTATCCAACAATTTAGCGGAAAACCAACACGCTGGTTACCCATCTTTATTGTCTCTTTTTTCGGTTTTCTGTTTGCAGGATTGACGGAATTACTTCAGCTTTATATTTTTACTTACCGTAGTGGTGACTTGTGGGATTTATTTGCTGATTCTGTAGGGATTGGGATGGCCGGATTTGCCTATCTGTTGAATTATGTCGACAGGAGGCACTGATTAGCGATAAACCCGGCTATCGAATAAAACTATTGGGCTCGGGCCAAGGTTATCACGGACACTTTACATCCGAGGGATTCCCGCAGCGTAATTGCGGCCGAGACAATTGTAGCACCGGTTGTCAGTACATCATCAACAAGTAAAATATGTACATCTTGTGGCATTGAAAGCTCCTTGCAGGCAAAGATGTCTTCCACATTTTCATAACGCGCTAAACGGTCCTTACCTGTTTGTGTCATTGTTGCCCGTTTACGTATCAATACGTCCTCCCATAAGGGAATATGCATCACCCGCGACAGTCCACGACCAAAATAGGCCGATTGATTATACCCTCTTTTTCGAAGCTTACTCGTATGTAACGGTATTGGAACAATAGCCGATAATCCAACGTACAGTTCGGATTGAAGGAGCTTGTGGCCACACTGATAACCAAAATATTCTGCCAAAAATGGCTGGTTATTATATTTAATCTGGTAGATTAGCCGCTCTACACGACTCCCCTTTTGTAGGAGGAGAAAAGAGCAAGCCTCTTCTATAGGCGCTTTGCCCCAAAGCTGCCTAGCGGTATCGTTATCCGAATATGTATGAAAATTGGTATAAGGCAGATGATAATCACAGGCAATACAGATATATTTTTCCTGATATTTTAGCACACAGCCACAACAGGCACATTCTTTGGGAAAGAATATGGAAACAAAATCACCAAGAATATTCCGTAGATCAAATGGCATAATGCTAACTTCTTCAGCTAAAGATAGCAACAATCTTGCAAACTAAGCCTCAGCAGTCTCTTTATCCTTGTCTTTTATCGCCAATTGTCCGCATGCCGCGTCAATATCCTTTCCTCGGCTTCGCCTTACATTGGTGATGATTCCCTGGCTTTTTAGGTAATTCGCGAATACGTCTATCTTGTCAGCTTCGGCATTCAGGAAGTCGGCCAGAGCAATTGGGTTATATTCAATCAAATTTACTTTACAGGGGACATGCTTACAAAATTTAACAAGCTCCTTAGCGTCTTCCAACTCGTCATTGAAATTATTGAATACAATATATTCAAATGTTATCGGACTCTTTGTCTTGGCATAAAAGTATTTTAGCGCTTCAGCTAGTGCAGCTAAAGAGTTCTGCTCATTGATCGGCATAATCTCATTACGCTTTTTATCATTTGCCGCATGTAATGAAAGAGCAAGATTAAACCGTACCTGATCGTCTCCTAGTTTCTTGATCATTTTCGCAATACCGGCTGTTGACACAGTGATTCGTTTCGCAGCCATATTAAGGCCGTCCGGAGCGGTGATCCGCTCAACAGACTTCATCATATTGGCGTAATTCAATAGTGGCTCACCCATACCCATATAGACAATATTTGTCAAAGGCTGACCATAGTTTTCTTCAGCCTGTTTACTAATAAGTACCACTTGGTCATAAATTTCATCTGCATTAAGATTACGTTTTCGATCCATGTAACCTGTTGCACAAAATTTACAGGTCAGGCTACAGCCCACCTGCGAACTCACGCAGGCAGTCATACGCTCAGGTGCAGGAATTAATACGCCTTCTATGATATTACCGTCATAGAGCCTAAAGCTGCTTTTAATGGTTTTGTCCGAGCTGATTTGTGACTCTTTAACTTTGACTGCATTAATCGTAAAATTTTCCTTCAGCTTTTCACGCAGGGCCTTACTCAGATTACTCATTTGATCAAAATCTGTACAAGATTTTTCCCATATCCACTCATAAATCTGCTTTGCACGAAAGCCCTGTTCACCCAACGCGGTCAGTTGATCTTTGATCTGACTCAAAGACAAACTCCTGATATCTATTATTTTACTTTTTTCGATCACGGTACAAAGATAAGAATAATTAAGTGACAAAAAATCCCGTTCTAAAGAAAATAGAACGGGACAACTGTTATGTATGTGTTTTAAAATAGGTAGATTCGCTATCCATTAGCCATGTATGGCTTCTTTATTTCCGTAAGACTGGATCAGTTTACCTTCAAAATCCAACCACTCTTTCCAGCGTTTTTCCACATCGACATCTACGGAATACTTCCTTGCAAAATTCAGAAAAGTTGTATAGTGGTTCGCTTCGGAAACCATCAAATCGTAATAAAACTGAGCAAGCTCCTTGTCCTGGATATTTTGAGACAAGACCCTAAACCGCTCACAACTACGCGCTTCAATCATTGCAGCAAATAATAGTCTATCGATAAACGCCATATTGCGGCTACCGTCCTTTTTGGAAAATTTCATCAATTGACCGACATAGTCATCTTTCCGCTCGCGACCCAATGTATAGCCCCGTTCCTTAATGATGTCAATGACCATTTTGAAATGCTCCATCTCTTCAATGGCTATAGCTGTCAATTCATGAACCAAATCCTCGTGCTCTGAGTTGTTTGTGATCAAGGATATTGCGTTTGAAGCAGCCTTTTGTTCACACCAGGCATGATCTGTCAAAATCTCTTCCAAATTTCCTTCCGCGATATTTGCCCATCGCGGATCTGTCAACAACTTAAGTCCAAGCATCTTACTTTCTAAAATAATTTAAAGCCAAAGGTAGTTAATATCTCTGCTTAAAAAAAATGATAATGTTTTCTTTAGCTATCTCTATTAAGTATTGACCTAATTTTAGGTGCTATTTTTTCGCCATAAATTTCAATTGACCGCAACATCTCTTTGTGTCCCGGAGCGCCAACGTCCATATGCGCGGAGAAACGTGTCAATCCAAATTTTTCATGGATTGCCAAAATTTTATCAACGGCATATTCAGCATCTCCAACAATAAGATGTCCTCTTGAAGACCTGCCAAAGTCATATTGTGTCCGTTGATAAGGTGGCCATCCGCGGCTTGCTCCAATACGATCCATCTGTGCCGAGTAAATGGGATAATAGTAGTCCGCAATCTGCCCACTGTTATCGCCAAAAAAAGCGTGCATATGAACCCCGACTTGAAATTTTGCCATATCGTGCCCATTATCTTCGTAGGCCTGACGATACATCTCGAACAAATGGTCGAAACTTTCGTACATCCCCCCAATAATCGCGAACATGACAGGTAAACCTAGTTTTCCAGCACGGATAACAGATGAAGTGGTACCTCCTACTGCAACCCAGATTGGCAAAGATCCATTCTTTGGTCGCGGAAAAATCTCCTGATTGATCAAAGGAGCTCTAAAATTGCCACGCCAGGTAACCGGATTCTGTTTATTCAACCGAAGTAGAAGTTCCAGTTTCTCCTCAAACAAATCCGCATAATCCTTTAAATCATATCCAAATAACGGAAATGACTCAATAAATGACCCCCTGCCAGCCATGAGCTCTGCCCGACCATCGGACAAGAGATCTACTGTTGCAAAATCTTGAAATAATTTGACGGGGTCTGCCGAACTCAATACGGAAACAGCGCTACCCAACTTGATGTTTTGGGTCACTGTGGCTGCCGCCGCCATTATAATCTCCGGAGCAGCAACGGCATAATCTGCCCGATGATGCTCACCGATCCCAAAGAAATCCAATCCAACCTGATCCATCAGTTTGATTTCTTCGATTATTTCTTTCATTCTATCCTGTGGCGCCTGGATCTGACCTGTACCGGGGTCTATCCTCGAGTCACCAAACATTCCTATTCCTAATTCCATGTCTCTTCTCTATTTAAAAACTAACTCAAAAATAGCGGCTCCATTTCATAATTTAGTTGATCTAGGATAAGAAAATATCAAAAAAGAGATAATGTTGTTTTAACGACCTGCTCCGCATTGCCGCTAAAACGATGTCCGCCCGAAAGATAGCTCTTATTAAAGTTTTTTAATGTAATCTTTTTTACCGGAAACTCAGCCTCATCATCTCCTAACACCACACTTGTTTTGATGCCTTCTATCCGGTTTATCTCAGCAACTACATCAAGGCTCCGTTTGGTGCTGCTTCTGCCCAAAATATCGGCAATATGTATCTCCAGATCGGTCGATACTGATGGTTCCAGTAACACAATGCTACGTACATTTTCCTTTATTAAGGGATCAATACGATTTATGATAAAAGGTACCGCATCTGCTCCAAAAGAATATCCCACAATAAAAAACTGGTGGTTCTGTCGAGACAAAATCAGATTTTTGAGTGTATTTGACATATCCGCAGCGATATCCTTAGGTGTTTTTTTCCTCCAAAAATAGCTCCTGGAGTCAATCGCTGCCACAGCGTATCCAGCATCGGCAATTAACTGACATATCTTATTCGAAAAAGAATTGAAACCACCATCTCCACTTAAATAAAGCACCAGAGGCAATACTGTTTTGTTGTTCCAATATTTCATCTCGACCAAACGTTGTTGCGCAAAAGTATGAAATGCCACGCAGCCGATTATACATAAAATGGTCAATTTTTTCATCGGAATAGTATTACACGCTGGATACCGCTCAAGATGACACTAATCATTCGGTTTCATTACTTTAACTAGCGCTGCCGGAAGCTGTATCAGATCAAAATCGTTATCAAAGATAAGGTATTTATTTTCCCAAAAAGTCGCATACTTCTCTTTAAAATCACGTAAGCTGTGGTAATGTTTAAAATTCCCAAGTCGCGTTGACGCAAATTTCATAATCTTTTCTGCAGGGCTCTCTGTTGCTTCCAGTCCCGTCATCGGAACCATTCCCAGATTCAGGTAACTATATTTTTGAGCTTTTGCATAACTGATCATCTCTACTATCAACGCATCCATGCTCCCGCTGGGTGCTTCCAGTGATTTTCGGATCATATCGTAAGTGCATTCATCTTTGGCGTAATCAGGAATGACGTTCAAGAAAGCGACGATTTTGCCGTTCCTATTTTTAAGGACAATAATATCCTGTTGGATCAGTTCTTCGGTATTGAACATTCCCTGAGAAAAAACCATTTCTTTTTTATCGAATTCTCTCAGCCATTCATCCGAAACAGCCCGAAGTTCACCAAGGACTGCTGCACGCTGCGGAGCCTTCAGCACTGCGGTTGTAAATCCCTTTTTCTGGATTGCATTCAGTCCATTGCGCAATGATTTACGCTCTTTTCCTTCGAGCGTAAATGTTTCCAGTTCCAAAACAGCTTCTTGTCCAATGGTTATCTTCTGTTTACGAAGCGATGAGAAATGAACCAAGCTGTTTTCATCGACCCGATAATAAATCGATTTTAATCCATTTGCATAACAATAACGATCAAACTCCTCGACAAGCTCTTCTTTATCCCCCTGTTCACATACCGGTTCATCCAATACTATGGCAAACTCATTTGCCAATCTATAGGCTGTAAACCCTTCGGAAATCTCAGAGAAAAAAAGATATTTGTCTTTCCCGAGTTTGAAAAAATCCATGGCAGACTGTCCGAATTCATCCAGTAGCTGTTGCGCCCGTTCACGCTCGGATTTACTAGAATCTTCATCTATGATCAGGCGTGGGCGAGCGAGCGCGTAGATCAGAACGAACCAGCAAAAAATCCCCAGGACCTGTGTAATACGTAAGAACTCCTGCCCAAAATTGGTATGTGGCATCAGATCATCATCAATGAACAACAAAAAGCTTTTTGCGGTATGATAAATGGATTGCCGCCAAGTAAATTCAACCCCAAAATGCTGCTTATCAATAAAGTAAAAACTTAATACGTCGAACAAACACACCGCGACCAATGCAACGACGAATGTTACAAACCCGATCCTCACCCAGCGAATATTGCTTTTAATTGGATATTGCTTATAACTGAATCCCAAAAAAACGAGTGTCATTAACGCTACCGATGCCTCTTCATAATCCAACGCTTTAAACACATGTCCAAATAACGACAGCGCACTAAAAATAACTGCGATCCAAAAGGCTACACGAAAACCTTTGATTAAATAAGCCGACGTAACCAACAAACCGACTCCTAGAACAAAAACCATAAACTTAGATGCATGGATCGCTTCAAGGGGTAAATAAAACCGATCCAGCTTCATTCGATCGGCCAAAGGCGGCGTCAGTACCGAAACAATATTAACCATGCCCAAGAAGAAGATCAGCAACGCTGGCCCTACACGCGCCAAAAGCTGTCTACCCCGCCAGGCGAAAGCGATTAACCCTAACAATAGTGGCAGCCAAAATTCAAATACGCGATAAAGAATAGTTATTCCCAAGCCTTCTGCCTGACCGTAGCCATAGGCCTTGAAGATATACAGCATCGTTAATTCTACGGCTCCTAAACCTCTTAGAAAAGGTGACACAATCATTAAAACCACCGAAACGGTATAGGCGATAGCCGCTGCTTCAAAGGAATGATCTAAGCCCAGTGCATACATACTGACAAAAGCATGGACTATCCCACAGCATTCAACAACCATAGACGCCAACACGGTACCCAGAAGATATTTCATTTTTACTTCCCCAGAAAATATCTCGTCTATATTGGAGGCAACAGCAGGAAATTTTAGTTCTACCCAACGGTAAATTCCTTTGTGTGTACGGAAAGACCATATGAACCAGAATACAACACCCAGCAGTATACCCAAAATTAACAATGAAATCCAGGCATCACCAAAATTTTTATTGTCCAAAATGGTATACAATATGACGGGGACACCAATCATAAAGACAGTTAACAGTCCTACATACCCGTACAGCGCACCAGCCTGATGAATCTGCGTCGTATTCAGATTCCGCTTTCGCAACTGAGTAGTTGTATAAGCGAGCGAACTAATGCCGCCCGCAGGAAGAAATACACTGAGCAGATTTCTTTTTAGGAATAGATCTATGGCAATTTTCAAGTTGATCGAGAGACCAATGGCTTTGAAACTCTGCACATACATTACACCTTGTAATAGGACATAGAGCAGGGTTATACAAATGCCGACCGAAACCCAGGTTAGATCTGCCGCTTTTAACTGCGGAATAATGGCAGCGAGTTCTTTCCTTTCATTTCTAAAAAAAACAAAAGCCATTAAAATAACCAAAACAGCTATTAGTTCCTTCCAATAGGTTTTTGGTGAAAAACGTCTAATGCGTTGAACAATAGTCTTGCCCATATTATCGTTTATTGTCTAATAACCGTACCGTATAATAAACACGAAATAAAGCTAATCGTTTCAAAATGACAAATTGTTAAGTTTTCGTCAATTCTTTTGACATTAATCAGTAATTTTCACCCATGAAAGAGAAAAGGGTATTATTCATCGGGCTGGTTTGGCCGGAACCAACATCATCAGCCGCCGGTTTTCGGATGATGCAACTGATCGAGACATTCCTGGATCGTTCTTATCAAATTACTTTTGCTTCTGCAGCAGCCAAATCCCCCTATAGTGCCCCATTAAAGTCGCGAGGTATTACCGAACAAGCTATTGTGCTCAATAGTGATAGTTTTGACGAATTTATTGGATGGTTACAACCCGATATTGTTGTATTCGATAGGTTTATGATCGAGGAGCAATATGGCTGGAGGGTGGCTCAACAGTGTCCCGGTGCACTTCGGGTACTCGACACCGAGGATCTCCATTTCTTACGACAGGCACGGCAAACCTGCGTCAAAAATAAAGACGATTTTTCCTTTCAAGAATTGTTTACAGAAACAGCAAAGCGGGAGATTGCTTCCATATTGCGTTGTGATCTATCATTAATTATCTCGGAGTCTGAAATGAAAATACTGACGGAAGTCTTTCGGATCTCGCCTGATATTCTATACTATCTACCTTTTCTGGAAGATGAAATTACGGTCGACGAAGCGAATACCTGGAAGTCATTTGAAGAACGAAGAAATCTGCTATTTATCGGCAACTTCATCCATGAACCCAACTGGCATACCGTGCAATATCTAAAAACAACGATTTGGCCAGTTCTTCGTAAAATTCTCCATAAAGTAGAGTTACATATCTATGGAGCATATCCGACACAGAAAGTCCTTCAGTTACATAATCCCAAAGAGAATTTTCATATCAAGGGAAGAACAGATTCTGCAAAGGACACCATGTCCAACTACAGACTATTGATTGCGCCGATTCAATTTGGCGCAGGAGTGAAAGGCAAATTTATCGACGCCATGCATACTGGCACCCCCACCGTCACGACATCGATTGGCGCTGAGGCGATGAAGGGCAACCTATCCTGGAATGGTTTTATTGAAGATGAACCCGAAGCTTTCTGCCAAAAAACCATGGCACTTTATAACGACAAAGTTGCCTGGGCAACAGCGCAGGCCAACGGTATCCGTATCATCAACGAACGTTACGAGAAACGCAAATATCAAGCGGACTTTATGACCAATCTATCCTTACTTAAGGTACAGCTGGAGAAACATCGGCAACACAATTTTATTAGCCAGATACTCTTGCATCACACTGTACAGAGCACAAAATATATGTCGTTGTGGATTGCTGAAAAGAACAAGGTATAATTTAATTGACTTCGCGCCACCAAGGAGCATATACAGTATCCAGTTTGTCCAGATGCACCAGTTCCCCTATTTTCGGTGTAATGAGTTTACTGTGTTCTTTTTGGGAAATTTCATAAAACTTCTCCATTGGCTCTTTCCATCCATGCATTGCCAAGGCAAATTTTGACGAATGAACCGGCAAAGTGACTTTGGCTTGTAAGTCTCTGGTTTCAAGCCCCCACTCTTCGGGCAACGAATGGATATAATGCCAGGCATCATTGTACTGCCCGTTCTCCAATATAGCCAGATCGAAGGGACCGAATCGCTCGCCTATTGTCTTGAAATGTTTACCATAACCACTATCGCCTCCTAAAAATAAATTATATTTTGAAGTCTTCAGGACGAAGGAAGTCCAAAGGGTATTGTTTCGAGTGATTCTGCGTCCCGAAAAATGTCTAGCAGGGGTAAAAGTTACCTGAAAATCAGGCACAAGATTTATTTGATCATACCAATCGCCTTCGACAATCTGTGCTGGTTTATAACCCCAGGACTCGAAATGTGCACCTACCCCCAAACCGCAGATGACTTGACCGACTTTATCACGCAGTTTGATTATGGTCTCATAATCAAGATGGTCATAATGATCATGGGAAATAAATAGGTAATCTATTTTTGGGAAGTCTGCCGCAGTATAATCCACAGCGATTTTAAACGCTTTGTTACTCCCCGGAACAGGCGAGGCGTTGTCACTGAATACAGGATCAACGAGCAGCAGTTTGCCATCAATTTTCAGCAGATAAGAAGAGTGTCCAAACCAGACCAAAATATCCTGGGCGGGCAGTTTTTTTAGATCACATTTCATGGCCGGTAATGCATCCAATGGCTTAAGTCCCGGCTTTTTATTAAAAAGAAAATCCCACATTAAAGAGACGATGTTTACATCACTCTTCAAGGATGGTGTCACCTCAAGATTATGAAAGACACCATTTCTGAAATTAGGCGATTGCTTCATCCGCTCCAATCGCGCACCTTTAAAGCTTCCGCCAAACATCGGATGGACAAAATAATAGAGCAACCCACTGACCAAGACAATCAATAGCATCCCTAAAATAATCCATCCAACGTTCTTCATTTTAGAAACTATTCTTCCACATCATGGATTCGACAGGACGGATAGTCTTGCCATTATATTTTGCATTACCCTTTGTATTGTAAAACGTCTCTATATCGCCTTCTACAGCAAAATAAATCAATTGACCGATTGGCATACCTGCATAGACTCTGACGGGTTGTGCAACAGATATCTCCAATGTCCATGTATTACAAAAACCTACATCACCTTTACCAGCTGTTGCGTGAATGTCAATTCCCAAACGACCAGTACTGGATTTTCCTTCTAAAAAAGGAACATGTTTGTGCGTTTCGGTATATTCCTGAGTGACGCCTAAATAAAGAGTATTAGGTTCTAATACAAAACCCTCTTCTGGAATTTCAAAATGATTAATTTCATTATGCTTTTTGGCATCCAATACGCGATCCGCATAAGTTGCCAAATATTTACCCAAATGAACATCGTAGGAATTTGTTCCTAAGCACTTACGATCAAATGGTTGAATGACAATACTGCCATTTTCAATCTCTTCAAGAATTCTTTTATCCGATAAAATCATGTGTATCAAGATAGCAAGAGCATCAGGCCATGCTATATAAATTCAAAAATACGGTTCTCACTCAAATTTTTACGCTATTTTTTTATTTAAAAAACAAACCCATCAATTTTTCAGATCGCTTGGTATTGATTGTACGATATCTGCGATTTGTTTTTTAAATTTGGGTATGAGTCTAGTGTATTTACGTGAAATAGATAGCCAAACCAAATTTGCCATTTGGCGAATTGAAGAATCGGATGATGATTTATTGTCAAAACTCCAGTTGGATGAGCGTGAGAAGGCCAAACTAGGCTCTTTTAACAAGGGTAAGCGGCGCTTACATTGGCTGGCTACGCGTGTGTTGTTGCGGACTTTATTGAATACTTCGCGTTATATTGATTGTCCTTCCGATGCTAATGGTAAGCCTTATCTTGCCAACTTCCCACAGAAGATATCCCTTTCACACTCTTTTGACTATGCCGCAGCAATGATAAGTACTAAAGGGGAAGTAGGTATTGATATGGAGATCATCAAGACGAAAGTTGAGCGGATCCAGCATAAGTTTCTCAAACCCATTGAACTTGCTTTTATTACGCAAAGCGATGCACGATATGAGCAGCTATATGCCTGTTGGTGCGCCAAAGAAGCAATCTATAAACTTCAGGGGAATTCAGGAGTTTCTTTCTTAAACAACATGACCATACAACCCTTCGAATACCAAAACCAAGGTGTCTTAAAACTTGAGCTCGACAGCAACCACGATCAACAGACTTTTGAGGTACATTATGAAAAATTCAATGAATATATGCTTGCATATGCCGTTGGCTAAGGTCGCCTAAAAAAATAATTTTTCTCAATTTCAGCGAATTAGCGACATAAGCACACTTTTTTTTTGTGCTTATTGAAAAAGCTTCTATATTTGCAGCATCACAAAGGAAATGGCCCGTTCGTCTAGGGGTTAGGACGCAAGATTTTCATTCTTGAAACAGGGGTTCGATTCCCCTACGGGCTACAAAAAAAGAAACACCTGCAAGTCGAAGCTTACAGGTGTTTCTTTTTTATCTCCTTTGACCATTTATCTATTTCCGAGATTCATTTCAATAGTTGTATTTAAGACTTTAATATCTTCGCTTTCTCCAAATCAAACTCGTCCTGATTGATAATACCGGCATCCAACAATTCCTTTAAATCAAATAAAGCTTGTTTCTTAAGTGAGATGTCCACTCCTGCAACCACTTCGGGTACCTTTTTCTCTTGAAGTACAGGCCCATCATCAACAGCATTGGACTGCGCTCCAAAGTCGATCAATAAAGCGGTTATCTCATTAAAACCTTGTACGTTTGAGTAGTCTATAGCCTTTTGTTCCAATACGTTTGCGATATCCGTGAGCGCCCCCTTGGACAAGAGATACCGCAAAACATCCTTTTTACCATACGCTGCCGCATAATGGACGGCGGTATTGCCTGAGGCATCTTGCTTATCAATTGTCGCACCACTATCCAAAAGCTGCTTGACCAACGAAAGATAACCCATTTTTGTTGCAGTCTGTAATAGTGTTTCACCGGCATAATGAGGTTCAAATCCAAGAATAAATGTACGTCCACCAGTGCGCTCGATCAGCTTTTCCATATACTTCCCATCCTTTCCATCAAAGGAATCCACAGGACGTGCGTAATCCGCAGAAAGACCCCGTTCCAAAAATAAGGCCAATAGCTCCTTTTGGTTGCTATTGCAGACATACCACACTGGGGAAATCCCTTCGGCGGACTCAACAAAGATATCACTTCCTTGTTCTATCAATTTCTGCGCAAGGACGCGGTTACCCATTTTTACTGCATGCAGCAGAGGGCCTTCGCTCAAGTCATTCAATAAATTGACTTTTGCACCATGGTCTAACAAAATATTGACAATAGGTACTGCCCCCAATGCCACAGCTAAATTCAAAGCTGTGTTTCCTTCCTTATCAGTCGCGTCCACACTAGCGCCATGCACAACCAAGAGCTGTACTACTGGCGGATATTTTGCCTGTACGGCCAGCAATAATGGCGATTCAGCATTATTATTTAGCACATTTACATCTAGCCCCTGTTCAATCAGTTTTTCGGCCATCTCCTGTTGTCCGGTCTGTGCGGTGATATGCAATAAGCTATTACCCAAGAAGTCATTGATATGAATATTGGCATTTTTGTCCAGTAAATAAGCCGCAGTTTGCTTCTGCTTTTGTAGCAGGGCAAAATACAAAGGTGTCTCACCGCGATGATCTTCATAATCAATAATTGCTCCAGCCTCGACCAATTTTTTCACCAAGTCCAAGTAACCGCGATGAGCAGCATAATGCAATGCTGTACGCCCTATTTCGTCCGTATAAGATACATCGACTTGATTCTTTTCCAACAAGATTTCTGCAATTTTGCGTTTACCGCCTTCACAAGCAACTATAAATGATTGAGACATAAAATTATATTTTTCGTATTTATTGTTTCAACAGCCATTCTACTGTCTTTACTTTGAGATTATCTTCCATTGCGTAATCGACCGCTTTTTTGTCCTTGATATTTTCTACCTGAGGATCAATACCCTCGCCGACCAAATACTTCACCTTTTTGTAAAGATCACGCGCTTTACTTTCATCATAATTGATATCAACTTGACACACCTTATGCAACATTGTATTTCCTTCGTTATCTAAATAATTGAGATCCAAATATCCTCTTTCCATAACTTCTTGCAATGTAGCCGCAGATCGCTCTGAAAGCCAGTCAACACCTGTTTTCTCTTTCTGATACCAAAGTGATGCTGCCGTCGGATCTGCCCCCTGTTCCAGCAGCAAATTTAGGATTCTAAGGTTAGCTTCGCTGTCCGAAGGCATCATTCGAAGAAATGCATTGAGCAGATTTTCTCCCTGCTTATTAACCCCATGGAAGTCCGGTACACCATAATTTAGCAGCAGCTCCAATAAATCGGGATTGAATTGTCTTGTGACAGCGTAATGAAAAGCGCTTTCACCGTGCCAGTCCTTCAGTCCGGGGTCTGCACCTGCGTCCATTAACTTGACTACTACCTCCATTTTTATCGTGTCCACGGCCATGTGCAACGCTGTCTTCTGCTCGACATTGCTAACATTAGGATCGATACCCTCCGATAGCAACCAATCCACCAACTCAACAATGCGATCCACAGGTTGCATACGAAGACTACAAACCTTGAAAAGCAGTGTCTGTCCATATTGATCCATACGCTGCACATCTGCCCCAGCCTCCGCAATAACTTTCAACAGTGTAATGCTGACATTTTCTTGTAATGCATATTCAAATAAAGTCGTACCGCCAACCTCTTCGTTAATATCATCGATCTGTTCTAGATATCCTTTAAACCAGACCAAATAGCTTGCTAGCTGGTCGGTTGAAATCTGTGGCTTTAATAAAGCATGGAAAACGGTTGAACTGAAGCGATCGTAATCATATAGATCCTTAGAAATGAAACCCTTATCAATAAATTTATCCAAGACACCATAATGCCGAGACCTAATCAATTGGCTAACAGCACTATTCAATTCGTAATCTTGAAATTCAGCTTTACCGCTTGCCGAGGCTATAATCTGCTCTATCGCCGTTACATCGCCTTTACGCGAACACTCTGCAAGTGCTCTTAACTCGTTATTCGTCATTTTTTTTCTATTAAACTAAAGAAAAAGATAGTAATGTGGTTCTTTTAAAAACGAGTTAAACAAAAGAATAGTATCAATAATGAGCAAAATCAACCGATACAACGAACAGGCTGCCGTACTGATCAGAAAACCATAAAAAAACCGCTCCGAGAATGGAGCGGCTATAATTTGCCCTGGATAATAAATATCACTATGGGACTAATATATAGCGACGGGAGCTGCCTTTTCCTGCGGCTCTCTATATTGCAGAACCTTTCGTAACACCTCAGGATTTTCGATAACTTTTGGCGCAAACCTCGAACTATTCATATAGGTGAGTATGGATTGTAGCATCTGTCTTGCGACGGGTCTGTTGTTTAAATCAGTCGCCAGATCAAATGAGGCCACCATCAGTTTGCCTTTCCCCACCGAACCTTCAAAGAGTGTGGCCAGATTTCTATTGTTCGCAAAATTATCGATCATCTCTACAAGGGTTTTGCCGCCTTTGATCTGATCCATCAACATTGTTGTCGATTTGATCTGTAGGTCCCACCATTGCCAGTCGGTATGTTCCTCTGTCGGAAAATCAGCGAATACAGAGTGTTTTGGATCGCAGAGCAATCCCATTGTACCAGCCTGCTTCGGAAAATGTACCGGGCTCCAGAATACTGGAACAAACTTGCCTTCAATACCTGTAATTTTTTTCCAGTCAGGATTTAAAAGAACCTTTTTTCCAGCCTGCAACAGCCCTAAAGCTTCGTCTAGCTCCCTAGTATAGCTTACTTCAGTAAAATCAATTTGATTTTCTTTGGGATACACCCATATATTCCAGTGATTTTCATAGCTTGTGCCTTTGAGGTTAATATGAACTGTCAACTTTTTGGCTTGCTGTATGGCTTGAAATGGTACTTCAAAGCGGCCTACATGTCCATTGTACCCCTGACCTACGTTTGTTTGAAAGTGACCTTTTGCAAGAGTTTTCGTACCATCTTTCATAGACCACTCGACCAACTGATCGCTCAACGCTGCAGCTCCATAATTGCTGATGTCTAAAATCCCCTCAAATACTTCATCATTGGTATATACGGCTTTGGAAAACTGGAGCAAGGGAACTATTGGCGCACAAAACTGTCTGAATTCAGCTGCTGAAAGAATATTCTTACTATCCCAAAAGGCATCCAATAGCCCCACCAAAGCTGTACCTTGGCCTGGAAAATCATGGAGATCCAATAGTTGATAACCACTGATACCCGGTGTTTTTAAGGCCCGTTCCAGCTCTTCTTTATAGAGAATTGCTGCCAACTTGCCTGAAGACGTGGTATATTCCTTCGCTTTATGCAATAACCCCTTGCGTTTCAGATCTTCGGCTACAGCAATAAAGTTCAACGGCTTTAAAACACCTGTATACTTTTTGATCTCCGCCAAATTGGGATAAACAGCATATTGTCCGATCTCATGTGTAACGACAGGAATAGAAACGCCATCCAATGAAGCGCTGTAATTTTTATTAAAGACAGGAGGTTCACTATTAAAGACCCCTTGCCCTCTCACCCATCCCTTTGCCGTCCACTGCGTAATCAGAAAATCGTCAAAGGGTTCGCCGACAATTCCATGTCCTTGTTGAAAAGTAAATGATGTCGCCGTATATAAATGTCTCTTATCTTTTTCCTTTAGGTTTTTTACCAGTGCGTTAAGGGCATCGAAGTCACCACTTAGCTCATTTCCCATACTCCAAAAGCAAAACGATGGATGATTGCCATATTGCCTGATCATCTTATCAGCTTCCTCATATAAAAAACGTAGCACCGCATCATCCTTACCAGCATTATTTTCCCAGATAGGCAATTCGACCTGAAGATAGAATCCCATTTCATCAGCTACAGCAAAAGCAGCTTCCGGAGGGCACCAAGAGTGGAACCGTAAATGGTTGAGTCCCCATTCCTTTGCTGTCAAAAACACCTTCTTCCATCCCGCTTTATCCATTGGGGGATGCCCTGTCAACGGAAAAATGCTGCATTCCAATGTCCCCCGAAGAAAAAGGGGCTGCCCATTGATTTTCATGACCGTTCCCTCCCTTGACAATTCACGCATACCAAATGATGTACTCATCACATTGACTCCCTCACCCGATTGGCACACCACTTCGACATCATAGAGATTTGGTGAAAATTCGCTCCATGACCGGATTTTTGCGCCCAAATCATAGCTTAATTGTATGGTGGAATCACCTGGGGCTAATAAAACCTCCTTTTCTATTGTCGGAAGATACTCGCTATCACCCTTAAATTTGGCTCTTACCCGGAGTGTACTACCTGTATTTCCTTGTGTTCTATTCGAAAGAACTACCTGCAGGTCTACACGTTTTGTTGTCAAAACCGGAAAAGTACTTACTTGCTTGATATGAACTCGATCCAATGCTTCAATACACATCGAACCGATGATACCGTTCCACATAATCTGGGTATGATCCGTATAAGCATGTGCCATATCATCGACACTGATCGCCAGCTTCTTGCGGTTATCAATGCGGATAGTCAAACGCTGCTTTCTCCCAGCCTTTAAAAAAGAACTTAAATCAAATTCATGCGAACCTACCAGACTGCGCTGTTTTTGTGGAATTTCTACTCCGTCAACCCAGACATTGGATTCCCATATAATCCGCTCCAATTTGAGGATCATTTCTTTACCTGCCCAGCCTTTCGGAATAAATAGCTCCTTGCTGTACCAGGCTGCCCCCACATACCGATGTTTCCTTGTCAGATGTGAAAGTTGGGGTTTTGTAAGTGCCGGTGTTAAGCTATTCGCAGTTCCCAGTCCTGCATCGTCGGTTGTCCCAGGTAATTTAATGGCTGTTGTGAAAGACCTATTAGTCCAACCGTTCTTCACCCCCACATCCTCTGGATCAAGTTGTACACTCCATTGTCCGGCAAGATTGAGCTGATGCCCTCCGAAGGCCAAAACGCTGTAGCTCTGTAGAAGAGCGAGCAATAAAATGAGATAACGATGCATGTCTGAATTTAATTATTTAGGGTGACTTCCGCTATGAAAGAGCGCAATATTGACAAACAGCCTTGGTGATTGGGTTCTAGTTGCCGCACTTGTGTAAGATAATCCTTAGCCAGGTCCAAATCACCTTTACCTAAGTAACCTAACCCCATTACGTACAAGCAATGAATCTTATTTTTATGGTCAAGGTCATCCTCCCAGATATCCATATCAGGCAATGAAACTGCAAAATAATCGATTTTAAAAGGTTTATCCAAATAGGTTTTACCATGATCAATTAGGCTTTGAAAACATTGTTCCGCTTTTTCTTCTTGTTTGAGTTCGAGCCAGGCCAATCCTTGAAAAAAGATCTTGTCAGGTTGTGGATCATTATAAAAAAGAGCCTGTTGGGGTTCCTGAGCCCCCATAGTAGCTTTGATGAGATAAGCTGTTGCTTCCTCCTCATTTCCCAATGAACGGTATGCAACGCCTTTATAATAATCAATATCGTTCTCCTCCATGGTAATCAGTTTACCCTCACCGAGATTATGCGGATAGCTGTCAATAGCTGTTAACAGGGCCAAGGCTCCCTTCGGATCGTTGGCTTTTGATCTTTCTTTTGCCAGTTCCAGATGGCAGATTGTATATTGACGGGACACTTTCCCTTCTCCTCCTTCCCAAGGTTTAAACTGTCGGGAAGCCAATAATTGCCGAGCTTCTTCGTATCGTTCCAGAAGATTGAAAAGTGAAATCCGTTCCAGGAAAAGATCGTCTCGGCTGACAGCAAGATCTGCATGTCGATCCAATAGCGTCAGTCTTTCCACATAATTGTATCCTTGTTTCTTATAGAGCTGGTACAGTTCCATCAGCAGTCGTGCATCTGTTTCATCCAATGCGAATGCTTTTTCTAACAATGCAACAGCCTCCGCCTTCCTGTCCATCCGATTATAATAGGCCAGAGCCAAATTTCGGAAAACGGTAGGGAATTGTTGATCCAATTGTATTGATTGCTCCCAACAGTCTACCGCATCTTGATGTTGTCTCTTGCCGTACCATAGATTCCCCAGGTAGTAATATGCTTTTGCATCGTGATTATTGTGCAGGATCGCGTCCTGAAGTATAACGATCTCTTCCAACCGATTTGGGAAGCAATAAGTCGGGTCCATGATACGAGCTTTGTCATAATAGGCTTTTGCTTGATCATTTTGTCCGATACAGGCGTTAAAATAACCTAGTCCATAATATATCATTGGATATACTGCTTGCGGATCATCGATTGTTTTTTCCAATAACAGGATGGCTTCTTCATACAGACCAGCTTGAGCAAAATCCAACGCATATTCCACCACACTCTGTACATTGACTTTACATAAATTTAGAATAGGCGCTAATATAGCCTCGTCCTTTGTCAGCAAATACCATTCGAATTGACAGCCCATATTAAATGGATCTATTTCCAAAGAATCTTTAATGTAACCCAACGCTTCATCTCCCCGCCCCAGTTTTCTTAGAATCGAAGTTTTTAATTGCCGAGCTTTATGATGCTTCCAATTTCGGTTTATTGAACGTTCTATTTTTTCCAGAGCAACGTGCCACTCTCCACGCGTTGCATCTATCTGTGCAAGACCAAAATAACCTGCATCCTGCCAGGCAGCATTCCAGGTTGCCTTGTAAAAAGCGGCGTAAGCTACATCCAGCTCACCGGATAGCTGTAATGCCAATCCAAGGTTATAGTAGGCTTCACCATCGTAAGGATTTGGATTACGTTCAGTAAGTCGCGCGATTGCGGTACGGAAGTAAGGGATGGACTCGGCTATCTTTCCATTTCTCAATAAAAGAGCACCCATTGCATTGTTACATCGTACATCATGCGGATCCCGTCGCAGAGCCTCAATATAGTAATCCAAGGGATTATAGGTGGCGTGCCGGTATTGTTCAAGATGTTGTCCTGCCAGGAATAACTCCTCCGTCGAATGAACGAATTGTGGTGCTGAAACAGCCCGTGCCGGTTCGGGGATAGCTGTGCTATCCTTTTTCTTTTCCAATTGATATTGCAGCATTTCGTTACCATTGCTATCATAAACGGAAAGGATCAAATCAAATGGATTACCCTGTAAATCAGAAACAGTTTGTTTATAGATATCACGAGGAGAACAATAGATCCTTTCCTCCAGATAAACTCTTCCTTGCTTATCCCGCAGAACAATATGAAGTCCTTCAAATGCAGCTGTTGCATATAGAATAATGTCGGCACGCTGCTGATGGACCTCCATATTGAGGACAAGATCTTTTGTTGCATTCTTCACATGACCAACAGCCGCGTAAGGCATAAAATATTGTGACCATGATTTCACCTCATAAGGCTGTAACCAAGCAAAATCGGGCTGATTGTCGGTGTAAACACCTGCCATTAATTCAATATAAGGACCATTTTCGTCTGTCAGATTCCGGTCCCAAGCTAAGCCAAAATCACCGTTTCCCCATGTCCATTGCTTCTTTCCCGGAGAAATGTGGTGATCCGCAACGTGTAACATCCCTGCATTGGTGTCTCCGGCTTCATAACCTCCCACAAAATTATATTTTGATTGGATGGCCATATAGGATGTCGGAACAGGAATATTTTTGTATTGTGCGATATCAACTCCAGCTGAATAATCGTATTTATAATAGGTTCCTGTCGCGATCGGAAATGTTGAAACTTCTCTTTTGCCATGATCAAACACAGCGTTTACATCGGGAGGAAAAACCGAATAATAATCATCATTGACGACAACGGCCGGATTGGCCCACCATAGGAAAGTTTGCGGCAAGGCGGTGCGGTTGTACACCTGAACCTTTATTTCAATAAAGGCTTTGTCGGGATAAAGTGTAAATCCCTGCATGGCCTTCATTCGAAACATGCGTTCGATTTCATTGCACCATACAGTCACACTGCCATCGGCATTATGTTCAACTAAATATTCTGTTGGCATAAAGGTCGTCGGACGGTGATGCTGAGGCCAGTTGAATTCGATTCCACCAGAAATCCAAGGACCTGTAAGCCCTACTAGAGCTGGCTTTATCACCTCATTATAATAGACAAAATGCCGTTCTCTAACCTTATCGTAGGCCATATGAATTCTTCCACCAAGTTCAGGCAGAATCATTACTTTGATATATTCATTTTCTAAAAATAGTGCCTGATATACCTTGTCCGTTTTCTCGTCGCTAATTTTTTCGATAATGGGATAGGGATATACCACCCCGGAGCTACCTTGGTACACGCGTTTTTCAGCATAAATCGGATTTTTTTCCATCGCGCCAACCTCGTAGGTTGGTATCGCCACAGATTCCGCCCAAACTTTTACTATACCGCGCTGATCGACTGTAGATTTAATCAGGTAACGTGTCAATTCTGTCATGTTCTAAAGAGCTATTAGGTTATATACTGTAAGTTGATTTAATTATAAAAATGGATTTCTATATGCAAAAATCAGGGTATTATGGCTTCATCAGACCATTCCTGTTCAATTTCCTCGAGACTCTTGCCTTTGGTCTCTTTCAATTGTCCCCACAAAAACACATAGCCAATCAAGCAGACTATTCCATACAGCCAGAATGTGCCCGCCGCCCCCAAGCTTTGGTTCAACATCGGAAACGTATAAGTAAGTACAAAACATGCTATCCATAACAGCGAGGTAGCTATAGCCATCGCTTGAGCTCTAACTGCCATAGGGAAAATTTCAGCAATAATAACCCAGGTCACTGGCGCTAATGTCATCGCATAAACCGCAATTCCAGCTAATACCAAAAGAAGCACAAAGATTCCACTGCAATTGAAATAGTAGCAAGCACCTAATGCCGCATAAATACCAAAAAGCCCCGCCGAACCAAACAACATTAATGCGCGACGCCCGACCCTATCGACCATATACATTCCTACGAAAGTAAAGATCACATTGATAACGCCTGTTATAATGATATTGAAGAGCATCCCCGAAACTGTGTATCCCGCGGCTGTAAAAATTTCTTGTGCATAGTTAAAGATCACGTTGATGCCGCACCATTGCTGAAACACGGCGATAAAACTTCCGAGCAGCAATAACTGCAATAATTTCCCCTTAAATGGGCTCCTTTTCTTCGGTGTATCTTGGTTTCGTTTAGCCGCATCAATGGTAGCCATGCTTTCTTTAGCATAATAATCACCACCCATCCGCAAAAAGATACGTCTGGCCTCTTCATGTTTTCCCTTGTTGTATAGCCATCTGGGGCTTTCCGGAATCAGGAAAAGCAGCAATAAAAAAATAACCGCCGGAATCGCTCCCGCCCAAAACATCCACCGCCAGCCCTGCTGCCCGTTCCATGTTGAGGCTATAACTTCTTCGGGCAACACGGGCTTTGCAATCAGCCAATTGACAATTTGCGCTGCGAGTATACCCAATACAATCGTCAGTTGGTTAATCGAAACAAATTTCCCACGGCTCTCCGCGGGAGCTATCTCGGCAATATACATCGGCGCCAAATTGGAAGCTACGCCTATACCTATTCCTCCGAGCACCCGATAGATAATGAAGATGTTAAGGTCAGCAGCCATACCTGTCCCTACCGCAGAAATAATAAATAGAATTGCAGCTGTATAGATCAATGGCTTTCGTCCATAACGGTCTGCCAAGCCACCCGAAAGTAATACGCCGATAAAGCTCCCTACAATTGCTGACGACATCGCCCACCCCTGAAGTGCGGGAGCAGACTCCAAATGAAAATATGCCTCATAGAAAGGCTTCGCCCCTCCAATGACAACCCAATCGTAGCCAAAAAGAAAGCCACCAATAGCGGCCACAAATGTGATTAACAGCAAATACGTTGTCTGGGTCTTTTGCATAAGAATTTACATATTTAGATTTATTGACGTAAAATTAGTGGAATACTGTATGTAAATCATGTAAGTGAACACGATAAACATGTAAAATATTACTATTTTTATAGCATATACCAAATTTCCTGATTTATGAATAGAGATACAGATGTGATGGCAGAAGGATTCAAAGGTGAGAAGGCAATTGTGCTCCCTTATTCCGTGTGCAACTACCAAGCTGCCAATACAATTACTTCAAAATTACACATCACACATATTGGCTACTATCCGAATGCAAAAAAGCATTATCGTGACCGTCAGGAAGGCTGTGCAGAATATATTTTGATTTATTGCGAAAACGGCCATGGGTGGATCAAACAGGATGGAATAACTTATAATATCGCCAGAAATGATCTTTACATCATTCCTAAAAACACAAGGCATTCTTATGGTTCCAGAGCCAACGACCCCTGGAGTATTTATTGGATCCACTTTCAAGGTACTGAAACATCTCTTTTTGAAAATATCATCGGACAGATCACTCACATGGATGACAACCACACAAACAAGCAAAACGACCGACTTCAGCTATTTGAAAGTATATACCAAAATCTGGAAATGGGCTATAGTCCAGAAAATTTAGAATACACAAGTTTTTGCTTTCAATATTTTTTGGCGTCCATCAAATATTCGACACAATACAAAGAAAGCAATCCGATTAAGGTAGATAATATCATTCAGGATATCATCCTGTTTATGAAGGACAATCTGGAAAATAACATTAGCCTGGACGAGATTGCTTCACATTTTAACTATTCGAAATCGCACTTGATCAACTTATTCAAACAGAAGACCTCTTATCCGCCCATGGTATACTACAATCAATTACGCATGCAAAGAGCCTGTTCATATCTACAATTTACGCTGCTAAAAATTAAAGAGATCGCTTTCAAGCTGCATTTCTATGATCCCTTTCATTTTTCCAAGGCGTTTACCAAAGAGATGAAGATGTCCCCCCAAGATTATCGGAGAAAGTATCAGAAATAGTGCTGATTTCTTATAGTGTCTTATTTAGCATAGGGCTATTTCAGATAGGTTTCCAGTCTAAAGCCTACCCTCGGCGAAAGAAGATCAACCTAACAATTTGTGGCGCCGAGTTACCGCTAGGATAGAACCATTTTTACAATGGAAATTTAGGCGTTCTTTTTTCAAGAAAAGCGGAAACTCCTTCTTTGAAGTCGTCTGTTCCGAACAAGTGACCAAATGCATCCATCTCCACCTTACTACCATCGCGCTTTTTATCACCAACGGCATTGATGGCATCTATGGCGCTGGCAACCGCGACACGTGAACGTGTAAATATTTTCTGAAGTATCTCTTCGGCACGCGAAATCAGCTTTTCCTGTGGAACGACTTCGTTCACCAGTCCCATTTCATAGGCTTTATGCGCATCAACCATATCGCCGGTCAAAATCATCTGCATAGCATGCCCCTTCCCGATCAAAGCTGGTAAGCGTTGTGTCCCACCATAACCCGGAATCAGTCCCAAAGAAACTTCAGGAAGTCCCATTTTTGCATTTTCAGAAGCAATGCGCATATGACAGGCCAGTGCCATCTCAAGCCCTCCACCTAAAGCGTAGCCGTTGATAGCCGCAACAACGGGTTTTGGCGCTCCCTCAATAAGATCCGTAAATATAATATGACCGCGCTCGCTTAGCCAGCGGGCCTGGACAACAGACAGGTCTGTAAACTCCTTAATATCCGCCCCAGCGACAAATGCTTTCTGCCCTGCTCCCGTCAATATAATACCACGGACATGACTATCTGCATTAAAGTGCTTAAAAATATCCTGTAGTTCATCAAGTGTCTCCTGATTCAGGGCATTCATTTGAGGTTCGCGATCTATTAGGATATAGCCGATGCTATCTTTAACCTCATATTTTAAATTCGAATAATGGGTCATAAAGCTAAAAATTAAAATGTATGGATGCTGTAAAGGTATCTGAAGGCACCCCTTCTCCACCTTTGTAGCTCAATCTCTTTTTATACTCTAATCTAAGCAATTTAAAGATATTATCCACACCGACCAAACCTTCAACATAAGGTTTATTGCGCAAGGCCTTTGTTTGGACAATACCATTTTTATCGGCTTCAAATTGAATATTTTCAGGCGTTACAAAAGGGTTATTCACATCACTCAGTTTTCCATAAAAAGCTTTAAAACCTGTCAGTTCACGCCATTTCAGTTTTCTGAACAAAGGGATTCTATTAAAGAAAAACCCGTTCCAGTTATGATGATAGGTCAATTTTAAAAACTGGTCGGATGCAAACTCTGAAGTGGCCATCAAATCAAAGTTGACCAGCGGCCCCGCTTTATCTCTGGAGACATCGGGGAGCTCCAACAGCGTATACGGCAAATGTTTTCCCCAGATCCTTCCTCCGGAAAACTCAAAATCTGCCTGTCCGGCCGGAGATAAAAACATCCGCTTGAACACACTGAACCTTAAGGCATCATAACTATAATCTGCTCCCCAAAAGCCGGTCAGCCCCCTGTTATATTGAAGTGTAAAAATCGGGTATTTATTTTCTACTGTACCACGATCTAGGTTATGGTAGGTAAAATCTTCATTTGGAGCCCAGCGTAGGATAACTTGTAGATCGTTTGTATTTACCCTACGGATCGTATCGGGGCTGGGTAGAGTATTGATGTAAAATAAATCACCCCTTGGCTGTCTCCGGGTATGAGTAAATGCAGTGGCGATACTGACATGGTTACCAAACTCAATCAGATGATCGAGACGATAGATATCGTTAAATTGCCATTTATTTGGCCTATTCTTTCCAAAAGATCGGAAAAATCCGTCGCCTTTTAGAAAGCCCAGATTACGACCCGGCTCCATGACATCGTGCTGTACAGTAAAGCGCAGATAGTTTGCAGGAAACTGAACAATACGTTCGCCATTAAGGGTAAACGCTGTACTTAGATAATATTTTATCTCCTTGTCTTTATCGCCATAAGCGGTATACCCTTCTATAAATGCCTTTTCGGAAAACAGACGTGTAGTCCGACCACTCAGCCGGATACGGTTACCTTCATAATTATTCCGGCTATAGAGGTACTCCAACGGCCCGAACTCAAATTTTCCGGCATTGTAATAGCCTTTTGCCAATAAGTAACCTAAAGCAACCAACTGGTTGAAGGAGCGCATATTCTGAACGGAATCCACTTTTTGGTAGGCCCCCAATTCAGCTTTGCTCAATGGCGCAGGTCTGACTTGAATCATCGGAACCTTTGCCGAAGATTGAAGCAGGTATCTTTTTTCAACGGGAACCCCCGCAAAGTTATCATTCGAGATTGAGTCTGTCCGGTGTCCAAGGTATTGCGTTTCCCTACGTCCATATAAAACATCCGATTTGCTTGCACCAAACAATATTTTTAAATCGGTATGTACCGGAATCATACTCCCATTTTTAAATTCGCTGTAGCCCAAATCGATCTGTACATCATTGATCCAGTTGATATTTGCCGCCTTTCCAATATTCAATGTGGCCCGCTGAACAGCAAACCGCGTATCGTCTGAGATAAGGAGAACACCGTAGAAAAGCAAATCAATCTTGGATTTACCTTCAAAATGAAGTTCGATATAGTCTTTACCAGCAATCTGGACGGTATCCTCTATACGGTATTTATAAAAGGCGGTGGCACCTGTAGCTATCGGACTCAAAATCCCCTTATTCGCGATCTGTATGGTATTCTCGTAGAGATCGACATTCCGAAGTATGGTCTGGAAACGGGTCTGCCAATTGTCGTTATTAAAAAAACGGGGATTTAGTTCTGTCTGATTGTGGCTAGTGACAATCTTTTTGCTCCGGTTAGGGTCGTGGGATGAATAGACGTTTGCATAATTTTCTTCCATATAGAACGGAGCTATCGTTACACCTCGAAATACCGTGGAGTCAATATTTTCAAAAAGAAACCGGAAGGGTTTTGGAACTTTTTTTGCTTTATCTTCTGGGTCCACAAAGCCAAATTGCGTCTTCTCATACTCATCAAAACGGATCTCGGGAATACGAGTATAATGATTTTGCGGACGATGAGCAATGACCTGTTCTATCAGCGCAATCGCAGGATCTTTTGGTTTCCTATTCTTTCGATTGATGACAACCATATCCAGCGTATTGTCTTTCGAAGTCAACCGAACAGTCATCAAAGTATCAGGGCCCCGGTGTACGTCTATCGTCCTTCGCTCATATCCCACTGCCCCAAATGTCAATTGCCGATGTTGCTTTATATCCTGAATCTTAAAGTAACCAAGTGTATCGCTGGTACCTCCTCCCCCCTCTCCGACCCAGTTTATCGATACGCGAGCAATTCCCTTGCCCGTCTGTGCATCAACAACCTTACCGCGAAGAAATTCTTGCGCAATCACTTCCCCCCCGAAAAGCAGGAATAATAACACACTAAAAAAGCTTATTGAAAAAGATTTAACACACACTTTAAACACCATCTTCAAACTGATAGGATTTCTTTTTTACAATATACAATTTGTATTCAAGAGTTATACCAATAAATATAAAAAAAGCATAACGAAATCGCTATGCTTTAATAAACAACAAGTATTTTAACAGAAATTTTATATTAACTTTATAAGACAGTCTGGATATACGCCGATAAGAATGGTCAATCCAACCGCTAGCAATAGAATGAATGAGTAATTCCATTGCACATTTACACAGGATTCTTCGCTGTCTCTAAAATACATCGCAACCACCACTTTCAAATAATAATAGACTGCGATAGCGGCATTGATAACCGCTAACACCAATAACACAATATGGTAATTCTCCATGACCGAGGAGAACATCATAAACTTACCAATAAACCCTGCAGTTAACGGAATACCTGCAAGTGAAAGCATCGCTACAGTAATCGCAAATGCCAGCATTGGATTTCGTTTTCCTAATCCGTTAAATGCTTCAAAATGCTCTGATCCCGTTGTTTTCTTGACAAGGATCAACCCAGTGAACGAAACAATTGTTGCAAGTGAATACGCTAGCCCATAAGCGAAAATACTATTGGCTGAAGTAGCCCCGACCGCTATAATAGCGAACAGCATGTAACCTGCGTGCGAGATACTGGAATAAGCCAACATGCGCTTGAAAGAAGATTGCATGACAGCTGAAATATTTCCAATAAACAATGTGATAATCGCTATAATCAAGAATACCGGCTCCCAGAAATCTTGTAAAGGAACTAGGCTGTAACTAAATAACCGTAATAAACCTGCAAAAGAGGCTACTTTGACCACTGTACTCATATAACTTGTGATCAGAATAGGCGCCCCATCATACACATCTGGTGTCCAAAAGTGAAATGGTGCTGCCCCTACTTTGAAAGTCAGGCCGACAATAAGCAATAGGATACCCCCATAAAATAAGGGTGAGATCGCATGCGGATTATTCACAACATAGTCTTTTATCTCATCCAAATTGAATGAACCTGTGGCTCCATATAATAACGCAATACCAAACAGTAAAAATCCGGTCGAAAATGCGCCCATTAAAAAGTATTTCAGTGCGGCCTCATTTGACGCTTTATCCCGCTTACGGATACCGACTAAAATATAAAGCGCAACGGACATGATTTCTATACCCAAAAAGAGCATCGAGAAATTGTGATAGCTATTGACCAAAACAGCCCCCGTCAACGAAAATATCAGTAATGAATAATACTCTGCGACTTGTCCCCCTTCATCAAAATACCCCTTTGAGATAATAAATATGCACAAAGTAACGGCGATGCATAAGACCGAAAAAGCAATCGCATAATGATCGAAATGAACCATCCCACTGAAAAGAGGCCCTTTGTCAGCTGTCCAATCATTCAATAGAAAACCAATCGCTACCAAGAATCCAAGGATGGAAACCGGTAAAAGCAAGGCTTTCGCTTTGAACAAGCCAAGATAAAGAACAACTAATGCTAATATTGAAAGTGTAATTATAGCTCCCATACAAATTGATATATCTATTTATCTGCCTAAAAATGTGCTTAAAACTTCCACTGAACCCGCAGAAAGATTCAATAGGAAATTCGGGAATATACCGATATAAAGAATCAAGAAGGAGATCAAACTCAATACAACGAGTTCTCCCCCTTTTACATCTTCAAACCGCATGGTTTTGTCCGTAGTTTCCCCCAACATCGTCTGCTGATAAAGGCGAAGCGTATACACAGCCCCTAATATTAACGTTAGTCCGCCGAAAACTGCAAACCAGAATCCATATTGAAATACACCTTTCAATAACAGAAACTCACCAATAAAACCGTTGGTTAGAGGCAGTCCAACTGCACCCATACAGATAATCATAAAAAAGATCGCTAATTTTGGAGCTTTGCTCGCAATTCCGCCAAGTTCTGAAAGACGACGTGTTTGCGTACGTTGCTGCACGATATCCAGTACATAAAAAAGCCCAATGACCGAAATACCGTGATTTAACATTTGTATTGTTGCGCCACTTAAACCATTTGTATTCCAAGTGAAGACCCCCGCACTGATCAATCCAACGTGTGCAATAGAGGAGTATGCAATCAACCGTTTGGCATCGTCCTGCTTAATGGCAATGATAGAAGCATAAACAATTCCAATGATACATAAGATCATGGCAAATTGCCCATACAAAGCAACCCCCGTGGGAACCACAGGCAATAACCAACGCATTAAACCATATACCCCCATCTTCAACATAATACCAGCCAACAACATGGTTCCCGCCGCCGGTGCATTCGTATATGTATTCGGCTGCCAAGTGTGAAACGGAAAGATGGGAATCTTAATCGCAAAGGCAATAAAAAATGCCCAGAATAACCAACGTTGTGTGTTATCCCCCAGCTCCAAAGCGATAAAAGAAGTCCATTCAAAATCATGACTTGGTACTTGTTGATAGAGATAAAGAATTCCGATCAACATCAAAAGACTTCCCAAAAAAGTATAAATGAAAAACTTTAGATTAACCCGAATACGATCACCTTCGCCCCATAGTGCGCAGATAAAATAAATCGGAATCAAAGCGATTTCCCAACCCACATAGAACGTAAAAGCATCCAACGCCATAAACACAAGCAGTAATCCAGCTTGCATAAAAGCCATCAACGCATAAAAATTGCCCCTATAGTCTTTAGAAAAAGTTGTTGCAATAATGAAAGGCATCAATCCATTGGTCAATAGTATCAGCGGCAAACTAATCCCGTCTACCCCAAGATGAAAATGAATATGCAGAGCAGAAATCCATTCCCAATTTTTTTCGAATTGCATTCCGCCATTCGGATCAAATTGACAAAGGAATGGGATCGTCAATGCGAGCGATACTATTGATAAAATCAATGCTATTGACTTGGCGACATTGGTCTTTAATAACGCTAAAATCAATGCGCTGATTAAGGGCAATAAAATAAGTAAGAAAAGGTTATCCATCGATTATACTAAATATTAAAGACTCAAAAATCCATACACGAAAATAGCAATCACTCCAATTACCATCATCAATAAATAAAACCCAACATTTCCATTTTGAAGCAAGCGGAGTACTTTTCCTGTATCAAATGTTGCTTTACCGGCTCCATTAACAACACCATCAATACCACGTTGATCCACGACCTGACCAAAGAAAGTCGATAGCCAGTTGATCGGGCGTACAACGACAGCATCATAAAGTTCATCCACATAAAATTTATGGTAGGAAAGATTTGCCAGAAATCCCCGTGGAACTTCATCTCCAGCAGGTATTTGCTGACGCTTCACATAGACGTTGTAGGCAAGGCCAACCATAATGAATACACCAACTACAGAAACTGCCATTAACATATATTCCGTACTATGCTCCAAATGATGTGCCGCAGGAATCAATGCCTTCCCCTCAGCAAATACAGGCGCAAGAAAATGCTCCAACCAATGGTTTCCACCTAGCGCTGCGGGTAAGTTTATCGCGCCACCAGCAACAGAAAGCACTGCTAACACCATCAAAGGGATTGTCATACTTTTTGGTGATTCGTGAAGATGATGCTTTTGTTCCTCCGTGCCTCTAAATGAGCCAGAGAATGTCATGAATAGCATTCTGAACATATAGAAAGCTGTCATTAACGCTCCCAAAAATCCTAGGCCCCATAAGAGCGGATTGGCAGCGAATGCATTGGCCAATATTTCATCTTTAGAGAAAAATCCGGAAAATGGAGGGATACCTGCAATTGCTATTGTTCCAATGAGCATGGTGATATAAGTAATTGGCATCGCTTTCTTCAATCCACCCATTTTTCGCATATCCTGTTCATCACTCATCCCGTGAATAACGGATCCTGCACCAAGAAATAATAAGGCTTTGAAGAATGCATGAGTCAATACGTGAAAAAATGCACCCGTAAATGCTCCTACGCCTAGACCAAGAAACATATAACCTAATTGAGAAACTGTCGAATAAGCCAGTACTTTCTTAATATCATTTTGCGTTATTGCGATTGCAGCGGCCAGCAAGGCAGTACAAATCGCGATAATGGAAATCAATTGTAGGGTAATCGGTGAAAGTACGAATAATACATTTGACCGTGCAATCATGTAGATACCTGCCGTCACCATGGTCGCGGCATGTATCAAAGCCGATACAGGCGTAGGACCAGCCATAGCATCCGGGAGCCAAGTAAACAAGGGAATTTGTGCTGATTTACCTGTTGCGGCTATAAATAGCAATATGGTGATGCTCACGACAGCGATGTCTCCCGCGGCAAAATTCTTCGCCCCCGCAAATACCGTAGAAAATTCAAGTGATCCGAAAGTTCCCAATATCAGAAATACCGCCAACAAGAATCCTAGATCACCTATTCTGTTCATCACAAATGCTTTTTTCGCAGCATTTGCATAAGAAGTATTTTTATACCAAAATCCAATGAGCAGGTAAGAGCAGAGTCCTACACCTTCCCAACCAATAAACATGACCAGATAGTTAGAACCCAACACCAACAACAGCATGAAAAAGATAAATAGATTCAAATAAGCGAAAAACTTACCAAATCCGTTATCGTGATGCATATACCCAATAGAATAAATATGGATCAAAAATCCAATGCCAGTGACAATCAACAACATAATTGCACTTAATGGATCCACTAAAAAGGAAAGACTTATTTTGAGATTTCCCACAGAGATCCAGTCAAATACATGTTTTTCGACAATTCCTGCCTGTCCCGCCTGTCTTGATTGATATACTTCGGAAAAAAGGATACAACTGCAGATAAAAGAAATAAGCACCACGGCGCTGCCCAAAGCACCGATCATACTTTTGGAAAATGCATTCCTGCCCAATCCATTCACTATAAACCCGATCAAGGGCAAAAGGGGAATCAACCAAATTAATTCACTCATCGTATTTATTTCTTAAGTTCTACCAACGAAGTTTATTCAAGGAATCGATATCCACAGACTTCGTATTCCGATATACCATAATAATAATAGCCAAACCGACCGCTACTTCCGCGGCTGCAAGTGCCATAATAAAGAAGACAAACACCTGTCCTGATGAATCACTATGCTGCACCGAAAAAGCTGCTAACAGCAGGTTGACAGCGTTAAGCATTAATTCGATCGACATCATAATAATGATTACGTTACGACGGATAAGCACACCGACCACGCCAATAGCAAAAATAATCGTGCAAAAAATCAAATAATGATTTATCGGTACACCCTGCAACTGTTGAACAATTGTTTCCATTAGATTTGTTTAGGTTCTTTCTTAGCTAATAAAATCGCTCCAATCATGGCTGTCAATAATAATAAAGAAGACAGCTCAAAAGGAAGCAAAAATTCGTTAAACAATACCTTGCCCAGATTTTTTACCAGTCCAATTTCAGGATTAACGATTGTCAAAGGGTTAGAGATCTCAAACACACGGTATACTCCAAAAAAGGTAACCACTAAGCAACAGCCAGCAATTACCCCCATAAATTTAACCAGATTGGACTTCATCGGTTCGGTATCCTTATTTAAATTGAGCAACATGAGTACAAATAAAAAGAGTACCATGATCGCCCCCATATACACAATAAAATTGACTACAGCCAAAAACTGGGCATTCAATAAAATGTAATGCACCGTAAATGTGAAAAAGGTAATGACCAGATACAATACACTATGCACAGGATTCTTTGTAAAGATGGTCATCAGCGCAAAGAAAATAGACAAGAAGGCTACAAAATAAAATACTGTCATAATTTCTTGAATTAGCTCTTTAATTTGGTAATATCAAAAATTGGCTCGACCAGCTTATCCTTCCCATAGATAAAATCCCTACGTAGATAATCTGCTGTCACATGTGGACCGTCCAAATAAATAGCTTCTTTTGGACAGGCTTCTTCACAAAGACCGCAGAAAATACAGCGCAACATGTTAATTTCATAAACTGATGCGTACTTTTCTTCACGATAGAGGTGTTCTTCCCCCTTTTTTCGTTCAGCAGCAGTCATTGTAATTGCTTCGGCAGGACATGACAACGCACATAATCCACATGCGGTACAGCGCTCGCGTCCCTCCTCATCGCGCTTTAGCGAATGTTGCCCCCTAAAATTCTTCGAATAAGGTCTTATTTCCTCAGGATATTTAACAGTGGGGATTTTCTTAAAAAAATGTCTCAATGTAATACGCAGGCCCCTGACTATTGCCGGAAAATAAATTCTTTCCGAAAAGGTCATTGGTTTTTGTTCGATTACTTTCTTACGATTGCTTAGTTGCATAAAAATCCTTTCTTATGATGAGAAATAAGTATCTTTTATCAATGTAAATACCCCTGTAAGTACAATATTGGCAATAGCCAAAGGAATCAGCATTTTCCAGCCCAGATTCATCAATTGATCATAACGGAACCGTGGTAATGTCCAACGTACCCACATAAAGAAAAAGATAAATCCAAATATTTTAAGGAAGAATACGATTACCCCAATAATGGTGATCCAGTTTGCGGACAGCCCAAGGTCATTCATAAAAGGGAAATTATACCCTCCAAAATAAAGTGATGCCATCAATGCCGAAGACACAAACATATTGATGTATTCGGAGAACATATAAAGCCCCAATTTCATGGAAGAGTACTCTGTATGATAACCGCCGACCAATTCAGTTTCACATTCGGGTAAATCAAAGGGAACACGGTTACACTCCGCAAATGCACAGACCATGAAAATAATAAATCCCAGTGGCTGTGCCCAGATATTCCAATTGACAAAACCCGATTGTTGGGCTACAATTTCTCTAAGTGAGAGACTTTGGGTCACCATCAACAATGCGATAATGGAAAGTCCCATGGCAATTTCATAACTGATACTTTGTGATGCCGCACGAATTGCGCCCATTAACGAAAATTTATTATTGGACGCCCATCCGCCCAGCATGATGCCATATACGCCCAATGCGATGACACCAAACATGTACAATATACCGACATTGACATCTGCTACCTGTAGCGAGACCACACGATCGCCGATCTGTAATTCCTGTCCCCAAGGGATAACAGCCGAACTAATACAGGCCGTGATAATCGCAATAGTCGGCCCGACAATAAAGAGCACCTTATGTGCACCTGCAGGAATAATCTCTTCCTTAAAGAAGAACTTTCCACCATCGCACAATGGCTGTAGGAGACCAAATATACCAGCCCGATCCGGACCGTATCGATCTTGCATAAAACCTGCTATTTTACGCTCGGCAAGTGTTGAATACATCGCAATCACCAAGGTAATAACGAAGATTACAGACACCAATATTAATTTTTCTATAACAAAAGACCACTCCATGATGCGTGCTTATTTCAATTTTTCTGTTCTAGCCAACTGTTCTCGATTTTGTTGTTGAAGTATCGGGTTCTCCTTCACCACTTTTGGCGGATTAAAAAGTTCATAATGATTGGCCGAGATAACAGATTGCGAATCAATTTCTGTCGGTTCATCCAAGATCCAATCACTTGTTTTTTTCTGATCAAAACGACAGGTATTACAGATAAATTCTTCTACCTCACCAAATTCATCTTTCCGTGCAGTTACACGGATAACTTCTTCCCCTTTATACCATAATGTCACTTTACCAGAACATGTCGGACAATCACGGTGCGCATCTATCGGCTTTGTAAACCAGACCCGGTTTTTGAAACGGAAAGTTCTGTCAGTCAAAGCCCCAACTGGACAGACATCAATCACATTCCCCGAAAAATCATTGTCGATTACATTTTCGATATAAGTAGATATTTCCGAATGATCTCCACGCCCCAAAATACCATGCACGCGTTGATCCGTCAATTGATTCGCCACATAAACACAACGGTAACATAAGATACATCGGTTCATATGCAATTGGATTTTGTCCCCAAGATCGATTCGTTCAAAAGTACGGCGTTCAAACTCATAACGTGTATCTGCACTGCCATGTTCATACCCAAGATCTTGTAACTTACATTCCCCAGCCTGGTCGCAGATCGGACAATCCAAAGGATGATTGATCAAAAGAATCTCAACGACGCCCTTTCTTGCCTCAACGACCTCTGGTGAGGTAATATTCTGCACTTCCATACCATCCATCACCGCAGTCCGACAGGATGCTACGAGTTTTGGCATAGGCCGAGGATCCTTCTCGGAGCCTTTCGAGACCTTCACCAAACAAGTACGACACTTCCCACCACTGCCTTCCAGTTTAGAATAATAGCACATTGCCGGCGGAACGATGTCGCCACCAATTTGCCGTGCTGCATTCAATATGGTTGTCCCCGGCGCGACCTCTACTGGTATACCGTCGATTGTGACCTTAAACTTTACATCTTCCGCTTCTGCCATGATATTTATAATTTATCGTTACAGCTTTTATTATGATACAATTGGTTGTAAAGGATCCGCATAATGCGCCAATCCGTAATTTCTTGTTTGTGACTCCTCCGGGTGTAGTATATGCCATTCAAACTCATCTCTAAAGTGCCTGATCGCCGCAGCAACAGGCCAAGCAGCCGCATCACCCAATGGACAGATCGTATTCCCTTCAATCTTGCGTTGTACATCCCAAAGCAAGTCAATATCGGACATAGATCCATGTCCACTTTCAATTTTATGTAACACTTTTTCCATCCAGCCGGTTCCCTCACGACAAGGCGAACATTGTCCACAACTTTCATGGTGATAGAACCGAGCAAAGTTCCAGGTATTACGAACAACACATTGGTCCTCGTCAAATACGATGAAACCACCCGAGCCAAGCATGGTTCCTGTTTGGAAGCCGCCATCAGCTAACGATTCGTAAGTCATGAGACGACTGTTTCCGGCAGCTGTCTTCAGGATAAGGTTTGCTGGTAGAATCGGCACCGACGACCCGCCGGCCACAACAGCTTTCATCCGTTTTCCGTTAGCTATTCCACCACAATATTCTTCCGAGTAAATAAACTCCTCCACCGGTAAGCCAAGTTCGATCTCATAAACACCAGGTTTGACGATATTTCCACTGGCTGAAATCAATTTCGTTCCTGTACTACGCTCGACACCGATCTTTGCGTACTCTTCCCCACCCAAATTAATAATGGGAACGGTCGCCGCAATGGACTCCACATTGTTTACCACAGTTGGGCAATTATATAATCCCGCTATAGCCGGGAAAGGGGGTTTAATACGTGGATTACCACGTTTACCTTCCAAAGACTCCAATAATGCAGTTTCCTCCCCACAGATATACGCACCTCCACCCGGTTGGACATAAATCTCCAGATCATAGCCTGAGCCCAATATATTCTTACCTAAAAATCCTTTCTCCTTTGCTTCAGCAATGGCGCGCTCCAAAATTCTGATCTGCGGCATCATCTCACCACGCACATAGATATAGGAGGTATTTGCGCCAAGGGCAAAACTAGACACAATCATCCCTTCGATCAAAGCATGCGGGATATGTGTCATCAAATAACGATCCTTGAATGTGCCTGGCTCAGACTCATCCGCATTACAGACCAAATAACGGGGAACACCCTCTGGTTTTGCGAGAAAAGACCATTTCATTCCTGTCGGGAAGCCTGCTCCACCCCTTCCGCGTAGTCCCGATTTTTTCACCTCCTCAACCACATCTTCGGGAGACATTGTTTTTATTACTTTTTCAACAGCTACATAGCCCCCTTTCTGACGATAAACCTCAAAGGTATTGATGCCCGGGACATCGATATGTGTCAATAAAAGTTTACGTGCCATATTATTCTGTTTTAGCTTTTAAATTATCAATCAATTCATCCACCTTAGCCTCATTCAGGTTTTCATAGAAGGTATATTCGGGACCAATCTGTAAAACAGGCCCGAAACCACAGGCAGCCAGACATTCTACACCTCGCCAGGAGAAAAGTCCATCCGCCGTAACCTCTCCCTCTCTTACGCCAAGCTTTTGCTCTAAATGCCCCATGATCCGTTCTGCACCCACTAAACAACAAGGACCGGTACGACAGATTTCCAAGACATATTTACCTTTAGGTTCCAACAAAAACATGGTATAAAATGTTGCGACCTCATAGACTTCGATCGGTAAAATATGAAGATAAACAGCTACTTGGTCCATTGCGTCCGCACTAACCCAACCAAATTCCGCTTGAACCAAATGCAAAATAGGTAACAGACCTGATTTCTGCTTTCCTTCAGGATAACGGCTTACCACCTCTCCAAACTTGGCAAGCAACTCGGGAGAAAACGTTACATTTTCATTATGTTGTTTTACACTAAGCATCTAATTCTCCTGCTATAACGTTAAGACTACTCATGTTAATAATTGCGTCAGAAATCAACATCCCTGCGCTCATAGGCGCAAACATTTGATAATTGACAAAAGAAGGCCTTCTAAAATGAAGACGATAGGGTGAACGGCCACCGTCATGGATCAAATAAAAACCCAGTTCACCATTTGCTCCCTCTACCGAATGATATACTTCGGCTTTAGGTGTGTCGACCTCGCCCATAACAATTTTAAAGTGATATATCAGTGCCTCCATATTGGTATAGACCTGCTCTTTCGGTGGTAAGTAGAAATCGGGGACCTCGGCATGGAATACGCCTTTCGGTTCCTTTTCGATTTTTTCCAAGGCCTGCTCAATGATGCGAAGCGATTGCCACATTTCCTCGTTTCTAACCATAAAACGATCATAGACATCCCCCGTTGTACCCACAGGAACTTCAAAATCAAATTCTTCGTAAGAACAATATGGGTTTTGTACCCGAACATCATAGTCCACGCCTGTAGCCCTTAAAATAGGGCCGGACCAGCTATAATCTAAGGCTTCCTCCGCAGAAACGGCAGCGACACCAGAAGTTCGCTCAATAAAAATTCGATTCCGAACGAACATTTCCTCAAACTCTTTCAATACAGGAGGATAACGTTTTAAAAACTCACGAATCTTATCAAAAGCAACGGCATTAAAATCCCGTTCAAATCCGCCAATACGGCCGATATTTGTTGTTAGACGTGCACCGCAGATCTCTTCGAAAATCTCATAGATAAATTCACGTTCCTGCATCACATACAAAAAACCTGAGAAAGCCCCTGTATCTACCCCCAAAATTCCATTACAAATGATATGATCGGCGATACGAGCAAGCTCCATCACGATAATCCGCATATATTGCACCCGTTTTGGTATCTCGATTTTCAACAGTTTTTCAACGGTCATGTGCCAACCCATGTTGTTAATGGGCGCCGAACAATAATTTAAACGGTCCGTTAATGGAGTAATTTGATAAAAAGGCCGATGTTCAGCGATTTTCTCGAAAGCTCGGTGGATATACCCTATCGTAGAAACACCACTCACAATTCGCTCCCCATCTATCTGAACTACATTCTGGAATACGCCATGAGTAGCCGGATGTGTGGGGCCAATATTAAGGGTGATAAGCTCATCCTGCGGATCATTATCATCGAAAATAGGCTGATTAGAAGTTATCTTGCTTATAAAATCGCTCATATCATATAAATTAACGGCCGAAATACAAATCTTTTTTATCTACTCGATTTGGATCTTCCAAGGGATACTCCTTCCGCATTGGAAACACCTCCATATCGTCAACATTTAGGATTCTTCTCAAGTCCGGATGACCTATAAAATTTACACCAAAAAAATCATAAGTCTCACGCTCCATCCAATTTGCCCCTTTCCAAACAACTGTAGCAGTTGGAATTTCGGGATTTGGACCAAACAAAAACACCTTTACACGTATCCGAATGTTGTGAATCAAACTATGTGCATGATACACAACGGCATATTCTTTCTCTAAATGGGGAAAATGTACCGCAGTGATATCAGTTAAATGAATAAACTGTAACTCGGGGTCCGACTTCAGAAAGCGCAACACATCTATTATATCCTCGGCATCGACAAGGATGGTCAATAAATTATGTGCATCTGGAATTTCTACAATCTTTGCCGGGAAATTTCCTTGGAGTTTCTCCAATAAAAAACTGCTCTCCATCCTCTATTTATTAGTATGTATACCGTATTTTTCTAATAGCGCCCTATATTCAGGCGTATTTCGTCTATTTAAGGACTCATTTTTAACGATATCCTGTAAGCGCAATACACCATCCAAAATAGCCTCGGGCCGAGGAGGACAACCGGGCACATAAACATCCACAGGAATAATCTCATCGATACCCTGTAACACAGAATAGGTATCAAAGATCCCGCCACTGGAAGCACAGGCCCCCACTGCAATCACCCAACGCGGCTCGGCCATTTGCACGTATACCTGTCTCAAGACAGGAGCCATCTTCTTTGCAATAGTTCCCATCACTAACAACATATCCGCCTGACGTGGGGAAAAACTAGGCCGCTCTGCACCGAATCTGGCTAAATCGTAGGTGGAACCCATCGTAGCCATAAATTCGATACCACAACAGGATGTCGCAAAAGGCAAAGGCCACAAAGAGTTTGCACGCGCCAATCCGATCGCTTTATCCAAACTTGTCGCAAAGAATCCCGCACCTTCTACTCCCGGAGGAGCTTCTGCCAATTTTATATCACTCATGAAAAGACGATTTATAAGGTTTAAGTACAATTGACCATTACAGCCAATGTTACAGGACAACTTAGTCCCAGTTTAATGCTTTTTTCTTAATGACATAGATAAAGCCCAACAAGAGCAATCCCATGAAAATAAACATTTCGATCAAGCCCTGAAAGCCCATTTCTCTAAAGTTGACAGCCCATGGATACATGAAAATAACTTCAACATCAAAAATGACAAACAGGATTGCCACCAAAAAATACTTAATGGAAAAGGGTTGCCGCGCGTTTCCTACGACTTCAACACCAGACTCAAACGCTCCGAGCTTATTTTCTGTCCTAACTTTCGGCCCGATAAGGTGTGTGATAATTATGGTACCTACTCCGAATCCTACCGCTACGATAAGCTGTATGAATATAGGTAAGTAATCTATCGGCATACTATTGGCGTGCTCCATCTCAATCAAAATTTATATTGGTAACTGTCTTTAAATATAGAGATTCCGTGACTAAAATCAAAACAAAAAAGGCGCAGATCGTACGATCTGCGCCTAATTTAGAATCATTTTAGTTAAGCTTATTTTAAAGCTTCTAAGTATCCTTTGACATCCTCGTTAGTAGGATCAATCTCCACTACCTTTTGGAAGTTTTGTTTTGCTTTCGCTGTATCTTGTTTCAAATAATGGAAAAGACCAATATAAGTATAACCATCCACTAAGTACGCTTTATTCTTTTCTTGTGTGCCTCTTTGGTTGATTGTATCAATCAATTTTTGGAATGCCGCCACGAAGTCTCCTTTTGGCTGTGCCATATCATCAGAGCCCAAAGCTGAAAAAGCTTTATAATATAACGCATTAACTAAATACTTATCTTGAGCCTCTTTATTGTCAGTTGTCTCAATGATCGTAAGCTCTTTTTGCGCATTAGCAAAATCAGCGATAGCTTGATTTCTCAAATCTTGATTAACATAGTTCCCTTCAGCATCTTTCGCTTGAGTATCTTTTTTGAAACCAATTTGATAGCTACCCTCACCAGCGTAATAGTGCGAATCGAAGTAATAAGGAGAATCTTTATACTCACCTACAAGTCCAAATAGTGAAACTGCGGTTTGTAATTCTTGCTCCTGATATTTTGCAAAAGCTAGCTCTGCAACCTCTCCCAACAGCTCTTTATCGCCTTCGATCGCTTTTTTAATATTTGCAATTCCCTTTTGAATATTAGCTTCGTTTTCAGGAGTCAGAACTGGAGCTGCCACGGCAGCTGTGCTATCTGCGCCAGCGGCTGGAGTAGCGGGTTTTGGACTGTTAGTAGCAATTTCAGCCATACCCAGATACATATAATCCAAAGGAATAACACGATCTTTCTCCATCTTGCTAAACATTTGATTTAAATACTCTAACGCTTTTGGATAATCCTTTGATTTTTGGAACGCAATATAACCTAAGTAACGATAGATCTTTGGATCTATCGATGGATTTTTAGCCAATTCTTCTGAAACTGTTTTCAACTCGTCATATTGACGCGCGTAAACCAAGAAGTCAGCATAACGAATTTTTGCTTCTAGTGTATTATCACCAGCTACTTCCAAATATTTCTTGTATTGCTCAACACCTTTTTTGTTCAGTTCAACATATTTTTCATCAGTCGTTCCAGGCATTTTCGACCATTGATAATACGTTTCAGCCAACTCACGGTAAGTAGGTGCATAAGTAGGAGTTTCAGCAACAATTGCTTCCAATTGTGTTACAGCCTCATCATAGGCTTGAGCGCCTCGAACGATAATTGCCTGACCAACTTTGGCTTTAACCGAATTTTGATCAATATCCATAGCATCCCCATAGCTTGTATAAGCTAATGAACCTTCTCTCAATCCACGGTATGCATCACCTAAAGCTAAAGGAATAGCAATATCTTTGGTATTTTTTGCTTTCGCCTGTGTCAAATATTCCAAAGCTTTCGCATAATCCGGTTCTGGTGTATTAATATATGCACGACCGATTTCCAATAATGGCTCGTAGTCCTTTTTACCTAACTTTGCTGTTGCTAAAGCAAACTTCGATTCTGCACTAGCTTTATCTTTTTTCAATAAGTCAACATAGCCTAATCCGACATTATTGATAGTCGCTTTTGGATCATTAGTCAAACCTTGGTTGAAAATCGCAGCGGCAGAGTCCGCTCTGTCGTTTACCAAATAAACTTGACCCAAATAGAAATAATTATCTCCATTCTTAGGTTGCTTAGTCACTAATTGTTGAAGAATAGTTTTCGCTTTACCATAGTTTTCAGCCTCGATGGCTGCTCTAGCATCTTTCAAACTCTGCGCACTTATTGTGCCCACAGATCCAGCCAATAAAAGACTAAATAATAATTTACTGTTTGTCATAATCTATTTTTGTACTATTTATTATCTATTTAATATAACTCTCATCTCTAATAATGATCTCTCGTCCGGGCATTGTTTCAGGGACCAATCCCGCTTTTAATACAATGCGCTGTCCGCGATCTCCTGTCAAAAATGCGCTAAAGCCTAAGCCCAAACCCATATTTGGTTGATAATTCATGATGTAAACCGGTCGTATGAACGGATACACTCCGTCCGCTATGGTTGACTGTGATGGCTTATAAAAAAGCCCTTTAGACTCTCCTTCACCCACATTTTCAATGCTCAATGTACGAATTTTCTCCAATAATTGCGAATTTTTTTCAACAGCTTTTAAAAACCAATTATAACCGATAACGCCCACAGAATTTGTATTCTCACTGATATACCTCATTACGTCCTCACTATCCTTCATGGCTGAAATGGCCTTTGGATCAATTTTATCCAATTTATAATAGTCCTTTAAAAAACGCAGCGTACTTGAATTCGCATTGTCAAAAATCAAACGTTGGCCACTTAAATTACCCTCCAACAAAGACTTAACGTTCTTTTGGGACATTATAGTATCAGCACTGCTACGATTATTGATTAATACAACAGCGTCGGATGCCATCTGGAAAATTTTAGGCTGAATACCGCGCTTCTTAAAATAGTCGCCCTCCTTATCCGTTAGCTTTCTGGTTAACACAATAACATAGGCAGAATCTGCCAGCAATGCATTGACCGCTTTTATTTCTGGTCGTACCATAAGCTCAAGGCTGGAATTCGGATAGGAACTCTCAAATACATCAGCGGATTCTTTGATGACCGGCAATAATGTCTGATCGACCAAGACGGGCAATTTGCCGGTTAGGATATCCTCACTCTCTCTTTTGCTCTTCGACTTGTCTTTACAAGATTGAAATAACCCTGCACAGAGAACAAGCATCACAGGAATTATACTATATTTTCTCATACGATACATCATACAATAAGACAATTAAAATAAATGAATAGTTTAATTTTTGAAGAGAGTTGATTAAAATTAAAAAGAGCGCCAGCTGCTAATTAAAATTGTTTTGCCAAAGTCGTACAAACCGCATAAAAGAATAGAGAATCAATACAACGCCAAAAACTGTTTTGTACGTCGGATTTATCTCAATGGGAAAATTATCCCAAAAAATAATCAGTAGACCCAAAACAAAATAAAAGGCAAACATAAATAGTCCTAAAATAGACAGAAATCGCTTTAAAGGCGATTTCTGTCTATAATTAGAATTATTATTCGAATTAAAATCTGTCATTCTAATTTTGAATAGTATTCAAACGAATTGGCAAGGTGTAAGCGACACGAACTGGACGACCATTTTGAATACCTGGCTTCCATTTTTTAGCCTTTTTCAACAGCTTAACAGCTGCATCTCCCGTACCATATTTCAAATCACGCTTTACGTTGATATCAGTCAAACTACCATCTCTTTCCACGACGAAAGAAACTTCCACAACACCGTTGATTCCATTTTCTAATGCCGCTTGAGGATAATCATAGTTAGAAGAAATCCATGACATAAACGCTTTCATACCTCCAATTGGCTCTGGATTCACCTCTACTGCCGTAAAGATTTTATCGCCATTTGGATCACCATTTGGATCACCCTTTGAAACACCAGTGATTCCACCGTCCTGTTTCTTCGAACCAAACTCACCACGTGCTACTGAAGTACCTGTAGGACTACCCTTCAACGTAATGCGTGCCGGTGTTTTATTTGGATCTTTCAACTCTTCTTGAGAAGCAACTTCCTCCACAACTTTATTAGCAGGAGCTACTTTTGGCTCAGGAAAACGAATCAAATCCTCTTTTGGCACATCCATCGCCACTTGCTGAGGTTTCTCTTCCGGTTCTTGTGGAAGCGGCTCCTCTTCTGGTGGTTCTGGCGGTTTGATCTCTTCAAGGTCTTCCAAGGTAACTTCTGTTACTGCCGGAGGTGCTTCAACAGGTTTCTTCGGAAAAATTTTATCTCCGAAAATACGAAGAAGGCTGGCAAGAACCACTACGCCGATAACGACAAGAAGTCCTCTATTCGTCGCTTTAGGGGCAAGTTTACGTAGCTCATACGCGCCGTATTCCTTGTTACGTCCCTGAAAAACGACTTCAAGCCATTCTTTCTTAAAAATATCTAATTTTGACCCTATCATATTTTTATACTTTATCGTGCTATCTAATAATGATTAATCATTGTAGATATTGTCACGTTTTAAAACCTCCACTTCTTCTGGACTGATTTTAGCAATCATGTAACGTTTGATATCAACGATTTTCATTTCGTCAAGAATATCTACCAAGTTACGTTGCGTGCTTTTATCGCTCGGTCTAATGATAACGATCAAATCCTTACCGCCAGCAACGCGCGGTACATAGGCTTTCTTCTCCATCAATACCTTGCGAATACCATCAGCTCCGTAACCAACAGTCGTTGGTCCTTCGATAGGATTTTTTACTTGTCCGTAAATCACAGAGACTTTGTTATCAGATCCCAATAAAACTGTCAATGAACGGTTATCAGCTGTCAATAAATCGGGCTGAGGCTCATCCTTAACTTTATTTTTATCTGGCATCGCCACGTCCATCGCTTGTGGTTTATTTAAAGATGTGGTCAACATGAAAAAGGTAATCAATAAGAAAGCCAAATCCACCATGGCTGTAAGGTCGACCTTACCGCCGTTTTTCTTGGACCGAACTTTCCCGCCTTTGCCTTTTTTACCACTATCCTGATTTAATTCTGCCATTTTTTGTTCTTATTAAATCGTCAATTATTTTTCCTCAGCACGCATACCAGTGATGAAACTAAATTTGTTTTGCTTTTGATTGCGCAATGTTTCAATAACTTGGTTTACAGAAGGATATTTTTCATTCGCATCAGCTTTGATCGCAATTTTCAAAGGCCCCGGGTGAACAAAGTTCTTGTCCGATGATTCCTTTTCCTTATTTACCTCTTCAGCTGCTAAACGTGTGTTTTGAACCCAGTAATACAACTCATTGGAAGTATTTTCTGTACTGTCAATCGGAATACCAGTTTGTACACCTTTTTCTGTACGTTTACCTGCGTCCAAAGCCAATAATCCTTTCAACTTAGACATTGGTACACCAAAGTTTTCCATCAGTTTGAAATGATCATAATCTTCTTGTGAAAAGCCAATGCCATATTTTGCAGACATTCTTTCTAATGCTTTCACGCGAACCTGTTGATCTGTCGTTCCGAAGAAAACTTTTCCACCATCACCGATTGTAATCATACCCACATTAGAGTCAGGTAATTTATCTTTCGTAGTTGATGCTGGGGTATCCACCGTCAATGCTTCCGGTTGGCGCGCTGTCGCCGTTAATACGAAGAACGTAAGCAGCAAGAACGATACGTCACACATCGCTGTCATGTCGATCGACGTACTGGCTCTTTTTACTTTTGCTTTACCCATTTTTAATTCTTCTTTTTAAATTAATTAAACTCAATCTTCTAATCTATGATGCTTTTGATTTTTGATTTCCATAAAATAAAATCAAAAATTTTCATCACAGTTCTTATTTGTGGTTTGCAGCGTATGTTTGTACGATTGAGAAACCAGCTTCGTCGATAGAGTAAGTTAATTTATCGATTTTTGCAGTAAAGATGTTATACAATACGATAGCGAATGTTGAAGTCGCGATACCCGTAGCTGTATTGATCAAGGCCTCAGAGATACCGTTTGCTAATTTAGCTGAATCTGGAGCACCGCCGGTTGCCAACGCCGAGAAGGCTTTGATCATACCCGTTACTGTACCTAATAGACCACATAATGTACCGATAGAAACTAAAGTTGCGATTACATTTAAGTTTTTCTCCAACATCGGCATTTCTAATGCTGTAGTTTCTTCGATTTCTTTCTGAATTGCAATAGTAGCTTTTTCAGTATCAACATTAACATCAGCTGATACGGCTTTGTATTTCAATAAACCAGCTTTTACTACGTTTGCAACTGAACCTTTTTGTTTGTCACACTCAGCGATAGCTGAATCGATGTTTCCACCATTAATCAAAGATTGAATTTTTCTAACAAAGTTTCCAACGTTTCCTGTACCAGAAGCTTTGTTGATAACGATTAAACGTTCTACCGAGAAAACCCAAACCATTAAGAATAAACCAAGCAAAACAGGTACGATAGCCCCAGCATGGTAAACCATTCCTAAGTAGTTACCTGGATTTGGAGCATTTTCAGGATTGTTGTCAACGAAGTTAGTCGGATTACCCATCACAAATTTCCATACACAGAAACCCACGATGAAACAGATGATGATTGCAGCTTGAGCAAAGAAAGATCCTCCGTTGTTGCTCTCTTGTTTTGCAGCAGTTTTAGGTGCGTTTGCCATTTTTCTAATTTTTAGTTTTTTACTGTTGTTTAAATATATAATGTTGTTTAAATTATATGCACTCTTATTCGCTTTCGAAATCAATTTTGCAAAGCAAATTTAATATTTAATGTCAAATTTAAAATATTCATCTCAAATATATGTAAAAAATCAAATTTGTTTTTTCAAACTGAATACACCATCCAATGGTGTCATTTTTCTCAGCAGTTCCCGTATATAATCCTTATTACCATCAGCTAAATCGCTTATTAGCAATAATTATTTTACAATGAAAACCATTTTTTTTTTGATATGCAAGAAAAACGAGGATTTTAAGCGACAAAAAGTAAGTGATTACTCATGTTTCCTGATAAATGACTCCGTTTATTCTTTGTCATATCCACCTAATAAACAACCCATTAGATTTACTATAATTCACACAGATATAGTTGTTTAACCACCAACTAATTTCACCCGATACCCTTCCTTAAGTAACAAATCATAGATCTTCTGCTTAAATTCACCCTGAATAACAATTTCCCCGTCTTTCACCGTCCCCCCTACTCCACATTTTTGTTTCAGGAATTTACCCAAGGCCCCCAGATCTTCCGCTTGTCCTATAAAACCCGTAACTAGGGTCACAACTTTGCCCTTCCGCATTTTGCGGTCAAGCTGCACTTTAAGGTTCTGCTGGTTGACAGGTAATGTCTCCGCTTCCTGAAAAAGATCGGCAAGCTGATAGTTAAAACTATCATCCGTTGAATATACAACGCCTTCGTAAGACTGTTTCTTATTTTTACTCATGATTTTAACAAATAATTTTTATCGCCTTTGGCATAATCGAAATATTTAGCTTATCGCCAAGTTCGATAGGCTCGCCATCCACATGTACCGGCGACGCCGTATCTACCTCAATTTCAATACTCTTGCCCGGGATGATCTCAACATAGCTTGACTGATCCGCGGATTTATTAAATAGGTGAAAAATCATTTTTGGTAGGATATATAAAGGGAACTTGTGCACGATACAAACATCCAATATGCCATCGTTGACCGAAGCTTGCGGTGCGATATAAGCATTGTTCCCATACTGGGGCGAGTTGGCGACACTGATCATAAAGGCCTGTCGTTCGTAGACTTTTCCGTCTATCGTTAATTTATAATGCGCCGGCTGGTATTTGCTCAGCACATTAAAAACAGATTTCATATAGCCCAATGGACCGCGGATATTTTCGTTGGCAAAGTTTTCACTCACCGATGCATCAAATCCGAGTCCCGCTATATTAAAAAAACGTCGGTCATTGATAACACCACAATCAACTTCTATAGATTCAAAACGATTTATACGGCGGATAGCTGCAGCTTCATTCATTGGGATACCTAAGTAGAGTGCCAGACCATTACCAGATCCTTCCGGAATGATACCCAAGGGTATGCCTGAACCAACTAAAGCAGACCCCAGCTCATTGATCGTTCCATCTCCACCCACCGCAATCACCGCATCGTATCCTTCCTGAACGGCCTGCAAACCGATTTCATAAGCGTGATTGGGCCTTGCAGTTTGCTGAAATGTAGGATCAAATTTCTGCAAATCCAGCACATCCAATACCTGCTTCTTAAAAGACGTTTTACGCTTTCCTCCTGAAATAGGGTTAATAACAAACAATATTTGTTTACGTTCTGACATATCCAAAGATAACGGAAATTACCAATTTCTTAAAATAATGTAATCTTTGTACGGCTTTAGCATCGCTTCCTACTCTTTTTAAAATTAAAAGACAAATTTGATTTTAAATATCCCACAAAGTATTGTAGCTTTGTCGCAACAAAAAATAGAATGTGGACTGATTTGCGTGCTGTTGCCTACACAAGCAACGACAAGGAGATTGCAACCACAGTAAAAAAGTGCTAAAAACCCTTCGCTATCACGGCTCTTATCACTTTGCTGTTATTTCATTTCTAGCGCAAATCCAATATTAAAATTACGTAAGGCATGGCTTATTTATTTACGTCAGAATCTGTTTCTGAAGGGCATCCAGACAAAGTTGCGGATCAAATTTCAGATGCATTAATAGACAATTTTTTAGCATGGGATGAAGATTCACGTGTTGCTATTGAGACTTTGGTAACGACTGGACAGGTCGTTCTCGCTGGTGAAGTTAAATCGAACATCTACTTAGATGTGCAGAAAATAGCCCGCTCTGTTATTCAAAGAATTGGCTACACAAAGTCTGAATATATGTTTGAAGCAAATTCTTGTGGTGTATTATCCGCAATCCATGAGCAATCTGCAGATATCAATCAGGGCGTGGACCGCAAAACAAGACAAGAGCAGGGGGCTGGTGATCAAGGCATCATGTTTGGTTATGCCAACAATGAAACGGACAACTTCATGCCCTTAGCCTTGGATCTTTCCCACCGCCTTTTATATGAGCTAGCAGAACTGCGTCGGGAAAACAATGAAATACAGTATCTACGTCCGGATGCGAAGTCACAAGTAACCCTGGAATATGGTGATGACCACAAACCAAAAAGAATTGACACCATTGTCATTTCTACACAACATGATGACTTCGCCACCGAACCGGTCATGTTGGACAAGATTACGCAGGATATCAAAACAATCTTAATCCCTCGCGTAAAGGCACAACTGAAGCCGGAGCTTCAGCTGTTATTCAATGATGAGATTAAATTTCATATCAATCCTACAGGTAAGTTTGTTATCGGGGGGCCGCATGGCGATACAGGGCTTACTGGCCGGAAGATCATTGTTGATACGTACGGAGGTAAAGGTGCCCATGGTGGCGGTGCCTTTTCAGGAAAAGATCCGTCAAAAGTGGATCGCTCAGCGGCATATGCTACCCGTCATATTGCCAAAAATCTCGTTGCGGCGGGTGTAGCAGATGAAATCCTTGTTCAGATCTCTTACGCAATTGGCGTAAAAGACCCAATGGGTATTTATGTGAACACCTATGGAACAAGCAAAGTAAATCTCACAGACGGTCAGATTGCTGATAAAATAGCTCATCTATTTGATATGACTCCTTATGGTATCGAAACTCGTCTTGGTTTAAGAAATCCAATCTATTCAGAGACTGCAGCTTACGGTCACATGGGACGAACTCCAAGAAAAGTAACGAAAGAATTTGAAAGTTCCACGGGAGAAAAGAAACAAATCGAGGTCGAATTATTCACTTGGGAAAAATTGGACTATATCGAAAAAGTAAAAGAAGAGTTCGGTCTATAAAGGACTAGCTAATAAAATAAAAAAGAGATGCAAGAAATGTATCTCTTTTTTTGTACCTTAATAGTTCTAAACCGTATCATCAATGAAAAGACGCAATTTTTTATTTGCACCTATGGTGCTCGTCACCGCACCCACATGGGCAAATCCGACGCAGTCAGATAATGACCTGCCCCCCAATACAATTATTCATGTTGTTAATTTTTGGCTGAAGAAAGATATCAGTGAAAAAGATAAAAAGGATTTTGTCGGTTTCTTTGAAGAACTCCGCAAAATTGACACGATCAAAACACTCAATTATGGCATTCCAGCACCGACAAATGCGCGAGCAGTCGTTGATAATAGCTTTGACTATACATTGATTGTCACATTCAAGGACCTTAAAGATATCACTATATACGAAACACACCCGATTCACCTGAAAGCAATCGAAAAATATCAGCATTTTTGGACAAAAGTCATGGTCAAAGATACTTCCATCATTAAATAAGCCCGCGTGCTTTTATCTCCAAATATTTATTGACTGAGTTGATCGTTAAATTTTCGGGTGCAGTATAGATCGTTTGAAATCCATTGCGGATGAGCTCTTGCACAATAAGCTGTTTCTCGTAGATAAATTTCTCTGCAATGATCTGGTTATAGATTTCGATGGTCTTTTTCGGAGCGCTTTTGGCTAAATTTTCTACTTCAACATTTTTGAAGACAATAACAACAATGATATGGCTCCGGTTTAACATGGAAAGGTAATTCATTTGCCTTCTCAAGGAGTCTAGTGTCTCAAAATTAGTATAGAGAAAGATCAGCGAGCGCTTATTGATATGAGCATTTGCATAGCTATAAAGTTTGCCATATTCAGGTTCCTCAAAGTTTGTGGTCACTTGATATAGCGCTTCCGAAATCTTGAGCATTTGGTTATTTCTCTTTTCAGCAGGTATAAACACATTCACATCTTTCGAAAAAGTCAACAATCCGGCTCGGTCCTGTTTTAATATTGTCGCATTTGAAAGAACTAATGATGCATTGATTGCATAATCCAGTAATGTGAGCCCATCAAAAGGCATTCGCATAGCGCGCCCCAAATCTATAAATGAATAGATCGGTTGTGATTTTTCCTCTTCATATTGATTGACCATTAACTTTTTGACCTTCGCTGTAGCCTTCCAGTTCATATGACGATAATCATCCCCCTGAACATATTCCCTGACGTGATCAAACTCCATGGCTGAGCCAATGCGACGGATACGCTTTATTCCTAATTCATTAAGTCTATTGCTCGTCGCCAAAAGCTGATACTTCCTCAATTGAATATATGATGGATAACAGGGAATCTGCTGCGCCTGATTGGTTAAAAACCTTCTCTTAAAAAAACCAAACCGCTTCACCAGAGCGATACATCGGCCAAACTCATATATACCTCTTTGCGTTGGTCGCATCAAATAAGAAATTTCAGTGCTTTGATATGCGGACAAACGCGTAAAAAATTCATTGTTCCGTATCTGCAACTGTATCGGAAATTCTTCCAAGATTTCGATGGAAGCAGGAAATGGATAAAAGGAATTGATCATTAATTTCATCGGATTTTCATCGCCGTTGGATAATTTCTCTGGATATATCCTTGTAATTTCGACACGTCCTTTGCCTGAGAATAATACAATGAAATCAAAAATCAATACCGCCAGCCACAGCCAAAACACAATCCATGCAACAGTAAACAATCCCCTCATAAAAAAAGAGATTGCAAAGAACATCGCTATTCCCAACAAGGAATAGAAAAACTGATTGGTCAGAAAGAGCTGCTTTATTTTCGCCATTATCTTGGAATTTCTACCGAATTAATGATTTGATCTATCACATAAGTCGTTGTAAAGCCTTCCATTTCTCGCTCAGGAGTCAACATGACCCGATGACCTAATACCGCAGCAGCCACTCTTCGAATATCCTCGGGTGTCACAAAATCTCGTCCGCTCAACGCCGCAGATGCTTTGGACGACTCCAGTAGCGCAATAGAAGCCCTCGGCGAAGCCCCCAAAGTTAAGCTCGGATTGGTACGTGTTTTTATGATCACCTGAGCAATATAATTTAACAATTCGTCATGTACAAAAATTGATTTGATCAGACGCTGAAAAGAGAAAATCTCTTCCGCCGAAACCACACTGCCAACTTGATCCTCTTTATTTGATGCTTTTTGTGCATGATGCTCCTTCAAAATTTCCAATTCGTGCTGAAGTTCCGGATAATCCACATTGATCTTAAATAGAAAACGATCCAACTGCGCTTCAGGCAAACGATAAGTTCCTTCATGCTCGATGGGATTTTGCGTAGCGAAAACTATAAATGGAACAGGCAAGAGATAGGTATTTCCATCGACCGAAACTTGATGCTCTGCCATACTTTCAAAAAGCGCGGCCTGCGTTTTCGCAGGAGCACGGTTGATCTCGTCAATCAAAACAATATTAGCGAAAATCGGCCCTTTGCGAAATTCAAATTCATTGCTCTTTAGATCCAGAATAGATGACCCGGTCACATCTGAAGGCATCAAATCTGGGGTGAACTGAATCCGTTTAAAGTCACTACTGATTGTTTTGGCAATTAATTTTGCAGATAAAGTCTTCGCTACACCCGGTAACCCTTCTATTAAAGAGTGTCCGGACGCTAAAATCGAAATCAATAACATATCAATCAATTGATCCTGTCCTACAATAACTTTTTTTACCTCCGACTTTACCTGAGCCATTTTTTCATATAAACCCGATATATCAATTCGGTTTTCAAAAGATATATATTTATCGAAGTCACTCATATCATTTTTGCTTTATGTTTAAAATCTTCTATAATTTCATTGATCTGTCTTAATTGGGTCAAGTCGTGCATTTGTGTTCCCTGCATCCGAATTATTAACCCAATGAGCTGTTGTGTTTCAGCAAGTGGAACACCTGACCGCTCAGCCAATTCTTCACAGAACCCGTTTTCTCTTAACTCCAGTGTATCCATATGAAAACGGCTCCGAAGGTCGTGTAGAAAATAATCTATTTTTTTATCAACCATATTGCCCGGCGTGCCGTTTTCATAATATAAAGTCGCAATTGTTTCACAAAATTCTTTGGAAAGATTCGGCTCCGGTTTGACAATCGCCACCGCACGCTGTTCTCTTTTACTCTTAAACACAAGTAAAAGAATAAGTCCCCCCAACAGCACATACCAAGCTTGTCTTAATCCTTCATTAGTCAATAAAACCCGCAATGGAGTACGATATTGATCCATATTCGCCTTGAAATCATACCAGGCAATCGGTTTATCGTTTAAATATGATAATGCTTTGGCAGCATAAGCATATTGAGAAGCGGAGTTCAATAAATAATAATTGCCAAATAAATCGGGAGTCAAATGTAGATAAAGTCGACCTTTACCAACGCTCACTTCGACGAAATTAGGTAATAAATAATCTTGATAAGTGATTCCCCCTAAAATAGTCGCATTTTTTGGCAATTTACTAAACACCTCGCTTAAGTCCGATTTAGCATAATGAATTTTAATATTCTCGTTGGCCAGCTTCACTCTTAAATGACTTTTAATATCAACACCTTTCTTGTAACCATAGAAATCCTCCACTTTTATGTTTAGGGAATCCAAAAGAGTATAGTCAATCGTTTCAGCGATAATCATTGCTTTCCCCCCTTGAGACACATAGTCAAGTAATTTATTGCTGGCTGCTTCACCCAAGGAAAAATACGAGGTATAAAACAGCAGATTCATTGCAGTTCCCTGTGTACTATCCAGGTATTCATAGAGCGGGCGCTTGACGTCTACATTGCGCTGATCAATTATATACTTTAATTCCTGCCGGAGCACATAGGCTCCAAAAGGATTTTTATCTTTTGCATCGAAAGTTCGATCCCAAATTATCGGTTTCTTGCTCGTCATATCAATGACGCCAATCAGTAGCAAAACAGCTCCCAGCAATATCAATCCAAATTTTACTGATCCTTTCATTTAATTTGATTTTGATATTGGTTAAACAGTTGTTCATAATGACTAAAGTCGGACTCTTTTAATTCAAATTGTCCAAACCAGACGTAGTCAAATACCCGGGTACATTCCTCGAAGCCCACACGCAAATCCTTATCTTGGAGCTCATTCGCAAATTCTGCATTTGTTTTACTATGCTTCCATTTGATATAACCTGCTTGTGCCAACTTTTGAATATTCAATAATTGTAGGTAACGAATTCCCAGCGCATAATTTTTCTGTGCAATAGCATCCTGGATATACTGACTGAGATCGCTGTTCATCAAGTTTCTTTCCACATACGCCAATGTATCCAAAGCGTCTGCTTCATACTCATGTTTAATGAAATACTGGTTTTTATTGTATAATATCTTATAGAGCATAAAAACCAGCGCTATTAACGCCAGGAAGGCAAATACATAACCAAATTCTTTGTTAAATTTATATGGATTATCCGGCATGATATCCCCGAGCCATTCCGAAATACGTTGTAAGATACGTTGCAATACACTTATTTTATCTTTGATATTCTCAGAATACACAAAATCATCACGCTCATATCGTTTGATAATTTCCGGATAGGGATCCATCTTAAAAGCGCGTTCTTGGCTATATTTAGGAATAGAATCAAATAAATGCGGATCCCAAAGGTCATCTTTTCTATCCGCTGCTTTAGCCATCGCAACGGAATCTACCATAGCAGAATCCAAAAGGGATACAACAGAATCTACAGTCACCGAATCTGCAGAATATCTTTCTGAATCCGTCTCACGCGGTTTCGGATCACAGGCGCTCAATGAAAGCATGTATAAAAAGAAAAAAACAAATAGTAGCCTATTCATTTCCACCTCCAATCTGATCAATCATCCCATAAATACGTTCCCCGAATTTGAGGTCCTTGGCCGTTTCGTAAATTATCCCATTGGCCAAGACACCGGACATATATAAAAATAACGTAAATAGAGTAATAAACATCCCGCCCAAGGTCATCAGTAATTTCCCCCAGGACGAATCAAAGAAGGCCGCTTCCATCCCCAAAAAATTGTAAGATATCAGGGAAACAATTATTAAAGGAACAACAGAGATCATCATAACGGCCATTTGGAAAATAAAATTGACAATATAAGCCGCTACACCGTATTGGATCAACTTTTTGCTCAGCATAACATAAGCATCTGTAAAACAGCTTCCCAAATCTGAATAACCTTCACGATAAAATAAAAACGAACTAAATAACCAAATTCCGACCATTGACATTAATATACCAATTGCAAAGCTTCCGATAAACGGGATAAATGCCGAGATTACAGCAACGATGGCGAGTGGTATAAAAACAACGATCAAAGCCAAGATCATCGCAAATAAGAACATAAAATACTTACCTATATTTGCCCTAAAATTTCGTAAGACCTCCTTTCCTGTGAACAATGTGTTTTTACGTTCTTTCAGCAGAATAAAGTATTCGATAGAAATTCCATATACATATAATCCCAGCGCAATTAGAGCCATGATCAGTAATGCAGCCCAGGTAAATCCATCAATATCTTCAAATGAACTACTGTGTGCAGAGAACGTAATTTTTGTAGAAAGGAAATAATATACCAATGCTATTGCTGCTAGCGGTAATGCAGACAGCCCAAATATGGTCGTCACAAAATGTTTATAGATCAATTTAAAAAGATCAATAAAGCTCTGGACAAAATCGCCTATCTTTCGTTCTTTCTGAAATTCAAAATCTACTTCCATTGATATCGTTTTGCTAACCGATAGGGGTTAATAACATAAAAAAATAGTATTGCCAGCAATGACAGGAGTATGATGAATATACTGAACCAAACAGATACGTTATAATATCTTGTTACAAAACCTTCTAATGTACCGGCGACGATAAAAAATGGTATCGTGCTGACCAATACCTTCATGGATGTCTTTGCTGTCTGAACAAAAGAAGCCATCCGGGTATAAGATTTGGGAAACAAAATGCTATTTCCGATTGCAAGCCCACAGCCTCCAGCGACAACAATCACAGAAATTTCAATCGTGCCATGGATCCATATCGCAGACATAGCCTTCCCCATCACACCATATTGGAAAAACATCTGATGGAATGCCCCCAACATAATGCCATTGCTAAACAATATATAGCCCGTACCGATACTCAAAAACAGCCCAAAAGCAAAAGCCATAAAAGCCACACGGACATTATTGATTGTAATCCAAATCGCTGATCCAAAACTACTTCCTTTACCATAAACTGCAGCAGGATCGCCTGCTTTAATGCTCTCTATGGTGGAATCTACATAAAAATCTCCCAAAATAAGCCGAATAAAATCTATATCGTACATCGCCGAAAGGAAGCCAATCGCTGATGCAAGAACAAAAATCAATAGGGAATAAAAAAGCTGCCTACGAATTGACCAAGTTGCCTGTGGAATCTCCTCGTTGATAAAAGACTTGAATCTACTATTGGAAGCCTTTCGATCCTTGTAGATTTTTTGATGTGCAGTTACAGCAAGTTCATTTAAATAATTTCGTACCTTACTATTGGGATAAAATGTCTGCGCATAAGCAAGATCATTTGTTAGCTCAATATAGTTCGATGCCAATTCATCTGGATCTACCTGTATGTTAATTGACAAATTATTTTCAATTAACGTCCATTTTTCTTTATTTCGTTCTACAAATGATGCTTCTCTCATTAATTTTTTTAACTGGCTAAACCAAATATATGAATAAGCTTGAGATAAACACAGCACAAAATGTAAAAATCCAGTATAATCTTGCTAGCCTAGGTTCGAGGATGATCGCATTTGCCATTGATTACTTTATTATTGTCTGTTACTTTTTCTTTTGTATGTTTCTGTTGGATGCATTAAATATCACAAGCAGCGACCCCTATCTTTTCTATGGTATTATAATGGGAATGACATTACCCGCATTTTTTTATACCTTAATTGCTGAAACAGCATTCGGCGGACAAACTATTGGTAAAAAGATTATGAAAATTAAAGTGGTGAAGCTTGATGGTTCACGCGCTGATTTTTATCAATACCTATCCCGCTGGACCTTATCAATCGTCGATATATGGATGACAATGGGCGGCATTGCAATTACCTCAATTGTGCTCTCCAAACATGGTCAGCGTATTGGGGATATTGCCGGAGAAACATCTGTCATTAGTTCGAAACCCAGTCTGAAGCTCAGCGATACCATTTATGAGGAAACTTTTGAAAATCATCCTATTTTGTTTCCTCAGGTCATCAAGTTAAGCGACAAAGACGCCAATGCGATCAAAGATGTCTATCAAACTGCATTTGATAGACGGGATGTAGGCATACTGACCGCCTTAGTTCAACGTTTAGAAACAATTATGGAGGTGAAACATCCCGAAAAGATGACCCCGAATGATTTCGTTCTACAAGTCATGAAAGATCACTATAGCATGTTTAAGGATAAATAGACCTGAATACCCTCTTAAGTTCTGCACTTACTTGGTTAATGCAACCGATATTAGTCAAGTATTACATCTTTTGTAGGTTTATAATTGAATTAGCAGCACACAGCTCCCATTAGAAGGCAAATGGAGATGTACCCATAATTTGTTTTTTGTGAAGAGCGCATTATGGGATTTAAATACAAGAAAGGACCGAATAATCGGCCCTTTATATGTTTTAGCTAGAAAATTATTAAGCTGTTACAGAAGCTGCCGAAGTTGGTATCTGACGATCCACTTTTTTAACTAAACCTTGTAAGACATTTCCCGGACCAACTTCCACAAATGCTGTGGCACCATCGGCGAGCATATTTTGTACAGTCTGTGTCCAACGAACAGCCCCAGTCAACTGTGCGATCAAATTTTGCTTAATAATAGCAGGTTCCGTTTGTGGCTGCGCATCAATATTCTGATAAATTGGACATCTCGGAGATAGAATATCCGTAGCTTCAATCGCTGTCTGCAATTCTACTTTAGCGGATTCCATCAGTGGAGAATGGAATGCACCACCAACATTTAATTTTAGTGCCCTCTTCGCTCCAGCCTCAGTCAATAAGGCACAGGCTTTATCGACACCTTCAATTGATCCTGAGATCACCAATTGTCCCGGACAATTGTAGTTTGCCGCGACAACAACATCATCCACTTTAGCACAAATCTCTTCTACGATGGCGTCCTCCAATCCTAAAATTGCCGCCATTGTTGAAGGTTGCAATTCACAAGCTTTTTGCATGGCATTTGCACGCTGGGACACCAATTTCAATCCATCTTCGAAACTTAAAGCACCCGCCGCAACCAATGCCGAAAACTCACCCAAGGAATGTCCTGCAACCATGTCTGGCTGAAAAGAGTCGCCTAATGCTTTCGCCAAAATAACAGAATGCAAAAAAATCGCAGGCTGCGTAACATTGGTCTGTTTCAATTCTTCATCCGTACCGGAAAACATAATATCCGTGATACGAAATCCCAAAATATCATTTGCTTTCTCGAATAAAGCTTTTGTTTCTTCATTTAAATTATACAGGTCTTGCCCCATCCCAACAAATTGGGCTCCTTGACCAGGAAATACATATGCTGTTTTCATCTGTTATATTTTTTCTTTAATGGCTGATAAGAGCTTGCAAGCTCGGTTTCATATTTAAGAATTACTGTAATCGCAAATATATAGAATTCTATCAAATATTAATCTTCCGGAACAAAACTCAACGACAACATCTTCCGGGGATCAAATACATCCTGTGCAATCGCCAAAAGGTTTGTACGATCTAAATGTTGTATTTTCTCGATCACGTCATTCAATAAGATAACGCGGTCATAATCCATCACATTCTTTGCCGCCGAAATAATCATACTCATTCTATTTTCTTCCGTCAGGGCAATTTGACCAATAAATTTCTGCTTTGCCTTCTTCAATTTGATTTCGGAAAGTGGCTGCTCACACAGTTTATGTAGCTCTTTAAATACGAGTCTTTTAGCTTTTTCAACCTTTTCCTCATCGGTTCCCAGATAGATGCTAAATAATCCTGTATCTGAAAAAATCGTGTAATTGGATTCGATGGTATAGGCAATCCCGTATTTTTCCCGGATGGAGAGGTTGAGAATCGACCCCATTCCCATCCCGCCCAACATATTATTCAAAAGCAACAGGCCGGTTTTGCGCTCATCACGGTAGTCGTAAGCCAATGATCCGAGCATATAATGCACCTGATTAATGGGCTTGGGGACCTCAAGTTGCAGCGCTGTAATTGGTTTTACATCATTTCTGGAACGTGAAATTGCATGTTGCTCTATCTCTCCAAAGACCTTATGCAACAATTTCTCGACCTCTCGTAGACTGTAATTACCTGTGATACCGATCACCATCTCATGCGTATCGTAGTTTGAGCGCATAAAGTCTGTGATATCATTCCTTTGCAAGGCTAAAAGCTGATCTTCAAGTCCCAATATATTGTGTCCTAAACCAGAGCCTTTAAACACGAGATCTTCAAAATCGTCGACGATGGATTCTTCCGGGCTATCCAAATAAGAAGCCATTTCATCAACGATAACCGATTTTTCTTTGTCCATCTCCACCTCGGGAAAAGTAGAATGAAAGAAAATATCCTCAAATAAATCCAGCGCCCGGTGGAGATATGGTTGCAATATGGAGGCATGAACACAGGTATATTCTTTTGTGGTATAAGCATTCAGGTCACCACCGACAGACTCCAGATGATCGATAATCTGCTGCGTTGAACGTTTCTCAGTTCGCTTAAATAAAAGATGTTCAATAAAATGAGCAACCCCAAATTTACCCTCCGATTCGTCCCTTGACCCCGCATTGATGACCATACACACATGGGTTACCGGCAAATTTTGATATTGGAATACCACACGGATTCCATTTGAAAGTCTAATGATTTCGTACTCCATTCAGTTTATGAAATTTCTCTAATTGATGTGTTTACGCATAAATTTGCGCGGGTGAAAAGCAAAACCATTTTTCTTATACAGATGAATGGCCCGCTCGTTATGTTCCTCGACTTCCAGCAAGATCATTTTACAATTCTTTGATTCCAGGTAGGAAGTTACAAAATCGACGGCCAATTTTCCAAGCCCCATCCCCCGGGCTTTTTCGCCCACAAAAAGTTCATCGAGAAGCCCGACTCTTCCTTTGAATTCAAAACTAAAGAAATAAGCGACGATCATATAACCCAAAATATCTTCTCCTTTGCGAATCAACCAAGCTTGTCCAAGTTGAGGGTTATTAACAAAAAGATCAAAATTATCAATCGTTGTCTTGCGGTCGATATCGTACCCATCGATGGCATAAAACTCTTCCATCATAGCTACAATAGCCGGGATATCTCCAATTGCTAATTCATCAAACTTAATCATTTCGTATCTGTTTCTGCAAAGCTAGGTATTTTTAAATGCAAAACGGTCATAGTGAAATCACTATGACCGTCTTTTATTCGTTATAAGATCGTTATTATTTACATACGTGGTGGACGCATTCCTCCTGGGAATCTATTTTCCCCTTCAGGATTACCCATCGCAAATTTCTGGAACTTATACGTAAATAACAGCATAAAGTAGCGTCCGAGACGGTTGGTACGGCTATCAGTAGTTAAGAAGCCATCTACCGTACGAGACAGATTTGTTTGTTGATTTAATAAATCAAATGCTTGCAGACGTAATGTCCCACGTTGCTCTTTTAAGAATCTTTGTTCTACATAGGTATTGATAATGAACGGATTGGAAGACAATCCCTGACCATATCCCTGATTGAAAGATTTAGAGAGATCGGCGCCAAAAATAGTATTCTTCAGAATATTGTATGAACCAACTAAGGTTGGTGTCCAAGTCTGAATATCACTATTTCGCTGTAACAGACTATTTTCTGTATGTGTAAACTGGTAACGAACCCCGGGATTGATTTCCAGATTCTCAGAGGGGTTATAACGGAACATTAATCCCTGAGTCAGGACGAAATTACGAGCGACGTTTTTCTGTCCGATATTGTCATTTTCATCAATTGAAGAATAGCCAATGGTTTTATTTACTGAAATCCCCCCCATCAACATCACGTTAAAGGTTTTTTCTTTCCAGGATTTACCATAATGATAAAATGAATTGATCGCATACGGACGATCTCCGGTCTCGTTTAAATAGCGTGTCTCTGAGATCAATGCCGAATCAATTTTTCCTGTTGTGGGATCTTGTTGAATAGGGCCGTAGTACGATTTGTTTAAGCTAACAATTTTATTGTCTGCCAGTGAACCATTGAGGAACACAAAGAAATTGTTTCCTTTCTGAAAGTCATTTTTGCGAAATCGTAGTTTCAAATCGTGGTTAAATTCTGGACTCAGACTCGCATTTCCATAAACAATATTTGTCGAGCTTGTGCTCAGATTATATGGCAATATTTGCGATACACCTGGTTCTGTCGGAGATCCAGAGTAGTTTACGCTTAAATTGGATTGACGTGAAAATTTATATTCAAAACGAGCGATCGGCATCCAGTTCATATTCTTGCGGGAAATCGGAATAATCTCACCCGAATTAATCGCTGATCCTGTCAATTGGGAGGGTTGACCAGCCACACCCACAGAGTACGTCACTTTATCATTGCTGAAGAGATAGTTCGCTCCGATTTTATGCGTTGTAAAAGCATAGTCATAATTATAGTCAAGGTTTAGCTTCGCATTTTCAAATGCGTTTTCAATAATACTGCTATCCTTATCATAACCCATTTGAGTGATATTATTGTCGTATTTATTTTTATTAAAATCATAGGTTATCTCTAATTTTCCGTTTTTGGATAGAGGTTCAGTATAATTTACCGAAGCTCCGGCATTCCAGCTCTTATTGAGCGCATCCTGAACCGTACGTTGGTAAATGTTGCTCATGGTTTGGTTGATATTGGACGGGTCGTAAATATACCTGTCGAGTATCTGATTTACGTCTTTATCTGTTTTGGCATTATTGTAATTGAAATTGAAAAACAAGTTACGTCCCTTGTCATTCAGTTTACGGTTATATAAACCACTGATCCCAAACCTTGGCGCAGTGGAATTTGTTCCAGTTGTTAGTACTTGCTTATTATCCAAAACATTACTTAAATAAGTAATGGAATTGGTTATCGCATTATTATTCCCGTCATCATAGCCAAACTGTGGCACTAGCTTAATGTAATCCTTCGCGGTGGGCTTCCACTCTACGTTTGCCTCAAAACGATGATTTCCGCCAATGGTATTTGAATTTGCATCTACGCTATCCGCCTGCGACCGACCGGGCGTTGCATTCACAATATATCGTTGCGAGAGTGTTGTATTATTGCTATGGCTATAACTATAGCTACCATAGGCTGTCAATTTATCCGAAAAATCCTTACGAAAATTAAGTCCGATGGAGCCTATTTTGGTCAGACCGTCTGAGCCACCAAACATACCGCCGCCACGACGTCCACCACCACCCTGGCCGCGCCGGGCACCGCCACCTGTGGTATTAAAATCAAACAGGGGCGCATTGGTGTTGTTTAAATTTCCGAGAACAGAAATCTGCTCGCCTTCGCGCATTCCCATCCACATTCCTGTTGCCTGATAACGGTCTTCGGTACCGTAGCCTGCACGGAGTGTCGTCATATGACCTTGGTTGTATTTAGGATCAATCTGAATGTTCAGTACTTTTTCGGAATCGCCATTCTTATTTCCTGTAATATTGGCCATGTCCCCGTAGTCATCGATAATCTGCATTTTTTGGATAATATTGGCAGGAAGGTTTTGAGTGGCGGTTTTTACATCTCCACCAAAAAAGTCCTTACCATTGATCCGCACTCGTTTCACCGATTCTCCCTGAGCAGTGACATTACCATCTTTATCCACCTCCACGCCCTGTAGTTTTTTTAAAGCATCTTCCGCAACGGATCCATCACGTAATTTCAGGTCCTTCATCGTGTACTCTAGGGTATCACTTTTCACGACTACCGTCGGCACCCCATCCACAACGACTTCCTCAAGCATTTGAGAATTCTGTTGTAAAGTCAGACTTGGGATAACGTATTTTACCTCTCCCTTCGGAAAGCCGAACTCTTTTTCAAAACGTTCAAAGCCTAAATTAGAAACAGTAATCTTAAATGTATCTGCCTTGATCTTATCAAAGATGAAAATCCCGGCCATATTTGAACCTGCAGTCATGGAATCCAATTTTGAAGTCAACCTAACTGTTGCTCCCGCAATAACGCGGTTTTTATCGTCTTTCAACATTCCTTGTACACTTCTCGTCTGACCATATACGGTGCATCCTGTTAACATACTCAACAAAAAAAGCATGAAGCCTCTCATAATACTTATTTTTATATTTCTATAATTGACAAATTCTTGACTGAATGATCCTGTTTTATTTAACCCATTCCTCCGCTGTCCATGCTCAACAGCACATTCAATATCTTTACAAAAGAAGAGATTATTAGTGTTAATTAATGTAAAAGGGCATTATTCACACAGAAGTTACAATGCAAAACTCTAATTTTATTTGTACTTTCGTTCATTTACAGAATAAAAGATGCTACTATCATATTATCAAGATCAACAGGTTGAAGCCGGATGTGACGAGGCAGGTAGAGGTTGCTTGGCAGGACCGGTCTTTGCGGCAGCAGTAATTTTCCCTGCCGATTACCATCATGAGCTTCTAAACGATTCGAAAAAACTAAGCGAAAAAAAACGCATGGCATTGCGCCCGATTATTGAACGGGAAGCACTCGCCTATGCTGTGGCGAGTGTCTCAGCGGAAGAAATAGACCGCATTAATATTCACAATGCCAGTTATCTTGCCATGCATAAAGCATTGGATATGCTACAGATAAAAGCAGAATATATTATTGTGGATGGAAACAGGTTTATTCCTTACCAAGAAATCCCCCACTCGTGCATCATAAAAGGTGATGGCAAATATCTTTCTATTGCAGCGGCTTCCATCTTGGCTAAAACCTACCGAGATGAATACATGGACAATATTGCTTCGGATTACCCCGCTTATGATTGGCTTAATAATAAAGGCTATCCGACTGTAAGACACCGGACTGCGGTGCTTGAATACGGGTCAACACCACATCATAGAAAAAGCTTTAGAATAACTGATCCACAGCTCAAATTATTCTAAAGCTTCAACCTTTAAAAAAGAAACAGCTGTGCTATGCAGCTGTTTCTTTTTCTGTCTCCCGTAACGAGAAATATGCTGCTGCCACTATTCCTAATCCAAGGATAATCGATGATATTAAAGTCAAAAGATTCCCCATCTTATGTGATTCCGGATCAAAGATAAATTCGATTTTATGTGTTCCTGATGGCAGCTGTAAAGCTCTCAGCAAATAATCTGCACGGATAATTGGTATTTCTTTTCCATCGACATACGCCTTCCATCCTTTATCATAAAAAACTTCAGAGAATACCGCAAATGCGTCATTGGTAGCTGTGTATTCGTACTGCATTTTATCAGGATGGTACGATGTCAGTTTAATTTCCCCTGTTGTAGCCGAGCTGGACGTTTTTGCTTTGATTTCATTCTGATACTGTTGATTCACAAAAGCTTCTTTACGTGGATCAAAAGAGCTGATCGCCTGCATTTCTTCCGCATTTCCTTTTACAAAGGTTATTTTATCCACAAACCAGGCATTGCCAGCCGCTGTGCTCCGTCTCACGATACGCTGCGATTGATTTTGAGGATCTGTTGTGATCAAGTAACGCACATTGAACATATCCAGCACATCTTCATTGAGCGCTCCGTTGAATTGATTCTCCAAGATTTCCTGAAAACGCATTAATTTAGCGGCATGATACCCCCCTAATGATTTATGGTAATAGGAAGGACGGGCATCAGAAAATGGATCTGTTGTCAGGTCAAGGACGCGATAACTTGGGTCTTTATCCATCAAGATCAATTGGTCAACCTCACGTTGCTGGAATACCTGCTGTGCAGTCGCTCCCTTCTCCATAAAAGATTTATCATTCAAAAAGCGTTTATCTACGCTCCACAGATCGAATAGGAACAAGACAAGCAAAATCCCCAATAATGCCCCTTCACTGACTTTCCTTTTGAGGTAAAACCAAACAGCCCCAAATGTGAGCAATACAATAACAAAGGAACGATAGGCATCCTTACTTGCGATATCTTTACGGTCCAAAACCAGTTGATTCACCATCTCTGTCGCAAAAGATTTATCACCAATCTGTTGTGTGAAAGACTCTATTAAATTATTATGACCGGCATTTCTAAAATTCAAGAACAGATCCGGCAGCAAACCGATCAGCAGACAAACTCCACCGATACCAACAAAAGTATACAGCACTTTCTTGTCCAGGTTTGGAATTTCTTTGGCCCGTGTTAGCAACTCATTTACTGTCATAATAGCCATCAGCGGCACTGTAATTGAAACGAGTACCAAGATGGATTCCACGGCCCGAAACTTGTTGTACATCGGGAAATAATCAAAAAATAGATCCGAAACCAGTGTAAAGTTCTTTCCGAATGACAAAAGCAAGGCTAATACAGTGGTCGTCAGTATCCACCACTTTAGGCGGTTCTTAACAATGACAAGTCCCAGAATGAACAAGAAGAAAATGCCAGCCCCAAAATACCATGGCCCTGAAGTAAAACGCTTATCACCCCAATAGGTCGGCATTCCTTGCGCCATCTGTCCTGCCTGAACCGCAGATGCCCCCCCTTTTTCCATAAAGAACTTGGCTACATGTGACTTTTCATCCAATTGACCACCACTTGCTCCCCCATAAGCATTAGGAATCATAAAGGTCATGGTCTCGCCGACACCTTGGCTCCACTCGTAAGCGTATTCCTTATCAAGTCCTTTTTCTTTTGTATTGTTATTATCGACCTTTGTAATGTTGGCATGCCCGCGTGTACTCAGTTTACTATACTCCCAGGTAGGCAATAAAATAGAAGCGTTGACCATCAAAGCAATGATAACCGCAATCACTTGTCTCCCCGAGGCGATAAAGAACTCCTTTAGTTGTTTTTGCTTGATCGCATCGACTAAGATAAAAATAACGTATACCATCAAGGCCATTAACAAGTAATAAGTCGTCTGTAAGTGATTGACACGGATCTCTAGAGAGAGAAATAAAGCCAGCAGTACCGGCCCCCACAGCCTGCTTCCACGGTAACACATGATCACCGCAGCGATGACGGGCGGTATAAAAGCGATAGCATTGGCCCGGGTGATATGTCCTGCCTCTATATAAATAAAGTTGTATGATGTAAAGGCTATTGCCACTGCGCCCACCGCGGCGAGCCAGGGTTTGATGCGTAATACGCTAAAAAGAAAATAAGCCCCCAAAAGATAAAACAACACAGTGTCCATTGGGCTTGGAAAAACAAATTTGACGGCTTTCAGCATATAAGTGCCGATGTTATTTTCGTTCGCTTGCCAGATCTGATAGGTTGGCATTCCTCCAAACATGGAATTCGTCCACATAGGAGCTTTCCCATCTTTGGCTTTATAGTCAAATAATTCTTTTTGCCCAGCTTGCGCCTGCACCACATCCGATTGAGCAAGAGTCTTTCCCTGCCAGACGGGCGTGAAATAAAAAAATACGAGCACAATGAATAGCGCAATAACGATTAAATGTGCTGAATTTACCTTAAACCAATTTTTCATTTATCCTCTTAGGTTGTTTACAAGTCTTAAAAGCCAAACTTAGATAAATTTGTTTTTATATACAATTATAATTATGACCAATCTATTAAATATGCCTCGCTTGATCCTAGAAAGAAAAGATCACAGAAAGTGTAAGGCCAATCGCGCGATTTCCTCACTTAATTAATACCGTAACGACAGTTCCTGAAAATGAAATGAGACGCCTTTTGCAAAAAAGGCCCTAATTAAAATTAGGGCCAATCTGGATTTATTTCATCTTAACGGCAGTTCCCGTTGCCCCGACCATCATCATTCCGCCTGTTCCTACAGTCTGGAAATCCAGCCGAACGCCTACGACAGCATCGGCTCCTAACGCCCTAGCGCGGTCTTCAAGCTCACGCAATGCTGCCTCACGGGTTTCCTGAAATGCACGCTCATAAGAATTAGAACGACCACCAAAAAAATCCCTAAAACCGGCCATCATATCTTTAATGGCATTCGCTCCAAGAACAACCTCTGAAGAAACAATCCCCAGATAACGATCGATCTGGTGCCCCTCGATAATACTTGTTGTTGTTAATAACATAATTTTTATTCTCCTTTTTGAATTAACTTATTAATATTGGACAATTCGCCAAAAACAACCAAGATGTCACCTTCTGCCATTACTGTTTCAGAGGTGGCAATACCAGATGCTTCCTTTTGTTCCTTGGTAATTCCGTCCTTAATTGTCTCTGTAATCTTCACTGTTGTCAATACGATAATTTTATAAAGGTTGGTCAGATTGGCCTCCCGCAATGTCATTCCAACATAACGCTGTGGCACCTTTGTTTCTACGATGGAATACCGATCTGATACCTTAAATGAATCAACAATATCAATATTGTCCAACCGCATTGCCAATCGCTCTGCGGCTTCTTCCTCTGGCATGATATATTCATTGATCTCCATAGCTTCCAAAACTGTCTTCTGTAAATCAGATACGATACGGCCAATGATACGTTTTACTTTTAGTTGCTTTAGGAGTGCAACTGTCATGAGCGATGCGCCTTCATCTTCTCCAATGGCGACAATGACAGCATGAGCGTCTTTTAAAGGCAGCGAAGATACAGCCTCCCGGTCTGTAGTATCTAGGCATACTGTATGCGTGATCTTATCTTTGAGCTGCTCTACAATAGTTAGATTTCGATCCGCACCGATGACTTCATGACCGAGTTCGGTAAGATGGACACCCAATGAACGTCCGAAGTGCCCTAACCCTAAAACAATATACTTCATAACTCAAACTAAGATAAATTTATTTTATTTGCAAGTCTAATCGCTTTACAAATAGACGCACTTTGATCTTTTGTATATTTATACAGAAGAAAAAAATTAAAACAGGATCTTTTCTTCCGGAAATATAATATTTCTACGGGTCGTATTTTTAATAAATGCTACCAACAAGGTCAACATGCCTACACGACCAACCAGCATGGTCACGACTATGATCAATTTTCCCCCCATACTTAAGGAAGGCGTTATTCCCAAACTTAATCCGCAGGTCGTATATGCCGATAAGGATTCAAAAAGCAAATCTTTCATGCTTTTGTCCGGATCGGTAAAAATAAGAACAAAAAAACTCAGCCCAACGACAAGGAATGACAATAGGATAATCGCAAAAGCCTTATTCACGGATTCACTCGCTATTCTCCTTTTAAAAATTTCAATATATTCTTTTCCTTTTGCCAAAGAAATGATATTCATAAAAGATAGCGCCACTGTCGTCACTTTTACTCCACCTCCAGTAGACCCCGGAGAAGCTCCCACCCACATCAATACCATAATCAGAAAAGTAGTTGGCGCGCCGACGAAACTCAGATCAATGCTATTGTAGCCCGCCGAACGCGCAGCATTTGCCATAAAAAACGATGTTGCCCATTCTCCGTCAAAACCTTTTTCCAAAGAAAGTGTATTCTTGCGTTCTAAAAAATAAAAGAACAGCGTTGCTGCAACAATAATTATCGCATTACATAGCAATACTAATTTGGAGTTAAAACTAAAGCTCCACGCCTTATGTTTGTAATTTTTCTTCGTAACCAAACGGTGATACCAAAGCAATATTGACTCCTTAACGTAGGTATAGAAGTTCAGTACAATTCCAAAGCCTAATCCACCAAGAATAAACAACGAAGAGAGCGCCAGCTGAAATGGATAGTTGAACTTATAGGCCTCATTGGTGATTCCGCCAGATAAAATAGAGAATCCAGCGTTACAAAATGAAGAAATGGAATGGAAGATGGAAAAGAAAATCATACTCCCCATATTAGGGAAATTAGCCTTTTCAAGGGTACTAAAGATCAATACCGCGCCTAGAAATTCAAACAATAGTGTAATAAATATCATGGTCAACAAGGTCTTGATCACCGAGGCCACTTTATTTTCCCCCAATATTTCGCCAAACATCAATTGGTTTTTGAATGAAAATCCGCCAGAAAAAAAATAGCCAAAGAAACCCGTAAAGGTCATGATTCCGAGTCCGCCGACTTGTATCAATACAATAATAACGGTCTGGCCAAACATGCTAAAGTTGGTCGAAATATCTGCTACGGATAATCCAGTTATACAGACAGCACTGGTCGCCATAAATAAGGCATCGACAAAACTGAGCGGAGCTTCTATTGTTGTTCGCGGTAGCATCAATAGGACTGTCCCGATCAGGATAAGCACAAGGAAACTGATGACAAACAGTATGGTGGGGTTAAAATAAAAATTATCGAAAAAGAGGGTACTTTTGGATAGCTCAGCGATAAAAATAATATAAATACCCAAGTAAATCCACTGCTCACGGGAAAAAACAGCTAGTGCTTCAATTCCGGCAAAACGGGCTATCAAAATAAAAATAAAATAAATCAGGATGAGCAGTCCGGAGTAATGTTCGACGGCAATTTTTTTCAGCGCATAAATGGATGATGACTCCCGCAACGCAATCATAAAAAAAAGCACAAAAAATAAGTAATGAATTGTCTTGCCCAGTAATATGCCCAACATCGGGTCTGTGACATAACCTACGTTGAAAATCACAATTGCAGCACAAATCATGCTGGCGTACAACATGATCTTATCTACTAGACCGTTTTTATATTTGAAAACAAATCGAACAAAACTTAATATCGAATCTATCATTATAAACCGCAAACTAAGATAAATTTGCCTTTATTCAAAAATCTACCTGCATCTTCTCCTCCTATGGGCAGGCTATTTCCACGTGAAACGGAATCTGCCGAGGCTTTTGCTCCACCCCTGTCCCCTAATCCCCAGGATTTTCTTTCTCCAATTCCTTTTCAGCCTTCTCTCGATCCCGTTTTCGTTTTTCTTCTATTTTAGCGGCTGCTTTTGCCTCCTCTTCTTTTTCCTCCTTTAGCAATTCTTCGGCAGTTTTATGCTTTTTAAATATCCCCGAGAATAATTTCTTCGCTTTCTCCACTCCGCTCACGACCTTCTCAACACGATCAGCCGTATTCATTAATTTTGCCTCGCGCTCTGGTCCTAAACCAACACATTGCTTGATACCCATCAGCAAACTTTGCCACATTGCTTTAAAGAAAGGATGATAGGGATCCCTATGTTTGTTGATATGCCCTATCGTGTATTTACCATACAGGTCGGGGTTGCCGGGATTGAATAAAACCTGATTGACCATGAAAGAAAGAAAGCCTTTCTTTTCCCTGCGTCCGTCGTCACCTGTTTCAGAGAGTATATTAACCTTTAGATCATTGTAATCCATTTTAAACGTTCCTTTACTCCGGTAATCATTAGCCCAGATATCAAATACGATTTGTCTCAGGTTACCAGACTTAACCTCAACATTCAGCAGTGGCCGAATCATTTTATTAACAACTGTTAAATCCATCTGTCCAAGACTCCCTTTGTAGGTATAAGCTCCAACTTTAGAGGTCATATCAAAAACAAAATTGGTCACGAGCTTTCCTGAATTCATAAAATTAGTGCTCAGATTAGCCCGCATGAGTTTCTGTTTCAACAGCTTTGTCGAATCGTTGGTCACATTCAATATTGTACCGTAGGTATGATTGAAAGTGATGGTTCCTATCTGGCTATATTTATCGCTCATCTCGGAATAAGAAATGTCAATATTATCCAAGATCAGCGAATCAATTCCCAACCGGGTTGACATCTGCATCAATTTCATGTGTGGCGCATTTCCGATCTGCCGGGTGGCAGGACTTTTATAATGCTTATCGCTATAAATAGAAAGGTGCCCATTCTTTAAGAATGCTTTTTGTGCATAAACCTTTTTATCTCTGGAAAGCTGTCCAAAATTGAACTCCTCCAGTTTAAGGGTGTCCATTTTAAAAACAACATAACTCCCCCCTTCTCCTTTCTTCTTGTAGTAAGCTGCTTTATTTAACGTCGGTTGGTAAGCCACTTTAGTCAAAAGGACATTTCTTTCTTTACTATTGATCTTAAGCTTATCAAAATTGATTTTATAAAATCCATCCGGAGTTTGATAAGTAAAGCCAGGCACTTCAATGTCGATCATCTTCGTATGATAAAAACGCTGACTATCTTGTTCCGAAGTTGAATCAATAAGAACGTCATCAATCCGCACTTTCACTTTTTTTATTTCAAAGTCCTGATGTACACCCTTTTGCACCTGTGTATATTTAAAATCTATATTATTCAAGTTAACAGCTTCAACGTGAATCTTCTTTAAATTATCTTTTATCTTCTCATACAAGGGTTTCTTAGGACCTTGGCTTACCGTATCATTATAACTGTGCACCTCATTGATAACATGTATAGTGGGCGTATCTACAGTAACATCGTGTAAAAAAAGCTCTTTATCCATCAGCACCTTACGGATGCCAAAACTTTTAATCTTAAGCTTGTTGATGATTATTGCATAACGATTGTCCGGAGCCTTTTTCAGAAGCTCCAATTTCTTATACACTATACTATCAGGAATTAAATGAAGGTTATCAATGGTCAGATTCCCCAATGCCAGATTAACATGGATATCGTCATAGTGAACTGTATACAGGCTATCAGTTGCCTGCAAAACCAACTGTTTTATTTTGGTATCCAGCAGCGGTTTCCATTTATTGCTAAAATACATGATGCTTCCGGTCAAAGCCAGAAGGGTAAACACAACAATTCCAATGATCCACTTAAAAATAGGCTTCATAAAGTCGTAATCTCTTTGTAATTTAGTCTTTATTTTATTGAATAGCAAACAAGATCAATTCCCATTTTGTTTCAACCACTATTAAATAAAGCAAATATGCAGCTCCGAACACGACTTTTTTTATTTCTTATACCTTTTTGGCTACTTGTATTCTATTCTTGTTCAGATTCCAAACCCGAAACAGGCTTCTATTTTTGGAAAACGGTCTTTAAAATTGACACCATGGAACATCGCGCATTAAAAGAAATCAAAGCCAAATCCATATATACACGAATTATGGATATAGACTTTGACCCATCCGGTGTCCAGGCGATCCCAATTAGCCCTGTTACCTTTTCCCAGCCAGTCCCTAAAGAACAAGCGTTAATACCTGTCGTGTTTATCAATCAACGTATTTTTTCAGAAATGGACAGTTTACAGATAAGGGCTTTGGCCAATAAAATTGTCCCTTTTGTCTCTGCAAAAATTAAGCAGGCCGGCAAAGAAGAATTTAACGAATTGCAACTGGACTGTGATTGGACTCAATCCTCACGGGACAAATTTTTCTACCTGCTCAAGTACCTACAAGAATTACCTGATTTAAAAGGCATTGTCGTCAGCTCGACACTAAGGTTACATCAGGTTAAGAACACTGTTACAAGTGGTATCCCACCAGTAAAAAAAGCAACATTAATGTGTTACAACATGGGCAACTTGCGCCAATTCGGAAACCAGAATTCTATCCTGAATCAACAGGACCTAAATACCTATTTAGGTGGTACGCTGCGCAATTATCCAATTGAAATGGATGTTGCTCTTCCCTTATTTCAATGGTTTGTCGTCTTTAGAAACAATAATTACATCGGCATTTCAAAATATATTAGCGAGCAGGATATTAATAATACGGCTTTATTTACCCCTAATCCGAACAGTAACTTATATATTTTAAAGGTTGACCTCCCTAAAGCAAACCTCAAAAAAGGAGATGTCGTGCGGTTTGAGAAAGTAACACAAAATGATCTTTTGCAAACGGCAAAATTTTTGAGAGGAGAGTTAAAAGGGAAAAAACACCAGATTATTTTTTATCATTTAGATCAAGCTACATTAGCAAATCATGACAATGTCGAGTTACAGGAAATTATTCGTGCTTTCTAGCACTACTATTGCATTCTTCTTTGGGGAAATTGCAACAAATATTGCTTGTGGTCCCGAAGTGGATCCCTATGACAACCAGACGACTTACTATCTTCCAAATCTTGAAGACAACGGGTTTTCTGCATTTCAATACATCCCTTATCAATTTCTTTACACCGAAGAAGCTCCAGTTAAGGAAAGTCTCGTTAACAGCGAAGCGTGGGCAAAACACTTGGGGCCTAGAGTGAATGCAAATGATATTGAACAATTAATGTACCGCAGCGATTCGGCGACGGCTGATTTGGCCAGTAATCAAAAAAGATCATCCTGGAACAATCTTCCAGACTCCGTCAAAGGAAATACATTTTTACAAGCCTTAATTGATGGTAAGCATGAGCCTGAGCGAGCTTACTTTGTTTTCACAAAAAAACAGGAGCCTATTACAAATGTTCAGCATAATTACTGGGATCCCGATACGCGGAATTTTAAAGAGATCGTACAATATGCTGAACTCGCCGAAGCGCAGATCAATAAGCATAAAAAAAACAGTTTTCTTTTTGTGCGTTATGCTTATCAGGCTGCACGCTTATATCTATTCGGTCAGGAATATGGAAAAAGTATTGCTATTTATGAAAATTACCTACAGCCTATTAAAGGGAATGATGCGATTCTGAATTGGGCACTTTCAAACTATGCTGGCGCCGTCCGTAAAAATGGAGATGGAGCCAAAGCCGCCTACCTTTTCTCCAAATTATTCACTGCAAGTCCCGAACGGCGTGTTTTAGCCTACTCAAATTTTCATTATATCACAGCTTCCGATACTGAAATTTTTCAATATGCAACTAATGATGCTGACAAATTTAACATTAACGCCATTATTGGTTTCGGTACAGGAGACCGCACCATGAAATATTTAAACGCGTGTTACCAGCTTGATCCAGCCAATACAGTAAATGCTGTTTTGCTAGGAAGAGAAGTCAATAAAATAGAAGGCGACATGAATGAGTCTTTTTATATCGGCTATGGCGAAAACTTTAATTATTATTCCCGAAACGAGGATAAAAACACGGTTAAACAACATTTGGATTCCCTACGCAATTTTGCTTTAAACCTTTATCAGGACAAAAAATACGTCCAACCACAGCTCGGTTTGATTACTGCAGCCTATTTAAGTTGGATGAATAAAGAAAATGATCTGGCAAAAAAATATCTTTCCCTGGTAAAGGAGCGTGATCTAAACCCTAAACTGGCAGATCAATATCAGATTACGGCGTTACTTACGCAGTTAGCCGACTGGCAAACCAGCAAACAGATTGACCAGCCAAAGCTTGTCAAAACATTAGCGTGGCTGGAGGAGAAAGCTCAACGGGACAGCAAAAACTCAAGCAACAAAAAGGAATGGAGCTATAGTGCCTTCGAATACAGCAACTATAGTTTAATCGCCAGAAACATACTCCAGAATCTCGTCGTTAAACACTACCTCAGCACACAGGATACTGCTATGGCGAGTTTGGCTGCTGTTAAAGCAGATATCTTCTATAATTATGGTGTCGCAAAGGATTCTCTTGAAGACAACATGCAATGGTCCACCATGCACTTTTGGGAAAATAGTCTTACACCCAAAACATTATTAAAAATAAGAACTTTATTGTCCGACAACACACAGCAAAACACATTGTCCCGTTTTTTACTTGAAGATATAAAGCATTTCAATAGAGACTATCTGACCGAGCTTTTAGGTACCGCATATTTACGGGAACTAGACTTCCAAAACGCAGCCAAAACACTACAGGCACTTCCTAAAGACCACAAAATAAAAGAAATAAAGAATTCTTACAGCGAAGACGAAAATAATATTATACCCAGCCCATTCATCGTCACCATCAATGATTATCCCAAGAAATACGGAAAAGAGAATACAACCAAGTTAAAATATGCTGAACGTATGGCGCGATTGGAAAATGCCATAAAAAGCGAAAAAAACAATCAGAAGAAAGCAGACTATTATTTTCAGATGGCTACAGGAATTTATCAGACCAGCACCTACGGAAATGCCTGGTCATTAGTTTCTTATGACTGGTCATCCACAGACAGTCATGCCGCCTCAACGATACACTGGCAACGGAATTATTTGCAGACAAAATCAGCAAAGGAATGGTATTCCAAAGCCCGTTCACTGAGCTCAGATAAAGGATTTAAGGCTAAATGTACCTTCATGCTTGCAAAATGTGAACAGAAAGATTTCGCTTATACGGATGAAACACGCTGGCAATATTATGACTCCCCTTTGAAAAATCCGTTCTACCGCTTTTCGCTGCAGAATAAATACTTTAAAGAGCTAAATACACATTATAAGGACACGCCTTTTTTCAATATGGCTTCAAAGGAATGCACCTATTTAAGGGACTACCTGAATCTAACACAAGCCATAAAATAAACACGCCTGTCCTTTTAAATACAGAAGAGGCTTCCATATATGTGAAGCCTCTTCTGTATTAAGCTCTACTATCTTCATTATGATATATACTGAGATAACTATCGTAGCGTGAAGGTTCAATCTTCCCATCCTCCACGGCTTCCATAATAACACAGCCGGGCTCGTTGATATGTCTACAATTATTGAATCGACACTGGTTCATCAACGCGCGCATCTCCGGGAAAAAGTGAGACAGTTCTTGTTTTTCGATATCTACGATTCCCAATTCGCGAATGCCGGGCGTATCAATCAGCTTTCCCCCAAATGGCAAATCAAACATTTCTGCAAATGTCGTTGTATGCTTTCCTTTGTCAGACCAGTCTGAAATTTCACCCGTTTTCAGACCATACTCAGGTACAATTGCGTTGATCAATGTCGATTTACCCACACCAGAATGTCCCGAAACCAATGTAATTTTATCCTGAAGCAGCCCCTTGACAACATCAATATTCTTTCCAGTTAGGGCTGATACCTCATAACACAGATATCCTATTCGTTCATAGATAGCTTTATATTCGGCTAATATCTCTAGCCCCTCATTACTAAAAAGATCGAGTTTATTAAAAATAAGCACCGCTGGTATGCCGTAAGCTTCGGTCGTTACCAAAAAACGGTCGATAAAACCCAAAGAAGTTGGTGGAGAAGCCAAAGTGACCACCAGTAAAGCTTGGTCCAAGTTTGCTCCGATAATTTGCGTTTGTTTGGAAAGATTCACCGACTTTCGGATAATGTAATTGCGACGGGGTTCCAGCTCGCGAATGACAGCACTTTCAAGATCCGGCTCTATATCAAAATGCACCCAATCGCCGACAGCTACCGGATTGGTCGTTTTAATCCCCTTGGTACGAAATTTTCCTTTGATCCGGCAATCATATCTTTTGCCGTCTTCGCCCAAAACCTGATACCAACTACCCGTAGACTTTGTTACCAATCCTCTCATAGAACCTGTTGCATTAAATGTGTCATAGCACAAAAATCGGAAAAATTTATTAAACTTACGGTTTGATGAATTTCTTACCTTTGTAAGGAGACTAAAATTCAATTTTGTGAAAAAACTATTTCTTTTAGATGGAATGGCTCTGATATATAGAGCATATTTTGCATTGAGCAAGACCCCGCGCATCACCTCGACAGGGTTGAATACAGGGGCAATCATGGGATTTACCAATACACTATTGGAGGTATTGAAAAATCAGCAACCTTCTCATATAGCAGTAGTGTTCGACACGGATGCTCCTACCGCACGCCATATTGAATTTGAAGCCTATAAAGCACATCGCGAAAAAATGCCCGAAGACCTTGCGGCATCTATTCCTTATATCTACCGTCTGATTGAAGGATTCAATATCCCGATCATTACAATGGACGGCTATGAAGCGGACGATATCATCGGAACATTGGCGAAAAAAGCAGAACAAGAGAACTTCCAAGTCTACTGTATGACACCGGATAAAGATTTTGGTCAGCTTGTCTCGGACAATATTTTTATTTACAAACCGGCACGCATGGGCAATGGGGCTGAAGTACAAGGCGTCAAAGAAATTCTCGAAAAATGGGAAGTTACCGATGTCTGCCAAGTCATTGATATTTTGGGTCTATGGGGGGATGCTGTAGATAATATCCCGGGAATTCCGGGCATCGGAGAGAAAACGGCAAAGAAACTTGTTCAGGAGTTTGGCTCCGTTGAGGGAATAATAGCCAACGCCGATCAGCTTAAGGGCAAAATGCGTGAAAACGTTGAAAATTTCGCCGAACAGGGACTGATCTCAAAAAAACTAGCAACAATTCTATTGGATGTTCCAGTTGAGCTTAACGAAAAAGCATTGGAACTTGAGGATCCGAATAAAGAGATTCTCGAGCCGCTTTTTGCTGAATTGGAATTTAGAACGCTCGGGAAAAGAGTATTTGGAGAAGAATTCTCCATCCTTGAGAAAAGTGCTCCTGTAAATGGGCAGATGGATTTATTTGCTTTACAGACAACAACTATAACCACAAGTACAGCTATAGAAATAGAAGCATCTCATGAAAATATTGTTCTAAACAATATCCATAATACGACACACGAATACATGTTAGTAGATACTCGTGATGAACAAGAAAAACTTGCCAAGGAGCTAACCACAAAGGACAGCTTTTGCTTTGATACTGAAACAACAGGATTAGACGCGAATCTTGCTGATATTGTCGGACTTTCTTTTTCGTTTGAAACAGGAAGAGCATATTATATCCCTACACCAGCTAATCGGGAAGAAGCACAGCGAATCGTCGACATCTTTAAACCAGTGCTTGAAAATCCGGCCATTGAAAAGATAGGTCAGAATATCAAATACGATATTCTCTTATTGGCAAGATATGGCGTTAAGGTTCAGGGGACCTTATTCGATACCATGCTGGCGCATTACCTCATTGACCCCGATACGCGGCATGGCATGGATGTACTTGCAGAGAACTATCTAAATTACACCCCAGTCTCCATTACTGAACTCATTGGAGAAAAAGGGAAAAAGCAAGGAAATATGCGGGATGTTGATTTCGAAAAAATCAAAGAATATGCAGCAGAAGATGCGGACATTACTTTGCAGTTCAAAAACATTTTTCATCCCCTTTTGGTAGAAACGGACACCTTAAAATTGGCTCAGGATGTAGAATTCCCACTTGTATACGTGCTTGCGGAAATAGAACGCAATGGCGTAAAAGTGGATGTCACTGCCCTTGCTGAATTTTCCAAAACATTGGAACAGGACATTAAGGACCTAGAGCATGCTATATTTGAAAAGGCAGGAGTTAATTTTAATATTGCATCTCCGAAACAATTAGGTGAAATACTGTTCGATAAACTCCGTTTGGATCCAAAGGCAAAAAAAACAAAAACAGGGCAATATAAAACGGGAGAAGATGTTCTATTAGCGTTAGCGCACAAATCGGACATCGTTCAGGATATTTTGAATTTTAGACAATTACAGAAATTAAAATCAACTTATGTAGATTCATTACCGGAGCTGATCAATCCAGAAACTGGTCTGATTCATACATCCTACAATCAAGCCGTCGCAGCCACTGGCCGCCTGAGCTCTACCAATCCCAATTTGCAGAATATTCCGATTCGCACGGAAAGAGGCCGGGAGGTGAGAAAAGCATTTATACCGCGTTCGGAGGACCATGTGATCTTATCCGCTGATTATTCACAGATTGAATTGCGCCTAATTGCGGAATTGAGTAAAGATCAAAATATGCTGGAAGCCTTTAATCAAGGCCATGATATCCACCGTGCTACGGCAGCAAAAGTGTATAATATGGCTTTTGATGAAGTGACATCAGAACAACGGCGAAACGCGAAGGCCGTAAACTTTGGGATTATTTATGGTCAATCCGCCTTTGGTCTATCCCAAAATCTAGGTATCTCACGCAAAGAAGCAGCGGACATTATCAATGAATACTTCAACCAATATACGGGTATAAAGAAGTATATGAGCGATGCTGTTGAATTTGCGAAAGAGAAAGGTTACGTTGAAACAATTTTAAAGCGTAGACGTTATTTGAGAGATATTAATTCGGCAAACATGACGGTTCGTGGATTTGCTGAACGAAATGCGATCAATGCACCGATTCAGGGCTCAGCAGCAGATTTAATCAAGATTGCTATGATTGCGATACAAAAAGAAATCGAACAACAGGGACTCACGGGTAAAATGATTATGCAGGTACATGATGAACTGGTCTTTGATGTTCCGAAACAAGAAATCGAAGCTTTCAAAAGCATTATTCTGGATAAAATGACAAATGCCATAAAAACCACAGTTCCATTGGTTGTCGAAATCGGAGAAGGTAAAAATTGGCTTGAGGCACATTAATTTTGTTATGACTAAAAAAATCATTTATTTATTATTGTTCTTATCGTCGTACTGCTTTACGACTATTCAAGCACAAGAAGATAAACCCGTATTTTACGAAAAATTAGATCAGGGATTGATTCGTTTCCATTTTGATAAATATTATTATCTGGCAGCAAAAGACTGCGAATTCAAATCAATTGAACGCGTTAGCAAATTTGATTTCACAAAACAGATTTTTGATGGGGAATTCCGTGACTTTGCGCCCAATGGTGGTCGTATGCTGGTTGGCAATTATAAGGAGGGAAAAAAAGAAGGCCTTTTTCAGGCTTTTCACCCAAATGGTGTGCTGAAATGGGAGATAAATTTTAAAGACAACTATCCTGTTGGCGATTGGAAATATTATTATCCCGATGGTAAACCGTTATTGACGATCTCCTATGGTGATTTTGGTTATTTCATCAAAGATTACTGGGATAACCGGGGAAAACAGGAAGTTGTTGAAGGTGAAGGAAACTATGAATTTGCAATACCTTTTGAAGGCTTCACTGAATTTGGTTACGATTTTTATCTTCGCAAAGGTAAAGTAAAAGGTGGTAAACCGCAGGGAAATTGGAACACCTACTTTTACAATGTGGGGCAGCAACCCATTTACGCAATGACACAACGATTTGCCAATGGGAAAATCACCACAACCTACGATGATAATGGAGAACTCCCAAGCGAAGATTTTCAGTCGTTGAGTATTTTGCCCTACGACTATTTTGTCCGTGCAGAATTATTACAGAGTAAATCCTGTAATTTTGATGACTATTCAAATTTCTATACGTTTCTTGCCAAACGCTTTACCGATGGCTTCAATAAAAGTGGAATTGAAGTTACCGGCCAATTAAACTTTTCCTACGACGTTGAGGTCAAGAAAACAGGGATAGCCAATTTACGGAGTCTTAAATTGAATGTAAACTCAGATAATGAAAACTATCTTAATATTTTGAATCGCATTGCCAAAAGCATAGATTTTTATTTCCCTACCTACAAACAAGATAAACCTCAGGACGATACGATTAAAGTTTCTGGAAGTGTTGCAACAGCAGGTGATGGAAATGTCTATACGCATTCAATTAAAATTGAAAGAGAAATCGACAATTCGAGTAAATAATTATCTTTGCAGAAATAAATAGATATGAAATTCCATAAAGAAGGATATACCACCTTAGCGATTGCTATACTTATTATCTTTATCATCAATGCCGTTGCGGATTATTATGATGCGTCACAGTATGTAAAATGGTTTATATATGCCCTTTCGGCATTCCTATTCATCACTGTTGTCCAGTTTTTTAGAAGCCCCAAGAAAGTCGTTAGTCCACAAGATGGTACAATCTTATGCCCCGCAGATGGAAAAGTTGTAGTTATCGAAGAAACCGAAGAAAACGAGTATTTTCATGACAGAAGGATACAGGTCTCCATTTTCATGTCTCCTGTCAATGTGCATGTGAATCGAAACCCCATCAGTGGTCTGGTCACTTTTTTCAAATACCATCCGGGAAAATTTTTGGTTGCCTGGCATCCAAAATCCTCTACAGATAACGAAAGAACGACTGTCGTGGTGAAAGACAACGCAGGCAGAGAAGTTCTTTTCCGTCAAATCGCCGGCGCATTGGCCCGTCGCATTGTCTGGTATGTAAAAGAAAATGATCAGGTCGTTCAAGGAACCGAGTTCGGTTTTATCAAATTTGGTTCGCGTGTCGATCTATTTCTACCGCTGGGAACAGAAATCAATGTGAATATTGGCGATAAAGTTACTGGGGCCAAGACCATTATCGGAAAATTTTAACAATTTATTAATACCATAATAAGTAACTTAGGCTCCAATTAGGGGCCTTTTTTATTCAACAGATGAATTTTAGACAATTATTATTGGCAAACTCCGCTGGCGTTGGTATCGCAATATCCACCATCAGCTTCTATTATAAACATGATCTTCAGACCGCGCTGATTATATTTTTTGTTGCACTTGTGGTCTGCTTTCTTCTATTCAATTATCTGTTCGAGAAATACATCTATCGCCGTCTCAACACCATGTATAAGCTAATTCACAACCTCAAGCTCGGCAAGGACCTTAAAGATGCAATTGGTGAACACGTCAGTGAAGATCCCATCACAGATGCCGAGAACGATGTCAAAGCCTGGGCGAAAGATAAAAAAAATGAAATTGAACAATTAAAATCTCAGGAGAAATTTCGGCGTGAATTCCTATCCAATATCTCACATGAATTCAAAACGCCCCTCTTTGCCACCCAAGGTTACATCGAAACCCTGCAAGATGGATTAATGGAGGAGGATATGGAAATGGCAAAAAATTTCTTGGACAAAGCAGCACGCAACCTCGACAGATTAAATTACCTGATTCAGGATTTAGATGAAATATCCAAACTGGAATCTGGCAAAATGGTCTTGAATATAGAAAAATTTGATATTGTAGACCTGATCAAAGACACTTCGTATTCATTGGAAGACAAAGCCAAACAGCACAATATCAAAATCGAGTTCAAACCCAAGGCCGGGACACCACATTGGGTCAAAGCCGACCGCAATAAAATACATCAAGTACTATATAATCTGATAGACAACTCACTCAAATACGGAAAAGAAGGCGGGACCACGAAAATAAAAATTTTCCCACTTTTTGAGCAAGTACTCATAGAAATCACAGACGATGGATACGGCATCGAAGAAAAGAACCTCAACCGGGTATTCGAACGATTCTTTCGAACAGACAAAAGCAGATCTAGAGATATTGGCGGATCCGGCTTAGGTCTCGCTATTGTAAAACATATTATTGAAGCCCATCAGCAGAATGTAAATGTGCGCAGTACCGAGGGTATTGGAACCACTTTTGGCTTTACTTTACAAAAAGTTCAGACTGGAGATTAAACAATTGATGACACTTTTGTGTTTAAACAAAACCAATGTTAACATTAACTTAACATTAGGGTATTATTTTTGCAAAAATAAATTTAAGATATGTCTTTAAATAGCATTTTTCAATACTTCGTTCCAAAGGACAAAAAATTCTTCCCTTTGTTTGAACAAGCAGGCAACAATTTGATCGAAATGTCTCAATTGTTAAAAGATATTGTTAACTCAAACAATCCCGAAAAGAAGAAGGAGTTCACACGCAAGATGGAAGACTTGGAGCACAGAGGCGACAACATCACCCATCAAATTCATTTGGAACTAGGCAAAAACTTTATAACTCCTTTTGACCGTGAAGATATACACTCACTGGCAAGTTCATTGGATGATGTAGCGGACTTTATACATGGCGCTGCCAACAGAATGGATTTATACAAAGTAGAAAAAGCAACAGAGCCAATGATCGAAATCGCGGATCTATTGGTAGAAGCCACGGAGCATGTCTCAAAAGCAATCCACGAACTTCGTGACTTAAAAAACATTCGCAACATTACTGATTCGTGCGTACGTATCAATAGTGTTGAAAACAAAGCAGACTATATTTTTGACAAAGCGGTGGCTGATCTTTTTGAATTTGAAAAAGATGCGATCTCACTGATCAAACACAAAGAGGTATTATCCGCAATGGAAGATGCAACAGACAAATGCGAGGATGTTGCTAACGTCTTAGAAAGTATTCTGGTTAAAAACGCATAATCATTCGATCATTAGTGCATAAAAATTCTACGAGATTATGATGTCAACATTACTCGTTGTTGTGATTGTCCTAGCGATTGCATTTGACTACATCAATGGATTCCATGATGCCGCCAACTCAATTGCGACAGTTGTATCAACAAAAGTTCTCACACCGGCAATGGCTGTATTATGGGCTGCCATATTCAACTTTGCTGCTTATTTCTACTTTACAGACCATAAAGTGGCCAACACCATTGCCAAAACGGTACTGGAAGAATATATTACCCTTGAGGTCATCTTTGCGGGCTTACTCGCAGCAATTGGCTGGAACTTGTTTACCTGGTATTACGGAGTACCATCAAGTTCATCACATACTTTGATTGGAGGGTTTGCGGGATCAGGAATGGCCTATGCTTTCATTCTTGGAGCAGATCCTATTCATGCCATTAATATCGACGCGACTTTAAAAATTATCGCTTTCATTGTTCTGGCCCCAATCATTGGTATGACCATATCCATTATCATTACGCTCATAGTAATCAACTTGGCGAAAAACTCCCGTCCTAGTGTTGCCGAAAAATGGTTTAAAGTATTACAGTTGGTTTCTTCGGCAGGCTTGAGTTTTGCCCATGGAGGTAATGACGCACAAAAGGTAATGGGTATTATCCTTGTAGCCATGGTCGCTGGCGGTTATATGGAAAACACGGAACATATGCCTGAATGGATTCCATTGACTTGTTACGCAGCAATTGCAGCCGGAACAATGAGTGGTGGCTGGAAAATTGTGAAAACAATGGGAACGAAAATTACGAAAGTAACACCATTAGAAGGGGTATGTGCCGAATCTGCGGGAGCCGTTACCTTAGGGATAACCGAACATTTCGGGATTCCGGCATCTACAACACACACAATCACAGGTGCCATTATCGGTGTCGGTGTTGTCAAGCGTGTATCGGCTGTCCGCTGGGGAGTTACCATCAGTTTATTATGGGCTTGGATACTGACAATTCCGGTGTCGGCTTTGCTTGGCGGGCTGTCTTTAGTTATCGTTCATTATTTACTTTAGAAAGAATTTCTTAATTTTTTTCTTAAAGCTATTGAAACAAAACAAAAATTTGGTACTTTCGTACCGGATTTTTGTTTTGTTGTTTCACATTAAATACTTAATTTAGTACAAAATATAGCAAAAACAAAAATTTAACATAATTTTAAGACTTTGGCACGGCAATTGTACTGTTCCATGTGTTAAGACAAGAGAATTTAAAGTTTGAAAACAATTAAAATTAATAATAACCTTAAAAACAAGAGTATGAACTATTCTACAATTAAAAAAACAGCTGTTGCTGCTACATTAGTTGCCGCTTTAGGTTTCGCTGATACAGCACAAGCTCAACAAGTATTCGGTGGTAGATCACAATACAGAACTTGGTCTATCGGAGTTCAAGGCGGTATCACTACTCCTAATGCTTTAATTGGTGGTAACAATAACTTCGGTCAAAAAGTTGGTTACTTTCAAAACAAAGTTGGTGAGTACTATGGTTTGACAGTACGTAAACAATTCTCTCACCTTTTCGGTTTAGAAGTTGAAGCGAACCGTGGTAAGATCAAAACTTATAACCATGATGAGTCTGGTCCTGCTTTCGAAGCTGGTTCTGGTTCAAATTTAGGTCGCGCTCAATCAGCTGAAACTAAAGTAAACTGGGCTGCTAGCTTAAACGGTGTATTCCAATTGGGTACTATTGACTTCTTGAGAAGAGAAAATGCAGTTAATTTCTATGCTAAAGTAGGTATTGGTACATTCGCTTACAATCCTATCCAGTACTCTAACAATGAGTTCGGTGGAACTGTTGTTTATGATCAAAAATGGGGTGAAGACGTATTAGGGGATCGTTCTCCTTCCAACCCACGCGACAAAGATTACCGTTTAGGTATGATCGTTCCAGTAGGTGTTGGTGCTAAATTCAAATTATCTGAAGTTGTTGCCTTAAACTTAGGTTACACAATGAACTTCACGGATGAGGCATTATTGTACGGACCTGGTAGAAACGGAACTACAAAACAACGTTTCGCTAACGTATACGGTGGTTTAGAATTCACTTTAGGTTCAAAAGACAAACAAAACTTGACTTTTGCTAACCCAGTTGCTACAATGTATGATGAATTGAAAGATCCTTCATTGAGAAACGAAGTTGAAGCATTGAAACAACGTGTAAGCACTTTAGAAGGTACTGTTAACACATTAAGCGCTGATGCTGATGGTGACGGTGTATCTGACAAATTTGATAAATGTCCTAACACGCCAGCTGGTACTCCAGTAGACGGTTCAGGATGTCCTATCAAATTCCCAGAGCCAGTTGTTAACAATGTAACTTCTAACGGTTACTATGCTCCAATTCAATTTGAATTTGACAGCTCAGTGTTGAAAACTGAATCTTACTCAACTTTAGACAAATTGGCAAAAGAAGTACGTGATAACAATTCATCTGTAACTTTAGACGGTTATGCATCTGCAGAAGGTTCTGAAGCTTACAACTTGACTTTGTCTAAAGACCGTGCTAACTCTGTAAAACAATATTTAGTAAATGCTGGTGTTTCTTCATCAAGCATCACTGCTAACGGTTACGGAGAGAAAAACCCAGTTGCTTCTAATTCAACTGAAGAAGGTCGTGTTCAAAACCGTCGTGTTGAGATCAAAAAATAATCGTATATAAAATTTATACCATTATATTAAAAGCCGGCTCTAGAGCCGGCTTTTTTATTTTGACAGTATTTATCCTTAACTTTGTGGATGATATCCAATTTGTGGAAAATTTGTTCAAGCAAATTAGATAAGAAATTAGTATTTTGATTTAAGGAACAGAATACTGGTTTTAAACTTTTGAGAATGGAAGAGGATTTTGAATTTGAAAACCCCGAAGAAAGAAAAATCTCGGTGGACAGATATGAGGAAATGCTTCGAAACGAGGATCAGTATTTTTTTGACTCCAAGGCTTTCGAAGGAATAATAGACTACTACGCTGAAAAAAATGACCCTGTAAAGGCTTTACAAGTAACAGAATTTGCGATAAGCCAACATCCTTTTGATATTACCTTCCTGTTGAAGCAGGCCCAATTGTTTTCAACAATTCAGCAATACCGGAATGCATTGGCTGCCTTGGACAAGGCGGAACTACTGGAGGCTTCAGAAGGCGATATATTTTTGATTAGAGGCGGTATACTGGGAAGCATAGGACAGTTTGATGAAGCATTGGATCAGCTATTCAAAGCATTGCCCTTATTGGACAATAAGGATGAAGTCTACTTTCATGTTGCGATGATTTTTCAGGCGCAAATGAATTATGACAAAGCTATTGTCTATTTAAAGAAAGCGCTTGAACTTAATATGGACTATCAGGAAGCTCTCTATGAGCTGGCTTATTGCTATGATGTGCTTGACAGACAAGAAGAAAGTATATCTTTTTATAAAAAATATATTGACTCCGATCCGTATTCGTATTATGCCTGGTATAATTTGGGTAACTCTTATCATAAAATCAGCAAATTCGAAGAAGCATTGGACGCTTATGACTATGCCATATTGATCAAAGAAGACTTCTCGTCGGCTTATTTCAACAAAGGAAATGCACTTGTCAACTTAGACCGCTACCAGGAAGCGTTGGATGTCTATAAACAAACCTTCGAATATGAGCAGCCTAGCGCCGACACGTATTGTGCCATAGGGGAATGCTACGAAAAGCTCGAACAAATGGAAGAAGCTCGAAACTACTATAAAAAAGCCGTGAAGCTAGATGCCGAACTAGCGGATGCCTGGTTTGGTATCGGAGTTACACTGGATTTTGAAGAACGTTATTTTGAATCGCTTCATTTCTACAAAAAAGCTTTGGAACTGGAAGACACAAATCCAGATTACTGGTTCGCCATCGCAGATGCAAGGTATAAACTACAGCAAATTGATCAAGCTGAGGAAGCTTATAAGAAAGTTGTTGCACTAAATCCATCCGATATTGATGCTTGGCTAGATTATTCGTCTATCCTATTCGAACAGAGCAAAATGGATGAAGCCATCAATGTGATGTCGGATGCGATCACACAAAATCCTGAAGCAGCGGAATTATACTATCGTGTAGTGGCTTATCTATTTGCTAATGGACAATACAATGAAGCTTTAAACTTTTTGGAATTAGGCTTAGCTACAAATCCCGAAAAGCATTACATTCTCTTTGACTACCTCCCCCAATTACAGGGAAATCAAATCATTACTGAGATTGTAAAAAAATACACAAAACCAAAAAATTAAAACAGGAAACAGATAGGTATACCCTTTGGCAATCTTTCAGATTTAACTGAAGGTATATAATTAGATTGAGCGTACACCTCAAAGAAATATTAAACCATTCGATGAAAAAATTAGGTCTGATAGGATATCCGCTGGGGCATTCATTTTCCAAGAAATATTATTTAGAAAAATTTGAAAAGGAACGTATTGAACATATAGATTATGATCTATATCCAATTGAACGCATAACAGATTTCCCCCCAATTTTTTCGAATAAGGACTTCTATGGAGTAAATGTTACTATTCCCTATAAAATAGAAGTCATGGATTATCTTGACGAACTGTCAGAAGAGGCCGAGGCCATACAGGCAGTAAACTGTATCCGTATTCGGCACCTACCTGACGGCAGGCCCCATCTTAAAGGTTACAATACGGATGCTTATGGCTTTGAAGCTTCACTAAAACCACTTTTGGTTCCTCACGATAAAAAGGCCCTGATTCTAGGAAACGGAGGAGCGGCAAAAGCAGTAACTTATGCTTTGGATCAATTAGGCATCACATACAAACTTGTGAGCAGAACCAAACAAATAGACAACTATACCTATGATGAGTTGGATGCCTCAATATTAGCTGATTATACATTAATTATCAACTGTTCTCCCGTAGGCACTTTTCCCAATATAGCAGAATTTCCTCGCTTACCTTATGAATATATAAATGATCGTCATTTGCTTTATGATCTTATCTATAATCCAGAAGAGACAACCTTCCTAAAGAAAGGCAAAGAAAAAGGTGCTCGAACTAAAAATGGGTATGAAATGCTACTGCTTCAGGCAGAGAAGAATTGGGAAATTTGGAATAGCGAATCTTTCTCTATTTAGAGAGCAATAAAAAATGTAATTTTACCATATGCTAACGATCAGAACATTCACATTTAATCCATACCAAGAAAACACTTACGTATTATATAATGAGCAGAGAAATGCCATTATTATCGATCCTGGGATGTATGGTGAAAAAGAGCAGTCCGAGTTTTTGACATTTGTCGATCAACATAATCTCAACCCCCAATCGTTATTGAATACGCATTGCCATATTGATCATGTTTTGGGCAATTATTTCATTCATGAGAGGTTTGGTCTTCTTCCTAAATTTCACGAGGGTGAACTACCTATTTTGGTAGCGGTTCAGAACTATGCTCCTCAAATGGGATTCCGTTATGACATTTCTCCTATTGGAGAAGCATTTTTAAATGATGGAGACAATATCCAGTTAGACAATGACGAATTAGAAGTGATCTTAGCGCCCGGTCATTCACCTGCTCATATCTGCTTCTATTCTGCTGCACAAAAATTTTTAATCGGTGGGGACGTGCTTTTCCGCAACAGCATTGGCCGTACTGACCTCCCCGGAGGGAACCATCAGCAACTTTTGGATAGCATCAAACAAAGACTCTATACGCTACCGGATGATACTGTTGTCTATCCTGGTCATGGTCCATCAACAACAATAGGATTTGAAAAGAACTCCAATCCATTCATACAAGGATAAGATATGAACCTGCCTCTTCTATTTGCCAAAAGATACCTCTTTTCAAAAAAATCGGTCAACGCAATCAATATCATTTCGTCAATTAGTGTGATCGGGGTTATGGTAAGTAGTGCAGCATTGATTATACTCTTATCCTCATTCAATGGCATGGAGGAACTGATTCTATCTATGTATGGTAAATTCGCTCCTGAAATAAAAATAGAGCCTCACAGAGGAAAGCTTTTTACAACAAATAAACCGATTTTTAATGAGCTTCGAAAAGATACAAATGTAGTTCATTATACTGAAGTTCTAGAGGAAAAAGTATTACTTCAATATGCAAATCGACAATATATTTCAACGATAAAAGGAGTCGAACCTCAATCGCTCAATAAAAGCATTGGCGATAGTATACTCGTGGACGGAGCTTACCGACTCATGCAAGACTCGACCAATTTAGCTATACTTGGAGCAAGCGTTCAAGCCAATCTTGGTATATCCATGCAAAATGAACCCGAACTAATCCAGGTTTACTCACCGAGAAAAGGAGTCAAAAACAGCTCCAACCCTGCAGAAGAATTTAATATTAGAACTATCAGCCCCAGTGGAGTTCTTAGATATCAACAGGACTTCGATAATTTTATTATTACACCCATTTCATTCGCCAAAGAAGTGCTCGGCGAATATGATCGGGTTTCATCCATCGAATTCTATCTGAAGACAGGTACTAATATTAAATTATTTGAACAAAATCTTCAAAAAAAGTTAGGCACAGATTACATCGTTAAAAACCGCGAAGAACAAAATCCAACGTTATATAAAAACGTGCGTGTAGAGAGATGGGTTGTGTTTTTTATATTAACATTAATTAGTGTTATCGCCATTTTCAATATTGTTGGTTCATTGACAATGTTGGTATTGGACAAACAAAAAGACATGACAGTCTTAAAAAGTCTAGGCGGAAATAACAATTTAATTCAGCGTATTTTCTTTTATGAAGGACTAATGATAGCAATTATCGGTTGCGTTTTGGGTTTATTGATCGGTGCAATATTTAATTATATTCAGTCGACCTATGGTATTATACGAGTTGAAGATGGAGCGAACACAATTTTAGACAGTTATCCCATGGTCAGCAGATGGAGTGACTATGCCTTGGTATTCACTACTGTTACCGGTATTTCAGGTTTAGTGTCCTATTTCTCTGCAAAAGTGAGCGTAAAAGAGCTGAACAAACTAAAAGCAACGGATTAATAGCGTGCACTTTTGGAACGGCTTTGGCTACCTTTCGTAATTTGTTGAATTAAACTCCCCCAAGCAAAAGGATTTAACAATGGGTTTGCATAACGCTGGTTGATAACTTTATTATTCATTGTGTTAAAACTCTGTGCGTTATTGATCGAGCGCATTTCATTGCCGTCGCGAGGTACGACAGCCGCCATGGCGGACAACGATTCATAGGAGAGCGATCTTCTTGCACGGACTATATTATCTTCAGATACATCCAGATTCATAAATGCAATATTAAATTCTTCGATACTTGCCCAAGGATAGGGGGTTACCATTGGCAATTCAGTTACCAAATTTTGCATGACGATATTAGCGGTATATTTGTCGCCGGAAACTTCAGGAATAGTTATGGTAAGTGGATCGAATCCGACGGAAGTAAAACGAATTGTATCCCCCACGTGAGCCACAAAAGAAAAATAGCCCTCATTATTCGCAGCAACCGCCTCGTTACGGAAAGATAAGTTGGTTACTGTGGCATAACCAACAGGAAGCCCGGATCCCACGGTAGTTACAATACCGGAATATTGAATAATCTTCTTTTCTTGCGCTTTCAAAACCGAAGAGTCAAAAAATATAGATAGAACTAATAATATAGGGATCAGCAACTTCATAGAACAAATTTACACAAAACCGGCTGAGTTAGCCGTTAAATTGTGTTAATAGATAAACTAATTGACCGAGGGCATCGTCGCATCAGGAGAGTCCGGATCGGTAAGGTTGATGGCTTCTACCGCAGTAACCTCTGGTACAGCTTTCTTGATCGCTTGCTCCAATCCCGCTTTAAAAGTCATGATGCTCATTGAACATGAAGCACAGGCGCCCAATAGTTTTAATCGCACGACATTATCTGCTGTAATCTCTTCAACACTCACATTTCCGCCATCAGTTTCCAAATAAGGTCTCAAGGTATCCAATGCTTGCTCCACTTTTTCTTTTAAAGTCATACTCTTTATTAAATTCATTGATTGTATATGTAAAGATAATCAAATATTTTAAAATCTGTATTTTTCCTCTTCATACGCAAGAGAAAAACAACAAGATCATGACAATACCGCTACTAAATTGCATTCAACGAGTTAAAGAATGTTAATAAAAAATGTTGTTTTTGGGATCAAATAATTATTAAACTATATTGCACAGTAAAATTTAATTGATTAGTATAACAAATTCACTTATCTTTGTAAAATGTTTTTAAATAGGCGTATAGCGGCTATCTGTGCCGGCATGATGTTTCTATTGGTGTTTACCGGTTGCAAGAGTAAATTTGAGAAATTGCGCGCAAGCAATAATATAGCTCAAAAGTATGAAGAAGCCGTAAAACTATATGAGAAAAAGAAATATACAAAGGCATTAGTTTTGTTTGATGACTTGCGGACAAAATTCCGCGGACAAGCTGAAGCAGAAAATATCTACTACTATTTGGCTTTTGCCAATTACCGTCTCAAAGATTATACTTCAGCGGCATATCACTTTAAGGACTTTGCTGATGTTTACCCGAATAGCGCGCGGGCAGAAGAATGTCGTTTCATGCATGCTTATTGTTACTATTTGGATTCACCCCGGTCAACACTGGATCAGGCAAACACGAAGAAGGCAATAGATGCCCTACAGCTTTTTGTCAACCTGTATCCCGAATCTGAACGATCTAAAGAAGCTGCAGATCTTATCCAAAAATTACGGGACAAACTCGAGCTTAAGGCTTTTGCCAATGCTAGGCTCTACTATGACATGGGATTGAATGATGATTATAGAGCCGCTGTCATTGCGTTACAAAATGTACTAAAAGAATATCCCGATACAAAATATGCTGAAGAAATTGAATTCCTAACGCTAAAAGCACAATACATCTTCGCTTCGAAAAGTATTCTGCAAAAACAGGAAAGCAGATATGACGAAACATTGGATTATTACCGTAGCTTTGCTAGCGCTTATCCCAATAGCAAACATATGAAAGAAGCGGAATCTATCCGTGAAGATTCGGAAAAAGGAATTAAAACAGCTGCTTCTCACATGAAAGAATATAACAAAGCGGTAGCTGAGCAAGAAGCTTATATAAAAGAACAAAAAGCGAAAAAAGAAAAAGAAAATACCCAAAAAGATGAGTCAAAAAAATAACAATTCAATTCCAAATTCTACAGTTACACGTGACTTAAGAAAATTGGACAAAGGAACTGACAATATCTATGAGTCCATTGTAGTTATTTCTAAACGCGCAAATCAAATTGCAGTAGATATTAAAGAAGAACTAAACGGAAAACTTGCTGAGTTTGCAAGCAATAACGATAACTTGGAAGAGGTATTCGAAAACCGCGAACAAATAGAGATTTCTAAACACTACGAGCGCATGCCCAAACCTACTTTGGTAGCAATCGATGAGTTTTTACATGACAAAGTGTACTACAGAAATCCCTCGAAAGAGCAAGACTAATCCCAAAATCCACGATGACTTTAGCTGGGAAAAATATTGTAATTGCTGTATGCGGCAGCATTGCCGCATACAAAATTGCAAATCTAATTCGTCTGCTCATAAAAGCGGATGCCCGGGTTAAAGTGATTATGTCTGAGGAAGCCACAGCTTTCATTACCCCGCTTACGCTTTCTACACTTTCCAAAAATCCGGTTTTAATTGACTATTACCAACCAAATACAGGTGAATGGAATAATCATGTGCAAATCGCACTGGAAGCTGATTATATACTCGTAGCTCCTGCAACAGCAAATACCATCGCTAAGATGGCTAACGGACTCTGTGATAATCTACTTATGGCAGTATATTTATCAGCAAAGTGTCCAGTGTTCTTTGCTCCGGCAATGGATTTAGATATGTGGAAACACCCATCTACACAATCCAATATTGCCAAACTTCGAACTTACGGCAATATAATCATCCCTCCTGAAAAAGGGGAGTTAGCCAGTGGGTTAATAGGAGAAGGACGTCTTGCCGAACCAGAGGAACTTTTCCGCTTTTTAGCAGATTTTGCCAAAGAAAAACTTCCCCTATCGGGCCTAAAGGCGCTCGTATCAGCTGGACCAACGCATGAAGCCATAGATCCTGTCCGCTTTATTGGCAATCATTCCAGTGGAAAGATGGGCTTTGCCATTGCCCAACAATTAAAGGAACTCGGCGCCGATGTCACATTAGTTTCCGGACCTACTGCACTTCCTCATCCCCAACAAATGACAGTCATCCCTGTCACTTCCGCAGCCGAAATGCTTGAAGCCTGTGAAAAATATTTCGACGATGCTTCTATCATTGTCATGAGTGCCGCAGTTGCGGACTATACTCCTATCGAAGTGGCATTTCAGAAAATAAAGAAGAAAGAGAATGAATTTTCGATCGCTTTAAAGAAAACAACGGATATTCTCGCAACTTTAGGCAACAAAAAGAAGAAAGAACAATTACTGATCGGATTTGCCTTAGAGACCAACAATGAGCTGGAAAACGCCAAAGACAAATTAGTCCGAAAAAATCTCGATTTTATCGTGCTCAATTCCATGCAGGATCAGGGAGCCGGATTTGCTACAGATACCAATAAAGTCACGATTATCAATCGTTCAGGCGAGAGCAGTGTGTTTCCTCTGAAATCGAAGGAAGATGTGGCAAAAGATATTTGTTCGCTCATCTTACAACATATTCCTTCGAAAATATAAAATCATTTCTGGAATTCGAGCGGCATCTCAGTTCTCTCCCTCCTAGAGATTCACAATTCTTAGTTCCTTAGGGTAGTAGTTATTGATCCTATTCGGTAAGACTTTCATCCATCCCAATGACATGCCTTTATACTTCGCAAGTGTCCAGCCTTTAATATCAGCAGAAATATTCTCTGGGGTCACATTCTCCTTTCTAAGATAGTTTTGAGCTTCTCCCAGCGAAAGTTCAAGATGTTGGAAGTTAGTATTCAATACATTACTTAATGCCAATGCGTGGCTTGGAATCAGTTCCTTTCGACTGAGCTTTCCAATATTAATTCCAGCATTTTTGAGATAGAGCACATTCTGTAGATACTTCAAATCATTTTCATATACTTTTGGGAATATATAGAGATCATCGTGATGGATAAACGGTAAAAATTCATCCACATCTAGCAGCCAAGTGTCCAGAACTCCCTTTGGCACGTCAGACTTTTCAGGTTTTATCCGTTTTCTATTAAATGTAGATTGCTCAGCTATTTTGCGCAAAACAGTAATAAAAAAACCTTCGCCGCCTAATTTATGCGGGTAAAAACGGTACCCATGCGCTGCATGTTCGGCCGATTTTGTATGTTCAATGCCCCAATCACCATCAATTGCGATCTCAATAGACTCAAAGTCTCCCGTTCCTATCAGCCAATCCGCTATCTCTTCATTTTCCTCTTCAGAATAAGAGCAGGTTGAGTAAAGGAGGTACCCTCCGGTCTTCAATGCAGCAATACTTTCTGCCAATATTCGTTGTTGTCTTTCACTACAGAGTTTAACATTCGCTTCCGACCATTCATCTATCGCATCCGTATCCTTTCTAAACATTCCAGATCCAGAGCAAGGTGCGTCCACAACCATAAGATCAAAATATCCCGGTAATCGGTCAAAAGCCGAAGGGTCATTATTGGTAACCACCGTATTTGCGTTTCCCCATTTTGTTAAGTTATCCTGTAAGATATTGACACGCGTCTTAATAATCTCATTGGCAACTAGTAGGCTTTCAGGATGTAAACTACTGTTTAGCAAAGTAGACTTTCCCCCGGGAGCTGCACAGAGATCCAGCGCATAAACTGGCTTAGCTCCTATCTCCAACCGACGAATAATATGGTCTATAAACATAGACGATGCATCTTGGGGATAATAGCCACCAGCGTGAAATAAAGGATCAAGCGTAAATAGAGGGCGTTCCTCAAGATAAAAAGCGCTCTCGCACCAAGGTACCATGCCGCTACTCGGAAAGGGACATTCCCTCAATTTTTGAGGGTTTAACCGTATTGCCGTTGCCCGTTTGCCCTCTTCATGTACCCTAATAAATCCTTCGGTATCGAATAATGGATTTACACCCAGTTTTTTCACTAATGAATTTGGCAGAAAATTACTCATGTGTCCTAATAGTTTGGGCTAAAATTAATATAAATAAAAATGAAGTCAAAATAAGTAGTAAATTACGGGAAAGAGTAAATTTGTGTCATGAAAGATCTCAAGAAATATGCTATTATCCCGGCGACACCAGAAGAACTGTATCTCGCCCTAACAACCGAAATTACGGCCCGTCTTTGGACTGGCGATCTTGTATCGATAGATGCGACAGTAAATGGTGAATTTTCCTTGTGGGATGGAGCAATTACAGGCCGGTTCCTGGAATTAGAACCTTCTACGAAAATCGTACAGGAATGGTATTTTGGAGAAACTGATAGCCCTTCAATTGTTACATTAAAGTTGCATGAGCACAAAAAAGGGACATCATTGGAGATTAGGCAAACCAATATACCGGATGAAGATTACGAAAATATTGCTGAAGGTTGGGAAGATCCCTATATTTCTTCCCTAATTGATTTCTATACGGAAGAATATTAATTTTTATGAATATCTTTAGAAAGCCCAGTTTTTTTTAAGCTAGGCTTTTATTTTGCTTTATTTAATAAAGAACGTAACCTTTGCCTGAACTCTTTCTCCAATACCGAAAACAGAAAACATCCCTTGCGATAAGTTCTTTTAAGCACTTTAACATTCCATTATAAGATCTCCTTGGGCCTTATAGCTAAAAGAATAGCCTAGCTTCATCCTTTGTACCTTCCAGTTTCTACATTGGCCTTCAGTCCGGGAAGATCACCGTAGTAGGTCGAGAAAACAAAGCTGATGAGATGGGAAACGATACAGAAGAATATAATACGAAACACCTTTTGCAAAACCATTATAATCTTACAGCTTCTCATAGCGAACATGGAGCGGGGGCATAGTACCGGCAAAGGGAGGAAATGGACCGGAGGATAAATAAAGGTCTTTGGGGAGCATCCAAACGAAAGAAGCCCTTGACTGTTTCCAGCAAGGGCTTCCGTGTAAAAAAAGGCACCGACCTACTCTCCCACCTGTTACGGCAATACCATCGGCTCTGGCGGGCTTGACTGCTC